>Ga0209792_1000002_pt1 | contig 1065141 bp, 942 predicted proteins | sample EBPBio142005_DNA_FD_185860 | JGI IMG/M metagenome (GOLD analysis project Ga0209792, IMG submission 185860) | Wastewater treatment Type I Accumulibacter community from EBPR Bioreactor in Madison, WI, USA - Reactor 1_6/14/2005_ DNA (SPAdes)... | ecosystem: Engineered > Bioreactor > EBPR >...
GCGATGTGCGCCTCGATCTCGGCCCGGATGGCCTTCAGTTCGGCGGCGGTCCACGGTGTCTCGTCCTCGAGGACGACCAGAGATCTGGGTTCCGCCTTCTTCGCCGGGGCGACCTTCTTCGCCGGGGCGACCTTCTTGGCCGCGGGAGCCGCCTTCTTGGCCGGAGCCACGGGCGCCGCCTTGTTCGCGGTAGCAGCCTTCTTGGCCGGCGCGGCCTTCTTCGCCGCGGGAGCCGCCTTCTTCGCCGTATCAGCCTTCTTCGCCGCCGGCGCCGCCTTCTTGGCCGGGGCCGCGGGCGCCGCCTTCTTCGCGGTAGCAGCCTTCTTGGCCGGCGCGGCCTTCTTCGCCGCGGTGGCAGCCTTTTTGGCCGGCGCCGCCTGCTTGGCCGGAGCGGATGCTTTGCTCACGGCCCTGCGGGCCGACGAGACAGCCGACTTGGCCGCGGCCATGACTCGCGTGGCAACCATCCCTGGATCCTCATTTCGTCGTCGATGACGTGGTGGCGGGCAAGTGCAGTCCGGCACAAGATACGGGTCCGCCAACGCAGCCACAACGCGAACACACCAAAGTGGGACAAAGCCCACCCCGCAGACACCCGCAGGGGTGGGGCAAATGCCCCACCCCTGCGAAAGTGGCTGACGTCAGGATTGCTGTGCGTCGTCCTCCGCGTCACCCTCGGCCTGGTCCGCGGCCGGGTCGACGGCCGTGTGCTCGAGCTTTTCGAGTTGCTCGGAGATGAAGCCCTTCAGGCGTCCGCGGTAGTCCTTCTCGAAGCTGCGCAACTCCTCGATCTTGCGCTCGAGGAGGTTCTTGGCACTGGTCAGCTCGTCGAGGATGGAGGCCTTGCGCTGCTGGGCCTCGTGGACCATCCCCGTCGATCGCTCGCGCGCTTCGGTGATGAGCTCGTCATGACGCGACTGGGCCGCGGCGAGCAACTCATCGTGCTTGGTCTGGCCGGTCGACAGGAACTCGTCGTACTGCCGCTGACCGGTGGAGATGAGCTCGTCGTGCCGGCTCTGACCTTCGGAGATCAGCGAGTCGTGGCGCGTCTGCGCGGCGTTGATGAGTTCGTCACGGCGGCTTTCGCCCGCGGCAACGTGCTCGTCGTGAAGGCGCTGCGCCAGGGCCAGGACTCCGGCGGCAGAGCCAGCACCCGCAGCGCCAGCACCGACCTGGGCAGCGGCGCCCATACCCCCATCACCCGAGGCTTGGGCAGCAGCCGGCTCTGCCGTCCGCTGGGCAGCAGCAGCGACTCGCTCTTCGGCCTCACGCTCGGCCTGCTCGGCCCGAGCGTGCGCCTCTTGAATGCGCTGCTCCGCCTCCTGCTGCGCCTCCTGGGCGCGCTCGCGCAACATGGCCACGTGCTCGTCGTGGGCTGCCTGCTCCTCGCCAGCCTGCGCGCGCTCTGCCTGCTGCTGGTCCCAGGCGGACCGCTCGTCGGCGAAGGACGCCCGCTCCTGCTCCCAGGCAGAGCGGTCGTTGTCATGCGCCTGAGTGAGGGCGGCGTAGGCCTCGCCGGACTCGCGCACTTGGCCCTCGAGCTCGGCAATCCTGGCCTCGAGCTCGCCGTTGCGAGAACGCAACTCGTCGGCTTCGCCGCTGTCGACGACGGCGCCTCCGGCGGCAACCGGCTCGAGACCGTGTCCTTCGCGGCAGTCGTTGAGCTGGTTTCGGAGTTCGTCACCCTCCTTGGCGGCGCGACGCATCTCGACCACGATGTCGTCGAGGAAGTCGTCGACCTCGCGCTCGTCGTAGCCACGACGGAACTGCGTGGTGGTGAACGTCTTGTTCAGGACGTCCTCGGGTGAGAGGGCCATCTCAACTCCTCATTCAGGCCTGTTGATGTGGGTGGGCCGCCATGTGACAGGTGGGGCCCGGAGAGCAAGCCTAGAGGATCGCGAGCAGAACGTAGAGCACGACCACCAACAGCAGGAATGCCAGGTCGAGGGCCACCCCCCCGATCCGCAAGGGCGGCACCACCTTGCGCAGGGCCCGCAGCGGCGGGTCCGTCAGGGTGTAGACGGTCTCGGCGACCACCAGCATCACGCCCTTGGGTCGCCAGTCGCGGGCGAAGACCCGGATCCAGTCCAGGATCAGCCGCCCGAAGACAACCAGAAGGTAGACCCAGACGATCAGGTGGAGGAGTTGGCGGACGGCATACATGTCGACAGTCTCACCAGTGGAACTGGGGATTCCCTGAGCGGGAGGCCTCAGCTCTGGTTGAAGAGCGGACGGTTGGGTGCGGCATACTCCTCCGCGTTGACCTCGAGGGTCTCCGGTGAGAGAAGGAAGACCTTGCTCGTGACCCGCTCGATCGAGCCATGCAGACCGAAGACCAAACCGGCGGCGAAGTCCACGAGACGCTTGGCGTCGGCGTCGTCCATGTCGGTGAGGTTCATGATGACCGGCACGCCCTCCCGGAAGTTCTCACCGATCGTCTTGGCCTCGTTGTAGGTGCGCGGGTGAATGGTCGTGATCCGCGAGACCCCCAGCCCGGCGTGCTGACGAACGACCGACGCGACGGGACGGTGTGAGTCGATCGAGGTCACGGGAGCAGCTGGCGCATCGTCATAGTGCTCTTCGTAGTGGCCGTCATAGTCGTAGTCATGCCGACCCTGGTCCTCGGCCAAGCCGAGGTAGACCATCGTCTTGCGGAGCGCGCCGCTCATTGGAACTCCTTCGCTTGCGGTGGCCCTTGAGTCAGCTGGCCGTCCTGTCGCGTTCGAAGTTACCCAAGTGACGGACGAGAACCGAGGATTGCGGTCCCGACACGCAGGTGTGTCGCGCCGTGCCGCACCGCCGCCTCGAGATCCCCACTCATCCCTGCGGACAACCATGTCGCCTCGGTATGCCGCTCGAGCACGCCGGCGTGGAGGTCGGCCAGGCGGGCGAACGCGACCTCGGGGTCGCCACCGAGCGGGGCCACCGCCATCAGTCCCCGAAGGCGCAGGGCAGGTTCGGCCGCCACCTCGTCGACCAGATCGTCGAGGCCGGCGGGTGCCACACCACCCCTGCCGGGCTCAGCGTCGAGGCAGACCTGGACGAGGACCTCGAGGGGGTCGACGCGATCAACCCGCGCCAACGCACGGACCAGTTTGGACCGATCGAGGGAATGGACCACATCGGCCGCGCGCGCCACGGCCGCCGCCTTGTTGCTCTGGAGTTGTCCGATGAAGTGGACGCGAGGGTGCGCTTCGCCGTCCCACTCGGCCGCCTTGGCGCGCAGTTCCTGCTCCTTGTTCTCCCCGATGTCGGTGACCCCTAACTCACGCAGGATCGTGATGTCGCTCACCGGGAACCGCTTGGTCACGACGATCAACGAGACCGGATCGGCCCGCTCAGTGGCCGAGCGTGCCTCGTCGATCCGCTGGAGCACTCGGGCAAGGTTGTCGCGCAATTCCTGCGCGCGCGACATCACGGTGCCTTCCGCACGATGAAGCCACCGAATCTGCCGGTGACACCGTCGCGACGATGCGAGAACAGGCGGAGATCCTCGCGCGCACAACCTGCAACCCATGAGATGTCGACATGGAGGTCGTGCAACTGGGCGACAACACCGCCAGCCACGTCGATGGCGGGGGTCCCCGTCCAGCTCACGGCCCTGGACTCGGGAGTGACAGAGGCGGCCTCCTCGCGCAGCGCGAGCGGTACTTCGTAGCAGCGACTGCACACCGACGGCCCGACGACCGCACTGATGCTCTGGGCACCGAGGTCGCGCATCGTCGAAACCACCTGTCCGACAACACCTTTCATCATCCCGGGGCGGCCCGCATGGACGGCGGCCACAGCCGGCCCCGCCACATCCCAGAGCAGGACGGGCGTGCAATCGGCGACGAGGGCCGCCAGCGCCAGCCCGGGGGTGAGCGTGACAAGTGCATCGGCATCGGGGGTGCAATCCGGCACCGCCTCGATGACGGCCACGTCCGCTCCATGACACTGGTTCATGAAGGCCACGGCCGGTACTCCCAAGGCGGACGCGACCCGGTTCCGGTTCTCCGTCACATCGGCCGGGTCGTCACCAACGCGCGACCCCAGATTGAGCGAGTCATAGGGGGCAGCGCTGACTCCCCCGCGCCTGCTGGTGAAGGCACGGGTCAGCCCCTCACTGTCGTCGCGCCAATGGAACACGCCTCCACCGTAGACGCGAGGCGGGGTGGGCGATCACTCGCCCACCCCGCCTCGGGTGGATGTGTCCGATCTTGCGATCAGGTACCTGGTTTCACTTGAGGAAGTCGGGGACGTCCAGGTCGTCGCCGTCCTCGAAGGTCACGGTGCGCGGTGGGACCTGCCGCGGTTGCGCGGGTGCGCCCGGCTCCCCTGCGTGAGGAGGCTGGGTCTCGGCGCTCCCGGCCGCCGGGGCAGCCGTGGACGGCGAGGACGTGGCGTTGTCGGCTGCGTCGGGTCGAGTCGCGGGCGCCGTGTTCAGCGAAGACCCGCCCTGTGTCGCCGAGGTCGGGGCCGGGGAGGTCGTGCGCGACTGGATCGAGCCGAGTGCCCGACCGTCCTCGCGGCGATTGGGTGTGCCCCCATCGAAGCCGGCGGCAATCACCGTCACGCGCACCTCGTCGCCGAGGGCGTCGTCGATGACCGCACCGAAGATGATGTTGGCCTCCGGGTGCGCCGCTTCCTGGACCAGCTTGGCGGCCTCGTTGATCTCGTAGAGACCGAGGTCGCTGCCGCCCTGGACCGAGAGCAGCACACCGTGAGCGCCGTCGATGCTCGCCTCGAGCAGGGGGCTGGAGATGGCCAATTCGGCCGCCTGGATGGCGCGGTCCTCGCCGCGGGCCGAGCCGATGCCCATGAGCGCCGAGCCCGCACCCTGCATGACCGACTTGACGTCGGCGAAGTCGAGGTTGATCAGTCCGGGCGTCGTGATCAGGTCGGTGATGCCCTGGACACCTGAGAGCAGCACCTGGTCAGCGCTCCGGAAGGCATCCATCATCGAGACGCTGCGGTCGCTGATGGAGAGCAGTCGGTCGTTGGGGATGACGATGAGGGTGTCCACCTCTTCGCGCAACGCTCCGATGCCGGTCTCGGCCTGGTTGGCCCGGCGACGACCCTCGAAGGTGAAGGGGCGGGTGACCACGCCGATCGTCAGGGCGCCGAGATTCTTGGCGATCTTGGCGACCACGGGCGCGCCACCGGTCCCGGTGCCGCCACCCTCGCCGGCGGTGACGAAAACCATGTCGGCCCCCTTGAGGACCTCCTCGATCTCCTCGGCGTGGTCCTCGGCGGCCTTCTTCCCCACCTCGGGGTCAGCCCCGGCTCCGAGCCCGCGGGTGAGCTCGCGGCCCACGTCGAGCTTGACGTCGGCGTCGCTCATCAACAGAGCCTGGGCGTCGGTGTTGATCGCGATGAACTCGACGCCCTTGAGACCGACCTCGATCATGCGGTTGATGGCGTTCACACCGCCGCCGCCGACGCCGACGACCTTGATGACGGCCAAATAGTTCTGGGGTGTTGCCACGGTCGGGGCCTCTCGTTGGATATCCAAAGTCTCGATCTTCACTTGACGGTAACAGTTCGGTCACGGCTCCGTCGGGATGACGCTAGGCGGCGAGCACAGGGCAAGCAACGAGGGCTACGGCGTGTCGCCAACCGATCCGAGAAATCTCGCGCTATTGCTCACCAGTTCGCCTCAACAGTCTCCCCAACCACACCCGCCCCATCGCCCGGATCACGTCCACGGGGCAACAGCACACGCCGGAACAGATCTCGCCCGCAACCACAGGTATGGCTATGGGCGGCTGCGAGAAGTGTCCCACCCGGAACAGATCTCGCCTGCAACCACAGGTATGGCTATGGGGGGCTGCGAGACGTGTTCCACCCGGAACAGATCTCGCCCGCAACCACAGGTATGGCTATGGGCGGCTGCGAGACGTGTCCCACCCGTAACAGATCTCGCCCGCAGCTCAGCGGGTGACCGGGGTGTCCGGTGCGCTCACGTCGATCGCCGTCGGGCCTGTCTTGAGCAGCGCGCGCAGGATCGCGACCTTGCGGGTCGGCTGGTCCGCTCCACCCCAGACGACGTCGACCTCACCGAGCTTGAAGGTCACGAGGTTGGCGCTGCTCACGGAGATCGTCGTGATCTGGTCCGCCAGGTCAGCCGGCAGTGCACGGATCAGCGAGAGGGCAGCTTTCAGGGCCTCCTTGGAGGATCCCGCATCCGAGCTGGCGGTCACCAGCGGGACACCGGCCGGTGGTGCGCCCACCTGGTCGTAGGCCACCCCGGTGGCATCCACAACCTCTAGTTGACCCTGAGAGTTCTTGAGCACAAGAGCGGGCGTGCGAGGCCGCACCGTGATGGTGATGGTGGCCGGCCACGACCGGCTCGTTCGAGCTTCCGCGACGGTCAGTCGGCCCCTGACCCGGTCGGTGATGGCTCCGGTGTCCACCTGCATCATCGGCTGCCCCAGCGGCACCTTGGCCACGTTCTCCACAGCCGCGGCCTCGTCGCCCCCGACGCCCTCGACGTGCACATCGCGGACGACGACGTACGGGCTGAACCACAGCAGCCAGACGACGCCGGCCATGATCGCTGCGGCAAGCAGGCCGATCAGGACACGGCGCCACGGGGCTCGTCGGCGGGCCCTGGCTCGGGCGGCGAAGCGGTCGACACTGCTGGCGCGTTCGGCATGTGCACGCACCCCTCCTCGGCCCAGCGGGCGGGAACGAGCCTCGGTCCCCGAGGTCATCGGCGCGACCCCAATCGCTCGAGGATGTGCGGCGCAATCACCGTGATGTCACCGGCGCCGATGGTGAGGACGACGTCACCCGGCTTCGCGATGCTCGCGGCCCACTCGACGGCCGCGTCCGGCGACATGACGTCGGCTCGCCCCGCCAGCCGGTTGGCGATGAGCCGTGAGTCCACCCCGGGGATCGGCTCCTCCCGCGCGCCGTAGATGTCGAGCAGGGCAATCTCATCGGCAGGCGCCAACCCGGCGGCGAAGCCCTCGGCGAAATCCCTGGTCCGGCTGTAGAGATGGGGCTGGAAGATGGCAATCAATCGACCGCCACGGTCGTGAGCGATCTTGGTCGCGGTCGCGACCACAGCCTCCACCTTGCCGGCGTTGTGGGCATAGTCGTCGACGACCGTGATCCCACCAGCCTCACCGATCACCTCGAATCGGCGTCGTGCGCCGGCAAAGCGCGCAAGTCCCGCGACGACACCGTCGGGGTGGGCGCCAACTCCCTCCGTCGCGCAGAGGTATGCCGCGCAGGCATTGAGCACGTTGTGGGCGCCCGGCACCGCCAGGGTCATCGTGCGTTCCACTCCAGCCGGGTCACGGAACGTCGTGGTGCTTCCCGTGCTCGCCAACGCCGACTCGAGGATGACCAGGTCCGCGTGCAGGGCATGACCATAGGTGAGGACCCGCCGGTCCGACACCTGCGCGGCCAGCGCATTCGATCCCTCGTCGTCCGCGCAGGCCACGACGAGCCCACCGGGGGGCACAGTCGCCGCGAACGCGGCATACGCGGCGCGGACGTTGTCGAAGGTTCCATAGAAGTCGAGGTGGTCCGGTTGCACGTTCGTGATCGCCGCCACGTGGGGGTGATAGACAAGGAAGCTGCCGTCGCTCTCGTCCGCTTCGATCACGAAGGGCGAGTCGGCGTGCCAGTCCGCATTGGTGCCTCGGTCTGCGAGTTCCCCACCCGAGGCGAACGACGGGGATGCGCCGGCCCCATCGAGGGCGGCGATCAGGAGGGAGGTCGTCGTGGTCTTGCCGTTCGCCCCCGCCACCGCGAGCCGCACCTGGTCCCAGGTTGTCGCCGCCAAGGCCTGGCTTCGGTGCAGGATCCTGAGACCTTGCGATTTGGCCTGTGCGAGTTCGGGGTTCGAGTCCCTGATGGCGCTCGAGATGACAACCGTGTCGGCTCCTTCGAGGTGACGCCGGTCGTGTCCCACCCACACTCGGGCTCCCTCGGCGGCAAGGGCACGCAGCAGGGGCGAGTCCTTGGCATCGGAACCCTGCACCGGGACACCGCGGGCCATCAGCAGACGCGCCACGGCGGACATCCCCGCGCCACCGATGGCGATGAGGTGCACGGTCCCGAGGTCCTCCACCCGCGGTGGCACACCCGAGAAATCAAAGCGGTCGTTGATGCCGTTCACGTCAGCGCCGCACCGTCCGTGCCGCGCGGTGAACGAGATCGGCGAGCAATTGGTCACCACCGCGCTCCCCCACCGAGGCCGCCGCGCTGGCCATTGCGGCCAGTCGAGCGGAATCCCGCAGCAGCGAGGGAAGGTTGTCGCACACCCAATCTGCGGTCATCCTTGCGTCGTCGACGAGGATCCCGCCACCGGCCGCCACGACAGTGCTCACGTTCAAGCGCTGCTCGCCGTTGCCGATCGGGAGGGGCACATAGACCGCGGGCAGCCCGACCGCGGTGAGTTCACACACCGTGTTGGCTCCGGCGCGCCCGACGACAAGGTCGACCGCGGCATACGCCAGGTCCATCCGGTCGGCATAGGGCACGACGACGTAGGGCGGTTCCCCATCGCGGGCGGCGGGAACCTCGATCTCCTTGCCCTGACCGGTCACGTGGAGGACCTGGACGCCGGCCGCCCGCAGGGCGCGCACCGACGCCTCGAACGCGGCGTTGATCCGCGCTGCACCCAAGGACCCACCCGTGACCAGAACGGTCGGCCATTGCGGGTCGAGGCCGAAGTGCGCCAAGGCCTTCGGGCGCAACCCGGGCCGGTCCAGGAGGGCGATCTCACGGCGCAGCGGCATCCCGGTGACGACCGCCCGTGGGAGGGGCGTGTCGGGGAAGGTGACCGCCACGTGAGTGGCGAAACGGGCGCCGAGGCGGTTGGCGATGCCCGGTCGCGCGTTCTGCTCGTGGACGACGATCGGTATGCCGTGGCGACGAGCAGCAAGGTAGGCGGGAGTCGAGACATACCCGCCGAACCCCACAACCACGTCGGCATCGATGTCCTCGATCGCGGTCGCTGCTGCACGAACGGCAGCCCCCAGGTTTCGGGGCAGTCGAAGCAGGTCTGCCGAAGGCTTGCGGGGTAACGGCACCTTGGGCACCAGGGCCAGGTCATAGCCACGGCCGGGCACGAGTCGAGACTCCAGGCCTTCGGCCGTGCCCAGCGCCGCAATGGTCACCGTGGGGTCCTCTCGGCGCAGGCAGTCGGCCAGCGCCAGAAGTGGTGAGACGTGTCCGGCGGTTCCGCCTCCGGCGAGAAGCACCGATCGCGCCGTCATCCCGGCCGCGCTCACTCCGATCGCCGCCCGCGTGAGGTCGCGACCGTGGCGGAGCGGCGCAGGATCGAGGGGCGGCCGGCCAATTGCTCGGCACAGTCAGGTTCGTGACGCGCGAAGGCGATGAGCATCCCGAGGATGCCCATCGTCGTGATCAGGGAGGAACCGCCCGAGGACACCAGCGGCAGCGGCACCCCGATGACCGGGAGCAGGCCGATGACGGCCCCGATGTTGACCATCGCCTGAGCGACGATCCACGCCATGGCTCCCGCGGTGGCGAGGCGGACGAACATGTCCTTTGAGCGGAGCACCAGGCGGTAGCAGGCGTAGGCGAGCAGGCCGAAGAGCAGCAGGATGAGCAGGGTTCCCGGTAGGCCGAGTTCCTCACCGATGATGGCGAAGATGAAGTCGTTGTGCGGCTCGGACAGCCACTGCCATTTCTCGCGCGAGGCGCCCAGGCCGAGCCCGAACCATCCACCGTCGGCGAGGGCGAAGCGGCCTTGCATGGGCTGTCGTGCTGCCCCGAACATGTCGGTGTCCCGACCCAACCACACGTCGAAACGGCCGAGCCGGTTCGGACTCGAGATGACGAACGCGCTGGCGATCACACCGAAGACGAGGGCACTGGCGAGGAACCATCGCAAGGGGACCCCGGCGGCCCAGAGGGTGGCCGCGATGATGGCAGCGAGGATGATGCTGGTGCCCAGGTCGCCGCCGAGGAGCACCAGGGCCAGCGCGATGGCGGCCCCGGGGACGAGGTAGGGGACCACGACATGGCCGATCTGGCCGAGTTTGTCGCGTTTGGCCGTCAGGGCCAGAGCCCCGAAGAGGACCAACCCGAACTTGACCAACTCCGAGGGCTGGATCGACACCGGCCCGAAGCGGAGCCAGTTGCGGTTGCCGTTGACGGTGGTGCCGATGAAGGCCACGAGCAACTGCAGGACGAGAGCGCCCCCGAGGATGGGAAGGGCGAGCTTCTTCCACAGGGCCACGGCGATCCGGCTCGCGATGAGCAGCCCCACGGTCCCGATGCCCGCATAGAGCAACTGGCTGCGGAAGATGGTGAAGGCCGAGCCGGACTTGCTCTGTGTCAACGAGGTGATGGCGGAGGCCGACAACACCATGATCAGACCGAAGACGACCAGGATCGCGGTCGTGGCGATCAGCAGGTAGTAGGTCGTGGTCGGCGACTCGAAGCGCCCGAACCAATGACGAACCCGTGCGAACCGTGAGCCGGACGCCCGAGCCTTGGCGGCCGTGCTCGTCATGGCTACTCCCCCGCCGCGCGGGCCAGCCTGCGCACGGCCGCCACGAAGGCATCACCACGGGCACCGTAGTTGTCGAACATGTCCATGGATGCGGCGGCCGGCGCGAGCAACACGACATCGCCCTCGTGGGCGAGGTCTGCGGCCCGGGCAACGACGAGATCCATGGCTCCAGTGTCCGTGGCGGCAAGGTCGACGACCGGGACATCGGGCGCGTGTCGGGCCAGCGCGTCGGCGATCTTGGCGCGGTCCTGGCCGATCAGCACGACCCCGCGCAAGCGATCTGCGTGCTCGCGCACGAGCTCGTCGACCTCGGCTCCCTTGAGCAGGCCACCGGCGACCCAGACGATCGACGCGAAGGCGGCCAGGCTCGCCGAGGCGGCATGCGGGTTCGTGGCCTTGGAGTCATCGATGTAGCGAACACCGCCGACGATGCCGGCCTCGGCGATCCGGTGCGGCTCGGGCCTGAAGGCCCGCAGTCCGTCACGTACCGCGATCGGCGGTATGCCGTGGGCGCGCGCGAGAGCGGCCGCGGCCAAGGCGTTGGCCACCTGATGCGGCGCCACGGTGGGTGCTTCGCCACGGACGTCGTCCAGGGTGGCCAGTTCCGCGGCCGAGGTGCGGCGTTCCTCGACGAACGCACGATCGGCGAGGACATCATCGACGACGCCGAGCATCGACAGGCCCGGGACCCCGAGGGTGAAACCGATGGCGCGACAACCCTCCTGGACCTCCGCCTCCTCGACGAGACGCCGAGTCGTCGGGTCCTGGTCGTTGTAGATGCACGCGACCTCAGTGCGCTCGTAGACCTTGCCCTTGGCCTGGATGTAGGCCTCCAGGGACCCGTGCCAGTCGACATGGTCCGGCGCGATGTTGAGGCACACCGACGCGCGGGCGGCGATCGACTCCGACCAGTGCAATTGAAAGCTGGAGAGTTCCACCGAGAGAACGTCATACGGCGTGGGATCCATGATCGCCTCGAGGATCGGCGTGCCCACATTGCCGACACTCATCGCGCGCAGGCCAGCGGCTCGCAGCATCGAGGTGAGCATCTGGGTCGTCGTGGTCTTGCCGTTGGTCCCGGTGATGACCAGCCACGGAGCCGCGCCCTCGGCCGGGCGCAGCCGCCAGGCGAGCTCCACCTCGCCCCAGATGGGCAGGCCGGCGGCAGCCGCGGCGGCAAGTAGCGGCTGGTGGGGCGCCCAGCCCGGTGAGGTGACGACCAGGTCGAGGTCGTCGGTGGGCAGGGAGGCGACCTGCTCGGGGCCGAAACGCAGGTCGGCACCGAGGATGTCGAGGATTCGGGCGCGCTCACCCAGAGCGATGTTCTCGCTCGGGGCTCCGGCATCCACGACGACCACGTGCGCGCCACGCTCGAGGAGGGCATCGGCGGCCGCGAAGCCACTGATCCCAAGACCCGCCACGAGAACCCGAAGGCCGCGCCAGTCGGCGTCGCGATGGGTCAGCGTGGCCGTGCGCCCGACGGCGCTCGGCGGGACGGTCATGAGCCGCCCACCACCCACTCCGCATAGAACAGGCCCAGACCGAGAGCCACGCACAGGCCGGCAATGATCCAGAACCGCACGACGATCGTCACTTCTTGCCACCCGAGCAACTCGAAGTGATGTTGCAGTGGCGCCATGCGGAAGACCCGTTTGCCCGTGGCCTTGAAGGACGCGACCTGGATGATCACGGACAGCGTGATGATGACGAAGAGCCCGCCGAGGATGATGACGAGAAGTTGGGTCCGCGACGTGATCGCCAGGCCGGCCATGAGGCCGCCCAGCGCAAGCGATCCGGTGTCCCCCATGAAGATCTTCGCGGGCGAGGTGTTCCACCACAGGAAGCCGAAGCAGGCACCCATGGCGGCCGCCGCCACGGTGGCCAGATCGTGCGGGTCACGGACCTCGTAGCACTTGAGCCCGGGGTTGAACTGGCAGTTCTGGTTGAACTCCCAGACACCGATGAGGATGAATGCCGCGAAGACCATCACCGACGCGCCCGTCGCCAAACCGTCGAGTCCGTCGGTGAGGTTCACGGCATTCGAGGTGGCCGCGACGATGAGGTTCGCCCAGATGATGAAGAGGATGAGCCCGCCGACCGTCCCCGCGAAGGCGAGGTCCAGGTTGGTGTCGCGGACGAAGGAGATCTTGGTCGAGGCCGGGGTCCGGTTGGAGCCATTGGGGAACTGCAACACGAGGACCGCGAAGAGCACGGCAACGAGGGTCTGGCCGGCGAGTTTCTGCTTCGAGCGCAGGCCCAGGCTGCGCTGCTTGGAGATCTTGATGTAGTCATCGAGGAACCCGACCAGGCCCAGCCCGGTCATGAGGAACAGCACGAGGATCCCGGACCAGGTGGGTTGGGTCCAGAAGGCCAGGTGCGCGGCGCCATAGGCCAGCAGGGTCGACAGGACGATGACGGCACCACCCATCGTGGGCGTGCCGCGCTTGGTGTGGTGCGAGGTGGGGCCGTCGTCCCGGATGAACTGGCCGAAACCTCGCTTGACCAACACCTTGATGAAGGCCGGGGTCCCGAAGAGGGAGATGATGAGCGAGACGACCGCGGCCACGAGGACGGTGAGCACTCTCAGCGCCCTCCTTCCGGGTCGGGGTCTGTGGTCGCGGCTGCGACCTCTTCACCGAGCCACCGTAGTCCTGCGTCCCGGCTCGACTTGAACAACACGACGTCACCGGATCGAAGTTCTGCCTCCAGCAGTGCTCCGGCCCGGGCTGCGTCGGCGACCCAACGGACCACGGTCGCGGATCCGGTGGCACCTCCCACCATGGCGCGCGCGCCGTCGCCGACGACGAGCAGTTCGTCCACCCCGGTGTGCACGGCATGGGCACCGATGGCCTCGTGCTCGGCCTCCGACTCCTCACCGAGCTCGAGCATCGAGCCGAGCACCGCCCACGTGCGTCGCCCGGACGCCATCGCGGCCAGCGCCTCGAGGGCCGCGCGCATGGAATCCGGGTTCGCGTTGTAGGCGTCGTTGACGACCGTCACGCCGTCAGACCGGACGGTCACCTCCATCCGCCACCGGCTGATGGGGCGGGCAGCGGCCAGCGTGTCCGCGATGTCGGCCAGCGACATGCCGACCTCGCGGGCGACCGCGGCCACGGCGAGCGCGTTGCCGACGTGGTGCCGTCCGACCAAGTCCAGGGCCACAGGCACCTGGCCCTCGGGGGTGACCAGGTCGAAGCGGGGCCTGCCTCTGTCGTCGAGGTCGACGTGCTCGGCCCGAACGACGCAGTCCGGAGCCTCACCGACGAGCACGACCTGTGCGCGCGTCCGGGCGGCCATCGCCCGAACGGCGGGGTCGTCGCCGTTGAGGACGGCGACCCCGTGAGCAGGCAGCGCCTCGACGAGCTCGGCCTTGGCGACGGCGATGGCCTCCCGCGAGCCGAACTCACCCATGTGGGCGGTGCCGACGTTGAGCACGACCCCGATTCGGGGGGGCGCGATCTGGGTGAGATAGCGGATGTGCCCCAACCCTCTGGCCCCCATCTCCACGACGAGGTTGCGGGTCTCCGGGCGCACGCGGCATACCGTCAGGGGCACGCCCACCTCGGAGTTGAACGATCCTTCGGGGGCAATCGTCGGACCGGTGACGCGCAGGACCTCGCCGAGGAGGTCCTTGGTACTCGTCTTTCCACTCGAGCCGGTGATCCCGACGACGAGCAGGTCCGGATGCGTGTCGATGACCCAGCGGGCGAGGCTCGCGAAGGCCGCCTGCACGTCGTCGACGACGACCTGTGGCACCTCATCCGGAGCGACGCGAGACACGAGCGCGGCGACGGCCCCGTTGGCGAGCGCCGACGGGATGAAGGCATGGCCGTCAGCATGCTCGCCGATGCGGGCGACATACAGCGAGCCCGCCTGGGCCGCCCTGGAATCGGTGACGACGTCACCGGTGACCAGGACAGCGTCGGGGTCATCGGTCCCGACGACCACTCCACCGGTCAGCGCAGCGATCTGGGCCAAGGTCACGGGGATCACGCCGAAGCCTCCCCCAGTTGCGTGGCGGCGGCCTCGAGCGCACTGACGGCTTCGGCCCGGTCGTCGAAGGGGTGGACCTCACCGCCGATCTCCTGGCCGGTTTCGTGACCCTTGCCCATGATCGCGACCAGCGCCGTGGCCCCGGGCGCATCGCCCCCTGGCTCGACGCCGGCCGCGATGGCCACGGCCCGGGCAATCGCTTCCCGTCGATCACCCACCTCGAGAACAGTCACGCCGCCGGTCTCGGCGCGCGCACCGCGCAGGACGGCCTCCCTGATCGAGCCCGGGTCCTCCGAGCGCGGGTTGTCGTCGGTGACTATGACGACGTCGGCGAGGGCAGCTGCCCGTCCCATCGCTGCGCGCTTGTCGCGGTCCCGGTCACCACCGGCGCCGGTCACACACACCAGGGTTCCCGCGGTCACCGGTCGAAGGGCCTCCAGGGCGGCCCGGATCGCGTCCGGTGTGTGCGCGTAGTCCACGACAACCGCCGGCAGGTCGTCCCGACCGTCGTCGAGCACCACCCGCTCCATGCGTCCCGGCACGTGTGGGTCCGCCAGGACTGCGCGTTGAGCCGCCGCGCCGTCCACTCCCAGGAGGAGGAGAGCGGCGGCGGCCATGGCGGTGTTCGTGACGTTGAAGGCGCCCGGCAGCGCGGACACCAGGTGCAGTTCGTCACCGCGCCCGCGCAGCACGAATCGGTGGGGGTCGTGGGGGTCGAGAGTCACGGTCCAGTCGGCCAGTCCCCCGGGTTGCGTGGTCAGGGTGTCGATCGGGATCTCGCTCTGCCCGGCCAGTCGCAGGCCCCAGTCGTCGTCGACGCAGACCAAGCCGGACTGCGATCGTGCAGGCGTGAAGAGCGAGGCCTTCGCCGCGAAGTAGTCCTCCATGTCGTGGTGGAAGTCGAGGTGATCCTGGGAGAGGTTGGTGAAGAGCGCCAGGTCGTAGATCACTCCGTCCACCCGGTGCTGTGACAGGGCGTGGGACGACACCTCCATCACGCAGGCGTCCATCCCACGTTGCGCCATCGTGGCGAGCAGCGCGTGCAGGTCGGGCGCCTCGGGGGTGGTGCGCACGCTGCGCACCCGCTCATCCCCGATACGGGTCTCGACCGTGCCGATGAGGCCGACCTGCCGACCCAGGACCACCAGAGCCGAGTGGATGAGGTATGCCGTGGTCGTCTTGCCGTTCGTCCCCGTGATCCCGATCAGCGGCATCTTGAGGCGGTCGGTGCCGTAGACAAGGGCACTGAGGTGTCCGAGCACCGCGCGCGGCTCCGGGTGGACCAACACGGGCAGGACCACCCCCTGCTCGGCCACGAGCTGCGCGCCGACCGGGTCGGTCAGAATCGCTGTCGCACCGGCATCCCGGGCCCCCGACGCGAAGCGGGCGCCGTGTGTCGTGGCGCCCGGCAGCGCGGCATACAGGTCACCGGACTGCACCGAACGCGAGTCGAGCGTCACCCCGGACACGACACTGTCGGGGCCGGCCGGTGGGTCGACACTGAGGGCGTTCGCGAGCACAGCGATCGAGGTCGACCCGGCAGGGATGGGTCGCAAGGCGGTCACGGTCTCGGACCCTACCCGCCCGAACCCTTGGGCTTGTTGCGCAGCGTGGTCGGGTCGGCCTCGGCCGCTGAGGGCTCGACGTCCAGGACCAGTTGTGGCGCGGCCGTGCCGGTCGGTGGGATCTTGAGTTCCTGGAGCGCATACGTCATCACGTCATGGAACACCGGGCCCGCCGTCGACCCGCCGAAGTAGCCGTTGGTGGGCCGCTGAAGGATCACCGCGACGACGATCTGGGGGTCATCCGCGGGGGCGTAGCCGATGAAACTCGCGGTCTTGCCGCTGTAGCCGCCGACCGTGGGGTCGTAGCGGTCAGCCGTGCCGGTCTTGCCGGCGACCCGGTAGCCCGCGATCTGTGCCTGGGGGGCGGTGCCGTTGGGGCTGACGACTCCTTCGAGCATCTCGCTGACCTGCTTGGCGACCTTCTCGTCGACGACCCTGCTGCCCTTCGACGCCGGTGTCTGCTTGACGGTGCCGTCCTTGTCCGTGGTCGACTCGATGAGCCGTGGCTCGACGCGAACCCCGTTGTTGGCGATCGTCTGGAAGACACCAGCGGCCTGGATGGCCGTGACGGAAAGTCCCTGACCGAAGGCCACCGTGGCCCGTTGAGTGCCACTCCAGTCCTCTGACTTGGTCAGCAGACCGGCGGACTCCCCCGGGAAACCGGTGCCGGACTTGGTGCCCAGTCCGAACTTCCGGAAGTACTCCTCGAGGCGCTTCGGGGTCAGGGTCTCACTGACCAGAACCGTTCCGATGTTGCTGGACTCGGCGAGAACGCCTGTCACAGTTCGATACTCGGTCGGGTGCGCGTGGGAGTCGTTGAAGACCTGGTCGTAGCGAGGGAGGGTCGGGGGGACGATGACCGGGGTGTCGGGAGTGACAGTGCCGTCCTGCATGGCCGCGGCAATCGTCATGAGCTTGGCCGTCGAGCCGGGCTCGAAGACCTCGCCGAAGGCCTTGTTCGTCAGGCTGCCCTTGGCGCGGCCGATGTCATTGGGGTCGTAGGTCGGGTAGGACGCGACAGCCAGCAGGTCACCGGTCTTGGCGTTCATCGCCACGACCGTGCCGGACAGGGCGTTGGTCTGCTCCATCTTCTGGGCGAGGGCGTTCTGGGCATACCACTGCAGCCCGGAGTTGATCGTCAGTCGCACATCGGTGCCGTTGACGGCCTCCTTGCGGGTCTGGCCGGCCGCCGGGATGACTTCGCCGGTGGCCGAGGTTTCGTACTCGACCTGGCCGACGGTGCCCTGCAGCGTGGAGTCCATCAACTGCTCGACACCACCCCCCGCCTTGCCGTCGTTGGTGACGAACCCGACGAGCGAGGCGGCTGCCGGTCCGGTCGGATAGGTCCGCTGGGGCACGGACACGTCAGCGCCAGGTGTCTGGTCCTTGTAGATCCCGGGGATGCGCAGGTCGGCGATCTTGCGCCAGGTGAGGGGCGTTGCCTGCCGCTCGAGGATCCGATAGCGGGCCGTGCCGGTGAGGTTCTCGCGAAGCTTGGCCTCGTCCTGGCCCAGGAGCGGGGCCAGGGCAGCCGCTGCCTTGCCCACCGCCTGCCCCGAACTGGCGTCGTCGCATTTGTTCTTCTTGGTCTGATAGGTGCAGATGGCAGTCAGGTCGGCCACCACGGTGATCCGCTCCTGACTGGCCGCCAGAACGACCCCGTCGGAGGACAGGATCTGCCCCCGAAGGGCGGGGATGGCGACGGTGGCCGTGCGCTGCTTGCGGGCCTCGGCGGCCACCGCCGAGGCGTCAAAGCCCTGGATCCGGACCAGTTGAGCGGCGAAGACCGACAACACGAAGGCCACAGCGACGAGCAGCGTCCGCATCCGACGGTGTGGGGGCACCAGGCGCTGAGGTCGCCCGGGCCGCTGCGACCACCTCGAGGTGGGCCCCTTCGGTCGGCGCGGACCGCCCCCACCGGTCGCGTGAGCACGAGGAGACGGACGACCCTTGGCGGTGGTCTTGGCGGCCACTGGCCGCCTCGGCGTCGCTGCCCGCCCGGGCGCGGCGGGTCGCGGGCTCTCGGGAGTCCGTGAGCGCGGCACCGGGCGAGCGGCGCGACTCTCCTTGCTGCGGCCCGTGGACCTGGCTGGTCGCCCACCCTGTCGACTGCGTGGGGTCGCCGAACCACCACGGCCAGCGCCCGGGGGCGTCCTGGGTGGGGTCACGGTCTGGCTCCGTCGAGGTCGATCAGTTGGTCGGGGCGGGTGGCGCAGGCTGCGCGGGTGTCGATTCGGGTGCGGTCGGTGTCGCGGGGATGGGCGTGCGGGAGGTGGTGCTGGTCGTGGCTCCCGTCGCACTGTCGACGCTGGTGACCGTGCTCTCCACGACATCGCCACGCACCATCGTCACGGTGGTCCGGGTCACCGTGCCCTCGGTGGTCACGGTCGTCCCCGACTCCGGGACGGGCGGTGCGGCCGGGGCCGCGGCGGTCGCCTGCTCCGCCGGTGCTGCGGGTGTTGCCGGTGATGCGGGTGCTGCTGCTCGGGCCGATCCGGCCTGAGCCACCACCGTAAAACCGGTGTCCGCTGCGGCGGGTTCCGCCACGCCGAGGACCTGGCCATCGCTGATCCGCAGGAAGGCCGCACTCGTCGACGGGACCATCCCGAGGTCGAGCGCCCGCTTGGCCAGTTCGGCAGGAGCGCTCTGGGCATCGACCGCGTGCTGCAGGGCCGTGCGGGTGTCCGAGAGCTCGTCGGCCCGGTCCTGCAGCCGGCTGACGGTGAACGCCCCGGTGGCCATGGACGTGTTGAGGAGCAACACCGCCACGAACCCCGCGGTGAGCAGCACCAGGCAGGTCGCGACCAGCCCGGCGTGGCCAGGAGGCGCCGGCGCGATGAGCCTCAGCGGCCGTGGCGCCCTGGTGGCACCCGAGCGCGGCAGAGCGCGTGCCGTCGCCATTTGGCTCATCGCGTCGATCCCTTCGTCGTGGTGATTCGTTCGGCGGCCCGCAGCCGGACCGAGGCAGATCGGGGGTTCTCGGCGACTTCGGCGGCGTCGACCTCCTCGGCGCCTCGGGTCAGTAGCCGCAGGTATGCCGCGTGCTCGGGCAACTCGACCGGCATCCCCTTGGGGGTGCGAGAGGTGGCCCCCGCCACGAGCGCTCGCTTGGTGATGCGGTCCTCGAGCGAGTGGTAGGACAGGACCGCGATCCGGCCGCCGACCCCGAGGGCCTCGATCGCGGCAGGAAGGGCGCGCTCCCAGACCGCGAGTTCGCCGTTGACCTCGATGCGCAGCGCTTGGAAGGTCCGCTTGGCGGGGTGGCCACCGGTGCGTTGCGAGGCTGCCGGAACGGCATCCCGAAGCAGGTCGACCAGACGCCCAGACGTGGTGAACGGCTCCTTCTCCCGCTCCCGGACGATGGCCGAGGCGATGCGTCCGGCGAACCGCTCCTCGCCGTAGTCGCGCAGGATGCGCGCGAGGTCGGCCGCGGCATACGTGTTGACGACCTCCGCCGCGGTGAGCCCCGACTGCTGGTCCATGCGCATGTCGAGGGGGGCGTCCTGGGCGTAGGCGAAGCCGCGGTCGGCCTCGTCGAGCTGCAGACTCGAGACCCCCAGGTCGAAGAGGATGCCGTCGACCTGCGGGACATCGAGGTCGACGAGCAGGTGGGCAATGTCGTCATAGACGGCGTGGACCGTGGTGAAGCGGTCACCGAATGCGGCCAGACGCTCACCGGCGAGGGCCAGCGCCTCGGTGTCCCGGTCGATGCCGACCACCCGCGCGTTCGGGCAGGCCGTGAGCAGGGCCTCGCTGTGGCCGCCCATGCCGAGCGTCGCATCGACGAGGACAGCCCCCGGACGCGCCGCGGCCGGAGCGAGCAACTCCACGATGCGGTCGCGCAGAACCGGAACGTGGCGCTGGGCGGCCGGTCCGCGGGTGGCGTTCATCGCGTGTTCCTTCGACGGGCTGGGTCTGGGTGGCGGTGCGTCCCTGTGCCCGGGTCCCCATCCGGTCGGGCCCGGCGCGGGGGAAGTCGCGTCGGGATCGTCCGGCTGGAGGCCGAGGAACGGGGTCGTGGGGGTTGTGGGGGTCGAGCGGGCAGGCTGGGCGGGCGGCGTCAGATCAGTCCTGGCACGACCTCCTCGGAGGTGTCGGAGTAGGCCTGCTCGTGCTCGGCGAGCCAGGTCGTCCAGGCGTCGGTGTCCCAGACCTCGATACGGCTGCCCTGCCCGATGACCGTGCAGTCCTTGGTGAGTCCGGCGTACTGCCGCAAGTGAGCGGGAATCGTCACCCGCCCCTGCTTGTCGGGGACCTCGTCCGAGGCACCGGAGAGAAAGACCCGCATGAAGTCGCGGACATTGCGATTGGTGGTCGGGGCCTCGCGCATGGCCGTCGTGACCTGCTCGAACTCGGCGATCGGGAAGACGAACAGGCAGCGCTCCTGGCCTCGGGTGACGACCAGGCCGCGCTCCAACTGGTCGCGGAACTTGGCGGGGAGGAAGAGCCGTCCCTTGTCGTCCAACCGCGGCGTGTGCGTCCCGAGGAACACCGACCCTCACCTCCCCTGACATCGACCCTTCACGACCTCTCGCCGCCCGTTTCCCCCACTTTACTCCACCTGCGTCAAATTTGCGCTGCTCGAGACCAGTATTTTTCGCTCTGATCCAGTATTTCTGCAGGTCAGAGGGGGTGGTGGAAAGTGGGGCAAAATTCGCGTCGAATGGCTTCGCCTCCTCCCTCCCTTTCCGACCAGCCGTGAGGCAAGATCGATGTCTGAGACGAGACGCCCCGACAGGGCCGTCATGGCCACCGGGGAGGGTGAGCGCGTGGGTGACTGGCAGACCGAGGCCGCAACGAGCAGGTCGGCACCCCCCGACGGCGAAGCCGCCACCCCTGACGCGCTCGGGGTGGCCTTGGATCGCGTGCTGCAGGTCACCACGGACCTGGCCCGGGCCATGGCCACGGTCATCGAGGGCAAGGACGACGTCATCAGGACGGCGCTGGTCGCGTTGCTCGCCGAGGGCCACCTCTTGGTCGAGGACGTGCCCGGTGTCGGCAAGACGATGCTCGCCAAGACCTTGGCCCGTTCTGTCGATGCCACCGTCCGGCGGGTTCAGTTCACCCCCGACCTGCTCCCCAGCGACATCACCGGAGTGAGCGTCTGGAACCAGGACCTGCGCAGTTTCGAGTTCCGGCCGGGCGCAATCTTCGCCAATGTCGTCGTCGGTGACGAGATCAATCGCGCCTCCCCCAAGACCCAGTCCGCGCTGCTGGAGTCGATGGAGGAGGCGCAGGTGACCGTCGACGGGACCACCTATGCGCTCCCACGCCCATTCATGGTGATGGCCACCCAGAACCCGATCGAGATGGAGGGGACCTACCCTCTGCCCGAGGCGCAACGCGACCGTTTCATGGCGCGCATCTCAATGGGCTATCCCAACGCACGCGCCGAACTCGCACTCCTGGACAGCCACGGAGCCGGTGACCCGCTCGCCGACCTCAAACCGGTCGTGGATGCCGCCGGGGTCGAGGCGATGGTCCACGCGGTCCGCCGCGTGCACGCGTCGCCGGCGGTGCGCCAGTACATCGTCGACCTCGCCGCAGCGACTCGGTCGACCTCCGCCCTCCGTCTGGGGATCTCGCCGCGAGCCACGCTCCACCTCCTGCGGGCGGGGCGCGCACATGCCGCTCTGAGGGGCCGCGACCACGTCCTGCCGGACGACATCAAGGCCATCGCGATCCCCGTCCTGGCCCACCGGGTGATCCTCTCTGGGGAGTCGCAACTCTCTCGCCGCTCGGCGGCTGACGTTCTGTCCGATCTCCTCGACCGCACGCGCGTCCCCGCGCAACCCCGCTGACAGTGGCCCGTCGATCGGGCCTGCTCACCCAGCGGGGGTCCGCCTTCCTGGCCTCGGGGGTGGTGCTGCTCGTCGCCGGCCTGGCTCTCGGTCAACGGGACTTGACTCGGATCGGCATCCTGGTGCTGGCGCTCCTGCTCGTCTGCCGCACCCTGGCCCGGACGGGCGCACCGGTTCTCGAGGTGGCCAGAGTGGCCACGCCGGCGCGGATGGGAGTCGACGAAACGGCCCGGATCTCGCTGTCGTTGCACAACGTCGGCCAGCGCCGGACTGCCTTGGCCGTCGGTGAGGAGATCCTCGATCCCTCACTCGGGGACCGCCCCCGCTTCACCATTCCGCCCATCGGACTCGGTCAGTTCAGCGAGGTCGAGTACTCCGTACGCCCGCACGTCCGCGGTGCCCACCCCCTCGGCCCCCTCCGGGTCTGGACCCGCGACCCCTTCGGGATCACGTCCGCAGCCTCGATTGTCGAGGGCACCGGATCCATCCTCGTCACCCCACGCATCCATCCCCTCACCACCGGGCGCGCACTGGGACGCGGCGTCGGCACGGAAGGCTCGATCCCGCATCAGGTGGCCCTTCACGGTGAGGACGACCAATCGATCCGCGGCTACCGCGAAGGCGACGACCTGCGCCGCATCCACTGGCCGGCCACGGCGCGGATGGGTGAGCTCATGGTCCGCCAGGAGGATCGACCAGCCCGACGTCGGGCGGTGATCCTCCTCGACGCCCGTGAGAGCGGCCACTCCGGGCACGGCGCCACGAGCAGCTTCGAGTGGTTCGTCACGATGGCCGCCTCTGTCATGGCCCACACCGCAGACCTCGGGTATGCCGTCCACCTGCTCACCCCCGACCTCACCAACGACGCCGGAGTTCGCAACGACGAGAGCGTGGACGCCATGCTCGAGACCCTGGCCAGGATCCGCACCGGTCCCGATGACGGTTTCCGCGCAGTGCTCCATGCCGCACACGGGTTCACCGGGTCCGGAGGGCTCCTCGTGGCGCTGACCACTGGCCTGGACGACGGGGCGACTCGAGCCCTGTCGTCCCTTCGCCAGCACGGCTCGACCGCCATCGGAATGGTGCATGCACCCCGACGCGGCGAGGAATCGTCCGCCCGGCTCGCCGGGCGGACGATCGCCACCTTGGGCTCGGCGGGGTGGCTCACCGCGGAAGTGTCCGGATTCGAGCCTCCGGCACGCGTCTGGTCCGAGTTGACCGGCGCGTCCTTGGTGGGGGTGCAGCGATGACTCGGCTCCGCGTGGTACCAGCCGCGCTCGCGGCGGGTGCCACCATCGGTGTTGCGCTGCCCTTCCTCCCTCTCTTCCAACCGAATTCGTGGCTGCGGGTCACCGTCCTGCTCGTCCTCATCGTCGGCGTGGCCGGCGTGGGCATGCGTCGGGTCAGTCGCTCGGCCGCGATCGTCGTCGCCGGGCAGCTCGTCATCGGGCTGGTTGCCATCTTGCTCCTGCTGCTCCGATCGACCCTCTGGTACGCCCTGCCCACCGTCGACACGGTGACCACTGTGACCGCGGCCGTCCCTGCCTTCGTGCGCTCGGTGACCGAGCAGGCCGCGCCGGTCGCCGCCACCGCACCGGTGATCCTCGTGCTGGCTGTCGTCTTCGTCCTGCTGGCCGTGAGCGTCGACGCCCTCGCGGTGACCAAACGGATGCCGGGCGCCGCCGGGATTCCGTTGCTCACGGCATACGTGGCGGCGGCGTCCAACAGCACCGAGGGTCTGGCCTTCACCTACTTCCTCATCCCGGCCGCGGCGTGGGTCGCCCTTCTCGCCCATGAGGGGACCTCCCGGCTCGTGCGCTGGGGGGCAGTGATCGCCCGTCCTCGCGGTGGCCAGGCCCGCAACCCAGCCCCCGGCATCCTCACCTGGGCCCGTGGTGTCGCGCTCATCGCCATTGCGGCTGCGGTCGTCCTGCCGGGGGTGCTCCCCCACCTCCCACCTCGCTTCATCGCCGACGGGTTGGCTCGCGGGGATCGCGGAGGCAATGGGGTGGGATCGTCACTTCAGGACACCTTGGCGGTGGCCCAGCATCTCGGCGACCGCTCGACCCAGCCGGTCCTTCGTTATGAGACCGACGACCCCAACCCTCCACCGATGCGCGTCGACGTGCTCAACCAGTACTCCGACGGAGTCTGGCGGCCGACCAGCGGCCAACTCTTCGACACCGGGGGTGAGTTGCCCGCGACCGACGCCAGCGAGGCCATCGCGCGCCGGACCCCGACCACGCGCGTCACCGACAACCGCATGGCTGCTCCGCAATTGCCCCTGCCCGGCACCCCACTGACCATCGACGTTGCCGCCGATCGGCTGCGGGTCGACGCCAACGGGATGGTCAAGCGGGTCGGGGAGATGGACTCGTATGCCGTCAACTACGAGCTGGTCGAACCCTCTCAGGCGCAACTGCGGGCCGCCGATCCGCGTGGCTCGGACCGGGCCGACGATCTGGCCATCGACGCCATGTCGGCCGACTACGTGTCCGCGATCCTCGACGAGGTGGCGCCGGCCGACCTCGACGCCGCCGAACAGGCCTGGCGGATCCAGGCATGGCTGCGCAGCGCACGGTTCACCTATTCGCTCGACCTCGCCACACCCGTGGCCTTCGACGACTCGGGTCGAGCGGTGCCGCTCGACCCGCTCAGCCAGTTCCTCGCGACTCGACGTGGCTACTGCGTGCAGTTCGCTACGGCGATGGTCATGATGGCCCGGCACCGAGGGATTCCGGCTCGCGTCGCGATCGGCTTCCTGCCCGGCACGCTCAACGGCCGGGAGTGGACGGTGCGGTCGGCCGACGCGCACGCCTGGCCAGAGCTCTACTTCCCGTCGATCGGATGGGTGCGCTTCGAACCCACCCCGGGCACACACACGGGTCAGGCACCCGGCTGGACGATCGACGCCGCGCCGACCACGGGGCCTTCGGCCACGACGAGTGCGCCGTCAACGAGCGCGACGGCCGAAGCAAGCGACAGCGCCGCGCCCGCGCCCACCACCTCCGAAGAGCCGGGTCTGGCAGGGGTGATCGCCGATGTCGGTGGATGGCTGCGCGCGACCTGGATCCCCTTGACGACGATCCTGCTGGTCGCGATCAGCGTCCTGATCACGCCCCTCCTGGGCTCGATTCGGCGGCGTCGCGCGCTCCGGCGCGCCCGGGACGACGCCGAACGCACCGAGGTGCTGTGGCAGTCCCTCCTCGACCGCCTTGACGACATCGAGGTGAGGGCAGGCCCCGGTGAGACGCCGCGACAGGCCCGTGACACCCTGACGCGATCGGCCTACTTGGACGGGGCGTCGACAGCGGCGCTCGACACCGTGGTCGCCACCCTCGAACGCGCCCGGTATGCCGCGCCCGGTGCCGACCTGCCCGACGTCACCACCGACTCCGAGTTGGTCGCCAGGACCGCGAGATCACGTCGTCGATTGACGATGCGGATTCGCGCCTGGCTGTGGCCTTTGGAGGGCCGACGGGCATGGGGTGAGATGTGGAACTCGGTCGACCGACGGGGTCGGTGAGGGCCGCTCAGGCTCAGTCGAGATAGTCGCGAAGGGCCTGGCTGCGGCTGGGGTGACGCAGCTTGCTCATCGTCTTGGACTCGATCTGCCGAATCCGCTCACGGGTGACGCCGTAGACCTTGCCGATCTCGTCCAAGGTCTTCGGCTGGCCATCGCTGAGACCGAAGCGCATCGAGACGACGCCCGCCTCGCGCTCGGACAGGGTGTCCAACACCGAGTGCAACTGCTCCTGCAGCAGCGTGAAGCTCACGGCGTCGGCGGGCACCACGGCTTCGGAGTCCTCGATGAGGTCACCGAATTCGCTGTCGCCATCCTCGCCGAGGGGGGTGTGGAGGGAGATGGGCTCGCGGCCGTACTTCTGGACTTCGACGACCTTCTCGGGGGTCATGTCGAGTTCCTTGGCCAGTTCCTCCGGGGTGGGCTCTCGACCCAGGTCCTGGAGCATCTGACGCTGCACGCGGGCGAGCTTGTTGATCACTTCGACCATGTGGACCGGGATTCGGATGGTCCGGGCCTGATCGGCCATCGCCCGCGTGATCGCCTGACGGATCCACCACGTGGCGTAAGTCGAGAACTTGTAGCCCTTGGTGTAGTCGAACTTCTCGACCGCACGGATCAAGCCCAGGTTGCCTTCTTGGATCAGGTCGAGGAAGAGCATGCCGCGGCCGGTGTAACGCTTGGCCAGCGAAACAACCAGACGAAGGTTGGCCTCGAGCAGGTGGTTCTTGGCCTTCTTGCCGTCCTGGGAGATCCACCACAGCTCGCGCTTGAGCGTCATGTCGATCTTCTCGCCGGCGTTCAACTTCTCCTCCGCGAAGAGACCGGCCTCGATCCGCTTGGCCAGCTCGACCTCTTGCTCCGCATTGAGCAGGGCGACCTTGCCGATCTGCTTCAGGTAGTCCTTGACCGGGTCGGCAGTGGCGCCAGCGGTGACCACCTGCTGCGCGGGAGCATCGTCCTCGTCGTCGTCACGAATGACGAAGGCCGCCGATGATTCGTCCTCTTCGGCTGCGGCGGGTGCCGGCTTGGCGGCACTCTCCTCGTCGGAATCGTCGTCATCCGCGGTGTCGGTGGCGTCGAGGGTCTCCTCGACCTCGACCTCCTCCAACTCGGTCTCCGCCGGTTCACCCTCGTCGGTGTCCTCGACGCTCTCCTGGTCCTGGTCGACGACCTCGGGAGTGGCCGCGGCAGGGGCCGCCTTCTTGGCGGTCGCCTTGCGTGCCACCGCCTTCTTCGCCGGGGCCACCGGAGCTGCGGCGGCCTTCACGGCGGCCTTGGTGGTGGCGGCCTTCTTGGCAGGCGCAGCCTTCGCGGGGGCGCTCTTGGTTGCTGCCTTCGCAGCGGCGGGGGTGGCGGCAGCCTTCTTCGCGGGGGCGGCCGTGGCGACGGCCTTCGCCGGCGCAGCCTTCTTCGCCGGCGCAGCCTTCTTCGCCGGAGCGGCGGCCTTCTTCACCGGTGCCTTGACAGCAGCCTTCGTGCCGGAGCGACCGGCAACCTTCTTTTCTGCGCTGGCAGTCAATGTGACCTCGATTCCCTGATCAGCGAACGCATTCATGACTACTCGACCCCGTGCGGGCTTGACGCCTGCCGTCGTGATGGCCACGGCGACGTCTTCACCCGACACCCGTCCGTCGACCCTGCCCCGCTTCACCAAGGTCTGGAGCGCAGGATGGCTGAACTCCGCGGGGAGGGCGGGTTCTTTCGACGGCACCGATGACACCAACAATCTCTGGGCGCGATCGCTTCCGGGCACGCAAAGCACCGCGAAGGCGTAAGGACGGGGCACCGCGATGGGCCCGAGCGAGTCAGTTTCGCGCGAACCCCGGTCGCAGTTCTGTGACCATTATAAAACGCACACGCCGTGGACCCCGCATGGCGGGGTCCACGGCGTCGACCGATTCAGGCCTTGACGGCCAGGACGGCACATGGCGCATCGAGCAGGATGCGCTGGGCGTTGGAGCCGAGGATGAGCTTGCCGACCGGGGTTCGGCGGCGCAGGCCGATGACGATGAGGTCGGCACCGGTCTCGTCGGCCACGGAGATCAGGTCCTCTGCGGGCTCGTTCCCTCGCACGAGTTGCCTCACCTCCATGTCGACCCCGTCGGCCGCGGCATCGGTGGCGATGCGCTCGAGCTCCGACTCGCTGCGTGCGCTGGCGTCACCGTCGAAGTCGCGTCCGCCGCGGTTCGAGTTGATGACGACAAGGTTCGTCCGACGAAGCTTGGCCTCGGCGAGGGCTCGCTGAAGCGCAGCCTGACCCTCCTTGGTGGACACATACCCGACGACGATCGTCACTGATCCTCCTCCTGGTCCAAACGGGTTCGCACCGCGCGCACCCGCCGCAGACGCTACCCCAACGGGCGTGCCCCTGTGGCGCACGGACGTGGTCCCGCCTCAGGACGACGCCAAGGCGCCTTCGATGATCGCCCCGACCTGCTCGGTTTCGATCAGGAATCCGTCGTGGCCGTGCCCGGACCGGATCGTGACGCGATCGGCACCCGGCACCCGGGCGGCGATGTCGTCGGACAGCCGCGGCGGATAACACCGGTCGGAGTCGACGTCGGCGACGACCAGGGCGCCCGTGACCCGGCCCAGCGCCGCGCCGAGCCCGCCTCGGTCGCGGCCCACATCGTGGGAGTTCATGGCCTCGGTCAACACCAGGTAACTGTTGGCGTCAAAGCGGCCGACCAACTTGCCGGCCGCGTGGTCCAGGTAACTCTCGACAGCGAAGCGCCCACCGCCGCCGAGCGGGTCCTCGGCGCCCTGGACCCTCCGACCGAAGCGGTCGGCGAGTTCGGTCTCGCTGCGATAGGTCAGGTGAGCGATTCGGCGAGCAATCCCCAGCCCACCGATCGGACCCGGGCCGCCGTAGTAGTCGCCACCGTCAAAGGCGGGATCACTGCGGATGGCGAGCAACTGCGGGTGGCTCCAGGCGATCTGGTCGGCCGAGGCCGCCGCGGTGGAGGCCAGGACGATCGCACGGGCCACACGATCGGGGTGCCCCACCGCCCATTCAAGGGCCCGCATCCCACCCATCGACCCGCCCAGGACCGCTGACCACCGCTGGATCCCGAGGCGATCGGCCACCACGCTCTCGACGGCAACTTGGTCACGGATCGTGACGAAGGGGAAGCGGGAGCCCCAAGGGCGCCCGTCGGGTGCGGCCGTGGATGGCCCGGTGGTGCCCCGACAGCCACCCAGGACGTTGGTGGCCACGACGAAGTGGCGATCGGTGTCGAGCGGGGCCCCCGTTCCGATGAGACCCTGCCACCAGCCGGCTGTCGGATGACCCGGGCCGGCCTCGCCGACGACGTGGCTGTCCCCGGTCAACGCGTGCTCGACGAGCACGGCATTGTCGGCGGCCGCGTTCAGGGTCCCCCAGGTCTCATAGGCGACGGTCACGTCAGGGAGGTGGCCTCCACGCTCGAGGTCGATGGCGCCGATGTCGAGGAACTGACGCTCACCGGCTGGCTCACCCTCAGGCCATGGCGAGGCCGGCGGTGGCAGGTGGTGGACCGACATGTGATGGACTCCCGGCTCGCGCTTGCCGGGGCGTGGATCCCGCCCGGCCCGGTCCTCACCCGGGGCACCCCACCGCGAGGAGGGTTGCCGGCCAGCAAGCCGGGGCTGTGCGCTGGCGCTCATGACCTGCGGCCACTATACGGCCGGGCGTGGTCGAACGGCAGCCGCTGATCCAGGGTGTGGACGGTCACCGGGACGCATGCCCAGGTCGATGGCCCGCAACCCGAGCCGGGCCAGTCGGTGCGCGGGATCGATGATGAGGGCACGCTCATGCGCGTCCCGGCCGGTCGCGCCGTTTCCCAGGTGCCAGGCGATGCAGCCCACGACTGCGCAGACGTGGGCACACACCGGTTGGTCCGACGGTGCCGATCGTGCCAGTGTCATGAGCTTGCCGAGAGCCGCGGTCTCGTCGGAGACCGGATCGGGCAGCCAGGTGCGCAGGCCGGCTCGAGCAGTGGCGGGCAGGGCCGCCAGCGGGAGCGATCCGGGCGCAACCCAGGCGATGATGGCATCCCGCCAGTGCACGTCGGCCAGCGAAGCGAGGAGCTTGGCGCGGTCATCGCCGGAGAGTGCCGCGACCTGCGCCGGCGACCCACCATCAGCCAGCAGCCGCTGCCAGAGCCGACCGGCGCGCGCGGGGCGGCGCGACCTGCGCGTGACCAGACGGGCGAGCGCGGGGCGGACCGGCTCACTGAGGGTGCTGTCCTCGTGCACCAGGGTGCGCAGGGCAGCGCGATCAGGCATCGGCACCTGGCCGTCGACGAGCAGGTGGAGGGCGGCCGGACAGGTCTCCACGGGTTGGACCGGCGATCCGCGACGATCGGCGGGATCGGTCGACCAGGGCAGCCGGCGGCAGCCAGCGTGCACGACGGCAAGGCCGGCCAACTCGACATCCATGAACTGGGCTGCGGCCTCGAGGGCTCCGACGGCGAGACCGGACTGGCCCGGAAACTCCTCGTAGGCGACCGCGTGGACCTGGTCACTTCCCTCGCGTGCCAGTGTTTTCAGTGCGCCGGACACGACGTCGAGGACCTCGTCGACGCCGAGTTCCTCGCCAGCAAGCTCGTTGGTCAGTGGGATGCGGCAGACACCCAGCAAGCGGCCCCGGGTGAGAGCCACGAGCACGAGTGATTGCGTCGGCTGGTGGCCCAGTTGGTAGGGCAACCAGGTGATGAGTTCGTCGATGGAGCGGATGCGCTGGGGCAGTGTCGTCGTCATGCCCCGACCGTTGTCGCCACCCGGGAGCGGCGCACCTGCAACAGCCACACCCTGTGGACGACACACGTCGGCGGGGGCGGCCTGTGCATGGCCGCCCCCGCCGAGCGAAGGCCGATCAGGTGTGTTCAGCGCAGGACGTGACCTGGCACCGTCTCCGAGGTGGCGGTGATCCCGCGCTCCCAGCCGATGAAGGCTTCGGTCTCGTTGACCACCGTGGTCACCAGCCAGGACGCGATCACCGCATCGTCGACCAGCCCGAAGACGCCCAGGACCGCCTCCGGCAGGAGGTCCAGAGGTGAGACCAACCACGCGAGGGCGCCGACCATCAACAGCAGCCTGCCGGTCGTGGCGCCGACATACTCCCCGCGTGCGACCGCGCGCACGAGGCGCGGGAGGGAGGAGAGCCGCTCACCCACTGAAGGGCCGCCGGGTCGCGAGGCGAGCCGGAACGCGGCGAACAGGTTGCGAATGATGCTCAGACGGGGGCTGGCCATGGGGTCCTCCACGGGTCACGCGCCACCAGTGATCGGCGGCGTCTTCTTCCTCAACAACGGACGCTTTGCGGTCCATCCCGGTTCCGGTCGGACCATGGCGCGTCGTTGAGAGTGGGTTGAGAACCTCAGGCCGTGATCTGGGGTGCGGCGGTCACGAACTCCTCACGAGCCTTGTCCGCGATCTTGTGCAGCACCCAACCGTCGAGCCCGGCCCCCACGGCACCACCGATGAGGGGCACGTTGCGGCCGAACCGCTTGAAGATCGACTTGCCCGAGGTGGCGAGGATCCGGAAACCGATCGCCTTGTTGACGACCATCAGGGCCGGGCCGGGCAGCCGCTCGGCGGCCAGTGCCGTCAGTCGACCGGTGGGCACGACGACGCCGGCCTTGGCGAGCAGGTCGTCGGCGTCCGCGCCGACGAGGCTGAGCAGGACGGCCGAACGGATGTGCGGCTGGGTGAGGTCGTAGCCCCGGGCCTTGGCGACGGCCGCGACCATGCGGGTGGCGAGAAGGTAGAAGCCAGTGACGTTCGCGGGCAGCGCGACCGGCATCGTGATGAAGCCGCCGAGACTGGTGACGAAACCATTGGCCATCGCCAACTTGAGGTGGCTCTTGACGATGGCGTCGACCGCGCGCTCGGGGTCTGGCTCCTTGGCCAGAGCCTTCGCGGCGACCTCGGTCGCCGAGTCGAAAGGACCCCTGCCGTCGATGCCGACGTCGAGTAACTTCTCGACCATCGCCATGGCCTTGCCACCGACGAAGCCGCTCTCCTGCGGCGCCTGAGCCTGCTCGAGGGCGCTCTGGGTGGACCGAGCCTTCTTGTCGTTGCCGAACACGTGACGTCCTTCCCGTCGCCCGATCTGAGCGACTTGGATCGCCGCCAATCCTGCCAGAGTGGGCCCGCGTAACCTCCTTTGCATGCTCCCCCTTGTGACCGAAGACGACGTCGGTTCGTGGGGGTCCCCGGTCGCCGTGCTCGTCGGCGACCGCACCTTCCAGCGGTATGCCGTGGGGTCACCTTCCGCCCTCACCGTCGTCGACACGTCGAAGGGCGTCGACACGGTGCGCTCGATCGAGGGACGCCTTCGGCCACGCTGGGTCCTCTGGTCCGCCGACCCGGCCCTGCGGCCCTTCGTCGCGGCCGGCATCCGCCCAGCCCGCTCCTGGGACATCGCCGAGGCCCACCGCGTGCTCCACGGCGGATGGCGCGCCGACGCCGGGACCGCCTGGGCGGGAGCGCACGGCATACCGCTGGATCAGGTGCCGCCCCCACCCACCGGGGACCTCTTCGAGTTCGCTGCGGACACCGGCGAACGCGGTGAACTGGTCCGGGCGGACGGTCACCTCCGACCCGACGCGGTCCACGGCACCTGGCTCGAGACCGACGACCGCCTCATCGCCTGGGCACGGGCAGCGCTCGTGACCGCCCTGCGTCAGCGGGAACAGGCCGCTGCCCTCGGCCCTCGGGTGATCGGCACGATCGCCTCGGAATCCGCGGCGGCCCTCCTGTGCGTCGACCTGGCCCACGACGGGCTACCGCTCGACCGGCCCCGCATCGAAGCCCTGATCGAGGAGGCGGCCGGCCCCCGTCCGCAGTCCGTCGCGGACGAAGTGGCGGCGCGAGCCCACCGGGACAAGGCGGTACTCGACCTCGTGCCGGGCCGCGAGGGCACGGACCTGCGCAATCCCGCAGCGGTCAAGGCGCTGCTCCACGGAGTCGGGGTCGAGGTGCCCAACACCCGCAAGTGGGTGCTCGAGGACCAGCGTGCGGTGCACCCGGTCGTCGGCGCCCTCCTCGACTGGCGCAAGCGGGAGCGGATCGCCACCACCTATGGGCACCGTTGGTTGGCCGAGCACGTCGGCGCCGACGACCGGCTGCGCGGATCATGGACGGCCTGTGACGGTGCCGGAGGGCGGATGACCGCCGACAACGGCCTGCACAACCTGCCGGCGGCGCTGCGACCGGGGGTGGCTGCCCACTTGGGGCAGGTTCTCGTCCGCGCTGATCTCGGTCAGATCGAGCCGCGAGTCCTCGCCGTCGTGTCGGGCGACCGGACCTTTGCCGAGGCAACCCGAGCCGACGACCTCTACGCGCCGGTCGCCGCCCGCTTGGGCGTCGAGCGACCGATCGCCAAGGTGGCCGTGCTGGCCGCGATGTACGGCCAGCGATCCGGAGCCGCCGGTGAGGCCCTCGCCGGGCTGGAGCGTGCCTATCCGGTCGCGATGCGCCTCCTCGACGATGCGTATGCCGTGGGGGTGCGTGGCGGTGACCTGCGCACCTTCGGTGGTCGACTCATCCCCACCGGCCGCTTCCTGCGCGGCGTCCCGATCGGGACCGACCCGGCCCTCGATGCGGCACGGGGACGGTTCGCGCGCAACGCGATCATCCAGGGAGCAGCCGCCGAGCTCTTCAAGGCGTGGGCCGCGACGGTTCGAGCTCTCGGCGCACCCCTCGGCGCGCAGATCGTGCTCTGCCTCCATGACGAGTTGCTCGTCCACGCCCCCGCAGAGCGAGCAGCCGAGGTGGCCGCGGTCGTGGATCAGGCCCTCGCCGACGCATCTCGCCGGTGGTCCGGCGGTGCACCCGTGCGCTTCGTCGCCGACACCTCCGTCATCGAGCGGTGGTCGGACGCCAAGGGCTGACCGGTCACGCCTCCGGGTTGTTGCGCAGGAACTGCTCGAACTCGGCCCCCAGCTCCTCGGCGCTCGGCAACTCCGACGCCTCGGTCGCCAGCAGGCTCGGGCGCTCCTTGCCCTCCATGAAGGTGTCGTACTGCTGCTCCAGCGCCTGCACCAACTGGGCCGCCTCGGTGTTGTCCGAGAGCTCGCTCGCGATCTCGCGCGTGTTGGCTCCCGCCTTGGCGATGAGGTCGTCATTGGGCAGGTTGAGCCCGGTGTGGTCGACAACGGCGTTGAGGACGGCGAGCGCCCCCTCGGCCCATTCGGCCTGGGCCAGGTAGTGCGGCACGTGGACGGCGAAGCCGAGCGCCTCGCGACCGGACTCACCGAGGCGGAGTTCGAGCAGCGCGGGGAGGCTGCCGGGCACCTGGACACGGCCGAAGGGCGATTGCGCCTCGCCGATGAGGCGGGGGTCGGTGGCGTGGGCGGTCATGCCGACCGGTCGCGTGTGGGGAACACCCATCGGGATACCGTGCGCGCTCACCGCCAGCGTGATGCCGAAGACATCCATCACCTGGCGCAGGGCCTCGATGAAGCGTTCCCACTGGTAGTCGGGCTCCGGGCCGGTGAGGACGTAATACGTCTGGCCGTCGCGGTCGGTGAGCCGGTGCAGGAGGATCGCGGGGTCGTCGTAGGACACCCAGCGATCGGCGTCGAAGACCATCATCGGGCGACGTCCGCGGTAATCGAGGAGCTGGTCGACGTCGAAGGACGCCACGATCTGGGGCTCGCCGGTCTCGAGCAGGTGGGAGCCCAGGGTGCGTTGGATGTTGCCGGCGTCGATGAACGCGCCGAGCAGCACGAGCAAGACGCCCGGTTGGTGCACTGCGCCGGTGCCGTCGGTCTCGAAGTGATAGAGCGAAGAGGGGTTCTGCACGGGTCAAGCCTCTCAGGAGGGAACTGCCCTGCTCAACGTCTCCGTCGGCGTGGTGATTCCTGCTCAGGGGCGTTGGGCGGCGATCGCGGCGAGGACGCGCTTGTCGGAGACCTTCTCCGCGGTGCCGAGCCCCTGGGCGAAGAGGGACACGCGCAGCTCCTCGATGAGCCAGGCGAGGTCGAGCACGGCTTGGGAGCGTCGGCGCGGCTCGGGCAGGGTGTCCAGCAGGTCTGCGTATGCCGTCTCGACGCTGTCGATGGTGGCCTGCAGTTGCGCCTCGCGCGGGTTCCTCGCGGCCCGCTCCAGGCGGACCTCCATGGCGCGCAGGTAGCGGGTGAGGTGGCGAAGTCGGTCCTCGCCGGTGTCGGCGACGAAGCCCGGACGGACGAGACTCCCGAGTTGGGCACGAACGTCCGCGGTCGTCGCCGGCAGTCGCGACCCCGTGGCCTCGAGCAGATGACGGACCCGAGTGGCGGCCTCCAGGACGGGGATCACGCCGTCCACGACGGTGAGCACTCGCGTGGCGATGTGGGTGCGCACGGCGGCCAGCGCCGCGGCATACGACTCGGGGGTGCGGACCTGACCGGGCACGTGCTCGGCGACGATGGCGTCGACGGCCGCGGCCAGGCAGTCCTCGAGGAGGGCCGGGACGCTGCCGTGTGGGCTGGTGGCGAGGACGACCTTCTGCGTGTTGGTGAGGCGGGCGAGCACTCGCTTCCACGGTGGCGACGTGTTGAGGATGAGCAGTCGTCGCACCCCGCGGCGGTGGGCGGCCTCCGCCGAACCGGAATCCGCGAGGACCTTGAGGGCGACCGAGGAGCCCTCGTCGACGAGTGCGGGGAAGCCCTGGACCGTGTGGCCACCGGAGCGCCCCTCGAAGGTCTCAGGCACGGTGCCGATGGTCCAGTCGACCAGGCCACGCTTCTCCAGTCGTTCGCCCGCGGCAGCCATCCTCGACCGGACCGCACCGGCCGAGCGTTCGCGCAGAGTGGAGAGGTCCTTTCCACTGGCGACGACCTGACCACCGGGAGCCTCCACGCTGAAGGTGATGCGCAGATGATCGGGCACAGGTGTCGTGCCCCACTCCCCCGCGTCGATGCGAACACCGCTGCGCGCGAACAAGACTCGCGCCAACTCCTCGGTGAACGAACGTCCCGATCCCGGGTCCGCGTCGGCAAGTGCCGCCATGGCGTGATTGGGGGCCGGCACGAAATGGCGACGGGTCACCTTGGGCAGCGACTTGATCAGGGCGACGGCGAGTTCCTCACGCAGGCCGGGCACCTGCCAATCGAAGCCGGTGTCCTCCACCTGGTTGAGGACGGCCGCGGGGATGTGCACCGTCACCCCGTCGGCGGCTGCGCCCGGCGAGAACTGGTAGGTCACCGGCAGGGACAGCTCCCCCTGCCGCCAGACCTTGGGATAGTCGTCGGCCGAGACCTCCGGGGCGGTGTCGCTGCGCAGCATGTCCGCGGTGAAGTCGAGCAGGTGCGGGCGCCGTTTGCGCTCACCGCGCCACCACCGGTCGAAGTGCCGTTCGCTGACGACGTCTGCCGGGATACGTGCGTCGAAGAACTCGAAGATGACGTCGTCGTGCACCGTGAGGTCACGACGCCGAGCCCGCTCCTCGAGCTCGGTCACCCGGGCGAGCGTGCGTTGGTTGTCCTTCCAGAACTGGTGGACCGGCGCCCAGTCACCCTCGACGAGCGCTCTGCGAAGGAAGATCTCACGCGCCTCTTGCGCGTTGACCCGGGCGTACTGGATCGTCCGATCAGCCACGAGCGTCACGCCGTAGAGCGTCACTCGCTCGCTCGCGACGACCGCACCCTGCTTCTTGGACCAGCGCGGCTCGCTGACCGTGCGTTTCACGACGTGCCGACCGACATCCTCGGCCCACTCCGGCTCGATCCTGGCGTTGGTGCGGGCCCACAGGCGTGAGGTCTCGACCAGTTCGGCCGCCACGACGAAGTCCGGTCGAGAACGGAAGAGTGCCGAGCCGGGGCTGATCGCGAAATGGGCGCCGCGGGCACCGGCGTAGTCGCGCTTGAGTTCGTCCCGCACGCCGACATGGCTGAGGAGACCGGCGAGGAGCGCCTGGTGGACGGTGTCCCAATCGGGTTCCTGGCCGTGGGCCGCCGTCCCGACGTCGGGATCGATGCGCTGGCTCTTGCACGCCTGACGCAGCTGCTGGTGCAGGTCCTGCCATTCACGCACTCTCAGGTAATGGAGGTACTCGGCCCTGCACAGACGCCGGAAGGCACTGTGGGACAGGGCTTTCTGTTGGTCCTTGAGGTAGCGCCACAGGTTGTGGAGGGTGGCGAAGTCGGAGTCCTTGGCCTTGAAGCGGGCGTGCTGCTGGTCGGCCTGGGCTTCCTTGTCGACGGGGCGCTCCCGCGGATCCTGGATCGACAGGGCAGCGACGATGACGAGGACCTCACGCGTGCAGCCTCGCTTGCCGGCCTCGATGAGCATCCTGCCGAGGCGAGGGTCCACGGGTAGCCGCGCCAACGTGCGCCCGACATTGGTCAGTCGGCGTCCGGAGAGTGCACCGAGTTCCTCCAGGAGTCTGACTCCGTCGGCGACCTGACGCGGGTCCGGGGCATCGACGAAGGGAAACTTCGCGACATCACCGAGTCCCAGGGCCGTCATCTGCAGGATGACGGAGGCCAGGGAGGTGCGCTGCACCTCGGGCTCGGTGAAGTCGGGGCGGGCCTCGAAGTCCTCCGTGGAGTAGAGCCGGATGCAGATGCCCTCGGCCACCCGCCCGCATCGACCAGTGCGCTGGGCAGCGCTCGCCTTGCTGATCGGCTCGATCGGCAACCGTTGCACCTTGGTCCGCTGGCTGTAGCGGGAGATGCGGGCCGTGCCGGTGTCGACGACGAAGCCGATGCCTGGCACGGTCAACGAGGTCTCCGCGACGTTCGTGGCCAGGATGATGCGGCGCTGTCCGCTGCGTCGGAAGACGCGGTGCTGCTCAGCGGCACTGAGGCGCGCGTAGAGCGGCAGCACCTCGGTGCCGGGCAGTTTCAAGGCGGTGAGCGCATCTGCCGCGTCGCGGATCTCGCGTTCCCCGGAGAAGAAGCACAGGATGTCGGTCGCGTCCGACCCCGGAGGGATCTCGGTCCACAGCTCCTCGACCGCGTCGACGACACCGGCCACCTGATCACGCTCTGCGACAACCGTCTTGCCGTCAGGGGAGAGATCGACGAGCGGCCGGTAGCGCACCTCCACCGGGTAGGTCCGGCCTGACACCTCGATGATCGGCACGTCCCGCACGACGTGGCCCTGATCGTCGGTGGCGAAGTGACGTTGGAAGCGCTCGGGGTCGATGGTGGCCGACGTGACGATGACTTTGAGGTCCGGCCGCCGCGGCAGCAGCTGTTTCAGATAGCCCAGGATGAAGTCGATGTTGAGCGAGCGCTCGTGCGCTTCGTCGATGATGATCGTGTCGTAGCGCCGCAGGTCACGATCACGCTGCATCTCGCCGAGCAGGATGCCGTCGGTCATCACCTTCACGCGGGTGCGATCACTGCTGTGGTCGGTGAAACGCACCTGGAAGCCGATGATCCCGGTGCCCTCGGGCCCCAGCGGCTCGCCCAGTTCCTCCGCGATCCGCTCCGCGACCGACCGCGCCGCGATCCGCCGCGGCTGGGTGTGGCCGATCTGGCCGTGGCTGCCGAAACCGAGCTCCAAGCACATCTTGGGCAACTGTGTCGTCTTCCCCGACCCGGTCTCCCCGGCGATGACGACCACCTGGTGGTCGCGCAGAGCGGCGAGCAGGTCCTCACGGCGGGCGACGACCGGCAGGTGCTCGGGATAGTTCAGGTCCGCGGCGGGAATCGGCGCGGGAGTGGACACCCGCCCAACGATAGGCCGAGCATCATCGTCGGCGGTCCTCGGCGCGGAACTCATCGACCCGCTCGGTGACCTTTCCGGTGACGGTCGCGGAGACCTCGAGGGTGACACCCGCGGCATACATCTGCTTGGCGTTGGTCCCGCCCGCGGACGCGAGTTCCCACTGGCCGAGGGTCGTCTTCTCCCGGCCGGTGGCCGCCACATGACGGGACCATTCCCGCGCCCGGTCGGGCAGGGCTGCGGCCCGAACGCGCCAGGGGACCTTCTGCCGGGCCACGAATTCTGGTGTGACGCGCGCCGATTCACCCGCCGACAGCTTGAGGAACGGCTTGCCGCTCCCACCGCGCAAGCTGTCGGTGAAGTCATCGACCTCCGCACGCACCCCGGCTCGGAGCCGATCCCGGGTCGTCATCGAGGCCCCCGTGACGGTGCTCGTGCGCTGCGCGCCACGCGTCACCGTGCGCGTGGACCCGGCCAGAGCCCCGGCCTTCAACACCTTGCCCCAGGACCCGACCCCGGCGAGGGCAACATTGACCGCCACCTTGTCCCAACCACCTTCGTCCCAGAACCCCGCGAGCATCGCGTCCGCGCCCGCGCCGACGACCCCGGCCGCCGCACCCACCGGAGGAAGGAGCAGGCCGGGCACGCTGATCAGGTCCTGGGCTCTGCCCTCGCTGGAGGCACCCAGCACCATCCGGTATGCCGCGGAGTCACCGATCGCGTCCGCCGACGCCCTCCGCAGGGCCGCGCCACAGGTGGCATCAGCGGCCTCGAAGTCGGCCACGGCGGCGCGGTGCGTGGCGAGCGCATCCGTCTGGACGGCGAGGGCGCCGCACTGTGCCTGACGCACGACGATCACCTCGGGGTCGAGTTCGGTGCGCCCCAGCGTGAGGAGGCTGTAGGCCTCCTCCTCGAGCGCGGCATACCGACGTTCGGCGACCAGATGCTGGTCCACCGCCCTGGCGATCGCTGCTTGCGCCCGGTCGAGGGCTGGGGCAAAGGCGCGCAAGGCAGCCGCACTGCCGGCACTTCGGTCGGCAGCCGCGGCCAGCAGGGGTGCGAGGGCAGCGACCTGGCCACCGAACGCGGTGCCGGCCGGCCCGTCCCACACCGCCCCCGGCCCGAGACCACGCACAGCGTCGGCCGTCGCGCCCAGACGCACGGCCGAGGCCTGGAGGGCATCAGCCAGCACGAGCACGGAGTCCGGGTCGCCGGGGATCGACTCCAGCATCACTGCACCCCGCCGATCAGTGAGCGACCGACGCCCACTTCGGTGTCCACATAGACCGCTCCAGCGGTCGCGGCCGCGGCCCCGAGGGAGTCGAGGGCGCGGGCCAGTGCCAGGCGCTCGTGACGCCAATGACCCACCGCGACTTCGAAAGCGGCTGTCGCCTCACCACCACCCAGGGCCCACGAGTCGGCTCGCGCGTCCTCACCCTGCCCTGCCAGGGCCACGGCCAGGTCGGCGAGGCCAGCACCCAACGCCGCCACCTGATCGGCATCCACCCGAAACGTCGTCATGGATCGACGGTAGGCCGATCCATGACGACGCCTCGAGGTTTTCCACAGGGGCCCAAACCCACCAATAGTGCGGTTTCGGTGCCCGTGGCGGGCTCCCGGTCAGGAGACGGTCGTGGCCTCCGCCTCGGCGGGGGCCTGCGCGACGGCCTCGGCCGCGGCGGCGAAGCCGGTCGCCAGGTCGGCGAGGATGTCGTCGATCGTCTCGAGCCCGACCGCCAGGCGCACGAGCCCTGGCGTGACGCCCGCGGCCAGCCGGTCCTCGTCGCCACCCTGGCTGTGCGTCGTCGTGGCCGGGTGGATGGCCAGGGAACGCACGTCACCGATGTTGGCGACGTGACTGTGCAGTTCGAGCCCTTCGACGAAGGCGCGACCGGCGTCGACCCCACCCTTGATCTCGAAGGCGAGCACCGCACCCGCGCCCTTGGGCGCGTACTTCGCGGCCCGCTCGTGGGCCGGATGACCCGGCAGCGAGGCCCAGTGCACGACCTCCACCTGCGGGTGGTCGCTGAGGAAGGCCGCGACCGCCTTGGCGTTGGCCAGGTGCCGCTCGAGGCGCAGGCTGAGCGTCTCGAGCCCCTGCGCGATGAGGAAGGCATTGAAGGGGGCCGCGGCCGGACCCAGGTCGCGCAGCAACTGCACTCGCGCCTTGAGCCCAAAGGACACATTGGCGCCGAAAGCGCCGTCCTTGCCCAGGTCACGCGCGTAGACCAGGCCGTGGTAGCTCTCGTCCGGGGTGTTCCACGTCGGGAACTTCTCCGGGTCGGCGCCGAAGTCGAAGGTCCCACCGTCGACGATGACGCCGGCGATCGACGTGCCGTGGCCGCCGATGTACTTCGTCGCCGAGTGCACGACGACGTCCGCACCGTGCGCCAGGGGGTTGAGGACGAACGGGGTCGCGATGGTGTTGTCGACGACAAGGGGCACACCGACCTCATGGGCCACCGCGGCGACGGCCTCGATGTCGAGGACGTCGGCCTTGGGGTTGGCGATGGACTCGGCGAAGAAGGCCTTGGTGTTCGGCTGCACGGCAGCCCGCCAGGCGTCCGGGTCGTTCTGTGCCTCGACGAAGGTCACCTCGACGCCCAAGCGCTTGAAGGAGTACTTCAGCAGGTTGATGGTGCCCCCGTAGAGCGCCGACGAGGAGACGATGTGGTCGCCTGCCTCGGCGATGTTGAGCAGGGCCAAGGTCGTCGCGGCCTGGCCGCTCGCGACGAGCAGGGCACCGATGCCGCCCTCGAGCGCCGCGATCCGCTCCTCGACCACGGCCTGGGTGGGGTTCATGATCCGGGTGTAGATGTTGCCGAGCTCCTTGAGCGCGAAAAGGTTCGCGGCGTGCTCGGTGCTGTTGAAGACGTAACTCGTCGTCTGGTAGATCGGCAGGGCGCGCGCGCCGGTCGTCGGGTCGGGCTGCTGGCCGGCGTGGATCTGCCGGGTCTCGAAACCCCAGGTGGTCGGGTCGGACATGGGAGTGCTCCTCGTGAATTCGGGTGCGCCACAGGCACGGTGGCACACGGCATACCGTGAGCGGGAACCGGGGAGGTGACCCGCGCTTGCGTCCGGCGGGGGCCGAACGCCAAGTCTTCACCCGGGGCACCCCACCGCGGAGGAGGGTTGCCGCCCAGCAAGCCGGGGCTTGGTGCTGGGACTCATGACCTCCCCAGATCGTATGCCGCGGGGCCGGGTTGAGGTCAACTCCCCACCACGACGTGGGCACTTGTCATGATGGGCCCCATGACCTTCGTGCAGAACGAGTACCAAGCTGCGCCGGGGCGCTACGGCGCCGGAATGCCCTATCGCCGAACGGGGGTCTCCGGGCTGGACCTGCCCGCGATCTCGCTCGGGCTGTGGCACAACTTCGGGGATGACGTGCCGCTGGAGCGGCAGCAGGCCGTCCTGCGGCGGGCCTTCGACCGGGGCGTGACTCACTTCGACCTTGCGAACAACTACGGCCCGCCCTACGGCAGCGCCGAGCGCAACTTCGGCACCCTCTTCGCCCGCGACTTCCGCCCCTACCGCGACGAGCTGATCATCTCGTCCAAGGCCGGTTGGGACATGTGGCCCGGCCCCTACGGCCAGGGCGGTGGGTCGCGCAAGTACGTCATCGCCTCGTGTGACCAGTCGCTGGGCCGCCTCGGACTCGACTATGTCGACATCTTCTACAGTCACCGCTTCGACGAGACCACCCCGCTCGAGGAGACGATGGGAGCGCTCGATGCGCTCGTGCGGGCAGGCAAGGCCCTCTACATCGGCATCTCGTCCTACTCCGGTGCGCGGACCCTCGAGGCCGTCGAGATCCTGCGCTCGCTCGGCACTCCCCTGCTCATCCACCAGCCGAGCTATTCGATGCTGAACCGCTGGGTGGAGGACGATGGCCTGCTCGACGTTCTCGAGGCAACCGGCACGGGCTGCATCGCCTTCTCCCCCTTGGCCCAGGGCATGCTCACCAACAAGTACCTCAAAGGTGTGCCTGCGAATTCGCGTGCAGCGCAGGGTAAATCGCTCGACAAGAACCTCCTCAGGGAGGACACGCTCAAGCACATCCGCGCCCTTGACCGACTCGCCAAGAAGCGCGGCCAGTCGCTGGCCCAGATGGCGATCGCGTGGGTGCTCCGGGACCCGCGGATCACCTCCGCCCTCATCGGCGCGAGCAGCGTCGCGCAACTCGACGACAGCCTCGACGCCGTCAGGAACCTCGAGTTCACCGCCGCGGAGTTGAAGTCCATCGACCGGCATGCGGTGGAGTCCGGAATCAATCTGTGGGCCGGATCGTCGAAGAAGTAGCAGGGAAGGCATTCGAGACAGGGGAACAGCATGAGCAATGACTACGTCCCGAGCCCGACCGATTGGGTGCGCACCCAGATCGAGGCCATCGAGGCTTCCGGCACGACGGAGGCCGCGAGCATCCAAGGTCGGCAGGTTGTGCTGTTGACGATGACCGGCGCCCGCACAGGTGCGACGCGCAAGGTGCCCCTGATGCGGGTCGAGCACGACGGTGTGTATGCCGCGGTCGGCTCCCGGGGTGGGGCACCCACCGACCCGCAGTGGGTGCGCAACCTCGATGCCGAGCCACACCTCACCCTCCTCGACGGCACCCTAAGCAGCGATCGGGTGGCGCGGCGGATCAGCGGCGACGAGTACGCCACGTGGTGGAGCCGCGCCGTCGACGCCTTCCCGCCGTATGCCGACTACGTGCGCACCGCCTCGGCGGCCGGGCGCACCATCCCCCTCTTCCTGCTCGAGGAGGAGGCCGGGGACACAGCCCCGTGAATCGAGGCGTCCTGCGGCGCGTCACAGTCACATGAGCACCCCCAGCGGCACCGACGGGCCACCGACGAGCAGTCCTTACGACGACTCCTTTGCCCTCGGTGGCATCCCCGGCGGTGACGTGCTCTTCCAGCCGCCGGGCAACGTGGGCATGGAACCGCCGGCCCCGACGGTTTCCGGGGAACCGGTCGCCCTGCCGCCGCAGTATCAGCAGCCGACCTATCGTCCACCCTCGACTCCACCGCGAGCGCCCGCCTCGTGGGGCCGCCGAGGGAGTTCACCCTCCTCCATGACGGCCAGGAGGTCGAGGGCTTCGGGCAGTCCGGCGCGGTGTTGGTCACAGAGGCCTATGGCGATGGTCGGTGGACCCTCACCTATCCCGGTGCCGAGGCGAGGTCAACCCGTGATGCTGTCCCGGCCGTGGCGGCGCAGCCACCACAGGCCGAGGACCGGGAGCACGAGCGGCACGAAGCCGTATCCGGAACCGAAGTGGGACCAGACGGTCTTGTCCGGGAAGGCCGCGGGCACGGCATACGAGAGCGCGCCGACGGCGAGCACACCGACGAGCTCGGTCGTGATCGACACCCACGCCACCTTCGCCGAGGTGCGGCTCCCTCGCGCCAGTGCGACGGTCGCGACGATGTAGATGGCCGCCGCGAGGGCGCTGAGCAGATAGGCGACGGGAGCCCGGTCGAAGGAGAGCGCGATCTGCATGATCGATCGCCCGGTCGCGGCGAGCGCCAACACGGCATACACCGCGACGAGGATCCGGCCCGGCCCGCTCCCGAGCGTCGACTCAGCCACGGGCCACATCCCAGATCTGCTGGCAGCGGATCGTCATGACCGCCACGGCGAACGCACCGACCGCGACGGCGCCCATCGCCCAGCGCGTCTTCTCCTTGAGGGCCAGGAAGCCGGTGCCGATGGGCACGACGACGAGCGTCACGAGGTATGCCGCGAAGGTCGCCCGCTCGTCGCCGTCACCGATGGCGCCCATCGCGATCAACCCCTTGATGGTCTGGACGATGACGCCGAGCTCGATGAGCGCTGCCAGGCCGAGGACGAGGTCGTCGAGCAGGCGGTCGCGCAGGGCATAGACCCCGGCGACGATCATGAGCAGGGCGGACAGGGCGACGATCGCCCAGGTGAGGGCCGAGATCACGAAGCGGAGGCGGTGACGATCTCGCGGACGGTGTCGACGAGCAGGTCGACCTCTTCCTCCGTGATGCAGATCGGCGGTGCGAGGCGGATCGTCATGCCGTGGGTGTCCTTGGCGAGGATTCCCCTCTGAGACAGGGCCTTGCAGAGTTCGCGACCGCTGGGGCCGCCGGGCTCCACGTCCAGGCCGGCCCACAGTCCGCGCACTCGCACGGCGCGCACGCCGTGGCCGACGAGCTCGCTCAGGCCGGCTTCGAGTCGCGCCCCGAGGCGGGCGGCCCGCTCCTGGAACTCGCCCTCCTGGAGCATGAGGACGACTTCGTGCCCGATCGCTGCGGCGAGCGGGTTGCCGCCGAAGGTGGAGCCGTGCGAGCCGGGCGTGATGACGCCGAGCACGTCCTGGTCGGCGCAGACCGCGCTGACGGGGTAGAGCCCGCCGCCGAGTGCCTTGCCCAGGATGTAGAGGTCGGGCACGACGCCCTCGTGGTCACAGGCGAAGGTCTTGCCGGTGCGTCCGAGCCCGGACTGGATCTCGTCGGCGACCATGAGCACGTTCTCCTGCGTGCACAACTCGCGCAGGTCGCGCAGGAAGCCCTCCGGCGGGATGACGACGCCGCCCTCGCCCTGGATCGGCTCGAAGAGAACGGCGACGGTGTGCTCGTCGACGGCAGCGCGCACCGCCTCGATGTCGCCATAGGTCACCGCACGGAAACCGGGCGTATAGGGGCCGTAGTTGTCGTGCGCGACCTTGTCGTCGGAGAACGAGATGATCGTCGTCGTCCGGCCGTGGAAGTTGCCCTCCATGACGATGATGTTCGCCTGGTCCTCGGGGACGCCCTTGACCTGGTAGCCCCACTTCCGGCTGACCTTGAGCGCGGTCTCGACCGCCTCGGCGCCGGAGTTCATCGGCAGCATCATCTCTTTGCCCGTGAGCTCGGAGAGCGCCAGGGCGAAGGGGCCGAGTTGGTCGTTGAAGAAGGCGCGGCTGGTGAGGGTGAGGGTGCCGAGCTGCTGCTGGGCACGGGCGACCAGGCGCGGGTGGGAGTGCCCGAAGTTGAGCGCCGAGTAGCCGGCCAGGCAGTCCAGGTAGCGGTTGCCGTCGACGTCGGTGACCCACGCACCCTCGCCCGAGGCGAGGACGACCGGCAGCGGGTGGTAGTTGTGCGCGGCATACCTCTCGGTGATCTCGATGTGGAACTCGGTGCCTTCGACACCGGCGAGGCCGTCGGACATGCGCTTCTCCTTCGGTGAGCAGGGAACCCGGCCAGCCTACTTCTGGATTGCCGTCAGCACGGCACGGGTGCGCGTGACGAGGTCGTCGCGCTCGGCAGCGGTGAGGGCTGCAACGCCCGCGCGGGGGCGCGCGCTGGTCAGGTCGGCCAGGACGGTGGCGGCGTCGGTCGACAGCGCTCCCCTCCCAGCGGCGTCCTCGGGAGGTATGCCGTGTGCTCGCCCTTCGAGGGACACGACGTGCGCGGGGAGTGAGCAGTTCTCCTTGGGGTCATGCAGCCCGCGCGCGTTCGCGGCGGCCTCGGCTTGGGCCACGTCCATCTCGGCGCGGAAGGTGTCCTGACCGCCGATCGTGACCGGGGCGGCCAACCCGGAGCGGACGATCTCGGCGCCGAGCATGCGGCCGTCCGGGAGCCAGGCTTCACCCAGGGTGCGGCCGTAACGGTCCTGCCCCGCAGTGAGGATGGTGAGTTCGGTGCCGCGAGGGGCGAGTTCGATCAAGCGGGTGGTCGCGGCCTCGGCCAGGCACTGGGGTCCGTGGTCGGCGGTGCGTCGCTCGGGTGCGTCGATGTTGAGCAGGCGCAGCCGGACCACCTGGCCGTCTCGCTCGATGTCGAGGGTGTCCCCGTCGATGGTCCAGCGGGCCGCCCAGCCGGTCTCACGACCCGCGTCGGGTGACGGGGTGGGGGTGTCGTCGGGCGCTGGGTGTTCCCGGCGAAGCAACCAGGCGGCGAGGCCGACGACGAGCAGGCCGGCGATCAGGACCGCCCAACTGCGACTCCGGCGTGACCTCACCCGCGCAGTATGCCGCGCTCACTGCCAGAGGGCGGCGACCCGCTCGGCGATGCGGTCGGCCTGGTCGCGGCCGGCCATGACGCTGGCTGAGGCCTTGCTCATGTCGAGCGGGTTGAAGCCGATGAGCGCGCGGGCCCGGCGGTCGGGGGCGATGACCAGGGATCGCGCGCTCGGACCCAGGCGCTTGGTCTGGATCGCCGGCCGGTCGTAGCGGCGGACGGCCAGCGGGATCGGCGCCAGGGTGAGGACGCGTTCGTGACCGATCGCCAGGTCGGCGTTGGCGGCGCTGCGCACTCCCCCGTCGACATATTGCCGACCCCGTATCGTCACGGCGGGGAAGACTCCCGGGACGGCGCAGCTCGCCGCGACGGCCCGATCCAGCGGCACTTCGCTGTCATTGGTGAAGAGGGTGAGTTCGCCGGTCACGGCGTCCACCGTCGTGATGATGAGGCGCTTGCTCGGCCAGGGCGTGTCCCTGAGGTCGACGGCAACGACGTCGATGAACTCCTCCTCGGTCGCCGTCCTGGCCTTGAGGGCCGCCCGCCCGATGACGGCGCGGCCGTGACTGCGCCCCGGGTCGAAGGCGCCCCGCAGGAAGCGCTCGGCATCCCCCAGACCGAGCCGGCCGAGCTTGAGGGGCTCCCGACCGTGGAGGCGGGCGAAGGCGAGGTCGAGCGGTGTCTGCAGGGCGACGTGTGTGCCGACGACCGAGCCGGCCGAGGTGCCGATGACGGTGTCGGCGGTGCCCAGGTCGATCCCCTGCTCGCGCAGGCCGATGATGAGGCCCCCGAGCCAGCCGATGCCGGTGGCGCCGCCGCCACCGAGCACGAGCGCGCGGCTGGGCGTGGGCAGGGTGAGGTTGCTCGCCCAGGAGGAGCGGCCGTAGGCCGTCCACACTCGCTCGTGCACCTGCGTCACCACACTCACCTCACTCATCGGACTCACGCATGGCTGGTTTCCATGGCTCGTGTCCATGATGAACCCGTGAGACTACCGGCCAGTACCACAGGTGTTGTGATCCTGAAGACACCGGCGCCCCGTGAGGAGGTGGCTCAGGCGCTCACGCCCTCACTGGCCAGAGGGTCGGCCAGCCGCAGGACCGGGACCGGCACGGCCACCAGATCACCGCCCTCGAATCGGACCTGACACTTCGCAGCGCCGACGAGCTCGATCTCGCCGACGGCCCCGTGCCAGGTCGACGAGGGCGCGACCACCTCGACGATGTCCCCGACCGCGAAGGTGCGCTCCGGCGCCCCCGCGACCACCCTGTCACCGGAGGTGCCGAGCAGCCGTCGCAACTCCGCGGCATACCGCTCGGGCATGGGCACCGAGGCGCCCTGATAGCGCCAGCGGATGAGGTTGCGCAGGTCGAAGCGACGTGAGCACCGGCTGCAGGTGGCCACCCGCTGGGGGGCTCGGTGTCGCGTCGAGGTGTGTCCGGCCGGGCAGGTGCCGACCCAGTCGCCGACCACCCGTGGCGCGTCGAGGGAGACGCACCGCTCACCCGAGGACCCGATCGCTCGCGCCTTGGCGCGCCACACGCGGTCGTGGCCGTGCTCGGGGCCGACGAGGGCGTGGGCGATCTCGTGGAGGATCGTGTCGCGCACCTCCTCCTCGGAGTGCAGCTCGGTCAGCGGACGGGAGAGCCCGATCTGCCGCTTGCCGAACCGGCAGACGCCGGCCCGGGTCTTGGCTCGATCGGCCACGACAGTCCAGCCGTGGAGCTCGTGATCGGCCATCAGTCGTCGCGCCATCGCCAACGCGTGGTCCATTCGCATCCGGCGCTCACCTCCTCTGACCTGGTGTGACCAACCCTATGGGCCGCCACCGACAGCCCCCGTGAGCCGCACGGTGTCGGCCACCAGACCGCCGGCCAGGCCGGTCTCGATGCCGACGCGGACGCGGTCACGCAAGGTCCACGGGTCGATCGTGTTGATGTGGATCTTGGTGCCACCCTCGAAGCCGGCCGGCGTGTTGATCCGCCACTTGACGATCGCCCGCAGTGGGATGCGTCCGCGGACCTCGGGGGGCCGATAGTGCCATTCCTCGTTCGTCGGGACGGCCGGGCCGGTCGCGACGTGGACCGCATGCAGGAGGTCGGACCATCCGTCGAGCTCCTCGGGCGTGAGTTCCCAAGGGGCGGCATCCATCCGCTTGGCCCACACCTCGATGCTCGGGAAGAGGTGCCCGATCCCGATGAAAGCCAACGCACTCTCGGTCTCGGCGACCTGCAGGCGGTGCTCGGCAACGGGCTCGAGGATCGCGTGACGGAAGAGATCGGGATCGCTGGCCAGCCGGGCGATCTCCTCCTCGCGGCGCTGCCCGAGAGCATCGATGCCGACGACCTGCTTGTGGAGGTGGTCGAAGGACGCCCCGGCCGGCCGCAGCCAGTTCTGGAAGGCCGCGACATTGCGGATGAGCGGGTTCATCTCGAACATCCACTCGATGGCCCCGACGGTGAAATCGATGTACTCGCGATGCTCGCCCGGTGTCAGCGTCCCCGACCCGGCCAATTGGTCCTCGCGCTCCGCACCGTCGACATGGTGACGACGGGCGACGACGACATCGTGGAAGCCGCCGAAGAACCCCAGTTCGGTGAGCCGCCGCCGCTGCGGTGAGCCCGCGGCATACCGAGGGTCGTTGCTCTGCGAGCGCAAGGTGAGGAGATGGTCGAGGTGGGCCCGCCCGCCGGGGGTGCTCACGTAGTGCGCCCATCGCGCGACCGCCAACTCCGAGAACTCCAGACCGTGGTTGAGCCGCCAGTAGTCCACCGAGACGATCTCGAAGAGATTGGCGATGAGCCGGAACTGCGCGACCGTGTCGAAGAGCTCCTCGGCAGTCAGTCCGGTCAGGGTGTGCCAGCCGTGGCCCTCGCGGATGAGCCGAGCCTTCTCCGGGGTGGTGTCGAGATAACGCTGCTCGCAGAACGCGCAGAAGCGGCCGTCGAGACCGTGGTCGATCGGGCGATCGCTGCCGGCCAGCGTGGGCAGCGGGCGGTCGGCGCGCCCGGGCACGGTCCACACCTGGGTGCCCGAGAGCGGATTGACCTGCTTGACCGTCCCATCGGCCATCCGGACCAGCGGTTCGCTCGGGGTCGGCTCGGGCACGAACCCAGCGTAGGCCGTGAGGTCCGCCTCAGTGGAAACGCTTACGCATCGTGCTTACGATTGGTGCACGTGAGGACGTTCCTGGCCGAACATTCGGTCCTTCTGCTCTTCGTCATCCTGGCCATCGGCACCGTCGTGGGCCAGATCCGCGTGCGCGGCATCTCGATCGGCCCCGCCGCGGTGCTCTTCACGGCTCTCGGATTCTCGGCCTGGCACAAGGATCTTGCGCTCCCCGAAGTCCTGGGCACCTTCGGGCTGGCGCTCTTTGCGTACTGCGTGGGGCTGGTCGCCGGGCCGTCCTTCTTCTCCTCGCTGCGCTCGGGGGCCAAACCGGTGTTCATGGTCTTCGGGACCCTCGTGGGCGTGGGCGTGCTCGCCGGCGTGCTCGGGCGCGTCCTCGGCTTCGACGCCGGGACGGTCGCCGGTTTGTATGCCGGCGCCAACACCAACACCCCGGCCCTCGCCGCGGCGATCGAGCGGCTCGAGGGGGCTCCGGAGCCGACCGTGGCCTACTCGATGACCTATGTCCTGGGCGTCGCCTTCCTCCTGGCCGCGGCCGCGTGGGGCATCCGACAGCCCTCCCGTGAGAGCGATGACGAGACCGGGCCCGAGCCGATCGTCAACGCGACGATCAAGGTCACCCACGACAACCCCCTGACGGTCAGCGAACTGACCTGGACACCCCACGGCCGCGTGCTCTTCTCACGACACCAGGTGGGTGACGGGGAGATCGACATGTCACACGGTGACACGGTTCTGCGGCCCGGTGACCGCGTCCTGGCCGTCGGTCCGGCGCTGGCGGTCGAGCACGCCATCAAGCAACTCGGGCGGCGCTCGGGTCTGCGCCTGGACGAGGAGCGGCACGATGTCGATTTCCGGCGGATCGTATTGTCGGAGAAGCGGTTCTTCGGTCGGACGGTGGGCGACCTCGATCTCTGGAGCACCTTCGAGGCTCGGCCCACGCGGGTGCGAAGGGCCGACCACGACTTCCTCGCGACCGACGGTTTCGTCCTGCAGGCCGGCGACCGGATCCGCGTCGCCGCACCCCGTGAGCGGATGAACGAAGTGGCGAGCTATCTCGGTGACTCCGAGCACGGCTCCGCCGACATCAACCCCCTCGGGTTGGCGCTGGGTCTGGCCATCGGACTGGCGCTCGGGGCCCTGCCGATCCTCATCCCGGGGCTGGGCGCGATGACCCTCGGCTCGGCCGCCGGTCCCCTTGTGGTGGGTCTCGTGCTCGGACGGTTGCAGCGCACGGGTCGCGTCGTGTGGACCCTCCCCCACCAGGCCTCGGAGGTGCTGACGCAGCTCGGCCTCCTGCTCTTCCTCGCGTATGCCGGTGGCCGGGCCGGGTCGGCCTTCCTCGCCGCGGTGCAGACCCCGCTCGGGCTCAAGATCATTGCTGCGGGCGCGGTTGTCTCGGCGGTGCACGCGGCGGCCCTGCTCGTCATCTCGCGCGGCTTCCTCGGTGTCGGTGGCCCTCGACTGGCCGGCTTCATCTCCGGGTCCCAGACGCAGCCGGCGATCCTCGCCTTCGCCAACTCGACCTCGCGCTTCGACGAGCGCGTGGCCCTGGGCTATGCCCTCGTCTACCCGGTGGCCATGGTCACCAAGATCGTCATCACGCAGATCCTGACCATCGTCGCCTGACCCTGGGTCGGGCACCACGGCATACCGGAACCCGCCAATAGTGCACTTTCGGCGGGTCGGGCACCACGGCATACCGGAACAAAGGGGGTGGCCCCGGCTCGCGTTGCGAGCCGGGGCCACCTCAATTGCGCTGTGCGACAACCTCAGGCGGCAGCCTCATCGGGCGCGATCTGCGTGCCCTTGGTGGGGTGCGGCTTGCCGGACTTGCCGGCGCTGCGCTTGCCGTTGATCATCGACGTGTCGTAGGCCAGGGTGCCGGTCGAGAAGGCGATCGCCTTGCTCATGATGCCCAGGGCCTCGGCGTTGACGTTGTTGATGTCGTCCTGCGGGGTGTGGTAGTTCGGGTCGTACATGATGCCCTCGGTCCCGCCGAACTTCGCGACCTCGTCGGCGGTCTTGCTGCCGTCCGCGCCGGTGAAGAGACCGGACGATGCGACGCCCAACTCGATGAAGGCGGCGTAGTCGGAGCGACCGGAGAACGCGGTGTCGACCCAAGGCTGACCGATGCTGTCGAAGTAGTCCGTGAGGATCTTCTCGGTCTGGATCGAGCCCTCGGGCACGTCGACCGGCGCCGTGTAGGTCGACTCGTTCGCGTCGTAGACCCCGATAATGTAGTTCGGCGAGGCGACCATGTCGTAGTTGAGGTAGGTCGCGATCTTGGCGAGTTCGGCCGGGTTGTTCTCGGCGAGGTCGTAGACGTAGTGCTCGGAGCCCAAGAGACCGAGCTCCTCGGCGCCCCACCACGCGAAACGAACCTTGTTGTTGACCTTGTTGGCCTTGCCGAGCTGGATCGCGGTCTCGAGGATCGAAGCCGTGCCGGAACCGTTGTCGTTGATGCCCGGGCCGTCGTGCACGCCGTCGAGGTGGGCGCCCATCATGACGACGTTGTTGGGGTCACCGGTCTTGGTCTCGGCGGTGATGTTGAAGGTCTGGCGGGTCTCCATCGACTTGTCGAGGACGAACTTCACCGTCACTGGGCCGTTGGCCATCTTGGCGAGCAGGGACTGGCCCGTCGCTTGCGTGACGCCGGTCGCCGGAGCGGTCGCCGGGTCGACTCCACCGAGGGTGCCGTTGAGGGCGCCGGCCGCGTTGTTGTAGACGATGACGGCGGCGGCGCCGACCTGGTGGGCCACCTGTGCCTTCTGCGCGAAGGAGCAGGTGCCACGGCTGACGAGCGCGATCTTGCCGGTGAGGTTGGCCCCACCGTAGGCAGCCGCGTCACAGCCCTGCACGTTGACGGCCGGCGAGGCGAGTTCACCCGTGACGCCGCCGGGGCCGGTGCCCTGGCTGTAGCTCATCGGGTTGTTCTCGATCGGCCCGCTGCCTGGTGCGACCTCGGTGAGGCTGGTCGCGTGGACCTCCTCGTAGAAGAAGTCGAAGTACTGACGCTGCGGGCTGTAGCCGGCCGCGCGGAGCTGCTGCTCGACGTAGGCCCCGGAGGCCTCGTAGCCGGAGGTGCCGGCGCCGCGGTTGCCGTCGTTGGCGTCGGCGATGCCCTGGAGGGCCTCGAGGTGGCGCATGACGCCCTGGGTGGTGACAGCATCGGCGAGTTTGCGCGCGCTGTTGGGGTTGCCCGCCTGGGCGGGAGCGGCCGCAATGCTGGTGGCGATCAGCCCGGTGAGGGCCAAGGCGGCGGTGAATGCTGCTGTGCGTCGTTGCACACGCATGTCGTCGTCTCCGTTTCGTCAGGGTTCCCCCGAGCGGTGTGCCGGGGGCCCCTCGACCCTAGGAGAGACGGGTGGGTCGCACGATCGGCGCGAACGTAAAGGAAAGTTAAGAATCTGCAGTCGTGCGACTCCGAGGGCCACTGGAGCCGGGGGGCGTCTGCGTGGGGGCACTGGTCCGGCGGCGCGGTGAGCGCGGCGAGGGCGCGTGGGTGTGCCGCCAGTGAGCCGTGGGTGCGCCGCGGGGTCCATTCAGGAGGCCGGCTCACCTTGGGTGTCGGGTTGAGGGGGTCCTGACCCCCTCAACCCGACACCCAAGATGGGGCTGGCCTCGTCAGCGGGTGACGAGTTGGGCGTGCGCCTCCAGAACCTCGAGCGGGAAGGGGTCACCTGCGACGGTGGCCTCGCCCGGCACATCGATCCACGGCCCCCCGTCGACACTGAACTGACCCGAGTAGGTGACGTCGACCCGCACCTGGGCATTGGCCGTGGACCTGTACGTGTGCGTGACGTCACCCGTGGGGTGAGGACCGCCCAGGCTCGTCGTGGGACCGAACGACTGGCCGTCGCCAAAGACATAGACCGCCTGCTTCAGCGCAGGCTTGATCCGAACCTGCCGCCCGATGAGCGTTGTTGTGTCGACCTCGTCTGGCTGGAAGCCGGCCTCCGGCCACTTCAGCTCGAAATACGTCGGCAAGTTGACCAAGGTGCGCCCGTTCACCGGCTGCACACTCACCGTCGGGTGCGCGAAGTTCGTGTCGTGGAACTGCTTGAGGATCATCTCCATCGTGAGCGTAGGTGCCGCCCCCGGAACAGCGGCGGGGAAACACGTGAAGCCGATGATGCTCCAGACCAGTGCGGGAATCGGGTTTGCGCTGCCATCGACGGGGTTGCCGTCTCGGTCAACCAGCGCCCGCCAGACAAAGACCGCGGGACCAAGCGCTTCAGGGCTGCTGTTCCTGGCGCACATGCTCACGGCCCGTGGACACATGTCGTCGCTTGCCGCGGGACCGGGTGGCGCATCGCTACACGGGGACGTAGCACCAAACTTGGACCACGGACCGGCGAAGTCGCCCACCTGTGCGGCTGAGCCGACCATCTCGTCGCCCAGTTCCGCCAGGCGCGCCTTGCTCATGCCGACAGTTATGTCCTGATCCTGCTCGCTCAGATTTGCAGTCACATCGAGATCGGGCGTTGGATTAGCCGCAGCCACCGGCCCGAGGCCCAACAGCAGCACTGCGACGACTGCAACTGCAACTCGCCTCATCAGCGCTCGCCAATCGCGGCCATGTACCACCGGCCATCTCTCCAGTGCAGTAGAGCCCGCAACGCAATCGTTCGTGCCGAGAGCTGGGTGGCGGGCGCGCCGCCCGGGTTCAGCACCGAGACGGGCTGCTGCTCGTACACATAGTCCACGAACACATCCGACGTCGTCGCACCCTCCACCACCACGGGGTTCACGATGTTGCTTGCTGGCCCGGAGGTCTTCTGACCGGCCGCGTTCAGGTCCTTAGCCCGCTGAGTGAGGTTGCTACAGGTGCCACAGTCGGCCGTCGAAAGCCCCTCAAGCAACGATGGCTGAGGTCCCGACCAAGCGGCGTTCATCCGGTCGTAATAGAACTTCACGAACGCCACGGCACCCTCGGGCGTCTGCGCCATCGCCTCGGCAGGAATTGACACCGAGGCACTCGGGCTGGGGCTGCCGGAGTCAGACGGCGAAGCCGTCGGGCTGCTCACCGTCGGCGTCGGCGTGGGGCTCGGCTGATTGTCAGCCCCACCGTTGCACCCTGCCGCCAGCAGCACCGTCGCGGCGGCCGCGGCATACCAAAATCGCTGTTTCCTCACCCGAAGGCCCTCCCCCAAAGAAACCGAACTGTCACGAGCCTAAGCAATCAAAGGTAAAGGGATGGTCAATCCACAGGGCGAGGTGGGCCAGGTCGCTACGGTGAGTCCATGAGCATCGCGGTGGATCTCGACCGCTTGGAGCAGGCGCTGGCGGACTTCGGCGCCGGATATCTCCTGACCACGTCCCCGGACGGTCGAGTCAAGGCGGTGACGGTCGAACCCACGTGTGTGGACGGCATACTCCTGGTTGGCCCCTCGAAGGGGAGCGCCTCGAACCTCTCGACCAACCCGACGGCAACGGTCCTCTTCCCGCCGCGGGAGGCACAGGGTTACTCCCTCATCGTCGACGGCACCGCGGCAGCCACCGACGCCGGGATTGCCGTGACCCCACAGTCGGCAGTCCTGCATCGGCCGGCGGCCCACAGCGACGGGCCTCCCCCGCCGACCGGTTGCCAGAACGACTGCACCCGTCTCTGACTCGAGCGTGGTCGCGCTAGGCGACACGACGCAAAGCCTCGGGAACCTCACGAACCGATGCCGGTGTCGCGACGAAGACGCCGAGGCAAAGAACTCCCCGAGACTCACAGAGTTCGACCACCTCGTTGGCGAAGGCAAGGTCGTCGCGAGTGAACAGCGGCGATCCGGGCCGACCCACAGCGACGAAGAGCGGGCCCATGGCGACCTCCAGGGCAACCTCGAGCACCCTCTTGGTCTTGGCGCGCGTCGCCCGCCCCAACTGGTGGCAGACCATCGGCTGCACACCGATCAGGTCCTCGTCACACAACCAGATGGCGATGCTGCCGAACTCGCGGTCCTCCTCGCCGACGATGAGGTCGATGAGATCGGCACGGAGTTGAGGATCGGTGAGCGGTGTCGTGCGGATGTCTGATGGCAGGTCCTCGAAGGTCATGTCCTTCACTGTGCCCGAACGCGAGCAGTGCCCTTCCGGTTATGCACAGCCCCCGACGGGTCAGGCCTTGCGTCGGAAGATCAGGTGCATCACGCCCGTGGTCGCCGACGGGATCGACTCGACGTCGTAACCGTCTTCGAGGCCTTCGAGTCCCTCCCACAGCGACACCCCTCGACCCAGGACGATCGGCACGAGCACGACCTGCATGACGTCGACCAGTCCAACCGACAGGAACTCACGCACCGTGGTCGGCCCACCGCCGATCCGCACGTCCTTCCCGCCAGCCGCCTCACGCGCCAACGCCCGCACTTCTTCGGGCGTGCCGTCGACGACGTGGAAGGAGGTGCCATTGGCGAGAAGCTCGGCTGGGGGCAGGTCATCCGCACGCCCGAAGACCCCGCCAACCCGTCGCACGGCGCGAAGCGCGGCACGCCCACGATGGGCGGGCTCGTCTCATCGCAGGAGCAATCACCGGCTATCTCGTCGGCACGTTCACGGGCGGGTCGCCCCCCACGATCTCCGGCATCCTCGTCATCTGGATCGCGCAGCCCGATCTCGGCGTAGAAGGTGCCGTCGTCGATGCGGGTCACCTCGACGCGGTCGACGTCGGCGGGGGGTTTCGAGCATCGCCCGCGTGAGGTCGTGGGCGAGCGGCCGCGGGGTGGCGGCGCCTTCGACGGCGATGAGGATCGAGGTCGCCTCCTGCGCACCGATCCAGATCGGCAGGATCCGCCCCTCCCCCGGAAGCTCGTCGATGGGCTTCAGCAGAATGACGTGCTGGCCGGACTGATCCAACGCGACGCCCGCGGCCCGCACCTGCACCATCAGCAGTCTCCGTTCCGTGTCGCGAGCCATCCGATGAGGTCGTCGGTGATGTATTCGCCGTCGTCCGTGATTCTGTCCGACAGTGCACCGACGTCGAGGCGATACACCTCGGCGACCGCGCGGGACTCGACCGGATCGAATCCGCCGGCAGCGCGGCGCATGAGGTAGCCCAGGCCCCCGCCGTCGTCGCCGACGAGCACCCATCCTGGCGCGTACTCGGCGACCTGGAAGGTCTCGTTGCGTTCCTCGATGTCCTCGGGTGCGTAGATCTGCGTGCCGTCTGCGAGCAGAACCCCGCGCGAGATCGACCACAGTTCGGCGAGCACCGGCACCGGTGGCGTGACGTCGACGGTCGGGGTTGCCTCCGGGTACGGCGGCGCCGGGACGAGCTCGGGCGCCTCGGATGCTTCCCGCAGCCAGTCCCGAAAGCGCGGCCCATCCGGGTTGAGTCGGCGTGCATATGCCGCGTCGGAGGGGTCGGGCGGCATGGTGGCGACGAGCAGCAGCACCTGCTGCCGCGCTTCGCCCGCGCCGAACACGCCCTCGATGTCGAGGAGGCGCAGCGCCTCTTCGAGGGTCGCGAGCCGCACCGCGAATTCGACGTCGAGGGCTTCGTCGTCGAGCTCGTACAGGTCGCCGCGGGCATCCCAGACATCTCTCAGGGCTTCGAAGTGCTCGTCGCCGATGAGCGCGAACTCGCTGGCGGCGAGATCCCACCGCTCGTCGCCGTCGACCGTGACGGTGAGGTATGGGCGCAGTCCGTCACCGGTCGTGACAAGCGCCACCGCGCACAGGTCGTCCGCCACGCTCCCAGGCAGCTCCGACAGCGCGGCCCGGGTTGCGTCAGCTATGGCTCGGGCGAGCTCCAGATCGGGTTCCGGGCGCACGGCCGGCGGCGCCTCGCGATCGGCGAGCAGCATGTTCCACAAGACCTGCACGTCCGTCACGGTGTCGGGCCCGGCCGCACCCTCGGGAGCGACGACGTGCACGTCGAATGCCAGCCCCGCGACAGCATCGACAACGTCCCGCAGCAGGTGCGCGAGCGGGATGCGGTCGTTCAACCACAATCCCCGGTCCAGCAGCGGCTGCGCGTCGTCGGCGCGCTTGAGCACCTCGGCAGCGCCGATGCTGAGCAGTCGATGAAGACGCATCGCGACCGCCGCGGGCGGTCGCTCCCGCAACACAATCACGACCCGCTCGGTCTCGGGTGCACTCACGGCACGGCCCCCATACGCCCAGCCTGTCACACCAGTTCAGGCCTGTCGCGGTGTGACCATGCCGTACTGCCCCGGGAACAGCCCGAAGCCGAAGTCGTCGTCTCCCCCGCCGACGACCCCGTTGTTGTTGAGGTCGAATCCGCTGGTGATGCCGGTGTTGGAGGGGGCGGTGAAGAAGTACGGGGTTCCATCGCAGATGTGAGAACCCCCGATCCAGTGCGCGGACTCAGGCAAGGGTGTCGTTCCGCCCCCTAGCCCGGGTGCTCGCTCCTTCGCTGGGGTGGCGCTGGCGGGCGCCGGACGGCTGCGTTCTGGACGGGCCCTTCCCAACGACTCAACTCACCCTGCCTTTCCGATAACCGAGATGCCAATGAAGATGAGTAAGAGACAAACGAGGCATAGCGTTGCGAGGACTGCTGGCAAGCACGAGTCGACCCGGCTGGGTCGCGGCGGCGGCGGGTGAACGGAGCTCGGTTGCGCAAGGCGCTGCCTCATCGCTGACGCGCGACGATTCCGATAGGTCCGGCCGGACCCATAGTGGACTGGCCGTCGGGGCCGGGATGGAAGGGGGTGCCGCACCCGGGCTCGCGAGCCGATCGGAGTCGGAGCATGCAGCGTGGCACTCGGGAACCTGCTGACCACAGCCTCCACCCACGCCGTTCGAAATTCGGCATCCATCCTTTGCGGTTGAGTCTCTAGCCAGGCGACAAGGCGATCGACGCCGACGACCGAGACATTTCTGACGCTCTGGCCGGTCGCCATCTGGCTCGATCGCTGACCTGCCAGACAGAGAACAGGCATCACCGGTGCACCCAGCAACCGCGCCATCTCTCGTGCGGTCCAGATCACGTTGTTCAGGTCGTTCTGAAGATATCGAGTCCGGGCGTAGCCCTCATTGGTCCGTGTCAATTGGTAGATGCCATCCGCGGTGACCGTGATATCCCCGGCACGGTTCTTCGTGTCGATCGCGAAGATGCCAGCAGGACCCACGACGATGTGATCGATGTTCGTTCCGGCGATGCCCGGTCGCAGCAGTCGATCATGGAGCACGGTCCAAACAGGACTGAGGTGAGCCAAGGCTGCGGCAGTTCGCCGCTCCCCGAGGGCACCTACAGCCCAGGCCCCCGCATGGCGATCCCCCGTGGCCCTTAATTCGGCGGCCCGACGTTCCGCGCTTTGACCCGCCTCCTCCATTTGCTCCGCTCCTTTGAAGTCGGGCCATGGTTGCAGGGGGCTGACCACGCTCGGCATCCCCCAAACGGTCCATAGTTCCGACGCGACGTGGCCGTCGACGACGGACGCCCGGCCGACCGAGGACTCCCAGGGGTCATCCGTTCGGTCAGTCCTCGCGCATAAGGCGCACGACGGCCGCGCACGTCTGCAGGATGCAGTCATGGCTGCCCGACTCATCAAGCTGAGGTACCCCGGAACATGCGCATGCGGTGCCCGGCTCGAGAAGGGCAGCCACGCGTGGCATGACGGCGAAACCAAGAGCGTCCATTGCCTTGACTGTCACGAGGAGATCCCCGGCACTGCGCAAGTTGAGCCCCATCCCGAGAAGGTGGACACGCCACCGATCGCGCCCTCTGAGGAACTGGCGGTGCCCGTCCCCGAGCCGGCGGAAGCCCCGGCCCACCCGACGGCAGCATGCGAACCAGAAACCTTTTCTCCTGGGACCGGCGGCGCGGCCGCCCGCCGTGAGTACGAGCGTCGCAAGGCCAAGGACGACGCGGCCCTCGCGCAGAGACATGCCTTCTGGCGAGCGGCCAATCGCTTCTTCTATCCAGACGGCAAACAGACGACGCACGCGTGGAAGGTCGGCGCCGAGGGCGAGGAACGACTGGCGCGGCTGCTCGAGGAACTCATGGAGGACGGGGTGGGTTACCCCCTGCATGACCGCCGCATGCCGAAGAGTCGGGGAAACATCGACCATCTCTTCGTCGGCCCAGGCGGAGTCTTCGTCATCGATGCGAAGCACTTCAAGGGTGCCGACATCTCCGTCGAGAGAGTCGGCGGCCTGTTCGGTCCGCGCCGGGACCTCCTCGAGGTCAATGGACGCGAACGCCCCAAGCTCCTCGCCGGTGTCCTCGCCCAGGCCGAAGCGGTCGCCAATGTCCTCGAGCAAGCCCGTGTGCGGGAGGCTCCCGTCGTTTCGGTGCTCTGCTTCGTCGATGGACTGCTGCCAGCCCGGAAGTCGAAGCGCACTGCGCAAGGCGTGAAACTGATCACGTTGAAGGGAACGAGGGACTACCTGACCGCTGAGGGCCCGCTCAGTGAAGAGCAACGCCACACCGTTGCCATGACCCTGCACACTGCAATGCCACCAATGGGCCATGGGTGAGGAAGCACGTGCCGTGACCGCAACGCCCGTGCTCCTCTGCCTCGGGGTGCGTATGCCGCGTGCTCACTTGGCCGTCTGCATCGCGCCCGGCGTCGTGGCCATGTCCGCTCGAACGAGCAGGACGTCCGCCAGTTGCAAACCCTGCTCGTCGGTCAGGTCCAACTCGCCATGACCAATGGTGACCCGAGCGTCGCCGGTGAGGGTGTACGGCCCGGCACCCAGATCCACCGGTGTCCCCCTGCCGACGTAGACAGTCGTCGTTGGTCGCCACCCAACCTGTCGGTGTCGCGTGCCGAGCTGGTCGCGCCACGCTCAACTCGCACGAACAGGCCGGGGAACTGCCTGGAACACATACGGCTCAAGGCCGCAGGACTCTGAGATGTCGCCACGTAGTGTGTAGAGACCGCTCACGGAGTGGCTGAATGCAAATAGACGATAGAGGTGGAAGCGAGGCGCTTCCTCACGGCTGAAGTCCCGCTCGTTGCGGGAGATGAGCATCGGCCAGTGCTTCCCCTGTTTGGTCGTCTTGACCTCGATGAACTTCTCCGTTCCATCGCGGTCGAAGGAGAGCACATCGAAGCCGAGGCCATCTCCTTGTGTATCGCTCACATGTTCGACACGTCGAGAAAGGTCGGGGCGGCCGAGTGCTCGGAGCAGATCCCGTTCGCGCTTGACCACCGCCAGTTCACCAGCCCGACCGAGGCTTCGGTTGGCAGCGTCGAGCCGGACGAAGTCTGTCTTGACCGCGCGACGTGTTCGGGCCGCGGCCTCCCCGAACTCGATAACCGGCGCTCCCTCCTCGTGCCACTGGAAGTCTGGCCCTGCAACCGGGGGTGCCTCGGTGAACATGGCGTATGCAGCGTCAGCAATCGACGGTCGCGTGGAAAGTGCCCTCAGGACCGCCTCGGTCAGCGAGTCTTGATAGTTCACAGCTGGCTTGTATCCGTTGACGAACGGATGGTTCAGATCACGCAGGACGGCGCTGACGTTCTGGAACTTGTATTCGATGGATCCCTTAGACCTACCGGTCGCGCTTTGCACCTCACGATTCAACTCAGTCTTGACCAAGTGAGCATCGCGCAGCTCGCCTTCGAGTAGGCGCAGGTACGCCGAGACACAGACATCATTCTCGACGTCGGTCCATGCATCACCTGCAGCCACAGAAGGAGGCTATCTGGGACACACATTCACAGAAAGCCAAACCGGTGGCCAACGTGCACCAGGGTCAGTCGCATGCGAACTATCCGAGTTGTGGACTTGCAGATCGGCGACCACTTTGTCTGGAAAGACCCGCTCAGCACCGAGACCGAAGTCCTCACCGTGCGTTCTCGCCCCATGAACCACTTCGGCTCATTGACAGTGGAGGTCGAAGAGTGGGACTTCGACTTCGAGGCGACCACAGAGTGCCTCGTTGACCTCGCCGACTGAGTAGGCCAGTAGTCCCGCCGCTAAGCTCCGCCCATGTCCAGCGCCCAGACTGACGAGGTTCTTCGCCGCGAAGTCATTGGTGCTGCAGTGCTGAACCTCGCCATGCTGCAGGGTGGCTACATCACCTGGTCGCAACTGCAAGCCGTCCCGTTGCCCGACGGCAGTACGCAGCGTGTGGTCACCATGGCAGGTATTTGGAACCCCGCCGACTTCGCCGCCACCCTCAGCATCATGACGTCCAAGGACGGACCGTACGCCGATCAGATTCTTGAGAACGGTCAGATCGAATACCATTATGAAGCCGGTTCCGATGGCGGTCGCAACCGCAAACTCCGACTCGCAGCTGAACTCGGGCTTCCCCTGATCAGACTCACAAAGATCCGCGACGGCTACTACATCCCGACGTATCCGGTCTACATCGTCGACGTCAACACGATGAGTCGCACCGTTACCCTCGCCGTCGATGAATCATTGCGAGGGCTACCTGCGGGGTCGCTGCTGAGCCCAATCGAGAAGTCGTACGCGGAGCGACTCATTAGGCAGCGCGTCCACCAGCCAGAGTTTAGGGGTCGAGTGATGTTGGCCTACCACGGTGCCTGCGCCGTGTGCTCATTGCGCCACGTCGAGTTACTCGATGCCGCTCACATCATCGAAGACAAGGATGAGAATGGACTCCCCGAACTACCGAACGGACTGAGCCTGTGCAAGATTCACCACGCAGCTTACGATCGGCGCTTCCTCGGGATCACTCCGGACTATGTCGTGGAGATCAACGGCGCCTTGCTTGATGAAGTGGATGGGCCCATGCTCCGCCATGGCCTTCAGGAGATGCACCGGCGACCTCTCGTAACTCCAGTCCGGCGACGAGACAAGCCCGATCGAGACCGGCTCGCCATTCGATACGAAGCATTTCGAGCCGGATGAGCAAAGGGGCCGGTGGAGAGTCCACCGGCCCCCTTGTCACTGGGCCTGATCAGCTGCAGCCGGAGGTGCTTCCGCAGCCTTCGCAGACGTAGCACGACCCAGCCGGGCGCATCTTCGTGCCGCAGGTCATGCACATCGGCGCGTCCGCAGCCTTCTTGTCGCCGAACTTGGCGAGCAGGTCGGCCGAGGAGTGGATCTCCGAGGAGACCTCACGCGCCGAGGCGGCACCCGCGCCGGACGTGACCGCTGCCGCGTCGAGCTTCTCGGCGTGCGGCGCCTCCTGCTTCGGCTCGGCCGACTTCTTCGGGGCCTGGGCACCGATGCCAGTCGAGTAGGACTCGATCTCGTCCTCGACGGCCTCGGCGTCGGTCTCGTCGACCCTGGACATGTCGTAGGAACCGGTCTCGAGCTGGTGGGCGCGCTCGTCGGCGGTGTGGATGCCGTAGAACGAGCGGGTCTCGAAGTCGAGGTGGTCCAGGGCGAGGCGACGGAAAACGTAGTCCATGAGGGACTGGGCCATCCGCACGTCCGGGTCGTCGGTCATGCCGGCCGGCTCGAAGCGCATGTTCGTGAACTTCTCGACGAAGGTCTCCAGCGGCACGCCGTACTGCAGCGCGACCGACGTGACGATCGAGAAGGCATCCATGACACCGGCGAGCGTGGAGCCCTGCTTCCCGAACTTCAGGAAGACCTCGCCGAGGCGACCGTCGTCGTAGGTGCCGGCCGTGAGGTAGCCCTCGGCGCCGCCGACCTGGAAGGACGTGGTCTGCGAGGTGCGGCGCTTCGGCAGGCGCTCACGCGTCGGCCGGTAGACGACCTTCTCGACGACCTTGGCCTCGGCCGCCGCGCCCGCGCCAGCAGCCTTGCCGGCCGCCGCGTCCTTGGCCGTCGAGCCACCGTCGGAGAGCGGCTGGCCGACCTTGCAGTTGTCGCGATAGACCGCGAGCGCCTTGAGGCCGAGCTTCCAGCCCTGGACGTAGACGTCCTCGATCTCCTCGACCGTGGCCGTCTCCGGCAGGTTGACCGTCTTGGAGATGGCCCCGGAGAGGAACGGCTGCGTCGCCGCCATCATCCGCACGTGACCCATCGGGGAGATGGCGCGCGCACCCATGGCGGTGTCGAAGACCTCGTAGTGCTCGGTCTTCAGGCCCGGGGCGTCGATGACGTGACCCTTGTCAGCGATGTACTCGACGATCGCCTCGATGGTCTCCTGGGTGTAGCCGAGCTTCTTCAGCGCGCGCGGGATCGTCAGGTTGACGATCTGCATCGAGCCGCCGCCGACGAGCTTCTTGAACTTCACCAGCGAGAAGTCCGGCTCGATGCCCGTGGTGTCGCAGTCCATCATGAAGCCGATGGTCCCGGTCGGGGCCAGCACCGACGCCTGGGCGTTGCGGTAGCCGTTCTTCTCACCGAGCTTGACGACCTCGTCCCACGCCTTGGTGGCGGCGCGGTGGATGTCCTTGTCCATGACACCGAGGGTGCGGACCGCGTCGTTGGCAGCGGCGTGCTTGCGCATGACCCGCTTGTGGGCGTCCGCGTTCCGGGCGTACCCGGCATACGGGCCGACGACCCCGGCCAGCTCGGCGGACCGCTTGTAGGCAGCACCGGTGAGCAGCGAGGTGATGGCCGCAGCGAGCGCCCGCCCACCGTCGGAGTCGTAGCCGTGACCGGTCGCCATGAGCAGCGCGCCGAGGTTGGCGTAGCCAATGCCCAGCTGGCGGTAGTCACGCGTCGTGACACCGATCGCCTCGGTCGGGAAGTCCGCGAAGCAGATCGAGATGTCCATCGCCGTGATGACGAGCTCGGCCACCTGCTGGAACTTCGCGGCGTCGAAGGTGTCGTCGTCCTTGAGGAACTTGAGCAGGTTCAGCGAGGCCAGGTTGCACGAGGAGTTGTCGAGCGACATGTACTCCGAGCACGGGTTGGAGGCGGTGATCCGGCCGGTCTCGGGGTTGGTGTGCCAGTCGTTGATCGTGTCGTCGTACTGAATGCCCGGGTCGGCGCACTCCCACGCGGCGGTCGCGATCTTGCCCATGAGCTCACGCGCGTCGATGGTCTCGATGACCGAGCCGTCCTTGCGCGAGCGAAGGCCGAACTCCTTGCCCTCCTCGACCGCACGCATGAACTCGTCGTTGACACGGACCGAGTTGTTGGCGTTCTGGTACTGCACGGACACGATGTCCTTGCCGCCCAGGTCCATGTCGAAGCCGGCGTCACGCAGCGCGCGGATCTTGTCCTCCTCGCGCGCCTTGGTCTCGACGAACTCGACGATGTCGGGGTGGTCGACATCGAGGACGACCATCTTGGCCGCACGACGGGTCGCACCACCGGACTTGATCGTGCCCGCGGACGCGTCGGCGCCACGCATGAAGGACACCGGCCCGCTCGCCGTGCCGCCGCTGCTCAGCAGCTCCTTGGAGGAGCGGATGCGCGAGAGGTTGAGGCCGGCACCGGAGCCGCCCTTGAAGATGAACCCCTCTTCCTTGTACCAGTTCAGGATCGAGTCCATCGAGTCGTCGACCGACAGGATGAAGCAGGCGCTGACCTGCTGCGGCGACTTCGTGCCGACGTTGAACCACACGGGCGAGTTGAAGCTGAACACCTGGTGCAGCAGGGCATAGGTCAGCTCGTGCTCGAAGATCTCCGCGTCCTCGTCGGTCGCGAAGTAGCCGTGCTCCTTGCCGGCCTTGACATAGGTCAGGACGACACGGTCGATCAGCTGCTTGAGGCCGGACTCACGCTCGGGTGTGCCGACCGCGCCACGGAAGTACTTGGTCGTGACGATCGTGCTCGCGTTGACGCTCCAGAAGTCGGGGAACTCGACACCGCGCTGCTCGAAGATCGTCTCGCCGGTCTTCCAGTTCTGCTGGACGACGTCGCGCTTCTCCCATGTCACCTCGTCGTAGGGGTGGACACCGGGGGTGGTGTAGATCCGCTCGATCTTCACACCTGCACTCCCCTTCGTCCCGTTCTTGCGGGCACCTGCACGTGCGCCGACGGTCTCGGTCATGTCCTACTCCTCTTTCGGTGTGTGACTTGCGTCAGTTCTATCGGTGACCACTGACAGTCGGTCTGTGGCCGGGTCATGCGTTGGCGTATGCCGCGCGCTCACCCCTGAGGTGCGCCCGCGGCATACGCGGTTGTCAGGTGCGGGGTGTGGGCTCTTCGGCCGTGGCAGGCCGCTCGGCCCGCAGCAGCGTGATCGCGGCCTCGAAGTCCTCGAGGCTGGTGAACGCCTGGTAGACGCTCGCGAACCGGAGGTAGGCGACCTCGTCGAGCTCGCGCAGCGGCTCCAGGACGGCCAAGCCGACCTCGTGGGCGTCGACCTCGGCCTGTCCGAGCCCTCGGATCGTCTCCTCGACCCGCTGGGCCAGCAGGGCCAGGTCGTCCTCGGTGACCGGCCGACCTTGACAGGCCTTGCGGACGCCGACGAGGACCTTCGCGCGGCTGAACGGCTCGGTCGCGCCGGACCGCTTGACCACACTGAGCGCGGCGGTCTCGACGGTCGTGAACCGCTTCCCGCACTCGGGGCACTGACGACGCCGGCGGATGCTCGAACCGTCGTCGGTGGCGCGGGAGTCCATGACCCGTGAGTCGGTGTGGCGGCAGAACGGGCAGTGCATGGTTCGCGCCTCCTTGTGGACGGATCGGTGGATTCCCTGTGCTCATCAGTGTCAACAACTTGTGCAGAACGTTGCTTCCATGTGCACAACATGTGGGCGAACTACAACGGTGTAACCACTAGATGTAGTGCAATCATGCGCGACTGCGAGGTGGGACGCAAGCCCTGGGCGCGACGACTTTCGGCGGGCCACGTTTGCGCAGGTCAGAGCCTCTTTCCAACTTTCCGCATGGGCGCGTCGGCATGTCACAGGCGGGTCTGGACACAACTTCTGGTGCTCCTGGGACGGACGAGGCACCACACCTGGTGGTGCTGGCACAGTTGGGGCCACGACCCGTTGGGAGACGCACCCGCTGACGCCGGCCCGTCTCGACGACTCTGCCGCAGTGGCCAATCCGAAGGCGAAGTTCGACGCGGCCGGTTTCGAGGTCATCGGGACGACGAAGGCGGTGGCGTCGGGCATGCCCCGACTCGTCATGCGCCACACGTTCTGACCGCGGTGTCCCACGGCGCGCCGGACTCACGACACGCCGGACACACCAGCCTCCACGACCACTCGCGGCACGCACGCCACCCTTGTCCCATGGCGATCGCCCCAGCTTGGGACCACAGTGCTCCCCCACTGCCTCGCTTCGCGCTGCCCGGTCGGTCGCGCGCACTCCCGACCTATGCACCTGGCCGTCACCGCGACGGTCGCGGGTCATGGTTCAACTCACTGATGAAGGCGCTCCTGCCGGGACGTCGGCACGTCGCCCGGCACACAGTCGGCTACGTCACCAACCAGCATTACGCCGGCCGCCACCGCGGCTGATCCCTGACAGGCTGGGCCCGTGCCCCGCCCCGTGCCGCTCGCTGGTGTCCATCGACGCCGACTGGCCACCCAACGACTCACCGCGGCACCAATGCGCGGCGCCACCGACGTGGTGCGCCACCTCCTCGCCGTCCAATCACAGGACGCTCCCCTCGCCGCGTGGTCCCTCGCCATGCGCTCCCGCTCCGAGTCGTATGCCGCGGTGCTGGCCGAGCAGGACGGCCTCGGCTTCGTCCGCACGCACGTGCTGCGCCCGACCTGGCATCACGTCGCGGCCGAGGATCTGCGGTGGCTGCAGGCCCTGACCGGCCCGCGGATCGAGTCGGGTCAGGCGGCGCGCCACCGAGCCCTCGGTCTGGACACGGCCGCCAAGGATCGTGCGCTGACCACTCTCGGTGAGCTCCTCGGAGGCCGAAATGCGCTCACCCGCAGGGAGATCCAGGCCGAGTTCGCGGCCCGCGGGCTGCCCCACGGCGGGGAGCAGATGGGGCATCAACTCGCCACGGCCGAAGTGCGCGCCGTCATCTGCGGCGGCCCGCCGCGCGGCACCGAGCACACCTACCTGCTCGTCGACGAGGTCATCGCGCACACGCCCGACGACGACCTGCCCACGCGCGACCGGCCGGGCGCCATCCGGCGGATGGTGCACCGATTCCTCAGTGGCCACGGCCCCGGTGACGAACGAGACCTGCTGCGGTGGGCCAACATTCCCCTCACCGAGTCGCGAGCTGCCATCGCCGAGCTCGTCGAGGAGGGCGTCCTGGAGAGCCTCACTGTCCGCGACGAGGCCGGTGAGGAGTTCATCCTCCACGCCGACCCGACGGTGCGGCCGCGGACCACGCGCGAGCACGCGGCATACCTGCTGCCGACCTTCGACGAGGTCACGCTCACCTATGCGCGCACCGGCTTCCCGCTCGCCCGCGCCACCTTGAACCGCAGCCGACTGATCGCCGAAGCCGGCGGCGGGACGGTCGTCATCGGGGGTGTCGACGTCGGACTGTGGAAGCGCACCGTCACGGGTCGCAAGGTCTCGGTCACGATCCACCCGGAGCGGCCGCTCACTGAACCCGAGCGCGATGCCGTCGACGAGGCCATTGCGCGGCTGACCGCCTTCCATCAATGACGGGCACTCCTTCAACGACAGGCGTTCCCTGAATGAGGGCGCCACCGTCGCGACGGACGGTGGCGCCCCTGCGCTGCAGAACCGGGTCGAGGAGTTCGGCAGCAGAACTGAGCCGGGTCGAGGGACTCAGTAACTCGGGATGACGATGCTCGCGCCGGCGCTGATGGCGGCGGAGTTGAGGTTGTTGGCGATCTGGAGGCGCTGGACGGCCTCGCGGATCGGCAGGCCGGGCATCTCGCGGGCCGCGATGGCCGAGAGGGTGTCGCCCGAGGCGACGGTGACCGTGGCCAGAGGTGCCGCGGCAGCCGGGGCGGCGAAGGCGCGGTTGACGCCGACCACGGCGGCAGTGACGGCCAGGGCCAGGACCACGAGCGTGAGGGCCAGCCGACCCCGACGGGTCAACTGCAGTCCGCCGCCGGCGACCTCATCTCCGGTCGGCACCAGCGTCAGGTGCCGGCGCGGCGTGCTCTCGACGACGCCGACCTCGTCCCAGGTCAGTGCGCTCATGTCTGCCTCCTGCTGATCCTTCCGGGCCCGAACCCGAAACTGTGTTCGATAGAACGTCTGTACGATGTCTAGCACGAGTGTTCGAGAAACTGCAAGACACGCTCGTACATTTGTTTGAAACCTGTGTTCGAACCCCGTAGGGTCCTTCCCACGACGAGAACACTGTCAGGGACCACCGACAGCCCACTGGCACCGGCTCTGACCTGCGGAAACGAGGAGACCATGGCGGGACGCAAGGACACCGGCGGCGAGATCCACGAGCTGCCCGACCGCGACACCGGCGAGGGCCTGACCAATCGTCAGCGCAAGGTCCTCGAGGTCATCCGCAACAGCGTCGACCGCCGTGGTTACCCGCCGAGCATGCGCGAGATCGGTGAGGCCGTCGGGCTCACCTCACCCAGCTCGGTGGCCCACCAGCTCGCGTCCCTGGAGCGCAAGGGCTACCTGCGCCGCGACCCGATGCGCCCGCGCGCGATCGAGGTCGTCTCCCCTGATGCGCCCAACGCCCCCGGCTACCGAGGGCACAGCGTGTCCAGCGCCGACCCGGACGCGACGATCGACGAGACGGGCATCCATGACGAGCGCCCGGAGGCCTCCTACGTCCCCGTCGTCGGCCAGATTGCCGCCGGCATCCCGATCACGGCCGACGAGCTGGTCGAGGATGTCTTCCCGCTCCCCAAGCAGATCGTCGGCGAGGGCACCCTCTTCCTGCTCAAGGTCGTCGGGGACTCGATGATCGATGCCGCCATCTGTGACGGCGACTGGGTGGTCGTCCGGCAGCAGCCGACCGCCGACAATGGCGACATCGTCGCGGCGATGCTCGACAACGAGGCGACGGTGAAGACCTTCAAGCGCAAGGACGGCAAGGTGTGGCTGCTGCCCCACAACGCCGACTTCAGCCCGATCGACGGCGACCACGCGACGATCCTCGGCAAGGTCACCGCGGTTCTGCGCCGAATCTGACGGGTTCGGGCAGATCAGTCGTCCCGGTCCCCCAGCCAGGCCAGGGCACGCTGGCACGACGCGACCATCTCGTCGGCGGTGCCGCTCTCGGCCCAGAGCTCGTACCACTCGTTGTCCTGGGCCCGGATCGCCCGACGGAGCACACGGCGAGACTTCTCGATGAGCTCCTCGTCGACCTCGAAGGCGTCCGCAGCCAACCAGTGCGGGCGCGAGGATTCCTCCACTGCCGCACCGGGATTGACCACGGCGCCAACGGCTGCCGCGGCTGCAACGGCTGCCGACATCTCGGGCGCCTCGATGTAACCGTCAGCGAGGAGCACCTCGTCGAGGGCTGCCACGACCAAGTCGGGACGCCCCTGCGGCGTGGAGTCCTCGAGGTCCCCCATGACGTCGAGCGCGTTGTCGTTGTCGAAGAGTCCAGAACCCCAGGCACCCATGGTGGCGACGCTACTGCAGTGCTGGTGTCACTCAGGGTGGGGGTGCACAATCTGCCCATGCGTCGGCGACCCGTCCCGCGCCGGGTCCGACCGGTCGCCGTGATTTCAGCTCTCGCCCTGGTCATCGGGCTCAGCGGTCTCACAGTTCTGGCTCCCCTGGCTGCGGCGACAACTGCCGCTGGCGTCACCGAAACCGAGGCAATGGTCCCCGTCGGTGCCGAGCCGGACGGCACGCCGGTCCAGATCGACACGAGCACCTTCGCTCCGGGCACGACGGGGCGTCATCCGGCACTTCTCCTGGCCCACGGCTTCGGTGGGAGCAAGGCCGACCTGGACACGCAGGCCAAGAGGTATGCCGCGCAGGGGTGGGTCGTCGTCACCTACACCGCCCGCGGCTTCGGGGCCTCCGGTGGGCGGATCCACCTCGACGACCCCGCCCTCGAGGTCGCCGACGCCCGCACCCTCGTCGACACCCTCGCTGCACGGGACGACGTCCGACTCGACGCCACCGGCGATCCGCGGGTGGCGGTGGCCGGCGGGTCCTATGGCGGGGCGCTCGCGCTCATGCTCGGTGCCACCGACCCCCGCATCGACGGCATCGTCGCCTCGATCACCTGGAACGACCTGGCCCTGTCCCTCTTCCCCCAGCAGGGGCTCCCGGCCGGGGACGGCCGACCCACCACACCGGCGCGAATTGACCCCACCGATGTCCCAGGGATCTACAAGCAACTCTGGGGTTCCCGCTTCTTCGCCGGGTCGATCGCCGGCAGCCAGGGCACGAGTGCACCCCCGGCCACCTCGACCACCTCGACCACCCCCGCTGATCTGCTCTGCGGGCGCTTCGACCTGAGCCTGTGCCACGGACTGACCGCCGCGGCCGAAACCGGCACCCCGGCACCCGAGCTGCTCGACACCCTGCGCGGTCACGGTCCGAACGCCGTGATCGGTGACCGCATGCCCCCCACCCTGCTCATCCAGGGCCTCACCGACTCCCTCTTCGGCCTCGACCAGGCCGACGCGAATGCCCGCGCCATCGCCGCCACCGGGGCTCCGCTCGCCGTGCGGTGGACCGACGGCGGCCACGACGCACGGTCGGCCACCCAGGCCCAGGACGACGCCGCGGCCGAGGCGTGGCTCGGGCACTACGTGAAGGCCGAGACCAAACCGGCCCTCGAGGGATCCCTGCCGGTCGCCGCCTTCACCTATGCGCTCCCCCAGGCGCGCCGGCAGAGCGCACCGCCCCTGGTGACGCTCCCGGCATACCCGGGATTGGGCGAGGACGACGCCACGTGGTCCACGATCCCGCTCGTCGCCGCCAAGGACTCGAGCCGCATCCTCACCCCGCCCGGCGGCCAACCGGCGTCGACGACCAGCATCCCCGGATTGGCCGCAGCCGGCCTCTCACTGCCGACCTACCAACTGGCGGCCCTGCCCGGGCAGTCGGCCCACGTGGACACGCACGACGTCCAGCGGATGACCATCGTCGGCTCGCCACGCGTCACCCTGACGATCACGTCGATCGCGCCCGAGGTGACCCTCTTTGTCTCCCTCTGGCAGGTCCAGGGCAGCGCCGTCAGCCAGCCGCGGCCGCTGGTCGCACCGGTGCGGGCACGGGTCACGCCCGGGGTGCCCATGGAGGTGACGGTTGCCCTCCCCGCCGGCACGTGGACGGTCGAGCAGGGCAGCACGTGGCGGGTGCTGGTGACCAGCACGGACACGGCCTTCGCGGGTTCACGCGACGCGCGAGCGGACGTCATTGCCTTCCCGACCGCCCTCGCCGTGCCCACGGCCGTCGGGACACCGGTTTTGGTTGCCGGGGAGCGGGACACCGAATCCTGGCTGCTCGCCGGCGCCCTCGTCGCGCTGCTCGCGGGGCTCGGTGCGCGCGCCTGGTGGGCCCGACGGCGCCGGGCTCGACTCCCCTTCCGCGAAGACCTCGCCGAGGTGCCGCTCGTCGTCTCTCACCTGGTCAAGACGTATGCCGATGGGCATCGTGCCGTCGATGACGTCTCGTGGCGCGCCGAGCGCGGCCAGGTCGTCGGCCTGCTCGGCCCCAACGGTGCCGGCAAGACGACGACGATGCGCATGATGCTCGGCCTCATCCGGCCCGACTCGGGCACCGTCCACGTCGCCGGACACCCGATCACTCCCGGCGCGCCGATCCTCGGTCGCGTCGGCGCTCTGGTCGAGGGCCCCGGCTTCCTGCCGCATCTGACCGGCCGCGAGAACCTCCAGGCCTTCTGGCGGGCCACCGGACGGCCGGCCGAGGAGGCGGGCTTCGAGGAGGCTCTCGACGTCGCGGCGCTCGGTGGGGCCCTCGACCGGCCGGTCCGCACCTATTCGCACGGGATGAAGCAGCGCCTCGGCATCGCGCAGGCAATGCTGGGCAAGCCGGACGTGCTCTTCCTCGACGAGCCCACCAATGGGCTCGACCCACCGCAGATCGCGGCCATGCGGCCCATCCTCCAGGCGTATGCCGCGACCGGCCGCACCGTCGTCGTCTCCAGTCACCTGCTCGCGGAGGTCGAGATGACCTGCAGCCATGTCGTCGTCATGCACGCCGGTCGGGTCGTCACGGCCGGCCCGGTTGCCGAACTCGTCGCCAGTGAGGACACGACGGTGATCGAGACCGCCTCGGCCCCAATGGAAGGTGCCCTGGCAACGTTGACCGGGGCCCACGGCATACGGTCCGTGGAGGTGATCGACGAAGGTGACCGCGCCAAGATCACGATCGTCGCCGACCGTCCTCGACCCGAGGTCGTCCGCCTCGCGCTCGATGCCGGGCTGGACGTGACGGGCGTCGGGAGCAGGCGCCACCTCGAGGAGGTCTTCCTCGGGGTCATCGCGTCCGCGCAGGAGGTCGGCGGAGCTCAGGACTCCGGGGCCGGCGGCGTCGTCGAGCGGCTGCGACAGGTGCGTGCCCGATGAGTGCCCCCCTCTCGTTTCGTGCCGAGATCGGACGCCAACTCGGTCGTCGGCGCACGGTGTGGATCTTCGGGATCCTGATCGTGCTGCCGCTCCTCTTCGTGGCGGCCTTCTCCCTCGACAGCGGGCCTCGTGACGGCGGTGCCAACGCGGGCACCCGGCCGGTCGATCTCGCGACCGGTGGCGCGGCCAACTTCACCATCTTCGTGCTGCTGGTCAGCGGGGAGCTGTTGCTCTACATCGTCGCGGCCCTCCTCGCCGGCGACCCGGTGCCCGCCGAGGCGTCCTGGTCGTCCCTGCGCTATCTCCTCACGGCCCCGGTGGCTCGCGCGCGGCTGTTGACGAGCAAGCTCGTCGTCGGGTTGCTGTCCTTGGCCGTGGCCGTGGTCGTGCTCGCGGTGTGGGCCCTGCTTGTCGGTTGGATCGCCTATGGGACAGCGGTTTTCACGATTCCCGGGGGCGGGACCATGCCTTGGGGCACCTTCCTGCCCCGGTTGGCCATCGTGCTGCCCTATCTGTTTGTCTCGGTCCTGCCGATTGCAGCCATCGCCTTCTGGGGGGGAGTGCGGACCGACACCCCGCTCGCCGCGGTCGGCGCTGCCCTCATTGCCTACATCGTCGCGGGGATCCTCGACTCGATCGACGCTCTCGGAGACTGGCGCAAGGCGCTGCCCGGGCACTACTCCAGGGCGTGGTTGGACCTGCTCTACAGCAGTGACCCGGACTGGAGCGCGATGCGCCACGGCGTGCTGTGGTCCCTGCTCTATGCGGTGCTCTTCGTCGCCATCGGCTTCCGCCGCTTCGACCGCAAGGACGTCCTGTCCTGACGGGAGTCAGGCCGGCTCACTCTCCCACTGCGCGCGGGCTTCGATCACGGCCATGTGCTCGGGGCCGAACCACTCCTCGATCTCCTCACGCGGAGGATCCGGACTCCTCCACCCGGCACCCATCACCGGCAGCGCCTGGCTGCGCTGCAGGGTGCCGGTCGGTGCTCTGGTCACGGTCACTCGATCCGCGGCACCTCGACCGGTCACGGACACTGACCACCCAGGGTCCTCTTTGACCAGGTTGCACCGAGCGCAGAGACCGCTGCCAGTGTGGAAACCCGTGGAGCCACCAGCGGAGTGTGCTGTCACATGGTCGTCATGCCGAACAGGTGCATCGCACCACGGGGTGGCGCAGACGTCATCGCGCAGGCGAATCATGGTCCGAAGCCCCTTCGGGAAGTGCCGTGCCCTGCTCTCCATCGCCACGAGGTCCCGCCCGCTCGGCGTCGTGAAGAGCCGTCTCACCCGAGCATCGACCGCGGGATCGGCGAGGAGGGCTCGGACCTGCCCTGCCGGCAGGTGCCCGTGCCCGGCAACACGGACCGGCTCGTCGACCGATCGCCGCCCGTCCCCCAGCCCGGTCAGGGAACGATCCGTCATCACGAGGTTGATCGTGAGCGGCTGGGGCTCATCGACAGCGCGACCGGACAACCGACGCAGCGCCAGGTCGGCCATCACGGCGCCCCGACCTCGACCATCCGCGCTCTCGGCCTCGTCGGCACCGGAGCACACCCGGTCCGTGTCGCGCGTGAGGGCGGCATACGCACCGACGACCTCGACCATGGGACCCTGCACCGTCAAATAGGCCTGTCCATCCGGCGCCGGCCGCACGCAGACCCCTCGTCCGGCTGCGGCCCTGGCGTTGCGGGCCACCACCGCCGCCGCATCGAGCTCTGCCGCGAGCCTGCGGCAGGCACCGGCGATCTGTCGCGGGGTCATGGTCTCGAGGGCGATCTGGCCGGGCTCGACCAGGCCGTCGGTGGAGTCCGGGCCGGCGAGGCGCTCGTCGATCTCCTCACGCAACTCACTGGGCAGTCCACTGGTCGCGGACACCATCACGGACGCGGCATACTCCCCAATCCGGCCCTCTTCGAGCGCACGCATCGTGTGGGGCATCTGGTCGGTGAGCACCACGGCCATCCGACCGAAGGCATCCCCACGTGACGGGGACGTGCGTAGCGCGAGACCGACCTGTGAGCCGACGGATCGGCCAGCGGTCTCGGGGCGACCCCCGCGCTGCACGTGCTCGACCCGCTGTGCCGCGTCGAACTCCGCCACGGCGCGCGCCTGCGCCGCCGCCATCGTGCCCTTGGCGGCTTCGATCTGACCGGCGAGGGCGAGTTGCTCCTCGGGCGTGAGAGCCAGCATGTCGACACGTCTCAACCACCCCATGAAGAACGCCACTCCGGCGACAGGGTCCGCCGCCGGGAGGAGGTCTCGAAGCTCGATGGTCATGCCTTGATCGTACATCTGTTCGATTCGCCTCGCAAGCCCTTGCGCGACCATTTCCACTCTGCCCCAATGCATTTCACGATGAAGGGCAGCATTGAAGGGGGCGCTCACAGCCCCGGCGCTCCCAACCCTAGGAATGCACTCCGACAGCTTGGTGAGCGTCAGTGCGGCAGCGGGTTCATCCGTTGCCAGTAGGAGCAGTCGATCCGCTTCCCGAACTTGTGCCCCAACTCCCTCATCGTCCCCACGTGAGTGAAGCCCAGGGACAGATGCAGTGCCTCACTCGCGTCGTTCGGCAGGGCGACGACGCCAATCAGGCTGTGCACACCGGCCTCATCCAGGGCCGCGATCAACGGCTCGTAGAGGGGGCGCGGACGAAAGGGCGCCCGAGGCGGCATACCCCACGAGGATGATCATTGAATCAGCCTCTTCTGCAACGCTTTCAACGTCTCCCCCAGCGGTGCATCGAGGTGGTGGGCGAGCAGGTCTTCGGCTCGCGTGGGGCCGCGGGTGATCGCCAGGCAAGGTATGCCGCGCGCGGCCGCTCGTCGCACGAACCGGAAGCCGCTCATCACCTGCAGCGACGAGCCGAGGACCAGCAGCGCAGGTGCCGCATCGGTCAGCGCGAAGCAGTGATCGACGCGCTCCTTGGGGACCGAGCCGCCAAAGAAGACGACGTCTGGCTTGACCTTGTCGGAGTCGCAGCGGGGGCAGGTCGGCTGGACGAAGTCGGCGACCAGGTCATCGGCCAGGACGATGTCGCCGTCGGGGCGGATCTGGCTGCTCACCCGCGAGCCATCGGATGCGGCGCCCGTGGCGAGCTCGGCGAAACCCGGGTTGGCGTCCGTCATCAGTGCCTGAAGGAACTCGCGGTCATGCACCGCACCACAATCAAGGCAGATGACATCGCCGAGACTGCCATGCAACTCGGTCACCTCACGGGCGCCTGCGCGCTGGTGCAACCCGTCGACGTTCTGCGTGATGATCGCGCCGAGATGACCCGAGCGCTGGAGCGCGGCGACGCCGCGATGCCCGTCGTTGGGTTCGGCGCCATTGAACCGTGCCCACCCGATGTAGCTGCGAGCCCAATACCGCTGCCGCGCAACGCTGCTGCCGACGAACTCGCTGTGCTCCATCGGAGTCACCCGCCGCTTGCCGTCCGGCCCTCGGTAGTCCGGTATGCCGCTCTCGGTGCTGATTCCCGCGCCCGTCAGCACGAGCGCGCCGGGCTTCCGGAGCAGCACGTCAGCAATGGTGTCGACATCGGCGAACGGCCGGCTCGATTCAGCCAAAGCGGAGGTCATGCGAGAGGTCACCTGACCAAGTATGGGGGTGCACGGTATACCTCCCTCCATTGGTGACAACACACGGACGCTGGTCATTCATAACGTTCAGTTATACTCTTGTCTCATGATCGACACCGCCGGACTGCGCGTCATGCGGGCGATCGCCGACGAAGGCAGCTTCACGGCGGCCGCCCACAAACTCGGCTTCAGCCAGCCCGCCATCTCCCAGATGGTGCGCCGCCTCGAGGAACGCGCGGGCACGGTGCTCGTCGAGCGCATCGGCCGCACGGTCCGTCTGACCGAAGCCGGCGAGGTGCTCGCGCGGCACGCCTCCCCCGTGCTCGCCGCCCTCGATGCCGCCGAGCAGGAGGTCGCCGCGATCGCTGGACTGCGCTCTGGTCGGGTGCGGCTGATGGCCTTCCCGTCGGCGTCGGCAACTCTGGTGCCGAAGGCGCTCTCGCATGTCAAGCGTGAGTACCCCGACGTCTCGATCACCTTCACCGAGGCGGAGCCGCCCGAGTCGTTGTCGGCCCTGCGCGCCGGCACCTGCGACATCGCTGTCGCCTTCACCTATGAAGGGGTCGACCTGGGCCGCGGCGAGGAGGACGTCGAGGGTTTCGAGGTGACGCCCCTCATCGACGACGAGGTGCGCCTCGTCGTCCCCGCTGACCACCCGCTCGCCAGGTCGAAGTCCAAGGTCGCCGACCTGTCGACGCTTGAGGACGAGACCTGGATCGCCGGTTGCCCCCGTTGTCGAGGCCATCTCCTGCAGGTATGCCGCGAGGCCGGGTTCGCACCGCACGTCGCCTTCGAGACCGAGGACTACGTCGCCGTCATGGGGCTGATCTCCGAGGGGTTGGGGATCGCGCTCGTGCCCGACCTGATCCTGCGCACGGTGCAGCACGAGGACGTCGTGGCACTGTCGATCAATCCACCATCGCTGCGGCGCATCGAGGCCGTGACGACGCCGGACCTCTCGCGGGTGCCGGCCGTGAAGGCCACCTTGGATGCCCTGTTGCTGAGCGCCGCGGCGCAACCAAAGCCCGTGCGTTCGCGGGCGCGGGCGACGACGGCGGCACGCTGACTCATCCCTTGGTCACCACGCTGACTCAACGCATGGTCACCACCGCCTCGCCCGAATCGGTGTCGACCACGGCGATGTCACCGCGGAGGTCGGTGCGGTAGACGGCATACCCGAGGCGGCGCAGGAGTGAGAGCTGGGTCGCGGACGGGTGGCCGTAATCGTTGTCGGCGCCGACGCTCACGATGCCGACCGGGGCCCGAATGGCCTCCATCAGCGCAGGACTGATGTTGGCGCTGCCGTGGTGGGGGGTCTTGACGACATCGAATGACCCTGCCGCAGAGGCAAACTCGGGGCGCCGTCTGAGTTCCGACAAGATCGCCGCACCGGCCTCGCGCTCGATGTCACCGAGCAACAGTGCGTCGACCTCGCCGGTCCTGACGGCGAGGACGACGGACGAGTTGTTGGGGACCGAGCCGGCGTCGATCCGTCGAGCCGGCCACCAGACCGAGGCGGTCAGTGCGCCGGCGGTGAATCGGTCACCGATGCGCAGTGGTGTCGCCTTCAGGCCTTGCCGTTGCGCCCACGTCCGGACGTCACGTGCGGTCGGCTCGTCGTCGTCGACCGCGGTGACGAGGAGCGCCTTGACCTGGCGACCACGCGACACCCCGTCGATGCCGCCCACGTGGTCGGCGTGGAAGTGGGTCAGCACCACGGCGTCGACAACGTCGACACCGAGCCGGTCGAGGCAACCGTCGATCAGTGCCGGATCGGGACCGACGTCGACCACGACGGCTGACGCCGGGCCGGAGCGAAGGACGATGCCGTCACCCTGCCCGACGTCGCACGCAACCATCCGCCAGCGCGTGGGTGGCCAGGTGAACGTGCGGGTCGGCACGAGGAGGGTGATGAAGAGGGCCACGACCAGCAGGGTCACGATGGGGTGGGCAAGCGCCACGAGAAGCAGCGACCGGCCCACGAGAAGGGTCAACACCGTGATCACGGCGAGGAGCCCCGCACCTGGCGCTCCATCGGGCCACGGCACCGATCCGCCCGGCACGACGGCGAGTGCCCGGGCGACGCGAGCCACCCCCAGCGTGGGTAGGGCAGGCAGCCACGCCAGCCAGCCACCGAGCGTGGGTGACAGCACGGCAACACCGGCGCAGGCCACGCCACCGATCGTCGCCATGGGGATGAGGGGCGCGGCGAGCAGGTTCGCGAGCACGCCGACGATGGGCACCGACCCCTGGAGCAGGACGATGACCGGCCCGCACACGACCTGCGCGGCCAGGGGCACGGCGACGGCGGGACCCAGCAGGCGCAGCCGTGGGTGGACCTTGGCGAAGTGAGGTGCCAGGTGGTCCCCCCACGGTCCGGCGAGGAGGAGCAGCCCGAGAGTGGCCAGGGTGGAGAGGACGAAGCCGTAACTGCGGGCCAGCCACGGGTCAACGGTGAGCACGGTCAGGATGGCGCCGCCCAGAAGAGGCGGGCCGATCGAACGACGGTGGCGGCTGATACCGATCAGCCCGATCGCGCCCATCGCCGAGGCTCGCAGGACGCTCGGCTCGGGGCGCGCTAGCACGACGAAACCGGCCAGGGCGAGCATGGCGAGCCAAGGTCGCAGTCGCCGCGGCACGCCGACGAGGGTGCAGCCGCCGAACACCAGCCCGATGACGACCGCCACGTTGCTGCCACTGACGGCGGTCAGGTGGGTCATTCCGGTGGCGCGCATCGCCTCGTCGAGGTCTGGTGGGAGGGCGCTGGTGTCCCCGATGACGAGTCCGGGAAGCAGCCCGCGAGCATCCTCAGGAAGGTCACGCACGCTGGCCGTCAGCGCGGTGCGCAGCACCTGGGCGGCGCGGGCGACTGCCGGCGCAGGGTCGACCTCGCGGATCGACCCAGTGATCCGGAGCCGACCGATCTCTGGACCGGCGTCGCGCGGCGGGGAGAGTCGGCCAGCGACCGTCACCGTCGACGACCACCGCACCTGGAGGAGTTCCTGGTCGCCGACCAATTGCAGGCGGGCGGCTGCGGGGCCCGTCTCACCTCGGCCGGTGATCGTGCTGACCGCGACGACGACGATCACCTGTTCCTCCCCGAAGCGACCGACCAGCCGACGTGGCTCGGTCTCGACCCGGCCCGTGACGGTCACCGCTGCTCGCTCGGCCACGAGTTGCTGCACATCGCCGCGCGCGGCCCGCAGATCATTCCCGGTCGCCGCGAACTGGAGGAGAAGCACGGAGGCGAAGGACAGCAGAAGCAGGCCGGACCACCGCCCCTCGGTCACCGCATGGCGGCCCAGGCGGCCGCGTCGGCGGAGTCTTCGCCGGTGCGTCGCCGCGCCCACGACGGCCAGGACTGCGAGGACCAGACCGGCGACGAGCAGCCCACGATGGGCCAGGGTCCACGACAGCGTGATGGCGAGAGCGGCCCAGGCGATCACCGCCGCGAGCAGCAGCCGGAGGTCGGTGGCCCGCTCGGTCACAACGTCACTCGCGGGCGGAGTTGGCTCATCAACTTGTCGCCGATGCCGGAGACCTCACCCAGCTCATCGACCGAGGTGAACCTCCCGTGCTCGCTGCGCCAGTCCAGAATCCGCTGCGCCAGCACCGGGCCCACCCCCGGCAGGCCATCCAGGGTCGCCAGATCGGCCGAGTTGAGCGACACCACGGCGCCCACACCACCGCCCGCGCCTCCCGCCGCACCGCCTCCCGCCGCACCGGGTGCCGCCGCGATGACCTCACCCGGTCGCGGTACCCGGATCTGCTCGCCGTCGATGACCAGACGAGCCTGATTGAGCAGAGAGACATCCGCCTCAGGTGTCGCACCACCGGCCGCCGTGATCGCATCAGCAACGCGAGACCCGGCCGGCAGGCTCACCAGGCCGGGTCGCCCGACCTGGCCGACCACATCCACGACCACGATCCCCGTGGCCCCCGCACTTGCGGTGCCCGGACCCGCGCTCGAGGGCGATCCTGCCGCCGCTGCCGTCGAAGGGCTGCCCCGTGCGGCCGGATCGAGGTCCACACCAGGGGTCGAGCCCGGCGCACGAACCGGGGTCGTCGTGTCATGGACGGATGCCCACGCGAGCCGAACGCCGAGGACAGCGACGATTCCGGCGATGACCAGGGCCACGCCGACGGCGGCACGCATGGACGGCAACCATGAGGCCCCCCGCAGACGACCGGGCACCTCCACGCGCACACGAGCCCTCGCGGGGCCGGTCGAGTCCTGGGCGTGAACCTCCGCCGTCCCCGCTGCGTCGTCGATCGCGACACCGGGCGCCCGACGCCGGACGCCAACGTCGGCGGCAGGCTCACCGCCGCTGGGGTGAACCGCCCGCAACCGGGCCCAGACCCGGTCGGACACAGAGGAATCGGGACGTCCGCGCATGGCTCGACGCTAGGAAAGCCGCTGCGCCATCACCACGCCCGTGACGGCGGCCTGTGGACGACACACCCGCCGGGTCAGGGCCTGTGGACGGCCCGCCGTCGTCGTTCGAGGCCGATGAGGATGTTGCGCTTGTGCCGGGCCAGCACCAGCAGGGCCAGGATCACGACGACCCACCCCACACCGGTCGCGCCCCACCGTGCCAGGTGGACCACGCCCAGCCCCTGCAGCACACCGACGACCACGAGCACCAGGCAGGTGACGACCGACGCCTCACCCACCCTCTTGAGGATGGCCAAGCCGAGCCCGAAGACCACCACCGCGATGAGAGCGATCCACGGCGCGACGGCGAGCAGGACCCCGAGCGTCGTGGCGACTCCCTTGCCGCCCCGCCACTTCAGCAGCGGACTGAACATGTGCCCCAGCACCACCGCCAGGCCACAGACCGCCGACGCTGTCACCCCCATGAACCCGGCGAGGAACCAGCAGGGCACGAATCCCTTGAGCACGTCGAGGACGCCGACGAGGACACCCCACTTGACGCCCAGGATCCGGCCCGCGTTCGTCGCGCCGGGGTTCCCCGAGCCGCTGCCGCGCACGTCCTTCCCGAACAGCGAGGCCAGGAGCGTCGCCGGCGAGATCGAGCCGATGAGGAAGCAGACGACGAGCGCGAGCAGGCCGACCGCGGCCAGCACGGCGATGAAGCCGGGGCCGAAGTCGATCGCGCCGGCGATCACCGGGGTGACACCACCGTCGCCAGCGTCCCCGGACCCACATGGGCACCGACGACCGCTCCGAGTTCGAGGACCCGCACCTGCCCCGCGTCGCCCACTCGTGTCTGGAGCCGCTCTGCCAACGCGTTCGCCCGGTCCAGCGAATCCAGGTGGTGCACGGCCACGTCGACTCCGCCACCGGAGGCCAAGGCGTCGGCGATCCGCTCCCCCGCGCGTTCCTCCAGGCGGCCGATCGCGCGGCTCGCCGTCCGCACCCGCTCCAGCGGGACGATCACCCCATCGCGCAACGCGAGGATCGGCTTGATCGCCAACGCCGACCCCATCAGGGCTGAGGCCTTCCCGATCCGGCCCCCACGTCGCAAGTACTCCAAGGTGTCCACGTAGAACGCGACATCGGCTGCGGCACAACGCTTTCGGACATGATCAGCAACCTCCTCGACCGAAGCGCCGGTGGCAGCCAGCGCGAGACCGGACTCCACGGCATACCCCATGACCATGCCGAGGGATCGGGAGTCGACGACGGTGACCGGAATGGGTGACTCCCCCGCGGCCAACTCCGCCCCACCGATGGTCGCGGAGAGATCCGACGAGATGTGCACCGACACCACGGCATCGGCGCCGGCTTCCGCAGCCCGCTGATAGGCCGCGAGGAACGCGCCGGGAGCAGGGCGCGAGGTCGTCACCGGGGTGAACGTGCGCAGCGCCTTGGCGACGTCCTCGGGCATGATGTCGACGCCCTCGGAGAACTCCTTCCCGCCCACCACGACGTGCAGGGGCACGATCGCGACCTGCTCGCGCAGGTCCGCGGGGAGGTAGGCAGTGGAGTCGGTGACGAGGGCGACGGGCACGAGGTGAAGGCTAGCCGGACCTCACCACGGGAGGGTGACACTGAGGTCGCGTGGGTCGTCGACCGGCACCCAGCCCTCCCCCTCGACCACGTGGTATGCCGCGCGCGGTCCCCGGGTGGCCAGGCTCTCGACCGCGGTGAGCAGACGCTCGATGTGCTCGTCCGTGTTCGCGAGGCCGGCACTCACCCGGACGGCGCTGCGCGCCTCGACACCGGCATCCTCGAGGAGCGCGTCGACGAGCAGGTGGGCGCAGAACTTGCCGTCACGCACCGCGATCGCGTGCTCGGCGGAGAGTGCCGCGGAGACCAGACCAGGCTCGAGACCGTCGATGACGAAGCTCACGACCGGCGCGCGGTCGTGGTCCTCGCCGAAGATCGAGAACGTCTCGACCCCGTCGATGGCGCGCAGGCCAGCCACGAGGCGCTCGGTGAGGTCCTCCTCGCGGTGGGTCACGAGCCGGCGGTGCTCACGCAGGGTGGCGCAGGCGGCGGCCAACGCAATGGCGCCGAGGACATTGGGGCTGCCGGCCTCGTGACGGGCCGGTCCGGTCTGCCACGTCGTGCCCTGTGTCGTGACGGCAGCGGTGGCACCCCCGCCGCTGAGGTAGGGCGCCGCCTTGTCGAGCCAGTCGCGACGACCAGCGAGGACACCAGCGCCATAGGGCGCGTAGAGCTTGTGGCCGGAAAAGGCGATCCAGTCGACGTCGAGGGCCGCGAGATCGAGGGGAGCATGCGGGGCGAGCTGGGCGGCGTCGAGGGCGATCCGGGCGCCGGCACGGCGGGCGATGGGGACGAGGCGATCGAGCGGCCAGTACTCGCCGGTGACATTGGAGGCACCGTTGAGGACGACGAGGCGGGGGCCGCGCAGATGCGCGGTCTCCTTCAAGCCGGTCCGGAGCAGCGCCTCGGCATCCGCAACGGAGGCCGGGACCGGCAGGCGGACCGTGTTTCGCGCTGGCCACGGAAGCAGCGTCGCGTGGTGCTCGGTCTCGAAGACGATGACGGTGGTGTCGCGCGGCAGCGCACGGGCCAGGAGGTTGAACGAGTCGGTCGTGTTGCGGGTGAAGATGACCTCGTCGTCCTCCCGCGCGCCGACGAAGGTGGCGACCTCGGCGCGGGCTGCTTCATAGAGGGCGCTGCTGACACGCGAGTTCCAGCCCTTGCCGCGGTGCACGCTGCTGTAGGTCGTGGTCGCGCGCTCCACGGCGTCCGCGACGGCCAGGAGTGCTGGGGTGGAGGCGCCGTGGTCGAAGTTCGCGACATCGAGCCACTCACCACAGACGGTGGGCACGCGCTGCTCGGAGCCGACGACCGGCAAGACGGTGCTGGAGTGACGCAGGTGGATGACTGGTGCGGTGGACATGTGCTGCTCCCGACGGGTGTGGACCCTCGGGGATGAGCCTCGAGTCCGCGCTTGCCGACGGCGGTTTCGCCGACGACCAGGTCGTCACCCGGAGCACCCCACCGCGGAGGAGGGTTGCTGACCAGCGAGCCGGGGCTTGTCGCTGGCACTCATGACCTACGGGAGAGAACTTAGCAGGCTCGGGCAAGCCCGCGGCATACCGTTGGGAGCGGCGTCCACGAGGTGGACACCTCCGTCGATCCTTGGGGGCCGGTTGTGCCGTGCCGGGTCGCGCCGAGAAGGTTCAGGCAGGGACGATGTTGACCAGTTTGGGAGCTCGGACGATCACGGTGCGAATCCCGCCCGAGATCGCCTCCTGCACCTTCGGGCTGGCCAGGGCGAGCTCGCGCAGGGCGTCCTCGGTGATGTCGGAGGGCACCTCGAGGCGGTCACGCACCTTGCCCTTGATCTGGACGACGCAGGTGACCGTGTCATCGACGAGCAGGCTCGGGTCGGCGACGGGGAAGTCCTCGAAGGCGAGCGAGCCGTCGTGGCCCAAGCGGCTCCACAACTCCTCGCAGATGTGCGGCGCGAGCGGGCTGGTCATCAGCACCAACTGCTCGACGACGGCACGGGGTGCGCCGCCCTCGACCTTGGTCACCGCGTTGTTGAGCTCGGTCAGGCGCGCGATGGCGGTGTTGAAGCCCAGGGTCGCGTAGTCCTCGCGGACGGCCGCGATCGTCTTGTGCAAGGTCCGCACCAACTCGTCGGACGGCGCACAGTCGGTCACCCGCACGGCGCCGGTCTCCTCGTCGATCACGTTGCGCCACAGGCGTTGCAGGAACCTGTGGGAGCCCACGACGGCCCGCGTCTCCCATGGCTTGGACTGCTCGAGCGGTCCCATGCCCATCTCGTAGAGGCGCAGGGTGTCGGCGCCGTACTGCTCGTACATGTCGTCTGGGCTGATCATGTTCTTCAGCGACTTGCCGACCTTGCCGAACTCCCGGTTGACCGGCTCGCCTTGCCAGGTGAAGACAGACGCCCCGTCGTCGCCGACCGACTCGACGACCTCGCTCGCCTCGACATACTGCCCCCGCGCGTCGGTGTAGGCCGGCGCCTGGATGTAGCCCTGCGAGAAGTACTTCCGGAAAGGTTCATCCGAGCTCAGGTGTCCCAGGTCATGCAGCACCTTGTGCCAGAAGCGGGCATAGAGCAGGTGCAGCACCGCGTGCTCCACTCCACCGATGTAGAGGTCGACGCCACCGGGGTCAACGGTGCCCTCCGGGGCTCCGGCGACAGCGCTCTCCCGCGGGCCGATCCAGTACTCCTCGTTGGCCGGGTCCACCATCGCGTCGTGGTTGGCGGGGTCGAGGTAGCGCAGGTAGTACCAGCACGAGCCGGCCCAGTTGGGCATCGTGTTCGTCTCGCGCGTGAAGCGGCGCAGGCCGCGTCCGTCGCCGAGGTCGAGCTCGACGTTGACCCACTCGGTCGCCCGCGCCAGCGGTGCTTCGGGCTCGGAGCTGTTGTCCTCGGGGTCGAAGAGCCGCGGGCTGTAGTCCGGCACGTCCGGCAGTTCCAGCGGCAGCATCGACTCGGGCAGGGCATGCGCGACGCCCTGGGCGTCGAAGACGATCGGGAACGGCTCGCCCCAGTAGCGCTGCCGAGAGAACAGCCAGTCGCGCAGCTTGTAGCTGATCGTCCCCTCGCCCCAGTGGTGCTCCTCGAGCCAGGTGATCATCGCGGCCTTGGCGTCGGCGACACCGAGGCCGTCGAGGTCGAGGGTGGCGTTCTGGGAGTTGATCGCCGGGCCGTCACCGGTGAACGCGGTGTCGGGGTCGTGGTCGGCCGGCGGCTCCACGGTGCGGACGATGGGCAGGTCGAAGCGGGTGGCGAAGTCCCAGTCCCGCTCGTCCTGGGCCGGCACGGCCATGATCGCCCCGGTGCCGTAGCCCATGAGGACGTAGTCGGCGACGAAGACGGGCACCTTCGTGCCGTTGACCGGGTTGACCGCCCACCCGCCGGTGAAGACGCCGGTCTTCTCCTTGGTGTCGGCCTGCCGCTCCAGGTCGGTCCGGCGGGAGGCCATCAGCCGGTATGCCGCGACCGCCTCGGCCGGGGTCGCCGCGCCACCGGTCCAGGCCGGCTTGGTCCCCTCGGGCCAGTCACCGGCGGGCACCAGCGAGTCGAGCAGGGGGTGCTCCGGGGAGAGCACCATGAAGGTGGCACCGAAGAGGGTGTCGGGGCGCGTGGTGAAGACCTCGATGGCGGGATCGTTCGGGGTGTGGCTCGCCCCATCCTCCGCGATCGGGAAGCGGACCTTGGCGCCGTTGCTGCGCCCGATCCAGTTGCGCTGCATGATCTTGACCTTCTCGGGCCAGTCCACGCGGTCGAGGTCGTCGGCCAGCCGGTCGGCATATGCGGTGATGCGCATCATCCACTGGCGCAGGTCCTTCTTGAAGACCGGGAAGTTCCCGCGCTCGGAGCGGCCCTCGCTGGTGACCTCCTCGTTGGCGAGCACCGTGCCCAGCCCGGGCGCCCAGTTGACAGGCGCGTGCGAGGTGTAGGCGAGGCGGTAGTCGTCGAGCAGGTCCGCCTGCTGGTGGTCCGACAGGTCGGCCCAGCGCGCCCCGCCGGGGACCTCACGGTGGCCAGCGGAGAACTCGTCGACGAGCTCACCGATCGGGCGCGCCCGACCGCGGCCGCCGTCAGGACGCACCGCCTCGGTGTCATACCAGGAGTTGAAGATCTGCAGGAAGATCCACTGGGTCCACTTGTAGTAGTCCGGGTCGATCGTCTGGATCGAGCGCCGGTCGTCGTGGCTCATGCCCAGGCGGCGCAGCTGGCGGGCCATGACGACGATGTTGTCCTCGGTCGTCTTGCGTGGGTGCTGACCGGTCTGCACCGCATACTGCTCGGCCGGCAGCCCGAAGGCGTCATAGCCCAGGCAGTAGAGCACGTTCTTGCCGAGCATCCGGTTGTAGCGGGAGAACACGTCGGTCGCGATGTAGCCGAGCGGGTGCCCGATGTGCAGGCCCTTGCCGCTGGGGTAGGGGAACATGTCGAGGACCAGCAGGCTGCCGTTCGGGTATGCCGCGACCGCCTCCGGGTCGGCCCACGGGCCGGCCGGGTTCGGGGCCCGGAAGGTGCCTTCCTCGAGCCACCGGTCCTGCCAGGCGACCTCGATCTGGTCGGCCAGCTCAGCCGTGTAGCGGTGCGGGGTCTGGGTGCTCATCTCGTCCTCGTCGTGCTGTCATGAAAGCGCTTCCGTGAGGATATCGTCCGCACGATCACAGCCACCGACACGCCCACGACGCACCCCGCCCGTCAGGTGGCCAGCACCCCCAGCATCAGGTCAACTGCAGGTGGCCATCATCGAATCGGTTGCCGGACATGGTGATCCGGTCGATCAGGTAGTTCTGCCGCACCGACCACGGTCGCTTCGCGCCCTGCTTCGGCAGGATCCCTGCGGCGCGTTGCACATAGCCGGAGGTGAGGTCGACCGCGGGTCGCCCCGCCTCCTCCACGGTATGCCGTGGGGTCACCGTCGTCTGTCCGGCGCGCTGCATGGAGGCGAGCAGGCGACAGATCCAGCGCGCGGCGAGGTCGGCGCGCAGGGTCCAACTGTTGTTGGTGTAGCCGACGACCCAGGCCAGATTGGGGACATCGGAGAACATCAGGCCGCGATAGACGAAGCGCTCGTGCAGGTCGACGACCTGACCATCGACGTCGAGGGCGATCTTGCCGGCGACGACGAGCCTGAGGCCGGTCGCGGTGACGACGATGTCGGCGTCGAGGTCACGCCCGGACGCCGTCCTGATGCCGTCGGGGGTGAAGGTGTCGATCGTGTCGGTCACCACCTCGGCCCGCCCGGAGCTGACCGCCTCGAAGAAGTCGCCATCGGGCACGAGGCACAAGCGCTGGTCCCACGGGTCGTAGGACGGGGCGAAGTGTTGACCCACGGCATACGCGTCGGGCAGCAGGCGGGCGACACCCTTGGTGAGGAGCGCGCGAGAGCCGCGCGGGAAGCGTCGCATCAGCAGGTAGCTCGCCGTCGTGAGGGCGATGTTCTTCGAGCGGAGCACACCGTGCGCGACCTGGTCGGGCAGCACTCGGAAGGCCGTGCGGGCCAACGCGTCGGTGCCGGGCCGGCTCGCGAGATAGCTCGGACTGCGTTGGAGCATGACGACCTGGGCGCCGGCGCCCGCGAGCGCGGGGACGATCGTGACGGCCGTGGCGCCGGACCCGATGACGACAACACGCCGTCCGGCCACCTCGAGGTCCGCGGGCCAGAACTGCGGATGGACGATCGCCCCCGAGAAGGCCTCCTGCCCGGGGAAGTCCACGACGTGACCGCTGTCGTAGTCGTAGTAGCCGGTCGCGAGGTGCAAAAACCTGCACGTGTGCCCAACCTCGCCCTCGGAGGTCTCGACGCGCACCGTCCACCGGGCAGTGATGCTCGACCACGAGGCGCCGACGACCCGCTGGTCGAACCTCACCCGCTCGGCGATTCCGAACTCGGTCGCCGTCTCACGGATGTAGTCGCGGATGGCACCGCCCTCGCTGATCGCGGCCTCGCGCGTCCACGGGCGGAAGGGAAAGGACAGGGTGTACATGTCCGAGTCCGAGCGGACTCCCGGGTAGCGAAAGAGATCCCAGGTCCCGCCGATCGCGTCCCGCGCCTCGAGGATCGCGAAGGTGTGGTCCGGCAGGGCGCGGGTGAGGCGGCACGCCATGTCGATCCCGGACAGGCCGGCGCCGACGATGAGGACGTCGACGTCGAGCGATTCCACGCGCCCACCTTACGATCGACGTCATGAGCAGCCTCAGCGACTTCCACGCCGCCACCCTCACCGGCACCGACCAGGACCTCTCGGCCTATGCCGGGGACGTCGTCCTTGTCGTCAACACGGCGAGCAAGTGCGGTTTCACCCCGCAGTACGCCGGGTTGGAGGAGTTGTATGCCGCGCACAAGGACGAGGGTTTCGTCGTGCTCGGCTTCCCCTGCAACCAGTTCGGCGCGCAGGAGCCAGGGACCGAGGACGAGATCGGCGAGTTCTGTCAGCTCAACTACGGCGTGAGCTTCCCGATGTTCGCCAAGATCGATGTCAACGGGGACGACACGCACCCGCTCTACCGGTGGCTCAAGACCGAGAAGTCCGGCCTGCTCGGCGGCCGGATCAAATGGAACTTCACCAAGTTCCTCGTCGGTCGGGACGGCCAGGTCATCGAGCGTTTCGCGCCGACGACGACCCCTGCGGACCTCGAGAAGGACGTCGTGGCCGCGCTCGCCGCGCCGCGTCCCTGAGTCCTCGTGCCCAACTGGTTCTTCCTGCTCGTCCCGGTCGCCGTCCTGCTCGGCGCCCTGGGCCTCCTCACCCATCGGTTGATCCACGCGCCCCGCTGGCGCAGCCGCCGAGCACGTCTGGCGGCACTGGTGGGCATGGTCGTGCTCACCGGCCTGTCCTTCCTCCAGTTCGGCGCGGGTCCGACGTTCCTCTCCCCCGCCCAGGCGCGGCCGCTGGTGTGGATCGGCGCGACCTGGCTGGCGACGGCGCACTACCTCTTGCTGGGCGCTCTGGTGATGGCGGTTCTTTCTCTCGTTCTCGGATGGGGCAACCGCGAGCGCAAGACCCGCGTCAACCGGATCGGAGCGGCGCTGGTGGTGGTTGCGGCACTGGCGACCACGGCATACGGGGTGGTGAAGGCGGCCGACCCCACGGTGACGCCGATGACCTTCCGCTCGCCGGCCCTGCCGGCGGCCTTCGACGGCACGAAGGTCGCGTTGATCACCGACATCCACGCCGGGGCGGTGCGATCGGCCGCGACCGTGCAACGGATCGTCGACCGGACCAATGCCGCAGAACCCGACCTCGTCCTGATCGCGGGTGACCTCATCGATGGCCCCGTCGACCGGTATGCCGCCGAGCTCGCCCCCCTGCGCGGCCTCCGGGCGTCGCTGGGCGTCTACGCGGTGACGGGCAACCACGAGATGTACTCCGGCACGATCTCCGGCTGGGAGGACGACTGGAAGACCCTGGGCATCCAGGTCGTGAGCAATGCCGTGACCACGGTGACCTCGGGCGGCGACAGCATGGCGATCGGCGGCGTGCACGACTGGTCGGGGACGGGTGAGTTCGCACCGGACTACGACGCAGCGGTCGAGGGGGTCGCGGCGAGCACCTTCCAGATCGTGCTGGCGCACCAGCCGCGGGCTGCGTCACGACTCGCGGGTCGCGGGGTCGACCTGCAGGTGAGTGGTCACACTCACGGCGGGCAGTTGTGGCCCTTCAGGGCGCTCGTGCTGCTCCAGCAGCCGATGGTCGACGGCCAGGCGGTCATCGACGGCGTGCCGGTCATCACCAGTCGCGGCGCCGGTGCGTGGGGTCCTTCGGTGCGTGTCGGCGCGGATCCGGAGATCCCGGTCCTCACCATGACGAGGGGCTGAGGTTCGCGGCCTATCCTCACGGTGTGGAGCCTCGCACGGACGGATTGGTGGTCGGCGACGACGGACTCGCCCGACCGGGCTGGGCATCGGTCGACCCGATGCTGCGCGACTACTACGACACCGAGTGGGGCCTGCCGGTGCGCGACGAGCAGGGGCTCTTCGAGCGGCTGTCGCTGGAGGCCTTCCAGAGCGGGCTGTCCTGGGCGACCATCCTGCGCAAGCGGCCGGCCTTTCGAGCGGCCTTCTCGGACTTCTCGCCGGACGTCGTCGCGCGCTTCGACCACTCCGACGTGGAGCGACTGATGGCCGACGCGGGGATCGTGCGCAACCTGGCCAAGGTCAGGGCGACGATCACCAACGCCCGGGCCACGCTGAGGCTGCGGGACGACGCCGACGGTGACCTCGCGGCATACGTGTGGAGTTTTCGACCCGAACGAACGCCGCAGCCGGCCACGATCGGTGAGGTGCCCACTCGTTCCCCGGAGTCCGAAGCACTGTCCAAGGGGCTCAAACGCAAGGGTTTCGTCTTCGTGGGGCCGACGACGATGTTTGCGCTGATGGAGGCCGTGGGGATCGTCGACACCCATCTGCTCGGCTCGCACCGGCGCGGGAGCAGTGGCGTCTGGGACAGCTCCACCCAAACGAAAAACGACCGACGGAGTCGGTCGCTTTCGGGTGGGTGGAGCTGAGGGGATTCGAACCCCTGACCCCCTCCATGCCATGGAGGTGCGCTACCAACTGCGCTACAGCCCCGTATCGGGTTGTCCCCGTGGGGACTGCGTTACTTTATGCGACGCAGCGGCGCCCGGCCAAATCGGCACGGCACCCACCGGAGCTCAAGGTGGCGGCGACCCTTCGACGGTCTCGACGAGCCCGGCCGAGACGTTCCAGGTGACCAACCGCCAGCCGTGGTTGCCCTGCTCGAGTTCGGCCCAGTGGCAATTGCCGAAGCTGCCGAGGATCCGCCAGGCGAGGGCCAGATCGAGATCGAGAAGGGCGGCCGCGACCGCGCGAGCCGCCGCCCCATGGGTCGAGATGACCACGCACTCCCCCGGTGCCATCGAGGCCACGAGGTCGTCGAGACCTTCCCGCACGCGCACGAGGACATCGCCCATCGACTCGCCGTCGACACCACGCTTGATGTCTTCGCCGCGCAGGACGGCCGCCCGCTCCTCGGGGAACCTGGCGCTCACCTCGGTGTTGTCCATCCCCTGCCATTGGCCGGCGTGGATCTCCCGAAACCGGGGGTCCAGGCTCAGTGGTATGCCGCCCGCTCGCGCCACGGCCTCAGCCGTCACGGCCGCACGGCGCAGGTCGGAGGAGACGATTCGCGAAGGTCCGAGCGCCATGACCGCCGGACCGCACGCCTTCGCCTGCGCCAGCCCCCGCTCGGAAAGTTCGGTGTCGAGTTGTCCCTGCCAGATGCCGGCCGCGTTGTGGTCGGTCTCGCCGTGGCGCAGGATGATGATCCGTCGCTGGGCCGTGCTGCTCACCGGCCGCCCTGTTCGGTGCCGACGGCACCGAGGTCGAGCGCCGGGCAGTCCTTCCAGAGCCGCTCGAGTTCGTAGAAGGCGCGCTCCTCGTCGTGCTGGACGTGGACGACGATGTCGCCGAAGTCGATGAGCACCCACCGACCCTCGCGCTGGCCTTCACGGCGCAGGGGCTTGGACTTGAGGTCGCGCAGGACGTCCTCGATCTCGTCGACGATGGCGCCGACCTGTCGTTCGGACTCGGCCGAGACGATGACGAAGACGTCGGTGAGAGCCAGATGTTCGGAGACGTCGATGCCGACGATGGTGGTGGCCAGCTTGTCGGCGGCCGCGGCAGCGGCGGCACGGGCCAGGTCGAGGGCGCGGTCGGTGGCGGTCACACTTCTCCTTCGGGCCGATAGAGCCCGTACTTGTTGATGTACTGGACGACGCCATCCGGGACGAGGTACCAGACCGGCTCTCCCGCGGCGACCCGATCACGGCAATCGGTGGACGAGATGGCCATGGCGGGCACCTCCTGCAGGTGGACCCGGTCAGCGGGCAGGCCGTCCTCGGAGAGCTCGTACCCGGGTCGGGTGACGCCGATGAACTCGGCGAGGTCGAAAAGGTCCTCGGCGTCCTTCCAGGACAGGATCTGGGCGAGGGCGTCCGCGCCGGTGATGAAGAAGAGGTCGGCGTCGGGGTGCTGGGCCCGCAGGTCTCGCAGCGTGTCGATCGTGTAGGTCTTGCCGCCTCGCTCGATGTCCACCCGACTGACGGTGAAGCCCGGGTTGGACGCCGTGGCGACGACCGTCATGAGGTAGCGATGCTCGGGCAGCGAGACCTCGCGGCCTTCCTTCTGCCAAGGCTCACCCGTCGGGACAAAGGTGACCTCGTCGAGGTCGAAGAGGCTCTGCACCTCCGAGGCGGCGACGAGGTGGCCGTGGTGGATCGGGTCAAAGGTGCCACCCATCACCCCCAGGCGGCGACGACGCTCAGTGATGGCGGTCGACCGTGCCCTGGTCGGCTGCGTGCTCAGCGCCGTGGGTCTGCGACGGTGGGACGTGCTTCTGGTGGTTGTTGCGGAACGCCCAGGTCACCGCGAGCAGAAGCGCGAAGAAGACCAGCGCCAGCAGACCATAGGAGGTGGCCGGCATCGGGAGGTCGTGGCCGGCTTCCTCGGCGATCAGGGACAACACGTTCGACGTCATGGCCAACAGCGTACCGGTGGACTCGCGCGGTCCACGATGTGACAACCCGGCCCGTCGTTGTCCACGAATTTCATCCACAGGCATGTGGACATCCGGCATTTCCGCAGGTCGCCCTGTGGACAGTGTGTGCGCCACCTGCGGACCCACAGAATGGACTGAGACAATCGGCCAACCCGCTTGCAAGGCAACGGATCTGGGACTACAAAAGACCCACAGCCCATCCCGAGATGTCAGGTGAGAGCCCTGACCGGGGACGGGCGAGGTCGATCGGAAAACGGGTGCGTCATCCCGTCCGGCACACGGCTCCCAGGGGCATCTGCCGGGTGTGGACGCCAGTGTTCTCTGGATGGTGGCAACCGCGAGCGACGTCGCGGGGTCGCGCCCGCGCCCGACGACCCGAGTCGAAGTTCGGTCCTTGGGGCCGACGCCATCGTCGTATGGCAATCGACGGGGGCCTTGCCCCCGACGACGGACCGGCTCGAGGGTGACGAGTCTCGCGCTCGTCGCGTAGGGCCCCCGATCTCATACATCGGGGGCCCTTCCCACACCCCTTGCACGCACGCACGCCTGGTTCATGGCTGATTCACCGTGGAGGGTCAGCCAGGGCACCTACGCTGTCTGCCATGCCCTCCCCCCACCTGAGCATCGTCATCCCGATGTTCAACGAGGAGGCCGTCCTCCCGCTGCTGGCCGACCGCCTCCGGCCGCTCGCGGACGCGATGGTCGACGACGGGGTGTGCGCGGCATACGAAATCGTGGCGGTCGACGATGGCAGCACCGACGCGACGCCGGTTCTCCTACAACGCCTGCGGCGCACGTGGCCAGAGGTGCGCGTGCTCCGTCTGCGGGCCAATGCCGGTCACCAGGCGGCCATCTCCGCCGGACTGGCCCGGGCGCGCGGTGACTACGTCGTCACGCTCGACGCCGACCTGCAGGACCCGCCCGAGGTGATCCGCGAGATGCTCACGATTGCCCGGACCGAGGGCGTGGACGTCGTCTACGGGGTGCGCACCGATCGCACCACGGACTCCGCCTTCAAACGGTGGTCGGCTCGCACCTTCTATCGAGCCCAACGAGCACTGTCCAGTGTCGACACCCCGCTCGACGCCGGGGACTACCGACTGATGTCACGGGCGACCGTCGATGCCGTCAACGCCCTCCCGGAGCACCACCGCGTCCTGCGCTTCGTGGTGCCTGCCCTTGGTTTCCCCTCGGCAACCGTGGGTTATCGACGGGCCGAGCGGGCGGCTGGCGAGAGCAAGTACCCCTTGGCTCGCATGCTGAAACTCTCCGTCGACTCGGTCACCGGCTTCTCGCTCACGCCCCTGCGCTTCGCGACCTGGCTGGGGCTGATCGGTGGTCTGGCCGCACTGGCGATCCTGGTCTTCGCGCTCGGCTCGCGCCTGGCCGGCCACACCCTCCCCGGCTGGACGTCGACGGTCGTCATCGTGTCGGCCGTGGGCGCTGTCCAGTTGTTGGCCCTGGGCATCCTCGGCGAGTACGTCGGGCGCATGTATGCCGCGATGCAGGGTCGCCCCACCTACTTCGTCGCCCATGACTCGCTCGGTGAGCCGGAGCAACCGCCTCAGGACCGAGTCTGACCGTCACCCTCGACGATCCACTTGGTGGTCGTCAGTTCCGGCAGCGCCATCGGGCCGCGGGCGTGCAACTTCTGGGTCGAGATCCCGATCTCGGCGCCGAAGCCGAACTCGCCTCCGTCGGTGAAGCGGGTGCTCGCGTTGACCATGACCGCTGCGGCGTCGACTTCGGCGACGAAGCGGCGAGCCGCAGCACGATCTTCGGTGACGATTGCCTCGGTGTGGCCCGACCCGTGCCTGCGGATGTGGTCCATGGCGGCGTCCAGGTCGTCAACGACCCGCACATTCATCTCCAAGGAGTGCCACTCGGTCGAGAAGTCGGCCTCGGTTGCCTCGGCGTAGGGGATGTCGACCGCGCGCGCCACGACCTCGGAGCGGTTCCCGAGGTGGAGCGCGACCCCGGCCTCGTGGAGCGCGGTGAGGGCCCGGGGCAGGAAGGTGCCGGCGACGTCCTCATGGACCAGCAGGGTCTCGGCGGCATTGCAGACGCTCGGGCGGTGGGTCTTGGAGTTCAGCGAGATGGCGAGCGCCTTGTCGAGGTCCGCGGCCGCGTCGACGTAGACGTGACAGATGCCGATGCCGGTCTCGATGACGGGAACCGTCGACTCGGTGACGACCGACTGGATCAGGCCCGCTCCCCCGCGCGGGATCAGCAGGTCGACCTCTCCCCGGGCCGTCATGAGTGCGCGCACGGCTCCGTGCCCTCCCTCGAGGAGGGCCACTGCGTCCTCGGGGAGGCCGAGATCTGCCAGACCCTTGCGCAGCACCTCGACCAGCGCGACATTCGTGCTCGCCGCCGCGGACCCGCCACGCAGGATGACCGCATTGCCGGACTTCAGTCCCAGTGCTGCGGCGTCGACGGTGACATTCGGACGGGCCTCGTAGATCATGCCCACGACCCCCATGGGCACCCGCACCTGGCGGATCTGCAGACCGTTGGCCAGGGTCGAGCCGCGGACCACCTCACCGACCGGGTCGGGTAGGCCGGCCACATCGCGCATGGCTTGCGCGACGGCGGCGACCCGATCGGCGTCGAGGCGCAGACGGTCCTGCAGGCCCTGCGGCATACCGTCGGCCACGCCGCGTGCGAGGTCCTCGCCGTTGGCGGCGACGATCGCCTCGGTCGAGGCCTCGAGGGCATCGGCGAGCGCGCGGAGCGCGCGGTCCTTCTCCGCTCGGGAGAGCTGAGCCAGGACGAGCGACGCTCGGCGAGCGGCGCGAGTCAGTGTCGTGACCTGCTCCCGGTCGGCATGCTCGATGCCGGCCGTGCGTTCGCTCGTGTGGTCGGTCGTGCGGTCCGTCATGGCGCCAGTATCCCTTGCGTCCACGTGAAGCGTTGCCATGGCAACGCTGCACGCGGACGCATGGGGTCGACTGCTGGGGCACGGCATACTTGGTCGGTGACCACGATCCTGTCCATCCAGTCCTCTGTCGCCTACGGCCACGTGGGCAACTCCGCCGCCGTTTTCCCGATGCAGCGACTGGGCGTCGAGGTCTGGCCGGTCCACACGGTCCACTTCTCCAACCACACGGGGTATGGCGCCTGGCGCGGCCCGCTCCTGGCTGCGGAGGACGTGCGCGAGGTCATCACCGGGATGGGTGAGCGGGACGCCTTCGGCGAGGTCGACGCCGTGCTCTCCGGCTACCAGGGAGGCACCCAGATCGGCGACGTCATCCTGGGAGCCGTGGAGCAGGTCAAGGCCGCCAACCCGGACGCGATCTATGCCTGCGACCCGGTGATGGGCAACGCCAAGTCCGGCTGTTTCGTCCACCCCGACATTCCCGTGCTGTTGCGCGAACGGGTTGTGCCCAAGGCCGACCTCATCACGCCCAACCAGTTCGAGCTCGGCTTCCTCACCGACACCGAGCCGGGCGATCTCGAGTCCACGCTCGCCTCGGTCGACGCGGCTGCGGCAATGGGTCCCTCGACGGTGCTCGTCACCTCCGTGCTGCAACCCGACCGCCCGGCCGACACCATCGAGATGCTGGCCGTCCACGGCGACGGCGCGTGGATAGTGCGCACCGAGCACCTGCCGATCAAGGTCAACGGCTCGGGAGATGTGACCGCTGCGCTCTTCACCACCCACCTGCTGCAGACCGGGGATCCGGCTCTCGCACTGGGTCGCACGGCGTCCTCGGTCTGGGACCTGGTCAAGCGCACCCTCGACTCGGGGCGACGCGAGCTCCAGCTCGTGCAGAGCCAGGAGCAGATCGCGCACCCGCGGATGCAGTTCGAGGTCGAAAAGGTCCGCTGACGATTCACCAACCGGAACTCTCACCGGCATCGGCGAACCCCTCGCCGACCGCTGGGTCCTCGATGCCGCAACCCAGACGGGAGCGACCCCGGCCTCAGGCTGAGGCCACGGTCTCAGGCGTGCTTGGCGTAGGTCAGCATGGCGTTGCCGACCGACGTGATCTGGCTGTCGACGAGGTCCAGCCGGAAGGGCTCGGCGAGCTCGTCGAAGAGCCGACGCCCTTGACCGACGAGCACCGGGTGCACGGTGAGGGTCAACGTGTCGAGCAGCCCGGCATCGAGGAGTTGGCGGATGACGGAGATGCCGTTGACGCTGATCTCGCCGCCCTCGCCGTGCTTGAGCTCACGCACGAAATCGAGCAGGTCCGCCCCGATGACGGTCGAGTTGTTCCACTCGAGCGGGTCCTGGAGGGTGCGGCTCGCGACGTGCTTGGCCACGGGGTTGATGAAGGCCCCGAAGTCCTCGTCGTTGCCGGCGAAGTAGCCGGACCACTCGTCATAGATCGTGCGGCCGAGGATGACGTCGGTCACCGGAGCAAGCGCCTTGCCCATTGCCTCGCCCTCCTCTGGTCCGAAGCGGTCGAACTGGAAGAGGTTCGGGCTCTCGACGACGCCGTCGGCCGAGCTGAACAGATGGGCGGTGACCTTGCGCATGCACTCTCCTCAGGTGGTGGATCGAGCCTATGCCCGGCCGCCGACAGCGCACCCCTCGGAGTCTCGAACGCCGGAGATCTGGGTCAGAGGACTGCGAGATCGTCGCGGTGGATGACCTCGCGCTCGTAGTGCCCGCCGAGCTCGCGGGCCAGGTCTTTCGTGGATCGCCCGAGCAGGCGGGGCAGGTCGGAGGACGAGTAGTTGACCAGGCCCCGCGCCACCACTCGACCGTCGGGCGCGCAGACGTCGACCGGATCACGTTCGGTGAAGCGTCCCTGCACGGCGGTGATGCCGGCGGGCAGCAGCGATTTGCGCCGGACCGTCACGGCCTCGACCGCGCCCTCGTCGAGCAGCAACCGGCCGCGGGGGGTGGTCGCGAAGGCGATCCAGCGCTTGCGGGACGCCCGGGCGGCGTCGACGGGCGCGAAGAGGGTGCCCACCTCGTCACCGACGAGCGCACCACGTGCCTGCGGTAGGGATGTCAGAACCGTCGGTATGCCGGCCGCACCCGCGATGCCGGCGGCCTCCACCTTCGTGGCCATGCCGCCACTGCCGACATGGGATCCGGTCCCGCCGATGAGCACGCCGGCCAGGTCCTCCGGTGACCCCACGAATGGGATCGGCTGCGTGCCCTCCTGGGAAGGTGGCCCGTCGTAGAGCGCGTCGACATCGGTGAGCAGGACCAGCCCGTCGGCACCGACGAGGTCAGCGACGAGGGCGGCGAGCCGGTCGTTGTCGCCGAACCGGATCTCGTGGGTGGCGACAGTGTCGTTCTCGTTGACGATCGGGACGATGCCCAGCTCCAGCAACTTCTCCAGCGTGCGCTGGGCATTGGTGTAGTGCGCGCGGCGGGTCACGTCGTCAGCCGTGAGCAGGACCTGCCCGGTCGTCAGGCCATAGATGCCGAAGAGGTGCTGATACGCCGCGATGAGCGCACCCTGGCCGACAGACGCGGCGGCCTGTTGGGTCGCCAGGTCGCGCGGCCGCTTCTTGAGGCCCAGCGGCCCGATGCCGGCCGCGATCGCTCCCGAGGACACGAGGACGACCTGGTGCCCGTCCAGGCGGCGACGGGCGAGCAGGTCGACGAGCCGGCTCACGGCCAGCATGTCGATGGCCCCACCTGCCGAACTCGTCAGCGACGAGGACCCGACCTTGACCACGACGCGGCGCGCGTCGGCGAAGGCGCGACGAAGGGCGGGGGCGCGCGACGGCATACCGCTCAGTCCTCGTCGGGAGTGGCCCAGTGGCCGGCACGCCGCTCGGCGGCGAGTTCCTCGCGAGCCGCGGTCTGGCCGTCCTTGCGCGCGTGGAACTCCTCGCGCTTCTCGCGGCGGGTGGCGCGGCCGTAGTCCTCGAGGCGGACATCGGTGCCGCGGGGGCCGGAGAGGATCTCGGCCCCGGCGGTCATGGTCGGCTCCCAGTCGAAGACGACCGCGTTGTCCTCCGGACCGATGAGGACCGTCGAGCCGGGCACCGCGCCGGCCTTGAAGAGGGCCTCCTCGACGCCGAGCCGCCCGAGCCGGTCGGCAAGGTAGCCGACCGCCTCGTCGTTGCTGAAGTCGGTCTGGCGCACCCAACGGGTCGGCCGGTCCCCGACGATCCGGAAGCTCTCGCCGTCCGGGCCGTCCTCGCGCTTGATCGTGAAGCCCTGGTCGTCCACGGCCTTGGGCCGGATGACGACGCGGGGCCGCTCGAGGACCTCACGCTCGAGCTCGGCACGGGCCTGGTCGACATGGCGGGCGAGGGAGTAGATGAGTTCCTTCAACCCGAGATGCGCGACCGCGGAGACGATGTGCACCTCGAGGCCGCGAGCCTCCAGGTCGGGTTTGACGAACTCGGCGAGTTCACGCGCCTCGGGGACGTCGGCCTTGTTGAGGACGACGATGCGCGTGCGCTCGGCGAGCGGGCGGCCACCGAGCGTCGCGTCGGGGACATAGGCGGCGAGCTCGGCCTCGATGACGTCGAGGTCGGTCATCGGGTCGCGTCCGGGCTCGAGGGTCGCGCAGTCGACGACATGCACGAGCACCGAGCAGCGCTCGACGTGGCGCAGGAACTCCAGGCCCAGGCCACGCCCTTCGCTCGCGCCGGGGATGAGGCCGGGCACGTCGGCGATCGTGAACCGCTGGTTCCCGGCGGTGACGACGCCGAGGTTGGGGACCAGGGTCGTGAAGGGGTAGTCGGCGATCTTCGGTTTGGCCGCACTGACGACGCTCACGAGGGAGGACTTGCCCGCGCTCGGGAAGCCGACGAGGGCGACATCGGCCAGCGACTTGAGCTCGAGGATGATCTCACGGCTCTCCCCGGGCTCGCCGAGCAGGGCGAAGCCGGGCGCCTTGCGGCGCTTGGACGCCAGGGCCTTGTTGCCCAGGCCGCCGCGACCGCCTTCGGCGACGGTGAAGGTCATGCCCTCCCCGACGAGGTCGGCGAGGATCTCTCCCTCGCGCGTCTTGACGACGGTGCCCTCGGGGACCTTGAGGACGAGGTCCTCGCCGTTGCCGCCGTTGCGTTCGTCGCCGGCGCCGGGGCGACCGTTGTCGGCCTTGCGGTGCGGGGTGTGGTGGTAGTCGATGAGCGTCGTCGTGTTGAGGTCGACGGCAAGGACGACCGACCCGCCGTGGCCACCGTTGCCCCCATCGGGGCCCCCGAGCGGCTTGAACTTCTCCCGCTTGACGCTCGCCACGCCGTGCCCACCATTGCCCGCCGTCACCTGGAGGACGACGCGGTCGACGAAGCTCGCCATCTGCCGATCCTCCTGGTCGGTTGTGGTCGACCTTCGCTGTCCACCAGCAAAGGTCAGGAGTGGGTATGCCGTGAGGGGCGGGCCGATCGTGGCCCGCCCCTCACGTGTGGTTCGTGATCCGCGGCGCGTTCAGCCCCGCGGCCTGACGTCACTCGGCGGCAGCGGCCACCGGCGCGACGACGTTGACGACCTTGCGGCCGCGCTTGGTGCCGAACTCGACGTTGCCGGCGACGAGCGCGAAGAGCGTGTCGTCGCCGCCGCGGCCGACGCCGTCACCGGGGTGGAAGTGCGTGCCGCGCTGACGGACGATGATCTCGCCGGCGCCCACGAGCTGGCCGCCGAAGCGCTTGACGCCGAGTCGCTGTGCGTTGCTGTCACGACCGTTGCGGGTCGAGGACGCACCCTTCTTGTGTGCCATGTCTGGTTCCTACCTCAGAGAAGTCGTGGGGCTCAGGCGTCGATCGCCGTGATCTTGACCTGGGTGAGCGGCTGGCGGTGGCCCTGACGCTTCTTGTACCCGGTCTTGTTCTTGTACTTCATGATCGTGATCTTCGGGCCCTTGGCGGGCTTGACGACCTCGGCCTTGACACTCACCTTGGCGAGCTTCTTGGCGTCCGAGGTGACGGTCGAACCGTCGACCACGAGAAGCGGGGTCAGGTCGATGCTGTCGCCGACTGCACCCACCTTGTCGATGAGGAGGACATCGCCGACGGAGACCTTCTCCTGGCGACCGCCTGCGCGCACAATCGCGTACACGGTAGAACTCACTTTCCTTGTCTGGAGCGCGCTCTGGTCAAACCGGCAGACAGCGACCCTGCGAGCAGGACGTCGGACGGTGGGCGCACCGACTGTCCAGTCTACGGGCTGGCCGTGGGGGCGGCCAAATCGCCAGCAGGTGGCCCGGCCGGCGCCACGACCCTCCCGCGACGGCGTTTGGGACGGACGACCGGCTTCTCGAGGTCGTGGGCAACGGCCTCGGCAACGGCCTCGGCGACGTCATCGGCGGTGTCGACGACGTCGGGAGACGCCTGGGCCGGCTCTGCGTCCACCGCGAGGGCGGGTGTGACCTCGAGAGCCTCGGATGCGTCGACGCTGCCACGCTGCTCATCGATCGACGAGGAGACGTGCTCGTCCCCGTCGACCTCGTGCACCTCCTCCGCAGGGATGTCCTGGCTGTCGGCGACGGGGGCCGGAGCCGCCGTCATCACGGCTGCGGCGTGCGCCGCGGCCGCGATCTGGGCTGCGGTCGGGCCGCTGGGCTTGCGGGCGGCTTCGGTGGTGCCACTGCCCGCTCCCCCACTGCCGTTGGCGCCCGAATCCGACCGACCACGAGCACGCCCTCGCGAGCCGCTGCCGGCGCCCGGGGTCTGGACGGGGCCGCTGTCGCCGCGCTTGTCGATCGGCTCGGCGTGGACGATGATCCCGCGCCCGGAGCAGTGCTCGCAGCTCTCGGAGAAGACCTCGATCAGCCCGGAGCCGACCCGCTTGCGGGTCATCTGCACGAGGCCGAGCGAGGTGACCTCGGCGACCTGGTGCTTGGTGCGGTCACGCCCCAAGCACTCCAGGAGGCGACGGACGACGAGGTCACGGTTGGACTCCAGGACCATGTCGATGAAGTCGATGACGATGATGCCGCCGATGTCGCGCAGCCGCAGCTGGCGCACGATCTCCTCGGCCGCCTCGATGTTGTTCTTGGTGACCGTCTCCTCGAGATTGCCGCCCGAGCCGACGAACTTGCCGGTGTTGACGTCGACGACGGTCATCGCCTCGGTGCGGTCGATGACCAGTGAGCCGCCGGAGGGCAGCCACACCTTGCGGTCCATCGCCTTGGCGATCTGCTCCTGCACCCGGTGGTAGGTGAAGAGGTCCTCTTCGGACGTCCAGTGCGAGAGCCGTTGCGCGAGGTCGGGCGCGACGTCCTCGACGTAGTCGCTGACCTCGGACCAGGCCCGGTCCCCCGAGACGACGAGGGAGCTGAAGTCCTCGGTGAAGATGTCGCGGATGACCCTGACCGTGAGGTCGGGCTCGCCGTGCACGAGCGTGGGGGCCCCGCCGGAGCCGGCCTTCTTGGCGGACGCCTTCTCGGCTTTCGAGCTGATCTTCTCCCAGGCCTTGGTCAGCCGCTCGACGTCGGCACGCAGCTCCTCCTCGCTCGCCCCCTCGGCCGCCGTCCGCACGATGACGCCGGCACTGTCAGGGACGATCTCCTTGAGGATCGCCTTCAGGCGCGCCCGCTCGGTGTCCGGCAGTTTGCGGGAGATGCCGGTCATCGACCCCTCGGGCACATAGACCAGGAACCGCCCCGGCAGGCTGATCTGGCTGGTCAGGCGCGCGCCCTTGTGCCCGATCGGGTCCTTGGTCACCTGGACCAGCACGGTGTCCCCGGACGACAGCGCGTTCTCGATCCGCTTGGCCTGATTGACCTCCAGGCCAGCGGCGTCCCAGTTGACCTCACCGGCGTACAGCACGGCGTTGCGGCCCTTGCCGATGTCGACGAACGCGGCCTCCATCGACGGCAGGACGTTCTGGACGCGGCCGAGGTAGACGTTGCCCACCATCGTCGTCGCGGTTTCCCGCGAGACGTAGTGCTCGACGAGAATTCCGTCCTCGAGCACACCGATCTGGGTGCGGTCCTCGTGCCCGCGCACGACCATGACCCGGTCCACGGCCTCGCGGCGAGCCAGGAACTCGGCCTCGGTGATGATCGTGCGTCGGCGACCGGCCTCGCGACCCTCGCGGCGGCGTTGCTTCTTGGCCTCCAGCCGGGTCGAGCCCTTGACCGCTGTCGGCTCGTCACGGGTGCTGCGCGGGGCGCGGACGCGCGTCACGGTGCCGGGCGGGTCCTCGCCTGCCTCGGAACTGGTGCCGCTGCGGCGACGGCGACGACGGCGCCTGCTCGAGTCACGCGACGACTCCTCGGCCGAGTCATCGGCCTCGATGTCGCTGTCCTCGGACTCGGTGTCGGCCTCCTGGGCCGAGGTCGGCTCCGCGTCGGCGGATGCGTCGGATTCCTCGGCCGCCCGACTGCGACGGCCGCGGCCGCCGCGGCTGCGGCGCCGGCGAGCACCAGCAGTGCCGGTCTCGTCCTCCGGGCCGGCAGCCTCGCCGGTTGGCTCCGCGTCGGACGCGTCGACGTCGGCGTCGGCGTCGGTTGACGCAGCGGCCTCCTCGTCGGCGACGGGCACCTCCACCTTCGGTGGCGGGGCCTGCACGGGTGCCGTCGCACGGCGCGAGCGACGAACGGTGGTGTCGGGCGCCTGGAAGAGCAGACCGAACGAAGCAACACCCAAGGTCGGCGCAGCGTCCTGGCCCTCGGTCTCCTCGGGCTCGGTCTCCTCGGGCTCGGTCTCCTCGGGCTCGGCCTCAGGCCCTGCGTCAGCGACCTCCGGCTCGGGCTCACTGACCGGCACAGCCTTGGCACGCTTGGCCGGCTTGCGGGTGGCACGCTTGGCGGTGGCGCGCGCCTTGGGGGCCGACTCGGCCTCCGCCTCGTCCGTCGCGGTCACGACCTCGGCGGACGCTTCGCCGGCTGCGCTGCTGGGCGCGGCGACATACCCCTCCACGTCGGTGGGCGCGGCCGCCTTCTTCGTGGCGCGACGACGCTTGGGCTTGGCCTCAGGGGCGGGTTCGACGATGACGTCGGTGGTGGATTCGTGTTCGTCAACCATGACGGTTCTCTCCCCGCGAGAGGCGGCCGCCACACCGTCGCAACGTGCGACCGTCCGCCCACGCGGTGGGCGATGGATCGAGCCGGCCGGGGCCGACTCGGAAGCCTGGTCTGCTCCCGGAGAGGTTCGCGCGGGGGGCGCGTCACCGGTCAGGAGCCGGCGGCAGCCTTGTCGGCGGCCAGTGGATCGGCCACCCCAGCAGTTGCGTCGTGCAGTGGCCCCTGCGCCAGCCGGGTCACCAAGGGTGGAACGGGCGGCGCGAGGGCAGTCACTGCCCGCAGTGCGGTCAGGATGTCGTCGGGGCGTACGGACGGTGTGGTGTGCCGCACGACCATCCGAAGTATCGCACACGAGGGATCCGCTGCGGCGGCAGCGGACATCGTCACGACGGCCGAGCGCGTGTCGAAGGTCTTCATGCCGGTCTTGAACATCCGGCTCACCGGCGCCTCGGCGGCGTCGAGATAGGCGTCGACCGCCGCCTCGAGATCGGCGAGCGCGGTCTGTCGGAAGACCAACTCCCACGAACTCGCCTCCAGCCGGTCTGCCAGCGCGCCGGGAGCGGCCTCGACGACCTCGAGCACGTCGAGGCCATCGGGCAGCGCAGCGTCGAGCGCGGCGCGCACGGCATCGGCATCGACCCGCTCGGTCACCGAGATCTCGAAGTACTCCGCCTCACTGGCGGTGCCTGTCGGCGCCCCGTTGGCGTAGGAGATCTTCGGGTGGGGGTGGAAGCCCGCCGAGAAGGCCATCGGCACCTCGGCGCGACGCAGCGCCCGCTCCAGCGCACGGCCGAAGTCGCGCGTGCTCGAGAACCGCAGCCGGCCACGCCGTGCGTACTTGACCCGGAGTTTCTGCACCGCGGGTGCAGGAGGCGGTCCCTCGGGGGTGCGTTGGCGCGGCGGCATACGCAAAGCGTAGGTGTCAGAGGTCCCTGCGCATCAGGTCGTTTGCTTCCCGGAAGCCCAACTCACGATAGAACTGGATCGACATCTCACTCGGCGCCAGGACGACCCGCACCATGCCCTCGTCTCGCGCCCACGCGAGCATCGCCTCCATCAGCGCTCGGCCGACACCGGCCCGCCGGGCCTCCGGTCGCACGAACACGTTGGCCACGTAGAGCCAGCGCGCGCTCCCCCGCCCGGGCACCGGCATGCGGGTGAAGACGGCAGCGTTCGCCATCCCCACGGCATACCCCTGCGTATGCCGTGCCAGCCAGGCTCGTCGCCGGTCACCTTCGCTGCCCCACCAGGCTCGGAGGTCGCGTTCAAGATCCGCCGCGTCCTCCTCGGACGCGGCGGGTTTCCACGCCAGGCGTAGCGCGACGAGGTCCGCGAGGTCAGCGTCCGCGATGCCTTCGGGCCCGCCGACGCGATCGATCCGCAGGGTCACGCGTGGGAGGGCGTCTGCTCGCGCAGCGGCGAGCCGCCGACGACCGTGATCGGCAGAAGGGTCTTGCCGGTGGGGCCGACCTGGATCTCGGTGCCGAGCTGCGGGCAGACACCGCAGTCGAAGCAGGGCGTCCACCGGCAGTCGTCGACCTCGACCTCGTCGATGGCGTCGAGCCAGTCCTGCCAGAGCCATTCCTTGTCCAGGCCCGAGTCGATGTGGTCCCAGGGCAGGACCTCGGACTCCTCGCGGCCACGGGTGGTGTACCAGTCGACGTCGATCCCGAAGGGTGCCAACTCGCGAGCCGCGCACTCCATCCAGCGCTCGTAGGAAAAGTGCTCGGACCAGCCGTCGAAGCGGCCGCCGTCACGCCAGACCGCCTCGATGACGCGGCCGACCCGCCGGTCACCGCGCGAGAGCAGGCCCTCGACGATCCCGGGCTTGCCGTCGTGGTAGCGGAAGCCGATCGAGGAGCCGACGCGCCGGTCGGAGCGGATCGCGTCGCGCAGCTTGTGCAGCCGGGCATCGGTGTCCTCGGCGCTCAGCTGCGGGGCCCACTGGAAGGGAGTGTGCGCCTTGGGCACGAAGCCGCCGATCGACACCGTGCAGCGGATGTCGTTGCGGCCGCTGACCTTGCGCCCGGTCGCGATGACCTTCTTGGCGAGCTCGGCGATCTGCACGACGTCCTCGTCGGTCTCGGTCGGCAGCCCGCACATGAAGTAGAGCTTGACCTGCCGCCAGCCCGCGCCATACGCCGCGGCGACGGTGTTGATGAGGTCCTCCTCGGTCACCATCTTGTTGATGACCTTGCGGATCCGCTCGGACCCGCCCTCGGGCGCGAAGGTGAGGCCGGAGCGGCGACCGTTGCGGGTGAGCTCGTTGGCCAGGTCGATGTTGAAGGCGTCGACCCGGGTCGACGGGAGAGACAGACCCACCTTGGAGCCCTCGTAGCGATCGGCCAAGCCCTTGGTCACCTCGCCGATCTCGGTGTGGTCGGCGCTGGAGAGCGAGAGCAACCCGACCTCCTCGAAACCGGTGGCCGCCAGGCCCCGCTCGACCATCTCGCCGATGCCGGTGATGCTGCGCTCACGGACCGGTCGGGTGATCATTCCGGCCTGACAGAACCGGCAGCCTCGGGTGCAGCCACGGAAGATCTCGACGCTCATCCGCTCGTGTACCGACTCCGCCAGCGGCACGAGCGGCTGCTTCGGGTAGGGCCAGGCGTCAAGGTCCATGACCGTGTGCTTGGCCACTCGCCACGGCACGCCCGGGTATGCCGGGTTCGGGGCGATCCGCTGGATCCGCCCGTCAGGCAGGTAGGAGACGTCGTAGAACCGCGGCACGTAGACCGAGCCGGTGCGGGCCAGGCGCAGGAGGAGCTCGACCCGGCCCCCCGGCATACCGTCCCGCTTCCAAGCGGCCACGACATCGGTGACCATGAGGACGGCCTCCTCGCCGTCGCCGACGATGGCGGCGTCGATGAAGTCGGCGATGGTCTCGGGGTTGAAGGCGGCGTGGCCGCCGGCGATGACGACCGGATGGGTGTCGTCGCGGTCGATCGCGTGCAGCGGGATCCCGCCGAGGTCGAGCGCGGTGAGCATGTTGGTGTAGCCGAGCTCGGTGGAGAAACTGAGGCCGAAGAGGTCGAAATCGCCCAGGGCGCGGTGACCGTCGACGGTGAACTGCGGCACCGCATGGGCGCGCATGAGCGCCTCCATGTCCGGCCACACCGAGTAGGTGCGCTCGGCGAGCGCGTCGGGGCGCTCGTTGAGGACTTCGTAGAGGATCATCGAGCCCTGGTTGGGGACGCCGACCTCGTAGGCGTCGGGGTACATCAGGGCCCAGCGGACCGTGTGGTCACCGCCGACCGTCCAGTCCTTGACGGTGGAGTTGAGTTCGCCGCCGACATACTGGATGGGCTTGCTCACCTGCTCGAGCAACGGCTCGAGGGTGGGGAAGATCGACTCACCGGGCATCCGACAAGCGTAGGTTCCGGCCGACGCGATACCAAACCTCCGGCACGGGAGGAGGCCCCACCCACTCGGGGTGAGGCCTCCTTCGTATGCCGCGGGCTCAGCTGGCGTAGTGCGCGTCCAGCAGGTCCTTGTACTTGTCCGCGACGACCTTGCGCTTGAGCTTCAGGCTCGGCGTGATCTCGCCGGCCTCGACGGTGAGGTCGTGGTCGAGGATGGTGAACTTCTTGATCTGCTCCCACCGGTTGAGGCCGGCGTTGAGTTCGTCGATGTAGCCCTGGAGCATCTCGCGCGCGGCCGGCGACCGGGCGATCTCCGCGTAGCTCTTGCCCTCCATACCGTTGGCGGCGGCCCAGCCGACGATCGCCTCGGGGTCGAGGGTCACCAGGGCGGAGACGAAGTTGCGGTCGTTGCCGTGGACGAGGAGCTGGCTGACATAGGGGCACAGGCCCTTGAAGGTCGATTCGATGTTGCTCGGCGCGACGTACTTGCCGTTGGACGTCTTGAAGAGGTCCTTCTTGCGGTCCGTGAGCTTGAGGAAGCCGCGGTCGTCGATCTCCCCGATGTCGCCGGTGTGCAGCCAGCCGTCGGCGTCGAGCGCCTCCGCGGTGGCTGCCGGGTTGTTGTGGTAGCCGGCCATGACGCCGGGGCCGCGCATGAGGACCTCGCCGTCCTCGGCGATCCGGAACTCCATGCCGGGCAGCGGCCACCCGACGGTGCCGTTCTTGTAGGCGACGATGCGGTTGACGGTCGAGGCTGCCGAGCTCTCGGTCATGCCGTAGCCCTCGGCGATCTGCATGCCCATGGCGTCGAACCAGCGCGAGATGTCCTGGTTGAGCGCGGCCGAGCCGGAGATGAAGAAGCGGACCCGTCCCCCGAAGCGGTCGCGGATCTTGGCGCCGATGATCTTGTCGGACAGGCCGTGCTGCAGGGACAGCAGCGCACTCGGGGACTTGCCCTGCTCGCGGAGCACGCTGACCTGCTTGCCCACATCGCTGGCCCAGTTGAAGAGCTTGAGCTTCACGCCGCCCTCTTCCTCCATCATCATCTTGATCCGGCCATAGGCCTTCTCGAAGATGCGGGGGGCAGCGCCCATGAAGGTCGGCTTCACGACAGCGAGGTTGTCGACGATCTTGTCGATGCGGCCGTCGACGGCGGTCGGGAAGCCGATCTGGATCGGGATGACGACGAGCATCTTGCCGAAGACGTGGGCCATCGGCAGCCAGAGGTACTGCAGGTCGTCCGGCCCCAGGATGTTGATCGACTCGACCGCTGCACCGATGAAGTTCCACGAGGAGTGCTGCAGGCGCACACCCTTGGGGCGGCCGGTGGTGCCCGAGGTGTAGATGAGGGTCGCCAGGTGGTCGGCGGTGGTGGCGTCGATCCGCTCGTCGACGGCGCCCGGGTGCTCGGCCAGGTATGCCGCGCCCTGGCTTTCGAGGTCGGCGCCGGACATCACCCAGTCGTCGAGCTCGACACCGTTGGTGTCGAAGACGACGACCTTGGCGACGTTCGGGATCTCGCTGCGGATCGCCCGCAGTTTGTCGACCTGCGCGGCGTTCTCGGCGAAGACGACCTTGCTGTCGGAGTCACTGATGATGAAGGCAACATCCTCGGCGATCGTCGACGGATAGATCGTGGTCGTGGCGGCCCCGGCGGTCATGATCGCCAGGTCGGCGTAGACCCACTCGAGGCGCGTGGCGGACGCGATGGCGACGCGCTCTTCGAGCTGGACGCCCAGGGCGATCAGGCCGGCGCTCAACTTGTCCGTGTGGTCCTTGGCCTCCGCCCAGGTGACCGACGTCCAGGTGTCGCCGTCGGCTCCGACCACGGCGTACTGGTAGGCGACCCCGTTCGGCGTCTTGGCGACCCGGTCGCGATACATGTGCGAGGCACTGATCGACTGGTTGGCCAGGACCGAGTCGTCGATCGACTCGTCGGCGGGGCTGTGGACTTGGGGCTGGGCGCTGGGCATCGCATCGTCCTCGACGGTGGGGGCGGTGGGTGTGCCCGTATGGTGTCACATCGCCCGCCGTATAGACAGTCGGTGGGCCAAAGTGTTACCGATGAGTCACCTCAGGTGAGGGTCGCGCGAGCGAGCCACGTAGGCCGCATTGACCAGACCCACCCCGAGCCAGGCCGCGAACATGGACGACCCGCCATAGGACACGAACGGCAGGGGGAGACCGGTCACCGGCATGAGCCCGAGGTTCATTCCGACGTTCTGGAAGATCTGGACCGCGAACCACGCACCCACCCCGGCCCCGATGAAGCGTCCGAAACCGTCCCTGCTCCGCACGCCGACGAGCAGGATTCGCAGCACCACGAAGCCCAGCAGCCCCAACAACCCCACCGTCCCCACGAAACCGAGTTCCTCGGCGGCGGTCGAGAAGATGAAGTCGTTGAGTTGGTAGGGCACGAAGCCACCCTGGGTCTGGCGACCCTCCATGAACCCCTCCCCCCACCAGCCACCGGACCCGATGGCCAGGCGCACCTGCGCCAGTTGGTAGCCCGCGCCGAGCGGGTCGCGCTCAGGGTCGAGGAAGACGAGCAGTCGGTCCTGCTGGTATCCGCTCAGCACACCACTTCGCAACACGGCGACCACGGCCCCGACCCCGAGCCCCACGACACCGACGACCCAGGGCCAGGGTGCGCCGGCGACGGCGATGAGCACGAAGGCGAGCGCGATGAGGACGATGGCGCTGCCGAGGTCGGGTTGCAGCATGACCAGGGCGACCGGCACGAGGACGAGAACCCAGGCGAGGACCAGGTCGCGGCTGCTCGGAGGCAGCCGCCGGTCGAGGCGGTCGGCGAAGAGGCCGGCCAGCGCCAGCACGATGCCCACCTTCGCGAACTCCGAGGGCTGGAGGGTGAAGCCCGCGGCCAGCGGGATCCATGAGCGAGATCCGTTGATCGTGGCACCCAAGGGGGTGAGGACGGCGACCAACCCGGCCAGCCCCGCGGCATACACGAAGGGGCCGGCGAACCGCAGCCGCTGGCGGCCGATGCGGGTGACGGCCATCGCCAGGGCGAAGCCGATCGCTGTGTTCAGCAGGTGTCGGACCAGGTATGCCGTGCCCGCCGTGCGGTGGGTGGCCGACCAGACGAGCAGCGCGCCGACCAGGCAGACGCCCCCCGTGGCGACGAGCAGGGCCAGGTCGTGCCCGGCCACCGCCCGCAGGCGGCTCAGCCCGGGACGATCGTGGAGAGGATCGCTCGACACGCCTCGACATCCTTGGCCATCGCCCCGAGCAGGGCATCGATCGAGTCGAACTTCAGGGTCGGCCGGATGTGGTCCACGAACTCGACCATGACCCGCTCGTCGTAGAGGTCGAGATCGTCACGGTCGAGGACGTAGGCCTCCACGGTGCGTCGATCCTGGGTCTCGAAGGTCGGGTTGGTGCCGATGGAAATCGCGCACGGCATGGTCCGGTCCACCGTCCCCACCGGCTGGTCCAGTCGGGTCAACCACCCCGCATACACCCCCTCGGCCGGGATGAGCCCGAGGGAGTCCGCCGAGAGGTTGGCCGTCGGGTAGCCGAGCTCGCGCCCGCGGTGATGACCGTGGACGACGGTGCCGACGACGCGGTGGGGCCGACCGAGGATGACGGCCGCCTGGGCCACCTCGCCGGCGCGCAGGTGCGCGCGCACCGAGGTCGAGGACCAGCGAGTCCCTCCCCCGACGTCATCGATGGCATGCACCTCGAAGCCGAGCCGATCGCCGAGGTCGCGCAGCGTGCTCACGTCACCGGAATTGCGGTAGCCGAAGCGCGTGTCGACACCGACCACGACGGCCGCCGCCTGCAGACCGCGAGCGAAGGTGTCACGCACGAAGTCCTCGGGCGACTGCTGGGCGAACTCGGTGGTGAAGTCGAGGACGAGCAGCCCGTCGATCCCCGCCGCCTCGAGCAGGTCCTCGCGCAGCGGGCCGGGCGTCAGCAGATCCGGCGCCTCGTGCGGCCGCAGGACCGCGATCGGGTGCGGCTCGAAGGTGACCGCGACCGTCGGGAGGCCGTGGGCAGCGCCGATGCGGCGCGCCTGGTCGATGACGGCCAGGTGCCCACGGTGCACCCCGTCGAAATTGCCGAGGGTCACCACACAGGGCTTGAGGCTCTCGGGTGTCTTGGCGATGTCGGTCCAGCGATGCACGCAGGCGAGTCTACGAACTCGCGGGGGTGAAGACGACGAGGCTGCGCGTGGCGGACCTCGACTCGTCGAGCACGGCCACGAGTTGGCCGCTCGGGTCGAGGGCCGCCACCGGCGTCGATCGCCCGGGATCGAGGGACGGCAGCCGCTGCCCGAAGGACAGGGTCCTGGCTTCTGCCTCGGTCAGGAGCCGGGTCGGGAGAGCGGCCCGGGCCGCCTCGCCCAGGGGGATGAGAGGAAGTGGCCGGCCCGCCTCGGCGACCGCGGCGAGGTCGTCAAGGGTGTGGGCCGACCCCACGGCATACCCTCCGACGCGGGTGCGGCGCAGGGCGGTGAGGTGGCCCCCCACGCCGAGGGCAGCACCGAGGTCGCGGGCCAGGGCCCGGACATACGTGCCCGAGGAAACCGTGACGCGGACGTCGACGTCGAGACACTCGGGTGCCTCGTGCGGTGCACGATGGATCGCGTCGATCGTGAACTGCGACACCGTGACCGGACGTGCAGCGAGGGCGACCTCCTCGCCGGCGCGGACTCGGGCGTAGGCGCGCTCACCGTTGACCTTGATGGCGCTGACCGCGCTCGGGACCTGCTCGATGTCGCCGGTCAACGCATGCACGGCGGCAGCGATTTCGTCATCGGTGACACCGGTCGCCTTGACCGAGGCGGTCAACTCACCTTCGCGGTCATCGGTGAGCGTGGCCTGACCGAGTCGGATGGTCGCGGCGTAGTCCTTGTCGCAGCCGACGAGAAAGGTCAGGAGCTTGGTGCCCCGGTCGATGCCCACGACGAGGACGCCGGTGGCCATCGGGTCGAGGGTGCCGGCGTGACCGACCTTGCGCGTGCCGGCGAGGCGGCGCAACCGACCGACGACGTCGTGGCTGGTCCAGCCGGACGGCTTGTCGACAATGAGGAGGCCGCCCGCCGCGTCACTCCTCGTCGTCATCGACCGCCGGCTTCTTGTAGGGATCGGACTCACCGGCATACGTGGCCCCGGTCGCCGAGGCGGCGACCTCCGCGTCCTTGGCCTTGGCCTTGGCGAGCAGGTCGTCCAGATGGGCCGCGGTCTCCGGGATGGCGTCGGCGATGAATTCGATCGTCGGCGTGAGGCGGATGCCCAGATTCTTGCCGACGAGCGACCGGAGACGGCCGCGGTTGGTCTCGAGCAGGTGCGCCGTGGTGGCGCGCTGCTTCTCGTCACCGAAGACGGTGTAGAAGATCGAGGCGTGCTGGAGGTCGCCGGTGACGCGGACGTCGGTGATGGTGACGAAACCCAGGTCGGGGTCCTTGATGACCTGGCCGAGCCCCTCGGCGGTCACGGTCTTGATCCGGTCGGCGACCTTCATGGCGCGGGCGGGGTCAGCCATGGTTCCTCCTCGTTCAGTGGGCAGCCTTTGGTTCCCAGCCTATGTGGCTGGAGGGGTGCGTTCCGCACTGCCGGACCCGGGGCGCGCGCTGCCGGGGCAGTTTGCGACGATCGGGCCGTGATGTCGCCGCGCACCGGGTGGGTCTGGGTGGCGCGCGCCCTCGTGGCGAGCGCGGCCTGCGTCCTGCTCGCCGTCGGGGCGCATGCCCTCGGCGGGGGCGTCGTCGCCGCGGCCGACCCTTTCCTCCTCACCGGTATGGCGCTGCCGCTGGCCCTGGCGGCCACGCGGGTCCGCTGGAGCACCGGGCGCGCCGTCGCGGCGCTGGGGGTGGGCCAGGTGCTCGTGCACGCCCTCCTCGGGGTGCTGCACGACCCCGCGCGCCAGCAGGCCGGCCACGGGCTCGGCCCCGTCGGTGGCTCCGCTGGGGGCCACGCCGCCGGGGTCCACACCAGCGGAGTGCATGCCAGCGCCCACGACCTCGGTGTCCTCGCCCTGGTCCGTGACGGGAGCCCAGCCCATGCGGCCGGGCATGGCGGCACGACGACGTCGACGACGATGCTGCTGGCGCACCTGCTGGCCGTCGTGGTCACCGCCCTCGTGCTCGCGCATGCCGAGGACGTCCTCTGGCGCACCCTGCGCCGCCTGCTGCCCGCGCCGGTGCGGCCGTGGACTCCGGGGCACCTCGCTCCCCCGGCCCACGACGTCGCGTCCTTCGTCGCACGCTGCGCAGTCGCGGCGACGCGCCAGCGCGGACCGCCGTCGGCCGTGCCGGCCTGACGGCCCTCCCGACACCCTCATCCGGCCCCGGGCACTGCCTCGAACGGGGACCCGGTCCTGCCCCACGGCATACCTCTCCCTCGGCGTCGGCGACCGACCCTCGGCGCGCCCGCCCCTCCACGACTCACGAAGGACAACCCATGACCATGCACCGACCCCTCGCGCTCGCCGCGGCGGCCCTGCTCTCCCTCACCGCCGCCTGCGGCAGCTCCTCCACCCCCACCTCCCCGTCGACGTCCCCGTCGGCCTCTGCCTCCACCCCCGCGCCGGCGACCGCGGGCCTGACCCTCGAGGAGGGCTGGGTCAAGGCGACCGAAGGCATGGGCGGGGGCATGGCCGAGATGACCGGCGCCTTCGGCATCCTGCGCAACGCCGGCACCCAGCCCCTCCACGTCACCGGCGGGTGGAGCCCGGCCGCCGGTCGCGTCGAGCTCCACGAGACGGTCAAGAACGCCTCGGGCAGTATGCAGATGCAGAAGGCGCAGAACGGGTTCACCATCGCCCCGAAGGGTTCCTTCGAGCTCACGCCGGGAGCCAACCACATCATGCTCATCGAGCTCACGGCCCCGGTGAAGGTCGGGGACACGGTCCGGATCACGCTGACCACCGACGCCGGCGACGTGGCCCTGACGGTCCCCGCACGCGCCTTCACCGGCGCCCAGGAGTCCTACCTGCCGACCCCGAGCGCCTCGATGAGCCACTGAGATGACTGCCTCCGACCTCACCGTCGGCCCGGCCCGCCGAGGTGTGCTCGCCTCGGCGGTCGGGGCGGCCGGGGCCGCCGCCCTCGCGGGCTGGACGGCGGGGGCCCCGCACCCTGCGGCCAACGACCCCGGACCCGACCCGCGCCTCGCGGCGGCTGGCGCGACGCGCCCGTTCCGGGGCGCCCGTCAGGCCGGGATCGCCGACTCCCCCCAGACCTATGCCGCCTTCGTCGCCCTCGACCTCGCCGGTGCGGTCGACGCCACCGTCGTGCGCCGCCTGCTCACCGTCCTCACCGACGACATCGACCGGCTCATGGCCGGCCGCGGCCCGCTGACCGACCAGGAGCCCGAGCTGGCCGGCGTGCCCGCCGCCCTGACGCTGACCGTCGGCATCGGTCCACGGGTCGTCGCCGGTGTCGGCGCGCCGGCACCGGCGTGGCTGGCACCGCTGCCACCCTTCACGGTCGACCGGCTCGAGGAGCGCTGGTCCGGCACGGACCTGCTCCTGCAGGTCTGCGCGAACTCACCGACCACCGTCGCGCACGCCCAGCGACGCCTGCTCACCGGGCTCGCCCCGCTCACCACGTTGCGCTGGGTGCAGCGCGGCTTCCGTGAACCGCACGAGGGCCCGGGACTGCCGATGCGCAACCTGTTCGGCCAGGTCGACGGGACCGTGCAGCCGGACGTCCACGGGCTCGACGAGGCACTCCTGTGGTGCGGCGGGGACCAGCCGGCCTGGCTGCGCGAGGGCAGCGCGCTGGTGCTGCGCCGGATCCGGATGAACCTCGACACCTGGGACCAGGTCGACCGGTTGTCGAGGGAGAACGCCATCGGGCGGCGGCTCGACACCGGGGCGCCCGTGACCGCTCCCCCGGGTGCCGATGCGCTGGCCCCGCCGGACCTCGACGCCCAGGACTCCCTGGGGTTCCACATCATCGACGACGGCGCCCACCTGCGACGGGCCCATGCGCAGGCCCCACACGAGCGCTTCCTGCGCCGGCCTTACTCGTATGACGACCCGCCCGCACCCGGAGAGCTGTCCGACAGCGGCCTGCTCTTCGCCGCCTTCATGGCCGACCCGGTGCGCCAGTTCGTGCCCGTGCAGCAGCGCCTGGCGGAGAAGGACCTGCTCAACATCTGGACCACCCCGGTCGGGTCGGCGGTCTTCGCCATCCTGCCCGGCGCGCGCGAGGGCGAGATCCTGGGCGAAGCGCTCCTCGCCTGATCCGCGCACCACGCGCTCAGCAGAGGAATCAGTCGGGGCCACAGGGTCTCTACCCTGTGGCCCCGACTGGAACCTGCGTCAGCAGAGGTTGCTACCTCAGGCGCGCGGCTTCTCGCGCATCTCGTAGGTGGCGATGAGGTCCCCGAGCTGCAGGTCGTTGAACGACCCGAGGTTGATGCCGCACTCGTAGCCCTCACGGACCTCGGTCACGTCATCCTTGAAGCGCCGCAGGCCGGCGATCTCGACGTTCTCGGCGATGACCACGCCGTCGCGAGTGATCCGCGCCTTCGAGCCACGCTTGATCTCGCCGCTGCGGACGATCGACCCGGCGATGTTGCCGAACTTGGACGACCGGAAGATCTCGCGGATCTCCGCCGTGCCGAGCTCGACCTCCTCGAACTCCGGCTTGAGCATGCCCTTGAGCGCCGCCTCGATCTCCTCGATCGCCTGGTAGATGACCGAGTAGTAGCGGATCTCGACACCCTCGCGCTCGGCGTAGTCGGCGTTCTGCCCCTCCGCGCGCACGTTGAAGCCGATGATGATCGCGTTGGAGGCCATCGCGAGGTTGATGTTGTTCATCGTGATGGCACCGACACCGCGGTCGATGATCCGCAGGTCGACGTCGTCGCCCACGTCGATCTGGAGCAGCGCGTCCTCGAGCGCCTCGACCGACCCGGACACGTCGCCCTTGAGGATGAGGTTGAGCGTGTCGACCTTGCCGGCCGCGAGCGCCTGGTTGAGGTCCTCGAGCGAGATCCGCTTGCGGGCCTTGGCCAGGCTGGCCTGGCGGTCCGCGGCCTCACGCTTCTCGGCGATCTGACGTGCGGTGCGGTCGTCCGGGGCCACCACGAAGGTGTCACCGGCACGCGGCACGGAAGAGAGCCCGAGCACCTGGACCGGCCGCGACGGGGTCGCCTCCGGCACCTGGTTGCCGTGCTCGTCGAGCATCGCGCGCACGCGACCGTAGGAGGAGCCGGTGACGATGGCGTCCCCGACACGCAGCGTGCCGCTCTGGATGAGCACGGTCGCCGTCGCGCCACGGCCCTTGTCGAGGTTGGCCTCGATCGCGACACCACGAGCGTCCCGGTCCGGGTTGGCCCGCAGGTCGAGCGCGGCATCCGCGGTCAGCAGGACGGCCTCGAGAAGCTCCTCGATGTTCTGGCCCTGCTTGGCCGAGACGTCGACGAACATCGTCTCGCCGCCGTACTCCTCGGCGACGAGGTTGTACTCGGTGAGCTGCTGACGGATCTTGGCCGGGTTCGCGCCCTCGACGTCGATCTTGTTGACCGCGACCACGATCGGCACGTCGGCCGCCTGGGCGTGGTTGAGCGCCTCGATGGTCTGCGGCATGACGCCGTCGTCGGCGGCGACGACGAGGATCGCGATGTCGGTGACCTTGGCACCACGGGCACGCATGGCGGTGAAGGCCTCGTGACCCGGGGTGTCGATGAAGGTGATCGGCCGGTCCACGCCCTCGTGCTCACGATGGATCTGGTAGGCGCCGATGTGCTGGGTGATGCCGCCGGCCTCGCCGGCCTGCACGTTGGCGTTGCGGATCGCGTCGAGCAATCGGGTCTTTCCGTGGTCGACGTGGCCCATGACCGTGACGACCGGGGGACGGGCCTCGAGGTCGTCCTCGTCCTCGGAGTCGACGCCGAACTCGAGGTCGATGTTGAAGGAGTCGAAAAGCTCCTTCTCCTCCTCCTCGGGCGAGACCATGCGGATGTCGTAGCCGAGCTCGGACCCGAGCACCTTGAAGGTGTCCTCGTCCAGGCTCTGCGTGGCCGTCGCCATCTCACCGAGGTGGAACAGGACCGTGACCAGCGATGCCGGGTTGGCGTTGATCTTGTCGGCGAAGTCGGTCAGGGACGCACCCTGACGAACCTGGACGATCGTGGTGCCGTCACCGCGAGGGACCTGCACACCACCGATCGTCGGGGCCTGCATCTCCTCGAACTCCTGGCGCTTCGCGCGCTTGGACTTCCGCCCCCGCTGGGGACGGCCGCCACCGCGACCGAAGGCACCCTGGGTGCCACCACGACCACCGGGGCCACCACCGGGACGACCGCCGAAGCCACCGCCACCACCGGGACGGCCACCGAAGCCACCGCCACCACCGGGACCGCCACCCGGGCGGGCGCCCGCGCCGGGACGACCCGGGGCACCACCGCGCGCCGGTCGCTCGCCCGGACGCGGAACGGCGGAGCGACCGGGCATCATGCCCGGGCTCGGACGCGGCCCGCCGGGACGCGGTCCGGCGGCACCGGGAGCCCCGGTGCGCGGACCGGGAGCACCACGACCGGCCGGCGGCCGCGGCATACCTTGGCTGGCGGCGAAGGGGTTGTTGCCCGGGCGCGGGGCAGCCCCGCCCTCACGGGGCGGTCGACCCATGCCCTGGCTGGGGGCAAAGGGGTTGTTGCCGGGCCGCGGCTGGCCCGGACGCGCACCGGGACGGGGCGAGGCCGGGGCACCGGGTCCACCGTGGTCCCCGTCACGGGACTCCGGGCGGACTGGGGCGGCCGGTGCCGGAGCGGTCGGAGCCGGAGCGACCGGCGTCGGGTCGGCCTTGGCCGCGGGGGTCGGAACCGGTGCAGCGGGCGCCGCAGGGGCTGACGGGGCGGGAGCGGCCGGGGCAGGCGCGCTCGCCGCGGGCGCGCTTGCCGCGGGCGCGCTTGCCGCGGGGGCACTCGCTGCCGCGGGTGCCGGGGCGGCCGGCGCGGGCTTGGCGGGGGTTGCCGTGGCCGCGGGCTTCTCGGCCTTGGGTGCCGCCTCGGCGGGCGGGAACTTCTCCTTGACGCGCCGGACCACCGGCGCCTCGACTGTCGAGCTTGCGCTCCTGACGTACTCGCCCATCTCGTTCAGTCGCTCGAGGAGCACCTTGCTGGTGACTCCGAGCTCCTTGGCGAGTGCGCTCACACGGACCTTGGACAAAACATCTCCTGTTTCTCGCGGTCCGTGCCATGGGTGGCGCGGACCGTCGTTACGACTGGGAAGTGCTCATTGCTGAGTACTCATCGGGCGCTCATCAGCGTCAAACCCGCTTTCGGTTCCCTTGGGGCGGTCAATTTCGGTGTGCGAGAGGCCGCAGACGTATGCCGTGACGCCGGTGACATCGATCGGTGCGCTGACTCGCAGCGCACGACCGAACGCCCGACGACGCACGGCGTGGTCACAACACGCGACCGTGGGATGCAGCCAGGCGCCGCGCCCCCCGAGACGGTGTTCCGCATCGACGATCACGGGCACCGCACTCCCCCGGCTCACGCCGTCGGAGGTGGCGACCGTGGCCGATCCGGCGACCACTCGCAGAAGTGCCGACCAGCTATCCGTGCCGCGACAACCGATGCACGTTCGGACCGGCCCGGTGAGGGCGGCCGCGCGAGCATCCGGTGACGCGGACCGGGTTCCAGTCCGGTCGGTCACGCTCAGTCTACCGCGTGTGGCTGTGCGGGCTCACCGGTGACGTTGTCCGGACGGATGTCGATGCGCCAGCCGGTGAGCTTCGCCGCGAGCCGGGCATTCTGGCCCTCGCGGCCGATGGCGAGGGACAGCTGGTAGTCGGGGACGATGACCCGGGCCGCCTTGGCGACCGGGTCGACGATTTCGACCGAGTTGACCCGGGCGGGGCTGAGGGCGGCGGCGATGAAGGTGGCCGGGTCCTCGCTGTAGTCGACGATGTCGATCTTCTCGCCGCGCAGTTCCGCCATGACCGCCCGCACCCGCGAGCCCATCGGGCCGATGCACGCACCTTTCGCGCCGAGCCCCGGCACCTTGGAGTGGACGGCGATCTTGGTGCGGTGCCCCGCCTCACGGGCCAGTGCGGCGATCTCGACGCTGCCGTCGGCGATCTCGGGCACCTCGAGTGCAAAGAGCTTGCGGACCAGGTTGGGGTGGGTGCGCGACAGACCGATCTGGGGACCCTTGGGCCCGCGACGCACACTGACCACGAAGGTGCGGATGCGCTCGCCGTGGGCGTACTTCTCCCCCGGCACCTGCTCGGCCGCCGGCAGGATCCCCTCGACCGTGCCGAAGTCCACGAGGACATGGGCCGGGTTGGCAGACTGCTGGATCACACCAGCGACGACGTCCCCCTCGCGACCCCGGAAGTCACCCAGGATCGCTTCGTCCTCGATGTCACGCAGCCGCTGCAGGATCACCTGACGAGCGGTGGCAGCGGCGACACGCCCGAAGTCTCGCGGCGTGTCGTCGAACTCGGGGCCGAGTTCGCGGGTGGGTCGCAGCGGTTCGCCGTCCTCGTCCACCGCGCCCTCGGGGGGTTCGATGACGTGTTCCTCACGCGCATGGATGACGACGTGGCCGGTCTTGCGGTCGAGTTCGGCCCGGGCATGCCGGAACGCGCCGTCGGTGCGGTGGTAGGCCAGCACCAGGGCCTGCTCAATCGCTGGGACGAGGACGTCGAGGGAGATGTCGCGCTCTCGCTCCAGGGCGCGCAGGGCTGCGGGGTCGATGTCCATGGTCAGTGCTCCTCGTCGCTGTCGTCGGGCTCGTCGCCCGCGGCATCCTTGCGGTTGAACTCGATCTGCACCTCTCCGCGACCGACGTCGCCGAGCGCCAGTTCGACGTCGTGCGGGGGGGACTTCTTGGTGCCGGCCACGTGCAGGGTCAGGGCATCGTCGGTGACCCGCAGGAGCCGACCGGTCACTGTTTCACCGGCGCCGACAATGCAGATCAGGCGGCCGACATTCCTGCGGAAGTGCCGCCGCTCGGTGAGCGGCCGCGTGACACCGGGTGAGGTCACCTCGAGCGTGTAGGGGGCCTCGCCCATGACGTCGCCGGCATCCAGCGCGGCGTTGATCGCGTGCGTCACGTCGGCGACCTCGTCGAGGGACAAGGGGTCGGTGGGCCAGTCCGTGATCCCCTCGTCCGGGAGCACGTGGTCGACGACCACCCGGACGACCCGGCGCTTGCCCGCCGGGGACACGGTCACGGCATCGAGCAGCAGGCCGGTGCCGTCGAGCGCAGCATCGAGGACGGGAGTCAGTCGCTCCGGTGTCGTCATGACAGGTCCTCTCTGCAGTTGGATCGGGACGCCGGCAGGGGCGTCCACGAGGTCTTCCACTCTAGGTCACCGTGCGAGGATGCCGCCATGTCGTCGCTCCACGCCGTGCCCTCTCCCGGGCGTCGGGCGGTGACCCTGGCCCTGACCGGCGTGCTGGCGCTCCTGACGGCGGGATGCGGCGTGCGACTCCAGGAGGACGCTCCCGACCTTCCCCTCGTTCCTCGACGCCCCAAGATGCCGGGAGAGGAGGTGCTCCTCGGCCTGCTCGGCGACACGGTCGGTCTGGTCGCCGCCACGTCAGCCGCGAGCGGTGAGGTCGAGAAAGCGCTGGCGGACCTGCACGTCGCCCAGGAGCGCGTGCTGCGCGATGCGCTGCGTCGAGGCGGGGTCCCCTCGGCGGTGGTCGGAGCAGGAGCGTCACCGGGCCCGACCAATCCGGCCACGCTCGTCGCGATGGAGGCTGCGGCAAGTCACGACCGGGGCAGGTATGCCGCGTTGTCGCCGGAGTTGGGACGGGTGGTCCTCACCCTCCTCGCGCAGCGCCTGGCCGCCTCCCAGATCCTCGGGACCGACGCCGCCGCGGCCTCACCCACACCGTCCCCGAACACATCGACAACCGGGTCGACCTCGCCCAGCCCCCCACCCTCCCCGGCTGACGCCGGGCTCGGCGGGCTGCTGACGGCGGCTCGGGAGGCCGCGAACTGGGTTGAGGTGGCACAGGCCCGCGGCCCCAAGAAGGACGACACCACCGGTGAAGCCGCGCTCATGACGAGCATCTCAACTTGGCTCAGGAAACGAATCACCCTGTGGGAGGGCGAGATCGGGGCGGATGGTCCCGAGGCTCCGGTCGCTGTCCCGCTGCCTTTTCCGGTCGAGGACGCGGCGTCTCGCACGGCGCTCGTGACGCGCGGAATCGAAGGCGTGCGCACGGCATACGGCCGGCGGGTGGAGGGCCTGTCGGACGCTGCCGTGGCCGACGCCTGGGACACGATCCCTGACGACCTCGCCGACATCGAGGTCCACGTGCACACTCTCGGCGGTCCCCTGCAGGCCTTCCCCGGCCTTTCATGATGCCCGTGCCGCTGCCGGCGGATTGGACCCGTCGGGTCGCGGCCTATCCGGCCGATGGCGGCCCGACAGGCCAGGCCTGGCTGGCGACCGTGCCCGGTCTGCTCGCGAACGCCCTCGACGCCTGGCGATTGGTGCCGGACGGGCCACCGATGACCGGCTGGACGGCGATCGTCGTGCCCGTCCGACGGGGCGGGGAGCGGCTCGCGCTCAAGGTGACCTGGCCGCACCCAGAAGGCACGCACGAGGCCCTCGTGCTGCGGCACTGGGCCGGCGCGGCAGCGGTCCGGTTGGTCGCCGCTGACCCTGCCCGAGGGGTGATGTTGTTGGAGCTCCTGGACGCCGCCCGTGACCTTCGCACGGTTCCCGTCGACGAGGCCTGCGCGACGATCGGGAGGCTCCTCGCTCGGCTCAATGTGCCGGCTCCGATGCAGCTCATCCCGATGGCGGACTACCTCGCTCCCCACCTCGACCGGATGGCCCACCGCCCGGCGATCCCTCGCCGGATCGTGGACCGGACCCGAGGGCTGGCGCGCGATCTTCTGGGACCCGACATTCCGAACCTGTTGTTGCACACCGATCTTCACTACGAGAACGTCCTCGCTCGCGACGACGAGTGGGTGGCGATCGACCCGAAACCGATCGGTGGGCATCCCGGCTTCGAGTTGCTCCCCCTCCTGAACAACCGGGTCGACGAACTTGGGGAGCGGCCGCAGGCCGGCGTGCACCGGCGAGTGATCATCGCGGCCGAGGCGGCGGGGATCGATCTCGACGAGGCATTCGCCTGGGCGCGGCTGCGCGCCGGGCTCGAGGTCAGTTGGGCGACATCGCTCGGAGATCCCGCCGAGGTGAGCCGCGCGATCACCCTGCAGAAGGCGCTGGACGACTAGAGGTCGATCGTCCCGGTCACGACCGTCGAGACATCTCCCCCGACCCAGATGTCGGCCAGCCGGCGCTCGATGTGGATCCGGCCGTCGCGCTGGACGCAGCCGCCCTGGCCGGCGACGTAGGTGTCCGGCAACCGACCGACGCCGATGAGCCACTGGGCGAGTCCGGCATTGGCCGAGCCGGTGACCGGGTCCTCACCGAAGTCGCGTCCATCGGCGTAGAAGGCGCGGACCTCGACGTCCTTGCCGAGGTGCTCGGCCTCCCCCGCGGCATACCGGCCGAGGAGGGCAACTTTGGCTCCCGCGTATGCCGTGGGGTCCGGTCGCGCGGCCAACACTGCTGCCGCAGAACGCAACTCCACACCCACCCAGCCCGGACCGTTGTCGATCCACTCGACGTCGAGGACCTCAGCCGGATCAAGGGCATTGATGGCGATGACGTGTCGGCGGACCTCGTCGGAGACGGGGCCGGAGCGGCGCAGTGGCGGCGCCGCGAAGGCGAGTCGCTCGCGACGGCTCACGGGGACCAGACCGGCTGCGCATTCCTGCACGACCACCTCGGGAATGTCCGGGGTTCCACCGCCGACCAACCACGCGTGGGCCGAGCCAAGGGTGGGGTGACCCGCAAAGGGCAACTCGCCACCAGTGGTGAAGATTCGGACGCGGTAGTCGGCCTCCGGAGTGGTCGGGCGGCACAGGAAGGTGGTCTCGGAGAGATTGGTCCAGCGAGCCACAGCGGCCATCTGCTCGTCACTCAGGTCGTCCGCGTCGTGGATGACGGCCAAGGCGTTGCCCAGGAGCGGCACGGCGGAGAAGACGTCGACCTGCGTGAACCGATGGGCGACCATGCGCGCCAGCATGTCAGAGGCGGATGAGGTGATGCTCCGGGTCCCGCGCGGCCATGAGCGCCTGGGCGGCATCGGGGTCGACCCAGGCGGCGGTCGCCCAGACGTCGGCCCACAGGAGGTCGGGGCCCACCACCGTGACCGATCCGGGCCGGTCCACGGCAGAGCCGGTGCGCGGGTCCAGCACATGGGCGCCGCGGATCGCCGCTCCCGAGGTGGCCATCCCGCCGCGAGTGAGGGTGACGACGTCGGCGATCTGGCCACGGACTCGGGGGTCCTCGATCCCGACCCGCCACACGGGGGCCACGTCGTGCATGCCACGACCAGTGCCGACGGCGATGTCACCGCCGGCATTGATCGACCACGCGATCTCGGGCACGGTCTCGAGGTGGGCGCTGGCGGCGGCGACCGCCCAACCCTTGACCAGCCCCGTCGGATCGAAGACGGTCCGTCCAGCCGGGCGGGCTCGCCAAGCGCTGAAGAGGCCGTCGGTGCGGTCCTCGGCCTCGAGGCAGAGCAGGGTGACATCGGCGAGCCATGGGTGCAGCTCATCGGCCGTTGCGGTGCCGTGCTGGAGCCGGAGCAGGTGGGAGTCGGTCCGCCAGGTGGAGAGCACCTCGTCCACCTTGCGGAGGTGGGCGAAGACCGCCGCTGCGGCGGCCGCGATGTCGACGCGGGTCGGCTCGGTCGCGCGGATGTGAACCGAGACGGGCATGCCCATCACCTGCTCGACGAAGGCCTTGCGGCCGAGCGTGGGAGTGACACCCGTCGTGGTGTGTGGGCGGACCGGGATCTCGAGGGTGGTCATGACAGGTGCGCCCGGTCGATGGCCGACTGCAGGGACTGCAGGTAGGCCTCGGAGGTGTAGGTCGCCCCGGAGACCATGTCGATGTCGGCGCTCTGCGCCTTGACGGCCTCGCTGTTGAGGGTCGGCACGGCCCGGGCGTTGATCTGCTGGTCCTTCTGGTTGTTCCACGGCACCTGGAGGACGACGGACTTGGTGATCTGGCCGTTCTCGACGGTGATCTGGACCTGGACGTTGCCGAAGCGGGTCGAGACAACCGAGCCATCGACGGTCTCGGAGGCTGCGGTGGCTCCCGAGGTGGCGGTCGAGCCCGATCCGGTGGCTGCCGCGGAGGTCGATCCGGTCCCGCTCGCTGTCGTGCCACTCGCCGAGCCGCCGGTCGTCGTGCTGCCGGTCGCCGTGCTGCCGGTTGCCGTCGTGCTCTGGGGCGCAATGATGCTCGTGCCGGCGCGGGCGGTGGAGCTGGTGCTCGTGTGATAGCTGAAGAGCAGCACCAAGGTGCTGATGGTGGACAGCACCCACAGTGTGATGCGTCGCATGGCGTGGTCTCCTTGGGTCTGGTGTCGACGTGGTCAGTAAGTGAAACGCTCGACGTGGAGTTGGTCGGCGGGCAGTCCGGCTCGTCGGGCCGCTGCCGAGACGGCGTCCATCCAAGCGGGGGCACCGCAGATGAAGACATCACGCTCGGCCAGGTCAGGGGTGATCTCGAGCAGAGCCTGCTCGTCGGTGAGGTGGCCGGCCTGGGCCGGCAGCCAGGACGAGCGGGTGGTCACGCGCGTGCCCTCGATGGTCACCAGGCGCGCACCTCGGGCCGTCGCCAACGCCCGCAGTTCGTCACCGAGCACCGCCTCAGAGCGACGACGCACCCGGTGCACGAGGGTGACATCCGTGCCGATGGGCAGTTCCTCGAGGATGGCACGCATGGGGGTCACCCCGATCCCGGACGCGAGCAGGAGCACCTTGGAACGTGTCCCGACACCGGCATGCAACCGGCCGTAGGGACCCTCCACGAGGACACGGGTCCCGGGACGGAGCCCTGCCAGGCGCGCCGATCCGTCACCCACGTGAGCAGCGGTGAAGCGCAGGGTTCGCCCATCGGGGGCGGCCGACAGGGAGTAGGGGTTGGCACGCGTCCATCCGGGGCCGTCGAGGAAGCGCCAGTTGAAGAACTGCCCGCCGCGCACGTCCAGCCCTTCGACGCCTCGCCCACCCACGGTCACCGTGCTCACGCCGGGTGCCGCGGCCTCCACCGACACCACACGCAGTGGCGCACGCAGGGACCGCCAGAGGGGCAGGACCACCCGGAAGGCGACCACGGCCGCGAGGCACACGGCATACAAACCCCACCAGAAGGCCGTGGCGACCCGGCTGGAGAGGAAGTCGGCACCGGTCCAGAGCTGGTGCGGCAGGGCAAGACCGGCGCCGAGGTAGCCGTAGAGGTGGATCAGGTGCCACGACTCGTAACGAAGCCGTGCGCGAGCCTTGCGAATCGACGTGACCACGACCATGACAAGGGCCGCAGTGCCGGCGACGGCGAGCAGCATGCCCGGGTAGTTGACGACGAGGTCGACGATCGTCCCCCACAGCCCGGCCGAACTCTCGGCGGCATACCCGAGGGTGATGAAGACCAGATGGGCGAGGAGCAGATTGAAGGACGTGAAGCCGACGAGCCGGTGGGTGCGGGCGAGGTCGTCCTGACCCCAGGCCCGCTCGAACCACGGCACCCGCGCCATGAGGAAGACCTGGATGAGCAAGAGGGCCGACGACAGCAGGCCGGTCAGGCGACCGATGGAGGTCAGGGCTCCCCCGAGGGTGCCCAGCTCTTGGATCCCGCCACCGGAGACCCAGAGCCCGGTGACACCGACGAGGACGGCCCAGAAGAGGGTGGCCGACGCATCGCGCCACCAGCGAGGGGGTGTCGTGGACCGCTGGGCGGCGGCACGAGCCTGGGTGGGCGCCGCGGGCGGGTCGAGGATCAACGTCATGGCCCCAGAGTGGCGAGCGTTCCCGTGCGGAACCTGTGGATCGCCTATGCGCGGGTCGTGCGTGATGCAAGCGCTTTCGCGCCGAGTCCGCCAGAATGCGTCCGTGACCCCCACGAGCCCGCACCTCCCGGCCCCCAGCGGAGTCGGTGACACCCTGCCCGGCGACCCCACGCTGGGGCCCCTCGCCGCGATCTTCCGCGCCCGCGTGGAGCGCTGGTGGCCGGACCTGATCGACGCGCTCGAGGCGCTCTACGGCACCGAGATCGGGGCCGCGACCGCAGCCGAATTGCTGGCGATCGCCGAGCAGTCGTATGCCGTCCGGCCACCGGCGCTGCACGCCCGCGACCTCGAGCGCACCCTCCACAGCGACTGGCTGCAGGACCCCTCGATGATTGGCTACGCGGCATACACCGAGCGGATGGCCGGTGACCTGCGGGGGCTGATCGACCAGATCCCCTATCTGCGTGAGCTCGGCGTGACCTACCTGCACCTCATGCCACTGCTTCGTCCACGCGAGGGCGACAACGACGGCGGCTACGCCGTGGCCGACTACGACGAGATCCGACCGGATCTGGGCACCATGGACGACCTCACCGCCCTCGCCACCTCGCTCCATGAGGCCGGGATCAACCTCACGCTCGATCTCGTGCTGAATCACGTTGCGCGAGAACATGAATGGGCGGTGCGAGCGCGAGGCGGCGACCCGGCATACCGTGCGTACTTCCACGTCTTCCCGGACCGGGAGATGCCGGACGCCTACGAGCGGACCTTGCCCGAGGTCTTTCCGGACTTTGCGCCCGGCAACTTCACCTGGGACGACGAACTGCGCGGCTGGGTCTGGACGACCTTCAACGAGTGGCAGTGGGACGTCGCCTGGTCGAATCCGGCGGTCCTCGTCGAGTACGCACGGATCATCCTTCGCCTGGCCAATCGGGGTGTTGATGTCTTTCGCCTCGATGCGATCGCCTTCATGTGGAAGCGCATGGGGACCGACTGCCAGGGCCAACCCGAGGTCCACGCGATCACCCAGGCGCTCAAGGCGTTGACCCGGTTGGCCTGCCCGTCGGTGGCCTTCAAGGCGGAGGCCATCGTGGCGCCCACGAAGCTGCTCCCCTACCTCGGGACCGGATCACACACCGGCAAGGTGAGCGATCTCGCCTACCACAACAGCCTCATGGTGCAGATCTGGTCGATGCTGGCCAGCAGGGACGTCCGGCTCGCGGCGCATGCCCTGGGCAACCTGCCGCCCAAGCCGGCCACCGCCACCTGGCTGACCTACTTGCGCTGCCACGACGACATCGGCTGGGCGATCATGGACGAGGACGCCGCGGCGCTGGGCTTCAGTGGCGCGGCCCACCGAAAGTTCCTGGCCCAGTGGTATGCCGGTGAGATCCTCGGGTCACCGGCGACCGGCTTGGTCTTCCAGTACAACCCCGCGACCGACGACCGGCGGACGAGCGGGACTGCCGCCTCCCTGCTCGCCCTGGAGGCGGCCGAACGCCGCGGGGATGAGCGGGCGATCGCCGACGCGACGGCCGCCCTGCGCCTCGCACACTCGCTGGTCTACTCGTGGGGCGGGGTGCCGGTGATCTGGAGTGGAGACGAACTCGGTCAGCCCAACGACTCCGAGTGGGCGAGGGAGGTCGGGCACGAGGAGGACAACCGGTGGGCCCACCGCCCACGACTGGACCTCGCCCGGGCGGCCGATCGGCACGACCCGAGCACCGTCGCCGGCCGCGTGCACAGCGATCTGGTCGTGCTGGGTCAGGTCCGGGCGACCCTCCCCCACTTGCACGCGAGCATCGAGAGCCGAGTCGGGCCGGTCGATGACCCGGGCGTTCTGGTGACGGTGCGCGAGCATCCCATCGGACGCTTCGTGGGTGTCCACAACGTCACTCCCGGCTGGCGCTCCTGGCCCGGCCATCGTGCCCACGAACTCGGCGTCGATGCGGCCCACGACCACCTGACGGGAGAGCCCCTGAACTGGGGAGAGGACGGGAACATCTGGCTTCCCCCCTATGCCGTGCTCTGGCTCACGACCCCCGACGCCGACTGACAACCCAACTTCTGCGTGACGCGGAAGTTGGTTCACCACCAACCGAGCAACTGGCCGCCGATCCGGACGATGAAGGCGCTGACGATCACGATGAAGACCGTGCGCACGAAACGCGAGCCCAGGCGCACAGCGGTCCGGGCCCCGACGTAGCCACCGAGCAGGTTCGCGGCGGCCAGCACGCCGCCGACGACCCACATCACGTGCCCGCCGGGTGCGAACACGGTCAGGGCACCAAGATTGGTCGCAAAGTTGGCGATCTTGGCCTTTGCACTGGCCTGGAGGAAGGCGTAGCCGAGCAGGCCGACCAGAGCGAAGACCAGGAAGGACCCCGTGCCCGGGCCGAGCGCTCCGTCGTAGACGCCGATCACGAACCCGATGAGCACCGCAGTGCCGGTGTGGCGGATCCCGTCCCAGCGCAGCGCCGTCGTGGTCCCGAGCGAGGGCTTGAAGAGGGTGTACGCCCCGACGACGACAAGAAGAACGAGGATGATCGGGTTGAAGGCGGACTTCGGGATGTGCAGGCCGATGAAGGCGCCACCGATCGCCCCCACGTATGCCGCGACGGCCATCGGCAAGGCCGTGCGCAAGTCGGGCTTCACGCGGCGGTAGTAGGTGATGGTCGCACTGGTCGTCCCGAAGATCGACCCGAGTTTGTTGGTGGCGAGCAGTTGGGCCGGGGTCGCCGTGGGGAAGGCAAGGAGCAAGGCGGGGAGCTGGACCAGCCCGCCGCCACCGACGACGGCGTCGACCCAGCCCGCCAGGAAGGCCGCAGCGGCGACCGCGGCGATGAGCGTCGCGGTGAGGTCGGCAGATCCCAGCGCGGCAGGCAGTGCGGCGAGCGCGTCGATGTCCATCACGCCGTCCACCCATCCACGATCCGCAACACGTCGAGCAGTTCGTGGGCCGTGGCGTCAGGCACCGCCGTCACCTGGACCCGCTGTGCCGCAGGCAGATCCGAGTGAGGAATCCAGATTGCACGCATGCCCACCTGCTGCGGCCCGTGGACGTCCTCGAACATCCGGTCCCCGACATAGACCGCCGCCGTGGGCGAGACGCCGACGGCTCGGCAGGCGTCGCGGAAGGCCTCCGGGTGTGGTTTCACATGGTCGATCTCGCTGGAATAGACATCGCCGTCGATCAGGTCGAGCACACCATCGCGCGCGAACACCTCCCGGTGGTAGTCCCGCGACCAGATCGTGTTGGAGAGGATGCCGACCTTGATCCCGCGCGCCTTGAGCCCCTCCCAGAGTGGGCGGACCTGCGGGTCGGTGTGGGTGTAGGGCTCCCAGAATCGGTGGTAGGCCGCGAGCGCAAGGTAGTGACGCTCGTGCGAGGGGTCGACCCCAGCGGCCTCGAGGACCCCGGCGAGGTCGGCGCTGGTGTGCTCGTGCCGCCCCCGCGCCCACGCCTTCGACTCGGCGGCCAGGATCGTGTCGGCGAGAGCCTGCGCGTGCTCGAGATCGGCGGGGTCGACATCTGCATCACCGAGCCGGTGCCCGTGGATCTCTCGGGCGAAGACCCTCCACTGCTCGGGCAGGTCGACGTCGTGCCACGGGGTCAGGGTCCCGCCCCAGTCGAAGATGACGGCGTCGACGCGACGCGCTGCGGACCCGCTCACCACAACGTGTCGTGGTGAGCGGTGTTCGAGGGAGTGGAGGGACCAGAGGGCTCACTGACTGCTCGCGGCGCAGCCTCACCGGGCTCGGAACCACGCGATCCCCCGAAACCCGGACCGGCATCCGGCACCCGACCAGACTGGTAGGCCGCCGCCGCTCCATTGGCCAACCGGTCGGCCTGTTCGTTGAGCGGATGACCGGCGTGGCCCTTGACCCATTCGAAGCGCACGCGCCGACCGGTGATGGCGCGGTCGATGGCCTGCATGAGCTCGACGTTGAGGACCGGCTTGCCGTCCTTCTTCCGCCACCCCTTGCGCTTCCACCCCGGCATCCACTCGGTGACCGAGTTGATGACGTACTTGGAGTCGCACACGATGGTCAGCTCGTCCTCCAGGCCAGCGGTCTGCTCGAGGAGGTCGAGCACCGCCTTGAGCTCACCCATGTTGTTCGTGCCGTGCGGCCAGCCGCCTGCGGCCCAGCAGGAGTCGTCGACGAACCAGGCCCACCCGGCGGGGCCGGGATTGCCCAGGGCGGAACCGTCGGCTGCGGCAACCACCACCTCAGTTGACCTCGGCGAGGATCTCGGTCACGGCGTCAGCAACCGGGACCTCACGGCGGTCACCGGAGCGGCGGTCCTTGATTTCGATGACGCCGTTCTCAAGGGACTTGCCGACGACGACGATGGTGGGCACACCGATCAGCTCGGAGTCCTTGAACTTCACCCCCGGGCTGACCTTCTCCCGGTCGTCGTAGAGAACGGTGAGCCCGGCGGCCTCCAGGCCCCGGGTCAGTCGCTCGGCCGTCTCGAAGACCTCGGGGTCGCGGACTCGATCCTTGCCCGTGGCCACGATGTGGACGTCTGCCGGACTGATGTCGCGGGGCCAGACCAGACCGAGGTCATCATGGTTGCCCTCGGCGATGCAGGCGACGGCGCGCGAGACGCCCACGCCATAGGACCCCATGACGACGGTCCGTTGCTTGCCGTGCTCGTCGAGGACCTTGAGATCGAGGGCCTCGGCGTACTTGCGCCCGAGTTGGAAGATATGGCCCATCTCGATCCCACGAGCGGACTCCAGCGCGTGACCGCAGGACGGGCAGGCATCCCCCGGACGGACGTCGGCCGCCTCGATCGTCCCGTCGGCCGTGAAGTCCCGGCCCGCCACGAGGTCGAGCACGTGGTGCCCCGGTCGGTTGGCGCCGGTCACCCACGCAGTGCCGTCGACGACCCGTGGGTCGACGAGGTAACGGATCCCGGACTCACTGGCCTCGCCGAGCACCTCCGGTCCGATGTACCCCTTCTTCAACGAGGGGTATGCCGCGAAGTCGGCCTCCTCGAAGGCCGCGACGACCGCTGGCTCCACCTGTGCACCCAAGCGCTTCTCGTCGACGTCACGGTCACCGGGGATGCCGATGACGAGCGGGGCGCGGCTGCCATCGGGGTGGACGAGCATGACGACGACATTCTTGAGGGTGTCCCCAGCCGCCCAGGCTCGGTCCTCGCGGGGGAAGGCTGAATTCAGGTGCGTGACGAGGGTTTCGATGGTGGGAGTGTCGGGCGTGTCCTCGACATGGGAAGCGGGCAGGTCGGCATACGGGATGGGGTCGGGGGCGGCGACCTGCACGGCCTCGACGTTCGCGGCATACCCACAGTTGGCACAGCGGACGTAGGTGTCCTCGCCGTTCTCCGCGGTCGCGAGGAACTCCTCGGACTTGCTGCCGCCCATCGCTCCGGCCATGGCCTGGACGATGACGTAGTGGAAGCCGAGCCGGTCGAAGATCTTGATGTAGGCGTCGCGGTGCTGCTGGTAACTCTTGTCCAGCCCGGCCTCGTCGAGGTCGAAGGAGTAGGAGTCCTTCATGACGAACTCACGGCCACGCAGGATGCCGGCGCGGGGTCGCGCCTCGTCGCGGTACTTGATCTGGATCTGGTAGAGCGAGACCGGCAGGTCCTTGTAGGAGGAGTACATGTCCTTGACGGCGAGGGTGAACATCTCCTCGTGAGTCGGGCCGAGGAGGTAGTCGTTCTCCTTGCGGTCCTTCAGACGAAAGACATTGGGGCCGTACTCGGACCAGCGCCCACTCGCCTCGTAGGGCTCGCGGGGCAGCAGCGCGGGGAAGAGCAACTCCTGCGACCCGATCGCGTCCATCTCCTCGCGCACGATCTGCTCGACCCGCTTGAGCACCTTGAGCCCCAGCGGCAACCAGGTGTAGATACCCGGCGAGACCCGACGGATGTACCCGGCCCGCACCAGCAGCTGGTGGCTCGGGACCTCGGCGTCCGCCGGGTTCTCGCGAAGGGTCCGCAGGAACAGGGAGGACATGCGCATGGCCACGATCAGGGCCTTTCGGTGAGCGGGTGGGCAACCCGGACAGGATATCGGGCCGACCGCGACGCCCCGCCCGCGCGCGGCCGACGCCCCGGAATTGGAACACCCTCTGAACAAATCGGCGCCGGAGGGCTATCGTGTCACGACATGACGAGGGCAGCGACGCCGAAGCGCGCCCCTGCCGCACGCACTCCGAGCGGCGGCACGAGCGGCCCCTGGCGCACCGAGCCAGCCCGGCAACAGCTCGTCCGTGAGCACAACCTCGCTCTCGTCCTTTCGCACATCCTCGAGCCGAAGGCGCCCGTCACGCGCGCCCAGATCGCCCAGGCGACCGGCCTGACGCGAGCGACCGTCTCCGACCTCGTCGAGTCCCTCGTGCGCGGCCACATGGTCACCGAGCTCGCCCCACGCGCCGCGGTCGGCGCCGGGCGGCCCGGAGTGCCACTGGCCCCGGCGAGCGGCACGATCGTCGGGATCGGGGCGGAGGTGGCGGTCGACCGGCTCGGGGTGACCGCCATCGACCTCAGCGGACGGGCGGTCAACCAGCGCGTCGTGGAGCGCGACCTGCGCGGCAGCGACCCGCAGCGCACCCTCGCCCGGCTCTCCGCCATGGTGCGTGAGGTGGTGGGCGAGGTGACCGGCAGCGGTATGACGCCGGTTGGCGCCTGCCTGACCCTGCCCGGCATCGTCGACGCGTCCGGGATGACCCGCTTCGCCCCCAACCTGGGCTGGCAGGAGGTGCCCGCGCTCGACCTGGTGCGGACCGGGAGCGGCCTGGTCGACCTCTCCTGGTCGGTCGGCAATGACGCCGACCTCGCCGCCCGTGCCGAGTGCCAGGCCCGCGCCCGCGCCGCGGAGCACGCGGTCGCCGACGAGGACTTCGTCTATGTCGCGGGCAATGTCGGGCTCGGGGGCGCGGTCATCCGTCATGGGTCCCTGGCCGGCGGCGTCCACGGTTGGGTCGGCGAGATCGGCCACTCCCCCATGGACCCGCTCGGCCCGGACTGCGCGTGCGGCGCCAACGGCTGCCTCGAGCAGTACGCCGGGCGCCACATCGTGATGACCCAGGCCGGCCTGGCCCCCACGGCCCGCATCGAGTCGCTGCTGGAGGCATTGGGCGAGGTGCCGGAGGGCGCCGACGAGGCCGCGCGGGAGCGCCATACCAAGGCTGTGACCGCGGTCGACGTCGCGGCCCGCGCCATCGGCCTGGGCGCGGCGACGATGGTCAACATCGTCGACGTCGAGGTCGTGGTCCTGGGCAGCATGTATGCCGACCTCTTCGCCTGGGTGGCGCCCACCGTGCAGCGCGAGGTCGACCGGCGCGTGATGGCCGCCCGCTGGGCCCCGGTCCGGGTCGAGCGCGCCCTGGTGACGGAGCTGGCGAGCCTGCGGGGCGCAGCCCTGAGCGTGCTTGAGGCGGTCGCCGCGGCGCCCAGCAGCTGGACGGACAGATCGTGACCATTCCGTAGGGCGAGACGGAGCGTGTTCGTCTTGCGCACACGCGGACTTCGGAATAAGTTCACCCACGCAACAATTCCTCGACGGGGAGGTACGCCGGTGGCGGCTTCGGAGCAAGTGGGGAGAAGCGTGCCCGCAGGGCAGGTCATCCTGGAGATGCGGAACATCACCAAGGAGTTCCCCGGCGTCAAGGCGCTCAGCAACGTCAACATGCTCGTCCGCCGCGGTGAAATCCACGCAATCTGCGGCGAGAACGGCGCGGGGAAGTCGACCTTGATGAAGGTCCTGTCGGGGGTCTGGCCGGTCGGCAGCTATGACGGCGAGATCCTGTTCGAGGGCCACCCGGTGACCTTCCAGAACATCAACGACTCCGAGAAGGCCGGGATCGTCATCATTCACCAGGAGCTGGCGCTCATCCCCGAGCTCTCCATTGCCGAGAACATCTTCCTGGGCAACGAGCAGCGCAAGCGCGGCGTCATCGACTGGGTCCTCACCCAGCAGCGGGCCACCGAGCTTCTCGCCCGGGTGGGCCTGAGCGAAGACCCCAACACCAAGATCAAGGACATCGGGGTCGGCAAGCAGCAGCTCGTCGAGATCGCCAAGGCGCTGTCCAAGGACGTCAAGCTCCTCATCCTCGACGAGCCCACCTCGGCGCTCAACGAGAGCGATTCCCAGCACCTGCTCTCGATCATGGACGGCCTGCGCAGCAAGGGCGTCACCTGCATCATGATCAGCCACAAGCTCAACGAGATCGAGCAGATCTCGGACTCCATCACCATCATCCGCGACGGCAAGTCGGTCGAGACCCTCGACGTGCGTGAAGACGGGGTCGACGAGAACCGCATCATCCGGGGCATGGTCGGCCGCGACCTGGAGTCGCGCTTCCCCGACCACACCCCGCAGATCGGGGACGTGCTCTTCGAGATCAGGAACTGGAACGTCCAGCACGCCACCCGCACCGACAGGCTGGTGGCCAAGAACAGCGCCTTCACCGTGCGGCGGGGCGAGATCGTCGGCTTCGCCGGCCTCATGGGCGCGGGCCGCACCGAGCTCATGCGCTCGATCTTCGGCCGCTCCTATGGCACCTTCCTCGGCGGCACCCTCACGCTCAACGGCAAGGAACGCCAGCTCAAGTCGGTCTCCGACGCGATCGACGCCGGCATCGCCTATGTCACCGAGGACCGCAAGACCCTCGGGCTGAACCTCCTCGACGACATCAAGACCACGACGGTGGCCGCCAAGCTCAAGCGGATCACCCACAACCTGGTCGTCAGCGAGACCGAGGAGTTCCGCTTCGCCGAGGAGTACCGCAAGGAGATGCGCACCAAGACGCCGAGCGTCGAGGAAGGCGTGGCCAAGCTCTCCGGTGGCAACCAGCAGAAGGTCGTCCTGGCCAAGTGGCTCTTCACCGAGCCCGAGCTGCTCATCCTCGACGAACCCACCCGCGGCATCGACGTGGGGGCCAAGTACGAGATCTACGGGATCATCCAGCGCCTGGCCGACCAGGGGAAGGGTGTCATTGTCGTCTCGTCCGAGCTCCCGGAGCTGCTGGGTCTCTCGGACCGCATCTACACGATCTGTGAGGGAGCCATCACCGGCTGCCTGACCAAGGAAGAAGCCGACCAGGAGTCGCTCATGCGGCTGATGACCAAGACCTCCGGAGCCGGGGGCGTCGCCCTCGACGAGGAACCCGCCCACGACCCCGGCCTGTCGGCCTGACCACGACGAAGGACCTGACATGAATGCCATCAAGAAGATCTTCGGCGGCGACACCCGCCAGCTCGGCATGATCTTCGCGCTCATCGCGCTCATCGTGTTCTTCCAGATCAAGACCGGTCTGACCCTGGACCCGAACAACGTCAACAACATCATCCAGGGCAACGCCTACATCCTGGTGCTGGCCATCGGCATGGTGCTCGTCATCATCGCCGGCCACATCGACCTCTCCGTCGGGTCGATCGCCGCCTTCGTCGGCATCGTCGTCGCCATGGGGATCCGCGACTGGGGCATCCCCTGGTGGCTCGGCATCCTGCTCGGCCTGGTCATCGGCGGCCTCGTCGGCGCCTGGCAGGGTTTCTGGGTCTCCTACCTCGGCATCCCGGCCTTCATCGTCACCCTCGCCGGAATGCTCATCTTCCGGGGAGCCAACCAGTGGGTCGGCAAGTCCCTCACCGTGCCCGTGCCCGAGGCCTTCCAGGTCATCGGCGCCGGCTCCCTCCCCGAGGTCGGCCCCAACACCGGCTACAACAACCTGACCATCCTGCTCGGCATCCTGGGGTGTGCCGCCATCGTGTTCGGCGCGATCCGCAGCCGGGCGCGACTGGTCAAGATCAACGCCGAGGTCGAGGAGGCCTGGGTCATGTGGACCCGGCTGGCCCTCATCTGCCTGGTCATCATGGGCACGATGCTGCTCATCGCCTCGGGTCGAAAGGGCTTCCCCGTCTCGGGCCTGATCCTCGTCGCGCTCGTCCTCATCTACGGCTTCATCTCGAGCAAGACCGTCCTCGGCCGCCACATCTACGCCGTCGGCGGCAACCGCCACGCCGCGGAGCTTTCGGGTGTGAAGAGCAAGAAGATCAACTTCTTCGTCATGTGCAACATGGCGGTTCTCTCGGCCCTTGCCGGCATGATGTTCGTTGCGCGGTCCACCGCCTCCGGCCCCTTCGACGGTGTCGGCTGGGAGCTCGACGCGATCGCCGCCGTCTTCATCGGTGGCGCGGCCGTCACCGGTGGCGTGGGCACGGTCATCGGGTCGATCGTGGGTGGTCTGGTCATGGCCGTCCTCAACAACGGCCTGCAGATCCTCGGCGTGGGCGCCGACGCGACGTCGGTCATCAAGGGCCTGGTCCTGCTCGCCGCCGTTCTCTTCGACGTCTACAACAAGAGCCAGGGCAAGCCGTCGATCACCGGCCTGCTGATGCGCAATCGCAAGGGCTCGGACTCCGCCGCGCCGGCTGCCACCAACAACCCGGCCGCGGATGCGACGTCGTCGCTGTCCGAGACCACCCGCACCGAGGGCTGAGTCCCTCCCCCACCAACGCCCGTACCGGGACCCCGGCACGGCACAGGAAAGAGAGAAGGAAAGCATGCGTGCACTGACCAAGGTCCTCGCCGTCACGGCGGTCGCGGGTCTGGCGCTCACGGGCTGCGGTCGTAGCGACAGCGGTTCAACCGGGGACAGCACCTCGGGCTCGGCTGCCGCCAGCGGCTTCGACAAGGACGCCGTCATCGGTATCTCGCTCCCCCAGAAGACCTCGGAGAACTGGGTCCTCGCGGAGAAACTCTTCAACGACGGCCTGACCTCGGCCGGCTTCAAGGGCGACGTGCAGTTCGCCAACGGCGGCGTCTCGGAGCAGCAGAACCAGATCCAGGCCATGGTCACCAAGGGCGCCAAGGTCATCGTTGTCGGCGCCATCGACGGCTCGCAGCTGGGCACCCAGCTCAAGGCCGCCAAGGAGTCCGGCGCGACGATCATCGCCTACGACCGCCTCCTCACCAACACGGCGGACGTCGACTACTACATCGCCTACGACAACTTCAAGGTCGGTCAGCTCCAGGGCCAGGCCCTCCTCGACGGCATGATGGCCAAGAAGCCGAACGGCCCCTACAACATCGAGCTCTTCGCCGGTTCCCCGGACGACAACAACGCCAAGGTCTTCTTCGACGGCGCCATGGACGTCCTCAAGCCGAAGATCGCCGATGGCACGCTCAAGGTCGTCTCCGGCCAGACCGACTTCAACCAGGCGGTCACCCAGGGCTGGAAGGCCGAGAACGCGCAGAAGCGCATGGACACCCTGCTCGCCGCGTCCTACCCCGGCGACACCGCCCTCGACGGCGTTCTCTCCCCCAACGACACGTTGGCCCGCGCGATCATCACCTCGGTGAAGGCCGCCGGCAAGCCGATCCCCGTCGTCACCGGTCAGGACTCCGAGGTCGAGTCGGTCAAGTCGATCATGGCCGGTGAGCAGTACTCCACGATCAATAAGGACACCCGCACCCTGGTTGCCGACACCATCAAGATGGTCGAGGCGCTCCAGAAGGGCGAGAAGCCGAACGTCAACGACGAGAAGTCGTACAACAACGGTGTCAAGGTCGTTCCGGCCAACCTGCTCGCCCCGGTCATCGTGACCAAGGCGAACGCGGCCGAGGCCTACGCCAACGACCCGACGCTGTCGCCGCTCACCAAGTGAGCTGACACGTCACCTGCACGACAGATTGGCCCCGGAGTCTTCGGCTCCGGGGCCAATCGCTTTCCCTTGCCGGCGTTGTTTCGAGTTGCCTCGGTTGTCCCCACCCGGGCCGTTCGATCAATCGGCCGATACCGTCGCGTCGACATAACGCGCCCGGACGCCGACATCCACGAAGCCCAGCGAGCCGTAGAGCCGGTGAGCGTCGGCATTCTCCTCGGCGACGGCCAACCACACCTCCTGCCGCCCCAGTTTGCGCAGGGCCGTCAAGGACCGGGCCATCAGATGGCCGCCCAGGCCATGGCCCCGGCGACTCGGCACGACACCCAACTGCTCGATCCAGTCACGGGAAACCGTCACGAAAGCCACGGCGTCACCCCCGTCGAGCACGAGGCGGGAGTCAGCAGGGAGAAACTCCGGGTCGGACTCGACGAAAGCGACCCACGCATCCAGGTCGAGGTCCGTGAAACCAGGCCGCTCGCCGAAGGACTGCCGCCAGACACGATGGAAGGCCGCCCGCGTGTCCGTGCCCCAAGGGACGGCGATCAGGGCCGGGTCGCGCGGCACGACCGGGATGTCGCCCAGGTCATGGCGCATGATGTCCTCCGCGAACACCCGCACGAGTCCGGTCCGGTGGGCGAACTCGCGCGAGGCCTCGCTGTCGTTCTCGACCGTCAAATGCAAGGGCACCAGCGGATTGCGGGCTCGCCCCCAGGCGAGCAACTCCTCCCCCACCCCGGCGCCGCGAATGGACGGATCGACCAATCCGGTCACCGTCAGGTGCGTGCCGTGATCGCGAACCTGTGCACCGACGGCGACGATGTCCCCGGTCGCGTCGCGACCGACCAGTCCGTTCGTGTGATCGTAGAACCGCCGGATGCTCGGGTCCGCGGCCATGGTCGGAAGCCCGCCGTCCGCGGCCAGGCAGACGCGGGCCAACTCCCGGATTCCGTCAAGGTCGTCCGGCGAGAGTTCGCTCCACACAAGGTTGACCATGCTCCGATATTACCAGCCGGTAACTTCTAGAGGAGGACTGTGGCGAAAGTCCCCACCGTGGTGAAACCGATCCGCTCGTAGAGGGCGAGTGCCGCCACGTTGAAATCGTTGACGTAGAGGCTGACTTCGGTCACCGGACCCACCCGCCCGTCGAGCACCTGGTCGACAACCGCCGCGAGCAGCGGCCCGGAGAGCCCCCGGCCCCGCAACCTCGGGGTGAGCCACACCCCCTGCAACTGGGCACACCCGAGGGCGAGCGACCCGATGTCGGTCTTGAAGACAACCTCCCCCTGGTCGACGAGCACGAAGGTGTGCCGGCGGGCGATCAGTCCAGCCACGGCCGCACGGTAGGCCCGCGACGACCCGACATAGGGCGGATAGCCGATCTCATGGGTGAACATGTGCGTCGCGGCCGGAAGCACGGCATCGACTTCGGAATCCCAGGCCGGCCGAACCCGATGGTCGATCTCCAGACCCCGTGCCGAGGGCCTGGTCCTTGTGGTCATCAACGGTTGGTCGGCCCGAATGGCGCGCGGTGGCCCCCAGTGCCGCGCCAGTCGGTCCCAGAGGTCGAGCACCTCCTCTCGTGGGCCCAGCACCGACGCGGTACTCGAACGCCAACGCCGCATCCTCTCGGCGAGCGCCGCTCGCGCCGAGTCATCGGTCTCGACCGGAACGATGTTGGCATTGGCCCAACAGATCGCATCGAGTTCACCGTCCACCCGATGGCCCAGCACGGACGAGAGCGAGCCAGTGCGCGCCGACTCCTCGATCCGGGCGGCGACGAAGAGGTGACGTGCCGGATCACGGCCGCAGAGGGCCAGCGCGGCATCGCGGTCGGCAGGCGTCAGAGGCCTGACGGCGGGGCGTGTGCGGAGCACGCCCCCACTCTAGGGCGACGATTCGCAGCGAACGCGCTGATCGCGCAGTTGGTTGCCCCTCTCCACACGGTATGCCGCGTGCTGGACACCCACGGTCCGCGAGCGTTGAGCGGAGCCCGGCCCCGCGGCATACCGCCGGAAGGTTCAGGAGACCGAGACGGTGGGCGCGCCTGCGGACTCCTCGTCCAGTGGCTCACCCATCTCCTCGGCGATGCGCATGGCCTCCTCGATGAGCGTCTCCACGATCTGTGATTCGGGGACGGTCTTGATGACTTCACCCTTGACGAAGATCTGGCCCTTGCCGTTGCCGGAGGCGACGCCGAGGTCGGCCTCGCGGGCTTCGCCGGGACCGTTGACGACGCATCCCATGACGGCGACCCGCAGCGGGACGGTCATGCCCTCGAGGCCGGCGGTGACCTCGTTGGCGAGTTTGTAGACATCGACCTGGGCACGCCCGCAGCTCGGGCAGGAGACGATCTCGAGCTTGCGTGGGCGCAGGTTCAGGCTCTGCAGGATCTGGATGCCGACCTTCACCTCCTCGACGGGAGGTGCCGAGAGGGAAACACGGATGGTGTCGCCGATCCCCTGGGAGAGCAGGGCGCCGAAGGCGGTGGCCGACTTGATGGTGCCCTGGAAGGCGGGGCCCGCCTCGGTGACGCCCAGGTGCAGCGGCCAGTCGCCGCGCTCGGCGAGCAACTCGTAGGCCTTGACCATGACGACCGGGTCATTGTGCTTGACCGAGATCTTGAAGTCGTGGAAGTCGTGCTCCTCGAAGAGGCTGGCCTCCCAGACGGCCGACTCGACGAGCGCCTCGGGCGTCGCCTTGCCGTACTTCTCGAGCAGCCGCTTGTCGAGGCTGCCGGCGTTGACGCCGATCCGGATGCTCGTCCCGGCGGCCTTGGCGCGCTTGGCGATCTCGGCGACCTGATCGTCGAACTGGCGGATGTTGCCCGGGTTGACCCGGACGGCCGCGCAGCCGGCGTCGATCGCGGCATACACATATTTGGGCTGGAAGTGGATGTCGGCGATGACCGGGATGTTGGAGTGCTGGGCGATCTCGGCGAGGGCGTCGGCGTCGTCCTGGCTCGGGCAGGCGACGCGCACGATGTCGCAGCCGGCAGCGGTGAGCTCGGCGATCTGCTGAAGCGTGGAGTTGACATCGCTGGTGAGCGTCGTGGTCATCGACTGGACGCTGACGGGGCTGTCGCTGCCCACCCCGACGGTGCCGACCTGGATCTGGCGCGTCTTGCGGCGGGGGGCCAACACGGGGGGCGGCAGGGACGGCATACCAAGTCCAACACTCATGTCCCCAGTATCTCGCATGTCGCGCACCCCTTCTGTCGGCGTGGAGGTCAGCCGCCGAGCTTGATCGGGTTGACGACGTCGGCGTAGATGAGCAGGACTGACATCGCGATCAGGACGAGCGAGACGGCGTAGGCGATCGGGAGTCCCTTGGCGACATCGACGTGGGCGGGCTCGGCGGCGCCGCGCACGCGCGCGACGGTGCGCTTCAGGCCCTCCCACAGCGCGCCAGCGATGTGGCCGCCGTCAAAGGGCAGGAGCGGGATGAGGTTGAAGACGAAGAGCATGAGGTTGAGCGAGGCCAGCAGCCCGACGAGGAACCAGAACTTGTCCGCCGTGTGCTCACCGATCATCACGTCGAGCTTTCCCGCGCTCACCTCGCCGGCGACCCGGCCGACGCCGACCACCGACATCGGTGAGTCGATGGCCCGCTCCTCACCGCTGAAGGCGGCTTGCCAGACGCCGACCATCTTCTGCGGGATCCGGATGACGGCACCTGCGGTCTGCCACAGGCCCTCCCCGACGATTCCGGGGACGGTGGTGATCGACTGCGGGACATAGACGATCGGCGTCGCCGAGGAGATGCCGATGAAGCCGGCGGTCTGCGTCACCGGCTGCCCGTTGCCGTCCAGAACCGGGTTTCCCTGGGCGTCATACGTCGCCACCTGGTTGGCGATCGGGGTGACCGTGAGGCTCACCTGCTCGCCCTGGCGTTCGACGACGATGGCCGTCGGCTGGTCCAGACGGGGACGGATCAGCTTGCTGACATCGGCGCTCGAGGTCACCGGGCTGCCGTCGATGGAGATGACCTTGTCCATCGGCTTCAGCCCGGCCGCAGCAGCGGGCGTGCCCGGACGCCCTTGGCAGGTCGTCGCCGTCGCGGCCTCGGTCACCGGGACGACGCACTGGGCGACGGAGGCCACCAGGGAGCCCTGCCCGGTCTCGGCGGTGCCATGGATGGTCACCATGCCGGTGAGCAGGATGACCGCGATCAGCAAGTTCATGAGTGGTCCGCCGAGCATGACCGCGACCTTCTTGGGCGTGCTCAGCCGGTAGAAGACGCGGTTCTCGTCACCGGGGAGCAGTTCCTCGTGGGCCGCGGCGCGGGCCTCGTCGGCCAACTGGCTGAACCGACCCGTGCTCGTCGCCCGGATGGTTCCCGGAGCGTCCCCGGGCTTGGGCGGGAACATCCCGATCATCCGAATGTAGCCACCGAGCGGGATGGCCTTGAGTCCGTACTCGGTTTCCCCGCGCCGTCGCGACCAGACCGTCGGCCCGAAGCCGACCATGTACTGAGTCACCCGCACTCCGAAGCGCTTGGCCGGCACCAGGTGCCCCACTTCATGCAGCGCGATCGACAACGCCACACCCAGGGCGGCGATGAGCACCCCCGCCGCGTAGGCCAACCAGCTCATCGGATCCCCTTCTCCACGATCGCCGTGGCACGCTCCCGCGCCCAGGTGTCTGCGCGCAGCACCCCCTCAACGCTCGAGGAGTCGTGATCACTCCCATCATGCGCCTCGACCACGCGAGCCACTGTGTCGGCGATGTCGAGGAAGCTGATCCGGCCGCCGTGGAAGGCCTCGACACACACCTCGTTGGCGGCGTTGTAGACCGCCGGGGCCGTGCCCCCGGCCTCCCCCACCTGCCGCGCCAGCCGGACGGCGGGGAAGGCGTCGTCGTCGAGCGGATGGAACTCCCAGGCCTGTGCGCGCGACCAGTCGCACGGCTCGTCGATGTCGTCGAGGCGATCCGGCCAGGACAGGCCGAGCGCGATCGGCACGAGCATCCGTGGCGGTCCCATCTGGGCGATGGTCGACCCGTCGCGGAACTCGACCATCGAGTGAATCCACTGCTGCGGGTGCACGACGACGTCGATGGCAGAGAAGGGCACGTCGAAGAGCAGGTGAGCCTCGATGACCTCCAGCCCCTTGTTGACCAGGGTCGCCGAGTTCGTGGTGATGACCTTGCCCATCGCATAGTTCGGGTGCGCGAGCGCCTGCTCGGGCGTCACCTCGCGCAATTGCTCGCGAGACCAGCCGCGGAAGGGTCCCCCACTGGCGGTGACGACCAGTCGCCGCACTTCCTCGCGACGGCCGCCGCGCAGCGACTGCGCGATCGCCGAGTGCTCCGAGTCGACGGGCACGATCTGATCGGGTCGCGCCGCGGCCCGCACGAGGTCGCCACCGATGATGAGGGACTCCTTGTTCGCCAGGGCAAGGGTCGCGCCGGACGCCAGGGCGGCGAGGGTCGGGCGCAGGCCGATCGCTCCGGTGATCCCGTTGAGGACGACGTCGGCACCGATGGCAGCCACGGTCGTGGCGGCGTCCGCCCCGACCACCACCTCGGGTGCGTATGCCGCGCGGCCGGCGCCCGCGGCATACCAGGCGAGCGCGGAGCGCAGGTCCTGGACGCTGCCGGCCGCCGCGGCGACGAAGGGCACCTCGAACTCGACGGCCTGGCGAGCCAAGAGGTCGATATTGCCGCCGGCGGCGAGTGCTCGAACCGTGAAGCGGTCACGGTTGCGCCCGATGACGTCGAGGGCCTGGGTGCCGATCGACCCGGTCGAGCCGAGGATGCTGACGGTGCGGGAGATCACCGGGGCATTCTCCCCCACCGACCTCACCGCGCGAGCAGGGTCACGTGGATCGAGGGGTGCCTGAGGGTGAGGTCGGCGAGCACCAGGTGCAAACCTGTGTATGCCGGGTCGTCGGCTGCCCGAAGTGCCGCCAGGTGGTCGACGATGAGTTCCCAGGGCTGGGTCGCGTGCTCGGCAAGATGGTCGAGGCAGTCGGCAAGGGCATCGAGGTTGTGCCCGAACCAGCCGGGGAAGTCGAGTGCCTCGGCAAAAGCCTCGAGCGTGCCTTGCTTGGTCTCGGTCGCCTCGACGACATGCACTTCTCGTCCCTCCTCGATCGCATCGGCGATGAGGCCGGCAAGGTCGACCTTCGGCCCGATCGTGCGGATCATCGGCCCTCCTTGATCTGTCGGAACGACGCGTAGTGATCGGCAGTCCAGTAGCGATCTCCGTCGGCGCCGGAGATGATTCGGCGAGGTCCTCGATCATCGGAACCCGGTGTGACGACCGTGTATTCGCGGTAGTAGCCGCTCGGCTGCCGCGGGAGCAGACCCTCGCGATTGCCGAAGACGCCGTCATCCTGTCGATAGGGATAGGGGCCGCCGGCGCGGATCAGGGCCAGCGTGTCCCTGGCCTGGGATGGCAACCGGGACTCCTCGATCGTGGCCAACCCACTGTCGGGCGTTGCCGCCCCACTGTCGGGCGTTGCGACGATGCTCGTCGGCCGGGGCAGGGATTTCGTCGATCGATGACCGGTCCACCACCACAGGCTGACGACCAGTGCCGCCACGACGAGGAGCGGAACCCACACGGTCCACGCCGAGCGTTGACCGATGCGGGCGTTCACGCAGGCCATTGTGCGCGACCGGGCCATCGATCGGCGCGCACGACCCCCTACTCGCGGAAGACGCGCTCCTCGATGAGACGTTCCTCGACGGGGCGACCTTCGGGGTGGAATCGCCCATGGGCGAAGTCCTTCTCGAACTCCAGCACCACGTTGTCGTTGCCGTGTCGGTTCTTCTCCACGGACACGACGACCCACTCCCGATAGCGATCCATCCGGGTCAGGTCATAGACCAGATGCTCTCGGGCCACGATGTCGGCCTTGGCGGCGAGAACGAGGACGATGTCGGACTCGTAGGCCAGCGACGAGGACCCGCGCAGGTGCTCGGCCCGCATCCGTGGCCCGGCCCCGAGTCGCTCCTTGTCCGCGGCAGAGATCGCCACCACCGGGGCACCGAACTCGAGCGCCATGTCCTTGAGCCCCTCCACGATCGCCGTGGTGCGTTCACCCTCGTCCGCCCCCACGGCCGGCACCTTCTGCAGGTAGTCGACAAGGACGAGCGGCGCGATCCCCTCGGTGCCCGCCACCTGCTCGACGACCCGGGCCATGTGCAGGACGTCGGTCGTCGGTGACGACTCGTGCAGGTGCAGGCGCTGCGCGTAGGCCTCGACCGCCGCAAGGGCGGCGGCTCCACGCGGCAAGACGCCCATCATCGAGGCCAGGCTGGCTCCTGGCGCGTCAACCTGCTCGAAGACGGCCCGGACCCGGCCGACATCGGCGGGTGACAGACCCTGCGGGTCGGCGTCCGCGGCATACGCACCTTCCATGGCGAGCAGCCGCTCGAGGAGGGTGTGGGACTCGTGCTCGAAGGAGAAGAACACGGCCGGTCGACCGATCGTGGCGACCTGGCGCAACATCTGGAGTCCGAACGTCGTCTTGCCCTGCCCCTGTGACCCGGCGATGAGCGCGAGTTCCCCCGAGCGCACGCCGCCCCCGAGAACGCCGTCGAGGCGGCCGAAACTGGTGGGCCACACCGTTGCTCCCGGGGCCCGACCCTCCCGCAACATGGCGTCGGTGCGGGTGAGCAGGGTGGCCACCGTGTGCCGGACCCCTCCCGACGCGGCGCGCCACCAGAGCCACTGTCCGGCATGCTGGAAGTCCATCACGCAGGCCCCACCGTTGTCCGCGAAATGATCCAGCCCGAGAGATCTACGATGCGGACCATGCGGCGGCCTCACCATCGGAGTCTGGAGATCCACGACGCGGCCACCTTGCGGGCACACCTGACCGCAGGGCTTTCGCTCCGCGGCGTGCGCCTGCAGGGCATGGATCTGCGCGGCTTCCGGCACGAGTTTCTCGCCCGCACGGACCTGCGCGGCCTGGCCGTGCTGGGGGGCGCACTTCAGGCCAAGGTCGCGCGTCACCTGACCGCGCATGGGGCGATTGTCTTCCCGGACGTCCCGGACGCGCCGGTCCACCCCTATCGCGCGGAGCTCTACCAACCGGCCGACCTCTACAAGGGGCTCGACGAGGGGTATGCCACGACGCCCGACGCCCGCGCCTACGACTGGGCCCAGAACGCCGATCTGGCCAGCGACGCCCTCGTCACCGCGGTGCGGGCACTGCACGACGACGCGATGAGCGATGCGCTCGGGGAGGCCCTCGACGGACGCGCAGCAGTCGGGGTCATGGGTGGGCACGGGGTCCGCCGTGGCACGAAGGACTTCACGACGGCCGCGCGGCTGGGCCAGGCTCTCGCCGCGGCGGGGCGTGTCGTCCTCACCGGGGGTGGCCCGGGTGCCATGGAGGCGGCCAATCTCGGGGCGTATGCCGGGACGGGGCGAGACCTCACCGCGGCTCTCGACGCGCTGGGCGCGGTGCCGACCTTCACGGACATCACCGCGTGGGCCGACGTGGCTTTCCAGGTGCGCGCGGCCCTCGGCTCCGGCACGACACCGCCGGCCGCCCCCCGCAGCATCGGCATCCCCACGTGGTTCTACGGCCATGAGCCGCCCAATGTCTTCTGTGACGGCATCGCCAAGTACTTCTCCAACGCCCTGCGAGAGGACGGCCTGCTCGCGCTGTCCACCGGTGGTGTGGTCGTCCTCCCGGGAGCCGCCGGGACAGTGCAGGAGGTCTTTCAGGCGGTGACGCCGCGCTACTACGACACCGGCAGGTCGCCGGTCGCCGCCCTGGTGCTCGTCGGCGTCGAGCACTGGACCCGCACGGTGCCGGTGTGGCCGCTGCTCACCACCTTGGCGCAGGGCCGGGCCTTCTCCTCACGGCTGCACCTCACCGATGACCTCGAGGAGGTTGTGGGCCTGCTCGACTCCTGACGGTGGGCGCACAAGGAGATCAGGGGGCGTGCCAGAGGACGATGCCCAAGCACATCTCGTCGGTGGTTCCTTCACCCCAGACGACATAACGTTCGGGAGTTCCCTGGAAGGCGGGGAGTTGGTCCCGCAACGACTGGTCGTGGGTGCAGGTGACCGTCAGGGTCTGCCCCTTCTGCAGGGTCACGGGCTCACTCAACGCGCGCGAGCCCTGGTCGTCGAAGTCGTAGACCGGGACGTCGAGGATCCGCTTGGCCTGCGGGGTGCCCTTGTCGACATCGATGGTGATCGACCGGCCGAGCAGGTGCATGTGGCCGGCGGCCGCACGAATGACCATCGGCTCACGCACGGAGCGGGTGCACTGTTGGGTGTCGCCGATCGGGTCGCCTCCGCACAGGACGTGGAGGAGGTCGGCCGTCGCGACCGTCTCCCCGAATCTGGTCTTGACGTCGTCGATGGCCGCCGCTCGGTCGCACAGCGGGCTCTCGGTGTGCCCCAGCCGACAGGGCAACTCCACCGGCGCGGGCAGCAGCATGGTGTTGAGGGCCTTCTTGGCCGACCCGGCAGCCGGGGACAGTCGCAGCCGCACCAGTGAGGTGTCGGCGCCCCCACCCGTGAGGGTGTTGAAGTGCATCTGGACGACGACCTGGGTGCCGGCCTCAAGCGGGATCCCGACGTCCTCGGACATCACGCGCTCGCCACCGCCCGGGGCCCAGGCGCCGACCCAATCCGACTTGTCGAGATTGCGACCTCCGACGCCTCCGATCCCGGTGCCCCCAAAGCAGGTCCACCCGTCGCCGGCATCCGCGGCATCGAGTGCCTGGGCTCTGGCCACCTGGGATGCCGGCACCTGGGAGACGATCACGTGATGCACGATGTTCGGGTTGCCGGGGATGATGTTGACTCCGCTGACCAGCTCTGGCTCGGTGAGTCCCGGGTCGAGCAGGAAGCATCGGTAGTCGTCGGTGCTCCCGGCCTTGGGGGTGGGACGGTAGTCCGCCGGTGTCTTCAACTCCACGAAGTGCTCCCCGGCGCGCAGCGGTGTCTGGGGCAGGCTCTCCGACGCCGAGGGACTCGCGGAACTCGCGTGCTCGACCTGGTGCCCCTCCTTGGCCGCGAGGTTGCTCGGCAGCGGCCCGGAACCGCAGGCCGTGAGCAGCAGGCCGACAGTGACCGCCGCCACCATCGGACCCAGCCTCACGGAGCGCATGGAGGAAGGGTAGGTCACCTCACCCGGAGGCGGCAGCCAGCTGACCACAGGCCCCGTCGATGTCGGAGCCTCTGGTGTCGCGCACGGTGGTCGGTATGCCGTGGGCGCGCAGCCGCTCGACGAACTGCTGCTCGACGCCGGGGCGACTGGCAGTCCACTTCGAACCAGGTGTCGGGTTCAGCGGGATCGGGTTGACGTGCACCCAGCCACGGCCCCGGGCGGCCAGCTTCTTCCCGAGGAGGTCGGCCCGCCAGGCCTGGTCGTTGATGTCCCGGATGAGGGCGTACTCGATGCTCACCCGCCGCTTGGTCACCTCGAAATAGCGGCGGGCGGCATCGAGGGCTTGGTCCACCTTGAATCGGGTGTTGATCGGCACGAGGGTGTCACGCAGTTCGTCATCGGGTGCGTGGAGGGACAGGGCGAGCGTGACCGGGATGCCCTCCGTGGCCAGTCGGTCGATCGCGGGCACGAGACCCACGGTGCTCATCGTCAGGCTCCGAGCGCTCATTCCCAACCCGGCCGGCGACGGGTCGACCAGGCGCCGGATCGCCCCGATGGCAGCCTTGTAGTTGGCCAGGGCCTCGCCCATGCCCATGAAGACGACATTGGAGACCCGCAGCGGGCCGGTCTGCGGGGCGTCCTTGATCTCGGACTCGTCACCGAGTTCGGCGTGGCCGTCGTCGGCGACCGTCGCCCGATCCATCAAGCCCTCCCGAAGGCGCCGGTTGGCGTCGACGACCTGCTCGACGATCTCCGCGGTGGACATGTTGCGGGTCAGGCCGGCCTGGCCGGTGGCACAGAACGGGCAGTTCATGCCACAGCCGGCCTGCGAGGAGATGCAGAGGGTGACTCGGCGCGGATAGCGCATGAGCACCGACTCGACGAGTGCACCGTCGTGGAGGCGCCAGACGGATTTGAGGGTGGCACCGTCGTCCGCGGAGAGGGTGCGAACGGGGGTGAGCAGGGTCGGCAGAAGTGCGTCGACAAGGTCCGAGCGCACGGCCGCCGGGAGGTCGGTCATGTCGCCCGGGTCGATGGTCATCCGCTCGAAGTAGTGCGTCGACAGTTGGTTGGCACGGAAGGCCTTGTGGCCCAACTCCTCGACGGCCGCCCGTCGCTCGGCCACGGTGAGGTCGGCCAGATGACGCGGTGGCTTGCCGCGGCGCGGCGCGACCATCGTCAACTGACCGGGAACGGGGCGGTTGCCTGCAGGGATGTCCATGTCAGGGCTCATCCAGCCGCCGGGGCCAGCCACCAGAGCAGGCCCCAGATGACCGGCAGGGTGAGGACGAGGGAGTCGAGGCGGTCCATGATGCCGCCATGGCCGGGCAGCAGGTTGCCCATGTCCTTGACCCCGAGATCGCGCTTCAGGCTCGACTCGATGAGGTCACCGATCGTTGCGACGGCGGCCGCGACGGCGCCGATCACAGCCCCAACCCACCACCGACCCCCGAGCATGTAATGCATCGACGTGGCCCCGACGATCGTGCAGACGACGACCGACCCGGCAAAGCCCTCCCACGACTTCTTCGGGCTCACCGAGGGCGCCATGGGGTGTTTCCCGAAGAGCACCCCCACGGCATACCCCCCGATGTCGGAGAAGACCGTGACGAGGACGAAGAAGACAATCCGCAGGTGCCCGTCGGGCTCGGCCAGCAGGAGCGAGGCGAAGCCCGCGATCAGGCACGGGTAGAAGGCGACGAAGAGTCCGCCGCCGATGTCGCGCAAGGCGCCGCGAGCCCCCTCGGCCGCGCGCCAGACGATGATGCCGGTGGCGGTCAGGCCGAAGGTGATGGCCAACGCCTCGGCCCCGCGCACGTAGGCAGCCATGAGCATGCTGACCGCCCCGAGGAGGATCGGCACGATCGGTGCGTTGATCCGGGCCGACTGCAGGGCTCGACGCATCTCCCAGGCACCCAGGCAGATCGCCACGACGAGCAGCGGGAGGAAGAACTCCTTGCGAATGAGCAGTGAGGCGAGCACGAGCGCGCCCAGGCCGACGCCCACCCCGATCGCCGCCGGTAGGTCCCGTCCGGCCCGGGACTTCTTGGGGGCGGTGACCTCGGGAGTCGAGGGGGCGGCGTCAGCCGGACCCGTGGGGTCGACGACGACGTCGGACGGCTGGTCCGACGTCGTCGTCTCCGGGCCCTGGCTCAACGCTCAGACCTCGAGGAGCTCGGCTTCCTTGTGCTTGACCAGGTCGTCGACCTGGTCGACGAACTTCTTGGTCAACTGCTCGAGGTCCTTCTCACCCCGAGTGCCATCGTCCTCGCCGACCTCGCCGTCCTTGACGAACTTCTCGATCGCTTCCTTTGCGTGGCGGCGGATGTTGCGGACCGAGACACGAGCCTCCTCGGCCTCGTGCTTGGCCATCTTGATGTACTCCTTGCGCCGCTCCTCGGTGAGCGCAGGCATGACACACCGGATGATGTTGCCGTCATTGGAGGGGTTCACGCCGAGGTCGGCCTGCTGGATCGCCTTCTCGATGGCGTGCATCGAGGACTTGTCGAAGGGGCTGATGATGATGGTGCGGGCCTCGGGCGTCTGGAAGGACGCGAGCTGCTGCAGCGGGGTCGGCGCGCCGTAGTAATCGACGAGGAGCTTCTGGAACATTCCCGGATGAGCGCGACCCGTGCGGATGCCGGCAAAGCGCTCCTTGGCGACCTCGACGGCCTTCTCCATCTTCTCCTCGGCCTCGAACAGGCTCTCGTCGATCATCGCGCTCAGGTCTCCTTCGTCGCGCCGGTGCGGTCACCGGTCACCTCTGCTTTGTCTCTTGTCAGGTGCCAGTCTCTCAAACCGGCGGGTGCTCGCGGGTCAGCTCGGCGAGACCAGCGTGCCGATCCGGTCCCCACGCAGGGCGCGGGTGATGTCGCCCTCGCCATCCATGCCGAAGACCACCATCGGCAGCTTGTTCTCCATGCACAGGCTGAAGGCGGCAGCATCGACGACCTTGAGGCCGGAGCGGAGCGCCTCGGTGAAACTGAGCCGGTCGTAACGCTTGGCGGCGGGATTGGTCCGAGGATCGGAGTCGTAGACGCCATCGACACCGTGCTTGCTCATGAGGACCTCGTCGCACTGACACTCCAGGGCCCGCTGGGCACTCACCGTGTCGGTCGAGAAGTACGGCATACCGGCGCCGGCCCCGAAGATGACGACCCGGCCCTTCTCGAGGTGGCGAATGGCGCGCCGCGGAATGTACGGTTCGGCGACCTGACCCATCGTGATGGCCGTCTGGACCCGGGTGTCGATGCCCTCCTTCTCGAGGAAGTCCTGGAGGGCCAAGCAGTTCATGACGGTGCCCAGCATGCCCATGTAGTCGGCGCGCGAGCGCTCCATCCCCTTCTGCTGCAACTCGGCCCCGCGGAAGAAGTTGCCGCCGCCGACGACGACTGCGACCTCGACTCCCTCGCGGACGCCGGCCGCGATCTGCCGGGCAATTCCCCGCACCACGTCCGGGTCGACTCCGACGGCTCCCCCTCCGAACGCTTCACCGGACAGTTTGAGCAGAACCCGACGGGGACGACTGGCGCCGAGGGCGGTGGACTCCGGGGTAACCGTGGTCACGGACGTTCTCCTTGATCGGGGGCGTCAGCGATCCTTCCACACGCCACCGGGCCTAGCATCACGGCCATGTGGCCGACCTCCGCCTCCCGCACCGCTTATGCGAATCGATGGATCGAAGTGAGTGAGGATGTGGTCCAGATGCCCGACGGATCGGAAGGGGTCTACGGAGTCGTCACGGTGCGTCATGCCTCGGTCTTCGTCGTGGCGATCACCGACGCCGACGAGGTGGTGCTCGTCCAGCTGGATCGACACACGACCGGCCCCGGGCTGGAGGTGCCGGCTGGTGGCACCGATGGCGAACAGCCTCTGGTCGCGGCCCAGCGCGAACTCGAGGAGGAGAGCGGGTATCGGGCACGGCAGTGGCGCGAGATCGGGCGGATGAACGCCCTCAACGGCATCTGTCGCGCGCCGGAAGTGGTCTTCCTCGCCACCGGCCTGAGCAGGGCCGAGGCACATGGCGCCCAGGAGGAAGGAATCAGCGCGGTGCGCACCGTGCCCTGGCCCGGGGTGATGGAGATGGTCCGGACCGGGGAGATCTGCGATGGCGAGACCGTTGCCGCCCTGATGTACGCCGCCCTCGCCCTCGGTCGCCTCTGACGACACATGGGTATGCCGCCCGCTCGAGGTGAGCGGGCGGCATACCAGGTGCCGTGGGGCGGGAGCCGTCAGGCGCCGACGCGGAAGCGGGCGAAGCCCCTCGCGGTGGCCCCGGCCTCGTCGAGGACCTTCTGGACGGACTTCTTGGCGTCCTTGGCGAAGGCCTGCTCGAGCAGCACGGCCTCCTTGAAGAAGCCGTTGACCCGACCCTCGATGATCTTGGGGAGGGCGGCCTCTGGCTTGCCCTCCTCCTTGGCGGTCTCCTCGGCAACCTTGCGCTCGTGCTCGACCGTCGCGGGGTCGATCTCGTCGCGGGTCAGCACCGACGGGGCGAAAGCCGCGATGTGCATCGCGACATCGCGACCGATCGCGTCGTCGCCACCCTCGGAACCGAAGAGGACACCGATCTGCGCGGGCAGGTCGGGGCTCGTCTTGTGCAGGTAGGCCACGACGTGCGGGGCCTCGATGCGCGCAACGCGCTTGATCTCGATCTTCTCGCCGATCGTCGCGTTGGCTGCGTCGACGAGCTCCTGGACGGTCTGGCCGTCCGGGAGCGTGCTCGACAGCAGGTCCTGCGCGTCCGCGGCCTTGGTGGCCACGGCCTGGTCGAGGACCTGCTGTGCGAGCTCGCCGAAACGCTCGCCCTTGGCGACGAAGTCGGTCTCGCAGAGGACCTCCACGAGGGTGCCGACGCCGTCACCGGCCTCGGCGATGACCAGGCCGTTGGAGGCCGTGCGGCCCTCGCGCTTGGTGACGCCCTTGAGGCCCTTGACGCGCAGGATGTCCTCGGCCTTGGCCAGGTCGCCGTCGGCCTCGTCCAGGGCCTTCTTGACGTCCATCATGCCGGCCGCGGTCTTCTCGCGGAGCGCCTTGATGTCAGCGGTGGTGTAGTTCGCCATGAGTGTGGTTTCGCTCTTTCGTGCGTGAGAAGGGGGGTGTTCTGCGAAGGTCAGCTCTCGGCCGGGACCTCGACCTCGGCGACCTCGGCGACCGGCTCCTCGAGCGGAGCGGCCTCGGCCTCGACAGGGGCGGCAACGGCCGGCGCGGCGTCGTCGGCACCGAGAAGCTCGCGCTCCCACTCGGCCAGCGGCTCCTCAGCGGTCTGCGCGTCACCCTCGGTCTTGGCGCCGCTGCGCGAGACCAAGCCGTCGGCGACGGCGTCGGCGATCACGCGGGTCAGCAGGGTGACCGAGCGGATGGCGTCGTCGTTGCCGGGGATCTTGTAGTCGACCTCGTCGGGGTCACAGTTGGTGTCGAGGATCGCGATGACCGGCAGGCCGAGCTTCTTGGCCTCGTCGACCGCCAGGTGCTCCTTCTTGGTGTCGACGATCCAGACGGCCGAGGGGACCTTGGCCATCGTGCGGATGCCGCCGAGCGTCTTCTCGAGCTTGTCGCGCTCGCGCTTGAAGATGAGCAGTTCCTTCTTGGTGTAGCCGCTGGCGGCCACGTCGTCGTAGTTCAGCTCCTCGAGCTCCTTGAGGCGCGTGAGGCGCTTGGAGATCGTCTGGAAGTTGGTGAGCATGCCACCGAGCCAACGGTGGTTGACATAGGGCATCCCGACGCGGGTCGCCTGCTCGGCGATCGGCTCCTGGGCCTGCTTCTTGGTGCCGACGAAAAGGATGGTGCCGCCGTGGGCGACGGTCTCCTTGACGAACTCGTAGGCGCTGTTGATGTAGCTGACCGACTGCTGCAGGTCGATGATGTAGATGCCATTGCGCTCGGTCATGATGAAGCGCTTCATCTTGGGGTTCCAGCGACGGGTCTGGTGCCCGAAGTGGACGCCGCTCTCGAGGAGCTGGCGCATGGTGACGACGGCCATGCCGTGTTCTCCTTGCTCACAGTTGCGACGGCGGCCACGGGTTGTGGTCGCCTGCCTGGTGTCCCGACGAGAGTCCGGACGTATGCCGCGGGGCCGGGCGGGCGCCCGACACACGGCCTACGCACTGTCGGCTCTGGTCCCGATTCGGAGGAGTTCCTCGTCACCGGTCAGGGACACGCGAAGTCACCCGACACAGCCGGGTGCACCCACCAGTCTACGGGAGCCCGGCGGGTGCTCAGGACCGCGCGAGCGCTCCGGCGCCCTCGAGCTCGGCAGCCAGGCGCAAGAGGAGATCCTCACGACCGCGGCGCGCGACGATCTGGGCGCCGATCGGCACATCGTGCTCGTCGAAACCGGCCGGCACCGAGATCGCCGGGTGACCGCTCACGTTGAAGATCGCCATGTTCGCGACATGCGGGACGGTGGCGAGTTGGGCGCGGATCGTGTCGAGGTCGTCGAGCAGGCCCACGCGAGGGGCGATACCGGGCATGACCGGCAGGACCAGCACGTCGGCGTCCCCGAGCACCCGGGCGTCGAGGGCATCGGCGATCGCCTCGCCGCGACGCATCGCCCGGTCCACCAGGCGCGGCGTCGCCCACCGTGAGAGGGCCACCGTCTGGCGGGTGCGTGGCTCGAGCCGGTCCGGGTGCTCCACGGACTTCGCTTCCTCCCGCATCCCCGCATAGAACTGCGGCACGAAGGCATCGGTCGGTGTGGGCCACCGTGGCCACACGTGCTCGACCCGGTGTCCGAGCGCGCCGATCCGTCGCGCCATGACCTCGACCGCCGCAGCGACCGGCGCCTGCGTGCTGATCCCCGGCATCACCGGCTTGGTCGTCCACGCCACGCGAAGGCGAGGGAGGCTCTCACCGAGCCCCGCGGCATACGGCATCGTGGGTGGGTCCAGCCGGAAGCGGTCGACCTCGGTGGCGCCGGCCAGGACGTCGAGGAGAAGTGCCGAGTCGTGGACGGTGCGGGTCAGGCCGCCGAGGACGACGAGCGCGTACCAGTGCATGGCGTTGGGGGCCAACGAGATCCGGCCGCGGGAGGGTTTCAGTCCGATCAGTCCCGTGCAGGCGGCCGGGATCCGGATCGACCCTCCGCCGTCGGCTCCCAGCGCGATCGGCACGATCCCCGCCGCGACGGCCGCGGCCGAGCCGCCACTGGAGCCGCCGACGGTCCGATCGGGGTTGAAGGGGTTGCGGGTGATGCCCGTGGCCATCGACTCGGTGAACGGGAACTGACCGAACTCGGGCATCGTCGTCTTGCCGATGATGATGGCGCCGGCCGCTCGCAGGCGGCGAATGGCCTCACTGTCCCGGATCTTGGGTGTCGAGTTGCCACACCCACCCAGGGTCGTGACGGTGCCGGTGACGTCGTACTCCTCCTTGACCGCGACCGGCACTCCGGCCAGGAGGCCGTCATGCCCCACTCCCCCGGCGTCGAGGGCGTCGGCCTCGGCCATCGCCTCGTCGCGGCGGATCGTCGTGAAGGCGTTGACCTCGAGGTTGCGCTCCTCGAGCCGAGCCAGCGCCGCCTCCACCTGCGTTCGGGCGGTGGTAGCGCCGGAACGCACGGCGGTCGCGATGTCGACGGCGGACTGCTCGGACTCGGCCATGTGCATCCTGTGAGGCTATGGCACGGTCGGACCGCGGTCCGACGACGTTCTCGGCCACGGGCACGGGGCGCGCCCATCCTCAGCGTGTCCCCGTTTCTGGCGACTTGATCCTCCCGTGGATTCGCCCTTGGCTGGCACTCGTGTGCGCCTCCGGCGCTGGTTTGGGAGGCGCGGGTCGTGTTCTGCGGTTGGTGTGGCCAGTCGAACGACGACGACGCCGAACTCTGCGTCCAGTGCGGTCTCTTGCTGCACAGTGGCATCCTCCCCATGCCCGATAGCGAGCCACCGGCAGCGACCCTGCCTCGGACCCACCTGCCCGTCTTCGTCGAGCCCATGCCCGAGAGCGAGACGCAGACACCAACCCAGCAGCGCTCCGACCTCCCCGTCGAACCCGTCCCCGACAGCACCGGCGCACCCGAGAGCGAGCCGCAGACACCAACCCAGCAGCGCTCCGATCTCCCCGTCGCCGAATCGGTCCTCGAGGTGGGAGTTGGCTCTCAGATCGCAGCACCCACGACGACTGAAGGACCACCTTCGACGTCCAAGGTGTGGTTGGCGTCGGCCCTGGCGACGGCACTCGTCGCGGTCATCGGCCTGGCCGCGTGGTTTGTCCTCGGTCGCGGCCCCGCAGATCCGCGTCCGAAGGACGCCATCCCGTCAGCGGCGCGTCCTGTGTCTCCCGTGGCATCCCCGGCATCCCCCGCAGCGACGGCTGCGGCAGCTTCGCCCTGCCAGGTCCACCCGCCGAGTCAGGTGGTCGCCGGGACGGGCCAACCCCTCGGACCGCCCGCGGGCACATCGGGTTCGAGCGATGCAGCCGGACGGACAGTGACCGTCGGGCTCATCGGGCCCCTCACCGGCGATCGCTCAGGACTGGGACAACAGGTCGTCCAGGGGGCTCAGGCAGCGATCGCTGATGCCAACACCAACGACATCGTCCCAGGCGTGAGGTTCACTCTCGATGCCCACGATGACCAGGGCAACCCGAGAGTGGGCGGACAGGCCGCGGCCGAGGTGTCCGCCACGAAGGCAGTCGGAATCATCGGGCCCATGAACTCCGACGTCGCGGAGCAGGTGTTGCCTCTCGTCGGGGATCTGGCCGTGATCTCCCCCGGCTCGACCGCGCCGGGGATGACACATGGCAACGACGCAGCGGCACCCAAGCGTCCGTGGCCGGGTTTCTTCCGGGTCACCACCCCCGACCAGGTCCAAGGCCCGATCCTGGCCCAGTTCGTCTGCGCCGGGATGGGCATTTCCCGTGTCGCGACCCTGTCCGAAACCGATTGGTACGGCACCACCGTCGTGAGCACGTTTGCGGAGCGCTTCGTGGCCCTGGGGGGGCAGGTGACCACCACGTTGACCCTCCCGAAGGTCACGACCGACTACTCCGATGCCGTCGCGAGGATCAAGGACAGCCGGGCACAAGCCGTGGTGTTCGGGGGGCTGTCACCGCAGGGCAAGCAACTGCGGTCGGCGCTGACCGCTGCCGGTTTCACCGGCCCCATGGTCGGCGGGGATGAGATCTTCTCCGGACCCTTTGTCGAAGCCGCTAGGGACGGTGACGTCACCATGACGCCTGCCGTGTCCGGCCGCCTGCTGGCTGGCGGGAGCCCACCCCGCTTGGAGGGCGCTACTGCGGTCCAGGCCTACGACGCCACCGCTGCCCTGATTCTTGCGATACGTTCCGCGGGCCCTGACGCGTCCAGGGCGGCGGTGCGGGACGCGCTGCAGGCGGTTTCCTTTGCTGGCCTGACCGGTCCTGTCTCCTTCGATACGTTCGGGGACCGAGCCGTCGTCGATGCCACCGTCCACACCTTCCGTGGCGGGACGTGGGATGTGAGCGGTTTCGTTCGGGAGCCCAGCACCACCTGAGGAGTGCGGGGTCACGGGACGCACTGCGCAGTTAGTGTCTGCGCGTGTCTCCTGTTCGCCGGATCATCGATCTCATCGCTCCCCCGCGGATGGGGGTGCCCTTCCGGTGGAACCTCGCATCGACCTGGGTCGGCAACATCGGCGATGGGATCGCGCTGGCCGCCGGCCCACTGCTGGTCGCCTCGCAAACCCGCAACCCGACCCTCATCGCGGCGGCGGCCATCGTGCAACGCCTCCCGAACCTCGTCATCGGCTTGTATGCCGGCGCGCTGGCCGATCGGGTCGACCGTCGTCGCCTCGTGGTCATCGCGAACGTGCTGCGGGCGCTGGTCATCGCCGGGCTCGCGGCCACCATCGTCACTGGTCGGGTATCGATCTGGGCGGTGTTGACGGCGCTCCTGCTCGTCGGCGTGGCTGAGCAGTTCGCCGACTCGGGCACTCGGGCGGTCATCCCGATGATCGTGCCCAAGGCGGATCTCGGGATCGCGAGTGCTCGGTCGATGGCCGGCTACCTCGTCGCCAACGAACTCCTGGGCCCCCCGATCGGGGCTTTCCTCTTCGCGGTGGGGATGGTGCTCCCCTTCGGCGCTCAGGGCGCCGCAGTGCTCCTGGGCGCCTGGCTCTTCACCCGGATCGAGTTGCCGGCGCGCCTTGAGGCGCCGACTCAGCAGCACATCGGACACGACATCGTCGAGGGGTTGCGGTGGATCCGGCACAACGGAGCCATCCGGACGCTCTCCCTGGTCATCTTCGTCTTCAACCTCACGTGGGGGGCACCCTGGGGAATCCTCGTCCTCTGGGCGCAGGACCGCCTCGGCGTCGATGCCGTCGGCTTCGGACTGCTCTCGACCGCGGTTGGCATCGGCGGGGTCCTCGCCGTCCTCGGCTACGACCGCCTCGAGCGGCGCGTGTCGTTGGCGACCCTGATGAAGGCCTGCCTCACCCTCGAGGTGTTGCTCCACCTGGCGCTCGCCTTCACCACGCACCTGGTGGTCGCACTCAGCCTCATGTTCGTCTTCGGCTGCTACGCCTTCGTGTGGGGCTCGGTCTCCAATGCCGTGCGGATGCGCGCCACCCCGGACGCCTTCCAGGGACGCGTCGGGTCGGTCTACTTCTTCGGCATGACGACCGGGTTACTGGTCGGCCAGTTCCTCGGCGGCCTCATCGCCACGAAGTGGGGTGTCGCGGCGCCCTTCTGGTTCGCCTTCGTCGGGGCCGGGGTGACGTTGGCCCTGGTCTGGCGCCAGCTCGACCACATCGCGCACACCGAGGCGTGAGGCGGGGACGGTCCCAGCCCACCGGCATACCGAAGGCTCACGATTGGTGAGAATCGGTCAGGCCAGGCGCAGATATCCCTCGATGATTCGGGCATGGCTGCCGAGGGGAACGGCAAGATTGACCCGCTCGTGCCCGATCCGAGCTCCAGCCCACACGGGCACACCCAGCGGGAGCAAGCGATCGCGCAGCACCGCCTCGACGGCGGCCGGATCGTCGTCCATCGAGAAGTCACCGAGCACGATCCCGGCGGCCCGACGCAGCCACCCTGCCCGGACGAGCTGGGTCAGGCCGCGATCGAGCACCCACGCCGACTGACCGACGTCTTCGAGCAGGACGATGGCCCCCTCGGCGCTGGGAAGGTCGCCGGTCCCGATAGACGCTGCCAGCAGCGCGACGTTGCCACCGAGCAGGGTGCCTTCAGGGCGGCCTTCGCGCCAAGGTCGCAGGCTGTGCAGGAGGGTCCGGGGTCGGAAGGGCTCGGTGAGCAAGGTGTGCAGATGGTCCAGCGTCTCGTCCCCGGCCTCGCCGAGGTTCACGATCGCGGGGCCGTGCACCATCTGCGTGCCCGACCCCTGCAGGGCCCGGTGCAGCAGGGGCGTCACGTCGGAGAAACCGATGATCGGCTTCGCTCTACCTTGGGCGAACAGTCGCGCAGGCAGCAGGTCGAGAAGCCGCTGGGCGCCATACCCTCCGCGCGCACACCAGATGGCGCGCACCCTGTCGTCCCGCCAGGCGGTCACGAGGTCGCGGGCGCGGGCCGTGTCGCTCCCGGCCAGATGGCCCAGGGCGGGGCGGGCGGTCACGCTGGGCAGGACGACCGGCACAAGGTCCCATCGGCGCAGGATGTCGAGACCGCGACTGACCCGCTGCGCCTCGGGGGCGCTGGCCGGTGCCACGACCGCCACCCGGTCACCCGGCACCAGTGGCGGGAAGGACGCGTACGAGGTCACCGGCACAGTGTGTCAGCGAGACTCGGCCTTGTCGCCCTTACGCTCGGAGCATGACGCGACCTCCCGGGCATCCCGCGCTGGCTCCCTTCGGCACCACGATCTTCGCCGAGATGTCGGCACTCGCGGTGGAGCACGGCGCCATCAACCTCGGCCAGGGTTTCCCGGACACCGACGGCCCGCAGGCTGTTCTCGACGCGGCCAAGGAGGCCATCGACGCCGGCCGCAATCAGTACCCACCCGGCCCCGGCGTCCCCGAACTGCTCGACGCGATTGCGCTGCACCAGAAACGCTTCTACGGGCTGGACGTGGACGCTCGGTCCGAGGTCCTCGTCACCGTGGGAGCGACCGAGGCGATCCTCGCGACGATCCTCGCGCTGGTGCAGCCCGGTGACGAGGTGGTCACCTTCGAGCCCTACTACGACTCGTATGCCGCGTCGATCGCGCTCGCGGGAGGCGTCCGGCGCACGGTGCCGCTGCGCTTCCCGGACTGGTCCTTCGACGAAGGATCCCTGCGCACGGCCTTCAGTGACCGCACGCGCATGGTGTTGCTCAACACCCCCCACAACCCGACGGGAAAGGTGTTCTCCCGCAGCGAGATCGACCTCATCTGCCGCTTCGTCCGCGAGCGCGGCGCGTGGGTGGTGACCGATGAGGTCTACGAGCATCTGACCTTCGGCGGCGCCGACCACATCTGCGTCGCGTCGCTCCCCGGAATGTGGGACCACACTCTGACCATCTCGTCGGCCGGCAAGACCTTCTCGACAACCGGGTGGAAGGTCGGGTGGGTCAGTGGCCCGGCGGAGGCGGTGGCCGCCGTGCGCGCGGTCAAGCAGTTCGTCACCTTCGTCGGTTCCGGACCCTTTCAGCCGGCTGTCGCCGCTGGTCTCGGACTCGGCGACGACGTGTATGCCGGTCTGGCGACGTCGCTGGAGCGCAAGCGCGACCTCCTCGTCGCCGGGTTGCGGACCGCCGGCCTTCCGGTGTCGGTGCCAGCGGGGACCTACTTCGTCGTTGCGGACGCAGCCGCCCTCGGGGCGACCGACGCGCTCACCTTCTGCCGCGAACTCCCCGCCCGCGCAGGCGTCGTCGGCGTGCCCGTATCTGTCTTCTGCGACGACAAGAAGGCGACGGCGAGCCTGGTCCGTTTCGCCTTCTGCAAGCGGGACGACATCCTCCTCGAGGCGGTCGAGCGACTGGCGGCCCTGCGGGGTTGATCCCCGAGGGGCCGGCCGACGAGCCCCCGTCCACAGGCTGACGCCCGGGGGGCGTGTCGTCCACAATTCGCAGGCCTCGAGGTCGCTGCGGACGCCGGAGCCGTCCACGCTGACGACATGTCCACCAGGAGAGCACCCGGTCTTCCGGGGCGGTTTGGGCGCCGACTGGCGATCGCCTCCGCATGTGTCACCGTCCTCTGGTGCGTTCCGCTGCCACCGGCCGGGGCAAGCGTGACGACCCAGGGTGTCGGTGAGCCGCGCTGGAACTGGCCGCTGGCGCCGCGGCCGCGCGTGGAGCGGCCGTTTGACCGTCCGGACACAGCGTGGGCCCCGGGCCATCGCGGCATCGACCTGGCTGCTCCTCAAGGTGCCACGGTCTTTGCGGTGGACGACGGCCTGGTCACTCATGTCGGGGTCATCGCCGGGCGTGGCACCGTGAGCATCCGGCATGTGTCCGGGATCCGCAGCACCTACGAGCCCATCGACGCCACGGTGCGCGTCGGAGAATCGGTCACGCGAGGTCAGGCCCTCGGCCTCATGGCATCGGCCCCGAGTCACTGTCCGAGCGGGTGCCTCCATCTCGGCGCCAAGCGCGGCGACACCTACCTCGATCCCCTGTTGTTGCTGACGGTTCCTCGAATCGTGCTGATGACCCCGGTGCCCGACTGAGGCGCCACGGAGTTGGGCCTGTCGGTCACGCCCGCGGGTGCGCCTGCGCGTAACTGGACTTGAGCCGCTCGACCGACACGTGGGTGTAGAGCTGGGTCGTGGCGAGCGAACTGTGGCCCAGGAGCTCTTGGACCATGCGCAGGTCGGCACCCCCCTCGACGAGATGGGTCGCCGCGCTGTGCCGCAGTCCGTGCGGCCCCATGTCGGGAGCGCCGGCAACCTCACCGAGCAGGCCATGCACGATCGTGCGTACCTGACGAGGATCCAGTCGCCGTCCCCGACGGCCCAGGAAGAGCGCCGGGCCGCTCAGCGCACCGACGAGCCGAGGCCGCGCGCCGGTGAGCCAGCGCTCGATGGCCTTGGCCGCGGGCGTACCGAATGGCACGGTCCGCTCCTTGTCACCCTTGCCGATGACCCGAACGACGTTGCTCGCCAGGTCCACGTCGTCGATGTCGAGCCCGGTCAACTCCCCCACCCGGATGCCCGTGGCGTAGAGCAACTCGAGGACGGCCGCGTCGCGGACGGCGACCGGCTCGTCGTCGTCGGACGCCACCGCCGCGACGTCGAGCAGGGCCGAGGCGTCGCCGCGGGCCAGCACAGCCGGCAGGACGCGATGTTTCTTCGGGGCGGCCAGCCGCAAGGAGGGATCGTGGCGGACCAGATCGGTCCGCAGTGCCCAACGGAAGAAGGTGCGAAGGGTTGCCGACCGCCGAGCGATCGTGGTGCGTGCTGCGCCACCGGCCGCGAGCACGCCGAGCCAGTCACGCAGATCGCGCAAGGTGACCTCCTCCAGGGCCGTCACCCCATGACCGGCCAGGTGCGCGTCGAAGGCCCGAAGATCCCCCAGGTAGGCCCGCACCGTGTGGTCGCTTCGACCCTTCACGGCACGCAGGTGACCCGTGAAGTCTTCGAGCATCGCCTCCGTGATGGCCACGAGGACACCGTGACAAACCCCCGGGCCGTGAGCAACCTCCCCCTCCGTCCGCGGGGAAAACCGCTCAGTCCTGCGCCGGTCTCACCGGACCTCACGTCAGGGCCGCTTTGCGCCACCTGCCCGCACAGTGCTCCACCACACCGAGGGCCTGGAGCCGCCCGAGACCTTTGGTCGTGTCTTGGGCGCTCAGCCCACTGGCGCGTTGCAGGGCGGTCACGTCCGCTCCGTCCCGGACCGGGACGGCCGAGTAGAGGGCCTCATCGTCGTCGGTGATGAGGTCGAGAACGGTGCTGCGCAGCCGACGAGGATCCATGGCGTCCACACCCAGCTGGCCCATCAGGTCGAGCACGTCGCGCCCGTCGGTGACCAGCGAAACCGGCTTGGTCCGCAGCCACTCATGGCAGCCGGCCGACGCGGCTGACGTCACGGGCCCGGGCACCATTGCGACATGTCGGCCGAGCTCGAAGGCCCGCCCGGCGGTGCTGAGCGAGCCCGATCGCAGGCTTGCCTCGACCACCACGGTCCCGACGCCCAGAGCCGCAATGAGCCGATTGCGGGCCAGGAATCGTTGGCGATAGGGAGCACATCCGGGCGGCAGTTCGCTGACGAGTGCACCGTCGTCGAGAATGCGTCGGAAGAGGCCGGCATTGGCCTGGGGGTAGAAGCGGTCGAGGCCGCAGGCCAGCACCGCGACCGTGGGCCCCTCCGCCGAGAGCGCCCCCTCGTGAGCAGCGGCGTCGATCCCGAAGGCGCCGCCGGAAATGACCACCCGGCCACGGTCGGTGAGGTGCGCCGCCATGTTGCGCGCGACCTGACTGCCATACGGGGTGCACGCGCGGGCACCCACGACCGCCAGGCCGTCTTCGTGCAGGGCCGACTGGTGGAATGGGCCCCTGACATAGAGACAGTGTGGTGGCGTGGGCAGGTCGTCCAACCCGAGGGGCCACTCCTCGTCGCCGGGGATCAGAACGCGGATGCCGAGACGGTCGAGGGCACGCAGGTGCGCGGCAAGATCCAGTCCGGCGAGCCGGGCCTGCGCACCGGCCAGCGTCAGCGAACCAGATGCCAGCCCTTCCAGTGGCCTCAGCGCTCCGTCACGGGCGATCAGGCCGGTCACCGTGAGGCCCGGTGTTGACCTGGAGGGGTCGACAACCGGCTCGACCAGATGTGACCAGACGACCCTGGCTCGGCGCTCATCCCCACCGACAACGGCCAGGGAGGTGCCGGTCATGCCGCGAGCTCCGGGGAACGCAGATCCATTGCCCGGGTGACCTCGGCCGGGCCGGGTGTCGATCGGCCCTCCCTGTCCGCCAACGACCAGGCGACGCGCAGCACCCGGTCATACCCACGCAGGCTCAGCTCCCCATGATCGAGGGCGCGATCGAGGCGGGCGGTTGCTGCCCGCGCCAGTCGAAACGGCCGACGACGCAACAGGTGACCGGGCACGTGACCATTGAGGGTGACTCCGACGTCGGCCCAGCGCTGCGCCTGTGCGCAGCGCGCCTGCGCGACCCGTTGCGCCACGGTCTGCGAGCTCTCGGCCCCTATCTCGGCGACCGCACCGGCGGCCACTTGCGGCACGTTCACGCGCAGGTCGATCCGGTCGAGCAGCGGCCCCTGGAGACGGGAGGCATACCGACGCAGGTCCATCGGTGAGCACCTGCAGGACTGGCCGCGGGCAAAGGAGTGCCCGCACGGACACGGGTTGGCCGCCATCACGAGGAGGAAGCCCGCCGGATAGGTCACCGATTCGCGGGCGCGTGCGATGGTGACCACCCCGGACTCCAACGGTTGCCGCAGGCACTGCAGGACCGAGGACTTGAACTCAGGGGCCTCGTCCAGGAACAGCACACCGCGATGAGCCCGCGACACCGCGCCGGGGATCACCGCCGCGCTGCCGCCGCCGACGATCGCCGCCGTGCTCGCCGTGTGATGAGGTGCCTCGAAGGGCGGCGTCAGGTCGAGGCCACGCGCCTGGCCGACACCGGCCAAGGAGCGGATCGCCTGCGATTCCAACGCTTCGGCTCGGGTGAGCTCGGGCAGGACGCCGACGAGCCGCTCGGCGAGCATCGTCTTGCCGACGCCGGGCGGGCCCGTGAGGAGCAGGTGGTGCCCGCCGATCGCCGCGAGCTCGACGACTTCACGGGCCTCCTTCTGGCCGACGACGTCGGCAAGGTCCCCCACCTGGCGATCGGGTGTGCAGATGCCGGGGAGTGCCGACGCGACCGGCAGGGTGCCTCCCCTCCGTGCGCTCACGGCATACGCCTCGACGAGTGCGCCCAGGGTGGCGGCGGCATGAACGGTCACCCCTTCGACAAGGCGAGCCTCGGCGACACTCGCGGCCGGCACGACGACATGGCGCACACCCGCGGCTGCGGCTGCCATCACCACGGGAAGGACCCCAGGAACCGGCCGGATCGAGCCGTCCAGACCCAACTCCCCCAAATGCACCGATCGCGCCGCCACGGACGCCTCGATCACGTCGGCGGCCGCGAGCACGGCGACCGCGATGGCCAGGTCATAGCCCGACCCGTGCTTCGGGATGGAGGCGGGCGAGAGGTTGACGACGATCCGGCTGGGAGGAATGGACAGACCGGCACTGGCCACCGCCGATCGCAGCCGATCAGGTGCCTGGGCACAGGCCTTGTCCGGCAGGCCGGAGATCATCAAGGTGGGCAGGCCGTTCCCGATGTGGGCCTCAACATCGACCAGGGTTCCCCTGACGCCGCTGAGGGCGACAGCGAGCGTGCGCCCGAACCTCATGAGAGGTCACCGACGACGTGTCGCAGCAGGGGCCGCTCATGCTCCGGCCACACGATGCCCACCGAATCGACCCGTAGGACATCCGCCCCACCACCGTGCTCGGTGGCCCAGGTGGCCAGCAGCCGTCGAAGCCGTGCCTGCTTGGCGGGGGTGATGGCATCGAGGGGATCACCGAAGCCGGTGCCTGAGCGGGTCTTGACCTCGCAGGCGATGAGCGTCGAGCCCTGGCGCAGGACGAGATCGAGTTCGCCGCCCGGGCAGCGCCAGTTGCGGGCGAGCACCTGCATGCCCAGGGACGTGAGGTGGCGAGCCGCCAGGGTCTCGCCGCGCCGCCCGAGATCGGTGCGGACATCGGTGTGAGGTTGGGTGGTCATGCCCCGACCCTGACGGGCCGCACGATGGTCCGCGAGGCGCGCACCCTCTGCCTGTGGACGACACACCCTCGGCACGGCCACCTGTGGATGACCCGGGCGGCCAGGCGCGCCGAGGCTCAGCTCAGAAGGCGTCCTTGGGCAACTCGAGGTCGGCCTTGGCCAACTCCTCGACGTTGACGTCCTTGAAGGTCACCACGCGGACCTTCTTCGCGAACCGCGCCGGGCGGTAGATGTCCCAAACCCATGCGTCGGTCATGGTGACGTCGAAATAGACCTCACCGCCGTCGCTGCGGACCAACACGTCGACGCTGTTGCACAGGTAGAAGCGTCGCTCGGTCTCGACGACGTGGCTGAAAAGGCCCACGACGTCGCGATACTCGCGATAGAGCGACAACTCCATCTCGCTCTCGTACTTCTCGAGGTCCTCGGCGCTCATGCGCGACGTCCTTCCTCAGCGCTCATGCCAGCATCTTGCGTCATGACCCCCGGCAGGCGCCACGAGCGCCGGTGCAGCGCGCACGGGCCGTGCGCGGCCAGGGCCGCGAGGTGCTCCGGTGCGGAATATCCCTTGTTGTCCCCCCAGCCGTAGCGCGCATACGTGTCCTCGGCGTCGGCGAGGGTGATCATGAGCTCGTCGCGCTCGACCTTGGCGAGCACGCTGGCGGACGCCACGGAGGAGCACGTGAGGTCGGCCTTGATCATCGTCAAGACCGGCGGGGTGGTCGGGTGCTCGGCCGCGAAGGACAGCAGGCCGACCTCCTCCGGGGCCGTCAGCCAGTCGTGGTTGCCGTCGAGGATGACCAGGTCCGGAGTCCGCGGCAGCGCGGCAAGAGCACGCAGACCGGCCGAACGCAGCGCGGCCATGATGCCGACCTGGTCGATCTCGGCCGCACTGGCGTGCCCCACGGCATACCCGATGGACCAGCGCTGGATCCGGGGGACGAGAGCGCGCCGTGCCGCGGGCGCCAGCAGTTTCGAGTCACGCACCCCGGTGGGTGCCGAGCGGACCGACTCGTCGATCAGGACGACCCCGACGGTGACGGGCCCGGCGAGTGCCCCGCGCCCCACCTCGTCCATGCCGGCCAGCAGTCGGTAGCCATCACGTTGGAGGGCGCGCTCGACCCGCAGGCTGGGCCGGCGGGATCCGCGGGCGATCACGGCGCGGTGGTGGGCTGGGGTACGCCACTGAAGGTGTCGACGGCGCGGCCGAGCCACTCGGCGTGGCCGAACGGCCACACGATGACGAAGGCCCTCCCCGTGACATCCGCGACCGGGACCGAGCCACCTCGTCCGTTGCCGTCGGGATCGTGGAAGCGGGAGTCCTCGGAGTTGCTTCGGTGATCGCCCATGACCCAGATCCGGCCGGCCGGCACCGTGATGTCGAAACTCATCGAGCTCGGCACGTCACCGGGCTTGACGTAGGGCTCCTCGATCGCCACGCCGTTGACCTGCAGTTTCCCGTCGGTGGTGCAGCACTTCACGTGATCGCCCGGAAGCCCGATGACACGCTTGATCAGGTGGTCCTCCGCCGAGCTCGGCATCAGCCCCACGAACTCGAGGCCACGCTCGAGCGCGTTGAGGAGCGGGCCGTGATCGGCCGGAGTGGTGGGTGGCAGCCAGTTTCCCGGGTCCTCGAAGACGACGATGTCGCCGCGTTGCAAGGGCACGGCGCCGGGGACGAGTTTGTTGACGATGACGCGGTCACCGACCGAGAGGGTGTCCTCCATCGACCCCGAGGGGATGTAGAACGCCTGGGCGAGCCAGGTCTTGACGACCAGCGACAGCGCAATCGCGAGGACGGCAACGATGGCGATCTCGCGGACGGCGAGATAGGTGCGCCGGAGCGACCCGGTGGATTCGTGGCGTGCGGGTGCCTCGGTCACCGATCCTCCTCCGTCCCATGGCTCGCCCTGATCATCCTGGGTGGCCACACCGTGGCGATGACCCGCCCCACGATGTCATCCTCCCCGATGAGGCCACGGCCCGACTCGTTCGTCCGCGACAGCGAGTCCCAGCCCCGCAGCGGGCCGGTCGACAGCACCCAGACGTGCCCGCTCGGCACCACCAGGGCGACCGTCGGGGCATCGGCCGGGGCGGGCGCGACCGGAGCACCGTTGACGGTGACCGCCCCGTCGGAACAGCACTCGACGTGGTCACCGCCGACACCGACGACGACCCCGGCCACCGACCGTGCACCGCTGCGCACGCCGAGGGCGTCGGCCGCCGCGTGCAGGATCCGGCCGATGAGCCCGTCATCTCGATGCGTGGCCCGGCTCGGGCCCTCGAAGGCATCACTGACGTCCGCGACGACGACATCGCCGCGGTCGATCTCGCCGACCTTGAGCACCAGGGCTCGCTGTCCGGGGTCAAGGGTCGGCGCCATCGCCTCATTGGGCACGAACCAGGTCTCCAGGACCAGACCCTTGACGCTCACGCCGAGCGCGAGTGCCATCGCGACAGCGACGACGGTGCGTAACGCACGCGACCCGGCCGACACAGTCGTGTCGGTCGGGTCGAGAGTCGAAGGCTCGGTCATGCGCTCAGGTCGTGACCGGCTCGAGGGCTGGCGGGCGCTCAGCGGGCCGCCGGCGTGTCGCGCTTCTCCTTGATCTTGGCGGCCTTGCCGCGCAGGTCGCGCAGGTAGTAGAGCTTGGCGCGACGGACGTCACCGCGGGTGACGACCTCGATCTGGTCGATGATCGGGGTGTGGAGCGGGAAGGTCCGCTCGACGCCGACACCGAAGGAGACCTTGCGGACCGTGAAGGTCTCGGTCACACCGGCGCCGTGGCGACGGATGACGACACCCTGGAAGACCTGGATACGGGAGCGCGTGCCTTCCACGACCTTGACGTGGACCTTGACCGTGTCACCGGCGCGGAACGCGGGGACGTCGGCCTTCATCGACGCCTTGTCGAGTTCGTCGAAACGCTGCATGGTGCTTCGCTTTCTTCGCCGGTGCCACAGGTCATCGACGGATCGGTGGTGCTCTTGTCTGATGGTGCGTGTCGCCGGGCCGCGTGCGGGTGACCGCGCTCCCCCTGTGGCAGGGGCCGTGTGAACGGCGATGGACGCAAGGATCAATGGTGCCAGAGGGGGGCCATCCCCACGAAATCGACCCCGCGGCATACGGTGGGCCGGTGGCGATCGATCCTGGCTGGCCCGTCGCGATCGCCTGCCTCCTGCTGTTGGCCCTCACCCTGGCCACGTATGCCGTGGGGAGACTCCCGAATGCGCCAGGCACCGCGGTGGCCGCCGGTCGGGCGGTCCTCCAACTCGGCGTGGCCGCCCTCGTCATCACCAGCGTCGTGCGCTCCCTGTGGTTGTCGATCATGTTGTTGTGCCTGATGTTCACGATCGCCGTCGCGACGACCGTCCGGCGGATCGAGGCCCGCAGTGCGTGGCCTTGGGCGACGCTGGCGATGCTCGCGGGGCTCGTGCCTGTCGTCGCGATCATCCTGCTCACCCGCACCGTGCCACCGACGGGGATCGCCCTCATCCCGGTCGTGGGGATCCTCGCCGGGAACACGATGAACGGACACACCCTCACCTGTCGGCGGACCTTCGCGGCTCTACGGGAGGAGCACGGTCAGTACGAAGCAGCACTGTCGCTGGGCATGACGCGTGCGCAGGCAATCGCCGAGATCATCCACCGTCGGGTGCCCGAGGCGCTGATCCCGGGGCTCGACCAGGTCCGCACCGCGGGCGTGGTGACCCTTCCCGGTGCCTTCATCGGCGTGCTCCTTGGGGGCGGGACACCGGCCCAGGCGGCGGCCGCCCAGGTGCTCGTGCTGCTCGGGATCATGGCCGCCCAGACGGTGACGGCGGTCGTCGCCGAGCACCTAGTGATGCGGGCGCGACTGCTGCCGGCGGACCTGCAGGCAACGCTGCGGCCCTAGCTCGTCCGGCGCCGCTTCTTGGTGAGTTCCACCGTGCCCTGATGTCGGGCGGGTGCCGCAGACAGCCGGTAGCCGGCCTTCTTGTACATCCGGATCAGCCGCTCACTGCGGTGTCCGGTGTTGAGCCAAAAGGTCGTCACGTCGGCAGGGGCCCGGGTCTCGACGAACTCCATGATCGCTCGCCCCAAGCCTGTGCCCTGCAGGTCAGGAGCCACCATGAGTCGCGCGACCTCCCAGGTCGTCGGGTCGTCAGGAGCGCGTCGACCCCGACCGCTGGCGACCAATCGCCCGCCGCTGCGCCACACCCAGGTCGTGTATGCCGTGAGCCCGGCGCGCACGTCGTCGAGGGTTTCGACGAGTGGCGGGATGTCCCAGGTGTCGTTGGCGCGACCCTGGTCGACCCAACAGGCGCGTTGGAGGGTGAGGAGTTCGGGGGCATCGGCAGCGGTGGCCACGCGGCCGTCCAGGGCGGCCAAGGCGCCGCCCGTGGCCGAGGGGTGGAGCAGGTCGGGTCGGCGGGCGGCGGTGCGCTCCAGCCGCTGTTGGTGTCGCCACTGCGCGATCGCGCAATGGTTGCCGGACAACAGGATCGGCGGCACGGGACGCTCGGTGCCGCGGTCGTCCCAGACGGCTGGTTTGGTGTAGACGGGATACTCGAGCAGGCCGTCCTCGTGGGACTCCTCGACGAGCGACTCGGCATTGCCGACCACACCCGGGACGAGTCGGACGATTGCCTCGACCATCGCCAGGACGGCGACCTCACCGCCGTTGAGGACGTAGTCGCCGAGCGAGACCACCGTCACCGGCATACGCTCCGCCGCGTGCTCGTACACGCGCTCGTCGAGCCCTTCGTAGCGCCCGCAGGCGAAGGCCAACCACGCCTCCGCCGCCAACTCGTGGGCCAGCGCCTGGCTGAAGGGCACCCCACCGGGACCGGGCACGATGAGGCGCGGCACGGCGTACCCCGAACCCTCTTGCGTCCGGCGAGTGGACGCCCTATCAACCACATTGCCGGACGCAAGGGGTTGGGCCAGGACGTGGTCGAGCGCTTCGGCCCACGGCTGGGGTTTCATGACCATCCCCGCACCCCCGCCGAAGGGGGTGTCGTCGACGGTGCGGTGCCGGTCGTGGGTGAAGTCCCGCAGATCGTGGACGTGCAGGTCGACCAGCCCCTCGCGTCGGGCCTTGCCGATGAGAGAGAGGTCGAGCGGCGCGAGGTAGTCGGGGAAGATCGTGACGACGTCGAGGCGGATGCTCACGGCCTCACTCCGCGAGGTCGAGCAAGCCGTGCGGAGGATCGACGACGACGCGACCGGCGTCGAGATCCACCGTCGGCACAAGAGCCTCGACGAAGGGGATCAGCGCCTCGCGGCCGTCGGTGAGTCGGATGTGGAGCAGGTCCTGGGCAGTCCCGATGGTCAGGCCGCTCACCTCACCGATCCGTTCCCCGACGACGGTGTATGCCGCGAGGCCGACGAGGTCGTCCTCGTACCAGCCCTCCTCGTCGTCCAACTCGTCCGCAGCGGCGTCGTCGTCGAGCACCAGGCGCGTACCGCGCAACCCCTCGGCCCCGGTCCGATCAGGCACCTCCTCGAAGGCAAGCAACCAGGTGTCCCGGTGCAGACGGGCGGCCGAGATCGTGAGCACCCGCGGAACGCCGCTGCCGGGAGGAGCCTCGGTCGCGAAGGTCGCGCCCGGCACGAAGCGGGAGGCCGGGTCATCGGTGTGGGCCTGCACGGTGACCTCGCCACGGATGCCGTGCGGCTTGCCGATGCGGGCCAGGACTCGATCGCTCATGCGGCCCTCCCCAGGATCGCGACGACGAAGTCGTCGTCGTCAGTGGACGGGTGGAGTTCCCAGGTGGAGTGCAGACTGTGCACGGCCAGGCCCGCGACGGCGGCGTCGGCGAGGAAGTCGGCCAGCGGGTAGTCACGGTCCAGGCCGAAGCCGACGACCAGCCGCCCTCGTGCGGCCAGATGGAGCCCCATCCGGCGCAGCACCTCGATCCGAGTGCTGGGCGCGACGAAGGTGACGACGTTGCCGGCGCAGAGGATGACGTCGAAGGGCTCGGTGACTCCGACCGACGGGAGGTCGAGTTCACTGAGGTCCTGGACCAGCCAGGTCGCCCCCGGCCGGAGGGCTCGGGCGTCGGCGATCAGTTCGTCGTCACCATCGACCCCGACGACGGCGTGCCCCTGGGCATGGAGCCACGCCGCATGGCGCCCGAAGCCACACCCTGCGTCCAGGATGCGCCCCTCGCGCGGCGCCATCGCGTCGATGAGGCGCGCCTCCCCCACCAGGTCCTGACCGGCCTCCTCGAGGGCACGGAAGCGCTCGATGTACCACTTGCTGTGACCTGGGTTCTCGGCACGCTGGAGGTCCCACAGGCTGGGTTCGCGGGTCATGGGGTCAATCCTTCCTCAACGACGAGGCGGGGTATGCCGCGGGAGTGACTCCGCGGCATACCCCGCCTGACGTGGTGCTCGGGTCTCAGCGGACCCGATCGGTGTCGACGATGTCGATCCGGACCTGCGTGCCGCCGGCCAGTGCGGTCATGACCGTGCGCAGCGCACTTGCGGTGCGCCCGCTGCGTCCGATGACGCGCCCGAGGTCGTCGGGGTGCACGCGCACCTCGAGGATCTCACCGCGGCGCAGCTCCTTGCGTCGCACGGCGACGTCGTCCTTGTGGTCGACGATGCCGGTGACGAGGTGCTCCAAGGCCTCCTCGAGCATGGATCAGGCCTCGTCCTTGGCGGCGTCGTCCGCGTCGGAGCTCACGCTCTCGCTCGCGGCGCCACTGCTGTCGGTGTCGGCGGCCGGGGCGACCTCGGCGTCGGCCGGAGCCTCAGCGCTGGCCTCGGCCGGAGCCTCGGCGACGGCCTCCTCCTTCTTGGGGGCGGCCTTCTTGCGCGGAGTGGTCGCGCCGGAGGCGTCGTCAGCGGACTTGCCCGCGGCGGCGACGGCTGCCTCGTAGAGGTCCTTCTTGGACGGCTTCGGCTCCTTGACGCGGACCGTGCCCTCCTCGTACTTCTTCAGCAGGGCGGCGACGGCCTCGGTCGGCTGGGCACCGTTGGACAGCCAGTAGTTGGCGCGGTCCAGGTCGATGTCGATGAGCGAGGGCTCCTCGGTGGGGTGGTACTTGCCGATCTCCTCGATCGCACGACCATCGCGCTTGGTGCGCGAATCCATGACGACGACGCGGTAGAACGGGGCGCGGATCTTGCCCATCCGCTTCAGGCGAATCTTGACGGCCACAGTGGGTCGCTCCATCTCGTGTTGTGGGCACGGCGAGACCGGCGGAGATTCACGCGCGGGGTACCGATGCCCTGGGTAGGCATCCGGTGCGGAGGAGCCGCACCGAAAGGTGTACGTCGGGACATTCTGCCAGAGCCGGGCAGAAGCCCCGAATCGGCACCTGAACGATCCTCCCAACACTGTTGCCGGATGCGTCCCCGACGAGGACGCTGGACGGGTGAGCACTTTGGTCAACCCCTACGGTCCGCCCCGCGCGGTCCTCCACCGGCCGAGCGTGCCCACGCTCGTGGGGCTGTTCGCGCTGTGCTCGCTCGCTGGGGTCGCCGGCCTGGTGGCCCTGGTCGGCCTCATGTCGATCGGGGTGTTCGTCGCGCCGTTCGCCCTCGGCCTGCTCGCCGCGCTGGCCGTCGCGGCCTTTGTCGTCCTCGTCCTCGCGGCCCGGCGGCGGACATGAGCGCCGGCGACACGGCATACCGCGTCGAGGCCCTCGGCCCGGCCACCTGGGACGCCTACGCGGCCCTCCTCGAGCGACACAACGGGGTCTTCGGCGGCTGCTGGTGCACCTGGTTCCACACGATGGTCGCCGACAAGCCGCGCGAGGCCGGGAAGAACCGCGAGCTCAAGGAGGAGCGGGTTCACCGTGGGACCTCGCATGCCGCGGTCGTCCTCAAGGGCGACGAGGCGGTCGCCTGGGCGCAGTACGGTCCGCCCGTGGAGCTGCCGAACGTCTACCACCGCAAGGAGCTCGAGGAGTCCGGTGACCCCGCGCCCGACTGGCGCATCACCTGCATGTTCGTCGGGAAGGGTCACCGCCGCCAGGGCCTGCTCCGGGTGGCGCTGCAGGGCGCGCTCGACCTCATCGCGCAGGCCGGTGGCGGGGTCGTCGAGGCCTACCCCCACGAGACGACGCCCGGAAAGAGGCAGTCGGTGCTCTATTCCGGCACGCGGGCCATGTTCGAGGACGCCGGCTTCGCCTTCATCCGGCCCAAGGGCAAGAACAACACGGTCATGCGCCGGGTCGTCCCGAGCGCGAGGGGCTGACCGGCCTCACCAGGCGTGCGGCTTGAAGTCCTTGAGGAAGACGCCGTACTGGTCCTCGCCGAGCTCGCCGAGGACGATCGGGTCATAGACGCGGGCCGCGCCGTCGACGAGGTCCAGCGGCGCTCGCCAGCCCTCGTCGGCGATCCGCAGTTTCTCGTGGTGAGGGCGCTCGTCAGTGATCCAGCCGGTGTCGACGGCGGTCATGAGGATCTGGTCGGTCTCGAACATCTCCCCCGCGCTGGTGCGCGTGAGCATGTTCAGGGCGGCCTTGGCCATGTTCGTGTGGGGGTGGCCGGAGCCCTTGTAGCGCCGCGAGAACTGCCCTTCCATTGCACTGACGTTGACGACATAGGCGCGCCGGGCTCCGGCCGCGACCGCCGCTCGCATCGAGGCGCGCAGGCGTGACACGAGCAGGAAGGGTGCCGTCGAGTTGCAGAGCTGGACCTCGAGGAGTTCGAGGGGATCGACCTCGTCGACCTGCTTGGTCCATGAGTTGGTTCTTGCGACGTCGGGGAGGAGCCCGCCGGCATCGATGGCGGTGCCCTCCCGGTGGGCAAGGGCGGACGCATGCCCGGCCACGAGCGCGCGGTCGGTGAGTGCCTGCGCGGACCGCTCGGCCAGGGCGCGGGCCGCAACAGCCTCGCTCTCCCCCTCGTGGTGGGCAACCCGGTGTGCCGCAAGAGTTCCCACGAGATTGGCGGGGTGGGCATCACTGATGTGGTCGAAGGTCACCAGCTCAGGCAGTGGTATGCCGCGGGGCAGCGGTGCGCTCTCGCCGTCCACGAGATGGGTGTAGGCGCCGGGGCTGCGCCGCACCGTCTGGCAGGCATTGTTGATGAGGATGTCGAGGGGGCCGGCGGCGGCGACCTCGTCGGCCAGCGCGACGACCTGGGTGGGATCGCGCAGGTCGATGCCGACGATCTTCAGCCGGTCGATCCACTGCGCGTTGTCCTCCTGGGCGGTGAAGCGGCGCACGGCATCGCGCGGGAAGCGGGTCGTGATGGTCAGGTGGGCACCGTCGCGCAGGAGCATGAGCGCGATGTACATCCCGATCTTGGCGCGGCCGCCGGTGAGAAGGGCACGTTTGCCGGTCAGGTCGGTGCGCTGGTTGCGCTTGGCGTGACTGGTTGCGGCGCAGTCCGGGCAGAGCCAGTGGTAGAAGGCATCGACCACCCGGTAGTCCGCCTTGCAGATGTAGCAGCCGCGAGGCGTGACCAACTCCCCGACGGTGGTGCCGACGGGCGGGACCGTGAGCAGGATGCCCTTGGTCTCGTCGTCGATCCGCAGCGGCGAACCGGTCGCCGTCAGGGCGATGATCGCCTCGTCGTGCTCGATGTCGGGGCGGCGCGCCTCGCGGCGACGGGCCTTGCGGATGTGCTTGTACATCCGGCTCGAGGCTCGCTTGACCGCCTGGATGGCCGGGTCGTCGGGGTCGAGGTCGGGGAGGGTGGCGAGGACCCGCAAGGTGGTCTCGAGGTCGGCCTTGTCGAGGGCGCTCCCGCTCGTGTCGATCCCGGCCTCCTCGGAGGGTGGGGAATGGGGGCGCTGGCGCCCCTGCATACCGCCCTCGTTCGTCACCGCGGCATCGTATGCCGCGAGCGGTCGTTCCTCGGGCCGACCCCCGCTGCCGCGCGACCCAGTCTTCCAGAATCGATTGACGCGGATGGACACGGCGAGACATTGCTTCTCGGTGCCGGACCGGGCCTTAGATGGTGCGCCCGCGCAGCACGATCGCGATCGGGATGCGCAGCACCCCCAGGTCGTCCCTGGGATCACCGGCCAGGACCAGGAGGTCCGCGTCGGCGCCCTCCTCCAACGCCGGGCGCCCGAGCCAACGCCGGGCCGCCCACGAGCCGGCGTCGAGCGCCTCGGCATTGCTGAAGCCGCAGGCGAGCAGTTCGTGCATCTCGTCGACCACCAGGCCGTGCGCGATGCGGCCCCCGCCGTCCGTGCCGACGTAGATCGGTATGCCGGCCTCGCGGGCAGCCGCGATCGTTGCGTGCCGCCGGGCGTGCAGGTCGAGCATGTGCGCGGCATACGTGGGGAAACGCCCGGCGCCGGCGGCGATCGAGGGAAAGGTGTCGATGTTGACGAGCGTCGGCACGATGCTGATCTGCTGCGCCGCAAAGGTGGCGATCGTCGCCTCGGTCAGCCCGGTCGCGTGCTCGATGCAGTCGGTGCCGGCTTCCGCGAAGTCGTGGAGCGACTCCTCCTCGAAGCAGTGCGCGGTCACTCGCGCCCCTTCCTCGTGGGCCGCCGCGATCGCCTCGGTGAGGACATCGACCGGCCAGCACGGCGCGAGGTCGCCGACCTCGCGATCGATCCAGTCCCCCACGAGTTTGACCCACCCGTCGCCGGCCCGGGCCTCGACCCGGACCTGCGCGACCAGGTCCTCGGGCTCGACCTCCCACGCGTAGTTGCGGATGTAGCGGCGAGGGCGTGCGATGTGGCGCCCGGCGCGGATGATCCGCGGGAGGTCCTCCCGGTCGTCCACCCAGCGCGTGTCGCCCGGTTGACCGGCATCGCGGATGAGCAGTGTGCCGTGGTCCCGATCGGTCAGCGCCTGCTGCTCGGCGACCTCCCGCGGCACCTCACCGTGAGGGCCGAGGCCGACATGGCAGTGGGCGTCGACCAGCCCCGGCACGACGTGGCCGGCCAGGGTCGTCACCTCGTGCGCGCCGGTGGGCCGCTCGAAGGTCAGCCGATCACCGATGACCCACGCCTGGTCCCTCACCTCGTCGGGGCCGACGAGGATCGGGCCGGTCAGGTGCAGCACCGTCGCCATGTCGAGAGCCTAGCCCTCACGGGACCGTTGCCGATGCTCGCGATGGCCCGAGGTACCTTGGACCACGCGTCGACGGTCGTCGCCGCGCTGATTAGTCGATCGCCGCGGGGCGATGAGGAGGACGCGTGACCACGGCCCAGTGGGAGGTCCCCCCGCGCAAGCGCAAGATCCTCTTCGGCGAGATGCTCGTGTTCGCCATCCTCAGCCTCATTGCGGCCGCCGTGCTCTCGATCGAGGCGATCACTCTCGCCAAGAACCCCGATGCCGTCCTGAGTTGCTCGTTCAACACGTGGATCGACTGCGCCAAGGTCGGCTCGACCTGGCAGGCGAACGTCCTCGGCTTCCCCAACGCCTTTCTCGGCCTGGTGTCCGAGCCGGTCGTCATGACGATCGCCGTCGCCTCGCTGGCCGGGGTGCGCTTCCCGCGGTGGTTCATGTTCACCGCGAATGTCTGCTACCTGCTCGGCGTCATCTTTGCCTATTGGCTGCTCTGGCAGTCCACCTATGTCATCGACGCCCTCTGCCCCTGGTGCCTGCTCGTCACGGTCTCCACGACCTTCGTCTTCACCTCGATGACCCAGTGGAACATCCGGGAGAACAACCTCTTCCTTCCCGAGGGGCTCCAGGCCAAGGCCTTCGCCTTCGTCGACAAGGGCTGGTTCACGGTCAGCGTCATCGCCTGGTTCGCGTTGATCATCGTCCTCGAACTGCTCAAGTGGGGTCACCGCTTCCTATGAGCCAGCGACGCGTGGCCCTGGTCACCGGCGGCAGCCGCGGCATCGGTCGCGCGATCGCCCAGGACCTCGGGCGTGACTGGCACGTCCTTGTCGGGGGCCGCACGTCAGCGGCGGTCGCACCGGTCGTCGCCTCCCTCCCCTCCGCCGAGCCCTTCGTCTGCGACCTCGCCGACGAGGAGGCGACCGCCCTCGCCGCACGCCGGATCTCCCACCTCGACGCCCTCGTCCACTCCGCCGGGATCGCGCTCGGAGGGCACATCGCGGACCTCACGCGCGACCAGCTGCGCCACATCTTCGAGGTGAACGTCATTGCGGTCGCCGACCTCACCCGGCTGCTGCTCCCGCTGCTCCGCGCCTCTGGCGACGGACATGTCGTCGCCCTCAACAGCGGCTCCGGCTTCGCGAGCGGCCAACCCGGCTCCACGGCATACAACGGGAGCAAGCATGCGCTCCGGGTGCTCACCGATGCCCTGCGCGAGGAGGAGCGCGGGCGGGTGCGCGTCACCTCGATCCACCCCGGTCGGACCGACTCCGACATGCAGCGGCAGCTCCAGGCGACGAGCGGCCGGGACTACCGCGCCGAGGACTTCGTCCGACCCGAAACCGTTGCGGCACTGGTGCGCACGGCACTCGAGACCTCGCCGGAGGCACAACTGGAGACGCTGTCGGTGCGCCCCGTCGTCACGAGCTGAGCGGGGCGCGCAGCAGGCGCGTGATCGTCTCGACGACGACGCCGGGCCTGTCGGCGTGGACCCAATGGCCGGCGCCCTTGACCGTCACCTGCCGGACCCGAGGAAAGTAGGTCCGCATCGTCTCGACGTCGGCGTCGGTGATGTACTCCGACTCTCCACCGCGCAACCACACCACCGGCCCCGGGTATGCCGCGCAGCCGGCGACCGCTGCAGTCGGCCAGTCCGCGATGACCGAGGCGGTGCCCTGGGCGGCATCGGCGGCAAAGAGCTCGACGTTCGCCTGCCAGCGCCAATGGTCGCCCTCGCGGCGGAGATTCTGCAGGAGGAACGCGCGCACACCGGGGTCGGGCTCGACCTCACGCGCATACCATTCGTCCGCGTCGGCGCGAGAGGCCAACTGCGACAAGGGCATCCGTTGCATGCCCTCGATGTAGCCGCGGAAGCGATGCAGGTCGCCGTAGGACTTGGGAGCGATGTCGACGATGCACAGGCGCTCGATGAGCTCGGCGTGCTGGAGGGCGGCGACCATGGCGGTCTTGCCGCCGAGGGAGTGACCGACGAGGGTCCACCGCTCCCCGGGGGCCGCCGCGCTGAGGGTGTCGGCGAGTTGCGCGGCATACCCCTCGAAGGAGAAGGCGCCGGACCACGGTGAGCGCCCGTGGTCCGGAAGGTCGACGAGCAGAGCCCGCGCCTGCGTGCCTGAGGGGCCGCTGACCGCCTTCGCGATCTGCATCCAGTTCCGGCCTTGCCCGAAAAGGCCGTGGCAGAAGGCGATTCGCGGTCCTGCCGTGCCGACAGACAGGGTGTGCAGGCTCACTTGCCCAAGAACTTCTCGAAACCGGGAGGCAGTTGAGAGGTGTCAAGGGCGCTGGCGTCCAGTCGTGATGTGCCCGACGGGGTGCCGAAGGCGCTCCCCCCGGACCCCTTCGCCGCGGACGCGCGCGCCTCGGCGGCCCGCTTCGCCGGATTGCCCGACTTCGACTTCTTGCGCTGCGGCGCCGGCTGGCGACCCTTCTTGCCGGCACCACCACCCAGGCCCGGCATACCGGGAATGCCGCCACCGCGCGCGAGCGACTTCATCATCTTCTGCGCCTCGCCGAATCGCTCGAGGAGGGCATTGACCTCAGAGGCCGTGACCCCCGACCCCTTGGCGATACGGGCGCGGCGCGAGCCGTTGATCTGCTTGGGGTGGGTCCGCTCGAAGGGTGTCATCGACTGGACCATCGCCTCCACCCGGTCGAACTCACGCTCGTCGAGGGCGTCGAGTTGGGCGCGCATCTGGCCCATGCCCGGCATCATCCCGAGCATCGACTTCAGCGAGCCCATCTTCTTGATGGCCGCCATCTGCTGGAGGAAGTCGTCGAAGGTGAAGTCCTCCTGGGCGAGGAACTTGCGCTCCATCTCCTGCACGTGGCGCTGGTCGAAGGCCTTTTCGGCCTGCTCGATGAGAGTGAGGACGTCACCCATGTCGAGGATGCGCGAGGCCATCCGATCGGGGTGGAAGACCTCGAAGTCCTTGACGCCCTCACCGGTCGAGGCGAACATGATCGGCCGCCCGGTCACCGAGGCCACCGACAGTGCCGCGCCACCGCGGGCGTCACCGTCGAGCTTGGACAGGACGACACCGGTGAAGTCCACGCCGTGGAGGAAGGCCTCGGCGGTGTCGACCGCGGCCTGGCCGATCATGGCGTCGATGACGAACAGGACCTCGTCGGGCTGGATCGCGGCGCGAATGTCCGCGGCCTGCTGCATGAGGTTCTCGTCGACCGCCAGGCGGCCGGCCGTGTCGACGATGACGACGGAGTAGAGCTTGTTGCAGGCTTCCTGGATACCCGCCTCGGCGACCGCGACGGGGTCGCCGAAGGATCGGGTCCCCTCGATGGCACCGGTGACCGCGTCGTGCCCGGCGATGTTGCCGCGCTCCGGCGCGAAAACCGGAACGCCGGCGCGCTGGCCCACGACCTCCAACTGGGTGACGGCATTGGGGCGCTGGAGGTCGGCGGCGACGAGCAGTGGCGTCTGCCCCTGGTCCTTGAGGAACTTGCCGAGCTTGCCGGCCAAGGTCGTCTTGCCCGAGCCCTGGAGGCCGGCAAGCATGATGACGGTCGGTGGATTCTTGGCCAGCCGGAGCTTGCGGGTCTCGCCACCGAGGATCGAGACGAGTTCGTCGTTGACGATCTTGACGACCTGCTGCGCCGGGTTCAGCGCTCCCGAGACCTCAGCGCCGAGAGCGCGCTCGCGCACGGCGCTCGTGAACTCCTTGACCACCGGGAGGGCGACATCGGCATCGAGGAGGGCGAGCCGGATGTCACGAACCGTCTTGTTGACGTCGGACTCCGAGAGCCGCCCCTTGGTGCGGAGGTTCTTGAAGGTCGCGGTCAGGCGATCAGAGAGACTGTTGAACACCGCACAAGGCTAACCGAGTCCCCCTTCCCCCCAGGACCGAGAAGGCGGCAGCAGCCGGCGGCATACCTCCACTGTCGGCCCGCGTGACCCGCGCGGCGAGTGAACTGGCGGCCCTGGTCGTCGCCGAGTCAGCCGCGGTCGCGCGGTTCACCCCCGGCGCTGAACCTCGTCGGCGTGCAGCTGCACACCAGCGTGACCCCGTTCAGTCAGCTCCTGGCTGGCCATTGCGGCCACTGATCGCGTCCAGAGGGCCGGTTCCTCCATCGGCCCTCAGGACTCGCAGGTGTCGATGACCAGCCCGACGACCTGCGCGACTTGTGCCGGGGCAAGCGGGCGATCGGCCACATCGGTCAGGTAGAAGGTGTCGAGGGTCTGACCTGCATAGGTCGCCACGTGGGCCGAGCGCACCGAGATCCCGGCACGAGTGAACGTGCGGCCCAGATCGTGGAGCAGTGCGGGCCGATCCTGGGCGCGTACTTCGAGCACGGTGGCGTCCGGGCTCGCGCCCGGCACGATCATCGCGCGGGCCTGGCCCGGTGAGGCCGTGTCCGCCGTCGCACTGGGCCGCGTCGGCCGGTTGCGCCGTTTCTCCAGGGCGACCAACGGGCTCAGGTCGCCCGTGGCCAGCCGCTCGATCAGACGCCCAATCCGCGCCGGGTCCGGGTTCTCCACACGAGGGGACTCGACATGCCACTCGTTGACCGCCAGCCCATCGAGGGTGCGCACGATGGCGGTCCGGACGATGAGGCCCTCGACGGCCAGCACGCCCGCCGTGTCGGCGAACAGGCCCAAGCGGTCGGTCGAGATGATGTCGAGCCGCCACGCCGACCCCGACGACCGGGCCTCGACGTGCACCCGCCCAGCGCGCACGGCACGTTCGACATCGGCCGGTTGCGCCCGGGGAGCAGGGTCGTCCGGTTCGGGCGCGTCGGGGTCGAGCCGGGCACGCACGGCGGTGGTGAGTTGAGCCACGAGGGAGGACCTCCAGTCCGTCCAGGCCGCCGGTCCGGCGGCCGCTGCGTCGGCCTCGGTGAGGGCCCGCAGCAGGTCGAAGCCAGCCAGGGTGCCACCCGAGGCGCTGATCGCTGCCTCGACGGTCCCGGGGTCGGCATGGTCGCGTCGAGTGGCCAGCTCGACGAGGGTCAGGTGCTCCCGCACCAATCGTTCGACGAGCGCCACATCGGCCTCTGGATGGCCCATCCGCTCGACGATGGCACGGGCGAGCGGGGCGCCCTCGAGGCTGTGGTCGCGGGCACCCTTCACCTTGCCGATGTCGTGCAGAAGTGCCGCGATGAGCAGCAGGTCGGGCCGGGAGACCTCGCGAACCATCCCGCCGGCGTGCACCACCGTCTCGACGAGGTGACGATCCACCGTGTGTCGATGCACGGGGCTGCGCTGCGGCCGCGAGCGGACGGCACTCCACTCCGGGAACCAGCTGCCGATGATGCCGGCTTGGTCGAGGCCCTCCCAGACGGGCACGAGGCCCGGCCCCGACGCGAGCAAATTGCCCAACTGCTCACGTGCCTCGTCGGGCCAGGGCACAGGAAGGGGCGGAACCTTGGCCAGGTTGGTCAGGGTCGCGGGAGCGATCGGTACTCCATGGGTGGCCGCCAGGGCGGCCGCTCGGAGAGGCAGAACCGGGTCGGTGAGCAGCCGATCGTGCCCGAGGACGAGTTCACCGTCGCTGACGAAGAGTCCGTAGCCGAGCGGAGTCATCTGCGGGCGGCGTGGGCCCACCCTGAGCAGGCGTGCCCGCTGGGCCTGACTCGCGCGACGCATCGCTGCATCGAGCGAATGAGCAATCACCCGCCCGGCGTCGGAGATCTCGGTGAGCAGGTCGTCGGCGTCGTCGTGTCCGAGGAGTGCCGCCACCGCGTCATGGTCCTGGCGCAGCAGCCGGTCACGGCCACGTCCGGTGACGACATGGATCGCGTCACGCACGTCGAGCAACAGCCCGGTCGCGGTGACGACCTCGCCACGGGGTCGCTGGGCGAGCCACGCCTCGGCCAGGGCGGCGAGAATGGTGAGGTCTCGCAGGCCACCCTTGGCCTCCTTGATCTCCGGTTCAAGGCTCTGGGCAAGGTCACCGTGCCGGGTGTGGCGGGCGGCCAACGACTCCAGCATCTCGGGCAGGCGCCGTCGTGCCGCCCCCCGCCAATCGTGGGCGACCGTGGCACGAGCCGCCGTCACCAGTTCGCGGTCGCCGGCGACCCAGGACAGATCGAGCAACCCTATGGTCGCCGTCAGGTCGGCCTGGGCCACCGAACGGCACTGGGCGACGGTGCGGACACTGTGGTCGAGCTTCACCCCGGCGTCCCAGATCGGGTACCAGATCCGGTCGGCGAGTGCGTTGATCGCCGACTCGGACAAGACCCGCCCGCTGTGGAGCAGCACGAGGTCGACGTCACTGAGCGGCCCCGGGTCGTCCCGCCCCAAACTGCCCACCGCTGCGAGTGCGACACCGTCCGTGCGCATGCCCGCCGTGGCCCCACGCCACAGCCCGGCCAACCAGGCCCGGGTGTGGTTGGCGAGCGCGGCGCGGCGCCGAGGCCCCGCCGTCGTGTCGTCGAATGAACGCACGTCCGCGATCGCGAGCCGAGCGGCCTGCTCCTCGGTCGTCGTCATGACTCTCCTTGTCAAGCGTCGAGTGCTGGTGCCGGTGCCTGCGCTCCGACACCAGCACTCGACTGGCTCAGGGTGGATGGTGATCGGCTGATCAGAGGGCTTCGGCGCCGCGCTCGCCGGTGCGGACCCGGACGACCTCCTCGACCGGCACGACCCAGATCTTCCCGTCGCCGATGCGACCGGTCTGGGCGGCCTTGAGGATGATGTCGGCGACGGATGAGGCGTCGAAGTCCTCGACGAGGATCTCCAGTCGGACCTTGGGCACGAAGTCGATCTGGTACTCGGCGCCGCGGTAGACCTCGGCGTGCCCGCGCTGCCGTCCGTAACCGGAGGCCTCGCTGACCGTCATGCCGGTGATCCCGAACGCCTCCAGGGCGTTCTTGACCTCGTCGAGTTGGTGCGGCTTGATGACGGCGGTGACGAGCTTCATCACTTGGCTCCTTCCGGGGAGAGGCTCTCGGTGTGGTGGCGGGCGTCGTGGATCGGACCCGATCCTGAGACTCCCACCCGGCCACCGCGGGAGACCAGGTCGTAGGCGGTCTCGGCGTGCTCCGCAGTGTCGATGCCGGCGGTCTCGGCATCGGCCGGGATCCGCCAGCCCATGGTGGCCTTCAGGGCGAGGGCGATGACCGTGGTGACCACGCCGGTGATGACGAGGGAGGCGAGGGCGATGACGATCTGGATGATCGTCTGGTCGAGGCCCTTGCCGTAGAAGAGGCCGGTCGAGGTGGAGAGCAGGCCGGCACCGACGGTGCCCCAGAGGCCGGCGACCAGGTGGACACCGACGACGTCGAGGCTGTCGTCGTAACCGAAGCGGAACTTCAGCCCCACGGCATACGCGGCGAGGACACCGGCGACCAGGCCCAGGATGATCGACCCCATCGGCGAGAGCGCACCACACGCCGGGGTGATGGCGACCAGACCCGCCACGACGCCGGAGGCGGCGCCGATCGACGTCGCGTGGCCGTCGCGGAGCTTCTCGACGAGCAACCAGCCCATCATGGCCGCGCACGTCGCGACGGTCGTGTTGACCCAGACGAGGGCCGCCGTCTCGTCGGCGGCGAGCTCGGAGCCGGCGTTGAAGCCGAACCAGCCGAACCACAGCATCCCGGCGCCGATCATGGTGAGCGGCACGTTGTGCGGCCGCATGGCCTGCTTGCCGAAGCCGAGGCGCTTGCCGACGACCAGGGCGAGGACCAGGCCGGCCATACCGGCGTTGATGTGGACGACGGTGCCACCGGCGAAGTCGATCGGCGCGACGTTGGCGGCCCCGTCGGTCGACCCGAAGATCAGTGAGGACAGGCCGGACTCACTGCCGGACAGCAGACCACCACCCCACACCATGTGCGCGATCGGGAAGTAGGCCAAGGTGACCCAGAGGCCGGAGAACACCAGCCAGGTGGAGAACTTGACCCGGTCCGCGATGGCGCCGCTGATCAGGGCCACCGTGATGACGGCGAAGGTCAACTGGAAGCCGACGAAGATCAACTCGGGGATGTTGCCGTAACCCTCGTAACCGAACGGGTTGACGAGCCCGTCGGTCCCGGCCAGGCCGAGCTTCTCGAAGGGGTTGGCGATGATGCCACCGATGTCTTCGCTGCCGAAGGCCATCGAGTAGCCGTAGATGACGTAGATCAGCCCGACGACCCCGAAGGCGCCGAAACTCATCATCATCATGTTGAGGACCGATTTGGCCCGGGACATGCCTCCGTAGAAGAGAGCCAGTCCGGGGACGGTCATGAACAGGACGAGGGAGGCGCAGACGATGAGGAACGCCGTCGCGGCGTAGTCGATCGTGGGCGCCTCGGCCATGGGCAAGGTTGCGATGCTCATGGCGAGGACTCTGCGCGTCTCGCGTTAAGGCCGGTCTCAGGTCGTGTTACGCCCGTGTTGCGGTCGGGCGCGCGCGGTTGCCTTTGCGTTTCATCCCGGGCCCCGTCCCACTGTGTGGGACACGGACGATCAGTCGAGGATTGCGGAGACGAAGGCCTCAGGGTCGAAGGGTGCCAGGTCGTCCGGGCCCTCTCCGAGGCCGACCAGTTTCACCGGCACGCCGAGTTGGCGCTGGACGGCGACGACGATGCCACCCTTGGCGGTGCCGTCGAGCTTGGTGAGCACGATGCCGGTGACGTCGACGACCTGGCCGAAGACCTCGGCCTGACGCAGGCCGTTCTGTCCGGTGGTCGCGTCGAGGACGAGGAGCACCTCGTCGACCGGGGACTGCTTCTCGATGACCCGCTTGACCTTGCCGAGTTCGTCCATCAGGCCGACCTTGTTGTGCAGGCGGCCGGCCGTGTCGATGACGACCACATCGGCCTCGAGTTCTGCGCCGGCCTTCACGGCGTCGAAAGCCACTGCCGCCGGGTCGGCACCTTCACGGTCCGAGCGGATCGTCGGCACGCCGACGCGCTCCCCCCAGGTCTGCAACTGGTCGGCCGCGGCCGCGCGGAAGGTGTCGGCGGCGCCGAGCACGACGTCCTTGTCCTCGGCGACCAGCACGCGGGCCAACTTGCCGACCGTGGTCGTCTTGCCGGTGCCGTTGACACCGACCACCAGCACGACGGCAGGGCGCCCCTCGATGCGCGAGTTGGCGACCGACCGGTCCATCGACGGGTCGACGAGGGCGAGCAGGTCTTCGTGGAGCCAGCGGCGCACGCTGGCCTCGTCCGTGGTGTTCTCGATCTTGACCCGGGTGCGCAGCTTGTCGACCAGTTCGGTCGTGGCCTGGACGCCGAGGTCCGCGGCGAGCAGGGTGTCCTCGACCTCCTCCCAGGCCTCCTCGTCGAGTTGGCCCCGGGAGAGGAGCGCGAGCAGGCCCTTGCCGAGCGCGGAGTTCGAACGGGCCAGCCGCGCGCGCAGGCGCTGGAGGCGACCAGCAGGTGCGTCGGGGGTCTCGACCGTGGGCCGGCTGGGAGGCGGTGGGAGGGTTTCCTCGGTGACCTCGGTCGACTCGGCGGGCGGAGGCAGCGTGTCGACCGGTGCCCGACTCGGCGCAGTGGTGGGCGAGTCATTCGCCTCCTGCGATGTCGGCGATGTCGTCGACGGCTGTCCGCTGGGCGGCGCAGGGAGGTCCTTGGTGCGCCCAGCCCTGCCACGGAGCAGGCCGAAGGTCAGGCCGCCGAGGATGACGAGGATGCCGACCGCGACGGCAAGGTACTCCCACAGGGTGTCGATCGCACTCACCGCTTCATCCTCCCAGCCCGGCGGTCGTCACCCAAACCCGTCAGAAGATCGCGACCCGCTGGGAGGGCTCGAGCCACATGCCGTCCTCGGCGGTGGTGGCGAAGGCCTCGTGGAAAGCGTCAAGGTTGCGGGCCACCCGGGCGCGCAGGTCCATGGGGGCATGCGGGTCGACCTGCACCAACCGCTTGGCCTCGGCCTCGCGTGCCTTCCCGCGCCACACCTGCGCCCATCCGAGGAAGAACCGCTGGTCCGGGGTGTAGCCGTCGAGATCCGTCGCGCCCGCGCCTTCGCGCGCGATCCGATAGGCCGCCAGGCCGATCGCCAGGCCGCACAGGTCGCCGATGTTCTCGCCGACCGTCAGGGCACCGTTGACCTTCTGCCCCGGCGCATCGTCGGGCTCGAGCTGGTCGAACTGGGCGATGAGGGCGGAGGCCCGCTCGGTGAATCGGGCTCGGTCCTCGTCCGTCCACCAGTTGCGCAGGTTGCCGGTGCCGTCGAACTGTGACCCCTGGTCGTCGAAGCCATGCCCGATCTCGTGGCCGATGACTGCCCCGATGCCGCCGTAGTTGACCGCGTCGTCGGCGTCGACGTCGAAGAAGGGCGGCTGCAGGATGGCCGCCGGGAAGACGATCTCGTTCAGTCCGGGGTTGTAGTAGGCATTGACCGTCTGGGGTGTCATGAACCACTCGCTGCGGTCGACCGGCGAGCCCAACTTCGCCAGGTTGCGGTCGCCCTCAACCCTCGCGGACCGCCGGACGTTCCCCACCAGGTCCTCGGCCTCGATGGTCAGGGCCGAGTAGTCCTTCCACGTGTCCGGGTAGCCCACCTTCGGGGTGAAGGCCGCCAGCTTCGCGTGAGCCTGGGCTCGGGTATCCGGCCCCATCCACGCCAAGGAGTCAAAGGCCTGGCCGAAGGCCGTCACGAGGTTGGCGACCAGGTCGGTCATTGCCGTCTTGGCGTGCGGGGGGAAGTGCCGCTCGACATAGAGCTGGCCGACCGCCTCCCCGAGGGCGCCCTCCACGAGCGTGACGCCCCGCTTCCAGCGGTCGCGGATCTGGGGCACGCCGGACAGGGTGCGTCCGTAGAGGTCGAAGTTCTCTTCGACGAAGGCCTGCGGCAGGTAGGGCGCCCAACCATGGACGACCTGCCAGCGCAGCCAGTCGCGCCAGTCGGCCATGCCCACCTCGGTCAGGGCGGTCGCCATCGCCGTGAGATAGCTCGGCTGCCGGGCGATCACCGCGTCGAGAGTGTGCGACGGCGCCTCCATCGCTGCCAGGTAGGTGGACCAGTCCAGTCCCGGCGTCAGTTCGGCCAGTCCTGCGGGATCGACCAGGGTGTAGGTCTTGACCGGGTCACGGTTGGTCACCTTGTCCCAGTGCGCGCTCGCCAGCCTCGTCTCCAGCGCCAGGATGCGGTCCGCGGCCGCCTGGGGGTCGGGTTGAGCGGCGAGCGTGAGCATGCGCGCGATGTGCTCTCGGTATGCCGCGCGCACCCCTTCGTGGCGCTCCTCGCGGTAGTAGGACTCATCGGGCAGGCCGATGCCGCCTTGCTCGAGATAGACGACATACCGGCTCGAGTCGCGGTCATCGGTGTTGACGAAGGCATGGACGAGCCCGCCGAAACCGTCGCGGGCAAATCGGCCCAATGCGGCGACGACGTCCTGCGGAGTCCGTGCGGACGCGGCGAGGGCAAGGTCGTCCGTGATCGGACCCAGCCCGAGGGCATCGATCCGCTCGGTGTCCATGAAACTGGAGTAGAGGTCGCCGACCTTGGCTGCCACCGAGCCCGCCTCGGGTGACGAGGCGGCCACCTCGGTGATGATGTCGCGCACCTGCTCCTCGGCCTGCTCCCGGAGCACATCGAAGGTGCCATAGCGACCGCGATCAGCCGGGATCTCGGTCCGGTCGAGCCATCGTCCGTTGGTGTGCCGGAAGAGGTCGTCCTGGGGCCGGATGGTGGGGTCGATCGAGGCGGTGTCGAGGCCGGAGCGCACGGGTGGTCTCCTCTGCCGGGCAGAGCCGGCGGTCAGGGGCGAGTCGTCGTTCCCATCAGATCACACCGACCCGACAGTGCGCCCCCGGAGGAGTCAGCGGTGTGCCGCCTCGCGAGCACGGCGCGGCCGGACCTGGTCGCTGCGCTCGCGCAGCGCGCCGACGACCTCTTCGCCGCGGGCCGTGAGCAGGTCACGCCCCTCGCGCCGCGCGGGGACAGCGACAAGGGCGACGACCGCGAGGGCAAGGCCCATGCACAGCAGGGTGGCGAGGACAAGAGCGGTCATGTCATCTAGGGTGACGCACGCGGCGCGGCATACCCAAATCGACACACGGGACAAGCCCGGTCAGGGGCGGGACGCGTCCGACTGACCGAGGGCTAGGCTTGCCGATCGTGACGACGGACACCGAGGTCGGCCCAGCGGCCGGCGATGGACACCACCCCCCTCGACCTCGCAAACGCCGCCGGCTGCCGCTCATCGTCGAAATCCTCTTGGCGCTGGCCGCTGTCGCCTTGGTCCAGACCTTCCTCGTCAAGCCCTTCGGGGTGCCGTCGCAGTCGATGGAGCAGACCCTCAAGATCGGCGATCGCATCGTCGTCAATCGGCTCGACGACACGGTGAATCGCGGCGACATCATCGTCTTCGGCCACGGCGACACCTGGCAGACCTCGAAGCGCGCCCCGGACAGCAACCTGGTCAAGCGAATCGTGCGCACCTTCGGGGACATCACGGGGATGGGGCCGAGCAACACCAACTACACGGTCAAGCGGGTCATCGGCCTCCCGGGGGACAAGGTCTCCTGCTGCTCACCCGACGGCAAGGTGCTCGTCAACGGACTCCCCCGCACCGAGCCCTATGTCTACGAGGACCTCCCCTTCGTGGCGGGCTCGTGCAAGGACACCGCCAACGCCTCACCTCGCTGCTTCGGCACGATCACCGTCCCGGCCCACAGTTATCTCGTCCTGGGTGACCATCGCTCCCAGTCGGCGGACAGCGTGATCGCCTGCCGATCCTCGACGTCGGCGTCAGGGTGCGCGAAGTTCGTCGATGAGGACCGAATAGTGGGGCCGGTGGTCTTCCGACTGTGGCCACTGGGGAGTTTCGGCACCATCGATTGACCGATCGCCTGACCTCCCGGGCCGAGGCCGAGAGGCCGATCCGGGTCAGGCGCTGGCCGTCGCCACGTCACGCAATCGCTGGGACACCACCGTCGTGATGCCGTCGCCACGCATCGTCACGCCGTAGAGCGCGTCGGCGATCTCCATCGTCTTCTTCTGGTGGGTGATGACGATGAGTTGGCTGCTGTCCCGCAACTCCTCGAAGAGGGTGATGAGGCGGCCCAGGTTGGTGTCGTCGAGGGCTGCCTCGACCTCGTCCATGATGTAGAACGGGCTCGGCCGGGCCTTGAAGATCGACACCAGCAGGGCGACGGCGACCAGGGAGCGCTCACCACCGGAGAGCAGCGAAAGCCGCTTGACCTTCTTGCCCGGAGGGCGGGCCTCGACCTCGATGCCCGTCGTCAGCATGTCCGAGGGATCGGTGAGCACGAGCCGGCCCTGACCGCCGGGGAAGAGCCGATCGAAGACGCGCTCGAAGTGGGCCGCCGTGTCGTGGTAGGCCTCGGTGAAGACCTCCTCGACGCGCTCGTCGACCTCTTTGACGATGTCGAGCAGGTCGCGCTTGGACTTCTTGAGGTCCTCCAACTGCTCGACGAGGAACTTGTGGCGCTCCTCGAGCGCGGCGAACTGCTCGAGCGCGAGTGGGTTGACGCGACCAAGAGCGGACAGACCACGCTCCGCGCGGCGCAGCCGCTTCTCCTGATCCTCGCGGACGAAACTGCCGGGCTCGGGCAGCTCACCCTCGTGATCGGGCCCGGCAATGAACGGAATCGGTTGCTGTGGACCGAAATCCTCCATGAGAACTTCGGGGTCGATGCCGAGTTCTTCGATCGCTTTCGCCTGGAGTTGCTCGATCCGGGCCACCTGGCGCGCGCGGGCGACCTCGTCGCGGTGGGCGGTGTCGGTGAGTTCACGCAGCTCGTCCTGGTGAACACTCATCTGCTGCCGGAGGACATGGATGGCCTGGTCGCGCTCGGCGCGCCCGGTCTCGGCCCGGTCACGGGCCTGGGCGGCGGTTCCGAGGGCGGTCGCGATTCGCTCGTGGGCGTATGCCGCGGCGACGGCGACCGCTTCGGCGATGCCCGCCTCCCGCTGGCGACGCTCCTGCCGCTGACGCAACCGCTCGCGCGCGGCGAGTTCGTTGCGGGCGGCGCCCTCGAGGGATTCGGCGCGGCCCTTGACGGCGCGGGCCCGCTCCTCCTTCGTGCGTAGCGTGAGCCGCAACTCGGTCTCGTGAGTGCGGGCCTTGCTCGCCTCGAGTTCGAGCCGGTCGCGCTCATCCGTGGAGGGCTCTTCGACCTCGTCGGGCTGCGCCGAGGCCTCTTCGAGCCGGGCGGCGAGCGCGGTGAGCTCGGCCTGATCCGTCTCCAGGGCTCGGCGTGCTTCGGAAATCGCACGCGTCGTGCGGTCTGCCTCCGCGCGGGCGTTGCGAGCCGCCGCGCCCAAGGTACCGAGCCGCTCGGCGACGGCGGCCATCCGGGCGTCGGACTCGTGCAGCGCCTCCAGGGCGGCGTCGACGCGGGCGGCGACGTCCTTGGCCTTCTCGCGGGCGGTGACGAGGGCGAACTTGGCCCGGTCGGCGCGGCTGCTCGCCTCCTCGACGCTCTGGCGGGTCTCGTCGGCGGCCGCCTGCAGCTCGAGGGTGCTCTGGCCCGAGCTGGACCCGCCGCGGACGTAGCCGGGGCCGAAGACGTCGCCGTCGGCTGTGACCGCCGTGACGCCGTCGCCGCGCGCGACCAGCGCGAGGGCGTGCGGGACGCTCGGCACGAGGGCGACCCGCTCCAGGAGCTGCTCGACCGCGGGGGCGACCTCGGCGGGGGCGTCGACGACGTCGCGGGCCCAGACAGCGCCGGCGTCGAGGGACGGCCAGGTCGACGGGTCGATCCGGCGCGCCGTGTCGGCGACGAGCATGGCGGCCTGGCCGGCGTCCTCGCTGCGCAGGCGGTCCAGGGCGGAGGCTGCCTGCGCCGAGGAGCCGACCGCGAGGGCCTCGGAGGCCCACCCCAGGGCCGCGGCGACGGCGTGCTCGTGCCCGCCGGTGACGGTGAGCAGCGTCGAGACGGCTCCGACGATCCCGTGCTCGGCGCGCTGGTCGTCCGCGGCCGCGAGCAGGACGGCGGCGCCGTCGCGGCGCCGCAGGGACAGCTCGAGGGCCTCCAGCCGTGCCTTGGCCGAGGCGCGGTCCCGGTCGGCGTCGCGCTCGGCAGCCAGGAGGGTCTCGATCTCGCCCTCGAGGTCGGCGAGCTGGGCCTCGGCCACCTCGTAGGTACCGTCGAGCCCGACCTCGCCCTCCTCGTCGTCGGCGACGGTGGACTCAAGGGCGGCGAACTCCTTCTCGGCCTCGGCGGCGCGCGCCAGCGAGGCCGCGACGATGCCCTCGAGGCGGCCGATCTCGGCCTCCCGGGCCTCGATGCGGGAACGGCGAGCCCCGACCTGCCCGGCCAGCTTGGCCAGACCTTCGCGGCGGTCGGCCGCGGCGCGGGCGAGGGAGGACAGCCGGGCCTGCTCCGCGGCATACGCCTTCTCGGAGTCCTCGCGGAGGCTGACGGCCGCCTTGAGCTCGTCGAGCGCCGAAGCGACCTCGGCGAGGAGGGCGGCTTCGTTCTCGCGGGCCTGGGCGGCCTGGGCGCGCAGTTCCTCGGGGTCACGGCCGGTCGTCGTCTCGTCGGCGTCGTCCTGGCCGAGCAGGCGCATCCGCTCCCGCGCGATCCCGCCCGTGGAGTCGAGGCGGTCGCGCAGCGACTGGAAGCGGCCCCAGCGGTCGTGTGCCTGGGCGAGCAGCGGTGCGGCCGCAGCGGACTCGTCCTCGAGGAGGGTCAGCCGCGACCGGAGGTCGGTGAGGGTCTGCTCCAAGGTCGAGCGCCGCGCGATGAGGGCGGTCTCGTCGGCGACCTCCTGCTCGAGCGTGGAGGTGAGCTGGACGAGGTCGTCGGCGAGCAGACGCAGGCGGGCGTCGCGCGCCTCGGCCTGGATGACCGCGGCCTTGCGCGCGGCCTCGGCCTGGCGCCCGAGCGGGCCGAGCTGGCGGCGGATCTCGCCGGTGAGATCGGCGACGCGGGTGAGGTTGGCCTCCATCGCCTCGAGTTTGCGCAGTGCGCGTTCCTTGCGCTTGCGGTGCTTGAGGACCCCCGCCGCCTCCTCGATGAAGCCGCGGCGCTCCTCAGGGGTTGCGCGCAGGATCGTGTCGAGTTGGCCCTGACCGACGATGACGTGCATCTCGCGGCCGATACCGCTGTCGGACAACAGTTCCTGGATGTCGAGGAGTCGGCTGGGCGTTCCGTTGATCGCGTAGTCGGAGCCGCCGTTGCGGAACATGGTCCGGGTGATCGTCACCTCGGTGTAGTCGATCGGCAGCGCACCATCGGTGTTGTCGATGGTCAGGCTGACCTCCGCGCGACCGAGGGGCGCACGGCCTGCCGTGCCCGCGAAGATGACGTCCTCCATCTTGCCGCCGCGCAGGCTCTTGGCGCCCTGCTCCCCCATGACCCAGGCGAGGGCATCGACGACATTGGACTTGCCGGAGCCGTTGGGGCCGACGATGCAGGTGATGCCCGGCTCGAGGCGCATCGTCGTCGCCGACGCGAAGGACTTGAAGCCCTTGAGGGTCAGTGTCTTGACGTACACGGATGTCCTTGCCTGGTGCGAGCCGATCGACCGCTCACCCTACCTGCGGGCCTGCCCGCGATCAGCCACCTGCACTCGCCCGGTGTTGCCTGTGACTCTTGGGATCTGTTGTGACCTGTGGGGTTCCGTGGGGCCTACGGTGGGCCACCCGAGGCGCGTCAGGTCGACCCGGGGTGTCGGACCCGAGGGGTCACTCGGAGGCAATCGCCTCGTGGTGGCGGATCACCTCGGCGATGACGAAGTTGATGAACTTCTCGGCGAATTCCGGGTCGAGCCCGGCATCGTCGGCAAGCGCCCGCAGCCGGGCGATCTGCCGCTCCTCGCGGGCGGGGTCAGCGGGCGGCATACCGGCATCGGCCTTGAGGCGGCCCACCGCCTGGGTGCACTTGAAGCGCTCGGCGAGCAGGTGCACGAGCGCGGCATCGATGTTGTCGATGCTGCCGCGCAGGCGGGCCAATTCGGCCGGGGCGTCGCTCACCCGCGCCATCCTAGGAGGGGAGCTGGCGGGCCTCGCCCGGCGTCCACCACCCGGGCCGTATGCCGCGAGGCCGACCCGGTGGTTGACTGACCCGTGGCGGACGAGGAGGACGAGATGACCACACGGACGTGGACCGATGTGGACACGCAGGACCTCGAGGGCACCAATGCCTTCCGGTTGATGCCCACGGACGCACTCGTGGACCGCCCGGCGACAGGCGTCGTCGTGCCGGCAGCAGGTGGCTTCGGCCTGTGCGTGCAGTACGACTGGGTCCATCCCGACGGCGGTCCACAGGACGGCATCCTGCTCGCCTGACGTCATGGTGCTGCGGATGACATGAGGTGGGGCGGCTGGCAGGGCTCAGCGCTCGAGGAACCCGCTGAGGTCGTCCCGCAGCGATCCCTCGAGGGGCGTCGAGAGGCCCGAGACGTGCCCGGGCCGGCGCGTTGTGGACGGCTGCTCGCCGAGCAGGCTGACGAGTCGGGCCACCGCCAGACGCGAGCCCTGGGCCACGACCTCGACCCGCCCGTCGTCGGTGTTGCGCGCGTGCCCGGCCAGACCGAGTTCGAGCGCGCGCGCCCGGGTCCACCAGCGGAACCCGACACCCTGCACCTGGCCGCGCACGAAGACGGTCACCCGGACCGGTTGGTCACCGACCGACTCCGACCTCGCCTCCTTCATGGCCCCCACCTTCACCCACGGGGACTGGCAGGATCAAGCCATGACCACAGTGCTGCACAACAAGGCCTGCTCGACCTCCCGCGCCGCCCTCGAGACGGCCAGTGACGCGGGCGTCGACGTGGAGATCCATGACTACCTCAAGCAGCCCCTCTCGGCGGAGCAACTGCGCGAGCTCATCGGCAAGCTCGAGGACCCGGTGACCGACCTGGTCCGGCGCGACCCCTACTTCAAGGGTCTGGGCCTGAGCGACGCCGACGTCCAGAGCGAGGACCAGGTCATCGCGCTCCTCGTCGAGCACCCACGGCTCATGCAGCGCCCTGTGCTCGTCAAGGGTGACCGCGCGATCATCGGTCGCCCCAAGGACCGCGTCGCGCCCTTCCTCGCCGACTGAGCACCGTCGCCCACGAGGGCCGTGGCGACGCCGGTCGACGCCGAGCCGACGCCGAGCCGAGCGAGCGATCGCACCTGAGTCACATCAGCCTCATCAATCACTTTCTTCACTTTCCCCACTCGCCGCGCTCAGGAGTTGCCCTGCACCGTGCGTGTCTGTCGAAACAGGGATCCCACCCGTCCCTAGCCTTGACGGGTGACCTCCGACCGGCTGCCGGGCCTCGATGGCCTGCGCGCGCTCGCCGTCGGCGCCGTCCTGGTCTTTCACCTGAGGGCCACCTGGCTGCCCGGAGGTTTCCTCGGGGTTGATGTCTTCTTCGTCATCTCCGGCTTCCTCATCACGACCCTCCTGCTCCGTGAGCGAGCGCGCACCGGGCGCCTGGACCTTCCGCGTTTCTGGCGGCGACGGGCCCGGCGGCTGGTGCCGGCTCTAGTCCTCGTGGTCGTCACCTCGACCGTCCTGGCCCGATTCCTCGAGCCCGACCTGCTCGTCGGCATCGGGCGCCAGACCCTCGGCGCCCTCACGTTCACGACCAACTGGCTCGAGATCAGCGCCGGCACGGATTACTTCCACGCCACCAGCCCGCAATTGTTCATGACGTTCTGGTCCTTGGCTGTGGAGGAGCAGTTCTATCTGCTGTGGCCCTTCGCCGTCGTCGCCATCGTCACCCTGATCCACCGTCGCCGTCGCCGTCCCCTGATCCCCGTCGCGATCGGTGTGGCTTCCGCGGCGGCGATGGCGATCCTCGTTGATCCGTCCTCGGTGACCCGGGCGTACTACGGCACGGACACGCACCTGATCGGGCTCATGATCGGCGCCGCTCTGGCCTTCGCGTGGGCGGCCCCTCACCGGGCGTGGACCCGCACCGGCGCCTGGCAGCATCTCCGTCGGCCGCTCACCGCCTGGGCCCTCGTGGTGCTGCTGGCCGTCTTCGTCACGGCCCGTGACGACCTCGTCCTCACCTTCCGCCTCGGCATCCCGCTGGCTTCGCTCGCCACCGCCGTCCTCGTGCTCGCCCTCATCTCAGCACCCACACGGCTGCGCGACCTCGCTGAGACCGTGCCGCTGCGATGGATCGGTGAGCGTTCCTACGGGATCTATTTGTGGCACTGGCCTGTGGTCCTCCTCGTGGGTGCCGCCTGGCCCATCGCACCTGGCGGTGCGGCATACGTGATCTCACGCCTGCTCTGCGTCGCGCTCACGCTCGTCCTCGCCGGCGCCTCCTATCGCTGGGTCGAGCAGCCGGTCCGTCGACTGGGCTTCCGGGCCTGCATCCTGATGGCGCGCCACCGGCTCGAGGGCCTCACGCCGCGCGCCCTACGCCTGGTCACTGCCACGGGCGTCGTCGCCACTTTCGCGTATGCCGCGGTGCTCGCCAGCGCTCCGACGACCACGGCGACCCAGGCCGAGTTGACCGCCAACACGTCGTCCCCACCTGATACCACCAGCGAACCCACGTCCGCGACAGGCGAGGTGAATGTGCAGGAAGTGGCCACGGCGAGCACCACACCCGCGATCCCCAGGACACCGCCGGGCCCCGCCGAGCTGGCCACGGTTTTCGCGATGCCCTCCGGTGACGAGATCGACGCCTACGGTGACTCGATGCTTGTCGGGTCGCTGCCGGCCATGCGCTACTACTTCCCCGGAATCCGGCAGGACGGCAAGTCCAACCGACACTGGAGCGATGGCCTGGCCGCCGTGACCAAGCGCGGCGAACTGAACCGTCGTGCCGTCGTCCTCGCCTTCGGCACGAATGCCGGGGTCGACCGCCCGGCGATCGAGCAGATTCTCGCCGACCTCGGCCCCCGGCGAATGGTTGTCCTGGTCACCGAGCACGGAGGCTTCAGTCGCGTCGAGTCCGACAACGCCACCCTGCGTGAGATCACTGCTACCCATCCCAACGTGGCCCTGGCCGACTGGGACGCCGCGCTCCAAGGCACGACCGGCCAGCTGCAGTCCGACGGGATCCACCCCTCCCGCATCGGCCAGCACCTCTTCGCCAAGACCATCCGCACCGCCCTCGCCGAGTTGACGACCCGACACACCGGCGTCACTCCGACCCTTCCCGAGTTGCCCATCCCGTGATCCCTGGGGCCGACATGGGGTGTGTCGGCGCGTCTGCAGTTGCGCCACCCACCGGGGCATGTCACATGCGCCGATATGTGGCGCATGTAACTTGCGCCACCATGTGAGGCAACTGCAGAGGCTCGGAGCCCCCTGGGTCGCCCCCGGCCACGCCGCAGCGTGGCGGGGCGCGGGGTCAGCGGGGTCGTCGGGGTGCGACTTGGCAACGCGGGCAGAAGAAGGACGACCGGTTCATGAAGTGCTCGCGCATGATGAGCGTCCCGCAGCGCCGGCAGGGGCGCCCGACCTGCCCGTATGCGGCCAGCGATCGGTCGAAGTACCCGGACGCGCCATTGACGTTGACATAGAGCGCGTCGAAACTCGTGCCACCCTCCCCCAGCGCCTCCGTCATGACATCCCGAGCGTGTCCGAGGACGCGCGCTATCGTCGGCTTCGTCAGGGTCGACGCCATGCGTCGGCCATGGACCTGCGCCCGCCACAGTGCTTCGTCGGCGTAGATGTTGCCGATGCCGGACACGACAGTCTGGTCGAGCAGCACCCGCTTGATCTCGCTGTCCTTGGCCTTGATCCGACGCACCACGGCGTTCGGGTCGTATGCCGGTTCAAAGGGATCGGGCGCGATGTGGGCAATCGTGAGGGGTATGCCGTCCGCACCGGTGGCGCTCCACGCGAGTCCTCCGAAGGTGCGCTGGTCGACGAACCTCAGTTCGGGACCGCTGTCGTCGAAGCGGAAACGGGCGTGCAGGTGCTTCTCGTCGGGCGCAACAGCCACCTCGACGAGCAACTGACCGCTCATGCCCAGGTGCAGCAGCAGGGCGTCCTCGACCGGGCCATTGGCGGCATCGGCCAACTCCAACCACAGGTACTTCCCGCGGCGGCGTGCGCGTCCGATGACGCGACCGGTCAGGAGCCCGATCAGGTCTTCATGCCCCGCGACATGGCGGCGCGCCACCCGCGTCCCGCGCAGCTCGACCGAGGCGATCCGACGCCCCGCGACATGGTCCGCCAGCCCGCGCCGGACGACCTCGACCTCAGGCAGTTCCGGCATACCGGGTGCCGAGCGTCTCCCAGGCGGCCGCCGCAGCCCGCTGTTCGGCGTCCTTCTTGGTCCGCCCCTCACCGGTGCCCTCGACAGCGCCCGCGACGACCACCCGAGCGGCGAACTCCTTGGCGTGCTCCGGTCCGCTCTCGTCGACCTGATAGGTCGGATTGCCCAGGTCGTGCTGGGACAACAGTTCCTGCAGCGAGGTCTTCCAGTCCAGTCCGGCCCCGCGCAGGGCCGACGCCGCGATGAGCGGATCGATCAGGTGGTGCACGAGCGCAGCCGCCGCCCCCATTCCCTGGGTGATGTAGACGGCGCCGATGACGGCCTCGACGGCGTCGGCGAGAATCGAGTCCTTGTCGCGCCCGCCGGTCGTCTCCTCACCGCGCCCCAGGTAGAGGTGGTCCCCCAGACCGATGGTCCGCCCCACCTCCGCCAGGGCTCGCATGTTCACCACGGCGGCCCGCAGTTTCGCCAACTGCCCCTCGGGCAGGTCCGGATGCCTCGTGAAGAGGGTGTGCGTCACGACGACGCCGAGCACCGAATCCCCGAGGAACTCGAGGCGTTCGTTGTGCGGCAGGCCTCCGGCCTCATAGGCATAGGAGCGATGTGTCAGGGCATGGCCGAGCTCCTCGGCGTCCACCGGACCACCGGTCACCTCGGTGAGGTAATCCAGCAGGTCCGTGAGGGGCCGAGGCGGCTCGGGCGCCGACGAGGCGGCCGCGCGCGGCATACCGGCGGGGGGGATCAGCCCTGGTGCTCGGTGCGCTCGGCGGCCTCGTAGCGACGGCCCTTGTAGGTGCCGCAGGAGGGGCACGCCATGTGCGGCTGCGTCGGGGCCTTGCACTGGGGGCAGGTGGTCACGCCGACCACCGTCGCCTTCCAGTTGGCGCGGCGCGAGCGGGTGTTGGAGCGCGACATCTTCCGCTTCGGAACGGCCACGTCAGGTCCTCTTCTCTTCGTCTGCGGTGGCCGGCTGGGCGCTCACGCCCTGCAGTGCCGCCCACCGGGGGTCGATCACATCGTGCTGGTGGTCCGGGTCGTCCGCGAGGCGTGCACCGCATTGGTCGCACAACCCCGGGCAGTCCTCCCGGCACACCGGCTGGAACGGCAGTGTCGGCACCACCGTGTCCCGGAGCAGGGTCTCGAGGTCGATCAGGCCGTCCTCGATCACATACTCCTCGGCCGCGTCCTCGTCCCCCACCTCGAGGTGGTGGGCCGCTCGATCGGCATACGCGAACAGCTCCTGGAACCGGGCGTCGACCTCTTCGGTCACCGGATCCAGGCACCGCACGCATGCGCCGGTCGCGATCGCACGTGCCGAACCAGTCACCAGGACGCCCTCGACGACCGACTCCAGCCGCAGATCGAGCGAGATCGGGTCTCCCTCGGCGACGGCCATGACATCGGTGCCGAATTCGGCTGGTGCCGCGACCTCGCGGGTCAACTCGGTCATCGATCCAGGTCGGCGGCCGACCTCCTTGGTGTCCAGCACCCAGGAGGACCGCGGGTCCAGCCGGCTCATGACGCGTTGCCCTTGCTCAGTCGTGGTGTGGTTCGACCCGTCCGAACGGACATGGGCCGACGCACCAGACTACCGGAGCAGGGGCAACGTCCCAAACCGCGGCCGCCTGCTCATGACTCGCGGTCCAGCACTCGATTGACCTCGGCGATGACCCGATCGCCGAGGGTCGCGGCATACGTGGCCGTGAGGTGGTCGCCGGCGCGGTGCACGACGACGTGCCCGATCACGAGCGGACAGGTGGTGCCGGGACAGATGGCATCGGTGAAGTCGACGAAGCTGGAGGTCGGCACCCGCTCGGCCGCGAGGTACATCGCCTGACGACCGAGGGCCACCGTGGCTGGCGCCTTGGGGAAGGCGCACGCGGCCAGATGGCGGGGGTGGTCGGCCGCGCACACGTCGAGGTCATTGGGTGAGCGCGGCGAGTTCCCGATGGCCAGGACCGGTATGCCGCGGGCCCCCAACTCGCTCCATCGCTCGGCGAACGCGCCTGCCAGGGCGTCGCGCCGATTCTCGCCCTCGGTGAGCAGGATGCCGCCGTTGGCGGACGTGACAATGACATCCGGGCGGACCCTGTCGAGGCCCGCCATGACGGCGTCGTTCCACGCGTCACACTCCGGATAGGGATCACCCCAGACGGCCGCCTGACCGGCGCTGAAGAGACAAGAGCCCTTGCCTGCCGTCACGATCCGCCATCGGCGCTCGAGCGCTCCCTGTTGCAGGGCCGGCAGCCACTGCATGGCCTTGGAGTCGCCGATGAGCGCAACCGTCGTCATTCCTTTCGGGTCACCGAAGGTGCACCACACCGGGTCCTGCGCGTCCACATCGACCTGGCAATGATCGACATCGGCATCGGGCCGGTCGAGCGAGGCGTCGAGTGGGTCAGGGGTGACCCACTCGCCGGGCACGGGAGCGGGAGCATCGGCGGAAGAGCCCAACGGCAAGGTGGCCGCACCGATGGTGTTGAGCGGTGGCAGCACCCCGGAGGCCGGTGTCGTCACGAACGGGGAACGCGCCTGCTGCAACGCCAGGCCAGCCAGCACACCGGTGATCGAGAGGACCAAGCCCAGGGCGAGGGCCGGCCGCGCGCTCCGGCCGAGGGCGGACGCCCACCCGGTCCCCCGGTGGATCGGCTTCTCGACGAAGCGGTGGCACGCCCAGGCCGGGAGCACGGACACGGCCACGAAGGCAGACCCCAGCAGCACGCTGCCGTGGTCGCGCAGCGCCCACTGCCCGAGCACGAGCGCGGGCCAGTGCCACAGGTAGAGCGAGTAGGACAGGGCACCGATGGCGACGAGCGGACGCCAGCCCAGGCGGCGGCTCACCGGATTCTTCGGGGCCGCCCACCCGGCGAGGATGACCGCAGCGCTCCCCACCGTGGGCACGGCGGCCCGCCAGCCGGGCCACGGACTGGCCTCACTGATCCAGAAGGCCGACCCCACGATCGCGAGGAGTCCGAGGGCGGCCAGCGGCGCGGCATACCGGCGCGGGAGGAGGTGCCGACCGGACTCGAGCCGGTGGATTCCCCACATGGCCAATGCCGCCCCCACGGCGAGCTCCCACGCGCGCGTCGTCGACACGAAGTAGGCCCTCGACGGGTTGTCGTGCGTCAGCCAGACCGACCACCCGAGCGAGGGCACGGCGATGAGCGCGAGGAGGGCACCGACGAGCGGAAGGCGCGGACCACCCCCACGGTCGTGCAGCCGAGGCAGGAGTCGCCGACCGACGACCGCCCCGACGATGAGCAGCAGGGGCCAGACGACGTAGAACTGCTCCTCGACGGCCAGGCTCCAGAAGTGCTGCACCGCCGAGGGCACGTCATCGGACGCAAGGTAACTGACCGCGCGCTGCGCGAACGCCCAGTTGACCACGTAGACGGCCGCTGCGACGACGTCCGCGCCGAGCGTGACCCGCCGTTGTCCGGGGATGACGAACCACCCCAGCGCCGCGGTGACGACGAGGACGAGGATCGCGGCTGGCAGCAGGCGAAGGGCACGTCGCGCGAGGAATCGGGGCCACGAGACGGTGCCGGTCTCCCCCAGCTCGCGCACGAGGAGGCCGGTGATGAGGAAGCCAGAGAGGACGAAGAAGACGTCGACCCCGAGGAAGCCACCACGTAGGGGCAGCCCGGCGTGGAAGACCATGACGAGCAGGACGGCGACGGCACGCAGTCCCTCGATGTCGGGGCGGAAACCGCCCGCGGTGCTGGGCTCAGTCGCCACGCAGCCGCGCCAGGAGCGCGTCGAGCACGGTGTCGGGGACGAGCCCGCGGACGTCACCGCCGTAGCGGACGACCTCCTTGACCAGCGAACTCGACACGTGCTCGAGGCTCGGGTCGCCGGGCAGGAAGAGGGTTTCGAGGCCGGTCAGATGGCGATTCATCAGAGCCATCGGGACCTCATAGGCGAAGTCGGTGCCACCGCGCAGACCCTTGACGACGACCTGGGCCTCCAGGTCGCGGCACACGTCCACGAGCAGGCGCCCGGCGAAGGCCTCGACCCGGACATTGTCGGCACCAGTTGGCAGACCGGCGACGACGTCCTCGAGGAAGCCGATCCGCTCGGCGACGGTGAAGGTCCCCTCCTTGGCCGGGTTGTGCAGGATGGCCACGACCACCTCGTCATAGAGCACCGCCGCGCGCGCGATGACGTCGACGTGCCCATTGGTCACCGGGTCGTAGGAACCCGGCACGACGGCCCGGCGGATCACGTGCTCGCTCACGTGTCGAAACCTAGCAACGATGCGAACCACAGCGTCGTCTCGCCGTACTTTCGCGCCCTGTCCGCGGTCCAGTCCGGCGGCCAACTCGGCTCCGGTGAGCGGCTGGAGCGCTCGACGACGACAAGAGCCCGGTCGGTCAGGCGCCCCGGTGCGCCGAGGGCGGTGAGCACATCGGCGAGGGCGGCCTCGGACAGGTCGTAGGGCGGGTCGACGAAGACCAGGTCGTATGCCGTGTCGCTGCCGGCCAAGTGGTGGGTCACCGTCATCGCGCGGACCCGGAGGCGCACGTCCGGGAGTCCGAGTCCCTCGGCGTTGGCCGAGATCACCGACGCCGCCCGGCGGTCCGATTCGACCAGGTCGACCGACCTCGCCCCACGGCTGGCCGCCTCGAGACCGAGAGCCCCGCTCCCGGCATACAGGTCGAGCACGGCGGCGCCCGCGACGACCCCTCGTGCGTCGAGCGCGGAGAAGAGCGCCTCGCGGACCCGGTCACTCGTCGGACGGGTGCCGGCGCCCGGTGGGGTGCGCAAGGTGCGTCCGCCGGCACGTCCGGCGATGATCCGGGTCATCAGCCGCGCTCCAGGTACGCCGCCTGCTCGGCGTCGACCCGGGCGTCGACCGCCTTCTTGAGATCGGGATGTGCGGCCAAGGTCGGATCCGCCGCGACAAGGGCGAAGGCGTCCTCGCGGGCGGCCTCGATGAGGTCCTCGTGCTCGAGCACGTGGAGGAACTCGAGTTGGGTGCGACTGCCGTGCTGGGCGGCGCCCAGGATGTCACCTTCGCGCCGTTGGGAGAGGTCGAGCCGGGCCAACTCGAAGCCGTCCAGGGTTGCCGCGACCGATTCGAGGCGTTGGCCGGTCTGGTCGTTCGGGGTGCCGCTGACCAGCAGGCACAGCCCGGGCAGCCCGCCACGACCGACGCGGCCACGGAGTTGGTGCAACTGGGAGACGCCGAAGCGATCGGCATCGAGGATCACCATCATGCTTGCGTTGTGCACGTCGACGCCGACCTCGATGACCGTGGTCGAGACGAGCACATCGACCTCGCCGGCCGCGAAGGCCAGCATCGTTGAGTCCTTGTCCTCCGACGGCATCCGGCCGTGGAGCATCGCCATCCGCACCCCGGCGAGCGCGGGCTCGGCCTGCAGCTGCGCCAGAGTCTCGACGACACCGTGGAGCGGTCGCGGCAGTCGGTCCTCCTCCACCTCGACGTCGCCGGGTGGTTCGAGGTCATCGCCCTCGCCGGAGGGGCCCTCACCGTGCCCGTCGTCGGCATCGGACCCCGCGTGGCCGTCGGGACCGGCGACGCGTGATGGACGGTCGGGCACGACGATGTCGGCCCCGTCGAGGTCGTCGCTGCCGTCGGCATCGCCCCCGATCCGTGGACAGACGACATAGACCTGCCGGCCGAGCCGCACCTCTTCGGCGACGCGCTCCCAGGTGCGCGGGAACCAGTCCTTCCATTCGGGAACGACGTGACTGGTGATGGGTGCTCGGCCCGCCGGGAGCTCACGCAGGGTCGAGGTCTCGAGGTCTCCGAAGACGGTCATCGCCACCGTGCGGGGGATGGGTGTGGCGGTCATGACCAGGACGTGCGGCGGCTGGGTCCCCTTGGCGCGCAGCGCATCGCGCTGTTCCACACCGAAGCGGTGCTGCTCGTCGACGACCACGAGGGCGAGGTCGGCGAATTGCACATTGTCCTGGAGAAGCGCATGGGTGCCGATGACGATCCCGGCCTGACCACTGGCGATCTCGAGCAGGGCGGCGCGCCGCTCTGCGGTCGACATGCTGCCGGTCAGCAGGGCCACCCGCGTGCCTTGGTCGGCGCCGCCGAGGAGTCCGCCGGCGGCGAGGTCGCCGAGCATGCGAGTGATCGAGCGGTGATGCTGTTGGGCCAGGACCTCGGTCGGAGCGAGCAGTGCCGCCTGGCCTCCCGAGTCGACGACGGCGAGCATCGCTCGGAGGGCGACGAGCGTCTTGCCGGAGCCGACCTCTCCCTGCAGGAGACGGTGCATCGGCGTCTCTCGGGCGAGGTCGTCGGCGATCTCGCCGCCGATCCGCTCCTGGCCAGCGGTGAGCGTGAAGGGCAGTCGCGCGTCGAAGGCGTCGAGGATGCCGCCGGTGATGGCGGATCGGCCGCGCGTGGTGAGGGCCTGCTGCTCGGCGCGTCGCCGTGCGAGCACGAGTTGGAGGACGAAGGCCTCCTCGTAGCGCATCCGTCGCTGTCCGGCCTCGACCTCGGCGCGCGAATCCGGGGTGTGGATCGCGCGCAGGGCATCGAGTCGGCCGAGCAGGTCGCGGGCGTCGAGGACGTCCTCGGGCACCACCTCGGGCGCGACGTCGATGACGTCGAGCACGGTGCGCACCGCTTCCGCCACGGTCCACGGAGAGAGGCGACCGACCTTGCGGTAGAAGGGGATGAGCGCTTTGCGCTCGCCGGAGTCGTCGTCATCGAGCACCGAATAGCCCGGGTGGGTGAGCTGCCAGCGCTGGTTGTACATGCCGATCTCTCCGGCAAAGATCGCGCGCACTCCCGGCCGGAGTTCCTTCTCGGGCGTCCAGGCGCTGAAGAAGGTCACGTCGAGTTCCTGTCGGCCGTCGGTGAGGACGACCTTGAGCATCTTGCGCCGCGGGGCACGCGGCTGGGGTCGGCTGGTCGCCGACTTCACGGTCGCGACCACGGTGACGTACTGCCCGATCCGGAAACGCCCCAGGTCGCTCTCGTAGGTCTTGTAGCGGCGCGGCCAGAAGGCGAGCAGGTCGGCCACGGTCTCGATCCGTCGATCCTTGGCGAAGTAGTCGGCCTCCTTCTTGGGCAGGAGCCGGGAGAGTTTGGTGGCTTCGTCGAGCACGCGTCACTCCACCCCGATGAGCAGGGGGTATGCCGCCTGTCCCCCGGCCAGGACCGTCACCTCGGCGTGGGGAACCTCGTCGTGGAGCCAACGCTGGACACCGTCGAGCAACTCGGCGTCGATGTCGGCGCCGGTGAGCAGGGTGACGAGTTCGCCACCGGCCCCGAGGAGGCGCTCGAGCACCTGTACAGCGATGGTGGACAGGTCGTCCCCGACCAGCACGATGTCACCGTCGACGATGCCGAGGGCGTCGCCGGGTCGGCAGTGCCCACCCGAAGTCAACGCCTCCTTGACGGCAATCGTCACGGCGCCGTGCCGGGTCGCCCTCGCCGCCCCCGCCATCGCGACGACGTTGTCCTGGACGGAGGCGGCCGGGTCGAGCACGGCCATCGCGGCCAGGCCCTGCACCGCGGTGCGGGAGGGGATGACGTGAGCAGAGAGGCCCTCGTGGGCGGCCGCGGTCACGGCCGCCTCGGCCGCGAGCACGGTGTCCTTGTCGTTGGGGAGGATGAGGACGGCGTGGGCGCCGGTGGCCCGGGCGGCATCGAGGAGTTGTCCGGCGGAGGCTCGGGCGCCGGGGACCGAGTCGACGACGACTGCGCCGCCCTCCCGGAGGATGGAGGCGATGCCCGGCCCCGCCGCGCAGGCGACGATCCCCAGGGCCTGGCGTTCGCGGCGACGGGCGATCTGGTCGGCGAAGTTGGTCACCAGGATGCGGCGCAGTCGACCAGCGTCGATGCCCGCCTCGATGGCCGCCCCCACGTCGTCGACATGGACGTGGACGCTCCACAGGTCGGGGCCGCCGCTGACGATGAGCGAGTCCCCCAAGCGGTCGAGGGTCGCGGTCAGGGCGTCGATACTCGTCTCGTCGCTGTCCTCGACGAGGTACATCACCTCGAAGCCCGGGCCGACCAGGTCCCCCTCGGGATGGGACGAGATGGCCAGTGCACCGTCGCCGAGCAGGGCGTCGGCGCCGGTGTCGATCGGCCCGGGGACGCCGTGGACCGTCGGTCGCCACTCCTCGCGGCGGGCGGGCCCCTTCGTGACACCGAGCAGGTCGGTCTCGGACCAGTCGCCCGTGAGGATGCGGCACAGCGCCTCCAGGAGCAGCACGCACCCGGCCCCGCCGGCGTCGACCACTCCGGCGGCGGCCAGTGCGGGCAGTTGTTCTGGCGTTCGGAGCAGGGCGGCGGAGGCGGCATCGCGGGCCGCCTCCGCCACCTCGACGATCGAGGCCCCGGCATCGGCGGCGACCCGTCCGGCTCGCGCGGCGGCGTCGGCGACCGACAGGATCGTTCCCTCCTGCGGGTGGGCGACAGCCTTGCGGGCAAGGACTGCGCCACGTTCGAAGCAGTCGGCCATTGCTGGAGCATCGACCTCCTCGAGGTCGCGCTCGACGACGACCTGCGTCAGCCCGCGCAGGATTTGGCTGAGGATGACTCCCGAGTTGCCACGCGCCGACAGCAGGGTGGCACGACCCAGACTGGTGCATTCCTGGACGAGCGTGGCGGCGCCGAGGATGCCGAGTCGGGTGTGGGCTTCGACGACCTGCTCGATGGCGCCGTCGAGCGTCAGGTAGAGGTTCGTCCCCGTGTCACCGTCGGGGACGGGGTAGACATTGAGGGCATCGAGTTCGGTACGCCGAGCGGCGAGCGCGGCACGCGTGAGCACGGCCCACTGGCGGGCGTGGTCGGCCGTGAACGTCAGGTGCACGGTCCGCAGGCTATCGGCCCAAGGTGTCGGCCCGCAGTGGCGGCCCATGTGTGCGGCGGCATCGTTTTGGTGTGTGGGCATGGCCTCGGATACGCTTGTGCGGTTGCGCCTCGGGCACGGACCTCACGGTCGGCCCGCGCGACAAGACTTTTTCACCAGAATCAAGGAGATCACCCGTGGCTGCCAACTGCGATGTCTGCGGCAAGGGACCGGGCTTCGGCCACAGCATCTCGCACTCGCACCGCCGCACCAAGCGTCGCTGGAACCCGAACATCCAGCGCGTCAAGGCCCTCGTCGGTGACGCGGGTGTGACCCCGAAGCGTCTCAACGTCTGCACCTCCTGCCTCAAGGCCGGCAAGGTCAAGCGCTGAGTTCCCCCGCCTCGAAGTCAAGGGCCGGTCTCCCCTCGGGGCGACCGGCCCTTGTCGTTGATGCCGAGTCCACGACACCTTCCGCGTCACGCAGAAGATCGCTCCGCACGCAGAAATAGGCGGCCGACGGGCAAACTTCCGCGTCACGCAGAAGTTGGGTTTGTGGTCAGGGGTGAAAGTGGTCCCAACCGCGCGCCGAGGCCGGTATGCCGTCGAGCAGCACCGTGGGCCCCTCGGGCCCCGGTGCCACGCACGTTCCGATGACCCACCACGGTGCGCGCTCGTCATCGGGCACCGATCCGGCCGCGAAGGTCGCGAGCAAGGAGTGCTCCTCTCCCCCACCGAGCACCTGTTCCCACGCCTGCGCCTCACCGAGCACCGCCGCCACCGGCCCGACGAACTGCCCGGCGAGCGCCTCGCGCGACAACTCCAGACTCACCCCGCTCGCGGCGGCGATCCGCCGACCGTCGCGCACGAGTCCGTCCGAGATGTCGAGCATCGCACTCGCCCCGGCTGCGGCGGCGCCCGGCCCGGCCTCGTAGGGCGGCCGCGGCACACGGTGGTACCACCGCAGCAGCGACAGGTCTCGATCCGCGACCGGCGACGTCGGCGAGAGGGAGGGTTCGGCCAGCCCCGCGGCATACGTGGCCAGGCCGGCGCCCGACCACCCAAGGGAGCCACAGACCGCGACGACGTCACCGACCCGTGCGCCCGAGCGCAGGACCGGCGCGCGCCCGCCGAGGTCGCCGAGCGCCGTGATCGACACCACCACCACGCCAGCCGGCGCCGAGGACAGGTCCCCGCCGAGAACAGGGCACCCCGCGTCCTGCGCCGCCGCAGCGACGCCCGCTGCAAAATCCAGCACCCACGCCACCTCGACCTCGGGATCGACCATCAGGGACACCAAGAGCCCGGTGGGCACCCCACCCATCGCAGCCACATCGGCGACATTCTGGGCGACCAGCTTCCACCCGACGTCATGCCCGCTCGACCAGTCGTCGCGCCAGTCCCGGCCGCGCACCATCGAGTCAGTGGTCGCAATGACGCTTCCCGACGGGGCGGCCACAACGGCCGCGTCGTCACCGGCCGGCACGCTGACCCCACTACTACCGGGCAGACCCGCGAAGATCGGGAAGATCTGCCGGAGCAGCGCCGACTCGTCGAGATCACGCAGCCGCTGGCTCACGACCGACCACCTCCTTGACCCTGCCGCTGACGGACCGACCACCGGCACGGTAGCGTCTGCCGTGACGGCCCACCGGGCCGACCCATCAGCAGACGCACACAACGAGGTGATCCCGTGGTACAGGCCTACATCCTGATCCAGACCGAGGTCGGTCGCGCGGCCAGTGTGGCCCACTCGATCAGTGAGCTGGAGGGCGTGGCCCTGGCCGAGGACGTCACCGGCCCCTACGACGTCATCGCGCGCGTCGAGGCCGACAGCGTCGACGACCTCGGCAAGCTCGTCATCGCCAAGATCCAGGACGTCGAAGGCATCACCCGGACGCTGACCTGCACGGTCGTGCACGTCTGAGGGTGAACCGAGTTCGCGGGACGGCGGCTGCGCTCGGCGCGGCCGCCGTCCTCGTCTGTGCCCTGGCCGGCTGCAGCGGGGGTCCCGAGGTCACCGCGGCCGGCGCGGGGGGCAGCGACGCCTGCAGGTCCGCCACCGAGGCGTTCCCGTCGACTGTTTCCGGTATGCCGCGCCTGGACTCCGTAACCGCCCCCGGCACCGCGGCTTGGGGCGATCCCGCGGTCATCGCCCGGTGCGGGGTGCCGGGGCTTGCCCCCACGGATGTCGAGTGCGTGGAGGTCGACGACGTCGGCTGGATTCCTCGCGAGCTCAGTGACGGCACCGCCTTCACCTCGTTCGGCACCGACCCCGCACTCGAGGTGCTCGTCCCCACGGCCTATGCACCCGAGCCCCTGCTCCTGCCCGCCTTCGGTGCCGCCGCCAAGGTACTGCCGCCCAACGGCCTCGCCTGCCGCTGAACGGCCAGAGTGGCCCGGACCCACCATTTCCCAACCCGGTTCGTAGGTCGGGGCCTTGTCCCGGCACCCAGCCCCACCATTTCCCAACCCAGTTCGTATGCCGTGTGCCCGGCTCCCACGACACGAGGGCGGTCCCAGCGCCCGAGGGTCGCCCGCCGCTGGGTCAGCGCAGACCGAGCCGCCGTTGCATCGCCAGCGAGATCAGCTCGTCGATCAACGCGGCATACCCGATCCCCGAGGCGGCCCACATCCGCGGATACATCGATGTCGGGGTGAAGCCGGGCATCGTGTTGATCTCGTTGATGAGGATGTCCCCTGCCTCGGTGAGGAAGAAGTCGACCCGCGCCAAGCCCTCGCACCCGGCCGCCAGGAAGGCCCGGACAGACAGCTCACGGATCCGCTCGGCAACCTCCTCCGGCACCTCCGCCGGGGTCTGCAGGACGACGTCCTCGGCGTGGAGGTACTTGGCGTCGAAGTCGTAGAACTCGTGGTTCGCGACGACCCGACACTCCCCGACGACACTGGCCCGCGGCAGGTCCGTGCCGTGCCCGTCGAGCACTCCGCATTCGATCTCCCGCCCGAAGATGCCCTGCTCGATGACGACCTTCGGGTCGTGCTCACGGGCGGCCTCGATCGCGGCGCGCACGCCGCCGGCCGACGTGACCCGGGTGATCCCGAAGCTCGATCCGGCGCGCGCGGGCTTGACGAAGACAGGAAACTCCAGGACCTCGACCTTGGCCATCGCCCCGTCCGGGTCGCGCAGCCATTCGCGGTCGGTGATGACGACATAGGGACCCACGCTCAGCCCCGCGGCCTCGAAGACGACCTTCATCAGGTGCTTGTCCATCATCGTCGCGGAGGCAGTCACTCCGGAGCCGACGTAGCGCACGTCCGCGAGGTCGAGCAGGCCCTGGACCGTCCCGTCCTCACCGAACGGTCCGTGCAGCAAGGGGAAGACGACGTCGACCTCGCCGAGATCGCGTGGCGGCTGCCCCGCCTCGTGCACGACGAGCCCGCGCTGCTCACCACTGGTCGGGACGAGCACGCTCGGCGCGTGCGTGTCGACGCTGGGACGATGCCCACTGGTCAGGCGGAACTGCTCGGCATCATCGGGGGCCAGCACCCAGTGCCCGTCGCGGGCGATGCCCACCGGGATCACGTCGTAGCGGTCCCGGTCCAAGGCGTCCAGGACGCTGGCCGCGGTGGCACAGGAGACCTCGTGCTCGGACGAGCGGCCCCCGAAAACGAGGGCCACGCGGAGCCGGTCAGGTGTCTGGTCCGTGTTCATCGCCGATGAGCCTAGCCCGGCGCCTCCTACGATGACCGCCATGACCTCCACCGACGAATCCACCACCGGGTTGCGTCCCGCCACCCGCGCCGTCGTCGCCGGCCGCGAGGGGCGTGAGCCCGGTCAGCAGGTCGGCTCACCCTTGGTGCTCACGAGCACGTATGCCGCGGACGGTCCGGTCAACTACGCGCGCAACGGCAATCCCACCTGGTCGGCATTCGAGGAGGCGCTGGGCTCCCTCGAGGGTGGCCGGGCCCTCGTCTTCGGCAGCGGGATGGCCGCGGTCGCCGCAGCGCTCTCGTTGGTGCCCATCGGTGGCGTCGTCGTGGCCCCGCACTCGGCCTACAACGGCACCCTGGCGACGCTCAAGGAGCGGGAGAAACGCGGCGAGCTGACCGTGCGCACCGTCGAACTCACCGACACCGCAGCAACCGTCGACGCCCTCGCGGGCGCGGACCTGGTCTGGCTGGAGTCGCCCACCAACCCCCTGCTCGAGGTCGCCGATCTCCAGGCCCTCGTCGAGGCCGCTCGCGCGGCTGGTGTGCTGTCCGTCGTCGACAACACCTTCGCCACCCCCTTGGCCCAACGACCCCTCGAGTTGGGCTCGGACCTGGTCGTGCATTCGGTGACCAAGTACCTGGGTGGCCACAGCGATGTGATCCTCGGCGCCTGCGTGGTGCGCGAGGACGGCGACCAGATCTTCACCGCGCTGTCCGGCCACCGGTCGCTCTACGGTGCGATCGCCGGTCCCTTGGAGACCTGGCTGGCGTTGCGCGGCATACGCACCCTGCACCTGCGCCTGGAGCGGGCGAGCGCCAACGCTGCCGTCCTCGCCACCCGCCTTGCTGACCACCCGGCGGTGGTCACCGTGCGCTATCCCGGGGTGGGGGCGATGGTGGCCTTCGACGTCGGCGCCACCGTCGAGGACGCCGAGGCGGTCTGCGCGGCCGTGCAGGTCATCTCGCATTCGACGAGCCTGGGTGGCGTCGAGACCCAGATCGAGCGCCGCCGGCGCTGGCCGAACGAACCCGATGTGGTGCCCGACAACTTGCTGCGGCTCTCCGTCGGGATCGAGGACGTCGAGGACCTCTGGACCGATCTGCAGCGCGCTCTGGACTCTCTGGGCTGAGAGCGGCCTGTCAGTCGACCTCGGCCTTGCGCGGACGCGACAGCAACGCCCGCACGACATCCTCGGCGGTGCGGCCCTCGACGATCATGGCGTGGACCTGCTCGATGATCGGCACGTCGACGCCGTTCTTTCGGGCGAGGTCGAGAATCGACGTGCACGACTTCACGCCTTCAGCGGTCTGACTGGTCTGTGCCACGACCTCGTCGACGGAGAGCCCCTGCCCCAGCTTCACGCCGAAGGAATGGTTGCGGGACAGCGGAGACATGCACGTCGCGATGAGGTCGCCGACTCCGGCGAGGCCGGCGAAGGTCGGCGCCTCCCCGCCGATGGCCATCCCCAGGCGCATCGTCTCGGCGAGCCCGCGGGTGATGAGCGAGGCCTTGGAGTTGTCCCCGAAGCCCAGTCCCTCAGCCATGCCGACGGCGAGAGCAATGACGTTCTTCACGGCACCGGCGATCTCGGTCCCCACGACGTCGGTCCCCGTGTAGGGACGGAAGTAGGGGGCCGCGCAGGCGGCCGCAACACGCTCGGCGGCCGCCTCGTCGCGGCAGGCAACCACACTGGCGGCCGGCTGCTTGACGGCAATCTCCTTGGCCAGATTGGGGCCGGAGACAACGACGATCCTCGACGGGTCGACCTCACCGACCTCCTCGATGACCTCGCTCATCCGCTTGGTCGTGCCGAGTTCCACCCCCTTCATGAGGGACACGATGGCCGCGTCTGTGGGCAGCGCCGATCCCCATTCCCCCAGATTGGCGCGCAGGGTCTGGCTCGGGACCGCGAGGACGACGATGTCGGCGCCTGCCGCGACCTCGGACGGGTCCGCGGCCGCGGTGATCAGCCCCGGCAGGGTGACGCCGGGCAGGTACGCCTGGTTGCAACCGGAGTTGATCTGGTCGACCATCTCCTGGCGTCGCCCCCACATCCGCACCGTGGTGCCTGCGTCAGCGAGCACCATGGCGTAGGCCGTGCCCCAACTGCCGGTCCCGAAGACGGCTGCCGTAGTCATCGTTGCTCCTTCGTGGGGTTGCCCTTGGTGGGTATGCCGACCGCGCGCGGGTCGAAACGGGTCGTCGGTGCCTTCTCGCCCCTGACCTCCTCGAGGAGTCCGGTCAGGGCCGCCATGATACGGTCCGTGGCCTGCTGGAGGACCTCGCGAGTGATCGGACGCTCATAGAGGTCGGCCAGGTCGACCGGCGCTCCTGCACGCACGATCACCTCCTTGATGGGCAGCAGATCGGGTTTGGACTCATAGGGACCGATGATCGCCTGGGCCCCCCAGTTGACGACCGGGACAACCGGGCACCGCGTCTGGAGGGCGATCCGCGCTGCGCCCGTCTTCCCGCGCATCGGCCACAGGTCGGGATCACGCGTCAAGGTGGCCTCGGGATAGATCACGATGCACCGGCCCTGCTCGACGGCGGCCACCGCGGCGCGATAGGCGTCGGCGGCTTGGCCCGTCTCGCGATAGACCGGGATCTGCCTGGCGGAACGCAGGATCTTGCCGATGACGGGGATGTTGAAGACCTCCACCTTGCCCAGGAAGCTCGGCGCGATGCCGTTGTCGTTGAGGTAATGCGCCACGACGAGAGGGTCGGCATAGGAGAGGTGATTGGCGACCACGACGCAACCACGGTCGCGCACGAGGTTCTCGCCACCTGACCAACGTCGCTTGGTGAGCGCCATGAGGAGGGGCCGCAGGACAGCGACGGCGAAGAGGAAGGCTCCTGGGCGTTTCTGACGCTTGGGCTTCACTGATCACTCGTCTCGACGGCTGGTGCGCGCATCCCGCAATGTTCGTCGGCGCGAGCACCCATGTCGAGCACCGTCCTACGCTTGTCGCGCACAACCTGACCCTGCCAGGAGGTTCTCGTGCCCGCGCCCAGCCGACCGTGGGCCGTCGTCGTGCCTGTCAAGGGTGGTTCGTCGGCCAAGTCCCGCCTTGCCGACCCGGCCCGGCCCGCCCTGGCCACGGCCTTCGCGCTCGACACCATCATGGCTGCGCTCGCCACCGTGGGCGTCGAGCGAGTCGTCGTCGTCACGTCCGACCCCGTGGTGGCGACCCTGGTGCGTGCGCTGGATCCGGGCCACCGGGTGGTCGATCTGGTCCCCGACCCGGGCGTCGGTCTCGACGCGGCGGCGCGCGCGGGCGTCGATCGGGCGCGTGCCGAGCATTTCCACCGGGTCGCGGTGCTGCTCGGCGATCACCCGAGCCTGACCTCCACCGAGTTGGAGATCGCATTGGCCGCGGCCGCAACGCACCGGGGTGCCTTCGTGCCGGACGCGGCGGGCACGGGGACCGCCATGGTGGCCCTCGCCGCTGCCGATGCCGACCCGACGACGAACTTCGGAGGGGGCAGTGCGGCCCGGCATGCGGGCCAAGGCCTGGCCCGCCTCGACCTCGACCTTCCCGGGTTGCGCCTCGATGTCGACGAAGTCACCGACCTCGAAGCGGCCCTCGCCGTGGGCGTGGGCCAGCACACGGCGCGAGCGTTGCGGGCTACCCTGACGATCGTGCAGGCGACGATCCACTCCACCGGGGACGAGGGCGGGCAGGCCTTGCTCGACGACGGCTCACTGATCGACTGGGACCTGGCTTCGGTTGCGGGCAGTGGACTGCGACACCTGCGGGTCGGTCAGCGGGTCAGTGTCGAGTTGGATGATGAAGACCGGCGGGCACGCCGGATGTGGATCGTCGGCATCGGCGCGGGGCAGGTCATCAGCTGATCGGCGACCCGCCTCAGATCAGGTCGTAATCGGCACCGACGGCGTCCAACTTCGTCGAGAAGTTCTCGTAACCTCGATAGATCAGGTCGATGCCGTGGACCTTTGAGGTGCCCTCGGCAGCGAGAGCTGCGATGAGGTAGCTGAAACCCCCACGAAGGTCCGGCACGGTGATCTCGGCTCCCCTCAGGCGGGCAGGTCCGGACACGACCGCCGAGTGCTGGAAATTGGCGCGCGAGAAGCGACACGGGGAGGAACCCAGACAGTTGCGATAGGTCTGAATCTGTGCGCCCATCTCCCCGAGCGCGGACGTGAATCCCAGACGGTTCTCGTAGACGGTCTCGTGGATGATCGACAGCCCGCGGGTCTGCGTGAGCGCCACGACGAGGGGCTGTTGCCAGTCGGTCATCAGGCCCGGATGCACATCGGTCTCGATGGCCAGGGAGTTGATGTCGCCGCCGGAGTGCCAGAAGCGAATTCCCTCGTCGTCGATGTCGAAGGAGCCACCGACACGTCGGAAGACATTGAGGAAGGCCATCATCGGTTGCTGCTGGGCACCGCGCACATAGATGTCGCCCGCGGTGGCCAGGGCGGCGCAGGCCCAGGAGCCGGCCTCGATCCGATCGGGGATGGCCAAGTGGTCGAAGCCCCCCAGCCTCGGCACCCCCTCGATCTCGATCCTGCGGTCCGTCTGGACCGAAATGATCGCCCCCATCTTCTGGAGGATCGCGACCAGGTCCATGATCTCGGGCTCGATGGCGGCGTTGCGCAACACTGTCGTCCCCTCGGCGCGCACCGCCGTGAGGAGCACTTGCTCGGTCGTGCCGACGCTCGGGTAGGGCAGCTGGATGTCGGCCCCTTGGAGGCCATGAGGGGCGGTCAGGCGCAGCCCCTCGGGACGCTTGTCGACGACGGCACCGAAGGTGCGTAGGACGTCCAGGTGGAAGTTGATCGGACGCTCGCCGATCCGACAACCACCCAGGTCCGGGATGAACGCCTCCCCGAGCCGGTGGAGCAAGGGGCCGCACAGGAGCACTGGCACCCGGGAACTACCGGCGTGGGCGTCGATGTCGGCCACGTGCGCCTGCTCGACGTTGGTGGGGTCGAGCAGGAGCTCGCCGTCCCGGTCCGAGGAGTCGATCTTCACGCCATGGAGTTCGAGCAGGCCCGCGACGATCTGCACGTCGGAGATCTCTGGCACGCCGCGCAGGCGGCATGGCTCTTCGGCGAGGACGACCGCGACCATCGCCTTGGAGACGAGGTTCTTGGCGCCTCGTACCTCTATGTCACCGATCAGCGGTCGACCGCCGTTGAGCACCAAGGAGCGACTCATGCGGGCAGTGTTCCAGAACAGCACAGAGGCCGGTGACTCTGCGCACCGGCCTCTGTGGCGGATTTCCGGCAGCTCAAGGCGAGCCGTCGGTCACCCGTGGGATCACTTCTTCGCTGCTGCCTTCTTGGCCGGCGCCTTCTTGGCGGGAGCCTTCTTCGCCGGGGCGGCCTTCGTCGCCGCCTTCGTCGCAGGTGCAGCCTTCGCCGAGGCAGCCTTGGCCGGCGCCTTCTTCGCCGGCGCCTTCGTGGCCGGCGCCGCCTTCGTCGCCGCCTTCGTCGCAGGGGCAGCCTTGGCCGGCGCCTTCTTCGCCGGCGCCTTCGTGGCGGGAGCCTTCGTGGCCGGCGCCTTCTTCGCCGGCGCCTTCGTGGCGGTAGCCTTCGTGGCCGGCGCCGCCTTCGTCGCCGCCTTCTTCGCGGGCGCGGCCTTCGCCGGGGCAGCCTTGGCCGGCGCCTTCGTGGCGGGAGCCTTCGTGGCCGGCGCCGCCTTCGTCGCCGCCTTCTTCGCGGGCGCGGCCTTGGCGGGAGCGGCCTTCGTCGCCGCCTTCTTGGCCGGGGCGGCAGCGCCCTTGCCCGTGCCTGCGGCTGCCCGAGCGGCGGCCGGCGCGGCCTTGGGCAACGAGCTGGGGGCCTTCACGTAGCCCTTGAACGCGGCGCCGGCGCGGAAACGGGGCGACTTGGACTTGGGGATCCGGACACTGGCGCCGGTGTGGGGGTTGCGGCCCGTGCGGGCGGCGCGCTCGATGCGCTCAAAGGTGCCGAAGCCCGTGATGCTGACCTTCTCGCCCTTGGTGACGGCGCGGATGACGGTGTCCAGGACCGCGTCGAGGGCCTCGTTGGCGGCCTTGCGAGACCCGAGGGTCTTCTCGAGCGCCTTGACCAGATCTGCCTTGTTCATTACTGCTCCATCGAGGTGGGTGCGGTGCCGGGTGAGCCGGCCTGGCAGTCGGTGGATCCGACATGCTTCGAAGGTATGCCGCGACCCGGGCCGAGTCCATCACCCTCCAACCTCATCGCCCTGTGGCACAACAGGTTTGGACTGTCTTCAGTCACCTGTGAGGTGTGGATCAACCCGCGCTTGGAACCCGGTGGGCTGCCTGTGCTCTCGTCCCAATACCGTTGCGGCACAGAATGATCGCTTCGTCACGATGAGGTCGGTCGAAACTGGTCGAGGAAGGGCACCAGATCACAGGAATCACAGTGACCACATCTGTCACACCGCCTTCGACCTCGTCCGGCGCCCGAAATCCACTGTGGCACAACGGCGTGTCGCACCGGTGCGGGGTCACGGAGAGTCTCCGTCACCGGTTTCTGCGCTCAGGCAGGCTGGGTGGTGACTGGCTTCCAACTCGGCCGGGCGGCCTCGAAGGAGTCGATGTCCTCGGCATGCCGCAGCGTCAGGCTGATGTCGTCGTGGCCCTCCAACAAGCGCCACCGCGTGTAATCGTCGACTTCGAAGCGGGCCACGATGTCACCGGCGGTCACGGTGCGTGACTCGAGGTCCACGGTCACCGACGCACCCGGGTTGTTCTCGAGGTACTTCCAGAGCAACTCCACGTCGTCCTGGCTGCAGACGGCCGTGAGCAGGCCCTGCTTCCCGCTGTTGCCTCGGAAGATGTCGGCGAAGCGGCTCGAGATGACGGCTCGGAAGCCGTAGTTCATCAGGGCCCAGACGGCATGCTCGCGCGAGGAGCCGGTGCCGAAGTCCGGTCCCGCCACAAGAACCGACCCCGCGGCATACGACGGGTCGTTGAGGACGAACGTCTCGTCCTTTCGCCACGCCGCGAAGAGGCCGTCCTCGAATCCGGACCGGGTGACCCGCTTGAGGTACTCGGCCGGGATGATCTGGTCGGTGTCGACATTGCTGCGGCGCAACGGCACTCCGACCCCGGTGTGGGTGGTGAAGGCTTCCATGTCTCTCCTTGACCTCAGGCGCTGACGGGTTCGAGGTCCGCGGGGCTCGACAGCGTCCCGCGAATGGCGGTGGCCGCCGCCACCTGCGGGCTGACCAAGTGGGTGCGCCCACCCTTGCCCTGCCGGCCTTCGAAGTTGCGGTTGCTCGTCGAGGCGCTGCGCTCCTCGGGGGCCAACTTGTCGGGGTTCATGGCCAGGCACATCGAGCAGCCCGGCAGGCGCCACTCGGCGCCGGCCTGCTCGAAGACCTCACCGAGACCCTCGGCCTCGGCCTGCAGCCGCACTCTGGCCGACCCCGGGACGACGAGCATCCTCACGCCGTCGGCCACGCGCCGCCCCTTGAGGACGCCCGCGACCGCCCGCAGGTCCTCGATGCGCCCGTTCGTGCACGAGCCCACGAAGACCGTGTCGACGCGGACATCGCGCAGCGGGGTGCCCGCCGTCAGGCCCATGTACTCGAGCGCTCGACGTGCGGCGGCCTTGTCGTTGTCATCGGCCATGTGCTCCGGATCAGGGACAGCACTGCCGAGGGGGGCACCTTGGCCCGGGTTGGTGCCCCACGTGACGAACGGCGTGAGCTCGGTGGCGTCGAGGACGACCTCGGCGTCGAACTCGGCGCCCTCATCGGTGGCCAGGTCGCGCCACGCGGCGACGGCAGCGTCCCAGTCCTCACCCTTTGGCGCATGGTCGCGGCCACGCAGGTAGTCGAAGGTCGTGTCGTCGGGAGCGATCATGCCGGCTCGCGCGCCGGCCTCGATGGACATGTTGCAGACCGTCATCCGGGCCTCCATCGAGAGCGCACGGATGGCCGAGCCACGGAACTCCAGGACGTACCCCTGGCCGCCACCGGTGCCGATCTTGGCGATCACGGCCAGCACGACGTCTTTGGCGGTCACACCCGCGGGAAGGTCTCCCTCAACGGTGATGGCCATGGTCTTGAAGGGCTTGAGCGGCAGGGTCTGGGTGGCGAGCACGTGCTCGACCTCGGAGGTGCCGATACCGAACGCGAGGGCCCCGAAGGCGCCGTGCGTCGAGGTGTGGCTGTCGCCGCAGACAACGGTCATCCCCGGCTGGGTCAGGCCCAGTTGCGGGCCGACGACGTGGACGATGCCCTGCTCGGCGTCACCCATCGGATAGAGCTTGACCCCGAATTCCTCACAGTTGGTGCGCAAGGTGTCGACCTGGGTGCGAGACACCGGGTCGGTGATCGGACCCGCGGTCGTCGGGACGTTGTGATCCTCGGTGGCGAGCGTGAGGTCCGGGCGTCGCACGGTCCGGCCCGTGAGCCGCAGTCCGTCAAAGGCCTGAGGACTGGTCACCTCGTGGAGAAGGTGGAGGTCGATGTAGAGCAGGTCCGGCTCACCCTCGCCCTGTCGGACGACGTGGGCCTCCCACACCTTCTCCGCCAACGTCTTGGCCATTGCTCGCTGTCCCTCTCTCGACCGGTCGAACCGACAGGCCCCCCTTCAGACGCCCTCGACCACAGCGACCTTCGCACCTTGTCCCGACCCATGGACTTGCGTCTCAGGAGTCGAGACGGCAATATCAAGACATGGACAACGATCTGTCGAGCGGGGTCGGGGTACTCGACAAGGCGGCCATCGTGCTGGGTGCCCTCGAGGCCGGGCCCTCCACTTTGGCCCAGTTGGTGACCGCCACCGGCCTGGCCCGGCCCACGGCCCACCGGCTGGCCGTGGCCCTCGAACACCACCGCTTGGTGGCCCGCGACCTGCAGGGCCGCTTCGTGCTCGGTGCGCGGCTCGGCGAGTTGGCCGCCGCGGCCGGCGAGGACCGCCTGCTCGCGGCTGCCGGCCCGGTGCTGGGCGCACTGCGCGATCACACCAATGAGTCCGCCCAGCTCTTCCGACGCCAGGGCGACCATCGCATCTGTGTGTCCACGGCCGAGCGTCCGGTCGGCCTGCGCGACTCCATCCCGATCGGTGCCGCTCTGTCGATGCTCGCCGGTTCGGCCGCTCAGGTACTCCTCGCGTGGGAGGAACCGGACCGACTCCACCGCGGACTCCAGGGTGCGGCGTTCAATGCCTCGGCGCTCTCCGGTGTGCGCCGCCGCGGCTGGGCCCAGTCGGTCGGCGAGCGCGAGCCGGGCGTCGCCTCGGTCTCGGCGCCGGTCCGGTCCCCCTCTGGTCGCGTCATCGCGGCAGTCTCGATCTCCGGCCCCATTGAGCGGCTCTCCCGCCAGCCGGGCCGGCTGCACGCAGCGACTGTCATCGCCGGCGCCAACAAACTCACCGAGGTCCTGGCCCGCCATGCGCAGGCGCAGGAGGAGGCGCACGGCGCCTGACCGGCCGGCATACAGCCACCACGACGTGGGGGCGGAAACGAGGAAACGGCACCCACGAAGTGGATGCCGTTTCGAGTTGTAGCCCCGACGGGATTCGAACCCGCGCTACCGCCTTGAGAGGGCGGCGTGCTAGGCCGCTACACAACGGGGCCTCTAGCAGGTGTCCTTGCGGACCGGAGGAACCTTACCTGTCGGTGCAGGATTCTCCGAAATCGGCCCGGCCGGAGCCGGATCGACTGGCTGGGGTACCAGGACTCGAACCTAGAATGAGTGAACCAGAATCACTAGTGTTGCCAATTACACTATACCCCAAGGGGGTATGCCGTCCGGTCAGGAACCGTCGGGCGAACCGAGGGAAGATACTACCCGTCCCCCTGTGCGGCCCCAAATCGCCGACCGAGATCCACAACGTCATCTACAGCGTGGCCAACAAGGCCGCCAGGCGATTGAGCGTCGTGGTCTTGCCGAGGATCTCCATCGACTCGAAGAGCGGCGGGCTGATGCGGGCCCCCGAGACGGCGGTTCGCAGCGGACCGAAGGCGAATTTCGGCTTGATGCCCAGGCCGTCGACAATCGCCGTGCGCAAGGCCGTCTCGATCGCCTCGGCCGTCCAGCCGCTGTCGGACCCGAGCACACCGGTGCCATGGTCGTCGATGTCGCCCAACGCCCTGCCCGCGGCCTCGATCACCTCGGCCGCGTTGTCACCCAGAGCCGCTCGGGCGTCCTCGGCGATCTCCAGCGCATCGTCCGGGACGAAGAAGGGACGCACCAGGGGCGGCGCCTCGGACAGGTGTGCCATGCGGGTCTGGACCAACGCCGTGACCGCCTTGAGCCGGGCCAACTCGCCCAGACTCGGGTTGTCGCCGACGATGCCGTCGTCGACGAGGAAGGGCAGCAGTCGTGAGGCCAGCTCACCGACCGACAGGCCTCGAATGTAGACACCGTTGAGCCAGTCCAGCTTCTTGAGGTCGAAGATCGGTCCGACCGGGTTGACCTTGCGCCAGTCGAAGCCCGCGCTGAACTCATCGAAGGAGAAGACCTCGCGGTCCGTGCCGTCCTTGTTGGTGGCCGGCGGATACGCCAGCAGGGCAAGGAAGTTCACGAGCGCCTCGGGCAGGTAGCCCTGCTCCCGGAACCAGGTCAACCGCGCGGCAGGGTTCTTCCGCTTGGAGATCTTGGACTTGTCGGTGTTGCGCAGCAAGGGCATGTGCGCCCACTGCGGCGGCTCCAGGCCGAACCAGCGGTAGAGCAGGATGTGCTTGGGCGTCGAGGAGATCCACTCCTCGCCCCGCACGACGTGCGTGATCCCCATCTCGTGGTCGTCCACGACGACGGCCAGGTGATAGGTCGGGAACCCGTCGGCCTTGAGGATGACCTGATCATCGGGTCGAGGCGCCGAGACCCGTCCGCGGATGAGGTCGTCGAACTCGAGCTCGACGTCGTCGGGAATGAGCATGCGCACGACCGGCGTCTCCGAGAACCCGGGCAGCGCGGCCCGCTCCTCGCGGGTCTTGCCGAGGCAGAGCCGGTCATAACCGGTCGGCTGCTTGGTCTTCTGCTGGATCTCGCGCATCTGCGTGAGGCGTTCTGTCGAGCACCAGCACTCGTAGGCCTTGCTCTCGGCGAGCAGCCGGTCGACATAGGGGCGATAGGTGTCGAGCCGCTCGCTCTGGCGGTAGGGAGCGCACGGGCCACCCTTGTCGGGACCTTCATCCCAGGTCAGCCCGAGCCACTCAAGGGTGTCGAAGACCTGCTGCTCGGAGTCGGCACGGAAGCGTGCCCGGTCGGTGTCCTCGATCCGCAGCAGGAACCGGCCGCCCTGCTGGCGGGCGAAGGCGAGGTTGAACAGCGACATGTAGGCGGTGCCCACATGGGGGTCTCCGGTGGGCGAAGGCGCGACCCGCAGCCGCACCTTTCCGGGCAGGTCGGCGACGGTGGGGATCTCGGGCAGGGTGCGCTCACTCATGGTGAGCCGATTCTAGGGTTCGGCAGCCGCGTGACGGTTGACTGTCGGGTTGGTGGGGTCCTGACCCCATCTACCCGACAGTCAGTGCCGACGGGCCCTCAGGGACGCACGAAGGGATTGCTCAGGAGGCCGATGTCGCCGATCTCGACGTCGACCCGCTGGCCGACCTCGACCGGCCCGACCCCTGCCGGCGTCCCGGTGAGGATGACGTCCCCGGGAAGGAGCGTGAAGGCCTTCGAGGCGTGCGAGATGAGCTCGGCCACGCGGTGGACCATGTCGCTGGTGTGCCCGTCCTGGACGATCTCGCCGTCCAGTCGCGTGACGAGGGGTTGGTCCATCGGGTCGAGGTCGGTCTCGATCCACGGCCCGAGTGGGCAGAAGGTGTCGAAGCCCTTGGCGCGCGACCACTGCCCGTCGGACTTCTGCAGGTCCCGGGCGGTGACGTCGTTGGCGCAGGTGTAGCCGAAGACGACCTTCAGCGCATCCTCGGGTTCGACGTCCTTGCACATCCGACCGATGACGACGGCCAGTTCGCCCTCGTAGTGGACATTGCTCGACTGCGAGGGCATGACAACCGGGTCGCCCGGCCCGACGACGGCCGTGTTGGGGATGAGGAACATCAGCGGCTCGGTCGGTGCCTCCCCACCCATCTCCTTGGCGTGGTCGTGGTAGTTCTTGCCGATCCCGATGACCTTGCTCCGAGGAATCACCGGCGCGAGGAGCCGCACGTCGTCCACGGCATACGTCCGGCCGGTCAACTCGATCCGGGTGTAGAGCGGGTCGCCGGTGATCTCGGCGATCTTCTCGCCGGCCCCGTCCACCAGGCCGTAGATGGGGTCGTCGCCGGTCGTGAATCGAGCAATGCGCATGCACCCAGCCTAGGGCTGCTCGCCTACCGTGGGTGGGTGCCCACCACCGTCCTCGACCGCGACGAGTGGGAGCCGCTCATGCAGGCGCATCGAGCAGCCGTCGAGGATCGCACCCGAGCCCACCTCTTGCGTCGTGACCGCGGCGAGAAGCACCCGGTCGAGGACTTCCTCTTCGAGTACTACGCCCTCACCCCCGGTCGCCTCGCGCGCTGGCACCCGGGCCCCGGGATCGGGCTCGCCGGCGCCTCCCGTATGCCGCGGGCAGGCTGGCGCCACTACGTCACCCTCGGTGACGTGGTCGCCCTCGACCGGGCGGGCTTCCTCGAAGCGCGGGGACGAACCGTGGAGTTCGTGCGGGGCCTGCTGGAAGCCACGCTGTCGCGGCCCGCAACGCTGGGCTGTTTCGGCCTCCATGAGTGGGCGATGGTCCACGGCATACCGGAAAACGGTGTGCGCCATGAGAACTGGCCACTGCGCCTCGGTGCCGAGGGAACCGACGAGGTGACCCGAGCTCACACGATCAGGTGCAGCCACTTCGATGCCTTCCGCTTCTTCACGCCGACCGCGGCACCGCTCAACACGCTGCAACCGACTCGCGAGACGCAGGTCGCCCACGAGCAGCCGGGCTGCCTGCACGCCGGCATGGATGTCTACAAGTGGTGCGTCAAGCTCGAACCGGTCGTGCCGAGCGGCCTGACCCTCGATGCCTTCGATCTGGCCCGTGAGATACGGCGGCTCGACATGCAGGCCAGCCCTTACGACCTGACGGGCCTGGGCCTCGAGCCGGTGCGCATCGAGACACCGGAGGGCAAGGCGGAGTACGTCAGTCGACAGCGCGACTTCGCCGAACGCTCCAACGCCCTGCGCACACGCCTGCTCGGCGTGTTGGCTCAGGTGAGTGGCGGGACGCCCGCCCGGATGAGCCCGTAGGTCACCGACTCGATGAGGGCCTGCCAACTTGCCTCAAGGATGTTGGCAGCGACACCGATCGTCGTCCACGTCGTCGTGCCGTCCGTGGTCTCGATGAGCACGCGCGTCACGGCGTCGGTGCCGTGTGCGGCGTCGAGGATGCGCACCTTGTAGTCGACGAGCTCGAGGTGCTCGATCTCCGGGTAGGCCTTGGCCAGGGCCGACCGGAGCGCCTGGTCGAGAGCGTTGACCGGACCGTTGCCCTCGCCGGTGCGGACGTGCCGCCGGTCGCCGGCAACGATCTTGACCGTCGCCTCGGAGAGGGCATCGGTCTCGCCGCGCGCGTCGGTGATGACGCGCCAGGACTCGACGGTGAAGAACTCCGGCAACGAGCCGTCGAGCTCGTGGCGCAGGAGCAACTCGAAGGAGGCGTCGGCCGCATCGAAGGTGTAGCCGCGCAACTCCTTCTCCTTGACCGACGAGAGCACGCGCTGCATGAGCGCACTGTCGTCGGCGTCGGAGGCGTCGAGGTCGAAGCCGAGTTCGCGGGCCTTGAGTTCGATCGAGGCCCGACCGGCCATGTCGGACACCAGCATGCGCATGTCGTTGCCGACGCCCTTGGGGTCCAGGTGCTGGTAGAGATCGGGGTCGACCTTGATCGCCGAGGCGTGGAGACCGGCCTTGTGCGCGAAGGCGCTGGCACCGGTGTAGGGCTGGCGGGAGTAGGGCGGGACGTTGGTGACCTCGCTGATCGCGTGGCTGATCCGGGTCGCCTCGGCGAGGCGATGTCCGTCGATGACCTCCAGTCCCTTCTTGAGTTGGAGGTTGGCGACGACGGTGACGAGGTCGGCATTGCCGGTGCGCTCGCCGTAACCGTTGACCGTTCCCTGGACATGTCGGGCACCGGCATCGACGGCCGCCATCGAGTTGGCGACCGCGCAGCCGGTGTCGTTGTGGCAGTGGATCCCCACGCGTGACTCGGCATTGTCGGCCAGACCGAGGGTCGAGACGACGTCGTGGACGACATCGGCGACCTGCGAGGGCAGCATTCCGCCATTGGTGTCGCACAGGGCGAGCACCTCCGCGCCCGACTCGACGCCCGCACGCAGCGCTTCGAGGGCGTAGGCGCGGTCCACGGCATACCCATCGAAGAAGTGCTCCGCATCGAGGAAGACGCGCCGCCCCTCCCCGACGAGGAAGGAGACGGTGTCGCGGATCATCTCGAGGTTCTCGGCGAGCGTCGTCCGCAGGGCCCGCTCGACGTGGCCCGTGTGGGACTTCGCGACGAGCGTCACCACGGACGCCTGGCTGTCGACGAGCGCGCGGACCAAGGGGTCGGTGGACGCGGCGCCACCGGCACGCCGCGTCGCACCGAAGGCCGCCAAGGTCGCGTTCCGCAGATCGAGCTCTCGCGCCGCGCGGGCGAAGAACTCGGTGTCCTTGGGATTGGCGCCGGGCCAGCCGCCCTCGATGAATCCCACGCCGAGGTCGTCGAGGTGGCGCGCGATGGCCAACTTGTCCGTGACGGAGAGGTTGAGCCCCTCCTGCTGCGCGCCATCACGCAGCGTGGTGTCGTAGACGTGCAGGTCGGTCATCTTCTCGCCTCGTCGGTCGTCTCGTCGTGGTCGTTCCATCGTGCTCTCCTGCATGTGACGCTGGTGCTCACTTGGTCCCCGTCGCCGCCGGTCCTGCCCTTCGTGGGGGCGATCCCGACCAACAAAAAGACCCCCCGGGGTGTGGGAGGTCTGCGCGACGAGGAGTGCTCGTCGCGCTATTCGATAATGAGGGCCGCGGTGGCGGCATACATCGGCATCACGGGGCTCACTCTGCCAAAGGTGATGCGCGGACTCGACCGGGTGTCCACACTGTGGATCGGGCGTTCCTCTGGGTGGAACCCGGATTCCACCACCGGTGAAGGTGAGGTTAGCCTTACCTTTGCCATGACGACGACCCTTCCACTGCACCCGGCCGCGCCCGCCGCCGTGGGCTTCGTGCGCCAACTGTCGACCCATGGGTACTCCCCCGCACTCCACACGGGGACCACGACCATCTCGTATGCCGCGCTCGCGGCACGCGTGGCCGACTCCGCCTCCCGCTGGGGCCAGGTGGGTGGCGGTCGGCGGCTCGTGCTGATCGAGCTCACCCCTGACGTGGACGCCATCGTCGACCACCTGGGGGCATTGCTCGCCGGGCATGCCGTCATCGTCGCGGCACCCGGTCGGTCGGGGCAGATCGTCGACGTGCACGACCCTGACAGCGTCGGCGGGCACCGGGATGGCCGGTGGTCGGTCACGCACCGGCACATCGAGGCCGCGCACGAGTTGCATCCTGATCTGGCCCTGCTGCTCTCGACATCAGGATCGACCGGATCCCCCAAGCTGGTCCGGCTGTCGCACGCCGCCGTCGACGCGAACACCGACGACATCGTCTCCGGTCTCGGCATCCGAGCGAGCGATGTCGCGGCAACGACGCTGCCGCTGCACTACTGCTACGGGCTGTCGGTGCTGCACTCCCACCTGGCCGCGGGCGCCTCGATCGTCCTGACCGACCGGTCCCTCGTCGACGACCACCTGTGGGCCCTGCTGGAGTCCGAAGGCGTCACGTCCTTGTCCACCGTGCCGCATTCCTTCGACCTGATCGCCGCGAGCGGGCACCGCCTGGCGGACCTGTCCACGCTGCGCCAGGTGGCCCAGGCCGGCGGCGGCCTGGGTGCGGATCGCGCGCGGGCACTCGCCGAACAGGGTCGCCGCGACGGCTGGGAACTGCGCGTCATGTATGGGCAGACCGAGGCGTGTGCCCGGATGGCGATCGCCTCCGGAGCAGACGTGTTGACCCACCCGCAGTGCTCCGGTCGCGCGGTCGGCAGCGGGGCCTTCGAGGTCCTGGTCGACGGGCGCCCAGCGCAGGTCGGCGAGGTCGGTGACCTCGTCTTCCACGGCGACAACGTCATGCTGGGGTATGCCGAGTCGCCGGCCGACCTGGCGCGCGGGCGCACCGTCCCCGCTCTCGCGACCGGGGATCTCGGGCGCCTGGATGCGGACGGCCGGGTCGAGATCGTCGGCCGCCGCTCCGGCTTCCTCAAGATCGCCGGTCTACGCATCGACACCGGCGCCATCGAGCGCGCTCTGTCGAATGCTGGTCTGGCTTCCTGGGTCGGCGGCAGCGACGAGCATGTCGATGTGCTCGTCTCGAGCGCGGGCTCCGTCGAGCGCAACCGTGACCTCGAGGCCGATGGTCTGTCGATCGCCTCGACCGCGAGTGGCCTGCCGGCACACCGGATCCATGTGGCGGTCACGGACGATGGGCTGCCCCGCACCGATGCCGGCAAGATCGACCGGAAGGCAGCGCAGCAGGTGCACGAGGGGCTGCTGGAGTCCGACAACGGCGCCCCCACGACCACCCTCGATCACCTCGTCGACATCTATCGCACCTGCCTTGGCCGACCCGACGCCGACGTCACGGACACCTTCGTCGGCCTGCATGGCGACTCGCTGTCCTATGTCGAGGTGGCGGTGCACCTGGAGGAGGCCATCGGCACGCTCCCGGCCGACTGGCCGAGCCGCACCCTGATCGAGCTGGCGTCCTTGGCCGAGGACGCCACGGTCGCAGCGCACAGTGGGCGATCACGATGGGCATGCCTCGACACCACCGTCGTGCTGAGGGCACTCGCGATCACGGCGATCGTGGCCGGCCACACCAAGGTGGCGACGCTCCTCGGGGGCGCCCACATCCTGTTGGCCGTGGGCGGCTTCAACTTCGCCCGGTTCGCCGGTGCGCTCCCGACTGCTCGCGAACGCACCCGTGCCGTCGCTGCCACGATCGCCAAGATCGCCGTGCCAACGGCAATCTGGGTCGGCGTCGTCGGCCTTCTCGCCGGCACCTACTCGGTCGCCAACCTCTTCCTCGTCAACTGGATCACCGGCCCCGCCACCTGGACCAGTCACTGGCGCCTGTGGTTCATCGAGGCGCTCGTCTGGATCCTCGTGGCCGTCACCGGGTTCCTTGCCCTCCCCCGTGTCCATAAGTGGTATGCCGCAGCGCCTTTCGCCGTTGCCGCCACCGTTGCCTCCGTGGGGCTGCTCGCGCGCCTCGACGTCTTCGATCTCACGTCACCGCCCGGTCGCGGCACCGCGCCGGCCGTGCTGTGGCTCTTCGCCGTCGGCTGGTCTGCCGCCCTGGCCCGCCAGGCATGGCAACGGTTGCTCCTCGTCGCCATCGTCGCCGTCGGACTTCCCGGCTTCATGGGGAACTCGGTGCGCGAGTGGACGATTGCGGCCGGGATCCTCGTGCTCATCTGGCTGCCCAACCTGCCCGTGCCACGGGTCGTCGTGCCCGCGCTCGGCGTGTTGGCCAGCAGCTCGCTCTACATCTACCTGACGCACTTCCAGGTCTACCGATTGACCTCGATGCCGCTGGTCAACCTCGCGCTGAGTTTCGGGCTCGGGATCGCCACCTGGCTCGTGGTCTCCCGCGTGAGCACAGCGCTCGGCGGGAGGCGCGCGCGACGCAGCCCCGCGGCATACGCCATGAACGTGGAAACCAAACCGCAGAACCCGATTCGAGAAGGACACCGATGAAGCGCCGACACCTGCCCGCCGTCGTGGCTGTGGCCGCCCTCGCTCTTGCCGCCTGCGGCAGCGGCGACTCCGCCACTGGCGAGGCTCCCCTCGACCCGAGCAAGCTGACGATCTACAGCGCCCAGCACGCCAATCTCGTCGACGCGTGGGTCAAGGGCTTCACCGCGGACACTGGAATCCAGGTGCAGGTCCGGCAGGGCAAGGACTCCTCGATGGGCAACCAACTCGTCGCCGAGGGGGACAAGACCCAGGCCGACGTCTTCCTCACCGAGAACTCCCCCGCGATGACCGTGGTCCAGAACGCCGGCCTGCTCTCCCCGGTGGAGCAGAGCACCCTTGACCAGGTGAGCCAGCAGTACCGCCCGAGCAGCGGTGAGTGGGTCGGCATCGCGGCCCGTTCCACGGTGCTCATCTACAACCCGAGCAAGATCTCCGAGGCCGATCTGCCGGCGTCGATGCTCGACCTTGCCGATCCGAAATGGAAGGGCAAGTGGGGAGCAGCTCCCAGCGGCGCCGACTTCCAAGCAATCGTCTCGGGAGTGCTCCAGGCCGAGGGCGCCGACCGGACCGAGACGTGGCTCAAGGGGCTCAAGGAGAACGCCAAGGTCTACCAGAACAACATCGCCACGATGAAGGCCGTCAACGCCGGCGAGGTCCCGATGGGGATCATGTACCACTACTACTGGTACCGCGACCAGGCGCTCACCAAGGAGGGCAGCGCGAACACGAAGTTGCACTATTTCAAGGGTGAGGACGTCGGCGCGTTCGTCAGTGTCAGCGCAGGTGGTGTGCTCAAGGCGAGCACGAAGCAGGCCGAGGCCCAGAAGTTCCTCGCGTGGGTCACCAGCGCAAAGGGGCAGGAGGCCCTGGTGAGCAGCAAGTCGATGGAGTATGCCGTCGGCGAGGGTGTCGCGTCCGACCCGGCGCTGCCGCCGCTGGACTCCCTGCAGGCACCATCCATCGACCCCTTCACCCTCGATGGGCCCGAGGTCATCAAGCTCATGACAGCCGCCGGGATCCTGTGAGGCGATGAGGTCATGACGAGCACGAGCACGCTCTCCCGCCGGGGCACCGGCGGGATCGGACCGGTGGCGATCTCTGCGGTCGTCGTCGCCGGCATCTGTGTCCTGCCATTGCTCGTCATCCTCGCGACGGCGACCGAGTCCGGTCTCGGCGTCGCCGCCCAGCAGGTCTTCCGTCCCCGCGTCGGCGAGCTCCTCGGCAACACCGTCTCGCTCGTGCTCGTGACGACGACCGCGTGTGTGGTGGTCGGGGTCGGGGCGGCCTGGCTGGTCGAACGGACCGAACTCCCCGCAGCCCGGTGGTGGCGCCTGGCGCTCGTCGCACCGCTCGCCGTGCCGGCCTTCGTCAACGCCTATGCGTGGGTGTCGCTGCGACCTTCGCTGACCGGTCTGGGCGGGGCGGCCCTCATCACGACACTGTCCTACACCCCCTTCGTCTTCCTTCCGGTCGCGGCGTTGTTGCGCGGGCTGGACAGTCGGTGGGAGGACAGCGCCCGCTCGCTCGGGCTGGGCGCCTGGGGGACCTTCGCCAAGATCGTTCTCCCACAGGTGCGTCCGGCCCTGCTCGGCGGGGCGCTGCTCGTGGCCCTTCACCTGCTCGCCGAGTTCGGCGTGCTGGCCATGCTGCGCTTCCCCACCTTCACGACGGCGATCCTCGACCAGTACGAAGCGGCCTTCGACACCACCGCCGGCTCGGTGCTGGCCACGGTGCTCATGGTGCTGACCGCGCTCGTACTCACCGGCGAGCGATTCGCCCGAGGGCGGGTGTCGCTGGCCCGTATCGGGTCCGGCGTGCGGGTGCAGCCGCAGCGGGTGCCGTTGGGTCGATGGGCGGGGCCCGCGATTGTCGGGTTGACGACATGGGTGCTGTTGTCGCTCGGCGTCCCGTTGTATGCCGTGGGGCACTGGCTGGGCGCCGGTGGCACGCCGATCCTCTCTCCCGAGCTGTTGGGCGCCTTGTCCAGCACTGTCGGGCTGGCGTTGACCGCTGGAGTGCTGACGACGGTGGCGGCCTTCCCGGTCGCCCTCCTCCTGCACCGCCGACGGACCCTGCTCACCGAGAGCATCGAACGGATCACCTACTTCGCGAGCTCGCTGCCCGGCGTCGTCGTGGCCCTCGCGCTGGTGACCGTCGCGATCCGGTGGATCGGCCCGCTCTACCAGACGCCCTTCCTGCTCGTCATCGCCTACGCGATCCTCTTCATCCCACGGGCCATGGTGTCGATCAGGGCGGCCCTGGCGCAGGCGCCCGGTGGACTCCTCGAGGCCGCGCGCTCGCTCGGCGACAGCCCGTGGCGGGCGACCCGGCGGGTGCTGCTGCCGCTCATCGCGCCCGGTCTGCTCTCGGGCTTCGCCATGGTCTTCCTCGCCACCTGTGTCGAGCTGACGGCGACCCTGCTCCTGGCCCCGACCGGGACGACCACACTCGCGACGGGCTTTTGGGCGGCCAGTGACAGCCTCGACTACGGTGTGGCTGCGCCCTATGCGCTCATGATGATCCTGGTGTCCGCCCCGCTCACCTGGCTCCTCCTGAGCAACTCCACGAAGGACACCCGATGAGCGAGCTCAAGGCTGAAGGGATCGTCGCCGGCCACGGTGCCATGACGGTGCTCCACGGCGTCGACCTCACGGTTCGCGCCGGCTCCACAACGGCGATCCTCGGCCCGTCCGGGTGCGGCAAGACCACTTTGCTGCGGGTCATCGCCGGCTTCCATCGCCCGGATGCCGGTCGCGTCGTGGTCGCGGACCGCGACGTCTTCGGCGCCGGTCTCAACATCGCGCCCGAGCACCGCGGCCTGGGGTATGTCGCCCAAGAGGGCGCCCTCTTCCCACACCTGAGCGTCGCCGACAACATCACCTTCGGGCTGCGCCGGGGCGACCCCGGTCGCGCCACTCGACTGACCGAGCTGCTCGACCTGGTCGGTCTTCCCCGCGAGGTCGCCGGCCGATCCCCCGACCAGCTCTCCGGTGGACAGCAGCAGCGCGTGGCGCTTGCCCGCGCACTGGCCCGCCGCCCACGGGTGGTGCTGCTCGATGAGCCCTTCTCCTCCCTCGACGCCGGCCTACGGGCCAGCACTCGCCGAGCCGTCGCCGACGCCCTCGCCGCCGAAGGGGTGACCGTGCTCATGGTGACCCACGACCAGGACGAGGCCCTCTCGTTTGCCGACCAGATCGTCGTCATGGATGCCGGGCGGATCCTGCAGGCCGGATCACCGCTCGACGTCTACACCGCCCCGGCGGACCGCGTCACAGCCGGCTTCCTCGGCGACCTCGTCACCGTTGTCGGCCGCGCGCACGACGGTCGCGTCGAGAGCGCGCTCGGGACGCACGCCACCGACAGCGCCGCTGAAGGTGCCGTCGAGGTCGCGCTCAGGCCGGAGCAGATCGTGCTGCACAGCGCCGACGAGCCGGGGATCCGCACCGGAGCCGTCGGCACGGTGCGTCACTGCGACTACTTCGGCCACGACGCCCTCGTGCACGTCGCACTCGACGATGGCTCCGAGATCGCGGCCCGCCTCGGCGCCGGCGGCCAGGTGCCCCGCACCGGCGAACGGGTCACCGCCTCGGTCACGGGATCGGTTCTCACCTACCCCCTGTGACCCCCACTGCTGCTCACGCACTCCGGGTCGAGGGGCAGCCCGACCTCACAGTCGAAAGGGAGCAAAACGCGGGCAGACTGCCGTCTTCCCCGCGTTTTGCTCCCTCTCGACTGGCGGGGCGCTCAACTGGCGGGGCGCTCAACTGGCGGGGCGCTCGACTGGCGGGGCGGTGGGTCGGGCCGAGCAGGTGGGTGCGGCCGGTCAGTGGGAGAGGTCGCGCCACCACGGGTCGAGCGGAGGCGGGTCGCTCACATCGATGCGCTGACCGGGGCGTGGCACGACGACCGGCACCTCGTGGCGCTCGGCCTCGACGAGCAGTCGCTCGACGGGCTCCGCCCACGGGTGGAAGGCCAGATTGAAGGTCGCCCAGTGCACCGGCAGCAACAGGCCGCCACGCACGTCGAGGTGGGTGGCGACGCCCTGCTCGGGACGCATGTGGATGGTCGGCCACCCACTGTCGTAGGCGCCGACCTGCACGAGCGTGAGGTCGAAGGGTCCGTGGCGTTCCCCGATGAGCGAGAAGCCCGCGAAGTAGCCACCGTCGCCGGAGTAGAAGACCCGGTGCTCGGGCCCGGCGATCACCCACGACGCCCATTGGGTGCCATCGCGTGAGAAGCCCCGCCCGGAGAAGTGCTGCGCCTGGGTCGCCGTGATGTGCAGGTCCCCGACCTTGGTGTCCTCGTCCCAGTCGAGGTCCTCGATCCGCCGCTCGGGCACATCCCAGGCGGCCAGATGGGCACCCACCCCGAGGGGCACGAGGAACTGGCAGTCGGTGTGCTCGGCCAGCCACCGGATCGAACCCTCGTCGAGGTGGTCGTAGTGATCGTGCGAGATGACGACCGCGTCGATGCGCGGCAGGTCCTCGAGTTCGACGGGGTTGGCGTGCAACCGCTTTGGACCCACCTGCTGGCTCGGCGACACCCGATCGCTCCAGACCGGATCGACCAGGACGCTCACCCCGTCGACTTCGAGCAGCGCTGAGGAGTGCCCGAACCAGGTGACGTGCAGTCCGTCCAGTGCCACGGGCGATGGCTGGCTGACCAGCGGCACCGACCCGCCGGGGACACCGTCGGCACGCCCGCTGATCATCTTGCCCGCAGTTTCTGCGAGCGACCGCGTGCCCGGCTCCCACATAAGGTCCTCGTTGTGGAACTTGCCGTCGCGGAAATGGGGCGAGGCCTCCATCCGCGCGCGCCGCTCGCCAGTTGCCCGGCCACCCATCGCCGACGGTATGCCGCGCGCTGCACTCACCAGGCCCGCCGCCACTCCGAGTCCGGCAACGCCGAGGGCCCGCGCGCCCCAACTCGTGAAGATCCTCATGTGTCCGCCGTCTCGAATTCGTCAATGGGTCACGTGTCCGTCGCTGGTCAACGCGCCGTTTTCATTGCATGTTCCATCCTGAGGTCAACCTGTGGATCTTCCGCTTCCGTGGGCGGCGTCGACGAAGGGCTGGCAGGGTGGACGCTGAGGCAAAGGGGGCGCCCATGGCAACGAAGCCGACAACCGCCGAGGACATCGAAGCCGTCATGACGATCGTCGACCGGACCGACGTGCGATCCACCATGACGGGCCTCGTGCGGCTCGAGAACATCCTCGTGGCCGCAGAGCCGAAGCATCGCGCGACGGTGCGGATGGCCGTCATCGACCTCCTCGTGGCCCAGCGGGAGTACGCCCACCTCATCGACTGTGCGAACAACGTCCTGACCGATCCCCACGCCAGCCCCTCCCAGGTGGCTGTGGCGACCGCGATGCGCGGGCACGGCCTTCGACATCTCGGGATCTCCGACATCGCCTGAGCCGGACGCCTTCCCGGGCGTCGCCCCGGCGGATCACGGCACGGACGCGACCAACGCGCGGAAGAGGCGGGCGTCGGCGCCGGCTTCCGGATGCCATTGAACGGCGATCCGAAAGCGGCTGCCCGGGTCTTCCATCGCCTCGGGTGTCCCGTCCGCGTGCCAGGCACTGAAGCGGTATGCCGTGTGGTCCAACGAGTCGGCCAGCACTCCTTGGTGGTGGTAGGTCGGCACATCGAGGGGAGCGGCACCGAGGATCTCACTCACTCGGGTGCCGGCGACGGGAGTGACGGAGTGCGCGGCATACCGTCCGGGCACCGGGCAGTGCGCTTCGGTGCCCACTCGATCGGGGAGATGCTGCTCGACCGCTCCGCCGGCAGCCACCGCCATGACCTGCATACCGCGGCAGATGCCAAGGGTGGGCAGGTCGACCGCATGGGAAACGCGCGCCAGGGCCAACTCCCAGGAGTCGCGGTCGGGTCGGGGGTGCTGCGCTGTCGCATGCGGCGGCGCTCCGTAGCGCGAGGACTCGATGTCGGCTCCTCCCGCGAGGATCAACCCGTCGACGCGGCCGAGGAGGTCGCGGGCCAGATGGTCGTCTCCGTCGAGTCGGGGCGGGAGGATGACCGCCGCACCACCCACAGCCTCCACATGGTGGACGTAGTCATGGGGCAGCACGGCCGACCACTGCTGCACCCACGGGGTGCGGTCGACCTTCTCGACATAACACGAGATGCCGATGACCGGTCGATTGCGCGGCATGGCGCTCAGCCTCCTCAGAGCGGCGTGACGTAGGCCCCGGAGATGCCACCGTCGACGAGGAAGGTGTTGGCCGTCATGAAGCTGCTCTCGTCAGAGGCGAGGAAGAGCACGGCGTTGGCCATCTCCTCGGGCTCCCCGAAGCGACCCATCGGCACGTGGACGAGGCGGCGGGCGGCGCGCTCGGCGTCCTTGGCGAAGAGCTCCTTGAGCAGCGGGGTGTTGACCGGCCCGGGGCAGAGCGCGTTGACCCGCACGCCCTCGCGCGCGAACTGCACGCCGAGCTCGCGCGTCATCGACAGCACCCCACCCTTGGACGCGGAGTAGGAGATCTGCGAGGTGGCCGCACCCATGACCGCCACGAAGGACGCGGTGTTGATGATCGAGCCGGACTTCTGCTCGAGCATGTAGGGCAGGACCGCCTTGCAGCAGAGGTAGACCGACGTGAGGTTGACGAGCTGGACCTTGTCCCAGGCCTCGAGGTTGGTGTCGAGGATCGAGTCGTCCTCGGGCGGGCTGATGCCGGCGTTGTTGAAGGCGATGTCAATGCGCCCGTAGGTGTCGTGGGCGACCTTGAAGAGGTTGTCGACGTCGGCCTTGTCGGCGACATTGGTGTGCACATAGCTGCCGCCGACCTCCTCGGCAAGCTGTGCGCCGAGCTCGTCGTTGAGGTCGGCGATGACGACCTTGGCACCCTCCTCGGCGAAGCGACGCACGGTCGCCAGGCCGATGCCGGAGCATCCTCCGGTGACGACAGCGACTTTGTCCTGCAGGCGTCCAGCCATGATGTGTCTGTTCCTTTCGAGTCAGGCTTGGGTGTCGAAGAAGACGTTCTTGGTCTCGGTGAAGGCATCAAGGGCATCCGGGCCGAGTTCGCGGCCGATGCCGCTGGCCTTGAACCCACCGAAGGGCGTGGAGTACCGCACCGAGGAGTGGCTGTTCACCGACAGGTTGCCGGCCTCGACCGCCCGCGACACGCGGATCGCCCGGCCCACGTCGCGGGTCCAGATGGACCCGCTGAGGCCGTATGCCGTGTCGTTGGCCTTGGCGATGGCGTCCGCCTCGTCGTCGAAGGGCATGACCGACACGACCGGGCCGAAGATCTCCTCGCGCCAGGCGCGGTCGTCGGTGCCATGGGCCATGAGGACCGTCGGGGGGTACCACCAGCCCTTGCCCTCGGGCGCCGCACCGCGGAAGGCGATGTCGGGGGCCGCGTGGCCGGTGGCCTCCGCGTCCTCGACGAAGGAGCGCACCGTGTCGCGTTGGCCGCTGCTCACCATCGGGCCCATCTCGGTGGACTCGTCGCCGGGATCGCCCACCCGGACAGCCCTGATCGCCGCCTCGAAGCGCTCCATGAAGGCGTCGTAGACCTTGCGCTGGACGAGGATTCGCGTGCGCGCACAGCAGTCCTGCCCGGCGTTGTCGAGGAAGGACATCGGCGCGCTGGCGGCCGCCTTCTCGACATCCGCATCGGCGAAGACGATGTTCGCGGACTTGCCGCCGAGTTCGAGGGTGACCCGCTTGAGCTGGTCGGCGGCCTTGCGCATGATGCCCTGCCCGACGGCGGTCGAGCCGGTGAAACAGACCTTGCGGACGTCGGGGTGGGTGACGAAGCGCTCCCCCACGACCGAGCCCTTGCCGGGCAGGATCGTGAAGACCCCCTCAGGGAGGCCGGCCTGAAGTGCCAGCTCCCCGAGGCGAATCGCCGTCAGGGGAGTCAGCTCGGCCGGCTTGAGGACGACCGTGTTCCCGGCCGCGAGTGCCGGGGCGAAGCCCCATCCGGCGATGGGCATCGGGAAGTTCCACGGCACGATGACCGAGACGACGCCGAGCGGCTCCTTGAAGGTGACGTCGAGGCCACCGGCGACGGGAATCTGCCGGCCGAAGAGGCGCTCGGGAGCGGCCGAGTAGTAGCGCAGGACGTTGACGACGTTGCCCGCCTCCCAGCGGGCGTTGCCGATCGTGTGGCCGGCGTTGGTCACCTCGAGGCGTGCCAGTTCCTCGGTGTGCTCCTCCACGACATCGGCGAAGCGTCGCAGCAGCATTCCCCGATCAGCAGGGCTGACCGCCCGCCAGGCCGGTCCGACCTCGACGGCCTTGGCGATGGCCGCATCGGTCTGCTCCACCCCCACCAGGTCGAGGGTGGTGACGACCTCCTCGGTCGCCGGGTTGATGACGTCGTGCGTGGTGCTCATCAGGTGCTTTCTCTCGTGGGTCTCAGAGCCGCTCGAAGCCACGGACGCGTTCCCAGTCCGTGACGGCGGCATTGAAGGCGCCGATCTCGATGTCGGCCGCGTTGACATAGTGGTCGACGACGTCGTCCCCGAACGCGGACCGCGCAATGGCCGACCCGGCGAGCAGGTCGCGCGCCTCGGCCAGAGTGGTGGGCACATGGGCGACGTCCGCGGCATACGCATTGCCGACGAAAGCCGGCTCGAGCTTGAGTTCGTTCTCGATGCCATGGAGGCCACCGGCGAGCATGGCTCCGACGGCGAGGTAGGGATTGACGTCACCACCGGGGACACGGTTCTCCATGCGCAACCCGGCACCATGACCGACGACGCGCAGGGCGCAGGTGCGGTTGTCGCGACCCCAGGCGATGGCCGTCGGCGCGAAGGAACCCGGCTGAAATCGCTTGTAGGAGTTGATGTTCGGGGCGTAGAAGTAGGAGAACTCACGCATCGTCGCCTGGACCCCGGCGAGGAACTGGTCGAAGACCTTGCTCTGGCCACCCTTGCGGCGCTTGTCGGCGAAGGCGATCGAGCCGTCGAGGCCGCGCAGCGACAGGTGGATGTGGCAGGAGTTGCCCTCGCGCTGGTCGTACTTGGCCATGAAGGTGATCGACTGGCCGTGCGCGACGGCGAGTTCCTTGGCAGCCGTCTTGTAGATGACGTGGTTGTCGCAGGTGCGCACGACCTCGTCGTAGAGGAAGGCGATCTCGTGCTGGCCCAGGTTGCACTCCCCCTTGGCCCCCTCGACGACAACACCCGCCCGGAACATCTCGTTGCGGATGTCACGCAACAGCGGCTCGACGCGGGTGCCGCCGAGGATCGAGTAGTCGACGTTGTAGCGGTTCGCGCCGGTCAGCCCTCGGTAACCGCGGTCCCAGGCGTCGTCGTAGGAGTTCTCGAAGACGATGAACTCGAGTTCGGTGCCGGCCAGTGCCCGGTAGCCGAGCGCCGCCGCGCGGGCGGTCTGGGCCTTGAGGAAGTCACGCGGGCTGGGCCGGACCGGCCCGGAGCCGTCGAGCCAAGCGAGGTCGCACTGGATGGTCGCCGAATGCGGCTGGCCGGGTGTGCGCCGCAGGGTGCTCATGTCGAGGACGAACTCGAAGTCGCCGTAGCCGGTCTCCCAGGACGACATCGCATAGCCGTCGACGGTGTTCATCTCGACATCGACGGCGAGCAGGTAGTTGCAGCCCTCGGTGCCATGACCGAGCACGTGGTCGAGGAAGAACTGCCCGTGCAGCCGCTTGCCCTGCAGCCGCCCCTGCATGTCGGTGAAGGCAACGATGACGGTGTCGATCTCGCCGGTGACGATCTCGGCCCGCAAGGTCTCCAGACTCAGTTGTGGTGCGCCGTTCCCCATGCTCATCACGTGCTCCTTCGTCATCCGATCAGGCCACGCAGGAGCGCGGCAGTGGCATCGCAGTGTTCTTCCATGGCTCGACGGGCTTCCTCGGGGTCGCCGGCCAGGATGGCGCGGACGACGGCGTCGTGCTGGGCGTTCGAGTGGTCGATGTTGCGCCGCAACACGGGAATGGCCGCGAGCAGTTCGGCGAGGGCGGCCTGTGCGCGCGTGACGGCCTCGATGAGCATGGGCGACCCCGCCAGGGTCGCAATGGCGAGGTGGAGGCGGGAGTCCGCGAGCCGGTGGGCTGCCTCGTCGGGCGCGTGCTCCACCTCGGCCAGTGCCTGCAGCAGCCAGGCGCGCTGGTCGGCTGCGAGGGGGCGGCTGGCTGCCAGTGAGGCCGCCCCCGGCTCGACGATGCGACGGAAGTCCATCGCGTCCGCCAACGCTGCCCCCGAGCGGACGGTGGGCACCGCACCCGGCACCGGCGCGGTATACGTGACGACCGACCCGCCGCCGCGGCCGCGACGGGTGGAGACCAGAGCCGAGTCGCGCAGCGCGGCGATCGCCTCGCGCAGGGTGTTGCGACTGACGCCGAGTTGCTCGGCGAGGTCACGCTCGGGGGGCAGCAACTCGCCGTCACGGAGCACCCCGAGGCGGATGGCGGTCGCGAGCTGCTCCACCGTGGTCTCGAAGACGTTTCCACTCGCCGGTCGCAGGACTGCCCTGGGGAGGGAGTCCGCGACGGTGTGGGCGTGCACCCTTCGATCCAATACTGCGCGGGCAGCCGCGTCAATGGTTCTTGATCGGACCATTAGAGGTCCCCGCGACGCAGACGCTCACCGACGGGGTCGAAGGGCGCCCTGAGGGTCACCCTGATCGGCAGACGTGTGCCGGCCAGATCGACGCTCCAGTCACCGTCGCGCAGCCACGCTGGGGCTGCGGGCCCGCCGTCGCGCGGGCCGACGAGCGCCAACCCGACGCTGCGGCCGACCGCCGCCCCCCAGGCAGCACTGGTCACCTGCCCCACGGGCTCACCGCCGCGCAGCACCAACTCCCCACCCCACAGGTATGCCGCGGGGTCCCCCACGGTGAAGGACACCACCCGCCGTCGTGGCCCGGCGGCCTTGGCCGACTCGACGGCGGCGCGCCCGAGGAAATCCCATTCGGTCGCGAGTTTGCACGCGAAGGTCAGACCGGCCTCGACCGGGTCGATGTCGGTGGTGAGTTCGCGCCCGAAGGCTCGGTAGCCCTTCTCCAGGCGCATCGCCTCGATGGCGTAGTAGCCGGCGGGGGCGACCCCGAGGTCGGCGCCGGCGGCGAAGAGGTCGTCGTAGAGCCCGGCCGCCTGCTCGGTGGGCACGAGCAGTTCCCAGCCGAGTTCGCCGACATAGGTCAGGCGCGTGGCCCGGACGGTCGCACGGCCCAGCGGGACTTCGCGGCTGGTGCCGAACGGAAACGACGAAGCGTCGAAGACGCTCGGCCCACCGAGGCGACCGAGCAACTCGGCCGAGCGCGGTCCCATGACGCCGAACACGGCATACGCACCGGTGACGTCGACGACCGCAGGCGCCGGCGAGCCCGGCAGGTGACGCCGCAACCAGTCGACATCGCGCACGGTCGTCGCCGCCGACGAGAGCACGAGGAACTCCTCGGCCCCGGTGCGGGTGACCGTGACGTCGGCCTCGTAGGTGCCGCGCGCGTTGAGCATCGCCGTGTAGACGGTGCGACCGGTGGGGACATCGACGTCGGCGCTGCAGACCATGTTGAGCGCCGCGGCGGCGCCGAGCCCGGTCACGAGGTATTTGGAGAAGGACGTCTGGTCAAAGATGGCGACGGAGGAGCGGCAGGCGACCTGCTCTGCGGCACACCAGTCGACCCAGGCCGGCCGGCCCACGAGTAGGTCAGCTCGCGGGAGGCGCCGGCAGGTGCGAAGACATTGGCGCGCTCCCAGCCGTTGCGGCTGCCCAGGAGGGCACCCTGGGCGACGAGGCGGTCGTGCGCGGGCGATACCCGTTGCGGGCGACCGGACTCGAACTCGCGATTTGGCCAGGGCACGGCGTAGTGCAGGCCGAGCACCTCGACGACTCGCTCGCGCAACCAGGTCGGGTTGCCCTGAATCGGCGAGAAGCGGCGGATGTCCTGACCGATGAGGTCTTGCTGCGGCTCACCGGCCACGATCCACTCGGCCAGCGCTTTGCCCGCACCTCCGGCAGAGGCGATGCCCACGGAGTTGAAGCCCGCTGCGACGAAGAAGGCGTCACATTCGGGCGCCTCGCCGATGATGAACTGGTTGTCCGGGGTGAAACTCTCCGGCCCGTTGTAGAACTTACGAATTCCGGTGTGCGCCAGCACCGGCAGCCGATGCACTGCGGAGTCCATGAGCACCTCGAAGTGCTCCCAGTCCTCGTCGAGTAGTTGGAACTCGAAGGGATACGGGATGGCATCCGGGGCGACCCATGGTTTGGCCTCCGGCTCGAAGCCCCCGACAAGCAGGCCGCCGACCTCCTCCTTGACGTAGGTCCAGCCGTCCGGGTCGCGCAGGATCGGCAGGTCGCGATGGACGCCCTCGATCTGGTCGGTGACGACATAGAAGTGCTCAGCCGAGTGAAGGGGGACGTTGACGCCGGCCATCGCGCCGACGGCGTTGGCCCATTGACCTGCGCAGTTGACGACGATCTCGGCCTCGATGTCCCCGTGGTCGGTGCGCACGGCCCGGGCGCGTCGCCGCCCCGGCCCCTCGTTGACCAGGACGTCGGTGACGCGCACGCGCTCGAGGATGCGGACTCCCCCGGCCCGCGCACCTTTGGCGAGCGCCTGGGTGAGATCGGCAGGGTTGGCGCGCCCGTCGCCGGGCAACCAGATCGCCCCGACGAGGTCGTCGTCGCGGATGAGGGGATAGCGCTGCTTGGCCTGCGCGGCCGTGAGGAGCTCGCACTCCAAGCCGTAGGCCGCGGCGCTCGCCACCGTGCGCCGCAGCGCCACCATCCGATCCGGCGTGCGGGCCACCGTCACTCCCCCGCAGACCCGATACCCCGTCGACAGCCCGGTCTCCTCCTCGAGCCGGGCGTAGAGGTCGGTGGAGTACTGCACCAGGCGCGCGCCTGCCTCGGAGGCACGCAGCTGGCCGACCAGGCCCGCCGCGTGCCAGGTCGTGCCGCAGGAGAGGGTGCCCTGCTCGAGCAGGACGACATCGGTCCAGCCGAGGTGAGCCAGGTGGTAGGCGACCGACGTGCCGATGACTCCGCCGCCGATGATGACCACGCGGGCCCGGTCGGGCAGGGTGCGATCGGGCAGGGTGCGATCGGGCAGGACTGTCATCGGGGGGATCCGACCGTGTCCAGAAGTGCGTCGAAGCCGGGCTCGGCGAAGGCCTGCGCGGCCCGGTCCATCTTGTCCATCGCCCACTCCCAGAAGTCGAAGTCGAGGTCGGAGGCGCCCGCCTGAATAGTGCCCCACAGCGTCCATGCCCACGCGCTCGCGATCCCCCACAGGGCCGCACGTGCGGTGCGGACCGGGTCCTCGTGCCCGACGTAGGCGGTCACCAACTCGGCCAGGTGTTCGGGGGTCAGGTGCGCCTCCTGGACGATGTTGCCGAGCTCGAAGGACGCCTCGTTCATCCCGCTGTACTCATAGTCCACAATCCACAGTCGCTGCGCGTCCTGCAGGAAGTTCGCCGCGAGCAGGTCGTTGTGGCAGGGCACGCGGGGCTCGGGGTGGACCCGGAGCGCAGCCTCCATGCGCCCGGCCGCAGGCGCGAGCGCGAGGTAGCCCCGCGGCATACGAAATCGGTGGGTGTGCATGATCGCCAAGTACTCGCGCTGGATGTCGAACATGTCGAAACGACCGGCGAAGGCAGGTCCCTCGTGAAGGCGGCGGACGACGTCGGCAACCCCGGCGAGGTTGGCGGCCAGGTCGGAGTCGCCGTAGGTCAGGGCGTCGGGGACGAACTGGACGACGAGGAGCCCGGGCCGGTGCTCGACCACCTCGGGTGCCACGCCGGCCTTGGCCGCGGCCCGGCTGTTGTGCACCTCTTGGTCGCGGTCGATCGAGAGCAACCCACTGCTCGCGGACGCGACCCGGACGACGACATCGCGGGTCGCCGTCCTCACCCGGTAGTTCGCGTTGGTGAGCCCGCCGGGCAGGAGCGTGACCTCACGCTCCTGTCCGGCGAGCACCGCGAGGGAGTCGAGCAGTGGCTCGAGCTCCATCGAGGGCTCAGTCCGAGAAGGCGTCAACGACAGCCTGGTCGATCGTGACCTTGGGACCCTTGAACCACTTCTTCGCCGAGGCCTGCCACCAGGTGGCCAGGATGATCAGCGAGCCGATGGTGAGGATCGGCGCGTAGTTGACGAACTTCCAGTCGAAGTCCTGGCTGAAGGGCACTCCGGCCGGGACGAAGGGAAGGATGAAGTAGATCGAGATGATGGCGATCTCGATGACGGCGATGAGGTTCATCCACTTGTACTTGGCGCCGTTGTTCCATGAACCCGGGACGAAGGCATCCCCCATCCGCCACCGCAGCCAGATCGGGATGAGGAAGGCGAGGTAGAGGCCGATGACCGCGACCGAGACGACGGCATAGAAGGCGACCGGGACGATGAGCGGCTCCGCCTCGGTGCCGATGTTGACCTGCTTGAGGGCCGGCAGGGTGATGATCGCGCTCGTCACGGCCACGAGGAGCACGGCCAGACCCGGCACCTTGTTGGCGGTGAGTCGCTGCCACAGGCGTGAGCCGGGGATCGCGCCGTCCCGGCTGAAGGCGAAGGTCATCCGCGACGCGCTCGTCATGCAGGCCGTCGTGCAGAAGAACTGGCCGATGGCCGAGACCGCGAGGATGACGACCGCCCACTTGTTGTCCATGGCGTGCGTGAAGATGTAGGCGACGCCACCACCGCCGACACCCGCATTGTCCGGCTTCCCATCCGCGCCATTGGGGACGGCAAAGAGGAAGCACAGCAAGAGGATCCAGCCACCGATGGCCGAGTAGAAGATCGACTGCCAGATGCCCTTGGCCGCAGCCTTGCTCGCCGACGCGGTCTCCTCCGAGAGGTGGGCCGAGGCGTCGAAGCCGGTGATCGTGTACTGCGTCACGAGCAGACCAAAGGGGAGCACGAGCAACCAGTAGGTGACCGACGAGGTCGACCCCTCGGCATACCCGGAGTTGTTGAATCGCTCGCCGAAGACATAGCTGAAGCTCTGGTGCTGGTCGGGCAGGAAGATCAGCATGAGGATGATGACGGCTGCGCCGGCCACGTGCCACCAGACCGAGATGTTGTTCATGATCGCCATCAGGTGGCCGCTGAAGATGTTGAGGACGGCGGCCAAGGCGAGCAGGACGACGAAGATGAGGAAGACCCGGGTCAGCGAGTAGCTGTCGGCGAAGGAGGTCGACCACGTGCTCAGCGTGAGGTCGATGAAAGTCGCACACCCATAGGCGACGGACGCGGTGACCGCGATGAGGCCGATCAGGTTGAGCCAGCCGGTGAAGAAGCCGGCGGCGGGGCCGCTCTCCCACGGGACGAGGTCGTCAGGTGGGGTGAGCAAACACCCGCGGGTGGGTACGTCAATGGTTCAGACCAGAACCATTTTCGTGTCGCCGGTGCTGGAGGCTGTTTCTCGGGACCGTGCTGTGCCTCTCAGACGAGGCGATGCATCCAGCCGTAGGAGTCCTCGGTCCGGCCCTGCTGCAGCGAGAGCAGCCGCTCGCGGATGCCGCGCGTGACCTCGCCACCGAACTCGCCAGCGGTCGAGGGCGCTTCACCTTCGGCCCACTTCAGCCCACCGATCGGGGTGACGATGGCCGCGGTGCCGCACGCGAAGACCTCGAGGATGTCGCCGCTCGCGACGCCGTCCTTCCACTCCTGGATCTCGACCTTGCGCTCCTCGGGCGTGAGGTCGAACTCCTTGGCGAGCTCGAGGATCGACATGCGCGTGATGCCCGGGAGGATCGTTCCGGTCAGCTCGGGGGTGACGAGCTTGCCGTCCTTGGTGACGAAGAAGACATTCATGCCGCCGAGCTCGTCGACGTACGTGTGGGTCGAGGAGTCGAGGAAAACGGCCTGGTCGCAACCGTTTTCGGCACCTTCGAGCTGGCCGCGCAGGGCGCTGGCGTAGTTGCCACCGCACTTGGCCGCCCCCGTGCCGCCGGCGCCGGCGCGGGCATACTGCTCGGCGACCCAGAGGGTGATCGGCTTCGGGCCGCCCTTGAAGATCGAGGCCGCCGGCGAGGCGATGCACATGTAGGTCGCCTCGTTGACGGGCTTGAGGCCGATGAAGGCCTGGCTGCCGAACATGAAGGGGCGCAGGTAGAGGCTCTTCTCCCCGTCGCCGAAGGCGGGCACCCACGCCTCGTCGGCCTCGACGAGCACGCGCAAGGACTCGAGGAAGTCCTCGGTCGGGAGCTCGGGCAGGACCATGCGGCGCGCGCTCGCCTGGAGGCGCTCGGCGTTCTTGTCCGGGCGGAAGGTCCAGACCGATCCGTCCTCGTGGCGGTAGGCCTTGAGGCCCTCGAAGATCTCGGGGGCGTAGTGCAGCACCGAGGCGGCCGGGGAGATGGAGATGTTGCCGTATGCCGTGAGCTCGCCTGAGTGCCAGCCCTCGCCTTCGCTCCACGTCGCCCGGACCATGTGGTCGGTCATGAACTGACCGAAGCCCGGCGCGGCGAGGATCTCCGCGCGACGCTCGGGCGACACGGGGCTGGGGTTCAAGGTGGCGGCGAACGACAGGGCCATGGTGGCGACCTTCCTGCGGCGTTGGAGAAGGGGTGGGCGAGCCTTGTGGGCGTTGGTCTCAGACTATCGCGGCGGTGTGTGGTCGACTGCCGTGGTTGTCACGGGGCTCGGCTGGCGGACCTCACCTGGCGATGAATCACGGAGTCCCCTGATCGTCGTCACGACGGTCCGCCGGCAGAGATGACAACACTGCATCGGTTGTCCAGCGCATCGCCTTCAGGCAGCTGTGCGAGGGACCGCTTGATCGCGCCGACCGGCTCGGCGTCCTTGAAGACGTCGAGGGCACGCCAGAGCTCTCGCATCGCTCAGCGGCTGGCGCGCTGAGCGCCCTTCACGCTACGAACCAAGGCAGCCAACGGAGGGCTGGGCACTGCTTCGGCATCCAGCGCTGCCTCTATCTGCAGGACTTCGGCCGGGGTCAGCCGCAGCACCCGGTCCTCCGTGAGGACGGCGCGCGCCCGGTCCAACGATGCGCTCATGATGAAGGAGGTGAGGTCCTGCCCCTGCAACTCAGCAGCCTCCCGAAGCAAGGCAACAGCCTGCTCGCTGCATCGCAGATTGAGGCGCTCGGTTTTGGTAGTCATGGCTACTTCTCCCTCGGTGACGGACACTCGATGATACTCACCATGTACGTACTACGTAGTCACATATCCCTCCTAGCCGCTGACCCCGCCTTGAGTCACGGCGACCCGAGCGCGGGTTGCGTGGCGGGGGCCCGCGGCATACCGTCCGCACATGCGCGCCGTCGTCGGAGTGACCGACAATGCTTGGGCGGCCTTCTTGCGAGCCCGACCCCATCTGACCGAGGCGAACTTCTGGCTGCCTTCGCCGACAGCCGGATTCAAGGCGCTTCGCCCCGGCGAGCCCTTCCTGTTCAAGACGCATCATCCGCAGAACCAGCTCGTCGGGGGCGGCTTCTTCAGCGGCTTCGAAGTGCTGTCGGTCGCGGAGGCCTGGCGCTTCTTCGGAGAGGGCAACGGCGTCAGCAGTCTGGACGACCTGGCCCGTTCGATCGGGCGCTATCGCAAGGTTGAGCCGTCACCCTCGATGCAGATCGGCTGCGTGATGCTGCGCGACCTATTTTTCTGCGAGCCGGAGGGGGCCTTGCCGGCACCAGCCGACTTCGCACCCAATATCGTGCGCTTCAAAGGATACGACCTTGACGGTCGGGACAGCCCCTTGGAGCGGCAACTGCAGGCTCTACTGGATCGCTCAACGATCAGGCTCCAGGACGAGCTCGACGGGACGCCGTCGGTGGTACCGGGGCCAGTGTTTGGCCTCCCAGTCCTGTCAGCGCGGCGCGCCGGCCAGGCGAGTTTCAAGGGCTTGGTGCTCGCGTCATACCACCGTCGGTGCGCAGTAACCGGCGGACACATGTCCCCCACGCTGCAGGCTGCTCATATACGCCCAGTCTCCGCAGGCGGGCAAAACGCGGTGCGCAACGGCCTACTGCTGCGCTCAGACGTGCACACGCTCTTCGACGCCGGCTATCTCGGGGTCAACGAGCGGCATGAACTGCAGGTGAGCACCCGGCTGTGGACCGACTTTGGCAACGGCAAGGAGTTCTACGCGCGGCATGGCGAGGTGATCGGCCTGCCGGACAAGCGCGCCGACAGGCCCGCTCCCGAAGCAGTCACATGGCACATGGACACGGTCTTCCTCCGCTGACCGATCCGGCGCCTCAAACCCTTCCCGGCATACGAGCGACTGAGATTGCAGTCGACCCCATGAGGCCAACGTTCTACGCGTGCGCCTTCCTCGACGCCATCGGCGCTTCGACTCCACGATCGGGCTCGAGAGCCTCGTGACCGACGCCGGCATCGAAGCACCTTCTGGAGCCGCGTCGGCGACTGACGCTCGGCCAGGTCCCGGGAAACGGTGGCCGGCTTAGCTCCCCCGTTGGGGCTAACCTTTGCACCTGCGTATGCACATAGAGCTCGACGACGCCATCGTCCGCGAGGTGGACCGGCTGGCCGGCCCGCGCGAGCGCACGGCCTTCGTGCGCCGAGCCGTCGTGCGTGCCCTTGAGGAGGCTCGCCGCGCCGAGTCCTTGCAGTCTGCGGCAGGGGCGCTCGTCGACGCTGAGACTCACGACTGGGATGCCGATCCGGCGGCCTGGGTGCGCCGGGCGACGGCATACCCGCCGAGTCGGCTGATCCGTGATCGTCCTCGACACCACGGTCCTCATCGACTACCTGGGCGGTCAGCCGGTCGTCGCCCGAGTGCTCGACCTGGTCGCCCACGGCGAGGTGCTCGCCACGACCGCCATCAATGTCGAGGAGATCGCTCGCGGACTGCGCGACACCGAGCGCGGTGCCGCCCTGCAGTTGTTCGCAGGGCTCGTCGTCCTCCCGATCACCGGAGAGGCGGGTTGGCAGGCCGGGGAGTGGCGCAGGTCGTATGCCGCCCGCGGAGTGACGCTGTGGCAGGCGGACCGCCTCATCGCAGCAACCGCGGCTGCGCACCGAGCCGTGCTGGCCACCGGCAACCCGGAGGACTTCCCGATGCCGAGTCTGGACGTGCAGCACTGGCCCGTCGGCCAGTGAGCAAGGTCAGGCGCGATAGGCATCACGGCGATGCCGGGTGTGGACGACGTGGATGTGGACCCGCTGGTCCTCGATCCGATAGATGACTCGGAACTCGCCCCGTCGCGCGGAGTGGAGCCCAGCGAAGGGTGATCTCAACGCCTTACCGACCCGGTGCGGATTCGCGGCCTGGCTGGGTCACGGCAGGTGCGCGCGGTCGAACTCCTGCTGCAGCCGTGGACGGCGATAGTGCGTGCGCCGCAGGTCGGCGATGAGGGCCTCGACCTCGGTGGCGTGAGCCGATCCGGCAGCAAGGGTGCGCATCTTGGCCAGTCGCCGCGCTGCCCGGCGATAGTGCTCGGCTCCTGCCGTGACCAGTTCGTTCTCGACCAGCCGAGCATGGACTGGGAGCACGGCCAGAGGATCGACTCGCTCGTAGGCCTTGGCGAGCTCGCTCCACGTCGGATCCGAGGACAGGTCCAGCTCGTGAGCGAGTCGCCAAGCCAGCGCAGGGTCCTTGAGCGTGTGAAGGGCGAGGCTGACGGCCTGGTCGGGCCGCGTCGCAAGGACGGCGAGCACCTTTGCTTGAAGAGCCGGCCATTCGGCCTTCGCCGCGCGGTGAAGATCCGCCGCAGTCGACGCCGAGGGCCACTGCTCGAAGACCCACTGGCGCGCCGACAGGAGCTCATCCGGGCGGTCTCTCTCAAGCAGCTTGCACCAGTAGCCCGCAGCCTTCTGCGACTGGTGACCCCGATCGAAATGCGCTGCCTTGCAGGCCCACTCGCGAGCCAGCTCCCTCTCGCCGATCTCGTCCAGCGCGTATGCCGCATCCTCCAGCCACGCCGCCCGGTCCCCCTCCCCAGCGTGCGTGGCGATGATGGCGTCCACATCCCTGGCCAGGACCGCAAACCGCTTGGCGTTCCAGTCCAGCGTGAACCACTCTCCGGCGTGTTTCGAGCTCCAGAAATCGGCTCGGCTGGGCCGCGGACCCAGCCCCGCGGCATACGCATCCAGCCTTTGCCGGTAGGTCCGAAGACCGATGTCGCCGAGGGCCGGGGCGTAGTCGACGACGTCGAGCTCGAAGTAGTCGACGATGCCGTCGAACTGGAAGGCCATCATCCAGTCGACGAGCTTGCCGACCGGCACGCGTGCAGCGGCCGCCGTGGTCGGGTGCAGCGCGAGGAGTCGGCGACAGGCGTCACCGATGATGCCGCTCGAGTCGTCTGCCCGAGCGATGACCTTGAGCGCGCTCGTCAGGGCGCGCTCGGTCACCCGATGAGCCTCGACCGGGTCGGTCGTCGGAAGTGCGGCTTCGAGGATGTCGACAGCCTCGTGCATGTCGCGGCCGTGAGCGTTCGCCAGCGACCAGCGGTAGAGGTCGGCCCGCGTGCGAATCAGCGGAAGCACGGCGTCAGCGAGCGTGGTCACGCGACCAATCCTTCACGATCCACCACGACACGCCCACGTCAGCTCTCTCCCAAACGTAAACCTGCACATCGCTTGACTCGAACATATGTTCGAGTATGATGAAGGCATGAGCAGCGTCGCCCACCTCGACCACCGCGCCGGCACCCTGCCGGCCGCGGCCGGTCAGGTGCGCAGGCGTTTGGCGTGGCTTGACCGTGGGGTCGATCGGCTCGCCTTCGAGGTCGCCGACGAGTCCCAGACCGTCTCGGGCGCCGACGTGCAGGAGATGGACCGTGTCATACGACGCATGGAGGCCACCAAGCTGGCGCTCGTCGCCAAGGCCGACCGCCAGGAGGTGCGGCGTCGCAGCGGGGCAGCCTCGACCTCGGCCTGGGTGGCGACCCTGACCAACGCCAGTGGGGGTGGCGCGTCTTGCGACGTGGCCCTCGCCACCGCCCTCGATGAGAACCTGCCGGCGACCAAGGCGGCCTTCGGCGCCGGCGAGGTCTCCCGGACCAACGCGGGCATCGTCGCGGACACGATGGCCAAGCTGCCCGAGACTCTCTCCGAGCCCGAGCGCGTCAAGGTCGAGCAGGCGATGGTGCGCGACGCCAAGCGCCTGCCGCCCGGTCGTCTCCGCAAGGCGGGCCTGGTCGCGATCGGCGCCGCAGAGCGCAGCGCGGCAGAGGTCTCCCAGCACCAAGAGGACCAGCTGGTCGACCAGGAACGGCGGGCGTATGCCGCGTCCTACCTCAGCATGTTCGACCGGCCAGACGGCACGACGAAGGGCGAGTTCGTCGTCCCCACCGGTGCCGCACACGTGTTGCGCAAGGTCGTCCAGTCGATGACCTCACCTCGCCGCAACCACCTCAACGCCCCAGCCGAGTCCACACTGGCCGACGGCCAACAGCCGGCGGGCGACCTCGCGGACGGATCAGTTGCTGCGGGGCTCTTCGGCGCCGCCACCGAGCAGGCGCCGAGCCGCAACCCCGACTGGGACTCACTGGACTGGCGGCAGAAGCGTGGACGAGCCCTCGTCGAGCTGCTCGAGCACCTGCCCACCGACCAGCTCACCGGCAAGGTCGCCTCGACGGTCGTCGTGTCAATGACGGTGGAGCAGGTCATGGGTGCCGCAGCCACGGCCGAGCTCAGCGGAGCGGTGGAGGCCGCCACCGGGCGAGCAGTTGCGTTCGGGCCCAGCGTGGGCGCAGCGACCTGCGACACCGGCCACCAACACTCCACGTCCGAGGCCCGGCGGCTGGCGTGCAACGCGGGCCTGCTGCCCGTCGTCCTCGGCGGCACATCGGTGCCCCTGGACCTCGGGCGTCAAGAACGCTTCTACAGCGAGGCCCAGCGCACCGCCCTCGCCGCGCTGTATGACGAGTGCGCCGCCGTCGGATGTGATCGCCCCTATGCGTGGTCCGAGCTGCACCACGAGGATCCATGGAGCCGCGGGGGCCACACGAATCTCGACCGCGCCATCCCCCTGTGCGGCCACCACCACCGACTGATCCACGACGCGGCCGTCACCGCGACCATCAGGAATGGCCGCCAGGGAATGAAGACCGTGACCTTCCGGCGTGATCCGGGTGGTCTCGCCAGCGACAACGAGCCCCGCGCCAGCATCGGAGACGGTGTCCACGATCGAGCCAGCAGCCACGCGTGGCCGGATCGACCTCGACCCTGACCCGGCACGTCCCACGTGGGACGTGCCACTCAGCCATGTCCCGAGGTCGACCGGCAGCGCTCGATGGCCGTGACCGGCGCAAAACCCTCACGCAGGGTTCGACTCATCGGCCAGGGACGCAGCGACCACAGCCTCCGTCAGAGGCGGGCGGTGATCGCGTCGCCGACCTGGCTCGTCGAGCGCGCGCCGCTCCCCCGCTCGGCCAAGTCCGCGGCGACGGCGGCGTCGATGCGGGCCGCCGCCTCGTCGCGACCGAGGTGAGCGAGCAGCATCGAGACCGAGAGGATCGCGGCCGTCGGGTCGGCCTTGCCCTGGCCGGCGATGTCGGGCGCGCTGCCGTGGACCGGCTCGAACATCGACGGGTTCTCGCCGCTGGGGTTGATGTTGCCGGACGCGGCCAGGCCGATGCCGCCGGCGATGGCCGCCGCGATGTCCGTGATGATGTCGCCGAAGAGGTTGTCGGTGACGATGACGTCGAAGCGGCCAGGGTCGGTCGCCATGAAGATCGTCGCGGCGTCGACGTGCTGGTAGGCCACCTCGACGTCCGGGAACTCCGCACCCACGGCCTCGACGGTGCGCCGCCACAGGTGGCCGGCGTGGACGAGCACGTTGTGCTTGTGCACCAGGGTCAGGTGCTTGCGCGGGCGCACCTGGGCGCGGGCGAAAGCATCGCGCACGACGCGCTCCACGCCAAACCGGGTGTTGACGCTGACCTCGGTCGCGATCTCGTGCGGGGTGTCGACGCGCAGGGCGCCACCGTTGCCGACGTAGGGGCCCTCGGTGCCCTCGCGGACGACGACGAAGTCGATGCCGTTCGGGGCGACGCGCGCGACGTCGAGCGGGCTGGCGACGCCCGGGTAGAGCTTGGCCGGGCGCAGGTTGACGTAGTGGTCCATGGCGAAGCGCAGCGGCAGCAGCACCCCACGCTCGAGCACGCCGCTCGGCACGGTCGGGTCGCCGATGGCGCCGAGGAGGATGCCGTCGTGGCCCTTGAGCTCCTCGACGACGCTCGCCGGGAGGGTCTCACCGGTGCGGTGCCAGCGGGCCGCGCCCAGGTCGTACTCGGTCGTGCTCACCTTGACGTCTCCAGCAGCCACCTCGAGGACCTTCAGGCCCTCGGCGACCACCTCCGGTCCGATGCCGTCGCCGCCGATGACGGCGATGTCGAGGGAGGTCTTGTCAGCAGTGTCGGCCATGCTCCGAGAGTAGGACGACGTCTCGTGATGTGGGCACCCCGTCTCAGTTTGCGATCGGGCCAGGTATGCCGCGCAGGCCGGGTCAGCGCACCAAGGCCTCGATCGCGGCCTCGAGGGCCGGTCGCATCAGTGGGTGCGAGGGCTCGGGCAGGTCCTTCTTGTCGAACCAGCCGATGGCCACGTGCTCGCCGGCAGTGAGGTTGCTGGGAGTCCCGCTCCACTCCCTGACGAGCCAGGCGCTGAGCTCCGTCCGCTGGCCCCCGGCCCCCGTGGCGACCCGGTAGAGATGCGTGGCCGAGCGGTCTCGATGTCCACGCCGAGCTCCTCCCGGAGCTCTCGTGCCAGGGCGTGCAGCTCGCTCTCCCCCGGCTCGACCGTCCCGCCGGGCAGGTCCCAGACGCGCCACGCGGGATCAACGCCTCCTCACGGGAGGTCCGGAGCCCGCAGGCCGAGCGCGGCGACCTGCGCGGCATACCGCTCGACGTTGCGAAGCTTGACGTCCTCGTACCCACGCACGACGTCCGGCAGCGCGGCGAAGGCGGCGGCCCGGTCATAGTTCTGCGCGGTGAGCCCGCTCACGAGGTCGTGCAACGTCACGCGGTAGTGCCGCAGCAGCTCCCGCTCGACCTTGCGCACGTGGGCGCGACCGAAGGGGTCGAGCGCCGTGCCGCGGAGCTTCTTCATCGGGACCAGAGCCTTGAGGACGGCCTGGGTCGAGCCGGTGAGTCCGATCTTCTTGCCCATCCCGACAGCGCGCAGCATCGGCGGATGGAGCTTGAAGGTGAGGTCGGTGCCACCCGGCACGGCAGCCTGCGCGAGCTCGGCTGCTCGAGGGCGGGTGAGCAGCCGGGCGACTTCGTACTCGTCCTTGTAGGCCGTCAGCTTGTAGAGGTGCCGGGCGACGGCCTCCGACAGCTCGGTCCGGTCGGTCACCCGACGCTCGGCCTGCCAGACCGCGTCGACGATCGTGACGTAGTCCTCGGCGCACCGCAGGTCGGCGAACCCGACGAGCTCGACGGCGCGCAGCTCGGCCAGGCGACGGGTCTCCCCGCCGAAGGAGGCCCCGGCCAGCGCTCCCACCACGCTGGTCGGGTCGACGTCGACGACCGGTGTCGGCGCCGGGGCGGCGGCGGCGACCGCCGCGGCGAAGGCCGCCGGGTCGGCGACGGAGAGCCGGCCCCACGCCAGGGCGGCCTTGTTCGCGGCGACCGCGACCCCGTTGATGTCGATGGCCTCCTCGACGGCGCTCGGCGGGAGCTTGAGGGCGCCGCACTGGATCGCGGCGCCGACGAGCATGAGGTTGGCCGCGGTGGTCGACCCCAGCAGTGCCTCGGAGGCGGCGAGCATGTCGAGCTCGTGGATCTCGCGCGTCGCCGTCCGCAGCCGGTCGAGCTGCTCGGCGATCGAGGTCTGGGCCAGCGACCGGTCATAGACCTCCGGCCCGGTGGGGGTCACCGAGGTCGAGGCCACCGCGAGCGTGTGCGCGGGTGAGCCGTAGCGCAGGTTGCCCGAGTCGGCGGCTGTCAGCAGGTCGAAGGCGAGGATGGCGTCGGCGTGCCCGGGCGTGACCCGGTTCGAGGGGTCCAGCGGGCCGTCCGCGGCGAAGCGCAGGTGCCCCATGACCGGGCCGGCCTTCTGGGCCAGGCCGATCTGGTCGAGCAGTTCGACGGCATACCCGGCGCGCAGGGCGGCGGTGGCCAGCACCTGGTTGACGGTCACGATGCCGGTGCCGCCGACGCCGGTGAGGAAGACCGACTGGGTGCCCGCCGGCACCGTCCACGTGGGCTCGGGCACGCTCGGCGGCGTCGGGAGGGCGGCCTTGGCGCGCTTGGCCTGCGGGTCGACCTCGACCGTCATGAACGCCGGGCAGTCCCCCTCGAGGCAGGAGTAGTCGGTGTTGCACGACGTCTGGTCGATGCGCGTCTTCTCGCCGAACTCGGTGAGCAGCGGCTGCACGGACAGGCAGTTGGACTTCACGCCGCAGTCGCCGCAGCCCTCGCAGACGTCCTCGTTGATGACGATGCGCGTCGTGCGGGTCGGCATCGTGCCGCGCTTGCGCTGGCGGCGCGCGTCGTTGGCGCAGTGCTGGTCATAGATGAGCACTGTGACACCGGGGGTGTCGCGCAGCAGCCGCTGGGCCTCGTCGAGCCGCTCGCGCGACCACAGCAGCGTCCCGTCGGCGAGGTCCGCCTTGCGGTGACGGCCGGGCTCGTCGGCGACGACGACGATCTTGGTCACTCCCTCGGCCGCGAGCTTGTGCGTGATCTCCGGTATGCCGCGGGCCCCCTCGGCGTCCTGCGCGCCGGTCATCGCGACGACGTCGTTGTGGAGCAGCTTGAAGGTGATGTTCACCCCGGCCGAGACACACGCCTGCACGGCGAGCTGGCCGGAGTGGAAGAAGGTGCCGTCGCCGAGGTTCTGGAAGATGTGGTCGGTGCCGGTGAAGGGCGCCTGCCCGATCCACTGGGCCCCCTCCCCGCCCATCTGCGTGAAGCCGGTGACAGCGGAGTCGGTGCGGCGCGACAGGGTGACGAGGGTGTGGCAGCCGATGCCGCCGCCGGCGATGGAGCCCTCCGGGACGGCCGTCGAGCGGTTGTGCGGGCAGCCCGAGCAGAAGTACGGCGTGCGGCTGATCGGCAGCAGCGGCAGCGACGGTCGCTCGGGGTGGGCCGCGTCGATCGGTACCCAGTCGCCGAGGACCCGGCGCAGTGGCCCGATGAGCCGGCCCGGCGTGAGCTCGCCGTCGGCCGGCACGAGCGGGTTGCCGAGCCGGTCCTTCTTGCCGACGACCTTCGGACGCTCGGCGTCGGGCAGGTCGTAGAGGGCATGCCGGACCTGCGACTCCAGGAAGGAGGTCTTGTCCTCGACGACGAAGACCTCCTCGAGGCCGCGAGCGAAGTCGATGACGGCCGCCTCGTCGAGCGGGTGGATCAGCCCGATGCGCAGCGCCGCGACGCCGTGGTCGGCGAGCACCGCGTCATCGGCGCCGACGTCGAGCAGGGCCTGGGCGAGGGAGTCGTAGGCCGGGCCGGTGGCGACCAGGCCGAGCCGGGGCTTCGGGGGCATCAGGCGGACGACGTTGACGTCGTTGGCCGCGCCATACGCCTGCACCATGGCGGCCCGCGGCCCGACGAACTCGGCCTCGACGGCGACGACGCGCGCGCTGCCGACCACCGGCGGGCTCTGCGTGTAGGTCCACGGCTTGTCATCCCAGACCAGGGTTGGTGTCACCGGCTCCACCTGCGAGACGGTGTCGTCGATGACCCAGGCGCCGTCGGCGACGTCGGCGACGATCTTGAGCGCCACCGGCGTGCCACAGGCCCGCGAGAGCGCGACGGCGTGCAGGCCGAAGGTGACGACCTCTTCGGCGTTGCGGGGCAACAGGACCGGGATGCCCAGGGCCGCCAACGAGCGTTCGCTCACGGCGGGCACGGTGGAGGACTTGGCGGCCGGGTCGTCCCCGACGAGCAGCACCACTCCCCCGCGCGGGTGCACGCCATACATGGCCATGTGCCGCAGCGCGTCGGTGGCCCGGTCGACCCCGGGGCCCTTGCCGTACCAGACGCCGACGACGCCGTCGAGGCCCTGGAAGCCGCCGGGCAGCTCGATCTGGCTGCCCCAGACCGACGTGGCCGCGAGCTCCTCGTTCAGGCCCGGCTGGAAGTGGATCGCGTTCTCGCGCAGCACATCCGGCATACCGAGCAGCATCTTGTCGACGCCACCGAGCGGGCTGCCCTGGTAGCCCGAGACGAAGAATCCGATGTCGCGCCCGGAGCGCTGGTCGAGGGCACGTTGCTCCACGAGGAAGCGGGCGATGGCCTGGACCCCGGTCAGCAGGGCTGAGTCGGAGCCGGTGCGGTAGCGCGCGTCGAGGTCATAGGCCGCCATGACGACACCTTAGGCCCGGTCCCGCGAGCGGCAGGAGACGAGAACACGCCGCCTGCCCGGGACGGGTGGCGGCGTGTTCTCCTCACGCATTCGGTGAGGAAGGACTCAGTCCTCGGTGTGGCCCTGGTCGCGCAGGTCCATGGATTCCTGCAGCGCCTGGCGAACGGCCTTGGCCTCTTCGCTCATGATGTGTCCTTACGTGCGTGTCCGTGATGGTCCGGTGCTCGAGCCGGGGATGATGGCGAGCCGATCAGCGTCGTCGCAGGGTCTCCGCGACGAGGAGGCTGACCCCTAACGGACCTCGTCGCGGCTGGGAAGAATGCATACCTGCCGCATACCCTCGAGATTACGAGGACGTCCTAGCAATTCCGATCCGGATTCCACATCGTGGACATTCAGGACGGCTCGTCACAGCATCAGCCCGCGTCGAGTTCGCGCTGAATCATGCAGGTGAAGTCCCGAACCGCCGCGTCGGCGGCGGCGCGGTCGCCGTCGATGAGCAGGTCGAAGACGAGTCCCTGGCCGACGGCGAGGGTGAGCCGGGCCAGCCGGCTGGCGTGCACAGGTGTGGTTCGCTTCGCATAGAGCCGGGTGAACTCGCGCAACTGCGAGGTCACCATGACGTCGGCGAGCCGCGCGGCATACGGCTCGTGGCGCATGGCGTGGACCGCGAGTTCGAACCACAGGGCGCCGAAGGCCATGGCCCCGTCGACGGTGGAGGCCCAGTTGCGCTCGCCGGCGACCACCGGGTCGGACTCACTGTCGAAGAGGCGGCCGATCCGCTCGGCCTGCCCGCCGGCGACCGCGTCGATCACCGCGACGAGCACATCTTCGCGAGATCCGAAGTGGTAGTGCAGCATTCGTTGGCTGGTGCCGATGGCCGCGGCCAGGGAGCGCAGGCTGGTGTCTCGTATGCCGTGCTCGGCGTAGTGGAGGACAACCCTGGCCAGCAGGTCCTCACGCGGCGAGGTCACGGGGTCGGCGTGCTGTCGGCCGAGAGCAGTCCCCAGAGCCGGTGGACGGTCGCCGGCGACTCGGCATACGCTGCTGGCATGTATCACATGATACATGCCGTCAACATGAAGGAGATGGGCACATGGCGACCATTCGAGCCCGGCTTGCCACCGGAGAAGTCGAGGGCGCCCACGTAGGGGCCACCGCCGTGTTCAAGGGCATCCCCTTTGCAACGATCTCCACCAGATTCGGCCCCCCGGCCCCCACTCCGGCCTGGGACGGGGTCCGGCCCGCGGTTGCCTTCGGGCCGCCCCCGCCGCAGTCCAGCGGCCTCGGCGACGGCGCGGCGACCGGGGACGAGGCCGACTGGTTGACGGCCAATGTGTGGTCGCCCGACCTCACCGGCACCCTTCCGGTCCTGGTGTGGATCCATGGCGGCGGCTACCTCTTCGGCCGCTCAGATCTGCCCGAGTATGACGGCGCCACCCTCGCCGACGACGGCGTCGTCGTCGTGACCGTCAACTACCGGGTGGGCTTCGAGGGTTTCGGCTTCCTGGACGGCAGGCCGGCCAACCGTGGCCTCCTCGACCAGGTCGCCGCGCTGGAATGGGTCCGCAACAACATCGCTGCCTTCGGCGGCGACCCCAGTCAGGTGACCGTCTTCGGCCAGTCCGCCGGCGGCGGATCGATCGCCGCGCTGCTCACGATGCCCCGTGCTCCTGGCCTTTTCCACCGGGCGATCGTCCAGAGCATGCCGGGCGCCTACCTCACGCCCGCCCTCGCGACCGACGTCACTCGCGCCTGCGCCGTCGAGATCGGCTGTCCCCCGCGCGAACTCGTCGCCATCGAACCGCCCCGGCTGGCCGCTGCCGTGGACAGGCTGCTTGCCGGTATCGAGCGGTATGCCGCTCGCTGGGGCCGGGCGGCCCACGCCGGGATCCCCTTCGCACCCGTGATCGATGGCGACGTCCTCACCACAACGCCCTGGCAGGGCGTGACCGGACACGTCGACCTGCTCGTCGGCCACACCCGGCACGAGCAGCGCCTCTTCAGCGCGCTCACCGGCCGCCTCGGCCAGATCACGACCGAGGAAGCGGACGAGAGCGCGCGCATCTTCGCCCCCGACCCGGCGGCCTACGCGCGGCACTTCCCCGACCCCGAGGAGCGCTTCGAGGTGGTGCGCTCCGACTGGCTCTTCCGGATGCCGTCGCTCACACTCGCCGAGGCGCAGGTCGCGAGGGGCGGACGCTGCCATCTCTACGAGTTGACCTGGCCGGCGCCCGGGATGGGCGGCGCGCTCGGCGCCTGCCACGGGCTCGACGTCCCGCTCGTCTTCGGCAATCTCGCGGCCGGGCAGACCGCCCTGCTCATCGGCGAGCCGACCGATGAGGCGCATGCCGTGTCCGCCCAGATGCGCGGGGCCTGGCTGGCGTTCGCGCGCGACGGCGACCCGGGCTGGCCGGACTTCGCCACCGGCGCGACCCGGATCTTCGACGGGGTACCCAGCGTCGCGGCATACCCCGAGGGATTGTCACGCGCCATCTGGACCCGGGCGCCCGACATCCTCGATCTGCTGTGAGCCCGCCCGGCTGGCGTTCGCCACCACGTAGGCCGTGAGCTCACCCTCGACGGGGAGCCCACGGCCTACGGATCGTGGTGTGAACCTTCAGTTCTCGAGGTCGGCCACTCGCACGGTCGACGCGCCGATCTCGCGCTCGATCGCAGCGACGAGCTCGCTGGGGATCGCGTTGTCGACGGTCATCGCGACGAGCGCCTCACCGGTGTGGTCGTTGCGCGAGACCTGCATTCCGGCGATGTTGACGTTCGCGTCGCCGAGCAACTGGCCAAGGGCACCGACGACGCCCGGACGGTCCTTGTAGGTGTAGAACGCCAGGTGCTGCGAGACCGGGATCTCGAGGTCGAAACCGTTGATCCCGATGATCTTCTGGACCATCTTCGGGCCGGTGAGCGTGCCCGCCACCGACACGACCGCCCCGTCGGCCATCGTGCCGCGCAACGTCGTCACATTGCGGAAGTCCTCGGCGACGGCATTGGTCACCAGACGGGTCTGGCAGCCACGCTCCTTGGCGAGCAGTGGTGCGTTGACGTAGGTCACCGGGGTCTCGGTGACATCGGTGAAGAGGCCCTTGAGGGCAGCCAGCTCCCAGACCGAGACGTCGTGCTGGGTGATCTCACCGCGCACGTCGACGTCGAGCTGCACCGGGACGGCGCCGGCGACCGCGGTGAAGATGCGGCCGAGCTTCTCGACGAGGTCGATGCCGGGGCGGACCTCCTCGGCCACCACACCGCCGGAGACGTTGACGGCGTCGGGGACCAGATCGCCACCGAGCGCCAGGCGCACCGACTTGGCAACGGCGATGCCGGCCTTCTCCTGCGCCTCGTCGGTGGACGCGCCCAGGTGCGGGGTGACGACCACCGACTCGTGCTCGAAGAGCGGGCTCTCGGTCGTCGGCTCGGTCTTGAAGACGTCGAGGCCGGCGCCCGCGACGCGACCCTCGGCGATCGCGGCCGCGAGTGCGTCCTCGTCGAGGACTCCACCACGGGCAGCGTTCACGATGCGCACGGTGGGCTTGACCTTGGCCAGCGCCTCCTTCCCGATGAGGCCGATCGTCTCAGGGGTCTTGGGCAGGTGGATGGTGATGAAGTCCGAGCTCTCGAGCAACTCGTCGAGGCCGACGAGGCGGACGCCGAGCTGGCCGGCGCGCTGCGCATTGGCGTAGGGGTCATAGGCGATGAGCTCGACGCCGAAGCCCTTGAGCCGCTCGGCGACCAACTGCCCGATCCGGCCGAAGCCGACGATGCCGACCACCTTGTCGAGGACCTCGACACCGCCGTAGGCGCTGCGCTTCCACTTGCCGCCCTTGAGTGCCTCGTTGGCCGGGGCGATGTTGCGGGCGCTGGCGAGGAGGAGCCCGACGGCGAGCTCGGCGGCGCTGGTGATGTTGGAGGTCGGCGCATTGACGACCATGACACCAGCCTGGGTGGCGGCGGGGATGTCGACGTTGTCGAGGCCCACGCCGGCGCGGGCGATGACCTTGAGGTTCTTGGCGGCGGCGATCGCCTCGGCGTCCATCTTCGTTGCGGACCGGATGAGCACGGCGTCGACGTCGGCCAGGGCGGGCAGGAGCTCGTCACGGTTGGCGCCGTCGCAGGAACGGATCTCGAAGTCGGGTCCGAGGGCGTCCACGGTGGCGGGCGAGAGCTCCTCGGCAAGGAGGACCACGGGCTTGGTCACGGAAGTTTCCCTTTGCAGCGGTGGTGGGATCCCGCCACGGGTATGCCGCGCGCGGGCCTGGTGGGATCAACGCGGGCGGTGAACCCGGCACGCCGGTGTGCCGCGGACAATCCTAGGTGGGCGTTCAGCATGCGGACGCCCGCGACCGGGATACGGACAAATGATCCGTGTCACGTTGCGTCGCAGGCGCGCCTGACCGCGCCTCCATCGAGGGCGGTCCGGGAGGGATCACGCCTCGGCGCGACGGGTGATCCGGCGGGACACGACGATGAGGAGCACGACCACGGCCATACCGAGCAGCGCCCACCACCACGGCACATGACCGAGCCAGGCATCCACGACGGCGAGCCCGACCGTCGTGTAGAGCGTGGCCCAGAGCAGGGCACCGATGATGACGGCCGGTTGGAAGCGGCGTTGCGGCATGCGGAGCACCCCGGCCGAGAAGTTGATCGCGCTCTGGACGCCGACGGTGAGGAAGCCGATCGACACCAGGGGTGCGCCGACGCGCCCCACCCAGCGCTCGGCGGAGCCGACGATCGGTGCTTCGGCATACCGGCGCCAGCGGGAGCGTTCGCTGCCGACCCGGGCGCCGCGGCCCAGCCAGTAGGTGACGCTGCCGCGGGCGTACGCCCCGAGGGCGAGCACCACGAAGACGGCCCAGGCCGGCCAGCCGGAGAAGAGTTCAGACACGGGCATCCACCATGTCTGCTCGGCGCCGCCGCCAGTGGACGGCCAGGCGCAGGGCAGCAACGACGGCGAGGAGCGCCACGAGGTAGGGCGCGGCCTGCGTCATGAGTGCCTCGATGAGGGCCACGCCGACGATGGTCTGAAGCACGGCCCACAGGCCAGCAAGTGGCACGAGGGCGGCGAGGAAGTGCGCGATGGGCACCCGCACAGCGCCATTGATGACCTGGGTGGCGCCGGCCAGCCCATAGACCGGCCAGGTGACGACCACCGAACGCGCGCCGAGCGCCTGGACCTTGCCCCGGGCCTCGCTCCACCGGGCATCGTGCAGTCGCGTCCCGACGAGCGCACCGACGACGTAGTAACCCAGTCCACGCAGGACCCCCACGGCCCAGAAGGCCACGAACATCTGCCATTTGGGCAGGGCTGCGAGCCAGCTGAGGAGGTCGGAGAACACCAGACCATTCTCCCTCGCCGGGACGGATGCTCCGGTCAGTCGACCATCGGGGCCGTCCGACCCATCAGCCGGTCACGGTGGCGCCAGATCAGGTATGCCGCGACCGCGCCGACCACGGCCACCCCCCATCCCGAGGTGAACGCGGCGACGAGTGCCGAGCCGATCGTGGCGTCCACCACGGCCCAGGGCAGGGCGGCGAGGGTGAGCCCGGCGGCATAGGTGCGCAGCGGCATCCGGCCGAAGCCGGCGAGCAGTTGGGCCGTCTCGGCCAGACCGGGCACGAGGTAGGCCTTGGACAGGCCGAGGGCACCGCCGGCCAACACCCGTGCGGAGCCAGTGGTCGCATGACGCGAGAGCAACCGCCCGGCGACCCGGCCCCAGCGGCCGGTGACGCTGCGCGAGAGGCCGAGCCCCGCGGCATACAGGACCGTCGCGCGACCCATCGCCCAGACGACCGCAACGGCGTAGGCGGTGAGGAAGGTGCTCATGAGGGACAGGTTCCCGGCGGGGCCCACGGATCGCCCATGGCCTTGCTGTGCCGGACCTGTGCATGCTGGACCCATGCGAATCGTGGTGGTCGGCGGCCAGGGCGATCTCGGCGCGCGCGTCGTGGAGCGCGCGCTGGCCGCCGGTCACGACGTCGCGAGCGCCAGTCGCCGCACGGGGGTCGACCTGCGGACCGGTGCCGGCGTGACCCAGGCGCTGGCCGGCGTCGACGCGGTCGTGCTGTGCGCGATGAACCCGACTCGTGCCTCGGCGGTCGAGTTGGAGGGCACCCGCCGGATCCTCACCGCCCTGGATGCTGGCAGCGGATCGCCCGCCCACGTCGTTTACATCTCGATCGTCGGGTGTGACGTGCCCGGCTATCCCTATTACGGCGTGAAGCACCGCACCGAGCAGGTGCTGGAGGCGTGGGGAGGGCCGGCGACGGTGGTGCGCGCCACGCAGTTCCATGCGCTGGCCGCGTTCTTCGCCGGGTTCCGGGTCGGCCGGCTCGGCGCGCGGGTCGGCGACATGGCCATCCAACCGGTCGACATCGAGTTCGTCGCCCAGCGCCTTGCCGAGGTCGCGAGCGGCCCTGCGCCACAGAGGTTCTCACGCACGACCGACCTCGCCGGACCCGACCTCTTGGGTCCGCAGGAGATCGCTGCGATGGTGGCCGCGCACGATGGTCGTCGGCCGCCGCACCTGGTGCGGATCCCACCGGTGGGCGCGGCCATGCGTTCCTTCTCCGATCGCAGCAACGTGCCGATCGGGGCGGCGGACATCGGCGGCGCGCGCTTCGTCGATTGGCTCGCCGGCCAGCCCCGGCCACTGCCCCGCGGGATGCACCACGCCAGGTGACGGCGTTCTGAGGCCTCGCCCCGCGGCATACACCATGGGCGGAGCGGGCTACGGCGCAGCAAGTGCTGCGACAACAGCACCTACTGCGCCGTAGCGCGCGACGACAGTCAGGGTCAGCGGGCGGCCGACCCCTCGACGTAGTCGCTGTCGCGGTCGGTGTCGACCCACGCCATGAGCTTGCGCAGCTCGCGGCCGGTCGCCTCGATCGGGTGGGCGGCACCCTTGGCACGCAGTTCCTTGAACTCAGGAGCGCCTGCGTCCTGGTCGTCGATGAAGCGCTTGGCGAAGGCACCGTTCTTGATGTCGGCCAGGACGGCCTGCATGTTCTCCTTGACCGACGGATCGATGACGCGCGGCCCGGAGACGTAGTCGCCGTACTCCGCGGTGTCGGAGACCGACCAGCGCTGCTTGGCGATGCCGCCCTCGACCATGAGGTCGACGATGAGCTTGAGCTCGTGGAGGCACTCGAAGTAGGCGACCTCCGGCTGGTAGCCGGCCTCGACGAGGGTCTCGAAGCCGTACATCACCAGCTGCGACGCGCCGCCGCACAGGACCGCCTGCTCACCGAAGAGGTCGGTCTCGCACTCCTCGGTGAAGGTCGTCTTGATGCCGCCGGCCCGCAGGCCACCGATCGCCTTGGCGTAGGACTTGGCCAGCGCCCAGGCCTGCCCGCTCGCGTCCTGCTCGACCGCGACGAGCACGGGCACACCCCGGCCGTCGACGAACTCACGCCGCACGAGGTGACCCGGGCCCTTGGGGGCGACCATGATGACGTCGCTGCCGGCCTCGGGCCGGATGTAGTCGAAGCGGATGTTGAAGCCGTGGCCGAAGAGCAGCGCCGCACCCTCGCGCAGGTTGGGCTGGATCTCGTTCGCGTAGACGGTCCGCTGGACCTGGTCGGGGGTGAGGATGACGACGAGGTCGGCCTCCTTGACCGCGTCGGCGACCGAGAGGACACGCAGGCCCTCGGCCTCGGCCTTGGCCTTGGACTTGCTGCCCTCGGCGAGGCCGACGCGCACGTCGACACCGCTGTCACGCAGGTTGAGCGAGTGGGCGTGGCCCTGGCTGCCGTAGCCGATGACGGCGACCTTGCGCCCCTGGATGATCGACAGGTCGGCGTCGTCGTCGTAGAACATCTCGGCCATGGTTCGGCCTCTCCTTTTGGTTGGGTTGGGATTCGTTGGTTCGAGGGTATGCCGCGGGGCCGGGATGCCGCTCAGCCGTCCGTCCGCCCCGCCGCTGGCTCCCCTGCCGGCGTCAGCTGACCTTGGTCAGGGCTCGGTCGGTGATCGAGCGGGGGCCCCGACCGATCGCGACCATGCCGGACTGGACGAGTTCCTTGACCCCATAGGGCTCGAGGACGTCGAGCAGGGCGCGCAACTTGTCGCTGTTGCCCGTGGCCTCGATGGTGAGCGACTCGGTGGCGACGTCAACGACCTTGGCGCGGAACATCTGGACCATCTCGAGGACCTGGCTGCGGGTGCCGGCATCGGCCTTGACCTTGATGAGCATGACCTGGCGCTGCACCGAGGACGAGGGTTCGAGCTCGACGACCTTGAGCACCTCCACGAGCTTGTTGAGCTGCTTGGTCACCTGCTCCAACGGCAGGTCCTCGACGTCGACGACCACGGTCATGCGCGAAATCTCGGGCCGCTCGGTCTCACCGACGGCGAGGCTGGAGATGTTGAAGCCGCGCCGGGAGAACAGGCTGGCGATCCGGGCCAGGACACCGGGCTTGTTCTCAACGAGGACGGACAGGGTGTGAGTGGACATGTGCGTTCCTTCCGTTCTCGCTCAGTGACCGTCGTGGTCGGCGTCAGTGGACTGTTCGAGCGCTTCGGAGTCCTCGCGATCCCACCGGGGCGCTTCGTCCTTGGCGACCTGGATGAGGTCGTTGCTGACACCGGCAGGCACCATCGGCCACACCATCGCGTCGCGGTGGACGACGAAGTCGATGACGACCGGGCGGTCGTTGATGGCCATCGCCTGGGCGATGACGTCGTCGACGTCCTCGGGCCGCTCGCACCGCAGGCCGACGCAGCCGTAGGCGTCGGCGAGCTTGACGAAGTCCGGCACCCGCTCCCCCGCGTGCGAGGTGTGCAGGTCGGTGTTGGAGTAGCGCTCGTTGTAGAAGAGCGTCTGCCACTGGCGCACCATGCCCAGGCTGCTGTTGTTGATGACGGCGACCTTGATCGGGATGTCGTTGATCGTGCAGGTCGCGAGCTCCTGGTTGGTCATCTGGAAGCAGCCGTCGCCGTCGACCGCCCACACGGTGCGGTCGGGTTGGGAGACCTTGGCACCCATGGCGGCGGGCACGGCATACCCCATCGTGCCCAGGCCACCGGAGTTGATCCACGCGTTGGGCCGCTCGTACTTGACGAACTGCGCGGCCCACATCTGGTGCTGGCCGACGCCGGCGACGTAGACCGCCTCCGGTCCGGCGATCTCGCCCAGACGTTGGAGCACGAACTGAGGCGACAGCGGTGAGTCATCCTCGGCCAGGTCCGGCTCGGTCCAGCCGAGCGGGAACATCTGCTTCCATCCCTGGACCCGCTCACGCCACGCGGCATAGTCGCCCCCGTTGCCCGCCTCGAGATCGTTGTCGACGGCCTCGATGAGGTCGACGAGCACCGCCTTGGCGTCTCCGACGATGGGGACATCGGCCTTGCGGTTCTTGGAGATCTCCGCCGGGTCGATGTCGGCGTGGATGACCAGCGCCTCAGGGGCGAAGGTCGAGAGTTGCCCGGTCACCCGGTCGTCGAAGCGGGCGCCGATCGTGATGAGCAGGTCAGCCTTCTGCAGCCCGGTCACCGCGGGCACCGAGCCGTGCATGCCGGGCATGCCCAGGTGAAGGGGGTGGCTGTCGGGCAGGGCGCCACGGGCCATGAGCGTCGTCACGACGGGGATCTGGGTGAGCTCGACGAATCGCCGCAGTTCCTCAGCGGCCCGCGACCGGATCACGCCGCCGCCGATGTAGAGGATCGGGCGCTGCGCCGCCGCGATGAGCTTGGCGGCCTCGCGGATCTGCTTGCTGTGCGGACGCAACACCGGCCGGTAGCCGGGCAGGTCGATTCGCGGCGGCCAGGAGAAGGTCGTCCGCGCCTGCAGGGCATCCTTCGAGATGTCGACGAGGACCGGCCCCGGGCGCCCGGTCGAGGCGATGTGGAAGGCCTCGGCGATGACGCGCGGGATCTCGGCCGGGTCGGTGACGAGGTAGTTGTGCTTGGTGATCGGCATCGTGATGCCGCGGATGTCGGCCTCCTGGAAGGCATCACTGCCGATCGCCGAGGAGTTGACCTGGCCAGTGATGGCAACGATCGGCACCGAGTCCATGTAGGCGTCGGCGATCGGGGTCACCAGGTTGGTCGCACCCGGCCCCGACGTGGCCATGCAGACGCCCACCTTGCCGGACGCCGCGGCATACCCCTGGGCGGCGTGGCCGGCGCCCTGCTCGTGGCGGACGAGGATGTGGCGCACCTTGACCGAGTCGAGCAACGGGTCGTAGGCCGGCAGGATGGCGCCCCCCGGGATCCCGAAGACGGTGTCGACGTCCATGGCCTCGAGGGAGAGCACGAGCGACTGGGCGCCGGTCACCTCCACGGGTGTGCGAGGGGTCCGCTGGGCCATATGGGCCGGGGACGGTGTCTGCGCCGGTGCCGTGGCCGTGGGCGCGCCGGTGTCGCTCATGTCGATCAGTCCTTGCCTCGTCCTGCCTTCACACGGAACGGGTCGGCCGTGTGTCCATGTCCCTACCGCCACTGATCACACAAAAAAACCTCCGGTCCCGTGGCGGGGGACAGCGGAGGAGCGCGCCTGAGGTGCTGCCGGGTTCAGGCGCGCGGGGGAAGTACGAGAAGCAGGGCCACGCGGCAACTCTCCCGTCGCGGGCGGCCGTGTGTCAATGGGCGAGAGGCCGATCCCACATGCCGGACGTATGCCGTGTGTCACGTCGGCGTTGTTCCCCAATGCCGCGGTTGTTCCCGGGGCGGAAAACCGCGGCACACGGGAACAACGCCGGCAAGGGACAATGGTGGTATGCCGCGCGCGGGTCGGGTCGTGATGTTCGCCGACGAGGACTGCGGCTTCTGCATGCGCACGGCCGCCCAGGTGCCGCGCTTGGGCGTCGATGTCGACGTGCGCACCCTGCAGGCAGTCGATCTTTCGACTCTACCGATTGATGCCGATCGCGCGCTCATCGAGATGCCGGCGATCGACGCAGACGGGACGGTCCACTATGGCCACCGCGCTTGGGCGGCCATCCTGCGCACCGGGGCTCTGCCCTGGCGGGTCCTGGCAACGGCCATGACCCACGGACCCAGCGAGCGTGTCGCCCGCAGTGTCTATCGCTGGGTCAGCCAGAACCGCACGCGCCTGCCCGGCGGCACCCCCGCGTGCGCGCTACCTCCGACCCCGAACGACCCCCCGACTCCTCCCGTCGAGCGGGAGCAAATCGCGGGCAACTGAGGGCCGAGCCCGCGATTTGCTCCCGCTCGACTGGGGAGGTGGCGAGTGGCGAGGAGGACGACCTCGCGGCAGGACAGGCAGGCAGTCAGGCGGGCAGGCGGGCAGGCGGTCAGGCGGTCAGGCGGTCAGGGAACCCGCCGCACCGCACCGTCCGACGCCGAGGTCGCCATCAACGCATAGGCCCGCAGTGCCGCGGAGATCGGCCGGTCGCGGTCCACCGGCGTCCACGGCCGCTCGCGAGCCTGCTGCTTGGCCAGCCGCTCCGCGAGCACGTCCTCGGGCACATCGAGATGCATTGTGCGAGAAGGAATGTCGATGATGATCGGGTCTCCGGTCTCGATCAACCCGATCGGCCCTTCCGACGCCGCCTCGGGCGAGACGTGACCGATCGACAGCCCGCTCGTGCCGCCCGAGAATCGCCCGTCCGTGATCAGGGCGCACTTCTGGCCCAGGCCGCGGCCCTTGAGGAAGGAAGTGGGGTAGAGCATCTCCTGCATTCCGGGCCCACCCTTTGGCCCTTCGTAGCGAATGACGACGACATCCCCCGCGACGACCTCCTTGGCCAGGATGCCGGACACGGCGTCGTCCTGTGACTCGTAGACACGAGCCGTCCCCTCGAAGTGCCACACCTCCTCAGGCACACCGGCGGTCTTGACGACGCAGCCATCCGGGGCGATGTTGCCGTGGAGCACGGCCAACCCGCCATCGGCCGTATAGGCGTGCTCCCGGTCGCGGATGCACCCCTCAGCCGCGTCGGTGTCGAGCGAGACCCAGCGATTGGTCGTCGAGAAGGGCTCGGTGGTTCGCACGCCACCCGGGGCCGCGTGGAAGAGTTCGTATGCCGCGTCGCTCGCCGACCCCCCGCGAATATCCCACTCCCCCAACCATTCCGTAAGAGACGGACTGTGCACAGCGTGAACGGAACGCTCTAGCAGGCCGGCTCGATCGAGTTCGCCGAGCAGCGCTGGGATCCCTCCGGCGCGGTGAACGTCCTCCATGTGGAAGAGCTGGCTGTTCGGGGCCACCTTGGACAGGCACGGCACCTGACGTGAAATGGCGTCGATCTCGGCGATCGAGAAGTCGAGGTCCGCCTCGCGGGCCGCAGCCAGCAGGTGGAGCACGGTGTTGGTCGAGCCACCCATGGCGACATCGAGCGCGACCGCATTGCGGAAGGCCGCCTTGGTCGCGATGTTGCGCGGCAGGACCGATTCGTCGTCCCCGTCGTAGTAGCGCTTGGCCAACTCGACGGCCAGGGCTCCAGCGCGCACGAAGAGGTCCTCCCGAGCGGCATGAGTCGCCAGCGTCGAGCCGTTGCCCGGAAGGGACAGCCCGATCGCCTCGGTGAGGCAGTTCATCGAGTTGGCCGTGAACATGCCCGAGCACGAGCCGCAGGTCGGACAGGCCGAACGTTCGATGGTGTCGAGTTGCTCGTCGGTGACATCGTCGTTGGACGCGGCGATCATCGCGTCGATGAGGTCGAGCTTGGAGTGGACCACGCCTTCGATGGCCGTCGTCTTCCCGGCCTCCATCGGCCCACCACTGACGAAGACTGCCGGGATGTTGAGGCGCAGCGCAGCCATGAGCATGCCGGGGGTGATCTTGTCGCAGTTGCTGATGCACACGAGCACGTCTGCGCAGTGGGCGTTGACCATGTACTCGACCGCATCGGCGATGAGCTCTCGCGACGGCAGCGAATAGAGCATCCCCGCATGCCCCATCGCGATGCCGTCATCGACGGCGATGGTGTTGAACTCCCGCCCGACCCCACCCGCTTCGGCGACGGCGCCGGCGACGAGTTGGCCCAGGTCCTTGAGGTGGACGTGTCCGGGGACGAACTGCGTGAAGCTGTTGGCGATCGCCACGATCGGCTTGCCGAAATCGTCGTCGGTCATTCCGGTCGCCCGCCAGAGCGCGCGAGCTCCGGCCATGGTGCGTCCGTGGGTCGAGGTGCGGGACCGCAGTGCTGGCATGGCTACAGTGTCCCACTGCGCCCACCATGTGGACAGTCCAACTCAACCCGTGGTCAGGCCCGAGCGACGTGGAAGCGGTCCAGCACCGCTCCGCCCGCCTCGAGATCTGCCCAATGACCCGAGAAGCGCAGCATCGCGATCCCACAGGTCGGGAAGCCGGCGGCCAGTGCCTCGTGGGCTTCGTCGCTGCCCTGCCCGTCCGCAAGGAGGGAGGTCAGGGCCGGCACTCCCGGCGCATGGCCGATGACCATCACGACGTTCGCGTCCTGGTCGGCGCCGCGGACGACGTCCAGAATCGAGTCTGCCGATGCGTTGTAGAGGGCACGTTCGATGTGCACGTCCGCCTCCGCGCAACCACCACTCCACATCGCCTCGGCGGTCTGCTGGGTCCGCGTGCTCGCCGAGCACAACACCTCGTCAATGCCCATGCCCAAATCGTGCAGCCATCTCCCCGCAGCCTCGGCGTCCTGCACGCCGCCCTCTGTGAGTTCACGTTCGATGTCGCTCGATCCCGGATGCGCTCCACCGGCCTCCGCATGACGGACGAGGACGAGGACGCGGTCTTCGGCAGCAGTGGTCATACCAACGATCTTGCTCCGAGCAGCGGCGGTTGTCAGCCCACCACGGCGCAGATGCCTCATGGATCACGTCCCCGATTCGCGCCCGCGCAGCACCCGCCCACCACGTCGCCTCCTGAGCCGACGCTGAACCCACAGCGCCCGGCCAATCCCACCGCTCCCGAAGGGGCGGCATCCGGGTTAGGTTCAGACCTGACGTGGGCACTGGCCCACGCGCAACGTCACGGAAGGTCCCCCATGTCAGCCATTGATGACATCCTCGGTCAGCTCCCCATCGACCAACTGGCCGACCAACTCGGCGCCGACCCCCAGCAGGTCCAGGCTGCCAGCGCCGCCGTTCTCCCCGCGCTGCTCGGGGGCCTGCAGGCCAACGCGGGCGACGGCGGAGCCTCTTCGATCCTGAGCGCGCTCGGCCAACACAACAACGACCTCCTCAGCGGGGGAATCGACCTCTCCCAGATCGACACCCAGGATGGGGCGGCGATCGCGGGTCACATCTTCGGCGACCAGCAGGATGCTGTCGCCAATCAGCTCGGTGGTCTCGGGGGCGGCGCAGCCGGAGCGGGAAGCGGGATCGGCTCGGCTCTCATCAAGAAGCTCATCCCGATCCTCGCGCCGATCGTCCTGTCCTACATCGCCAACAAGGTCTTCGGAAAGATGGGCCAGTCCGGCGGCAGCTCCACCCAGAGCACCGCCCCCAGCCTGCCCACGCAGACCCAGTCGCAGGGCCAGACCGCCGGCCCCGGTTCGCTCGACGACCTGCTCAAGGACGTGCTCGGGTCGGCCGTCGGCGGCGGCAGCACCACGCAGGCGCCGCAGCAACAAAGCGTCCCCTCGGGCGGCAGTATCATCACCGACATCCTCGGTGGCCTGCTCGGCGGCGGCCGCCGCTGATTTGGTATGCCGTGGGGCCGGGGTCCGATCGGAACCCGGCCCCGCGGCAGGTCCGGCTTCTCGCCGGCGGATCAGGTCAGGCCTGACCTAGTCGCGACAGGATGAGGGCGCGCGCGGCGGCAGCATCACCCTGGCCCCGCATCTCCTTCATCACCTGGCCGATGAGAGCCCCGACTGCCTGCACCTTGCCATCGCGGATCTTCTCCGCGACCTCGGGATTGGCGGCAATGACCGCGTCGACGGCGGTCTCGAGAGCGCCACTGTCCTGATTCAGCTGCAGCCCACGGGCATCAGCCACGGCGGTCGGCGACCCTTCGCCGTCGAGGACACCCTCCCACGCCTGACGAGCCATCGCATCGTTGAGGCGGCCACTGGTCACCAGAGTCTCCAACTCCACGACCTGGGCCGGGCCGACACCAAGGCCCGCTGCATACGTGGGGACGTCCTGGCCCTCGGCATTGGCTCGACGGGCCACCTCACCGGACCACCACTTGCGCGCCGCCGCCGGCGAGCCACCGGCAGTGACCGTCTCCTCGATGAGGTCGAGCAGCCCGGCGTTGAGGACGTCGCGCATCTCCAGGTCCGAGTAGGAGTACGCCGCCTGCAGTCGCTTGCGCCGCTGGGCCGGCGGCTCGGGCAGGGTGGCACGCAACTCCTCGACCCAGTCCCGCGCAGGCGCGATCGGCACCAGGTCGGGCTCGGGGAAGTAGCGATAGTCCTCGGCGTCGGACTTCTCGCGACCGCTGGTCGTGATGCCGGTGTCCTCGTGCCAGTGGCGGGTCTCCTGCAGGATCGAGCCACCGCTCGCAAGGATCGCGCCGTGCCGACACATCTCGTAGCGCACGGCGCGTTCGACCGACCGTAGCGAGTTGACGTTCTTGGTCTCGGTGCGTGTGCCCAGGACGCCAGACCCCCTGGGGGACAACGAAAGGTTGACGTCGCAGCGCATGGAGCCCTGCTCCATCTTCACGTCCGAGACGCCCAGGGCCTTGAGCAGGTCGCGCAGCGTGGCGACATAGGCGCGCGCCACGTCCGGCGCGCGCTCCCCCGCGCCGACGATCGGCTTGGTGACGATCTCGATGAGCGGGATGCCCGCCCGGTTGTAGTCCACGAGCGAGTGGGTCGCGCCGTGGATCCGCCCGGTCGCTCCTCCGACGTGGAGTGACTTGCCGGTGTCCTCCTCCATGTGGGCTCGCTCGATCTCGACGCGGAACACGGTGCCATCCTCGAGGTCGACGTCGAGGTGACCACCGAAGGCGATCGGCTCGTCGTACTGCGAGGTCTGGAAGTTCTTCGGCATGTCCGGATAGAAGTAGTTCTTGCGCGCGAAGCGCGACCACGTCGCAATCTCGCAGTTGAGGGCCAAACCGATGCGGATCGCCGACTCGACGCCAATGGCATTGACGACGGGAAGCGCCCCGGGCAGGCCGAGGCAGACCGGGCAGACCTGGGTGTTCGGCTCGGCGCCGAAGGTGGTCGCGCAACCGCAGAACATCTTGGTGTTGGTGCCGAGTTCGACGTGCACCTCCAGGCCCAAGGCCGGGTCGTATGCCGCGAGGACGTCGTCGTAGCCCATCAGGGCCTCGGTGTCGCCAGCGCTCATCTCAGGCCCCCTTCGTCGTGGCGTCCGCGTGCGGCGTCGCCATAGGTGTCGTTGGCGTGGACGCAAGCAGGTCCGGGATGCGATCGAGCAGCGGCCCGCCCCACACCGCGTGAAGGCGCTGCTCAAGGGCCGCGCCCACGGCATACAGACGGTCGTCGGCCATCGCCGGGGCGAGGATCTGGAAGCCGGCCGGGAGGCCGTCCTCGTCCGCGAGCCCGCTGGGCACTGACATCCCGGGAATACCCGCCAAGTTCGCCGGGATCGTCGCGATGTCGTTGAGGTACATCGCCAGCGGGTCGTCGATCTTGGCACCCAGACGGAAGGCGGTCGTCGGCGCCGTGGGCGAGACGAGCACATCGGCGCGCTCGAAGGCGGATGCGAAGTCGTCGGCGATGAGTCGGCGAACCTTCTGCGCGGAGCCGTAGTAGGCGTCGTAGTAGCCGCTCGAGAGGGCATAGGTGCCCAGGATGATGCGGCGCTTGACCTCGTCGCCGAAGCCGGCGTCACGGGTGGCTGCCATGACCTGCTCAGCACTCGGGTCGTCGACATCGCGCGGCGCCACGCGCAGGCCGTAACGCATGGCGTCGAACTTCGCCAAGTTGCTGCTCGCCTCGCTCGGGAGGATGAGGTAGTAGGTCGCGAGCGCGTAGGTGAACGACGGACACGAGACCTCGACCACCTCCGCGCCTGCGTCGACCAAGTGCTGCACGGCCTCGTCGAAGCGCTGCTGCACGCCGGCCTGGAATCCCTCGCCGGTCAGCTCTCGGACGATGCCGATGCGCATGCCCCTGACGTCGGCGCGACGCGCCGCCTCGACGATCGGCGGCACCGGAGCATCGATCGAGGTCGAGTCCAACGGGTCGTGGCCGGCCATCAACTCGTGCAACATCGCCGTGTCCAGGACCGTGCGCGCGCACGGGCCGGCCTGGTCGAGCGAGGAGGCGAGGGCAATCAGGCCGTAGCGCGAGACCCCGCCGTAGGTCGGCTTGGTGCCGACCGTGCCGGTCACCGCGGCCGGCTGGCGGATCGAGCCGCCGGTGTCGGTGCCGGTCGCGAGCGGGGCCTGGAAAGAGGCGAGCACCGAGCTGGAACCGCCACCGGAGCCACCGGGGATGCGGTCGAGGTCCCACGGGTTGTGGCTGGGCCCATAGGCGCTGTGCTCGGTGGAGGAGCCCATGGCGAACTCGTCCATGTTCGTCTTGCCGAGGATCGGCAGTCCGGCGGCCTTGATCCGCGCGACGACCGTCGCGTCATAGGGCGGCACCCACCCCTGGAGAATTCGGGACCCGCACGTCGTCGGCAGACCGGTCGTCGTCATGACGTCCTTGACCGCGATGGGGACACCCGCGAGCGCGTGAAGTGTCTCTCCGGCAGCTCGTCGGCGGTCGACGGCATCGGCCGTCGCGAGAGCGCCGTCGCGGTCGACGTGGAGGTAGGAGTGGACGGCTCCGTCGACGGCCTCGGTCCGCTCGAGAAGGGCAGTGGTGATCTCACGGGAGGTCGTCTCGCCGCGCGCCATCAGATCGGCCAGTTCAGCAGCGCTGGCCCGGGTCAGTTCGGTCATCTCGGGAGTGGCTCTCAGTCTTCGTCGAGGATTCGGGGCACGCTGAACCGCTGCGCGTCGGACTCAGGGGCGCCGGCGAGCGCTTCCTGTGGCGTCAGCGATGGCCTGATCTGGTCAGGTCGCGTCACATTGACCAGTGGCATCGGGTGCGACATCGGGGTGACGGCCTCGGTGGGCGCCTGCTGCACCGTGGCGACCGATTCGAGGATGACGCCGAGTTCGCCGACCATCCGGTTGAGCTCGGATTCATCAAGGTCGATGCGGGCCAGTCGAGCCAGGTGTTCGACGGCGTCGCGGGTGAGTTCAGCCATGAACCGGAGTCTAGTTTGCCCGTGACTGACGCCGACGCGGGTGCTTGGCGGGGCGCTGAGAGACCACGCGACCCCTTCTGTTCACCGTCTCGACATATCAGAACGGGTTCCACCTGTGGGCTTTCCACGAGTATTCTGCGAACGTTTCGTGCTCCCGAGGGGGCAACGGATGCACCGGCCGACACCTCGGGCTCGGTGCCGCACGGCGTTTTGACCAAACCTTGAAAGGTCCCCATGATCCAGACCATGCGAAGGGCAGTCGTCCTTCTCGCCACCACAGCCTTGGCCGTCACCGGCCTGCTCCTGGTGGCGCCGACTGCCCAAGCGGCCCGTGCGGCACAGACGGCAAACGTCCCGACGGTGTACGTGGACACCACTGGCGGCTACTACCGCACCAACTACGCCGGCGCCCCCGTCACCCCAAGTTCGGGGAGCGCCGCGTGGTCAGCGGTCAACGGAAGTGGCAGTCACACCATCGGTGCCTTCACCACGACCGAGGTCGTTGACCCCCTGAACCCCCTGAACAACTTCGTCGACTCCGGTCAGGGCGAGATCCGCGGGCGGGGCAACTACACGTGGAAGACCTTGCCCCTCCTCCACACCTTCTCTGCGTGGACCCAGTCCCAGGGCGGGGTGACCTTCAGCTCATCGGCCGTGAGCAAGCGTCCCTACCAGCTCAAGCTGTCGGCCGGCCGCGACGTCCTGGGCATGGGCTCGGGAAAGACCTGGATCCTTCTGGCCAACCATGGTGACGCTTCGCTCATCAGGAACAAGGTGGCCCAGGACCTGGCCGCTGAGTACGGCCTGCCCTACACCCCACAGTCGCGATTCGTCGACCTCGTCGTCAACGGCGAGTACCTGGGCAACTACCTGCTCACCGAGAAGGTCCATGAGGGTGGGCGACGCGTCCCGCTGAAGGACCCGGGCGCCGTCTTGGTGGAGATGGACAACAACTACTGCGACACCGAGCCGTCTGCCCTGCGGTGGCGTTCTCCGTCGGGGAACTGCTTCGTGCTCAGCGACGCCAACAACGGTGACATCCCCGACCCGACGGTGTCCGGTGGCAGCATCACCCTGCCCGCTCACGTGCAGGCCGGCTGGGATGCCTTCAAGGCCAAGGTGACCGCCTTCGAGGCGGCCCTCAACGCCAAGGACTGGAACACGGTCCAATCCCTGATCGACGTCGACTCCTTCGTCAAGTACTACTTCATCTACGAGTTCACCGAGAACCCGGAGATCTCCCGCTCGAGCATCTACTTCTGGATGGATGCCAGTGTGAACTCCAAGCTCAACGCCGGGCCGACCTGGGACTTCGACTCCTCCCTGGGCACGTACACGGACCCGACCTACGGCGGAAACGCCAGCGTCCTCTACGTCCGCAACATCGGGACCTACCGCTCGGGCCTGATGTGGTACCAGGACCTCTTCAAGATGTCGCAGTACACCGCGGCGGCCACCACCCTCTACCAGACGCAGCTCAAGCTCCCGACGGAGGAGTCCGTGGTCAAGGTGGGTCGCTACACGGCCCTCATGAGTGCATCGGCGAACAAGAACTTCCAGAGGTGGCGGATCCTGGGTGGGCGGACGTTGTTCCCGCCGTTCCAGAACAGCTACAGCAGCACGTGGCAGGGCGAGGTCAACAAGGTCACATCGTTCATGCAGCGTCGGATCAGCCTGCTCAATGCGACCTACGCCCCGGGCATCTCGGCCACGGCCTCGGATTGCAAGACGGTCGCTGCGACCGCGGCGATCCCGGCAGCGGGCGCGTTCAACCCGCTGGACCCGTGCCGCATGCTCGACACCCGCACTGGCAACGGCGCGCCCAGCGGTGCCGTCGCCGCCAACGGTGAGGTGTCGCTCAAGGTGACAGGACGTGGCGGCATCCCGGCCACGGGTGTCTCGGCGGTCCTGCTCAACGTGACGGTCGCCAACCCGACCGGCACGGGCACCATCTCGGCCTACCCCGCCGGCGCGAACCCGGGTGAGACCACGAACCTCAGCTTCGTGGCGAACCAGGTCGTGGCCAACCAGGTCACCGTCAAGGTCGGTGACGGCGGTGTGGTCAAGTTGAAGAATTCGGCAGGCGGCAGCGTCCATGTGATCGCCGATGTGGCGGGCTTCTACGTGGATGGGGCCACCACCGAGGCTGGTGCCTTCCAGGCCATGGCTCCCGTCCGGATCCTCGACACCACCAAGGCCGGTAGCACCTTTGTCCGGGTTCCCGGCAATGGCACCATCGACCTCCCGGTCGTGAGTGCCGCCAGCGGCGTCCCGGCCACGGCCGGTTCGGTGGACCTGAACGTCACGGCCGTCAACCCGGCCTCCGACGGTCACATCTCGGTCTACCCGACCGGTGCCCGACCGAACCCGATCGTCTCCAACGCCAACTTCAAGAACGGTCAGACCGTCGCCAACGCGGTCACCGTCAAGTTGGGGACCGACGGCAAGGTCACCCTGGAGAACGGTGGAACCGGTGCTGTTGACCTGAAGGTCGACGTCAACGGCTACTTCCTGGGCGGCACCGCGACGCAGTCCGGAATGTTCGTCCCGCTGGCGCCGGCCCGGATCCTGGACTCCAGGACTGGCGTGGGTATGCCGAAGGGCGACTTCTCGGCGGGGACGCCTCGGATGCTCAACAACTTCGAGGTCGTTCCGCTCAAGGTGGCCGGCGCCGGCGGCGTCAACGCCACCACCGCTGGGGCCGTTGTCATGAACATGACGATCGCCAACCCGACTCAGGTGGGCTACCTCACGGTCTTCCCGACCGGAACGGTGCGCCCGCAGGTCTCCAGCATCAACTTCACCCAGTGGCAAGACATCCCGAACCTCGTCACGGTGAAGCTCGGAACCGGCGGGTCGGTCAACCTGTACAACATGAACGCAGGTCAGACCAACCTCGTCTCCGACGTGGCGGGCTACTACATCAAGTAGCCGAAACGTCATCACAAACTGGTGGTGCCGCCCGACTCGGGCGGCACCACCAGTGCTTTGTTCTGGTTGGCGTGTCTCCGCCGTGCCGTGGACTAGCCTTTGGGCGACCCTCAGAAAGGCTTTCGATGAAGGTGATCACGATCGCCTCGCGTCTCGCTCTCCCCCGCGTGCGTGTCCTGGCACGCAGCGTCGCGACGTGGCACGAGACCGGCTCCTTCGCCGCCGTGATCACCGACCTCGCGAGCGACGACGACCTGTCGGGCGAGTCGTTCCACGTCGTTGCGCCCTCGGCATTGGCCTTGCCCGAGGACGACTTTGCTCGCATGTCCTTCATGTACGACGACAAAGAACTGGCCCTGGCGCTTCGCCCGTGGGCGTTGGCCTGGGCGCTGCGAGACGGCGCCGATGTGGCCATCCACCTCGACGCCGACGCAGCCGTCTACGACTCACTCCAAGAGGTGAGCGACGCGGCGGTCGCAGCTGGAGTGGTGGTCGCCCCTCGACGGCACACTCCGGTCCCGGAGGACGGCCTTCGTCCCGACACCTACGACTTCAGCACCTTGGGTGTCCAGTGTCCAGGACTCATTGCCGTCAGTGATCGAGGCCGGAACTGGCTGGACCAATGGCAACGTCGCGTTGTCGATGCACCAGGTGGCCGTCAAGCACTCGAGGAGTTCTCGGACCAACAGTGGATCGACACGGTGCCCGCTCTCTTTCCAGGCGGGCAGATCGTCGACCCCGGCCTGTGTGTCGGCTACTGGAATGTCGATGAGCGCCCGATCGACGTCAGCGACGGTCGATGGATGGCCGACGGGATGCCGCTGCGCACCTTCCATTTCACCCAGTTTGACCCCGACCGTCCCTGGCTCTTGACGACCGCAGGAGTTGACGCACCACGCGTCGTCCTGTCCGAGCACCCCGCCCTCGAGAAGTTGGTCGACGAGTACGCAGAACTGCTGGCCAAGGCAACCCCCACGGATCCTGACGCACCCGAGTACCGGTTCGACACCTTTGCGGACGGCACCCCGGTCACCCCCGGCATCCGCCGCCTCTATCGCAACGACCTTCGTGCGGCGACCCGTCACGCGCCTGGTCGCCCCACCGTTCCACCCCCCATTCCCGACCTCGAGAACGGGTTTGCCAACATTGCCGACTGGCTGCGGGAGGCAAGCGACCGGATGCCCGGGATGAGCCGGCTCGCTTATGGGATCTGGGCTTCGCGCATCGATCTGCAGGGCACCTTTCCCGAGCCTCAGGGTGCCAGTCGACAGGCCTTCGCCGACTGGCTCGACACCTGCGGAGTCGCCGAAGGGTATGTGACCGCGCAGTGGGCGTCGGCGATCCTTCCGAGGTCGGTCGATTCCCGTCCTGTCGTCGACGAAGCCGGCCTCAATGTCTTCGGTTACTTCGCCTCCGTGCTCGGGGTGGGCGTGACCGCTCGTCACGTCGTGCGGGCGGCCGAACGTGCCGGTCTTCCGGTCAGCATCCACACCTCCACTGTCGCGCCCGGTCCCGTGACGAGGGACTTCGACACCGAGCGGCCCGACGTGCGTTATCCCGTCAACCTGGTGGCGATGAACGCTGACACCTTCCCGCTGTGGGTTGAGCGCTGGGGGACGCAGTTCGCCCCGGGTGCCCACACAATCGGCCTCTGGGCCTGGGAACTGGCCGAACTGCCGCAGAGGATGCGTGGGTCGTTCGGTCATGTCGACGAGATCTGGACGCCCAGCGAGTTCAACGCCAGCGCATTTCGACGAGCCACCGACCTCCCGGTGCACGTCTTCCCAATCCCCGCCGTCGCGCAACACCGACAGCCGTGGCCCGACTTCGCCGAGACCACGGAGGAACGTGGTTATTTCGTGTTCGTCTTCGACTACCTGTCGGAGGTGGAACGCAAGAACCCCGTGGGGCTCATTCGCGCCTTCCTGAAGGCCTTTCCCGATGACGAGGGTCCGGATCTTGTCCTCAAGTCGATCAACGGTGACCAACGTCGGGCGGAACGGGAAAGCGTGCGACGAGCGGCAGCCTCCAGTCGTCGCATCCGACTCCTGGAGCAGAACCTGCCCGCCGAGGAGGTCCAGTCCCTCATCCAGCACGCCATCGCCTTCGTCTCGCTGCACCGCAGCGAGGGTTTCGGCCTCGGACTGATGGAGGCAATGGCTGCCGGGACCCCAGTCGTCGCCACGGGCTACTCCGGGAACCTCGAGTTCATGAGCCGGGACAACTCCATCCTCATCGAGGCCACCCAGATTCCCGTGACGGAGTCCGGCGGCTACTACCGAGGTCTTGGCCATTGGGCCGATCCGGACGAGGCCGGGGCTGCCGAAGCCTTGCGGCGATTGGCTGCGGACCGCGCCTTCGCAGCAGAGTTGGGCGCCCGAGGACAGGCCGACGTGTTGGAGCGATTCTCGCTGGACCGCGCCGCTCACTTCATCGCGGGTCGGGTCACCGACATCACGACGCCACCACCACCGGAGCCACCACCTCCCCCTCCCCCGCCCAAGTCCTTCAGGGAGCGGGCGACGGCCAGGATCCGGCGCGCCACACCGGGTTGAGGCACGAGGTGTCGAGGGAGTGGATCCCTGGTGATCCGAGCTCAGCTCCTCGGATCACCAGTCAAAGGTCGACGCCAGGGCCTCCCCGAAGGCCTCCCGACTGAACTGCTGCGCCCGACTTCTTGCCATCTCACGCATCGGCCGGAGTTCGTCCTCGGTGCGCGAGAGCAACTCGGCGGTTCGGGCCGCCAGCCCCTCGACCGAGTCATAGTGGTAACCATCGATGCCGTCGCGGACCGTGGCGGCCGGTCCGCCGTTGTTGACGACAACCGGAATGGTCCCATGGGCCATGGCTTCGATGGGGGCAATCCCGAAGTGCTCGCACCGCTCGGGTTCGACGGTGGGGTCGACGCCGAGTCCACTGGAGTGCCAGTAGATGGAGCTGGCGGCATACAAGTCCGTGACCTCGGACAGTGGCGCATCCACATGGAACTGCACAGCCAGGCCTTCGGCCGCATCGATGCAATCGATGAGGAATTGGCGATGGATGGGACGGGTCGCCGACGACCCGACGAGGTGGAGAGTGACTCCGTCCGCTCGACCCGACTCGACAAGGTGCCGGAAGGCTTCGATCTGGAGATCCTGACGCTTCGAGTGATCTCCACTGAAGAATCTCCCGACGGACACAATGCCGGCCTTTCCGGGGCGAATCGGGTCGGCGGCGAGGTCGACCGGCGGTGTGAGAACCGTGATCGGCAATGGCGCAACGTTGGCTTCCGCCAAGCGGGCACGAACCGCATCTGCGGTGAACGGGGAGTAGACGGCAATCTGCTGGTACTCGGCCAACCAGTGCAGGCGTGCCCGCCATTGCTCGACACCCGACCGGAACGGGAACTGGCACAGCAGAGTGTTGCGCAGCCCCATCGAGCGGACCGGGGGCACGAGCTGGTTGCTGAGGGCAATCCACTCGTCGAACGGCCCCCGTCGCTCCGCTTCGTCCAGCGGCGTCAGGCAGAGTCCGTCGAGGTCCAGGCCGAACATTGCGGCCAGCGCGGTCAGGCGGACGCGAGAGTACGGCGCCGGTGTCACGAGGTGCACCTGTCGGCCGTGGGCCAACGCTTCCATCGCCACGGTCAACAAGTAGCGCTCCCCGCCACCGGGCGTGAGTTCGAAGGGGGTGTAGAGGCCGACCGTTGGCCGATCGTCCTGAATCGAACACTGGATCAGTGGGCTGCGAGCCGGCGCCGATTCGTGGCGACCGGTCCGCAGGTAGTCGCCCCATCGCCCCAAGAACTTCATCCGGTTCAGTTCGGAAATGTTGTTGAGTTCCAAGCCGTGGGAGGTGTCTGACGTGGTCACGCTCTCGTGGTGGACCACCGTCGACTCCGAGACATAGACCACGCTCAGGCCCAGTTGGTTGAGTTTCAGGCAGAGGTCGGCGTCCTCGTAGTAGGCCGGCTCATAGCGCATGTCGAATCCGAGGACGCGCTCGAAGTCCTCCTTGCGGAACAGGCAGCAAGCGGCCGACACGTAGTCGACCGGGCCGGATTGGTTGAACTCCGGCAAGGTGGGGTCCTGATACTTGCCCACCTGGACCGAGTGAGCATTCTCGTCCAGGAGGCCACCCGCCTCCTGGAGCAGGCCGTTGGGGTAGATGAATTTGGGGCCGACGAGACCGCAGCCAGGGGAGTCCTGGAGAGTACTCACCAGTGGTTCGAGCCACCCGGGGGTGACCGTCACGTCATTGTTCATCAAGACGACCAAGGGCGCCTTGGCCCGGTCGACCCCGATGTTGTTGCCCTCGCCGAAATACCGATTGATGTCGAGAAGGACCGTTCGGCACGGCCCCGGGAGGGACGCGAAGCGGGCCCGATCGCTGTCCCGACTCCCGTTGTCGACCAGGACGATCTCGTACCTGTGCCCTGCAGTGTGCTCCCACAGCGAGTGAAGGCACTCCAAGGTCACGTCGCTACGGTTCCAGTTGAGGACGACGACCGAGACCTCGGGGGCTTGGTCGTCGTACCACGCAGGGGTGATCGGAGCCGGGGTCGGTTGCGGGGCCGGTGCGCGAAGAACGGGCGGTGGCACCAACACTCTGACACCACCTGGACCGTCACGAAGGGCCAACCCCAGGGCCTTGCGGGCCGCGGGTCGCGCTCCGCCCTCCCTGCGGACGATCTGCGGGATGGACGCCACAGTGTGCCGCCCTGTCCTGGTGTGACGCTCGACCGCACGGCCTAAGCGCATCGGGTTGGTGATCAGGCCGAGGACGCGGCGGGCACTCCATTCACGGACAGGACCCACCGGGAGGACGACGGGTGCGTCGGCCAGGGCAGCTCGGGCAGCGCGGGCCTGCTCTCGCAGTTGCGCCATGGTCTCGAGCTTCTTCGCATGGCGATGAGCAAGGACATCGGCGGGCACGGCGGCGGCTTCAGCCTGCCATCGAGCCAAGTCGTCATCTCGTGTGGTCATCAGATCGCCTCGGTCGTCGGGTCAGCTTCGACACAGGTGCGCGCCGGCCGCATTGGTGGCACGGTTCTCCTCGAGACCGAAGGTGAGGTAGTGGACCAGCGGATTCGTGCCGTCCCGGCAGAGGTCAGCATTGGCCGCGATGTACCACGATGTGTCGAAGTCCGGATGAGGATCGCGGCCCTTGAGGGCTCCGTCGCGCAGGTAATCGGACAGGGCAATGCGGCCGGAGTCGGCCACCTCGGGGTAGCGATCGAGATACCACGTGGTGTGGAAGGCCGGGCTGGGGTCATGCCCCTCCTGGTGACCGACGGTGGCGAATCGGGTGAGGGCCAGCTCACCCGGCGCCAAGTCCTGCGCGTGCTGCCGGCGGTACCACGAGCTGTCGAAGACAGCGTTGGGGTCGCGCCCTTCACTCTCACCGAAGACCAGGTAATGATCGACAGCCGGAATGCCCGCGGCGGCCACATCCGGGTTGACCGCGAGGTACCACACGGGGTCGATGAGCGGTGTGGGGCTCTCGTGAGCGGGCCATCCGTTCTCCACGTAGTGCTCGAAGGTCGCCTCCTCGGGCGCGAGCTCGGGGTGCTGTGCGGCGTAGTAATCGGCATCGAACAGGGCTGCCAGTTGATCCCGCATGGTCTGCTCCGGACCCTGGGAGTCGAGGAGTCGGACGCCCTCTGCCCGCAGCCGTTCACGAAGGAGACCCTTGAACAGGTTGGGGGTCAGATGGCGTGCTTCGCGCACGTCGCGTTCGAGGTCTCTGACCGTTCGCAGCAGAGTCAGCTCCCGTCCTGCGGCCTGTCGGGCGATGGCATCGGTGGTGTGTTGGAGGCGTTCGTTGGCCGCATCGAGCGCTGTCTGGAGTTCCTCCGCGCGACGCATTCCTTCCGCCCCGCTGATGGCCCTGCCGAGTCGGGAGTACATGCGGCGCACCTGGTCAGCCTCGGCGGAGTCCTCACCGAGGCTCGTCAACCGACCGATGGCCTCGGGTGCGTCGTGCCCCACGGCCACGACCCCGAGCCCGTGTTCGTGCCTGAACTCGAAGGTGGGGTATCGGTCTTTCAGTTCGACCCAATGCCGCCACACCCCGAAACCATGCCCACGCTCCACGATGTCGTGCATCACGACCACCCCACGCTCGGACATTTTCGGGAGGTAGGTGTCGAAGTCCTCGACCGCATCCTCATAGAGGTGGCGTCCGTCGATGTGGAGCACATCGATCGAGCCGTCGTCGAACGAACCGACAGCCTGGTCAAAGCGCATGCGCATCATCGCGGCCGTGCTTCCATACCCCTTGGCCACCGACGCGACGTAATCGTGGACCTCGTCGGAGTAGAACCCGGCGTGCTCGTCACCCTCCCAGGTGTCGATGGCCACGCACCGGGTGTTCAGGCCCAACGTTCTCACCGCCTCGCAAAAGGCGAAGAAGCTGTAACCCCAGTGCGTTCCCAGTTCCACCAGAAGATCGGGAGACGTCGCCTCGACCAACCACGCGGCGAACGGCCCGTGCTCGATCCATCCCGAGGGTGTGATGACCGGCGGATCCTGAAAGGACATCGGACTCAGGAACTGACCAACGGTGCTGGCAGACATGGGCAAAAGTCTAGAGGTCCGGCCAGCGGCTCTGCTCCGCCAGCGGGCCCACGACCACAACCCATATCATGGCCGGGTGCACCGTGCCCCCGGTCTTTCCCGACTCACCATCGCGCTGATCGCGGCCACCATCGTCCTGGTCTTCACGGGATTGGCACTCTTCGGCTCACGCCTGAACTGGAGCGCTGCAGACAAGTCGGCTCCGACCGCAAGCACGCTCCCGACCACCAGCGCCCCCAGCGCCAGCACGCCCACACCCACCGTCGCCGACGTGTCCTTCGCCGTCATCGGTGACTTCGGGAGCGGGGACCAGCACGAAGCCGACGTGGCCCGCTTGGTCGCCTCGTGGGACCCGGCCTTCATCGTCGGCCTCGGTGACGTCTATTACTCCGAGGCCGGAGGCAGCGGCTCTGAGCGATATGACCGCGCGGTGGGGCGCTACTACTGTCGCTGGCTCAAGGACGTGAGCACGACCGGGAGCGCTTGCCCGCAGGGCGGAGCCTCGAAGAATGCCTTCTTCACCACGATCGGCAACCACGACATCAGTGATGCCGAGCCGTCCCCCGAGAGTTACCTCGACTACTTCGACCTTCCCGGCAACGGGTTCACCAACACGTCGGGCAACGAGCGCTACTACGACTTCGTCGAGGGACCAGTCCACTTCTTTGTGCTCAATTCGAACGACGACGAGCCGGACGGCATCACTGCCGATTCTCGCCAGGCCACATGGCTGCGTTCCCAGGTCGCAGCCTCGACGTCACGCTGGAACGTCGTCGTCGACCACCATCCGCCGTACTCTTCGGACAATTCGCACGGTCCCACGGTCGTCCTGCAGTGGCCCTTCGCCCGATGGGGTGTCGACGTGGTGATGTCCGGCCACGCGCACACCTACGAACGCATTCAGCGGGACGGGATCACCTACTTCGTCAACGGGCTCGGGGGCGCCCATCTCTACAGCTTCGGTGCCCAGCCCGTGGACGGCAGCAAGGTGCGATTCGCCGACAACTGGGGTGCCCAGCGGGTCCGGGCGACGCAGGACTCGATCACCTTCGACTTCATCGACGTCTCGGGTGCCCTGATCGACTCCTACGTCGTTCGCTGAGCACCGCACAGGAGGCCCACAGGGACATCAAGGACGCCGGACAAGAGTCACCGGCTCAATGGAGGTCATCCACGAACTGACCTCCAGGAGCACCTCATGTCCCTCGTTCTCATCGCCGCCGACCTGGCCGCGATCGCCGTCCTCATCGCCCTCTTCCTCTCGCGCCACCACCGCCGCGACCTCGTGGTCGCCTACCTCGGCGTCAACGTCGGCGTCCTCGCCGTTGCGGCGGCCTTGTCGACGATGACGGCCTCCGTCGGGTTGGGACTGGGCCTGTTCGGCGTCCTGTCGATCATCCGGCTGCGGTCCGAGGAACTGAACCAGACCGAGGTGGCGCACTACTTCGCGGCCCTCGCCCTGGGCCTCATCGGCGGCATCGGCGTGGGAATGCCGGCCCTCGCCATGGCTCTCATGGCACTGGTCCTGGTTGCCGTGTACGTCGGTGACCACCCGATGGTCTCGCGCCGGACGGTCCGGCAGGACCTGCTCGTCGACCGCGCGATCGTCGACCGGGCCACACTCCGAGCGCACGTGGAACTCCTCCTCGGCCACGAGGTCACCGACGTGACCGTGCGCCGGACGGACCTGGTCAACGACACCACCTTGGTGACAGTCACCAGCCGCGCCGACGCCGCCACTCGCGCGACCATCGCCCAGACGGCGCGAGTCGGATCATGAGCCTGACCCTGGTGCCGCCGCTGCACCCCACGACCCCTTCGTATGCCGCGGCGCTGGCCGAGTTGTCGTCGGTCAGTCTCGAGACCTTGGCCGCGCAGGCGGGCCGGATGACCCGGATCGACCGCAAGTACGTCATCCCGGCTGACGATCTCGACGCCGTGTTCAGCTCGACCGCACACGAAGCGGTCGCCCTCGAGATCGACGGTCGCCGCACCTTCGGCTACTCCTCGATCTACTTCGACACTCCTGACCTGCGCTCCTTCCATGACGGGGGTCGACGTCGTCGACGCCGCTTCAAGGTGCGCGCGAGGAGTTATCTCGACAGCGACCTGCACTTCCTCGAGGTCAAGACACGTGGCGCCCGAGGGACCACGGTCAAGGAGAGGCAGTCCCTCCCCCACCCCGTCCACGGCGGCCTCGACCCGGCCGGGCAGAAGTTCGTCGCCACCACCTTGGCGGCGCACGGCATACCCGACCTGGACCCGCGCGACCTGCATCCCACCCTCGAGGTGACCTATCGACGCAGCACCCTGGCCTTCCTCTCCGCCGGTCACCGGACCACCGTCGACACCGATGTGCGCTGGACCGCCCAGGACGGCATCCGCGCCTTCGTCGAGAAGGTCGCGGTCGTCGAGACGAAAGCCGGCTCCACCCCGACGGCGGTCGACCGCGCGCTCTGGCGACTGGGGCATCGACCGATGCAGATCAGCAAGTACGGAGCCGGGATGGTCACCACCCACGCCGACCTCCCCCACCTGAAGTGGCACCGCACCCTCACCAACCCGCTGCTCGCCCACGCGAGCTGACCCCAAAGGACGACACCATGAAGACCAACCGCATCGCCAAGGGCCTGGTGGCCCTGTCCGCTGCCCTGGCCCTCACCGCCTGCGGCACCAGCCTGGGCTCGATCGCCGACGTCGGAGCGACGACCTCCTCCGGCACGACGTCGAGTGCGGTCGCGACGACCGCCACCGACGGCAGCTACACGATCCATGCCCAGGCCGATGACGTCGACTACGACGCGTCGACCGCCAAGACCATCGCGCTCGGATCGGGCAACGTCGAGATCACCGAGCCGGGCACCTACATCCTCACCGGGACACTGAGCAACGGCCAGGTCATCGTCAACAGCTCCGCAGAGGGCAAGGTGCGGATCGTCCTGTCGAACGCCTCCATCACGAACTCTTCCGGCGCGGCGATCGACGTGCGTGCCGCCGACGAGGTCGTCGTCGTGCTCGCCGAGGGGACGAGCAACTCGTTGACCGACGGGTCCGGCTACGACACCAGCGGCGAGGACGCAGCGGATGCTGCCCTCTTCTCGATGGCCGACCTCACCATCGGCGGCACCGGCTCGCTCATCGTCACCGGCAACACCGCCGACGGGATCGCCTCCAAGGACGGACTGGTCATCCTCGGCGGGACCATCACGGTCAAGGCCGCCGACGACGGCATCCGGGGCAAGGACTACCTGGTGATCCAGGACGGCACGCTCGACGTCACCTCGGCCCAGGATGGCCTCAAATCCACCAATGAGACCGACGCGCAGTACGGCGACATCGTCATCTCCGGCGGCACCGTCACGGTCAATGCCGGCGACGACGGCGCCCATGCCGAGGGTGACCTGGCCATCACCGGCGGCACGGTCACGATCGCCAAATCCAGCGAGGGTCTGGAGGGGCACACGATCACGATCGCCGGTGGGAGCACCTCGGTCACGAGCAGCGACGACGGTGTCAACGCCTCGTCGGGCACCGGCTCCACCAGCGGTGGTGGTGGCGGCGGCATGGCGGACGACGGCTCGTCGCTGCTCATCAGCGGCGGCACCCTCACCGTCAACGCGTCCGGCGACGGCCTGGACAGCAATGGCTCCATCACGATCAGCGGCGGCACCACGACCGTCGCCGGGCCCACCGGAAATGGCAACGGATCGTTGGATTCCAACGCGGGCATCACCTACACCGGCGGCACGTTGATCGCGGCCGGCAGCGCCGGGATGGCCGAGGCCCCGGATTCCGGCAACTACGTCCAGGCCAATGTGTCGGCCCCGGCGGGCGCGACCATCGAGGTGCGCAGCGGTGACACCGTCATCGCGACCTACACGACCATCAAGGCGGTCGCCAACGTCGTTGTCGCCAGCGACCACATCGTCTCGGGGCAGTCCTACACCGTCACGGTGAACGGCTCGACGACCGCGACGGTGACAGCGGGCCAGGCCACCGGCGGCGGCATGGGCGGGGGTCCACGCGGCTAGAGACACCACCATTCCCGTATGCCGTGGGGCCGGTCACCAGCCGGCCCCACGGCATGTTCGCGTGCTGTCGCAGTCCATGTCACAGTCCATGTCGCAGTCACGGATCACGCACAGGGAGAGCACAATTCGGCCTCCTTGACTTTATCCATGACGACGATCACACCGCCCCAGGCACCCCAACAGCAGACGACCACCGGTCTCGAGCAGAGGGCCACCCCCAAGCGCCCGATGACCCGCCGCGCACTTCTCAGCGGCGGCCTGGCCGGCCTCTTCGTGGTCAGCGGCGGGACCGGTTGGGCCCTCAACCGCTACGTCATCGACCACGTCGAGGTGAGCAACACCAGCTCGATGTCCTCCTCCACCGTCCAGCAGGCGGCGGCCAGCACGACCGGAACGACGACCAGCAACGGTTACACCTCGGACACCGCGACGATCACCATCGACAAGGTGGTCACCGGCAGCGGGACCAGCACCGTGACCTATTACGTCGCCGATGTCACCATCAGTGACGCGACGATCCTGCGGTCCGCGTTCGCCAACGACCAGTTCGGCGAGAACATCGTCGCCAATCCGTCGGTCATTGCCGCGCAGGTCGGTGCCAAGTTCGCCATCAACGGCGACTACTACGGCTTCCGTGACACCGGAATCGTCATCCGCAACGGCGTGGCTTTCCGCGACAAGGGCGCACGCCAAGGGCTGGCCTTCTACAGCGACGGCTCCCTGAAGCTCTACGACGAGACGACGACAACCGCCCAAGCCCTCCTCGACGCGGGTGTCTGGCAGACCTGGTCATTCGGGCCCGGCATCGTCGATGGTGGCGAGGTCGTCTCGGGCATCGACTCCGTCGAGGTCGACACCAACGTCGGCAACCACTCGATCCAGGGCAACCAGCCCCGCACCGGCATCGGCGTCATCGCTGACAACCACCTGGTTTTCGTCGCCGTCGACGGCCGCAGCAGTGGCTACAGCAAGGGCGTGACGATGACCGAGTTCGCCCAGATCTTCGCCGGCCTCGGGGCCCAGACCGCCTACAACCTCGATGGCGGCGGCTCGACGACGATGGTCCTGGACGGCACCCTGGTCAACAACCCGCTGGGCAAGGGCCAGGAACGCGGGACCTCCGACATCATCTACATCGCAGGCTGAGGGCTCGGCCATGGTCATCCTCGTCCCGTCCTACGAACCCGACACCCGCCTCCTGGTGCTCGTCGACGCACTCGTCGCAGCGACCGACGACCCGGTGGTCGTCGTGGACGACGGGAGCGGCGCGGCATACGCCGACCTCTTTGCCAAGGTCGCCATGGCCGGGGCCACCGTCCTCACCCATCGCGTCAACCGGGGGAAGGGTGCCGCCCTCAAGACCGGGTTCGCCCACATCGCCGCCACCCATCCCGGCGCCGATGTCGTCTGCGCCGACAGCGATGGCCAGCACGCTGTTGCCGACATCATGCGAGTGGCCGACCGACTCGCCCTCGGTGACGTCGACATGGTGCTGGGCGGACGCCGATTCACCGGACGCGTCCCGGCGCGCAGTCGCATCGGCAATGCCCTCACCCGGCACGCCTTCACGCTCGCCACCGGGTCCCGCATCCACGACACCCAGACCGGCCTGCGCGGTCACCGCGCTGCCACCCTGGCCTGGCTCACCTCGATCGACGGCGACCGCTTCGAGTACGAACTGCGCGTCCTGCTGGCCGCTGCCCGCGAGGGGCTGCGCCTCGACGAGATCGAGATCGAGACGATCTACCTCGAGGGCAATGCCTCGAGCCACTTCCGCCCCCTATGGGACTCCCTGGCCGTGTGGGGCCAACTGCTCGCCTTCACCGCGTCCTCGCTCGTCGGGTTCGCCGTCGACGTCGCCCTCCTCGCGCTCCTCTATGCCCTCACCGGCAGTGTGTTGGTCGCCGTGGTCGGCGCCCGCCTGGCGAGCGGGTCGATCAACTTCGCGCTCAACCGACGATTCGTCTTCGCCGGGGGACGCGCACTCCCGTTGCGCGCCGCCGCATTTCGGTATGCCGCGCTGGCGGCGGTCATCCTCCTCGCCAACACCCTGCTCATGGAGGGTTTGGTCATCGTGACCGGCTCGCTCGTCATCGCCAAGGTGGCCACCGAGCTCTCCCTCTTCATGGGCAGTTACGTCGTCCAACGGACGGCCATCTTCGGGCCCCACCGTGGATCACCTGGCAGGGCCTCCGTCGACGTGGCCGAGACGACACTCACACCATCGACGCAGTGACACCGGTCGCGACTAGTTTCGCCCCATGCGGTTGCTGCACATGTCCGATACCCATCTGCACGACCCGCAGTGGTCGACCTACCACCCGGAGATCGACTCGGCGGCGCGTCTGGACACCGTCCTCGCGGCGACGCGCGAGCACGGACCCTTCGATGCGATCGTGCTGACCGGCGATGTCACCGATGACTACTCCGTTGTCGGCGCCCTGGCGGTCCACGAGCGTCTGACCGCGGCATACCCCGGCGTGCCCTTGCTCGTCGTCCCCGGCAACCACGACCTCACCGAATCGGTGCGTGAGGTCTTCCCCGACCCCTCCGGCATGTTCAGGGGGTGGAGGGTCGTCGCGGTCGCCACCAACGTGCGGGACCAGATCGAGGGCGAGGCCGCGGCGACGGTCGCGGCGCTCGATGAGATCGATCCGGCCGACCCGACGCCCTTGCTGGTCCTCCAGCACCACCCGCTGCGGTCCCGCAGCCGCCACGAGTGGTTCGTGCTCCGCGACGAGGACGCGCTGGCCGCCCGACTGGACACCCAGATCGGTCCGGTCGTCCTGCTGAGCGGACATACTCACCAGGCCTTCGAACTCGTCGAAGGACACGTCCACCACCTCGGCGGTCCCGCGAGTTACTACGCGATCGAGCACGCCGGGGAGGCATGGGACTTCGCCCCCGCCGGCACGGGGACCGGATTCCAGGTGATCGATCTGGGCCCTGACAGGGTCGAGTCGGTCACCGTCGTCGAGGCCTGAGACCTGAGGCCTACGACGTGGGCGCGTCCTCGACGGAGTCCGTCGGTGGGCCCACCTGGCCCGATGCCAGTAGGGACACGAAACCGGCCTCGTCGAGGATCACCAGGCCGAGTTCGCGGGCCTTGGTCTCCTTCGAGCCGGCACCCGGGCCGACGACGACGAAATCAGTGTTCTTCGACACGGAGCCGGCCGCCTTGCCACCGCGGGCCAGGATGGCTTCCTTGGCACCGTCACGGGTGAACCCTTCCAACGACCCGGTGACGACGACCGTCCTGCCAGCGAGGGTCTGCTCGATCGAGTCGTCGCGGTCGTCGACCATCCGCACCCCGGCGGCGGCCCAGTCGTCCACGATCGCGCGATGCCAGTCGGCATCCTCCGCGTCGAACCATGACCGCACGGCCTCGGCGATGACGCCCCCGACTCCATCGACGGCCGAGAGTTCCTCCACCGAGGCCAGGCGGATCGCCTCCATCGAGCCGAAGTGCTGGGCCAGGGCACGGGCGGCGGTCGGCCCCACGTGACGGATCGAGAGGGCGACGAGCACTCGCCACAAGGGCTGCGACTTTGCCGACTCCAGGTTGGCGACGAGCTTGGCCCCGATGGCCGACAGGACCCTCCCGTCGACCACTGACTCGGCCGAGTCCGTCTTCTTGGCTGCTCGCGTGAACAGCGGCACCTTGGCGATGTCGCTGTCCTGCAAGGCGAACAGGCCACCTTCATCGGTGATCACCCGCGCGTCGAGCAGAGCGCCGGCGCCCTCCCAACCCAGGGCCTCGATGTCGAAGGCGCCTCGGCCGGCCAGCCCGGCCAACCGCTCCCGCAGTTGTTGCGGGCACGACCGCGAGTTGGGGCAGCGGATGTCCTTGTCGCCCTCCTTCTCGGGTTTGAGAGGGGTGCCGCAGGAGGGGCAGGCTGTGGGCATCACGAACTCTCGCTCGGTGCCGTCCCGAAGGGCGACGACCGGCCCGAGGATCTCGGGGATGACGTCGCCGGCCTTGCGCAGGACGACGGTGTCGCCGATCAGGACGCCCTTGCGCCGCACCTCATCGGCGTTGTGCAAGGTGGCTCGCTCGACCGTCGATCCGGCGACCAACACCGGTTCCATCACGGCGAAGGGGGTGACCCGACCCGTGCGTCCCACACCCACCTGGATGTCGAGAAGCTTGGTGTTCACCTCCTCCGGTGGGTACTTGTAGGCGATGGCCCATCGCGGGGCACGACTGGTCGCGCCGAGTTGGCGCTGCACGGCGACCTCGTCGACCTTGACGACGACACCATCGATCTCATGCTCCACGTCGTGACGGTGCTCGCCGGTCGCCTCGATGAAGGAGAGCACCGCCTCGATGTCGTCGACGACCACCGAGTGGGTGGACACCGGCAGCCCCCACTCACGCATGAGGTCATATCCCTGGCTCTGGCGGGTCAGCTCGAAGCCCTCCCGTGCCCCGATCCCGTGCACGAGCATGCGCAACGGGCGGCTCGCCGTGATGCGCGGATCCTTCTGCCGCAACGATCCTGCCGCGGCATTGCGCGGATTGGCGTAGGGCGGCTTGCCCGCCTCGACCTGGGCAGCGTTGAGGTCGGCAAAGGCCTCGATCGGGAAGAAGACCTCGCCCCGGATCTCGATCAGGTCCGGCACCTCGTCACCTGTGAGCCGGGTCGGGACACCCGCGATGGTGCGCGCGTTGAGGGTGACGTCCTCTCCCGTGCGACCGTCTCCACGGGTGAGGGCACGGGTGAGTCGTCCCTTCTCGTAGAGCAAGTTGACCGCGAGGCCATCGATCTTGAGTTCACACAAGTAGTGGCATTCGGCGCCGCCGGCCTCACGCTCGACGCGTCCGGCCCACGCCCTCATCTCGTCGGCATCGAAGGCGTTGTCGAGGCTGAGCATCCGCTCGCGGTGGTCGACGGCCGTGAACTCGGTCGAGAAGATCGCCCCGCCCACGACCTGGGTGGGGCTCTCCGGTGTGCGGAGGGTCGGGTTGGCCTCCTCGAGCGCCGACAACCGTCTGATGATCCGGTCGTACTCCCCATCGCTGAGCGTGGGTGCGTCCTTGACGTGATAGGCAAACTGCGCCGCCGTCGCCTCCTCGGCGAGGCGTTGCCACTCCTGTCGATCGACGTCCGGGATGTCGGTTGGGTTGGCGGACCCCTGGCCCGGCGTGTCCTTGGCACTCACGGGGCAATCCTGCCGCACCACGCCGACACCGAGGGGGCAGAATACGGCTCGTGCCGAACACGGGGGCTGGGCTCGTGGACCTCAACGCGGCCATCTGCCCCGACGACACATGCACGGCTGTGCGCGACGGGGTCGTCATCTATCGAGACTCCGACCATCTGACCGTGCGGGCAACCCAGCACCTCGTCGAACCCTTGACGCGCGCGATCGCGGCACTGGACAGCGACCGCACCCATTGATTGGCGAGCCTCTCCGGATCGAATCTTCAACTATTCCGCATTGTGTAATGGTGTGCGAGCCACAGCAGCGTGCGTGGTTTGACCGATGTGGGAGAGACGTGGGGGACACGTGGACGTGACAGAACCGGGGCGAGCACCGTCGAGTGCGGGCGCAGCCGACTTCCTCGCCCGTTTCGACGGGGATCTCGAGGCGGCGATCGCCGCACTGCGGGCGGCGGCTGGGACCGGGACACCCGCAACCACGGCCCCGATCCCCACACCCCGCCGACCGGCTCGACCTCGCTCGGGCCGGGCCTTGATCGATGTCACCGACCTCCGCAAGACCTACACGGTGGGACGACAGAAGATCCAGGCTCTTGACGGCGTGAGCCTGACCATCGACGAGGGCGAGTTCGTGGCCCTGGTCGGGGCGAGCGGCTCGGGCAAGTCGACCCTCCTTCAGCTGATCGGCGGCCTGGACAAGCCCTCGGCCGGCCGCATCGTCGTCGACGGGGCGGACATCGGCAGGATGCGCGATGCCAAGCTCTCGACCTTCCGCAACTCCACGATCGGCTTCGTCTTCCAGTTCTTCTACCTCCAGCCCTTCCTCCAGCTGGTCACCAACACCGAAGTGCCCGGCATGTTCGCCGGCACCAAGCGCGGGCCCCGACGTGAGCACGCCCTCTCACTCATCGACGAGGTGGGGCTGACGGAACGGGCCAAGCACCGTCCCCGCGAGATGTCCGGCGGTCAGATGCAGCGCGCCGCGATTGCCCGTGCCCTGCTCAACCGGCCCAAGTTGCTCCTGGCCGACGAGCCCACCGGAAACCTCGACAGCGTGACCGGCGCGACGATCATGGATCTCTTCGAGCAGATCCGCGACGAGTCCGGCACGACCGTCGTCATGGTGACCCACGACGAGGAGATGGCCGCGCGCGCGGACCGGACGATCCGCCTCAGGGACGGACTCATCGTGCCGCAGGAGGTGCCGGCATGATCGGGATGCGCGATGCCCTCACCCTGGCGCACACCAAGATTCGCTCCAAGCGACTGCGGCTGATCATCACGACGATCGTGTCGGGACTGGTCTTTGGGGTGATGGCCGGGGCGACGATCCTCGTCGACGGGATGAGCAAGAGCCTGACCGAATTCGCCCGCCAGAACCTCGACGGCCGCTTCCTGGTCTCCGGGACCCCGAACTACTACGGCCCGGTGGACTTCAACCCGAGCGATGCAACCCTGATCGCAGAGGTGCAGAAGTACCACGCGGCATACCTCGCAGAACGCAAGGCAGCCGCCAAGCGATACGGCATCGAATACGACGAGCGCAGCGAAATCCAGCCGGTCACCGAGGACACCAACCCCAATGTGCCGGCGGAGTTCCGCAAGCAGATCAACGTCCAGTCGGTGGCCTGGCAGCGCTACAGCAAGGACCACCCGAGCAGCGCCACCCCGAAGGACGCCAAGGCCTTCCGCGCCCTCGTCGACCCACTCGGGGCAACCACGGTCTACGAGCCGAAGAACCTCGGTCACCTGTCGCTCACCCTCCTCCCGGCCGGCACCGAGGACCTGACGACCACGTCGACCGGTGAGCCGTCCAAGGAGATGCAGACCGCCATCGGGCAGGGCCAGTACACGGTGGTTCCGAACGAGCTCGTGGCCCCCTTCATCGCCCCCGCGAACAACGCCCGGGAGCCCGCTCAGGGCGTGCCTGTCCTCCTGAGCGCCGATGACGCGGCCACGGTCTTCCAGAAGACCGTGGACCTGCCCAAGCGACCCAAGGACCAGGCTGCGCAGGTCCGTTGGTTCAAGGGGGTGCGGGACGCCGTCAACGGCGCCACCTTCGTCAGCTGTTACCGCAATGATGCCGAGCGCGCCAGGATCGAGGAAGCTCGCGCCCAGGCTCAGGAGATCGCTGCGAACCGCGGCAATCGTGACTACGTCCAGCCGGACCTCCTACTCGCTCTCCCCACGACGCCGTGCGGCCAGGTCACGGTCACCAAGGACACCAGGACCGCGGAACTCAAGAAGGTGCAGGACAACCAGAAGGCCTTCGAGCAGGAGTTCAACCCGACACCCGCACCGCGCGCCGAACTCGTCACCTTCCAGGTCGTCGGACTGCTCCCGTCACCGGGACAGGCCAATTCGGGAATCGACGCCGTCCTCAGCAGTCTGGTCGGCACGAACTACGGCTTCGGGGCGGTGATCCCCAGCGACTCCCTGGCCTCCCTCCCCGACACCCTCCGCCACGATTCCCTCTTCGCGATCCCGGCTCCGGTCAACAACGACCCGTGGATGGGACCGATGAGCCAGGACATGTTCATTGCGTCCTTCCCGTCCGTCGAGAAGGCCCGCACCGCGGTCGCGAGCAACTCGTGCCAGATGAACTGGACTCCTGCGTGCGAGAGCATGCCGTTCAGCCTCGGCGCCTATGGCACCAACTACCTCACCGTCGACGACATCGTGCGGCAGTTGCGCCCGGTCATCCTCACCCTGCTGCTCATCGCCTTCACGATTGCGACGATCATCATCTGGGCGATGATGGGGCGGGTCATGGCCGACTCGCGGCGAGAGACGGCCGTTTTCAGGGCGATCGGTGCCAAGCGGTCGGACATCGCCGCGGTCTACGTCACCTATTCGGTCTGGGTGGCCGTGCGGATCGTGATCTTTGCGGCCGCGCTGGGCCTGATCATCGCCGGGACGGTGCACGTCCTCTTCGCAGATCGCGCGACCAAGACGGCACAACTCGCGTATGCCGTGTTCACCCCGGAGCCCACCTTCAGTTTCCTCGGCTTCCGCAACCCGGTGCTCTGGTTGATCCTCGGCGGAATCGTCGTCATGTCGCTGATCGCCATCACTCCCCCGCTGCTGCGCAACATCCGCCGCAACCCGATCAAGGACATGCGCGACGAGTGATGTGGGCCTGGGGCCGCGCTGATCAAGGACGTGCCGGACGCGCGAGCAGCACGTCACGGATGACCTCGAGTTGGCCCAGGTGCTGGGCCAACTCCTCGTAGACGTGCAGGAGGACAGCACCACAGGACTGGGCCGCCCGGTCCCGAGGCGGGTTGGATGACAGTGCCGCGAATCCCGGTCGCGCGAGACGACGGTGCCGAGGTTGACCGTGCGGGCCCACCGCCACGCCCGACGTGCGCGATCAAGCCGTATGCCGTGTTGGCACCCACCACGTCCGGCCGGGCGTTGATCAGGTCCTCACCCAACTCTTGTGCGATCGCGGCATACCCGTCCCAGGCGATGTCGCCTTACGTGAGGAACTCATCGGTCGTGATCACCACGCAACGCTAGCCAAGCCCGCGGCATACGGGTTGGATGGGGGAAACCACCCCGGCAAGGAGGCCGATTGTGACCAACCTGGCGACAGTCCTGACCAACACCGCGCAGGCCCGACCCGATGCACCCGCCCTGAAGTTCATGGGGCATGACATCGGCTACGGCCCGCTCGCGGGAATGGCCGCCAAGGTTGCAGGAGCCCTGCGGGAGAACGGCATCCAGCCCGGTGACCGCGTCGCGATCATCCTCCCCAACGTGCCGGCCTTCCCGGTGGTCTTCTGGGGGATCCTGCTCGCCGGGGGAACCGTCGTGCCGATGAACCCGCTGCTCAAGGCCGGCGAGATCGACTACTTCTTCTCGGACAGCGGCGCCAAGGTCGCCTTCGTCTGGCCGGACTTCGTCGACGAGGCCACCAAGGGCGCCGCCAACGCGGGCACGCGGATCATCCCGTGCGGTCCGATGGGCCCGGCCGACGGCACCCTAGAGGGCGGTGAGCCGATCGCCGAGGCCATCGAGCGCGACGACGAGGACACGGCGATCATCCTCTACACCTCCGGCACGACCGGACGCCCCAAGGGTGCCGAGCTCACGCACCGCAATGTGCGCCTCAACGCGGAGCGGTCCAGCGGGGTGATCCTCGAGGTCCGGCCCGACGACGTCGTCATGGGCTGCCTTCCGCTCTTCCACGTCTTCGGCCTCGTCGTCGGTCTCGTGGCAGCAACCAACGTCGGTGCGAGCCTGGCCCTCATCCCCCGCTTCGACCCGGGCGAGGCGATCAAGGTCATCTCCAACGAGAAGGTCACGATCTTTCAGGGCGTGCCCACCATGTATGCCGCGATTCTCAACCACCCCGAGGCCGACGCCATGGACGCGACCTCCCTTCGCGCCTGCGCCAGCGGTGGCTCCGCGATGCCCTTGGAGGTCATGCGCGGTTTCGAGGAGAAGTTCGGGTGCATGGTGCTCGAGGGCTATGGCCTCTCCGAGACCAGCCCGGTCGCGTCCTTCAACATGCCCGACCGTGAGCGCAAGCCGGGGACGATCGGCGTGGCGATCCCGGGCTGCGAGATGCGTTGTGTGGACCTCGAGGGCAGGGAGGTGCCCGTTGGCGAGGTCGGCGAGATCGCCATCCGGGGCGACAACGTCATGAAGGGCTATTGGAACAAGCCGGAGGCCACGGCCGAGGCGATCCCGGACGGCTGGTTCCGCACCGGCGACCTGGCGACGATGGACGACGAGGGCTACTTCACCATCGTGGACCGCAAGAAGGACATGATCCTGCGCGGCGGTATGAACGTGTATCCCCGTGAGGTCGAGGAGCTCCTCTACACCCACCCCGACGTCCTCGAGGCCGCGGTCGTCGGGATGCCCGATGAACTCCTGGGCGAGCAGGTCGGGGCGGCCGTCGCCCTGCGCCCTGGCGCCACGGTGACGCCCGAGGAGATTGTCGAGTGGTCCAAGGAGCGGATCGCGGCCTACAAGTACCCGCGCCGGGTCTGGATCGTCAACGAGTTGCCCAAGGGGCCGACCGGCAAGATCCTGCGTCGCGAGGTGCACGCGCCCGCGGAGGGCTGATCCGATGTCGCGCGGGCCCTGGCGTCCGATCGTGCTGGGCTGCCTCGGCCTCCTGGTCCTGGCCGTGGCGTGGCTCGGCGTGATGTATGCCCGGATCGTCACCGATCCCAGCCCGTCGACGGATCCTCATGGATACGTCCGGCTCTTCATGGTCCCGGTGCTCGTCGTGGCGGCGGTGATGGCCGGATTCGCCCTCTGGGCTGCCCTCGAGGTCATGCGCGGGCGGCGACGTGGGTGGACGACAGCCATCGTCCTGGGCTGCATCACGACGGCAGCAGCCGCCGGCGAACTGGTCGTGGCGGGGATGACCATGGCCCTTCTGACCTCCGACGCCATGGGTACGGGAACCCCCGGCGTCACACCGCCGAGCCTGGGAAGTACGTCAGTGCTGCTCGTCCCCGGCCTCGTCGGCCTGGCCGTCGGGCTGGGCATGGTGCTCAGCGGCCTGCGCGGTCAGCGTGCCCTCAGTCCACCGCAGCCCGCGGTTTGGCGTTGATGACCCAGGCGGCCACCAGGACGACCGCGAAACCGAGGATCTGGAAGGTCCCGAGGTGCTCGCCCAGGACGAGCACGCCGAGGAGGACCGACACCACGGGGATCAGATAGGTCACCGTCGTGCTGACGACGACGCCGGCCGCACGCACGACGTCGAACTGGAGCATGTAGGCCAAGCCGGTCCCGACGATGCCGAGCACCAACACGCAGACGACAGCCAGCCAAGCCGGATGCTCCCCGTGCACGCCCGGCGTCAGTGACCACGGTGTCGCGGCCACGTCATGGTGAAGCCACCACCAGGTGAGGAGCACCGGGGTCATGAGCACCGAGCCGGCCAGCAGGACTGCGGTCGGCTGGGCCAGGCCACCGAGGTCGGCGTGGTGGAGGAAGCGGCGCTGCCAACTCCAGCCGATGCCGTAGCAGGCGGCGGCCGCCAGCACGATGCCGAAGCCGACGAGGTCGGGGCCGGATGTCGAACTCCAGGGCTCGGCGATCACGACCACACCGACGAACCCGGCCATGACGGCGAGCAGTCGGCGGCCGGTCAGCCGGTCCTGGGGCAACAGCAGAAGCCCGAAGATCACCGCCGAGATCGGCGTGAAGGCATTGCCGATGCCCGCCAGCGCCGACGACACCCGCGTCTCCCCGACGACGAACCCGATGAAGGGCAGGACGGTGAGGAAGGCGCTACTGAAGGCCAGGTGGCCCCATGTGCGGGCATCTCGAGGCAGCTTGGCGTGCGTGACCTTGAGCAGGATCAGGAGCACCAGGGCGCCCGAGTAGATCCGGAAGGCCGAGATCTGCAGTGGCGCCAGGGCCGAGAGGGCGACCTTCATGAGCAGGAAACTCGAGCCCCAGATGACTGCGAGCGCCACGTACTTCGCCTGCCAGGGGATTGTCGACGAGCGCGTCACGCGTGCCCTTCCTCGCTGAGTTCGTGGGCGGTGTCGACCGCCACTCGATGAACGTCCTGGGCCCCCCGCTGTGTGAGTCCGGCCAGTCCGCACGAGGGAGTGACGGTGATGTGGTCGAGCCACTGCGGGTCGAGACCGGCTCGCTCCATCCCCTCCCGTATGCCGCGGGCCGCACCCCGCGCGGAAGCCGCGGCCCCGGTGGTGGGCAGGCACCCGGCATACAGGTCCACGCCGGCCTCCAGGGTGGCGCCGAGCGACTCCCACCGAGCGGCCGTTGCCTCGGTGAGATCCACCGCAATGGCGCCGGGAGAAACACTGCGCAACAACGGAATCGGCGCCCGAGGATGGCAGGAGTGCACCACCGTGGGCCCGTCGTGCGTGGCGAGCACGGTGCGCAGCCCGGCGGCGACGACCTGACGGTCGACGGCACGCACCTTCCCGAAGCCGGAGGCCGTCGGCAGGGTGCCCTCGAGGACGGCAGTCAGCGACGGCTCGTCGACCTGGAGGATCACGTCGGCGCCGGGCACGAGCCGGCGCACGTCGCTGACATGGCGGCGGAGGCCCTCGGCGAGCGATTCGACGATCTCGCGGGCGGCTCCCTCGTCGGTGACCGCACGTTCGCCCCGATGCAATTCGATCGAGGCCGCAAGCGTCCATGGGCCGGCGACCTGGACCTTGAGGGGCCCGGCATACCCGTCATAGGCGGCGGCGAGCTCGTCGAGGTCCTCGGTCCACAGCGACGCGGCGCGACGAGCGTCGCGGCCCGGGCGATCGGTGAACCGCCAGCCGCTGGGCTGCAGGTCCACGGGAAGCTCGACGAGCAGGCTCGCGGCACGACCGATCATGTCAGCACCCGGGCCCCGCCCCGGTGTCTCCGGCAGGTAGGGGATGCCGAGCCGGTCGGCGTCGAGGAGGAGGTCGCGCACGGCGACGATGGCCTCGCGGGAACTCGTCCCCGGTATCGACCCGATCCCCGTTGCGCGCGTCACCGGGCCATCCTGCCGCAGGTCACCGGCGATTCCGCAGGGCGTGCACCGACGCGGGCACGACACCCACCGACCAGGGTGCCGGCTCGGGCTCACCGAAGGTGCGGGTCATCGGCACGACGCCGCACCAGGCCTGGTGCTCCTCGGCCGGCTCCCCCGGCCCCCCGGTCCGCTCCTTGTAGAGCCAGGACCCGTCGGTGATCGGCAACTCCATGGCCAGCGTGGCGGCCCACTCCTTGGGGGTCGAGGGGCGCACCTCGGTCGTCCGTCCGGGAAGGATGCGCTCCGAGAGCCGATCGAGCGCACGGGCACGCTCGTCATCACGCAGGTTGCGGACGTGCCCGCGCAGGACGGCGGAGCGGTAGTTGGCCGAGGACTCGAAGGTCGACTCGGCAACGACGACTCCGTCGATCGCGATGACACAGAAGGCAATCGGCGCACCGGCAGTGACATGACGCAGCGCGCCCGCGCCGGTCGAGCCGTGGAGCAGCAGGCGGTCGTCGTCGCGCGCGAAGAGCAGCGGCACGGCCCACGGGTCATCGTCGACGACCGTGGCGAGGGTGCCGACGAGCTCGTCGTCGAGCAACGCGTCGAGGCGATCGCGCGACGAGGAGCCTCGATCGGGCTTGCGAGTCAGGGTGGTGAGGTCGGGCCGCATGGGTCCATGATCAGGCACGACCGACCCGACTGGCCCGACCGTTTCAGGTCGGGCCAGGGGCGTGTTCGGTCAGAGGACCTGGTGGCCCGGTTGGTTGTCGCGGGGCAGGAAGGTGTGCGGGTTCTCCGGCATCACGCCCAGGCGCCCGGCCTGGAAGTCCTCGAAGGCCTTGACGAGCTCGGCCCGCGTGTTCATGACGAACGGGCCGTAGGCCGCGACCGGCTCGCGGATCGGCGCTCCACCGAGGATGAAGAGCTCCAGACTCGGCGAGCGGCTCTCCTGCGACTCCGCGGCCGTGACCTCGATGAGATCGCCCGCCCCGAGCGTCACGAGTTGACCCATCCGGATCGGTCGACGGTCGGCGCCGACATGACCAGAGCCTGCGAGGACGTAAACCAACGCGTTGAAGTCCTTCTGCCACGGCAGCGAGAGCCGAGCACCCGGGGCCACAGTGACGTGGGCGAGGGCGATCGGTGTGTGGGTGGTGCCGGGGCCGGCATGGCCAGCGACCTCACCCGCGATGACGCGGATCAGTGCCCCACCGTCGTGCGAGGCGAGCAGCCCCACCTCGCCACCTCGGATGTCCTGGTAACGCGGCTGGGCCATCTTGAGGTGGGAGGGCAGGTTGACCCAGAGCTGGACCCCGTGGAAGAGGCCGCCGCTGACGACGAGCTCCTCCGGGGGAGCCTCGATGTGGAGCAGGCCGGAGCCGGCTGTCATCCACTGGGTGTCACCGTCCTTGATGACACCGCCCCCACCGTGGCTGTCCTGGTGCACGAAGGTGCCGTCAAGGATGTAGGTGACCGTCTCGAAGCCACGGTGCGGGTGCCACGGGGTCCCCTTGGGCTCACCCGGTGCGTACTCGACCTCGCCCATCTGGTCCATGTGGATGAAGGGGTCGAGGTCGGCCAGGTCGACGCCGGCGAAGGCACGTCGCACGGGGAAACCCTCCCCCTCGAAACCGCTCGGCGCAGTCGTCACCGAACGCACCGGACGCGGGAGCTGATCCAGGGCAGGGCTCTGGACGCGCGGGAGGTCGAGAATGCTGTCGACGGTGACGGCTGGCATGGCGGTCAATCCTCTCGATGACTGGGTGGGTAACTCACCGCTCTCAACGGTAGTTGAAACTGAAATTATTCCGCAACCCCTCTCCCCCCTCCCCGGTCGAGAGGGAGCAACACGCGGGTACGGCGGCCGGCTACGCGCGTTTTGGTCTATCTCGACTGGGGGTGGGCGCGGGTCGAGCTGATGGTCGCCGAGCCGATGACGCGGGTCCCGTCGTAGAGGACGACGGACTGGCCGGGCGCCACTCCCCTGATCGGCGCGTCGAGGGTCACCTCGAGTTCCCCCGCCGGGCCTTGGTATGCCGCGCAGCCCACCTCCTCGCCGTGGGCGCGCACCTGCGCACCCGCCCGGACCGTCCCGATCGGCGCAGGACCACACCAACGGGCGTGTTCGCCGGTGATCTGCCGGACGCCGAGCAGCTCCGCAGTGCCGATGACGACCCGGTTGGTGGGAGCATCGACGTCGACGACGTAGCGCGGCTCGCCGTCGAGACGACTGCGGTCGATGCCGAGACCGCGCCGCTGCCCGACGGTGAAACCGAAGGAACCGGCGTGCGTCCCGACCACCTCGCCATCGGTCGTGACCAGCTCCCCCGGCTGCTCGCCGAGGCGGCCCGCGAGGAATCCGCGGGTGTCGCCGTCGGGGATGAAGCAGATGTCGTGGCTGTCCGGCTTCTTGGCCACCGAGAAGCCGCGGGCGGCCGCCTCCTCACGGATCGCCGGTTTGGTCGTGTCGCCGAGCGGGAAGAAAGCGTGGGCCAGTTGGTCCTCGTCGAGGACACCGAGCACGTAGGACTGGTCCTTGGCAGCATCGACGGCACGGTGCAGTTCACGCCGCCCGTCGGCGGCCTGCACGATCTGGGCATAGTGACCAGTCGCGACCGCGTCGAAGCCCAGGGCGAGGGCCTTGTCGAGCAGGGCGGCGAACTTGATCTTCTCGTTGCAGCGCAGACAGGGGTTGGGGGTGCGGCCCGCGGCATACTCCGCCACGAAGTCCTCCATGACGTCCTCGCGGAACCGCTCGGCCATGTCCCACACGTAGAACGGGATGCCGAGGCGATCGGCGACTCGGCGGGCATCGCCGGCGTCCTCGATCGTGCAGCAGCCTCGGGCGGATTCGCGCAGGGTCGCGGCGGACTGCGAGAGGGCGAGATGGACGCCGACGACCTCGTGACCGGCCTCGACCATGCGAGAGGCGGCGACGGCGGAGTCCACGCCCCCGCTCATCGCGGCGACGACGCGCAACCGGGCGGTCATCGGGCCCGCTGACTGGCCCGCCGGGCGCGCTCCACCACCCCGGGCAGGGCACCGAGGAAGGCGTCGACGTCGGCGTCGCTCGACGACCACCCCAGGCTGACCCGGATCGCGCCGCGGGCCTCCCGCTCGGTGTAGCCCATGGCGAGGAGCACGTGGCTGGGGCGTGGCACGCCGGCCTGGCAGGCCGAGCCGGTGCTGACCTCGACGCCGGCGGCATCGAGGAGGTAGAGCAGGGAGTCACCCTCGGCGTCGGGCACGAGCAGGTGAGCGTTGCCCGGCAGCCGTCCTTCGATGTCACCGGGCGTCCAGCAGCCGCTGACCGTGATCCCGAGGTCGAGTCCGATCGCGCCCTCGATGAGCCGGTCCCGCAGGGCGCCGAGCCGCTTGGCCTCGACGTCACGTACCCGCACCGCGTCGTCGAGCGCCACCGCGAAGGCGTGGACGCCCGCAGCGTCGAGGGTGCCACTGCGCACCTGTCGCTCCTGGCCGCCACCGTGCGACAGCGGCACCAACGTGGCGTCGCGGCGGGCGAGCAGTGCGCCCACTCCCACCGGGCCCCCGAGTTTGTGGGCAGTCACCGTCATCAGGTCGACGCCACTGTCTGCGAAGGACACCGGGAGGTGGCCGACGGCCTGCACCGCGTCGGTGTGGAAGGGCACCCCGTGCGCACGGGCCACCTCGGCGAGTTCGGCGATCGGCTGCACCGTGCCGACCTCGTTGTTGGCCCACATGACGGTGATCAGCGCTGCCTGCGCGGCCGACCGGGCAAGGGTGGCGGTGAGGTCATCGACGCTGACGTGGCCGCACCGGTCGGGTTCCAGCCACGACGGCGCGGCGCCTTCGGCAGCCACGAGGTACTCGATCGGGTCCAGGACTGCATGGTGTTCGATGCCACTGGCGATCACCATGCGGCGCGAGTGGTCTGCCGCGACTCTCGCCCGGAAGGTCCCCTTGACGGCCAGGTTGTCCGCTTCCGTGCCGCCGCTGGTGAAGATGACCTCCGAGGGCCGGGCATCGAGGGCGGAGCCGATCCGCTCTCGGGCCTCCTCGACGAGGGCACGGGCTCGTCGCCCGGAGGTGTGCAGCGAACTGGGGTTGCCCACCTCGGCGAGCGCCGCGGCATACGCCTCGAGGGCAGCCGGGGCCATCGGCGTGGTCGCCGCGTGGTCGAGGTAGGTGCTCATCCCTCCAAGTCTAGGTTCTCGCCGTGGGACGCTCGACGGGCTCGTTCGGCGAGCAGGTGCTCGTCGGTGCGGGCGTCGTAGCGCCAGAAGTCCTGCAGCGCCGCGGCCGCGAGGACGACGCCGACGACGCTCGCCACCCCCCCGAAGGAAATGGCTCGACGGACGCCCCACGTGTCGGCGGTGTAGCCCGCGCGGATCTGGGCACCCAGCGGCCCGACCGAGTAGGACAGCATCTCGATGCCGGCCAACCGACCGCGCAGGCTCTCGGGGATCGACTGGTTCCACAGGGTCATCCGGAAGACCGCGCTCGTCATGTCCGCGGCCCCGGCGAGGGCCAGTGCCAGGCAGCAGAGCCAGAAGCTCGGGGCCTGCCCGGCGAGGGCGATGAACACTCCGTAACCGCAGGCGGCGATGACGATGACTCGCCCATAGGAGTGGATCCGGCGATGCCAGCCGGACAGGGCCGAGGCGACCAGGGCACCAACCGTCTCCGAGGTGTAGAGCAGGCCGAGCAGATGTGGCCGCGCGAAGATCGTCTCGGCCAGCGCGGGGAACAGCACGATCGGCATCGCGAGGAACATGACCGCGACGTCGACGAAGTAGGTGCCGAGCAGGTCCTTGCGGGAGATGGCATAGCGCACGCCCTCGGCGATCCCTCGCAGCGACGGTGGTGTCGTCTGCTCCCGATGCGGGAAGGCCGACATCCGTGCGTAGAGGAGCACGGCGACCGTGATGCCCACGACGTCGACCGCGAAGCACCAACCCGCCCCGGCCGAGGCGACGATGAGGCCACCGATGGTCGGGCCGAGCAGGCTGCCGGTCTGCCAGCCCAGGGCGTTGAGTGCGTTGGCTGCGGGCAGTTGGTCGTGACGGACCGTGCGGGGCAGCAGCGCCTCCTTGCTCGGCCGCTGCAGTGCCCCGGCCGACACGAGGAAGGGCGCCACGACGAAGAGCACCCAGATGTGCGGCTCGTCGCGAAAGGCGTTGAGCGCCAGCAGGGCGGTGAGCGCCACTTGGGCCGCACCGGTGCCGACCAACATCTTCTTGCGGTCCACATGGTCGGCGAGCGCGCCTCCCCACAGGCCGGCGACGAGCAGCGGCACGAGTTCGACGACGCCGATCAGGCCGACCATCGTGTTCGAGCCGGTCAGTGTGTAGATCTGCCACGGGATCGCCACATAGGAGATCGCCTGCCCGAGTGTGAAGACGGTGCCGGCCAGAACCATGAGGCGGAAGTCGCGTGACTCGCGGGCAGGGCTGAGATCGACTCGCAGCCCACGCAACACTCCCGGCCCGCTCACGAGGGGCCATCTTCGCACCCGTCACAACGTGAGTGCGCGGCACACCCAGGGGCATGCCGCGCACTCACTGCAGGTGGGCCCTTGAGGCCCGAGGTCACCAGACCCGGCGACTGCTCCCGCCGATCGGCACGAAGTTGAGGATGAGGCCGACGACGATGAGGATGATCCCGATCGTCTTCAAGATGCCCGCACCACTGATGAACAGGCCGAGCAGCAAGAGGATGAGTCCCAGAACGACCATGACGCGCTCCTTTTCCTGGCAGGGTCGGCGGTCCGGGCGGACCGCTTCTCTTCGAGATTAGACAAACCTTCAACGTCTGGGGGCTTTCAGGTACGGCAAAGAGGAACGGCGAAGGGGCCCACCGCACTGGTGGGCCCCTTCGTCGTCGAACGCGCGGGTCAGCCCTTGCGCTTCTTGACCTCGTCGGTCGCCTGCGGGAGGACGTTGAAGAGATCGCCCACGACACCGAAGTCGACGAGCTCGAAGATCGGCGCCTCCTCGTCCTTGTTGATCGCGATGATCGTCTTGGACGTCTGCATGCCGGCCCGGTGCTGGATGGCACCGGAGATGCCCGCCGCCACATAGAGCTGCGGGGACACCTGCTTGCCGGTCTGGCCGACCTGGTTGGAGTGCGGGTACCACCCGGCGTCGACGGCGGCGCGGCTGGCGCCGACGGCCGCGCCCAGGCTGTCGGCGAAGGCCTCGACCGGACTGAAGTCGCCACCGGTGCCGCGCCCGCCGGAGACGACGATCTGGGCCTCGGTGAGCTCGGGACGGCCGGACTTGGCCTTGGGCTGACGGTCGGTGATCGGTGCCGCGGTCGCCAGGTCGGAGAGCGTGACCTCGACCTTCTCGACCGCGCCGGCGGCCGGCGCTGCCTCGATGGCCGTGGAGTTCGGCTTGACGGCGATGATCGCCGCACCCTTGGTGACCTGCGACTTCACGGTGTAGGAGCCGGCGAAGACCGACTGGTTCGCCACCGGGCCACCCTCACCGGCCTGGACGTCGACGGCGTCGGTGATGAGGCCGGACTCGGTCTTGACCGCCAGTCGGGCCGCGATCTCCTTGCCGGCAGTGTTGCTCGGGATGAGCACGGCCACCGGCGAGGTCTTGGCGGCGACCGCGGCGAGCACCTCCGCCTGGGGGGCGACGAGGTTCTTCAACGCGGCCTCGTCGTCGAAGACGTAGACCTTGCTCGCGCCGTACTTGGCGAGGGTGACCTGCGCAGTCTCGGCACCCGGGCCGATGTGCACGGCCGAGGGCTCGCCCAGGCGACGGGCGATGGTGAGGAGCTCCGCGGTGGTCTTGCGCAACTTGCCGTCGACGTGGTCGACGAGGATGAGGACTTCACCCATGGGGTTTCTACCTGCTCTCTTGTCGGTCGACGTCTTCAGAGGAACTTGCGGGCGGCGAGGAACTCGGCGAGCTTGGTGCCGCCGTCGCCCTCGTCCTTGACGATCTCGCCCTGCTCACGCGGCGGGCGCTTGGCGATCTCGACGACCTTGGTCCACGCGTTCGCCAGGCCCACCTGGCCGGCGTCGATGCCGAGGTCGGCGAGGGTCCATGACTCGACCGGCTTCTTCTTGGCCGCCATGATCCCCTTGAAGGACGGGTAGCGCGGCTCGTTGATCTGGTCGGTCACCGAGACCAAGGCGGGGAGGCTGGCCTCGATCGTCTCGGTGTTGGCGTCGTTGTCGCGACGGATCGTGACCTTGCCGTCCCCAAGGGTGAGCTCGGAGGCGTAGGTCACCTGAGGCAGGCCCAGTCGCTCGGCGAGCATTGCCGGGACGACACCCATCGTGCCGTCCGTGCTGGCCATGCCGGTGATGACGAGCTCCGGGTTGCCATCGGTCGCCTTCTTGATCGCCTCGGCGAGGATCAGTGAGGTCGCCGGGGCGTCGGACCCGTGGATGGCCTCGTCATTGACGTGGACCCCCTTGTCGGCGCCCATCTGCAGGGCCTTCTTGACCGCATCAGCGGCTTGGTCAGGGCCGATCGTGACGACCGTGACCTCGCCACCGCTGGCCTCGGCGAGCTTGAGAGCCTCCTCGACGGCATACTCGTCGAGCTCGGACAACAGGCCGTCGACGCCGGCGCGGTCGACGGTGTTGTCGCTCTCGTTGAAACCCCGGTCCGCCTGTGCGTCCGGGACGTGCTTGACGCACACGACGATATTCATGCGTGCCTCGTCCTTCTCCTGATGTGGGGGGCAAACGATCCCGCCCATCCTCTCAGGTCAGCCGGCCCGAACCTGACGCTCGGCGGCGTGACGATCACCACCATGCCCGGCGGGCAGCCCTCTTCGACCACGACCCTCGCCGCACGGGTATGCCGCGGACTCAGCGGCCGGTGAAGGTCGGCTTCTCCTTGGCGACGAAGGCGGCCATGCCGATCTTCTGGTCATCGGTGGCGAAGAGCGAGGCGAAGGCCATCCGCTCGATCTCGAGCCCGGTGGCCAGGTCGACCTCGACGCCGCGGTCGATGACCTGCTTGGCCGCGGCATACGCCATCGCCGGGCCGCCGACATAGCGCTGCGCCCAGGCCCGGGCCGCGGCATACACGTCCTCATCCTCGGGCACGACCTGGTTGACCAGGCCCATCGCCAGTGCCTCTTCGGCTCCGATGAACCGGCCGCTGAAGACGATCTCCTTGGCCCGAGACGGCCCGATGAGCCGCGCGGCACGCTGGGTTCCGCCCATGCCGGGGATCACACCGAGCGTGATCTCCGGGAAGCCGACCTTGGCGGTGGCACCCGCGATTCGGAAGTCGCAGCACAGGGCCAACTCGAAGCCGCCCCCGAGCGCATACCCGGTGATGGCGGCGATCGTCGGCTTGGGCAGGGCCGCCAGGCCGTTGGTGAAGTCCTGGAGGAGCCGGCCGTAGGTCGTCATGCCGGCCAGGTCGAGGTCGGCCATCTCCTTGATGTCCGCTCCGGCCGCGAAGACCTTCTCACCGCCGTGGACGATGACCGCGCTGATGTCGGAGCGTTCGGTGATCTCGGGCAACAGGGCGCCGAGTTCGCGGCCGAGTTGGGCGCACAGCGCGTTCATCGGGGGGCGGTCGAGCCGGATCGTGCCGATGCCGTCCTCGACCTCGAGCCGCACCAGCTCGGTCATGCCGGGCCTCCGCCGTCGACCGGGTTGCCGTTCTCGTCCAGGCCGAGCGCCCGCTGATGCCAGAAGGACACCGTCGACAGCACGAGCTGGATCCCGATCTGTACGGCGGCATCGAGGTCGACACCAGCGGTCATCAGGTGGTCGCAGGCGACGGCGAGGGTGCCATTGCCGATGCCGGTCTTGACGCAGTTGAGGGTGAGGTTCAACTCGTTGCAGGTCTCGAGCGCCTTGGTCTCCTGGCCGATGAGCTGCTCGGGCAACTGCCACTGGCCGAAGATCCGCATGATCTGCAGCTCACCCTCGTGACAGCGGATGAAGAGGTTCTGGTCGTTGACCGTGAAGGTCACGTCGCCATCGGCATCGATGTCGGGCTGGACCTCGAGGTCCTGGAGGACGTCGAGGACCCGGCCACGCAGCGGGTGCTCGTCGGCCGGCGGGGGGAAGTTGGGCAGCGAAGCGGGATCGGTCATGGTGCCACGGTAACCACTCCTTACGCTTGGTCACCATGTCGACCCGCTCGCACGCCGCGACACCGGCCTCGCAGGCCTTCACGACCGCGCCCCTCCCGCTGGGTCGGGACCTCCCTCCGGACCCCGGGGTCACCCTGGTCCGGGGCGGTGCCGACGTCTGCGTGTATGCCGGTCACGCGGAGGCCGTGTGGCTGTGCCTCTTCGAGGAGGGCGACGACTCGGGCGCGACCGAGCGGAGGATCCCGCTCGAGGAGCGTGCGTTCGGCTGGTGGTTCGGATTCGTGCCGGGGATGGGCGACGGACAGCGCTACGCCTATCGGGTCGACGGGCCCTGGGATCCCGCGAACGGCTTGCGGCACAACGTCGACAAGCTCCTTCTCGACCCCTACGCCAAGGCGATCGAGGGCTCCATCGCGTGGGGTCCGGAGGTCTATGGCCACGAGGTGGACGACGAATGGGCCGGTGACCCTGATGTGCGGAGCACCCTCGACAGCGCCGCCGCCATGCCTCGCTGTGTCGTCGTCCATGACGACTTCGACTGGGAGGACGACGCTCCACCTCTGGTCAGCCGTAGTGACTCGGTGATCTACGAGACCCACGTCGTCAACCTCACCAAGGAACGTCCGGGCGTGCCCGAGCACCTGCGCGGCACCTATGCCGGGCTGGCCCACCCGGACACCATCGCCCACCTCACGGGGCTGGGGGTGAGCGCCGTTGAGTTGTTGCCGGTCCACTCCTTCACCAGTGAGCCACATCTGCTCCAACGCGGGCTGACCAATCATTGGGGCTACAACACGGTCGGCTTCTTCGCTCCCCACGCCAGGTATGCCGCGGCGCGGGACCCGCAAGGCGCCCTCGACGAGTTCAAGGGCATGGTCAAGCTGCTGCACCGGGAAGGCATCGAGGTCATCCTCGACGTCGTCTACAACCACACCGCCGAGCAGAGCCGGGAGGGTGCGACCCTCTCTTTCCGTGGCCTGGACAACCGCGCCTACTACCGGCTCGACGAGCGCGGCCAGGACATCGACGTGACCGGCTGCGGCAACACCCTCGACCTGCGGCACCCCATCGTGTGCCGAATGGCGCTGGACTCCCTGCGGTACTGGGTGACCGAGTGCCACGTCGACGGCTTCCGCTTCGACCTGGCCGTCGCCTTGGGTCGCGGGCGTGGCGACGAGTACGACCCGGACCATCCGTTCCTCGTGGCGGCCCGCACCGACCCCGTCCTCTCGCGGGTCAAGTTGATCGCCGAGCCGTGGGACGTCGGCATGCACGGCTGGCGCACCGGACAGTTCCCGCCGCCCTTCTCGGAATGGAACGACCGCTACCGTGACGGCCTGCGGACCTTCTGGCTGGCCGACTCCAGGGCCCAGCTCCACGGCGAGCTCGGACATGGCGTGCAGGAACTCGGCACCCGGCTCGCCGGATCACGCGATCTCTTCGGGACGCACGACCGTGGGCCCACGGCCTCGATCAACTACCTCGCGGCGCACGACGGCTTCACGCTCGCCGACACCACGGCATACGACGTCAAACACAATCTGGCCAACGGTGAGGACAACCGTGACGGCAGTGACGGCAATCGTTCCTTCAATCACGGCATCGAGGGCCCGACCGACGACCCGGTGATCCTCGCCGCCCGCCGCCGCTCGATCCGCAACCTGATGGGCAGCATGCTGCTGTCGGCCGGGATCCCGATGATCAACGCCGGCGACGAGTTCGGGCGCAGCCAGGGCGGCAACAACAACCCCTATTGCCAGGACAACCCGATCTCGTGGTTCCACTGGGACCTCGAGCCCTGGCAGGAGGACCTCCTCGCCACGACGACACACCTGCTCAGGCTCCGGCGCGAGCACCCGGCGCTGCGCCAACGCACCTGGGCCCTGGGACGCCAGGTCAACGAGGACGGCTCGATGGACATGGCGTGGTTCGACGCGTCCGGGTCGCCGATGGACGGTGCCTGGCACGACCCGGCGACACGCATCCTCCAGATGCTCGTCAACGGTGCCTACGTCGGCCAGCGCTCGGTCCTCGTGGTCGTCAACGGCTCTCTCGACGACGTCGAGGTGACGCTTCCCACGGTTCCGGGGCTCACGGCTTACCGACTGCTGTGGGACAGCGCGTGGGAGCGGCCACAGGAGGTCGACTCCGATGTCGAGCCCGGTGCCGTGAGCGTCGACGCCATGAGCATCCGGGCGTATGCCGCGAACGACCCCACATGAGTGCGTGCGGCACCGCTGGGCGGTAGCGTTCCGGGGGTGAAGGCACCGCAGACCTCGGCCCCCCAGTCCCCCATCGGTCGCATCCCGGTCCAGAACGTGCGGCCGTGCGTCGACCACGGCAAACGACCTGCGAAGTCGGTCGTCGGCGAGGAGTTCGACGTCACCGCAACGGTTTTCCGTGAAGGCCACGACGCGGTGAACGCGACGCTCGTCGTCACCGACCCCGATGGTCAGGAGCGGGCCCAGCTCATGACCTGCCTCAACCCGGGACTCAACCACTGGGCCGCCCCCTTGGTCGCCGACCGTGAGGGCTGGTGGAGCTACCGCGTCGAGGGCTGGTCCGACCCATACGGCACGTGGGTCCACGACGCCGAGATCAAGGTGGCCGCGGGGGTCGACGTCGAGTTGATGTTGGCGGAGGGCGCCTTGGTCCTCGAGCGCGCGCGGGACGAGGTCAAGCGACCCAAGAAGGCCAAGGCGCTGATCGACGAGGCGATCGACATCCTGCGCGACGACACCAAGGAGCCCTTCGACCGGCTCGGGGCGGGCACCCATCCCAAGATCCGGTCCGAGATGGCCGAGCGTCCGCTGCGGGACCACCTCTCACCATCTGCCGACCTGCCGCTGCTCGTCGAGCGGGAGCGTGCCCTGGCCGGTGCGTGGTACGAGATCTTCCCTCGGAGCGAGGGCGCGACCTACGACGTGACCGAGCACAAGTGGACCTCGGGGACCTTCCGCACCGCGGCCAAGCGCCTTCCGGCGATCGCCGGGATGGGCTTCGACGTCGTCTACCTGACCCCGATCCACCCGATCGGGTCGGCGGCCAAAAAGGGCCCCAACAACACCCTCAACGCGGGACCGGACGACCCCGGATCGCCCTATGCGATCGGCTCCGCAGACGGCGGTCACGACGCGCTGCACCCCGACCTCGGGGACTGGGACGACTTCGCCTTCTTCCTCGCCGAGGCCGAGCGCAACGGCCTCGAGGTGGCGATGGACATCGCCCTGCAGGCCTCGCCCGATCACCCGTGGGTGCAGTCGCACCCGTCCTTCTTCACCACGCGCGCGGACGGCACCATCGCGTATGCCGAGAACCCACCGAAGAAGTACCAGGACATCTATCCGCTCAACTTCGACAACGACCCTGCCGCGGCCTATGCCGAGGTCCGTCGCGTGATGCAGGTGTGGATCGACTGCGGCGTGAAGATCTTCCGAGTCGACAACCCGCACACCAAGCCGGTGGAGTTCTGGCAGTGGCTGATCGACGACGTCGCCAAGGACCACCCGGACGTCATCTGGCTGGCCGAGGCGTTCACCAAGCCGGCGATGATGCACACGCTCGGCAAGGTCGGCTTCCAACAGAGCTACACCTACTACGCGTGGCGGAACTCCGCGCAGGAACTCCAGGAGTACGTCGAGGAGCTCGCGGGTGACGCCGCGGCATACATGCGGCCGTCGTTCTGGCCGACGACCCACGACATCCTCACGCCCTACATGCAGTTCGGCGGGCCGGCGGCATGGAAGTTGCGCGCGGCGCTCGCGGCGACCCTCGTGCCGACCTACGGGATCTACACCGGCTACGAGTTGATGGAGCACGTGGCGCGTCCGGGCGCCGAGGAGCAGATCGACAACGAGAAGTACGAGTACAAGGACCGCAACTGGGCGGACTACGAGCCCGGCGGTTCGCGCGCGGGGCGCACGCTCGCCCCGTACCTGACTCGGCTCAACGAGATCCGGCGCTGGCACCCGTCCCTGCTGTGGCTGCGCAACATCACCTTCCATCGCGCCGACGACTCCCGCGTCCTCGTCTTCAGCAAGCGTCGACAGGTCGTGCAGCCGGACGGGAGCACGTGGGACGACGTGATCCTGGTCGTCGCGAACACCGACCCGCACAGCACTGCGACGACGATGATCCACCTCGACATGCCGGCGCTGGGCTATGAGTCCCACGAAGGCTTCATCGCCCACGACGAGATCACCGGCCAGGAATGGCCGTGGTACCAGGACAACACCGTCATACTCGGCCCGAGCAGCGAGCCGGTGCACATCATCCACGTCCGCCGCTACTTCTGATCCCCCTCAGAGGCCGTCGAGGCCTGGGTGTTGGGTTGAGGGGGTCCTGACCCCCTCAACCCAACACCTGTGTGGCTCTGTCGACGTCAGGGTCCCGCGCCCTGTGGACAGCGCCCGCCGCGTCACTTCGGCCCGGCACGCTGGAGGGTATGCCGCACTCAACCCGGACCGTCGACTGGCCGCCCCTGCTGCTGGCAGCGCGCTTCCAGTTCGAGTTGGTCACCCGAGGCCAGTGCCTGAGGGCTGGGATGTCCGTCGAACAGATTCGGCACTGCCTGCGCACTCGCCGTTGGGTGCGCGTCGCCTCTGGCGTCTACCAGACCGCCCCCGGCAAGAGCGGGTGGGAGGTCGATGCAGCGGCTGCGCTTCTCGCCGTGACCGGCCGGGGACCGACCGATCTCAGGTCCGACAAGGGCAGGCTGCAGAGCCCACCTGTAGCCCTCTTCGGGACTGCAGCCGCCCGGGCCTGGGAGATGCCCGGAGTCGCCCGCGCCCCGATCCAACTGGCGATCTCCGCCCCCCGGACCATCACACCGGTCAAGGGCGCTGCCCTACGGCGCATCGGCCGGTGGGACGAGCGCGTTGATCCCCTCACCTTCCCGTGGCGCACGACGAAGGCGTCGACGGTCATCGACTGCGCCGCCGGAAGCGAGCCCGATGGCGCACTGGCCTGGTTGGCACTCGCTGTCCAGAAGCGCCTCGTCCCCGTGGAGACGCTGGAGGCGGAGTTGGCCAAGCGCACCCGCCTCCGGCACGGCGCCCTCATGCGCGAGGCGATGGCCGATGTCACGTCGGGCGCCCACTCGGCGGCCGAGGTCCGCTACGTGCGCGACGTCGAGCGAGCACATCGCCTGCCCACCGCGATCCGGCAGTCTGCCAGCAGGGTGAACGGTGGATCAGTGCATGACAACGACTATGCCGATTTCGGGGTCGTCATCGAGGTCGATGGGAGGTTGGGCCACGAGGAGTGGGCCAGCCGGATCAAGGACGGTCGTCGGGATCGACGGCTCGGCGGCGCCGGCCGCTTCACCAACCGCGTGTTCTGGCCGGACGTCGCCGTCACCGTCTGCGCGACGGCGGCGGAGGTCGGTGCGCTCCTGCGCGCCAGGGGCTGGACCGGTCGACCGATGACCTGCGGCCGGCCCGGATGCGCGGCCGAGTTGGCCGCGACTGCCGCTTGGGTGTCGGGTTGAGGGGGTCCTGACCCCCTCAACCCGACACCCAAGACCAGCCGTGTCCCGGTATGCCGCGGTCAGACGCCGGTCTTGACGTGCCAGATCCGGTCGATGTAGTCGCGGATCGAGCGGTCCGAGGAGAAGAACCCGGTCCGAGCGACGTTGAGGATGGCCATCCGTGACCAGTTGTCCTGGTCGCCGTAGGCGGCCTCGACCTTGTCCTGCGCCTCGATGTAGGCCGCGTAGTCGGCCAGGGCGAGGAAGCGGTCGTTGTAGAGCAGGTCGCCGACGAAGGAGCTGACCGCGTCACGGCTGCCCTTGGTGAAGTGACCACTCGCGATGAGATCGATCGCGCGGCGCAACTGTGGGTCGCGCTCGTAGTACTCACCCGGCCGGTAACCCTTGGCCTGGAGCTCGGCCACCTCGGGCTCGGTCATCCCGAAGAGGAAGAAGTTCTCATCGCCGACGAGCTGCCGGATCTCGACATTGGCACCGTCGTCGGTGCCGATCGTCAGTGCGCCGTTGAGCGCGAACTTCATGTTGCCCGTGCCCGAGGCCTCCTTGCCGGCGAGCGAGATCTGCTCGGAGAGGTCCGCAGCCGGGATGAGCTTCTCGGCCAGAGTCACGTTGTAGTTCGGTGGGAAGGCGACGAAGAGGCGACCGTCGACGCGCGGGTCGTTGTTGACCGTCTGCGCCACCGAGTTGATGAGGAAGATCGTCTCCTTGGCCATCGCGTACCCGGGGGCCGCCTTGGCGCCGAAGACCACCGTGCGCGGCGTGACCGTCGACGGGTCGACCTCACCGGAGATGAGCCGGTCGTAGAGCGTAACGATGTGGAGGAGCTTGAGCGACTGCCGCTTGTACTCGTGCAGGCGCTTGACCATGACATCGAGTAGGTGACCCTCGGGGAGGGCGATGCCGTCCCGGGAGACCAGGACGTTGCGGATGCGCGTCTTGTTGTGCGCCTTGACCGCGCGGAACTTCTCCCGGAAGTCCGCGTCGTCGGCATAACCCACGAGTTCCTCGAGCCGGTCGAGGTTGGCGACCCAGCCCTTGCCGATGGTGTCGGAGATGAGCTTGGACTGCTCGGGGTTGGAGAGCTTGATGAAGCGGCGCGGCGTCACGCCGTTGGTGACATTGGTGAAGCGCTCCGGCCACAGCTCGGAGAAGTCGTTCAGCACCTTCTCCTTGAGCAACTCGCTGTGCAGGGCGGCCACGCCGTTGACCTTGACCGACGCGACCGTGGCCAAGTGGGCCATGCGCACCGAGCGCTCGGGGTGGTCCGCGATGATCGACATCCGCCGCACGCGCAGTTCGTCGCCCGGGTAGGTCTCACGCAGCTCGGCGACGAAGTCTTCGTTGATCCGGTAGATGATCTCCATGTGGCGCGGCAGGAGCCGCTCCATGAGGGACACCGGCCAGACCTCGAGCGCTTCGGGCAGCAGGGTGTGGCAGGTGTAGGCGAAGCACTGCTTGGTGATCGCCCACGCCTCCTCCCATTCGAGGTCGTGCTCGTCGAGGAGGATGCGCATCAGCTCGGGAATGCCGATGACCGGGTGAGTGTCGTTGAGCTGGAAGATGATCCGCTCGGGCAGGTCCCGGACGTCGAAGTCCTTGGGCATCGTGTGCTGGATGAAGTCCTTGATCGACGCGGCGACGAAGAAGTACTGCTGCTGCAGCCGCAACTCCTTGCCCTGCGGCGTGGAGTCCTCGGGGTAGAGCACCTTGGAGATGTTCTCGGCGAAGGTCTGTGCGCGCACCGCCTCGGCATAGTCGCCGGCGTTGAAGATGTGCAGGTCGAAGGACTCGGTTGCGCGGGCCCGCCAGAGGCGCAGCGTGTTGACGACGCCGTTCTGGTAACCGGGGACCATGTAGTTGTAGCGCAGCGCCATGACGCCCCAGGCCGGCGTCCAGCGCCGACGCTCACGGCCGTCCTCGCCGACGTAGGTCTCGACGTGCCCGCCGAAGTTCACGGGCACCTCCATCTCCGGGTGCACGACACCCCAGGGCCCGCCCATGGACAGCCAGGCGTCCGGCTTCTCGACCTGTCGGTTGTCGACGAAGGTCTGCTGGAAGATGCCGTACTCGTAACGAATGCCGTAGGCGATGCTCGACGCGCCGAGGGTGGCCATGCTGTCGATGAAACAGGCGGCCAGGCGGCCCAGGCCACCGTTGCCCAGCCCGGGCTCGACCTCCTGCTGGCGCAGATCGTCGATCTCGATGCCGCAGGCCACCATCGCCTCGGTGGCGATGTCGGTGAGTTCGGTCGCCAGCAGGGCGTTGTCGAGCTGTCGGCCCAGGAGGTACTCGGCGGACAGGTAGCCGACCATCTTGGCCGGCTTGTCGGTGCGGCGCCGGCGGGCCGTCTCCAGCCAGCGCGCCATGAGGTAGGAGCGCACCGTGCGCGCGAGCGCGAGGTACTGGTCGTTGACCGAGGACCGCGACAGGGGCACACCCTGACCGAAGTTCAACTCGTGGAGGAAGGCCTTGACGAAGGCGTCCACGGTGTGGGGCGGGGAGATGACCGGACCGTTGGCCAGCGTCGAGGTGGGGGTATGCCGCGGCCCGGTCTCGTGGCGCCAGGCGTGGCCGTCGGTGCTCTCGGAAGCGCCACCGGTGGTGCTCTCGGAGAGGCTCACCGGTGCGCCGTCGGTGCGGTCGTTCTCGGGGTCCTCGGCAACGAGGTCGAGGGGGGTGGGGGCGTCGGTCACGCGCACTCCTGAGGGTGCTGAGGGGAAGATATGCCGGTCGCGTCGTCGAGACGTCCGCTCAACGGTAGAGGATCTGGCGCGAAAACGCTCTCACGGTTCGCGTAACCGTTTACCGTGCGATGGTGAATGATGGACTGGACGTCCTGTCCCCTGACGTGTAGGAGCGAACAAAGGTGTCTGGCTTCCCCACCGGCGCGAGCCCTGTCCCCGGCCTCCGGCGTGACCCGGAGTGGTTCAAGACGGCCGTCTTCTACGAACTGCTCGCCCGGGCCTTCTCGGATACGACCGGCTCGGGGACCGGCGACTTCCAGGGGGTGATCTCCAAGCTCGACTACATCCAGTGGCTCGGTGTCGACTGCATCTGGCTGCCGCCCTTCTATGCCTCTCCCCTGCGTGACGGCGGCTACGACATCGCCGACTACACCGCCGTGCTGCCGGAATTCGGCACCATCGAGGACTTCCGCCAGCTCGTCGGCGAGGCGCACGCCCGCGGCATACGCATCATCACCGACTTCGTGATGAACCACACCAGCGACCAACACCCGTGGTTCCAGGCCTCGCGCAGTGACCCCGAGGGGCCGTATGGCGACTTCTACGTGTGGTCCGACACCGACGAGAAGTACGCCGGTGTCCGGATCATCTTCGTGGACACCGAGGAGTCCAACTGGACCTTTGACCCGGTCCGGCGGCAGTTTTTCTGGCACCGCTTCTTCTCCCACCAGCCGGACCTGAATTACGAGAACCCGGCCGTCATCGACGCCATGAAGGACGTCGTCCGTTTCTGGATGGACATGGGCATCGACGGCTTCCGCCTCGACGCCATCCCCTACCTCATCGAGGAGGAGGGACACAACGGCGAGAACCACCCGCGCACCCACGAGATCGTCCGCGAGATCCGAGCGATGGTCGACGAGGAGTACCCCGGTCGGATCCTGCTCGCCGAGGCCAACCAACCGCCGGCTGAGGTCGTCGACTACTTCGGCAGCGACGAGGAGCCGGAGTGCCAGATGTGCTTCCACTTCCCCGTCATGCCGATGCTCTACTACGCCCTGCGTGACGAGCGCGCGGCCCCGATCATCGACGTCCTCGCCGACACCCCGCCCATCCCGGCCGGCGGCCAGTGGGGCACCTTCTTGCGCAACCACGACGAGCTCACCCTCGAGATGGTCACGCCGGAGCAGCGCGCCGCGATGTACGGCTGGTATGCCCCGGACCCGCGGATGCGCGCCAACGTCGGCATCCGCCGCCGCCTCTGGCCGCTGCTCGGCAACAGCCGCGCCGAGGTCGAGCTCATCCACGCCCTCGTGCTCTCCCTGCCCGGCTCACCCTGCCTCTACTACGGCGACGAGATCGGCATGGGCGACAACATCTGGCTCGAGGACCGCGACGCGAGCCGCACGCCGATGCAGTGGACCCCGGACCGCAACGCCGGTTTCTCCAGCGCCGACCCGGGCAAGCTCTACCTTCCCGTTGTCGACTCCCTCGCCTTCAACCGCGGGGCGATCAACGTCGAATCCGCCATGGCACAACCGAGTTCGTTCCTGCACTGGTTGCGCAAGGTGCTGGCAGCACGCAAGGAGCACCCAGTCTTCGGGGTCGGTGACTTCACCGTCGTCGAGTCCGGCAACGAGCGCGTCCTGGCCTTCCTGCGCACGGACAAGCGCAACCGCACGCCGGAGGACCGGTCCGCCCGCACGGTGCTCTGCGTCAACAACCTGTCGTCGACCGCCCAGGGTGCGTCGGTGCAGTTGGGCGTGGAGTATGCCGGGGCGCGGGTTCGCGATGTCATCGGCGGCGCGGTCTTCAACGTCGTCGGCGACGACGGCCGCGTCCCGGTCACCCTCGGCGACCGCGGCTGGTTCTGGCTGGCTCTGGAGACGGACGAAGACCGTGGCTGAGATCCACACCGGCACCTACGTCCGCCCCTCGAAACTGGAGTTGCTCACGGCGTGGATGGGTGCGCAACGGTGGTATGCCGCGAAGGGGTACGAGCCGCAGTTGACTCGGATCGACGCCTGGCGGCTCGGTGATCCAGCTGGTGAAGTGGGCATCGAGACCCTGATCGTCTGGGACGACGCGGGCACGGGTCCGGTGACCTATCAGGTGCCGCTGACCTATCGCAGCGCTCCCGTCGAGGAGCTCGAGCACGCTCTGGTCGGCACGACGGAGCACGGCGTCCTTGGCCAACGGTGGGTCTATGACGGCACCCACGACCCTGTCTATGCCGAGCAACTCCTCGAGCTCGTGCGAGGCCGGGTCCACGCCGAGAGTTCGACGGAGTCGGACACGGTCGATGACCGCTACGTCGGGGTGCCCGCCACCACGTGGACCGAGGACCTCTCCTTCGGTTCGTCGCGCGTCCTGGCCGGCGAACAGTCGAACACGTCGATCATCGTCGACACGGTGACCAGCGACGGGTCCGCCCGCCCGGTGATCATCAAGGTCTTCCGGATGCTCTCCCCGGGCGAGAACCCCGACGTCGTCCTGCAGACCACGCTGCGCGAAGCCGGCTGCGAGCGGGTGCCGGCCGTGGTCGGCTCGGTGCGCGGAGAGTGGGACCTGACGGCATACGCCCCCGGCAATGGGGACTCGATCGGCACGCCGCAGACCGTCCACCTGGCCTTCGCCCAGGAGTTCCTGCCCGGCGTGCAGGACGCGTGGCGGGTGGCCTCGGTCGCCGTCGACGAGGGCACCGACTTCACGGGGCCGGCGCGACTGCTCGGCCAGGCGACGGCGCAGGTGCACGGCATCCTCGCCGACGCCCTGGGCACCACGCCGACCACCCACGACACCGGCTCGGCGATCGTCGACGAGATGCGCGGACGCTTCGAGGCGGCGGTCGCGGAGGTCGACGAACTCGCCCGCTTCGCCCCGCTGGTGGACCGGATCCTCGCGGAGGCAGCGGACGTGGCGTGGCCACCGATGCAGCGCATCCACGGTGACTATCACCTGGGTCAGGTGCTCCATTCCCCCACTCGCGGGTGGATCCTGCTGGACTTCGAGGGCGAGCCCATTCGACCGCTCGCCGAGCGCGTCCTGCCCGATCAGTGGATTCGCGACGTCGCCGGCATGCTGCGCAGTTTCGACTACTGCGGCGGATCGTGGGAGCAGGACAATCCGGGGTCGGCCAGGCCGTGGGTGACCGCCACCCAGCGGGCCTTCCTCGATGGGTATGCCGCGGTCTCCGGCGTCGATCCGCGTGCCCACTCCGCACTGCTCACCGCCTTCGAACTCGACAAGGCGATGTACGAAGTGGTGTACGAGGCCCGGAACCGGCCAGACTGGGTCAGCATCCCGCTCCAGGCCATCGACCGGCTCACCGCCGGTCACGACGCTCCCACAGGAGGAACTCCGTGACTCCCACCCCTCACCACGAGGTGTCCGGCGCCATCGCCGCGCTCGTCCAGGGTCGCCACCAGCAACCGCACGACCTGCTGGGCCAGCACCTCGAGGAGGGAGGGCTGCGGATCCGCGTGCTCAGGCCGATGGCGGGATCGGTGCGCGTGCGTTTCGAGGATGGCGAGGAGCTCGCGCTCGGGCACGAGGCCGAGGGCGTCTTCAGCGCGGTGCGTTCGGACGCCGACCGCACGATGGACTACCGCGTCCTCACCACGTGGGGCGACGGGATCGAGCACGAGAGTGACGACCCCTACCGCTTCGCGCCCACTTTGGGTGAGATCGACCTGCACCTGGTCAACGAGGGGCGCCACGAGCAGCTCTGGACCGTGCTGGGCGCCCGGGTCCAGACCTACCAGGGCCCGATGGGCGAGGTGACCGGCACCTCATTCGCGGTCTGGGCACCGCGCGCCAAGGCGGTGCGCGTCATCGGCGACTTCAACGGCTGGGACGGCCGGGTGCACCCGATGCGGATGCTCGGGAACTCGGGCGTCTGGGAGCTCTTCGTGCCGGGCGTCGGCGCCGGCTCGGTCTACAAGTACGAGATCCGTGGCGCCGACGACGTCATCCGCGCCAAGGCCGACCCGATGGCACGGCGCACCGAGGTCCCCCCGAACACGGGCTCGGTCGTCGACGACTCGCAGCACGTCTGGGCCGACGACGACTGGATGGCCAAGCGGCAGGAGACCAACCCGCACACCGGCCCGATGAGCGTCTACGAGGTGCACCTGGGCTCGTGGCGGCAAGGGTCCTCCTACCGCGACCTCGCCGAGCACCTGGTCAACTACGTCAAGGACCTCGGCTTCACGCACGTCGAGTTCCTCCCGGTCATGGAGCACCCCTACGGCCCCTCATGGGGCTACCAGGTGACCGGCTACTACGCGCCGACCGCCCGCTTCGGCGACCCGGACGACTTCAAGTACCTCGTGGATGTCCTGCACCAGAACGGTATTGGCGTCATCCTCGACTGGGTCCCGGGGCACTTCCCGCGCGATGCCTTCGCCCTGGCCCGCTTCGACGGCCTCGCTCTCTATGAGCACCCGGACCCCCGTCGCGGCGACCAGCCCGACTGGGGCACCCACGTCTTCGACTTCGGCCGGCGCGAGGTGCGCAACTTCCTCGTCGCCAACGCCCTCTACTGGCTCGAGGAGTTCCACGCCGACGGCCTGCGCGTCGACGCGGTCGCCTCGATGCTCTACCTGGACTACTCCCGCGCCGACGGGCAGTGGATCCCCAACATCCACGGCGGACGCGAGCACCTGGAGGCGATCGGGCTGCTCCAGGAAGCCAACGCCACGGCATACAAGCGGGTCCCGGGGATCGTGACGATCGCCGAGGAGTCCACCTCCTGGCCCGGCGTCACCAAGTCCACCGACAGCGGCGGTCTCGGATTCGGGCTGAAGTGGAACATGGGCTGGATGAACGACTGGCTGCGCTACCTCAAGGAGTCGCCGGTCAACCGCCAGTACCACCACAACCTCATCACCTTCTCGATCATGTACGCCTTCGGCGAGAACTACCTGCTGCCGATCAGCCACGACGAGGTCGTCCACGGCAAGGGCTCGCTGCCCGGCAAGATCCCCGGGTCCAAGCAGGAGAAGCTCGCCACCCTGCGCGCCTTCCTCGCCCACATGTGGGGCCAGCCGGGCAAGCAGCTGCTCTTCATGGGCTTGGAGTTCGCGCAGCAGAGCGAGTGGGCCGACGGGCGCTCCCTCGACTGGTGGCTGCTCGAGGACCCCGCGCACTACCGGGTGCACAACCTGGTCAAGGAGCTCAACCGGATCTATCGGGAGCACAAGGCGCTGTGGGCCTTCGACTCCGAGCCGGCCGGCTTCGAGTGGATCGACGCCGACGACAAGGGCGGCAACACCTTCTCCTTCCTGCGGTTCGGTGAGCACGACCGCAGCGGCGACGACGTCGTGGCCGTGATCGCCAACTATTCAGGCCAGGACAAGGAGTGGGTGCGGATCGGCGTGCCGCGCGGCGGGGACTGGAAGGTCATCCTCGACACGTCCGGTTTCGAGGGCGACGGACGCGCCTCGCAGGCCGACGTCGTCGTCACCGCGGTCGACGAGCACTGGAACAACCAGCCGCACCACGTGACGGTGCGGGTCGCCGCGCTCTCGACGCTCTACCTCGCGCCCGTCACGCACACCGAGACTCAGCCCGCGCCGGAGTCCCAACCGGAGCCGGAGTCAGAGCCGGCGCCGGAGTCAGAGCCGGCGCCGGAGTCAGTGCCGCTGTCGGAGTCAGAGCCGGAGACAGCGCCGGTGCGCGACGGCGGCACCGACGGCAACGCCTGACCTCTCAGGAACAGATCTCGCGCGGGGACGCAGGTATACCTGCGTCCCCGCGCGAGATCTGTCGGCGTGGATCGGCCCCAGGGGCCTGCGCCGAGAGGGAACGGAGAAGGGATGCGGCGTCCGGGTCCCCGATGGAAGGATGGGCGCCATGAACAGCCCTCGCGCAGGACAACTCGCAGAGCCCTCCGACCTGGTCGACATCGCCCACCTGATCACGGCGTATTACACCGGCAAGCCGGACCCCGAGGACATCGACCAACAGGTCGCCTTCGGGACCTCGGGACACCGCGGCAGCAGCCTCAACACCGCCTTCAACGAGGACCACATCGTCGCCACGACCCAGGCCATCTGCGACTACCGCAAGGGCCAGGGCTTCGACGGGCCGCTCTTCCTCGGACGCGACACGCACGGGTTGTCCGAGCCGGCTTGGGCCAGCGCGATCGAGGTGCTCGTCGCCAATGACGTGACCGTCCTCGTCGACGCCCAGGACCGTTACACGCCGACCCCGGCGGTCTCGCACGCGATCCTCACCGCCAACCGCGGCAAGCTCACGACCGTCGACGACATGCGCCCAGGCATCGGACTGGCCGACGGCATCGTCGTCACGCCCAGCCACAACCCGCCGAGCGACGGTGGTTTCAAGTACAACCCCCCGCATGGTGGTCCGGCCGACAGTGACGCGACCAAGGTCATCGCGGCTGCCGCCAACGCCTACATCCGCGACGGGTTGAAGGGGGTCAAGCGGATCCCGTTCACGCGAGCGCGAGCCGCCTGCGCGGCATACGACTTCCTGGGGACCTACGTCGACGACCTGCCCAATGTCCTCGACATCGCCGCGATCCGCGAGGCGGGGGTGCGGATCGGGGCCGACCCGCTCGGCGGCGCAGCGGTCGACTACTGGGGCGCCATCGGTGAGCGGCACAGGCTCGACCTCACCGTCGTCAACCCGCTGGTCGACCCGACGTGGCGCTTCATGACGCTGGACTGGGACGGCAAGATCCGGATGGACTGCTCGTCCCCCAGCGCGATGGCCAGCCTGATCGACAAGCGCGACGACTACGACATCGCGACCGGCAACGACGCCGACTCCGACCGGCACGGCATCGTCACGCCGGACTCCGGCCTGATGAACCCCAACCACTACCTCGCCGTCGCGATCCAGTACCTCTACGGCGGGGCGCGCGAGGGCTGGCGTGAGGACGGCTTCATCGGCAAGACGCTCGTGAGCAGCTCGATGATCGACCGGGTGGCCGCCGACCTGGGCCGTCGCCTCGTCGAGGTCCCGGTGGGCTTCAAGTGGTTCGTCCCGGGCCTGCTCGACGGGTCGGGGCCCTTCGGCGGCGAGGAGTCGGCCGGCGCCTCCTTCCTGCGCACGGACGGATCGGTGTGGACGACCGACAAGGATGGCATCCTGCTCGCCCTCCTCGCCTCCGAGATCCTCGCCACGACCGGCAGGTCACCCTCGGCGCACTATGCCGCCCTGGTCGCCAAGCACGGCGACCCGGCGTACGCCCGCATCGACGCAGCGGCCAACCGCGAGCAGAAGGCCAAGCTTGCTGCGCTGTCACCGGACGACGTGAAGGCGGATTCCCTTGCGGGAGAGGCGATCACGGCCAAACTGACGAAGGCACCCGGCAATGATGCGGCGATCGGCGGCCTCAAGGTCGTGACCAAGTCCGCGTGGTTCGCGGCTCGCCCGAGCGGCACCGAGGATGTCTACAAGATCTACGCGGAGTCCTTCGAGGGTCCCGAGCACCTGGCGCAGGTGCAGGCCGAGGCCAAGGAGGTCGTGTCCGCGGCCCTCGGCGCCTGACCGCAGGCGGCCGTGCCGCGCAGCCCGCCATTTGTGACACCAGGTTCGTCGGGTCCGGCACGTCGCAGCGCTCCCCACCCGCCATTTGTGACACCAGGTTCGTATGCCGTGTGCCCGGCCCTGTGGATATCGCGCCTGTCACTTTGCCGCGTTCCGGGATGCTGACGTCATGTCCAACAACGTGAATCGTGACATCGACATCCTGAAGCCGTTCCTGCGCCACCGAGCGATCAGCGCCGGGTTCACTGAACGCGAACTGAAGAGCCGCGCGTTCACTCAATTGGTCTGGGGAGTGCATGTCTCTTCGGAGGTGCCGATCGACAACTACATCCTGTGCAAGGCGGCGCTGCTCGCAGTGCCGGAGGGAGCGATCTGCGGCCGGTCAGCCGCCAGGTTGTGGGGCGCGATCGTTCCCGATTCCGCCGATGTCGAGATCCTGCTCAATCGCAAGCAGCGGACGCTGATCAAGGGTCTGCGCATGCACCGTCCTGCGCAGCCTCCACCGACGACCATGCGCTACGGACTCCGGGTGACGACACCGGAGGCAACCTTTCTCAAGTTGGCCGGCGAACTTGAACTCGTCGACCTCGTGGTCGCAGGCGACACGCTGTGCAAGAAGGCAACGACGCCCCAGAAACTCGTTGCAGCAGCGGCAGCCTTCCGCGGAAAACGCGCTCGCCTCGCGCGCGAGGCAGCAGCTTTGGTCCGATCCCGGGTCGACTCACCTCAGGAGACGAAGGTGAGGCTGCTCATGGTGCTCGCGGGCATTCCAGAGCCGACGGTCAACATCGTCTTCCGCGACGAGGAGGGCAACATCAAGCGCCGGATCGACATGGGCTATCTAAAGCTGCGACTCGGGGTCGAGTACGACGGTCGGCAGCACGCCGAGAACGACGAACAGTGGCAGAACGATATCGACCGGCGCGAAGAGTTCGATGAGTTGGAATGGCGCCTGATCATCCTTCGCTCACCAGATCTGTTCGTGCGTCCTGACCTGGCGCTTGCCCGCGTCGCCAGGGCACTCGCGTCCAAGGGCGTGATCGTGCACCTGAAGCAGGACTGGCGGCGCCACTTCCCGGTCCGCCGAGCAGCGGCGTAGGCAACCCCTGATCCAGCCCCACGGCATACGAACCTGGTGTCACAAATGGCGGGCGAGGCACGCGGGAAGGTGCCCAAGTCACGAACCTGGTGTCACAAATGGCGGGCGAGGCACGCGGGGAGGTCGCCAACCCACGAACCTGGTGTCACAAATGATGGGTGGGCGGGCCGCAACGCCGTGAGCACCTACAGAGCAGACTCAGCTGACGCCCCGAACTCGGGCCAGCGGTGGGCATGTGCCGGCGGCACGACGATCCACTGCTTCATCTGGCGTCCTGGCATCGGTTCGAAGACGTGCGCTCCCTCCAGCGCCAGCGCCTCCGCGTGCGCCGCACCCTCGAGCTTGAACATCACGTCCCGACCCAGCACGGTCGCGAAGAACTTTCCCTTGCCCGGCCGCCGCAGCCCCGGGCACCCGAACATCTGCGATCGCTCGAAGGGCACGCCCATCCCGGCGAGGTCGTCAGCCAGCACATCCAACGCCGCCAAGTCGTGTGCCGGGCGGTCGGCCCGATCGTCCGGTGCGCTCACTCCTCGCGCACCCCGTCGGCCGGCAACGACGACGCGGACACGGACTCCGCCGCCACCTCCACCGGCGCCGATGCCTTGCCCTGGACGATCCGCTCGTCCTTGATCCACATGTCCATGAGCCCGCCGAAGTGCCCCTCGAACTTGTCCCACTCGTGCGGCGGATAGGTCTGCTGGATGGTCGAGGTGAGCATCCTGCGGAAGGCGTCGCTGTCGATCCAGTCGAGCACCAACTCATCGACGTGGCCCAAGGAGGTGTCGACGAACTCCAGGTAGCGGTCGGTCTCGAAGTAGTCGTCGGCCAGGCTCTGGTAGGCCGCCAGTTTCGACTTGTAGTCGAGTTCCTTGTCGTCGGCGATGGCGAACCACGGGTCAGAGTCCACCTGGAAGCGCGGCTTGCGCTCTGTCACAACGCAATACGCCGACCACCGCAGCAGCGCCTTCATCGCCCACGGGAAGTAGTAGTGGAGCGAGGTCACTGCCACATCCGGGCAGGCGTTGGCGTAGTCGATCGGATAGACGATCCCGTCCTTGACGAGCATCTCGCAGGAGTTGAACTCCCACCGGAAGAAGGCGTTGACCGTCTGCGAGATCGTGATCGCCTCCTTCCCCGTCTCGGCATCGAGGAAGTCGTGCGCCACGGCATACCTGTTGTGCATCGGTTGGTCAGGCTGGAACTTCATCACCATCGTCTCGGGCCCGATGGTCAAGGCACGCGCAAAGACCTCGAAGTCCGCGACCGACTCCTGCAGGTGCATCAGCATCTCGCCGGACTCGTCATAGGCCGCGTGCAGGGCCTCGCGGTCCTTGACCGACGACACCCCGCGCCAGCCGCCACCGTCGAAGGGCTTCATGAAGAGCGGGTAGCCCAGGCCCTCGGCGATCGCGTCGAGGTCGAAGGACTGGTTGTACTTCGCCGCCGTGTAGGCCCACCGCACGTTGTCGACCGGGTTCTTGTAGGGCACGAGCACCGTCTCCGGCACGCGCATCCCCATCCGCATCAGCGCGACATAAGCGCTGTGCTTCTCCATCGACTGGAAGGTGAACGGGCTGTTGAGCAGATAGAGGTCATCCATCAGCGCGGCCTTCTTGAGCCACTCGCGCGGGTGGTAGTACCAGTACGCCAGTCGGTCGACGACGAGGTCCTGACGGACGGGGTCGCGCAGGTTGAACGGCTCGATCGTCACGCGCTCCGAGGTGATCTCGTGCCGCGTGCCGCCCGGGCCGGTGATCGGGCCGAGTCCGGCGATCAGCGCCTCGAGGGCGGTCGGCCAGTCCTCCTCGGCTCCGAGGAGCAGTCCGATCAGGTGCTTCTGGTTGGCCATCGGGTCCTCCTGGGTGGTCGGGTGCGGTCAGACGAAACGGGGTAGATGGTGGGCCAACTGCTTGCGCCACCACGGCCAGTCGTGGGCGCTGTCGAATCCCCACATGTCGAGGTCGTGGGGAATTCCCTTCTCCGCCAACAGGTGAGCGAAGTGCTGGGCGGACGGCAGCGACTTGGTCGGGTGCACTTCGAAAGGACCTTGGCCGACGACGAGCTGGATGTAGACCCGCGAGCGCAGCCAGTCGAGGTGGTCGCCGTGGAGGTTGGGCACGTAGGCGCTCGGGTTGGCGAAATAGGTCGCGTCACCGAAGTCCCCCCACCCGTGCCACTGCGTCGGGTCGTAGGCCCCGGAGAGCGCAATCGCCACAGGGGCGAGATCGGCGCGGGCCAAGGTGAACTGCACCGCGTGGTAGGCGCCCATCGACACGCCCGATGTGATGATGTCCGCAGGCCCGCCCAGTTCATGGTGGATCCACGGCACGACCTCGTCGGTCAGCCAGGCGTGGTACTGACCGTGCCGTCGGGCTCGTTCCTCGGTCGGTAGCGAGTTGTTCGACCATGCGTAGTGATCGAGGGAGTCGACGGCGAAGACGGTGACGCGGCCCTGGTCGACCAAGGGGGCGATGGCCTCCAGCATGCCGTTGCTGCCGTAATCCACCGCCGACCCCCCCTCGCTGGGGAAGGCCAGCAGTGGGCGGCCGTAGTGGCCCCACCGGACGACGTGACGGTGTTCGTCGGTGCCGGGAACGCGCAGCCAGGCCTCGGAGCGGTGCATTGGCCCATCCAACCCCATCAGAGCCCCGATGCGCATCAGGTCGCCGACCGGTTCCACACGTCGAGCAGCACATCGGTCAGGTGCGGGTCGAGTGCGTCGCGCCAGGCGGTGAAGTTGTGCAGGTCGGGCACCTCGGCGTGGGAGACGAGATGACCCTGGGCGGCGAGGGCCGCGGCCATGGCTCGATTGTTGGCTGCATTGCCCTCGAGCGCACCGCACGTGATGCCGACACGCAGTGGGGTCCGGGTCGCGGGAGCGCGCAGAAGGGCACCCACGCGCCGGGTGATCCGCTGGTAGGGACCGAAGGTGGGTTCGACACCATCGGTGCGGCGGCGGAAGAAGCTCCCGGACTGCGCGAAAACACCGGCGATCCGGTCGCGCCGGGCGGTGGCGGCCAGCAGGGCGGTCAACCCACCGAGAGAGGCGCCCATGACCACGATCGGTGAGCACCCGGCATACCGGTGGGTGAGGTGGTCGAGGACCGGCCCGGTGAGGGTGCGCAGGTAGGGCCCTGACGCCGAGTACCAGGCATTGCGGTGGACCGGCTGGCAGAGGGCCAGCCGGTGCGGTGGGAGGCGACCACCCGCCACGAGCGCCGCGCTGAACCTGGTGAGGGCCGCCAACTCGGCATACTCCGGCCCGTCCTGGACCACGAGCAACGGCAGCGGGTCGTCCGCCGACACGCCATGGGGCTGCCAGACGGTGACCGGCACGGGGTCAGCCAGTTCCCCGTCGACCATCATGGCCTCGAAGGTGCCCACGGGGGCGTCGTCGCCCAACCACGTGGGCGCCGCATACCCGGGCAACTCGAGCACCGAACGCTCACCGAAGGCGGTGGCGACCCGCCCGGGGTTGGCAGGGTCAAGGATCAAGCCCTCGTGGCCGGCTCCCCGCAGGCGGAAGCGGTACTCGAGTCGCTGCACATCGGGTCGGGGCAGGTCGAGGACCCACGCACACCCGGGGGCGAGACGATGGAGTTCCTTGGGACCACGAATGACCGGATGCACCTCGAGGGCAACGCTGCGCACACTCGGCCCGGGATCGGGGAGGGTGAAGCGCACCCTGTCCCCGTGGACCTCCGGCCCGAGGGCGAGCCGCCGTGTCACCGCGCTCAGAAGAGCGCGTTCATCAGGGCCGTGCGGCCCTTCTTGACTCGCTCGTCGTGGTTCCCGACGACACTGAACAAGCCGACGAGATGGGTGCGAACCGTGTCACGGTCCTCCCCCGCGGTCGCCCGCACGAGATCGAGCAGGCGCGAGAAGGCATCCTCCACGTGGCCACCGAGCACGTCGAGGTCGGCGGCCGTCAGCGCCGCGGCGATGTCGGTGGGGTCCGCCGCGGCAGCAGCGCGGGCCGCGTGCAGGTCCACGCCCGCCGTGCGCTTCATCAACTCCACCTGGGCCAGACCGAGTTCGGCGTCGGTGTCCTTGGGGTTCTCGGTCAGGGCCTGACGGTATGCCGCGGCCGCACCCTCGAGGTCACCGGCATCGATGGCGTCGTAGGCCGCTTGGTGCAGCGGCGGCAGCGTGCCCTCCGCGTCGTCGGCAGCACTGCCGATCTCCACCCGACCGGTGATGCCACTGCGGACCGCCGCCTCGAGCAGTGAGTCGAGGGCGGCCGAGACCTCGGCCTCGGGGGCCAGCCCGGGCAGGAGCGGAACCGGCTGGCCCTGCAACAGGCCAAAGGTCGCCGGCAGGCTGGCCTGGCCGAAGGCCTGCCCGATGAGCGGAACCAGGCTCTGGGCCAGGCCGGGGTTGGCCTGCAGGTCGACGCTGACGACGACGACGCGCCCGCCATGGCGAGCTGCCAACCGACAGACGAGGTCGCGATAGTCGCGGGTCTGCGCATGCTGGGAGGTCCACAGCACGAGCACGCCCGGGACGGTGATGGTCGAGGACAACACCTGGTTGAAGGTGGCGTCGCTGGCCTCGATGAGCAGGCCGTCCGGGATCTGGGGGCCGGCCGCTCCCCCGGCGCCCTCGCCGACGGACGCACCGGACGTGGCGACACCAGCCGCGCGACCGGCACCGGCGGCACCGGAGAAGCCGGTCAGGTCGACGGCCCCGCGGGCGCCGGCAGGGGTCTCTGGCGAAGGAGTGCTCATGCGCCGATTCTGTCAAACGCCGCAGTCACTGTGCCGAGCCCCCCGTGAGCTGCTCGACGATGCCGATGAGCTTGACCTTCCCCTGCCCGGTGGCCGGGACGATGAGTGCGACCGACTCGATGGCGTTGACCGTGATCACCTTGGGTGCGGTCGCGGCTCCGACGACCTTCTGGAGAGCGTCCGGGACCTTGAGTTCCTGGGTGTTGTCCCCGGCGGTGATCGTGTCGACCCGATTGATCCGTCCCAGGACCAGGGCGCTGCCATCGGCCAGACGGATCGTGCGCAGCGACTCCGGCACCGCGGTGTGCGTCTGACCCAGGCTGGCCAAGGTGCCGAGCCCCGCAACCTGCGCCCCTTGGGCCTGCCGCAGGGCGGTCGCATAGGCGTCGCCGGCGTCGATGACGTCGCTGGCCGCCGGGTTGGGGAGGTTGAGTGCCGCGGCATACCCCTCGATCGCTGCCTTGGGTGTCAGCACCAGATTGGTGCCGTCCTCGGGGGCGACCAGCGTGGCGCCCTTGGCAAGGTCACCGACCGCAGGGAGCGTCGCGCCCGGGAGCATGGTCACCGTGTTCTCGAGCAGATAAGGAGTGGTGATCTCGTTGGTCGTGAGCACCGCCAAGTGCTGGCGACTGTCCGAGTCCGCCGAGGTGGCCAGGATGGCACGGGGGTAGGTGTGACCGGCCGAGATGGCCAGCACACGGGGCTCGTCCGGTCGGCTCAGCGCATCAGTGCTGCCACTGGGCGGGGACAGGGTGGCAGAGGCCTTGGCCAGATCGAGGGCAGTCCCGGAGAGGGCCGCGGCGCGGGCGGTGTCGCCCTCGGCCCCGGCAGGCGCCCGCTCGGCCACGCCTGCGTTCTCGAGGACACGCTTGGTGACCTGACCAGCGAGTTCACCGGTGATGGGCGCCGCAGCGGTGTTCTCTGCCGGCGCAGGCCCGACCCCCGCGAGGGAGTCGATACCGCAGCCACCGAGCGCGAGAGTGGAGGCAACCACGACGACGACCCAGCGATGCGTGCCCCTCATGATGTCGCCGCCTCGTCCCGGCGACGCGGGGTATCAGCGCTGCGATGACGGTCCGTGGCGTGACTCGCCGAGCGCCACAGCAGGAGGGCCGCGGCCACGAGCGCCAGGCCGATGAGGGTCACGATGAGGGACTGGGCGAACCAGGCCTTGCGCTGAACGGCGATGGACACCGTGGCGACCTTGCCCTGCTCCGCCGTGACGACGACCGCGTCGGGTGCCAAGGTCTGGTCGACGGTCATGCTGGCCGAGCCCGTGCCCTCGGCCGTGTCGCGCCAAATGTCTGCCTGCCCGATGGCAGGGGTGGCACCCGCCCCGGTGGACCGGAGAGTGAGCACGCGACCGGACAGCTGCGCCCCCGACGCCTCGAAGCGCGCACTGTCACCGAGCACGGCCTTGGCATCGCTGGGTGTGGTGGCCCCGAGCCAGACCTTGCCGCCGCCCTGGGCAGTGGCCGTGATCCTGACGTCGGCATCGAGTCGGTTGAGCACCTGGGGGGTGAGCAGGACGGCGCCGGCGGACTGTGGCTTGCCCGTGAAGGTCGCCGTGCTGCTCGTCCCGACGCGCGTCGCCAGCCAGAGGCCACCGATGGTCAGGGTGAGCCCCAGGACGGCTGCCAGCACGGCCGCAGCCCGCTTGAGCGTCGTGGTCATCGATCCGTTTCCTTGTCCAGTGTCGGCGGCGACCCCGTTACGCGGCCGCCCGTCATCCCTCCACGATGACAAATGGACAACAATGCGCCAAATCGTCGGTCACAGGTCACTGTGCCTCCGGCAAGAGAGCCGCAGGCTCGTCCCGGAAGTCACCCGCTGCGACGCGCACGTGCCGAAGCAGGCTCGTCAAGGTCTCGACCTGGGCGGACGTGAGCGCGTCGAGTCCGAAATCAGCCTCGTCGAGGGCGGCGGTCACCGCCTCCATCGCGGCCACCCCAGAAGGGGTGATCCGCGCGAGGGTCCCCCGACCGTCGGCGGGGTTCGGCAATCGCTCGACAAAGCCGCTGGCTGCCAGGCGTTGGACGATGTTGGTCGCGCTCGTGGGGTGCACCATCAGCCGCTCACCGATGCGGGACATCGACAACTGACCCTCCCGACTGAAGGCGAGCAGCACCAGCGCCTCATAGCGGGCAAAGGTCAGGCCGTGGCGAGCAGCAAGCGCGTCGAAGGCGGCGACGAGGAGTTGTTGGACACGCATCACGGAGGTGGCTGCCGCCATGGTGGTGTGCGCGGAGTCGGCACCCCAGCGCCGCTCCCACAGGATCTCGGCTCGCTCGATCGGGTCGAAGTCGAGGGGCGTCACAGTCGGGACTCGAGGCGCTCGAGCTTGGCGGTCAGCTCACCGGTCCGGCCCGGGCGGACGTCCGCCTTGAGGACGAGGGAGACCCTGGGCCCATGGACGGCCACGGCTTCGACACACCGCCGGACAACGTCCATGCACTCGTCCCAGTCGCCCTCGATCGTCGTGAACATCGCGTCGGTGTGGTTGGGCAGTCCGCTCTCCCGCACGATCCGGACCGCGTCCGCGACGGCGTCGGTCACCGAACCATCGTCTCCACTGACACTGGGGGCGACGCTGAAGGCCACGAGCATGGCCCCCACGTTATCGACTGCTGCCCTCCGGGCCGCCGGACAACCGCGGGTCGGCGGCGCTGATCGCGATGACATGGCTCTCGATCGCCACCCCGGTGGCGGGGTCGACGACGGCGAGGTCGAGCCTGTCATCGTGACTGTTGCGGGCGGCATACCACGTCGTGAAGGTGTCGCCCGGAGTGAAGACGGCCGATGCCCATCTCCGAGGACTCGACGGAGCCGGTGAGCCTCAACAGCTCTGGGTCGTCGAGAACCCTGGCCATCCGCGCGGCGTCCTCGCCGAAGGGTCGCAGGAGCACTCGTTCACCGAGGAGGGTCGGCTTGTGGAGCCAGTCCGGGCGACCCCTCACGGGCCCGCCGAAACCGCTCGACGAGGTCGGCGGCGGCGGAGGATGCGTCCGCGGATCCCTCCTCGACGGAGGACACGGCGGCATCGAGGCGTGCGTGGTCGTGCTCCAGTTCGTCGGCCATGGCGGCGAGGGCGAGCGCCAACACCTCGGCCCGCGTGCGATCCCGGCGACGCTCCGCCAGGGCACCCGTGCGCTCCAGCCAGATGCGGTGGTCAGCAACCGCATCGACGACCGCCTCGAGTCCGTCGCTCGACAGTGCGGTGGCCTTGAGCACAGGCGGCCGCCACAGGCCCGGCTCGCTGCGATCGGACATCTGGATCATGTGCCGCAGGTCGCGGACGGTGTTGTCGGCGCCGTCGCGGTCGGCCTTGTTGACGACGAAGACATCGCCGATCTCGAGGATGCCGGCCTTGGCGGCCTGGATGCCATCGCCCAGCCCCGGCGCCAGCAGGACGACCGTGGTGTCGGCCAGAGCGGCGACCTCGACCTCGGACTGCCCGACGCCCACCGTCTCGATGAGCACGACGTCACACCCGGCCGCCTCCATCACCCTGACCGCCTGAGTCGTAGCAGCGGCGACACCGCCGAGGTGACCACGAGAGGCCATCGAGCGGAGGAAGACTCCGGCGTCGGTCGCGTGCTCCTCCATGCGGATCCGGTCACCGAGCAGGGCGCCACCGGAGAAGGGTGAGGAGGGGTCGACGGCGAGCACGCCCACGACCCGACCACGGGACCTCAGTTCGCGCACGATCGCATTCGTCGTGGTCGACTTGCCGACCCCCGGGGGGCCGGTCAGGCCGACGACATGGGCGTGCCCGTTGCGCTCGGTGAGGCCGGCGAGGACATCGCGCGCCGCGTGGTGTCCCTGCTCGATCAGAGAGATCCCGCGGGCCACCCCACGCGGACGCCCCGCCCTGATCTGCTCGACCAGGGCGGGGACGTCGATGACGCGGGAAGCGCTGCAGCTCAAGGCTCGTGCCGGCTGACGCGTCGGCCGATGGGGCGTGCCGATCAGGCCGTGGCGGGCACGCGGATGATGAGCGCGTCGCCCTGACCGCCACCACCACAGAGGGCAGCCGCGCCGACGCCGCCTCCGCGACGCTTGAGCTCGTTGGCCAGGGTCAGGGTGATGCGCGCTCCGGACATGCCGAGCGGGTGCCCCATGGCGATGGCGCCACCGTTGGGGTTGACCTTGTCCTCGGGCAGGCCCAGTTCGCGCGCCGAGACGAGGCCTACCGCAGCGAAGGCCTCGTTGATCTCGACCAGGTCGAGGTCGGCGGGCGCGATGCCCTCCTTGGCACACGCGGCCTTGATGGCCTCGGCGGGCTGGCTCTGCAGAGTCGAGTCGGGACCGGCGACGACGCCGTGGGCGCCGATCTCGGCGAGCCAGTCCAGCCCGAGCTCCTGCGCCTTGGACTTCTTCATGACGACGACGGCGCAGGCCCCGTCGGAGATCTGCGAGGCGGAGCCGGCGGTGATCGTGCCGTCCTTGGCGAAGGCCGGGCGCAGGCTGGCCAGCGATTCGGTCGTGGTGTCCGCGCGGATGCCCTCGTCGGTCCTGAACTCGATCGGGTCGCCCTTGCGCTGCGGAATCTGCACCGTGACGACCTCGTCGTCGAAGTAACCGTCCTTCCACGCCTTGGCTGCGTTCTGGTGGCTGCGAGCCGAGAAGGCGTCCTGCTCCTCGCGGGTCACGGCGCGCTCGCCGGTGTTGGCCTGCTCGGTGAGACCGCCCATGCCCTGCATGGTGAAGACGTCGGACAGTGCGTCGTAATCCATGTGGTCGCGCAGGGTGACATTGCCGTACTTGAAACCGTCGCGGCTCTTCTCGAGCAGGTGTGGGGCGTTGGTCATCGACTCCTGGCCACCGGCGACGATGATCTCGAACTCGCCGGCACGGATGAGCTGGTCGGCCAGCGCAATGGCGTCGACGCCGGAGAGGCACACCTTGTTGAGCGAGAGAGCCGGGACGTTCATCGGGATGCCTGCCTTGACCGCGGCCTGGCGGGCCGGGATCTGGCCCTCACCGGCATAAAGGACCTGGCCCATGATGACGTAGTCGACGTCCTCGGGCTTGACACCCGACTTCTCGAGAGCGCCCTTGATGGCGAAGCCGCCGAGGTCGGAGCCGCTGAATCCCTTGAGCGAGCCGCTCATCCGGCCCATCGGGGTCCGGGCGCCGGCGACGATGACGGTGGGGTCGGTGGACATGGGAAGTGCCTCCCTGATTCGGGGTCTGGTCAGTCACACAGGTATGCCGTCGACTCTAGACCCGCTCCCCCGCCACGTCAGGCGCCGCGGGCGGTGACCCGCGCCACCTCCCCGGCGTTGTTTCCACACGCCGCGGTTGTCTCGCGCCCCCCAACGCTCAGCGGTCCGGGGTGAAGATCGCCTCGATCGTGGTCTCGAAGGTGGCGGCCAGCTTGAAGGCCAACGGGAGGGAGGGGTCGAAACGTCCCCTCTCGATCGAGATGATCGTCTGGCGCGACACCCCGAGAAGTTCCGCCAAGGCCGCTTGGGAGAGGCCGCGCTCCGATCGGAGGTGGGTGAGTCGGTTGTCCATGGGTCACCGTCCCCGGCGACGCAGCCAGAGATACGACAGGGCGAAGGTGCCCAAACCCAGGACGAGCACATGGGTCAGCCCGACCGGCGAGAGCCAGGGGATCCTGAAGACCTCGCCGAGGGCCTGGACACAGATCAAGCCACCGATCAGCGTCACAAAGGCCGTCGCGCCCGCCTCCTGGAACCACGCCCGTTCCACGTCATCCTTGGCTCGGTCGATCTCGGCGTCGGTGGCCCGGCGATCGAACACCAGCATCTGGAGCGCGATGGTGAGGACCGGCCACGTCAGGATCGCCATGACGACGATCGAGAACGTAAAGGATGCTTGACCCGATCGCGCATGTCAAGTGACCTTGACCAAAATAACCGCGACATGTGGACACAACGCCGGGTGAAGCGCGCCACGACCCGCCCGTGGGAGGCGAGCACGCGGCATACGCTGGGACACATGAGCGCTGCGAGCCTGCCCACCGACCTCTTCACGATGATCGACCACGTCGGCGTGGCCGTGGCCAACCTCGACGAGGCGATCGCGTTCTACAGCCAGACGTACGGCATGCGGATGCTCCACGAGGAGACCAACGAGGAGCAGGGCGTGCGCGAGGCGATGATGGCGGTCGGCGACTCCGGCTCCTGCATCCAACTCCTGGCACCGCTCTCACCGGAGAGCACGATCGCCAAGTTCCTCGACCGCAGCGGCCCGGGAATCCAGCAGATGGCCTATCGCGTCGCCGATATCGATGCGGTCAGCGCGACCTTGCGTGAGCGCGGCTTGCGATTGCTCTACGACGCGCCCAAGCGGGGGACGAGCAACAGCCGGGTCAACTTCATCCACCCCAAGGACGCCGGCGGCATCCTCGTCGAGCTCGTCGAGCCGGCGGGCGAGCCCGCCCACTGACCTCCGGGACTCGATCAGCCGGGCCGGTCAGCTGATCCGGCGATTGCGCACGGCGCGGACGAGAGCCGCCACGGCAAACGGCAGGAGGAGCAGTCCGAGCAACCCGGCCACCGCCGCCAGGAAGTTGTAGGCCCACTGGTCGGTCGCCCTCACCGTCGGAGCATGGTGGTAGGACCACACGCTGAGAAGCAGCACGATCGCGGCGAGCACGAGCTGCAGCAGAGGCGACACCAACGAGGTGGGACGGTAGTGCGCCTGGCCGGGCAGGTTGACGTGCATGCCGTCCACTGTGCCACGGCAGGCCGACAGCAGCCACCGGGTGAGGGACGTCACGGTGAGGGAGGTCTCACGGGGTCAACTCCCGGCCCGACTCGCCAGTAGGTTCGTGCCGACCTGACGCCTTACCCTTGAGGAGACCGCCGTGGAGCAGATCCGCGACGCCATCATGTCCGGCGACCGCAGCGCCGAGACGTATGCCGCGATGCCCATCCCCGAGTCCTATCGCGCCACGACCGTCCACAAGGACGAGGTGGGCATGTTCGAGGGCCTGAAGAGCCGCGACAAGGACCCGCGCAAGAGCCTGCACCTGGACGAGGTGCCGGTGCCCGAGCTCGCCCCGGGGGAGGCCCTGGTCGCTGTCATGGCGAGTGCGATCAACTACAACACCGTCTGGACGAGCATCTTCGAGCCGGTGTCCACCTTCGGTTTCCTCGAGCGCTACGGCCGAACGAGCGAGTTCGCCAAGCGCCACGACCTGCCCTATCACGTCGTCGGCTCCGACCTCGCCGGTGTCGTCCTGCGCACCGGCCCCGGCGTCACCAAGTGGCAGCCCGGCACCGAGGTCGTCGCGCACTGTCTCTCGGTGGAACTCGAGGACGCCGACGGCCACAACGACACGATGATGGACCCACAGCAGCGAATCTGGGGCTTCGAGACCAACTTCGGCGGCCTGGCCGAGCTCGCCATCGTCAAGGCCAACCAGCTCATGCCCAAGCCTGCTCACCTGAGTTGGGAGGAGGCTGCCTCCCCCGGCCTGGTCAACTCCACGGCATACCGCCAACTGATCTCCAAGAACGGCGCCGGCATGAAGCTCGGCGACCGCGTCCTCATCTGGGGCGCTTCTGGCGGCCTGGGTTCCTATGCGACCCAGATGGCGCTGGCCGGTGGCGCCACCCCGATCTGTGTCGTCTCCTCGCCCGAGAAGGCCGACATCTGCCGACGGATGGGCGCCGAACTGATCATCGACCGCAGCGCCGAGGGCTACCGGTTCTGGAACGACGAGAACACCGCCCAGAACCCCAAGGAGTGGCAGCGCCTGGGCAAGAAGATCCGCGAGCTCACCGGCGGCCACGACGTCGACATCGTCTTCGAGCACCCCGGCCGCGAGACCTTCGGCGCCAGCGTCTACGTCACCCGCAAGGGCGGGACAATCACGACCTGCGCGTCGACCTCCGGCTACATGCACGAGTACGACAACCGCTACCTGTGGATGAACCTCAAGCGGATCATCTCCAGCCACTTCGCCAATTACCGCGAGGCGTGGGAGGCCAACGACCTCATCAACCGCGGCATCATCCACCCGACCCTGTCCAAGACCTACGGGCTCGACGAGGTCGGTCAGGCAGCCCTCGACGTGCACCACAACACGCACCAGGGCAAGGTCGGCGTCCTCACGCTGGCTCCCGGGAAGGGACTGGGCATCTCGGACCCGGAGAAGCGATCCCGCTTCGAGGACGCGATCAACCGGTTCGCCGACGCCTGACCCCGGGAGGCTGACCCCGCGGCATACCGATGGACCCTTCTCCGCCCACCGGAGAAGGGTTCATCGATCCGCCACCTCCACCGTGGTTAGGGTGGGGCCGGAGGTGTATGCCGTGAAGTTCCCTCGGCCGTTGCCCGGCCTTGCGCGCGTGCGCGCCTTCCGGCGTGCCCAGCGGGAGATGCTGCGCGAGTCCAACCGCCCGGGGCACGGACCGACCGAGACCGACGAGCAGCTCGAACAGTCCCTGCTCGCGGACCTCCTCGCAGACCCGGCACCGGCCCCGAGCGGTGGCCCAGCCTCGCCCGCCGGCCCGCCCGGCCCCACATCGGACGCCTCGGCATCCCGCTTCGGCGAGGTGGGCAGACCCCTCAACCGTCACTCGCCGTTCTACATCGGGTTCGTCGGCGCGATCGGGGCGCTCCTCGCGATCGGTCTCTGGCATGCGGTCGGCCGGCTCGCGACGACGATCACGATCCTGCTCGTGTCGCTCTTCCTCACCCTCGCCCTCAACCCGCTCGTCGAGTGGCTGCACCGGCGCAAGATGGCCCGCGGGGTTGCGGTGGCACTGGTGTTTCTCGGCCTGCTCGTCGTCTTCACCCTGCTCGGGTTGGTGGTCATCCCTCCGGTGATCACCCAGGGCACGGATCTCGCCCAGCAGGCCCCGAGTTACCTCCAGCACCTCCTCGACAGCAAGTGGGTGCGCGACCTCGACGCGAACTATCACGTCGTCGAGAAGTTCCAGGAGGAGTTCAACAAGAAGATCACCGACCAGACCTTCCTTCAGCAGGTCCTCGGCGGCATCCTCGGTGCTGGGCGGGTCGTTGCGAGCGGCATCTTCCAGACGCTGACGATCCTCATCCTCACGCTCTACTTCCTCGCCTCCCTGCCCAAGATGAAGCAGAGCGCCTATGCCATGGTCCCGGCCAGCCGGCGCCTGCGCGTGGTCTCGTTGTCCGAGGAGATCATGCGCCGCACCGGCTCCTACGCCATCGGGCAGGTCTCGATCGCGACGATCAACGCGATCGCCTCGTGGATCATGATGAGCATCGTCGGCATTCCGTATGCCGCGGTGCTGGCCGTCGCGGTCGGCTTCCTGGGGCTCATCCCGATGGTCGGCGCCACGCTCGGGGCCACCGTCGTGTGCCTGGTCGCCTTCTTCGACGAGCCCAAGAAGGCGGTCATCGCGGCGATCTACTACGTGATCTACCAGCAGACCGAGAACTACGTCTTCGTCCCGCGGATCATGCAGCGCACGGTCTCGGTGCCGGGGGCCGTGACCGTGGTGGCCGCTCTCACCGGTGGCACGCTCCTGGGAGTACTGGGTGCGTTGCTCGCGATCCCGGTGGCGGCCGGTCTGCTGCTGCTCTACGACGAGGTCCTCGTGCCGCGCATGCGTCACTCGTGACGCGACCGCGCCCGTCCCCGACCCACCCGGCCCTCCCGCCACTCGGGCCCTCGACCCACGACCCACGACCCACGACCCACGACGCACATGTCGAGAGGGAGCAAAACGCGCGGGAAACGGCGTTCCCCCGGCGTTTTGCTCCCTCTCGACTTCGTCGAGGAATCCTTACTGAACGGCCTTGAGTGCGTCGACGACGCCGTGACCGAAGTAGGAGTTCATCTCCGGCGTGCCGACGCACGGCGCGCCGCCAGTCGTCGTGCCACAGGCCTTCGGGGTGGCCTGCTCATAGAGGCCCGCCTCGAGCTGGTCCGGACCCCACGTCGGGTGCGTCGACTTGAGCAGCGCCATCACGCCAGCAGCGTTCGGGCTGGCCATCGAGGTACCGCTCAGGAAGGAGTAGCCACCGCCCAGGACCGTGGAGGCAATGCGCGAACCGGGCGCGGCGACGTCGATGACGCCCAGCCCCCTGTTGCTGAAGCCCGACAGACGGCTGTCGTTGGCACCGGCGGGCCACTGCTGGAGCGAGGACACCGTCACGACGCCCGGAAGCTCGGTCGGGATGTCCTGGCAGCCCGCGTTGATCTGTCGCGTGACCGGCGTGGTGTCGTTGGGGCTGCCCGAGTCGGTCGTCTTGTTCGACAGGTCGTAGGCACTGTTGCCGGCCGCCGCGACGTGCGCGACACCCTGACCACGCGACCACGCGACCGCGCGACGCACGGCCTCCTTGGCGGCTGCCTGGTCGGGCTGGTCGTCACACCAGAACTCGAACGGGTCGACGTAGTAACTGTTGTTCGTCAGGTCCATCTTCTGCATGCCCGCCCAGACGAAGCCGCAGATCGCATACTCGGGGTAGATGTAACCGTCGTCGTTGACGACCTTGACCGAGGCCATGCGGACGTTCGGTGCGACACCGACGAGCCCGACACCGTTGTGGGCGGCGGCGATGATCCCGGCCACGTGCGTGCCGTGCGTGCTCGTCGTCGGCTGCCAGCCGGTCGCGGAGGTGTCCGGACGTCCGGCGGCCGTGCAGTTGACCGAGGTGTCGACATCGATGTTCGCGGCCAGGTCGGGGTGGTCGGCCTCGATGCCACTGTCGAGGACACCGACGAGCACGTTGCGGTTGCCTTCGGTGATCTTGCGGGCCTGGTCGGCCTTGATGAGCACCTTGTCCCACTGCGTGTACTCGAGCGGGTCACCCGCGCTCGCCCCCGGCGCGATCTCACCCGGCAGGTCACCGTTGGCGGGCTTCTTGGCGCCCTTCTTGTATGCCGCGGCGCCCGGTCCCCATGGGGTCTGGACTCCCTCGGGGGTGCCCTCGGTGACGGAAGCGGTCCGGGTGGCCCCGATCGATTCGATCGCGTTCTTGCCGTTGTCCTTCACGGCCGCACGGAAGGTGGCGCGGTCGGAGTGCGCGACGACCACGCCGATCTGCGGCCAGGACTGGACGACGACGCCCCTGGCGGCGGCCACAGCACGCTCGGCGAGCCGCACCTGACCCGGGTTGGCCTTGGTGTTGATGACATAACTCATCAGCATGCCGTCCGGGAAGTCGGATGGCACCGGCGTGGAGGCGGTGACGGCGCTCGGTGCAGCGGCCGTCGGTCCCGCCATCGCGATGCCACAGGTGGCGGCTGCGGCGAGAGCGGTGGCGACGACCAGGGCGCCTCGCCTCGAACTCGTGATGGACATGCGTTCTCCCTCCGTGCGGGGGCCTGGTTGCCCCCGCCCGGGCAACCTAGCGCGACCGCACCGGGCTCCGGGGGTCTGACAACCCTTTGGCTTGGGCGGATCAGGCCTCGCGGACCCGCCGCTGGGCGGGGTCATAGGGGGCAGAGAGGGAGAGCCGAGCCGGCACTGGAGTCCCGTTGACGTCGAGCTCGAAGGTGCCCGACTCGAGCCACTCCCGACTCACGCCACCGTCGGCGTGGACGAAGGCGAGTCCGACTCCCCCACCCACCGTCCAGCCGATGGAGCCAGCCCGCAGGTCACCGACGGCCACCCCATCACGCAACACCACCTCTCCATGGAAGAGGAGCGGGTCTCGCGTGGGGGTGGTCACCGACACGAGCCGCGCGGTCGGCGCACCTGCTGCCAATTCGGCACGAACCACGTCGATCCCCAGGAAGCCACCGGGCTTGTCGAGATCCGCCGTGAAGGCCAACCCAGCACCAACGAGCGAGTCGGTGTTGTCGATGTCGTGGGCATAGTCGCGGTAGCCCTTCTCCTGCCGCAGGCTCGCCAGAGCCTTCAAACCCGCAGGTCGTATGCCGTGCGCCTCCCCGGTCTCGAGCAGCGCGTCGTAGAGGGCTGACGCCTCGGCACGCGCCACAAGCAGCTCATACCCCAATTCGCCGACATAGGTGATCCGCGTGACCCGGGTCGCGATCCCGGCGACACTGACGTCCCGGGAGTCGCGGAAGGCCCACGCCTCGCCGGAGACGTCGGCATCGGTCAATGCTGCCAGCACGTCGCGTGACCTCGGCCCCTGGAGACTGAGCAGGGCCTGCTCCTGGGTGACCTCGATGAGTTCGGTCCCGCCGAGGGCGGCGAAGTCCTCGCGTGCCCGCTGCAGCCAGGCGATGACCTCGCCACGCGTGTTGTCCGAGGAGATGACCAGGAAGTCGTCCTCGGCGACCTTGGTGATCGTCAGGTCGGCCTCGATCCCGCCCCACTCGTTGAGCCACTGGGTGTAGGTGATCCGCCCGGAAGACCCATCCACCCTCGCGGTCGACAATCGCTCGAGGAGCGCGCCGGCACCGGGCCCGGTCAGCCGCAGTTTGGTCATGAAGGACAGGTCGAACAGGCCCACTGCTTCCCGCACCGCCCGGTGCTCGGCCCCCCAGTGCTCGAACCACGGCTGCGGCCCCCACCCCGGCTCGGCGCTCGCCGTCTCCCCCGCCCCGGCGAACCACTCGGCGCCCTCCCAGCCCGAGACGTCCTTGAAGAAACCACCCTGCGCCACGAGCCGGTCATACACGGGCGAGACGTACACCCCACGGCAGGTGAACAACTGCTCGCCCGGCGGGTGCGCGGCATACGTCTTGCCCAAGGTCTCCGCGGTGCGCGCCTCGCGATGACGGGGATCGAGCTGCCAGTCCCGGAAGCGGTCCACGGTCCACCCGGTGACGTCGACACCCGGGTCACCGGTCGCGATCCAGTGCGCCATCACGCGGCCCCAACCACCCGAGGTGAGGATCCCGACGGAGTTCAGACCGGCGCAGACGAAGTAGCCCCTGATCCCCGGGGCCTCGCCGACGGCGGGCAGGTGGTCGGGCGTGAAGGACTCCGGGCCGCAGAAGAAGGTCCGGATGCCGACCGTGGTCGCCACCGGGACGCGCTCCAGGGTCGTCTCGACGAAGGGCGCCATCCGCTCCATGTCGAACGGGATCGAGGTGAACGACGCGTCGTCCGGGATGCCGTCGAGCTGCCACGCCGCGGCCTCGGGCTCGAAGATGCCGACCATCATCCCGCCGCCCTCCTCGCGGTAGTAGCCGAAGGAGCCCGGGTCCTCGAAGACCGGGTGGTCGGGCGTCAGACCGTCGATCGTGTCGGTGATCAGGTAGTAGTGCTCAGCCGCCTGGTTGGGGATGACGACGCCATTGCGTTCCCCGAGTTGGCGCGCCCACATGCCGGCGCAGTTGACGACGAACTCGCACTCGATGTCCCCCGCACTCGTCCGCACCCCGGTCGCGCGTTCCAGCACCGAGCCCTGGGTCGTGATGACCCGCTCGACGGTGACCCCCTCGAGGATGCGGACCCCGAGATTGCGAGCGCCCTTGGCGTAGGCCATCGTCAGGTCGACCGGATTGACGCGGCCGTCATCCGGCACCCAGAAGCCACCAACCAGGCCGTCCATCTGGGCGAACGGGAAGAGCTCGGCCATCTCCTTCGGCGACACCTCGTGCGACTCCAGCCCCATCCGCCGTTGGAAGATCGCGGCCCGCCGGTACTCCTCCATCCGGCTCTCGTCGAGCGCCTCCACCAGGCCACAGCGGCGGAACCCGGTCGACATCCCCGTCTCGGCCTCGAGGCGCGAGAACAGATCACGGGTGTACATCCGGATCTCGGTGCTCGTACTCGACGTGTTGCCGAACGCCGTCATGAGCCCGGCCGCGTGCCAGGTCGTGCCACTGGTCAGCCGATCGCGCTCCAGCACAACGACATCCGTGATGCCCTCATGCGCCAGGTGATAGGCGATCGACGTCCCGATCGCCCCTCCCCCGATGATGACGACGCGGGCTCGGCTGGGTAGGGTGGTTGAGGGTGCTGGCGCGGTCACGCAGACACCGTATGCCGTCCACTGCCCCATCTCCCGAAACTCACCAATAGTGCACTTTCGGTATGCCGCCCGCTCACGTTCGCGCTGCCGACTCCCGAGAGATCCGCGTAGTAGCGCAGCACGAGCACGGCACGTTGGGCCCGGGTGAGCGCATCGAGGCAACGCCAGAGGGCGTCGCGCTCGGCCTGGTCGGCCGCCAAGTCCGCGCCGACGGCATACCGATCGGCCGTGACAACGTCATGGGACGCGGTGGGGCCGGGTCGGTGTGACACCGACCCGGCCCCGAGTTTCCACCGGTATGCCGCGGGGCAGGGTCACCGCGACACACCGAGGCCTTCAGTAGGTGCGGAATCCGCGCCCGGTCTTGCGCCCGAGGTAGCCCGCCGTCACCAGGTGCTCGAGCAGCGGAGCCGGCGCATAGCCGGGCTCACGGAACTCGAGGTAGAGCTCCTTCTGGATTGCCAGGGACACGTCCAGTCCGACGACGTCGAGCAACTCGAAGGGACCCATCGGCAGACCACAACCGGTCTTCATCGCCGTGTCGATGTCGTCAGCGCTCGCGTAATTGGCCTCGAGCATCTTGATCGCGTCGTTGAGGTACGGGAAGAGCAGTGCGTTGACGATGAAGCCGCTGCGGTCGCCACAGGTGACGGCCACCTTGCCGACCGACGCACACAGGTTCTGGACGGTCGCCACGACGTCGGGCTCGGTCGCCACGGTGTGGACCACCTCTACCAGCTTCATGACCTGGGCCGGGTTGAAGAAGTGCATGCCGATGACGTCGCCGGGGCGGCTGGTCACCTTCGCACAGTCGATGATCGGCAGGCTGCTCGTGGTGGTGGCGAGGATCGCTCCCGGCTTGCAGATCTGGTCCAGGTCGCGGAAGAGCTCCTGCTTGATCGCCAGGTCCTCGGCGATCGCCTCGACCACGATGTCGACATCCCCGAGGACGGTGCGCTCGGTGGCGCCCATGATCCGGCCGTTGATCGCGTCGGCCTCCTCCTGGGTCAGGCGTCCGCGCTCGATCATCTTGGCCTGGGACTTGGCGATGGCGGAGAGGACCCCATCGACCTTGTCCTGGCCGCGCGCGACGAAGGTCACGGCATACCCGGCCTTGGCGAAGACCTCGACGATCCCAGTGGCCATCGTCCCCGAGCCGATGACGCCCACGGACTCGATGGTGCGAACCTCGACGCCGGCGCGGGTTCCCTCGGCGGGGGTCTGCGCGTCGGCGACGACCTCGGGCGAGCCGGCCGCGGCATACGTGTAGAACCCGCGCCCGCTCTTGCGACCCTTGAGGCCGGCGCTGACCATCTGCTTGATGATCGGGCTCGGGGCGTGCAGGCGGTCACGGCCCTGCTTGTACATCGTGTCGAGGATCTCGTATGCCGTGTCGAGGCCGATGAGGTCGAGCAGCGCGAGCGGGCCCATCGGGTAGCCGCAGCCGAAGCGCATCGAAGCGTCGATGTCCTCGCGGGTCGCGTACTTCGACTCGTACATCGCCACGGCGTGGTTGAGGTACCCGAAGAGCAGGGCATTGGCGATGAAGCCGGCCTTGTCGCCGACGATGACCGGCTTCTTGCCGAGCCGCTCGGCGAGCGCCTTGACGTCCTCGAACACGTCGTCGGCCGTGATGACCGTGCGGATGACCTCCACGAACTGCAGGACGGGTGCCGGGTTGAAGAAGTGCATGCCGACGACACGCTTGGGGTTGCTCGTCGCGACGGCGATCTCGGTGACGGGGAGTGAGGAGGTGTTGGTCGCCAGGATGGCATCGGGGGCGACGATGGTGTCGAGCCTGCCGAAGAGCTCCTTCTTGAGGTGCAGGTGCTCGGGCACTGCCTCGACGACGAGTTGGCAGTCGGCGAAATCGCCCATGTCCGTGGTGTAGGTGACTCGTGCGTGGAGTGCGTCGTGGTCCTCCTGGGTGATCTTGGCGCGGTCGAGCGCGCGGCCGGTGGACTTGGCGAGCACGCCCTTGCCACGCTCGACCGCAGCGTCGTCCACCTCCATCGCGACGACGTCGATCCCGTTGCGGGCGAACACTTCCACGATGCCGACACCCATGGTGCCGAGGCCGATCACGCCGACCTTGGTGAACTCACGACTCATGGGCTCGATCCTCCCAGAGCGGGTATGCCGTGCCGACCCCCCTCGGGCGTGACCCTCCCCACGCCGGGCGCGGCGAATCCCTTGCGTCCGGCGGGTTGACGCCATGGCAACCACAATGCCGGACACAAGGCAGAGGAGGAGTCGCCTAGGCTGGGTCGTCGTGCGAGTGGTGATTGCGACGTGCAGCGTCGACTACGACGGCCGACTGACCGCCCACCTGCCGCTGGCGAGCCGCCTGCTCATGGTCAAGGCCGACGGCTCGGTGCTCATCCACTCCGACGGCGGGTCCTACAAGCCGCTCAACTGGATGTCCCCGCCGTGCTCGATGGCCGAGGTGGCGCCCGACGAGACCGAGGTCGCCGACGGGGTCACGGCGGTGTGGGTGGTCCAGCACGCCAAGTCCGAGGACCGGCTGCGGATTCGCCTGCACGAGGTGCTCAGCGACACCGCGCACGACCTCGGCGTCGACCCGGGCCTGGTCAAGGACGGCGTCGAGGCGCACCTGCAGAAGCTGCTCGCCGAACACATTCACACTCTTGGGGACGGTTGGACCCTCACCCGGCGGGAGTTCATGACGCCCATCGGCCCGGTCGACATCTTGTGCAAGGACTCGGCCGGGCGCACCGTGGCGATCGAGATCAAGCGTCGCGGCGAGATCGACGGTGTCGAACAACTCACCCGCTATCTCGAGCTGATGAACCGTGATCCGCACCTGGCGCCCGTCACCGGTGTCTTCGCCGCCCAGGTGATCAAGCCGCAGGCCCGCACCCTCGCCGAGGATCGCGGCATCCGGTGCGTGGTGCTCGACTACGACGAGCTCAAGGGCATCGACAACAGCGAGCACCGTCTCTTCTGAAAGTACGCAGTCACTGCAGAAGCGTGCCCACCATCGAGACCAGCGCGATCGTGGGGAGGAAGACCAGGGCGGCCAGCAGGCCCATCCCCCACGGGCGAGCTCGCCCGCCGAGGAGCAGGAGAACCGTGCCGCCCACGACGCAGGCAATCACGGCGACCCACCAGAGTTGGAGGACGAACCCCACGAGGAGGCCCAGCGCCCCCACGGTGCTCGCCACCACGCTCGACGAACCGTGGGGAGGACTCCGCCGCTGCGACCGCTCGGTCATCGCCCCAGACCCGATAGGGCCACTGCGAGGGTTCCGAGAAGCAGGATCGCCGTGATCGCGACGAGGACCGCACCGGCCACTCCGAACAGGGCACCGGGCCACCATCGGCGGGCGACCAGCCCGCCCAACACAACCACAGCGACCAGCAGCAGAAACGCCTTCATCGGTCCCGTGCCACCGGGGAGTCCGAAGACAGCAGCGACGGCGCCCCCGAGAAGCACGGGCACCAGCCAGGTCCCCACCGCGGCCGCGCGCCCGTCCGCCTCAGTCGCGGTCAACGGATCGCGACTCCTCACAAGAACTCCTTGCTCGCCGACCCGGGCCAGGTGAGCACGCGCCACCCCTCGTCGCCGCCTTCGACCCGCGCCGGCACGGCATTCGGGATGAACTGAAGGTAGGCCAGATCGTCGCGCACGTTGTGCGACAGGTGCGGCACGACGAGGGACATGATCGCGCCGTGCGTGAAGACGAGCACCTGCTCACCGCGATGCTGATCGGCGATCGTCTCGAGGGCATCACGGAAGCGATCGATGACCTCGCGACCGGATTCGGCCCCAGGGATCCGCGCGTCGAGATCGCCGGCGTGCCACGCGGCATACACCTCCCGCGTCAGGGGATCGGACCATGGTTGACCGGCCCGCTCCCCCACGCGGATCTCGACGAGCCCGTCGAGCGTCCGGTGACCGATGTCGAGGACCTCCGCGGCCAGGCGTCCGGACTCCAGCGCCCGCTGCATCGGCGATGAGTACACCATGGCGAGCTTCTGGTCGGCGATCTCGTGCGCGCACTCGGTGACCTGCATCTGGCCCGTCTGGCTGAGCCGCCCGCCCTCGTCACTCATGACGCGGCGGTCACCGTCGTACTCCGCGTCGCCGTGGCGGGCGATGAAGAGGGTCGCAGGACAGTGCAGCATGCACCGATCGTATGCCGCGCACCCCGGGCCTACGTCAGACCGTGGGCCTCGCGGATGACGTCGACGAAGCGGCTCATGATGTCGTTGAGCCCGAAGTCCTTGGGTGTGAAGACCTCGGCGACGCCCAGAGCCTTCAGGGCCCGGGCGTCGGAGTCCGGGATGATTCCGCCGACGATGACCGGGACGTCGTCGATGCCTTCGGCCCGCAACCGATCGAGCACCTCGGGGACGAGCTCCATGTGCGAGCCGGAGAGGATCGAGATGCCGACCAGGTGCACGTCCTCGGCGACGGCCGCGGAGACGATCTGCTCCGGCGTGAGCCGAATACCTTGGTAGATCACTTCGAAACCCGCGTCCCGGGCTCGCACGGCGATCTGCTCGGCACCATTGCTGTGCCCGTCCAGCCCCGGCTTTCCGACGAGCAGGCGCAACTTCTCACCGAGTTCCTCACCCGTGGCGCGCACTCGGTCGCGCACTGCCGACAGCTCGCTGCCCGCGGGCCCGGTGGTGAGACCGACCGTGCCCGAAACTCCTGTGGGAGCTCGGTATTCGCCGAACACCTCGCGCAGCGCGGCGGACCACTCACCAGTGGTCACCTCGGCGCGCGCACATTCCAGCGAGGCGGCCATCAGGTTGGTGTCCGAGGCGGCGTCCGCCTTGAGACGGGCCAGCGCGGCCGCCGCACGATCACGCCGGGCGGGGTCGGCGTCGCGCTCGTCCCGCCACCGCCGCACCGCCTCGGCGGCTGCCTTCTCGACGCCTGCGTCGACGGTCTGTATCGCGGTGTCGAGGTCGGCGGTGAGCGGGTTGGGCTCGGTGGTCTCGAACCTGTTGACGCCGACGACGATGTCCTCGCCGGCCTCGATGCGCTGTCGGCGCAAGGCGTGCGAGGCGACGAGGGCGGACTTCATGTAGCCGCTCTCGACGGCGGGGACCGCGCCGCCCATGGCCTCGATCCTGGCCATCTCCTCCCGGGCACCGGCCACGAGCTCCTCGACCTTGGCCGCGACGACGACCGACCCGGTGAAGAGGTCGTCGTACTCGAGCAGGTCGGACTCGAAGGCGAGCACTTGCTGCAGGCGCAGGCTCCATTGCTGGTCCCACGGGCGCGGCAGCCCGAGCGCCTCGTTCCACGCGGGCAGCTGGACCGCCCGAGCCCGCGCATCCTTGGAGAGGGTGACGGCCAGCATCTCGAGGACGATCCGCTGGACGTTGTTCTCCGGCTGCGCCTCGGTGAGGCCGAGCGAGTTGACCTGCACGCCATACCGGAAGCGACGCTGCTTGGCGTCCGTCACGGCATACCGCTCCTGCGTGAGCTCGTCCCACAACTGGACGAAGGCCCGCATCTTGCACATCTCCTCGACGAAGCGCACGCCGGCGTTGACGAAGAAGGAAATCCGGGCGACGACCTCACCGAAGCGCTCGGCCGGCACCTGGCCCGAGTCGCGCACCGCGTCGAGCACCGCGATCGCCGTCGACATCGCGAAGGCGATCTCCTGAACCGGCGTGGCGCCGGCCTCCTGGAGGTGGTAACTGCAGATGTTGAGCGGGTTCCACTTCGGGATCTCGTTCACCGTGTAGGCGATCATGTCGGTCGTCAGCCGCATCGAGGGGCCGGGCGCGAAGACGTAGGTTCCGCGCGAGAGGTATTCCTTGATGATGTCGTTCTGCGTCGTCCCGGCGAGGTCCGCGATGTCGGCGCCCTGCTCCTCGGCGGCGACCTGATACATCGCGAGCAGCCACATCGCGGTCGCGTTGATCGTCATCGAGGTGTTCATCTGGGCCAGCGGGATCTGGTCGAAGAGGGCCCGCATGTCACCGATGTGCGAGATCGGCACCCCGACCTTGCCGACCTCGCCGCGCGCGAGGACGTGGTCCGGGTCGTAGCCGGTCTGGGTCGGCAGGTCGAAAGCGACCGAGAGGCCGGTCTGGCCCTTGTCGAGGTTGCGGCGGTAGAGCGCGTTGCTCGCCGCGGCGCTGGAGTGCCCGGCATACGTCCTCATCACCCAGGGGCGGTCACGCTCCGGGCGTGCGGGAGCGGCAGGAGAATCCGACATGGGACTGAACGTACCCGCGGGTCACCGTCGGCGGACAGGTCCACCGGCGGTGAGAGTGCCCACATCGGGACAGATCTCGCACCCGACCACAAGCATGGGTGGTGTCGGCTGCGAGTTGAGTTCCGGGAGGGACAGATCTCGCACCCGACCACAAGCATGGGTGGTGTCGGCTGCGAGTTGAGTTCCGGTCAGGCGGTGGCGGGCTCGCTCACCAAGCCGAGGTGATCGGACTCGAGCGCTTGGAGCAGGCGGCCCAGACGCACCCGGCGAAGGAGCCGACGGGTGCGGGCGTCGGCGGCGACGATCGTGAGGGGGCGCCCGCGCCGGTGGGCCCGACGCTGGAGTTCGACGAGCAGCCCGAGACCCGTGGCGTCGAGCACGGTGCACGCGCCGAGGTCGAGTCGGATGGGCGTGTCGCCGCTGTCGATCAGGATGTGGAGGTCGCGACGCGCATCGGGCGTGGCCGCGACATCCAAGTGGCCCGACAGCGCAAGCATCGTGGTGTGGGCCTCCGCCTCACTCCGAATGACCAGTCCCTGACCCCGCATGTCGCCCCCTTGCGCCCGATGGTGAACCCAGTGTGACTCGTGTTACACCTCAATGACGTGCTGAACACGTCCGGATGTTTCACACAGTTGGTCAAGAAACGGTCAAGGCTGCAAGGGTGGGAGCCATGGTCAACCTCACGCGCATCTACACCCGGACCGGCGACGACGGCACCACCGGGCTCGGCGACTTCGGGAGGACACGCAAGACCGACGCACGACTCGCCGCCTATGCCGATGTCAACGAGGCGAACGCGACGATCGGCGTTGCTGTGGCGGCTGGTGGGCTCGGCGATGACGTGGTTGCAGTGCTCCGACGTGTGCAGAACGACCTCTTCGACGTCGGCGCCGACCTCTCGACGCCGCTCAAGGAGACCTATGAGTACGAACCACTGCGGGTCAAGGCAGAGTGGATCGACGAACTCGAGGCGGACTGCGACACCTTCAACGACCAGCTCGAGAAGCTGCGCTCGTTCATTCTTCCCGGCGGCACCGTGGGCAGCGCCCACCTGCACGTTGCCACGACCGTCGTCCGCCGCGCCGAGCGCTCGACCTGGCGGGCCATTGAGACCCACGGGACCGAGCCGGGCGACGCCAAGGGTGAGGGCGGTGTCAACGCGGTGTGTGCGGCATACCTCAACCGGCTCTCGGATCTGTTGTTCATCCTTGCCCGGGTGGCCAACCTCGACGCCGGCGGAGATGTCCTGTGGCAGCCCGGCGGTGGCCGTGTCGCTGACCCGAGGACCAAGAAGACACCTTCTGCGTGACGCAGAAATTCGCCGGTCGCACGGTATTAACCGGACGCAAAGACATCTTCTGCGTCACGCAGAAGATGACTGTCAGGCCACGTTGACGTTGAACCCCGGCGGACTGCTCTCGTGCCACGCCCGGACGGCGGTGTAGCTCGGCGGCGAGAGCGCAAGTTCGGTCTGATGACGGCCGGTGTCGACCATGACCGCCCCCGGTATGCCGGGGATGTCGACATCGACAGGGGTCGGGGCGCCCAGGTCGAGGTCGTGGCGGGCCCAAGAGCGCTCTGACCGCATCCGAGGTCCGACCACGGAGAACCACTCGAATTGATCCCCCCGCAGGCGAATCAGACCCAGGCGCCAGCGAGGGTCGGCAGGGGTGCGGATCGCCCCGAGGATGAGGTCATGGCCGCGCGCGATGACTTTGCGACGCAGCCAGATGAAGGCCAGCGTCAGGACGATCAAGGCCAGGAGGGCGGCAAGGATCAGCTCTGCTGTCGTGAGAGCCGTCATCACCACCTGCGGCCCTCGACCTCAGGCGCCCAGTTTGGACGCGTCGACGTCCTCGGCCACGATCGTCACGACGTCCTTGTTGACCGACAGGAAGCCGTTGTCGATGACTGCGGTGCCCACGGTCCCGTCGTGGTGGATGCGCACCTCGCCCTGGACCAGGACGGCCAAGATGGGTTGGTGGCCGGGCAGGATGCCCAGGTCACCGTCGATGGACCGGGCCGAGACCTGGTTGGCGGGCCCCTCCCAGACCTTGCGGTCCGCGGCGACGAGTTCGACCTGCAACGTGCTCACGAGGATTGCCTCCGAAGGGATGGGTGCTTGACTGCAGTGTATGCCGCCGGGCCGGCCCCCTCAGCAGGGAGCCGGCCCGGCGCTGACATCACAGGTTCTTCTGGATCTCCGCCCACTGGCGCTCGACGTCGTCGAGACCACCGCACATGAAGAAGGCCTGCTCACCGACGTGGTCGTAGTCCCCATCGGCGATCTTGGTGAAGGCCTCGATCGTGTCGGCCAGCGGAACCGTCGAGCCCTCGATGCCGGTGAACTGCTTGGCGACGTAGGTGTTCTGCGACAGGAATCGCTGGATGCGACGAGCGCGGTTGACGAGGATCTTGTCCTCCTCGGAGAGCTCGTCGATACCGAGGATGGCGATGATGTCCTGCAGTTCCTTGTTGCGCTGCAGGATCGACTTCACGCGCACTGCGGTGTCGTAGTGCTCGGACGTGATGTAGCGACGGTCCAGGATCCGCGACGTCGAGGTCAGCGGGTCCACGGCCGGGTAGATACCGAGCGAGGCGATCTCACGGGAGAGCTCGGTCGTGGCGTCGAGGTGGGCGAAGGTCGTCGCCGGAGCCGGGTCGGTGTAGTCGTCGGCCGGCACGTAGATCGCCTGCATCGAGGTGATCGAGTGACCACGCGTGGAGGTGATGCGCTCCTGGAGCACACCCATCTCGTCGGCGAGGGTGGGCTGGTAACCCACAGCGGACGGCATACGACCAAGGAGGGTCGACACCTCGGAACCGGCCTGGGTGAACCGGAAGATGTTGTCGATGAAGAGGAGCACGTCCTGCTTCTGGACGTCACGGAAGTACTCCGCCATCGTCAGCGCCGAGAGGGCCACGCGCAGACGCGTGCCCGGCGGCTCGTCCATCTGGCCGAAGACGAGCGAGGTCTGGCCGAGAACGCCGGCCTCCTCCATCTCGACCATGAGGTCGTTGCCCTCACGGGTGCGCTCACCAACACCGGCGAAAACCGACACACCACCGTGGTCGCGGGCCACACGGGCGATCATCTCCTGGATGAGCACCGTCTTGCCGACCCCGGCGCCACCGAAGAGGCCGATCTTGCCACCCTGGACGTAGGGGGTGAGCAGGTCGATGACCTTGATGCCGGTCTCGAACATGACCGTCTTGGACTCGAGCTGGTCGAAGGCCGGGGCCTTGCGGTGGATGCCCCAGCGCTCGGTGATGTCGAGGGTCTCGCCCTCCTCGAGGTTGAGGCAGACACCGGTCGTGTTGAAGACGTGACCGAGGGTCACGTCACCCACGGGGACCATGATCGGGTCGCCGGTGTCCTGGACGGCCGTGCCGCGGACCAGGCCGTCGGTGGGCTGCAAGGAGATGGCGCGGACCATGTTGTCGCCGATGTGTTGGGCCACCTCGAGGTTGAGGACCTTGGTGCCCTCGCTCCCATCGGTGTTCTGGACCTCGGCGGTCAGCAGGTTGTAGAGGTCCGGCATCGCGTCGACAGGGAACTCGACGTCGACGACCGGGCCGATGATGCGGGAGATGCGACCGACGCCGCCGGCCTTGGTCTCCGTGGTCTCGGTGACAGTGGCAGTCATGTTCTGATTCCTCACTTGCTCTCGGCAAGGGCGCTGGCGCCGCCGACGATTTCGCTGATCTCTTGGGTGATCTCGGCCTGACGGGCCTGGTTGGCCAGTCGGGTGTACTTCCTGATGAGCTCCTCGGCGTTGTCCGTCGCCGACTTCATCGCCCGCTGGCGGGCGGCGAGCTCGGACGCGGCGGCCTGGAGCAGGCAGTTGAACAGTCGGGCATTGACGTACTTGGGCAGCAGCGCGTCGAGCACGCCCTCGGCGCTGGGCTCGAAGGAGTACAGCGGGAGGACGTCCTCCTTGGCCGGCTTCTCCTCGCCCTCGACGACCTCGAGCGGCAGCAGGCGGATGACCTGCGGCTCCTGGGTCACCATCGACACGAAGCGCGTGTAGACCACGTGCACCTCGTCGATGGAGTCAGGGTCCGGGTCGGTGAAGTCGGCGACGATCTTCTCACCGATCTCACGCGCGTTCTCGAAGGTCGGCTTCTCGGTGAACCCGGTCCACTCCGCGACGAAGTCGAGGCGGCGGAAGGTGTAGAAGTTCACCGCGCGGCGCCCGACCAAGTAGGCCCTGACCTCCTTGCCCTCTTCGACGAGTCGGGCGACGAGGCGCTCGCTCTCCTTGAGGACGTTGGAGTTGTAGCCACCGGCGAGGCCGCGGTCGGCCGCGATGATCAGGACGGCCGCCTGCTTCACGTCCTCCTTCTCCGAGGTCAGCGGGTGATCCTCGTTGGAGAAGGTGGCGACCGCCGAGACGGCCCGGGTGAGCGCCCGCGCGTACGGGGTCGACTCACGGACGGCCTGCTGCGCCTTGACGACGCGCGAGGCCGCCATGAGCTCCATGGCGCGGGTGATCTTCTTCGTCGCGCTGACGGAGCGGATGCGCTGCCGGTACTCCCGGATCTGCGCTCCCATACTGTTCCGCCTTCCTGTCTCTGCTTCGGTATGCCGTGGGGCTGGGTGGGGGTGCCGCGGGCCCCGGGTGGGGGCCCGCGGCATACGACTCAGCGCTTCTGGCGGACGATCTGCTCCTGGTCGGAGTCCAGTGCCTTGTCAGCGGCACCTTCCTCCGCCTCGTTACCGGCCACGAGGCCGTCGTTGCCCACGCTGTCGAAGCCCTTCTTGAAGTCGTCGATGAGGGCCTTGAGGGCCTCTTCGGTCGACTCCTCGAACTTGCCGGTCTCCCGGATGGCACCGAGCAGGTCGGACTTGGTGCGCCGCAGGTGGTCGAGGAACTCGGTCTCGAAGCGCTGGACGTCCTCGACAGGAACGGAGTCGAGCTGGCCGGTGGTCCCAGCCCAGATCGAGACGACCTGCTCCTCGACGGGCAGCGGGCTGGCCTGCTTCTGCTTGAGCAACTCGACGAGGCGGGCGCCACGGGCAAGCTGGGCCTTGGAGGCCGGGTCGAGGTCCGAGGCGAACATGGCGAAGGCCTCGAGGGCGCGGTACTGGGCAAGGTCGAGCTTGAGTCGACCGGAGACCTGCTTCATCGCCTTGATCTGCGCGGCACCGCCGACTCGGGACACCGAGACACCCACGTCGATGGCCGGGCGGACGTTGGAGTTGAACAGGTCGGCCTGGAGGTAGATCTGGCCGTCGGTGATGGAGATGACATTGGTCGGGATGTAGGCCGAGACGTCACCGGCCTTGGTCTCGATGATCGGCAGGCCGGTCATCGAGCCGTGACCGAGGTCGTCGGACAGCTTCGCGCAACGCTCGAGCAGCCGGCTGTGCAGGTAGAACACGTCACCGGGGTAGGCTTCGCGACCCGGCGGGCGGCGCAGCAGCAGCGACACGGCGCGATAGGCCTCAGCCTGCTTGGACAGGTCGTCGAAGACGATGAGGACGTGCTTGCCCTGGTACATCCAGTGCTGACCGATGGCGCTGCCGGTGTAGGGGGCGAGGTATTTGAAGCCCGCGGAGTCGGAGGCTGGGGCAGCGACGATGGTGGTGTACTCCATCGCGCCGGCGTCCTCGAGCGTGCCCTTGACGGATGCGATCGTCGAGCCCTTCTGACCGATCGCGACGTAGATGCAGCGAACCTGCTTGTCCGGGTCGCCGGTCTCCCAGAACTCCTTCTGGTTGATGATCGTGTCGACCGCGACCGTGGTCTTGCCGGTCTGGCGGTCACCGATGATGAGCTGGCGCTGGCCGCGCCCGATGGGGGTCATGGCGTCGACGGCCTTGAGGCCGGTCTGCAGCGGCTCGTGCACCGACTTGCGCTGGACGACGTTCGGGGCCTGCAGTTCGAGCGCGCGCTGGCCTTCGGACGTGATGTCGCCCATGCCATCGATCGGGTTCCCGAGCGGGTCGACCACGCGACCGAGGAAGTTGTCCCCGACGGGAACTGAGAGGACCTCTCCCGTGCGCTTGACCTCCTGGCCCTCCTCGATCTTGGAGAAGTCACCGAGGATGACGACGCCGATCTCGTGGACGTCGAGGTTCAGCGCGATGCCCAGCGTGCCGTCCTCGAACTGGAGCAACTCATTGGTCATGCACGAGGGCAGCCCCTCGACGTGGGCGATCCCGTCGCCGGCGTCGGTGACGCGGCCGACCTCTTCGCGGGAAGCGGCGCCCGGCTCGTAGGAGCGGACGTAGCCGTCCAGGGCGTCCCGGATCTCCTCGGGACGGATCGAGAGCTCCGTCATGTGTCTTCTTCTCCTGTTTCGCTCGGTCCGCGGTCGGGCCGAAGTCTCTGGTCGGTGGTGCTTGGGAAAGGCTGTGGTCAGTTGCCGGTCACGTGTCGGCGGGCCTGGTCGATGCGAGCGCTGATGGTGCCGTCCATGACCTCGTCGCCGACCTGGACGCGGATGCCGCCGAGGACGTGAGGGTCGACGACGGTCTGCAGCGAGACAGACTTGCCGTACATCGTCTCCAGCTGGGTGCGCAGTCGGGCCGCCTGCTGCTCGGTGAGCGCGGAGGCCACCGTCACCAGGGCGGTGAGCTCGTCGCGCCGCTTCGCGGCGAGGTCGAGGTATGCCGCGAGCACCCGGTCGAGCCGACGGCCGCGGGGAACCCGCACGGCCTGCTGGGCGAGCCGGACCGTTTCTGGGTGCGCCTTGCCCTCGAGGAGCGTCGCCACGACGCCCGCCTTGCCCTCGCCGTCGGTGTTCCGGCTGGAGAGGGTGTCCCGCAAGGCGGTGTCACCGGCGACGATCCGCTCGAAGCGGAAGAGCTGGTCCTCGACGTCATCGATCCGACCCTCGGCCTCGGCGCGGGCGAGCAGGCTCGACACGGCGGTGGACTCGAGGGTGTCGCTGAAGTCGCGCTCGTCAGCCCAGCGCTGCTCGGCGGCGAGGGCGACGAGCCCGATGGCCCCGTCGCCGACCTTGCCGCCGAAGAGGCGCTCGGCCAGGGCCCGCTTGGCGGCGGGCTCACCCGAGGGGTCGGCCAGAGCCCGGCGCAGCGAGGCGTTGCCGTCGACGACCGACGTGATCGCGAACAGGTCCTCGGCCAGGCCCGAGCGGTCGACACCACCGGACAGGGCGGCGTCGAAGGCCTCCTGCACCGTGGCGGCGGCGCCGCGCGACGATCCACGCATCAGGCGTCCTGACCCGACTCCGCGGCGGAGCCGACCTTCTCGCGCTTGACGTCGCCGGCCTCGAGCTCGGCGAGGAAGCGGTCGACGATGCCCTTCTGGCGGACCTCGTCGTCCAGGCTCTCGCCGACGATCTTGCTCGCCAGGGATGTCGACAGGGTGCCGACCTCCTGGCGGAGCTGGACGACTGCCTGCTGACGCTCGGCGTCGATCTGGCGCTTGGCCGACTCGGTGATGCGCGAGGCCTCGGCCTGGGCCTGGCCACGCATCTCCGAGACGATCGACGCACCCTGCTCGCGAGCGTCCTCACGGATCTTGTTCGCCTCGGTGCGAGCGTCCTTGAGCTGGGCTTGGTACTGCTCCAGGGCGGCCTGCGCCTGCGCCTGGGCCTCCTCGGCCTGCTTCATGCCGCCCTCGATGGCGGCCGCACGCTGCTCGTAGAGCTCCTCCATCTTCGGGACGACCTTGGTCTTGTAGATCCAGTAGAGGATCCCGAAGGCCACGAGCCCGACGATGATCTCCGCGGGGTGCGGCAGGAGCGGCAGGGCCTCGGGCCACCCGGGCCCGGCCTCACCGGCGGTTGTGACGGATGCGAGGAACACGTCGCTTCCCTATCTGTTGCGTAAGACGATTGGGGTCGAGTGCTGCGCGATGCGCAGCAGACTCAGAAGACGAACGCGAAGACCAGACCCAGGATGGCGAGCGCCTCGGTGAGCGCCATGCCGGTGAAGGCGATGGTCTGGAGCATGCCGCGGGCCTCGGGCTGACGCGCGACACCGTTGATGTAGGCGGCGAAGATCAGACCCACACCGATACCGGGGCCGATGGCGGCGAGACCGTAGCCGAGGTACGTGATGTTCCCAGTCATTTCCTTGTTTCCTTTCGGTGGCACCTACCGGTCGGAGGTGTCAGGCGGTTCTTCAGTTGGATGGTGCAGATGCGGCCCGAGTCACTGGCCGCGGGCTGTGGATCAGTGGTGCTCGCTCACCGCGTCGGAGATGTAGAGCGCGGAGAGCAGGGTGAAGATGAAGGCCTGGAGGAACTCCACGAGGAGCTCGAAGAAGGTCATCAGGATGGAGAAGGCGAAGGCCGCGACGCCGGCCAGCTTGAGGCCGAGGCCACCGTGGACCAAGAGGTACTCGCCGCCCAAGATGAAGACGAGCAACATCATGTGGCCGGCCATCATGTTGCCGAAGAGCCGCAGCGCGAGGGTGAGCGGCCGGATGAAGAAGTACGTGATGAACTCGAGCACGAACATGATGGGCCGCAGCCACAGCGGCAGGCCGGGTGGCACCAGGGACTTCAGGTAGCCGATGACGCCGTGCTTACGCTTGAGCGCGACCGCGTGGTACGTGATGTAGACGATCGCCGTCAGCACGATGGGGAAGGCGATCCGGCTCATCGTGGGGTACTGGACGAACGGGAAGATGCCCATCAGGTTGTTGAACAGGATCATCGTGAAGATGGTGAACAGCATCGGGAGGAAGGGCTTGAAGTCCTTGGCGCCGATGATGTCGCGCGCGATGGTGTTGCGGACGAAGTCGTAGCCCTGCTCGGCGACCCATTGCCGCTTGCTCGGCACGAGCGACAGGCGCCCGGCGACGGTCATGTAGAACCAGCCAAGGATCGCCACGGAGATCAGCAGGACGACCGCCGGGCGCGTGAGCGCCCAGTTGCTGTCGCCGCCGATGACAGGCCAGAAGAAGTCACCAACGGACGGAGCCTCGAAGCTCCCGCCGTCACCGGACGTCACGAGTGCTCCGACGGTCTGGGCGGACAACACGCTCAGGCTCACAGCCTCTCCTCACAGCGGACACGGGCGGGGGTCAGGTCCTGCCCGGGAATCGACACGTACGCTACCCGACCGGATCGGGTCCTCGCGACGCCGGGGAAGGTCATGAGCCCTCTCCCGGTCGGATCGCGGATTCGTCATAGACCGGGATCCGCGCCGTGCGCATCGCGCGCATGGCGAAGACCTGCCAGACGATGGTCACCACGAGGGCCGCGACCCCCAACGCCTTTCCATGGATCCAGTCCCGACCGTGGAAGGCGATGAGGAAGAGCAGCAGCCCGATGACCTGCCCCAGGTAGACCGTCATGGCGACCGCGAAGAAGGCGTGCGGGCTCGCGCTGCGCACCAACCGGCTCATGAGGAACATCCCCGAGGCGAAGAAGAGGAGCGCGACCGCCCAGCCCAAGCCGGCGGACCGCGCTCCCTTGACCCCATCGGTGACGGCGAAGAGGACGACCGGGACCAAGCCCACGAGCGCCGACGGCAGCACGGCCGAACGCAGCATGTGCGCGAAGGGCGCACCGGCATGCGAGCTCGTCGTCGAGGTCATCGAGGCCTTCTCGTGGCGGGTCAGGAAGCGCCCGTCAGGGCGCTTGTGAAAGTTATCACAAGCAGCTCGATGAGGCCACTCGGCAGGACCGGCGGGAGCTCATGACGACATCGGTTCGCGGCCACCCACCGTGGCTCGCGGCAGCCAGAAGGTGAGGACGCCGGCAGCCACGCTCATGACGAGGAAAAGGGCGGACGCCGGCAACGGTGGGAGGAAGACGAAGGACACCGAGCCGAAGGCGGCGACGGCTGCCCAGAACCAGAGCAGCAGGACGGCGCGTCGGTGCCCATGTCCCCACATGAGCATCCGGTGATGAAGGTGCTGGGCGTCCGGCTTGAAGGGGCTCTGCCCGCGACGCGTCCGGCGGATCACGGCGAGCACGACATCGAGCACCGGCAGCAGCAGGATCGATATCGGCACCAGGAGCGGCAGCACCAGCGCGGCCGTCGGGTTGGCCGAGACCTGAGCGCCCGTCGGGGTCCCGGTGATGGAGATCATCGCCGCGGCCAGCAGCAACCCGAGAAGCAGGGCACCGCTGTCCCCCATGAAGATTCGCGCCGGATGAAAGTTGTGTGGGATGAATCCCAGACACACGCCGACCAGGGCGGCAGCGATGAAGGCGGCCGAGGTGAAGACGTTCGGCGGACTGTAGCTGCGCGCGATGAGGTAGGCGTAGACGAAGAACGACAGGGCCGCGATGCCGACGATGCCGGTCGCGAGTCCGTCGAGTCCGTCGACGAAGTTGACGGCGTTGGTCGCCAGGATGACGAAGAAGATCGTGAGCATGACCAGCAACGGTGCGGGCAGCACGAGGGTCTCGCCGAGCGGCAACGAGAAGAGTTGCACCCCCTTGAAGGCCATGATCCCAGCCGCGAGCAGTTGGCCGGCAAGTTTGAGCAGCCAGTCGAGTTCGTGGACGTCGTCGATGGCGCCGACCAGGCAGACGATGACCGCGCCGAAGAGCACCCCGGTCAACTCCGGTCCCTCGAACATCTGCTTGCTGAACGGCAGGACCGACGCCACCAAGGTGGCCGCGCCGAAGCCGAGCAGCATGGCCACGCCCCCCAGACGCGGGATCGGCACCGAGTGCACGTCACGATCGCGCACCGGCGTGAAGGCCCGCAGACGGACGGCGAGGGATCGCAGGAGCGGTGTCGCGGCATACGTGACGACGGCGGCAATCACCACGATGAAGAGGTACTCGCGCACGGCAGCCCAGCCCCTCCTCTCCCGTGATCAGACCCGACGAACGCCGACCGCGTCGTCGTCAGCGAGGGTATGCCGGGAAGCGGGTCACGAGGTCGGTCACTTCGGCCCGGACGGCCTTGCTGACGGCGTGGTCCGGGTCGGCGTCGCCCTCGGTGACCGCGCGCGCGATGAGGTCGGCGATGGTCCGCATTTCGGCCTCACCCATGCCTTGGGTGGTGACGCACGGCGTGCCCACCCGGATGCCCGAGGCGATGTTGGGCTTCTGCGGGTCGAAGGGAATGGCGTTCTTGTTCAACGTGATCCCTGCCGCGTCACAACGGGCTTCGGCATCGACACCCGTGACGAGCACCGGCTGCAGGTCGTGCAGCGACAGATGGGTATCGGTGCCACCGGTCGTCGGGCGAATGCCCCGCTCCCCCAATGCCTCGGCCAGGACCTTGGCGTTGGCGATGACCTGCGTGGCGTAGGCCTGGTACTCCGGGGTCGCGCACTCCTTGAAGTTGACCGCCTTGGCCGCGATGGTGTGCATCTGCGGACCGCCCTGCATCATCGGGAAGACCGCCTTGTCGATGGCAGCCTTGTGCTCCTCCTTGCAGACGATCGCTCCCGAGCGCGGGCCGCGCAACACCTTGTGGGTCGTGAAGGAGACGACGTCGGCGAAGGGGACCGGGCTCGGGATCGCCTTGCCGGCGACCAGACCGATGAAGTGCGCGGCGTCCACCCAGAAGATCGCGCCGATTTCGTCGGCCAGGTTGCGGAAGAACTCGAAGTCGATCAGCCGCGGGATCGCCGAGCCGCCGGCGAGGATCACCTTGGGCCGGTGCTCCTTGGCCAGCGCGGCGACCTGGTCGTAGTCGATGTCCTCGGTGTCCTTGTCAACGCCGTAGTGCACCGCGTTGAACCATTTGCCCGAGAAGGACACCTTGGTGCCGTGGGTGAGGTGACCCCCGTGCGGCAGGCTCATCGCGAGGATCGTGTCGCCGGGGCTCATGAAGGCGCCGTAGACCGCCTGGTTGGCGCTGGCACCCGAGTGCGGCTGGACGTTGGCGTGGTCGGCGTCGAAGAGCGACTTGCACCGCTCGATCGCCAGGGTCTCGGCCTTGTCGACCTCGACGCAGCCGCCGTAGTAACGCCGTCCCGGGTACCCCTCGGCGTACTTGTTCGAGAGGGTCGACCCCAGGGCCGTCAGGACCTCAGGGCTCGACATGTTCTCGGAGGCGATGAGTTGAAGACCCCCGCGCAGCCGCTCGAGCTCACCGACGAGGACCGCGGCGATCTCGGGATCGAAGGCGTCCAGGGCGCCGAAGTCAGAGCCGTAGAAGGTGTCGCTCATCGCTGGGTGTCCTCCGCAGTGGGGTCGGGGTGGGGCTCGCCGGGCAACTCTAGGGCGTCGGTCTGGCGGTCGGTGGTCACGCGCTGCGATCTGAACGCCTCGACGACCTCGCGGATCTCGTCCGCACCCAGGGCGCCCTCGCGCAGGATGATCGGCTCCTCGCCCGTGCAGTCGACGATCGTGGAGGCCAGACCGCCACGGGACGGGCCGCCGTCGAGATAGAAGGTCACGCTCGTCCCGAGTTGGGCAGCGGCCTCGACGACGGTGCGCGAGGCGGGGTTTCCGGTCCGGTTGGCACTGCTCACGGCCATCGGACCGACCTCGTTGAGGATGGCGCGCGCGATGGCGTCGTCGGGCACGCGCAGCGCCACCGTGCCATCGGTCTCGCCCAGGTCCCACATGAGGGAGGGCTGGGCACGCAGGACCAGCGTCAGCGGGCCGGGCCACCACCGCTCCACCAAGGCCTGGGCCCAGTCGGGAACGTCGGTGGCCAGCCCATCGATCACTCGGGCGTCGGCGATGAGCACCGGCGGTGGCATCTCGCGTCCGCGGCCTTTGGCCGCGAGGAGGGAGGCCACCGCATCCACGCTGAAGGCATCGGCACCGATGCCATAGACGGTGTCGGTGGGAAGGACGACGAGTTGCCCGTCACGGACGCCGCCGGCGACCTTCGAGAGAGCGTCGGCCAGCCCTTCGGCGGTGGTGCAGTCGAAGACGGGACTCATGCACGCAAGGGTATGCCGTGTGCTCCCCTCCCCCGGTCGCCGTCCCGGGGCGCGCACGAGGCGCGCCGTGGTCAGTTCGCGACGATGCGCAGGTTGACCATGTCGGTCACGGGCCGATAGCCCAGGCGTTCGTAGAGGGCATTGGACGTCGGATTGGCCTGGTCGGTCAGCAGGACGGCCCGATGACCCGCCTCGAGCGCGGCGGCGCTCACGCGCGCGACAGCCGCCGCGGCATACCCCCGGCCCCGGTGCTCTCTGGGGGTGAACACCGGCCCGACGCGGACGACACCGTGGGCCGGTGAGTTCCATGCCGTCAGGTGGACCGGGAGGTCGTCGAGCACCCACAACGACATCAGTCCGTCATCGAGGCGTGCCTCGAGTTCGCCGGGGGCGAAGTGTGGCGGGTTCGGGTCCGGCGGTCGCCCGGCTTGCTCGTCCGCCTCGGCATGGAATCGCTCGTACCAGTCCAGGACGACGTCACCATCGGCGACGGTGGCCAGTCGCCAGCGCCCCGGTGGGTCGGCCGGCACCTCGAGGTCGGCCAGTTCGTGCAGCCTCAGGTGCATGGCCGTCTCGATCGACGATCCGGACGTTCTGGCCAATCGCGCGGCGATCGCGAGGGCGGCCTCGCGGGCACCGTTGACCTCCGTGACGGTGGGCTGCTCGGCGAGCAACGCGTCGGCCAGCGCGGCCGCGGCCGGTTCGGGCATGGGGCCGACGTGGACCGGAAACGGCGACCACGGAGCAGCTCGCATTGCCAGACCGACCACGTGCGGTCCGTCCTCGACGGTGGCCCACCACTGCGGGGTGCCGGAGGCGACGGGCGAGGGGTGGGCGGCGGCCCGCGCAGCGACCGTGCCGATGACCGTGGTGGTCACGGGCTCGGCCCGCAGCACATCCTGCGCTCGGGACAGGAACGTGGCGGCATCCTCGTATCGCTGGACGCGCATCCACCCACGGTAGGTGCGGCCGCGTTGCCCGGCGACAGATTTTCGGATCGACAGGCGCGGGTCAGCCCTCGTCGGCCTCAGCGGCGGCGGGCCACGGTGGCACGGGGGCGACCGGTGAGGTCCCGGAGGTCCTCGATGCCCGTCCAGTCGCCCGCTGTCGTCAGGGCTGCCGGGAGGGTTTCACCCTGGGTGTCGGCGTGTTCCATGACCAGCACGCCGCCAGGGCGCAGCAGGTGGGCCGCGCGCGCAGCCACCAGGCGCGGAATCGCCAGGCCGTCCGCGCTCCCGCCGTAGAGCGCCAGTCGTGGATCGTGGTCACGGACTTCGGGGTCGACGGGCACGGCACCGGTCGGGATGTAGGGCGGGTTCGACACCACGACGTCGACGGCACCCTCGAGGTCCCCGAAGGCGGTGATCGCGTCACCGAGCCTGATCTCGACCTCGAGTCCGAGGCGATCGCGGTTGGCCAGCGCCCAAGCGTGCGCCTCGGGCGAGAGCTCAACGGCATAAACCTTCGCGGCCGGCACCTCGTCCTTGATCGAGAGCGCGATGGCCCCCGACCCCGTGCACAGGTCGACGACGACCGGCGGCCGGGCCGTCCTCGCCTCCGCCTGCTCCTCCTCGCCGGCTACGTCGCAGTAGGCGTCGCCGGGACCGCACTTACTGCGACGTAGCGTGCGATGACCAGCGGCTGCGCGGGCGGCGTCGATCGCCCAACCCGCCACCGACTCCGTCTCCGGGCGCGGGACGAAGACTCCCGGTCCGACACGCAGTTCGAGGTTGCGAAAGCCCGCCCAGCCGGTCAGGTGCTGCAAGGGCACCCGCTCGGCTCGCTCCTCGACGAGTCCGGCGTACCGGTCACGGAAGGCCTCATCGGCCGGTGAGCGGAGCAGCAGCTGACGCTCCAACTCCCCCCGATCGACATCCAGGACGAACGCCGCCAGTGCGCGAGCGTCGGAACGCGGGGAGGGCACACCCGCGGCGGCGAGCGTCTGCTCGGCAGCCCGCACCACGGCACACACGCTTGCGTCCGCCTCTTCCGTCGTCATGGCGACGAGAAACGCGGACGCAGCGGGAGGGGGATCACGGCTCCCCCGCGGATGCGAGCCTGGCGGCCTCATCGGCCTCGATCGCCGACCGGACCACGGGATCGAGCTCGCCGCCGAGGACGGTGTCGAGGTTGTAGGCCTTGTAGCCGGTCCGGTGGTCGGCGATCCGGTTCTCCGGGAAGTTGTACGTGCGAATCCGCTCTGACCGGTCGACCGTCCGGACCTGACTGGCCCGCGCATCGTGGGCCTCGGCGGCTGCGGCGTCAGCGGCTACCTGGTGCAGGCGCGCGCGCAAGACGCGCATCGCGGACTCACGGTTCTGCAGCTGCGACTTCTCGTTCTGGCAGGAGACGACGGTGCCTGTCGGCAGGTGGGTGATCCGCACGGCCGAGTCGGTCGTGTTGACGCTCTGACCGCCCGGGCCGCTGCTGCGGAAGACGTCGATGCGCAGGTCGTTCGGATCGATGGTGACCTCGACCTCCTCGGCCTCCGGCATCACCCAGACGCCGGCCGCCGAGGTGTGGATGCGCCCCTGGCTCTCGGTGACCGGCACGCGTTGCACCCGGTGGACGCCACCTTCGTACTTGAGCCGGGCCCATGGCGCCTCGCCCGGTCCGGGGGTGCCCTTGGCCTTGACCGCCACCTGGACATCCTTGTAGCCGCCGAGGTCGGACTCGGTCGCGTCGAGGATCTCGGTGCGCCAGCCTCTCTGCTCGGCGTACCGCAGGTACATCCGCAGCAGGTCCCCGGCGAAGAGCGCGGACTCCTCGCCGCCCTCTCCCGCCTTGACCTCCAGGATGACGTCGCGGTCGTCATCGGGGTCCCGCGGGATGAGCAGGCGCCGAAGGTGCTCCGCGCAGGCCTCGACGGTGGCCGTCAGGGCAGGGATCTCCTCGGCGAAGGCCGGGTCCTCCTCTGCGAGTTCACGGGCGGCCGCGAGGTCGTCGGTGGCCACCACCCACCCTCGGTATGCCGTCACGACCGGCGCGAGCGCGGCATACCTGGTGTTGACCTCGCGCAGGCGATCGGGGGTCGACGCCACCGTGGGGTCGGCCATCTGCTGCTCGAGGGCGGCGTGCTCCTCGACCAGGGCAATGGCGGACTCGAACATGGGAACCTTCGACGGACACGGCGAACGCGCCGGTCCCTCGCGATGAGGAACCGGCGCGTCGGGGGTCTTACTTGGCGGCCTTCTTGCCGTAGCGAGCCTCGAAGCGGGCCACGCGGCCACCGGTGTCGAGAATCTTCTGCTTGCCGGTGTAGAACGGGTGGCAGTTGCTGCAGACCTCGGCGTGGATCTGGCCGTTCTTCGCGGTGCTGCGCGTGGTGAACGTGTTGCCACAGGTGCAGGTGACCGTGGTCTCCGCGTAGTCGGGGTGAATGTCCTTCTTCACGATGAATCTCCTTGGATGTCTCCGGGTCGGCGAGCCCATCACGGTGATGCAAGCCCTTGGGCGCCCCGACTGCATCCACTCGTGAGGGTGATGCTCAGGAAACGCGTCACGTGCCGTGAACCGGTCCAGCAGCCAAGTGTAAGGGAGTTTCGGGCCTGTTTGTTCCCGGTTGTTCAAGGCCTCTGTCAACCACTGAGGTCAGTGGCGTGAACCTCGATATTCCTCGGAGGCGCCTTCGCGGCCTTGTCGAGGACGACGATCGAGTCGTAGAGGTGCATGCCCGAGATCCAGTCGCGGGCCGGAGTGGACGTGTCATGACGGTGATACCACCCGTGCAGGTCGTCCATCACGTCCTTGAGGAACTCGATGGCCGTCCCGGGCCGGCGGTAACCCCCGTCGTAGAGATCACGCCAATAGCTGGTGTGGAGGTCTTCGATGACGTAGATCCCTCCATCGGCGAGCTGCGGAAAGAGGACATCGAAACTGGCCCGCTGGTGCCGGCCATGATGCGACCCATCGTCCAGGATCAGGTCGAAGGGACCGAACTCGGCATCCACTGCGCGAAGGAAGTCCGGGTCGTCCTGCGAGCCGATTCGCACGACGTTGGGACTGTCCACGACCTGTGCGCATTCGGGGTTGACATCGATACCCACGATCGTTGCCGAGGCACCGAAGTAGCGCCGCCACATGTCCAGCGACCCTCCCTTCCAGACCCCGATCTCGAGCATCCGGAACTCGGTGTCCCGGAACCGCGAGAAGTGGGCGTCGTAGACAGGGAGGTAGTGGAGCCACTTGTGCACCGGACGACCAGGGTTGCCGAAGAAGGTCCGCTCCAGATCGTTCGCGGCGTCGGCCAGAAGGCCGGGCGCGTCCGACGAAGGGAGGACGAAGGTGTCCCACGGGATGTCGTCCGGAGCGTCCATGGCCCCGGCCTCGGACGCTGCGCCCTCGGACAGTCGATCGTCCATGACGGGTGCAGTCAACGGCGCCGCGGCGTTCGGTGTCGGCCCACCCAGGCGCCGACGAATTCCGCTCCTGACCCGCGCCAACCCACCCATGGTCCTCCTCGAGCCTCCCTCGCACACTAGCAACCTCGCGCGCTGCACCCGGCCCCATCCCACGGCATACAGTCGCGGCATGGACTCGGACAGTGGCCGGACCCGCATCGCCGTCCTCATCGACGCGGACAACACCTCCCCGAGGTATGCCGAGGCTCTCCTCGACGAGCTCGCAACGTACGGCACGCCGACGATCAAACGGGCCTACGGGGATTTCTCGACTCCCCAACTGCAGGGCTGGACCAAGGTGCTCAACGCACGAGCGATCCGGGCGATCCAGGCCAGCGCCTTCACCGCCGGCAAGAACTCCAGCGACTCCGCACTCATCATCGACGCGATGGACCTGCTCTATGCCGGCAACGTCGAGGCGTTCGCGATCGTCAGCAGCGACAGCGACTTCACCTCGCTGGCGCTCCGGCTGCGTGAGTCCGGCAAGACGGTCTATGGGATCGGCCGCCGCACGACCCCGATGTCCCTGCAGAACGCGTGTGACAAGTTCATCCAACTCGAGGTGCTCGGCGCTGCGGCCGAGGCAACCCCCGCGGCGCCGGAGCTCGCGGAGTCGGCGGCATCCGCGGAGACACCGACGATCAACCTGCAGAGCGCCCTGACCAAGGCCGTGAACGCCACCGCGGACGATGACGGCTGGACATCGGTGAGTCGGGTCGGCCACCACCTCTCGCGCGCCCAGGCAAGCTTCGACCCACGCACGTTCGGGCATTCCAAGCTCAGCTCGCTGGTGGCGGCGCAGCCCTACCTGGAGACGGTGCGCGAGGGCAACACCTGGCGCACCCGCCTCAAGGGCAAGCCTGCGGCCAAGAAGGCGGCCCCGAAGCCAGCGACGGCCAAGGCCGCCACCGCCCGCACGAGCGCGAAGAAGGCTGCCTCGTGAAGTTCGGCTTCGTCGTTCCCTTCGCACGCGAGCGCGAGTTCGTCGAGTTGGGGCGACTGGCCGAACAGAGCGGCTGGGACATGATCCTCACCTGGGAGCCGGTCTTCGGGCAGGACGCATGGGGCCAACTGGCCGCCGCCGCCGTCTCGACCGAGCAGATCCGGCTGGGCACCCTGCTCACCCCGGTGCCGGCGCGTCGCCCGTGGGAGCTCGCCGCACAATCCGGGACCGTGGACCGGCTGAGCGATGGCCGCCTCACCCTCGGTGTCGGACTCGGCGCCGTCAACGCCAATTGGCGCTCCTTTTTACCCGACGAGGGTCGCGCCACGCGCGCCCAGCAGCTCGACGAGGGATTGGCGGTCTGGTCCGGTCTGCTGGCCGGACAACCCTTTTCGTATGCCGGGGAGCACTGGAGCGTCGGTCCCGTCACCGAGCTCGCTCCCCCGCCTCCGGTGCAACGCCCACATCCGCCGGTCTGGTGCGTCGGCGCCCTGCGCCCCAGAAGACAGCGTCAGCCCTCGCTCGACCGTGCCGCCCGCTGGCAGGGAGTGCTGCCCGCGGTCGTCGCCGGGCAGGAGGGCCACAGCGGCCTCACCCATGAGAGTCTCGACGATCTGGTGCGCCGGCTGCGCGGCATACGAGAGGGGTTGGGGTTGCCCTGGGAGGGTTACGACGTCGTCGTCGAGGGGGACAGCCATGGAGGCTTCGGCGACATCCACGATCGACCGCAGAGTTGGGCCGACCAGGGTGCGACGTGGTGGGTGGAGTCGTGGTGGGACCTGCCGGACTCGCCCGAGGGCGTGGACGAGGTGCGCCGTCGCGTGGCCGCGGGTCCGCCGCGATGACAGGTGCCGCGCCGTCGCAGGTGACTGTGCGTCCACGACGATCCGACGACGTGCCTCGACTGGCTGCGATCCTGGCCGAGCAGCAGCCGCACAGCCTGTACCCCTTCCGGTGGCCGCTGCCCTTCCCAGCCGAGCAGTTCATCGCCCGCCACCACGAGTTCACGGCCTTCGTCGCCGAGCAGGACGGCGACCTCGTCGGCCACGTGTGCATCCAATGGGTCGAGGTCGCCGCTCCCACGGATGGGATGCCCAAGGAGGATCTGGCCGCCGCGTGGATGCGTGGGCACGGGCGCCCCGTTGAGGACCTTGCGCTCGTGTCGGCGCTGTTCACGGCGCTGTCCGCCCGTGGAAGTGGGGCCGGGCGCGCGCTCCTCGACGCCGCCGAGGAGTGGATCCGGGAGCAGGACCTGGCACCCTGCCTCGATGTCGTCCCGCGACATTCGGTGGCCAAGCAGGTCTACGAGAAACGCGGTTGGATCGCCGTCGGCACGGCACGACCGCCGTGGTTGCCGGACGACGAACCCTCGGTGGTGGCCATGATCCTGCCCCCGACGACAGCGCCCGTCAGTTCTGCCCTGGAGGCATCGAACTGACGGGACGCCATCGTCGATTGCGAGGTCGGTCGAGGATCAGGCATCGTCCTCGTCGTCGAGTTTGATGCTGCTCGTCTGCTGGACCTGGACGAGGAACTCGTAGTTCGTCTTGGTCTTGCGAAGGCGATCGAGGAGCAGCTCGATGCCGGCCTGCGGCTCCAGGGCGGCGAGGACGCGACGGAGCTTCCACATGATCTTCAGCTCCTCGGGCGCGAGGAGGATCTCCTCACGCCGGGTGCCGGAGTTGTTGACGTCGACCGCGGGGAAGATGCGCCGGTTGGCGAGGTTGCGGTCAAGCTTGAGCTCCATGTTGCCGGTGCCCTTGAACTCCTCGAAGATCACCTCGTCCATCCGCGAGCCGGTCTCGACGAGCGCGGTGGCGAGGATGGTGAGCGAGCCACCGTTCTCGATGTTGCGGGCAGCACCGAAGAACTTCTTCGGCGGGTAGAGTGCGGCACTGTCCACGCCACCGGAGAGGATGCGGCCGCTCGCGGGGGCCGCGAGGTTGTAGGCGCGACCCAGGCGAGTGATCGAGTCGAGGAGCACGACGACGTCGTGGCCCATCTCCACCAATCGCTTGGCGCGCTCGATCGCCAGCTCGGCAACCGTCGTGTGGTCGTCTGCCGGACGGTCGAAGGTGGAGGCGATGACCTCACCCTTGACCGCGCGCTGCATGTCCGTGACCTCCTCGGGGCGCTCGTCGACGAGCACGACCATGAGGTGGACCTCGGGGTTGTTGATCGTGATCGCGTTGGCGATGGCCTGCAGGATGAGGGTCTTGCCGGCCTTGGCCGGGGCGACGAGCAGGCCGCGCTGACCCTTGCCGATCGGCGCGACGAGGTCGATCAGACGGGTGGTGAGCAGGTTCGGCTCGGTCTCCAGGCGCAGGCGTTCCTGCGGATAGAGCGGCGTGAGCTTGCCGAACTCGGGACGCTTGCGGGCGTCCTCGTGGCTCATCCCGTTGATCGTGTCCAGGCGCGCGATCGCGGTGTACTTCTGTCGGTTGTTGCGCCCACCGACGGTCTGCTGCTGCGGCTCCTCGCCCTCACGTGGGGCCTTGATCGCGCCGGTGACCGCGTCACCCTTGCGCAGTCCGGCGCGCTTGGCGGTGTTGAGCGGGACATAGATGTCATTGGGACCGGGAAGGTAGCCGGTGGTCCGGATGAAGGCGTAGTTGTCGAGGATGTCCACGATGCCCGCGACGGGCACGAGCACGTCGTCCTCGGCGATCGAGACTTCCTGGCCGCCCTGCTGGCCCGGGTCCGGCTGGCCACCTTGCACGCGCTTGTCGCGATTGCGGTTGCGGTTGCGGCGGCGACGACCCGAGCGACCGCCGTCCTCGTCGTCATTCCAGCGGTTGCCCTGCTGGCCGTCCTGGCCCTGCTGCTGGCGCTGCTGCGGCTGACGATTGTCCTGACGGTCGCTGCGCTCCTCGCGCTGGCCGGCCTGCTGGTCCCGGCTGGCTCGACGAGGAGCCTGGTCGCGTTCCTGACGCTGGCCGCCGTCACGATCTCCGTGTTCGTCGCCGCCACGGTCACCGTGGTCCGAGCCGCTCCCGGAGCGGTCGCTGCGACCCGTTGAGTCACTGCGGTCCGTGTGCGCAGCGCCGTTGCTGTCCTCGGTGCCCTCGGTCCGTTCACCGCGCTGGGCACGATCGACACGGGAACTCCGCTCCCGGCGCTCGACCACGGGCGCCTCGACGACGGTCTTCTCCTCGGGCGTGCGCGCAGCGCCGGCGCCTCGGCCGCCCTGTCGGGCCTTGATGGCCTCGACGAGGTCGCCCTTGCGCATCTTGGCGGTGCCGCCGATGCCCATGCTCGAGGCCAGGCCCTGGAGCTCGGCGACCTTCATGGTCGCCAGCGAGCCGGAGCGCCGAGCCGGCGCTGCCTCAAGAGCGGTGGTGTCTGTCACGAAGGATCCTTCCCCCTCGTCATGGCTCGCGCTTCGGGCGAGCACGTGTGGACGGCCGATGGCCGACGTGGGATCCACTGTCCTGACCGGATGTGCGTAGACGCACGTCACTCGAAATCTTCAAGACGGGGAACAAGGAACCTTCACCTCACGCCGTGGAGCGGCGGGACCGGTTGGCCTTGCCCCTCCACCATAACACCGAAGGTGTCACAGGCCAGCGAAACGCCCGTCAATCGGTCGGCCGTGTCTTCACGGTCACCCGGACACCGGCGTCCGGGATGCCCGGCGTCAACACCCTCCACCCGCGGGGTCCGTGAGCCCGAGCCTCATCGACTCGCTCGGCGGGGACGAGGGCCAGGACACTCGGCCCGGCACCAGAGATGGCGGCGGCCAGACCCGCCCGACGCAGGTCATCGACCAAGGCCATCGAAGCGGCATACGAGGGCCGGCGCGGCTCCTGGTGCAGCCAGTCCCTCGTGGCCGCCACCAGGTGCTCCGGAGCGTGTCCGAGTGCGTGCGCCAGCAGGGCTGCACGCCCCGAGTTCGCGGCCGCGTCGGCCAACCGCACATGAGCCGGCAGCACCGACCGCGCCTTGGCCGTCGACAACTGCTCCTCCGGAGCAAAGACGACAGCCACGACGTCCTCGTGGATCGCCAGCCGCACCGTCGTCGTCCCGACCTCGGGGTCGTCGGACCACGACAGGGTGGCCCCACCGAAGATCGAGGCCGAGGCATTGTCCGGATGCCCCTCCAAGCGTGCGGCAAGATCATTCGTGAAACCAGGATCGAAGAGGCCGAAGGAGTCACCCTCACCTGAAATCGCCTGCGCCGCAACGATGCCCGTGACGATTGCGGTCGCCGACGAACCCATGCCACGCCCATGGGGCACGGTGTTGACACTCGCCAGATGCAGGCCTGCCGGGGCCGGTACACCCAGCGCCTGCCACGTGCGATGCATCGTCCGAACGACCAGATGTGACCCATCGCGCGGCACGCCCTGAGCGCCCTCACCCTCCACGTCGACCCGGACCCCCGGCTCGTCGGTCACCGTGACGGTGCAGCGGTCCCAGACCCCCAGCGCCAAGCCCACCGAGTCGAAACCCGGCCCCAGGTTGGCACTGCTCGCCGGCGTCTCGACGGTGATCGAGGCGCCCGGTCGGGGGACAGAACGGCTCACGGGCGGCTCACTCCAGGCCGAGCGCTGCGGCAACCGACACGACGTCCACCGGTACCCGGACCGGGGTCACGTCACCGCCGTCGGCGGAGCGCAGGGCCCACTGAGGGTCCTTGAGGCCGTGGCCGGTCACTGTGCAGACGATGGTGGCACCCTCGGGGACCCCCCCGGCGTCCGACATCTTGAGCAGTCCGGCGATGCTCGCCGCCGACCCGGGCTCGACGAAGACGCCCTCGGCCGAGGACAGCAAGCGGTGGGCCAGAAGGATCTGCTCGTCGGTTACCGAGTCGATGAGTCCGCCGGACTCGTCGCGGGCCTGCTCGGCCTGTCGCCATGATGCCGGGTTGCCGATCCTGATCGCGGTCGCGATCGTCTCGGGCTCGTCCACCGGGTGGCCGAGCACGATCGGCGCCGCTCCAGCGGCCTGGAAGCCCCACATCCGCGGGCGTCGCGTCGCCACGGGCGCAAGGTCACCGCTGACCCCCGGCGTGGTCTCGGAGTACTCCCGATAGCCCTTCCAGTAGGCGGTGATGTTGCCGGCATTGCCGACCGGGAGGACATGGATGTCCGGGGCGTCTCCGAGCGCGTCGACGACCTCGAAGGCCGCCGTCTTCTGGCCCTCGATCCGGGCCGGATTGACGGAGTTGACCAACTCGACCGGGTAGACCTCGGCGAGCTTGCGCGCCACCGTGAGGCAATCGTCGAAGTTGCCCTCCACCTGCAGCAGGGTGGCGCCATGGGCGATGGCCTGGCTCAACTTGCCCATCGCGATCTTGCCGTCGGGCACGAGAACAGCGCAGGTCATCCCCGCCTTGGTTGCGTATGCCGCGGCGCTCGCCGAGGTGTTGCCGGTCGAGGCGCAGATCACCGCTTTCGCGCCGTTCTTCTTCGCCATCGACATCGCGGTCGTCATCCCGCGGTCCTTGAACGACCCGGTCGGGTTGAGGCCTTCGTACTTGACGAAGACCTGCGCCCCCACACGCTCGGACAGCTTCTCGCAGGGGATGAGCGGTGTGCCACCCTCCTGCAGGGTCACGGTCGGAGCCGCATGGAGCATCGGCAGGCGGTCGGCATACTCGGGGATCACCCCTTGCCACAGTGACGCCACGTCATTCTCCTTCCACGCGCATGACGGACACGACCTCGCGCACCGTGTCGAGCGCCCCGAGCGCCTCGACAGTCGCCGAGAGCGCGGCATCCGGTGCCCGATGCGTCACGACGACAAGGGTCGCGCCGGCCGCCTCGTCATCGCCGGACTCCCCGGGGGCGCCGGGCCGTTGTCGAACGGTCTCGATCGACACGTCGTGCTCGGCGAAGGTCGCCGCCACGGCCGCGAGCACCCCCGGTCGATCGGCGACGTCGAGGCTGATGTGGTACCTGGTCGACGCGGCACCCATCGGCAGAACAGGCAGGTCTGCGTAGGCGGACTCGCCGGCCCCGCGCCCGCCGTTGACGCGGTGCCGAGCCACTTCGACGACGTCGCCGAGGATGGCCGAGGCCGTGGGGTCGCCGCCGGCGCCTCGGCCGTAGAACATCAGCTCACCGGCCGCATCGGCCTCGACGAAGACCGCGTTGAAGGCGTCTCGCACCGACCCGAGCGGGTGCGTCCTGGGGATCATCGCCGGGTGCACCCGCACGCTGACTGCCTCACCCTCGGGACGGCTCACCCGCTCGCAGATGGCCAGCAGTTTGACGACCGCGCCCATCTCGTCCGCTGCGGCGATGTCCGCGGCAGTGACTTCGGCGATCCCCTCGCGATGGACCTGGTGGATGTCGACACGAGTGTGGAAGGCCAAGGAGGCGAGAATCGCGGCCTTCGCGGCAGCGTCGAAGCCCTCGACGTCGGCCGTCGGGTCGGCCTCGGCGTAGCCCAGCGACTGGGCGACCTCGACGGTCTCGGCGAACCCCGCCCCGGTCGAGTCCATCTTGTCGAGGACGAAGTTGGTCGTGCCGTTGACGATGCCGATGACCTTGGTGATGCGATCCCCGGCGAGGGAATCACGGATCGGTCGCAGAATCGGGATGGCCCCGGCGACGGCCGCCTCGTAATAGAGGTCGACGCCGTGTCGGTCCGAGGCGGCATACAGAGTCGGGCCGTCCTCGGCGAGCAGCGCCTTGTTGGCGGAGACGACCGAAGCGCCGCTGGCCATCGCCGACAGCAGCAGGTCGCGCGTCGGCTCGATGCCTCCGATGACCTCGACGACGATGTCGGCGCGGGACACCAGCGCGGCAGCGTCGGTGGTGAACAGGCTCGGGTCGACGGGGACATCCGAGCGGTCACGACCCAGACGGCGGACGGCGATCCCCACGAGTTCCAAGGGGGCCCCGATCCGGGCGGCGAGATCACCGCTGTGCTCGACGAGGAGACGGGCGACCGAGGATCCGACGACTCCACAGCCGAGCAGGGCGACCCGCAGCGGCGCCGATGACGAGGCGGACATGGGTGAACTGGCTCCTTGGGACACGGACTTCACGGCTCGTCGACGTCGAGCGCGAGGAGGTCATCGATCGTCTCACGACGCACGATGACCCGTGCCCGACCGTCCGCGACCGCGACGACGGGCGGGCGCGGCGTGTGGTTGTACTGGCTGGACAGCGCTCGGCAGTAGGCGCCGGTGCCGGGCACGGCGATCAGGTCGCCCGGGCGGACATCGCCGGGGAGCCACTCATCGAGCACGACGATGTCGCCACTCTCGCAATGCTTCCCGACGACACGCACCACAACGGGCGGCGCCTCGCTGGAGCGATTGGCGAGGGTCGCCGAATAGTCGGCCTCGTAGAGCGCTGGCCGCGGGTTGTCACTCATCCCACCGTCGACCGACACATAGGTCCGGACCTGGCCATCGCCGACGACGACCGGCTTGACAGTGCCCACCTCGTAGAGGGTGAAGGCTGCCGGCCCGACGATGGCGCGACCTGGCTCGATCGACACCCGCGGCACTCCACCGTCGGGATCGACGTCCCGGATCCGCTTGAACTCGGTCTCGACGATGTGACTCATCTGCTCGGCGAGCAGCGCCGGCGTCAGGGGCGTGTGTTGGCTGGTGTAGGCGATGCCGTATCCCCCGCCGAGGTCGATCTCCGGCGCGTTGTGGCCCAGTTCCTCGGTGATGCGCGCGTGCAGCCCGATGAGACGCGAGGCCGAGGCCTCGAAACCCGCGGTGTCGAAGATCTGTGACCCAATGTGGCTGTGCAGCCCGAGCAACCGCAGGCGATCCGGGTGCGCCAACACCTCGCGCGCCGCCTCGAAGGCCACGCCGCCGGTGAGCGCAAAGCCGAACTTCTGGTCCTCATGACCGGTCGCGATGAACTCGTGCGTGTGGGCCTCGACGCCGACCGTCACGCGGATCATGACGGGCGCGACGACATCGAGTTCCCCCGCGAGGGCGACGATCCGGTCGATCTCGTCAAACGAGTCGACGATGATCCGTCCCACGCCATAGGTGAGTGCGGCACGCAGCTCGGCGACCGACTTGTTGTTGCCGTGGAACCCGATCCGCTCCCCCGGGAAACCGACCCGCTGGGCCACCGCCAGCTCGCCACCGGAGCAGACATCGAGGAAGAGCCCTTCCTCCATCACCCACCGGGCGACTGCCGTGCACAGGAAGGCCTTGCCTGCGTAGTACACGTCAGCGCCTCCACAGGCGTCGACGAACGCCGCGGCATACGCCTGCTTGAAAGCCCTTGCACGAGAACGGAAGTCGTCTTCGTCGAGCACGTATGCCGCGGTGCCGAAGTTCCGCTGGAGCGTGAGCACGTCGACTCCGGCCACCTCCAGGACGCCATCGCCCCGACGGTGGACGTTGCGTGCCCAGAGCGCGGGCATGAACTCCATGACGTCCGTCGGCGTCGGGAGATAGATGGGCGGCCCACCGTAACCGGGGGCGTGGAGGACGCCTGCCTCGTGTGACCTCATCGGGAGCCCCCCTCGCTCACATGCGCTCGGGCGCGCTCACGCCGAGCAGGTCCAGGCCGTTCGCGAGCACTTGGCGCGTGGCGTCGTTGAGCCACAGTCGCGTCCGGTGCAGGTCGGTGACTTCCTCGTCGGCGAGCGGGCGGACCCGACAGGTGTCGTACCACTTGTGGTACCTGGCGGCGACGTCCTCCAGGTACCGCGCGACCCGGTGCGGTTCGAGCAGGTGGGCGGCCTGGGCCACCACGCGGGGGTGGTCCCCGAGGGCGGCGAGCAGCGCGGCTTCGGTCTCGTCGGTGAGCAGTGCCGGGTCGAAGCCGTCCGCGCGGTGCACCCCGTCCTCGGCGGACAGCCGGGCGACCCCGGCGGTGCGGGCGTGGGCGTACTGCACGTAGAAGACCGGGTTGTCGTTGGTCTGCCGGCGCATCTCCTCACCGTCCAGCGACAGCGGGGAGTCGGCGGGGTAGCGCGCGAGCGAGTAGCGCACCGCATCCGATCCGATCCACGCGATGAGGTCGTCCATGTAGAGCGCATTGCCGAGCCGCTTGCCCATGCGCTCCCCGGCGATGTTCACGAGCTGACCGATCTTGACCTCGATGTTGTGCTCGGGGTCGTCGCCGGCGCAGGCCGCGATGGCCTTGAGTCGGTTGATGTAGCCGTGGTGGTCTGCGCCCAGGAGGTAGATCTTCTCGTCGAAGCCGCGGTCCTTCTTGCTCAGGTAGTACGCGGCGTCGGCGGCGAAATAGGTCGGCACGCCGTTGGCCCGAATGAGCACACGGTCCTTGTCATCGCCGAAATCGGTGGTGCGCAACCAGATCGCGCCCTCGCGGTCGAAGACGTGACCCTGTTCGCGCAACCGCTCGACGGCCTGCTCGACGGCGCCACCGTCGTGCAGGGCACGCTCGGAGAACCACACATCGAAGACGACGTGGAAGTGGTCCAGAGTGCCCTTGATCGCGGCCAACTGGATCGGGTAAGCGACGTCCCAGGCGAGGCGGAGTGCCTCGTCGGTGGGCTGCTCGAGGATGTCCGGGTGGGCCTCGCGGACGGCCGCCGCGAGGGCATCGACGTACTCCCCCGAGTAGCCGCCCTCCGGCGCCTCCTCGCCGCGCAGGCTCGCCAGCACCGAACCGCCGAGCCGTTCCACCTGGCCCCCGGCGTCGTTGATGTAGTACTCCGCGGTGACGTCGGCGCCCGTGGCGCGCAGGAGGCGGACCATGGCGTCACCGAGCGCGGCCCATCTGGTGTGTCCGATGTGCAGCGGACCGGTGGGGTTGGCCGAGATGTACTCGAGATTCACGACCCGGCCGGCTTCGCTCGCGCCCCGTCCGTATGCCGTGCCGGCATCGACAATGGTGCGCGCGAGTTCACCGGCGCTCGCCGCGTCGAGGGTGATGTTGAGGAAGCCGGGACCGGCGACGTCGACCTGTTGGACACCGGGAACCTGCCCCAAGCGGGTGGCGAGCAGGTCGGCGACCACGCGCGGCGGCATACCTGCCCCCTTGGCGACCTGAAGGGCGACGTTCGTGGCCCAGTCCCCGTGATCCCGGGAGCGGGGGCGCTCGACGCGGACGTCGGCCGGGACGGTCAGCGACAGTTCGCCGGCGTCGACCGAGGCCTGGAGGGCAGCGCGAATGGCCAGGGCCAGCTCTTCGGGGGTCACCCGCAGATTCTATGGCGAGTCACGCACGCCCTCGGTGCGCCGTGTCATCCGCGAGACCAAGGCGATGAGTTCATCGGGGTCGAACGGCTTGGCGAGCACGTCATCGAAGCCGAGGTCCATGACGTCGGCGAGGGCGAGACCGTGCAACGCCGCACTGACGAGCACGACCGGAACGTCATCGAGGGGTGGGTGGGATCGGATCGCGGCGATGGCCCACCACCCGTCATGTGGTGCCATGTGGGCGTCGAGGAGGACGAGATCGGGCGTTCGCGCGTCGGGGTCGATGAGGCGTCGGACCGCCTCCCGCCCGTCGGGCGCCTCCTCGACGACGCAACCCTCGAGCTCGAGATTGATCCGGATCAGCCGCCGGATGGAGGCCGTGTCATCGCACACGAGCACCAACGGGTCGCGGGCGGATTCCATGCTTGGAACTGTAGGCTGCTACCCTCGCGGAGCGTTCGAATTCGCCGACTGGGCGGTCGATCCAGCCCCCGTAGCTCAGGGGATAGAGCACCGCCCTCCGGAGGCGGGAGCGCAGGTTCGAATCCTGCCGGGGGCACGCAGTTCCGAGGCCACGACAGTCCCTGTCGTGGCCTCGCCGCTGGACGGGCCCGCGCGGGGCGGAGTCCGGGTCAGCGCTGACTGGCGTCCGCGACCTCGCCGACGAGCTGCTCGATGACGTCCTCGAGGAAGACGACACCGACCACTTCCCCGTCGTCGGCGACCACTCGCGCCAGGTGTGATCCGGTCTGCTGCATCGTCCGCAACACGCTCTCGACCTCGTCGGTCCGGCGAACGTTGGCCATCCGCCGAATGCGCTTGGCCGGGACCGGCTGAAGCCGCTCCTCCTCGTCGGCGAAGAGGACGTCCTTGAGGTGCAGATAGCCGATGAGGGACCCGTCAGCGCCGGCCACCGGGTAGCGGGAGAATCCGCGCTTGGCCACCAGGCGCTCGATGTCGTCCGGGGTCGTGTCCAGACCCACGGTCACCAGGTCGGCCAGGCGGACACCGACGTCGGAGGCGTCCTTGTCGGAGAACTCGATCGCGGCGTCGAGCCGGCCGAACTGCTCGGAAAGGACCAGCCCCTCCTCGTGCGACGCCTGGAGGATGTGCGCGACCTCCTCGACGGTGAACTCGGAGGCGACCTCGTCCTTGGGCTCGACACCGCACATCCGGACGATGGCCTTCGCGATGCGCTCCATCGCCATGATCGGCCACCGAAGCGCCCGCGTCATGAGTTGTAGCGGAGGCACGAGCACCAGGGCGGAGCGCTCAGGGCCGGCGATGGCGAGGTTCTTCGGGATCATTTCGCCCACGACGACGTGGAGGTAGATGACGACCAGCAGGGCCAGGACGAGCGCCAGGATGTCCGTGACGCGCGGGCTCAGCCCCGCTCGCTCGACGATGGGCACGAGGGCGTGATGGAGCGCGGCCTCGGAGATGGCACCGATGAGCACCGAGCAGATCGTGATGCCGAGCTGGGCGCAGGCCAGCAGCGAGCCCATCTGCTCGGTCGCCTCCAGGACGATCCGCGCCCGGTTGTTGCCCGCGGCGACCATCGGTTCGAGGCGACTGCGCCGCGCTGCCATCGCGGCGAACTCGGCGCCCACGAAGAAGGCATTTGCCAGGAGCAGGACGATCGTGACGACGACGGGCCAGCTCATGACGCATCCTCATCGACCGGGATCACCGGACGGGGCGTCAGGCGCAGCCGATCGACCCGCCGCCCCTCCATGTCCTGCACCCGCCAGGTCCAGCCCTCGTGCACGACCTCGTCACCAACCTCGGGCACTCGGCCCAGCTGGGCCATCAACCAACCCCCGACGGTCTCGTATGCCGCGCCGTCGGGCACGGGTGCCCCGGCTCGGCTGCGCACCTCGTCGGGTCGCCACAGGCCGGGCACGCTCCAACTGCCGTCGGCGAGCACGCGGCCGGTCGTCTGCCCCCGGTCGTGCTCGTCGCTCACGTCGCCGATGATCTCCTCGACGACGTCCTCGAGCGTCACCACGCCAGATGTTCCGCCGTACTCGTCGACCACGATGGCCAGTTGGAAGCCGATCTCGCGCAGTTGGACGAGGAGTGGATCGAGCCGGATCGTCTCGGGCACCAAAAGGGGCTCGGTCATGAGCGCCGAGACGGGGACGTCCCCACGCCGCTCGTGCGGCACCGCGATCGCCTGCTTGACGTGGACGATGCCGTCGATGTCGTCCCAGTCCTCACCCAGCACGGGGAAGCGGGAGTGGCCGGTCGATCGAGCGAGGGAAACCACATCGGCTGCCGTCGAGATACGATCCACTGCCGTGGCCCGCGCTCGCGGGGTCATGACGTCCGCGGCCGTCTGGACCCCGAAGCCGATGGATGCGGTCAGCAACTGGGCCGTGGCCTCGGGAATGGTTCCAGCGGCCTGGCTCGTGCGGACGAGCGAGGCCAGTTCGGCGGGGCTGCGAGCCGCCGAGATCTCCTCCTGGGGCTCGACGCCCACCCCGCGCAGGAAGGTGTTGGCGGAGCCGTTGAGGACGACGATGAAGGGGCGGGCGATCGTCGTGAACCAACGCAGCGGCGCCGACACGAGCTTGGCGGTGCCCAAGGGCGCCGACAGGCCAAAGAATTGGGGCACGAGTTCACCGAAGATCATCGAGAACACCGTGGCCAGCACGAGGGCGAGGATCTGGGCGACCGATCCCCGGGCCCCGGCCGGCACGCCGACCGAGGCGAGCGGCCCAGCCAGCAGGGAGGCGATGGCCGGGGTCGTGACAAACCCGAGCGCCAGGGTGGTCAGGGTGATGCCGACCTGGGAGCCCGACAACTGGGTGGAGAGTTGACGCAACGATCGCAGGACACCCGATGCGCGCGTGTCTCCACGGCGGATCGCCTCCTCGACAGCAGGTCGGTCGAGCGCGACCAAGGAGAATTCGCCCGCGACGAAGACTGCGGTCCCCACCGTGAGGGCGACTCCCGCGAGCACCAACAACCAGTCGCCCATGATCGGCACATCCTACGGTCCCAGTCGGTTCGCGTGGGGGTGCCCTCATCTCCAGGGTGGAGCGCCATGTCCACCCCCCGGGGGAGGCCAACGTCACCGGTCGCTGACAGGATCGAGTCATGCATCACCAGACACCGGCAGCTGCACCGTCCAGGGGGAACCGATGACCAGCACCACGGGGGCCCGCATCGAGATCTCGGGCCTGACCAAGCGTTTTGGCGGTTTTGTCGCCGTCGACGACCTGACCTTCACCGTCGAGCCCGGCCGGATCACCGGCTTCCTCGGCCCGAACGGTGCGGGCAAGACAACCACCTTGCGCATGCTCCTCGACCTGGTTCATCCGACGAGCGGGTCCACGAGGATCGACGGCGTCCGCTACGCCGAGATCGAGCGCCCGTTCATGGTCGTGGGCGCCGCCCTGGAGGCAACCAACTTCCATCCGGGTCGCACCGGACGTGACCACTTGCGCGTTCTGGCCACCGCCAACGGCATACCGACCGCCCGCGTCGACGAGTTGCTCGAACTCACCGGGATCCCCGCCGCCGCACGGAAGCGGGCGGGTGAGTACTCATTGGGCATGCGCCAGCGGCTCGGCCTGGCAGCCGCGCTCCTGGGTGACCCTAAGGTCCTCATCCTCGACGAGCCGGCGAACGGCCTCGACCCCGAGGGCATCCGGTGGCTGCGCGGCTTCCTGCGCCACCTCAGCGACGAGGGCAAGACCATCCTGGTCTCCAGCCACATGCTCCAGGAGGTCCAGCAGACCGCCGACGACATCGTCATCATCAACAACGGCAAGCTCATTCGCTCGGGCACGCTGGCCGAACTCTCCGGAGGTCGGGGCACGGTCGTCCGCAGCTCCGACCTGGACAGCCTGGCCGGGGCGCTTCGCATCGCGGACGTCGAATCCGCTCCCGGCCCGGACGACACCCTCATCGCTGAAACGACTGACCTGAGACTCGTCGGCGACGTCGCGCTGCGGGCCGGGTTGCCCATCTGGGAGCTCAAGGCCAAGCAGGCCGACCTCGAAGAGCTCTTCTTCTCGCTGACCGAAGGAACCAACCGCAACCTCGGCGACGCCACGTATCCCGACAGCGCTGCACCCACCGAACGAGATGCCCTCGCCGGCCAGGAAGGAGCGAACCTCTGATGACTACCGCGATCCGCTCCGAGTTCCTCAAGTTCTTCACCACGCGCTTGTGGTGGGGCATGGCGATCGGCATCTTCGTCGCCGGCGGCCTGTTCGCCGGCTTCTTCGGCTGGGCACTGACGTCCGGGGCCGCTCAGAGCAGCCCGGGGGCCCCGGAGGGTGACGCCACCCAGGTCGCCAACACCGTCTACACCTCCGGCATGGGCGTGGGCTACCTGCTGCTGCTCACGATCGGCGTCCTCATGATCGGCGCCGAGTACCGTCACAAGACCATCACGTCGACCTTCCTCGCCACCCCCAACCGGCTCACCGCGATGCTCGCCAAGGTGGTCGCCCTGCTCGGGATCGGCGGGCTCTACGGCCTGATCAGCATCGTGTCGTCCGTCGGGGTCGGGGCCGTCGTGCTCAACCTCACCGGCCGCGACCCGTTCCCGTCCGGTGAGGTCTTCCGGACGATGGCGCTCAGCCTGCTCGTCCTGGGCCTGTGGGGCCTGATCGGCCTGGGCGTCGGCATCCTCATCAAGAACCAGGTCGCCGCCCTCCTCGTCGGCATCGGGGTCGCGTGGATCGTCGAGCCCCTCGCCGGCGTCCTTCTCGGCTTCTGGGACTTCGGGGCCGAGCACATCGTAAAGTTCCTCCCGACCCAGGCGACGAACGCCGTCGTGAACTCGGTGACCCAGGGCCCGTCGGTCGCCCGGTTGGAGTGGTGGGTGGCCGCGCTCGTCCTCGCCGGGTATGCCGCGGTGCTCGCCGGGTTCGGCATCTGGCGGACCCTGCACGAGGACGTCTCCTAGCACCTCCGCCCCACGCGAACGGCGGGTTCAGGGGTGTGCCGTGCCCGCGGCATACCCCCGGGCCTTTCCGTTCGTCGGGGCCGCGTGACCACTGGCCGGACGCTCGGGGTGGGTCGGCGTGCCCAGGGCCCGGTCGAGATAGGCTGGACCGATCATCCGTCGCCGACGACGCAGTGAAGAAAGAGGCGTAGCCGCCGTGCCCGAGCAGCCCCTGAGCAGCGACCCCCAATCGACCTTCGGCCCGAACGAGTGGCTCGTGGACGAGTTGTACGAGTCCTACCTGAAGGACCGCAACTCCGTCGACAAGGCATGGTGGGACTTCTTCAAGGACTACGAGCCGGGTGAGGCGACCTACGGTCGTGACTACGCGGTCAAGAGCAACCACGCCCCCGCCCCCGCTACCCCGGCACAGGGCAACGGGGCTGCACCCAAGGCCGCTCCCGCGGCCCCGGCCGCCGCAGCACCGGCCAGGCAGCCCGCGACATCGGCAGCCAAGCCCGCACCTGCCGCACCCGCCGCTGCGCCGGTGACCAAGGAGGGGCCCACCCCGAAGGCCAAGGCCGCGCCCGTGACGACCCCGACTCCCAACCCGACAAAGGAGCCGGGCACGCCGTCCAATCCGTCGGCGCCGATGCCCCGCGACATGGACAAGCCCAAGACACAGGCCGCCCAGAGCGAGGGCGAGAACCTGCCGATCCGTGGCGCCAGCGCCCGCGTCGTCATGAACATGGAGGCCTCACTCGAGGTGCCGACGGCCACGTCGGTGCGGGCCATCCCGGCCAAGCTGCTCATCGACAACCGGATCGTCATCAACAACCACCTCGCACGCAGCCGCGGCGGCAAGGTGAGTTTCACCCACATCATCGGCTTCGCCCTGGTCAAGGCCCTCAAGGCGATGCCCGAGATGAACTACGGCTTCGGCCACGACGACTCGGGCAAGCCGGTTCTCCACAAGCCGGCCCACGTCAACCTCGGTCTGGCCATCGACCTTGCCAAGCCGGACGGCACTCGCCAACTCCTCGTGCCCTCGATCAAGGGCGCCGAAGGCATGGATTTCGCCCACTTCTGGACGGCCTACGAGGAGATCGTCAAGAAAGCGCGTGGCGGCAAGCTCGAGGTGGCTGACTTCCAGGGCACCACGATCTCGCTGACGAACCCGGGCACCATCGGCACCGTGCACTCGGTGCCGCGGCTCATGCAGGGCCAGGGCGCGATCATTGGCGTCGGGGCGCTCGAGTACCCCGCCGAGTGGCAGGGCGCGAGCAACGAGACGCTCAACCGCAATGCCGTGTCCAAGATCCTCACGATCACGTCGACCTATGACCACCGGATCATCCAGGGCGCGCAGTCCGGTGACTTCCTCCGGGTGGTGCACCAGTTGCTGCTCGGTGCCGAGGGGTTCTACGACGAGATCTTCGAGAGCCTGCGCATCCCCTATGAGCCGGTGCGCTGGGTGCAGGACATCTCGGCGACGCACGACGACGACATCAACAAGGTCGCCCGGGTCCAGGAACTCATCCACGCCTACCGGGTGCGCGGTCACCTGATGGCCGACACCGACCCGCTGGAGTACAAACAGCGTCGTCACCACGATCTCGACATCACCAGCCATGGTCTGACCCTGTGGGACCTGGACCGCTTCTTCGCCACCGGCGGCTTCGGCGGCGAGCCCTTCCTCAAGCTGCGCAAGATCCTGGGTATCCTGCGCGACTCCTACTGCCGCACCATCGGCGTCGAGTACATGCACATCCAGGACCCCGAGCAGCGCCAGTGGATCCAGAAGCGCATCGAAGTCCCCCACGAGAAGATGACTCGCGACGAGCAGCTGCGGATCCTGCGCCGCCTCAACGCGGCGGAAGCCTTCGAGACCTTCCTGCAGACCAAGTTCGTCGGGCAGAAGCGCTTCTCGCTCGAGGGTGGCGAGTCCGTCATCGCACTCTTGGACCGGGTGCTCTCCGCGGCGGCCGAGGACGGGCTCGAGGAGGTCTGCATCGGGATGCCGCACCGCGGGCGCCTCAACGTACTCGCCAACATTGCGGGCAAGTCCTATGGCCAGATCTTCCGTGAGTTCGAGGGCAAGCAGGACCCGCGGTCGGTCCAGGGCTCGGGCGACGTGAAGTACCACTTGGGCACTGAGGGCGAGTTCACCGCCGAGGACGGCTCGACGACCAAGGTCTACCTCGCTGCCAACCCCTCCCACCTCGAGGCCGTCAACCCGGTGCTCGAGGGCATCGTGCGCGCCAAGCAGGACCGGCTCAACCTCGCCGGTGAGGACTTCACCGTCCTGCCGGTGCTCCTCCACGGTGACGCGGCTTTCGCCGGTCAGGGCGTGGTGGCCGAGACCCTCAACCTCTCCCAACTGCGTGGGTACCGCACCGGCGGGACGATCCACGTCGTCATCAACAACCAGGTCGGCTTCACGACTGCGCCCTCGTCGTCGAGGTCCTCGCAGTACTCCACCGACGTGGCCCGGATGATCCAGGCCCCGATCTTCCACGTGAACGGAGACGACCCCGAGGCCTGCGTGCGGGTCGCCGAACTCGCCTACGAGTTCCGCAAGGACTTCCACAAGGACGTCGTCATCGACATGGTGTGCTACCGCCGTCGGGGCCACAACGAGGGCGACGACCCGTCGATGACCCAGCCGCTCATGTACAACCTCATCGAGGCCAAGCGCTCGGTCCGCAAGCTCTACACCGAAGCCCTTGTCGGTCGTGGGGACATCGGTCGCGAGGATGCCGAGGCGGCACTGCGCGACTACCAGCAGCAGTTGGAGCGGGTCTTCATCGAGACCAAGGAGGCGCTCAAGGCCGCCGACACTCCCGCCGAGCCCACCGACGCGACCTTCGCAGGCACCGACGTCGAGGGCCACCAAGGCCTCGAGCCGCCAACTGCGCAGACCTCCAATGCGGACGCCACCACCCACAGCTCCACCCAGACGGCCATTTCCACCGAGTTGCTCGAGCGGCTGGGCGACCTCTGGACCGACATCCCCGAGGGCTTCACCGTTCACCCCAAGCTCATGACGATGCTGGAGAAGCGAGCGGCGAGCACCCGTGACGGCGGCATCGACTGGGCCACCGGCGAGCTGCTGGCCTTCGGCTCACTGCTGCGTGAGGGCACTCCCGTGCGGCTGGCCGGTCAGGACAGCCGTCGCGGCACCTTCGTGCAGCGGCACGCGGTGCTCATCGACAAGAACACCGCCGAGGAGTGGACCCCCCTGCTCTACCTCGGTGAGGGCCAGGCCCGCTTCTGGGTCTACGACTCGCTGCTCTCTGAGTATGCCGCGATGGGCTTCGAGTACGGCTATTCGGTCGAGCGACCGGACGCACTGGTGCTCTGGGAGGCCCAGTTCGGCGACTTCCTCAATGGTGCCCAGACGATCGTCGACGAGTTCATCAGCAGCTCGGAGCAGAAATGGGGTCAGCGCTCCTCGGTCGTCCTTCTTCTGCCGCATGGGTACGAAGGCCAGGGGCCGGATCACTCGTCGGCACGCATCGAACGCTTCCTCCAGCTGTGCGCCGAGGACAACATGACCGTGGCCTATCCGTCGACGCCGGCGTCCTATTTCCACCTCCTCCGTCGTCAGGCCTATGCACGGCCACGTCGCCCACTCATCGTCTTCACCCCGAAGTCGATGCTGCGCCTAAAGGCGGCAGCCAGCGCTCCGGCGGACTTCACCGTCGGCGGCTTCCGTCCGGTCCTCCCGGACCGCAAGGACGCCACCTCAGGCGAGGTGACACGCGTGCTCATCGCGGCCGGAAAGGTCGTCTACGACCTCGAGGCCGAGCGGGAGAAGCGCGGCGACCAGCAGACCGCGATCCTGCGTCTGGAGCAGTACTACCCGCTGCCCGCCGCGGACCTTGCGGCCGAACTGGCCAAGTACCCGGGAGCCGAGGTCGTCGTCGTCCAGGACGAGCCCCAGAACCAAGGCGGCTGGCCCTTCCTGGCCCTCAACCTGCCCGGCGAACTCGCAGCTCTCGGGGAGACCCGACCGCTGCACGTCGTCGCTCGCAAGGCGGCGGCATCGCCCTCGACCGGGTCGAGCAAGAAGCACGCGGTCGAACAGGCCGCCCTGATGGCGCGCGCCTTCGACCGCTGACCGGTGGCCTCAACCAAGCGGCCCGATCGTGGGGCGCCTCACCGGCCCGACCCGCAGCGCCGAGTAGCCTGACGTCGTGTACTTCACCGACCGCGGAATCGAGGAGCTCGAGGCGCGTCGCGGCGAGGACGAGGTGTCCTTGGCGTGGCTGGCCGAGCAGTTGCGGGTCTTCGTCGACCTCAACCCGGAGTTCGAGACCCCGATCGAACGGCTGGCCACGTGGCTTGCTCGGTTGGACGACGAGGACGAATGAGCGTGAGTGACAACGTGATCGAGTTCCGACCCAGCGCCGACTTCACGGTGGCCGATGACGGTGTGCGCGATGTGGCCCTCGTCTTCCTTGGCGCCTCCCTCGTCGTGGGTGTCGGCGACCCCAAGGGTCAGGGCTGGGTGACTCGCGTGGTCGGGCGCACCCAACACCCTGACCTGGCGCTCACGGCATACAACCTGGGACTGCGTGGCGACACCTCCGCCGGCGCCCTTGCCCGGTGGCAGACCGAGGTGCCCCTGCGTTGGCAGGGTCGCACAGAACGTCGACTGGTGATCTCCGTCGGCGGCAACGACGTCGCCACCGGCGTATCCCTCGCGCGGCATCGGCTCAACCTCGCCAACATCCTCGATGACGCGGCCAGCACCGGGGTGGCGACGTTCGTCGTCAGCCCGCCACCGACAGATGACCAAACCATCAACGACAAGCTGGGCGTTCTCGTCGAGGCGCAGGCCGACGTCTGCGCTCGTCGCAGCGTGCCCTTCGTCGACTGCTACTCGCCGCTGCTCGGCCACGACCAGTGGCAGTCGGATCTCGCCGCGTCGGCCGTGCCGCACCATCCCGGCCAGGCCGGCTATGGCCTGATCGCGTGGCTGGTCCTGCACAACGGCTGGAACGAGTGGCTCGGCCTCTGACACCGCCGCTCGACGTGGCCGTCAGGTGGTGAAGACGACCTTGCCGTCGACCTGACCCGCGGCCATCGCCGCGAAGCCTTCGCGGGCCTCAGCCAGCGGCAGCACCCGGTCGATCTTGGGCTGGATGCTTTGGGCAACAACGAATTTCGTCAACCGTTCGAGCTCGTCACGGGTGCCCATGGTGGACCCGATGACCTGCAGCTGCTTGAAGAAGATCTTGGTGAGTTCGGCTTTCGCCGGCGCGTCGCCGCTCGTGGCGCCCGAGATGACGATCCGTCCACCGGGGCGCAGCGAGTTCACCGAGTGCGACCAGGTCGCCGCTCCGACGGTCTCCATGACGGCATCCACCCGCTCGGGCAGGCGCGCGCCGGAGTCGAACGCGTGCAGCGCGCCGAGGGCGACCGCCGCTTCGCCCTTGGCCGCGTCCCGACTGGTCACCCACATCCGCAGCCCCGCCGCGCTGCCGAGTTGCACCAGTGCCGTCGCCACGCCACCGGCCGCCCCTTGCACCAGGACCGTGTCGCCGGGTTGCACTCCCGCATTGGTGAAGAGCATCCGGTATGCCGTGAGCCACGCCGTCGGCAAGCACGCCGCTTGCTCCCAGGACAACTCGGCGGGCTTGGGGACCAGGTTGCGGGCGGGCACGCGCACCTGCTCGGCCAAGGTGCCGGGGTGGACCTCTGACAGCAGTGAACGACGCGGATCGAGGGTCTCGTCCCCGGCCCATCCGGGGGAGGGGATCACCGAGTGCACCAACACCTCGTTGCCCTCGGGGTCGGTGCCGGCCGCGTCACACCCGAGGATCATCGGCAGCCGGTCGGCAGGCAGGCCGACCCCACGCAACGACCAGACATCGTGATGGTTGAGGGCGGCGGCCCGGACATCGACCGTCACCCACCCCTCGGGCGTGGACGGTGCGTCGATCTCCCCAACCTCCAGGCCGGACAGTGGATCGTCGGCGGACTGGCGGGCGGCATAGGCAGCGAGCATGCATCGACCCTACCCACATTTCCCATCCGGTTTCGGCGCATCGGGCGTGCGAGACCGCTTGCACACCTCGCCGACGACGAACTGGGTCGAGAAATGGAGAGATTCCCGGTCTGCGCCTCAGTCGGCCAGGACCGTCGGGGCGGCACGACGCAAGCCGTCACGCCAGTCGGGCAAGGGGGCAATCCCGGCCGCGGCCCACTTGTCGTGGGAAAGGACGGAGTATGCCGGGCGCGCGGCGGCCGCGGGATACATCGCGGCATACTCGGCGCTGGTGATCGGCTGGACCCGCTCGGGGTCGAGGCCGAGCTCCTCGAAGGTCGCCCGGGCGAAGTCGAACCACGAGCACTGGCCCGAGCCGGTGCCGTGCCAGACGCCGAAGGGCGCCCCCTGGTCGACGAGGCGCACGACGGCCTCGGCGAGGTCGCGGGTCCACGTCGGCTGGCCGACCTGGTCGCTGACCACGGTGAGTGAGTCGCGGGCCGCGGCCAGGCGCTTCATCGCCTTGGGGAAGCCGGTCGGGCCGGCGGCACCGTAGAGCCAGGCCGTCCGGACGATCCAGGACGACGGACATTCGGCACGGACGGCCCACTCCCCCGCGACCTTGGTCCGGCCATAGGCAGAGACGGGAGCGGGCGGTGCGTCCGCGGCATACGGGGAATCGGCGTCGCCGGCAAAGACGTAGTCGGTCGAGATCTGCACCATGGAGGCGCCGGTCGCGGCAGCGGCGCGGGCGAGGTTGGCGGCGCCGACGGCGTTGATCGCGAAGGCGAGGCCCTCCTCCTCCTCGGCCTTGTCGACCGCGGTGTGGGCCGCGCAGTTGGCGACGACGTCGTGCCCGGCGACCTGCTCCAAGCACTGGGCGGCGTCGAGGATGTCGAGCTCGGGCAGGTCACGGCGGGTCACGTCGTGACCGGCGGCCTCGAGGACCTCGCAGAGGTCCTGGCCGAGCATGCCGTTGGCGCCGGCGACGAACCAGCGCATCAGTGCGACTCTCCGTCGGCGTCCGCGTCACCCTCGACGGGCGCCTGGACGACCTTCTGGGTCGCGGCGTACTTGGCCTCGGTCTCGGCCTTCATCGGCCGCCACCAGTCCTCGTTGGCCTTGTACCAGTCGATCGTCGCCTGCAGGCCGGAGCGGAAGTCGCGGTACTGCGGCTCCCAGCCCAGCTCGGTGCGCAGGCGCGTGGAGTCGATGGCGTAGCGCAGGTCGTGGCCGGCCCGGTCGGTGACGTGGTCGAAGGCGTTCGGGTCCTTGCCCATGGCCTCGAGGATGTCGCGGATGACGGTGACATTGTTGACCTCGCCGTCAGCGCCGATGAGGTAGGTCTCGCCGATCTGACCGCGGTCGATGATCGCCCAGACGCCGGTGTTGTGGTCGTCGACGTGGATCCAGTCGCGCACGTTGAGGCCGGCACCGTAGAGCTTGGGCCGCACCCCGTCGATGACGTTGGTGATCTGGCGCGGGATGAACTTCTCCACGTGCTGGCGCGGGCCGTAGTTGTTGGAGCAGTTCGAGATCGTCGCCTGCACGCCGAAGGACCGGACCCAGGCGCGCACGAGCAGGTCCGAACCAGCCTTGGTCGAGGAGTAAGGGGAGGACGGGTTGTAAGGAGTGGACTCGCTGAACCGCTCGGGATCGTCGAGCTCAAGGTCGCCATACACCTCGTCGGTGGAGACGTGGTGGTAGCGCACGTTGTGCTTGCGGACCGCCTCCAGGAGCGTGTAGGTGCCGATCAGGTTGGTCTGCACGAAGGGCCACGGGTTGGCCAACGAGTTGTCGTTGTGCGACTCGGCGGCAAAGTGCACGACCAAGTCGGCCTCTCCCACGAGCCGGTCGACGAGCTCGGCGTCGGCAATGTCGCCCTCGACGAAGGTGATCTTGTCCAGCACGCCATCGAGCGAGGCCTTGGTGCCCGCGTAGGTCAGTGCATCCAGGACGGTGATCTGCGCGTCCGGGCGCTGGGCGAGGGTCAGGTGGACGAAGTTGCTACCGATGAACCCGGCGCCGCCGGTGACGAGGATCTGCATGCTGCGCAGCCTACCGACGCGCGCCGGTGGAGCCGCCTCGCTCGCGGTCGATAGGCTCCGGTGCCATGAAGGGAATCATCCTCGCCGGCGGGTCGGGCACGCGCCTGCACCCGATCACCAAGGGCATCAGCAAGCAGCTCATGCCGATCTACGACAAGCCGATGATCTACTACCCGCTCTCGGTCCTGATGATGGCCGACATCAAGGAGATCCTGATCATCACGACCCCGGCGGATCAGGAGCAGTTCCAGCGTCTCCTCGGCGACGGTTCGGAATGGGGGATCGAGATCACGTATGCCGTGCAGCCCTCCCCCGACGGCCTGGCCCAGGCGTTCATCATCGGCGCCGACTTCATCGGCGACGACTCGGTCGCCCTCGTCCTCGGCGACAACATCTTCTACGGCAGTCACCTGGGGACCTCGCTGCGTGGCCTGGCCAACATCTCCGGAGGCCACGTCTTCGCCTACCACGTGAGCAACCCGACGGCCTATGGCGTCGTCGAGTTCGACGACACCGGGCGCGTGCTGTCGATCGAGGAGAAGCCCAGCGAGCCCAAGTCTGACTTCGCGGTGCCCGGCCTCTACTTCTACGACAACGAGGTCGTCGAGATCGCCCGCAACCTCAAGCCCAGCGCCCGCGGAGAACTCGAGATCACCGGCATCAACGACGCCTACCTCCAGCGCGGGGAACTCACCGTGACCGTCCTTCCCCGCGGCACGGCCTGGTTCGATACCGGGACGTTCGAGGGACTCATGGACGCCAGCCAGTTCGTCCATGTCGTCGAAGCCCGCCAGGGTTACAAGATCGGCTGCGTCGAGGAGATCGCCTGGCGCGCAGGCTGGATTGACGACGATCAATTCCGTTCTCTGGGTGACGCCCTCGCGAAGTCGGGATACGGCGCCTACATCCACGCCCAGCTGGAGCGAGGCAAGCCCTGATGGAGATCACCCCCCTGTCGATCGCCGGTGCCTACGTCATCACCCCGCGCCAGTTCCCGGACGGGCGCGGCGTCTTCCTCGAGTCCTTCCGCGGCGACAAGCTCGCCGAGCAGCTCGGGCACCGACCGGACATCGTCCAGACCAACGTTTCGGTCTCCGCGCGCGGCACCGTGCGCGGCATCCATTTCGCCGACGTCCCGCCGAGTCAGGCGAAATACATCACCTGCCTCTCCGGCGCCCTCGTCGACTACATCATCGACATCCGGGTCGGTTCCCCGACCTTCGGCCAGTGGGAGTCGGTGCTCCTCGACACGGTCGACCGCAGGGCCGTTTATCTGCCCGAAGGCATGGGGCATGCCTTCTGCGCGGTCGAGGACGACACAACGGCGATGTACCTCGTGACCGCGACCTACAACCCGACCGGCGAGCACGGCATACATCCGCTGGACCCGACGATCGGACTCACCCTCCCCGAGGGCATCGAACCCCTTCTCTCCGAGAAGGATTCGAAGGCACCCTCACTCGCCGAGGCGCTCGACACCGGCCTCCTCCCGACGTGGGAGCAATGCCAGTCGTATGCCGCGGAGCTCGCCTCGCGCTGACACTCCTGCGACCCAACCAACTTCTGCGTGACGCAGAAATCGGCTTGTCGTGCAGAAATAACCGTGCGCCAAGCCAACTTCTGCGTGACGCAGAACCTGGGTTTCAGGCGAGCCCGGCAACGGCCGCCGCCACGGCAGCGGCCACACCTTCCTGAAACACCGAGGGCACGATCTCGTCCCTGGTCGGCTCGACGACCAAGTCCGCGATCGCCCGTGCCGCAGCGAGTTTCATCGCCTCCGTGATCTGTCGGGCGCCGCTGTCGAGCGCACCCCGGAAGATGCCCGGGAACGCCAGCACGTTGTTGATCTGATTCGGGAAGTCCGAACGCCCGGTGGCGACGATGGCCGCATACCGGTGAGCCAGGTCGGGGTGCACCTCCGGGGTGGGATTCGCCAGCGCGAAGATCATGCCGCCATCGGACATTCGGGCAATGTCTTCTTCGGGGACCTGCCCACCCGAAACACCGACATAGACGTCGGCCCCCTCGAGTGCCTCACCAAGGCCACCGTGCACCCCTCGCGGATTCGTCGACGCAGCGAGCGCACGCTTGTGATCGGTGAGGTCGACGCGCGACGGCACCAGGATGCCCCGACTGTCACACACGACGATGTCCCGGACGCCGGCCCGCTGAAGCAGTTTGGTGACTGCCACACCGGCGGCCCCGGCGCCGGCGACGACGACCCGCTGCTCGGGCAAGGACCGTTCGAGCACGCGACACCCGTTGATTAGTCCCGCGAGGACGACGATGGCCGTGCCGTGTTGGTCGTCGTGGAAGACCGGAATGTCCAGCCGCTCCTTGAGTTGCTCCTCGATCTCGAAGCAACGAGGGGCAGAGATGTCCTCCAGGTTGATCCCACCGAAGGACGGTGCCATGCGCGCGATCGTCTCGACCAGGTCCTCGACCGACCCGCTTTCGAGGACGATCGGGATGGAATCCACACCGCCGAAGTGCTTGAACAGCACAGCCTTGCCCTCCATCACGGGCATGGCGCCCAGTGGGCCGATGTCTCCCAGGCCGAGCACGGCCGTGCCGTCGGAGATGACCGCGACCGTGTTGGCCTTGGCGGTGTAGGTCGTGGAGAGCGACGGATCGGCGGCGATGGCGAGGGAGACCTCGGCGACGCCGGGGGTGTAGAGCAGAGCCAGGTCAGCCCGATCTCTCAATGGCTGTGTCGCGTGTACCCCCAACTTGCCGCCCTCGTGAGCCCGGAAGACAGCACTCTCGGGGTCGAACGGGCGGTCGTGGGGCGCGGCGGACATAGCGGGGCTCTCCTGGGTTCTCACTGGTATGCCGCGGCTCATGGCGGCCCGCGGTGGCGGACCCTCGAGGCGGCGCAGCGGTGGATGTCCGCGCAGTCGCGTCATCCTCTCACAGCGCCTCGTGCCTGCCCATGTGATCCCGGTGACGTCGGTGGGAGCATTCGGGGGTGATGGTGCGCTGGGGTCTGGTCCGGGTGACCGGTCGCTCGATGCTGCCAACGTTGCGCGACGGCGACCTCCTGGTCATCGATCGGCGGCGCGCACCTCGGGCCGGCGACATGGCCGTGGTGCGACTCCCCCCCGATGGCCACGGTAGGCCGCGGCCACTGTCGGTGAAGCGGTTGGCCCACCGCGAGAGCGATGGAGGCTGGTGGATCGACTCGGACAATCCAGCCGAGGGCGTCACCTCCTTCGACGTCGGCGCCTTGGAGTCCAGCGCGGTCCGGGCCATCGTGATCGGCCGGCTGCCCCCATTCCGGAGGACCTCAGTCACCCGGCGGTGAGGGAGCAGGGGTAGGTTTGGGATTGACCGTTTCCGGACAGTGAGGAGTCCCATGTTCGCCACCGCCCTCCGCTCCCTGCGCATCATCGAGGTCAGCGCCCACTGCGACCTGCCCTGCGGTGTCTACGACCCCGCCCAGGCCCGCATCGAGGCCGAGTCGATCAAGGCCATCGACAAGAAGGTCGCCGACAGCGACGACCCCGACTTCCGCGTCCGCGCCGCCATCATCAAGGAGCAGCGCTCCGAGTTGGTCAAGCACCACCTCTGGGTGCTGTGGACCGACTACTTCAAGCCGCCGCACTTCGAGAAGTTCCCCGAGCTGCACTCCCTCATCAACGAGGCGACCAAGCTCGCCGGTGCGTCCGGCACCAAGGGCAGCTTCGACGAGTCCGTCGCCGACGAGCTGCTCGCCAAGATCGACCGCGTCGCCGAGATCTTCGCCGAGACCAAGAAGGCCTGAGACCGGGCACGAGCCAAGGGCCACCCCGAATCGGGGTGGCCCTTCACGTGTCCTGTTCCCGAGCGGCGCGCGTGGTCAGTCCGCGGGCGTGGCGACCACGTAGAGTTCGCCGTCGCCAGTGGCCGTGATCGCAGCGGTCGACGCGGGAAGGAAGAGCGACTCGGCGTCGCCGACCACGGCCCCCTCACCGGTCGGTCCCACCAACTCGACTCTGCCGCGTAGGCAGAACGCGATCCTCGGACCCCCGCCCGGAAGGGCGATCGGATCGGCGGACGCGTCCACCCGGAAGAGACGGAAGCGGTCGGAGGCCGAATCGAAGATCTCGACCCCGTCGCTCAGGCGGCGCGGCCGACCGGCCACCCCGTCCGCCGAGGTGTCCACGATGCGGAGCAACTCCGGCACGTTGACCGGCTTGGCCGTGAGGCCGGCTCGCACGACATTGTCGGAGTTCGCCAGCACCTCGATGCCCAGGCCCCGCACATAGGAGTGCAGCACCCCGGCGGCCACGTCGATGAATTCACCGGGGTGGAGCACCCGGTGGTGCATGAGCAGCAGGACTGCCAGGCCGATGTCATCGGGGTGGTCCTCGGCGATGCCGACGATGGCCGCGGTGGCTTCGCCGAACTCGTCGTCGGTTGCCGAGACGCGCACGCAACTCGCGACGACCCGGCGGGCGAGATCGGCCACCTCGCCGGGCGGGGTCGACAGGATGGCTGTGAGGAGGGCATGGACGGGGTCGCCGGCATTGCGGGCGTCTGCAGCCAGACCGGCGAGGTCTGCCAGGGCGAGCCGGTCGATGAGCGCCACCGATTCCTCGAACTCCCGCAGCCCGACGAAGACCTCGAAGGGGGCCAGCGCGAGGAGCAACTCGGGCTTGGCCCAGTCATCGACATAGACCGCATCCCCGGAGAGCTGCCGTTGCTCGACCGCCTGCTCCTGAGTCGGATGCACCTGAATGGAGATCGCCTTGCCCGGCGCGAGGACCTTGAGCAGGAAGGGCAGCCGACCACCGAACTCGTCGGCGAGCTCACCCAGGGTCCCCGACGGATCTGCGGCGACGAGGTCGAGCAAGGTGGCATGGGGGCCATCGACCAGCCCTGCTGGTCCGGCCTCGTGCGCACCCATCCACAGCTCGGACTCCGGTTGTTCCGTGGGTATACGGCGACCGGTGACGCTCGCGATGGAGACGTGAGAACCCCAGTCGTCGTTGAACACCACCGGGATGAGTCTGTGCACGGTTCTCCTCGTCATTGGGCGGCGCCAAGCCTACCTGCAGCCCGGCCGGCTCAATCGGTCGATCGTCTCGACGCGCCCAGCCCCCTGGGGCCACCGTCCGGGAGTGGGATCGGGCCGTGTGCGACGGTCGCCTCGAGGACGGCCACGATCTCGGGGTCGTAGTCATAGCCCAGGCCCAGGTGGATCCGCTCCAGTGCCCTCGAAACCGTGGCTGGCTCCTGGATCCCCCCGGTGAGGTCGTCGAAGGCGTTCGCGACCCGCAGGATTCGAGAGGCCAGCGGCGCTCGGGCCTCGTGCTCGAGGATCGAGCGATACTGCACCGCTTGGGCCTCGACGAGGTCTGCCACCGCGGCGAAGTCCGGTCCGTGCCGAATGATCGTCGCTCCGGTGCTCGCGATCATTCGTTGATCGGCGGGCGCGGCCAGCACGGTGGCCCCTCCCGGGATGGGATCTGCGAGAGCGACCTGCCCGAGGTCGTGGAGGAGCGCGGCGTACTCCAAGGCGGTGACCTCGCGCTCCCCAAGGCCCATCCGCTGTGCCATGGCCCGGCCCAACTGTGCGGTCCGGTGGGCGTGGTCCGGTGGGGTGTATCCCCCGGCCTCGGTCAGCCGGGACAAGGTCTGGATCGTCTGGCGCAGAGTCCGCCAGACCTCCGCGTAGCGCCGGACAGAGATCATCGTGATGACCAGGGGAATCAAGGCCAGTGGCAGGGCCAGAACACCCGCCACCGGAGCGATCAGGGTGGCGATCGGGCCTGGGGCGGCCCCTGCAAAGGTGACCGTGGGTGCCTCCTCGAACTCGTCACGCAGGGCCGTCGCCGTGCTGGTCCGGAGGGTGTGCGCCCGGTGCATGGCGGTCAACAATCGCTCGATCACGAGGGCGGTCGACGCGCCGCACACGAGGGCCGCCGCCACGACCCAGCGCGGCGTCGAGCTGACCAGTTGCCACTCCCACAGGGTTCGGCCCGCGACGTCGACCCCCCGGATCAGGTGAACGAGAATCCCCACCGAGAGGAGGCGAGCCGCCGCCCCACCGGTGGTGTCCACCTCCCGACGTAGTGCGGCGGCCAGCACCTGCCCGGTGGCGTAGCAGAGGATGACCACACCCGGGCGCACGGCGAACGACGCCGATCCCTGGACCGCGCCCAACGACACCAAGGTGAAACCCACGGCCGAGCTGATGGGTGCCAGGACCCGACCACTGGGCATGTGCACCCTGACCAGTTCGCCGACCAGCACCATGACGACGGCGGACAGCACGACCACGGCGTGGTGCTCCACCGTCGGGATCAGATCGTTGCGCATCGACCAGACGGCCTCGCCGACCATCAGCGCACACAGGCCGACCATCACGATCGGATGCCGAGCCCGCGTCACGGGTGTCCCCCGGGTCCGCTGGCGGTGCGGGAAATGGCCCACACCAGCGCATCCTCCACCTCTGCCGACACCAGCCCGGCGTTGCGCAGGTCGATGACGACCGCAGCCGCGCTGCGGTCATCGGGCTCCACGACCTGACTTCGGTCGAGGGCGGAGGCACCGCTGACGAGTTGGGCCGATCGGGACCGGCCACCCGCCGGTCGGGCCAGTGACCGCAGGACCTCGCAGGCCCCGGCCAGGAACGACAGTCCGCCGACCAGCCGCGCTGCGTCCTCGGCGCGTTGCGCGTGCCGAGGGCCGTCGCCCGACGAGTGGCGCAAATGACCCAGGTCGTGCAGCATTGCGGCCCGCCGGACATCGAGCACCTCCGCCGGGCCCATGCCCAGGTGTTCGGCGGCCCTGGCGGCCAGGTCCGCGACCCGGCTGCTGTGCCCCCGCAGGGCAGGAACCTTGAGTTCGAGTGCACCCACCAGCAGGTCGAGGGACTGCTCGCGTGCGTGTTCCTGTGCTGCGTACTGAACATAGGTCCAGTGGGCCGCCACGAGCGGAAGAAGGATCAGCAGTGAACTCGCCGGGCCGACCCCCGCGGGGAACCACAGGACGATGAGCAGGAAGGCCAGGATGCCGTAGGCGACATAGACCGGGCCGGACTCCAACAGACGCGCTGCCATCAGGCGCAGGGGGACGCCCTGCGACACCCTCATGATCCCGGCGATCAGGACGGCGTTGACGAGGGCCTGGCAGACGTCCGCGGCGAGAAGTGGAAACCCCAACTCGGTGGCCAGGCTCGCCGCGCCGTGCAGCGTCGCCGGCTGTGTGGACCCGCCGGCCGCGAGGTAGGCCAAGCCACCCACCAAGCCGCTGGCGGCACCCAGGGCTCCGTTGAAGACCCGAGCCCACGCCGGCATACCCCCTCGGGTCAGCAGCCCGAAACCCAACCCCAGCAGGCCCGCGCCCAAGGGCCCCAGCACCACGGCTGCACCCAGCAGCAGCACACTGATGAGCGAGATCGTCACCGCCCCGGAGATCCGTGTCTCCCCGATCCACCACACGGGCACCGCGAGCGCCAGAAACGCCGCGAGGGCGGCCGGACCGGGAACGGAACCATCCCTCAGTACCACCGCGAAAAGGGACGCGGTCGCGATCACGGCCCCAGAGATGAACAGGCGCACCGACACCGGAATCGGCGTGGGAGAGGGCTCCTCGTCACTCACCGGGGAAGCACGGAACCGACTTCAGGGTCGGGTTCAGGGCCGCCAGAACCACTGGGTGATGGCCATCGACGGCGCAGTATCCGCGATCGTGGTCTGGAGCTGCGCCACCGCCGTCTGGCCACCACTGTCGGCTTGGGCTGCTTGCCCACCCAAGAGTGAGGCGAAGGCAAGGGCGATCGAGACCACCAAGAACCTGGGCTTGCGCATGATCGGCACCGCTTTCCCGCTGGGGGTTGCACGACGCGTGCACCCGGGTTCTCAGCATCCTCTCATGCAGACCCATGTGCGACAATTGGGCAGCACGTGTGTGTGTCACCCAAGGACAAGGACTGTGTCATGAGCAAGCGAGCCCGCAAGCGCCGCTCGCGCAAGGGCAACAAGGCCAACCACGGCCGCAAGCCCAACGCCTGAGCGCTGCGAGACGTGCGAGAGGGGCGGAACCCGCATCGGGTTCCGCCCCTCTCGTGCGTGGGGTCAGCCTTGGCGCTCGATCCGAACCGTCGTGATCTGCTGCATGATCGCGAGCCGCAGCGTGGCCGGCGCGGCTTCCTCTGCGCAGGACCGACGCACCACGGCCTTCAGGGTCCGCTCGAGATCGTGTTCGGCCAAACACGGTGCGCAATCCTGAAGGTGGGCCGCCACGCGGGCCACGTCACCCGGGCCGAGTTCGCCGTCGAGGTACTCGAAGATCCGGTGCAGGACCTCGGAACAGTCGGCGTGACCGGGGTGCTGGGTGCTCACGACTCCTCCTCCGTCCGGAAGCCGCGATCCGCGGCATACTCCGCGAGCAACGCACGCAATTGGCGACGACCCCGATGCAGACGCGACATCACCGTGCCGATCGGCGTGCCCATGATCTCGGCGATCTCCTTGTAGGCGAAACCCTCGACGTCGGCGAAGTACACCGCGAGGCGGAACTCCTCGGGCAACTCCTGGAGGGCGCGCTTGACCTCGCTGTCCGGCAGGTGCTCGAGTGCCTCCACCTCGGCCGACTTCAGGCCGGAAGAGGTGTGCGACTCGGCACGCGCAATCTGATAGTCCTCGACCTCGGCCGCGTCCGACTGTTTGGGCTCGCGCTGCTTCTTGCGATAGCTGTTGATGTAGGTGTTCGTGAGGATCCGGTACATCCAGGCCTTGAGGTTGGTTCCCGGACGGTACTGGTGGAACGCGGCATACGCCTTGGCAAAGGTCTCCTGCACAAGGTCCTCGGCATCCGCGGGATTGCGCGTCGTGCGCAACGCGGCCGAGTAGAGCTGGTCGAGCAGAGGGATCGCTTCGCGCTCGAAGCGGGCACGCCGCTCGGGCTCGGTCTCGGTCGAGACATCGACCGAGGCATCGTCGGACACGTCGGCGACATCGGTCTGTTGGTCAATGGGTGCAGTCATCGCGGTCCAGCCTATCCCCGGACGCAGCGTGTCCGTGGGGGCGGGAGTGGGCAGGAGAAGCACGAGTCGACCTTTCGGTGCCGAGGGAACGAGTTGTCCAACACCGCGTGGACGCCTCGTCATTCCCCGGGCAGGGACGCCAGCCACGTGCTGACGACCTCACGGACCCGGGCCGTCGCCGAGATCGAGTGGGTGCCGGGCACCGCCACGACCACCGACGGATCGGTGATCCCTGCCCTGACCTCGTCCGGCCCACCGAAGGGGTCCCGCTCCCCCTGCACGACTCTCACCGGAAGCCCCGCGTCGATGGGCAGCCGCAACTCGTCGATCCGGGACGCCGCCGGCCGCCCCGGCAGGTGGAGCGGGAAGGCCAGGCAGAGCACCGCATCCGCGCCGAGCCGGCTGCTGGTCCGGCAGGCCACCCGTGCCCCTGCACTGCGGCCGGCGACCACGAGGCGTCGCGCGCCGTTCGTGGTCCGCAGCGACTCCACGATGGGCACCCACGCGTCGTCGAGCACCGGCGGCCGGTCGGCCACCTTGCGCCCTGCGACCCGCCACGGCTGGTCGACCAGGGCCACGACCCACCCGCGCTCGAGGGCGGCGTCGCGGCTGGCCAAGATGTCCTTGGACCAGGACTGGCCACCTGCGCCGTGTCCGATGGCAAGGAGTGAATCACCGTCACCGCACACGGTGACGCGCCCGGGTCCCATCGTGGTCTGAATCAGCTCGACGCGTTCACGCATCGGGGCCACCGATGATCTCGCCGGTCATGGGGTCGACCACCCCGACCAGGTCCGCCCGCGACGCAGGGAGGAGAAGGCCTGGACCATTGGCCCGGTTCGACCCGACGGCCCGACCGATGGGGTATGCCGCGAAGCGCCCAGCGGGGCCGGGCGCCAAGAGGTCGCCGATGGCGGCGGTCGAGGTCAGGTCCGGGTCCAGCCAGCGTTCCCAATCGGCCTTCTCCAGCACGAGCGGCTGACGATCGTGGATCCGGTCCAGGCCTTCCTCCGCAGCGTGGGTCACCACGGCGAAGCTGACCAGCCAGGCCGCGGGATCGTCGGGCTCCGCCACGTTCGGGTCGCGCCAGAACTCGTAGATGCCGCCCATGGCGAGCAGGTCGCCATCGGCTCGGTGGATGAAGAAGGGCTGCTTGCGAGGCTTGCCCTTGGCGTCCACGGCCGTCGGCGAAACCTGCCATTCGTACCAACCCTGGGCCGGCACGAGTGCCCGTCGGCTGGCGACGGCCTTGGCGAAGGCCGGTTTGGTCGCGACGGACTCCGCACGCGCGTTGATCATCCGCGCAGCACCGGAGGTGTCCTTGGACCAGCTCGGCACCAGGCCCCACGTGAGCAGTCGCAGTTGCCGGGTCGGATCTGCGGAGACGTCACTGCCACCGCGGGCAGGGCGGGTCAGGACGACGGGTGCCTGCTTCGTGGGAGCCATGTTGTGGTCAGGTGTGCCGGCAGGAGGATCCTGGCTCGACACCAGCAGGGTTCGAGTGGGCTCGCCGGTGCGGTCCTCCTCGACATCGAACTCCTCGATGAGCTCACCGACGTTCGCGCTCGCGGCATACCGACCACACATGAGGCCAAGGGTAATGACGCCGAAACGCTCCCGATGGCATCGAGCAACTACGGTAGGAGGGCCACGACAAAGAGGAGACACGATGCTCGTCCGCCGGATCGCCCGACCCATGCTCGCCGCCATGTTCGTGGTCGGGGGCCTGTCGCAACTGCGCCGGCCGGCCGCCAAGGTGGCCACGGCGGCTCCTCTGCTCGATGCCGTCGGCTCGGTCGTGCCGCTGCCGGCAGACCAGGCGACCCTGGTCCGGGCCAATGGCGCGGCGATGCTCGCCGGAGGCGCGCTGCTCGCCACCGGCCGGATGCCTCGCGTCGCGTCCACCCTGCTGGCCGGCTCGCTCGTCCCGACCACGATCGCCGGGCACCCTTTCTGGTCCGAGACCGACCCTGCGCGGCGCGAGCAGCAGAAGGTGCAGTTCCTCAAGAACGTCGGGCTGCTCGGTGGGCTGCTCCTCGCTGCCGTCGACACCGAGGGCAAGCCGGGGCTCACCTACCGAGCGCGCCTCATGGGGCAGGGCGTGCAACGTTCCCTCAGGACCACCAGACGTGAGGCCCGCCACCTGACCCACGCCGCGGCCCAGGAAGCTCGGCTCCGAACCGCCCAGGCCCAGAATGCCCTCAGCTGAGTGGGCGGCGCCGGTCGCCGAGGGGCCGATCGACGCCACCGTCGTCCTTCCCGGATCGAAGTCCCTCACCAACCGTTACCTCGTCCTCGCGGCTCTCGGTCGTGACGTCTCCCGACTGCGACGCCCCCTTCGATCACGCGACACGCGCCTGATGGTGGGGGCCCTGCAAGCGCTGGGCGTCGACATCACCGATGTCGACGGCACCGATTGGCTGATCACCCCCGGTGACCTGAGGGGTCCCGCCAGCATCGACTGCGGACTCGCCGGAAATGTCATGCGGTTTGTCCCACCTCTGGCCGGACTGGCCCTCGGCGAGGTGCACTTCGACGGCGATGCCCACGCCCGGCGGCGGCCGATGGCGCCGATCCTGACCGCCCTGCGTGCTGTGGGGGTGAGTGTCGAGGACACCGGGTCCCCCGCCCTCCCCTTCACGATCGCTGGTCGGGGGGCCGTCCCCGGCGGAACGGTCACGATTGACGCCTCGACATCCAGTCAGTTCGTGTCGGGTCTGTTGCTCTCTGCGGCTCGCTACGAGCGCGGCATCACGGCGCATCACGCGGGCCAGCAGGTCCCGAGCCTGCCGCACATCGAGATGACCGTGGAAGCCCTGCGCGACGCGGGTGTCGACGTCGACGACAGCCAGTGGCTCACCTGGCGGGTGGAGCCCAGCGAGGTGAACGCCCTGGACGTCACCGTGGAACCCGACCTCTCCAATGCCGCTCAATTCCTGGCCGCCGCCGTCGTCACGGGAGGCCGGGTGCACGTACCGGGATGGCCGGTGAGGACCACCCAGGCGGGTGACGCTCTGCGCGACATCCTCGACGAGATGGGCGCCACGGTGCACCTGGACCGCACGGGCCTGACAGTGAGCGGCTCCGGACGCCCCAGCGGCATTGACGTGGACCTTCACGACGCGAGTGAGTTGACCCCGGTGGTGGCTGCCCTGTGTGCGATGGCAGACGGCCCCTCACTCATCCGCGGAGTCGCGCACATTCGCGGCCACGAGACGGATCGACTGGCCGCCCTGAGGACGGAGCTGACCGGCCTGGGCGCAGGCGTGGAAGAGTTCGACGACGGGCTGCGGATCACGCCCCGGCCTTTGCACGGGGGCACGTTCCACACCTACGCCGACCACCGGATGGTCATGGCGGGCGCTCTGGTCGGGCTGGTGACACCAGGGGTCGTCGTCGAAGATCCGGACACGGTGGGCAAGACCATGCCTGACTTCGTGCAGCTCTGGAGTGCCATGGTGGCCGGTGAGCGGCCGGCACCCGCATGACCCCTGGGCGCGACTACGACGAATCGGATGTCAGGATCCGTCCCAATCGGCGCGGCAGCCGGCCCCGGACCAAGGACCGTCCTGCGCACCTGGATGCGGTGAGTGCCTTTGTGGTCGGGGTCGACCGCGGCCGCTACCGCGTGTTGGTCGGTGAGGGTCGTGACGAGCGTCCGGTGACCGCCATGCGCGCCCGGGAACTGACGCGGACGAGCATCGTCGTCGGTGATCGGGTCGACCTGGTCGGCGACACCAGCGGCGCGGAAGGCAGTTTGGCCCGCATCGTGCGCATCCAGGATCGCGCCACTGTCCTGCGCCGGACCGCCGACGACACCGACCCGGTCGAGCGCGTCATCGTCGCCAATGCCGACCAACTCGTGATCGTCACGGCGCTCGCAGACCCCGAGCCCCGACCGCGCATGGTGGACCGTTGCCTCGTGGCGGCCTATGACGCCGGCATGGATCCCCTGCTGCTGCTGACCAAGGCCGACCTGGCCACGCCCCAGGACTTCCTCGCCACCTACGCACCGCTCGGGGTCCCCCACCTGGTGACGACCACGACAGACTTCGGCCAGGGTCTCGATGATCTGCGGGCGGCCCTGGCGGGTCGGGTCAGCGTGCTGGTCGGGCACTCAGGGGTCGGGAAGTCCACCTTGGTCAATGCCCTTGTGCCAGAGGCTGATCGGGCCACCGGTCAGGTCAACGATGTCACCGGCAGGGGACGACACACCTCGACATCGGCTATCGCGCTCGAATTGCCAGACCCCGGCGGTTGGGTCATCGACACCCCTGGTGTGCGGTCCTTCGGTCTGGCCCATGTCGACCCCGAGCGCATCATCGTTCACTTCCCCGACCTCGAGGCCGGCACCGATGGATGTCCGCGCGGGTGCTCCCATGATGAGGCGGAGTGTGCGCTCGACGACTTCGTCGCCCGCGGCGGAGCCGGACCGTCCGGCCTCTCGCGCCTGGAGTCCCTGCGTCGCCTGCTCCGGGCACGCAACCCACAGTCCTCGGAATGACCGCTGGCTGCACGGGAAACTCCCGGGGTCGAGGCGTTCGACCGCATGACGCGATGCGGCGGAAGCTCGACCCCGAGAGATCTCGACCGGGACGTCAGATCTCGCGACGGTCTGGGGCGCCCTCGTCGTTCTGGACCATGGTCGTGGCGTCGCCCGGCAGGTTCCGATCCTGCGCAACGTGCTCGTCCACGGACACGGGCGCGGGCACGTCAGCGGCTGCTTCGGCATCACTCCTGGCGAACTCACCAATGTCGTCACCTTGCGGTTCCGCCACCGAGGCCGGTTCGCGCACGTCGGTGCCGGCGAAGCGGTCATCGGGCTCGACGTGGGTGACGTCGACGGTCTCGACAATGGTCCGCAACTCGGCGAAGTGACAGGCGGAGCGATGCGCTCCCTGGCCGTCGGGACGGTCGATGAGCTGCGGCTCCTCCACCTTGCACTTCTCCTGGGCCTTCCAGCAGCGGGTGTGGAAGCGGCAGCCCTTGGGTGGGTTCGCCGGCGACGGCACATCCCCGACGAGCACGATCTGCTCGCGCTTGCCACGCAGAGTGGGATCGGGGACGGGCACGGCGGAGAGCAGGGCCTGCGTATAGGGATGGGTCGGGTGTTCGTAGACCTCGTCCTCGGTTCCCAACTCAGCCATCTTGCCGAGATACATGACCCCGACCCGGTCCGAGATGTGCCGGACGACGGACAGGTCGTGAGCGATGAAGATGTAGGCCAGTCCGAGTTCGTCCTGCAGCTTCTCCATCAGGTTGACCACCTGGGCCTGCACCGACACGTCGAGGGCGGAGACGGGCTCGTCACAGACGAGAACCTTGGGGTTGAGCGCAATGCCTCGGGCGATGCCGATGCGCTGGCGTTGACCACCGGAGAACTGGTGGGGGTAGCGATTGATGTGCTCGGGGTTGAGACCGACGAGGTCGAGCAACTCCTGCACCCGCTGCCGACGCCCACCCTTGGGGACGACTTCGCTGTGGATCTCGAAGGGCTCCCCGATGATGTCGCCGACCGTCATCCGCGGGTTGAGCGAGGTGTAGGGGTCCTGGAAGACGATCTGGATGTCGCGGCGCAGCTTGCGCATGTCGCCGGTGGACGCCTTCTGCATCTCCAGCCCCTCGAAGACCACCTCGCCAGCGGTGGGTTCCTCCAGGCGCATGATCAGTCGTCCCAAGGTCGACTTCCCACAACCGGACTCGCCGACGATGCCGAGGGTCTCGCCCTTGTGCAACTCGAAAGAGACACCGTCGACGGCCTTCACGTGCCCGGTGGTGCGGCGCAAGATGCCCGTCTTGATCGGGTAGTGCTTGACCAAGTCCTTCGCCTCGAGAATGACCTCAGGCATCGATGACCTCCTCGGCGAAGTGGCAGGCGGAGAACCGGCCGGACACGATCTCCCGCAGTTCGGGCCGATCCTGACGACAGATGTCCTGGGCCATCCGGCAGCGTGGGTTGAACGCACAACCCTGCGGGATGCGCATGAGGTTCGGTGGCAGGCCACCGATGGCGGCCAGGGTCTGGCCCTTCTGGTCCAGCCGCGGGATGGACTCGAGCAGGCCCCGCGTGTACGGGTGAGCGGGGCTGGCGTAGAGCGGAAGGATGTCTGCGGTCTCCACCAGCCGCCCGGCATACATCACCGCGATCCGATCCGCGACGTCGGCGACCACGCCGAGGTCGTGCGTGATCAGGATCAGGCCCATCTTGCGCTCCTCCTGGAGTTCCTCCAGGAGCGCCATGATCTGGGCCTGCACCGTGACATCGAGGGCCGTCGTCGGTTCGTCGGCGATGAGCACGGCCGGGTCGAGGGCGATCGCCATCGCGATCATGATGCGCTGACGCATCCCACCGGAGAACTGGTGCGGGTAGGCCTTGACGCGCTCGCGGGCGGCAGGGATCTGCACGCGCTCCATGAGCCGGACCGCTTCGTTCATCGCATCGGACTTGTTCAGGTCGCGGTGCTGGCGGAACATCTCGGCAATCTGCCAACCCACGGGGAAGACCGGGTTCAGCGAGGACAGGGCGTCCTGGAAGATCATCGAGATCTCCGGCCCACGCGTCTTGCGCCGGACCTCCGGGTCCATCGTGAGCAGGTCCTGGCCGCAGTAGCGGATCTTGCCCTCCGGGATGACCGCAGGCGGCATGTCCAGAATGCCCATGATCGCCTGGGCGGTCACCGATTTACCCGAGCCGGACTCGCCCAGGATCGCCAAGGTCTCTCCCTGCCGGAGCTGGAAGGAGACGCCGTTGATGGCCTTGGCGATGCCGTCCGCAGTGTGGAACTCGACGTGCAGGTCCTCGACGTCGAGGAGCAGGCCGTCCTCCGGGACATAACTGGATTCAGGGACCGCCTTCGTGGCCGCCCGGGTGGTGGTGGTCGTCATCGTTTCGCTCACCGGTTCTTCGGGTCGAGGGCATCACGCACGACGTCGCCCAGGAGGATGAAGGCCAACACGGCCAGGGACAGGAAGAGCGAGGGGAACAGCAGCATGTGCGGCGTGGTGCGCAGGCCCACGATGGCCGAGCTGATGTCGATACCCCACGAGATGGCCGGCGACTGCAGACCGATGCCGAGGAAGGAGAGGGTCGCCTCGGCCGCGATGTAGCCACCGAGGTTGATGGTCGACACCACGATGACCGGCGCGAGGGCATTGGGCAGGATGTGCGACCGAATGACGCGCCACGGGCTCGCCCCCAGGGCCCGGGCTGCCTGGACATAGTCGTTGGGCTTGACCTGGATCACGCTCGATCGCATCAGCCGCGCGATGCTCGGCCAGCCGAGGATCGTCAGCGCCAGCACGACCTTGAGGATGATGAACCAGTAGTTCGTCGACCGCGGCAGCGAGACCAGGACGATGATCGCCCCGAGCAGCAGCGGGATCGCGAAGAAGACATCACCGATGCGCGAGAGGAGCGAGTCGACCCAGCCGCCCTTGTATCCGGCGAAGACACCGACCGCACCACCGACGAGGACAACCGAGATCGTGGTCAGCAGTCCGACCAGGATCGAGGCACGCGCACCGTAGATGCAGCGGGCATAGATGTCGTAACCCTGGATGTTGCGCCCGAACCACGCCTCGGACGAGGGCTTCTCCCGGGATCGTTCGAGAATGGCGTGGGCGGGGTCCGTGCTCGTGAAGAGTTGCGGGAAGACCGACATGAGGATGAAGACCGCGATCATCGTCGCCGAGATCCAGAACATCGGGTTGCGCCGCATGGCGCGCCACGCGTCCGACCACAAGGATCGTGCGTCGCCGACGTCGCCTCGAGCATCGAGGGACCCGGTCGACTGTTGCTGGGCAGTGGCTTCGGTCGCTGGCTCAGTCATGGCTGATCCTGGGGTCGAGGACACCGTAGAGAAGGTCCACGATGAGGTTGACAATGAGGTAGACGAACACGAGCACGGTCACCGCACCGACGACGGCCATGCCATCGCGATTGTTGATCCCGCGGTAGATGTAGTTGCCGACACCTTGGATGTTGAAGATGCGCTCGGTGACGATCGCGCCGCCGAGCAGTCCGCCGAAGTCATAACCGACGAAGGTCACGACCGGGATCAGGGAGTTTCGCAGGGCGTGGACTCCCACGGCTCGGCGCCGGGTCAGGCCCTTGGCAATGGCGGTCCGCACGTAGTCGGCGCGCAGGTTCTCGACCAGGTTGGTGCGAGTCAGTCGGGACACATAGGCGATCGACAGCGAGCCGAGCACCATACCCGGGAGCAGCAACTCGTAGAACGAGGGGTTCGATCCCACGGTCACCGGGAAGAGTCCTGCTTTGACGCCAAGGAAGTACTGGCCCAGAGCACCGATGACGAAGATCGGGATCGAGATGACCACCAAGGTGCTGACCAGGACCAGGTTGTCGAGGAACCCGCCCTTTCTCACCCCCGTCAGCACACCAGCGGCGATACCGATGACCACCTCGAAGACGATCGCCACCAGCGCGAGCTTGCCGGTCGTGGGGTAGCGCTGCTTGAGGTCGTCGACGACCTTGTAGCCGTTGTAGTTCTTCCCCAGGTTGCCCTGGAGGAGGCCGCCCTGCTCGGTCGGCCAGATTCCTGTGTACTTGGCGTAACGAAGGAAGACGTTGTCGTTGAGGTTGTACTCCTTCTTGAACTCCGCGATGTAGGCGGGGCTGCAGGGGCGCTCACCACACTTGCCGTCCGTGGGATCGCCGGGCAGGGCGAACACCATGACGAAGATCAAAAAGGTGGCACCGATGAGCACAGGGATCATCTGGAAGACGCGCCGGATGATGTAGGTCCCCACACGTCACCTCCCTTCGGTCAGCCGGCTCACTTTGCTGGGTGAGCGGCAACGGGTCAGGTGGGTCGGCGGCGTTGCCGGGCCCACGTGCACTTGCAACTTACTTGAAGTTCGCTCCCTATTCCACGCGTGGCGAAACCGTGTTCATGCGCCGGTGTCCGGGAATCGAGGCCGGGCACACCATCGGCCTGCCAGCGGGACTGGCAGGCCGATGGTGCGTTGCGTCGGCAGCCCTTTCGGGCTCAGATCACTTCAGCGTGACCGACGGGAGGTCGATGGTGCCGAAGGCGGTGATCTTGACGTTCGTCACCTTGTCGGACCAACCCATGGTCGTCTTGCCGTACCACATCGGGATGCTCGGGAAGTCGGTGGCGAGCATCGCCTCGGCCTCCTGGTACAGCTTGTTCGACTCAGCGGAGTCGGTCGCCGCAGCGGCCTCCTCGAGCTTCTTGTCGAAGGCCGGGTTGCTGTAATCACCGTCGTTGGACGACGCGCCGGTCTTGAAGATCGGAGCGAGGAAGTTCTCGATCGACGGGTAGTCCATCTGCCAACCGGTGCGGAACATGCCCTTCATCTCGCGACCACGGATCTGGCCACGGAAGGTCTTGAAGTCCACGACACCGACCGCCTGGCAGTCGACACCGAGGGCGTTCTTGATCGAGTTGCAGGTTGCCTCGGTCCAGTCCTTGTGCGACGCGTCAGCGTTGTAGGACAAGGTGATCGGCGGAGTGGAGAAGCCACCAGCAGCCTCGAGCTGAGCCTTGGCCTTGGCAGCGTCGAACGTGCAGTACTCGCCGCACTGGTCGGCCTTGTAGCCGTCCACGACCGGGGAGACCCAACCGGTGGCCGGAACACGGGTGTTGTTGAAGATCTGCTTGATGATCTCCTCACGGTTGATCGCCATCGAGATCGCCTGGCGGACCTTCGGGTCCTTGTAGGCGGGGTCGACTGCCGGCGGGGCGAAGGTGACCGTCTGGATGACGCCGGTCTCCTTCTGCGCGTTGCGGTCCGGGAGGTCCGACTTGTACTTGTCGTCGATCATCGCGGACGTCGGGATCTCGTCGGTGATGTCGAGCTGGTTGGCGATCACGTCGTTGTAGGCCGCGTCGCTGTCCTGGTAGATCTTGAAGGTGATCGTGTCCAGGTTGCCGCCGAACTTGCCCGAGTAGTCCGCGAACTTCTTGAGGACGACGGACTGGTTCTTGGTCCAGGACTCGACCTGGTACGGGCCGGCGCCGATCGGCTTCTCACCGAAGGCCTCCGGGTCCTTGAAGAAGGAGTCCGGGAGCGGCGAGAAGGCGGAGTAGCCCAGACGGACCGGGAGGTTCGAGACCTTCTCGCTGGTCTTGATGGTGAAGGTGTGGTCGTCGACGACGGCCAGTCCGGTCATGGTCTCGGACTTGGCCGGCCCGTCGGTGCAGGGGTCCTCGGCAGTACCGGTGCACTGGGTGTCGCCATAGCCCTCGATCGGCTCCATGAAATAGCCGGACGCCTGGGCGTTCTTGGCGGCCGCGGCGTAGTTCCATGCGTCGACGAAGTTCTTCGCCTTGACCTCGGTGCCGTCCTGGAACTTGTAGCCCGACTTCAGCTTGACCGTGAAGTTCTGGTTGTCCGTGGTCTCGATCGACTCGGCGATGTCCATCTCGGGCTTCGCGTCCTCGGCGTTGTAGTGCACGAGCTTGGCCGCGAAGGCGTCGATGATATTGCCACCACAGGTCTCCGTGGTGTTGCTCGGGATCAGCGGGTTCTCCGGGTTGCAACCACGGATCGTGATCTCCCCGCCAGCCTTACCCTCGGAGCTCGTGCCCCCGTCGCTGTCGCCGCTGCCGCAACCGGCCGCGAGCAGGGCAGCAGCCGACATGACGGCCACGGCCACCGTGCGAGTGGTTCCCCGCATGGATGTCCTCCTGTTTGTGGTGCGCCACCCCAGGGAGGTGGCATTTGCATCGTGAAAGCCCGGTCGGACCCACGCCGCTGCTGTCAGTGACGCAGCGCCTACATATAAGTCCACGAAAAGGGCAATTGGGAGTCCACGGCGCGAGACGAGACCCGATTGTGACCGTTCCGTGAGCAATGAGCGCGAGCCCGGAAACGTGTCGGAGGGCGCGTGCCGTGATGCTCAGCAGGGCATTCCCTATCGTGTCCTTCCGTGACGACCTACGACGATGACCTGCGCCTGGCCCATGTGCTCGCGGACGCGGTGGAGCGGGTGACCATGGCCCGCTTCAGGTCGCAGGATCTCGCGGTCGAGACCAAGCCGGACCTGACCCTCGTGAGTGACGCCGATCGGGCCGCAGAGGAACTCATCCGATCCCAGCTCTCCCGGACTCGACCGCGCGACGCCGTGGTGGGCGAGGAGTTCGAGCCGACGGGTCACGGGCCGCGGCGTTGGATCGTGGACCCCATCGACGGGACGCACAACTTCGTCCGCGGGGTCCCGGTGTGGGCCACCCTGATCGCGCTCGTCGTCGCTGAGGAGCCGGTCATGGGCCTGGTTGCGGCACCGGCTCTCGGGCGCCGCTGGTGGGCCGCCAAGGGTAGCGGAGCGTATGCCGGGCGCAGCCTCACGTCGGCAACACGGATCCGCACGTCCGGTGTCCAGCGACTGGCGGACGCGAGCATCTCGCTCTCCAGCGTCACGAGTTGGGATGCTCTCGGGCGCACCGATGCCGTGCTGGATCTCGCCCGCGACTGCTGGCGGCAGCGTGCGTATGGCGACTTCTGGTCCTACATGCTGGTGGCCGAAGGGTCCGTCGACATCGCCGCCGAACCAGAACTCGCGCTCTACGACATGGCGGCCCTGGCGCCGATCGTGACCGAGGCCGGCGGGCGGTTCACTTCGCTCGACGGCACCGACGGGGTCTTCGGGGGCAACGCACTCGCCACCAATGGCCACCTCCACGACCACGTCCTGGAGCGCATCGGACTGTGAGCCGGCTCAGCGCCTGCCAACGTCCCGGCGGCAGGCCGAGTTCGGATGATGCCCCGGCCGCCCCACGAAGTTGATCCTTCCGGTCAATCGGTGACGACGTGGACCTCTCCGATGCCCAGGGCTCGAACGTCGTCGATGATGGCGTCGGCATCCCCCACAATGACCGTCGAGCACACCGAGGACGCCACAGCGGCAGCCGCTTCGGTCACCTGGTCGGGAGCGAGGCGTCGCATGGCCCGGAGGGTGAGCGATGGGAAGTCCATCGGGAGGCGCTCGAGGGTCAGGGCGCTCAGCTCGTCCGCGATGACGTCGGCCGTGGCCCAGCGGCCCGGGGTCGCCCGCGTGATGAAGTCGACGCCGGTGGCGAGCTCGGCGCGGCTGAAGCCGTTCACGGTGTCGGCGAGGATGCCCCTCAGGAGGTCGAGAGCTTCCGCGGTCACCTCGGTGCGCACCGATCCGGTGACGGCGAAGGACCCCCCGATGGCCCTCGGTCGCATGGCCGCGCGGATGCCATAGGTGTAGCCCTTGTCCTCACGCAACACGGCATCAATGCGGGCCCCCGGGCTGCCCCCGAGGAGGTAGGCCATGACCGGGTATGCCGCCCAGCTGGGGTCGGCGCGCCCCGGCGCTGGTGCACCGATCGCCAGTTCGCTCTGGACCGACCCCGGTCGGTCAACGACCACAACGGTGGGTCCATCCAAGCGTGGGAGCGCTGCTGCTGGCTCAGCCGCAGCCGGGCCCGAGCCGGTCCACTCCCCCACGCTCCCCTCGACGGCTTCGCGGACGTCGATGCCCTGCAGGTCACCGGCGATGACGAGTGCGCCGCCAGCTGCTGCGAGGGCCGCGTGGCGCTCGACGATCGCCGATCGGGTCAAGGCACCGATCGTGCTCGGCGTCCCTGCCGCAGGACGCGCCGCCCGACTGGCCGGATCCCAGAGGGTGGCGATCAGTTCGCGCCCTGCGCGATGGGGCGCCGACGCCGTCTCATAGTCGATCTCCGCCAACCTGTTGCGCAGGACCCGACGGACCTCCTCCTCCGGGAAGGTGGGCCGACCGACCGCGTCGGCCATGAGCCGTAGGGCCCCGGACAGGTGCCGCACCGGGACGTCGAGGTCGACGCTGAGGCCACCCTCCACGGCGGAAGCGCCGAGGGCAGCCCCATGACGTTCGAGCGCGGCGGCGAAGGCCTCGGCATCGAGGTCACCCGCGCCCTCGTCGAGCAGTCGGGCCATCATGACGCTGACGCCCTCGTGGACACGCTCCTCGTCCGCGAGGGTCACGGGGACCATCAAGCGCGCCGAAATGACCTCTTGTCCTGGCAGATGCATCCTGAGCAGGCGGACTCCGTTGGACAGGGTCTCCTCGGTCGGCAGGGGCTGGAGCCAGGGCCCGGGTGGCTCGACGCCGGGTCGATCGCTCATGACTCCTCCTCGGCGCCATGGGGCGCCCGCAGGTACGCGACGACGGCCCGCTGCTCCGGGCGCAAGAGAGTCGTGGTCGCAGCCTGGATCTGCTCGGGCGTCACGGCCAGTACCTCCTCGAGGTGGGTGTTGACCGCGTGAGGATCGTCGTGGAGCAGGGTGTGGTGGCTGATCAGGTCGGCCCGCTGGTCCTGGTGGGCGAGGGCCTGCAACCAGCCGCGCTCCGATTGGGCGCGCACGGCCTGCATCTCCTCACTGGTCGGTCCGGCGTGGGCGAGGTCCTCCACCTCGGACAGCACCGCCGCCTCGACCCGGTCTGGGTCCTCGCCATTGGCGACGTCGATGGCAAGGAAGCCGATCGACACCCCACCGACCAAGCCCCAGGCCGTGCTGTGCACGCTCAACGCCTGTTGGCTGCCCCGCACCAGTCGTCGCACCGCACGCGAGGTCGCCAGCCCACCGAGAATGTCGAGGGCCAGTGCGGCCGGCAGGAATCCCGGCGTCCGGTCCGCAGGGAGCCGGAAGGCGATGGTCAGCCGGTCGTGCGGGACGTCAGCACGACGGGTCATCCGCACGGGCTCGGTGAGGGGAGCGAGAGCGACCGGGATCGGGTGGCCCGGGCGAGGTCGGCTCGAAAGCGACCCGAACTGGCGCTCCACCCGCTCGAAGGCATCCTCCGCCTCGACGTCCCCGCACAGGGTCAGCACGGTGTTCCTCGGGACGTACCACCGCTCGTAAAAGGCATGCACGTCCTCGAGGGTGGCCGCGTCGAGATCAGCCATCGACCCGATCGTCGGGTGGGCATAGGGGTGCCCCTCGGGGAACAACGCGGCATACAGATCGGGGAGTTCCTGCCCGTAGGGGGGATTGTCGTAGCGTTGGCGCTTCTCCTCCTTCACGACGTCACGCTGGTTGTCCAGGTTGGCCTGGTTCACCGCGTCGAGGAGATGCCCATGGCGATCCGCCTCGAGCCACAGAGCGAGGTCGAGCGCGCCCGTGGGGACGGTCTCGAAGTAGTTCGTCCGGTCGAACCAGGTCGTCGCATTGAGACGCGCACCAACGGCCAACAGGGCCGAGAAGTGCTCTCCCGAGGCGACATTTCTCGAGCCTTGGAACATCAGGTGCTCGAAGAGGTGGGCAAACCCGGTCCTGCCCCGGCTCTCGTGGCGCGACCCCACGTCGACCCACAGGTTGACGGCCACCGTCGGCACCGTGTGATCAGGCGACACGACCACCCGCAGGCCGTTGTCGAGGGTGCGCTCATGGATCGGGTAGTCGAGGCGCATGCCGACACCTTAGGTGGACCGCCACGGCCGAGCGCAGATGATCTGACGCACGGACACGTTCGTGATGTCACCGTGTGCAAGGGTGTCGACATGACGGACACCGTGAGTCAGAACGTGGATCTGACCCGTTTCGAGATCACCTCGGATGGCAGCCTGGCCGGCTTCACGCAGTACGTCGAGGCGGGTCTGAAGCGGATCTTCTTCCACACCGAGATCGGTGAGGAGTTCGGCGGTCGTGGCCTCGCCGCCGTGCTCGTGACCGCGGCCCTCGACGCGACGCGCGACGCAGGGCTGCGGGTGGTGCCGGTGTGTCCTTACGTCAAGAAGTTCATCGAGCGCCATGAGCAGTACCAGGATCTCGAGGATCCGGTGACGCCGGCGGCCATGCAGGCCGTGCGCGCGGCCACGCACTCCTGACCGCGGGCGAGCCGGGGTTCGCGCCACGTGTCGGGCCCGTCGTCACCTTGGCCCAGCTGCGTGTCACCTCACACGAAGCGGCCCCTGACCTGCGTGTGCAGATCAGGGGCCGATTCCTTGGTAGCGGGGGCAGGATTTGAACCTGCGACCTCCGGGTTATGAGCCCGGCGAGCTACCGAGCTGCTCCACCCCGCGTCGAGTGAACAACCTTGCGGCTGCTCGGTTCCACGAGGTTACGTGACTTCTCACGCCCCACCAAATCGGCGCCTTCACGACGTCGGGCTCGGACTGGGCGTGGCAGACGCACCTCCCGGAGTCGGGAGGGAAGCGGCCGCGGCGCTCGCCCGGGCGATCGCGGCCTCCAGCCGCTTCTGCGCTTCGCCGTATGCCGTGAAGTCGCCAGCCTTCAGCGCCTCCTGGCCCGCGGCATACGCGGCCTGGACCTCGGCGATCGCGGCCGCGAGGTCACCGGTGGCCGGCGCCGTGCCGCCACTGGACGGTGGCGCGCCCTCCCCCGGCATCTGCCCGGCATCGCCTGTCGTCGCCCCGGACTCGCCCCCGAAGAGGCCGTCCAGCGCCTGGTCGAGGGTCTCGCCCCAGGCCACCTTCTTGCCGAAGACGGCGACTGTGGCCTTGATCTGCGGGAAGGAGCCGCCCTCCTTGGAGGCCTGGACGTAGAGCGGCTGGACGTAGAGCAGTCCGCCACCGACCGGCAAGGTGAGGAGGTTCCCGTAGGTCAGGGTCTTGCCGGACTGCCGATTCTGCGCGATGAACTGACTGAGGTTGAGTGACTCGCGCGGACTCTGGGACCGCTCGGTCGACACCTCGATCTGGTTCTGGATCTGACCCGGGCCGTCGACGGCCGAGGCCCGCGGAAGTTCGAGCAGACGCATCGACCCGTAGTCCTCGCTCGGTGCGCCGGCTCGCGTCCCAGCGTCCGCATCGACGGCGAGGAAGCCTCGCAGGATCTCTCGACCGGAACCGGTCGGGATGAAGGTCGTCGTCAGGGAGAAGGTCGGCGCCTGCTGCCCGGGCATGGCCAACGACTGGTAATAGGTCGGTTGGTCCTGCGTGCCGTTCGCGTGGGTCGGGTCCTTGGGCACGCGCCAGAAGTCCTGGCCGGTGTAGAACGACTCGGCGTCGGTCACGTGGTAGCGGGTGAGCAGTTGCCGCTGCACCTTGAAGAGGTCCTGCGGGTATCGCACGTGGCTCATCAACTCGGCCGACATCTCGGACACGGGACGCACCGAGCCGGGAAAGGCCTTCGACCAGGCCTTGAGCAGCGGGTCTTCGGCATCCCAGCCGTAGAGCCGGACCGTGCCGTCGTAGGCGTCGACGGTGGCCTTGACCGCGTTGCGGATGTAGTTGACCCGACCACTGGCCACTCCCACGACACGCGACTGCTCACTCACCGAGTCCGACGTGGCGTCGGCCAGGTCCGCGATCCGGCTGTTGGGGTAACGCGCGGTCGTCGTGTAGCCGTCGACGATCCACTGGATCCGGCCGTCGACCACGGCGGGGTAGACGTTGCCATCCAGGGTCAACCAGGGCGCCACTCGCTCGACGCGCTCCTTGGGCGATCGGTGGTCGAGGAGCCGGGACTGCCCGGTGACCTGGTCGGAGAGGATGAGTTTGGGCTCGCGGTACTTCACGGCATACGCGAGTTTGCGGATGAAGGATCCGACGCCGACCCCGCCCTCGCCGGCATACGTGGTCCGCTGCTGACCGCCGGCGCCACTGTCGTCCGGGAAGTCGAACTCGCGCGGCTCGGAGCCGGCGGGACCACCGACCACCGAGTAGACCGGGGACTCCTCGCCGAAGTAGACGCGAGGTTCGTACTCACCGAAGGCGTCGCTGCTCGACCCGAGACCACCGGAGAAGAAGACCGGATCACCCTCACCCGTGCGCTGGTTGCCGTAGGCCGCGACAAACCCGAAGCCGTGCGTGTAGACGGTGTGGTCGTTGACCCAATTGCGCTGTGCCGCAGGGACACCCGAGAGGCGCAACTCGCGAACGCTGACGACGGAATCCATCGTCTTGCCGTCGACGGCGTAGCGGTCGACATCGAGGGTGTCGGGGAAGGCGTAGTACTGACGCAGGCCCTCGAACTGTTGGAAGGTGCGGGAGACGACGTTGGGATCGACGAGGCGGATCCCTGGGATCGTCTCGGCGTTCTCCCGGAGTTGCCCGGGCTCGGCATCGGTGACCGCGGCATACGTCTGCGTCTTGATGTCGTCGATGCCGTATGCCGCGCGGGTCGCCTCGATGTTGCGAGTGATGTACGGGGCCTCGAGCGAGCGCTCCGACGGCTTGACCTTGAGCGACTGGACCAGCGCCGGGTAGACGGTGCCGACGAGCACCGCGGTCACCGTCAGGAGGGCGACGCCGATGATCGGCAGACGCAGGCTCGAGGTGAACATGGCCGCGATGAAGAACGCGGCGCACATCAGGGCCGCCGCTGCGAGAATCGATCGGGTCGGGAGGACCGCGTGGTCACGGGTGTAGGTCAGGCCCGTGATGAGGGCGGAATCCTCGGTCGTGAGGGAGTAACGGTCCAGCCAGTAGGCCGCCGCCCGCGTGAGCGCCAAGAGGGCCCCGAGGGCGCCGATGTGGACCATCGCAGCGCGGGTGGACGGCCCACGCCCCGGCAGTTGCAGGCCGCCGTAGACGTAGTGCGTGAGCAGAGCCGCCACCAGCGCCAGCATGAGGACGACGGTCAGGAAACTGACGACGAAACGCCACCACGGCAGGTCGAAGACGAAGAAGCCGACATCGATCCCGAAGTGGGGTTCCTTGATCCCGAAATCACTGCCGTTGCGCCACAGCAGGTAGGTCGGCCAGGAACCCAGGGTGGCCGCGCCGGCCAACACCGCGAGAATGCCCGGGATGATGATCGTGCCGAGCCGGCGCAGGGGCTCGATGGCTCGCCGATACTGCTCCAAGGTCTGCTGCGCGACCGTGGTGGGGACGACGAACGGGCGCAGTCGGTGACCCAGGGAGATGCTCGACCAGACCGCGAGCGCGGTGAGGACGAAACCCACGGCGAAGAGCAGCACCTTGGTGACCAGTTGGATGACGAAGACGTTGCGGTAGCCGACGGAGTCGAACCACCAGAGGTCCGTGACCAGCCCCGACATGGCCGTGACGAGGAAGAAGAGGACCGCGAGGACAGCCAGTGTCGGCCCCAGTGCTCCACGCCGCTTGGGTTGGGCGGGGACCGGCCTGGGCTGGCGCGGGGGCGGCCCCCCCTGCCCCGACTCGTCGGGCTGGGGGCTCTGGTCGAACCAGTCCGGGTGACTCACGTCGGCTCCTTGGCGCGACCCATCGGCCGCCTCGCTGGAGACCAAACCTACCTGTGCGGGCTGGGTGCACCCGATACGGCACCATTGGGTTCGTGCCCGACGCGACCCCGACGACCGACCCGCTCGACCTGGTGGCCCTCGACATCGAGCGGCACGTGGCGGGAGGAGGGTGGGACCAGGCGGTGCGCCTGTTCGCGCTGGTGCCGACGACGGTCCTCACCCGTGATGCCCCCGAACTGGTCGGGACCGCACGGCCCCAGGACGCCGCGCCCGGGGCCCTGTCGGCCGTCGAGCAGGAGGACTTCCGCGTCCCCGCGGACCTCGAGTCGGCCCTCGCCGCGCTGGCCTGGCCCGAGGTCGTCACCGGCGCCGCGATCGCCGTCGAACGGATCGTCGTCCCGCCCGCCGCCGAGCAGGACCTCCCCAGTGACACCGAAGCCGCCCTCAGCGCCCTCGCGGCCCACCCGGATCGCCGGGACGTCCGTCTGGTCGTGGCGGTCACCCGTGACGGCCGCTCGTCGTGCCTGCTTCGTCAGCGCGACCATGACCGCGACGACCGAGTCGCCAAGGGCCGCGACATTGCTCCGGGTCTCGTGGCCGGGCTGCTCGCGACGTTCGTCGAGTGAGTCGTCCGGCGCTCAGAAGCCGCAGGACGAGAGCGTGTCGGTGGAGCCTGCCGCGATCGACTCGACCGCTTGCTTCGCGTCGCTGAAGGTCGCGACCTTGACCAGGTGCAGACCTGCGGGCACGTGCCCCTTGAGGTCGGCACAGTTGTCGGCCGGGGTGAGGAACCAGGCCGCGCCGGCCTCGCGCGCACCCACCACCTTCTGCCGGATCCCGCCGATCGGCCCCACCGCTCCGTCGTCGGCGATCGTGCCGGTGCCGGCAATGGAGGCCCCACCGGTGAGGTTCCCGTCGGTGAGGACGTCGTAGATGCCGAGCGAGAACATCAGCCCGGCCGAGGGGCCACCGACGGCCCCGGCGTGGATGGTCACCGGGATCGGCAGCTGATAGCGACCGGACATGACCACCCCAATGGTCGCGACGCCTCGGGTGTCGGCGGCCCGTGGCGCGACCGTCACCTCGGAGCCCGCGCGGCGGACCGTCACCGAGACCTCGTCGCCCGGCTTGTGCGCCCGAACGGCGGTGCGCACCGCCTCGGGAGAACTGGCCGGGGTGCCGTCGACGCTGACCAGGACGTCATCGGCCTCGATCAGCCCGTCCGATGGCGAGCCCTTGAGGACCTGGGCCACGAGGACACTGACCGGCACGTCATGGCCCAGGGCGCGCTCGGCCACGGCGGCCGCGGTCTGCTGCGAACCCTCCATCTCCGCGGCATTTTCCTGCTGGACGCTCTCGCGGGTCGAGGATGGAGGGAAGATCTCGTCCTGCGGATAGACGTCTCGACTGTCGTCGAGCGCGGCGCCGAGAAGGTCGTACGCCGTGACCCGCGTGCCGGGTCCACCCTGGACGCGCACAGTGGTGAAGAACAACTTGCCCTTCTCCGGGTGCTGCCCATCCCCCGCCACGTCGATGATCTTCTGGTCTCCCAGGGAGCCCAGCGTGTCGGTGACCGGCCCCGGCGACATCACGGCATACGGCAAGGGCACGATCGCCAGCACCGCGGCGACGGCCAGGGCGAGAAAGGCCGCCACGAGCGAGACCACCACCCAGCGACTGGGCCTGTTCGCCGAGGTATGCCGTGCGTCGACCTCGTCACGAATGTCGCCAGGCGAGGAAGACAGGCTCAAGGCAGGCCCACCCATTCCGTGCTGCCGTCCGCGAAGCCTTGGTGCTTCCAGATGGGCACCTCGGCCTTGAGGGTGTCGATGAGGTCACGCGCGGCTGCGAAGGCCTCGCCCCGATGGGGCGCCGAGGCGGCGACGACGACCGCGAGATCGCCGACGGTGAGCGCCCCGATCCGGTGCACGGCCGCGAGGCGCACCCCGGGCGTGCGGGCCCCGACGGACGCACACACCTCCTGCAGGCGGTCCAGGGCGCTCGGGTGGGCCGAGTAATCCAGGGCATCGACCCCGACGCCGTGGTCGTGGTCGCGCACCACGCCGATGAAGACCACCACGGCGCCACTCGCGGGGTCGCGGACGGCATCGAGGACCTCATCGACCGACAGGGGTGCCTCACGCAGCGCCACCAGGGCGCAGGTGGACTCGGACCGCGGGGGCATCGGACTCCTGATGACAGCTTCACGGGAACCATTGGGGCCCGCGCATGGTTGGCTTGAGTGGACGAAGACCCATTCTCTCAGTTCCCCAGGAGCACCCCGTGACCAGTGCGTCGCAGCCCGACCCCGGTGACGACCGCGACGGCGGTCTGCCTCCGGAGTTGGAGAAACTCTTCAAGGACCTCACCGGCGGGGCCGAGATCCCGCCCGAGGTGCGCCAGATGCTCGCCGGCTCGGGGCTGGGCGACCTTGACCCGACGGTCATGGCGAGCATGGCCGAGCAGATGAAGACGATGTTCAGCGACGAGGGTGGGCAGGACGGCTTCGACGACGAGCGTGCGACGACCATCGCGCGTCAGGTCAGCTCAGCGGCCGGCGATCCGGTCGTCACCGAGCGAGCCACCACGACGGTTCGCGAGGCCGTCCGCACCGCCGACCTGTGGCTGGACGAGGTCACCGACCTCGCCGCACCGGGGTTGATCGGCCGGGCCTGGAGCCGAGCGGAGTGGGTCGAGGCGACCATGCCGCGCTGGGCCGACCTGGTCGAGCCCGTGGCCGACGGTGTGTCCCACGCGGTGGGCGCGGCCATGGGCAAGCAATTGGGTCGTCTGGGTGAGGGCGGTCTGCCCGAGGGTCTGCTGCCCCCCGGCGTCAACCCCGCGGCCATGATGGGCCAGATGGACGGCATGCTCCGCCGGCTCCACGGCAACATCTTCTCTGCGCAGGCCGGTCAGGCCATCGGGCACCTGGCGACCGAGGTGCTCACCGGGTGTGAGCCCTCCCTGCCCCTGGTGGCCAGCCCCAGCGTCGTGCTCGTGCCCCACAACGTCGAGGCCTTCGCCCGCGACAACGAACTCGAGGGCGGCGAACTCACGGTGCATCTGGCAGCCCGCGAGGCGGCGCGGGTGCGACTCTTCCACGCCGTGCCCTGGCTCGGTCCGCATCTGCTCGCCGTGGTCCGCGACTACGCACGCGGCATCGTCATCGACACCGACGCCATCGAGGCCCAGCTGGCCACCATCGACCCCTCCGATCCTTCGGCGATGAGCACCGCCCTCGAAGGTCGCCTGTTCGCACCGCCGGACCGCACGCCCGCCCAGCAACAGGCCCTGACCCGCCTCGAGGCCACCTTGGCGCTGGTCGAGGGGTGGGTGGACACCGTCACGGCGCGTGCCGTCGCCGGCCACCTTCCCAACGCCGGCGCTCTCGACGAGATCGTGCGTCGTCGCCGGGCCGCCGGTGGGCCGGCCGAGAAGACCTTCGGGGCCCTCGTCGGCCTCGAACTGCGCCCCAGGCGGCTGCGCGACGCGGTCAACCTGTTCGCCGCCCTCGAGGCCGCCGGCGGGGCGACGCTGCGCGACCGCGCGTGGAGTCACCCCGACGTGGCTCCGGGTGCAGCCGACCTCGATGACCCGCTCGGCTACGTGGAGCGCCTGAGCGTCCCGGAGGCCGACGACTTCGACGCCGAACTCGAGTCCTTCCTGCGCGGGGAGGGCGGCTCGGAGCAGGACCATGAGTGACGCCGCCCCGGCGGTCCCTGCCGTGACCCACGCGCACCTGCGCCGCGACGCGGTGGCCGCGCTCACGGCATACCGACCGAGCGATGGGTCGCAGCAGCGGCTGCGCGACGACTACCTCGCACACCTGGCCATCCACCCGGACGGGGTCGCCAAGGCGGGGCCACCGATCCACCTCACGGCATCGTGCCTGGTGGTCGAGCAGTCAGCACGACACGTGCTGCTGACCCTGCACCGCCGTGCGGGACGGTGGTTCCAGTTCGGTGGGCACCTCGAGGCCAGCGACGCCAGCCTCTGGGCGGCCGCCGCGCGAGAGGGCCGCGAGGAGTCCGGGATCACGGCGTTGACGCCCGCGAGGACCATCGTCGAGCTCAACCGGCACACCCTCGAGGGCAACTTCGGTCGCTGCCGCGAGCACCTCGACGTGCGCTATCTCGCCGTGGTCCCCGACGGCACGCCACCGGTGTGCTCCGAGGAGTCGGAGCAGGTGGCCTGGTGGCCGGTCGACGCCCTACCCGAGGGGCCACACGGGGACGTCGCCGATCTGGTGCGGGTGGCCCTGAGAACGCTCGCGGCCCTGCGTGTGTGATCCGTGTGATCAATGTGTCTCATGCGGCCAATGAGGCATGGTGCCGTGCTCGCCACGCCGTTCTCGGCTCACGCCTGGTCGGCGCGCTGGTTTAGGGTTCTTGGGTCCAGGCCGCCACGGGCGGCACCATCCCACAAGGAGATGTCAATGGCTGACGAGACCTACAAGGGCGAGTTCTACTGCGTGAAGTGCAAGGCCAAGCGCGAGGCGGAGGGCAAGGTTGTCGTGTCCGACAACGGCCGTCGCATGGCCAAGGGCCAGTGCCCCGTCTGTGGCACGAACCTCAACCGCATCCTCGGCAAGGCCTGATCGCAGACCTGCCCGACGAGGGCCCCGATCCGCACGGATCGGGGCCCTCGTGCGTTGGCGCCTGTGGACAGCCCCCGGGGTCGCGTGTCGGTGTGCCAGATTGTCCGGAACGGAGGACGTGAGGGGACCCGATGTCGATGCTGCTCGATCACGACGCGACCGCCGCGCGTCGTCTGGCCCATCTCACGATCATCGTCGACGGTGCAGGCCCGGCCGTGGACGCCGTGGACCGAGCAGCGCGTGGGGTGGGGATGACTCGCCTCGTGAGTGGTGCGTATGCCGCCGAGCCCGCCCACTGGACCGGTCCCCCTGCCCCCGCGGCCATCGTCTTCGTCGGCCAGGGTCCGCTGCAGGCCGCGGTCGCCGCCCCATGGTGGCGGGCCGGGGTGGTCCATCTCCCGTTGCGGCTCGACGGCGCCAGCGCCGAGATCGGGCCCCTGGTCGTGCCGGGGGTCAGCAGTTGCGTCGGCTGTCACGAGCGTCTTCGAGCCCGGTCGGGAGCACGCGAGCACCCAGCGCCGGGCACTCCTGACCCACCCACCGTCCACCTGGCCGCAGCCGTGGCCGCCCTCACCCTGCGGCGCACCCTCCTCGGGGACCACGACCTTGCCGGTGTCTCCAGTGAGGTGGTCGAGGGCCGTCCCGAGGTCCGACATCGGCACTGGCCCCGTCACCCCGAGTGTGGCTGCGGCACGCTGGCGGCTCACGACCTCCGGGACCTGGTGCCGGCCTCCTGAGGGACGCCGGAGGCGAACGCGGGACACCCGATCAGGACGGGCATGGACAATGGGGACATGTCCGACATTCCGCGGCGCGCGCTGACCCGATCGGTTCGTCTGGCCAGCCTGCCACTGGGGCATGCGGGCCGGGTGGCCGTGGGCCTGGGCAAGCGGGTGGGTGGTGCGCCGGCTGAGGCCGTGGCGGCCGAGGTGCAGGCACGCACGGCGGCCCAGCTCTTCAGCGTGCTCGGCCAACTCAAGGGCGGAGCGATGAAGTTCGGTCAAGCCCTCTCGGTCATGGAGGCCGCCCTTCCCGAGGAACTCAGTGCTCCCTATCGGGCGACGCTCACCAAACTGCAGGATGCTGCGCCGGCCATGCCAGCGGCCACGGTCCACGCGATCCTGGCCGTGGAACTCGGGCCGCGCTGGCGGACCGCCAAGTTCCTCGAGTTCGACGATGTGCCAGCCGCCTCGGCGTCGATCGGGCAGGTCCACCGGGCGGTGTGGCGAGATGGTCGCGAGGTCGCCGTCAAGGTGCAGTACCCCGGAGCCGGTCCAGCCCTGCTGAGTGACCTCACCCAGCTGGCCAGGGTCGCCAGGCTTGCCGGCACCTGGATCCCGGGCATCGATGTGGGTCCGGTCATGGAGGAACTTCGCGCTCGGATGGAGGAGGAGCTCGACTATCGCATCGAGGCCGCCCACCAGCGCGCCTTCGCCCGCGCCTTCGCCGGGGACTCCGACGTCGTGGTGCCCGATGTCCTCGTCAACTCCGAGCAGGTCATCGTCTCCGAGTGGCTCGAGGGGACACCCCTGTCGCGGATCATCGCGGAGGGCACGCAAGCGCAGCGGGATGAGGCGGCCGCTCTCTACCTGGAGTTCCTGCTCCGCGGGCCGAACCGCGCCCGGCTCCTCCATGCAGATCCGCACCCCGGCAACTTCCGGGTGACCCCGGACGGCCGGCTGGGCGTCATGGATTTCGGTGCTGTCGACCGGCTGCCGCACGGATTGCCCTCAGCCATGGGTGAATTGGTCTCGCGGGCCTTGGCCGGCGACGCCGAGGGGCTGGCCGCGGGACTGCGTGCCGAAGGCTTCGTCCGGCCGTCAGTGCGGATCGATGCCGACCAGTTGCTGGCCTTCCTGACGCCCTTCCTCGAGCCCATGCACCACGAGCTGTTCACCATCGACCGCGCCTGGCTGCGGTCCCAGGCGGCCAGGATCCAAGACCCACGCCGCCCCGACTTCCTCGTCGGCACCAGGCTCAACCTGCCCCCCGATTACCTGCTCATCCATCGGGTCTGGCTCGGAGGCATCGGGGTGCTCAGTCAGATCGGCGGGACCATCCCGATGCGGGAGTTGATGGCCGCCCACCTGCCGGGGATCGACGAGGCCTCCTTGCCACCGACCGCCCCGTGAGATGACGGGTCACCACCACGCGGAGTCGAGTTTGCCCTCGATCGACCGTGCGTGAGTGCGGGTGCATTCCGGGCAGGTCCACACCGTGCGCGACCCCTCCGTGGCCCGACTCCAGGTGAGGAGGGCGCTCGCCTCCTCGTCGTCGCGGGGCGCGCGGCCACAGGACGCGCAGGAATCGGGCCGGTCGCTCATGGTGCGCTTGCCGCTTTGGCCGCGATCTTGGCCTGCTTCTTGACGTCACGCACCTTCTGCAGGCTCTCCGGGTCGACGACATCGGCCACCGACCGGAAGGACCCCGGCTCCGCATAGGCACCGGCGGCGGCCTCCCAACCGTCGGGGCACACCCCCAGTTGCTTGCCGAGGAGTGCCACGAGAATGCGTGCCTTCTGGTCGCCGAAACCCGGCAGGCCCTTGACACGCTTCAGCAACTCGGCGCCGGACCCCGCCTCGGTCCAGACCCGCGTGACGTCACCGCCGTAGTCCTTCACGACGACGTCGGCGAGCTGCTGGATTCGACCGGCCATCGATCGGCCATAGCGATGGACGGCCGGAGGTGTCGCGCACAGGTCCGCGAAGGATTCCGGGTCGGCGGCTGCCAGGGCTCCCGGGTCGAGAGTGCCGAAACGCTCCAGCACCTTGGCCGGGCCGGCGAAGGCCCGCTCCATCGGGAACTGCTGGTCCAGGAGCATGCCGACGACGAGTGCGAAAGGATCACCGCTGAGCACCGCGTCCGCGGTCGGGTCCTGGGCAATCTGGATGCGCGTCATGGCGCCGAGTCTAAGGCGGGGGCGCCGACGCAAGCCGGCCCCACGGCATACCCAAGGGGTGGTATGCCGTGGGGCCGGGTCGTGAGGTCAGCGCACGTGCAGGCGGACCTGCTCGACGAGCAACACGTGCTCGCGATGCTGTTCGAGGCGACGCTCGAACTCGCGGCGCCGACGCTCACGGTAGGCGCGCAGTCGCGCGCACACCTCGTGTGAGGACATGGTTCCTCCCCTCTCATGGATCGTGGGCGGATCAGGGCAGCCCGCACCGGCCCGCGGCGGAGGGTGTCGCGGGCAGTGCAGGTGTGGGAGTGTCGGGCGGCGCCTAGGCAGCCACGGTCTCCTTGCGCGGGCGGCCGCGGGGGCGCTTCTTGGGGACGAGGACGCCCCACTCGAAGAGCTGCCCACCCCAGATGCCCCACATGGCGCCGGTCTCGACCGCGTGCGTCAGGCACTCCTCGACGACCGGGCAGGTGCCGCAGAGGGCCTTGGCGAACTCCACGTCATCAGGCGTCTGGGCGAACCAGATCTCGGCGTCGTGCTCGCGACACGGGACGATCTCGGTGCGCTCCACGGCGTCCAAGAGCGCGAAGAGGTCAAAGGTCTCCATCGCGGTCACCTCCTTGTCGATGGTGTGGGTGCGGGGTTGGTGGCTGGTCTGGGTCGGTCGGTGCGTCGTGATCGTCATCTGAGGTCCTGGTCGGTCGGTTCGGGCAAAGAGAAAGGCCGCGGTCCCTGTCGGGATCCGCGGCCTGTGGTCTGGCGCCGGCTCTGGGTGTCAGAGGGGCGGGCCGATCAGGCTCGGGGTCACGACGGGACGGGCAACGGCGCCGCCATCGGTGATGGCCATGGCGTCCGGTCCGGCGAAGGCTCCGGAGAGCGGGGCGGACGGAAGGAAGGCAGGGGCCATCGACGGCGTGGTGATGCCGCGGGTCTTGGTGTTGAGAACCATTGGTCCCCTCCTTGGCTGATCTCGTCGGTCGAAGGCACACGACGTGCCCGTGTGTGGACAGGCTAGAGGTGGTCGGCGTCGGGCCGCAAACGAATTAATCGTCGGATGTCGACGACTGGTCCTCACCGACGTGCAGCAGGGTCAGAACCTCGTCGGCGTAGAGCTCCAACTTGCGCGCGCCGACCCCTCGAATCGCGGCCAGTTCGCCGTGGGTGGTGGGTTGTTGCTCGGCGATGGCGGTCAGGGTCGCATCCGTGAAGACGACGTAGGCCGGAACCGAGGCCTCCTTGGCCGTGCTTGACCGCCACTCGCGAAGTCGCTCGAAGAGGGCCTGGTCATGCGTCGGGGGGCAGGTTGCGCAGCGACCCACCGTGCGCTCGGCACCGGTGGCGAGGTCGGCACCGCAGGATCGGCAGGTCGGCCGACGTCCCGCACCCGGTGCCGGCGAGCCGGCCCCGGCTCGGCGGGACCGTTTGGCCTTGGCGGCGCCCACCGCCGCGCCCCCGAGGAGACGAGCGGCGGGCTCGAGGAAGCGGGAGGGTCGGCGAGTGCCACGGCCACCGACCGAGCGTGACCGCGCCCAGGTGAGGGCCAACTCGGTGCGAGCCCGGGTCACCCCGACATAGAGCAGCCGGCGCTCCTCCTCGATGGCCTCGGGGGTCTCCGCCATCGAGATCGGCAACAGCCCGTCGGAGCAGCCGACCAGGTGGACGGTCTCCCACTCCAGGCCCTTGGCAGCGTGCAGCGAAGCCAAGGTGACGCCCTCGACAGTGGGCGCGTGCTGGCTGGCTGCCCGCTCGTCGAGTTCGCGCACCAGGTCGGCGATCCGTGACTGCGGGGACATCGCGAACAGGTCGTCGGCGAGGGCGGCCAGAGCGGTCAACGACTCCCACTTCTCGCGGGCGGCACCACCGTGGTGGGGGGGCCGGTGCGACCACCCCGCTCCGATGATGACGTCCCGCACGAGCTCGGGCAGCGGCACCGAACCGTCGTCGCTGCGCGCGGCGCCGCGGAGCAACACGATGGCCTCGCGCACCTCACGACGCTGGAAGAAGCGCTCCCCTCCCCGCACGAGGTAGGGGATGTCCTGCTCGGCGAGCGCCGCCTCGAGCGCCTCGCTCTGGCCGTTGGTGCGGAAGAGCACCGCGATGCTCGAGGCCGACCCGCCACCGTCGAGGCCGGCCCGCACGGCTGCAGCCACGGCCCGCGCCTCGGCCTGGTCGTCCTCGTGGGCGGTGCAGGTCGGCGCTGTCCCGGCCGGGCGCTGCGAGACCAGCTCCACGCTGCCGCTGCGGCGCGTTCCCCCCGGCCCGGTGAGCAGGGCATTGGCCAGGTTCACGACCTGGGGCGTCGAGCGGTAGTTGCGCACGAGATGCACGACCGCGGCCCCCGGATAGCGGGACGTGAAACCGGTGAGGAAGTCCGCGCTCGCGCCGGCGAAGGAGTAGATGGTCTGCGCCGGGTCACCGACGACACACAGGTCGGTGCGCTCACCGAGCCACTCCAGGAGCAGCGCGTGCTGCAACGGGCTGACGTCCTGGAACTCGTCGACGACGAAATGGCGATACTGCCCTCGGATCGTGCGCGCGATGTCGTCCCGCTCCCGAAGGATCCCCAGCAACACCAGCAGGACGTCCTCGAAGTCCATGACACCGCGCTCGGCCTTGACCTCCTCGTACGTGCTCATGACGCGCGCCATCGCCGTGTGGTCGAGCCCAGCGGGAGGGTCACGGCGCGCCGCTCGCGCGGCCGCGGCATACCCCTCGGGAGCGACGAGTGCGACCTTGGCCCACTCGACCTCGGAGGCGAGATCGCGCAGGGCGGTCCGATCGACGTCCAGCCGCAACCGGCCGAGCGCTTCGGCCAGGGCGCCCGCCTTGTGCGGCATCACCTCGGGCGCCGGTCCCCCGACCGCCTGCGGCCAGAAGTAGTGCAGTTGCCGCAGTGCCGCCGCGTGGAAGGTGCGGGCCTGCACGCCTGTCACGCCCAGGCCGCGCAACCGGGTGCGCATCTCGCCCGCGGCCCGCGCGGTGAAGGTGAGGGCAAGCACCCGTTGGGGTTGGTGCACACCGGTGCTCACGGCATACGCCATCCGATGGGTGATCGCCCGAGTCTTGCCCGTCCCGGCCCCGGCAAGGACCACCATGGGGCCGGACGATGACTGGGCGACCGCGCGTTGTTCCGGGTCGAGCGCCGCAAGGATCTCGTCAGGGGTCGGAACGGTCATCGGCGCAGGGTGGCCTCGGGTGCAGCGATCGGGCCGCCGAACCACTCCTCGATGAGGCGACGGGCAATGGACAGCCGCCCCGAGATCGCAAGCACGCCCGCCTCGAGGTCAGCGACCAGTTCCGCGCGCGTGAACCAGCGCGCCGACTCGATCTCATCGTCCTGGAGAGACAGTGCAGTGCTGGTCGCATGGGCGCGGAAGCCGACCATCAGGCTGGAGGGGAAGGGCCAGGGCTGGTCGCCGAGGTACTCCACCTGGTCGACCGACACGCCCACCTCCTCGTGGACCTCGCGCGCCACCGCCGCAGCGAGTGACTCCCCGGGCTCGACGAACCCGGCCAACACGCTCATCCCGGCCGTGGTGAAGCCGCGGCCGCGAGCCAGCAGGAGGCGGTCGTCGTCGTCGACGACGGTCATGATCACTGCCGGATCGGTGCGGGGGAAGTGTGGGGAGTCGTCGGCCACGCAGCGGCGCAGCCATCCTGCGTGGGCGGGCTCGGTGGCGGCACCGCAGCGCGGGCAGAAACCATGGGCGGCATGCCAATTGGCCAGGGCCGTCAGGGTGGCCACGAGCGAGGCGTCGGCGGTCGCCAGGGTGGTGGCGACCGACCGGACCCCCGCCCAGTCGTCGGCCGGCGCCGTCGGATCGACGACACCCACGTAGGCCGCCTTGCCATCGCTTCCCGGGAACTCGCCCTCACCGAGGAAGACCGATAGACGCGTGGCATCGTCCGGTTCCGGTGGCCTCAGGACCAATGCTCCCGCGTCGCTGACCCGGAAGCGGCCTTCCCGGACGGCGAGCACTCGGGTCGCAGGGTCGTGCAGGAGATGGTCGAGCAGACCGACCTCCGACCGTCGATCCGCCGCCCGGTCGACGCCGGGACCGGCGAGCGGGAGTGCCGCCCACGGCCGGAGGTGAGAGCGCCGATCCTCATCGGTTCGGTCTCCTCGGGCCACGTCACCCACTCTAGGTGGCACCCACGACATACGGTGGGTAGGTGGACCGCAGCCCCCTCTACCTCGCCGCCGTGGCCAGCTCGGCCGTGCCGGGCCTGGACCCGGTGACCGTCGAGGCCCTGCCCAGCCTGCCCTACGACCGGTTCGACGTCGCCTTCGTCCGGGACACCGAACACCGACGGTGGGTGGTCCGGGCACCGCGCACCGCAACCGCCGGTGCCGAACTGGAGTCGGCGATCGCCATCACGGCCCTCCTGGCGCGGCGCGTGGGCTTCTCGGTCCCCGGCCCGAAGGGCTTCTTCGATCTCGGCGACTCCGGCCGAGCATCGGTCTATCCGTTCCTCCCCGGCGACCCGATCGATCTGGGTGAGGTGCCGGATCGGCGCGGTCTGGCGGGTGACATCGGGCGGGTCATGGCCACTGTCCACAACCTCGATGTCGCACTCGCCGACGAGGCCGGTCTGCCCAGTTACGACGCCGATGCCTGCCGGACGCGCCGGCTGGCCGATCTGGACCGGGCGGCGACGACGGGCCGCGTTCCGACCTCCTTGCTCACCCGCTGGGAGCAGGCCCTGGAGGACGTGACGCTGTGGCGTTTCGCGCCCGCGCTCGTCCACGGAGCGCTGAGCGGCGATGCACTCTTGGTCACCTTCGACGATGACGATGCCGCCAGCGGCCGGGTGCGCGGCGTCGTCGGTTGGGAGCATGCCCAGGTCTCGGATCCGGCCGAGGACTTCGCGGCCGTCGTCGACCAGGCCTCGCCAGAGGTCGTCGACCGGATCATGGAGGCCTACGCGCATGCCCGACTCGAGCGACCCGATCCTCATCTGCTCGTGCGTGCGCGGTTGCTCAGCGAACTCGACCTGCTCCATCAGTTGACGGAGGCCCTGGCGCGTGGTGACGACGCGGCCGTCGAGGGGCTGTCCGCGCGCCTCCGCCGGCTCGACGAGGTCGTCCATGCGCTCGAGGAGAGCAGCGACGACTACCAGCGACTATCGCTCACCCCGAGGTCCGTGCGATCGCGGCCGGCGCCCCCTCCGGCGGTCGACGAGGACGAGGACGACGACGAGCTTCCGGGGATCACGGCCCCGGGCCATCAGGGCGTCGAAGCCGACGGTCCCATGGCCGCGGGCTCCGACGGGGAGACCGTGGCTTTGGACGAGGTGGCGGACGACGGCGACGCCAACCGCGAGGACGAGGTTGACGACGTCGGCGGGGATCCCCGCAGCGAGGCGACCGACGACGCAACCCCCGCACACCGGGTCGGGGCGCGGGCGGAGACCGTCGAGATCAGGCTGGATCCACAGCACTGAGGATCGCGGCGAGCCCGTCCTCGTCGATCAACTCGGGCCAGACCGTCTCGCCGGTCGCCGCATGGAAGAAGGCGGCCCGCACGTCCTGGCGCGCCACGCCGCGCAGGCGACACCACGCCAGCACATAACTGGCCAGTTGGACAGCGCGGTGCCGTCCGGCGGCTCCCGACCGAGGGCTGCCGGTCTTCCAGTCGACGATGAGATGGCCGCCGGGGTGGTCCGGGTCGGCAAAGACGGCGTCGATGCGTCCGCGGATGGTGGTCCCCGCCACCGTGGTCTCGACCGGCACCTCCAGCTCGAGGGGGTCGAGCTCGGCCCAGCGGCTGGCCAGGAAGTTCGCCTGCAGGGTCTCGAGGGCGGGCCCCTCCAGGCCCTCGTCGCCAGCACCGGGCAGGCTGGCCACGTCAAGGATGGCCGCGCGCGAGTAGTGCGCCTCCACCCAGGCGTGGAACGTGGTCCCCACCCGGGCCGCGGTGGCGGCCGGGCTCGGCATGGGGCGCCGCAGAGCCATGGCGTATGCCGCGGGGTCGGTCGCGAGTGCCACCAGGTCCGAGGTCGACAAGTGCTGGGGCAGCACGATCGGCTCAGTTCGCCGGGAACGTCGATCACGCTCGGCGAGCAGCAATTGGACGTCGCGGTCCCAGCGCTGGACGACCGCGGACACCGCAGTCGACGCAACGCTGGGGTCCGGCCCGCTGGCCAGGTCGTTCGGAGAGCCGTCGAGGCGTGCGCGCACCTGCGCGGCGGCCTCCACCACTCGCGCGCGACCTGCGATCGGCTCCGGAGGCCAGACCACCGCCACGTCGTGGGCCAGTCGTGGATTCGGGGTTGGCGGGTTGGCCGAGGCCGAGGGCAGGGCGGCCCACGAGATCTCTCGGTCCGCCATCCCCGCGGCACGCAATTCGGTCAGGAAGCGTGAGGGCAATCGGGGCGTGGAGGCCGACCCCCAGACATGTGAGGTGAGCAACAGGTCGGTGCGCGCCCGTGTCAGGGCGACGTAGGCGAGGCGTCGCTCCTCCTCGATCCCGCGGGCGGCGGAGGCGGCGACGTAATCGGTGAAGGCCTGATCGACCTCGTCCCAATCCGTGACGCGGTCCCACGGGAAGCGTGGCAAGCCTTCCCGATCTCCTCGCAGGTCGTGCGGCACACCGGCCAAGCCGCCGAGCCAGGCCTTGTCGGTCGGATCCGCATGGCCCCACCTGGGTTCGCCGTCAGCGCCGGGCACCGCCTTGGTGGTGGTGCCCGAGTGCGCCGGGAAGGACGACTCGACCATTCCGGGGACAGCAACGACATCCCACTCCAGCCCCTTGGCCGCGTGGACCGTCATGACCTGGACCGCATCGGGACTGGTTTCGATCCACCCCAGATCCAGTCCCCGCTCTTCATCGACTGCGGCGTCGAGCCACGCGAGGAAGCCCCCGAGGGATGGGCGATCCGAGGTGGCATCGAAGGTGGCCGCCACCTCCTGGAAGGCATCAAGGTGGGCCCTTGCCGCGCCCGGGTGCCAGCCGGGGCGCGAGAGCACCTCGACATCGAGGCCCAACGCGACCTCGGCTTCGGCCAGCAGGTCGGCGAGGGCACTTCCGGTGCGTGTCCGAAGCTGGGAGATCAGCTGCCCCAACGCGTCCAATCGGCTGAGCGCTGGTGCGGACAGATGCTCACCGTCCGGGCCACGCCATTGGGGATCGGGGAGGTCGTCGAGCGCCTCCACCAGTCCCACCCCCAAGGAGAGGCCCTCCTCGACATCGCGGGGCACACTCGGTCGGTCCGGGCGTTCCTCATCCCCGGACCTCCGGACCTCCACCTGAGCCAGTCGCCGCCCGAGGACCCGCGTCCACGCGGCCAGACCATCGAGGTCGGAGACACCGAGGCGGCACCGCGCGCCCGTGAGCAGTCGCATGAGGTGGTCACCGCGCGTCGGGTCCTGAACCACCCAGAGAAGGGCCACGAGATCCGCGACCTCCGGGGTGTGCAGCAGTCCCCCGAGACCGACGACCTCGTGGGCGACACCCTGTGCCTCGAGCGCCGCGATGACCGGGTCGAACTGGGATCGCTTGCGGCACAGGATCGCTGCGGTCCCTCCCGGGCGGCGCGAACGGCGTGCAACGACCCACTCGACGACCGCGTCCGCCTCCGCCTCGATGGTGGAGAAGCAGCCGATCGCGACGTGGCCTCTCCCAGCGTCGCCACGAGCCGCCAAGGACTCGACCGGGACGCGCGCCTGCGCGCGCAGCGGAGCAGCCACCTGATTGGCCACCTCGAGGATGTGTCGGTCGTTGCGCCAACTCGTGGACAAGGGCAGCACCGGCGTGCGCGCACCCGCACCGAAGTCGTCGCGAAACTGGCGCAGTGTGGTGGAACTGGCGCCCCGCCAGCCGTAGATCGACTGATGGGGATCGCCGACGGCCGTCACGGCCACTGGCCCTGAAGCGGGGGCGAAAATCGAGCGCAGCAGGTGCAGCTGAGCTTCGGAGGTGTCCTGGAACTCATCGAGGAGCACGACGCGATAGCGGCTGCGCTCCTCGGCACCCACCTGGGGGAATCGAGCGGCGAGGGCAGCGGCCACGGCCATTTGGTCGGCGAAGTCCATCGCGTCGCGCGAGAGCTTGAGCCGGGCGTAATCACGCAGCAGTGGCAGGATGGACCGACGCTCGGCGAGCTGGGTTCTGGCTGCCTTGACGGCAGGGGGAAGCCCACGTCTCTTGCTTCCCTCCGGCTTGACGAGACCATCGAGCCCGGAGATGACTCGGCCCAGGTGCTCGTCGAGTTGGTCCACGCTGACCAGATGCTCCGCCAACTCGGCGGCGAGGTCGACGAGCGCAGTCGTGACCGTGGACTCCACCTTGACGACGCCCTCGATGTCGCCATCGAAACCGACCACGGCCTCGTGAGCGAACTGCCAGGCGGCCGCCTCGGTGAGCAGTCGCGTGTCGGCCTCGTGCCCCAAGCGGGTGCCGTGTTCGCGGACGATCCGGCCGGCATACGAGTGATAGGTGCTCACGACGGGGAGTTGGCCCAGCGAGGCGGCCCCGCCGACTGTGGCCGGGACCCACAGCCCGACGTCCCTCAACCGTCCGAGGCGGGCCGCCAGCCGTTCCCCGAGCTCGCCGGCCGCCTTCCGCGTGAAGGTCAGTCCGAGAACCTCCTCGGGCTGGACGAACCCGTTGGCGACCAACCAGACGACACGGGCCGCCATCGTCTCCGTCTTGCCGGAGCCCGCGCCGGCCACCACGAGGAGAGGCTCCAGCGGTGCCTCGATGACGGCGACCTGCTCGGCCGTCGGCACATGCTGTTGCCCCAGGACTCGGGCGCAGTCCACAGCGCTCAGCGTCGGCGTGAGAAGCGTCATGACAATGACCGACCTTCCGCTTGGGCGGGACAACTCGAGCGCACCTGGCAGGTTCCACACATCGATCGGGAGGGCGTCGCGAGGAAGGACGCCCCGGCCATCGCCTCGGCGTCCCGGGCGATCAGGTCGGTCGCCCATCGGGGGTCAGGATCATCGCGCAGTGCCCTCTGCACCTGCAGGTCGGTCGTGGACTTGGCGGCCTTGCCCAGTTGCAGGAGCGCGGCACCGGCGCTCGCGACACCGGGCCCGAAACCACCGGCGTCCACCGCCACTTGATAGGCCCCGAGCTGGGGATGACGCTCCACCTCGGCAACGCTGGGCTTCGACGAGCCCGTCTTGAGATCCACGATCCGGACCCGCCCCAACGCGTCGCGCTCGACCCTGTCCACCCTCCCGATGATCCGGGCCGTGCCGACTTTCACGTCGACGTCGACCTCGGTGCCCACACGCTCCCATCCCTGTGCACGTGATTGCGCGATGTGCCCGGCCAGTGCCCCGGTCATCGCCACCGCCTCGGCGAGGGACTTGCGGCTGAGCCAGTTGTCCGGAAGGCCGAGGCGACCCCAACGGGCCCGGACCTCCGCGGCATACGCAGGGGCGGTCGTATCTTCGAGGTCATGGGCTATCTCGTGGACGAGCGAACCGACCTGGCTGGCGCCCATCGACGGGCCCTGGCCCCCTGAGCCGGCGAGGAACCACTGGAGTTGACACTTGGCGAATCGGTCGAGACGGGACGGCGAGATGCGCACCTCCTGCCCGGGTGCGCGTCGTGCCCTGGTGTCGCTGACCTCGACCAGCGGCCACCAGTTCGCCGGGTCGGCACCGGGAACTCCAGCCCGCACGAGAGTGGCGAGGGAGTTGGCGGCCCCGGCGCGTTCGGCGGGGTCGGCGCCCACCAGGGCCTGACGCAGTTCCCCCACGAGGCCAGCCAAACTGAGGGTGCGTCCACCCTCTGTCGGGATGCGTGGCTCACTCGGCTGGGAACGCGGAGCGACGACATCGAGATAGGGCGATGGCTGCAGGTCCTCACTGCGGACCGCGGTGACCGCCACCTCGTGCCGAGCGCGCGTGAGCGCGACGTGGAACAACCGCGTCTCGTCATGGATGACGCCGGCGCGGGCGGTGACGCGATCGACGGGACGCCCCCGCGCGGCATCCACCAGGTCAGCCGCCCCGAGCAACGCGCCACGCAGGCGTGGGTCGGGCCAGACGCCCTCCTGGACACCGACGACACAGACGACATCCCACTCCTGCCCGGACGCCTCGGCCGACGTGAGCAGGGCCACCGCATCGCCGGCCACCGCGCGTGCCGCGAGGGTGTCGGCCGCGAGGTCCTGAGCCAGGAGGTGGTCGAAGAAGGCCCGCGGGGCGGCCCCCGGCAGCCGCTCGGTGAACTGGGCGGCGGCATCGAACAGGGCGAGCATGGCGTCGAGGGCGTCGTCGGCACGTCGGCCGCCCGGATCCCCGGCGAGCGCGGCCCGTTGCCAGGGCTCGGCCAGGCCCGACGCCTGCCAGAGTGCCCACAACAGCTCCTCGACGTCCGTCGACCCGCCGGAGAGGCAACGGCGGCCGGCAGTGATGACGCGATGCACGCGTCGCAGACCGCCGGCCTCCGGACCCAGGGGCAACACCAGCTCCGGGTCGACGAGGGCTGCGGCCAGCAACTCACCGCTCGGACGGCCACCTCCGCTCGCCAGTTCCTGCCGACGAAGTGACCTCCGCAACCGGCGCAGGGCCACCGAGTCGGCGCCGCCGAGGGGTGAGCCCATGAGGTCGACGGCCTCATCGACGCCGACGTGCACAGAGTCGGGACCGTCGGCCCGCAGCAGAGCGCCTGCCACCGTGAGGAAGGGCCGGACGGCCGGATGGTCACGAACCGGGATGCGGGCCACGAGGTCGACCGGGACACCGGCGCCCCGCAGGACTCTGCTGATGGTCGCGCTGCCTGCCGCACTGCGGACGATGACAGCCATTCGATGCCAGGGGATGCCGTCGACGAGATGCCGGCGGCGCAGGTGGTCGGCGACCCAGGTGGCCTCCTGGGCGGTGGTGCGGAAGACGTGCACCGCAACGTCGCCCCCACGGTCGTCAGCACTCGAATGCCGCTGGGCCACACCGGCCCCCGTGCCGATGTGGCCGACCACCCGAGCGGCCGCCTCATGCACCGTCTCCGGCAGTCGATGCCCGCGATCCAAGGTCAACTCCGTGGCCCCCTGCCAGCCGGAGGTCATCAGGTGTGGCTCGGCACCACGGAAGGTCTGGGTCGCAACGTCCGGGTCCCCCAGCAGAACGAGGTCGACGCCCTCGACGCACAGGGAGCGGACGAGGTCGGCTCCCGCGGGCGTGAGCTCCTGCGCGTCGTCCACGATCACGAGTCGCAGGTCGGCACGCACCGACTGAGCGAGCCCGGCGTCGGACGCCAGCGCGGTGGCCACCGAACCGAGCAACCACGCCGGGTCGAGAGCACCAGGTGATCCCAGGGCAGTGACGCGGTCGTAGTCCTCGAGCACCTGGGCAGCCGCCACCCATTCCGGTCGGCCGTGACGGTGGCCCAGCGATTGCAGACCGTCGACGTCCAGACCGAGCTCGACTGCTCGCATGAGCAGGTCGCGCAACTCGCCCCGGAAGGTGCGGGTCGCGAGGGCCTCGCCCAGCGCCTCCGGCCACGTGGGAGACAGAGCCGGCTCCGCGGCATACCCCATCAGGAGCTCGCGCAGGATCACGTCCTGCTCAGGGCCTGAGATCAGCCGGGGTAGCGGCTCGCCCCGCTGGGCGGCCTGCCGTCGCAGCACGCCGAAGGCGAAGGAGTGTGGCGTGCGGGCCAAGGGGCCGCTGTGGGTCCCGGACACCTGGGTCGCCACGAGGTCGCGCACCCGATCGGCGGCCCGGCGCGTGGGAGCCAGCACGAGGCAGGCGTCGGGGGTGATTTCCCCCGTCGCGACGCGTTCGGCCACGATCCGCGCCGCCAGCGTGGTCTTGCCGGTGCCGGGACCGCCGAGGACACGCAGCACGGCTGACCGGTCGGCGAGGACGGCCTCCTGGCAGGGGTCGGTGTCCCACGCCCGCGGAGGGGCCATCGGGGCTCGGACCAGGGTCACCACGGGTCCGATTCCACCATCTGGCACCGACAGCCGACGTCAGTAGGTCGACTCCTCCGGGCGGATGCGGGCGACCCAGGCGAGGATCCCGCCGTCGAGATTGCGCGCATCCACCCCTCTCGCCCTCAAGGTGGCGACCGCACGCGCCGACCGGCCACCGCTCTTGCAATGAACGACCAGGACACCAGGTGGCACCGGCGCCCCGGCCAGCACGGCGGCCAGCGGAAGGGGGATCGCACCGGGAATCGTCACGATCTCCCGCTCCCCCGGCTCGCGGACGTCGATGAGCGTGGCGCCGCCCTCCAGCAGTTCGGCGAGGTCCTCGGGGGCGACCCCCTCCCCCGGCCGGTATGCCGCCGGGCCCGGTTCCGCGGTCCCCCCGGTCAGCGGGGCGGTCGGGTCCGCCTCCGACCCGCACACCCGGCAGTCCGGATCGGCGCGGACCGTGAGCGTGTCCCAGGTCTGCGCGAGTCCGTCGTGGACGAGCAGACGACCGATGAGCGGCTCCCCCAGCCCGACGATGAGCTTGATCGCCTCCACCGCGAGCACGGAGCCGATCGCCCCGACCGTGGCGCCGAGAACCCCGCCCACGGCACACGACGGGACCTGATCGGGCGATGGCTGCTGCGGGAACACACAGTGGTAGCACGGCCCCTCTCCGGCCCACCACACGCTCGCCTGGGCGTCGAACCGGTGCACGGAGGCCCACACATGCGGAACGGCCAGCAGGGCGCAGGCCCTGGAGACCAGGGCACGAGTGGGGAAGTTGTCGGCCCCGTCGATGACCAGGTCGTGGTCGGCCACCAAGGGCAGGACGCTCGACTCGTCCAGGCGCCGGTCGACGGTGTGCACGGTGGTCGCGCCGGCGATCCGGGACACGGCGTCCCTGGCCGAATCCACCTTGCGGCGACCCACATCTCGCTCACCGTGAAGGATCTGCCGCTGGAGGTTGGTGAGGTCGACCAGGTCGTCGTCGACGATGGTCAAGGTGCCCACCCCGGCCGCGGCGAGGTAGAGGGCCGCCGGCGAGCCGAGCCCACCGGCTCCGACGAGGAGCACACGCGCGTTCGCCAAGCGACGCTGGCCCTCCTCACCGACACCGGGGAGGAGCAGGTGCCGCGCGTGCCGCGTGCGCTCGGCGGCCGACAGCGCCGGGCCGGGGGCAACGAGTGCGGATCGCGGCATACGCCCCACCCTACGGCCGTAGGATGACGGCCAGCCGAGCACCGTCGCCCGAAGGACACCATGACCAGTTTGCCCACCCGCGGCCAGCGGATGCCACGCACCGAGCGCCGAGCGCAACTCCTCGACGCTGCACAATCGGTCTTCGTGGCCAGGGGCTACCACGCGGCAGCGATGGACGAGATCGCTGATCGCGCCGGGGTGTCCAAGCCGGTTCTCTACCAACACTTCCCGGGCAAGCTGGAGCTCTACCTCGCGCTCCTGGACCAGCACTGCGACACCCTCGAGCGCCTGGTCCGCGAGGCCTTGGCCAAGCCCGCCGCCGACAACCACGATCGGGTGATGGCGACAATTGCGGCCTACTACGAGTTCGTCTCCCGTGAGGGCGCGGCCTTCCGGATGGTTTTCGAATCCGACCTGACCGGCGTCCCGCAGGTGCGGACCCGTCTCGACAATGTCGAGTTGGCGTGCGCCGAGATGATCGCCGACGTGATCTCCGCGGACACCGGAATCGACGACGAGCGCGCCATGCTGCTCGGCACCGCGTTGGCCGGGATGGCCCAGATCACTGCACGGCACTGGCTCGGCCAGAACGGCACCCTCAGCCGCGACGACGCCGCCACGCTCATCGGGGCGCTGGCCTGGCGCGGTCTGGGGTCGATTCCCATGGTCGCCGGGGAAGGATCCGACGCCTCGTAGGGTTGGGACAAGGAACCCAAGCCAACAGAAAGGTGGATCGGCCGTGGAGGTCACCATCGGAGTCCAGAACGTCGCCCGCGAGATCTCGATCGAAACCGACGCCAGCGCGGCGGATGTCCACAAGGCCGTGCAGGCAGCCATCAGCGAGGGTGGTGTTCTCGAACTCACCGACAGCAAGGGCCGCAAGGTCTTCGTCCCGGGACATGCCTTGGGGTGGGTGCTGATCGGCGAGAGCGAGCGCGGCAAGGTCGGCTTCGGCCGCGAGTGAGCCAGCACGTCTGAAACGGCTCGCCGGAAGGTCGCGATCACTCGGCGGGTCCCAGATCCCGAATTCCGGGGTGGGCGCGACTAGATTTACAGCGGACCGAGGTTGCTGCCTTGGCCGGGCATGGACGAGTCGTCCATGTCCACCGCGTGGGTCCCATGGGCCCGGAAGGAGTTCAGCATGACCATCGGCGCCATCATCGGCACGATCATCTTCGGTGCCGTCATCGGCATTCTCGCTCGGGCCGTGCTGCCGGGCCGCCAGTCCATCAGCGCAGTGGTCACCGTGATCCTCGGCATCCTGGGAGCCCTCATCGGCTACTGGGTCTGGGGCTCGGTGATGGGCAAGGGTGACACCTCGGGGATCGACGTGATCCGCTGGATCATCAGCATCATCGCGGCCGCTGTGCTCGTCGTCATCTACGGCCTCGCCGTGGGACGCAAGCAGGTCTGACCGGTCAGACAACCGAAAGGGCCCCCGCCTGCAGGTGGGGGCCCTTTCGGTTGTCTGGAGTGGTGGCTCCGGCGCCTTGGTCACCGGTGGTGGGTCAGGAACTCAGCCCCAGGCGATTCATCCGCTCTTGGTGGCGTTCCCGCAGCCGGGCGAACATGTCGCCGACCTGGGTCAGATCGGCCTCACCGCCGACGAGCAGGTTGGCCAGGGCATCCCGCTCGACTGCCACCGCCTGGGCCTGGGAGAGCGCCTCACCCATCAGCCTGCGTCCCCAGAGCGAGAGACGACCAACCGTGCGTGGATCGGTGACCAGGGCCGCACGCACCACCGGAACGATGAACTCCGCCTCGTCGGACTCGTCCAGGGCTGCCGTCATCGCGACCATGGTCCGCTCGTCGACGAAGCCGGCGAGCTCGCGGTAGAAGTCCTTGGCGACGCCCTCGCCCACGTAAGCCTTGACCAGGGCCTCCAGCCAGTCGCTCGGGCGGGTGCGCTCGTGGAAGGCGGCGAAGGGCACGACGAAGGGCGCCATGGCCTGCTGCGGGTCGATTCCTTCGCCGCGCATGTGGTTCGTCAGGTCGCTGAAGGCCTTGAACTCGGCGAACGCCAGCTGGGCCATCGCGGTCTTGAGACCGAGTGTGGGAGCCAGGTCCGCATCGGCCGCCATCCGCAGGGAGGCCATGAGCGATCCGTGGGCGAGCACCCCCAGGACGTCGGTCAACGCCCCTCGGTATGCCGCGTCGTCGGCCGGGCGGGTCGTCGCCGGGGGCACGTCGGTCATGGCTGGAGCCTAACGGCGGGTAGACTTCTGTCGTCCACGGTGCCCGGTCGGCACGATGACGACTTCCCACAGCGGCGGCACGCTCCCCGGATCACGATGGAGCCAGCCGCCCGAGCAGACCTCCGATCGGCCCACATTTTCGCAGGCGACGCCGCGCGCCGCCGCATGCCCGATCAACGGAGTTCCCTTGACCGACACCGCAGAGCAGTCCTTCGGCGATTTCCCGATCCACCCCGACATCGTCGCCGCCCTGGCCGATCACGGGATCACCCACCCGTTCCCAATCCAAGCGATGACGTTGCCTGTGGCCCTGGGCCGCCACGACATCATCGGCCAGGCCAAGACCGGCACCGGCAAGACGCTCGGCTTCGGCATCCCGCTCCTGCAGGGCGTCGTGTCCCCCCGTGATCCCGAGTGGGCTGACTTCACGCACGCGGGCAAGCCGCAGGCGCTGGCCGTCGCCCCCACCCGTGAGCTCGCCGTGCAGGTGGCCGCCGACCTCGAGCGGGCCGGCAAACGCCGCGGCATCCGCGTGCTCACCATCTACGGCGGGCGCGCCTTCGAGCCGCAGATCGACGCCCTGCAGCGCGGCGTCGAGGTGGTCGTCGGCACACCCGGACGCCTCATCGACCTGGCCAAGCAGGGCCACCTGGACCTCTCCCGTGCCCGCACCGTCGTCCTCGACGAGGCCGACGAGATGCTGGACCTGGGCTTCCTTCCCGATGTCGAGAAGATCTTGGCGATGACCCCGCCGAACCGTCACACGATGCTCTTCTCGGCGACCATGCCCGGTGCCGTCGTGGCGCTGGCCCGCCGCTACATGACCCAGCCGACGCACATCCGCGCCATGTCGGAGTCCGAGGGTGACACCAGCCAGACGGTCAAGGCGATCAGCCAGTTCGTCTATCGCGCGCACGCGATGGACAAGACCGAGATGCTCGCGCGCATCCTCCAGGCCCGCGGACGCGGCCTGACGATCATCTTCAGCCGCACCAAGCGCACCGCCGCCAAGGTGGCCGATGACCTCACCGAGCGCGGTTTCGCCGCCGCCCCCTTGCACGGCGACCTCGGACAGGGCGCCCGCGAGCAGGCACTGCGCGCCTTCCGGTCCGGCAAGGTCGACGTCCTGGTCGCCACCGATGTCGCGGCCCGAGGCATCGATGTCGAGAACGTCACCCACGTCATCAACTACCAGTGCCCGGAGGACGAGAAGACCTACGTGCACCGGATCGGTCGCACCGGTCGCGCCGGCAACACCGGCGTGGCCGTCACCTTCGTGGACTGGGACGACCTGCACCGGTGGACCCTGATCAACAAAGCCCTCGACCTCGGCATCCCCGAGCCCGAGGAGACCTACTCGTCCTCGGAGCACCTCTACGAGGAGTTGGACATCCCCCGGGAGGCCAAGGGTCGTCTGCCCAAGGCGCAGCAGACCCGCGCCGGGCTGGCCGCCGAAACCCTGGAGGACCTCGGTGAGACAGGCAAGTCCGCGGGCCGCGGTCAGTCGCACGGCCGTGGCCGTGACAGCGGTGGCCGAGACAACGGAGGCCGAGGCGGGCAGAGTGGTCGCGGCGAGCGGTCGGCACGAGGCACTGACCGCACGACCGACGAGGGCCCGAGCCGGCCGCGGCGCAACCGCAGCCGTCGACGCACCCGTGGCGGCCAGGGCAGTCCCGAGAACGCCTGAGGCGGGAGGTGCGGGTTCGGACCTGGCGTTCAGTCGGGCCGGATCGTGCTCGTGTCGATGACGTAGCGATAGCGCACGCCACCGGCCACCACGGTGTCGTATGCCGTGTCGATGGTGGTCGTGTCGCTCGCGTCGAGGGTCTCGACCGTTGCGCCGATGCCGTGCTCGGCACAGAAGTCGAGCATCTCCTGCGTCTCGGCGATGCCCCCGATCTGGGAACCGGTCAGCACCTTGTTCCCCCCGATGACGGCGAAGGGTCGGACCGAGTAGGGCTCATCGGGGAGTCCGACGTTGACGAGTGCACCAAAGGGTGACAGCAGACGCAGGTAGGCCTCCATGTCGAGGTTGGCGCTCACCGTGTTGATGATGAGGTCGAATCGCCCACGCGCTGCCTTCATGGCCTCGGCGTCACCGGTGGCGAGGTGCTCGGATGCCCCCAGCGCCCTGGCGTCATCGGCCTTGTCCATGGAGCGTGACAAGGTGGTGACCTCGGCCCCCACCGCGTGGGCGAGCTTGACGGCCATGTGACCCAGGCCGCCGACGCCGACGACGGCGACCTTGCGGCCCGGACCTGCACCCCAGCGCTTGAGCGGGCTGTACGTCGTGATGCCCGCGCACATCAAGGGCGCCGCCTCGTCGAGGTCGATGCCCTCCGGGATCCGGACGACCATCCGCTCGGTCACCACGATCTGCCGGCTGTAGCCGCCGGCCGCCCATTCGCCGTCATAGTTCCGTGAGTTGTAGGTGCCCACTGCACCCTTCTCACAGAACTGCTCGAAACCGTTCTTGCACTGCTCGCACTCGGTGCAGGAGTCGACGAGACACCCGACCCCGACGCGATCGCCCACGGCATACCTGGTCACCGAATCCCCCACCGCCGCAACAGTTCCGGCGATCTCGTGTCCGGTCACGATCGGGTAGTGCGCGGCACCCCACTCGTCACGCACGGTGTGGATGTCGCTGTGGCAGATGCCCGCGAAGGCGATGTCGATGAGCACGTCGTCGTCGCGCAGATCGCGACGCTCGATCTGCTCGGCGCGAAACGGCGCACCGGCAGAGGGGACAACGAGGGCTTCGGTGGTGTGCGGCATACCGCCCACCCTACGACCGGTACGACCGTGGTCACAGGTGCGGCAACAAACCCTTCGCGACGTCGCGATAGGCGGCGGCGCCCTTGGAGCTCCTCGCCGTGGCAAGGATCGAGCGGCCGACGGCGGGGGCCTCGGCAAAGCGCACCGTCTTCGGGATCGGCGGCTCGAGGACGGTCAGGCCGTAGCGCTCCCCCACGTCGGCGAGGACCTCGCGCGCATGGTTCGAGCGTCCGTCGTAGAGAGTCGGCAGGACCCCGAGGACGGTGAGCCTCTTGTTGAGGAACTTCTTGACGTCCTTGACCGTGTCGAGCAGTTGCCCGACCCCGCGGTGCCCCAGCATCTCGGCCGGCATCGGAATGATGAGGCCGCTTGCCGCGGTCAGGGCGTTGAGGGTCAGGACACCCAGGCTCGGGGAGCAGTCGAGGAGCACGACGTCGTAGTCGGTGGACACGCCCTCGAGGACCTGCTGCAGGACGTACTCGCGGGCCGGGCGTCCCAGGAGGGCGGCCTCGGTGCCGGCCAGGTCAATGGAACTCGGGACGAGATCGACACCGTCCTCGCACTCGACGATGACGTCGGCAAGCTCGGCCTGCCCCAGCAGGACGTCGTGGATCGAGTCCTCGACCGCGTCGGGGTCCACGCCCAAGGAGAAGGTCAGGCAGGCCTGGGCGTCCAGATCGACGAGCAGCACGCGTTTGCCGAGCTCGGCGAAGGCCGCGCCAAGGGAAGCCACCGAGGTCGTCTTGGCGACCCCGCCCTTCTGGTTGGCGACGGCGATGACGGCCGGCTTGTGCGCCTTGGCCCTGGCCTTCGGGGGCACGGTGAACTCCTTCGGACTCCTGCGGGGACGGCAGCCCACCCTCTGGTATGCCGCGGGCCCTAGTCTCGCACGCCGGCCCCCACTCGCTACCTTGGTGCCATGCCGGCGGGGGACGGTCCGATGGGCGACGGCATTGAGGTGTACTCAGCCCGGCGGTAGGTAACCCCCGGCCGTCGACGCTGCGAGGATCCGCTCGAACTGCTCGGGCGACGTGGCGTTCTCCCCGAGTCGATTGAGTTTCCCCGCACCGTGGTAGTCGCTGCTCCCGGTCGCGATGAGGTCATGCTCTCGCACGATCGAGCAGGCAAGGTCACGCGCTGCGTCGTCGTGATCGCGGTGGTCGACCTCGAGGCCGTCGAGCCCGGCATCGACCATCTCGAGCACCACCGCGGGGTCGAGCACTCGGCCGCGCGAGCCCGTGAACGGGTGTGCAATGACCGATACACCGCCGGCGGCGGCCACGAGCGCGATCGCGCGGACCGGGTCGACGGCGTAGTGGCTGACGTAGTAGCGGCTGTCGTTGTGGAGCCACTCCCGGAAGGCGGCGGCCCGATCGGGGACGACACCCGCCGCGACGAGCGCGTCCGCCAGATGGGGCCGCCCCAACGTCGCACCGGGCGCCAATTGCGCTCGCACCTCCTCGATCGAGATCGGGATGCCGTCCGCAGCCATCCGCTCGACCATTCGGTCCATCCGGGTCAGGCGTGACCTGCGCGCCTGCTCGAGTTCGGTGACCAAGGCCTGGTTGCCGGGATCGACCAGGTAGCCCAGGAGGTGGATGCTGCGCCCACCACGTTGGCAGGAGATCTCGATGCCCGGGACGAAGCCGAGCCCGGCCGCCTGCGCGGCTCCTCTCGCGGCCACCCACCCGCGCGTCGTGTCGTGGTCGGTCAGGGCGAGCACATCCAGACCGGCCTCGCGGGCACTGGCCACGACGTCGGCCGGTGCCTGGGTCCCGTCACTCTCCGTCGAGTGGGCGTGCAGGTCGATCCGCATGAGGCCACCCTAGGACCGGCCGAGGTCAGCGCCGGGGCACCAGCAGCGTCAGATCGAGGTCGAGCACGACATTGGGGAGGTAGGTGCCGCCCTCGTCGCGCAGCGGGAAGTTGGTGCACGGCAGATCCTTGGTCGCGACCAGGCGCGTCCGCAGGGCGCCCACGTCGGTGCGTCCCGGCAGCTCGAAGCGCTCCAGCACCTCGGACCAGGCGTGAACGGTGTCCCCGGCGAAGGTGGGATTGCAGTGGGTGCCGGCATTGATCGCGAGGATCGTCTGAGCGTTGGCCAAACCGTTGTGCGACAACGCGCGCGCAATGGAGATGAGGTGGCCGCCATAGACGATGCGACGACCGAAACGACCGTCCTTCTCGACGAACTGGTTGAAGTGCACTTTCGCGGTGTTGTGCCACAGGCGGGTGGCCGTCATGTGCTCGGCCTCCTCGATCGTCATGCCGTCGACGTGGTCGATCCGCTCCCCCACCTCGTAGTCGTCCCAGAGGAACGGGCTGCCCGCCAGCGCGATGTCATAGTCCGCGCCGTTCAGCCCGGGGGGCACGACGAGGTCAGCGGCCGCCACGACCGTCGGCAACTGTGGGATGAGGGTCTCGGGTGCCGGGCTCGACTCGTCACGCTTGCGCACCATCACCCAGCGCACATAGTCGAGCACGACGTCACCATGTTGATTGGTGCCGGTCGAATGGACGTACACCACACCGGTCTTCCCGTCGCGGTTCGCCTTGATGCCGACGATCTCCGACCGCGCGGCGAGGGTGTCACCGGGGAAGACCGGTGCGGTGAAACGGCACGCGGCATACCCGAGGTTGGCGACAGCGTTGAGCGAGACCTCGGGGACGGTCTTCCCGAACACCGTGTGGAAGACGAGCAGGGGATCCAAGGGCATGCGCTCCATCCCCATCGAGGCCGCGAAGGTCTCCCCTGAGGTCAACGCGAAACGTGATCCGTAGAGCGCCGTGTAGAGCGCGGCATCACCGACCGTCACGGTGCGTGGGCTGGTGTGAACCAACTCCTGACCGACGGTGAAGTCCTCGAAATAGTTGCCGGCGTACGTCTTGCTCGTCATGGCCGCCATCCTCCCGTGCCGGGTGCGGCCACCCAACCGCCGAGACGCGTGCGTTGCCTCACAACCTCTTCGGTATGCCGTCGGGCCGGCTCAGTCCTTCGTCTTCCCATCGCCGGTGGCCGGACTCGCAGCAACAGCGGCGGTCGCGGCCAGCAGCCCTCGACCGTGGCGCCAGGCGCTGACGACGCCCGCGGCATACGTGCCGAGGGAGACGCCTGCGGCGAGCCCGAGGCCGGTGATGCCCGCCCCCGCCAAGGTCGTCAGCCCGAGGAGCGGACCTTCCGTGCCTGCGCCGATCATCTCGGAGATGCCCTGGTAGACAGCGCGTCCCGGCAGCAGGGGGACGATGGCCGAGGTCGTCACGGCCAGGGCGCTGGCCCCCAACCGCCGACTCCCCGCGCGAGCCAGGAAGCCCACGACTCCAGCCGCGAGGGTGGCCGAAACGGCCGTCCCGAAACCGAAGTTGGTCTCCAAGGTGGTGGCGACCACCCAGCCGAGCACTCCGAGCACGGCGCTCATGGCGACAGCCCTGCCCCGGGCATAGGCACTGATGGCGAAGGCCGCCGCGATGAGGGCCGCACAGGTCACCTGGGTGACCAGGCGCTGGTCGAGGTAGGTCTTGGAGGACACCGCGATCGGCAGACCGATGCGGTTGCCGATCGAGAGCACCGTCGTCACTCCGATGACGATGCCGAAGGTGAGGACGACGACCTCGAAGGCGCGTGCACCCGCCGTCACGTAGTAGCCCTGCAGGGCGTCCTCCGCGGCGCCGACGACGGACAGGCCGGACAGGAGCAGCACGATCCCGGCCGCGACGATGAGCGAGGGCGAGGCCGCCGTCGCGATCGGGACGCCTTCGCGTGCGGCGACGACGACCGCAGTGGCGACCGCCGTGGGAATCGCGGCGGCCACGCACTGGGTGAAGAAGGCCGCCACACCCAGACGGCCCAGGGCGAACTTCAATCGGTCGATGGCGACGGCTGAGGCGAACGTCAGCGCGATGATGAGCGGCCCGGCGCCGATGAGCAGGGCGACAGCGGCGGCCAGCACCGCGCTGGCACCCGTGACCACCCACCGCCGGTAGGGATGCGGAGCCCGCACGACGGCGTCGAAGCGAACCTTGGCCTCGTCGATGGGGATGGCGTGCGCGGAGAGGTCCGTGACGAGTTCGCGCAGGCGTTCGAGTCGAGTGAAGTCCTGACTGCGCTGTCGGACCACCTTCATCACCGTCATCGGGTCTGCGTGGGGGCCGCGCTGGTAACTGACCGCGATCGAGGTGAACGTGATGTCGACGTGCACCGAGGACAGACCGTAGGCGCGGGTGAGCGTGAGCACGGTCGCGACCACGTCCGCCGCTGGGGCGCCCGTCGACAGCAGCGCAATGCCGGCGCGCAGCGCGAGATCGATGACGGCACGCGCAGTGGCGTCGTCGGTGGAGTCCGGAGCGGCGAAGACGGGCAACTCGTCGGTGGGCGGACCGCTCGGTCGGAAGGCGCGACGGGTGCCGGCCACGAGGCGCGAGCTCCCGCGCCCGCCGCCTGGACGAGGTGTCCCGGGGGCTGTGGTCATGCGGTCGAGTATGCCGCCCGACCCGGCCTCACGGCATACCGCAGAATGACCGGGTGAGCACCATCGTCTTCGTCCACGCCCATCCCGACGACGAGGCCTCGGCCACGGCCTGCTCGATGGCGATGGCCACCGAACGGGGCGACCGAGTGGTCGTCGTCTATGCCACCAATGGTGACCACGGGCAGGCGCCCGAGGACCTGACCGAGGGCGAGACGGTCGTCCAACGCCGGCGCCGGGAGGCCGCCGCGAGCGCCGCTGTGACCGGCGCCGAGGTCCGCTGGTTGGACTACGCCGACTCAGGGATGCACGGCTGGGTCGAGAACGACGCCGAGGGCTCCTTCCACGCCGCCAGCACCGACGAGGCGGGCGGGCGACTGGCCGCGATCCTCGACGAGGTCGGACCGGACGTCGTCGTCGGCTATGACTTCCACGGCAACTACGGCCATCCCGATCACGTCAAGGTCCATCACGTGACCCGAAGGGCTGTGGCCCTGCACGACGGTTCCCCGCGCTACCTGGAGTCGACGATCAACCGCGACCTCATGCGGCGTCAGCGTGACCAAGCGATCGCCCACGGGGTCGACGTCGGCGACTGGGACCCGGACCAGCCGATGACGGATGGTCACGCCCTGGGCACACCGGAGTCCGAGCTCCACTGGCAGGTCGACGGCCGGGCCGTGATCGACCGCAAGCGGGCGGCGCTGGCCTGCCACGCGTCGCAGACCTCCGATGTCGGCATGATGCTGCAGATCCCGGCGGATGCCTTCCGTGAGGGTTGGGGCTGGGAGCACTACCGCGAGCCAGCCCTGGGTGATCGGCCGATGCGCGCAGCCTGGCCCTTCTGAGTCAGCCCTTCGCGAAGAGGACCTCGACCCGACGGTTCTGTTGGCGACCTTCCGGGTTGTCGTGGCCGTCGACCTCGTTGTCGGCAACCGGCTCGGTGGATCCCTTGCCAGATGTGGTGATGCGGGCGGCGTCGATGCCCTTGCTCACGAGATAGTCCTTGACCGCTTCGGCGCGTTTCTCCGAGAGAGGCTGGTTGACGGCGTCGGTGCCGATGCTGTCGGTGTGCCCGGTGACGGTGACGGGCCCAGTGGTGCCCGCCATGAGCGCCACGACATTGTCCAGACTTGCGGCCGCCGTCGGCGCGAGGTCCGCAGAGCCGAAGCCGAAGAGGAACCGGTCCGAGAGCGTCACCAAGGTACCGGTGGACTTGTCCTTGGCCCCAAGGCTCTCCGCCAGTTGCTCTTTGGGTACCTCTGCAGGCTTGGTGTAGAACTTCGAGACCGTGGTGAGCGGTGCCTCCCATGCCGTGAAGGTCCTGGTGGTGCTCCGCGGTGCTTCGTATCCCTCCGGGAGCGGTGCGTCCTCGGCCATCGAGAGGGGGGCGAGGAGGACGACGACGCCGGCGGCCAGGGCGGTCATTGCTCCGAGACGTCGGATCATGAGGACTTCACGGGGATCTCGAACTCGACCTGGTTGTAGGCCGGGTCGATCTTCTGGAAGTCCAGGGTCAGCGCCTTGACGTCCGGGCCGAGGCGGCCGGCGAAGACGAGCGACGCGTCGAGGCCCTCCGCGGCCTCGAGACGGAGGGACTTGTTGTCTCCACCGGCTTGCACCTGGAAGGGGTACTCCCGCCCACGGTCATCGAACAGTCGCGGTGCAGAGGACGCACCGCCGTACCAGGCCTGCAAGGCATTGGTGCCGTTGTTGACCAGCCGGACCTCAGCCTCGATGTAGAAGTCGTTGACGACGACCTTGGTGATGGTGAGGGTGTAGGCCGCATCCTTGGTGCTGACCTCCTTGACCTCATCGACCGCGATCTCCTGGCGCTTGGCAGGCTCGACCTTCGCACTCGCCGACGCGCTCGCCTTCCCCGACGCCGGGGCCTCGCTGGCCGCGGCGCTCTGCGAACCGTCGGGTGTGGTTGCTCCGTCACCGGACCCGCCCGAGCACCCGGTCAGGGCAAGCACGGCACACGCGATGGCAGCGACGACGGACCTGGTCGATGACTGACCCATGAGATCTCCTCCTGACGACTGTGGCCCCCCAACGGCAGACCCCCGCACCTTACGCGACAAGGCGACGGCAGCCATGAGCAGGGTCATCGGTCCACCTAGGCTTGGGCCATGGCGGACTTCATCGGCGCAGTCGACCAAGGCACCACGAGCACGCGGTTCATGATCTTCGACCACGACGGGCACGAGGTGGGTCGTCACCAACTCGAGCACGAACAGATCCTGCCGCGCGCCGGCTGGGTGGAGCACAACCCCCTGGAGATCTGGGAGCGCACCCAGACCGTCATCGGCACGGCCCTGACCTCCACCGGCCTTCACGCGCGGGACCTGGCCGCCATCGGCGTCACCAACCAGCGCGAGACGACCATCGTGTGGGACGCCCGCACCGGCCGCCCCCTCCACAACGCCATCGTCTGGCAGGACACCCGCACGGACACCATCGCCAGCGCGCTGGAGCGGGACGGCCACGGCGACACCATTCGGCACAAGGCCGGGCTCCCCCCGGCCACCTACTTCTCCGGTGGCAAGTTGCAGTGGTTGCTCGAGAACGTCGACGGGCTGCGTGAGTCCGCCGAGCGCGGCGACGCCCTTTTCGGCACACCCGACACCTGGGTGGTCTGGAACCTCACGGGCGGTGCCGACGGCGGTGTCCACGCCACGGACGTCACCAATGCCAGCCGCACCATGCTCATGGACCTCGAGACCCTCGAGTGGGACGACGAACTCCTGGCCCTCTTCGGGGTGCCCCGGGCCATGCTCCCGACCATCAACCCGAGCAGCCACGCCACGGCCTACGGGGTCACCGTGGCCCGCGGACTCCCCCCGGTTCCGGTCACCGGCGTCCTCGGGGACCAGCAGGCAGCCACCGTCGGACAGGTCTGCTTCGCGCCCGGCGAGGCCAAGAACACGTACGGCACAGGCAATTTCCTCCTTCTCAACACCGGCGAAGAGATTGTGCGGTCAGCCAATGGCCTGCTCACCACGGTCGCCTACCAACTCGGCGACGCCAAGCCGGTCTACGCACTCGAGGGCTCGATCGCCGTCACGGGCTCCGCCGTCCAGTGGCTGCGTGACCAACTCGGCATCATCAGCGGTGCGTCCGAGGTCGAGCACCTCGCAGCCCAGGTCGATGACAGCGGCGGCGTCTACTTCGTGCCCGCCTTCTCAGGCCTCTTCGCGCCCTACTGGCGCAGCGACGCGCGCGGGGCCATCGTCGGTCTTTCCCGTTTCAACACCAACGCCCACCTCGCACGCGCCACCCTCGAAGCCATCTGCTACCAGTCCAAGGACGTCGCCGACGCGATGACCGCCGATTCCGGCGTGGCACTCGAGGTTCTCAAGGTCGACGGAGGCGTCACCGCCAACGAACTCTGCATGCAACTGCAGTCCGACATCCTCGGTGTCCCCGTGTCCCGTCCCGTCGTCGCCGAGACCACCGCCCTCGGCGCCGCGTATGCCGCCGGCCTGGCCGTCGGATTCTGGTCCAGCACCGACGAGTTGCGCGCCAACTGGGCGCAAGGCAAGCGGTGGGAGCCCACGTGGTCGGACGACCAGCGCACCACCGGGTATGCCGGGTGGCGCAAGGCCGTCGACCGCACCCTGGACTGGGTGGAGGTCGACCGATGACCTTGTCCTTGGCTGCTCGCCGATCCGCACTGTCCCGCTTCGCCGATGGCCATGAACTCGATGTCCTCGTCGTGGGTGGTGGGGTCGTGGGTTGCGGTGCGGCGCTGGACGCCGTGACGCGGGGGTTGTCGACCGGGCTGATCGAGGCCCGTGACTATGCGTCGGGGACCTCGAGCCGCTCGAGCAAGCTCATCCACGGTGGCCTGCGCTATCTGGAGATGCTGGACTTCGGGCTGGTCCACGAGGCGCTTCAGGAGAGACGCCTGCTGCTCACGACCATTGCGCCCCACCTCGTCCGCCCGGTCCCCTTCATGTACCCCCTGCAGAAGCCGGCCTGGGAGCGCTTCTACGTCGGCAGCGGCATCGCGCTCTACGACGGCCTCGCCTTCGGTGTGAAGTCCTCGGGTGAGGTGCCGCGGCACAAACACCTGTCGAAGAAGGCCGCTCTCGGCCTCATGCCCAGCCTGCGCCCCGACGCCCTCACCGGGGCGATCCAGTACCACGACGCACAGGTGGACGATGCCCGCTTCACCCTGGAGCTCGCGCGCACAGCCGCGGCCCACGGTGCCCACGTCGCCAATCGCGTCGCGATGACCGGCTTCCTGCGCGCGGATGCCTCGGATCCCCAGAGTTCGGTCATCGGCGTCACCGCCAGAGACCAGATGACCGGCGAGAAGTTCACGATCCGGGCCCGGCGCGTCATCTGTGCCACCGGAGTGTGGACGGGTGAGGTCCAGTCAATGCTCGGCGAGGACATCGCCCCGCTGAAGGTGCGTGCCAGCAAGGGAATCCATCTCGTCGTCCCCCGCGACCGGATCGACTCGCAGACCGGCGTCATCCTGCGCACCGAGAAGTCCGTCCTGTTCATCATCCCGTGGGACGAACACTGGATCATCGGCACGACCGACACCGATTGGACCCTCGACCTGGCGCATCCCGCCGCGACCAGCGCGGACATCGACTACCTGTTGTCGACCGTGAACCGGGTTCTCGTCACACCTCTTTCGCGTGACGACATCGACGGCGTGTATGCCGGCTTGCGGCCATTGATCTCGGGTGACGAGAGTGACGCCACGACCAAGCTGTCGCGCGAGCACGTCGTGGCCGTGCCAGTGGCGGGGGTGGTGCTCGTCGCCGGTGGGAAGTACACAACCTATCGAGTCATGGCCAAGGACGCCGTGGACCTGGCGCTCGGGATCAGTGCCAAGAAGGACCGCAAGGACCGCGACAAGGATCGTGACCGGGAGGTCGAGAAGGCCGCGGGCCCACCGAGCTCGACGACCGACACAGTGCCCCTGTCGGGCGCGGTGGGATGGGAGTGGTTGAGCGAGCGCTATCAAATGCTGGCGCGAGCCAGCGGCCTGCCGGAGGACGCGGTCGAGTACCTCCTCTCGCGTTATGGAACCCTCACACGGGAGTTGCTGGCCTTGATCGACGCCCGACCAGAACTCGGGGAGCCACTGCCCGGGGGTGAGGAGCACCTCAAGGTCGAGGTCGTGTATGCCGCGGCCTCCGAGGGTGCCCTCTTCCTCACCGACATCCTTGCTCGCCGGACCCGCATCTCGATCGAGGCACGCGATCGAGGTTTCGAGGCCGCGCCCCACGCGGCCGCGCTGGTGGCGCCGATCCTGGGTTGGGATGACGCAGAGGTGGCGCGTCAGATCGACATCTACAACCGCCGGGTGGAGGCCGAGATGTCGAGCCAGACGATGCCCGATGACGCCTCGGCTCAATCCGAGCGGGCCAAGGCGCCTGACGCTGCCATCTGAGGATGACGCCATCCTGGCCCGACGCCGGTGTCGGGCGCTGGGTCAGACCTCGTCGGCGCCACCGGCTCCGGAGATTCCCCCGAGGTCGTAGCCCTTGAAGAGCACCGCGTGCCCAACACCTGCAGCCTTCCCTCCCTCGGCCAGGATGACGGGGATGAACTCCGCCGGCTTCGGGTGACCCGGCAGATCTGCCAGGTAGGCCTGGTGGCACTCAAGGGAACCCACCGCCGCCTCGACCGCGGCGGCATCGACGGCCATCGCGTGAGTGGCGTCAGGATGGCCGGCCACGAGCAGCCACTGGGTGTGCCACTTGGGCAGGCCCTCGTCGTCGGCGAGGTCGCGGAAGACCCAGGTGTTGTCGGCGTCTCGCACGGCATCGACGGTGGCCAGGCCCGCCGCGCGGTGATCGGCCTGGTTCAGCCCGCCGTAGGCCTCGAAGTCGAAGTTCGCCGTCACGACCGCCTGGGGCCGGACCTGGCGGACCACTCGCGCGATGTCACGGCGCAGGTCGAGGGTCGGCATCAGCATCCCGTCCGGGTGGTCGAGGATGATGAGGTCCTTCACCCCGACCGTCTCGCACGCCCGCTGCTGCTCAGCGGCCCGCAACGGCCCGACCTCCTCCGGCGGCCGTTGCATCCCGGCCTCTCCGCTGGTCAGCAAGAGGTAGGTGACGTTGACACCGCGGCGGGCCCACGTCGCGACGGCCGCTGAGGCGCCGTACTCCATGTCATCGGGGTGGGCGACGACACAGAGCACCCGCGTCCAGGACTCGTCGGGCAGGGCGGGAAGGGTCTTGGCATCGGTTGAGTCACTCATGACTGCACCCTACGGAGGCCGGACCGGGTGGCGAGGGGTTCGCGATGGTTAGCGGGCGGCATACCGAGGTGAGCGGTAAACGGAACTCGATGGGTGGGCCGTGATAGTCACACGCCGCGACGACCTCACCGTCCACCTCGATCACCGGGCGCCCGGACGAGTGGTCGGTCACCCTGTCGAAGCCGCCCGCCTTGCCCGGCGACTCCATCGTCACGCGCGCCACGGGCATCCGGGAACGCGCCTCCTCGATCACCGCATCCAGGGCAGCGACCTCTGCGGCCGGCCAGTACTGCCGCGTGACCGACTGCCAGATGACGGTCAGGAGGTCGTCATCGGCGGGCCCGGCCAACTGCTCACGCACCCAGTCGGCACCACCGGCAGCATCGACGACGACGGACTCGCGCCGAGCCACCGCCAGTGCGCCGGACAGTCGCTCGTGCCGCCCCACCTGGAAGGGCCAGACGAAGGAGCGCAGCCGCAGGGCACCTTCCTCGGACGCCGCGTCGACGGGGTACAGGTCGCATCCACGGCGGGACACGATCTCGAAGCCCACGGGCGAAAACCCCTGTGCTGCAATCGCATCAACGAGCACTGGCGATTCTGGGTCGCCCCACGACCACCCGTCACCCTCGAAGCGAAACAGGTCCACGAGCAGGTTCAACCCGGCGGAGGCGCCGGGCTCGAGAAGCCGCACCCGCGGAATACCCGATCGGCGGACGGCCTCGGTGAGCCCGACGAGCAAGGCGGCCGAACGGCCGGGCTCGTTCGTCTGCGGGGCCACGGCCAGCGACTCGCGCAGCCGCTCCTCCGACCGCACCATCACGGTGTGCACGAGCGGCCATGCTCCCACGGGGTCGGCCAGGCCGCCGAGACAGGGATAGAAGGGGACGAGGTCGTCGGCGTCCCCGCGGAGCACCTCACGGAAGAGCCCGGCCAGCAGCCGCAGCTGCACGACCGCGCCGGGATCCGCACCTTCCCAGCCGGCGCAGATCCGCGCCGTGACTCCCCCGGCTTCCAGGTCATCGGCCATCGCCTTGGTCAGGTGCCAGTAGAGATGGTGCTCGCCGGTGAAGTGGTCGCGGAACTGCTCGGCCAACGACCTCGAGACCTCGGCTGCCATGGATGGCACGATAGCCAGGTGAGTGAAGAGCAGAAGCAGGCCGAGAACCGAGCGCGACCGACGACTGACGAGTTCCGTGCCTTCGTCAAGGAGGACTGGGCGCCCCGACGCCCGACCGTCACGGAGCAGTCGCCTGCCGCCTCGTATGCCGCGGCCCGGCGCGAAGCCGTCTCCGCGGCATACCCGGGAGAACGCCTGATCGTGCCCGCCGGAGGGCTCAAGGTGCGATCCAACGACACTGACTATGTCTTCCGTCCGCACAGCGCCTTCGCGCACCTCACCGGCCTCGGCGCGGACCGCGAGCCCGATGCCGTGCTCGTCCTCGAGCCGCGGGCCGATGGCGCGGGCCACGAGGCGATCCTCTACTTCCGCCCACTGGCCGATCGGGAGAGCGACGAGTTCTTCGCTGACGCGCGCTATGGAGAGTTCTGGGTGGGTGCTCGCCCCACGATCGACGATATGGAGCTCGAGCTGGGCCTCACCGCACGGCACATCGACGAGTTCGCGGACGCCGCCGCCAAGGATGCGGGATCGATGGTCATCCGCTTGGTGCGTGACGCCGACCGCGACCTGGCCCGCGCATTGGATGCGTCACGGGTCCAGAACGGCGCTGACGCCGACGGGCTGGAGGAGTCGGACGACGCCCTGGCGCACAAACTCTCACACCTGCGAATGGTCAAGGACGAGGTCGAGATCCAGGCGATGCGGGATGCGGTGGCGGCGACCAAGGTGGGCTTTGAGGCGGTCATCGCCGACCTCCCTCGCGCGGTGGCCGAGGGACGCGGTGAGCGTTGGGTCGAAGGCGTTTTCGGACTCCATGCCCGGCACGAGGGGAACGGCATCGGCTACGACTCGATCTGCGCCAGCGGCGACCACGCCAACACCCTGCACTGGATCAAGAACACTGGCGACATCCGGGACGGCGACCTGCTGCTGCTCGACGCCGGCGTCGAGGTCGACAGCCTCTACACCGCCGACATCACGCGGACCCTTCCGGTCAACGGGACCTTCACCGATGCCCAACGCGAGATCTACGACGCGGTGTATGCCGCGCAGCAGGCCGGAATTGCTGCCGTGAAGCCGGGCAACAAGTTCTCCGACATCCACGCGGCCGCCATCCGCGTCATCGCCGAGCACCTGCATGCGTGGGGGCTGCTGCCCGAGGGCGTCTCGGTCGAGGACACTCTCGACACCGAGCACGGGCAGTACCACCGGCGCTGGATGGTGCACGGGACGTCACACCACCTCGGGATCGACGTCCACGATTGCGCGTTGGCGACACGGGTCGAGTACATGGATGCCGAGCTGGCACCGGGGATGGTCCTCACCGTCGAGCCCGGCCTCTACTTCAAGGCCGACGACCTGAAGGCCCCGGAGCGCTTCCGCGGCAACGGCGTTCGGATCGAGGACGATGTGCTCGTGACTGCCGATGGCTGCGAAAACCTGTCTGCCGGGATGCCGCGCACCGCCGACGACGTGGAGGAATGGATTCGCGAGGTCCAGTCGCGCTGACGCCCTCAGGCGCCCGGAGCGTGAGGCGCCTGAGCCTGCGCCCGGGCCGCCTCGTCGGCCCGTGCCTTCTCGATGGCGATCCGCGCCTGCTCCTGGGCAGCCCGCATCGGGTCCATCTCGGCGACGAGTTCGCGCGCCCTGGCAGCGTGGCGGTGCTCGACGAGGACTTCGTATTTGGTCGCCACGACCTGCTGGATCGAGGTGAAGTCGCGCTGCCCACCGGTCATCGCGTAGCCGATGAGCGCCCAGACCAGCCCGAAGATCGCGCCGGCGAGGATGGTGATGAGGAAGCTGATCGCGTTGCCCGCTTGGGTGTCGAAGAGAGCGAACACCACCGCGACGAAGGCACCGAGCCACGCACCTGACATCGCCCCGCCGACCATGACCCGACCGCGGGTGAGGCGCCCGGTGACGCGCTCGATCTGCTTGAGGTCGGTCCCGACGATGAGGACGTTCTCGACAGGGAACTCGTGGTCCGACAGGTAGTCGACGGCCTTCTGCGCCTCCTCGTAGGAGTCGAAGACGGCCAGTGACTGCGGGAACTCCAGCGCCAACCGGCTGGCCGGGACGCGACGGACGGGCTGCGTGCTCATGGCGTCAGTGTCTCAAAGAAGGCTGGACGTCTGCTGGGAGGTGCGCACCCGGCAGTCAGACCTTGAGGCGGTAGTCCTCGAGCAGGCGGCGGCCGATGATCATCTTCTGGATCTCGGCGGTGCCCTCACCGATGAGCAGCATCGGGGCCTCGCGGTAGAGGCGCTCGATCTCGTACTCCTTGGAGTAGCCGTAGCCACCGTGGATCCGGAAGGACTGCTCGACGACGTCGGCGCAGTTCTCGGCCGCGAGGTACTTGGCCATCCCGGCCTCGAGGTCGTTGCGCTCCCCCGCGTCCTTCAGGCGCGCTGCCTTGACCATCATCTGATGGCTTGCCTCGACCTTGGTCGCCATGTCGGCGAGCCGGAAGAGGATGCCCTGGTGCTCGGCGATCTTCTTGCCGAAGGTCTCGCGCTGCTGGGCATAGGAGATGCCGAGCTCGAAGGCCCGCATCGAGACGCCGCAGGCCCGCGCGGCCACGTTGACCCGGCCGACCTCGACGCCGTCCATCATCTGGTAAAAGCCCTTGCCCGGCACCCCACCGAGGATCTGAGCAGTCGACGTCTTGTGGCCTTGGAACACCAATTCCGTTGTGTCGACGCCCTTGTAGCCCATCTTCTCGATCTTGCCGGGCACGGTGACGCCCTGCGCGGTCTCGCCGAAGCCCGACTCCTTCTCGATCAGGAAGGTCGTCATGTTGCGGTAGGGGCTGTCCGACTCACCCAGCTCGGTGCGCACGAGCACGGCGACGAGGTTGGCCGAGCCACCATTGGTCAGCCACATCTTCTGGCCGTCGATGGTCCAGTTGTCGGAGTCGCCGTCCCGGACGGCCTTGGTCTTGATGGCCGCGACATCGGACCCGAGCGCCGGCTCCGACATCGAGAAGGCCCCACGGATCTCGCCGGTCGCCATCTTGGGCAGGTAGCGCTGCTTCTGCTCCTCCGTGCCGTGCTGGAGGATCATGTAGGCGACGATGAAGTGGGTGTTGATGATGCCCGACACCGACATCCAGCCGCGCGCGATCTCCTCGACACACAGCGCATAGGTCAACAGTGACTCCCCCAGGCCGCCGTACTCCTCGGGGATCATCAGCCCGAAGATCCCCATCTCCTTCATCTGGTCGACGATCCGCTGCGGGTACTCGTCCTTGTGCTCGAGCTCGGTCGCCACCGGGATGATCTGCTCGTCGACGAACTCCTTGACGAGCTTGAGCAGCTCGACCTGCTCCTCGGTGAGTCCGTCGGTGGTCTGCAGTCGGGACACGCGTGATCGCCGCCTTGTCGTTGGGGTGCGGTGGGCCGGGGCCGGGTTTCCTGCGTTCGAGTATGCCGCCCGCTCACCTCTTGCTGAACCCTCCCCGCGCGTGACGCTCCCCACCCCCTTGCGTCCGACGAAGTGGTTGCTTCCCCCGTATGCCGCGTCGGACGTTGCGCGGACAGGACCCGAGAACTTTCGGAAAGTTCTTGTCACCATGAACCCCATGAGACCCATGACCGCCGAGCCGACGCCCAGGCCCAAGGCCGACCTGCGCGCCACCCACGGCGCCTACACGGCCCGCGCAGGCCAGTTCTCCATGGTCACGCTCGCGCCCCTGACCTACCTCATGATCGACGGGCACGGCGATCCCAACGCGTCAGCCGCCTACCGTGACGCCCTGCAGACGATCTACCCCGTCGCCTACGGCCTGAAGTTCCTCAGCAGGCGCGAGCTCGGCCGCGACTACGGCGTCATGCCACTGGAGGCGCTCTGGTGGGCCGATGACATGACCCACTTCACGTCCGCCCGCGACAAGTCCACGTGGTACTGGACGATGCTCAATCTCGTCCCCGAGTGGATCACCGACGAGCACGTCGACGTCGTTCGCGAGCGCGTCGAGGCCAAGGGCGGCGCGCCGGCCCTCCCGCTCCTACGCCGGGCCGTCCTCAACGAGGGCCTGAGCGTCCAGACCCTGCACATCGGCCCCTACGACGCCGAGGCGCCCACGCTCGAGCGACTCCACGACGAGGTCATCCCGGCGGCCGGCCTGCGGATGACCGGCCACCACCACGAGATCTACCTCAGCGACGCCCGCCGCACCGCAGTGCAGCGGCTCCGCACGATCCTGCGGCAGCCCGTCGAGCCGGTCCCGCCGACCCCAAAATGAGTGGCGCCACCCCGTATGCCGCGGGCACGCTGGGAGGTGAGCCCGCGGCATACGCCGTGGGTGAGGTTCACCGATCGAAGGAGGCCGACATGTCGATGACTGTCCCGGGCCGCACCCGGCCCATCCCTTCCCTCGAACCGGAGACCACCTGTGGCACACCAGCCATTCCACCTTCCCGAGCGCCAGGCGCTCTTCAGCACTGACAGCCGGCCCGACGCACCGCCCGAGGGCGAGCGCTGGAGCACGTGGGACGTCGCGACGCACGGACCCACGCCCCGACCCGACTGGGTCATCACCGACCTCGGCGCGGTCGAGGCCGACCTCGGCATCCTCAAGTCCGGCAAGGAGGCCGACGTCCACGTCGTGCGCCGCTGGGTGCCCGGCACCGAGCGCACGACGCTCCTCGCCGCCAAGCGCTATCGCAGCGCTGACCACCGGATGTTCCACCGCGACGCCGGCTATCTCGAGGGCCGACGCGTGCGCCGCAGCCGCGAGATGCGAGCCATGGCCCGACGCACGAACTTCGGCAAGGAGTTGATCACGGGGCAGTGGGCGTTCGCGGAGTTCGACGCCCTCGCCAAGTTGTGGCAGATGGGACTTCCCGTCCCCTACCCGGTGCAACTCGACGAGTCCGAGATGCTCATGGAGTTCATCGGGGCCATCGGCCCAGAAGGCCCGATCGCCGCCCCACGACTGCACCAGGTGCGGCGGGAGGAGGCCGACCTGCCCGACCTGTGGGTGCAGTTCGAGGACCTCGTCCTGCGGCTCGCCGAGGCCGGGTGGGCGCACGGCGACCTCTCCCCCTACAACCTGCTGGTCGACGACGGGCGCCTCGTCGCCATCGACTGGCCGCAGATCGTCGATGTCATCGGCAACCCGCAGGGCTTCGAGTTCCTCAACCGTGACGTCGCCAACGTCTGCTCCTGGTTCGCCCGCAAGGGGGTCGTGGTCGACCCTGAGGACCTCTTCGGTCGAGCGGCGTCACTCGCCGCGTCGAGCGAGTTCTGATTCCCGGTCCGGTCACGGACTCCGACCTCGCCGATAACCTGACCGGGTGCTGCGTTGGGTGCTCAACGTCGACATGGACCAGTTCCTCGTCGCGGTCGAGTTGCTGCGCCGCCCCGAGCTCGTCGGGCGTCCGGTGGTCGTCGGTGGGCGCGGGGATCCGAGCGAGCGCGCGGTCGTCTCGACGGCTTCCTACGAAGCCCGTGCCCATGGCGTCCACTCCGGACTTGCACTGAAATTGGCTCGCAAGAGATGCCCGGACGCCGTCTTCCTTGCACTCGACTTTCCCCATTACGAGGACGCATCGGCCACGGTGATGGCCGCACTTCGCGCGATGCCGGGCGCGACGGTCCAGGTCCTCGGCTGGGATGAGGCCTTTGTCGGCTTCGAGGTCGAGGAGTCCGTCGACCCGGTGGACCTGGCCACCGCGACCCGAGAGGCCGTGCTCGCGGCGTCGGGGCTCAGCTGCTCGGTGGGTATCGGGGACACGCTGGTACGGGCCAAGACAGCCACCGGATTCGGCAAGCCAGCCGGGATCCATCGCCTCACGCGGGACAACTGGTTCGACACGATGGGCGATCGTGAGACCCAGGCACTGTGGGGCGTTGGGCCACGGATCGGGCAACGCCTGGCGAGACTTGGGATCGGAACCGTCGGTGAATTGGCCGCGGCGCCGGTGCAGATCCTCCGTGCGGAGTTCGGCCAGGTCGGCGGCGGCCACTTGCGTGAACTCGGTCGAGGCGAGGGGCTCGACTGGCCTGACGACAGTCCATGGGTCGCACGGGCCCACGGTCGGGAGACGACATATCAACGCAACCTCGAGACGCGGGAGGAGATTGCCGCTGCCCTGCGCGAGCTCGCGGACCAGGTCGTGCAGGACGTCAGTGCCGATGCGGCTGGCGTGCCGGACGGGCCACCAGCCGGCCGTCAGGTGATGCGTGTCTTCCTCAAGGTGCGGTTCGCCCCCTTCTTCACCTACCAGCGCTCTCGCAAACTCGCGTCACCGACCATCGATCCGACTGTCCTCACCGCGACAGCGCTCGCGCTCTACGATGCCCTCGAGGACTCGCGACCGGTGCGACTGCTCGGAGTCCGCGCGGAGATGACCACTCCCGAGGCTGCGGTCGGTCGGGGCTAGCGCGTCAACTGCGGGAGGACTCCTGCTCAGAGAACGGTCGGGTCGAGGGTGGTCGTGAGCCCGTCGTGTGCGGCCACGGTGTCGAGCCACAGGCCGACCTTGGGCAGCTCACGGCTGAAGAAGTATGCCGTGGCCGCACGCTTCCCGTCATAGAAGTCCCCCTCCTTGCCGTGGGCAGCAAGCCACTGCTCCAGCCAGAGCCACGCCACCACCAGATGACCGCTCCCTTCGAGGTATGCCGTGGCCTCGGCCAGGACCTCGGCCCCACCTCCCGCTCCGGCCACCGTGGTGGTCACGTCGCGAAGGCGAGCCGTCATCGCGAGGAGCTTCGCGGCATACCCTTCGCCGGATCCGCCTGCGGCAGTCGCGCGTTCGGCGGTTTGGGTGATGCGGGCGACGAGGAGGCCGAGGGCCCGGCCGCGGTCGAGGAGGACCTTGCGGCCGAGCAGGTCGAGGCCCTGAATGCCGTGGGTGCCCTCATGGATGGCGTTGAGTCGGTTGTCGCGATAGTGCTGCTCGACGTCGTGATCACGGGTGTAACCGGCACCGCCCATGACCTGGATGGCCAGGGTGTTGGCCTCGAGGCACCACTGGGCGGGGAAGCTCTTGGCGATCGGCGTGAGCAGGCCGACGAGGGCGAGTGCCTCCTCGGCCGCCCGACCGTCGAGCGAAACGGCGTCATCGAGCAGGCGCGAGCAATAGAGCATCAGTGCGAGCGCGCCCTCGACGAAGGACTTCTGGGCCAGGAGCATGCGGCGGACGTCCGGGTGCTCGACGAGCGCCACCTGTGGGCCAGCCGGCGGGGCGCCCAGGAGTCGCCCCTGAAGTCGCTCACGGGCAAAGGCGAGGGACTTCAGGTAACCGGTGTAGCCGACGGCGGTGCCGGCGATGCCGACGCCGAGGCGGGCCTCGTTCATCATCGAGAACATGATCGGCAACCCTTGGCCGACCTCGCCGACGAGATGGCCGACCGCACCCGGCGCGCCACCGGGGGTGTGGGCGCCGTCGCCGAGGACGGGCGCCGTGTTGACGGTGCCGCGCGAACCCATCTTGTGGTTGATTCCGGCGAGGACGATGTCGTTGCGCTCGCCGAGCGAACCATCCTCTGCGACAAGGTACTTGGGAACGATGAAGATGGAGATGCCCTTGGTGCCGGGGGCAGCATCGGGAGTGCGCGCGAGGACGAGGTGCACGATGTTGTCGGCGAGCTCATGGTCTCCGCCGGAGATCCACATCTTGCGGCCGAAGAGTCGATGGGTGCCGTCCTCCTGCGGGATCGCTCGCGTGAGCAAGTCGGAGAGATTCGAGCCGGCACCGGGCTCGGAAAGTGCCATCGTGCCGGTGAAGCGGCCGTCCGCCAGCGGCTCGGCGAAAAGTGTGCGCTGCGCGTCGCTGCCGTGGGTGCGGATGAGGTTCGCGGCGGCCATGCTCAGCAGTGCGTAACCGGAGGTTGCGGTGTTCGCCGCATGGAACCAGGCCAGGCACGCCGAGATGATGCTCGTCGGCAACCCCCCGCCACCGCGGTACTCCGGCACCCCGGCCGTGAGGAAGCCCGCGTCGGCGAAGGCCTTGAGGGCCACTCCCACCTCGGGAATGAGTGAGACGGTCGTGCCGTCGAAGGTGGGTTCGTGCAGGTCGTTGGACCGCGCGTGCGGCGCGAACTTCTCGGTGGCCACGGCCTGCGCGAGCTCGAGGACGGCGTCTACGGTCTCGCGTGAGTGCTGCGCGAACGTGGGGCGCTCGAACAGCGCATCGGTGTCCAACCACTCGTGGAGGAGGAAGTCCACATCACGTGCCGAGAGGATGACCGAATTCATGGCCCCAGTGTGCTGGACTGGCAGGATCGGGAGGGCTCGCGGGGCGCACGGACGAGGTGGATGGTCACATTTGGCTGGGCCCGGTCGTCGTCCTGAGGACGGACCCTCACGACCGGAAGACACCAATGGACGCCACTGCAGCCTTCGCCGCCGAACGCCCGCGTCTCGTCACGCTCGCGGCACGAGTGCTGCGCGACCCGACCGAGGCCGAGGATGTCGCCCAGCAGGCCTGGCTGCGGCTGAACGGGACGAGCGAGTCGATCGCGAACGTTCCGGCCTGGCTGACCACTGTCACCGTCCGTCTCTGTCTCGACCGGTTGAAATCGCGGACCCCCGTCCCGGTCCATGACGACCTGCTGCACGACAGGCTCGGGGGCGAGACAGATCAGGGCAGGAGCGCCGACCCTGCAGCCCATTCGGTCCTGGCGGACACCGTGGCCGTCGCTCTCCACGTCGTCCTCGACCGGCTCACGCCCAGCGAGCGGGTGGCCTTCGTGCTCCACGACAGCTTCGGTTTCGAGTTCCCGATGATCGCCGACCTGCTCGAGACCAGCCCTGCGGCTGCTCGCAAACTCGCCTCCCGCGCGCGGGCGAAGGTCGCCGCGCCGATGGCCCAGGACCAGCTCGCGGACTGGGAGGTCGTCGACGCCTTCCTCGCGGCGGCCCGCGGCGGAGACCTCCAGCGACTCCTCCAACTGCTCGCCCCGGACGTCCTGGTCATCGGCGACTCGGCCGCAGCGGCCCTGGGGACGCCGAGCCGGATCGAGGGCCGAGCCGAGGTGGCCGCCTTCTTCAACGGCGCGGCGGCGTCGGCACTGCCGGTCTACGTCGATGACCGCCCCGGCGCGGCGTGGTTCGACCGTGGCACCGCCAGGGTGGCGTTCGACTTCACCGTCGTCGACGGTCGCGTGACACAGATTGTGTTCCGGGCAGATCCGGCCGTCATCGACGCAGTCCGGCGGCGTCGCGCGGGTCTCCCCCGCTGACTTCGCTTGGCGCCCAGTCTCATCCACCTCTGGCGGCTGAGAACCTCGGGGCCAGCCAAGGTGGAAGCCGCTGTGCCGGCGCCCCCAGCATTCGTGTCACGATGACTCATGACTTCTGACGGTCTGCCCGCCCAGACGTCGGCCACGTCGTGAAGGCCGCCGAGGCCCGCGATGTCGGTCGGGCCGCGGGCACGACCTTGCGCCAGGCCACCCGCACCGTCCGCGGCGTGCATGGGATGGTGAGTGATGCCGCCTACGCAGCGGTGACGGCGGCCCTCGGGCCGGGGGTGACCCAGCCCATCAAGACGGCCAACGACCTCGTCACGGCGGTGGCCTATGGTGCGACCGGAATGGGCCTGGACGCGGCGTCCCGCATCGCGGGCTTCGCCACATCGCTGAAGTTGGCGCACACCGGCGACCGTGGGCCCAGCGTCCACGACGGCCGGGGCGCGCATCGCGCGCTGGCCGCCAGCGTCGGGCTCCGTGGGGACGCATTCGCCGTGAGCGCCCCGAGCCTGGCGCCCGAGATGCAGGTCCGTGCGGGCCAGCAGCGTATCGAGCTCACCCGGGAAGGACTCGCCCACGCCTACCCCGACGCCGGCCCGGACATCGCCGTCTATCTCCACGGCCTCTGCCAGAGCGAGCGCAGTTGGAATCTGGGTGCCGGTGACTCCCCGACCCATCCGGAGCGACTGGCTGCCGATCTGGGACTCTCCCCTGTGCTGATCCGCTACAACACCGGACTTCGGGTGTCGCACAACGGTGCTCACCTCGCTGACCTGCTCGACGTTCTCATCGAGGCGTGGCCGGTGCAGGTGCGTCGACTGGTGCTCGTGGGCTTCTCGATGGGCGGGCTGGTCGTGCACAGCGCACTGATTGCTCCGGCACCGGCGCACGGCGAGCGGACCTGGACGAACCTGGTCAGTGACACCGTCACGATCGGCACACCTCACCACGGATCACCCATGGCCCGTGGCGCCCAGTTGGCGGTCGAGCGGCTGTCGCGTGACGCCAACGGGCGACGGGCCATCGATCTCGTGCGTCAGCGCAGCGCCGGCATCAAGGACCTCACCCATGGCAACGTGACCGACGCGGACTGGTTCGGCCATGACCCCGATGACGGCGATGACCACAGGACGCACCCAGCGGTGCCGGACGGCATCCGTCATCACGCGATCGTCGGTGTGATCTCAGGACACTTCGACGGTGCAGTGGCGAGGCGAGTTGGCGACCTCTTGGTGCCGCCCCGCTCGGCTGCCCATGAGGCCCTCGACGCGATCCCCTCACGCTTCCTGCGGGAGCGCACAGCGGTGGTGACGGGGGTTCACCACCTGGGCATGCTGAGCAGTTCCGGGGTTCAGGATCACCTGCACCGATTCCTGTCACCCACCGCCCAGCCGACCCTGACAGGAGCCGGTCGGACCGGGACGAACTGACGCCGCTGACCGACCAATCGCGACGCGCGGACGTGACGGCATACCCGGTGTGGCTGCCCGGACTCACGGCCAGTTTGGTAGTTTCGGGCATGGAGTCACTCCGGGCAGTGATCGACCAGGTGGCCCTGGAGTCGGGCTTCTCAGGGGTGGTGCGAGTCGATCACGCCGGAGAGACCGTGGTGTGCGCCGCCTTCGGCATGGCGGATCGGGCGCATTCGATCGCCAACACCCTCGAGACCCAGTTCGGGATCGCCAGCGGCACCAAGGGCCTGACCGCTCTCACGGTCATGGCCCTGGTCGAGCGCGGCAGTTTCCACCTGGACACCACCGCACGGTCACTGCTCGGTGACCGGCTCCCCCAGATCGCCGACGACGTGACCGTCGAGCACCTCCTGGCTCACCGGTCCGGGATCGGTGACTACCTCGACGAGGAAGCGATCGAGTCGATCAGCGACTACCTCATGCCGGTCCCGGTCCAGGACCTCGCGACCACCGATGACTACGTCCGCATCCTCGATGCACCAACCGTCTTTCCTGCCGGCGAACGTTTCGCCTACAACAACGCCGGCTATGTCGTGCTCGCAGCACTCGCCGAGGCAGCGACCGGCGAGACCTTTCACGACCTCGTGGCGGACCTCGTATGCCGACCGGCCGGCATACGCGACACCGCCTTCCTCCGTTCCGACGAACTCCCCGGGCGAGTGGCGCAGGGCTACCTACGCTCCGAGGGCCTGTGGACCAACGTCCTCCACCTGCCCGTCCGCGGGAACGGGGATGGTGGACTCCACACCACGGTCGCGGACCTCCATGCGCTCTGGGAGGCGATCTTCGCCGGACGCATCGTGCACCCGGCGACGCTCGCGCGCATGGTGAGCCCTCACTCGGACTGGCCCGAGGAATCGCGGCGCTACGGCCTCGGCTTCCACCTGCACGCACGCACCGACGAGGTCTTCCTCGAGGGCTACGACGCCGGAGTGTCCTTCCTCAGTCGATACCGCCCCTCCGAGGCCCTCACCTCCACGGTGATCGCCAACTGGTCCGAAGGCGCCTGGCCACTGAGCAAGGCCATCCGGGAGCACCTGGATGGGTGACCGGCCGTAGGTGCCCGAGGCGATGCTCGACCGGATCCGAGCCGTCACCGACACGCTGCCCGAGTGCCGCGAGGAGGGTGCCTGGGTCGGCACTCGTTGGCCAGTCGCGGGCCTCAGTAGACCGTGACGCGCGCACCGATCGCCATGGAGTTCTCGGCCCAGATCAGGTCCATCGCGGCGTTGGAGACGCGGGCGCATCCGTGCGACGCGGGGTAGGGCGGAATCGAGGCGGCGCCGTGGATGGCGATGCCGCCGTTGAAGTACTTGGGTCGGTAGAGCGACCCCAGGGGACCCTTGTCCAGTTTGTCGACCTCGCGGAAGACGCTGAAGGACCCCGCCGGCGTCCTCGCCGAGCCGCGGTAGGTCTTGCCTTCGTAGACCTCCTCGTAGGGCACGTTGCTGCCCGTGCTCGTGTTGAGCACCCGGACGACCGCACCATCGCGGACAACGAGGATGATCTGTCGCGGCACGTCGACCTCGATCCCGGTGCCACCGTTGCGTGACGTCGGACGAACCCCGTCGGCGAGCGCCTTCGTGACCGCTGGCCCCACCACACCGTCGCGGCCGATGCCGGCGGTCTTCTGGAGCGCGTAAACAGCTTGGGTGGTGAGGCCACCCCAACGTCCGTCCGGTGTCCCCAGCCAGTAGCCGAGGTCGGACAAGCGCTGCTGCAGGGCCAGCACCTCGGGTCCCTTGTCACCGGGTCGCAGCATCGCCGGCGGCTGGGGTGCGCTCGGTGGCTGCGTCGTTGCTGTCGGGGTCGGCGTCGTCGCAGGAGTCGGCGCGGGTGGCTCTGGCGCGGCAGTCGGGGAGACTGCGGTCGGCGGCGTCGCGGTCGGTGACGTCGTCGAGCGCGGGTCCGAGGTGGGCGTCGGCGTGGGCGTCGCCACGTCGGTGACGACCGGAGTCGGGGAGAGGACCGAGGGCGTTGTGCGTGCGCCGCTCGTGGTCTGCCCGGTCGACTCGCTGTCCCAGACATGTCCACACGCGGACACGGTGACGGTCATGGCTGCAGCGACCACCATCAGGCCGCCACGAGTGATGCGTGTCATGGAGATCAACTCCCGGTGCTCCGGCGAAGGCGCTCGCGCCCGTACGTCCATCAGACGCGCCGCGCCCAGCCGCGGATTACACGCCGCGCAGGTCGTCACCGATCCGTGACCAAGCCCGTGCTTGTCTGCGAGGGTTCACCGATTGGTGGCCGCCTGGAGGGAAATGGACTCGTGGGTGGCGAGCACGCGTCGGGCGATGTCAACGTGGAGCAACTCGACCATCCTGCCGTTGACGGTGACCACTCCAGCCCCAGCACCGGCCTCCCAGGCCGCCACGATGCCCTGCGCCTCCTCGACGGCCTGCGCACTCGGGGCGAAGACCTCGTTGCACACCTCGACCTGTCCCGGGTGGATCAGCGTCTTGCCGTCGAAGCCGAAGTCCCGCCCCTGCTCACACTCGGCCCGGAAGCCGTCGGCATCCTTGACGTTGTTGTAGACCCCGTCGAGCACCGCAATGCCGGACTCGCGCCCGGCCAGCAGGGCCATCGACAGCGACGTCATCAGGGGCGCACGCCCCGGCACATGGTCGGCGCGCAGTTCCTTGACCAGGTCGTTGGTCCCGATGACGAGGGCAGCCAAGCGGTCCGACTCACGCGCGATCTTCCGCACGTTGAAGATCGCGGTCGGCGTCTCGATCATCGCCCACAGTCGGGTGCGGTCGGGCGCACCGTGCTTCTCCATCGCCCTGACGAGCGCCTTGACCTCCTTGGCCGTGTTGACCTTGGGGACGACGATTCCGTCCGGGCCCGCGGCACATGCGGCGGCGAGGTCGGTGTCGTGCCACTGGGTGCCGATCCCGTTGACCCGGATGGTGATCTCCCGACGCCCGTAGTCCCCGGATGCTGCTGCAGCACAGGCGTTCTCACGCGCGAGGTCCTTGGCGTCGACCGCCACCGCATCCTCGAGGTCGAGGATCAGCGCATCGACCGGCAGGGTCTTCGCCTTCTCCAGGGCTCGCTCGTTGGAGCTGGGCATGTAGAGGACCGAGCGTCGGGGTCGATACGTCCCTGCCGCGTATGCCGCGTGCTCGCCCATCGCTCAGGCCTCGCTTCCGGCGTCGCCCTCGCCCGCGGCATACACCTGCGCGAGTTCGGGGTCCGAGGACGAGAGTCGTTCTGCCAGTTCGAGAATGACGAGGCACTGCTTGAGCGAGGCGTCGTCCTCCATCTTCCCGTCGAGCATCACCGCGCCCGTGCCGTCACCCATCGCCGCCTTGACGCGTCGCGCGTGCGCGACATCGCCCACGGAGGGCGAGAAGACCTTCTTCGCGATCGCGATCTGCACCGGGTGCAGCGACCAGGCGCCCACACAACCAAGGAGGAAGGCGTTGCGGAACTGGTCCTCGCAAGCGACGACATCCTTGATGTCCCCGAACGGTCCGTAGTAGGGGAAGATTCCATGCATCGCGCAGGCATCGACCATGCGCGCGATCGTGTAGTGCCAGAGATCCTGTTGATACGTGGTCCGCGCCCCGTCGATGTCGCCGTCGACGGGATCCTGGCGTACCAGGTAGCCCGGATGCCCACCACCGACACGCGTTGTCTTCATCCGCCGGTCGGCGGCGAGGTCGGCAGGGCCGAGCGAGATGCCCTGCATCCGCGGTGACGCACCACAGATCTCCTCGACATTGGCCACACCCCGCGCCGTCTCCAGAATGGCGTGGACGAGGATCGGTCGCGCCAGCCCCGCCCGCGCCTCCAACTGGGCCAGCAGGCGATCGATGTAGTGGATGTCCTCGGCGCCCTGCACCTTCGGCACCATGATGACATCGAGTTTGTCGCCGATCTCGGTGACCAGGGTCGTGAGGTCGTCGAGCACCCACGGGCTGTCCAGGGCATTGACACGCGTCCAGAGCTGGGTGTGCTCACCGAAATCGGTGGCCTTGGCGATGTCCACGAGCCCCTGCCGGGCGGCTTCCTTGTTGTCGGCCTTCACCGCGTCCTCGAGGTTGCCGAGCAGCACGTCGACCGAGCCGACGAGGTCGGGCACCTTGGCCGCCATCTTCGGGTTGCTGGGGTCGAAGAAGTGGATCATCCGGCTCGGGCGGGCCGGCACGTCACGCAGCGGGGCGGGGGCGCCGACGGCGAGCGGGGCGAAGAAGTCCTTGGCGGAGCGCATGGCGCACTGACCTTTCGACGATGGAGGATCTGCCGGGGAACGTACCAGCGCGGCGCGGCCCAGCGTTATGAGCCAGTTCACGCGTGGTCAACGGCATACTGACGCGCATGACGGAGCCCACGCGACCGCTCCCCGACGCGCCCGCGGAGGCGACCGACAGCGCACCCGCAGCGGTCAACATCACCCGACTGGTCGCCGAAGCGATGAGCAAGTCGGGCATCCTCTGGATCCGCCTTCCGGGCGGTGACACCCACCCGGCGTGGTTCGTCTGGCACGACGACGGTGACGAGCGCGGGACCGGCCCCGCGGCCTACGTCATCTCGGGTATCGGCGAGCAACCGCTCCCCTGGCTGCCGGCCGAGGTCGACCTCCTCCTGCGCAGCAAGGACTCCGGAGGCCGCCTGCTCACCATCGGCGCCACCGTGCGTGAGATCGCTCCCACCGACGACGCGTGGGAGGCCGCGGCTGCCGTCCTGCGCCCGGAACGGCTCAACCTCGTCGGCACCACGGAGGACGTCGACTCGCGCTGGCGGCAGGGCTGCACGATCCACGTCCTCACCCCCCACGGGCGACCCACCGAGCAACCCGGAGCGTATGCCGCGGAGCCCGGTTCCCGTCGGATCGCCCCCGCGAAGGCCGCGACGGCGCGCTGGCGCCCCTGGCACTGGCGAGGGCGGCCGCAGTCCCGGCGCGGCACCCGGTGAGGTCCCACGCGTCCCTTGCGTGACGTCGATACCCTTGGCCCGTGGCAACGACAACGCGCGTCTTCGTCGGACGCCTGGCCCAGCTGAGCGTGTTCGACCCGCTCGGCGAGAAGCTGGGTCGGGTCCGTGACATCGTCGTCACCTTCAGCACCCAGCGGACCCGGCCCCGGGTCATCGGTCTGGTCATCGAGGTGGGCTCGCGCAAGCGGATCTTTGTCCCGATGACCCGGGTCATCAGCGTCGAGGGTGGGCAGGTCCTGACGACCGGCTTGGTCAACGTGCGTCGCTTCGAACAGCGCGCCAACGAGACCCTCGTGTTGGCCGAACTCGTCGAGCGTCATGTCCAGGTCAAGGTCGGTGGCGAGTTCGTCGACGCGATCATCGAGGACATCGGGTTGGAGCAGGCGGCGAACCGAGGGTGGTCGGTGACCCGCGCGTTCGTCCGGAAGAGGACCGGTGGCTCCCTCAACCCCTTCTCCAGTCGGCGTCGCGGCGAAACCTTCGTCACGCCGATCGAGGACGTCCTGGACCTGCGCGAGGTCAAGGCGGCCCAGAGTGCTGCGCGGCTGCTCGAGACCTACCAGGACATGAAGCCGGCCGACCTGGCCGAGGTCATCCATGATCTCGCGCCCAAGCGGCGGGCCGAGGTGGCGGCGGCCTTGGACGACGACCGACTCGCCGACGTCATCGAGGAACTGCCCGCCGACGACCAGATCGAGATCCTCGTGGGTCTGCAGGTCGAACGAGCCGCCGACGTTCTCGAGGCGATGGAGCCCGACGACGCCGCCGACCTGCTCTCCGAGTTGCCCCCCGAGCGCCAGGAGGAACTCCTGGAGAAGATGGACCAGGACGAGGCCGAGGACCTGCGCCGCCTGCTCACCTACGAAGACGACACGGCGGGCGGTCTGATGACCACCGAGCCGGTCATCATGGGACCGGAGGCGTCCATCGCCGAGGCGCTGGCGCTGGTCCGGCGCGAAGAACTCGCCACCGCGCTCGCGACCACCGTCTTCGTCTGCCGGCCACCGCTCGAGACGCCGACCGGCCGCTACCTCGGCATGGTCCACATCCAGCGTCTGCTGCGCGAGCCACCCCATGCACCGATCGGCGGCATCCTCGACAAGGACGTCGAGCCGCTCACTCCCGATGCGAGTCTGGGCCAGATCACTCGCATGCTGGCCAACTACAACATGGTGGGCCTACCGGTCGTGGACGACGAGTCCGGTGCCCTGCTCGGTGCCGTGACCGTGGACGACGTGCTCGACCACATCCTCCCCGAGGACTGGCGCGAGGACCGGCACGAGCCGGACCAGGAGCACCCCGAGGTGGCTCATGGCTGAGCGTCGCTCGGAGCGGCTGGACCAGCCCCGCGAGAACGTCCGCCGCTTCACCCTCCCGTCGTGGATGACGAACGAGGCCTTCGGCCTCATCTCCGAGAAGTTCGCCCGCTTCATGGGGACCGCGCAGTTCCTCATCGGCATGACGGTCTTCGTCGGGATCTGGCTGATCTGGAACACGTGGGGACCCAAGAACCTCCAGTTCGACCCGCGTGACCTCAACTACACCCTGCTCACGCTCATCCTCAGTCTCCAGGCCTCGTATGCCGCGCCGCTGATCCTCCTCGCACAGAACCGGCAGGCCGACCGCGACCGGGTCGCCACCGAGCAGGACCGCAGCCGGGACGAGCGCAACCTGGCCGACACCGAGTTCCTCACGCGCGAGGTGGCCGCCCTGCGGCTCGCGTTGCGGGAGACCGCCACCCGCGACTTCGTGCGCTCCGAGCTGCGGGACCTACTCGATGAACTCGAGGAACGTGGGCTGCGGATCACCGCCGATCCGCAGGCTCCCGTCGCCAAGAAACCCCGGGTGGGGAAGCCCCCGAAGGCGACCTAGACTCGGGGCATGTCTGTCGTGCCCCAGGAAGCCCTCGCAGCCGCCCTCGCCACCGTCGACGACCCGGAGATCCGCAAGCCGATCACCGAGCTCGGCATGGTCGAGTCGTGCACCTGCGACGAGGCCGGACGGGTCGCCGTGACCATCCTGCTCACCGTCTCCGGCTGCCCCCTCAAGGACAAGCTCACCAAGGACACGACCGCCGCCCTGATGAAGGTCGAGGGTGTCACCTCGGTCGAGGTCACCCTCGGGGTCATGTCGGACGAGCAGCGCGGCGAGCTCAAGACCAAACTCCGGGGCGGCGCCGCCGAGCGTGAAGTCCCCTTCGCCAAGGCGGGTTCCCTCACCCGGGTGTATGCCGTGGCCTCGGGCAAGGGGGGCGTCGGCAAGTCGTCGGTGACCGCCAACCTCGCGGCTGCCCTGGCCGCCGAGGGCTTGAAGGTGGGCGTGGTCGACGCCGACATCTATGGCTTCTCGATCCCCCGGATGCTCGGCGTCGAGGGCAAGCCGACCCAGGTCGACGACATGATCCTGCCGCCGGTGCAGCACGACGTGAAGGTCATCTCGATCGGCATGTTCGTGCCGGGCAACCAGCCGGTCGTGTGGCGTGGCCCGATGCTCCACCGGGCCCTGCAGCAGTTCCTCGCCGACGTCTTCTGGGGCGACCTCGACGTGCTGCTCCTCGACCTGCCGCCAGGGACCGGCGATGTCGCGATCTCGGTCGCCCAGCTCATCCCGGGCGCCGAGATCCTCGTCGTCACGACACCCCAGCAGGCGGCGGCGGAGGTGGCCGAGCGCGCCGGTTCGATCGCCTTGCAGACCCACCAGCGGGTCGCCGGCGTCATCGAGAACATGTCGTGGCTCGAGCTCCCCGACGGCTCACGCCAGGAGATCTTCGGCAGCGGTGGCGGTCAGGCCGTCGCGGACTCGCTCACCCGCTCCATCGGTGCCGAGGTCTCACTGCTCGGCCAGATCCCGCTCGACACCACGCTGCGGATCGGTGCCGACGAAGGTATGCCCGTGGTGCTCGGCCAGCCCGACTCCCCTGCTGCCGTGGCCCTGCGCGGGATCGCTCGGGGTCTGGCCTCACGGGCCCGCGGCCTGGCCGGACGCTCCCTCGGCCTCACCCCCGCCGGCCGCTGACCCCAACTTCTGCGCCATGCAGAAGTTGGGTTTTCAGGTGGCCTCGGCGTCCCAGTAGGACGCACGTCCGGATGGAACCATGCTCCCGACGGCGCCCATCACCGCCGAGCCGGTCACCGCAGCGCCGACCACCGCGGGGGCAACTGGCGCCGACCCGTGATTCGCGAGCACCTCACGGGCCGTGTCCTTGACACTGACCACATCGTCACGCACCGTCCGTGCCTCGTCGGCCAACTCCTTGAACGGCTGCGACACATAGTCGAGCGGCTCGGCCAGTGCCTCCCGCACGATCCGGCGAGGGTCGTACTGACGGGGGTCGTACTGCCGCCAGTTGATGTCTTGGTACTCAGGGCCCAACTGGTCCTTGAGGGTGACCTTGGCACCCTCCGCCATCACCCGGAGCTTGCGCACACCCTGGGCGAGCTTCGCGGCATACTCCGGCAATCGCTCGGGGCCGAGGATGACGACGGCGAGCACGATGAGGATGAGGAACTCCCAACCATTGATGCCCAGCACTGCGGTCCTCTCCCGAACTCCAGCCGACGGCCGCCGGATCAGTCCGTCGACGCTTCGAGGACCATGGTGACATCCTCGTCCTTGCCGCCGCGACGCACGGTCAGGGTGACCTTGTCACCGACGTCGAGGGCGCGGATGCCGACGACCAAGGCGTCGGGGTTGGTCACCGGCTTGCCGTTGAGCGCGACGATGATGTCGCCCGCCTTCAGGCCCGCCTTGGCGGCCGGACCGTTCGCGGTGACCGGGTCCTGGCCGTTCGGCAGGCTGTCGCGGACCTTGACGCCCTCACCTTCGTACTCCTGGTCGAGGTAGACCCCGATGACCGGGTGCACGGCCTTGCCCTTGGTGATCAATTGCTCGACTGTCTTCTTGACCTGCGCCGAGGGGATGGCGAAGCCGACCCCGATGCTCCCAGCCTGGCCGGTGGACCCGGTTCCCGGTGCGGTGGCGATCGCCGAGTTCACGCCGATGACCTCGCCGGCCATGTTGAGCAGGGGGCCACCGGAGTTGCCGGGGTTGATCGCCGCATCGGTCTGGATGGCATTGATGAAGGAGGTGTCCGAGGCGCTGCCGGCCGCGACCGGTCGGTCCAGGGCACTGACGATGCCTGCGGTCACGGTGGACTCCAGCCCGAGCGGAGCACCGACGGCGATGACCTCGTCACCGACGACAACCTTGGAGGAGTCGCCGACCGGCAACGGGGTCAGGTCGGTGCGCTCGACCTTGATGACGGCCAGGTCATAGGGCTGGTCACGCCCGACGATGGTGGCCTTGGACTGCTTGCCATTGCTGAGCACGACGGTGATGTCACCCCCGTTGGCGGCGTCGGCGACGACGTGGTTGTTGGTGACGATGTGGCCCTGGTCGTCCAGCACCCAACCAGACCCGGTGCCCTCGCTCGTCCCCGACTTGACCTCGATGGTCACCACGCTCGGCATGGCCTTGGCCGCGATGTTGGCGATCGACCCGGCCGGCCGGGTGGTCGCGCCCGCACCAGCGGTCGGCGCCGGTCCTTGAGTCGTCGAGGGGGTGGACGAGGTGAAGGACATCTTCCCGTTGGCCGCCAGCCAGCCCCCCAGCAGCCCACCGCCGAGGCCGGCGAGCAGGGTGCAGAGGCCGGTGACGAGCAGGACCGCACCCCAGCCGGGGCCGTGGCGTGGCGCCTTGCCGGGCAAGGAGTATGCCGGGGCGACCGGCTGCGGCGGCACCGGCGGAACCGTGGGGCCACCGGGAGCGCCGGCAGGCGACGCGGCGGTGGGCGCCGCCACGGTGGGGCCCGCCGCGGCGGGATGGGTGGGGGACGGCAAGTCCGGAGCGGACGCGCCGGCCTCCGCGGGGGTGGCCCAGGGGTCCCATCGCTTCACCGGTGCCGGCGGGGTCGGAGCCTCCGCCCAGGTGGGCTCGTGCGGCCCCTCGTGCTCTCGCGGCACCTGAGGCGCCGACTCGAGCTCGATCTCCTGGGTGCGGTCGAGACGGACTTCGCCGGTCGCGTCGCGTTCGTCGCTCATGGGTGTCGATTGTCCCTGTCGTCGGGGGTGGAGGAGCTCAGACCAGTCCGGCCGCGGGCCGCAGGGACGGCCGACGCTTCGGGGTGGTTCGGGTCACCTGGGCGGGGGCGCGGTGGGCCAAGGCCTCACGCAGCTGGGCCCGGCCGCGGTGGATCCGGGACCGCACCGTGCCGAGCTTGATGTCCAGGACGTCGGCCACCTCTTCGTAGGACAGTCCCTCGATGTCGCAGAGGACGACGGCGGCACGGAACTGAGGCGGCAGGGCATCGAGTGCCTTCTGCACGTCGTCACCCAGGTGGTTCTGCTCGAAGGCCTGCTCAGGGGTCGCGCTGCGGCTGGTCAGGCGCGCAGCCGCCTCGTCGGAGAGCGCGTCGAAACGGATCCGCTGCTTGCGGCGCATCTTGTCGAGAAAGACATTGGTCGTGATCCGGTGCAGCCAGCCCTCGAAGGTGCCGGGGGTGTAGGTGCCCAGCGAACGGAAAACCCGGATGAAGACGTCATGCGTGAGGTCCTCGGCGTCGTGCACATTGCCGGTGAGGCGGTAGGCCAAGCGGTAGACCCGTGGCGTGTGCTCCCGGACGATCTCGTCCCAGCTCGGCGGCGTCCACTCCGGCACGGAGGCGTCGGCGGTGAGTGCCTGCTCCTGCGTGGTGACGGGCGGGGTGGTCGTGGTGCTCATCGTCATTGTCCTTCGTGACACGGTGAACCATTGAGACGCGATTTCAGCCTCGATTGTTCCCAGCCAGGCTGGATGTTGCCTGTGAGAAGAGTGCGAACGTCATCGCGATTCGGCCACGATTCCCCGCGACCACGAAACGACTAGGGTTCAACCCCATGAGCACCCTGAAGCCCGCGAGCTGGACCTACGCCGAGGAGTTCGTCGCCGAGCCGGAGGCTGCGGACGCCGCCCGCCGCCGCGGCATCGAGTTCGGGTCGGCCACCCCGGTCGGCACGGGCGCCGGCGCCCTGCTGCGGGTTCTCGCCGCGTCCGTCGGCGCCAGGCACGTCATGGAGATCGGGTCCGGGGCCGGCACCTCGGGCATCTGGCTGCTCGGCGGCATGCCCGAGGACGGCGTGCTCACGACGATCGACATCGACCCGGAGCACGCCAGCGCCGCCAAGGCCTCGTATGCCGCGGCCGGTATCGCCCCCCAGCGCACCCGGGTCATCACCGGCCGCGCGGCCGAGGTGCTGCCCCGGATGAGTGATGGCGCCTACGACCTGGTGCTCATCGATGCGGACAAGGGCGCCTACCCCGTGTACGTCGAGCACGCCGTGCGGCTGCTGCGCTCCGGCGGAGTCCTGGCCCTGGACAACATGCTGTGGCACGACAAGGTCGCCGATCCGGCAGCGCGCGACGAGGCCACGACCGTGCTGCGCGACCTGGGGAAGACCCTGCGCGACGACGAGCGGCTGATCAGCGCCCTCGTGCCGGTCAGTGACGGACTGTTCGTCGCAGTCAGGCGCTGAGCGAAAGACTCAGACCAGCGGGTCGAGGCCGGGCCCGGCCCCGCGCCGGAAGCCCGCAGGGCCCTCGGCGATCGCGACGACCTCGTAGTCCTCGATGCTCACCGGCGAGGACCCGATCAGGCGACTGCCCGGCGAGTCGGCGGCGCCCTCCTCGAACTGGCGCTTGAACACTGACCGCTCATGCTCGGAGTCGAAGACATAGGTGCCCTCGAACCAATCGCCCTCCTTCATGCGCCACACCTTGAAGGCCAGGCCGTCGAGGAACATGAAGCGGGCGATCGAGGTGCCGACCACATACTCACGCAGGGAGTCCGCGACATTGTCGGGGGCGTCCTTGAGGGACCAGCGCACGGCCAGGCCGTAGCCGGCGTTCATGGCGTTCATCGAAGTCCTTCCAGCCACCGCAGCAGCAGACGGGTGCCGAAGCCGGTGGCCCCCTTGGCGAGGATGCCGGCGTCGACGTCGGAGCGGCCCGGTCCGGCGATGTCGAGGTGCGCCCATGGCGTGCTCCCCACGAACTCCCGCAGGAAGAGCGCCGCCATGATCGATCCGCCACCGTGTGCCGACGAGAACTGCTTCACGTCGGCGACGTCCGAGTCCAATGCTCGACGGTATGCCGCGGTCAGCGGCATCGGCCACAGCGTCTCACCCACCGTCACCGAGGCGTCGACGAGCGCATCACGCAGGGTGTCGTCGGTGGCGTAGACCGGGGCCATGGCCCGCGCCAGCGCCACGCGGGCCGCCCCCGTGAGAGTGGCGATGTCGACGATGACGTCGGGGCGCAACACCTTGTCGGCATAGGCGAGGGCGTCGGCCAGCACGATGCGGCCCTCGGCGTCGGTGTTGCCGATCTCGACCGTCGTGCCGCCGTAGTGCGTGACGACATCGCTGGGTCGGTATGCCGCGCCGCTCACGGCGTTCTCGGCGAGCGCGAGCAGGCCGGTCACCTTCACGGCGACCCCCGCGTCCCGACACGCAGCGAGGACGGCCAGTACTGCTGCCGAGCCCATCATGTCCGTCTTCATTGCGAGCATGCCCTCGGCCGGTTTGACGTTGAGGCCACCGCTGTCGAAGGTGATCCCCTTGCCGACGAGCACCACGTGTGGCGTGCGACCAGCAGCCCGTGGGGGCTCGTAGTCGAGTTGGACCAGTCGCGGCGGCGTCGCCGAGCCCCCACCGACCGCCAGCAGCCCGCCGAAGCCCTCCTTGGCCAGGTCACGCTCCGTCCAGACCTTGACGGCCAGCCCTTGGCGTTGGCCGAGGGTGCGGGCCTGGGCGGCCATCCACGCCGGGTTCTTGATGTTGCTCGGCGTGATCCCGAGTTGGCGGGCCAGCAGTGCCGCTCTGGATCGCGTGACGGCCGACGCGACCACGGCCCCCGCCTCGGTCAGCGACGGATCGGCCACGATGGTGACCTGCCGGGCCGCCGCCGTCGGACTGGTCGGCCCGTCCCCGGTCCACTTCGGCGAGGTCCAGGCTCCCAGCACGGCACCCTCCACGAGCGCTGCCAGGGCATCGACGTCCGAGACGTCGGTTGCGTCGATGACGACCTCGTCACCTCCTCGGGTGGCGCGACCGATCTCGGCGCCGGCGGCGCGCAGGTCCTCGGGCGCCCCTGACCCCCGGCCCACGAGATGGACCATGCGCGCGGCATACCGGCCCGGCGGCAGGGGCAGGGGGGTGCGTTTGCCGGGCTCTGCTGACGGCTCGTGCGCCGAGGCCACCTCGAGGGCGTCCAGGCCGAGGTCATCGAGCACGTCGAGGCCTGTCGCGGGCTCCCCGGGGCCGACGAGCAGCACCAGATGCGCCCCGCCGCCCGCGGCGGTCAGGGTGTCCACGGGCGACCGGTCGGACACGCTCCACTCGGAGACAATGGGGGTCAGCAGGTCACAGGCGGGGGGCTTCGCGGGCACCCCTCGACCCTAGTCTCCCGGCGTTGTTCCCAGATGCCGCGGTTGTTCCGGCCTCCACCGCGTGGGGCCGCAGGCGCTGGATGTCGGACCGCCGGGGCCGGACGTGCCAAGGCCCCGACCGGCATACCGATCGGGGCCTTGGCGGGTGCGACGGGGTCAGGTCACTGGAGTCCGGCGCAGTTCTCGATCGCGCCGCCGAGCGCCTTGACCTCTTCGGCATTCATCTCGATGACGATGCGACCGCCACCGTCCGCCGGCATGCGCAGCACGAAGCAGCGGCCCTCCTTGACGACCTCGAGAGGACCCTCGCCCGTCCTGGGCTTCATTGCCGCCATGGGATTTTCCCTTCGTCAACGATCCCCCCGGGGACAACGGACCGACCTGGACCATACGGGGACCTGTTGCCCCCATTATCCCGTGCCGGTCGCGGTGGGCGAAATCGTCGGCTCACGGAGGGCGAGAACCCCACGGCGTGTAGGTGAGCAGGCTCGAGGACCACCACAGCATGCCGATGAGGAGGAGCAGGACGACGATGCCCACTCGTCGCCGCCAATGAGGCACCACCTGCGAGCCGTTGCTCGTCCGCATCGCGACACTCGCCGCGAGCGCGGCGAGCGGGAAGTCGAGGAGCAGGAAGCGCCACATGCTGGTGATCGGCCGCACCACGGCGAAGAGATAGATCGGATACGCGATCGCCCACGCCCGGACCTCAACGGGAATCCACCGACCGTGCCGGCCGGCGATGAGGCTGATGTAGGTCGCGACGAGTCCCACGATGACGATGACCCCGAGAACCCCCTTGGAGTCCCACGCCCATTGCAACCACAGCGTGAAGGGGCCGGCGCTCGGCTGCATGCCCCAGGCCGCCTGGACCTCGAAGAACGCCGAGGGTATGCCGCTCACCCACCCGGCGACCAGGGGCCACGCCACTCCGGACAGCCCGGTCATGACCAGCATGACGACCGCCGCCACACGTGCTCCCCGAAGGGGGTCGAGCCCGGCCCGCCGATCCTCGCGCCACCTCACCACCAGGTGGACCAGGGCGGCCAGTCCGAGGGCCGGAGCCACGCCCCGGGTGAAACCGAGCGGCACCGAGAGCAGGGCGACGAGTAGGTAGCGCCGCCGCAGCAGGGCCCACAAGGACGCAGCGATGAGGACCATCGCCAAGGCCTCGGTGTAGGGCTTGAGCATGACGGGCGTTGCCGGGTAGAAGGACCACAGACAAGAGGCGACGAGGGCGAGGCGAGCACGCTGGGGCTGGGGGTCGGCGTGCGTGCCCTGGTGCAGCGTGGCCCAGATCAGCACGGCAGCCAACGTGCTGAGCACGACATTGAGGACGAGGGCGCCGGCGATGAAAGGGACGCCGATCACGTCGAGCCCGCGCATGAGCAAGGGGAAGAGCGGATAGAACGCCCACGCGCTGTACGTGAACCGACCGGTCTGTGGATCGAGGGGAAGGGGCACGGGATACCCATGTCGGGCGATGCGTTCGTACCACTTCGAGTCCCACAAGGGGAGCAGATCGACCGCCGTGGGATGCAGGGTGTCGACTCCCGCGGGGTTCTGGAAGCCCCTCGCGGCGACCTCGAGAACCAGCCAGGCCACGATGCGGGAGACGAGGTGCACCAGGACCACCGTGCGCACCGGATGGGCGAGGGCCACTTGGGCCAGGCGGTGTCGCCCGGCACCGGTCAAGGGGTTGGCCCGCGCCCCTGACGAGACACCCATCAGCGCAGGCCCCTGACGTCCCAGAGGAGGACGTCGTCGACCGCTGTCGGCTCGCCCAGCACACTGGCCACCGACCGCTGCAGGATCGCGCGATCGTCACGCGGCGGGAGGACAACGACATCGACCTGCCACACCGCCAGGTCATCTCGAAAGTGGCTGACCTGCTCCGCGGTCGCCTGTCGTGCCACTCCGTTCTGGACGATTTCGGCCAGCCACTGCGAGAAGCCGCGCCGAGGCGCCCCACGCATCCCGGTGCCGCTGCCACTGCCATCGGGCCCGAGGAAGTAGCCCTCGACGAGCGGGAACCTCCACCCCGCGGTCGCCTGCCAGTCGACGGCCCGCATGTCGATGATGTCCGGAGGTGGCACCGCGAGGACGGATCCATCGTCGACGTACTTCTCCCAACTGCCCGACGTGAAGAACACCGGCACTGGTGGACGCGGGTCCACCCACAACCGGGTCGGCACGACCGGAGCCAGAGCGACGGCGACGGCCGTGACCGTCACCACGAGGGGCAGCTGCGGGTAGAGCGAGCGGCCGGCGACGGCATACGCACGGCGTGGTGTGAGCGCGCGGTCGAGCGCGACGACCAGCAGCACGGCGAACCCGGGGACCGCGATGAGGGTGAACCGGGTGGCCAGGAGGGAGTCGAAGAGTGGCAGCCTCGAGACGAGCGGCCACAACGGCGGGAGCGGAACCGGCTGGTGGTCGAGGGTGATCTCAGACCCCAGCGAGAGCCAAGAGGTGACCAGGACCAGCAGCGCTGCGGCACGCACGACGACCGACCGCCACAGCACTGCGGTCGCGCCGATCGCAAAGAGCCACAACGGGATTCCGAAGAAGGCGTTCTCCTCGGTGCGGTTCATCGACAGGCCGGCCGAGGCCCACGGATCGGACCCCCAGGTGCGCGTCGCCCGGCCCCAGAGTGCGGCCAGGTCGTTGTTGGCGATCGGGTTCCACATCGAGGTGTAGCTCTGCGGCCCTGCGAACTGCCACCACAGCGGGAAGCCGAAGAGCACCACGGTCGTGGCCACACCGACGAGTACCCCGGGCAGCATCCGCACGACGTCGAGACGTCCGTGGAGAGTTCCGACAATGCCGACGATCGCAATGCCGACGGCGGCGAAGAGCAGGACCTCCTCCCCCATCCACAACTGCCAGGTGACCAGCAGCCCCAGGACGATGCCGGCCCGGATGGTCGCCCGGCGGCTTCGGCCCGGTCGTTGGAGGTCGAGCAGGCGGTCGATGATGACCGGCACGAGGAACTGGGCGAGGAAATTGGGATGCCCGTTGCCGTGCGACACCATCGCCGGTGAGAAACCCACCAGGGCCCCACCGACGACAGCGGCCGCGCGGTGGACGTGCAGGCGGCGGACGAAGAGGGCATACCAACAGGACGCCGTCGCGGCGAAGCCGAGCCACTCGACGAGGGCGAAGGTCAGGTGCGGACCGGCGAGCAGCGTCAGCGGCGCGAGGGGGACGGACAGCCCGAGCACGCTGGCGTTGGCGAGCAGGTTGACGCCGGCCGGGAAGTTTTGCAGGTCCGAGATCAGCGGGTTGGAGGCCGTCGCCAAGGCGTGGGCGGCCGCCCCGAAGTACCACTCGAAGGCCTGCTGATCCTGCACTCCCTGCGAAAGGAAGCCGCCCCGAAGATCCCCGAAGAGCCTGCTCAACAGCCAGAAGGCCACCAGGCCGTAGCCGATGACGACGAGCAGGTCGGGTCGTCGCCACGGTGCCGGGGGACGGTATGCCGGGCGCTCGGGCCGCGCCCCCGTCGGCGCCCCGGCGTCCGCCGGGTCTGCCGGGTCTGTCGGGTCTGTCGGATCTGCCGGCTCCGCCGCCACCAGCGCGCCCGTGGTCACCTCGGGAGCTTCGTTCGCCGCCGGCGCGGCGGCGTCCTGCGTCGCGACGGCCGCGAGGACCTCGTCGACCTGGTCCATCCGATAGCCCCGCAGGACGACCTCCAGCGCAGGCGTGCCCGGGCGATCCTCGCCGGCCGCCCAAGCGTCACGCACCGCGTCGAGGTGCCGGTCCACCGCCAGCGGGTCGTAGCCGCGCAGTGCCGTGGCGAAGCGGATGGTGTCGAGGTCCGACGGTTGCGGGTGCTCGGGCAGTCCGGTCGCCGGTGTCGACCCGACCGCGTTCGGGAGCGCATCAAGGCTCACCTGCTGCCGGAGCGCGGCGCGCGACACCACCCCGATGGCGATGACCACGAGGGCCGAGACGACCCAGATCACCGCAGTTCGCCGACCTCCGGGCCGGCGTGAGTCGTGGGCTCCTCGCGCTGTGGGCCACGGTCGGCACGCACGATCGTTCGCACGGCGACATCGACGTCATCCGTCATCGTCACCAGGTCGAGGTCGGCCGGTGAGATGGTGCCGTGTTCCAAGGCGCTCGAGCGCAACCAGTCGAGCAGGCCTCCCCAGTAGTCGGTGCCGACGAGCACGATCGGGAAGGAGGTGACCTTCTTGGTCTGCACCAGGGTGATGGCCTCGAAGAGTTCATCGAGGGTGCCGAAACCTCCGGGCAGGACGATGAAGCCGCAGGCGTACTTGACGAACATGGTCTTGCGGGCAAAGAAGTAGCGGAAATTGACCCCGAGGTCGACGTATTCGTTGAGGCCCTGCTCGAAGGGCACTTCGATGCCCAACCCGACCGAGGTGCCACCGGCGGCCACTGCCCCCTTGTTCGCGGCCTCCATGGCGCCGGGCCCACCGCCGGTGATCACGGCATACCCAGCCTCGACGAGTGCCGCGCCCACCCGCACCCCGAGGGCATAGGTCGGGTGATCAGGCTTGGTGCGTGCGGACCCGAAGACGCTGACCGCCGGCCCGATCTCCGCAAGCGCGCCGAAGCCCTCGACGAACTCGGCCTGAATGCGAAGTACCCGCCACGGGTCGGTGTGCACCCAATCAGCGCCACCGTGACTGTCGAGAAGGCGCTGGTCAGTGGTCGACCCCGGAACCTGACCTCTCCGAAGCGTGACCGGACCCTTGTGATAATCGCGCTCGCGATCCCACGCCGAAGCGCTGCTGCCCCCCTTGGCGCTCACGCGCCCTCCCGGGTCAGCCACCGCGTCATGGCCGCCTCGGCTGCGCGCAACTGCTCCACCGGACACTGCTCGTCATCCATGTGGGCCAGGTTGGGGTCGCCGGGCCCGTAGTTGACGGCAGGGATACCCATGGCCGAAAAGCGCGCCACGTCGGTCCAGCCCTGCTTACCCGTCACCTCGACACCGAGGGCGGCGACGAACGCCTGCGCCGCCGGCAGCCCCAGACCGGGAAGTGCGCCCCCCGCGTTGTCGACGATGCGCACGTCGAAGCCGTCGAAGACGGTGCGCACATGAGCGTCCGCCTCGCTGGGTGACAGGTCGGGGGCGTAGCGGTAGTTGACGGTGACGACGCACCGGTCCGGGATGACGTTGCCGGCGATGCCGCCCGAAATGAGGACGGCGTTGAGGGCCTCGATGTAGTCGAGGCCGTCGATGACGGCCGTCCTGGGCTGGTATGCCGCGAGGCGACGCAGGATCTCGCCGGCGTCGTGGATCGCGTTGTGTCCCTTCCACGGTCGCGCACTGTGGCTGGCGATGCCCTTCGTGGTGATCTCGGCGCGCAGGGTGCCCTTGCACCCGCCTTCGACGAGTCCGTCGGTCGGCTCGAGGAGGACCGCGAAGGCGGCGTCGTCGATCAGGTCCGGGCGCTGCTGCTGGACGTGGAGGAGACCGTTGAACTCGCTGTCGATCTCCTCTCCCTCGTAGAAGACGAAGGTGAGGTCGACGATCGGCTCCCGGACCTCCTGCGCGACGCGCAACTGGGTGGCGACGCCACCCTTCATGTCGACAGTGCCCCGACCCCACAACACGTCGACGCCGCCGGCATCCATCCGCCGCGTGGGCAGGTTGGCCGGCTCGGTGGTCAGGGGAACGGTGTCGATGTGTCCGGCGAGAACGACCCGCTCGGCGCGGCCGAGGTCGGTGCGCGCGACGAGGGTGTTGCCGATCCGGGTGACCGTCAGGTGGTTCAGCTCGGCCAGGGCAGCCTCGATCGCGTCGGCGATCGCCGCTTCACCCTTGCTCACCGATTCGATGTCGCAGAGAGCGGCTGTGAGGGTGACCACGTCGTCGGTGAGGTCGAGGGCTGAGTCGGCGCGCGGCATACGGTCACTCTATGGGGAGGTTCGGGCCACGAAAGGTTCGGGCCGTACCCTTGCCGCCATGACTTCGCGCGCGGCCTGGAGCCATGGACTGGCCACCATCACGACCAGCGGGACCGTGCTCGACACCTGGTTCCCGGAGCCTCACCTGGGTGACATGCCCGAGGGTGCCGTTGCACCGGAGGCGCTGACTGCTCTCGTGGGGTCCGACGACGTGCGTCAGGTGCGGCGCGACGTCGTGCTCGCGCAGATCGACCTCGACTCGCCGCCGACCGACGCCATCGACGCCTACCTGCGCCTGCACCTGCTCTCGCACCGTCTGGCCGAGCCCAACTCGATCAACCTCGATGGACTCTTCGGTGTGCTGACCAACGTCGTCTGGACCACCCAAGGGCCGTGTGCGGTCGAGGGTTTCGAGCTGACACGGGCGGCCCTGCGCAGTCGGGGACCGGTGCAGGTGCTCAGCGTCGACAAGTTCCCCCGCATGGTGGATTACGTCGTGCCCTCCGGCGTGCGGATCGCCGATGCCGACCGGGTGCGCCTGGGGGCCCACCTCGCGTCGGGGACGACGGTCATGCACGAGGGCTTCGTGAACTTCAACGCCGGGACCTTGGGAAGCTCGATGGTCGAGGGCCGCATCAGCCAGGGCGTCGTCGTCGGCAACGGCTCGGACATCGGGGGTGGGGCATCGACGATGGGCACCCTCTCCGGGGGTGGCAGCGAGCGGGTGCGCATCGGCGAACGCTGCCTGCTCGGGGCGGAGTCCGGGCTGGGCATCGCCCTCGGTGACGACTGCGTCGTCGAGGCCGGCCTCTACGTCACCGCCGGGACCAAGGTGACGCTGCCGGACGGGACGGTGGCCAAGGCACGCGACCTCTCGGGGCAGTCCAACCTGCTCTTCCTCAGGGACTCGGTGACTGGGGCCGTCCTGGCCCGGCCGCGCGACGGCCACGGGATCGTGCTCAACTCCGCCCTGCACAGCAACGACTGACATCTCGTCGATGACCCGAACCGGAGGAGGAGCGCTCACGCTCTCGGAGGACGATCGTGGTCCCGGCGCACGTCGGATCGGCCGGCTCGTGGCGCTCCTGCTCGTCGTTGCCCTCGGGGTCGGTGGCTGGGTGGGTGTGCGTCGGGCGATCGACTCCTTCACACCGGCGCAGTGTGAGGTGCGGGCGTCCGGTCAGTCCTTCACCTGGGCCCCCGACCAAGCCAGCAACACCGCCGTGATCACGGCCATCGCGATTCGTCGCGGCCTACCACCGCGCGCGGCGACGATCGCCATCGCGACGGCCATCCAGGAGTCCAAGGTCCGCAACATCACCTATGGCGATCGAGACTCGGTCGGTCTGTTCCAACAGCGCCCGTCGCAGGGGTGGGGCACGGTCGAGCAGATCATGAACCCCGAGTACTCCTCCAACGCCTTCTATGACGCCCTCATCAAGGTCCCGGACTGGCAGAACGCCGATATCGCGCACGCCGCCCAGGAGGTGCAACGCAGCGCCGACGGCACGGCATACGCCCAACACGAGGGCAAGGCCCGCGTCACGGCCTCGGTCCTGGCCGGCTACTCCCCCGCCGGGATCGGTTGCCGCCTCGAGGCGCCGACAACGGCCGGCAGCGCATCCGCCGTCGCCGACCTGATCAGCCAGGACCACGGGCTCACGGCCCGGGTGGAGGGTGACACCGTGGTCCTCGACGCGCAGACCTCCGAGCAGGCCTGGGCCGTCGGCGCCTGGGGTGTGGCCCGCGCGATCGACACGGGGGTCGTGCGGGTGAGCGTCGGTGACCAGCAGTGGTCACGGTCCCGCTCCGGCAGTGCACTGACCTGGCATTCGGCGGATTCCACGGGGTCGGCGACCCGCGTCGTCATCGCCCTGCGCTGACCGCCCTGGCGTCACCGGAGGCTGCGTCCGGGCCAGACCCACCTTCCGCGTGACGCAGAAGTTGGCAAGTCGACCGGCTATTTCCGTCCCCGAACCCAACGTCCGCGTGACGCAGAAGTTGGGTTTGGGCGGGGGTCAGCGGTCGGACAAGGCGACGTAGTCGCGCTCGGTCTCGCCGATGTAGACCTGCCGCGGGCGGCCGATCTTGGTGGCCGGGTCCTCGATCATCTCGCGCCACTGGGCGATCCAGCCCGGGAGGCGGCCGAGGGCAAAGAGCACGGTGAACATCCGGGTCGGGAAACCCATCGACTTGTAGATCAGGCCAGTGTAGAAGTCGACATTCGGGTAGAGCTTGCGCTCGACGAAGTAGTCGTCGGCCAACGCGATCTCCTCGAGACGCATGGCGATGTCGAGCAGTTCGTCGTTGCCGCCCATCCTGTCGAGGAGTTCGTGGGCGGTCTTCTTGATGATCGCCGCGCGCGGGTCGTAGTTCTTGTAGACCCGGTGACCGAAGCCCATGAGACGGACGCCGTCCTCCTTGTTCTTGACCTTGGCCATGAAGGTGTCGACGTCGTAGTCCGCGCTGTTGATGCGTTCGAGCATCTCCAGGACGGCCTGGTTGGCGCCGCCGTGGAGTGGGCCGAAGAGGGCATTGATCCCCGCGGACACCGAGGCGAAGAGGTTGGCGTGCGAGGAACCGACCAGGCGAACGGTCGAGGTCGAGCAGTTCTGCTCGTGGTCGGCGTGCAGGATGAGGAGCAGGTCGAGCGCCTTGACCATCTCGGGGTCGAGGTCGTAGGTCGTGGCCGGCACCCCGAAGGTCATCCGGAGGAAGTTCTCGGCGAGCGAGAGGTTGTTGTCCGGGTAGAGGAAGGGCTGACCGACCGACTTCTTGTAGGCGTATGCCGCGATCGTCGGGAGCTTGGCGAGCAGCCGGATCGTGGAGATCTCGACCTGCTCCTTGTCGAAGGGGTCGAGGCTGTCCTGGTAGAAGGTGGAGAGCGCGGAGACGGCCGACGACAGGACCGGCATCGGGTGGGCATCACGGGGAAATCCCTGGAAGAAGCCCTTGAGGTCCTCGTGCAGCATCGTGTGCTGGCGGATCCGCTCGGTGAATTCAGCGAGTTCGCTCGCGCTCGGCAGGTGTCCGTAGATCAGCAGGTACGAGGTCTCGATGAAGGTCGATTGCTCAGCCAGCTGCTCGATCGGGTAGCCGCGGTAACGCAGGATCCCGGCGTCACCGTCGATGTAGGTGATCGCGCTGGTGCAACTCGCGGTGTTGGTGAAGCCGGCATCGAGGGTGACGTTGCCGGTCTCCTTGAGCAGGGCAGAGATGTCGTAGCCACCGTTGCCCTCGGTGGCAGGGGTGAACTTGAGGTCCAGTTCCTTGCCGGCGGCGATGAGCTTGGCGTTGTCAGTCATGGCGCGGTCCTCCACGGTCACGTTCAGAACAGGGCGGGCCGACGCGGTCGGCGGCGGCGCCTCTCGGTCCTGACCCTACCGTCGGCGCGCAGCCATCGTGTCCCCCGGTTCAGCGTGCGGTCGTTCCTTCGCGCTCACCGGTATGCCGCGGTGCGCCCAGACCGCCGCCGACAGGGCCGCGATGCCCACCGTCGAGAAGACCATGGTCTTGTATCCGAAAAGCGGCTGGCGACTGAAGCAGGTGATGACCTCGGAGATGATCCCGAAGAAGGGCAACGCGATTGATGTAGACCTCGGGGCGCCGAAGAACCAGACGACCGATCGCCCCACACCCGTTGGTGTGAAAATTGTGCGGGATCAGGCCGGTGACGCGGCCAACCGGGTGACCGCCGCTGCGATCCGCTCGTCGGTGCCGGTCAGCGCGACCCGCACGTGCTGCGCCCCGGCCGCGCCGTAGAACGCACCCGGCGCGACGAGAATGCCCAGGTCGGCGAGCCTCCCGACCGTCGTCCACGAGTCCTCCCCCGCGCTCGACCACAGGTAGAGCCCGGCCTGCGAGTCGTCGACCCGCAGACCCCACGCCTCGACGGCAGGTTTCAACAGGGCCCGGCGCGCGGCATACCGGTCCTTGATGGCGGCGACGTGCGCATCCTCGGAGAGCCCGGCGACCAGCGCCCGCTGCACCGGCCAGGGGACCATGAAGCCCGCGTGCTTGCGCACCTCGAGGATGCTCTTGACGAGCGCGGGATCACCCGCGACGAAGGCGGCGCGATAACCGGCGAGATTCGACTGCTTGGACAGGGAGTAGCAGACGAGGAGCCCCTCGTGAGAGCCATCGGTCACGCGAGGGTCGAGCAACGAGGGGGTCGTCGGCGGTTCGGCCGCCCAGTCCGCGATGGAGCCGTCACGCCGGTCGCGCCAGTCGAGCTCGGCGTAGCACTCGTCCGAGGCGACGATCACACCGTGCTGACGGGCCCACTGGACGACCTTGCGAAGGTGCTCGACCCCCAGCACCTTGCCAGTCGGATTGCCAGGAGTATTGAGCCACAACAGCTTTGGCGTCGTGGAGGGGGTCAGCGGCCCGAGCGCGGTGAGCGCGTCAACCGGCAACGGAGTGGCCCCCGCAAGTCGAGCACCCACGTCATAGGTCGGATAGGCGACCCGCGGGAATCCGACGATGTCGCCCGGCCCGAGGTCGAGCAGGGTCGGCAACCAGGCGACGAGCTCCTTCGAGCCGATCGTCGGGATGACACCGGCCGGATCGAGCCCGGGCACGCCGCGCCGTCGCGCAAACCAGTGCGCGACCGCGTCACGCAGGTCGGGGGTCCCGTAGGTCTGCGGATAGCCCGGGGCGTCCGCCGCCTCGCGAAGTGCCTCCTGCAGGACAGCGGGAGTCGAGTCGACCGGCGTACCGATCGACAGGTCCACGATGCCTCCCGGAACGGCACTCGCCCGCTCCCGATACGGAGCGAGCGAGTCCCACGGGAAGTCGGGGAGGGTGCGACGCGGCATACCTGCCGGACTCACTCCTCGTGCTGCTGGGGCGGGAGAGCAGCGATGATCGGGTGGTCCTTGTTGATCATCCCCATCTTCGCGGCGCCACCGGGGCTGCCGAGGTCGTCGAAGAACTCGACATTGGCCTTGTAGTAGTCCGCCCACTGCTCGGGGACGTCGTCCTCGTAGTAGATCGCCTCGACCGGGCAGACCGGCTCACACGCACCGCAGTCGACGCACTCGTCGGGGTGGATGTAGAGGCTGCGCTCGCCCTCATAGATGCAGTCGACGGGACACTCCTCGATGCAGGCCTTGTCCTTGAGGTCCACACACGGCTGAGCGATCACGTACGTCATGGCCCACATACTATGCGCCGCATGAAGGCTGACGTGGGCAAGGTCCACCCCGGCGACCGCGTCGTCGTGCGTCACCGGCTCGGCACTCCCGACGACTTCGGCCACACCCTCACCGATGTCGTCGGTGACTTCGTCGGTCAGGACGACGGTGAGATCACCGTGGCCACGAGAAAGGGAACCGTGGCCGTGCCTCTCGCCGACGTCGTCGTGGTCAAGGTCGTGCCGCCGCGCCCGGTCCGGCGTGGAGCCGCTCACCGCGCCCTGTCGGTCGACGGCATGCAGGAGGTCATGCTCGGCGCGTGGGGCGCCACGGAGCGTGAGTGGCTGGGCCGCTGGCAGTTGCGCGCGGGCGGCGGCTACACGATGCGGGCCAACTCGGTCGCCGTGCTCGGCTCCCCCGGGTTGCCCCTCGCGGATGCCGTGGACCGCGCCCTCGACTGGTATGCCGCGCGCAGCCTCCCGCTCAACGTGACCCTCGCCGGGCCGATCGGCTTCGCGGTCGACGATGACCCGCTCGGGGTGGAGTTGCTGTCCAGAGGGGCCCGGGTCGCCGAGCGCTGCCTCACCATGACCGCCGACAGCGCACGCGTCCTGGCGGCGCTGAAGGTCCCGGTCGGGCGGCAAACGAAACCGACCGTGCAGACTGGCCTGCTCGGCGAGCCGACAAGTGCGGGAAACACTGGTGCTTTGCCGCCCGCGAGGGACGCCGGGGAGATCGAGGTGGTCGAATCGGTCGACGATGAGTGGCTGGCCGCACACCGCGGCTATCGACAGTCCGACCGGGCCACGGCGGGCGCAACCGACGGGGACACCTGGTTCGACCTGGCTCGCACCATCCTCATGGGTTCTCCCGCGCAACGCTTCGCGCGCATGCGTGCAAACGACAGCGGGGACATCGTGGCGCTGGGCCGTGCGGGCATCACGCCCGGCTGGGTCGGGCTGGGCTCGATCTGGGTGGCCCCCGATCGGCGCCGCGAGGGTCTGGGCGCATCGGTGACTCGGGCCCTCCTGGAGTCCGCGCTGGACGTCGGTGCCCGGTCCTCGCACCTGCAGGTCCTGTCCCACAACGGCGTGGCGCGCGCGATGTACGACGCCATCGGCTTCGAACCCCACCACGACTACGTCAACGTCATCCTGGAGCAGCCATGACCGTAGCGGACCCGCCGACGGAGCCCCGCGGCATACCGCGGACGACGGACGACCTCCTCGAGTTCGCCCGCTCCACAAGGGGTTTCATGCCAGAGGACGAGGGCGACCTCCTCTTCGTCGTCGCGCGCGACGCGCTTCGCAAGGGCCCAGGCCTCGAGATCGGCACGTGGTGCGGCAAGTCCGCCGTCATCCTCGGTGCCGCCGCCCGCGAGGCCGGATCAGTGGTGTTCACCGTCGACCACCACCGTGGATCGGAGGAGAACCAGGCCGGCTGGGAGTGGCATGATCCGACTCTCGTCGACCCCGAGTTCGACCTCATCGACACCCTTCCCTTCTTTCGCAAGACGATCGCCCGCGCCGGGCTCGAGGAGGAGGTCGTCGGCGTCGTGGGCCGTGCGCCCACCGTGGCGCGACACTGGCGCACACCGCTGGCCTTCCTCTTCATCGACGGCGGCCACACCGACGAGCACGTGACCAACGACTTCGAGGGTTTCGCCCGGTGGGTCGAGCATGGCGGCATCCTGGTCATCCACGACGTCTTCGAACGTCCGCAGGACGGTGGCCAGCCACCGTGGCGGGTCTATCGCCGGGCGATCGTGGGCGGAGAGTGGGAACTGGTCACCCATCGCGGCTCGATGCGCGTCCTGCGCCGAGTCCGCGGTGAGGCCGGTGACCCGATCCGCTGAGGCCGGATCACGCGAGACGGAAGATCCCGGCCCCTGCCGAATGATCGGTGACGGCGTCGAGGGCGAGCAGCATCGCCGCCGCCGTCCAGGTCGAGCGTTCGACCGGCCAACGCACTCCCTCGGTGTGCACGAAACCGGTCCAGTAGGCACCGTCGCGGTCACGCAGGTGCTGCATGGCGCGCACCTGCTCCAGGGCCGCGTCGCGGTGGCCGATGGCATCGAGCGCCAGGGCCAGCTCACACGTCTCGGCACCCGTCACCCAGGCGTGGTCAGCCACACACTTGATGCCCAGGTCGGGCACCACGAAGTCATCCCACCGCTTCTGCAGCCGGTCCCGCGCCGCATCGCCGCGCAATGCCCCTCCGAGGACTGGGTAGTACCAGTCCATCGCGTACCTCTGGTTGTCGAGAAACAGAGCCTCGTCGTCGCGCACCGCCGCAGCAAGGCGCTGGCGCACTCCACGCCACTCACTCGTGTCGACCCCGAGCAGGTCACCGAGCAGCACGCCGCAGTCGAGCGAGTGCACGATGCTCGACGATCCGGCGAGAAGCGCTGTGTCCCAGAGCTCTCCGTCGACGGCCTCATTCCAGGCAATACCGCCCCACTCCAACTGGCGGGCCGCGACCCAGTCGAGTGCGCGCACCACGGTGGGCCACATTCGCTCGACGAAGGCACGCTCCCCTCGCACCAGCCAGTGGTGCCAGACACCGACGGCGACATAGGCGACCTGGTTGGTGTCGGCGCTGCCGTCCTGCACCACACCGCGCGTCGAGCGCATCGGCCAGGTGCCGTCGGGCCGCTGGGACACCCGCAACCAGTCGTAGGCCGCATCCGCCGCCTCGGCCTGATCGAAGGCGGTCAGCGCCATTGCCGCCTCGACATGGTTCCACGCATCGACGTGCCGCCGTCGCTCCCAGCCGATCGCACCGTCCCGCTCCTGGCAGCTCGCCAGCCAGGCGGCCGTCCGTCGAGCGTCGGAGAAGGAGGGGAGGCCGAGGCTCATGCTCAGGCCGGCTTGTGGCAGTAGACGACGACCGACTTTGCCACGACGGGGTTGAGCAGGCGGTCGGCGGTGCGGGTCAGCGCGGGTGCTTTCATGATGTCCCACACCAGAACTCGGTGGTATGCCGTGACGAGGGGATGGGTGTCGTTGTCGACTCCCACGGCGCACTTGAGCCACCAGTAGGGCGAATGCAGGGCATGCGCGAAGGAGCGCCCGTCGACGACGAACCCGACGTCCTCGAGCCTGCCCCTCAGCTCGCTCTCCTTGTAGATCCGCACGTGCCCGCCCTCGACCTCGTGGTACGCGTCCGAGAGGGCCCAGTTGACCTTCTCCGCGAACCACCGTGGCACCGTCACGGCCAGCACCCCACCCGGCTTGAGGACCCGGAAGAGTTCCTCCATCGCCGTCCGGTCGTCCGGGATGTGCTCGAGGATCTCCGCCGCGATGATCCGGTCGAACTCACCGTCGTCGAAAGGTAGCGCCAAGGCGTCGCCCTCGACGGTCGCGGCGCTCGACCCCGTCGGCACCTGGCCCTCGGCAGCCATCGCCTCGAACATGACGGCCACCTCGGCAAGGTCGGACGTGTTCTGGTCCAGCGCAACGACATCGGCACCGCGACGGTAGAGCTCGAAGGCGTGGCGGCCGGCGCCGCAGCCCATGTCGAGCACACGCTCGCCGGGCAGCACGCCGAAGCGGTCGAAGTCGACGGTCAACATTGGGGCAGGGTCCTTCGGGTCAGTCGGTGGTCGCGGTGGTGCGGGATTCGTGGACGACGTGCTCATAGATGCGGGCCGTGGCGCGTGCCACGGTCTCCCAGGAGAACTCCGAACGCGCCCGGGCCCTCGCCGCCGCGCCCATGCGGGCCCGCCGATCCGGGTCGTCGAGCAGGGCCCGCAGGGCCGCCGTCAGCGCCTCGGCGTCTCCGGCCGGCACGATGTCCGCGCAGACCCCGGGCGCGCCGACCACTTCAGGGATCGCTCCCCCGTTCGAGACGACCAACGGTGTGCCACAGGCCATGGCCTCGAGAGTCGGAAGCGAGAATCCCTCGTAGAGCGAGGGGACGCAGACGATCTCGGCCGACCCCATGGTCGCCGCGAGGTCCTCGACGGACAGCCCGTTGACGACGTGCACGATGTCGCCGATCCCGAGCCGCTCGACGAGCCGCTCGGTCACCCCACCGGGGGTGGGACGAGTGACGAGGGTGAGGGTGACGTCCCGGTCGGTGCGCAGTTTGGCCAAGGACTCCAACAGGGTCGAGATCCCCTTGAGTGGCGAGTCCGCCGACGCCATGGCGACGATCCGACCGGGAACCCGTTCCCCGGCATACTCGGTGAAGATCTCGGGCTGGACGCCCAGGGGGACGACGTCGATGCGACCGGGATCCACGCCGAACTCCCGGACGATGTCGATCGCCGAGCTCTGTGAGACGGTGACGATGTGCCGCAGGCGCCGCGCAACCCGACCCTGCATCCGCAGGAAGCCGTACCACCGTCGCAACGAGAGTTTCTTTCGCCAGGTCGGGGCGGCGGCCAGGTCGAGTTTGCGGTCCATCGTGATCGGGTGGTGGATGCTCGTCACGAGCGGCAATCCGAGGTCCTGCAGTTCGAGGATGCCGTGGGAGAGCGTCTGGTTGTCGTGGATGACATCGAAGGTGCGCAACGCGTCGAGGTGGTCACGCACCAGGCGCATCCCGAAGGTCCAGGGCTCGGGGAAACCTGCCGTGCACATGGTCGCGAACTCGACGACGTCCACCCGATCGCGGAACTCGCGCAAGTGCGGCACGCGGAAGGGGTCGGGGTCGCGATAGAGATCCAGGCTCGGCACCTCGACCAGATCCACGCCGGGGTCGAGTTCCGGATAGGGCTGCCCGGAGAAGACCGTCACCTCATGGCCCAAGGCCACGAGTTCGCGGGAGAGATGTCGCAGGTAGATCCCCTGCCCACCGCAATGGGGCTTGGATCGATAGGACAGCAACGCGACACGCACGACGCAAGCCTAAGCAGGTGGTGACGGGGCGCCGATCCGGCGGACGGTGAGACCCGTCACGCCGACGACGGGCTCAGTTGACGCCCGCGACGCCGAGGTCGATGGCGCCCCCGCCGTAGGGGTGGGCCGCCAGGCCCCGGACGTCACTGCCCGCCAGGTGGACCGCCGACCGGGCCGCGAGTGCGATGTAGGCGACATCCTCACGCAGCACGTCGTCGGCCTCCGCCCAGGCCTTCTCGCGGGCCGCCCGGTCGGGCATGCTCGCGATCTGCCCGACCCGGGCATTCCAGTCCACACTGCTCCAGCCGCCGTAGTCGCGGCCGCTCCCCGCCTCCGTGAGGTTGAGCGAGGCATCGAAGAGCGGGGGCAGGATGGTCGAGGCCGATCCCCACGCCGGTGACCAGTTGGACCAGAAGACGTCGTACTGCTCGGTCGCGCCCGGCGCCGAGACGGTGCCGAAGTAGGAGTCCTTGATCGGCACCAGGGTCGGGTCGAAACCGCCTTCGCGCCACCCCGTCACCAAGGCGCTCATGGCTTTGTCCGCCGCGGGCCCCTCGCGATAGGCGACCCGGATCGGCACCGGGACAGCCAGACCGGCTTGCTGAAGGATCTGTCGAGCCTTGGTCGGATCCGGCTCACCGATCGGCACCGCCGTGGTCGCCCGGGCGAGCAGGTCGTCGGGAATGAGCGAGGCCGTGGGAGTGGCGCCGATCGGGCTGGCCAGTCCCACGGCATACCCCGACCGGCGGGTGGAGAGCTCGAGAGCCGTGCGTGCCTCGCGAGACTGGAGCACCGGGGAGGTGACATTGGGCGCGAGGTAGTCGATGACGCCCGTGGGCAGGGCCAGCGAGCGGTCGCGGAGCGCCTCGACGGAGGAGACCTGCTGCTGCAACGCGATCGGTGCGGGGGTCAGCGACACCGAGGCCTTGGCGGTGTCGTCGTCCGCGAGCACGGTGGCGGCGATGACGCCGGGTTCCTGCCCGGTCGTGATGCGGATCCGGTCGGGGTTGGCCTTGCGGACCGGGTCGGACTCGGCGCTCCACTTCTCGTTGCGGACCAACAGACCACCGGTCTCGGCGTTCCAGGTGCCTTCGAGGCGGTAGGGCCCGCTGGAGAGGCTGGCGGCGCCCGAGTCCGGCCCGGAATCGCCGTCCTTCTTGACCGGCGCGAAGGCGGCCAGGGTGACCATCTCGTTGAAGTCGGCGACCGGCTCGGCGAGAACGAAACTGATCGTGCGGTCAGCGCAGGTCACCGCCTGGTCGAAGGAGGCCTGGCCCGCCGCGGCCTCGTCTCCCTGCGCCCAGGGACCCAGGAAGGTCGAGCGGCCATCGGGGGTCCGCGGGATGGCCAGGGCGGACAGCGCATCGGTCGACCCGCCGGTGATGACGTCGGTGGCGAAGGTCCGCGCGATCCCGTGCTTGACGTCCTCGCAGCCCAGCGGTGAACCGTCCTGCCAGGTCAGATCCGGGCGCAGGGTGAACCGCCAGGTCTTGAGGTCCTCGCTGGGCTCGCCCGTATCGGTCGCCAGGTCACCGACGAGGCTGGGCTGGGTCGCCTCACCAGCAATCGGTGCGTATGCCGTGAGCGTCCGGTGCAGGGTCCGGCCCACCATGGCGCCGGTCGCCGGGTCGCCGATCCGTTGCGGATCCAGGGTCGGGATCGCCGCGGCGGACAGCAGGGTGAGAGTCCCGCCGCGCCCGGCCGGCTCGATGACCTTGCTGCCGACGACCGCGTCGGCGGTGCACGCCGCGAGAGCTCCCACCGCGGCCGCTGTCGCGGCCACGAGGGAGATCAACCGACGAGGGCCACGCATCAGCTCTTGCGGGCTCGGGCGGCGGCGCGGGCGCGGGTCACCTGGTCGAGGTCGACCTTGCGGATGCGGACGGCCTCCGGGGTCACCTCGCAGCACTCGTCCTCGCGGCAGAACTCCAGGGACTGCTCGAGCGAGAGCTTGCGCGCGGGCACGACCTTCTCGAAATTGTCCGCCGAGGAGGCACGCACGTTGGTGAGCTTCTTCTCCTTGGTGATGTTGACGTCCATGTCGTCTGCCCGGGAGTTCTCGCCGACGATCATGCCCTCGTAGACCTCGGTGCCCGGCTCGACGAAGAGGATGCCGCGCTCCTGCAGGTTGACCATCGCGTAGGCCGTGACCGGCCCGGTGCGGTCGGCGACGAGGGAGCCGCTGATCCGGGTGGTGATGGTGCCGAACCACGGCTCGTAGCCCTCGAAGACATGGTGGGCGATGCCCGTGCCGCGGGTCTCGGTGAGGAACTGGGTGCGGAAGCCGATGAGACCGCGGCTGGGCACGAGGAACTCCATCCGGATCCAGCCGGTGCCGTGGTTGGTCATCTGCTCCATGCGGCCCTTGCGGGCGGCGAGGATCTGGGTGATCGCGCCGAGGTGCTCCTCGGGGGTGTCGATGGTCAGGCGCTCGACGGGCTCGTGGAGCTTGCCGTCGATCGTCTTGGTGACCACCTGCGGCTTGCCCACGGTCAGCTCGTACCCCTCGCGGCGCATCTGCTCGACGAGGATCGCCAGGGCGAGCTCGCCTCGGCCCTGGACCTCCCAGGCATCGGGGCGCTCGGTGGGCAGGATGCGCATCGACACATTGCCGATGAGCTCGCGGTCGAGTCGGTCCTTGACCAGTCGAGCGGTCACCTTGGCGCCGCGCACGCGGCCGGCCATCGGGCTGGTGTTCGTGCCGATCGTCATCGAGATCGCCGGTTCGTCGACGGTGATCAGTGGCAACGGCACCGGATTGTCCGCGTCGGCGAGGGTCTCGCCGATGGTGATCTCCGGAATGCCCGCGACCGCGATGATGTCGCCCGGGCCGGCCGACTCGGCGGGCTTGCGCTCCAGCGCTTCGGTCATGAGGAGCTCGGTGATCTTCACCTTGGTGATCGAGCCGTCGTGGCGGCACCAGGCCACTTGCTGCCCCTTGCGGATTTCACCGTTGTGCACGCGCAGCAACGCCAGGCGGCCCAGGAAGTTGGAGGCGTCGAGGTTGGTGACGTGTGCCTGGAGCGGCGCACCCTCCTCGTAGGTCGGTGCGGGGATGTGCTCGATGATCGCCTCGAAGAGGGCCTCGAGGTTGTCGGCGTCGGGCAGACCGCCGTCGGCCGGGCGGTTGACCGAGGCGCGCCCGGCCTTGGCCGAGGCATACACCGTGTGCAGGTCGAGGTAGTGGTCCTTGCCCTCGGAGTCCTCGATGAGGTCCATGAGCAACTCCATGACCTCGTCCTCGACCTCCTCGATGCGGGCGTCCGGTCGGTCCACCTTGTTGATGCAGAGCACGACCGGCAGGTGCGCGGCGAGCGCCTTGCGGAGCACGAAACGGGTCTGCGGGAGCGGGCCCTCGGAAGCGTCCACGAGCAGCACGACACCGTCGACCATGGACAGGCCGCGCTCGACCTCCCCGCCGAAGTCGGCGTGGCCGGGGGTGTCGATGATGTTGATCGTCAGGCCGTCCCCGAGACCGGCCTTGGCCGCGGCGGGACCGGCGTAGTGCACCGCGGTGTTCTTCGCGAGGATCGTGATGCCCTTCTCGCGCTCGAGGTCGCCGGAGTCCATCGCGCGCTCGTCGATGTGGTCGTGCTCCCCGAAGGCACCCGACTGCCAGAGCATCTTGTCGACGAGGGTGGTCTTTCCGTGGTCGACGTGGGCGACGATGGCGACATTGCGGATGTCGGAGCGAGAGGTCTGCGGCATATGCACGATTGTCTCAGGCGCAGTGCCCACCCGCGAAAACGGCGACCCGAGGGTATGCCGCGCAGGCGGCCCCGCGGCATACCGAAGGGGGCGGGAGCCGGCGAAGGTGCGGCGAAAGGGTCTCACTCCGATAAACACTTGCGCCGCTCTCTTGGCACGGCGCAGAACCTCGCTAGGTTGACTCCCATGTGTGCCCGGGCCACTCCCCCGCACGCGTGATCCACCCGGCCTCCCAAGGGGGCGGTCGGTTCGCACACCCAAGCGAGGTATTGATGACGTTCAAGCGCAAGGCGGCCCCGGTCGTCGCCCTGACCGCTGCGGCGCTGGCCCTGTCGGCCTGCGCCACGTCGAGCCGCGACAGCGGCTCGTCGGGCGACAGTTCCAGCTCCTCCGGGGGCACGGGCACCTTCACCTTCGGCGCCGCGGGCGCCCCGAAGTTGTTCGACCCCTTCTACGCGACCGACGGTGAGACCTTCCGCGTCAGCCGCCAGATCTTCGACACCCTGGTCGACATCAAGGAGGGTGCCGCCACCCTCGAGCCCGGTCTCGCCGAGAAGTGGGAGCCCAGCGCTGACGGCAAGGATTGGACCTTCACCCTCAAGAAGGGCGTCAAGTTCACCGACGGCACGGACTTCAATGCCGACGCGGTCTGCAAGAACTTCGAGCGGATGTTCGACCAGAACGAAGCCGGCGCGGTCGCGGCCGAGTACTGGGGCGACAACATGGGCTCCTTCAAGAGCGACGCCGCGAACTCGCTCTACAAGGGCTGCGACGCCAAGGACGAGACGACCGCGATCATCCACATCAACCGGGCGACGTCGAAGTTCCCGGCGATGCTCTCGCTGACCTCGTTCTCCATGCAGTCGCCGACCGCGATGGACAAGGGCAAGGCCAACGACGTGCAGAAGGCGGGCGAGGGCTTCACCTACCCGGCCTACTCGCAGGCCCCCGTGGGCACCGGGCCGTTCAAGCTGGACAAGTACGACGAGGCCAACAAGACCGTCACCCTGGTTCGCAACGAGGACTATGCCGGTGACAAGGCCAAGTCGGCCAAGATCGTCTTCAAGATCATCCCGGACGAGGCGACCCGTCGCCAGGAGCTCCAGGCCGGCAGCATCGACGGCTACGACCTCCCGAACCCGGTCGACTGGAAGGGCCTCAAGGACGCCGGCTTCAACGTCGAGGTCCGCCCGGCCTTCAACATCCTCTACCTGGGCCTGAACCCGGCGAACAACCCGAAGCTGAAGGACCTCAAGGTCCGCCAGGCCATCTACTACGCCCTCAACCGGGACCAACTGGTCAAGACCCAGCTGCCCGAGGGTGCAGCGGTTGCGACGCAGTTCATGCCGGACACGGTGAGCGGGTACAACAAGGATCTCAAGCCCTACGCCTATGACGTCGAGAAGGCCAAGAGCCTGCTCGCCGAGGCCGGGGCGACGGGCATGACGCTCAACTTCGCCTACCCGTCCGAGGTCACCCGCCCGTACATGCCGAACCCGCAGAAGCTGTACGACGCGATGAAGACCGACCTCGAGGCCGCCGGCATCGTCGTCAACACCAGCACCAAGCCGTGGAACGGTGGCTACCTCGATGACGTCTCGGCGTTCAAGTACGACGCCTTCCTGCTCGGCTGGACCGGTGACTACGACTCGGCCGACAACTTCATCGGGACCTTCTTCGGCAACCTGAAGACCAACCGGTTCGACACCAAGGACCAGGACTTCGGGCAGGCCCTCTCCGACGAGCTCAAGGCCGCGGACGGCATCGTTGACGCGGACAAGCGGGCCACGGCATACGAGGACCTGAACAAGAAGATCATGGAGGAGTACCTCCCGGGTCTCGCGATCAGCCACTCGCCGCCTGCCCTGGTGGTCAGCAGCAAGGTCAAGGGCTTGGTCGTGAGCCCGCTGACGGCCGAGAAGTTCGCCGGGACCTACGTCGAGCAGTGATGGAAGCGACTAGGTTCTAGCAAGACCGGATGGCCGCCCCGGCCCAGGCTGGGGCGGCCATTCCCTTCCGCGGTGGCCACCAGCGGCACCCGCGGGTCGCCGACGGAGGAGTGATGCCGACGTGTTGAGGTTCATCATCAGGCGCTTGTTGCAGATGGTGGGGGTGATGATCGCCCTGTCCTTGTTGCTCTTCCTCTGGTTGCGCTCATTGCCCGGCGGCACCGTCTCGGCCATGCTCGGCGAGCGGGCCACCCCGGAGACCAGGGCGCGCCTGACCAAGGCGCTGGGGCTCGACGAACCCATCTGGGTGCAGTACGTCAAGTTCATGGGCCGCGCGCTCAAGGGACAGTTCGGCGCCTCGACCGGTGTCCTGCCCGGCGCCGACGCCTTCGACATCTTCCTCAAGCGCTTTCCCGCCACCATCGAGCTCAGCGCCTTCGCGATCATCCTGGCCGTGGTGATCGCCATCCCGATGGGCTATGTGGCGGCCAAGCGCCGTGGCAGCGCGGTCGACAATGCCGGAATCGTGACCAGCTTGGTCGGCGTGGCGATCCCCGTCTTCTTCCTCGCCTTCCTGCTGAAGTACTTCTTCGCCATCAAGTGGGGGCTCCTCCCGGCGTCGGGGCGACAGGACAGCATCAACTGCACCCGGGTGACGAACTTCTTCATCCTCGACGGTCTCCTGACGCGCGAGTTCGACTGCACGTGGAGTGCCCTCAAACACCTGATCCTCCCCGCGGTCGCCCTCGCCTCGATCCCCTTCGCCGTGATCTTCCGGATCACCCGGGCGAGCGTCCTGGACGTCCTCGACGAGGACTACGTCCGCACCGCCGAGGCCAAAGGCCTGGCCAACCGGACCATCCGCGGTCGGCACGTCATGCGCAACGCCTTGCTTCCGGTGGTCACGACGATCGGTCTGCAGGTCGGCGCCCTGCTTGCCGGGGCGGTCCTCACCGAGCGGGTCTTCAACTTCGGCGGGATCGGCGACACCCTCGCGGTCTCCTTCTTCACCCGCGACTATGCCGTGCTCCAGGTGCTGATCATCGCCGCGGCCGCCGTCTTCGTCATCGTCAACCTGCTGGTCGACATCTCGTATGCCGTGATCGACCCGCGCGTCCGGACCCGGTGAGGCTGCGATGACCAACCCGCTCAAGAAGTACGGCGACGCGCGCAAGGAACGCATCGACCAGCTCGCCGCCATGTCCGACGGCTCGGTCGCGGTCGCCGACGCCGGCACGATCGAAGAGGCGCCGGGCGTCTCACTCATCGCCAGTGCCTGGCGTCGGTTGCGCCGCAACCCCGTCTTCCTCACCGGCCTGACGATCACGACGCTTTTCATCTTCCTCGCCGTCTTCGCGCGAGTCATCGCCCCCCACGACCCGGCCATCGGCTACCTGCTCGACAAGGTGCGCCCACAGTCCAACCCGATCCCGGGCCCGGAGCCCGGCTTTCCCCTGGGCGCTGACAACGTGGGACGGGACTTCTTCTCCCGCCTGATCGTGGGCTCGCAGCAGACCCTCATCGTCGGGGTCTTCGCGACCCTGTTCGGCCTGACCGGCGGACTGATCCTGGGCATCCTCGCCGGCGCCACCTCTGGCTGGGTGGACTCCCTCGTCATGAGGGCCGTCGACGTCATGCTCTCCATCCCCTCGCTGCTGCTCGCCCTGTCCATCTCGGCCCTGGCCCCTCGGCCCTCGCAGTGGACCCTCATCATCGCCATCGCCACCGTGCAGGTGCCGGTCTTCGCGCGGCTGCTACGCGGCACGATGCTGCAGCAACGCTCCAGCGACCACGTCCTCGCCGCGCGCGCATTGGGGATCAAGCGCAGTTCGATCGTCTTCCGGCACATGGTGCCCAATGCGCTCGGACCGGTCATCGTCCAGGCCACCATCGTTCTGGCCACCTCCATCATCGATGCGGCGGCCCTGTCCTTCCTCGGCCTGGGCAACCCGGACGACCGCCAACCGGAATGGGGCCAGATGCTCGGGCAGGCCCAACAGTTCATCTATGACGACCCGCACCTGGCCTTCTATCCGGCCGCGTGCATCATCATCGTCGCGCTCGGTTTCACGCTCATGGGTGAGTCCCTGCGCGAGGCCCTCGACCCCAAGAGCCGGAGGTGAGCTCCATGACCAGTCCCGCGAACGATCGTCGGAAAGGCTCCGACACGGCGCCACTGCTGACCGTGGACAACCTGACCGTGACCTTCCAGCGCAGGGGCCAGGAGCCCTTCCGGGCCGTGGACGGGGTGAGTTTCTCGGTGCGCCCCGGACAGACCGTCGGTCTGGTCGGCGAGTCCGGATGCGGCAAGTCGGTGACCTCGCTGGCGATCATGGGGCTGCTCCCCAAGCGCGGCAACCAGGTCACCGGCACCGTCGACTACGAGGGCACCAACCTGCTCACACTGTCCGACGACGACATGCGGGACCGGCGCGGCAAGGACATCGCGATGGTCTTCCAGGACCCGCTGTCATCGCTCAACCCGGTCATCCCGGTCGGTCTCCAGGTGACCGAGGTGCTGGAGCGCCACCGCGGCATCAAGCGCAAGGACGCGATGCCGATGGCCGCGGACCTGCTCAAGCGGGTGGGCATCCCGGACCCGAACCGTCGGATCAAGGACTACCCCCACCAGATGTCCGGCGGCATGCGGCAACGGGCGCTGATCGCGATCGCGCTGGCCTGCGCGCCACGGCTGCTCATCGCCGACGAGCCGACGACGGCGCTCGACGTGACGATCCAGGCCCAGATCCTCGCCCTCCTCAAGGAGCTCGTCGAGGACACGGGCACTGCGCTCATCATGATCACCCACGACCTCGGCGTCGTCGCCGGCCTCTGTGACGAGGTCAACGTGCTCTACGGCGGCCGGATCGTCGAGCGCGGCGACCGCCACCCGATCTTTCGTGAGCCGCGGCATCCCTATACCAACGGGCTGCTCGGCTCGATCCCCCGCCTCGACACCGTCGGGGAGCGGCTCACGCCGATCCCGGGGTCTGTCGCCGACAACCTGCCGTGGGACCACGCCTGCGCGTTCGCCCCACGATGCAGCCAGCCCGTGGAGGTGTGCACGACGAACACCCCGACGCTCGAGGAGTCCGGTCGGCGCGCCCTGCGCTGCTTCAACCCAGTGGAGGTGGCCCGATGACCACGACCGAGCACGAGGCGCCAGGAGCCGTGGGAACCGAACCCGAGGTGCTCGTCGACGTCCAGGGTGTCAAGGTGCACTTCCCCATCAAGGCGGGCGTGATCTTCGACCGGGTCATCGGCTATGTGTATGCCGTCGACGGGGTCGACCTCACGATCCACAAGGGCGAGACCTATGGCCTGGTCGGCGAGTCCGGATGTGGCAAGTCCACCCTCGGGCGCGCCATCCTCAACCTCGAGCCCCCCACCGACGGCAAGGTGATCTTCGACGGTGTCGACATCGCCAGCCTGAAGGGTGAGGCGCTGCGCACCAAGCGCCAGGACATCCAGATGGTCTTCCAGGACCCGCTCTCCAGCCTGGACCCGCGTCAGTCGGTGGAGTCCCTGCTCGTCGAGGGCATGCAGGCGCACGGGCTGGCCAAGAACGCCAAGGAGGCGCGGCCGCGGCTGCGGGAGCTCCTCAAGGCGGTTGGCCTCCCGGTGCAGGCACTGTCGAAGTATCCGCACGAGTTCTCCGGAGGCCAACGGCAGCGGATCGGCATCGCCCGTGCCCTGTCGGTCAACCCCAAGCTCATCGTCGCCGACGAGCCGGTCAGCGCCCTCGATGTCTCGGTCCAGGCCCAGGTCATCAACCTCCTGGAGGACCTCCAGGAGGAGTACGGCCTGACCTACCTCGTCGTGGCGCACGACCTCGCCGTCGTGCGGCACATCAGTGACCGCATCGGCGTGATGTACCTCGGCTCACTCGTCGAGGAGGCTGCTGCGGCCGACCTCTACGCCCAACCGCTGCATCCCTACACCCGCGCACTGCTCTCGGCGGTGCCCATCCCGGACCCGGATGTCGAGGACAGTCGCGAGCAGATCCTGCTCACCGGCGACCTGCCCTCGCCCTCCAATCCCCCCTCCGGGTGCCGCTTCCACACGCGCTGCCCGTGGCGGCAGGAGACCAAGTGCGACGACGAGCGCCCGCAACTGCGTGTCGTGGCCATCGACGGTGTGGTCCAAGGGCATCGGGTGGCCTGCCACTGGGCCGAGCAGATCGAGTCCGGTGAGCTCCAGCCGCACGCCGTCAAGGCGATCGCCATCGACCCGTCAGCGTCCGACACCCTTGGCGGCGACCTGATGGGGCCGGCCTCCCTGACTGAGGCCCTGTGATGGTGCGGCAACTGACCGACGAGGAGATCGGGCGCCAACTGGGCGACCTTCCTGACTGGACTCGTGAGGGTGACGCGATCGTCGCCACCCTGACTGCCCCAGACTTCCCCGCCGCCATCGCGCTTGTGCGAGACGCCGCTGACGAAGCCGAGCAGATGAACCACCACCCGGACATCGACATCCGGTGGCGCACCACGCGGTGGCTGCTCACCACCCACGACAAGGGCGGCCTGACCCAGTTGGACATCGAGTTGGCCCACCGGATCAGCGAGCTTGCGCGCAACCACGGGATCACCACGTCGTGAGCCAGGTGGGTTCGCATCCGAACGAGCAGCACGACACCGACACCTCGGCACGGCTCAACTGGCTGCGTGCCGGCGTGCTGGGCGCCAACGACGGCATCGTGTCCACGAGCGGCCTGGTCATCGGGGTCGCCGCCGCCGGCGCCGGACAGGGTGCTCTGCTCACCGCCGGGTTGGCCGGCCTGAGCGCCGGAGCCATGTCGATGGCCGTCGGTGAATACGTCTCGGTGAGCACCCAACGCGACACCGAGCGGGCCCTGCTCGCCAAGGAGGCCGACGAACTCGCGACCGACCCCGAGGCCGAGCTCCACGAGCTCGCCGGGATCTACCGCTCCAAGGGACTCGCGCCGGACCTGGCGGTCCAGGTGGCCGAGCAGCTCACCGCCCACGACGCGCTCGCGGCCCATGCCGAGGTCGAGCTCAAGTTGGTTCCCGGGGAACTCACCAGCCCGTGGCAGGCCGCCGCGGCATCAGCGCTCTCGTTCACCCTGGGTGCGCTGGTCCCCCTGCTCGCGATCCTGCTGCTGGCGACCGATCGCAAGATTCCCGGGACGGTCATGCTGGCGGCGGTCGCTCTGGCCGTGACGGGCTGGACCAGTGCTCGGCTCGGTGGCGCGTCGCCCGCCCGAGCAATCCTGCGCAACGTCGGCGGCGGTCTGCTCGCCATGGCCATCACCTTCGCCATCGGTCGCCTCTTCGGAGCCTCGGTGTCATGACCATCCTGGTGATCGAGCACGAGGACGAGGCGCCGATCGGCATCCTCGGTGAGCGATGGCAGGAGGTGGGGCACGTCCTCGACATCCGCCGGCCCTACCTGGGCGACGACCAGCCGGCATACCTGGGACCCGAGCATGACGCCCTCGTCGTCCTCGGCGGCCACATGGGCGCCAACGACGATGCCGAGCATGGCTGGCTGACGCAGACGAAGGCACTACTGGCCGACACCACTCGTCGGGGCGAGCAGCCGGTGCTCGGGATCTGTCTGGGCCACCAGTTGCTCACCGTCGCCATGGGCGGGGTCGTGGGCCGCAATCCATCGGGGCGGGCCATCGGGCTCACTCCCATCGGCCTGACGCCGAGCGGCCACGCCGACCCGCTCCTGACGGGGACTGACGGGCACGACGCGATCCAGTACAACGATGACGTCGCGCTCGAGAACCCCTCTGGGGCAACCATTCTCGCGCGGACGGCCGATGGGCGCACCCAGGCAGCCCGGTTCGGCCCCTTGAGCTGGGGGGTGCAGTTCCACCCCGAGGTCACGGGCGCGATCTTCTCGGCGTGGTCGGGTGCCACGGCCGAGCAGGTGAGCAGCGCGTATGCCGCGGAGCCCACCTTGCGCTCGACGTGGACCGCCTTCGCGGACAGATTCTTGGCCCTGATCCCGAGCGCCAGGTCCTGAACGCAACGTCCTGAACGCTGGGTCCTGACGGGGCAGCCTCGACGCGGATGCCCGCCGACCTCAGGGGCGCATGGCCGCGGCATACCGCTCGACACCAGGGGCGTGCATGATCGCCTCGAGGCTGAGCACCTGTGCGTCGGGTCCGGTGAGGGGGACGCACCAGTTGGGGTACTCGCGGTTGGTGCCCGGTTGGTTGACCGCGTGGCGGTCACCGACCAGGTCAGCCAAGGAGTAGGCAAGCAGCCGGCTGGGGCTCTGCGCCAACCAGGCGTGCATGGCCGCAATCATGTCCGCGTCGTCACTGTCCGCACCGAGCACTCCGCGGTCGATGAGGGCCTGGCGCACGTGCGCGATCGAGCGAGCCTCGGCGGCACGCTCCTCCTCGGCAGACCGGGTGAGCAGACCCAGTCGCTCACGGACCTCGACGTGCTCCAGTGCGAGGTAACCGGCCGTGGGCGGCAGGTCATGCGTCGTCACGCTCGACAGGCACAACTCGCGATAGCCCTCGGGCGGTAGCGGTTCACCGTCGGCCCACTCGAACCACATGATGCTCGTGCCGAGCAGCCCGCGCTCCAAGAGGTAGGTGCGGGTTGCCGGCTCGACAACCCCGAGGTCCTCCCCGATGACGAGGGCACCGGCGCGCTCGGCCTCGAGGGCGAGAATCCCGATGAGGGCCTCATGGTCGTAGCGCACGTAGGTGCCCTCCCCCGGTGTCCCGCCCTCGGGGATCCACCACAGCCGGAAGAGCCCGATGATGTGGTCGACGCGGATGCCGCCACTGTCTCGCAGCACCGTTCGCACCATGTCGCGGAAGGGTGCGTAACCGAGCTCGGCGAGGACATCGGGGCGCCAGGGGGGCTGCGACCAGTTCTGCCCGAGTTGGTTGAACTGGTCAGGTGGCGCGCCGACGGTCACGCCCTGGGCGAGGGCATGCCGCAGCGCCCAGGCGTCCGCGCCATGGGGGTGCACCCCGACGGCGAGGTCGTGGATCACCCCGAGGGCCATGCCCGCATCCTTGGCGCGCCGCTGGACCTCACCGAGTTGACGGTCCAACGCCCACTGCATCCAACAGTGGAAGTCGATCCGGTCGGCCTGCTCGACCCGGAAGTCGTCGACGCCGTGCGCGGCCGGTGAGGCGAGGCCCTCCGGCCAGTCCTGCGACGGCAGCCCGTGCACGTCGACGATCGCGCACCACGTGGCGAAGTCCGCCAGGCCCTGCCCCTCCTCCGCGACATAGCGCTCATAGTCAGCCGCCCGCCGGCCGGTGAGCCCGACAGCATGGATGAGCTCGAGGGCCTCCCGCTTGGCGGTCCAACAGCCGTCGCGGTCGATCAGTGCAGAGTCGTTGAGGGGACGCGCTGCAGCAGCCAGTGCCTGCACGCGGGCAGCCGCATCGTCATCGAGGCGGGCGGTCTCGGGGATGTCCTCCACCTGCAGATAGAGCGGGTTGGCGAAGCGCCGGGTGGTCGGCAGGTAGGGCGACGGCTCCATCGGCGTGATCGGCTCGGCCGCATGCAGCGGGTTGATGAGGACGAAGTCCGCACCGAGTCGCTCGGCACCCCAGGTCGCCAGGGTCGCGAGGTCCCCGAGGTCGCCGACTCCCCAACTGCGCGAGGACCGCACTTGATAGAGCTGGGCCATCAGTCCGGTCGCCCGACGCTGGTCCAGGCCGGCGGGAAGGCTCAGACGCCCGGGTGTGACGATGAGGGTCGCCTCGACGACGGACTGCCCCACTGTCGCGCGCAGCCGGTGCCAACCGGTCGGCAGGTCGCCGGGAAGCTCGAAGGTCGCCTCACCGATGAGGGCGCCGTCGATCTCACGTGGCTCCACCCAGTGGTCGACCTGGTCGACGGCGCGGGTCTCCCCGGTCTCCAGTGCGATGTCGAGGCGGACGTCCGAGCCGTGAGGCAGGTGGACGGGCACCCACGGGGTCCACCCTTCACGCATCACCACTGTGGGGGGAAGCACCCGGCGCCAGGGCAACAACCGGCGATCGGCGAGCGCATGGGCGGCCGCCTCGTCGGTCGAGGCATCCACTCCCAGGGCTGCGAGCACCTGACGGATGCTCTGCGCCGACACGATTGTGTGCTGGCCCTGCCAGTCCCAGAAGTCGGTGGCGATCCCGAAGGCCGATGCCAACTCGGTCAACGTTGACGAGGGCTCTGAAGACATGAGGTCATCCTGCCAAAGACCTGTCGTGGCGGGGCTCCACGCCACTCGGAAGGAGAGGTATGCCGCGGGGCCGGGCCCCGCGGCATACCTCTGCGTGCGTGGGGGTCAGGCGCTGGGCGTCACCTGGTGGACACATCTGCACCATGGCTCACACCCGTCACACCGCAGCGCCGTCTCAGGACGGTCGAGGACTGAGACGACCGCTCGCGCCCGCGGCATACCTTGGCAGGGTGGTGAGCGAGCGCCCGCGGCGGGCGCAGACCGCACACGAAAGGACCACCATGGGACTGCACCTCGGCGACGAAGCCCCGGACTTCACTGCGGACACCACCGAGGGTGAGCTGTCCTTCCACGACTGGGCCGGCGACTCCTGGGTCGTGCTCTTCTCGCACCCCGCCGACTTCACGCCCGTCTGCACGACCGAACTCGGCCGCGTTGGACAGTTGGCCGCCGCGTGGGCCGACCGCGGAGTCAAGCCCATCGCCCTCTCGGTGGACTCGGTGGAGGACCACCAGCGGTGGAAGCCGGACATCGAGGAGTTCGCGTCGGCCTCGGTCGACTACCCGATCATCGCCGACCCGGACAAGAGGGTCGCCGAGCTCTACGACATGATCCACCCGAACCAGGGCGACACCTCGTCGGTGCGCTCGGTCTTCATCATCGACCCGGCCAAGAAGATCCGGCTGACGATGACCTACCCGAAGTCGGTGGGCCGCAACTTCGAGGAGATCCTGCGCTCGGTCGACGCGCTGCAGACGACCGACCGCGCGGCTTGCTCGACGCCGGTGGACTGGAAGGCTGGGGACAAGATCATCGTCCCGCCGACCCTGTCGACCGACGATGCGCGCGAGCGCTTCGACGACGTCGAGGAGTTCCGCCCCTACCTGCGCCGCGCGGCCCTGCGCGACTGAAGCCCCACCTCACCTCCCCTTGCGTCCGGCACGATGGTTGCCATGCCGTCATCGCGCCGGACGCAAGGGTTGAGGTCCCGGCCATGACCCAGCGCACCGCCCTCGTGACCGGTGCCGCCGCCGGCATCGGGCGCGCCATCACCTCGGCGCTCGTCGCCCGCGGCTGGCGGGTCGGGGCCTTCGACATCGACGAGTCCGGGCTCGCCACTCTCTCGGGCAGCTCAGTGCTCACCGGCCGGTTGGACACGATCCCCCTCGCGGATCAACAGCGCGCGGTCGAGGTGAACGTGACCGGCGTGCTCAACGGCTGCCACACGGCATACCCCTACCTGCGGGCGACGCCCGGAGCGCAGGTGGTCAACCTGTGCTCCGCCTCTGCGATCTACGGGCAGCCCGAGTTGGCGACCTACTCGGCCACCAAGTTCGCCGTGCGCGGCCTCACCGAGGCGCTCGACCTCGAGTGGGAGGACGACGACATCACGGTCACCGCGATCTGGCCGCTCTTCGTCAACACCGCGATGGTCGACGGCATGGACGTCGGCGCCCAACGTCGGCTCGGGGTGCGGTTGCCCCCGAGGACGTTGCCGCCGAGGTCATGGACGTCGTCGAGGTCGGAGGGCGGCTGCCACACCGGGTCCACCGGGCCGTGGGGGCGCAGGCCAAGGCGATGCTCGCGGCCTCCGCGATGAGCCCGTCGTGGCTCAACCGGCTCGTCAACGCACGGATCGCGCGCTGAGGTTGCGATGGCGCGCTACTGCATCGATGCCGAGACCCTGCTGCACATCGTGCGGTCCACGGCGACACCTCACGCCTCCCACCAGCTCCTCGCTCCCTCGTCGATCCGCTCCGACGCGCTCACCCTGCTGCTTGCCGACGTCGCGGCAGGGCAGATCGACGACGCCGAGGCGAAGGCCCTGCACACGCGCATGACGGAGCAGCGGATCCGAGCACTCGGCGACCGGGTCTCGCGCTGGACGGCGTGGCAGATCGCCCGAGAGCAGGGCTGGTCCGACCTGCACGACGCCGAGCACTTCGCCGTGACCAGGCTGCAGGCCGATGCCTTCGTCACGGTCGATCCGGCTCGAGCACAGCGGGCGGAAGGAATCGTGCCGACGGCCGAGGTCAACGCCCTGTTCCAGAGCGCCGGCCTCGCCGACGGTTGACCAGACCGACGAAGAGCGCGACGAGGGCGCCGGCCAGCAGCGCGAACTTCAGCACCGCGCTGACCCACGCCAGCGGTGCCGCCCACGCACGGTCGTCGGGATGGTCGAGCGCCCGGAACAGGGCGAGGTCCTCGACGAGGTCGAGCACGCCGGCCACGGGCGCCCAGGTCGCGGCCCGGCGGGCGGGGGCGGTGTCGAGGAGCCGGGCGGCCGCCCACAGCACCAGGACGTAGCCGGGGATGAAGGCGAGGTCCCACAGCAGGCTGGCACGTGCTGCGCTCACGCCTTCGGCGCCCCAGTCGGCGACCATCGCGTCGACATTGGCGGCCGTCCGGGCCAGCTCGAAGGCGACGATGCCGTGACCACGGTCGGCTAGGACGGCCTCGGCGGGAGCCAGACCCACGGCATACACGACCGCACTGGTGACGAGCCCGGTAGCAAGGGCGAGGAGGTGGGCCCGACGTCCGGTCATCCGCGCATCGTGCCACCGAAACGGGGTGGCGCACAGGAGGCGCCGGCGTGGACGATGGGCCCGTGGGAAGACCCAGCGACTTCGAGTGGGCGCGCCGTGGCGACGGCAGCGTCGTCATCACGCACCGCGGCCGCGCGGCGACTGTGCTGCGCGGGGCACGGGCGCGGGAGTTCGTCGAGGCCGTCGGCGAGGGTGACGGCCAAGAGCTGATGGCGCGAGTCACCGGCAACTACCGGCGGGGCAACGAGCGCACCGCTCGGCAGCACCCGCGCAACCAGCGCTGACACCACGGCTGTCCCTGGAAGGCCGCAGACCACGACGAGTCGGCTCATGCGGTCCGCAGCGGCTGAATGCTGTCGAGGGAGTCCCCGAGAGCGTCCTTCTCGACCTCAAGGTCGTACCGGGCCTGCAGGTTGATCCAGAACTGCGGGTCGGTCGCAAAGTAGCGGCCCAGGCGCAGTGCAGTATCGGCCGAGATCCGTCGCTTGCCGTGGACGATCTCGTTGATCCTCCTCGGGGGCACCCGATGGACACGGCCAGCTTGTGCTGAGTGATCCCGAACCCGTCGAGGACGTCCTCCTGAAGCATCTCGCCAGGGTGGATCGGCGGGTAGAGCTTGTCAGTCATGGGGCACCCTGGGGGGTAGTCCTCGACGATCACATTCTCGAATCCGGCGTCGGTCCAGACGTACCGCATGGCGTCAATAACGCTAGACGTTGAAGCGGAACGAAGTTGGGCTCTTCGGCAGTTGTTGACTGTCATCGATCGACGTCGAGAACTGGGCCCTGACCTGCGGAAACGTAAAGGTGGCGCCGTTGGGCGTCGTCGGACACGACCGGTGTTCGCCGAGGTTCTTGCGGACTGTTTGCGGACCGTTGGATGTTCGGAGGCTCCTTAGAAGGTGGGTGCAGCGTCGATCCTGACGACGCCTCGCGTGCCCGATGTCCGCGGGTCAGTTAAAGCGCTGACGGGCACGTCACGACTCCCGGCGACGTAGCCCCTCAGGGCTAGTGGGACTGCTCAATGACGGCCTCAAGCTCCTCTTCAGCCGACTCCTCGAGCCAAGCGAAAGCCGCGGACACGGCCGCTCCGTCGGTGTCAAGGATCCTTAAGGCAGTTCGAATCAAGGAGTAGAACTGATCGACCCAGGACGAGGCGAGCGGGACATTGCCACCGAAGCTCAGTGACAGGCTGGGGATGAGGTGGAGGCCGTGAAGCACGTTCAGGCAAGGCTCCATCGCATGCGTCTCTATTGACCACCATTCGGAGTGGGCGACCCCGCTCGCGAGTGAGTACGCCTGCCGATAGAAGTCCAGCAGCCCAGTTTCCTCCGCCATCGCGCGGATCGACTTCCCGCCGGCAAATGTGTCTCGGGTGTCCACAACCCGGTGATCAAGGACGTCATGGTTGTGACTTAGACGTTCGAACTCCTCGATCGCCTCCTGGAACCCAGCCTCCCGCGCTTCCGCGGGCACCTCGTCTGAGATCCGGGCGTAGAGCTTCGCCTTGCCAGCGCCGTACTTCTGAAACTCTCGGTAGATGGACGGGTCCTGTTGAGCCATCCAGTGGAGGTAGATCTTCGACTCAACCAGCATCCGAACGATGTGCGCGCCGTGCTCCATGCACCAAAGATCGGGCGCGGTGAGCACCGCGATGAGGTCGCGTCCTGCCCGGACGACGAGTCCCGAAATGACCTCCTGCCGCTCGTTGTCGTGCAGTCGCGCTGGCGCTGTTTCGAGCGCCTCCACGAAACTGCTCAACAGATCCATCGTGAGCCCACGAAGGTGTGCCCCGTCGGCCGGGACGGGAGTGGCAGCAGCCGCGTCACCAGAGGGCTCTTCGGCTGACGTCAGATCGTTTACGTCACTCCCATCCTCTTGATCTCCCATCTCGTCCTCACCCTCCGACTCCCGCTTGCGGACGCACCTCGATGTCATTGAGTTGGCGCCCCAGAACACCCGCGCCCACTTGATCGCTTCGTCGAAGTGGTTCGGGTCGTCGACGAGCACTGCACCTCTGTGCGCACCCCACATGGCTCGAACCGCCGAGTCGGCGGCTGATCTGGTGGTGCTGTCGCCGGGATAGTTCTTCAGGATGTCAATGGTCTTCTCGTCCGACCTGAAGCTCCCTGCCTGGACCGTGCTCCACGTGCGCAAGCACTTGAGGAGCGCTTCCAGGTGACCATCCTTGAGGGCAGCGAGCAGGGCGCTGCGAATCAGTTGCAGCTCAGGCAGCCCGGGAGGACGGACCTGTCCCTGTCCGGCGAGCCACGGCGCTGGCATGTAGGGATAGGACCCGAGCGCACTGCGGACGCCCACTGACAACAAGCCATAGCGGGTTGCCTCGGCGACGATAAGCTCCGCGGCGTCCGAGAACTTCGCGGCAAGAACCGCGAGGTGCGTCAGGCGCCCGTCCAACGACTCAGCGACAAGGGTGGTTTCGCCGTGAGCAGCGAGCCCGTCTTGAACCGCCTTCTGCCATCGAACGAAGCGATGGACACTCTCGTTGCCTTGCTCAGCGAGGACGAGCGCCGGCCACAGGAGATCAGGAAGATCGTCCTTGAACCAGTCGTGAACCTGTAGCGCACCGGTTGCCGCAAGCGGGGAACTGTAGACGCGTCCCTTCCGAACGTGACCAGCCAGCGGTCCAGCGTGCTGATACGGCCTCGGGACGGTCACGGGAGCAACGTAACTCTTGGGTCCGACATGTCCATGTCGTCACGGTGCACCCAGTTGCTCTTCATGCGACGCCGACGATCCGCTGGACAAGATCGTTGACCCACGCAACGGCAGCCCCGGCGTCGGGCAAGACGTCGACGTCCTCGACCGCGGCCTTGTACAGCGTGTCCCAACCAGCACCGGTCTCAATGGTCGGCGGCCATGTCTGTTGGCGCCGGTACTCGAAGAGCCGGACGCAGGTCGCGTTGACCCGAGCGAAGTCGAGGTCCTCGCCCTTGTCGAGCAACTGGAGGTCGACGAGGTCGCGCACTCGCTCGCTACCGGCCTCCGATACCGCGTGCAGTTTCTGGGCGATCTGGTGATCGACTCGCATGACCGGCACCGGCTTCGGCGCTTCGAGACCCACATCGGTGAAGAGCTGGGCCAGGCCGTCGGCGAGCTGGTACTCCGGCTCATCCACATCGCCGATCTCGTTGTGGCCGAGTTCGAACTTCACGGTGCACCACGGTCGGCCGCGGTAGTCGAGCTTCACGTCGAACGGCTGCATGACGTACGCCGTTGGCACGCCTGGCGGCCGGGGTGCAGCCTTCTCGATCAGCCTGCCGGTAAAGCCGGCCCAGCCGGCGGTCAGCGAGTCCTCGAAGTCACTTCGAAACCGGGCCAACGGCTGAACGCGAGCAGCGTCGAGATCCTGGGTGAACCGAGTGCCGCGCCCGTAGCGAAGCGCCATCGCGCTGCCGCCCTTGATGGCTCCCTCGGGGAGCATCTGGCCGACCACGACGAGCGCCATGCCGACCCGCCGCCGAAGAGCGAGCTCCTCGGTGCCCTCGAGGTTGCGGATGCGCTGTTCGAGCGATCGGACGCTGTTCGGCACATCGGTGTAGCTCACGACCGGAGTTCCTTCCTGACCCGCTGCCACTCCTTGGTGGTCATCAGGCCTTCCCTCCGCGCTTCCACGGCAGCATCCATCAGCCGGCTCGACTCGATGCGACCGCGGCACTCGAGGATTGCGTCCGCAACTCGTTGCGACTCCAGCCCTTCGTACTGGGTCGTCAGGACGTCGCCCTTCACCACAGCCAGCTCGATGAACGACGGAAGCTTCGGCCGAGTGCGCTTCCGGACCGCGACCCGGATCCGTCGAGGATTCACATCAGCCAGCCCGAACAAGGCAAGCACCGAGTCTCCGTGGAGGTACGACCCCTCACCGGCACGTAGCAGCGCCTCGGCAAACTGGTCGAATGCGCTGGGAGGTGCATCTGGCACCCGGTAGATCCCGTAGGCGACGTTCTCCAAGCCGCCGCGTGCGGCAAGCTTGGGCAGTTCAACGGCCGGGACTCCTGCTTCGGCCGCCTGCTTCGTGGTGACGTAGCCGTGCTGATCGAGCGCGATCTCGCGCACGATGTCCCGGTACTTCACTTCGGCAGCCATGTCACAACCATACCGAAAACGGTAGTGTTGTGACACTGTTGATCGACGTCGGAATCAACCTCTCTCCTCAGCAATGTCCACAAAGCCGCCGAAACGGACTTCGGCCAACCGCGCTTCACAGCCCGTGAGTGGCTCTTCCGGCGGGGCCGCGCGAGCCATCGTGCTGAAATCTTGCGGACTCTGTGCGGACTGGGAAGAGCCGCACCCCCTCTGACCTGCGCAAACGCGCCGATTCAGACGTTGAAACGGAACTCCACCACGTCGCCGTCCTGCATCACGTAGTCCTTGCCCTCGAGGCGCGCCTTGCCGCCGGCCTTGACCGCAGCCATCGATCCGGCCGCGTCGAGGTCGTCGAAGGACACCACCTCGGCCTTGATGAAGCCCTTCTGGAAGTCGGTGTGGATCACCCCCGCCGCCTGCGGCGCCGTCCAGCCCTGACGGATCGTCCAGGCCCGCGACTCCTTGGGCCCGGCCGTCAGGTAGGTCTGCAACCCCAGGGTGTGAAAACCGTTGCGCGCCAACTGATCCAGCCCCGACTCGCTGGCCCCGAAGCCCTCCAGCATCTCCAGTTGGTCCTCGGGCGACATGTCCATGAGGTCCATCTCGAGCTTGGCGTTGAGGAAGACCGCATCGGCCGGCGCGACCGATGCCGCCAGCCGCTCGTGCAGGGCCGTGTCCGCGAGCTGGTCCTCGTCGAGGTTGAACACATAGATGAAGGGTTTGGTCGTGAGCAGCCCCAGCCCCGACGCCAACTCCATGTCGACCCCGGCAGCCGACCCCGCGGCATACAAGGTCATGCCTTCCTCCAAAACCTTCTGTGCCGCAACGGCATTGTCGTAGGCCGGCTTGCTCTCCTTCTTGATCCGGCTCTCCTTCTCGAGGCGGGCGACGGCCTTCTCGAGGGTCTGCAGGTCGGCGAGGATGAGCTCGGTGTGGATCGTCTCGATGTCGGAGGCCGGATCGACCCGCCCGTCGACGTGGACGACGTCGCCGTCCTCGAAGGCCCGCACCACCTGACAGATCGCGTCGGCCTCACGGATGTTGGCGAGGAACTTGTTGCCCAACCCCTCCCCCTCGGACGCGCCCTTGACGATGCCGGCGATGTCGACGAAGGACACCGTGGCGGGCAGGATCTTCTCCGAGCCGAAGATCTCCGCGAGCCGGGTCAGGCGTGCGTCCGGCAGCGGGACGACACCGACATTGGGCTCGATCGTCGCGAACGGGTAGTTCGCGGCCAGGACGTTGTTCTTGGTGAGGGCGTTGAACATCGTCGACTTGCCGACGTTGGGGAGCCCGACGATTCCGATGGTGAGTGCCACGAGAGCAAGAGTTTAGTCGCGTGGGCGCGAGCGCCGGACCAGCCACCCGATGACACCGGCCAGCACCATGGCCACGCCGGCGAAGGCCGCCCCCGTGGTGGCCAGCCGCCCGTTGCCGGTGCCCAACCCGTTGACGACAGCCAGCAGCCCGACGAAGAACGACGGCAGCAGGAAGAGCGCCGCGAAGGCCAGGCCGAGGGCAATCCAGAAGGTGCGCTTGCTCACCGGGCCACCCCGTCCTCGAGGTATGCCGTGTGCTCGGCTTCCGCGGCCGAGGCCAGCATCCGCGCGGCATACGGCGCCAGGTGAGAATCCACGTCGGTCATGGCGACCCAGTGGGCATCCTTGATCTCGCGGCGGAGAAAGAGCGAGGGGTCGAGGTCGTCCCGGAGGGTGCCAAGGTCGTAGAGGAACAGAACGGCGTCGTCCCAGCCACGGTAGGCGGGCAGCCAGTTGACGGCCAGGAGTGCGCCAGCAGTGAGGGTGAGGCCGAGTTCCTCACGAACCTCACGCTCGACGCAGGTGGCAGGTGACTCGCCCGGGTCGACGACGCCGCCGGGAAGGTCCCATTCCTTCTTGTAGGTGAGTTCGCACAGGAGCAGTTCACCAGCGGCATTGCGGAGCACGCCCTGGGCGATGGCGCGCTTGCGGGGCAGCCGATCGTTGAGGTAGCCGATGAAGGAGCGGCGGCCCTCGTCGGTGGACAGGTCCGGGCGCTCGCTCATGGGGCGAGATTACCCAGCGGCCTGCGCGAGCCGACGCCGTGCCACCTCGACCACCGTCTCGGTCAGCCGCTCGAGCCGCGGCGATCCGAGGTGCCAGACCTGCCACTGCAGGGCCACTCTGACCGGACGGCCGGGTAGGACGACCAAGTCGTGCCGAGCCAGATCGGCCGGGGTGGCTTGCTGCTCGGGCAGCATGCCCCAGCCCAGGCCGGCGAGCACCGCCTGCGCGAAGGCCTCACTGGCCGGCACCTCGTGGACCACCTCTGCGCTGGCACCCCGCGCGGCCAGATGGGCGGCCTGCAGGTCATCCTTGACGTTGAACCGCACCACCGGCAGTGTCGCCCACTGCACGCCGCGGCCGTCGCGGTGGCGCTCGGCAAGGGCGCGCGAGCAGACCGGTCGATAGACCATCTCCCCCAGCGGGACCGTTCGGCACCCGGCGACGGGTTGGGCCTGATCGGTGACGCCCGCGAGGACGTCGCCGCCGCGCAGCAGCGCGCGCGTGTGCGCCTGGTCGTCGACCCTCAGTCGGAGCACCACATCGTCCCAAGCGGCGATCTCGGTGAGGACCTCCCCGAACCAGGTGGCCAGGGAGTCGGCATTGACCGCGACGCCCAGGGCGAGCCGACCGGGTGACTCGTCGAGTTCTGCGCGCGCCTCGGCCAGGAGGACCTGCTGGTGGCGCGCCAGCCGTAGCAGGGTTTCGCCGGCCACGGTGGGTCGCGGCGGGGTCACGCGCTCGACGACGACCCGACCCACGTCGGTCTCGAGCGCCTTGACGCGCTGACTGACCGCGGACGGCGTGATGCCGAGCGCTTCGGCCGCCCCCTCGAAGGACCCTTCGTCGACGATCGCCATGAGGGTTCGCAAGTGCTCGTGATTCATGAAGCAAAGCTAATGCAGAGCAAGAATTCTTTGCTGGACTGCATCAACGCCCTCTCCTTACCGTTGGCGACGTGCTCACCGCCCACCTGCTCCCCGGCCTGCTGACCGGCTTCGGCCTGATCGTCGCCATCGGCGCCCAGAACGCCTGGGTCCTCCGTCAGGGCCTGGCCCGCGATCACGTCGCAGTGATCGTCACGATCTGTGCCCTTGCCGACCTGCTCCTCGTCGTCATCGGCACCGCAGGCCTCGGTGCTCTGATCGGCGACCATCCGGCGATCCTGACGGGCCTGAAATGGCTCGGCGCGGCATACCTCGCGTGGTTCGGGATCCGCTCACTGTGGTCGGCACGTCACGCGGGCGCGCTCGGGGGCGGGCAGTCCCCGAGCCGCTCCCGGGGATCGGTCATCACCACCACGCTCGCGCTCACCTTCCTCAACCCGCACGTCTACCTCGACACGGTGCTCATGCTCGGCAACATCGCCAACCAGCACGGGGTCACCGGTCGCTGGTGGTTTGCCGCCGGTGCCGGGGTCGCGTCGATCGCGTGGTTCACCACGCTCGGGTTCGGCGCGCGCGCTCTCTCGGGACCGCTCTCCCGCCCCCGGACCTGGCAGGTTCTCGACACCCTCATCGGCTTGGTCATGCTCACCCTGGCCGTGGTGCTGCTGCGCTCCTGACCAGGACTGTCGGTGGATGGTGCCAGAGTCGGGGTCATGGAGATTCCGATCGTCGCGGTCCTCACCGCCTGCGCGGGGCTCGTCGGCTTCCTCATCGCGCGGGTGGGGTATGCCGCGCGCCTCGCCGCCGCGACCACCGAGGCAGCACTGCTGCGGGAGCGGGTCGATGACCTGGAGGCCGCGTTGGCGCAGGAACAGGAGGCCGCCGCCCTGCTGGCACCGCTGCGCGACACGTTGGGGCGGGTGGAGGCCCAGGTGAGCGGGCTCGAGCGGGACCGGGCGGAGCAGTTCGGGTCGATCCACCAGGCACTGCGGCGGGTCGAGAGCGGCACGGGCGAGTTGTCGCGGACCACGGCCAATCTGGTCGGGTCGCTGCGCTCCTCGACCGTGCGCGGAGCGTGGGGTGAGGTGCAGTTGCGCAGGGTGCTCGAGTTGGCCGGCATGCTCGCGCGCTGCGACTTCGATGAGCAGGTGAGCACGACCACCGTCCACGGGGCGGTGGTGCGCCCCGACGTCGTGGTCCGACTTCCCGGCCACCGCCAACTCGTGGTCGACGCGAAGGCCCCGATGATGGCCTTCCTCGACGCCCAGGCGGACGGGCTCGACGAGGAGGCTCGCGACGACCTGCTCGCCGATCACGCGCGGGCGCTTCGGGCCCACGTGGCCGGGCTGGCGCGCAAGGAGTACTGGTCGGCCTTCGAGGCCACCCCTGAGCTCGTCGTGTGTTTCGTGCCGAGCGATGCCGTTCTCGCCGCGGCCCTGGCCCGCGATCCGGCCCTCCACGAATGGGCCCTCGACAGCAAAGTCGCCCTCGTGGGACCGGCCACCCTCCTGGCGCTCCTGCGGACAGCCGCACTGGCCTGGCAACAGGATGCCGTGACGGCCAGTGCTGCCGAGGTGTCGCGGCTGGGAAGGGACCTCTACGCCCGGCTCTCCACTCTCGGCGAGCACACCGCCAGGCTCGGCCGGTCGCTCACGAGCAGCGTCGAGGCGTACAACGCCTTCGTCGGGACGATGGAATCACGGGTCCTGGTCTCGGCCCGACGGATGAACGACCTCGGCATCGTGTCGACCCGGCTGCCCGACACGGCCCCACTGGACGCCACACCCCGCGTGCTCACCGCGGCCGAGCTGATCGACGCCGCCGTCGCCCAGGACGCACGACCCGAGTTGGACCTCGGACTGACGCCGGACTCGCCTAGTGAGGCTCAGGAAGTCGGCTGACGCAGCGGGGCCAGGACCTCGGTCATCTGGACCACCTGGTCCAGAACGGTGGTCAGTTCCTTGACTCGCCTCTGGTCCGGAGTGAAGACCCCGTCGGTCCAGTCGTGGAAGGACGACAGGGACACCTGGGCGCGCACGACAACGCCGCGCGCATTGGCGATGATCTGGCGCCAGTGCTCGGTCGCTCGCACGCCGCAGTCCGCCCCGTATCCCACGATGCCGAAGGCCTTGTGGTTCCACTCCGGGTAGAGCACGTCAAAGGCATTCTTCAAGGCGGCGGGCACGCCGTGGTTGTACTCGGGCGAGACCCAGATGAAACCGTCGAAGCGGTCGACCGCCTCGCTCCAGGCGCGCGTTTCGGCGCGTTCGTACTGACGGTTGGCCGCTCCCGGAACGGTCTCCTCGTCGAGCAGAACGAGCCCGAAGGGCTTGAGGTCGAGAAGTTCGAAGTCGGCATCCGAGCGCTTGGCGGCGTGCTCGTGCACCCATTCGGCGACGGACAGGCCGACCCGGCCCGGGCGCGTGCTGCCGACGACGACGGCGATCTTCATATGGGGTCCTTCGGGATGGGGGCAGGGGCGCAGGCGATGGGGTCGGGAGTCGGGATCGACCAGCTCAGGGAAAGGCGATCGACCGGGTCAGTGCAGCGACCCTGTATCGGCGAGCGAGGCGGCGTCGTGGATCATCTTGTCGCTCATCCCGGCAGCCTTGAGATCACGACGGATCTCGTTGGGCAGCGCGAACATCAGCGACTCCTCGGCGGCAACGACCGGCCGGACGTCACCGAAGCCACGGTCGGAGAGGAACTCCAGAACCTCGCGCACGAGGATCTCCGGCACCGAGGCCCCCGACGTCACACCAACGGTGCTCACGCCATCGAGCCAACCCTCGTCGATCTCGGCGGCATAGTCGACCAAGTGCCCGGCCCGCGACCCGTGCTCGAGGGCGACCTCGACCAGACGCACGGAATTGGAGGAGTTGCGCGAGCCGACGACGATCATCAGGTCGCACTCCCGGGCCATCTGCTTGACGGCCAGTTGACGGTTCTGGGTGGCGTAGCAGATGTCGTCGGACGGCGGATCCTGGAGCGAGGGGAACTTCTCCCGAAGCAGCCGCACGGTCTCCATCGTCTCGTCGACCGACAGGGTGGTCTGGGACAGCCAGACGACCTTCTCCGGGTCGCGGACCTCGACATTGGCGACATCGGCCGGTCCGTCGACGATCGTGATGTGGTCGGGCGCCTCACCGGAGGTGCCGACGACCTCCTCATGGCCCTCGTGACCGATGAGCAGGATGTCGTAGTCGGCATCGGCGAAGCGGACGGCCTCGCGATGCACCTTGGTCACCAGGGGGCAGGTGGCGTCGACCGTCTTCAGCGAACGGGCGGCTGCCTCCTCGTGGACGATGGGCGCCACGCCATGCGCGGAGAAGATGACGGTGGCACCCTCGGGCACCTCGTCGGTCTCGTCGACGAAGATCGCGCCACGCTTCTCCAGGGTCGTGACGACGTGCTTGTTGTGGACGATCTCCTTGCGGACGTAGACCGGCGGACCATAAAGCTCCAAGGCCTTCTCGACCGTGACGACCGCCCGGTCGACGCCGGCGCAGTACCCACGTGGGGCCGCCAGCAGGACGCGTTTGGTGTTCTCAGCCATTGCTCAATCCTACGTGTGGCGCGCCCCGCCATTTCCCGTCACACCCGTCACACTGGGCGCCATGGAGACACCTACCCTCGCCCAACGCCTCGGCGCCGAGTTCCTCGGCACCTTCTGGCTCGTCTTCGGCGGCTGCGGCTCGGCCATGTTCGCCGCGGGCTTCGTCGCGCCCAACGTCGTCGCCGGCCAGAGCATCCACCTCGGCATCGGCTTCGTCGGCGTGGCCCTCGCCTTCGGTCTCACCGTCCTGACGATGGCGTATGCCGTCGGCCACATCTCGGGGGCTCATTTCAACCCCGCGGTGACGATCGGCCTGACGGTGGCGAAGCGCTTCGAGTGGAAGGACGTGCCCGGCTACGTCATCACCCAGGTGATCGCGGGTCTGGCAGCCGGCGCTGCCCTCTACGGCATCGCCCGCGGCAAGGCGGGCTTCGACCCGGTGGGCAACATGGCCGCCAACGGCTACGGCGAGCACTCCCCCGGCGGCTACTCGCTGATGGCCGTGCTCTGCGCCGAGGCTCTCCTCACCGCGTTCTTCCTCTACATCATCCTGGGCGCCACGCACGATCGGGCGCCCTCCGGCTTCGCCCCGCTCGCGATCGGCCTGGGCCTGACCCTGATCCACCTGATCGCCATCCCGATCAGCAACACCTCGGTCAACCCGGCCCGCTCGACCGCCGTCGCGTTCTTCAATGGCAACGGTGCCCCCGGCCAGTTGTGGCTCTTCTGGCTCGCCCCGATCATCGGTGCCGCGATCGCCGGCGCAACCTTCCACCTGGTGACCGGCGTCGACCGTCGCGACCGCGACATCTCGGGCTCGATCTCCGAGCGCGACGCGGCCGACCACAGCAAGGCCTGACGGTCAACTCACTCGACCCCAGCGGGGGCGGCACCGGACCTCGGTGCCGCCCCCGCGGCATACCGACGCCTCAACGACAACTTCTGCGTGACGCGGAAATCGTCTGGTCGACCGGAAATCGCCGCACGCAAACCAACCGTCCGCGTCACGCAGAAGTTGTCGGGGGCGGATGAGAGGCTGTGCCGCATGGCCGCTGCCCCCACGAAGACCCCCCCTGCCGACCTGCACGACACGATTCGCGTGCAGGGATCGCGCGTCAACAACCTCAAGGACGTCAGCGTCGAGATCCCCAAGCGGCGGCTGACCGTCTTCACGGGTGTCTCCGGCTCCGGCAAGTCCAGCCTCGTCTTCGGCACGATCGCCGCCGAGAGCCAGCGAATGATCAATGAGACCTACTCGACCTTCGTCCAGGGCTTCATGCCGAGCCTGGCCCGGCCCGACGTCGACCTCCTCGAGGGCCTGACGACGGCGATCATCGTCGACCAGGAGCGGATGGGCGCCAACATCCGCAGCACGGTCGGCACCGTCACCGATGTCAACGCCATGCTGCGCATCCTCTTCAGCCGGCTCGGCGAGCCGCACATCGGCACCTCGAAGGCGTTCTCCTTCAACGTCGCCTCGATCTCCGGCGCCGGCGCGGTGACAGTCACCAAGGGCGGCATGGAGGTCAAGGAGCGGCGCGAGTTCGCCGTCCAGGGCGGCATGTGTGCGCGGTGCGAGGGCGTCGGCAAGGTCTCCGACTTCGACCTGGGCGCTCTCTACGACGACACCTTGTCCCTGCGCGAGGGTGCCCTCACGATCCCGGGCTATTCGATGGACGGGTGGTATGGCCGGATCTACATGGGCAGCGGCTTCGTCGACCCCGACAAGGCGATCAAGGACTACACCAAGCGCGAGTTGGCTGCGCTCCTCTACAAGGAGCCGACCAAGATCAAGGTCGACAACATCAATGTCACCTACGAGGGCCTCATCCCCCGCATCCAGAAGTCGATGCTGTCCAAGGACCGCGAAGCCATGCAGCCCCACATCCGGGCCTTCGTCGACCGCGCCGTCGTCTTCCAGACCTGCCCCGAGTGCGAGGGCACCCGCCTCAACGACGCCGCGCGCTCCAGCAAGATCAAGGGCATCAACATCGCTCAGGCCTGCCAGATGCAGATCAGCGACCTGGCGCAATGGGTCCGCGACCTCGACGACCCGAGCGTCGCACCGCTGCTCAAGGGCCTGCAGGAGACACTCGACTCCTTCGTCGAGATCGGCCTGGGTTACCTCTCCCTCGACCGCTCGTCCGGCACCCTCTCCGGGGGTGAGGCCCAACGCACCAAGATGATCCGCCACCTCGGCTCGGCCCTGACCGATGTCACCTATGTCTTCGACGAGCCGACGATCGGGCTGCACCCACACGACATCGACCGGATGAACACCCTGCTGGTCCAGCTGCGCGACAAGGGCAACACGGTGCTCGTCGTCGAGCACAAGCCCGAGGCGATCGCCATCGCCGATCACATCGTCGACCTCGGCCCCCTCGCCGGGACCGGCGGCGGCGAGATCGTCTTCGAGGGTGACATCGCCGGCCTGCGCGCCTCCGGCACGCTCACGGGTCGCCACCTCGACGACCGCGCCAGTCTCAAACCCTCCGTCCGCATGCCGCGGGGTCACCTCGACGTGCGCGGCGCCACCGAGAACAACCTCAAGGACGTCGACGTCGACATCCCGCTCGGCGTCCTCACCGTGCTGACCGGGGTCGCCGGATCCGGCAAGTCCTCCCTCATCAATGGTTCGGTCGCCCCGCGCGACGAGGTCGTCGTCATCGACCAGGGCGCGATCAAAGGGTCCCGAAGATCCAACCCGGCGACCTACACCGGGCTCCTCGAGCCGATCCGCAAGGCCTTCGCCAAAGAGAACTCGGTCAAGCCCGCGCTCTTCAGCGCCAACTCCGAGGGCGCCTGCCCGGTCTGCAATGGCGCCGGCGTCATCTACACCGACCTGGCGATGATGGCCGGCGTGGCCACGACCTGCGACGAGTGCGAGGGCAAACGGTTCGCGGCCTCCGTGCTCACCTACACCTTCGGCGGCAAGAACATTGCCGAGGTCCTCGACCTCCCGGTCGCCGAGGCGCTGGCCTTCTTCGCCGACGGCCCGGCCAGGACTCCCGCTGCGGCCAAGATCCTCGAACGCATGCAGGACGTGGGCCTGGGCTACCTGCGGCTGGGCCAACCCCTCACCACGCTCTCCGGCGGCGAGCGCCAACGCCTCAAGCTGGCCGCCCAGATGGGTGACAAGGGAGATGTCTACGTCCTCGACGAGCCCACGACCGGCCTGCACCTGGCAGATGTGGAGAACCTTCTGGCCATGCTCGATCGGCTCGTGGACAGCGGCAGGTCGGTCATCGTCATCGAGCACCACCAGGCCGTCATGGCGCACGCCGACTGGATCATCGACATGGGTCCCGGCGCCGGTCACGACGGCGGCACGGTCGTCTTCGAGGGCACCCCCGCGGACCTGGTGGCCGCCGCGACCAAGACCCTCACCGGCACGCACCTGGCGGCCTACGTCGGTGCCGATTCGTAGCATGAGCGCGTGACCCCGCTGCCCGAGCGCGCTGCCGACACCTCGGCCGAGCAGCCGTGGCCGGTGCGGCTGTTGTCGGCCAAGATCGGCGAGTATGTCGACAAGATGTCGACCTGTTGGATCGAGGGGCAGGTCGTCCAGCTCAACCGCCGACCGGGCGCGGGCACGGCATACCTCACCCTGCGGGACACCGACGTCGACATGTCCTTCTCGGTGTCGGTGCGCACGACCACCCTCGACGCGATGCCGCCGCTCTCCCCCGGCGCCCGGGTCGTCACCCAGGTCAAACCGGTGTTCTGGGAGCGCAGCGGCAGCCTGCAGCTCGATGCCCGGCAGATCCGCCCGGTCGGTGTCGGTGACCTCCTCGCCCGCCTCGACCAACTGGGTCGGACTCTCGCCGCCGAGGGCCTCTTCGATCGCGATCGCAAACGGGCGCTGCCCTTCCTTCCGCGACGGATCGGCGTGGTCACCGGGAGAGCGGGCGCCGCCGAGAATGACGTCGTCGAGAACGCCCGCCGACGGTGGCCCGCTGTTGTCTTCGAGATTCGCCAGGTCGCCGTCCAGGGACCGACCGCGGTCACCGAGGTGATGGCGGCGCTCGCCGAGCTCGATCGCCTCGCCGAGGTCGACGTCATCGTCATCGCGCGCGGTGGCGGGAGCCTCGAGGACCTCCTGCCCTTCAGCAACGAGGCCCTCCTGCGCGCCGTCGCCGCCGCCACCACCCCGGTGGTGTCCGCGATCGGCCACGACATCGACCGTCCCCTGCTCGACCTGGTCGCCGACCGCCGCGCGTCCACCCCGACCGACGCCGCGGCTCTCGTCGTCCCCGACGCGCAGGCCGAGTATGCCGCGGTGCTGGCCGCCAAGGACCGACTGCGTCGCACGCTGGGGGCACGGCTGCAACGCGAGCGCGAGCGCCTCGTCCAACTCAGGACGCGGCCGGTGCTCGCCGACCCTGCGGCCTACGTGCGCGGGCAACGAGAGGTCGTGGGCGCCCTGCGGCAGCGGGCCCACCGGCGCCTCGAGGCCCGCGTGCACCGCGAACACGACGCGATCGCCGGGCTCTGTCGCCATGGCCGGGCCCTGTCCCCCCTCGCCACACTCGATCGGGGCTATGCGCTCGTCCAGCAGGTCGACGGCACGATCGTGCGTGACCCCGAGCAACTCGACGGCGGTGAACTCCTGCGCGTGAGCGTGGCCCACGGCGACTTCGGGGTTCGCACCGTCGGGGGTGCGTCATAGGGTGGTCGACGTGGCCAAGGACAAGAGCGCACCCCCGGCGGAGGTCGAGGACCCCAATGCCGATGTCGCCGACCTCTCCTATGAAGCGGCGCGTGACGAGTTGACCTCGATCGTCGCCACCCTGGAGTCCGGCCAGGTCGGTCTGGAGGAGTCGATGACCCTCTGGGCACGTGGCGAGGTGCTCGCCGCCCACTGCGAGGGCTGGCTCGACGCGGCCGAGGCCAAGCTCAAGGCGTGACGACGGTGAGGTGCTCGATGAGCACCTCCAACTCCTCGAAGGTGCCCGTGCCGGTGACCAGGGTGGTCAGTTCGCCGGTCGTCTCGGGCGTGTGCACCAGGGAGTTCTGCACCTTGGACGGTCGCTCGTACTTCGCCCACGTGCGGCCCGCCACGTCGACGGTGCCCTTGGCGACGGCCCGGTTGATCTCGGTCTCGATCCACAGCGAGGTCGCGTCCTTGGTCTGCTCGACCGACACGTAGTTGCCCGACGGCGCCTGGTAGCCCGCGAGCCAGGTCATCGCCCCGTCCCCCGTGCGCACGTAGCGCGCGCTCGTGGGCTGCCAGCCGGTGGGGAGCCCGGCAGCGATCGAGATGGGCCAGCCGCTCTGGGTGGCCACCTCGGCCGCTCGCGCGGGGATGTCGACCGGCGGGCCCGACAGCGAGTTGACCCGGGGCACCATGAAGATGAGCACGGCCATGAAGCCTAGGATCACGATCAGCGAGCGCACCAGGTTGGAGGCCGATCCCATCGAGTATCGGCTGCGCGGCGCCGTCGGTGGCGTCGACTCAGTGGTCTGCGGGGTGCTCACTCCCCCATCGTCGCCGACAATGGCGCTGGTCACCCAATCGGCCCCCGACCACCCACCACTAGAGTCGGGAGTGCCAGCGGTGCAACCTCGGAGGCGAAACAGATGGACACGCGTGTGCTCGTGGTCGGTGAGGTGCTCATCGACGTGGTCCGGACCCCGGACGGATCGGTGACCGAGCACGTGGGTGGTTCCCCCGCCAATGTGGCGACCGGGCTTGCGCGCCTGGGGCATCCCACCGACTTCGCGACGACCGTCGGCACGGACGACCACGGCAACGCCTGCCTGGATCACATGCAGACCCGCGGCGTGGTCACCCTCCCGTCGAGCCGAACGGCCGAGCCGACGTCGGTCGCCGACGCCACCATCGACGACAGCGGCGCCGCGACCTACCGCTTCGACCTCCACTGGAACCTGGCGCCCGTGCCGATCCGCAGCGACGTCGGCCACGTGCACACCGGCTCGATCGCAGCGACCCAGGCACCCGGAGCCGCGCGGGTCCTCACCACGCTGCGGGAGGCGCACGATCGCGCCACCATCTCCTACGACCCCAACGCCCGTCCCTCGATCATGGGCGAGCCGGAGTCGGTCAAACCCGTCATGGAGGGGATCATCGCGCTCTCCGATGTCGTCAAGGCGAGCGAGGACGACATCGCGTGGCTCTACCCCGGCCGCCGGCTCGACGACGTGCTCGACGACTGGCACGCACTCGGCGCCGCCTTGGTGCTCGTGACCCTGGGACCCGAGGGCGTGGCCTTCCGCGTGCCCGCCACCGGCGAGGTGATCAGGTATGCCGCGCAGGTCACCGACAACGCCGCCGTTGTCGACACGGTCGGTGCCGGGGACTCGTTCATGGCCGGCCTGGTCTCGGGACTGCTCGACGCCGGCCTGCTCGGTTCACCCGCCACGCGCGAGGCACTGGCTGCCGCCGGCGTGGAGCAGGTCACTGACGCCGTGGACCGCGCGCTGGCCACCAGCGGCGTCACGGTCACCAGGGCCGGGGCCTACTCCCCGACCCGCGAGGAACTGCACACCGAAAGAGGTTGAACTCGATGCCAGACTTCGCCTACGAGGATCTTCTCCCCGGTGCCGGCAGCAATGGGGCCGACGAGACGCCGTGGCGGCTGCTCACCACGGAGGGGGTCGCGACCGTCGAGGGACCGGACGGGCGGACCTTCCTGTCCGTTGCGCCCGAGGCACTGCGGCTGCTCGCGGAGACCGCCATGCACGACATCGCCCACTACCTGCGTCCGGGTCACCTCGCGCAGTTGCGCACGATCCTTGAGGACCCCGAGGCCAGCAACAACGACAAGTTCGTCGCCCTGGACCTGCTCAAGAACGTCAACATCTCCGCTGGTGGCATCCTGCCGATGTGTCAGGACACCGGCACGGCCATCGTCATGGGCAAACGCGGTCAGTACGTGCTGACCGAGGGCGACGACGAGGCCGCCCTGTCCCGGGGTGTCCACGACGCCTACACCAGGCTCAACCTGCGCTACAGCCAGATGGCGCCGGTGACCATGTGGGAGGAGAAGAACACCGGCAACAACCTCCCCGCCCAGGTCGAGCTCTACGCCGACACCGCGCCAGGCCATGAGACCGCCTACAAGTTCCTCTTCATGGCCAAGGGTGGCGGGAGCGCCAACAAGAGTTACCTCTACCAGGAGACCAAGGCGATCCTGAACCCCGATGCCATGATCCGCTTCCTCGACGAGAAGTTGCGCAGCCTCGGCACGGCGGCCTGCCCGCCCTATCACCTGGCCATCGTGATCGGTGGAACGAGTGCCGAATTCGCGCTCAAGACAGCCAAATACGCGAGCACGAAGTATCTCGATGCCCTCCCCGACCACGGTGACCCGGCCACCGGGCACGGCTTCCGCGACCGTGAGATGGAGGAGAAGGTCCTGGAGTTGACGCGCCAGTTCGGCATCGGCGCACAGTTCGGCGGCAAGTACTTCTGCCACGACGTGCGCGTCATCCGGCTCCCCCGGCACGGCGCATCCCTGCCGGTCGCCATCGCCGTCTCGTGCAGCGCCGACCGCCAGTGCCTGGCCAAGATCACCCCCGAGGGCGTCTTCATCGAGCAGCTAGAGTTCGAGCCCGGTCACTTCCTGCCCGAGCAGACCGACGCCACTCTCGTGGAGGGCCACGAGGAGGCGGTCGGGGCCTCGTCGACCGGACAGGGGGCCGTCGTGCCGATCGACCTCAACCGACCGATGGCCGAGATCCTCGCCGAGCTCAGCAAGCACCCGGTCAAGACCCGCCTGTCGCTGACCGGTCCGCTCGTCGTGGCCCGCGACATCGCCCACGCCAAGATCAAGGAGCGCCTCGACGCGGGTGAGGAGATGCCGGCATACCTCAAGGACCATCCGGTCTACTACGCCGGGCCGGCCAAGACCCCTGAGGGGATGCCGTCCGGCTCGTTCGGGCCGACGACGGCCGGTCGGATGGACTCCTATGTCGACCAGTTCCAGGCCGCCGGTGGCTCGATGGTCATGCTGGCCAAGGGCAATCGAAGCAAGGCGGTGACGGACGCGTGCAAGGCGCACGGAGGGTTCTACCTCGGCTCGATCGGCGGGCCGGCCGCACGCCTGGCGCAGGACTGCATCAAGGCAGTCGACGTCCTGGAGTACCCCGAGCTCGGCATGGAGGCGATCTGGCGGATCGAGGTCGAGGACTTCCCCGCCTTCATCGTCGTCGACGACAAGGGCGAGGATTTCTTTGCCTCCGTGACCAAACCGATGGCAATGACCATCTCGACCAGACCAGGACTGAAATCATGACGACGATGACCCCCTTTGACGACCTGCTCGCGGCCAACCGCGAGTACGCAGCGACCAACGACATCCTCGGGTTCGACGGCATTGCCCACGCCGGCGTCGCGGTCGTGACCTGCATGGACAGCCGGATCGACCCCTTGGGGATGCTCGGCCTCAAGCCGGGCGACGCCAAGATCTTCCGCAACCCCGGGGGGCGCGTCACCGGCAATGCGCTCGAGGCGCTCGTCCTGGCCGTGCACCTGCTCAACGTCGACCGGATCCTCATCGTCCCGCACACCCGGTGTGCCATGGCGTCGAGCACTGAGCAGGAGCTCCGCGACCGGATCTCGGCCTCGGCCGGCACCAGCGCGGCGTGGCAGGGCTTCCACGTCGTGCGGGACCAGCACCAAGCCCTGCGTCAGGACGTCGCCGCGGTCCGGTCACACCCCCTCATCAGCGGTCGCGCCGACGTCGGGGGCTTCGTCTACGACGTCGACACCGGCCTGCTCGCCACGATCGACTGACGCCGCACGTGGGGGTGGACCGCCAACGGCCGCAGCCCGGCACGCGACCGACGACACCGGGGCAGGCCTGGGCCGTCCTGCGCGCAGGCAACGCTCGCTTCATGGCCGATGCGCGGGACCGTCCCCACCGGGACACCACGATCCGTCAGCGGCTGGCGCACAAGCAGAGCCCCTTCGCGGTGCTCTTCGGATGCGCGGACAGTCGTGTCGGCGCCGAGATCATCTTCGACCAGGGTCTGGGTGATCTCTTCGTCGCGCGGACAGCCGGGCACGTCGTCGATGTCAGCGTCCTCGGGTCGATCGAGTTCGGGATCGCCGAGCTGGGCATCCCGCTCGTCGTCGTCCTCGGTCACGACTCCTGCGGGGCGGTCGGGGCGACCATGGCAGCCGCCCGCTCGGGGGTGATGCCGCCGGGCTTCCTGCGCGACATCGTCGAACGCGTCACGCCCTCCCTCGTCGCCGCCCGGCGCCGCCACCCCGATCCCACGGTCGACGAGGTGGAACACGAGCACATCGGGCAGACCGTCGGCCTGCTCGCCGAACGCTCGGTGCTCATCAGTCGCCGTATCGCGCAGGGCCGGCTCGCGATCGTGGGCGTGCAGTATGCGCTCACCGAGGGCGAAGCCCGCCTCACCCATGTCGTCGGCGACGTGGGCCAGAGACCACTCGACGACCGATGACGGGCCTGCGATGATGGGCATGCACGTCGACTCGCTGCGCATCCATCCACTCAAGAGCGGAGCCATCAGGCATCTGACCGCCTCGGGGGTCAGACGCTCCGGCCTCGTCGGCGACCGCGCCTGGATGGTCGTGGACGGTGACGGCGAGTGCGTCACGGCCAGGACCGATCGAGCCCTCTTCACGCTGACGGCAGAACCGTTGCCGGACAGCGGCCTTCGGCTCACCTCGCGCGTTGGCGACGTCGTGGAGGTATGCCGTCCCGCGGCCGACGCGGCAACCGTCGCCGTCACTGTGCACCGCAGACCAGCGGCACCCGGCCTCATCGCAGCCGACGCTGCACAGGCCCTGGTCCGGTCGACCCTGGGTCGGGACGACGTCACCCTCGTGGCGTGCAGCGACCCCACCCAACGCCGTCTCCACCCGGAGTTCTCCCACGAAGGGGACACCACGGCATACGCCGACGGCTATCCGGTGACCCTCGCGAGTCTGGCCTCGCTGCGGGAACTGCAGCGGCTGGGAGCCGGCGACCTGCCGATCGACAGGTTCCGGCCGAATGTCGTCATCGACGGCGACCTCGATCCCTTCGCGGAGGAGCAGTGGACGCGGGTGACGCTCGGGGAGACCAGCTTTCGCGTCGCCACGGGCGTCGACCGGTGCTCGATGACCCTGCTCGATCCGCAGACCCTGAGGACCGGTCCCGAGCCGATTCGCACGCTGTCACGACACCGCAAGTGGAAGGGGAAGACGTGGTTCTGCATCCACCTCATTCCCGAGTTGGCCGATGACCAGACCACAACGCTCGCGGTGGGTGACCTCGTCTCGATAGCGTGAGGCATGGCCTTCGACACCACCTTCCCCGACGGATTCCTCTGGGGCGCGGCGACCGCGTCCTTCCAGATCGAGGGTGCGACGACGGAGGGGGGTCGATCGGCCTCCATCTGGGACACCTTCGCCGCGATCGAGGGCAATGTCGCGAACAAGGACACCGGGGACCCGGCGTGCGAGCACTACCACCGGATGCCACAGGACGTCGTGATGATGAAGGCGCTCGGGCTCGACGCCTATCGCTTCTCGGTGGCGTGGCCACGGGTCATCCCCGACGGCGTCGGGGCCGTGAACGCGGAAGGCATCGACTTCTACGATCGCCTCGTCGATCAGTTGCTGGACAACGGGATTCGCCCCTTCGTCACGCTTTACCACTGGGACCTGCCGCAAGTGCTCGACGACCGCGGAGGCTGGTTGAGCCGTGACTCGGCACCGTGGTTCGGGGAGTATGCCGCGGCCGTGGTCGGTCGACTCGGTGACCGCGTCCGCAACTGGACCACGCTCAACGAACCCTGGTGCTCGTCCTTCCTGTCCTACTCGCTGGCGCACCACGCGCCCGGCCACGCGGACGAACTGGAGGGACTCCTCGCGGCGCACCACCTGATGCTCGCCCATGGCACGGCCGTGCCCATCATCCGCGACCTCTGCCCGGGCGCCGAGGTCTCGATCACCCTCAACCCCACACAGGTCCTCGGACCGCAGGACCCGACAGCGGCCGACCTCGATGCCGTGCGTCGCGCCGACAACAACTACAACGGCGTCTTCTATTCGCCGCTCTTCCACGGCGAATACCCGAACTCGATGCTCGAGGACGTCGCCCACCTGACCGACGGCTCGTTCATCCACGACGGTGACCTGGCCACCATCAGCGCCCCCTTGGACAACCTCGGCGTCAACAACTACTTCCCGACCCGGGTGCGGGCCGGCGACCCGGGGGCGAACCCGACGCGGCTCGCCGGCTGCGAAGGCGTCGAGGCCGTGGCTCCGCAGGGCGCGCTCACCGACATGGGCTGGGAGCAGAACCCGGACGCCCACCGCCAGATCCTGCTGCGGTCGGCACAGGAGAGCGGCCTGCCGGTCTACATCACCGAGAACGGCTCGGCCTGGGCCGACACCGTGAGCGCGGACGGCGCGGTCCACGACCCGGAGCGCACGGCATACCTCCACTCCCATCTCCAGGCGGTCCGGGAGGCGATCGACGAGGGTGCCGACATCCGGGGCTACTTCGCCTGGTCGCTGATGGACAACTTCGAGTGGGCCTTCGGCTACGACAAGCGCTTCGGGATCGTCCACGTCGACTACGACAGCCAGGTGCGGACGATCAAGGACTCAGGGCACGAGTACGCCCGGATCATCGCCGCCCACCACGGGCGGTCCTGACCGGCCCGACATCCCGGTCCTGTCACCGGTTGGTCACGATTTGGGACTTCGAAGGGCTTCGTGACGCAGATGTGATTGCCTACGGCTCGGTGCGGTGCGACCGTTGCCCCACCATCACTGAAAAGGAGTTACCCGGTGTCCTTCACCTCTCGCCGGCGCGTCGCCATGACGGCTGCTGCCGCCCTTTCCGCTCTCGCGCTTGCCGCGTGCGGTTCCTCCGACAGCGGCTCGAGCTCGAGCTCGGGCTCGGGCTCCAGCGCCGCTGCTGACGGCGCCCCCACCCTGCTCAAGTCGGGCGTGCTCCAGGTCTGCACCCACCTGTCCTACAAGCCGTTCCAGTTCAAGGACGACAGCGGCAAGGTCGTCGGCTTCGACGTCGACGTGATGGACCTGGTGGCCAAGAAGCTCGGCGCGACGCAGGAGATCGTCGACATCGACTTCGCGCAGATCACCTCGGGCGCCGTCTTCGCCGCCAAGAAGTGCGACGCCGGCGCTGCGGCGACCACGATCAACGACAAGCGCAAGCAGGCCATTCTCTTCTCCGACCCGTACTTCGACGCCACGCAGGCGCTGCTGGTCAAGAAGGACTCGGGCATCACCGACCTCTCCGGCCTCAAGGGCAAGAAGATCGGCGTCCAGACCGACACCACCGGGGCCGACTACACTGAGAAGAACAAGGACGCCAACGGCTACGAGGTCGTCGTCTTCGACGACCTGCCCACGCAGCTCGCCGGCGTACTCTCCGGCCGGGTCGACGCCGCAATCAACGACAACGGTGTCGTCTTCGACTACGCCAAGGACAACCCCACCACCGAGGTGACCAAGGAATTCAACACCGGTGAGCAGTACGGCTTCATGTTCAAGAAGGACGACGCCAATGGCACCGCCCTCGCGAAGGTGACCAACGAGGTGCTCACGGCGTCGAAGGCCGACGGCAGCTACAACGACATCTACAAGAAGTGGTTCGGCGTCGACGCTCCCAAGTGACGCGAAAGCCTTTTCACTCGCCGAGGGCGGCGGTACGGTTCAGTCCGTGCCGCCGCCCCGGCGCATTTCGCACGACCCGAATGATCCGGCGTTGACCGGCGACGAGCAGGAGTCCTCATGAGCACCGTGACGGCCGATCCGAGCAGCAAGCCCCGACTGTCACCGCGCAAACGAGCCCAGCGGATGCGATGGGCGCAGTATGCCGTGCTGGGAATCGTCACGATCCTCGCGATCTCGATGGCCAACTGGTCCCAGATCCAGTCGGTCTTCTTCCGCGGGGACATGATCCACGAGACCCTCACCCAGGGCCTGCCCAATGCCTTCAAGAACACCATAGTCTACACCCTGGGCGCCTTCGTCTTCGGCTTGGTGCTGGGCACGATGCTGGCGCTGATGCGCCTGTCGTCGGTCGGTCCCTACCGCTGGATCGCCACGACCTACATCGAGTTCTTCCGTGGCCTGCCCGCCATCGTCGTCTTCATCGCCTTCGGTCTGCTGCCGCTGGCCTTCAACGGCCTGGTCATCCCGTTCGACCCGTACGGCACCGTCTGGATCGCGCTGGGACTGGTGGGTGCGGCATACATGGCCGAGACGATTCGCGCCGGCATCCAGGCCGTGCCCAAGGGCCAGGTCGAGGCGGCGCGTTCGCTCGGGATGCCGACCGGCACCGCGACGCGCAAGATCGTGCTCCCGCAGGCCTTCCGGATCATCACCCCACCGCTGACCAACGAACTGATCCTGCTCGTCAAGGACTCCTCCCTGGTCTACATCCTGGGCCTGTCCGCGCAAGGCTTCGAACTCACCAAGTACGGTCGCGCGATCGCCAACACGAATGCCAACCTGACCCCGCTGGTGATCGCCGGCTTCTGCTACCTGCTCATCACCCTGCCCCTGTCCATGGTCGTGCGGCGCATGGAAGCCCGCCAGAAGAAGGAGCGCTGACATGGCCACCCACCAGGTCTCCCGCGAGGTCGTCATCACGGTCGATGACCTGAAGAAGGCCTTCGGCCAGAACGAAGTGCTCAAGGGCATCACGACGTCGATCCACCGCGGCGAGGTCGTCTGTGTGATCGGGCCGTCCGGATCGGGAAAGTCGACCTTCCTGCGCTGCCTCAACCTGCTCGAGGCACCGACCTCGGGCAAGGTCGTCGTCGACGGCGTCGAGGTCACCGACCCTGACTGCGACATCGACAAGGTGCGCGCCGACATGGGCATGGTGTTCCAGCAGTTCAACCTCTTCCCTCACCTGTCGGTGCTCGACAACTGCACCATCGCGCAGGTGACGGTGCGCAAGAGCAACAAGGCCGAGGCCGAGAAGCGCGCTCGCAGCAACCTCGAGCGGGTCGGGCTCCTCGACAAGGAGTCGGCCTTCCCCGGTCAGCTCTCCGGCGGCCAGCAGCAGCGCGTGGCGATTGCGCGGGCGCTGTCGATGGAGCCCAAACTGATGCTCTTCGACGAGCCGACGTCGGCCCTGGATCCCGAGCTCGTCGGTGATGTGCTGTCGGTCATGCGCAAGCTCGCCTCGGAGGGCATGACGATGTTCGTCGTCACCCACGAGATGGCCTTCGCGCGCGATGTCGCGGACCGGGTGATCTTCATGGACGGTGGCTACATCGTCGAGGAGGGGCACCCGGACGAGGTCATCGGCAACCCGCAGCACCAGCGGACCCGCGCCTTCCTCGACCGCGTGCTCAATCCCACGAGCGTCGGCCAGATCGGTGGCGAGGACGAGGCGTATGCCGAGCGGCACCAGAGCGAGCCCGAGGCCGACGGCGAAGGGGACATCTCCACGCTCTCGCCGGGTCAGCCGGGCCAGATCGGCCGCAGCACCTGAGCACCCCTGACACCCCTGACACCCCTGGCACGCCTGGCACGCCTGGCACGCCTGGCACCCAGCGCTGACCCCAACCCAGCTTCTGCGTCACGCAGAAGTTGGGTTGGCGACCGGTAATTACCGTGCGAGAAGTCAATTTCTGCGTCACGCAGAAGTTGGGTTGGCGACCGGTAATTACCGTGCGAGAAGACAATTTCTGCGTCACGCAGAAGCTGGGTTTTCAGAGGGTCAGGCGGTCCTTGACGACGGCCACGAGGCGCTGGGCGACATCCTGCGCCTGCTCAGCGGTGGCCGCCTCGACCATGACGCGCACGAGCGGCTCGGTGCCGGACTTGCGGAGCAGCACGCGACCGGAGCCGGCGAGCGCGGACTCCTCGGCGGCGATCGCCTCCTGAAGTGCAGGGTCGGTCTCCACGCGGGCCTTGTCGACGCCCTTGACGTTGACGAGCACCTGCGGGAGGCGGGTCATGACGGTGCCGAGGTCGGCGATCGACCGGCGGGTCTGGGCCATCCGGGCGGCGAGCATGAGGCCGGTGAGGACCCCATCACCGGTCGTGCCGTGGTCGAGCATGATGACGTGCCCCGACTGCTCACCGCCGAGCGAGAACTTGCCCGCGCGCATTGCCTCGAGCACGTATCGGTCGCCGACCGCTGTCTGCCGGACCTCGATGCCCTCTCGCTGCATGGCTTGGAGGAGACCGAGATTGCTCATGACCGTCGCCACAAGGGTGTCCTGGGCAAGCGCCCCTCGCTCCTTGAGGGCCAGGGCAAGGATCCCCATGATCTGGTCGCCGTCGATCTCCTCACCGTCGGCGTCGACGGCCAGGCACCGGTCGGCGTCCCCGTCATGGGCGATTCCCAGATCGGCACCGCGGTCGCGGACGGTGGCCTTGAGTCGGTCCAGGTGTGTCGAGCCGTAGCCGTCGTTGATGTTGAGTCCGTCCGGCGAGGCGCCGATCTCGAAGACGTCGGCCCCGGCCAGGCGGAAGACCTCGGGCGACACCTCGCTCGCTGCTCCGTGGGCGCAGTCCAGCACGACGGTGAGGTTGTCCAGCCGGTTGGGCAGGGAGGCCAGCAGGTGGGCGACGTAGCGGGCCTGACCGGCTCGGTTCTCGTGCACGCGGCCGACCTCGGCACCGATCGGCCGCTCCCAGGTGGCGTGCATCTGTGCGGCGATCTCGTCCTCGACGGCATCCGGGAGTTTGTGTCCGCCCGCCGCGAAGAACTTGATGCCGTTGTCGGGCATCGCATTGTGCGAGGCCGACAGCATGACCCCGAAGTGAGCATCCATGTCCGCGGTCAGGAAGGCCACTGCTGGGGTGGGCAGAACGCCGACGTTGTGCACGTCCACGCCAGCGGACGCCAGACCCGCCACGACCGCTGCCGACAGGAACTCTCCGGAGGCACGAGGATCGCGCCCGACCACGGCCTTGGGCTTGCGCCCCGCCGCCCGCGCATCACGCCCCAGGACGTGCGCGGCCGCCGTCGCCAAGTTGAGGGCCAGCTCTGCCGTGATGTCGACATTGGCCAGGCCGCGCACACCATCGGTGCCGAAGAGTCGTGACATGAAGGGACCTTTCTGGGGGACCGCCGACGAACCTACCGTGAACGCGCGAAGGCGGCACCCACGAGGTGGGTGCCGCCTTCGGCATTCCCTTGCGTGCGCGTGATCCGTCGCCATGGGCACGAATCGCGCGGACGCACAGGGTGGGATCAGCGCTTGCTGTACTGGGGAGCCTTACGGGCCTTCTTGAGACCGGCCTTCTTGCGCTCGGGCACGCGGGCGTCACGGGTCAGGAAGCCGGCCTTCTTCAGCGCCGGACGGTTCAGCTCCTCGTCGACCCCGTTGAGCGAGCGGGCGACGCCGAGACGGACGGCACCGGCCTGGCCGGAAGGGCCACCACCGTGGACGCGCACGAGGACGTCGTAGGCGCCGTCGAGCTCGAGCACCTTGAGCGGCTCGCCGACGATCTGCTGGTGCACCTTGTTGGGGAAGTAGTTCTCCAGGGTGCGGCCGTTGATCGTCCACTCGCCGGTGCCCGGCACGATGCGGACACGGGCCACGGCCTGCTTGCGGCGACCGGTCGCGCCACCGGGCGCGGACGCAGACGGACGGCGGACCGGCTCGGCGGCGACGCTGGCGTCGGTCTCGGTCGAGTACGAGGAGATCTCGTTGTCGTCGGCGTCGGTGCCGACCTCGAAGTCGTTGGTCACGTCGCTCATCACTGGGCCACCTGGGTGATCTCGAAGGGCTTGGGCTGCTGGGCCGCGTGGGGGTGCTCGGCGCCGCGGTAGACCTTGAGCTTGGTCATCTGCTGGCGACCGAGGGTCGTCTTGGGGATCATCCCGCGGATGGCCTTCTCGACGGCCTTCTCCGGGAACTGGTCGAGCATCTCGACGTAGGAGCGGCTCTTGAGACCGCCCGGGAAGCCGGAGTGGCGGTAGGCCTTCTTCTGCTCCGCCTTGGCGCCGGTGAGGGCGACCTTCTCGGCGTTGATGATGATGACGAAGTCGCCCATGTCGACGTGCGGGGCGAAGGTCGGCTTGTGCTTGCCGCGCAGCAGCGTGGCAGCCTGGCTGGCGAGGCGACCGAGCACGACATCGGTGGCGTCGATGACATGCCACTGACGCGTGGCGTCACTCGCCTTCGGGGTGAAGGTACGCACGACAGTTTCCTTGCGTTGATCGGATGAGACGTATGCCGTGTGCTCCCGCGAGGGGTTCGCTCACCCTCGCCAGTGCGCACGACACAACCTCTCAAGTCTAGGGAGCCGCAGACCAGCCCCCAAATCGCCGACAGCTCCCCCCGAAACCCATCCTGACCTGCGCAGATGCCAGACTCCACGGCATACGCACAACTATTTTGCAAACAGACTGTGCAAAGGTATTGTGCAATCCATGACCGAACAGCCCTCCCACGTGCGCCTGGACTCGGCGTCCGTGAAGATCCTCGCCCACCCCCTGCGATCGCGTCTGGTCGGGGCCCTGCGCAATGGTGGGCCCGCCACGGCCACCGCCCTGGCGGGCGTCCTGGGGACCAACTCGGGGGCCACGAGTTACCACCTGCGCAAGCTGGAGGAGGTCGGACTGGTCGTCGACACCGGTGAGGGCGATGGCAAGCGCCGGGTCTGGGCGGCCTCAGCCGACTTCACCGTCTTCGACCCCAGCGACTTCGAGGGCGACGACGACGCAGAGGCCGCGTTCGGCTGGCTGGAGCGCGACTGGCTGCAGCACTTCACCGACAAGTTCGCGCGATGGCTCGACCTGCGCCCGGCCTGGCCGCGCGCCTGGGGAGACGCGGCCGGCATGGGCGACACCATGGTCGTCGTCACCCCCGAGCAGCTCAGCGCCATGACGGCCGAGATCGACGAGGTGATCGGTCGCTACCGCAGGGTCGGCCAGGGCAACCCCGAGGCCAAGCGCGTCGCGACCTATCTGTGCCACTACCCCGTCGACATGGAGCAGGTGCCGCGCCGGTGACCACGGCCCTCACCCGCGAGCGGGCCTACCGGGTCTTCCTGCTGCTCAACTTCACCCGCTGGTTCCCGGTCGGCTTCGTCGTCGGCATCTTCATCCTCCTGCAGACCAACCGCGGGCTCTCGATCGCGCAGGCCATGACGGCCGCTGCCGTGTCCGGATTCGTGTGTTTCGCCCTCGAGCTGCCCACCAGTGGCTTCGCCGATGCCTTCGGGCGACGAGCCGTCTATGTCGCGGCGGCAGGCATCAACGTCGTCACCGGCCTCGCCTACCTCTTCGCCCAGAGCGTCTGGCAGTTCGTCGGTGCCGCCGCCCTGATGGGGGCCTTCCGTGCCCTGGACTCCGGTCCGCTCGAGGCGTGGTTCGTCGACACCGTGCACGAGAGCGCGCCGGGCGCCGATGTCGACCAGGAACTGTCCCGGCAGGGCACCGTGCTGGGCGTCGGGATGGCCGTCGGCGCGCTGCTCAGCGGAGCCCTCATCTGGTGGCACCCGATCAAGGCCTTCCCGGCGATCGACCTCGCGGTCGCCGTCTTCGCGGCGCTCAACGTCATCCACCTGATCGCCACCCTCACCCTGCTCAAGGAGGCACCGCGCCCTGTCTCGTCCGGCGACCGGGAACGACGAGCCCTGGCCTCGGTCATGGAGGCGCCGGCGGTCATCAGGGGCGGGCTGCTGCTGCTGGCCCGCCATCGCGTGCTCCTGGGCCTGATCGGCGCCGAAATCTGCTGGTCGGTCGGGATGGTGGCCTTCGAGTCCCTGCTTCCGCTGCGTCTGGAGGAGATGCTCGGCTCGGCCCAGGCCGCCGGCGCCCTGATGGGGCCGGTCGCGGCCGTCGGCTGGGGCATCTTCGCCCTCGGGACCTGGCTGGCCGGGCGGCTGTCGAAGCGGTGGGGCGTCGCGCGCGCCGCGATGCTGGGCCGCGGACTGAACGCGCTCGGTGTCGTCGTCATGGGTCTGACCCTCACCCCGGCCCAACTCGTCGCGGCCTATCTGTTCACCTACACCATGCACGGGCTCAACGGCCCGCCGCACTCGGCGCTGCTCCATCGCGAGGCCTCGGCCCAGAACCGCTCGACGGTGTTGTCGATCAACTCGATGTTCGCCTTCCTCGCCTTCGGCATCGCCGGCCCGCTCGCCGGCCTCCTCGCCGACCACGCGTCCATCCAATCGGCGATGCTCACGGTGGGGCTGGTCTCGGCCCTGGGCATCGCGGCATACCTCCCGGCCCGTCGGGCCGAGCGCCTGCGACCGACCCCGGACGGCGCGTAGCCTCGGCCCTGTGAAGAAGCCCCCGCCCCGCTCCCCCAAGGCCGATCCACTCGACGTCATCGACCTCGACGCCATGCTCTCCGACGAGGAGAAGGACGTGCGGGCGATGGTGCGCCGCGTGGCCACCGACCTGTGTGGCGAGCACATCGCCCAGTGGTACGAAGACGGCCAGGTGCCCGCCCGCGAGCTCGCGCGGGAGTTCGGCAAGGCCGGGCTGCTCGGCATGCACCTGGACGGCTATGGGTGCGCGGGCATGTCTGCGGTGGACTACGGACTGGCCAGTGTCGAGCTCGAGGCGGTCGACTCGGGCATCCGCTCCCTCGTCTCGGTGCAGGGGTCGCTCGCGATGGGCGCGATCCACATGTTCGGCAGCGAGGAGCACAAGCAGCAGTGGCTGCCGTCGATGGCTGCAGGCGAGACGATCGGCTGCTTCGGGCTGACCGAGCCGGACCATGGCTCCGATCCGGCATCGATGACCACGCGCGCCCGCCGTGACGGCGACGACTGGATCCTGACGGGCCGCAAACTGTGGATCACGAACGGCTCGATCGCCGACGTCGCGGTCATCTGGGCCAACACCACCGACGAGCCGGGCGGTCGCGGCATTCGGGGCTTCGTGGTCCCCACGGACACAACCGGATTCGCCGCCCACGAGATCCACCACAAGCTTTCGCTGCGCGCCTCGGTGACCGCCGAGTTGACCCTCGACGGGGTCCGGCTTCCCGGCGACGCGGTCTTCCCCGACGTGACCGGCCTCAAGGGCCCGCTCTCGTGCCTGTCCGAGGCGCGTTACGGCATCCTCTGGGGTGCGCTCGGCGCGGCCCGCACCTGCCTCGAGGCCGCCCGGCGCTACTCGATCGAGCGCACCCAGTTCGGGCGACCGCTCGCCGGCTTCCAACTCACGCAGGCCAAGCTCGCCTCGATGTCGACCGAACTGCAGCTCGGCCTGCTCCTCGCGCTCCACCTGGGCCGCCTCAAGGACTCGGTCGGGCTGCGGCCCGAGCAGGTGAGCGTCGGCAAGTTCAACAACATCGCCAAGGCGATCGAGATCTGCCGGACCTCCCGCACGATCCTGGGTGCCAACGGGATCAGCGGCGAGTTCCCGATCATGCGCCACGCGAACAACCTCGAATCGGTCCTGACCTACGAGGGCACCGTCGAGATGCACGCCCTCGTCCTCGGGCAGGCCCTCACAGGAGTGCCGGCCTTCCGCTGAGCCAGTGCAGGTGCGAGGGTTGCCGATGTGCGCAACTTCCTCCTCGGCGTCCTGAGTGGAGTGCTCGCGACCGCACTGGCCGCCACGGTTCTGGTGCTGTCGGTCCGCGGTGACGCCTCCCCCACCTCGGCACCGACCCCGACGGCCTCCCCGGTGCCCAGCGGCCGCCCCACCGACTTCGCGGCGGACGACACCTGGCTCGGCGTCGTCGACCTCAACTCCAGTGAAATCGTCACGTCCGGCGGCGGCTTCATCGACGTCTCGGCCAAGGGCCGGGGAATCCGGGTGTCCGACAGAGGAATCCACGCACAGCACCTCGACCTTGAGGCCACCCTTCCGTGGGCGGTGGCGGCCACACAAGTTGGTGAGGGCGTCGAGTTGTATGCCGCGGGGTCAGGTCGGGCGGGCATCTCCCGCACGATCGAGGTCCTTGGTCAGAGGGTGCCCGTCAAGGCCACCGGGACCGTGCGCGCCGACAATGGAGAACTCGTCATCGAACCCGAAAGCGTCGACCTCGACGGGCCGGACTGGCTCGACACGGTGGCCAGCGCAGCCGCCCGGGCGCTCGTGACCATCCGGCAACCCGTCCAGGGGGTGCCCGACGGCCTGCGACTGACCGGTGTCAGCGTCATCGACACCGGCTTCCGGGCCACGTTGTCCGGCGACGGCGTGACGATCACGAACTGACCCGCGGCCGGCTGCAACGATGGAGCCATGACCAGCCCGATCGACTCGGCCCGCCGGCTCTTCGACGACCGCTTCGGCGGCGATCCGACGGGCGTGTGGGCCGCCCCGGGTCGGGTCAACCTGATCGGGGAGCACACGGACTACAACAACGGCCTCGTCCTGCCCATCGCCCTCCCCCAGGCCACCTACGCCGCCGTCCGGCTGCGCGAGGACGGACTGCTGCGCTTGGCCTCGGCCGGGATCGAGGGCACCGCCGAGATCCGCGTCGACGAGATCGCGCCCGGGACTCCGGGCACCTGGGCCCGCTATCCCGCCGGCGTGCTGTGGGCCTTCCGGCAGGCCGGGCACCAACCGCCCGGCCTCGACATCGCTTTCGCCTCGGACGTGCCGATCGGCGCAGGACTGAGCAGTTCGGCGGCCATCGAAGCGTCGGTCGCGGCCGCCCTCAGTGACCTGCTCGGCCTGGATCTCCTCGGTGACGACGCCGGCCGTTCCACGCTCGCCGCATGGTGCCAGCGCGCCGAGAACGACATCGCCCTGGCGCCGACCGGTGGCATGGACCAGGCGGCGAGCCTGCGCAGCCGGGCCGGCCATGCTCTCGCCTTGGACTGCTCAGACGGATCGGTCGAGCACGTCCCCTTCGACCTGAAGTCATCGGGTCAGGTCCTGCTCGTCATCGACACCAAGGCCGAGCACGCCCTCTCTGATGGGCAGTACGCCGCTCGGCGGGCCGACTGCGAGCAGGCCTGTCGGGAGTTGTCGCTCCCGTCCCTGCGCGCACTTCCCATCAGTGGTCTGGGGATCGCTGAAGCCACCCTCTCCACACCGGTTCTCACCAAACGGGCGCGTCACGTCGTGACCGAGATCGATCGGGTCCGCCGCGCCAAGCGCGCCTTGGCCACCGGGGACCTGGCCACTCTCGGGTCGTTGTTCAATGCCTCGCACGACTCCCTGCGCGACGACTTCGAGGTCTCGTGCGCTGAGCTCGACCTCGCTCAGGAGACGGCGTTGCTACACGGCGCCCTCGGGGCTCGGATGACCGGCGGCGGCTTCGGTGGCTCGGCCATCGCCATCGTGGCCGAGTCCGCGCTCCCCGCGACGCGAGCGGCCATCGGTGACGCCTTTGCCGCGGCTGGCTTCCTCGCCCCCGCCTTCCTCGAAGCCATGCCGGCGGCGCCGGCCCGATCCGTCTCCATCGAAAGCTGACCTCGATGCCTGCCACGCCTGAGGAGGCGCTCGCCGCCGCACTGGCCAAGATGTCCGACGCCGGTGTGGGACCCTCCGCGCGCGCCATCTTCGCGGCGAATTTCGAGGCCCTGGCTGCCGGGTCCACGGGGATGATTCGCGAGGCCGACGTCGAGCCGGTCGGAGCAGCCGCAGAGACCATGGGGACCTCGACGCCAGGGCCCGCGGACCCGGCCGATCTCGAGGCGCTGTCGCGCACCGTGTTGATCCGCCTCAACGGTGGGCTCGGCACCTCGATGGGCATGGACCGGGCCAAGTCCCTGCTCCCGGTGCGGGACGGCCTGAGCTTCCTGGACATCATCGTGCGCCAGGTGCTGGCCGCCCGGAGCGCCTACGACGTGCCCTTGCCGCTGCTCTTCATGCACTCCTTCGCCACCCGCGCGGACTGCTTGGAGGCCTTGGCCCGCTACCCGGAGTTGCCGGTCGGCGACCTCCCCGTCGACATGGTGCAGAGTCAGGAGCCTCGGCTGCTCCAGTCGGACCTCTCGCCCGTTGAGTGGCCGGACAACCCGGCGCTCGAATGGTGCCCCCCGGGCCACGGTGACCTCTACCCCACGCTGTTGGACAGCGGCATACTCGACCAACTCATCGAGGCCGGCTTCCGCTACGCGTCGGTGTCGAACTCGGACAATCTTGGGTGTGGGCCCTCGCCTGCCCTCGCGGGTTGGTTTGCCCGCAGTGGCGCGCCGTATGCCGCAGAGGTCACCGCCCGCACGCCGATGGACCTCAAGGGTGGCCACATCGTGCGCCGCCGGGCCGACGGCCGACTGATCCTGCGCGAGACCGCTCAGACCGCACCGGAGGAAATGCAGTTCTTCACCGACGCCGCGAGGCACCCGCACGCGCACACCAACAACCTCTGGTTCGACCTGGTCGCGCTCAAGGACAAGCTGACCGAGACCGGCGGCGTGTTTGGCCTTCCCCTCATCCGCAATGCGAAGGTCGTCGATCCGGCAGATCCGACCTCACCGGCGGTCTACCAGCTCGAGTCCGCCATGGGGGCCGCCATCGAGGTCTTCGACGGGGCCCGGGTGATCGTCGTGCCTCGCGATCGCTTCATCCCGGTCAAGACGACGAACGAACTGGCCCTCCTGCGATCGGACGCCGTCACCTGGGACCAGGCCCTCACCCCCTCCGTCCGCCAGCCCGCCCCGGTCGTGACCCTGGGTCCGGCATACGAGCGGGTCGGCGAGTTCGAGGCACGGATGCCCCACGGCCTGGGCCTGCGGTCGGCAGACTCGCTCACCGTCCTGGGCGACTGGCACTTCGGCCGTGATGTCGTCGTTGTCGGGGACGTCGAACTCGGTGCCGACGGAGGCACCATCTCCGACGGGACGACGCTTTCGTGACCGAAACTGCACTATTGGCGAGTTTCGGTGGGCCGACGCGATCGACCGCAACTGCACTATTGGCGAGTTTCGGTGGGCCAGCGGGATGGACCGAAACTGCACTATTGGCGAGTTTCGGTGGGCCGGCTGGTGACGTTACTGGCTGGTGACGCTCGTGAGGTGAGTGGCGGAGTCGTAACGGAAGGTCGTGGTCGAACCGGCTGACGGCACGGTCACCGTCATCTCGCCCCCGTCGCGCACCCCGCCGTCGCCGTAGTTCTCGGTCCAGGACAGACCGTGCGCGATCTTGAATTTCCACGATCCGGCCGGGATGAGCTTCGTTGACCAGGTGTAGACACCGTCACCGTCCTTGTCCTGCAGCCACGGTCGCATGCACGCCGGGGCCCAATCGGCCGAGCAACCGAGTTCTGACTGGAAGGTGCCCGGCGCGGTGATGATCGGGCCCTCCTCGTCGGAGGTCACCCAGTGGGTCGCATGGTCGTAGTAGAAGCTCACGGTCCCGTCGGTCGTCTCGAAGTCGATGTTGCCGCCATCCCTCTCACCCTTGGCGCCGTAGTTCTCGGTCCACGAGCGGTTGAGGGCCGCCTTGTACCCATAGGGTCCGGCCGGGAGGGTCCAGGTCCCCTTCCAGATCTGGTCGTTCCCGTCGAGGTGCATCTGCGCCTGATCGCAGTCCGGCTCCCAGTCGTTGTCCCCATTGCCCAAAGGCGTGTGCGGGCAACCCATTTCGCCATTGAGAGTGCCTGCGATGGCCACTGACGACGGTTGGGTCACCGGGTCACCGTTCTCGACCTCGCCGCCGCCGACCTGGGCCTTGCCGACGACCGCCCAGGATCCACTGGCGGCAACCCGACCGGCCGCGTCGCGCGTGGCTGCGCGGTACTCGAGAACCGAGCCCACCGGCATGCCCGAGACGTCGTGGAAGACCCGGAAGGGTGCGTTGTCATCGGTCCCGACGACGCTCCAGTCCGTCGCGCCCAGGGCGCGGACGAGGAAGGTCGTCTGGGCGAAGGTGCCAGCCGTGACATCAGCGCCGACCTCGACCCGGCCCGCCACGCTGGACCCGGCAGCCACCTTGATCGCCACGGTCGGCGCGGCCGAGCCGGTCGTGATCGCCTTGTTGGCCTTCCACACGCTGACCGAGAGCGGCGGCACGGTCACCGTGACGGTGCCGTCGGCGGTCGGCTTGGCCGCCTTGTCTGTGCCGAAGACGGGCGTGAAGACCCGGCCGTTGCCGGAGGTCCACGTCGCGAAACTCGCCGTCTGGGCCGTCGTGGCGTTGTTGGCGGCGACGATGTACTCGACCTTGGCGTCACGGTCATAGCGGGAGACCGCGAAGATGCCGGCGCCGTCCGCGGCATACCGGTTGATCTGGGCGCCGTCGGCGAGCGCAGGGTGCTTGGCCCTGATCTGTGACAGGTCGCGGATCCAGGTGTAGAGCGGCGCGTTGGTCGAGAAGCGGTCCCTCGACCCCGAGGGTCCGCCCAGGACCTTCTCACCGTTGTAGATGTCGACCTTGCTCGCGAACATGTCCTCGCGGGCCAGTTGATCTCCACCGGTGCCGATGAAGCCTTGCTCGTCGCCGTAGTAGGTCACCGGGTTGCCGCGCATCGTGAACATCAGGGCATCGGCGAATTTCACCCGCTGCATGAGTTCGGCATCGGTGCTCGAGGCCCCTTGGAGGAACATCGCAACCCGGCCCATGTCGTGGTTCCCGAGGAAGGTCGGGAGTTGGTAGGCGTTGGAGTCGGCGTCGGTGTACCAGTCGTCCTTGCTGAAGAAGTCCGCGAGCACAGGGGCCGGCTTGCCCTTGGCGAAGTCGACGCCCTGCTGCTGGAAGCCGAAGTCGAGGGTGGCCTGGAGCTTGCCTGCGGTCGTGAACTGCGACATCGCCTCCGGGTTGCCGTCGTAGACCTCGCCGAACGCGAAGAAGTCGTCGTTCTTGATCCGCTGGGCCTCGCCGAGGATGTCGGGGATGAACTTCTGCCAGAACTCGAGGTTGACGTGCTTGACGGTGTCGATCCGGAAGCCGTCGATGCCGAAGTCCACCCACTGCTTGTAGATGTCGCCCATCCCCGTGACCACCTCGGGGCGCTCGGTGAAGAGGTCGTCGAGCCCGATGAAGTCGCCATAGGTCGAGGACTCGCCGGCGAAGGTCGAGTCGCCGCGGTTGTGGTAGAGGTTGACGTCATTGAGCCACGCCGGGGTCTTGGCGTTCTCGTCGCCGGCGTGCAGGAACGGCGTGTAGGGGAAGGACGTCGCCGGGTCCATCGCCGGGAAGGTCTTGTTGACGTAATCGCGGTCATCGAAGGCCGTGCCGCTCGCGTCCTTGTACGGGTAGTTCTTCTTCGACCGGTAGGTGTAGGCGCCCTCGCGGTAGTCGATGACGTCCGCGGTGTGGTTGGTGATGATGTCGAAGAAGACCTTCATGCCCTTGGCGTGGGCGGCGTCGATGAGCGCCTTCATGTCGGCGTTGGTGCCCAGGTGCGGGTCGATCTGGGTGAAGTCGGTGATCCAGTAGCCGTGGTAACCCGCCGATTCCTCGCCGGGCTTGCCCTGGACCGGCTTGTTCTTGAAGCTCGGCGTCAGCCAGATGGCCGTCGTGCCCATGCCCTTGATGTAGTCGAGTTTCTGCGTGATGCCGGCAAGGTCACCACCGTGGTAGAACGCCTTGTCGCTGGGGTCGAAGCCGGTCGTGAGTTTGCCGCCGGTCAGGCCGCCGTTGTCGTTGGTGGTGTTGCCGTTGGCGAAGCGGTCGGCCATGACGAAGTAGAAGCGCTCCTTGGTCAGTGAGCTGCGCAGGCTGTCTTTCGCGTATGCCGCGTCGCCGGGTTGCGTCGTCGTCACCAGCCCCAGCGGGGTGTAGGTCGTGACGTGACTGACCTCGTCGTAGCTGAACGCCAATTTGGCCGGGCCGCCGACCGTGATCGGGATGTTCGCGCCGTCGGGTGCTCCGCCGGCGCCGTAGTTCTCGGTCCAAGCGTCGTTGATCGCGACCTTGAACTCGTAGCTGCCGGCCGGGAGGGTCCAGGTGCCCGTCCAGGTCGTCCCCGACTTGGTCAGATGCGTGGCGGCACAGGCAGGGTCCCAGTCGCCCCCGCAACCGAACTCGCTCTGCAACGAGCCGACCAGGGTGACCGAGTTGGGTGTCGCCGCCATCGCCGGGGTCGCGGCGACCACGAGCGGGCTGACGGCGAGCGCGAGCGCCGCGAGCACGGCATACGGACGGGTGCGGACGCGACGGGACATCGGTGTCTCCTCAGTGGCGAGCTGGTTGCTCGGGACGCTAGGGGTGTAACGCCGTTACAGGAAGAGTGCGCCCAGAAGTTTGGGGAACCTTTACCTTGGCGCCTCCTGGTGGGCGGAATCACGAGATCCCTGCCGGATCAGCGCTGGCGGGTGACGCGTGCCTCGTCCCAGACCGGCTCGTCACTGGCGACGACGCGACCGTCGGAACCGAACACCAGGAAGCGGTCGCAGGAGCGGGCGAACCACCGGTCGTGAGTCACCGCGAGCACCGTCCCCTCGAAGGCCGCCAGGGCATCCTCCAAAGCCTCGGCCGAATGCAGGTCGAGGTTGTCGGTCGGCTCGTCGAGGAGCAGCAGGGTCGCCCCGGAGAGTTCGAGCAGCAGGATCTGCAGGCGCGCTTGCTGACCGCCGGAGAGGGACTCGAAGAGCTGTTCACTCGCCTTCGCCAGGCCGTATCGGTCGAGGGCGCGGGCGGCGAGGTCACGCGGCATACCTGCCCGATGCTCGTCCCCACGGTGAAGGATCTCGAGCAGGGACCGCCCGTGGAGGGTCGGCACGTCATGGGTCTGCGCGAACCACCCGGGCCGCACCCGCGACCCCAACCGCACCCGCCCCTGGTGCTCGACCGGCGCCGGACGAACATCACCCACAGGCTGGTGCTCGACATCCGGATCGGAACCACCCGAGGCCAGCAGGCGCAGGAAGTGCGATTTGCCCGACCCGTTGGACCCCAGGATGCCGACGCGCTCGCCGAACCAGATCTCGGCATCGAAGGGCTTCATCAGAGCGGTCGCGTCCTCCCCGGACCCGGCCGCCAGAGCCAGACCCTCGACCATGACGGCTCGCTTGGCCGTGCGCCCACCAGTCAGACGCATCCGCACGTTCTGCCGCAACGGAACGGCCTCCGGCGGGCCGGCCTCCTCGAACTTGCGCAGGCGGGTCTCCGCGGCCTGCAGTCGGGAGGCCATGCCGTCGTTGAACTTGGCCTTGACACGCATGGTGACCACGAGTTCCTTGAGCTTGACCAGCTCCTCGTCCCACCGTCGGCGCTGCTCGTCGAGCCGGTCGTTGCGGTCGATCCTGGCCTGCTCATAGGTCGCGAAGCGCCCCGGGTGCACCCAGATCGCGTTGCCGCCACCGGTCGGCTCCAAGGTGGCGATCCGGGTCGCGACCCGGTCCAGGAGTTCGCGGTCGTGACTGATGAACAGGACGGTCTTCGGGCTGGCGACCAGTTGGTCCTCCAGCCAGCGTTTGGCCGGGACGTCCAGGTAGTTGTCGGGCTCGTCCAGGAGGAGCACTTCCTCGGGACCGCGCAGCAGCGATTCGAGCACGACACGCTTCTGCTCACCGCCGGACAAGGTGGTGACCTTGCGCCATTGCGCCTTCTCGAACGGCATTCCCAGCGCGGCGACCGTGCACACGTCGGCGTGTGTCTCCCAGTCGTAGCCACCGACGTCGGCCCAGTCCGACAGGGCCTGCGCATAGGCCATCTGGTCGGCCTCACTGTCGCGCTCCATCATGCGGAGTTCGGCGGCGTCGATCGCACTGGCGGCCAGGCGCACCGGGTCCGGGGCCACGGAGAGCAAGAGGTCGCGCACAGTCGAGTCGTCACGAACGTGGCCGATGAACTGACGCATGACGGCCAGACCACCACTGCGCGTCACCGCTCCCTCGTCGGGCGTCAGATCACCGGCGACGATCCGAGTCAAGGTCGTCTTGCCCGTGCCGTTCGGCCCGATGAGGGCGACCTTGGCGCCCTCGCCGACCCGCAGATGGACATCACGCAGCAGCGGCCGCCCATCGGGCAGGCCGAAACTCACGCCGTTGACGTCGATGTGTCCCACGAGAAGCGATTGTCCGGCGTATGCCGCGGGCTCAGCAAACGGTTTCCCCTCCCTTGCGTCCGGCACTGTGGTTGGTATGCCGTCCACTCGCCGGACGCAAGGGAGGTCTCGTCGGGGCGGGCAGCGAACGCTTGGCGCGCGCCTCGTCTGCGCGGTCGGCGAGCTGCCCGTCCGGCGGATAGCCGACCTCCTCCAGCGACAGCCCGTGGGCGGGCATCACCTTCACCCGCCCATCTCGTATGCCGCCCGCCATCACCTCCGCGGGAAATCCCACCTCGCGTCGTCCCTCACCGACGGGCACCACCGCCCCGACGAGGGCGCGAACCATGCTGTGGCAGAAGGCATCCGCGACGACCCTGCCCTCCACGACACCGTCCTCGCCCCGCACCCACGAGTAGTCGATCAGGGTCCGGATCGTGGTGGCACCCTCGCGCTTCTTGCAGAAGGGCGCGAAATCGCCCAGTCCCAGCAGCGTTGAGGCAGCCGCTGTCATGGCGTCGGCGTCGAGCCGGTCACGCACGACGACGGTGTCCCGGCGGCGCACCGGATCCAGCGCGGCCGGGTCATCGCACAGGCGATAGGAGTAGCGGCGCCAGATCGCCGAGAAGCGCGCGTCGAACCCGGCCGGCGCCTCGCGCACTGACCGGACGACGACGTCGGCCGGAAGGACCCCACGTAGCCGGGTGGCGAGCGCAGCGGCCGGTGAGCGGTCCGACCGACCGGGCACCGCGGCATACGCCTCGGGGTCGAGATCGGCGTGCACCACCTGCCCTCGTGCGTGCACACCCGCGTCCGTTCGCCCCGCCACGACGAGACGCACCGGCTCCGGCGCGCGCACCACGGTCGTCAGTGCCGCCGACACCTCGCCCTCGACGGTCCGCAGACCCGGTTGGGCAGCCCAGCCCGAGAAGTCGGTGCCGTCGTAGGCGAGGTCGAGTCGGATCCGCACGGGTCAGCCGCGCAGCGCCTTGGCCAACTCGCGGACGTCTCCCACGAGTTGGTCCATGTCGGTGGTGGTGTGGGCGAGCGAGACCAGCCACTGCTCGTCGAGCCCGGGCGGCGTGAGGATGCCCCGGTTGACGCCCCAGAGCCACGACAGTTCGGCCACACCGAAGTCGGTGGCCTTGTAGTCGCGATAGTTGCGCACTGGGCTGGTCGACCAGGTGACGCAGCCCTTGAGCCCCACCCCGACGGTGTGGGCCGGCAGCTCGTACTCGTCGATGACCGTGTCAATCGCCTCCAGCGCACCGAGATTCACCTGCTCCGCGGCCGCCAGGGCCTCATGCGTGCAGAGCTCGTCCACGGCCTCGGCCGCCGCCATGCAGAGGGCGTTGCCGTTATAGGTGCCGAAGTGCGCCATCCGACCGTCGACGACGACCTCCATGACGTCGCGCTTCCCGCCGAAGGCTGCCAGCGGCAGTCCGCCACCGATCGACTTCGCCAGGGTCACCAGGTCGGGCTTGACCCCCAGCCGCTGCGACGCACCTCCGTGGCCGGCCGTCAGCCCGGTCTTGACCTCGTCGAAGATCAACACGACACCGTGGTCGTCACAGAGCCGGCGGACACCGGCCAGGTAGCCCTCGTCGGGCAGCACGATCGCAAGGTTCTCGATGACCGGCTCGACGACGAGGCAGGCGATCTGCGTGCCGTGCGCCGAGAGCACCCTCTCCAACTGGCCGAGATCGTTGTAGGCCACGACGTGCACCGTGCCGGCCTCGACATCGAATGGCGTTGCGGGAGTGGGATTGTCAGCCGGGCCGATCTCGTCGAGCCCGGGTTTCACCGAGACCTGCAGGGGGTCGTAGCCGCCGTGATAGCCGCCTTCGATCTTGATGATCGCCTTGCGCCCGGTGAAGGCGCGGGCCGAACGGATCGCATACATGAGCGACTCGGTGCCGCTGTTCGTGAAGCGCAACATGTCGAGGCCGAAGCGGGTCTTGAAGCGCTCGGCCATGTCGGTCGCCTGCGACGACGGCGTGACGAAGAGGGTCCCGATCTCGTCCAAGGCGTGCTTGACCGCGTCGACGACGACAGGATTGAGATGCCCCACGAGCATCGCGCCGAAGCCCATCGAGAGGTCGAGCAGCCGGTTGCCGTCGACATCGGTCAGGTGAGCACCCCGCGCCGACGTGATCGTGATCGGCCACGGGTCCCAGTGCTGGAAGGAACTCGTCACCCCGAGCGGCAGCGCTTCGCCGGCACGCACGTTGTGTCGACCGGACCCGGCGCTCCAGTCCCGGAAGCGCTCCCACTCGGCGGCGAGCAAGCGCTCGACGACGGAGCGGTCCAGCGGCCTCGAGGTCTCAGGGATGCGACGGCGGGTGTGGGGGTCCGGAGCGGGCCAAGAGGTGGCGTTGCTCATTCCCTATCGAGCCTTCCTGCGGTCGAGACCGCACCTGGGTGTGCCGCTCGCGCGGCTGGCCGGGGCAGCCACCCCGGTTGGCGTCAGGGTAGCGCCGCCACTCGGCGCGCCGGGACGAACCTCGCACGTCACCCCGAGGGGCATGATGAGCCCGTGCCGTCGACGCCCCCTCCGGTATGCCGGTCGCAACCGGCTCGCTGGGCACGCCCCGACTGGCCATTGCCGCGGCCTTCGGCGTCCAGGGCCTGCTCTTCATCTCGCTGACGACCCGATTGCCGGTCCTCGCGGACCTCTTCGACTTCGACGAACTCGCCCTCTCCGGGCTGATGCTCATGATGGTCCTGCTGGCCGGCGTGGGCAGCGTCGGCGCCGAGGCCATCGCCAAGCGAGCCAGCTCGCGCCACGGGCTCCGCAGCGCCCTGTGCGGGTTGGCCCTCGGCTTCGCCCTGATGGGATGGTCGGCGCGAGGCTCGGGGTCGGCGGCACAGTTCGTCATCGGTCTGGCGGTCTACGGCCTTGCCGTCGGCGCCGTCGACGCGAGCACGAACATGCAGGCCGTCGCCCTCGAGCACCGGATCGGGCGACCGGTCCTGCCCTCCTTCCACGGCAGTTGGACCCTCGGGGGCATCGTCGCAACGCTCGTCGCGTTGGCCGGTGGGGACGCGGTCGGTTGGGTCGGTGCCTTCGCACTCTGCGGGCTCGTCCTCGCCGCCGCCACGGCGCCCTTCATCCGACAGGACGCCACGGTCGCCGACGCGGACACCACGAGCCTGGGCATCCCGTGGCGCCCCATCCTGCTCATCGGCATGGGCCTGGTCGTCTTCTACACCGTCGACACCGCGACGACCGCGTGGGGGCCGCTCTACCTCGCGAGTGACACCGTCTTCGAGGACCCCGCCCACAGCGCCTCGCTCTACGCGCTCGCCACCCTCCTCGCCCGCGCCGCCGGTGACCGCGCGACGGCACGCTTCGGCCCCGCGGCGATGGTGCGTGCCGGGGCCCTCGTCGGCTTCGCCGGGCTGCTCGTCGTCGTCCTCGCGCCCACCTGGCAGGTGGCGGTCGGTGGCTTCTTCATCGTCGGTCTCGGGATGGCGGTCGTCGCACCGCTCTCCTTCTCCGCAGCGGCCCGCCTGGCCGACACCGGGGGCGACCCGGCCGCACGGCAACGACGCGTCGACGCGGTCATCGCGCGCTTCAACCAGTTCAACTACGCCGGCGCCCTCATCGGGTCGGTCCTCACCGGCGCGATCGGCGCCGGCAACCTGCGGACCGGGTATGCCGTGCCGCTGGTCCTCGTCCTGACTCTCGTCCCGCTCGCGCGGGCCTTCACGGGGAGGGTGCCGTGAGCATCGTCTCGGATCGACTCGACGCACCGACCGTCATCGCCACCATCGACCAATTGGAAGGGCGGATCCGCGCTCGGTTCGCGGACCGCGGCCTGCCCAAGGCAGCCGCCGAGCTGCGGTCGGCCGCCACCGAGGTTACTGAGCTGGGGGCCCACCTGCGTGGACGTCTGCGCGTCCTGCGGTGGACGGCCAGGGCTGCGTCCGTGCTCGTCGCCCTCGGCATGGCCCTCGTGCTCGTCGTGGCGGCCCGCGACGCCGACCTCTCCGGGTCCGTGCGATCGGTCGACTGGGTCGCGCTCGTGGAGTCGACGATCCAGACCCTCGTCTTCGGTGGCCTCACCCTGCTCTTCCTCAATGCCCTCCCCGACCGACTGGAAAGGCGCCACCTGCTGCGACGCCTGCATCGCCTCCGGTCCCTCGCGCACGTCATCGACATGCACCAGCTGACCAAGGATCCCGAGCGGCTCAGGTCCGATTTCAAACCCACCGATGCCACGGTGGCAGTGGACCTGACCCGTGCCGGGATGCAGCACTACCTCGGCTACTGCTCCGAGTTGCTCGCCCTCGTCGGCAAGGTCGCGGCCCTCTGCGCCGAGGATTCCCAGGACGGCCTCATCCTCGAGACGGTCAGCGACATCGAGAACCTCACCAATGGAATGTCCCGCAAGATCTGGCAGAAGATCTCCCTCCTGCCCGACTGACATCGCGCCTGATGTCGGCGCTGGTCCGGCATGCCGCGGTTGTTCCCGGGACGCAAACTCGCCGGCGCGACCGAAGCAATCGTTTCGGGCGCGAGACCAAGAGGCGGGCACCCGGCATACGACTCCCCCGGGTATGCCGCGAGGCCCCCTCCCGATCGGGAGAGGGCCTCGTGGAGGGTCAGGGCGTGGCGATCAGGCCTCGTCCTCGACCTGCTGCTTGGCGGCGCCACCGGCGGGCTCGAAGCCGGCGGCCTCGGCGTCCTCGGCGGTCTTGAACCAGAACTCGGCAACGGTCGCGTCGTACCACTGCGAACCCTCGACGTGGTACTTGCCCGAGTCGCCATTGCCCTTGACCGTGTAGTCGGCGTCAGGGCTGGAACCGTCCTCGTTCGCGGCGAGGGCGCCGGCCGGGAGCTCCTTGGTGGGAGCCTCGGCAGCGTCGTCGGCCGGGATCTCGGCGACCTTCGCCGGAGCTTGCGCCTTCTCGGCGTCCTTGGCGGCGCGCTTGGTGGCCGCAGCGGCCTCCTTGACGACGGCCTTCTTGGCGACCGGCTCGCGGACGAGCTCGATGACCGCCATCGGGGCGTTGTCACCCTTGCGGGCGGCGATCTTCGTGATCCGGGTGTAGCCACCAGGGCGGTCGGCCATGTCCGGCGCGATCTCGACGAAGAGGCGGTGCACGACACCCTTGTCACGGATGACCGTCATGACCCGGCGACGGGCGTGCAGGTCACCGCGCTTGGCGAAGGTGACGAGGCGCTCGGCGAGCGGGCGCAGGCGCTTGGCCTTGGCCTCGGTCGTCGTGATCGAGTCGTGCTCGAAGAGCGACTGGGCGAGGTTGGCGAGGATCAGGCGCTCGTGCGCCGGACCGCCTCCGAGGCGGGGACCCTTGGTGGGGGTGGGCATTGCTTACTCCTTGGGATTACGGGCCCGGAGGCGGGGTCAGAGCTGCTCGTCCTCGGCGTACGACAGGTCATCGTCGTCACCGCCGAAGTGGAAGTCGTCGTAGGCGCCGATCGCGCTGGGGTCGAACCCGGGGGGGCTGTCCTTGAGCTGCAGGCCCATGCCGACGAGCTTGGCCTTGACCTCGTCGATCGACTTCGCGCCGAAGTTGCGGATGTCGAGCAGGTCGGCCTCGCTGCGGGAGACGAGCTCGCCGACGGTGTGGATGCCTTCGCGCTTGAGGCAGTTGTAGGACCGGACGGTGAGGTCGAGGTCCTCGATCGGCAGGGCCAGGTCCTGGGCGAGCGCGGCGTCGGTCGGGCTCGGGCCCATGTCGATGCCCTCGGCCTCGACATTGAGCTCACGGGCCAGGCCGAAGAGCTCGACGAGGGTCTTGCCGGCGGAGGCGAGCGCGTCGCGCGGAGCCATCGACTTCTTGGTCTCCACGTCGACGATGAGGCGGTCGAAGTCGGTGCGCTGCTCGACACGGGTGGCCTCGACCTTGTAGGTCACGGCCAGCACCGGGCTGTAGATCGAGTCGACCGGGATGCGGCCGATCTCCTCGTTGCCGGTCTTGTTCTGCTGGGCCGACACGTAGCCACGGCCACGCTCGACGGTCAGCTCCATCTCGACGCTGCCCTTGTCATTGAGGGTGGCGATGTGGAGGTCCGGGTTGTGGATCTCCACGCCGGCCGGCGGCGCGATGTCCGCGGCGGTGATGGCGCCGGCACCGGTCTTGCGCAGGTACATCACGACGGGCTCGTCGTGCTCGGAGGAGACGACGAGGTCCTTGATGTTGAGGATGATCTCGGTGACATCCTCCTTGACCCCGGGGATCGTGGAGAACTCGTGGAGCACGCCGTCGACGCGGATGCTGGTCACGGCCGCACCGGGGATGCTCGAGAGCAGGGTGCGACGCAGGGAGTTGCCGAGGGTGTAGCCGAAGCCCGGCTCCAGCGGCTCGATGACGAACCGGCTGCGGTACTCGTTGACGCTCTCCTCGGAGAGCAACGGGCGCTGTGCGATGAGCACTGTGTTCTTCCTTCCCGTGACCGACCGCTATATGACGGCCACGTATGCCGGGTGCGAACCCGGCCGTGCGGCATACCTCTGTCCGTAGGCCGCACCACACGATTCGGTATGCCGCCCGCTCACCGGAGCGGGCGGCATACGAACCGGTTGATCAGTTCTTGCTGTAGAACTCGACGATCAGCTGCTCGGTGAGCTGGCTGTCGATCTGCGCACGCACCGGGAGCTGGTGGATGAGGATCTGCAGCGTGCCCGGGACGACCTGCATCCAGGCCGGCGGGGTGCGGTCACCGAAGGTCTGGCGGGCCAGCTCGAACGGGAACGTCTCGACCGACTGCTTGCGCACGGTGATGATGTCGTACGCCTCGACCCGGTAGGACGGGACGTCGACACGCTTGCCGTTGACCTCGAAGTGGCCGTGCGTGACGAGCTGACGAGCAGCGCGACGCGTGCGGGCCAGGCCGGCGCGGTAGACGACGTTGTCGAGACGGGACTCGAGGATCGTCAGGATGTTCTCACCGGTCCGACCGGGGCGGTTGGCGGCTTCCTTGAAGTAGCGGCGGAACTGCTTCTCCATGACGCCATAGGTGAAGCGGGCCTTCTGCTTCTCCTGCAGCTGGGTGAGGTACTCCTTCTCCTGCATCCGGCGACGGCCGTGCTGGCCGGGCGGGAAGGGGCGAAGGTCGAAGTTCTTGTCGCCGCCGACGAGGTCGACCTTGAGGCGACGCGACTTCTTCGTGATGGGTCCGGTGTAACGGGCCATTGGTCTCTATCTCTCTTTCGCGAAGTCTGGTCGGTCGCTCAGACGCGGCGGCGCTTGGGCGGGCGGACACCGTTGTGCGGCGACGGGCTGACGTCCTGGATCGTGCCGACCTCGAGGCCGGCAGCGGTCAGGGAACGGATGGCGGTCTCACGACCGGAACCCGGGCCCTTGACGAAGACGTCGACCTTCTTCATGCCGTGCTCCATCGCGCGGCGCGCGGCGGCCTCGGCAGCGGTCTGCGCTGCGAACGGGGTGGACTTGCGCGAACCCTTGAAGCCGACCTGGCCGGCGGAGGCCCAGGAAATGACGGCACCGGTGGGGTCGGTGATCGAGATGATCGTGTTGTTGAACGTGCTCTTGATGTGGGCCTGGCCCACAGCGACGTTCTTCTTCTCCTTGCGGCGCACCTTGGTCTTGGCGGCAGCCTGACGGCCCTTGGGAGGCATGTGTGTTCTCTCCTACTTCAGTCTTCGGGAGGCGGCGAGCGAGTGACCCGTGAGGGTCAACGTCACTTACCGGCCTTCTTCTTGCCGGCGACGGTGCGCTTCGGGCCCTTGCGGGTGCGAGCGTTCGTCTTGGTGCGCTGGCCGCGGACCGGGAGGCCGCGACGGTGACGAAGACCCTCGTAGCTGCCGATCTCGACCTTGCGGCGGATGTCGGCGGCCACCTCACGGCGGAGGTCACCCTCGACCTTGAGGTTCTCGTCGATCCAGTCACGCAGCTTGACCAATTCGTCGTCGACGAGGTCCTTGACGCGGGTGTCCGGGTTGACACCGGTGGCAGCGAGGGCCTTCTGGGCGCTCGTGCGACCGACACCGAAGATGTAGGTCAGTGCGACCTCGACGCGCTTCTCGCGCGGGAGGTCCACTCCAACTAGACGTGCCATCTGGTGATGGTTCCTTTGCATTCTTCCGGAGGTCTGGTGCAACACCGACTCGGATCTGGCTCCGATCCGAGGCCTCCGGGCCTCGGGTGACGTCCCGCTCGATCTACTGCTGTTCGCGGGGGACGGGTGCTGCGTGCTTCATGGAGTTGTGCGTGTGCTCGAAGCCCTGTGGCTCGTGCGCGGGTGGTGCTCTGGTCAGCCCTGGCGCTGCTTGTGGCGCAGGTTCTCGCAGATCACCATGACCCGACCGTTGCGGCGGATCACCTTGCACTTGTCACAGATCTTCTTGACGCTCGGCTGAACCTTCATTGCCTCTGCTGTCTTTTCTCGATCGTCCCGATGCGGGTTGGCGCACCGGGTCCTGCTCAGCGGTAACGGAAGACGATGCGGCCGCGGGTGAGGTCGTACGGGCTGAGCTCCACCACCACGCGGTCCTCGGGGAGGATCCGGATGTAGTGCTGACGCATCTTCCCCGAGATGTGGGCGAGCACCTTGTGCCCGTTGGTGAGCTCCACGCGGAACATCGCGTTGGGGAGCGCCTCAACGATGGTGCCCTCGATCTCGATGACGCCGTCCTTCTTGGCCATACCCTCTCAATCCGTTGGTGGGCACACCCTTCGTGGTGTCGGGTCCGCCCATGAGTGATCGGCCAAGCGTTCCTCGCGTATGCAAGGCACACGTGACCGACGTTCAATGCTACCCGCGGGGGCACCTGAGCACGAAATCGGCTCCGGCGCACCCGAGGGTCGGTAGCGTGCGGCGGGTGTCACGCGCATCCCTCGACGACCCGCTGGCCCAGCAGGCCCGACGTCTCCTCCTCATCGGTGTCACCGGGAGCGGAAAGACCACCCTCGCCCGGGGTTTGGAGGCGCGCTGTGGCATCCCGGCCGTGGACGTCGACGCGATGGCCTGGCGTCCGGGCTGGGTGAAGACCCCGGACGAAGAGCTCGCGGCGGCCGCGGCGCGGGTCGCGGCCGGAGAGGCCTGGGTGATGGACTCCGCGTGGACCGCGATCCGGCCGGTCGTGCTCCCGCGCGCCGAGCTCGTCGTCGCCCTCGACCTCCCCCGCTGGCTCAGCCTGGCCCGGCTGCTCCGTCGGACGGCGACGCGGGCGCTCACGAGGGAGCCGGTGTGCGGCGACAACGTCGAGTCGGTGCGCAATGTGTTCTCCCGCGACTCCATCCTCGCGTGGCACGTCCGGTCCTTTGCCGCCAAACGCTCCCAGATGCTCGCGTGGGAGGCAGATCCGGACGTGCCACCGGTCCTCCGCCTGCGCACAGCGGCCGAGGTCGACCAATGGCTGGCTGGCCGTCGGACCAAAGGATGAGGCCGCGTGAGCGGGTCGAGACCTTAAGCGGATCCGCATCCGCTCCACGGCACCTGAGAATGACCGCATGACAGTTCGCATCGCCATCGTCGGCGACCTCGACCCCGCCAAGCACAGCCATCGTGAGCTCGAGGCCGCCCGCTCCCTCCTGGGCTCCGACGTCGAGACCACCTGGGTGGCGACCGACAGCCCGGCCATGGCCGGGATCGCGGCCGGCACCACGGCATACGACGGGGTGTGGATCGCCCCCGGGAGCCCGTATGCCGATGACGCGGCCGTCCTCTCCGTCATCCGGTTCGCTCGGGAGTCCGGGCTGCCCCTGCTCGGGACGTGTGGCGGGATGCAGTATGCCGTCGTCGAGTTCGTGCGCGATGTCCTCGGCAGGCCCGGGACGCACGCCGAGGTCGACGGCGTGGGTGCCGACAACGCGGTCGGCGCGCTCGCGTGCTCGCTCGTGGGTGAGCAGCGGGTCGTCACGCCGGTGCCTGGCACGCGGTTCGCGACGATGCTCGGCGGGGCGTCGTTCACGGGCGTGCACTACTGCTCCTACGGACCGACCTCGGCGACCCTGTCCACCCTCCAGCAGCACGGCTGGGTCGTCGAGGCGACCGCGCCCGACGCGCCTGTGGAGGTGCTCAGCTACGAGCCCCATCCGTTCTTCGTCCTGACCCTCTTCCAGCCCCAGATCGGGGCGATCCAGTGGGGTCGGGTGCACCCGATCCTGCATGCCTTCGTCGACCTCGCGCGCCGGGCCGCCCCCGTGCGCGCCGCGGTGCTCGCGGCGCAGCAGCTCGCCGCCGAGGAGGCCCGGCCACGCCCCTATGTCCACCAGATGCGCGGGCCCCGCCACCGGGGATGGCGGCCGCTCGTCGCGCTCGTCCTCCTCCTCGTCCTCACCATGCTGTTCATGGGCGCGGTGACCGTGCCCTTCGGCCTGGCCGGTGGGCTGCCCGACGACTTCGAGAAGCTCGACCTGTCGGTGCCGAGCCAGCTCTGGATGAACCTCACCCTCGCCGCGCTCATCCCGGCGTCCATGATCGCCACGCGCATCGCCTACGGCCGGCCGTGGGGCCGGCTCTGCTCGGTGACCGGACGGCTGCGCTGGGGCTGGCTGCTGCAGTGCATGGCGCTCGTGGCTCCGCTGTGGGTGGTCTACCTCGCGGCGAGCTGGGTCGTCTTCGGCCAAGAGGTGCTGCCGCGCCCCGAGGCCTGGATCGGCCTGCTCGTCGTCACCCTCCTCACCACGCCCCTGCAGGCGGCCGGTGAGGAAGTCGCCTTTCGTGGCCTCGTCGTGCAGGCCGTCGGCGCCTGGATCCGCAGTCCCGTCGTCGCGCTCGCCGTGTCAACGGCGGTGTCGGCGGCGATCTTCGTGGCCGCCCACGGCTCGATGGACGTGTGGATCTGGATCGACATCGGCTCCTTGGCGGTAGCGGCGTGCTGGCTGGCCTGGCGGACCGGCGGCATCGAGGCCGGCATCGCGCTGCACGTGGTCAACAACTTGGCCGTCACCTTCGCCGGCATACTCCTCGGTGGCCTCGAGGAGTCCTATGTCGACACCGAGACCACCGGCTCACCGGTGTCGGCCACCATGAGCGTGGTCGTCATGACCATCGCTTCCGCCCTCATCCTCTGGCTCGCCAAGCGCCGGGGCATCGCGCCGGCCGGACGCACCACCGCGTCCGTCGGGTGACCCGGGCGCCGGAACTCGACCTCAGCGCAGCGGGTCGAAGGGGGCGAGCTCGGCCGGGGTCGTCCCGGTCATGATCTGCTCCGCGAGCAGCTTGCCCGTGACCGGGCCGAGAGTGATGCCCCACATGCTGTGGCCGCCGGCGACGTGGACGCGCGGTGAGCGGGTGGCGCCGATGAGCGGCAGCCCGTCGACCGTGCAGGGGCGTGAGCCCACCCACTCGTCGGTGCGGTCGTCGAGGTCGACGCCACGCAGCAGGGGTCGCGCGGCCTCGACGATGGCCTGGATGCGGCGCTGGTCGAGGGCTTCCTCGGGCCGCCGGAACTCCATCATCCCCGCGACCCGCAGCCGGTCGCCGATGGGCGTGCAGGCGACCCGGGCGGCGGGCAGGTAGACCGGCCCGGCCGGCAGGTCGTCGACCTTGACGCTGAAGGAGTAGCCGCGGCCGGCCTGGACGACCTGGCGCACGCCGAACTGACGGGCGTGCTCCCCCAGCCACGCCCCGGTCGCGAGCACCACGGAGTCGAAGGACGAGGACCAGCCGCGCGTGCCGCGCAGCACCACGCTGCTGCCGCGGTCCTCCACGCCCATGACCTCGGTGCCGGTCAGGAGCCGGCCCCCACGAGCGGTGACCGCGGCGGCGAGCGCCGCGACATACGCACCCGGGTCGATGTAGCGCTGGTCCTTGAGGAGGATGGCGGCCCGGATCTCGTCGCTGAGGACCGGCTCGATCGCGCGGGCCTCGTCACCGGTGAGGGCCTCGAAGCTCATCTCCTGGCCGGCGTGGCCGATGTGCTCGATCTCCTCCAGCAGCGTGCGACGCTGCTCCACCCGCTGGTATGCCGCGATGAAGGAGCTCGCCTGGCGCGTCGGCTCCTGCACGCCACCGGCCGACAGCTCGTCGAAGGCGTCCAGCGCCATCCGGTTGACCGGCACCAGGGCGGCCATGTTGCGCCGCCACCGGGCGGCGGTGGAGTTGCGGGTGAACCCGGCGACGAAGCGGGCCAGGTTGGCGTCGACCTTCGGCGGGACGTAGACGGGCGAGCTCGGCGAGAGGACGGCGCGGATGCCGGTGCGCAGCACGGCGGGCTCGGGCAGGGGGGTGGTGATGCCCGGGGTGAGCCAGCCGGCGTTGCCCCAGGAGGACCCGGCGGCCACGCTCGTGGACTCGATGACCGAGACCTCGGCCCCCTGCTCCTGGAGGTACCAGGCGGTGGACAGTCCGACCATGCCGGCGCCGATGACGGCGATGCGTTGCGGCGGGGTGGTGGTGTGCGACATCGGGGCGCCTCTCCTGGTCCGAGCTCGGGGGTTGCGTCCATGGTGGGGGCTGCGGACGCGCCCGCCCGTGTGCGTGGAGCACACTCATGTGGCCAGGAGTTGTGGTCACCGCACTACGCTGAGGCGCGTGATCGTCCTCGCCGACCTTGTCCGCTCCCTCGCGGGGCTGCTCGAGCTCGTCGTGCCGACCAAGGACGCGGCCATCGACGACCTGACCCTCGCCGAGCCGGGGCGCGACGTGCTCGGCATACCCGGCGACCTCACGGTCGGGGTGGGGGTCGACTCGGCGGTCGACGGCGCCCGGCTGGTGACGGCAGCCGGGCGGCGCGGCGTCCCCGCCGTCCTGCTCCGGGCGGGGGTGGCCCACCTGCCCGAGGTCCGCGCCGCCGCCACGGACCACGGCGTGGCCCTCGTCGCGCTGGCCGAGAACGCCTCATGGGCCCACGTGATCTGGCTCCTGCGCGGCCTGGTCGACCGCACCCTGGGCCAGCAGGGCCCACGGGCGAGCGCCTCGGAGGAGCTCTATGCCATCGCCGATGCCGCCGCCCAGCTCGTCGGGGGGCCGATCACCATCGAGGACGCCCACTCCCGGGTCCTGGCGTACTCCTCCCGCCAGGACTCCACCGACCCGGCCCGGGTCTCGACGATCGTGGGGCGCCGGGTCCCGGACTCGGTCCGCCGCCACCTGCGCGCTCGGGGGGTCTTCCGCCGGATGGTCGCCTCCCCCGCGTCCTTCTTCGTCGACGGCGGGCCGGACTCGCCCGTCGGGCCACGCCACGTGGTGCCCGTGCACGCCGGCGGTGAATGGCTGGGCTCCATCTGGGCCCTCGTGCCGCACGAGCCCGATCCGGCCACCGTGGCCGAGCTCGAACGGACCGCGGCCGTGGTCGCCCTGCACCTGTTGCAGCTCCGGTCCCAGGCCGATCTCTCACGCCGGGTCGCCCAGGACCGGCTGCGTGCCGTCCTCACCGGCGACGGCGCGGATGTCGAGGCGTGGCTCCCGCAGGGGCCGTGGCGGGTGGTCAACCTGACGAGCACCGATGCCCGGGAGGAGGCCCAGGAGGTCGGCCGCCGCCTCGACCAGTGGGAGGCGGTCCTGCGCCGTCAGTCCTGGCCCGAGCCACGACTGACCTCGGTGGCCGACCGGGCGTTCGCCCTGGTCCGCGACGACGGGGCCGGGCGCCCCACCCAGAAGTCCCCCGCCGGCACCTGGCCCTGGCTGCTCCGAGTCGTCGACGCATTGGCCCAGCAGGGCAGCAGCCTGGTCGCGGGTGCCGGTGCCCCGGCCCTCACCCCGTCGGACCTGCCTCGGTCGCTGGCCCAGGCCCAGGCCGTGGGCCGGGTTGTGCGCGCCGGCACGGCCCCGGGCCCGGCCTGCACCGTCGAGCAGGCGTGGGCACCGATCACCCTTGACCGGGTCGGCCGCACGATCGGCGAGGGCATCCTCCCCACGCCGGTCGACACCCTCGTCGCCCTCGACCAGCAGGAGGGGACCTCGCACGCAGCGACCCTGGCCGCGTGGCTGGACCACCGCGGGTCGACGAGCGATGCCGCCGACGCCCTCGGCATCCACCCCAACACCCTGCGCCACCGCATGGGACGCATCGTGGAGGTCCTCGACGCCAACCTCGACGACGCGGACGAACGCCTGGCGCTGCGCGTGCAGCTGCTCGCGCTCAGCGCTGCGGATCGGCGCTGAAGGCCTCGAGGATCCGCGCGGTGCCCTCCACCGCGGACACCTGGCCGGCGCGCACCTGCGCCGCGAGCTGGTCGCGGATGGCACGCACCGAGGCATGCTCACGGACTGCGTCGTGCAGGTGGGCGTCGACCATGGCCCACATCCAGTCCTCCTGCTGCTGGGCACGGCGCGCCTCCAGCGAACCCTGCTCCTCGAGCCAGGAGCGGTGTGCGAGAACGGCATCCCAGACCTCGTCAAGGCCGTCGCCGGTCTGCGCCGAGCAGGTGAGGACCGGCGGGCGACGGACGTCGCCGGGCATCATGAGCCGCATCGCGCCGGCGAGCTCGCGCGCCGCGACCCGCGCCGGGCCGGCCCCGTCTCCGTCGGCCTTGTTGACTGCGATGACGTCGGCGAGCTCGAGGATGCCGCGCTTGATGCCCTGGAGCTGGTCCCCGGAGCGCGCCAGGGTGAGCAGCAGGAAGGTGTCGACCATCTCGGAGACGGCGATCTCGTTCTGTCCCACCCCGACCGTCTCCACGATGACCACGCCGTAGCCGGCCGCCTCGAGGACGAGCATCGACTCGCGGGTCGCTCGCGCCACACCGCCGAGGTGCCGGCCGCTCGGGCTGGGCCGGACGAAGGCGGCGTCGCTCGCGGTGAGGTCGGCCATCCGGGTGCGGTCACCGAGGATCGAGCCACCGGTGCGGCGCGACGACGGGTCGACGGCGACGACCGCGACCTTCTCGCCCCGCGCGACCAGCCGGCTGCCCATCGCGTTGATGAAGGTCGACTTCCCAGCCCCGGGCACGCCGGTGATCCCGACCCGCACCGCCTTTCCCGTATCTGGCGTGAGCAGGGCGAGCAGCTCCCCCGCGGCCTCGCGGTGGTCACCGCGGTGGGACTCCACCAGCGTGATGGCCCGCGCGATCGCCCCCCGCTCGCCCGCGCGCACGGCGGAGGCGAGCGCGGTGACGTCGAGGGGGGCGCGCGGCATACGGAGAAGCTGTCGCTCAGGCGTCGAGCCGCGAACGCAGGTCCTTGACCAGCTCGATCGCCGCCTTGGAGATGACGGTGCCGGGCGGGTAGATCGCGTCGGCGCCGTGCTCACGCAGCTCGGCGAAGTCCTGGCTGGGGATGACGCCGCCGACGACGATCATGAGGTCCTGACGGCCCAGCTCGTCGAGCGCGGCCCGCAGCGCCGGCACGAGGGTGAGGTGACCCGCGGCCAGCGAGGACACCCCGACGACGTGCACGTCGGCCTCGACGGCCTGACGCGCGACCTCCTCGGGGGTCTGGAAGAGCGGGCCCACGTCGACGTCGAAGCCGAGGTCGGCGAAGGCGGTCGCGATGACCTTCTGGCCGCGGTCGTGGCCGTCCTGGCCCATCTTGGCGACGAGGATGCGCGGGCGCCGACCCTCGGCCTCCTCGAACTCCTCGACGAGCCGCTGCGCCTCCTGGACGGTGGCGTCGTGACCTGCCTCGGCGCTGTACACGCCCCCGATCGTACGGATCTGGGCGGTGTAGCGGCCGAAGACCTCCTCCATCGCGGCGCTGATCTCGCCGACCGTCGCCTTGGCGCGCGCGGCGTCGATGGCCAGCGCGAGGAGGTTGGTCGACAGGTCGCGGCCACCGCCGCCACGGCAGGCCGCGGTGATCGCGGCGAGCGCGGCGTCGACCGCGCCCTGGTCGCGCTCGGCGCGGAGGCGCTCGAGCTTGGCGATCTGCTGCTGGCGCACGGCGGCGTTGTCGACCTTGAGGACGTCGATCTCCTCGTCCCCGTCGACCGGGTAGAGGTTGACGCCGATGACCGGCTGCTGCCCCGAGTCGATCCGCGCCTGGGTGCGGGCGGCCGCCTCCTCGATGCGCATCTTCGGTATGCCGGCCTCGATCGCCTTGGCCATGCCGCCGGCGGCCTCGACCTCCTCGATGTGCGACCAGGCCCGCCGGGCGATGTCATGGGTGAGGCGCTCGACGTACGCCGAGCCGGCCCACGGGTCGATGGTGCGCGTCGTGCCGGACTCCTGCTGGATGAGGAGCTGGGTGTTGCGGGCGATCCGGGCCGAGAAGTCGGTCGGGAGCGCGATCGCCTCGTCGAGGGCGTTGGTGTGCAGCGACTGCGTGTGGCCCTGCGTCGAGGCCATCGCCTCGATGCCCGTGCGCACGACGTTGTTGAAGACGTCCTGCGCGGTCAGGGACCAGCCGCTCGTCTGCGAGTGCGTCCGCAGCGAGAGGCTCTTGTCTGATCGGGCGCCCTGCTCCTTGACCAGCCGCGCCCAGAGCAGGCGGGCCGCGCGCATCTTGGCGACCTCCATGAAGAAGTTCATCCCGATGGCCCAGAAGAACGACAGGCGGGGCGCGAAGACGTCGACGTCGAGGCCGACGGCCTTGCCCGCGCGGATGTACTCGACACCGTCGGCGAGGGTGTAGGCGAGCTCGAGGTCCTGGGTCGCCCCGGCCTCCTGCATGTGGTAGCCGGAGATGGAGATCGAGTTGAACCTCGGCATCTTCGCGCTCGTGAACGCGAAGATGTCGGAGATGATCCGCATGCTCGGCTCGGGCGGGTAGATGTAGGTGTTGCGGACCATGAACTCCTTGAGGATGTCATTCTGGATGGTCCCGGTCAGCTGCTCGGGCGCGACGCCCTGCTCCTCGGCCGCGACGACATAGAGCGCGAGGATCGGGATGACCGCGCCGTTCATGGTCATCGACACGGACATCTGGTCGAGCGGAATGCCCTCGAAGAGCGTGCGCATGTCGTAGATCGAGTCGATCGCGACACCGGCCATGCCGACGTCGCCGGTGACGCGCGGGTGGTCGCTGTCGTAGCCGCGGTGCGTCGCCAGGTCGAAGGCGATCGACAGACCCTTCTGTCCCGCAGCGAGATTGCGCCGGTAGAACGCGTTCGACTCCTCGGCGGTCGAGAAGCCGGCGTACTGCCGGATCGTCCACGGCTGGTTGACGTACATCGTCGCGTAGGGGCCGCGCAGAAACGGCGGCGCGCCCGGGATCGTGTCGAGGAAGTCCAGGCCCTCGAGGTCGGCCTCGGTGTAGAGCGGCTTGACCTCGATCTGCTCAGGGGTGAGCCACGTCTCGCCGCCGGGAACGGTTGTCTCCGTCGCCTTCCCGTCACCGAGGTCGACGGTGCTGAAGTCGGGGATCTGCATGGTCATGAGTGCGCTCCTTCCGCCGGGGCGCCGAGTCTGGTCAGCAGGTCGTCGAGGAAGGCGACGACGTCCATGCCGTCCCGCACCTCGCCGTCGACGGCGGTCTCGCCGAGCTCTTTGGCGCGCCCGGCGACGAGGATCACCTCGATTCCGTTGTCGCGCAAGCCCTTCACGGCGTCCGCAGCGTGTGCGGAATACCCCTTGGGCGAGGAGGCGAGGACGACGACGTCGGTATGCCGCGAGCGGGCCTCGGCGGCCACGTCGGCAGGCGTGCCCTCCACCGTCACGGAGGCGATGCCGCCCGCCGCGAGGAGGTTGGCCATGAAGGTCTCGCGAGCCCCGAAGTCACGACGCTCGCCGAGCGCGGCGACGACGACGGTGGGAGCGGGACCGGTGCCGGCGAGCGCCGTGGCGCGGTCGCGCAGGCCCTCCCACACCTCGGAGTCCCGATGCGGCGCAAGGCCACCCGTGGGCAGGGCCGCACGCGGCTCGCGAGCCAGGGGGGTCTCGCCGACGAGGGGGAACATGCTGACGCCCGTGAGCGGCGTGCGGCGGTTGGCCAGACCCTGTTCCGCCTCGGCACGTGCCGCCTCGAGCCGGCCTGCGACGAGCCCGTCGGCGAGGGCGGCAGCGATGCCCCCGGCCGCCTCCACCTCCTGGAGGACCGCCCAGGCGGCGGTCGCGACCTCATCGGTGAGCACCTCGACGGCCCACGCACCACCGGCCGGGTCGGTCACCCGAGCGATGTTCGACTCGTCCGCGAGGACGATCTGGGTGTTGCGGGCCAGCCGCCGGGAGAACTTCTCGGGCAGTCCGGCGACGGTGTCGTAGGGAAGGACTGAAATCGCCTCCGCGCCACCGACACTGGCGGCGAAGGTCGCCAACGTCGAGCGCAGGACGTTGACCCATGGGTCGTCGCGGGTGAACATCCGCAAACTGGTGACCGCGTGGATGCGCGCGCCGCGGTCGGCCTCCGGAACCTCGAGCACCTCGCCGACGCGGGCCCACAGGCGGCGCAGCGCCCGCAGCGCAGCGATCGTGAGGAACTGGTCCTGGCTCGCGGAGACGCGGAACTCGATGTGCGGGAACGAGTCCGAGGGGACGACACCGGAGTCGGCGAGCGCGCGGACGTACGCGAGGCCCGTGGCCACGGCATACCCGACCTCCTCGACGGCAGTCGCCCCCGCGTCGCGATACGTGCGGGCGTCGACGGTGATCGCACGGACGCGACGCGCATCGAGCCCGTCGAGCGCGCCCTCGAGCACGGTGAGGTCGGGCGAGCCACCGAGGCGGGCGGCGGCCCCGATCGGGTCGAGTCCCAGGTTGCCGGTGGACTCCGGGTTCTGGTCGAGCACCTCCCGCAGCGCGCGAGCCGCGGCATCCTGCGCGTCATACGAGGAGACGACGACCGGAGCCATCTCGAGGTTGACGTCGGCGAGGACTTCGGAGAGGGCGGCGGCCGGGATGCCGTCCGTCCCGACGTGCACCCACACGCTCGTGACCCCGTGCTCGAGATCGTCGAGCACGGCGGCCCGGCTGGTGGCGGCGTCGGGGTGGTCGTGGAGCTGGCGGACGTCCCACGGCTGGCCGGCCTGCCGCATCGTGCGACCGCGGGTGAAGGGCATGGCGCCGGGGACACCCAGCGGTGCGCCGTCGCTGGGACGCAGGTAGAGCGGGTCGACCTCGAGGCCGCCGGGGAGGGTGGTGCGCATCGACGCCTCGGCCTCGGCGCCGGTCACCTTGGCGTCCTCCGCCTTGGCCTTGTTGACGACGGCGGCCGCGAGCTCGCGCCACTCGTCGTGCGTGTGTGTCGGGAAGTCGCCCGCGAGCGGCATTGCTGCGTCCGTGCTCATCCGTGCTCCTGCATCAGCGAAGGGTCCCCCCGACCCTACCGACGTCCACGCACCCGACTGGCGGGTATGGCAGGCGAGCGGCCGCGACCTTCGCCACACGCGGCGTCCGCTGCGCCGAACGGTGGGACACCCGTGACTGGGGCGCGATCCGCTGCTAGGCATGAGGGCATGTCGACCAGTCTTGACTCCCTGCCGATCATCGACCTCTCCGTCCTTGCTGGCGATGGGGCGGACGTGGCGGCCTTTGACCAGGCGCTGCTCAGGGCCACCCATGAGGTCGGGTTCTTCTACCTCGTCGGTCACGGCATCCCCGAGGACGTCGTGGAGCACCTCTTCGCCGAGGCCGAGCGCTTCTTCGCCCTGCCCGAGGCCGACAAGCTCGACGTCGAGATGACGCGCAGCCCGCACTTCCGCGGCTACACGCGCACCGGTGGTGAGCTCACCGAGGGCCGCGTCGACTGGCGCGAGCAGATCGACGTCGGCGCCGAGCGCGACCTCGTGACCGGCGGCGCGGCATACAACCGGCTGGAGGGCCCCAACCTCTGGCCGGACGCGCTGCCGTCCCTGCGCCCCACCCTGACCGACTGGTCGCAGCGATGCTCGATCATCGGTATGACGCTGCTACGCGCCTGGGCGCGTGCCCTTGGCGCGGCGGAGGACCGGTTCGACGACGCCTTCGACCGGCCGTCGACACTCATCAAGCTCGTGCGCTACCCGGGGCGCGACGGTGACAAGCGGCAGGGCGTGGGCGCCCACAAGGACCCCGGCGTCCTCACGCTGCTCATGATCGAGCCGGAGAAAGCGGGTCTCCAGGTCGAGCACGGCACCGACTGGATCGACGCGCCGCCCGTGCCGGGAGCGTTCGTCGTCAACATCGGCGAGCTCATGGAGTTCGTCACCGACGGTTATCTCAGGGCGACGCGGCACCGGGTCCTCTCACCGCCGGCCGGCGCATCGCGGCTGTCGATTCCGTTCTTCTTCAACCCCTCGGTCGACCGGGCCATGCCGCACATCGACCTGCCGGCCGAGCTCGCGGCGCAGGCGCCAGGTGTCTCCCAGGACCCGGACAACGTCATCTCCGGCACCTTCGGCGACAACCTGCTCAAGGCGCGGCTGCGCGCCCATCCCGATGTGGCGGCGATCCACCACCCAGATCTGGTGGGCTGACGCTGCGGACCGACCGCGCCACCCCGGACGCCGTCAGAGCGCGGCGAAGGGGGCGCAGAGGGCGCGTAGTCGGGCTTCGCCGCCGTCCAGCGCAGTGAGAACGGTGATGCCCGCCGATGTCACGGCCACGGAGTGCTCCCAGTGCGCGGCACGCGAGCCGTCATCGGTCGACACGGTCCACTCGTCGGCAAGCACGTGGTTGTCCTGGGCACCGAGGGTGACCATCGGCTCGATGGCGATCGTCAGCCCCTCGGGCACCGTCGGGCCCTTGCCGGAGACGCGGTAGTTCGGCACCTGAGGGTCCATGTGCATCGAGGTCCCGATGCCGTGGCCGACATAGTCCTCGACGATGCCGTACTCCCGCCCGGCCCGCTCCCCCGCCGCGGCGAGGCTGTCCTCGACGGCAGCCCCCACGGCATACAGGGGGGAGCCGACGCGCAGCGCCGCGATGCCCGCCCACAGCGAGGCCTCGGTGGCGTCGATGAGGGCGAGGTCCTCGGGGCGGCCGGCCTCGCGGCCGCCGACGATGCAGGAGAAGGCGGCATCGCCGTTCCACTGCTCGACCTGGGCGCCGCAGTCGATCGAGAGCAGGTCACCCTCCTGCAGGACGCGATCGCCGGGTATGCCGTGCACGATCTCGTCGTTGACGCTCGTGCAGAGGGTGTGCCGGTAGCCGGGCACGAGCTGGAAGTTCGGGACCCCGCCGTGGTCGCGGATGTGTGTCTCGGCGAGGGTGTCGAGCTCGAGAGTGGTCATGCCCGGCCGCACGGTGTCGGCGAGCAGCGCGAGGGTCTGCCCGACGAGGAGTCCGGCGACGCGCATGCCCGCCAGCTGCTCGAGGGTCTTGCCGGCGATGCGCTCACGGTTGAACAGGCCCATGAGGGGCAAGCCTACGGGCCGACGCACGTGGCGATGACCACCTCGGCCCTCAGGACGCGGCCCGCCGGCACCGGTGGGCGAAGGTACGGGTGACCGCGTCCTCGAGCAGCCGGCCGTAGTTGGTCGGCACGGTGCTGCGCGCCCTGCTCGGCCTGCTCGTGGCGGGTGCAGCCCTGTGCCTGCCCCGCCTCAGTGGCGCCGGCAGCTGGACGGTCGCGTGGCGCTGGGCACCCGACATCACTGTGGGCGCTGCCCTCCTCGGGTTGCTGGGAGTGGCCCTGGTCATCCGCGCGGCCCTCGCCCGAGGTCGGCTCGCCGGCCGTGCTTGACCGCGCTCACCGAGGTCGGCAAGGGTGCGGCCATGGTGACGATCGACCTCAACGCTGACGTCGGCGAGTCCTTCGGTCGCTGGCGGCTCGGCGACGACGAGGGGACGCTCGGGGTCGTCACCTCCGCGAACGTGGCGTGCGGCTTCCACGCCGGCGACCCCGCCACCCTGGTCCGGACCTGCCGGTATGCCGTGGATCGGGGCGTCGCGATCGGGGCCCAGGTCGGGTATCGCGACCTCGCGGGATTTGGGCGACGGTTCATCGATGTCAGCCCCGAGGACCTGGCAGCCGATGTGCTCTACCAGCTCGGCGCGCTCGACGGCATCGCTCGCTCGGTGGGTGGCCGGGTGGCCTATGTCAAGCCGCACGGGGCGCTCTACAACGCGGTCGTGCACCACGAGGAACAGGCTGCAGCTGTCGTTGGGGCTGTGCGCGCGTATGCCGCGACACCGCTCCCCCTCGTCGGCCTGCCAGGGTCGGTGGTGCTGTCCCGCGCCTCCTCAGCCGGGTTACCGGTCGTCCGTGAGGGCTTCGCCGACCGAGCGTATGCCGCGGACGGGACGCTGGTGCCGAGGTCGGCGCCGGGGGCCGTCCTGGCCGACCCGACCTTCGTCGCCGACCGCGCCGTGCGCATGGTCACGGAGGGAACCGTGACGGCGATCAGCGGCGAATCCGTTGCGGTGGAGGCTGACTCGTTGTGCGTCCACGGCGACTCGCCGGGCGCGGTCGGGCTGGCGGCAGCGGTGCGTGCGGCCTTGGAGTCCGCTGGCGTGACCGTGGCGGCGTTCGCCCCGTGAGGCTCCTGCCCTGCGGCGACCGGGCGATCCTCGTCGAGCTGCCCGATGCGTCGGCGCGCAGAAGGCTGGACGAGATCCTCTCTCGCACAGCCATTCCCGGCATCGTCGAACACGTGCCTGCAGCTCGCACCGTGCTCGTCACCGTCACCGGTCCGGCTGCCCTGGTCGAGGTGTCGCGAGCGCTGCGCTGCCTCGACCTGTCGGCCGAGGTCGTGGCCGCGGCGTCGGATGACCAGGTTGTCGAGATCCCGGTCCGTTACGACGGGCCGGACCTCGGCTCCGTCGCCACCCACCTCGGTGTCTCGACCGACGAGGTCGTCGCGCGGCATACGGAGCAGGTGTGGCGGGTGGAGTTCGCCGGCTTCACACCCGGATTCGGTTACCTGCTCGGCGACCGTGGCGGCCTCACGGTACCCCGCCTGACGGTGCCCCGGACCCGGGTGCCGGCCGGCGCCGTGGCACTGGCCGACGAGTGGAGCGGCGTCTACCCGCGCGCGTCCTCCGGTGGATGGCAGCTCATCGGAACCACCGACCTGGCCATGTGGGACGCCCACCGTCAGTCTCCCGCCCTGCTCACGCCGGGCCGGCTCGTGCGCTTCACCTCCCGTGCGTCTGGGTCTTCTGTCGCTGCAGCGTCCGAAGGCGCGAACGCAACTGGGTCCCGGGGCAGGTCATGACCCTCCGCGTGGTCGCCGTCGGCCCGCTGGCCACGATCCAGGACCCCGGCCGGCCCGGTCACGGCGCCATCGGCGTCCCCCGGGGCGGCGCCGTGGACCGCGGCGCCCTCACCATGGCCAACCGCCTTGTGGGCAACCCCGACGACGCCGCCGGTCTGGAGGTCCTCCTCGGCGGCCTGGGCCTGCGCATCGACGAGCCGGTCGTCGTCGCCCTGGCGGGCGCGCCGGTTCCGGTTCGGGTGGACGGCCGAGCGGTGGACCCGGCCGGGCCGATCGCACTGTCGGCCGGCGCCGAGCTCGTGGTCGGCAGGGCGCTCCACGGGCTGCGCAGCTACCTGGCGGTCCGCGGCGGGATCGTCACCGAACAGACCCTGGGCAGCGCGAGCAGCTCCCCCACGAGCGGGCTCGGGCCGCCGCCCCTGGCCGTCGGGGACCGCCTTCGCGTGGGCGCCGCCCGCGCGGCCGGGAGCCCATCGGGTTGGGTGGACGCCGACCCGGCCTACCGCTGGGGATCGATCACCGACCTGCGGGTCGTCCTCGGGCCGCGCGACGACTGGTTCACCGCCGATGCCCTGGAAACCCTGCGGCATACGGAGTGGGAGGTGAGCGCGGACCTCGACCGCGTCGGCGTGCGCCTCTCCGGGCCGGCGCTGGCGCGCTCGCACCCCGAGGAGCTGCCCAGCGAGGGCATCGTGGCGGGCGCTGTGCAGGTGCCACCGTCCGGGCATCCGATCATCTTCCTCGCCGACCACCCGACCACCGGGGGCTATCCCGTCATCGCGGTGGTGGTCGACGCCGACCTCGACCGCGCCGGCCAGCTCCGCCCCGGCGACCGCGTCCGCTTCAGCCCCATACCCGCCTCTGCGTCCTGGCCCCTGTCTCAGACAGTCGAGTGAGGAGAACATGCCGCATGCCGCGCGCGCGATACGGCATGTTCTCCTCACTCGACTGTCTGGCCCCGGGACCGAGGGCCGTGTCAGGCGATGAGCAGGGTCTTCGGGTCCAGATCCAGGTGTTCGGCGAACCGGCGCAGCGCCGCGATGCGCCGGGGTCGATGGAAGACGTCCTCGGCCCAGAGCTCCTCGTGGGTCCAGATGTGGCTACGCAGCAGGTGCCCTCGCCCCGAGTCGGCGCTTCGTCGCCTGCGATCGGCATGGTGCTCGCCTTGGTACTCCCCGATGACCCGCTGGTCCGGCCACACCAGGTCGCCCTCGGCAAGGAAGTCACCGGCCTCGTCGAGAATCGGCAGATTGACGACCGGCTCGGGGAAGCCGGCACGCACGAACATCAACCGAGCCCGGGACTCCATGGGCGACTTCACCCGAGGCCGGATGAGGTCGAGTGCCTCCCGGAGCATCACCTTGCCCCTGGGGCGCACTCGGCGTCCAAGCGCCTCGTGCAGCGCGCGGACCCCGGGCGAGGTCGTCGCACCCGGTCGGACATCGGCCCGTCGACCCTCATCGAGCAGCCGAACGCAGGTATCGCCGATCACCACCAGGTCCTCGACGCCCAGTCGGCGCCGACCGAGTTCGGCCAGATCGCACCAGGTCTCCGGCAGCGCCGTCACGCGCAGGTCATCGACGAGCGTGATGTCGCGGCGTTCCAGCCCACGATGGCCCTGGCACCCGGCACGAAGCACCTGCCCCCCGCGCGTGGTCGTCATGACGTCGAGCGCGGTCTGTCCCTCCAGCGACCTGGGCAACGGGAGGCACCAGAGCTCTGCGGCCGTGACATGGGAGTAGGCCGTGCGCTCGCCAAGTCCCACCTGGAAGGCACGCGCTCGCTCGACGACGTCGGACGGCGCCTGCGCCGCCCTGACTCCGCGCGTGGGCGAGACATGGTCGGGACGACGGCAGCTCACGCCCAGCTCTCTGGCCTCACGCACGCTGAAGGCGCGGCCCTCGATGGACGCGGGGAGCGAGCGCGGCTTCATACCGGTAGCGAACCGCATCCGGCGATCGGCTTCCGAGTTATCCCCAGCCCAGAAACGAGTGAGGAGAACACGCCGTATCAGCACATCGGCATACGGCGTGTTCTCCTCACTCGACTGTATGGAGCGGGGTGGATGACGGCGTCAGGAGAGGGCGCGCACGATCCGGTCGAAGACCTCGTCCATGGAGCCCTCGCCGTCGACCTCGACGAGCAGGCCGCGCTCGGCATACGCCTCGGAGAGCGGACGGGTCTCGCGGTGGTAGATCGCCATCCGCTCGCGGATGACCTCCTCGGTGTCGTCGGCGCGGCCCTCGATCTCGGCCCGCTTGAGCAGGCGCGCCACGACGGCGTCGTCGGGGACGACCAGCTCGAGCACGCGCTCCAGCGGGCGGTCACCCTTGGCGAGCATCTCGTCGAGGGCATCGACCTGGCCCAGGGTCCGCGGGTAGCCGTCCAGCAGGAACCCCGGCTCGCAGTCGGCCTCGGCGAGCCGGGACTCGACGATGGCGTTGGTGATGTCGTCCGAGACATACCCCCCGGCCGCGAGGATCGACTTCACCTCGAGCCCCAGCGGGGTCTCGTTCTTGATGTTGGCGCGGAAGATGTCGCCGGTCGAGATCGGGGGGATCCCGAAGTGCTCGGCGATGCGGGCAGCCTGCGTGCCCTTACCGGCACCGGGCGGCCCGAGGATGATCAGACGCATGGTCACCTGAGGAACCCTTCGTAATGACGCTGCTGGAGCTGGGACTCGATCTGCTTGACCGTCTCCAGCCCCACACCGACGATGATGAGGATCGAGGTGCCACCGAACGGGAAGTTCTGGTTGGCGCCGACGAGCACCAGCGCGATGAGCGGGATGAGCGAGATCAGCGCGAGGTAGATCGCGCCGGGAACAGTGATCCTGGTGAGGACGTACTGGAGGTACTCGGCCGTGGGTCGCCCGGCGCGAATACCCGGGATGAAGCCGCCGTACTTCTTCATGTTGTCGGCAACTTCGGTCGGGTTGAACGTGATCGACACGTAGAAGAACGTGAAGAAGAGGATGAGCAGCGTGTAGGCGACCATGTAGAGCGGGTGGTCACCGCGCACGAAGTAGGTCTGCACCCACGTCGCCCACGCGGGCCCGGTGCCGTCCGGCTTGACCGCGAACTGCGCCGCGAGCGCCGGCAGCGCGATCAGGGAGGCCGCGAAGATGACCGGGATGACACCGGCCATGTTGACCTTCATCGGGATGTAGGTCGAGGTCCCGCCATAGACGCGCCGCCCCACCATGCGCTTCGCATACTGCACCGGGATGCGCCGCTGCGACTGCTCGACGAAGACGACCAGGGCGATGATCAAGAAGCCCATGAGGATGACGCCGAAGAAGATGTCCCAGCGGCCGTCGCGCTGCTGGATCGCCCACAGCGAGCCGGGGAAGCCAGCCGCGATCGAGGTGAAGATGAGGATCGACATGCCGTTGCCGACGCCGCGGTCGGTGACGAGCTCGCCCAGCCACATGATCAGACCGGTGCCGGCGGTCATCGTGAGCACCATGATGAGGATCGTGACCACCGAGTTGTCGGTGAGGATCTGGGTGCAGTTGGGATTGCCGAAGAGCTGCGAGGGGTTCTGCGCAAAGGTGATGAGCGTCGAACTCTGCAGGATCGCCAGGCCGATCGTCAGGTAACGCGTGTACTGCGTCATCTTCGTCTGGCCCGCCTGCCCCTCCTTCTTCAGGGCCTCGAAGCGCGGGATGACGACGGTGAGCAACTGGATGATGATCGACGCCGTGATGTAGGGCATGATCCCGAGCGCGAAGATCGACAACTGGAGCAGTGCGCCACCGCTGAAGAGGTTGGCCAGCCCGAGGAAGCCCTGGGTCGAGTCCGCACCCACCATGCACTCCTGCACGGCCTTGTAGCTGACACCCGGGGTCGGCACGTGCGCGCCCAGCCGGTAGACCACGATGATCAAGAACGTGAAGAGCAGCTTCTTGCGCAGGTCCGGCGTTTTGAACGCGCGGCCGAAGGCGGTGAGCACAAGTCCTCCATGGGTGCGGGCCGGCCGAATCACGGCGCCCGCGTCGAAGTCATTCGAGGAAAAGATACCCCGGCGCCCGCCGTGGCCCTCCCTCACGGTGTCGTGCGACACCCTCCCTGCAAACGCGGTATGCCGCGGGGCCGGTTCCCACACCCGAAGTCACCTTCGGCGCGAGGTCGGCTCCGCGGCATACGCGCTGGTGGAGCGAAAGGTCAGGTCAGCCCGCGAGGGTGACCGAACCGCCCGCTGCCTCGATCTTCTCCTTGGCGCTGGACGACACCGCGTCAGCAGTGACGTTCACGGCCACGGTGATCTCGCCGGTGCCGAGCACCTTGACGAGGTGACCGTCGCGGACAGCACCCTTGGCGATGAGGTCGTCGATCGTGACGTCCCCACCCTTGGGGTAGAGCGCCGACAGCTTGTCCAGGTTGACGACCTGGTAGGTCGTCTTGAACGGGTTCTTGAAGCCGCGAAGCTTCGGGAACCGCATGTGCAGCGGCGTGGTGCCACCCTGGAAGGACTCGGGGACCTGGTAGCGAGCCTTCGTACCCTTGGTACCGCGGCCCGCGGTCTTGCCCTTGGAACCCTCACCACGACCCACGCGGGTCTTGGCGGTCTTCGCACCCGGTGCCGGGCGCAGGTGGTGCACCTTGAGCGCCGCAGCGGCGTTCTCGGTGCCGGCCTTCTTGTCGGCCATGGTCAGTCAACCTCCTCAACGGTGACCAGGTGGGCCACCGCACGGACCATGCCACGGATCTCCGGGCGGTCCTCCTTGACGACGACGTCGTTGATGCGCTTCAGACCCAGGGTCCGCAGGGTGTCACGGTGCTGCTGCAGCGTGCCGACCTTGCCGCGGGTCTGGGTGACCTTGAGACGACCCATCACGCACCAGCCTTGGCAGCGGCACGCTCGGCCTCCAGGCCCGCCGCCTGGGCGCGGAGCATGGCGGCCGGGGCGACCTGGTCGACCGGCAGGCCACGGCGAGCCGCCACGGCCTCCGGGCGCTCGAGACCACGCAGGGCCTCGACCGTCGCGTGGACGATGTTGATCGCGTTGTCCGAGCCAAGGCTCTTGGACAGCACGTCGTGGATGCCGGCGCACTCCAGCACCGCACGCACCGGGCCACCGGCGATGACACCGGTACCGGGGCTGGCGGGGCGGAGCATGACGACACCGGCAGCGGCCTCACCCTGGACGGGGTGCGGGATGGTGCCCTGGATCCGAGGAACCCTGAAGAACTGCTTCTTCGCCTCCTCGACGCCCTTGGCGATCGCCGCGGGCACCTCCTTGGCCTTGCCGTAGCCGACACCGACGGTGCCGTCACCGTCACCGACGACGACGAGCGCGGTGAAGCTGAAGCGACGGCCACCCTTGACGACCTTCGCGACCCGGTTGATGGTCACGACGCGCTCCAGGTACTGGCTCTTCTCGGCCTCGCGGGGCTCGCGGCCGCCACGACGGTCGTCGCGACCGCGGCGCTCGCCGCGCTCGGGACGGTCGCCGCCGGCTGCGGCTCCGGTGCCTCGACGCTGGGGTCCTGGCATCAGATGTTCCTCATCTCAATCTCGAAAGCAACTGCACGTGCGATCGGGGCCCCCGCAAAGTAGCGAGCGCAGCGAGCACTTTGTGGGGTGGTCAAAGGGTCAGGCCTCCCTCGCGAGCGCCGTCCGCAATGGCGGCGACGCGGCCGTGGTACTTGTTGCCGCCACGGTCGAAGACGACCGCGTCGACACCGGCAGCCTTGGCGCGCTCGGCGACGAGCTCGCCGACCTTCTTGGCCTTGGCGGTCTTGTCACCCTCGAAGCCGCGCAGGTCGGCCTCCATGGTGGACGCCGAGGCCACGGTCTGGCCGATCGAGTCGTCGACGACCTGGACGAAGATGTGCCGGGCGCTGCGGGACACCACGAGGCGCGGACGCGCAGCGGTGCCGGCCAGGTGCTTGCGCAGGCGGTTGTGCCGACGGCCGCGTGCGGCCGACTTGCCCTTGGCACGCTTGATGATCTGTCCCATTACTTCTTCCCAGCCTTTCCGACCTTGCGGCGGATGTGCTCGCCCGCGTAGCGGACGCCCTTGGCCTTGTACGGGTCGGGCTTGCGGAGCTTGCGGATGTTGGCGGCGACCTCACCGACGAGCTGCTTGTCGATGCCCTGCACCGAGAAGCGGGTCTGGTTCTCGACCACGAAGGTGATGCCGGCCGGCGGCTCGACGGTGATCGAGTGGCTGTAGCCGAGGGCGAACTCGAGGTTGGAGCCCTTGGCCAGGACGCGGTAACCCGTGCCGTGGATCTCGAGCTTCTTCTCGTAGCCCTCGGTGACCCCGATGACCATGTTGTTGATGAGGGTCCGGGTCAGGCCGTGACGCGAGCGCGAGTCACGCTCGTCGTTGGGGCGCTTGACCTCGAGGCCGGACTCACCCTGCTCCACCGTGATCGGGGAGACCACGGTGTGGGTCAGCTCGCCCTTCGGGCCCTTGACGGTGACGGTCTGTCCGTCGACGTTCACGGTCACACCCGAGGGGATGGCGACCGGCTGGCGTCCAATGCGCGACATGGCAGCAGCCCCTTACCAGATGTAGGCGAGGACTTCCCCACCCACACCCTTGTTGGCGGCCTGCTTGTCGGTGAGCAGTCCGGACGACGTCGAGATGATCGCGATGCCGAGGCCACCGAGCACCTTGGGAAGGTTGGTGGACTTGGCGTAGACGCGAAGGCCCGGCTTGGAGACGCGTCGCACACCGGCGATGGAGCGCTCCCGGTTGGGGCCGTACTTGAGGTTGATCGTCAGCGTCTTGCCGACCTCGGCGTCCTCGACGGTCCAGGAGGCGATGTAGCCCTCCGCCTCGAGGATCTCCGCGATGTGCGACTTGAGCTTGCTGAACGGCATCGACACCGCGTCCTTGTGCGCCGAATTGGCGTTCCGGACGCGGGTCAGCATGTCCGCGATCGGGTCTGTCATGGTCATGAGGCTTCTCCGCCCCTTCTCACCGTGGTTTCCTCCCGCGGGGCGGGCGGACCTTCGATGTAGATGGTCTGTGTTCTCGTATGCCGTGTGCTCACGGCGGGTGGGTGGGTCACGGGCGCAAAGGCCCGCGGCATACCCGAAGGACTGAAGGTGATGGTCACCAGGACGACTTGGTGACACCGGGCAGCTCGCCGCGGTGCGCCATCTCGCGCAGGCAGATCCGGCACAGGCCGAACTTGCGGTAGACCGAGTGCGGACGGCCGCAGCGCTGGCAGCGCGTGTAGGCGCGGACGCCGAACTTCGGCTTCTTGTTCGCCTTGTTGATCAGGGCGGTCTTGGCCATGCTCAGTTCTCCTTGAACGGGAAGCCGAGCGCCTTGAGCAGCGCGCGTCCCTCGTCGTCGGTCGTCGCGGTCGTGACGATCGTGATGTCCATGCCGCGGACGCGGTCGATCTTGTCCTGGTCGATCTCGTGGAACATCGACTGCTCGGTCAGACCGAAGGTGTAGTTGCCCCGGCCGTCGAACTGCTTGGGCGACAGGCCACGGAAGTCGCGGATACGCGGCAGGGCCACCGACACCAGACGGTCGAGGAACTCCCACATGCGGTCACCGCGCAGCGTCGCGTGGGCGCCGATCGGCATACCCTCGCGCAGCTTGAACTGGGCGATCGACTTGCGGGCCTTGGTGACAACCGGCTTCTGACCGGTGATGGCGGTCAGGTCGCGGACGGCACCCTCGATGAGCTTGCTGTCCTTGGCCGCGTCGCCGACACCCATGTTCACGACGACCTTGACAACGCCGGGGACCTGCATGACGTTCGCGAACGCGAACTGGTCCATCAGCGAGGACTTGATCTCGTCCTGGTAGCGCGCCTTGAGGCGGGGCTTGGTTGCAGTGTCAGCCATGTCTCTCACAGGTCCTTGCCCGAGCGCGCGCCGACGCGGGTGCGGACGGTCTTGGACCGGCCGTCGCGCTCGACGGTCTCGACGCGGGTCTTGATACGGGTCGGCTTCTTGTCCGAGGCGTCGACGACGGCCACGTTGCTCACGTGGATCGGCGCTTCCTGGACGACGAGCCCACCGGTGTTGGTGCCACGCGCGCTCTGACCGGCCTTGGTGTGGCGGGTCACGCGGTTGACACCCTCGACGAGCACTCGCTCGGACTCGCGGTAGACCGCGATGACCTTGCCGGTGCTGCCCTTGTCCTTGCCGGCGAGCACCTGCACGGTGTCGCCCTTCTTGATCTTCATCTTCGCCATGAGTCAGAGCACCTCCGGTGCGAGCGAGATGATCTTCATGAACTTCTTCTCCCGAAGCTCACGGCCGACCGGGCCGAAGATGCGGGTCCCACGCGGGTCCCCGTCGTTCTTCAGGATGACGGCGGCGTTCTCGTCGAACTTGATGTACGAGCCATCGGCGCGGCGGCGCTCCTTGACGGTGCGCACGATGACGGCCTTGACGACATCGCCCTTCTTGACGTTGCCGCCGGGGATGGCGTCCTTGACGGTGGCGACGATGGTGTCGCCGATGCCGGCATACCGGCGGCCGGAGCCACCGAGAACGCGGATGCAGAGAATCTCCTTGGCACCCGTGTTGTCGGCGACACGCAGTCGCGACTCCTGCTGGATCACTTGCTATCTCCTAAATGTCGTGCCGGTTCTCCACCCAAGGGGCGGAGCCTTGCCGAACTGCGGGGGGTGCGAGGGCCAGGGCCCATCGCGTACGACTTACTTGGCCTTCTCGAGGATCTCCACCACGCGCCAGCGCTTCGAGGCGCTGAGCGGGCGGGTCTCCATGATGAGAACGCGGTCACCGATGCCGGCGGAGTTGGCCTCATCGTGGGCCTTGACCTTGTGCGAGCGGCGCATGACCTTGCCGTAGAGCGCGTGCTTGACGCGGTCCTCGACCTCGACGACGACGGTCTTCTCCATCTTGTCGCTGACGACATAACCCTGACGGGTCTTGCGGTAGTTGCGGTCGACGCTCTCCACGCTGTCCTTCTTCTCGCTCATGCTCAGGCCTCGCTCTTCGCCGGGGCGGAGCCGATGCCGAGCTCGCGCTCACGCATCTCGGTGTAGATCCGGGCGATGTCCTTGCGGACCGCACGGAGCCGGCCGTGGTTGTCCAGCTGGCCGGTGGCCGACTGGAACCGGAGGTTGAACAGCTCCTCCTTGGCCTTGCGGAGCTCGTCGACGAGCTTGTCGTCGTCCATGCCGCGCAGCTCGCTGGACGTCAGGTCCGTGGAACCGATGGCCATCAGATGTCACCACCCTCACGCGTGACGAAGCGGGTCTTCATCGGGAGCTTGTGCATCGCCAGGCGCATGGCCTCGCGAGCGGTCTCCTCGGGGACACCCGAGAGTTCGAACATGATGCGGCCCGGCTTGACGTTGGCGATCCACCACTCGGGCGAACCCTTACCGGAACCCATGCGGGTCTCCGCGGGCTTCTTGGTCAGCGGGCGGTCGGGGTAGATGTTGATCCACACCTTTCCACCACGCTTGATGTATCGGGTCATCGCGATACGCGCGGACTCGATCTGACGGTTGGTGACGTAGGCCGGCGTGAGTGCCTGGATGCCGTAGTCGCCGAATGCAAGCGTCGTGCCACCCTTGGCAGCGCCCGAACGACCCGGGTGGTGCTGCTTGCGGTGCTTGACGCGACGGGGAATCAACATGCTCAGGCCTCGCCCTCGGTGCTGGCGGCGGCCTCGACGGGAGCCTCAACCGGCGCTGCGGTGGCGGTGTCCTCACGGCGGGCGCGGGCCGGACGGTCCGCACCGTCGCGACGCGGGCCACGACCCTGGCGCGGCGCGGTGGCCTGCTGGGCCGCCAGCTCACGAGCGGTGAGGTCACCCTTGTAGATCCAGACCTTCACGCCGATCCGGCCGAAGGTCGTCTTGGCCTCGTAGAAGCCGTAGTCGATGTTGGCGCGCAGCGTGTGCAGCGGGACCCGACCCTCGCGGTAGAACTCCGTGCGGGACATCTCGGCGCCGCCGAGACGACCGGAGACCTGGACCCGGATGCCCTTGGCACCAGCGCGCGTGGCCGACTGCATGCCCTTGCGCATGGCGCGACGGAAGCTCACGCGGGCAGACAGCTGCTCGGCAATGCCCTGGGCCACGAGCTGGGCCTCGGTCTCGGGGTTCTTGACCTCGAGGATGTTGAGCTGGACCTGCTTCTTGGTCAGCTTCTCGAGCTCACCGCGGATGCGGTCGGCCTCGGCGCCACGGCGACCGATGACGATGCCCGGGCGTGCCGTGTGGATGTCCACGCGGACACGGTCACGGGTGCGCTCGATGTCGACGCGGGCGATGCCGGCGCGGTCCATGCCCTCGGACATGAGCTTGCGGATCGCGACATCTTCCTTGACGTAGTCGCGGTAACGCTGACCCTCCTTGGTGGAGTCGGCGAACCAGCGGCTCTTGTGCTCCGTCGTGATGCCCAGACGGAAGCCGTGTGGGTTGACCTTCTGACCCATCAGCCCTTACCTCCGTTCTTGGCAACCTGGGGAGCGACGACCACGGTGATGTGGCTCGTGCGCTTGTTGATCCGGCTCGCGCGGCCCTGGGCGCGCGGACGGAAACGCTTCATCGTGGGGCCCTCGTCGACGTAGGCCGCGGCGACGACGAGCTCACGCTCGTCGAAGCGCTCGGCGGTCTTGTCGGCCTTGACCCGAGCATTGGCGATGGCGCTCTCGAGGACCTTGAGCACCGGCTCGCTCGCACCCTGGGGGGCGAAACGAAGCACGGTCGTGGCCTCGGCGGCGTTCTTGCCACGGATGAGGTCGATCATCCGGCGCGCCTTCATCGGCGTGACGCGCACATGGCGCGCACTGGCGTGGGCGGAGCCGGCGACGTCTGCGAACTGCTTGGTGTGCATCAGCGACGACGTCCCTTCTTGTCGTCCTTGATGTGACCCTTGAACGTGCGGGTCGGGGCGAACTCGCCGAGCTTGTGGCCGACCATCGACTCGGTGACGAACACCGGGACGTGCTTGCGGCCGTCGTGGACGGCGAAGGTGTGGCCGAGCATGTCCGGTGAGATCACCGAACGACGCGACCAGGTCTTGATGACGTTCTTGGTCCCGGCATCGTTCTGGGCGTCCACCTTCTTCTGAAGGTGGTCATCGATGAAGGGGCCCTTCTTCAGGCTACGAGGCATTCCAGGCTCCTATCAGCGCTTCTTGCCGGTACGACGACGACGGACGATGAGCTTGTCGCTGGGCTTGCCGGGGCGACGCGTGCGACCCTCCGGCTGACCCCACGGGCTGACCGGGTTACGGCCACCGGAGGTGCGACCCTCACCACCACCGTGCGGGTGGTCCACCGGGTTCATGACGACACCACGGACGGTCGGGCGCTTGCCCTTCCACCGCATGCGGCCGGCCTTGCCCCAGTTGATGTTGCTCTGCTCGGCGTTGCCGACCTCGCCGACGGTCGCGCGGCAGCGCACGTCGACGTTGCGGATCTCACCGGACGGCATACGCAACTGGGCGTAGGGGCCGTCCTTGGCGACGAGCTGGACGCGGACGCCCGCGGAGCGGGCGATCTTGGCGCCACCGCCCGGCTTGAGCTCCACCGCGTGCACGACCGTACCGGTCGGGATGTTGCGCAACGGCAGGCTGTTGCCCGGCTTGATGTCGGCGCCCGGACCGTTCTCGATCGGCTGACCCTGCTCGAGGCCCTTGGGGGCCAGGATGTAGCGCTTCTCGCCATCGGCGTAGTGCAGCAGCGCGATGCGGGCGGTGCGGTTCGGGTCGTACTCGATGTGAGCGACCTTGGCAGGCACGCCGTCCTTGTCGTGGCGACGGAAGTCGATGACGCGGTAGGCGCGCTTGTGGCCACCACCGATGTGACGGGTGGTGATGCGACCGTTGGCGTTGCGGCCACCGGTCTTGCTCAGCGGGCGAACGAGTGACTTCTCGGGCGTCGAGCGAGTGATCTCGACGAAGTCGGCCACGCTCGAGCCACGACGGCCAGGCGTCGTCGGCTTGTACTTACGGATACCCATGATCTCTTCTGTCTCCTCAGGCGCCGGCGCTGCCGAAGATGTCGATGGTGCCCTCGCGGAGGGTGACGATGGCGCGCTTGGTGTCCTTGCGCTTGCCGGTGCCGAACCGGGTGCGGCGAGCCTTGCCCGGTCGGTTCATCGTGTGGACCGAGTCGACCTTGACCCCGAAGATCTCCTCGACGGCGATCTTGATCTCGGTCTTGTTCGAGCGCGGGTCGACGATGAAGGTGTACTTGCCCTCGTCGAGCAGGCCGTAGCTCTTCTCGGACACGACCGGCGCGATCAGGATGTCGCGGGCGTGCTTGCGGTTGATTGCGGTGCTCACTTGTCGCCGTCCTTCTTCTTGCTGCCGGCCTTGGTGAAGCCCGCGGCCTCAGCGGCATCGGCGTCCTTGAACCAGAACTCGGCAACCGTCGCGTCGTACCACTGGCCGTCCGGCTCGTGGTAGAGACCCGAGTCGGAGTTGCCCTTGACGGTGTAACCCTTGGGGGCCGAGCCGTCCTTGAGCGGAGCCTTGGCGCCCTTGGGCAGCTCCACGACCTCGGCCTCGACGACCTCGGCCGGCTCCGGAGCGAGCGCCGCCGCCGTGGTGGCCGGGGCCACCGCGTCGGTGCCATCGGAAAGGGTCAGCGGCTCGCTGCCCGCAACCATGGCGCCGGGACCAGCGACAAAGGTGTCGTAGGCAGCCTTGGTGAAGACCACGTCATCGGCGCAGAGCACGTCGTAGGTGTTGAGCTGGTCGACCGCCAGGACGTGGACGTCCTCGAGGTTGCGGACCGACTTCAGCGACACGATGTCGGTGCGGTCGAGCACGATGAGCAGGTTCTTGCGCTCGGTCAGCCCGGCCAGCAGTGCGACGGCGGCCTTGGTCGAGGGGGCCTCGCCGGTGACGAGGGCCTCCACGATGTGGATGCGGCCGTGGCGCGCCCGGTCGGACAGGGCCCCACGCAGCGCGGCGGCCTTCATCTTCTTGGGGGTGCGCTGGCTGTAGTCACGCGGCTGCGGGCCGTGGACGGTGCCACCACCGGCGAACTGCGGCGCACGGGTCGAGCCCTGACGGGCGCGGCCGGTGCCCTTCTGCTTGTACGGCTTCTTGCCACCACCGCGGACCTCGCCGCGGGTCTTGGTGGCGTGGGTGCCCTGGCGCGCGGCAGCGAGCTGGGCGACGACGACCTGGTGGATCAGCGGAACGTTGGTCTGCACATCGAAGATCTCGGCGGGCAGGTCAACCGACACGGCCTTGGCGGCAGCAGTCTTGGTTGCCATCTGACTCAGGCTCCCTTCGCAGCGGAGCGGACGAGGACCACGCCACCGCGGGGGCCGGGAACGGCACCCTTGACGAGGAGGAGACCCTTCTCGACATCGACGGCGTGGATGGTGAGGTTCTGGGTGGTCTGGCGCACGCCGCCCATGCGGCCGGCCATACGCATCCCCTTGAAGACGCGACCCGGGGTGGCGCAGCCACCGATCGAGCCCGGCTTGCGGTGGTTGCGGTGGGCACCGTGGGAGGAGGAGACGCCGTGGAAGCCGTGACGCTTCATGACACCGGCGAAACCCTTGCCCTTGGTGGTGCCCGTGACGTCGACGGTCGTGCCCGCCTCGAAGGTGTCCGCGGCGAGCTCCTGGCCGGCCGAGTAGTCGGCCGCGTCAGAGGTGCGCAGCTCGACGAGGTGGCGGCGGGGGGTCACACCGGCCTTCTCGAAGTGGCCGGTCAGCGGCTTGGTCACCTTGCGGGGGTCGATCGCGCCGAAGCCGATCTGGACCGCGGCATACCCGTCGGTCTCCTCGGACCGGATCTGGGTGACCACGTTCTGGCCGACCTCGATCACGGTGACAGGAACGAGGCGGTTGTCCTCGTTCCACAACTGGGTCATGCCGAGCTTCTTGCCCAGCAGTCCCTTGACGGTCTTGGTTGCAGTCATCTCGAAATGCCTCAGAGCTTGATCTCGATGTTGACGTCAGCCGGGAGGTCGAGACGCATCAGCGAGTCGACGGCCTTGGGCGTCGGGTCGATGATGTCGATGAGGCGCTTGTGGGTGCGCATCTCGAAGTGCTCGCGGCTGTCCTTGTACTTGTGGGGCGAACGGATGACCACGAAGACGTTCTTCTCCGTGGGCAGCGGCACCGGGCCCACCACCGTTGCGCCGGCACGCTGAACCGTGTCGACGATCTTCCGCGCGGAGTTGTCGATAACCTCGTGGTCGTACGACTTCAACCGGATGCGGATCTTCTGTCCCGCCATATCTGGCTTCCGTTCTCTCTGCTTGGTCTCACTCGTGTGTCGGCCGGATCGCCTGGAACCCCGACCCCCGCGGTCGGGCGTGTCGCGCCCGCTCCGCGTCCCGCGGCCGCACGCTTTCGCGCGCACCCGCTTCGTGGGATCGCTGGTTCCAGGAGACCCGGAACGCTCGGCTCTTCGCGCCTTCCGCCCCACCATCACGGTGGTGCTGGAACGTCGCGGTGGGCGCCACCGACCACAGGGTCGACGGCACGCGCCAAGCAACCTGACAAGTGTGCCAGAGGGGCGGCGCCTTCCCCAAATCGGCGCTACACCCTTGGGGTATGCCGCGCACGAACCCGGCCTTGTCGTGGCGCGCCGCTTGTCGTGGCGCGCCCCCTTTCGTGACGCGCCCCCTTTCGTGACGCGCCGACGTGGGGGCGGGTTCTCCGGTGCCAGGACACTGAATGTCCGGCCCTCAAGGTAAGGGTGTGTTCGTCGGTTAGGTTCGACGCATGTCCCGACCGACCCTCACCGGCGAACGGGTGGTCCTCACGCCGATGAGCTGGGATCACCTCGAGGACCTCTGCGCCCTCGACGCCGATCCCGAGGTGATGCGCTTCCTCGGGCCACCGCGATCACGCGCGGACGTGATGGCGCTCATGCCCGGGCGCCTGTCCCCCAGCGACGATGCCCTCGACCTCGGCTTCTGGGTGGGGCATGAGACCGACCGCTTCCTGGGGTGGTGGTGCCTGTCCCTCGAGGGCCCCGACCTGGCCGAGATCGGCTGGCGCCTGCACCCGCACACATGGGGCCGCGGGTTGGCCACCGAGGGCGCCCTCCTGCTCATCGACCACGGCTTCGCCACGGTGGGTCTGCACCGAATCATCGCCGAGACGATGGCGGTCAACCTGCCCAGCCGCGGTGTCATGCGCAAGGTCGGTATGACGCACGCGCGCACTGACCAACGGACCTGGGATCACCCGCTGCCGGGGTCGGAGCAGGGTGAGGTGGTCTACGAACTGGACCGGGAGACCTGGGCCTCGCGCTGAACCCTGCGCCGGCGGTCTCGGAACAGGAGGAGCAGGCGCGGGCCCAGGCTCACCGCAGCGACACCCACGACGAGCAGAACTCCCCCGACCGACGCAGCGACCGTGAGCCGCTCCCCGTCGGCGAGGAAGGCGGTGAGCAGCCCGGCGGCCGGCACGAGCAGGCTGTAGGGCGCGACCTCCGAGGCGGGGTAGCGGTGGAGCAGCCAGTTCCAGATGCCGTAGCCGACCCAGGAGGAGAGCACGGCGGTGTAGGCGGTGGACAGCCAGTTCACGAGGGTGAGGTTGGTCAGGGCGTGGGCGACCACAGCCGGCCCGTCGAGCCACACCGACAGCGCGAGGAGCGGCAGGGGCACGACGAGTCCGGACCAGACGGTCAGACCCAGCCCGCCGGGCACCTTGAGCCACCGCACCAGGACATTGCCCAGACCCCAGCATGCGGCGCCCGCCATCGTGAGCAGGAGCGCACTGATGGGGATGTGGCCGCCGCGGCCGATGCCCACGACGGCGAGCCCGAGCACCCCCATGACGATTCCGACCCACTGGATCGCCTTGGGCCTCTCCGCGAGCACGAAGGCGGCGAGGACAACGGTGAAGACCGCTTGGAGCTGGAGGATCAGGGAGGCCAGGCCCGGCGGCATACCGGCGTCGAGGCTGGAGTAGAGGAAGGCGAACTGCCCCAGCGACATGGCGGCCCCGACGACGAGCACCTTCCACAGCGGCCCGGAGGGTCGGGCGACGAAGGGCATCGCGGCGATGACCACGAGGAAGCGCAGCGCGACGAAGACCAGCGGTGGCACGCCGACCAGGCCGCGCTCGATGACCACGAAGTTGGCGCCCCAGATCGTCGCGACGAGGACTGCGGCGAAGGCATGGCGGGCGGGCACAGGTCGATCGTGCCCGACCCCATGGTGAAGCACCAGCGATGCTTATTGCCGGATTGGATGTAGCGTTCCTTCATGATCGAGCTGGAACATCTGGTCACGCTTCGCACAGTCCATCGCACCGGGTCGGTCATCGGGGCATCGGCCGAGCTCGGCTACACCCCCTCGGCGGTGTCCCAGCAACTCAAGCGCCTCGAGCGATCGCTCGGAGCACCCGTCCTGGACCGGGTCGGCCGCGGTGTGATGCTCAACGGTCTCGGGCGGCACCTCGTCGACGAGAGCACCGAGATCCTCGCCCGGCTCGAGGCCCTCGAGGCAGGGCTCAGCGGATTCAGGGAAGGCCCGGTCGTCGGCAGTCTGCGACTGGCCGCCTTCTCAACAGCAGTGCGTGGCCTGGTCGCCCCTGCCCTGCGGGAGCTGTGGAAGGGCCACCCCGGGCTCAAGGTCACCGTCCTCGAACATGACCCCCATGACGCGATCGAGCAGGTCGCCACTGGCTCCACCGACCTGGCGCTCGTGCACAACTGGGGTGACCTGCCCCTGCCCTTCCCGGCCCACCTCGACGTCGAGCAGATCGGCACCGACACCGCGGATGTCCTGCTCCATCGGGGTCACCGGCTGGCGGGAGCTGCCCTCCTGACACCGCAGGACCTGGCCGACGAGGACTGGGTGTGCGCCCCCGAGGGGTCGGTCTGCCACGGTTGGCTCACCCACATGTTCGACGAGCAGGGACTTCGGCCTCGCATTCGACACTGGGCGATGGAGTTCTCCTCCCAGATCGGGCTCGTCGAGCACGGCGTGAGCATCGCCCTGGTCCCGCGGCTCGGGCGGGAGGCCCTGCCGGAGGAGATCGTCGCCGTCCCCCTCTCCGATCCCGCACCCACCCGCCGCGTCATGCTCACCTGGCGCAGGTCGATGTCCTCGTCGGCCGCAGTCGCCACGGTTCGCGATGCGTTGGCCACCGCCAGCAGTCAGCGGCTCCGGCCGGAACTCGACCCACCGTGCTTGTGAAACTCTTCACAAGCAGGCGAGACACGGCATACGGTGGTCTGCATGTCGGTTGACGCGAACGTGACCAGCACTCAGAAACATCGCATCGTCATCATCGGATCGGGCTTTGGCGGGCTCTTCGCGGCCCGCGCACTCAAGCGCCGCAAGGACGTCGAGGTGACGCTCATCGCCAAGACGACTCACCACCTCTTCCAACCGTTGCTGTACCAAGTGGCCACGGGTGTGCTGTCCGAGGGCGAGATCGCCCCGGCCACCCGCGAGGTCCTGGCCAGGCAGGCCAACGCCCGCGTGTTGCTCGGCGAGGTCACCCACATCGGGCTCGACACCCGCACAGTCGCCCACGAAGTGCTCGGTCGCCAGACCGTCACACCCTATGACTCCCTCATCGTCGCGGCCGGCGCCGGTCAGTCGTACTTCGGCAACGACCAGTTCGCCGAGCATGCACCGGGGATGAAGTCGATCGACGACGCCCTGGAGTTGCGCGGGCGCATCTTCGGCGCCTTCGAGCTCGCCGAGCTCGCGACCACGTCGGCCGAGCGCGATCGTCTGCTCACCTTCGTCGTCGTCGGTGCCGGCCCGACGGGCGTCGAGATGGCCGGGCAGATCTCCGAGTTGGCCAACCGCACCCTGCGCCACGACTTCCGCGCGATCAACCCCAGGGACGCCAAGGTGATCCTGCTCGACGCCGGCCCTGCCGTGTTGCCGAGCTTCGGCCCCGAGCTGGGGGCCAAGGCGGTGAGCCGTCTGGAGAAGATGGGAGTCGACGTCCGGACCTCGACCAAAGTCATCGACGTCGACAACCTCGGCCTGGAGGTCGAAGGCCCCGACGGTCAGCGCTCCCGGATCGAGTCCAAGGCCAAGGTCTGGGCTGCTGGCGTGTCCGCCTCGCCGCTCGGTCAGCAACTCGCGGCCCAGAGTGAGTCCGGACTGGATCGCGCCGGCCGCGTCGAGGTCACGCCCGAGCTCACCCTCAAGGGTCGCCCGGAGGTCTTCGTCGTCGGTGACCTCATGTCCCTCGACGGCCTTCCCGGCGTTGCACAGGTCGCCATCCAGGGTGCGCGGTATGCCGCGAAGGTCATCACGGCGCGGCTCGACGGCAAGCCCGCGCCGCCTCCTTTCAAGTACTTCGACAAGGGCTCGATGGCCACCATCTCGCGCTTCAGTGCGGTCGTCAGCGTCGGCGCCCTGAAGTTCGGCGGGTTCATCGGCTGGCTGGCCTGGTTGGGGTTGCACCTGGTCTACGTCATCGGCTTCAAGTCGCGCGTGACCACCTTGCTGCACTGGGCAGTCACCTTCATCGGTCGCGGTCGCGCCCAGCGGGTCTACACGGTGCAACAGGTGCTGGGTCGGCGCGCGCTCGAGCGCATCGATCCCGCCCAGGCTCCCCACCTGCCCCCGGTCGAGGGCGATCCCACGTCCTGGCGCCCCACCGCCTCCTGAGCGGTCCCTCACTCCCCCCATGTGGGCGTACGTAGGCCCCGGCTGCACGATGCAGCCGGGGCCTTCGTGATCCGAGGTCAGCGCGGGATCGTGAAGACCTGGCCGGGGTAGATCAGGTCCGGGTTCTCGATGCCGTTGACCCGGGCGATCTCGTGATAGTCGACGCCGAAGCGCGCACCGATCTCACCCAGGGTGTCGCCGGGCTGCACCGTGTAGGTCTCCTCTGCGGCGGCAGCGGCCTGTACAGGCGGCAGGTGCCGTCGCGGGCCGTAGGGGCGGCAACGCCCGTCCGAGGGGTATGCCGCGTGCTCGGCGCCGCGGCATACCCCCGCCTTTGCCGCCCGATCGGCGCGGTGGGTCCCGAGGCGGGGGGCCGCCGACGCGGAAGGGCCCCGCCTGCCGGAGCAGACGGGGCCCTTCTCGGTGAGCCAGTGGCTCGACCGACGTCAGATCACTTGGTGATCTTGGTGACGCGGCCGGCGCCGACAGTCCGGCCACCCTCACGGATGGCGAACTTGAGGCCCTCCTCCATGGCGATCGGCTGGATCAGCTCGACGGCCATCTCGGTGTTGTCGCCGGGCATGACCATCTCGGTGCCCTCGGGCAGCTTGACGACGCCGGTGACGTCCGTGGTGCGGAAGTAGAACTGCGGGCGGTAGTTGTCGTAGAACGGCGTGTGACGGCCGCCCTCGTCCTTGCCCAGGATGTAGACGTTGGCGTCGAAGTTCGTGTGCGGGGTGATGGACCCCGGCTTCACGACAACCTGGCCACGCTCGACGTCCTCGCGCTTGATGCCACGAAGGAGCAGGCCGACGTTCTCGCCCGCGCGACCCTCGTCGAGGAGCTTGCGGAACATCTCGATGCCGGTGACGGTCGTCTTGGTGGCCGGGCCGGTGTGGATGCCGACGATCTCGACCTCCTCGTTGACCTTGAGGATGCCACGCTCGATACGACCGGTGACGACGGTGCCACGACCGGTGATCGTGAAGACGTCCTCGACGGGCATGAGGAACGGCTTGTCCGTCTCACGCTCGGGCTCGGGGATGTACTCGTCGACGGCGTCCATGAGCTCGAGGACGGTCTTGCCCCACTCGGCGTCGCCCTCGAGGGCCTTGAGCGCGGAGACCTTGACGACCGGCAGGTCGTCGCCCGGGAACTCGTAGGACGAGAGGAGCTCACGCACCTCCATCTCGACGAGCTCGAGGATCTCCTCGTCGTCGACCATGTCGGCCTTGTTGAGCGCCACGACGATGTAGGGAACGCCGACCTGGCGGGCCAGGAGGACGTGCTCCTTGGTCTGCGGCATCGGGCCGTCGGTGGCGGCGACGACGAGAATCGCACCGTCCATCTGGGCCGCACCGGTGATCATGTTCTTCACGTAGTCCGCGTGACCCGGGCAGTCGACGTGGGCGTAGTGACGACCCTCGGTCTGGTACTCGATGTGCGCGATGGAGATCGTGATACCGCGCTGCTTCTCCTCGGGCGCCTTGTCGATGTCGTCGAACGCGAACTGCGGGTTCAGTTCCGGGTACTTGTCGTGCAGGACCTTCGAGATCGCAGCCGTCAGCGTCGTCTTGCCATGGTCGATGTGACCGATGGTGCCGATGTTGACGTGCGGCTTGGTCCGCTCGAACTTTGCCTTCGCCACTTCTGTGTCCTCCTCAGGACTCTTCTTGGATGAACGCCGTGATACGACCGGGCAGGACGTGGCGTCGTTCTGTTGGTTCTTTTCGGATGGTTTCTCGTCCGAGACCAGCGACCAGTCTAGGTCACTCGCCGCGGGTCTTCTTCACGATCTCCTCGGCCACCGACTTCGGGACCTCGGCGTAGGAGTCGAACTCCATCGAGAAGCTGGCGCGACCCTGGGTCTTGGACCGCAGGTCGCCGACGTAGCCGAACATCTCCGAGAGCGGGACGAGACCACGGACGACCTTGGCGCCGCTGATGTCCTCCATGCCCTGGATCTGGCCACGACGAGAGTTGATGTCACCGATGACGTCGCCCATGTAGTCCTCGGGCGTGCGCACCTCGACGGCCATCATCGGCTCGAGGAGCACGGGGTCGGCCTTGCGGACGGCCTCCTTGAGCGCCATCGAGCCGGCGATCTTGAACGCCATCTCCGAGGAGTCGACGTCGTGGTAGGCACCGTCGACGAGGGTCGCCTTGATCCCGACGAGCGGGTAGCCGGCCAGGGTGCCGTACTGCATGGCGTCCTGGATGCCGTGGTCGACCGACGGGATGTACTCGCGCGGCACGCGACCACCGGTGACGGCGTTGACGAACTCGTAGAGCTCGCCGTCGGCGGTGTCGAGCGGCTCGAGCGTGATCTGGATCTTGGCGAACTGGCCGGACCCGCCGGTCTGCTTCTTGTGCGTGTAGTCGAACTTCTCGACCGAGCGACGAATGGTCTCCCGGTAGGCGACCTGCGGCTTGCCGACGTTGGCCTCGACCTTGAACTCGCGGCGCATGCGGTCCACGAGGATGTCGAGGTGGAGCTCGCCCATGCCGGCGATGATCGTCTGGCCGGTCTCCTCGTCGAGGGACACCTGGAAGGTCGGGTCCTCTTCGGCGAGCTTCTGGATCGCGGTGCCGAGCTTCTCCTGGTCACCCTTGGTCTTGGGCTCGATGGCGACCTGGATGACGGGCTCCGGGAAGGTCATCGACTCGAGGACGACCGGCTTGTTGATGTCGGCCAGGGTGTCACCGGTGGTGGTGCCCTTGAGGCCGATGGCGGCGTAGATATGGCCCGCCAGCGCCTCGTCGACCGGGTTCTCCTTGTTGGCGTGCATCTGGAAGAGCTTCCCGATGCGCTCCTTCTTGAGCTTGGTCGAGTTGATGACCTGGGTGCCCGAGGCGATCCGGCCCGAGTAGACCCGGATGAAGGTCAGCGTGCCGAAGAACGGGTGCGCGGCCACCTTGAAGGCCAGAGCCGAGAACGGCTCGTCGACCGACGGCTTGCGCTCGATGTGCTCGTCCTCGTTGCCCGGGGCGTGCCCCTTCATGGCGGGCACGTCGAGCGGGCTCGGCAGGTAGGCGACGACGGCGTCGAGCATCGGCTGGACGCCACGGTTCTTGAAGGCCGAGCCACACAGGACCGGGTAGAGCGTGGACGTGATCGTCAGCTGGCGGATGCCGGCCTTGAGCTCGTCAACGGTCAGCTCACCCTCCTCGAGGTACTTCTCCATCAGCTCGTCCGAGGACTCGGCGACGCGCTCCACCAGGTGGTGGTGGTACTCGTCGGCACGGTCCTTGAGCTCCGCCGGGATCTCGCGGACCTCGTACTTGGCGCCCATGGTGACGTCACCCTTGGCGTCGCCCTCCCAGACCAGCGCGCGCATCTCGACCAGGTCGATGACCCCGACGAAGTCGGACTCGGCACCGATCGGGAGCTGCAGCACCAGGGGCTCGGCGCCGAGGCGGTCCTTGATGGTGTCCACGGTGAAGTAGAAGTCGGCACCGAGCTTGTCCATCTTGTTGACGAAGCAGATGCGCGGGACGTCGTACTTGTCGGCCTGGCGCCACACCGTCTCGGACTGCGGCTCCACACCCTCCTTGCCGTCGAAGACGGCAACGGCGCCGTCGAGGACGCGCAGCGAGCGCTCGACCTCGACCGTGAAGTCGACGTGTCCGGGAGTGTCGATGATGTTGATCTGGTGGTTGTCCCAGAAGCTGGTGACGGCGGCGGACGTGATGGTGATGCCGCGCTCCTTCTCCTGCTCCATCCAGTCGGTCGTCGAGGCACCGTCGTGCGTCTCGCCCATCTTCCGGTTGACACCGGTGTAGAAGAGCACGCGCTCGGTCGTCGTCGTCTTGCCGGCGTCGATGTGCGCCATGATGCCGATGTTCCGAACCTTGGTGAGGTCGGTCAGGACGTCCTGTGCCACTGCTTTTCGCTCTCGTTCGCTTTGTGTGGTGCGTGGGTTGTTCGTGGGCCGGCGCCCCGGTCGGTATGCCGCACGCTCGGGCGAGCGCCGCGGCATACCGACCGTCGGGTCACCAGCGGTAGTGCGCGAAGGCCTTGTTGGACTCGGCCATCTTGTGGGTGTCCTCGCGACGCTTGACTGCGGCGCCGAGGCCGTTGCTCGCGTCGAGGATCTCGTTCATGAGGCGCTCGGTCATCGTCTTCTCACGACGCTGCCTGCTGTAGCCGACCAGCCAGCGCAGCGACAGGGTCGTGGCGCGGTTGGGCTTGACCTCGACGGGGACCTGGTAGGTCGCACCGCCGACGCGGCGGGACTTGACCTCGAGCGTCGGCTTGATGTTGTCGAGCGCGCGCTTGAGGGTCGCGACCGGGTCGGTGCCGGTCTTGTCGCGGCAGCCCTCGAGAGCGCCGTAGACGATGCCCTCGGCGATCGACTTCTTGCCGTCGAGGAGGATCTTGTTGACCAACTGGGTCACCAGCGGGGACTGGTAGACGGGGTCGATGACGAGTGGCCGCTTCGGAGCGGGTCCCTTGCGAGGCATCAGCCCTTCACCTTCTTCGCGCCGTAACGGCTGCGTGCCTGCTTGCGGTTCTTGACACCCTGGGTGTCGAGGGCGCCGCGGATGATCTTGTAGCGGACACCGGGGAGGTCCTTCACACGACCGCCACGCACGAGCACGATCGAGTGCTCCTGGAGGTTGTGGCCCTCACCGGGGATGTAGGCGGTGACCTCGATCTGGGAGGTCAACTTGACGCGCGCGACCTTGCGCAGCGCGGAGTTCGGCTTCTTGGGGGTGGTGGTGTACACGCGCGTGCACACGCCACGGCGCTGCGGAGAGCCCTTGAGGGCAGGGGTGGAGACCTTCGTGGTCTTGTCCTGCCGGCCCTTGCGCACCAGCTGGTTGATGGTGGGCAACCTGGTTCCTTTGCTTCTGGTCTGTGGCCACGGCGGGTGCCGTTGCCTCCTTGTCGTGCCTCGGGCTCGACCCCCGCGCTCGGGAGTGTCGCCGTCGGTGCTCCCCCCTGCACTCCCCGCTCCGTCGCACACCGCACGCGGTGTCGTGAAGGATGGGGCGCCCGGCGAGAGGTGGGCGCGTCGTGCGCTTCGGGACCGCCCTTCCGGGGTGGCGCCGTCCTGCGCGACTCGAATGTCCGGACCTGGCCAGACACGGTGTTCCATGCTACCGGCCCGCGCTCCCCCACCCAAATCGGCGGCGCCTGCACGGCGTAGGCGCACAATGTGCTCGTGGCCCCTGCCCCCAGTCCGCGCCGCCGCTGGCCTCGTCGTCTCGCCGCGCTCCTCGCCGCCTTTGTGGTGCTGAACCTGGTCGCCCTGGTCGGGGCGTCCTGGTACTACTCCGACCGCATCGAGTCCGATGCCCTGCGGGCGGTCCCGGGAGCCTGGGACCGCCCCTTCACCGTCAGCGCCGTCGACCCGGCCGCCGGCACCATCAGCCTGTCCCCGGTCGCGGGATCGCCGGGCCTGGCCTGGCAGGAACGTGACCTCACCGGCATCGCCATGGTCGAGGGCCTGCACTGGGAGGGCGGCTTCGCGCTCAGCCAAGGCACCGACTCCGACCCCGGGCCGTCCGTGCTGCGCCAGGCCCGGCTCACCGAGGGCACCTGGCCGGCTGTGGGCGCGCCGATCGGCGCCCACACCTTCGCGCACCCCCATGGCATCACGACACCGTGGCAGCAGGTCACCTTCCCCGGCCCCGAGGGGCCACTGGAGGCAGCCTTCCAGCCGGGCACCGGAGCCACCTGGCTGGTCGCGGCCCACGGCAAGGGCGCCGAGCCCAACGAGTTCAGCCGGATGGCGCCGGTTGCCGTCGGGCTCGGCATGCCCACCCTCGCGATTCGCTACCGCGGCGACGTCGACTCACCGCCGGCCGACAACGGTCGGGTCGGCTTCGGGAGCACCGAGTGGCCCGACCTCGACGCGGCGGTTCGGTATGCCGTGGCGCACGGTGCCGAGCACGTGGTCCTGATGGGCGCGAGCATGGGCGGAGCAATCGTCGCGTCCTACCTGCGCCATGCCAAGGACACCTCGGTGGTCACGGCCGTGGTCCTGGACTCGCCCGCGCTCAGTCTGCAGCGGACCGTGGAGTGGGGGGCTGCGCAGATTGCCTTCCCCGGGGGCCTCAGCCTGCCGGCGCCGGTCACCTGGGGCGCCGAGCGCCTGACGTCCTGGCGCTTCGGCCTCGACTGGCACGCCACCGACTACGTCTCGGACGCCCGCTGGGCCGACCGCCCCACACTGGTCTTCCACGGCGACGCGGACACCACGGTGCCGATCGCGACCAGTCGTGAGTTCGCGGCGGCCGATTCCCAGGTGACGCTCATCGAGACGCCCGGCGCGGAGCACGTCGCCTCGTGGAACGTCGACCCGATGCGCTACGAGAACGCGTTGCGCGACTTCCTTGCCCCTTTTGCCTCAACGAGTTGACCCGTCGCCCCACGAAACCCAACTTCTGCGTGACGCGGATGATGGGGTTGCACGCAGAAATTGCCGGTCGAGAACCCAACTTCTGCGTGACGCGGAAGATGGGGTTGCACGACGGGCTCAGTCCACGAGGCGCTCGAAGGCCGCGGCATACCGGAACGGACCGGCGAGCCCCGCGGACCAGGTCGCGAGCGGCCGCGCCTGGAAGTAGGCATCACCCCACGGCCCAGGTGACTCGATCCCCAACGTCGAGGCGGGGACGAAACCGAAGCGGGAGTAGTACTTCGGGTCGCCGACGAGGACGACGACCGGTTCGCCGGTCACCTCCGCCGCCGCCAGGGCGGCCTCCATGAGCGCGGACCCTACGCCTCGCCGCTGGTGATCGGGCGCCACGCTGATCGGGCCCAACCCGACACTTGGCCGACCCGCCAGGGTGCCCCGACTGCACGTCACCTGACCGACGATCTCACCGTCGACCTCGGCGACCAGCGTCAGCTCAGCGATGACGTCACTGTCTTCGCGCAGCCAGTCGACCAGGACGGACTCGACGGTGCGGTCCGCCCCCCGCGGGCGCTCGAAGGCCGAGTCGATCAGGGCGAGGACCGCGGCGGCGTCCTGCAACCCTTCGGGGCGGATGGTCACCGCACTCGGCTTGGGCGGGTTGGTCACGACGGCGATTCTCCCCTCCCCGCCTGCGTCCGACAACGCCACAGGCCCCCAGCGTCCGCGTCTTCCGTTGGCCTGGCAGCGGAAAACGCGGACGCAAAGCTTCGGGGGAACGCCGACGGCGGGGTATGCCGGGCGGCTCGCGCCGCGGCATACCCCGCCGTTGTCGTTGGGCTCAGAACCGGTCGAGACCGAGCTCCGCGTCGTCGAGGCGGATCGCCTCGCCGCTGCCGGCGCCGAAGGTGCCGTAACCGTAGTCGTCGTAGGTCGGAAGCGTGTACATCGCGGCCTTCGCCTCCTCGGTCGGCTCGACGTTGACGTTGCGGTAGCGCATCAGGCCGGTGCCAGCCGGGATGAGCTTGCCCAGGATGACGTTCTCCTTGAGCCCGCGCAGCGGGTCCGAGCGGCCCTCCATCGCGGCCTCGGTGAGGACGCGGGTGGTCTCCTGGAAGGAGGCCGCGGAGAGCCAGCTGTCGGTCGCGAGCGAGGCCTTGGTGATGCCCATGAGTTCCGGACGACCGGCCGCGGGCTTGCCACCCTCGGCGACCGTGCGACGGTTCTCGGCCTCGAACTGACCACGCTCGACGAGCCGGCCCGGCAGCAGATCCGCGTCGCCGGACTCGAGGATCGTGATCCGGCGGAGCATCTGCCGGACGATGACCTCGATGTGCTTGTCGTGGATCGACACACCCTGCTGTCGGTAGACCGCCTGCACCTGGTCGACCAAGTGCATCTGGGTGGCGCGCGGGCCGAGGATGCGGAGCACGTTCTTCGGGTCGATGTTGCCGACCGTCAGCGGGCTTCCGGCCTCGACGTGCTGGCCGTCCTGGACGAGCAGGCGCGCACGCTTGCTCACCGGGTAGGCGTGCTGCTCGCCACCGTCGTCGGGCACGAGCAGGATGCGTCGGCCCTTGTCGCTCTCCTCGATGGTGACCCGGCCGCTCGCCTCGGCGATCGGCGCAACACCCTTGGGGGTGCGGGCCTCGAAGAGCTCCACGACACGCGGCAGACCCTGGGTGATGTCGTCACCGGCCACACCACCGGTGTGGAAGGTACGCATCGTCAGCTGCGTGCCGGGCTCACCGATCGACTGGGCCGCGATGATGCCGACGGCCTCGCCGATGTCGACCAGCTTGCCGGTCGCGAGGGAGCGGCCGTAGCACTTGGCGCAGGTGCCGACGTGGCTGTCGCAGGTCAGGACCGAGCGGACCTTGACCGAGTCAACGCCCGCCGCGAAGAGCGCGCCGATGACCACGTCACCGAGGTCGATGCCGGCCTCGGCGAGCACGTCGCCGTCCTTGCCGGCGACGTCCTCAGCCAGCGTCCGGGCGTAGACGGAGGTCTCGACGTCGTCGTGGACCATCCGCTCACCGGTGCGCTCGTTGACCGCCGCGATCGGCATGGCCAGACCCCGCTCGGTGCCACAGTCGTCCTCACGGATGATGACGTCCTGGGACACGTCGACAAGGCGTCGGGTCAGGTAACCCGAGTCGGCGGTCCGCAGCGCGGTATCGGCCAGACCCTTTCGCGACCCGTGGGTCGAGATGAAGAACTCGAGCACCGACAGGCCCTCGCGGAAGTTCGCGCGGATCGGTCGGGGGATGATCTCGCCCTTCGGGTTGGACACCAGTCCTCGCATACCGGCGATCTGGCGCAACTGCATCCAGTTACCACGAGCACCCGAGGAGACCATCCGGAAGATCGTGTTCGTCTTCGGGAGGTTGGCCTCCATCTCCTTGGCGACCATGTTGGTGGCCTGGGTCCAGATCTCGATGAGCTCCTGTCGGCGCTCCTCGTCGGTGATCAGACCACGCTCGAACTGGGTCTGGACCTTGGTTGCCTTGGTCTCGTAGTCCTCGAGGATCTCGAGCTTCTTCGGCGGGGTGACGACATCGGAGATGGCCACCGTGGTGCCCGACCGGGTCGCCCAGTGGAAGCCGTACTCCTTGAGCGCGTCGAGGCTCGCGGCGACCTGCACCTTGCTGTAACGCTCGGCGAGGTCGTTGACGATCGTCGACAGGCGCTTCTTGTCGACCTGGTCGTTGACGTAGGGGTAGTCCTCGGGGAGCGTCTCGTTGAAGAGGGCGCGACCCAGGGTGGTCTCCACCAGCCAGGTGTCGACGAACCCGGCCTGGTTGGCCTCGACACCCTCCGGCAGCTCGACGAGCGGCGTCGGGACGAGGTGGCGCAGGCGGATCCGGACGATCGAGCCGAGTTGGATCTCGCCGGCGTCAAAGGCCATCCGGGCCTCGGCGACCGAGCCGAAGACCCGACCGGCACCCTTGCCGTCCTCCACCTCGGAGGTGAGGTGGTAGAGGCCGATGATCATGTCCTGGGTGGGCATGGTCACCGGGCGACCGTCAGCCGGCTTGAGGATGTTGTTGCTCGACAGCATGAGGATGCGGGCCTCGGCCTGCGCCTCCGCGGAGAGCGGCACGTGGACGGCCATCTGGTCACCGTCGAAGTCGGCGTTGAAGGCCGTGCAGACGAGCGGGTGGATCTGGATGGCCTTGCCCTCGACGAGCTGTGGCTCGAAGGCCTGGATGCCCAGGCGGTGCAGGGTCGGTGCGCGGTTGAGCAGCACGGGGTGCTCGGTGATGACCTCTTCGAGGACGTCCCACACCACCGAACGATGACGCTCGACCATGCGCTTGGCCGACTTGATGTTCTGCGCGTGGTCGAGGTCGACCAGGCGCTTCATCACGAACGGCTTGAAGAGCTCGAGGGCCATCTGCTTGGGCAGGCCGCACTGGTGCAGCTTGAGCTGCGGGCCGACGACGATGACCGAACGGCCGGAGTAGTCGACGCGCTTGCCGAGCAGGTTCTGGCGGAATCGGCCCTGCTTGCCCTTGAGCATGTCGGACAACGACTTCAGGGGCCGGTTGCCGGGGCCCGTCACGGGGCGACCACGACGACCGTTGTCGAACAACGAGTCCACGGCCTCCTGGAGCATCCGCTTCTCGTTGTTGACGATGATCTCCGGCGCGCCGAGGTCGAGCAGTCGCTTGAGGCGGTTGTTGCGGTTGATGACACGGCGGTAGAGGTCGTTGAGGTCCGAGGTCGCGAAACGGCCACCGTCGAGCTGCACCATCGGGCGCAGGTCCGGCGGGATGACCGGGATCGCGTCCAGAACCATGCCGGCCGGCTGGTTCGTGGTCGTCTGGAAAGCCGAGACGACCTTGAGGCGCTTGAGCGCACGGGTGCGGCGCTGGCCCTTGCCGTTGGCGATCGTGTCGCGCAGCGACTCGGCCTCGGCCTCGAGGTCGAAGGTCTCCAGTCGCTTCTGGATCGCGGCGGCACCCATGCCACCCTCGAAGTAGAGACCGAAACGGTCCCGCATCTCGCGGTAGAGGATCTCGTCGCCCTCGAGGTCTTGGACCTTGAGGTTCTTGAAGCGGTCCCAGACCTGCTCGAGGCGCTCGATCTGGCCGTCCGCACGCTTGCGGATCTGGTTCATCTCTCGGTCGGCACCGTCACGCACCTTGCGCTTGGCGTCGGCCTTGGCACCCTCGGCCTCGAGGGCCGCGAGGTCCTCTTCCTGCTTCTTGGCGCGCGTCTCGATCTCGGAGTCGCGACGGTTCTCGATCTCCTTCTTCTCGACCTGGATCTGCGCCTCGAGCGAGGGCAGGTCGGCGTGCCGCTGCTCCTCGTCGACGCTGGTGATCATGTAGGCGGCGAAGTAGATGACCTTCTCGAGGTCCTTCGGCGCGAGGTCGAGCAGGTAACCGAGGCGGCTCGGGACACCCTTGAAGTACCAGATGTGGGTGACCGGGGCGGCGAGCTCGATGTGGCCCATCCGCTCGCGACGGACGGCCGCACGGGTCACCTCGACGCCACAGCGCTCACAGATGATGCCCTTGAAGCGCACCCGCTTGTACTTGCCGCAGGCGCACTCCCAGTCCCGGGTGGGGCCGAAGATCTTCTCGCAGAAGAGGCCGTCCTTCTCGGGCTTGAGGGTGCGGTAGTTGATCGTCTCCGGCTTCTTGACCTCGCCATGGGACCAGGTGCGGATGTCCTCCGCGGTGGCCAGGCCGATCCGAAGCTCGTCGAAGAAGTTGACGTCCAGCACGTGGTGCTTCCTTTTCGTCGTTTCTTGCCAGTTGAGTCTGTGGGTGTTCGTTGTCGTGCGGTGGTCCGGTATGCCGCGGGGCTCGCTCTCGTGGCGACCTCACGGCATACCGGGGAACACCTCAGACCTCTTCGACCGAGGACGGCTCGCGCCGGCTCAGGTCGATGCCGAGTTCCTCCGCAGCGCGGAAGACGTCGTCCTCGGCCTCGCGCATCTCGATCGTCTGGCCATCGCTGGACAGGACCTCGACGTTGAGGCAGAGGGACTGCATCTCCTTGATGAGGACCTTGAAGGACTCGGGGATGCCGGGCTCGGGGATGTTGTCGCCCTTGACGATCGCCTCGTAGACCTTGACGCGACCGTTCACGTCGTCGGACTTGATCGTCAGGAGCTCCTGGAGCGAGTAGGCCGCGCCGTACGCCTCGAGGGCCCAGACCTCCATCTCACCGAAGCGCTGGCCACCGAACTGGGCCTTACCGCCGAGCGGCTGCTGGGTGATCATCGAGTAGGGACCGGTGCTGCGCGCGTGGATCTTGTCGTCCACGAGGTGGTGCAGCTTGAGGATGTACATGTAGCCGACCGACACCGGGTCCGGGTAGGGCTCACCCGAGCGACCGTCGAACAGGCGGGCCTTGCCCGAACCGTCGATGAGGCGCACACCGTCGCGGGTCTCGCGAGTGCTGTCGAGCAGGCCGATGATCTCCTCCTCGCGCGCACCGTCGAAGACCGGCGAGGCGACACGGGTGCCGGGCTCGACATCGCGGGCCTCGTCGGAGAGGTTCTTGGCCCACTCCGGGTTGCCCGCGATCTCCCACCCACGGCTGGCCGCCCAGCCCAGGTGCAGCTCGAGGATCTGACCGATGTTCATTCGGCCGGGGACACCGAGCGGGTTGAGCACGACGTCGACCGGCGTGCCGTCCTCGAGGAAGGGCATGTCCTCGACCGGGAGGATCTTGGAGATGACGCCCTTGTTGCCGTGACGACCGGCGAGCTTGTCACCGTCGGTGATCTTGCGCTTGTTCGCGACGTAGACGCGGACCAACTGGTTGACGCCCGGGGGCAGCTCGTCGTCGTTGTCCTTGTCGAAGACCTTCACGCCGATGACCGTGCCGGTCTCGCCGTGCGGCACCTTGAGGGAGGTGTCGCGGACCTCGCGCGCCTTCTCACCGAAGATCGCGCGCAGCAGGCGCTCCTCGGGGGTCAGCTCGGTCTCACCCTTGGGCGTGACCTTGCCGACGAGCAGGTCGCCGTCGCGGACCTCGGCACCGATGCGGATGATGCCGCGCTCGTCGAGGTCGGCGAGGACCTCGTCGGAGACGTTCGGGATGTCCCGGGTGATCTCCTCGGGGCCGAGCTTGGTGTCACGGGCGTCGACCTCGTGCTCCTCGATGTGGATCGAGGAGAGGACGTCGTCCTGGACGAGGCGCTGCGACAGGATGATCGCGTCCTCGTAGTTGTGGCCCTCCCACGGCATGAAGGCCACGAGCAGGTTGCGACCCAGGGCCATCTCGCCACCGTCGGTCGCGGGACCGTCGGCGATGAGGGCACCGGCCTCCAGGCGGTCGCCCTCGGAGACGACGACGCGCTGGTTGTAGCTGTTGCCCTGGTTTGAGCGGGTGAACTTGTTGATCTTGTACGTCTTGTAGGTGCCGTCGTCGTGCGCGACGGTCACCAGGTCCGCTGAGACCTCGGTCACGGCGCCGGCCTTCTCGGCCACGACGACGTCACCGGAGTCGACCGCGGCGCGGAACTCCATGCCGGTGCCGACGAGGGGGGCCTCGGAGCGGACGAGCGGGACGGCCTGACGCTGCATGTTCGAGCCCATGAGCGCACGGTTGGCGTCATCGTGCTCGAGGAAGGGGATCAGCGCGGTGGCCGCGGACACCATCTGGCGCGCGGAGACGTCGATGTAGTCGACATCCTCGGCCGGGACGTACTCGACCTCGCCACCCTTGACACGCACCAGGACGCGCTCGTGCGCGAACTTCTTGCCGTCCTCGGTGAGGGTCGCGTTCGCCTGGGCGATGACGTGACGGTCCTCCTCGTCGGCCGACAGGTAGTGGATGTCGTCGGTGATCCGCCCCTTGGTCACCTTGCGGTAGGGGGTCTCGATGAAACCGAACGGGTTGATTCGCCCGTAGGACGCGAGCGAGCCGATCAGGCCGATGTTCGGGCCTTCCGGGGTCTCGATCGGGCACATGCGGCCGTAGTGGCTCGGGTGAACGTCACGGACCTCCATGCCGGCGCGGTCACGGGAGAGACCACCTGGACCGAGCGCGGACAGGCGCCGCTTGTGGGTCAGGCCCGACAGCGGGTTGTTCTGGTCCATGAACTGCGAGAGCTGGCTGGTGCCGAAGAACTCCTTGATCGCCGCCACGACGGGACGGATGTTGATCAGGGTCTGCGGCGTGATCGCCTCGACGTCCTGGGTCGTCATCCGCTCACGCACGACGCGCTCCATCCGGGACAGGCCGGTGCGGACCTGGTTCTGGATGAGCTCGCCGACGTTGCGCAGGCGACGGTTGCCGAAGTGGTCGATGTCGTCGGTCTCGACCGGGATCTCGACGTCCTCACCCTTGCTGCGCCCGGGCAGGGTGGCCTGCTCGGCGTGGAGGGCGACGATGTACTTGATCGTGGAGACGATGTCGTCGATCGACAGGGTCGAGGCCGACGGGTCGCCCTCGATGCCGAGCTTCTTGTTGATCTTGTAGCGACCGACCTTGGCCAGGTCGTAGCGCTTGCCGTTGAAGTAGAGGTTGTCGAGCAGGGTCTGCGCGGCCTCCTTGGTCGGCGGCTCGCCCGGACGCAGCTTGCGGTAGATGTCGAGCAGGGCGGCGTCCTGGTCCTGGACGTTGTCCTTCTCGAGCGTCAGCCGCATCGACTCGTAGTCGCCGAACTCCTCGAGGATCTGGGCCTCGGTCCAGCCGAGCGCCTTGAGGAGCACGGTGACCGACTGCTTCCGCTTGCGGTCGACGCGGACGCCGACCATGTCGCGCTTGTCGATCTCGAACTCGAGCCAGGCGCCGCGGCTCGGAATGACCTTGGCGGTGAAGATGTCCTTGTCGGACGTCTTGTCGGCGGTGCGCTCGAAGTAGACGCCCGGGCTGCGGACGAGCTGCGAGACGACGACGCGCTCGGTGCCATTGATGATGAAGGTGCCGCGCTCGGTCATGAGCGGGAAGTCGCCCATGAAGACCGTCTGGCTCTTGATCTCACCGGTCATGTTGTTCATGAACTCGGCGGTGACGAACAGGGGCGCGGAGTAGGTCTGGTCGCGCTCCTTGCAGTCGTCGATGGAGTACTTCATCTCCTCGAAGCGGTGGTCGCGGAAGGACAGCGACATCGACCCGCCGAAGTCCTCGATCGGGGAGATCTCCTCGAAGATCTCCTCCAGACCGGAACGGTCGGGGACGTCGGTCCGACCCTCGGCCTTCGCCTCGGCGACGCGGGCCTGCCAGCGCTCGTTGCCGAGGAGCCAGTCGAAGCTCTCGGTCTGGAGGGCGAGCAGGTCCGGCACCTCGAGGGGCTCACGGATCTTCGCAAAGGACAGGCGGCCCGAAGCCGTCCGTCCGGAAACAGTTGTCTGGGACGCGGTGCGCGCAGCCAAGGATGGGTCCTTCCACTGGCCTGGTGACTTCAGGTGGCGGCGCCGACCATTCCTGCTCCCGCTGCGGGCGGACCGATCGTCAGGCACGACGAAGGGCCACTCACCGCACAGGGGGTCAGGAAGAAAGTAGGCGCAAGGGACAACCATAGCAAAGAAGGCACGCGAAGCCAACCCCGTCAATCCCGCGCCCGGCGAGTGGGGCCTACCGCGTCACACCTGGAACCCACAAGGTCCGTTCAGCGCAAGCCCCCACATGGTGAACGCCCGGTGGCCGTCACGTCAAGGGATGCCGCAGGCCGGGCGTGGCGGACACCACGCCCACCCGGCGCGGGCGACGGACCATGACGCGGCCGGTCCGCCCGTGGGCCCTCGCTCCACCACCCGACGGCCGCCCGGTCGAACGGCGATGGCAGGACGGCCACTCCCCTGCCGCACAACGGTATTCGCCACGGTTGGCGACTCCTCCACGCCCTCGACGGCCGCACCAACGCCGACGTGGGGCGGATCCGATTGGATCCGCCCCACGTCGTGTGGTGCTGGTGCCCCGCGCTCACGCGCGGGCCGGGCTCACTTGAGCTCGACGCTGGCGCCGGCCTCCTCGAGCTGAGCCTTGGCCTTCTCGGCGGTGGCCTTGTCGACCTTCTCCAGGACGGGCTTGGGGGCGCCGTCGACGAGGTCCTTGGCCTCCTTGAGACCCAGGGAGGTCAGCGCACGGACCTCCTTGATGACGGCGATCTTCTTCTCGCCGGCCGCGGTGAGAACGACGTCGAACTCGTCCTTCTCCTCCTCGGCGGCAGCGTCGCCGCCACCGGCGCCGGCGCCCGGGGCCGCCGCAACGGCGACGGGGGCAGCGGCGGTCACGCCGAAGGTCTCCTCGAAGTTCTTCACGAACTCGGAGAGCTCGATGAGGGTCATCTCCTTGAAGGCGTCAAGGAGCTCGTCGGTGCTGAGCTTGGCCATGTCTGGCTTCCTTTCGATTACGTATGCCGTGAGTGGCTGTTGTGTTGATGCCTGCGATCCGCGGGTGCGGGCTCAGGCGTTGTCGCCACCCTCGGCGACAGCTTCGGTTGCCTCTGCGGCCGGAGCCTCGTCGGCGGGGGCCTCGGTCGCCTCGGCCTCGGCAGCAGGAGCGGCGGCCTCAGCCACCGGACCTTCGGCCTCGACCTTCGCCCGGAGCGCGTCGACCGTGCGAGCGGCCTTCGACAGCGGAGCGGCGAAGAGGTAGACGGCCTTGGCCAGCGACGCGTTCATGGCGCCGGCCAACTTGGCCAGGAGAACCTCGCGGGACTCGAGGTCCGCGAGCTTGGTGATCTCCGCGGCGGAGAGGGCCTTGCCCTCGAGAACGCCGCCCTTGATCACCAGGAGGGGGTTTGCCTTGGCGAAGTCACGCAGGCTCTTGGCCACGGTCACCGGGTCGCCCTCGACGAAGGCGATGGCCGAGGGTCCGGCCAGCTGCCCATCGAAGGCGTCCACGCCGGCGTCCTTGGCCGCCAGCTCGGTCAGCGTGTTCTTGACCACGGCGTAGGTCGCATTGCCGCGCAGGTTCGAGCGAAGCTCGGTGAGCTGCTTGACGGTGAGCCCGCGGTACTCAGTCAGGACAGCAGCGTTGCTCGAGCGGAACTTCTCGCTCAGCTCGGCGATCGCCGCGGCCTTGTCGGAGCGTGACATGTCGGCCTCCTTCCGGTGTGTCGTCCACCGGGTGAGGGGCCCATGAGAAAGAGCCCCGGCGCAGGCACGGGGCTCTTCAAGAGCACACTCTCGCGGTCGGGCGCCTCGCGGCATACCCCTCACGCGGTCGTGATCGTGGCCTGCGCTGGTCGCCCGCTCTCACGGTACCTTCGGTCTGGTGCAGGTGCACCGGACAACCGGCGGTCATTGGTCGTGCTCAAGGGTACGGGAGATCGGGCCGCTCCCCAAATCGCCCGAGCCCGTCGACGCCGCCCCCAACGCACTGCGTCCGCGTCTTCTGTCGTCATGGCAACGGAAGACGCGGACGCAAGAGGACCGCGGACGGCGACGGCTCAGGCCTGCTCGTCGTCCTCGAGCAGGTTGCGGGTCTTGGTGTAGTCCAGCGGGATGCCCGGACCCATCGTGGTGCTCATGGTCGCCTTGGTGATGTAGCGACCCTTGGAGGCGGCCGGCTTCAGACGCAGGATCTCCTCGAGCGCGGCGGCGTAGTTCTCCACCAGCTTGTCGGTGTCGAAGGACGCCTTGCCGATGATGAAGTGGAGATTCGCGTGCTTGTCGACGCGGAACTCGATCTTGCCGCCCTTGATGTCGTTCACGGCCTTGGCCGTGTCCATCGTGACCGTGCCCGTCTTCGGGTTCGGCATGAGGCCGCGCGGACCGAGCACCTTGCCCAGTCGGCCGACCTTGCCCATCAGGTCCGGGGTGGCGACGACGGCGTCGAAGTCGAGCCAGCCGCCGGCGACCTTGTCGAGCAGGTCGTCGCTGCCGACGAAGTCGGCGCCGGCCTCACGGGCGGCGTCGGCCTTGTCGCCATTGGCGAAGACCAGGACACGGGCAGTCTTGCCGGTGCCGTTGGGGAGGTTGACGGTGCCACGGACCATCTGGTCGGCCTTGCGCGGGTCGACACCGAGGCGCATGGCGACCTCGACGGTCTCGTCGTACTTGGCCGACGCGCTCTCCTTGGCGAGGCGGACGGCGGCGAGGGGGGCGTAGACCTTGGCCTCGTCGATCTTCTCGGCGGCGGCGCGGTAAGCCTTGCTGCGCTTCATTTCTGCTCCTGTGATGTGGAGGTGGAGTCGTGGTGCGGACCAGCGCTGGTCCTCCCACTGCTCACCTCGGGTGAGGCGAGCGATTCGGTATGCCGTGAGCGCGCCGTGCGCTCACGGCATACCTCGCGTTCGTGTTCTGTTGTCCTGCACCGAAACTGCACTATTGGTGAGTTTCTGCGCATCGTCAGACCAAAACTCACCAAAAGTGCAGTTCTGGTCGGGCGACCGGCCGATCAGAGGTCGGTGTCGATGCCCATCTGACGGGCGGTGCCGGCGATGATCTTCATCGCGGCGTCGATGTCGTTGGCGTTGAGGTCGGGCATCTTGGCCTCGGCGATCTCGCGCACCTGGTCCTTGGTCAGCTTGGCGACCTTGACCTTGTGCGGCTCGCCGGAGCCCTTCTGCACGCCCGCGGCCTTCTTGATCAGCTCCGACGCCGGGGGCGTCTTGGTGATGAAGGTGAAGGACCGGTCTTCGTAGACCGTGATGACGACGGGGATGATGCTGCCGCGCTGGTGCTCGGTCGCCGCGTTGTACGCCTTGACGAACTCCATGATGTTGACGCCGTGCTGACCGAGGGCGGGGCCGACGGGCGGCGCGGGCGTGGCGGCACCGGCCTGGATCTGCAGGTTGATGTAACCCGAGACCTTCTTCTTGGGGGGCATGTTGCTTCTTCCTTGGGTGGTGGGCCCACGCCTGGGGCGATGACCCGGTTGCCGTGCCCGTCGTCAGGTGAGCGGCGGGCGGTGCGCTCCTGATCAGATCTTGGCGACCTGGTTGAAGGAGAGCTCGACCGGGGTCTCCCGGCCGAAGATGGAGACCAGAACCTTGAGCTTCTGGGTGTCGGGGTTGATCTCGGAGATCGTCGCCGGGAGGGTCTCGAAGGGGCCGTCCATGACGGTGACCGACTCGCCGATCTCGAAGTCGACGACGACGTTCTCCTTGGCCTTGCCGGTCGCGCCTGCACCGCTGCCCGTGGTGCCACCGGCGGCCGCTGCCGCCTGGGCCTCGAGGTCGGCCGGCTTGATCATCGAGTAGACCTCGTCGAGCGAGAGCGGCACCGGCTGGTGGGCGTTGCCCACGAACCCGGTGACGCCGGGGGTGTGGCGCACGGCGCCCCAGGACTCATCGGTGAGGTCCATCCGCACCAGGACGTATCCGGGCATCCGGACGCGGCGCACGAGCTTGCGCTGGCCACCCTTGATCTCGGTGACCTCCTCCATGGGGACCTGGATCTCGAAGATGTAGTCCTCCATGTTGAGGGAGGTGATCCGGGTCTCGAGGTTGGTCTTCACGCGGTTCTCGTAGCCGGCATACGAGTGGATGACGTACCAGTCGCCGAACTTGCTCGCCAGGTCGTCCTTGAAGGCCTTGATCGGGTCCACGGCGGGCTCGACGTCACCGTCGGCGTCCACCTCACCGGTCGACTCCTCGACCGTCTCGTCGACGACGTCGGCCTCGTCATCCGCGTTCTCCGCCTTGTCGGTGTCGCCACCGAAGGCAGCGTCGGCGTCGGCCTGGGCGCGGGCGTGCAGGTCACCCGCCGGGGTGACCTCGCCCTCGACGACCGGGCCGCGGTCGGTGTCGACGATGACCTCGTCGACGACCAACGTCTCGTCGGTCTCGTCAGTGGTCCACTGGTCGGACACGGGTGACCTCTTCCTTGCTGTGGGCGTGCGGATGTGCGGTGGGCGGGACGGTCAGGTCCCGAAGACCAGTCCGACGAGCTTGCTGAAGCCGAAGTCCAGCCCGGACACCATCGCCATCATGAACGTCACGAAGACGATGACGACCAGGGTGTAGTTCCACAGCTCGCTGCGGGTGGGGCGGACGACCTTGCGCAGTTCGTCGAGGATCTGGCGGATGAAGAGCCCGATCGAGGCGAAGAACCTGGACACGGGGTTGCCGCTCTTGGCCGCGACCTTCTTGGTGCGGCCGGTGTCGCGGGGGGAACCCAGCTCGGTCACGGTGCCTTCTTCTCATCGGGTGCTTGCGATGTCTTCTTGCGGGCACCACCAGAACACAGGCACCCGCGTGACGGGGGCGCGTTCGTGGACGTACCACACGTGCGACGCAGGGCAGGAGGGACTCGAACCCCCAACCGCCGGTTTTGGAGACCGGTGCTCTACCAATTGAGCCACTGCCCTACGGAACGCCCCCGTGGGGCGGGAGGTTCCGTCGGCGCCCGCCTCATGTCGTCGTGGGCACGACGAAGCATGGTGCTGACACCGAGGATCAAGCATACGTGACCGTCTCGTGACGGCGAAACCGACAGAGCCCGTCGAGCATTGCGCGGACCGACGAGCAACCCACCCGGGCCTGGTGGAAACATGGGATTCGTGACCACGCCGCTCGCCGACCTGTCCCCCGCCGACCTCGCCGCCTTCCTCGAGACCCAGCGCGCGGCATACGAAGCCCTCAAGGGCCGCGGCCTCAAGCTGGACCTGACGCGCGGCAAGCCGTCCGCCGAGCAACTCGACCTCGCTGATCGACTGCTCACCCTGCCGACGAGCACCAGGGACGCCGACGGGGTCGACGTCCGCAACTACGGCGGGCTCACCGGCATCCGACAGATCCGGGAGATGTTCGCTGACCTGCTGTGGGTCGAGCCGAGCCAGGTGGTGGCCGGCGGCAACTCGTCCCTGTCGATCATGCATGACTGCCTCGTGCACCTCCTGCTGCACGGGGCGCAGGAGTCGCCGAGGGCGTGGGCTGCCGAGGAGAAGATCACCTTCGTCTGCCCGGTCCCCGGCTATGACCGGCACTTCACGATGCTCGCCTCGCACGGAATCGAGATGGTGACCGTCGACATGCACGAGGACGGGCCGGATGTCGAGGCCGTCGCGCGACTGGTCAAGGACGACCCGAGCGTCAAGGGCATGTGGATCGTGCCGACCTATGCCAATCCGTCCGGCTCGGTGATCAGCCAGGAGAAGGCCGCCGCGCTCGCGTCGATGGACACGGCGGCGCCGGACTTCCGGATCTTCTGGGACAACGCCTACGCCTTCCACCACCTGACCGAGGACGAGGCCAAGTCGGCCGACATCATCACGCTGTGCTCGGCGGCCGGTCACCCGAACCGGCCACTCATGTTCGCGTCGACGAGCAAGATCACGTATGCCGGGTCGGGCGTCGCCTTCCTCGCCGCCTCCGAAGCGAACGTGGCGTGGTACACCGGGCATGAACAGTTCGCCTCGATCGGTCCGGACAAGGTGAACCAGTTGCGACACGTCGAGTTCTTCGGGTCCGCGCAGGGCGTGCGGGACCACATGGCCAAGCACCGGGCAATCCTCGCCCCGAAGTTCGCGGCGGTCGACACCGCCTTGAGCACTGAGCTGGCCGGGTTGGGTATCGCTGACTGGAGCAAGCCGACCGGAGGCTATTTCGTCAATCTCGACGTCCTCGACGGGACGGCCACGCGCGTGGTCGCCCTGGCCAAGGAAGCCGGCATCGTGCTGACGCCCGCGGGGGCGTCGTACCCCTATGGGAAGGATGAGCACGACCGCAACATCCGGCTCGCGCCGTCCTTCCCCACTCTGGCTGAGGTCGAGACGGCCATGGCCGGTGTGGCGACCTGTGTGGCTCTCGCGGCAGCGGAATCCTTGGCGGCCGGCCATGACGACAAAGTCGCCTATGAACCCAGCATCGGGAACCCTGAGGGCGCGTAGGGTCGACGCATGAGCGAACTGGACCGCGAGGCAGAGCAGGCCATCGACTACCTCGGCGACTCCGAGGAGCAGGACAACCTCCCAGAGTCACCGCCGGACGTCCGGTCGCGAGCCACCGAGTGGGGCACGACCGCGGCAGAGCAGTCGGCCGAGGAAACGATCGATCAGCGGATCGCCCAAGAGGTGCCCGACCCGGATTCGGCCTATGGCGCCCCACGCAACGAGTCGGGTCTCGACGACGAGACCGCGTTCGACAATCTCGACGAGATCGAGGACGACTACCTCGGCTCCGGTGAGGTCAGGACGGTCGCGGACGACGAGAGCAGCGCAGAAGAGGCCGCGATGCACGTCATCGAGGACGAGGGCTGATCACCTCCACCGCGTCCGACGCCGTCGGCCCACGCGACCTCGCGGCCCTGCCCAAGGCGCACCTGCATCTGCACTTCACCGGCTCCATGGCGCCCGCGACCGTGCGCGAATTGGCGGCCTCGCACGGGATGCGCCTGCCGTACTCGCTCACCGATGACGTGGGCAACACCTATGACGTCGAGGACGAGCGAGGGTGGTTCCGCTTCCAGCGGACCTACGATGCGGCCCGCAACTGTGTGCGCGGCGAGGCCGACATGCGTCGCATCGTGCGCGAGGCCGCGCTGGCCGACGGGGCGGAGGGGTCACGGTGGTTGGAGTTGCAGGTGGACCCGACCACCTACGCGCCCTTTGTCGGTGGAATCACGCCGGCCCTGGAGATCGTGCTTGACGAGGCGGGCGCCGTCTCGGAACTCCCTGGCGCCGCCCAGGTGGGGATCATGGTCGCCGCCTCGCGGATGCGTCACCCGCTCGAGGCCCGCACCTTGGCACGTCTGGCTGCCCGGTATGCCGGTGAAGGGCCGGGCACGGTGGTGGCCTTCGGGTTGTCGAACGACGAACGTCGGGGGGTGACGAGCGACTTCGCGCCGGCCTTCCGGATCGCGCGAGGGGCCGGGCTGGCCTTGGCCCCGCACGCCGGTGAACTGCTCGGCCCGGCCGCCGTCGAGGAGACCGTGCAGGCGATCGCGCCGGACCGGCTTGGGCACGGGGTGCGCTGCGTGGAAGATCCGCGCGTGCTCGAGCGCGTTGTCGCAGACGGAGTCGCGCTCGAGGTGTGCCCGGGGAGCAATGTCGCGCTCGGGGTCTATGACTCCGACGACGAGGTGCCGTTGCTGGAGTTGCTCTCGGCGGGCGCCACGGTGGCGCTGGGCGCTGACGATCCGCTCATCTTCGGGAGTCGGCTCCTCGACCAATACCAGGTCGCACGCGAAGTCCATGAACTCGACGACCACCAGCTCGCCGGGTTGGCGCGGATGTCGCTGAGCGCCAGCCGGGCGCCTGACCAACTCAAGAGTGCGGCATACCGTGACATCGAGCGGTGGTTGGCCGCAGCGGGCGGTCAGGCAGCCTCGGGCGAGTGGTCCCCCGGTGCCTGATCTTCCTCCGTTGCCAGGTCATCAGCGCTTGGCGGAGCCTGCGGGCAGTACCAGTGGGGTTCAACGCTGAGCGCGAAGGTGCTCTCGCGGTCCCACCACCACCATGGCGGTGAGCTGACCTGGCGAGTGTCGCGGTGGCCGGGGAATCGGCGCGAACCGCCGCGCACCCTGGCCAGGAGTTCGGTGCGCGGCCAATGGGACGGATCGACCAACTGCACTCGTTCCTCCGACCCCGGCTCGGGGAGGGCGACCACCGCCAGGGCATAGCCGGTGGGCGCCAGTGCCTGTTCGACCATCGCCAGCGTCGCCCGTCCGGCCCGGGACTCGAGACGGCTGACCAGTGCCCGCGGCCAATCCCTGAACTGGGCGTACGTGCGCTGACTCATCCGCATCCGACGCCGGTGCGCACGCAGGGCCAGACCGATCGAGTCGGCAAGGGTGAGGTCGGCGCGGGCTGCGAGGAGTTCGGCGGCGAAGGTGGGCGACGTCGGCCCGTGGTGATTGGGTGGCTTCATGGCTCGACCATGGCGCCGCCGGGAGCGCGCGTCATCCTGCCTGCCGCGGACCTGTGGACGACACACCCTCGAGCACTGCCGGTGTGGACAAACCTCTTCGGCCCGAGCAGCCCGGCGGCCGGCCCCGGCAGAGGGCTTGGAACCGTCTGCAGTTGCGCCACCCACGGGGGCATGTCACATGCGCCGGATGGGAGCGCATGTAACTTGCGCCATCATGTGGCGCAACTGCAGAGGCTCGGGGACCCCTTGATCGCCAGGGGATCTCAGAGCCTGTGGCCGACCAGGACGGGTTCGTTGACGAGGGTGACACCGAAGGCGTCCCGCACACCGTCGCGTATGCCGCGAGCGAAGGTGGCGACGTCGGCCGCCGTGGCGCCGCCGCGGTTGGTCACGGCCAGCGTGTGCTTGGTGGAGAGCGCCACCGGTCCGGGAAGGCCATGGCCCTTGTGGAAGCCGGCGTTGTCGATGAGCCAGGCCGCGCTGAGCTTGGTGTGGGCATCGGCGTCCGGCCACTGCGGGATCGTCACGTCGTCGCCGAGTCGCGCGCGCGCCCGGGCGGTCACGTCGGCGAGCAGCGACTCCGGAACGATCGGGTTGGTGAAGAAGGACCCGCAGCTCCAGGTGTCGTGGTCATCGGCATCGAGCACCATGCCACGTTGGCGTCGCTGGGCGAGCACCGCGTCGCGCGCGTCGCCCAGCGGCACCCGAGTGCCGAGTTCGACGCCGAGGCCCCCGGCGAGCGCGGCATACCCAATCGGGCGCGAGACATCAGCCAACTCAAGTTGGAAGGCCACCTCGAGCACGACATAGCGCTCGGAGCCCTTGAAGAGGGAGTGCCGATAGGTGAACGCACAGTCGGCATTGGCCAAGGTGCGCACGGCACCGGCCTGCCGGTCCCAGACGCGCACGCGGGCGATGGTCTGGGCGACCTCCTGGCCGTAGGCGCCGACGTTCTGGATCGGCGTGGCCCCGACCAGGCCGGGAATCCCCGAGAGCGCTTCGATGCCGGCCCAACCTTCCGCGACCGACCGGGCGACAAACTCGTCCCATACCTCCCCGGCCGCCACACGCACATCGACGCCACCGCACAGGTCGGCGGACTCGACCCTGACCCCTGACGTCCGGACCAGCACGACGGTCCCCTCGAATCCGCCGTCGGCGATGACGAGGTTGGAGCCACCCGCCACGACGAGCAAGGGTTCCTCCGCCTCGTCGACCTCACGCACGGCGTCCACGAGCTCGTCGGTGGTGCTCACCGTGACCAGACGCGCCGCGGGGCCACCGACCCGCATCGTCGTCAGGTCGGCGAGCGGGACGTCCGTCTGCTCCATCAGGCGAGGGCGACGCGGGCCTGGCAACGGCCCAGGACCTTGTCCTCCCCGCACACCGTCGTGAGATCGACGAGGACACTGCGCGTCTCCTCGTCGGCCGACTTGACGACACCGGTGACGGTCACGGCCGACCCGTCCGCGGGGACGACGACCGGCTTGGTGAAGCGGGTGCCGATGTCGAGCACGGCACCGGGGTCGCCGACCCATTCGACGAGGACGGAACTGGTGGCGCCCATCGTCCACATCCCGTGCGCGATGACATCGGGCAGGCCGACTGACTTCGCAAAGGCCTCGTCCTGATGAATCGGGTTCTGGTCGCCGGAGGCATTGGCGTAGGCGACGAGGGTTTCCCGCTCGACGGCCACCTCGGTCGGGCCGAAGGTGTCTCCAACGGACACCGATTCAAAGGTGCGACGGCTCATGCTCACTCCCCTCCCCGCACGACGATGGTCGAGGACGCGGTGCAGACCGGCGCACCGCCGGCATCGGCGAGATCGGTGACCACGGTGATCATCGAGTGACCACCGGCCTGACGGATCGCGTCCACTCTGGTCGTCGCCGTCAACTCGTCTCCGGCGATGATCGGCCGATGGTGAGCGAAGGACTCCTCGCCATGCACGACACGGGAGTAGTCGATCCCGGCCTCGGGGTCGGCGACGTAGGCACGCGAGGACCGCTGCTCCCAGATCACCGCCATCGTCGGGGGCGCGATCACATCGGCATAGCCAGCGGCCCGAGCTGCCTCAACGTCGGTGTGGACCGGATCGGTCGCGCCCACGGCGGCGGCAAAGGCGGCAATGTCCTCGGCGCTCACGGCATACGGCCCGGAGGGTGGATAGATGCGCCCGACGAATTCGGTGTTCACGGCCATGGCCGAGAGCCTAGTAACTCCGCGACCGCCGCGTCGAAGTGCATGAGGTGTTCCTCGACCTGCGCTCTGGTCGTCTGCGGGCACATGAGGGCCATGTTGTGGAATGGCGTGAGCAGGATGCCGCGGTTGGCGAGGTACAGGTGGAAGTAGTCGTCGAGCTCCTGGTCATGAGCAGCGGCGGCTTCCGTGCCGTTGCGCGGGGGCGTTGTGCTGAAGCGGTACTCGGTGCGCGCCCCGAGCTGACTCACCGACCAGGGCAGGTCGTGACGCGCGAAGATCTCGCGCACCCCAGAGGCGAACACATCGGCCAGACCGATCATGTGGGCGAACGCCTCGTCGGTGAGCACCCGTTCGAGCGTGGCTCGGGCCGCGGCCGCCGACAGGGCATTCCCGGCCATCGTCCCGCCGACGCCGCCCATGTCGATGATGTCGAGGTCGGTGCGGCTCAGGATGGCGCCCGCGAACTCCGCGCGCACGCCGTAGGCCGCCGCCGGAATGCCCCCGCCGATCGACTTGCCGATGACGACGATGTCCGGGTCGAGGTCGTAGAACCCGATGGCGCCAGCCGGCCCGGCCGAGATGGTGTGCGTCTCGTCGATGAGCAGGAGCACATCATGCTGACGTGTCAGCTCCCGCACACCCTCGAGGTAGCCGGGTTCGGGCAGGACGATCCCGATGTTCGTCAGTGCCGGCTCCATCACGACCAGCGCGACATCGCCGTTGGCCAGTTCCTTGGCCAGGGCATCGAGATCGTTGAACTCGGCGACCCTGCTGGTCTGTGTCACATCGACCGGCGCGCCGACGTTGCCGGGACGATCAGCGGGTCCATCCGGCGTCGCCACGATGAGCGACTCATCGACGGTGCCGTGATAGCAGTACGAGTTGAAGAGGATCTTCGGGCGGCCCGTGACGGCCCGCGCCAATCGAATCGCCCAGCGGTTGGCATCGGTCGCCGTCAGGGCGAAGCTCCAGCGCTCGGCCCGGAACCGCCTGGTCAGTTCTGCCGCAACCCATTGCGAGTCCTCGGTCGGCAGCATCGCGGTCGCACCCCCGAGGTCGGCGAACCGAGCCTGCACCGCCGCGACGGTGGCCGCCGGCGAGTGCCCCGCCATCGCCGCGGTGTCCCCGAGCGCGAAGTCGGCATACGTGTGGCCATCGAGATCAGTGATCGTCGCGCCCTGCGCCCCGGCCAAGTAGATGGGGAAACGCATCGCGTGCTTCATCATCCAGGTCATCGGCACCTTGCCGAGGAGATGGGTCGCCTCCTCGTATGCCGCCCGCGAGCGTGGGTGGGTCTCGACGAAACGCTCCTGTTCGCGCGCGGTCAACTCCGCCAGTCGCGCACGGTCGATGGTGGGAACAACCGCGGCCTCCGGGAACAACGCCGGAGGGGGGCCGGAGGCGGTCACAGGGCGATGCCGACGTACTTGGTCTCGAGATACTCCTCGATCCCTTCGAACCCACCCTCGCGGCCGAAGCCGGAGTGCTTGACGCCACCGAAGGGAGCCGCCGGGTTGGAGACGATGCCCTGGTTGATCCCGACCATGCCGAAGTCGAGCGCCTCGGACACGCGAATCACTCGCGCGTTGTCGCGGGTGAAGACATAGGCGACGAGGCCGTACTCCGTGGCGTTGGCCGCGGAGACCACCTCCGCCTCGGTCCTGAAGGTCGTGATCGGCGCCACCGGTCCGAAGATCTCCTCCCCGAAGACACGCGCCGTCGATGGCACGTCGACCAGGACCGTCGGAGGATAGAAATTGCCTCTGCCCGACGGGATCTGGCCACCGACAACGGCCCGGGCACCCGCCGCGACGGCGTCCTCGACGAGTGCGTGCACATCGTCTCGGGCCTTCCCCGTGATGAGCGGGCCGACATCCACACCCTTCTTCGTGCCCTTGCCGACAGTGAGCCCACCCATCCGGGCTGCAAGCTTGGTCGCGAACTCCTCGGCCACCGATTCGTGCACGTAGAACCGGTTGGCCGCCGTGCACGCCTCACCGATGTTGCGCATCTTGGCCAGCATCGCGCCGGCCACCGCGGCGTCGACGTCGGCGTCCTCGAAGACGATGAAGGGCGCGTTGCCGCCCAGCTCCATGGACACGCGCAGCAACTGGTCCGCCGATTGGGCGACCAGTCTCTTCCCGACGGCCGTCGACCCGGTGAAGGTCAGCTTGCGCAGTCGCGGGTCGGCGATGATCGGGCCGGAAACCTCGGAGGAGTGAGTCGTGGTCACGACGTTGACGACACCGGCCGGCACTCCGGCCTCCTCGAGCAGGCCAGCCAGGGCGAGCATCGTCAACGGCGTCTCGTGGGCCGGCTTGACGACGGTGGTGCACCCGGCGGCGATGGCCGGACCGATCTTGCGGGTCCCCATGGCCAGCGGGAAGTTCCACGGAGTGATGGCCAAGACCGGGCCCACCGGTTGCTTCATCGTCACCAAGCGGGTGGCCCCGTTCGGCGCCACGGCATACCGGCCGTGGACACGCACCGCCTCCTCGGCGAACCAGCGGAAGAACTCCGCGCCATAGGCGACCTCACCCCTGGCCTCGGCCAGCGGCTTGCCCATCTCGAGGGTCATGAGGAGCGCAAAATCCTCGGTGCGCGCCACCAACATCTCGTATGCCGTGCGCAACAGTTCCGATCGATCGCGAGGGCTGACCTTGGCCCAGGACGCCTGTGCCGCAACGGCCGCGTCGAGCGCGGCAGCCCCATCGGCAATGCTGCCGTCCGCGATCTCGCAGAGCACCGCACCGGTCGCCGGATCGTGCACCGGAAAGGTGGCTCCGGACGACGAGTGACGCCACTCGCCGCCGATGAAGAGCCGTTTGGGGACGGATTCGAGCAGTTGCTTCTGGGTGGTCATTCTCATCATCCGATCGCTGCGACGGCCTCGGCGAAGGACTCCTCGAAGAGGTCGAGGCCCTCGGCGAGCAGGTCGTCCGAGATGGTCAGGGGCGGCAGGAAACGGAACACATTCCCCAGCGTGCCGCAGGTCAGGGTGACCAGGCCACGCGAGTGGCAGGCCTTGTTGACCGCCGCCGTCAGGGCAGCAGCGGGCTTCTTGGTCTCGCGGTCCTCGACGAGTTCCATCGCGATCATCGCGCCGCGCCCACGTACCTCGCCGACCTGCGGGAAACGCTCCCCGAGCTCTGTCAGGCGCCCCGTGAGGATCTCACCGATCGCCCGGGCACGCTCTGCCAGACCATCGGCCTCCATCGTCTCGATCGAGGCGAGGGCGGCGGCGCACGCCACCGGGTTCCCGCCGTAGGTGCCTCCGAGACCACCGGGGTGGATCGAGTCCATGATGTCGGCGCGCCCGGTGACGGCCGCGAGCGGCATACCCCCCGCAATGCCCTTGGCCGTCGTGATCAGGTCCGGCACGACGCCCTCGGCGTCGCAGGCGAACCAGTCACCCGTGCGACAGAAGCCGGACTGCACCTCGTCGGCGATGAAGAGGATGCCGTGCTCCGCGCACCACAGCGCGAGTTCCTTGAGGAAGCCCGCCGGCGGCACGATGAAGCCACCCTCGCCCTGGATCGGCTCGATGATGACCGCAGCGGTGTTGTGCTCCCCCACCTGGGCATGAACCTGATCGGTGATGTAGTCGAAAGCGTCACTCTCGCAGGCCTTTTCGCCGCCCGGCCAGCGATATGGATAGGCCATCGGCACCCGGTAGAGCTCCCCCGCGAAGGGCCCGAAGCGGTCCTTGTAGGGCATGTTCTTCGCGGTCAGGCCGAGAGTGAGATTGGTGCGTCCGTGATAGGCGTGGTCGAAGGCGACAATCGCCTGCCGTCCGGTGAAGTGACGCGCGATCTTCACGGCGTTCTCGACAGCCTCTGCGCCCGAGTTGAAGAGCGCCGAGCGCTTGTCGTGTCCCCCCGGTGTGAGGGCATTGAGCTTCTCGCACACCTCGACATAGGGCTCGTAGGGCGTGACCATGACGCAGGTGTGGGTGAGTCGGGCGATCTGGTCCTGCACGGCCTTGACGACCCGCGGGTTGCCGTTGCCGACACTGGTGACGGCGATGCCGGACCCGAAGTCGATCAGTTGGTTGCCGTCGGCATCGACGAGGATCCCGTCCCGCCCCTCGACGATGTAGGCCGGCAGCCCCGTGGGCACCCCGGCGCTGACCGCGGCGACCTTCCGCTCCTGCAGCGCCCGCGACCTCGGGCCGGGGAGCTCGGTGACGAGCCGACGGCGTTGCTCGATGGCGCTGTTCACGAGTGGTCTCCTTCGTCGTTGGGGTATGCCGCGGGGCGATCGAGCAGGGGCCGGCTCGGGTCCCAGCGGGTCCCCTCACGGTCGTCGAGGCGGCGTCGTGCGATCGCCGACAAGGCCTCGAGGACCACGCGATTGGCCAGCGCGGCGGTGATGTCGGCGTGGTCATAGGGCGGGCTCACCTCGACCACGTCGATGCCGACGACCGGCAACTCGAGGCAGATCCGGCGGACCGAGTCGAGCAGCTCGCGGGCCGTGAGCCCGCCCGGCTCGGGCGTGCCTGTGCCGGGCGCATGCCCCGGGTCGCAGACGTCGATGTCGACCGAGAGGAAGACCCCGTCGCACTCGTCCGTCGCGATGGCGAAGGCCTCGGTGAGGCATTCGGCCAGACCGCGATGCACGATCTCGGTCATCTCGTAGGACCGCATCCGCTGCTCAGCCATCCAGTCCAGGGTCTCCGGCTCGGGCCAGTAGCCCCTCAGTCCGACCTGGAGGAAACGGTCAGCCCGCAATGCCCCGGACTCGATGAGCCGGCGCATCGGCTGACCGTGCCCCCACAACGAGCCAAAGGTGATGTCGCCGGTGTCCGCATGGGCATCGAAATGGATCATCGACACCTTGCCGTGGCCCAGGACATTGGCGCAGCCCTTGGCGTCGGGGAAGGCGATCGAGTGGTCTCCACCGAGCACGACCGGGATCGCCCCGGCGGCAACGACTTTCGTCACGGCTGCCTCGAGCCCACCCAACGCCTTCTCGATGTCACCGGGCGGCATCTCGACGTCACCCGCGTCGACAACCACCAGGTCGCGCAGGGCATCAGTGCGCAACGCCAGTGACGGACGGGAGCCGTCGTGCGGCAGGTAGTCGGTGCCCCGGATGGCCATCGGCCCGAAGCGGGTCCCGGAGCGATGCGACGCACCCCCGTCGAACGGGGCGCCGACGATGACGACGTCGGCACCGGCATACGACTGGGGATTCTCGAGGTCGCACATCGGCACCCCGAGGAAGGTGAAGTCCGGGCCGAACTGCTGCCCGTAACGAGTCATCGCTCCTCCATCCCCCAAGGTGATCCGTAACCCTCCGGCTTGGGTGTGGCCAGCAGGTCGAGGAAGGGCACCGCGTCGAAGGCCTCGGGTCCGAGAACGCCGGTGCCGGCCCAGGCACCCGAGGCCACCAGCTCCAAGGCGACGATCGGGTTGAGGGCGGTCTGCCAGACGATGCACTGAGCGCCGTACTCCCGCATCGTGACCTCGTTGTCGACGACGTGGTGGAGGTAGGTGCTGCGCGGCTTGCCATCGGTGCCGGTGCCGGTGACGAGCACACCGGCGCACGTCTTGCCCTCCAGTCGCGGCCCGATCGTGGCCGGGTCGGGCAGGGTGGCAGCCACCAGGTCACGCGGCGCGATCTGCACGCCCTTGATCGTGATCGGCTCGGTCGAGTCCAGACCGAGGGTGTTGAGCGCCTTGAGGATGCTGATCATCTGCTCGCCCAGGCCGTACTTGAAGGTGATCCGCTCTGCATCGATCCAACGCGGCATGAGGAGCACTTCCTCGTGCTCGACCTGCACGCACTCCACCGGTCCGATCCCTTCGGGGAAGTCGAAGACCTCGGGCTCGCTGAACGGTGGCAGGGTGAAGAAGCCGGCTTCGATGCCACCGCCGGCCTCGGCTCGTGCCTTCTCCCAGACCACCGGCGGGTTGAGGCACTCCTCGATGATCGTCCACATCGAGAAGCCGGGGGCAAAGCCTTCCGTGCCGTCGGGTCGGTAGTAGGCCAGGTTGGAACCGTCGCGCGTGCCCAACTCCTCGATGTGCGAGAAGAGATGATCCGCGGCATACCGAGCGAAGACGTCCGACATGCCGGGCTCGACGCCGATGCCGAGCAGTGCCAGCCGGTCCGCGGCCTCCCACTCGTCGGCCATCGCGAACTGCTCGTCGCCGAGCTTGACGTGCGGCTTGCTGAAGGGCTCCGTCGGGTGCCGCTGCGAGAGCGACATGGCCATGTCGAAGTAGTTCGCCCCCGCGGCGAGGCAGCCGCGGAAGATCGGCATGACGAAGCGCGGGTCGACAGCATTGAGGACGTGCGTGGCACCCACCATCCGGATGAGACCGGCGACGTCCTCAGGGTCGGACGCGTCGACCTGCGCGGCGTGGAAGCGGATCTCCTTCTCGCCCCGCTCCCGGACGGCCGCCACGGTGCGGCGGGCGCGCTCGAGGTCGTAGTCGGCGACGACGAAGGTGTCGAAGAAGCGGCGCTCGCCGGCGATCTTGGCTGCGGCATCACCCACACCGCCGGCACCGATCATGAGGATGCGCATGTGGATCTAGGCCTTCCGCCGACCGGAGATGATCGAGCCCCCGATGACGAGCAGGAGCGCGATCGCGAACATCGAGAAACCGATGACATTGGCCTGCGCCGGGATGCCGCGCAGGTAGGAGACATAGACGAACTTCGGGAAGGTCGTCTCGTTGCCGCTGACGAAGCTGGTGATGATGAAGTCGTCGAACGACAGCGAGAAGGACAGCATCGCGGCGCCGATGATGCCGGGGAGCACGAGCGGGAAGGTGACCTTCCAGAAGGTGTTGCTCGGGGTCGCGTAGAGGTCCATCGCCGCCTCGTCGAGCCGCGGGTCCAGGCTCTGCAGGCGAGCCTTGACGGTGACGACCACGAAGCTGATGCAGAACATGATGTGAGCGAAGACGATCGTCCAAAAACCCAGTCGCAGACCGACATTGGAGAAGCCCTGCACGAAGATCGTCAGGAGGCTGGCGCCCAGGACGATTTCGGGTGTGGCCATGGGTACGAAGACCAGGACATTGCTGGCCGTCCGGCCGCGGAACTGGTGGCGGACGAGGGCGAAGGCGAGCAGGGTGCCCAGGACGACGGCCGCGAGGGTGGCGATCACGCCGATCTGGAGGCTGGTCACGAGGGACTCGCAGACACCGGGAGCGCCACACGGGTCCATCCAGTGCTTGAGGGTCGGGCTGCCGTTGGGGTTCCACGCGATGTTGGACTTGCGGTAGTTGTTGAAGGAGAAGATGAAGACGTAGAGGACCGGCAAGAAGAGGTAGAAGAGCACGAGCACCGCGGCGATGATGGCGAAGCGGTTGGCCAACCAGGCGCCGGCCCGCTTCCCCGCCGAGGGTCGGTATGCCGTGGGGTTGGGTGCGCTCACAGCAGTTCCTCCGTGCCGAACTTGCGCACGTAGACGAAGACGAGCGCGAGGATGATCGCCATGAGCGTGAAGGACAACGCCGCGGCAGTCGGGAAACCGCCCAGGACCCTGAAGAACTGGCTCTCGATGACGTTGCCCACCATCTTGGTGTTGTCCGAGCCCAGGAGTTCGGCGTTGACGTAGTCGCCCGCCGCCGGAATGAAGGTCAGCAGGGTGCCGGCGAGCACGCCGGGCATGCTCATCGGGAGCGTGACCGTGCGGAAGGTCGTGAAGCCGTTGGCGTAGAGGTCACCCCCGGCCTCGATGATGCGGTGGTCGGCACGCTCGAGCGAGGCGTAGATGGGCAGGACCATGAAGGGCAGGAAGTTGTAGGTGAGGCCGGCGACGACCGCCATCCAGGTCTCCGTGATCCGGCCACCGGGCAGCAGGTGCAGGGTGTTGAGGGTGGTGGCCACCGGGCCCTCGTCGGCGAGGATCTGGCGCCACGCGACGGTGCGCAGGATGAAGGACGTGAAGAAGGGCGCGATGACCAGGATCATCATGACGCCCCTCCACTTGCCTGCCTTGAAGGCCATGGCATACGCGAGGGGGTAGGCCAGGCAGAAGGCGAAGAAGGTCGCCAGCCCGGCAAAGAGCAGCGACCGACCGAAATGCGGGCCGAAGTCGGTGAAGGCCCGCCAGTAGTTCCCGACGTTCACGTCGCGGTAGTAGTAGCCCGGATAGCCGGGGAACTGCGACTGCAGACTCACGGTGAAGAGCTGAACGAGCGGAATGACGAAGAAGACGAGCAGCCAGACTGCGCCGGGCAGGAGCAGCAGGTAGGCCAGTCTGCTCTTCTTCGCCGGTTCCGGCGATGGGCTCGTTGGGGCGCCCGAGGCTCCGGCGCCGACGTGAGCGAGGGTGCTCACCTCAATCCTCCGCGGCCGTGTCGATGACCATGGGCGAGGCAGCGGCATCGTCGTCCGGTGGGACCCCGAAGGCGTGCCCGGACTGCCAGGTCAGCCACACCTCGTCGCCGGGCCGCAGGTCGATCGGCTCGACATCGAGGTTCTGCTCGTAGGCCGACCAGATCGCTCCACTGGGCACCTCGACGAGGTACTGGGTCGCGACGCCGATGAAGGACACATCACGCACCACGCCCTTGACGTCGTCGCCGATCCCCTCGGGCTGCTCACGCCGGACGCGTACCTTCTCCGGCCGCACTCCGAACATCACCTCTCCGGAGTGGACCGAGGACCGGGCCTTCGGGATCTTCACCCTGGACCCCTGAACCTCGGCGACGAGACGGTCGCCGTCGGTGTCGATGATCCGGCCCGCCCCGAGGTTGGACTGGCCGACGAAGTTGGCGACGAAGGCCGTTGTCGGCAGGTCGTACATCGCCTCCGGCGCGCCCATCTGCTCGATCCGGCCGTGGTTCATCACCGCGACCGTGTCGGCCATCGTCATGGCCTCTTCCTGGTCGTGCGTGACATGGATGAAGGTCAGGCCCACCTCGGTCTGGATCCGCTTGAGCTCGACCTGCATCTGACGGCGCAACTTGAGGTCGAGGGCGCCCAAGGGTTCGTCGAGGAGGAGGACCTCGGGTCGGTTGACCAGAGCCCGTGCCACGGCGACGCGCTGCTGCTGCCCGCCGGAGAGTTGGGCCGGCTTCCGCGCCGCCAGATGCGGCAACTGGACCAGGTCCAGCGCCTCGTCGGCCAGCTGCACCGCGTTCTTCAGGCCGCGACGCTTCGGGCCGAACGCGACGTTGTCCCGAACCGTCAGGTGCGGGAAGAGGGCATAGCTCTGGAAGACGGTGTTGACGGGCCTCTCGTAGGGACGCGACCCGGTGAGGTCGGTGTCACCGATCAGGATCCGACCGCTCGTGGGCTGCTCGAGCCCGGCGACCATCCGCAGGGTCGTCGTCTTGCCGCAACCCGAGGGGCCGAGGAGGGCGAAGAACGAGCCGCGCGGCACGACGAGGGAGAGGTCGTCGACGGCCGTGAAGTCGGCGAAGGACTTGGTGACGTTCTCGAGCCGCAGGTCACCCTTGGCCTCACGGAACCCAGCGTTGCCGGCCATCAGTTGCCCATCACCTTCTGCCAGATGGCGCTGAACTCGGCATCCGCCTCGGCCGACAGCGCGCTGAAACCCGTGATGTTGTGCTCGGCGATGTAGTCCGCACTCGGGAAGATGAACGGACTCTCGGCCAGGTCGGGGTCCGATTGTGCGAGGACCTCCTGGGCGCCCACGACCGGGCAGATGTAGTTGACGTAGGCCGCGACCTGGGCCGCGACCTCCGGCTGGTAGTAGTAGTTCATCAACGTCTCGGCGTTGCGCCGGTGGGTGGAGGTGATCGGCACCATGAGGTTGTCACTCCAGAGGGTGCCGCCGCTCTCGGGGATGACGAACTCCCAGTTCTCGTCCTCGGTCTCGGCCCGCAAAACGAACAGATCCCCGCTCCAGACGATCCCGGCGACGGCGTTGCCCGTCTTGAGGTCCTCCAGGTAGGAGTTGCCCTTGATCCGGCGGATGTTGCCGTCGGCCATCCGCTTCTCGACCTCGGCGACGGCGGTCTCGAATTGCTGCTTGCCGACCGGCTTGGAGATGTCGACGCCCTGATGCAGGAGGATGCAGCCGACCGTGTCGCGGAACTCGCTGAGAACGACGACCTTGCCCTTGAGGTCGTCGGCCCAGAGGTCGTCGAGGCTCTTGAGCTCGCGCCCGACCTTCTCCTTGTTGTAGCCGATGCCCGCAAAGCCGCTCTGCCAGGTGAGCGAGTGGGTGCGCCCGGGGTCGAAGGAGACGTCCTTGAGCGGCTCGAGCAGGTTGGTCGCATTGGGCATCCGGATCAACTCGAGGGGTTGGCAGAGCTGCTCGCGGATCACCCGGCCAGCCATCCAGTCTGTGAAGGTGAAGATGTCGCGCCCGATGTCCTGGCCGGCGATGAGTTGGGGACGCACCTTGTTGTAGTAGGCGTCGTTGTCCTCGATGTCCTCGCTGTAGGTCGCCTGGATCCCCGTCTGCTCGATGAACCCCTGCAGCGTCGGGTAGTTCTTGGCCTCCTCGTCGTAGTCGAGGTAGGCCGTCCAGTTGGCCCAGCGGACCACCTTGTCGGTGTCCGAGACATCGGTGGGCAGGTTCAGGGCGGCCGCCGTGGCCGGTGGCGCCGGGGGTGCACAGGCCGAGAGTGCGGTCGCACCCAGGCCCAGGCCCACCCCACCGAGGAGGTGTCGGCGGCTGAAGGCCGACCGGGAGGCAGCCTTGACGAGCCCGGCGACCGCGGGGTCGGAGGGGGGACGGCGTCGGATCACTCGCGCTCCTGTCAGCTCTCGATGTTCGCCATGACGTGCTTGATGCGGGTGTAGTCCTCGAGCCCGTACATCGACAGGTCCTTGCCATAACCCGACCGCTTGAACCCGCCGTGTGGCATCTCGGCGACGATGGGGATGTGCGTGTTGATCCACACGCAGCCGAAGTCGAGGGCCGCCGAGGCCCGCATCGCCTTGCCGAAGTCCTTGGTCCACACCGAGGACGCCAGGCCGTAGTCGACCCCATTGGCCAACCCCAGCGCTTCGTCCTCGTCGGTGAACTTCTGCACGGTGATGACCGGCCCGAAGATCTCGTTCTGGATCGCCTCGTCGTCCTGGCGCAGCCCCGACAGGACGGTGGGCTCGATGAAGTAGCCGTCGCCCAGCCCACTCAGGCGGTGGCCACCCGCGGCCACGGACGCGTGGTCGGGGAGGCGCTCGAGGAAGCCGGTCACCCGGGCGAGTTGGTTGGCATTGTTCACCGGGCCGAAGAGGGCATCGGCGTCGTCGGGAAGGCCCACCTTGGCGTTGTCCTTCGCGTATGCCGCAAGCGCCGCGACGAACTCGTCGTGGACTCCGGCGCCGACGAGGACGCGGGTGGCGGCCGTGCAGTCCTGGCCGGCGTTGAAGTAGCCGGCGATCGCGATGCCCTCGACGGCCGCCTCGAGGTCGGCATCGTCGTGGACGATGACCGGTGCCTTGCCTCCGAGTTCGAGGTGAACGCGCTTGAGGCCTGGGGCAGCGCTGGCCGCCACCTCGGCACCAGCGCGCACCGAGCCGGTGATCGCGACGAGCGCGGGGGTGGGGTGCTCGACGACGAGCCGACCGGTGTCCCGGTCCCCGGTGAGGACGTTGAACGTGCCGGCCGGCAGGAACTCACTGGCGATCTCGGCGAGGAGCAGGGTGGTTTCAGGCGTGGTGTCGCTGGGCTTGAGGACGACGGTGTTGCCGGCGGCGAGCGCGGGGGCGATCTTCCACACCGCCATCATCATCGGGTAGTTCCAGGGTGTCACCTGGCCGACGACCCCGATCGGCTCACGCCTGATCCACGACGTGTGGCCCTTCATGTACTCCCCCGCCGCCTTGCCCTCGAGGACGCGCGCCGCGCCCGCGAAGAAGCGGATCTGGTCGAGCATGGGCGGCACCTCCTCACTGGCCGTGAGAGCGTGGGGCTTGCCGGTGTTCTCCCCTTCCAGGGTGACGAACTCGTCGGCACGGGCCTCGATGGCATCGGCGAACTTGAGCAGCGCCTGCTGCCGCTCACCGGGTGTGGTCCGCCCCCACTCCCCGAAGGCCGCGGCGGCCGCGGCATACGCATCGTCGACATCTCGGGCCGAACTCACCGGCGCCGTCGCCACGACCTTGCCGGTTGCCGGGTTGACGACGTCCAGACGGCGCTCGCTGCGCGCATCGCAGAACTCACCGTTGATGAAGTTGCGCAGGGCGCGAGGCGCGGTCACGTCAGGATTCCTTCCACAGGACCGGTCGGGGTGGACGCACTCTAACCAGTTGGCCCACGGAATGAACAGTGTTCGCGCGAGAATGTTTCGGAATCCAAGCATGTCAGGCTTCGGATCTGCGGATCTGATTGCATTTCGCTTGAAAAGCCATCCTTTCCGCGTCACCATGGCCCGATGGTCAACCCCATCCGCACCGCCGCGGCCCCGGACGTGCGCCTCGACGACACCGCCAAACGGATCGTGGAGTTGCTGCAGAAGGACGGCCGGCAGTCGTATGCGGCGATCGCCAAGGAGGTCGGCCTGTCCGAGGCGGCGGTGCGACAGCGGGTGCAGCGCCTCCTGGATTCGGGGGTGATGCAGATCGTCGCTGTCACCGATCCCCTCCAGCTCGGGTTCCGCCGCCAGGCGATGATCGGGCTGCGGACCGACGGCGACCTGTTGGCCATCGGCGATGCCGTCGCTGCCCTTCCCGAGGTCGTCTATGTCGTGACCACCGCGGGGAGTTTCGACCTGCTCTGCGAGGTCGTCTGTGAGGACGACGACCACCTGCTCGACGTGCTGACGCAGAAGCTGCGGGCGATGCCCGGCGTGGTGTCGACCGAGACCTTCGTCTATCTCAAACTCAACAAACAGCACTACGACTGGGGAACGCGATGAGCACGCCCACCACGCCCACGACCACTCCGGCCGGCACGTCCTACCAGGACGCTGCCCGCGACCACCTGTGGATGCACTTCACGCGTCACTCGGTCTTCGAGGACGGCGGCAGGGTCCCGATCATCGTCCGCGGTGAGGGCCACCGGATCTGGGACGACCGGGGCAAGGAGTACATCGACGGGCTGGCCGGGCTCTTCGTCGTCAACGTCGGCCACGGCCGCGCCGAGATCGCCGAGGCGATGGCCGCCCAGGCCAAGCAGCTCGGTTTCTTCCCGCTCTGGTCCTACGCGCACCCGCGGGCCATCGAGCTCGCCGAGCGGCTGGCCGCCAACGCCCCTGGTGATCTCAACCGGGTCTTCTTCACCACAGGTGGCGGCGAGGCCGTCGAGACCGCGTGGAAACTGGCCAAGCAGTACTTCAAGCTCACCGGCAAGCCGACCAAGACCAAGGTCATCTCGCGCGCCATCGCCTATCACGGCACTCCCCACGGCGCTCTGTCCCTGACCGGCATCACCCCGGCGCGGGTGCCCTTCGAGCCACTCGTGCCGGGTGCCTTCAAGGTCCCGAACACCAACATCTATCGCGGCCCGGAGCACCTGCGCGAGGACGAGAAGGCCTTCGGTCGGTGGGCCGCGGACCGGATCGAGGAGGCCATCCTCTTCGAGGGTCCGGAGTCGGTCGCGGCGGTCTTCCTCGAGCCGGTGCAGAACTCCGGCGGCTGCTTCCCGCCGCCCGCCGGCTACTTCGAGCGGGTCCGCGAGATCTGCGACCGGTATGACGTCCTGCTCGTCTCCGACGAGACGATCTGCGCCTTCGGCCGGATCGGCTCGATGTTCGCGTGCGACGACTTCGGCTATGTCCCCGACATCATCACGACGGCCAAGGGCATCACCTCCGGGTATGCCCCGCTCGGGCTGATGATCGCCAGCGAGCGCATCTTCGAGCCCTTCAAGCAGGGCACCAACTTCTTCCCCCACGGCTACACCTGGGGCGGTCACCCGGTCTCCGCGGCGGCCGCGATGGCCAACCTGGACATCTTCGAACGCGAGGGACTCAACGCCCACGTCAAGGAGAACGCCCCAGCCTTCCGGCATACCTTGGAGCGCCTGCTCGACCTGCCGATCGTCGGCGACGTCCGCGGCGCCGGCTACTTCTACGGCATCGAGATGGTCAAGGACAAGACCACCCGCGAGACCTTCGACGCCGAGGAGTCCGAACGACTGCTGCGCGGCTTCCTCTCCAAGGCCCTCTTCGACGCCGGCCTCTACTGCCGCGCCGACGACCGCGGCGACCCCGTCATCCAGCTCGCTCCCCCGCTGACCATCGGGCAGGCCGAGTTCGATGACATCGAGTCGCGCCTGCGCGGCGTGCTCACCGAGGCCTTGAACCACATCTGAGGCGGCAATCCATGTCGCTCACCACGGCCACCCAGCCGTTGTGGTGGGACCCCCCTCCTGGAGCGTCCCACCGGCAGCTGACAGACGCTCGAGTGAGGAGAACACGCCGTGTCGCGGAACTCCGATGCCGCGTGTCCTCCTCACTCGACGGGCTGGTCCGGCCACCTCGGGACACGACGAAGCCGCCCGTCCCCGCGTCGGGACGGGCGGCTTCGTGACTGAACGGCGGCGTGGGCCGCGTGACTCAGCGGGTCTCGCGGTGCTCGGTGTGCTTCTTGCAGCGCGGGCAGAACTTCGCGAGCTCGATCCGGTCGGGGTTGTTCCGACGGTTCTTCTCGGTGATGTAGTTGCGCTCCTTGCACTCCGTGCACGCCAGGGTGATCTTGGGGCGGACGTCGAGGCTCTTCTTGGCCACGGTGCAAACCTTCTTCGTGAGCGGTGAATCTTGGGTGTTTGTGGGTCGCGCGTCGTGCGGGCAACCTGACAAGCGTACGCGAGGCCCGGAGTATTCCGGAAATCGCTGTTGTGTAGCGGGAGCGGGGCTCGATCCCGCGACCTCACGATTATGAGTCGTGCGCTCTAACCAGCTGAGCTACCCCGCCCTGGGTGATCAGCGCGCTCCCTCGAGAGGGACCGTGCTGACCAGAGCCCCCTGTCGGAATCGAACCGACGACCTTTTCCTTACCATGGAAACGCTCTGCCGACTGAGCTAAGGGGGCGCGCTCGGTCGGTCCCGGGGGACCTCATGAGTGCGTCGGAGAGATTACACGTTGAGTCCGCAGGCGACGAAATCGGCGCCACTCATCCCTACGCCGAGGGTGGATCTTGATGCAGGCCGGCCACCGCCTCGAGGAGCGCGGGCCCGTACCACGTGAGCAGGCGACCACTGACACGTCGGGTGGGCACCTGCGTGAAGGCCTCGGGGCCGTCATCCGCCGTGAAGACGTAGGGCTCGTCGGGCAGGAGCACGAGGTCGGCCAGGTCCGGGTCGTCGATGGCCGCGAGATCGGCGTGCGGGTAGCGGCCTTCGGAAGGTGCGCACACGGCATACCCGAGGCGGGCGAGGAGGTCCGCGGTGAAGGTGGGGTGCCCGACGACCATCCACGGGTCTCGCCAGATCGGGACGACAACCCGCGTATGCCGTGGGGGCACGTCCGTGGACCACAGCCGGTCGGCGTCGGCGAGCCACTGGGGCGCTGGCCACCCGCAGGCGTCGACGAGGAGGCGTCGCAGGGAGGTCAGCGCCTGTGGGACGGTCTCGATGTCGGTGACCCACACCGGGATGCCGCGGTCGCGGAGGCGACGCACGTCGAGTTCGCGGTTCTCTTCCTTGTTCGCGACGACGAGGTCGGGGTGCAGGTCGGCGATGGCATCGAGGTTGGGATTCTTCGTCCCGCGAACGCGTGCGACATCGAGGTCAGCGGGGTGGGTGCACCAGTCGGTGGCACCGACGAGGGCTGCCGGCGCGGTGGACGCGATCGCCTCGGTGAGGGACGGGACGAGGGAGACCACCCGGGTGGCGGCGCCGGCGGGGAGTCGGGTCTCGTGCCCGAGGTCATCCATTGCGCTGCGGCTCAACGGATCTCCTCGAGGACTTGGGAGCCAAGGGCACGCATGGCGCTCAGGACCTCGGCACGACCTCGGCCCGGCGGATCCTCATGCCAATTGGCGATGACGGCATACGCAAGCGTGCGCTCGTTGGCCGTCACGAGGCCGACATCGGCGCGGACGCCGAGGTTGGTGCCCGTCTTGTTGACGACGGTCGGACCGAAGGGGTCCTCGTCGTGGGCGAGCGGATCCTGGTCGAAGGCACTCGTGACCATCGAGTGGTCGACTCCCCCGCACAGCCAGTCGAGGACCCGGGTGCCGACCTGCGCGTCGCCCCGGAGGCGACTGAGCATGGCCACGAGGTCGGCAGCACAGCAGCGGCTGAGGTGCGGTGGGTCATCGGGTCCACGCAGCCCGCGCACGATGTCGACGAGGTCGGACCCGTGGGGGGCCCACTGCTGGGCCCGCGCACGGATCGCGTCGAGCCCGAGGCGGTCGATGAGGACATTCGTGGCCCAGTTGTCGCTGACAGTGCCGACGAGGGTGGCCACGTCGAGCAGTGGCAGGCGATCGACGCAGAGCCGTTGCCACAGACCGGAATCAGCCACTGGTTCGACGGCGTGACGGTCGAGGAGTTCGGCACCGTCGACGGAGTCGTCGGCCAGTCGATGGGCGAGCTCGATGAGCACGAAGAGCTTGCCGACACTGGCACTCGAGAGCAGGCTCTCCTCGTCGCGGGCAGCGAGGACGGCTCCGGTGTCGATGTCGACGATCTGGACCGACCACTCAGCAGGACCCGGGAGGTCGAGCGCCCAGGGCATCGTCAGCGCGGAGCCATCCGCAGGGCACCGTCCATGCGAATCGTCTCGCCGTTGAGGTAGTCGTTGTCGACGATGGCGAGCGCGAGCTTGGCGAACTCCGCAGGGCGGGCAAGCCGTTGCGGGAAGGGAACTCCTGCTGCGAGGGCAGCCCGGAACTCGTCGGAAACGGTTGCCAGCATGGGCGTTTCGACGATGCCGGGTGCGATGCTGACGACGCGGATGCCGTACTGCGCAAGGTCACGCGCCGCCGGGAGGGTCAGTCCGACTATGCCGCCCTTGGAGGAGGCGTAGGCGGCCTGCCCGACCTGTCCGTCGAAGGCCGCGATGCTCGCGGTGTTGATGATGACGCCGCGTTGGCCGTCGGCGTCCGGGTCGGTCTGGGCGATCGCTTCACTGGCGACGGCCAGGACGGTGAACGAGCCGATCAGGTTGATCTCGACCACCTTGCGATAGAGGGCGAGGTCGTGGACACCTTTGCGCCCGACAATCCGGGCGCTGGGTGCAATGCCGGCACAGTTGACGACGGCGCGCAGCGGGGTGGCCGGGTCGGCAGTCGCCCGGTCGACGGCTGCGCGGACCTGGGCCTCGTCGGTGACATCGGCCGCGACATGGGTGACACCCTCGACCGCTGCTGCGTTCTCGATGCTCCCTGGCAGGTCGAGGGCGATGACAGTGGCGCCCTGTCCGGCGAAGGCAGCGGCGGTGGCCGCGCCGAGACCGGAGGCGCCACCGGTGACGATGGCGGAGGTGTTCGCGAGATCCATGGCGCCATCCTGCCAGCGGGCCCGGCGATGGGCCCAGACAAGGTGTCGAGAGGCAGGGCCCAGCCACCGCGCAGGCGAAGGTATGTCGCGCAGCCGAGTCAGCGGCAGACCCTCGCCTGCGTTGTTGGTCGGCTACCTGCCGTCGAGCAGTCCGAGGGGGACGCCCTCCGGGTCGCGGATCTCCGCGTAGCGCAGCGTGGTGAAACCGTCGACGTGCGATACCCCGGCCGTCTCGAGCCCATTGCCGTGGGCACTGGGAGAAATGCTGGGCTGGGCCCCACCCACGCCCGCGTATGTCGTGCGGATGATGCTCACGACGCGGTCCGCTCGACGGGTGGCCCGTGGCCCGTCCATTCCGTTGACCTTGGCGAACCAAGCTGGCTGGTCGCCAGTCCGGGTATCCGGAGTGCGGGGGCAACCACCGTGTCGGACGCGAGGGTCACGGCATACCGTTGGGTCATGGCATTGCACATCGGCGGGCACGTCGACTCGACCGACCCGATCGCCGAGGCGAGGGCGCGTGGAGGCACGCTCTCGCAGTTCTTCCTCGGCGACCCCCAGTCCTACAAGGGCCCCACCATTGCGTATGCCGCGGGGCCGGCCGCGCTCAAGGCCGACGCCGAGGCGGCTGGGGTCGACCTCTATGTGCACGCGCCGTATCCGATCAATGTTGCCTCGACGAACAACCGGATCCGCATCCCCGGGCGCAAGTTGCTCCAACAGCACCTCACGGCGGCCGCCGAGATCGGCGCCAAGGGCGTGATCGTCCACGGTGGCCACTTGGGCAAGGACGAGGACGCCGCGATCGGCTTCGACAACTGGCGCAAGTGCATCGACGGCCTCGACATGCCGGTGCCGCTGCTCATCGAGAACACCGCCGGTGGCGACAACGCGATGGCACGCCGCCTCGAGGCCATCGCGAGGCTCTGGGACGCGATCGGTGCCGCCGAGGGCGGGGACACGGTCGGTTTCTGCCTCGACACCTGTCACGCGTGGGCAGGTGGCAACGACCTGTCGACGATGGTCGACCGCATCCTGGCGATCACCGGCCGGATCGACTTCGTCCACGCCAACGACAGCCGCGACACCTTTGACAGCGGAGCGGACCGGCACACCAACTTCGGCTCGGGCGAGATCGACGGCACCGAGGTCTCGGACCTGGTCCGCGCCGCCGGTTGCCCCGTGGTCGTCGAGACGCCTGGTGGAGTCGAGGGCCAGAGTGCCGACATCACCTGGCTGCGGGATCACGTCGGGAGCTGATCGGCGTGGATCGACCCCGGCGACCGGGTGCCTCTTCGGCTCTGCGGCGCAGCGCTGCCCTGGGCAGTGCGGCCCTGGACCTCTCGGCCGAGATCTCGCGTCGCGAAGCCCGGCGGCGGTCGGCTGCACTGCGTGCGCGGGCCTACCTGATCGTCCAGTGCGCCCTGGCCGCAGCCGTGGCCTACTCGATCGCCCGCTACGTCTTCGACGTCGCGGTGCCCCTGTTCGCGCCCGTCGCCGCAATGATCACGCTCGGCATGACCCACGGCCAGCGGCTCCGCAGGGCCCTGGAGATCACCGTGGGCGTCGGGGTGGGCGTCTTCGTCGGGGAGATCATCGTCCACTGGCTCGGGATGGGCTGGTGGCAGGTTGCTCTCATTGTCGGCATCTCGATGACCATTGCCGCCGCGCTCGACGTGGGGCCGCTGCTCATCACCCAGGCAGGCGTGCAGGGTCTGATCGTGGCCCTGCTGTCCGCCAACTCCACCCTGGCCTTCGGCCGCTGGTTCGAGGCGCTCATCGGCTCCACCGCGGGTCTGGCCTTCGCCGCCATCGTGCCCACCTCGACGGTGCTGCGACCGCGGGCGCGTGCCATCGCCCTGCTCCGCGACGTCAGCGACGTGCTCACGCGCACCGCAGCCGCCATGACCCACAAGGACCAAGCAGCCGTCGAAAAGGCCCTGGTCGACGCCCGGGCCACCGAGGTCGCGTTCAACGGCCTGAAGGGCGTGACCGCCGACTCCCGCGAAATCCTGCGACTCACCCCGCTCTCGACCCGCCGCAAGGCCGCGATCGCCACCGTGGCCTCCATGCTCGAGCCGCTCGATCGGGCGATCCGCAACATGCGCGTCCTCAACCGGCGCGCGGCTGTGTGCCTCTAGACCGGTGAGGACGTCCCCGCGCCCTACATCAGGGCCGTGGCCGAACTCGGGGCCGCGACCGAGATGCTCGTCCACCACGTCGAACGCGGCACCCCACCACCGGGGCTGCGCGCCGAGCTTCTCGAGATCGCCACACACACCGGCGCGCGTGCGCCCGGGGCAACACTCTCGGCCGAGGTGATCAGGGCCCAGGTGAGGTCGATGCTGGTGGACTACCTGATGATCGTCGGCGACACCGCCGAGGAGGCCCGAGCTCAGGTGCGCAGCGTCTGCACCGACTGAGGCCCGGGCTCACCGTGGCGGCGCCAGACCGACACGTGCGACTCACTGTCGGCGGTGAAGGGCTCGCGGGACCACCCGGCATACCGGCCCTCGAGTTCCATCCCGGCGAGCCGCGCCATGAGGTCGAGTTCGCTGGGCCAGACGTAGCGGAAGTTGTGGGTCCCCCGGCGGTAGGTGCCGTCGGGCTGACGGGTGAAATGGTGCGAGATCGCCTGCTGGGTCACGACATCGTAGGTGTCGACGCCGAGGTGCGAGTCCGAGATGTCGAAGGGCACGCCAGCCTGGCCCGGTGGGAGGCGTCGCAGTGACGGCACCTCGACCTCGATGACGAAGCGCCCACCCGGCCCGAGGTGGCGAGCCGCGTTGCGGAAGCACGCGACCTGCTCCGCCTGGGTGCGGAGGTTGCCGATCGTGTTGAAGACGAGATAGACGAGCGAGAACTCGCCCGGGACAACGGTTGTGGCCATGTCACCGATCGCCACGGGGAGGTCGGGCGTTTGGCATGGACACGGTCGACCATCGGCTGGGAGAGCTCGATCCCCGTGACGTCGACGCCGCGCTCCGCCAACGGGATCGCAACGCGACCGGTGCCGATCGCGAATTCGAGCGCGCGGCCCTCGCGGGCGAGATCGGCGAGCAGGTCCACCGTCGGGGTGAGCACGTCGGGGGCGAACATGTCGGCGACCGCCTCGTCGTAACGATCAGCGGCGTCGGCATCCCACAGGTCACTGGTCGTCATGCCCACGACTGTGACGCACACGACGGCCCCGCCGCCACGCAATATCGGTGGCGGCAGGGCCAGTGGTTCGTGTCGATGCTGGTGTGTCGGTGTCGGCTGGTCAGGGGCTGCGGATGGTGTCCCTCGTGGCGCGATTGCCCTTGGGCGTGGTGTGATCGCGCGCCTTGGTGAGCAGGCGGCGCAGGTCATCACCCACGTCGTTGAGCGCAGCCCGCAGGTCTGCTTCGGTCGAGGTGGCGACGAGTTTGTTCTTGCCCGGCGCCTGGGCCTCGAGGGTCACCACCTGACCGGGCGGCTCGCGATCCTTGACGCTCAGCTCCATCCCCCACGAGCGGTCGAGCTGATCGAAGCGGCCGAGGGCCTGCGACCATTGTCCCCGATCAGGGCACGGTCACGCTCCCCGAAGCCGCCACCGAAACGGACCCTGTCGACGCTCATCTCAGGACTCCTCGGCGGTCGGGTCGGCGTCCGCGGCCTGCAGGGCCTCGTGCACCTGCCTAAGCTCGGCGCCCGAGTGCAGCGAGGGCGCGCGTCTGGCGCTCGGCGTCCTCGGCGACCGGGACGGGGGGCTTGCAGATGCCGTCGGCGTAGAGGTGGTCGCCGAAGGCCGGCACCATGCCCTCGAGCAGTCCCAGCTCGTCCTCCGTCATGGACTCGTCCAGGCCGGTCCCACGCGCGATGTCCCAGCGGTGCACCACGAGGTCGAAGCCGTAGAAGGTCGCCATGGTCTGGCCCACGGTCGTCGGCCCGAAGTGGCCGTCGTAGGCCACATCGACCAGTGCCGGGAGTACCTCACGCACCTCCGCGTCGTGGGCCCGCCAGCGGGCGACCGGATCGGTGGTGCTGGGCAGCGACCCGAGGTCAGCGTGCTGACCGAGGAAGTCTCGTTGCGTGGTGACGACGTGCTCGACGACGTCGGCGACGGTCCAGCCCTCGCACGGGGACGGGGCATCCCAGTCGGGCACGGCGGAGACGGTGGTGGTGAAGCGATCGGCCTGTGCGGCATACGTTGTGTTCATGACGACGACGCTAGGGAACCAGCGGGGGTGAGCACTTGATCAAACCCGACAACGCCCTCGATGACATCGAGCGCGCCCACTTGGTCGACCCCCGCGAGTCCTTCTACGCGATCGACCGCTTCGCCGCACCGCCCGATCTCAGCGAGCTCGCACGACGGCACTGGATCCCGGTGTGGGACCTGCCCGAGGGCGAGTCCTCGACGCAGGAAGTCCTGCAGTACCCGGTCTGCCTCATCGTCATCTCGAACAGCTATGCCCGCTTCTACGGGGTCCAGTCCGGCCTGTCGCGGACCACACTGTCGGGAACCGGCTGGGCCAGCGGTGTCATGTTGCAACCCGCCGCAGGAAGCCTCGTGCTGGGTGGCGACGTGAGGACGATGACCGATCGCTTCGTGGATGCGAGGGAGATCCTGGATGGGGCACTGGTCGCTGCGGTGCGATCGGCCATGGCCGACCCGAATGATCCGGAGTGCAGGAGAGCGTCAGCCGCCGTCCTCGACGATGCCCTGCGCGCTTGGCTGCCGGTCGACGAGGAGGGTCTGCTCGTCAACGCCATCGTCGAGGCGGTCGAGACCGAGCCCGACATCGGTCAGGTCGCGCAGGTGTGCCAGCGATTCGCGATCACCGAGCGCAGTCTCCAGCGGCTGCTCCGGCGCCGGATCGGGCTCAGTCCCAAGTGGCTCATCCAGCGGCGCCGGCTGCACGAGGCGAGCGAACGACTGCGGTCCGGTCCCGGGGACCTCGCGGGAGTTGCGCACGATCTCGGATATGCCGACCAGGCGCACTTCACCCGCGATTTCCGACGAGTCACCGGGATGACTCCCGGCGTCTTTGCCCGTCGCTTCAGTGGAGCGCGTCCGCCGGTGTGATCGTCACGGGTTAGGCGTCGCGCTCCTCGCGGGTCCACACCCGGTCATCCAACACATAGGTCATGGCCTCCAAGGTGCGCCTTCCTCCATGGCGACCAGCGTTGAAGGCTTGCCGACAACCGTCGAGAGCACACGGCATACCTGTGGACGACACACCTGACTCAACGGCCGCTGTGGACAACCGCCAACCCAAGACGGCTCAGACGTTGCGGCGGTACTGACCCCCGACCTCGAAGAAGGCGTCGGTCACCTGCTGCAGCGAGCAGACCCGCGCAGCATCCATGAGGACGGCAAAGACGTTGTCGCCCTTGACCGCCGCTTCCTTGAGCCGCGCCAGGGCCTCCTGCGCCTCGACCGCGTGCTCCTGCCGATACGCCCGCACGCGCGAGAGCTGGCTCTCCTTCTCGGCCTCCGACGCGCGCGCCAACTCGACGTGCTGGGGCGTGCCGTCGTCGGCGGCGGGGTTGCGGAAGGTGTTGACGCCGATGATGGGCAGCGAGCCGTCGTGCTTGCGGTGCTCATAGAGCATCGACTCGTCCTGGATCCGGCCGCGCTGGTAGCCGGTCTCCATCGCGCCGAGGACGCCCCCGCGCTCGTTGATCCGGTCGAACTCGGCCAGCACCGCGGCCTCGACGAGGTCGGTCAGCTCGTCGATGATGAACGACCCCTGAAGCGGGTTCTCGTTCATCGCCAGGCCCCACTCGCGGTTGATGATGAGCTGGATCGCCAGCGCACGGCGCACCGACTCGGCACTGGGGGTGGTCACGGCCTCGTCAAAAGCGTTGGTGTGCAACGAGTTCGCGTTGTCATAGATCGCAATGAGCGCCTGCAGCGTGGTGCGGATGTCGTTGAAGTCCATCTCCTGCGCGTGCAGGCTGCGACCGCTCGTCTGGACGTGGTACTTCAGCTTCTGCGACCGCTCGTTGGCGCCGTACTTCTCCTTCATCGCGATCGCCCAGATGCGGCGGGCGACGCGACCGATGACGGAGTACTCCGGGTCCATGCCGTTGGAGAAGAAGAACGACAGGTTCGGCGCGAAGTCGTCGATGTCCATGCCGCGTGCCAGATACGACTCCACGTAGGTGAAACCGTTGGCGAGCGTGAACGCGAGCTGGCTGATCGGGTTCGCCCCGGCCTCGGCGATGTGATAGCCCGAGATCGACACCGAGTAGAAGTTGCGCACACCCTTCTGGATGAACCACTCCTGGATGTCGCCCATCATCCGCAGCGAGAACTCGGTCGAGAACAAGCAGGTGTTCTGGCCCTGGTCCTCCTTGAGGATGTCCGCCTGGACCGTGCCCCGCACGTTCTGCAGGGCGTATGCCGTGAGCTCCTCGCGCTCGGCACCGCTCGGCTCCCGACCCTCCCGGGCGACGAAGGCCTCGACCTGCTGGTCGATGACCGTGTTGAGGAAGAAGGCGAGGATGGTCGGCGCCGGGCCGTTGATCGTCATCGAGACCGAGGTGGTCGGGGCGACGAGGTCGAAGCCGTCGTAGAGCGCCTTCATGTCATCGAGGGTGGCGACCGAGACACCGGAGGTGCCGACCTTGCCGTAGATGTCGGGGCGCGGGTCGGGGTCGCGACCGTAGAGGGTGACCGAGTCGAAGGCCGTCGACAGGCGCGTCGCCGGCTGGCCCTCGGAGACGAGCTTGAAGCGGCGGTTGGTGCGGAAGGGGTCACCCTCGCCGGCGAACATGCGCGCAGGGTCCTCGTTGTCCCGCTTGAAGGGGAAGACGCCGGCGGTGAAGGGGAAGTAGCCGGGGAGGTTCTCGCGGCGCAGGAAGGTGAGCAGGTCACCCCGGTCGTGCATCCGCGGCAGCGCGACGCGACGAATCGGGTTGCCGGACAACGACTCCTTGACGAGCTTGGTGTGCAACTCCTTGTCACGGACCTTCACCACATGCTCCTCGCCGGAGTACTGCTCGACAACCGTCGGCCACTGCTCGAGCAGCCAACGCACGTCCTTGGGCAGGTCCTCCCGGGCGGAGGCGATCAGGCGCTCGAGCTCATCGGAGGAGTGCGCCCCCAAGGCCTCACGCGCGGTGGTGAGGTGCTGAGCGCGACGTGCGTGCGCGGCATACTCCTCGGTCTTGGCGTGATACCCACGGATCGTCTCGGTGATCTCGGAGAGATAGCGGACTCGTGAGGACGGGACGACCTGGCGAAGGACCGAGGAGTGGCGCACGTCGACGGCGGGCAGGACGCCCTCGGAGAGGCCAAGACCCTTGTCGGACAGCAGGGTTCGCAGCTCTTGGTAGAGCGCGGTCACGCCGTCATCGTTGAAGGTCGCGGCCGAGGTGCCGAAGACGGGCATGTCCTCGGGCTTCTTGCCGAAGGCATTGTGGTTGCGGACGAGCTGGCGGCCGACGTCACGCAGGGCGTCCATGGCGCCGCGGCGCTCGAACTTGTTGATCGCGACGACGTCGGCGAAGTCGAGCATGTCGATCTTCTCGAGCTGACTGGCCGCGCCGTATTCGGGCGTCATGACGTAGAGGGCGACGTCGGCGAAGTTCGTGATCGCGCCATCGCCCTGGCCGATCCCGGGAGTCTCGATGATGACGAGGTCGTAGGCCGCGGCCTTGAGGATGGTGACGACCTGGGCGAGCTCGTCGGGCACCTCGCGCCCACCGCGAGTGGCGAGCGAGCGGAAGTAGACGCGGTCGCCGTCGAGCGAGTTCATGCGGATGCGGTCACCGAGGAGGGCGCCACCACCCTTGCGGCGGGTCGGGTCGACGGCCACGACGGCAATCCGCAACTTGTCCTGCTGGTCGACGCGGAAGCGCCGCACCAGCTCATCGGTGAGCGAGGACTTGCCCGAGCCACCAGTGCCGGTGATGCCCAAAACGGGCGTGGAATGAGTGGCCGCTGCAGCGGTGAACTCGGCCAGGTCCGCGTCGGTGAGGCGGCCGAGCTCAGCCGCCGAGATGGCTCGCGAGACGGCGGACCGATCACCGGCGAGCACGCCGTGGACGTCAACGCCCTTGACCTCGGTGACGTCGAAGTCGCAATCCGCGACGACCTGGTTGATCATCCCGACCAGGCCGAGTTTCTGGCCGTCCTCGGGGCTGAAGATGTGGACGCCCGACTTCTTCAGGCGCTCGATCTCGTCGGCGACGATGACGCCGCCACCACCCCCGACGACCTTGACGTGCGGCGCGCCAGCCTCCTTGAGCAGCTCCACGAGGTATTCGAAGTACTCGACGTGACCCCCCTGGTAGGACGAGACGGCCACACCCTGCGCGTCCTCCTCGATCGCCGCATCGACGACCTCCTGCACGGAGCGGTTGTGGCCCAAGTGGATCACTTCGGCGCCCTGGCTCTGCATGATCCGCCGCATGATGTTGATCGAGGCGTCGTGACCGTCGAAGAGACTGGACGCGGTGACGATGCGCACCGGGTTGGTCGGGACATGGAGTTCGGGCTTGGCCTGCTGGGTCATCGATGACTCCTCGGGATCGCTGTTCCGAAAATAGTAGGACGTCCTAGTACTTACTCGCGAGTCGCGAAGACGCCAACTCACCAGAAGACGCCAACTCACCAATAGTGCACTTTCGGTGACACCCCGTCGCGGCCCAAGCCACATCGAAGGCTCCCCAGCCGACCGGAGTCTCAACCAAGCCGACCGAAAACTCACTATTGGTGAGATTCAGTGAGCCTGGCTCCACGCGAACGGGTCCTCCGCGGTGGCGGCCAACAGCCAGTGAGCAGGAGCATCGAGGAACTCCACATCGATGGCCTCGAGCGGCACGTCAGCCATCAGGCGGCGCCAGGACTCGGCGCGATGCAGGGCCGACATCCGCTCGGCCGCGGGGAGCAGACGCCGCAGCTCCTGTGCAGGCGCGAGGTCGGTCCACGACTCCAGGTAGGCATCGATGACCCGCTCGTACTCCGGCGCTCCGGGCGGAAAGGGCAACCGGGCGCGCATGACCCAGAGCAGGGGGCGCACCGAGGCGAAGGGGTGGCTCCACACCGCATCGCCGAGGTCGATGAACGCGATCCCACCGTCCCTGCCACGCATGGCATTCCAAAGGTGGAGATCGTTGTGCTCCACCGATTCCGGGATGCCGCTCGCCTCCAGGCGCGCAGCATCCTCCCCGAGTCGACCCAGGCCGGCCTCGACCTGCCGGCGTCCCTCGAGGTCGAGCCGCCGTCCATCCCCCTCGGGAAGGCGAGCGAGATGGTCGGCCAGCGCCACGGCATACGAGATGGCATTCGAGTCCTCGAAAGCCGGGACGCGAGCGGCCCGCATTGCGGGCTCACGACCCGACAGCCGCCGCTGGACCTCGCTCCAGGCACCCGCCACCTCCGCGACCTCAGCCGCGGCCTCGCGGTCATCAGCTGGTCGGTGCTCTCCGATCGGGTCGCCGAGGTCGGCGGTGAGCAACCAGCCCCGCGCCCGCTCCACGCCGAGCAACGGCGGGACCCGATCGGGAGCGACACGGGCGACCTCCTCCATCAGAGCCGCCTCGAAGGACTGCGAAGGTGCGTTCTCCTTGAACCAGGCCCATCCCCCGGGGACCGGCACCTTGAGGACGACCGACCAGAACCGCACCAGGTGCTCCTGGATGGGTCCGGTCACGTCGGCTTGTGCTCGAATCCAGGTGTGCGCCTCGGCGCGCCAGCTCCCCGAGCGCCACAAGGTTGGCAGGTCACGCTCAGCCGCGGCGTCCATGGACGTGAGTATGCCGCGGTGAGACCGATCGCGCAGGCGACGCAGCACCCACCATTGCCCCCGGCGGACTGCTGCCCTAGCCTGACGACCATCGCTCGATCCGGGGGGAATCCATGAGCCAGGGCAACGTTGCCGTCACCGCACCGACCATCGCCGACCAAGGCCGTCGCCGGTGGGTGATCCCCCTCGTCGCGTGCCTGGCCGTCTTCGCCTTCCCGGCCATTCTCGACGGGGCGCCCGTCACCGGAGGGGCGTTGACCGACCTGATCCCGGCGGTCCTCTTCGACCCCCTCGCGGAGTCCGTGCCGGCCCTGCTGCCGATTGCCAAACTGTTGCTGCTCGGCGTGGCGGTCGCCGGCCTGCTGGGGGTGCGCCACCATCCCCGGATCATCCTGGGCTACTACGCCGCCATCCTCGTCGTCATCGCCCTGACCCAGAACGCCGCCGACCTGGGCGATCGCGGATTCGCTCTCATCACCGGCAATGCCGTCGGCCAGCTCATCGTGGCCACGATGGCGTTCATCGGGCTGCGCTCCGCGACCGACAACTCGACCCTGAGGCGCGGGCGGCTGTGGGTCACCCCGCTCATGGCCTTGGCGTGGCTCTATCCGTTCGTGCTGGATGACGGCGTGGTCCGCCCGGGGCTCGACGTCTTCAATGGCGCCGGCGTGACCTACTGCATGGTGACGCCGGTGATCGCCGGCCTGCTCTTCCTGCGCCCCGATGGTTTCGCCCGCACCACCGGACTGGCCGTTGGTGCCCTCGGCGTGGTCTTCGGCCTGCTCAACCTCACGACGTGGTGGATCGCGCACCCGGAGAATTGGTGGATGGGGGTACTGCACGTCCCCCTCTTCGTCGTGAGTCTGGCGCTCGCCGTCACCTCTGCTCGGCGAGCCAGGTGATCGCCTCGGCGTAGCCGGCGATGCCGCGCCCGATCACCTGATGCGCGGTCACGTCGGTGAGGTAGGAGTGGTGCCGGAAGGGTTCCCGCGCGTGGATGTCGCTGATGTGCACCTCGACGACGGGGACCCGGCACGCCGAGACGGCGTCGCGCAGGGCGACTGAGGTGTGGGTGTAGCCCCCGGCGTTCAGGACGATGCCCGCGATGCCACGACGCCCGTCCTGGACCCAGTCGATGAGGGCGCCCTCATGGTTGGACTGACGGCAGTCAGCGGTGAGCCCGAGCGCCGCGGCGGCCACCTGGCAGCCGTCCTCCAGATCGGCGAGCGTGGCGTGCCCATAGACCTCCGGCTCCCGTTCCCCGAGCAGGTTGAGGTTGGGCCCGTTGATCACCAGGACGGTGCGCTCATCCATGACAGGAGTATGCCGGTAACCTCACCTCCCGTGACCGGCCTCATCAGAAGGCGAGCGGGTCCCGCCGGAGGCGACCACCCACTGTGCCCGCGAGCGCTTCATCGAGGAGATTCGCGGCTAGGTGGCGGGGCCCACCTCCTGACGTCGGCGGTCAGCGGTATGCCGTGGGGCAGACTCCCGTCGGCGTCCCCACCTGGGCCTGGGCACGAGCCATCCGCTCCCGGCCCATGTTCCACGAGGTCCAACTGTCGTCCGTCGACGTCGAGGTACCCGTCAGGGCGCAGGCAGCCATCTCGCGTGGGAAGTTCGCGACGATCGCGGCCGAGCCGTCCGGGGCCAACTGCGAGAGGTAGTCGACGTCGACCTTCCCGGTTGCCTCGTAACGTGCCGCATTGAGCTCGACGACACGTGCGTCGAGATTCACCAGCGGTAGGGCCACCGCGAGGGCTGAGGCGGAGAAGAGAGCCACCCGCGCGGCCCACGCCCACGACCAGCCGGCCGCGGCCGCCCCGACGAGGATGACGACGAGGGCCAGCCAGCCCTCCGCGAGGGCCGCGGTGATGCGCGCCGTCGTGAAGCCATAGGCGTCCTGGTAGAGCCAGAGCCGGTGCAGCGCGGAACCGACGACGAGGAGGGAGAGCGCCGTCATCGTGAGCACGACGCTGCGCTTGATCGACCGGTCGGCCGCGGTCTGCTCGCTCGCGAACCAGCGGATGAGCGCGAGCACCACGGTCGTCAGGAGGGTGACCACGACGAGCTGGCCGAAGCCCTGCCGGGCGTACTCGGCATACGTCAGGCCGGTCGTGCGCAGCACGTGCTCCTTGCCGCCGAAGAGGGCGCTGGCCTGAGCGGCGAGGAAGACCACGAAGAGCACGAGCACCGCGCCGGCCGGCACGAGCCATTCGAACCGGTGCTTGGCCGGGCGCGGCGTCAGGGCCAGGTCCGGGTCCGGGTCGGCGGCCGGCGGGTTGAGGGCGACGTAGCAGGCGGTGAGGGTCAGCCCGGTGATGAAGGTCCACAGGAAAGCGCGCAGGGTGAGCTCGCTCCACTGCCAGTCCGGGACCAGCGCCTTGGCCCAGGAGCCGACGATCGCATCCGCCGAGGCGAAGAGCGCACCGAAGACGATGACGCCCAGGACGGTCAGGGCGCCGGCCCGCAGGACGGCCCAGAGGTTGCGGCGGGCGCTGAGCCGGCCGAGGGTGCGTCCGAGGAGGGGCAGGCCGCGGATCGCCGCGAGCACCCAGGCCAGGCCGGAGATCAGCAGGCCGACGATCGTGCGTGCCTTGGTGAAGGCCGACATGAACAGCGGTGTGGCGAGGACGAGTCCGAGCACGGCGAGCCCGGGCTCCGCGCGCAGGGTGAAGACGGAGACGGCAACGAGACACAGCGCCCAGACGGCCAGTGCCCAAGGCGAGCGCCAGGCCCGACCGACGACGAAGGCGAGCGAGCCGCCCAGCGCCATGACGAGGGAGACGGCCAGGCCCACACCGTTCATCAGGGGCAGCAGGACCGCGCCGATGATGCCGACGCCGGCGGCCGCAGCGAGGATCGCAACCTGTGGCCCGCAGTGGCGCTCGGGCCAGAAGCGGCCCCAGAAGTCCGGCCGAGGGGCGGCGGGCGGGACCGACGGGACGGCCGGGGCGACTACGGACGACATGGTGGACTCCTGGGTGGGGCTGGACGAGGGGGTATGCCGCCCGGTTGCGGGGTGCGCCACCACGGCCGGTGCCGCTGCGGCTCGGGGTGCGGGCGTGTCTGCGGAAGCGGCCGGCGACGGCGATGGCTTGGAAGAGGGGAACACGGGTGTGCGCGGCAGCCGCAGGGCCAGGTGCGCACCGGCCTCGGCGTCGAGGGCATCGATCCGGCCGCCGTGCATCTCGACGACCCAGCGGGCGATGGCCAGGCCGAGCCCGGAGCCACCGGACGTCGGATCGGTGGACCCGAACCGCTGGAAGATGCGGTGTCGCTGCTCGGGCGGGATGCCGGGGCCATCGTCGCGGACGTCGAGGACCCAGTCGCTGCCGTCGACCCTGGCGTCGACGCGGACGACGCCCCCGGCCGGACTGTGGCGGTCGGCGTTGTCGAGCAGGTTGACGATGACCTGGGTGAGACGAGCGCGATCGGCGGTGACCGACAGGCTCTCCGGCGTGACGGTGACGACATGGCGCACGTCCCGGGGGCGGAGCTCGGCCTCGGCGACGCAGGCGGTCAGCAACTGGGCGACGTCGACGCGCGCGAGGGCGAGCCGACCGGCGCCGCCGTCGATGCGGGAGAGGTCGAGCAGGTCGTTGACGAGCTCGGACAGTCGCTCGGCCTGGGCCAGGGCGGTGCCGAGGGTTCGTTCGTCGGGAGCGACGACACCGTCGGCGAGGTTCTCCAGCACGGCCCGCTGCGCGGCCAGTGGCGTGCGCAGTTCGTGCGAAACGGTGGCGATGAGGGCACGGCGTTGCTCGTCCTGGGTGGCCAGATCCTCGGCCATGGCGTTGAACGACCGGGCCAGCGTGCCCACCTCGTCGGCGGAGGTGACGTCGATGCGTTCGGACCACTGCCCGCCGGCCATGCGGGAGGCGGCACGCGTCATGTCCTGCAGCGGGGTCACCATGCCGCGGGCCAACCAGCGGGTCGCGCCGAGGGCGGCGGCGATCGTCACCGGGCCGGAGACGAGGGTGGGCACGCCGGCGCGGCGCCCGATGGCGGCGACGACGAGGACGGCGACGGTGCTCGCGACGACGAGGAGCCCGAGTTTGACGCGGATCGACGTGATCCCCGCCAGTGGCCCCCGAGCGTTGGGTTCGGCGGTCACGGTCGGGCCTCCGCGGCATATCCGACGCCGTGGACGGTGCGGATCCGGTCGGCACCGATCTTGGCGCGCAGGGCCTTGACGTGGGAGTCGAGGGTGCGCGTGCCGTAGGCATCGGCCCACCCCCACACGTCGCGGAGCAACTGGTCTCGTTCGAAGACCCGCCCGGGGGCCTCGGCGAGAACCCGCAGGAGGTCGAACTCCAGTGGCGTCAGGTGGATCTCGCTCCCCTGGACTGTCACGCGCCGCGCACTGGGGCTCACCGTGAGGCCGCCGACGACGAGGTCGGTCGCGGTCGGCCGGGCGGCGAGCTCGGCGGCCCGCTCGACGCGCCTGAGCAGGGCCTGGACGCGCGCGACGACCTCGCGCATGCGGAAGGGCTTGGTCACGTAGTCGTCGGCCCCGACCGCGAGCCCGACGAGGATGTCGGTCTCGTCGTCGCGAGCGGTGAGCATGAGCACGGGCACGGGCCGGATGGCCTGGATGCGGCGGCACACCTCGAGGCCGTCGAAGCCGGGAAGCATGATGTCGAGGAGGACCACGTCGGGCGGGTCCGCGGTGAACGCCTCGACGGCGCCCGGGCCGTCGAAGGCGCGTGTCACGGCATACCCCTGGGCCTCGAGGCGCAGGGTGAGCGACTCGTTGATGACCTCGTCGTCCTCGACGACGAGTAGGCGGGCGGGAGTCGCGGTCATGGCACTGACTCTAGGGAGGCGCGTGCGGGGGGCGCCCACAGGAAATGTGCGCGTCCTGTGAAGGCTCAGGCTCCAGTCATCGCCGGAGCGCGGTGCTGGGAACGGTATGCCGTGGCGCTGATCCCGGTGCACGCCTGGAAGTGATGCCTGAGCAGGGCCGCCCTGCCGAAGCCGGACCGCGTCGCGACCTGCCCGACCGGCAGGTCGCTCTCCTCGAGCAACTCACGGGCACGGATCACACGTTGCTCGGTGAGCCACTGGTGCGGCGTCGTGCCCGTCTCGGCGACGAAGCGCCGGGCGAAGGTGCGTGGTGACATCGCGGCACGTCGGGCCATGTCGCCGATCGGGTGTGGCTCCTCGAGCCGCTCGAGCATGTGGGACAGGACCGGGCCGGCACCGTCGGCGCTCGTGACCGGCACGGTGCGGTCGATGAACTGCTGTTGGCCACCATCCCGGTGGGCGGCGACGACCGCACCGTGGGACCACGTCGGCCCCGACGTGCGTCAGCGCCTGCGCCGCCCGATGAGATAACCCAGGGCGATCGCCAGCAGGGCCCCGATCGCATGCGGGGCATAGCTCTTGAGGAGCACCGGCAGCACCGTCGCCCCCAGGTCGATCGAGTCGTCGCTTGCCGCCCGCGAGGCGGCCGGTCGGGTCGTCGCCGCCCCAGAGGTATTCCGCGGGGCCGGGGCCGCCGCCGCAGGTGCGGCGGCGACCGGCTGACTCTCCCCCAGACCCTCGGCGACCTCGGCCGGTGACAGGGCCATGCCCTCGTCGTCAGCGACCTCCTCGCGAAATTGCGCCAACGGCTCCCCGTGCGAGCGCCCCTCTCCCTCTGCGGCGTTGTTCCCAGTTGCCGCGGTTGTTCCGGGGTCGGCGGGCGCGCTGAACTGGCCCTCGATGCAGCCGATGAACTGCTGGAGCAGCTTGTCCGAGACGTCCTGCATGACGCCACGCCCGAACTGCGCCGGCTTGCCGGTGATCGCCAGTTCGGTCGCCACGTCGACCCGCGTGTGGGCGCCACCCTCCGCCGGGGCCAGTTGCATGGTCACCGTGGCGCCGGCCGTGCCATTGCCCCGCTTGTCCTTGCCCTTGGCCTCGATGACCGCCCTGTGCGCCGCGTCGTCGCGCTCGATGAACGAGCCCGTCCCGGCATACTGCAAGGCGATCGGGCCCAGCTTGACCTTGACGGTCCCGGCAAAGGACTCGCCGGTCGCCTCGGTGACCGTGGCCCCGGGGAAACACCCGCCGACCCGCTCCAGGTCCATGAAGGTCTCCCACACCTGGTCGATGGGGGCGGGGACGACGAAATCGTGGGTCAGCTCCATGGGGTCAGCCTGCCGCAGCAGCCGCGACCGCGCGACTCGTGAGCACGGTCGCGAGGTGACGCCGATAGTCCGCGTCACCGTTGAGGTCGCTCGGCGGATTCGTCCCGTCGGCGGCCGAGGAGCACGCATCGGCGACGTCGCTGGCCGACTTTCCCGCCAACGCGGCTTCGACCGAAGCGGCTCGAAGGGGCGTCGAGCCCATGTTGGTGAGCCCGATCTTGGCCTCGCTGATCGTGCCTCCGTCGGCCTTCACGGTGGCTGCCACGCCGACGATCGACCACTGGTGCGCGACCCGCACGAACTTCTCGTAGTGCGCACCCCACCCGGTGTGCTTGGGGATCCGGATCGCGGTGAGCAGTTCCCCGTCGCCCACGGCCGTCTCGAAGAGGTCGGTGAAGAAGTCCTTGGCCGCGACCGTGCGCTCGCCGCCGGGCCCGGCAATGACCATCTCGGCGTCGAGCGCAAGCACCGGAGCTCCGAGGTCTCCCGCCGGATCGGCATGGACGATGGCGCCGCCGAGCGTGCCCCGGTGACGGATCTGCGGGTCGGCCACCTCGGCCGTGGCCTTGGCGAGCAGGGCCGCATGCTCCTTGACCAGCTCGGAGTTGGCCACCTCGTCGTGCGTCGTCATCGCGCCGATGACGATGGTGTCGCCGTCCTCCCGGATGCCGCGCAGGCCCTCCACGCGCCCGAGGTCGATGACCTTCTCGGGTGCGTTGAGCCGCATGCGCAGGACCGGCAGCAGGGACTGGCCGCCGGCCAGGACCTTGCCCTCGTCACCGGCCTCGGCGAGCGCCGCGAGCGCATCCTCGACGGATGTGGGGGCGACGTATTCGAACGATGACGGGATCATGACCCGCTCCCTTCACCCGTGGTGCCGGGATCGGCGTTGTTGGCTGCTTCCTCATGGAAGTGCGGTTGGGCCTGCGCGACCTCGGCCGAGCCAGCCGACTGCAGCGCCGCCCAGACCCGTGCGGGGGTGCACGGCATCTGGATGTCGTGGATGCCCCGGTCACGGACCGCATCGACGATCGCGTTGACCACCGCCGGCGTCGACGCGATCGTGCCCGCCTCACCGACGCCCTTGGTTCCCAAGGTGTTCGTCGTCGCCAGCGAGGTCGTGTTGTCGGTGACGAAGTTGATCGTGTCGGCCGTCGTCGGCAGCGTGTAGTCGACGAAGGACCCCGTCACCAGGGTGCCGTTGTCGTCGTAGACCGCTTCCTCCCACAGCGCTTGGGCGATCCCCTGGACGAGGCCACCATGGACCTGACCCTCGACGATGAGCGGGTTGATGACCTGGCCGATGTCGTCGACGCAGACGTACTTGCGGATCGTCGACGCCCCCGTCTCGGTGTCGACCTCCATCGCGCACAGGTGCGTGCCGTGCGGGAAGGAGAAGTCCACCGGGTCGTAGGTCGCGTCGGCGTCGATGCCCGGCTCGAGGTGGTCCGGGTAGTTGTGAGAAGCGAAGGTTGCCAGAGCCACCTCGGTGATGCCGACCCCCTTGTCGGTGCCCTTGACGGCATACCGGCCGTCCTTGAACTCGAGGTCGTCGACGCTTGCCTCGAGCAGGTGCGCCGCAAACGGCTTGGCCTTCTCGATGACCTTGTCCGCGGCCCGGACCACGGCCTCTCCGCCCACCACGAGGCTGCGTGAGCCATAGGTGTCGAGCCCCTTGTAGGCGATCGCGGTGTCGCCATGGAGGACCTCGACGTCGTCGAAGGGCACACCGAGCCGGTCGGCCACGATCTGGCTCCACGCCGTCTCGTGACCCTGGCCGTGCGGCGACGTGCCGGTGATGACCTCGACCTTGCCGGTCGGGAGCATCCGGATCGCCGCCGATTCCCAACCCCCGGCCCCATACGACAGCTGACCCAGCACCCGCGAGGGGGCCAGTCCGCACATCTCGGTGAAGGTGGAGACGCCGATGCCGAGTTGGACCGGGTCACCACTCTCGCGGCGCTGCTTCTGCTCGGCCCGCAACTCGTCGTAGCCGAAGAGTTCCTTGGCGCGAGCCGTCGCGGCTTCGTAGTTGCCCGAGTCGTAGGTCATCCCCGACACCGAGACGAAGGGGAACTCCTCGTGCTTGATCCAGTTCTTCTCCCGGATCTCGAGCGGGTCGACCCCGACTTCGGCGGCGAGTTCGTCCATCAGCCGCTCGATGGCGAAGGTCGCCTCAGGTCGGCCGGCGCCGCGGTAGGCGTCCACCCAGGTCGTGTTCGTCAGGACCGTCTGGCAGTTGAACTGATATGCCGGGAACTTGTAGATCGCGTGGAACATCCACGCGCCCAGGACCGGCACCCCGCCACCGACGATCGCCACATAGGCGCCGAGATTGGCGAGCAGGTCGACCTTGAGGCCGGTGACGGTGCCGTCCTTGGTCGCCGCGAGGGTGAGCATCTGGTACTGGTCACGACCATGGTGCGCGGACAGCAACGACTCGGACCGGGTCTCGGTGTACTTCGCCGGCTTGCCCAGCTTGCGGGCGACGGCGAGGGTGATGAACTCCTCCGGCGTGGTCTGGAGTTTGCCGCCGAACCCGCCGCCCACATCGGGGGCGATGACGCGGATCTTGCTCTCCGGCATGCCGGTCGTGGCGGCGATGAGGAAGCGCAGGATGTGCGGGACCTGGGTCGAGGTCCACATCGTCACCTGCTCGCCGGTCGGGTCCACCACCGTGGAGCGCGGCTCCATGAAGGCGGGCACGAGGCGCTGCTGGCGGTACTCACGCTCGATGACGATGCCGTCCTCGCGGGCCTTGGCGATCGCCTCGTCCACGCTCCCACCGGTGCCGGCCTCGGCGGAGTCCAGCCGCCAGAAGGCCGACTTGTTGGTGCCCTTGTCGGGGTGGGCGAGGACCTCGTCCTTCAGCGCCTCCTTGGCGTCGAGGACGGCCGGCAACTCCTCGTAGTCCACATCGACGAGTTCGGCGGCATCACGGGCCGCCGCGGCCGACCGGGCGACGACGACGGCGACGATCTCGCCGGCGCACGCGACGTGCTCGGTCACCATGGGCAGGTGGTCGGGCGTGACCTGCTCGGGCGTGATCGGCCAGGCGTTGGCGCAGGCGCCCATGCCGTCGGGGAAGTCCGCGGCGGTGTAGACGGCGACGACATTGGTCGCGCCCTTGGCGGCCTCGGTGTCGATCGACGTCACCTTCGCGTGGGCGAAGGGGCTGCGGACCATGGCCAGGTGGAGCATGCCGGGGAGCACGATGTTGTCGGTCCACTTGGTGCGGCCGGTGATGAGGCGCTGGTCCTCCTTGCGACGGCGTGCCTTGCCGATCTCCGCACTCTCTGCGGGGCGCTCGTCCACTGCGGTCATCTCAGTCACCGACCTTGCTGCTCGAGACGGCAGCCGCACCGGGCGCCTTGGCGGCGGCAGCGACGGCCTTGACGATGTTGTGATAGCCGGTGCACCGACACAGGTTGCCCTCGAGGCCGAGGCGGATCTGCTCCTCGGTCGGGTCCGGATGGGTGTTGAGCACGTCGATGGCCTGCATGATCATTCCCGGTGTGCAGTAGCCACACTGGAGCGCGTGGTGCTCGTGGAAGGACTCCTGCATCGGGTGCAGTCCGGCCTCGGTGGCCAGCCCCTCGATCGTCGTCACCTCGTGACCGTCGACCTGGACGGCCAGGACATTGCAGGACTTCACCGAGCGGCCGTCGAGGTGCACGGTGCAGGCGCCGCAGTTGCTCGTGTCGCACCCGACCACCGTCCCCACCTTGCCGAGGGTCTCGCGAAGGTAGTGGACCAACAAGGTCCTGGGCTCGACGTCGTCGGAGTACTTCGCTCCGTCGACGGTGACGGTGATTCGGGTCATCCTGACTCCCTTGTCGCGGATTGGTCGATGCCCATGATCCTTCCGTGACCTCGCCGCTGTGACAAGGGTCACCGCTGGGTATGCCGTGCTGCCACTCAGTCCCCGGGGTGGTGGATCGGGCCGCCGCGCTCGCCGAGTCGCTCGCCCCGTCCGCCCCAGCGCAGGGCGATGATCTCGGCGACGATCGACACGGCCGTTTCCTGCGGTGTGCGGGCCCCGAGGTCGAGGCCGATCGGGGACGACATCCGCCCGATCTCCGCTGCGGACAGTCCCGCCTCCTGCAGGCGTGCCAGGCGGTCCTCGTGCGTGCGACGGGACCCCATCGCGCCGATGTAGCCGACCTCGGGCAGTCGCAGGGCCACCTCGAGCAGTGGCACGTCGAACTTCGGGTCGTGGGTGAGGACGCAGATCACCGTCCGGGCATCGATCCGCCCGGCATCCCGCTCCTCGGTGAGGTACTTGTGGGGCCACTTGACGACGACCTCGTCGGCCTCCGGGAAACGGGTGGCGGTCGCGAAGACCGGGCGTGCGTCGCAGACGGTCACGGCATACCCGAGGAAGGACCCCTGCGCGGCAACCGCCGCCGCGAAGTCGATCGCCCCGAAGACGAGCATCCGCGGGCGGGGGGCGTGGGCCGACACGAAGACCTGCATGCCCTCGCCCCGACGCTCGCCATCCGGACCGTAGGTGAGCGTCTTGGACTCGCCGAGGGCGAGCAGGCCGCGGGCGTCGTCGAGGACGGCAGCATCGGCGCGCTCGCTGCCGATGCTGCCCTGGGTCGGCGCCCCTTCGGGTCGCACGATGACGCGTCGTCCCACCCGGGCCGGATCCGGGTGGGCGACAACTGTCGCGACGGCGACCGGTCGCTCCGCACGGATGTCGGCCGCGACCTCCCCCAACTCGGGGAAGGTGTGTTGTGACACCGGCTCGACGTGGACGTCGAGGATGCCGCCGCACGTCAGGCCGACCCCGAGCGCGGTCTCGTCGGAGATGCCATAGCGCTGCAGCACAGGGCTTCCGGAGGCCATGACCTCCTGGGCCAACTCATACACCGCGCCCTCGACACACCCACCGGACACCGAGCCGATGGCCTCGCCGGCCTCGGTGACGAGCATCGAGGCCCCCGGTGGGCGCGGCGCCGACTGGAAGGTCGCGACCACGGTGCCCATGCCGATGGTCTGGCCCGCCTCCCAGCGGGCAAGGAGTTCGTCGAGGACCTCACGCACGGGCCACCACCTCCGTCAGCTCCTCGAAGGCGGCCAGCGAGTGGCCGGCGACGAAGTCGTCGACGTGGGGCAGGCAGGCGACGATCCCTGCCTGGATCGGTTGGTAGGCCGCGCTCCCCCGATGCGGGTTCGCCCAGAGGACGCGGTGGGCCAGGGTCTGGAGGCGGCGGACCTGCTCGCCGAGGGCCTCCGGCGCATCCCGCTCCCAGCCGTCGCTGAAGATGACGACGACTGCACCGCGTGCCATGCCCTTGCGGCCCCAGCGTCGGAGGAAGACGTCGATGCCCTCGGCGAGTCTGGTCCCGCCGGACCAGTCCGGGATCGCCTCTCCCGCAGCGACAATCGCGCGGTCGGCATCGCGGTGGCGGAGTGCTCGCGTCACGTGGGTCAGTCGGGTGCCGAGGGTGAACACCTCGACCGGGGCTCCGCTCATGACGAAGCGGTGGGCCAGACGGAGCAGGGTGTCGGCATAGGCACCCATCGAGCCGGAGACGTCAACGAGCAGGACGACCCGACGGGGTCTCGGACGGCGACGGCGATGGTGGATCCTCCCGGGCTCCCCGAGCCGGGTCAGGGACTCACGCAGGGTGCGTCGAGCGTCGAGTTCGCCCCGAGCGGCCGGCGTCCGCCGATGGCCACGACGCCGTGGGGCGCGCGGGTGCACGCGAGCGAAGAGCCGGTGGAGGGCTTCCTTCTCGGCCGCATCGAGGGTCGCCACGTCGCGATGACGCAGGATCTCGGTGGCCGAGGCCTGCGCAATGAGGGTGTCGTCGTCACTGGCCTCGCCCTCGCCGGCGCCGTTGTCCAGCGGTGCCCGCGTCATCGGGCGCACCTGCGGCGCCCCACCCTTGCGCCCTCCGACCTGGCCGGAGAACCACGCGGCGAAGACCGCGGCATACCTCTCATGGTCCGTCGGCGAGCCGCAGAGGGTGGCGAGCCCGGCCCGCCACACGTGGGCGACGTCCTCCATCCCGAGGGCGGCGACCGCCTCGACGAAGGAGCGCTCGCGGTCGGCCGTCACGTCGACGCCCGCCGCACGCAGTGCACGCGCGAAACCGAGGAGGATCTCCTCCGGCGACGCGAACCACCCCGCTGGCGTGGTCATGGGGTGAGGATCCGGTCGAGCGCCGCCGAGATCCGCTGGGCATCCTCGCGATACTTCAGGGCGACTCCGAGGGTGCGGGCAGCGGACTCGGTGTCGAGCTCCCGGGTGCCAAGGGTGTGCAGTGCCCTGGCCCAGTCCAGGGTCTCGGCGACCCCCGGCGGCTTGAGCAACTCGGTGTCGGAGCGCATGGCGTGCACGGCCCGGACCACCTGTGCCGCAAGGGCCTCTGGCACCTCGGGTGTGCGCGCGCGGACGATCGCCAACTCTCGTTCGAGCCCAGGATGCTCCACCCAGTGATAGAGACACCGCCGTTTGAGGGCGTCGTGGAGCTCACGTGTGCGATTGCTCGTGAGCACGACCACGGGTGGCGTCGCGGCGACCACGGTGCCGAGCTCGGGGATGGTCACCGACCAGGTCGAGAGCACCTCGAGGAGGAAGGCCTCGAACTCGTCGTCGGCCCGGTCGATCTCGTCGACGAGCAGCACGCAGGGCGACTCGCGCAGGGCGCGCAGCACCGGGCGGGCGAGCAGGAAGCGGTCGTCGAAGAGGCTCTCCTCCACTTCACCGACATCGCGCGGCCCTCCGGCCACCGCCTCGAGGGCGCGGACGTGCAGGATCTGGCGCGGGAAGTCCCAGTCGTAGAGGGCCTGGGTCGCGTCGATGCCCTCATAGCACTGCAAGCGGATCAGCGGCACGTCCAAGGCGTCGGCGAGGGCTTCGGCGAGCGCAGTCTTGCCCGTGCCGGGCTCGCCCTCCATGAGGAGCGGCCGCCCGAGGCGCATCGCGAGCCAGGCCACGGTGGCGAGGTCGTCGTCGGCGAGGTATCCGGTCTCGCCCACCGCCGCCGCGAGGGATGCTGGATCGGGGAAGGCAGTGGCTGGATCCATGGGGTCACCCTTGCGCACGACCCCCCGGGGTGTCCACGTCCCGACCGGAGGCGAGGTCGCCGCACTCGACCAGAACGGGCTGGTTGGTGGCCAGATAGTCACGCGCCCCCCGGTCGCCGGTCGCCGACGTGGCGACGCCGGCCCAGTGGTCGCGTCCGATGAGCACCGGGTGCCCCGGCACTGCGGCGTAGGCCGCGCGCCACAGTCCCGCGGCCAACTCGCCTCGGCGTGGGGCGTGATGGGCTGCGGAATGGATCACGCGGCGATGCACCTCGCTCGTCACGTCGGGCAGGTCCACGAGGGTGACGAGCAGGGCCTCGATCTCGGCAGGGAAGGCGTCGGCGATCGCGTCGAGCCCGGCGCGCAGCGATGCCCCCATCCCCTCCGCCCAGTCGTCCGCGTCGACGATGACGACCGAGACCGGTTCCGGGGGCGACCAGACCCGCGCCCACGCACCGGAGAGCAGGATGTCACTCACGTCGTCTGCCTCGGCCCCGACCACGACGGCGATGGCTCTCACCCCGGATGCCGCGAGACGGCATACCGACCGCTCCACCCAGGTGAGGTCGTCGTCCGGGTCCCGCACGAGGGCCTTGGGCCCTCCGTAGCGACTGCCCGCCCCCGCCGCGAGGACCAGGCCGGCGACGTGGGTGACGGCCGCCGCGGGTGGCTCGGCCGGGCGTTGCGCCGTCGCCATGGACTCCAGCCAGGCGGGACGGGGGTTGACCGTGTCGCCGAGCCAGCTCAGGTCGTCCTCGGCGGCCACCGCGAAGGCTTCGAGCCGGGGATCGGCCAGGAGGGCTGCGGCCACCTCCTCGGCGCAGGCGATGAGCGTGAAGTCCCAGTCGATCTCGGTGGCGATGCACCAGGAGTGGTCCGCCGGCCAGATGAGGTTTGCCGACTGGGGCCAGTGCGGGCCGAAACCCGGCCAGGCCGTCACCGGCTCCTTGGGTGCGGTGAACACGCGATAGGTGCGGTGGGGCAGCGACAGCTGATCGGGCTCGCCTCGAGCCGGCGCCTCCCACGCGCCGAATCCGTCCCACACGGCGTGGAAGACGTCGCTGCTGGCGGGGCAGTGGTCGAGCACCATGCCCAAGGTCCCCGCTGGGATCGAGCCCTCCTCGGGATCCACGTCTCCGGAGCGACCACGTCCGTCGAAGGTCTCCGAAATGCACGCCCACTGCACCAGGCCATGCATGACCCTGTCGTTGGTCGCGGCCACCTCCGCCCAGGTGCGACCGTCGCCCGCCGGGTGCAGCACCCGCACGGTGCGGTCGAAACCGGTTGGCACCACCGCCCCGGCGGGACATCCGCGTCGGCCCCAGGGCAGCAGTCGCGGGCGGATCCACTCACCCGCCGAACCCTCGACGCGCAGGGGGCCAGTCATCAGCGGTCGTCCTCCATCAGACCGGCTCCAGCGGCACGTGGCCATCCGGCAGCTCGACCGTGATCACGTCACCCGGCACCACCTGGCCACCGCGCTCGACGACGGCCATGATCCCGGCCTTGCGTCGGATCGGCTGCCCGTCCCGGGAAACCGTTCCACCCGTGGGGCCGAGGTCGACATCGCTGTCGGTCGCGACGCCATCGGCCCGCTCGACGCAGATCTTGAGCAGGCCCGGCGAGAGGTCGTTGATCTGACGGCACGGATTGCGCAGGCCGGTGACACGCAGCACTGCCTCACCGAGGTGGAGTCTGGTATCGGTCGGGAGCCCGAGCAGGTCGATGCCGGCGGTGAGGATGTTCTCCCCCAACGATCCCGGCCCGATCTGGTGCCCCGCCGCCCGGGCCTCGTCGAGCAGCTCGTCGTGGATCAGGTGGACCTGACGCAGGTTCGGGGCCGTCGGATCACGCCGGACCCGGGACAGGTGTTGGACCGTGGTCCCCGAGTGCGCATCGCCGTCGACCCCGAGCCCTTCGACCAGCACGATCATGTTGACCGGCACCTTGCTGAAGCGATGCTGGTCGTCCCGGCTGACGGCGACAACACGCGGCCGCTGCGTGGTCACGACTCGAGCGCCGCAATGATCCGTGGTCGCAGGTCCCGGGCAGCGATGACCTCGTCGACCGAGCCGACCTCGACGGCACGGTGGATCGAGTGCACGCCGTCGAATTCGGACGCGACCTGGCCGAGGACTTCGGCGCGGACCGCCTGCCTCGTCTCGTCGAGTTGGGCGACGAGACCGGCGCGCTGCGAGCCGGCGGCACTGCGCACCTGGTCCTCCAGATCGGCGACCCGCGGGTCCTTGGCGGTCCGCGCATCGACGTCCCGGGCGAAGACGACGGCGGCGGCCGGTGCCCCGCCGATCACCGACGCGAAGGACCCCTCGACCGCGAGCACGGTCATGTCGTCGTTGAGCGCTTTGGAGAAGACCACGAAGGCTCCGCCGTGGTAGCGCGAGACGACGACGAAGACGATCCGGCCCTCGAAGTTGACGATCGCTCGGCCGATCTCCGCGCCGTACTCCAACTGCAGTCTGCGCATCGACTCCGGAGAACCGTCGAAGCCCGACAGGTTGGCCAGCACGACGAGCGGCCGGTTGCCGGACGCGGCGTTGATACCGCGGGCGGTCTTCTTGCTCGACTTCGGGAAGAGCGTGCCGGCGGTGTAACTGTCCGGGCCATCCGTGGGCGGGAAGCCACGGCGCGCGACCGACTTGCTCTCGATCCCGAGGAGGCACACCGGAATTCCACCGATGTGGGCGTCGGTGACCACCGAGGTCTCGGCATCGGCCATCCCTGCCCAGCGCTCGAGCATCGGGTGGTCCTGGTCGGTGACCGACCGCATGAGGGTGCGGATGTCGAAGGCCTTCTTGCGGTCGGGGTTGGTCTGCTTGCTGAAGATGTCGCCGACCGTGGTGAAGCCGCTGTCCTTCGGGTCGTGGGGGTATGCCGTGACGTCACGATCCGTGGGGTCGCTCGTCTGGGCGCGGCGAGGCGTGGCCTCCCCCGGCGCCACCCAGGTGTGGTCGTAGTGCTCGAGCAGGATGCCGTAGGCCTCGGCGAGGTCCTTCGCCCAGTACTGCGCCTGCCCATTGGGACCCATGACGCGGTCGTAGCCACCGATGCCGAAGTTGTCCTCGGCCGAGACGCCACCGGAGAAGTCGAGCGACTGCTTGCCGGTGAGGACCATGGCCGAGTCGGGGGTCATGATGAGCACGCCCTTGCAGTGCATGAGCATCGTCGCTTCGGCGTTCCAGTAGGGCTGAGCGCCGACATTGATCCCGGCGACGACGACGTTGATCTCGCCACCGGCCTGGGTGAAGTCGACGATCCGCCGGAGCGCTTTGGCGATCCAGTCCATGTTCTCCGTGCCCGAGTCCATCGCGATCCGGGCACCGGCCGACAACGCGAACCACTCGACCGGCACACCCATCTCCTCGGCGAGGTCGATCGCTGCCATGATCCGGGCGCACTCGGCCTCGGCGACCGACCCCAGGCTGCGCAGCGGGTCGCCGCAGAGCAGCACGCGGGTCACGCCTTCGGGGTGCAAGCCGGTCGGGGTGGTGACGACGCCGCAGATGATGCCTGCCGTGTTCTGGCCGTAGGGCCGGTCCACGGGGACGAGGCGCCCGGACGCGTCGAGGTCGTGCTCGACGGCCGTGCCTCCACCGCCGGCCACCATCGACACCAATTCGTAGGGATAGACCAGGCCGCGCCGCCGGGCGCGGACGACCTTCTCGGCATACCCATCGAGAGGTGCGAGGCGCTCGGTGGCGGGCTCCTCGAAGGTCGTGACGATGCCGCTGCCCGGCAGGGCGCGGAACTTGACGACGATCGGGGTGATCGAGCCGCCGGCTCCGGCCAGACGCCCCTCGATCCGGAGTTCCTCGATGCCGGCCCCGGCCGTCATCGGTGCGATCCGGCTCTCGAGGGCGGTGAGTTGGTCGAGATCGGCCGACACCGGCGGCCAGACGTGCAACCACACGTGGTTCATGTCCAGTCGCGCGCCGCCGGACCCCGCCGCAGCCCGGGCGCGACGGATCCCCTCGAGACAGTTCGCGATGGCGCGCTCGAGATGCGGGAGGGCGACAACGTTGCCGGCCTCGTCGCGGGCGACGCTGAACTGGCGCACCTGGGCCAACGCGAAGAGCCGCTGGTCGGCGGCGTTGCCCTTGGCCTGGCCCTTGAGCAGCAGGACATCGGTCGGCCCCTCGAGGCGGGTGAGGTCGAAGTCGCGCAGCCGCCAGAGGTTGAGGCGACGCCCGACCATCGGGTGGACGTTGCGGACGAGGAGGTCCTCGGTGAGCGCGCCATCCCCGGCGGGGCGGAAGGTGAAGTAGCCCACCTCGCGGGCATCGCCCGGGGCCACCCCGACGGCGATGCGGCGCACGGTGTGGGTGACCGGCAGGGCAGCCAGGGTGGCGGCCAATTGAGCCGACGCCTCGTCATCGGAGGCGGGCGCCTCTGGCCAGTGCAGGTAGAGGTCGACGACGCCCTCGACCCCTTCCTCCCGCGACTCGACCTGCGCCGTGAGGTCGGCGGTGAACTCGCTGTCGGGAGTCAACTCGTCGTGATTTGCGATGGTGCTCACCAGGTGCGAGTAGCGGCCGTCGAGGGTGTAGTCGGCGGTGGCAAAGGGTCGCCCGTGGATCTGGGTCTCGCCCACCTCGGAGATGGCGTGCTCGTGGTAGTGCCGCTTGATGAGGACGGCAAGCATCGGCTCGGTCTCGGGCAGTCCGTCCTCGAATCGTCGCCCGAGGAAGGACACGATGCGCTCGGGAATGCCGGCCAGAGCATCGAGGCGCGCACTGCGCTCGTCCCCGGCCGGCAGGCCAGCGATCGCCTCGATCTCGGGGCCGACCCTGGCCAGGACGCTCGAGCGGTCCTCATCGACGCCCGGCTGGTCGAACCAGCGGAAACGCACGCTTCGGGCGAGGTCGCCGACGACCGGGAACCGCAACTGGGTCGCCACGACCAGGCGATCGAGCACGTCGCGCGCACGGTCGCCGAGGTCACCGGGGGGCGGCGGCTCGTCGATCCACTCCTGCAGCAGAGCCGTCGCGATGAGGACATCGGGGGTGGAGCGTTGCTGGGCCAAGAAGATCCGGAAGACCGCGGCCTCGAGCTCGGGTGACCGGTCGAGCGAACTGACGTCGTAGTGGCGGGCAACCCGCGCCAACTTGGACCGGAAGGCCTCGGGCAGGCCGCCGCGTTCGGCGTCGAGGCTCTGCAGGTAGGTGTGGAAGTGCTCGCGGGGCGAGTGCACCTGGTTCTCGGAGTGTTCGTCGTCACCGACCGGGCGATTGCGGGACAACTCGGCGAAATCGGCAAAGACCTCGAGCAGGTCGAGCTCCTCGCTCGTCAGTCCCGAGTCGCCCTGGCGGCGCTCGCGCTCGGCGAGGTAGCGCTGCAGGGTGCCACCGTCGTCCTGCGGGTCCACGTCATAGCCGAGCAGCATCGCCTCGATGTCGGCACGACCCTGCGCCAGCGCATCGCTGCCGTCGGCCGCTTCGTAGGCCAGGTCGAGGTCGACCGACTCCTCCGCGGCAGCCGGGGCGGCCTCCGCTCCCTCGTCGTCGACCACCGGGTCGATCCGCAGGAGAGGCGCGCCCGTCTCCACCTGGTGACCGGCGGCCACGAGCACCTCCCGCACGACACCGGCGAAGGGGGCGGGCAGGACGGTCTCCATCTTCATCGACTCGAGGACGATGGCCGGGGCGCCCTCTGCCAGTTCGTCGCCGGCCGATGCGGGGGTGGCGACGACGAGTGCCGGCGCCGGAGAACGCAACACGCCACCCTCGTCACGACTCACGCGATGGGTGACCCCGTCGACCTCGACGAGCTGGGTCGGGCCGTGGGTGGCCGTGACGAGGCGGTGAGTGCGATCGCCGATGCGGATCCGGCTGGCATAGTCGTTGATCACGTCGAGATCGGCATCGACCGTGGCCGTGCCGGCGCCGGTGATGGCGACGCGGAAGCGGTGGGGCCCGATACGCAGGACGGTGACCTTGTAGGCCGCACCGCGCAACTTGAGGTCGACCGACTGGCCGACGCGATGCTGGGCCTGCGGGCGGCCACCCCGTGCGGTCTCCAGGAGGCGAGCGCGCTCGACGGCCTCCTCATCGAGGTAGGCCTCGATGCCAGCGGCGACGAGAGCGACGCCGCTGTGCTGATGCGCGATCAGCCTGCCCTCGCCGCGCACGCGGTCGATCCAGCCGGTGTCGGCGCTGCCGTCGATGACCTCGGGCTGGGCCAGCAGGTCGAGGATGAAGGACTTGTTGGTCGAGCCGCCCTCGATGACGACGGTCGTCTCATCCATGGCGCGGCGCAGCCGGGCGAGAGCCTCGTCCCGGTCGCGTCCCCACGCGATGATCTTGGCGATCATCGAGTCGAAGTCGGCCGGGATCGAATCTCCCTCTCCGACACCGGTGTCGACGCGGATGCCCGGGCCGGCCGGGAGCTCGAGCAGGCTGATGTGGCCCGGGCTCGGCGCGAAATCGCGATCCGGGTCCTCGGCGTTGAGGCGGGCCTCGACGGCGTGGCCGTTCTCGGCCGGACGTTCGCCCTCCAGGCGCCCTCCCTGCGCGACGTGGATCTGCAGCTTGACCAGGTCCAGGCCGGTCACCTCCTCGGTGATCGGGTGCTCGACCTGGAGACGCGTGTTGACCTCGAGGAAGGCGAAGGTGCCGTCCTGGGGTTGGAAGAGGAACTCGACGGTGCCGGCTCCGGCATACCCGACGGCGATGGCGAGGCGCTCGGCGCTGTCCTTGAGCACCTGCGCCTGATCGCGCGTCATGACCGGGGACGCGGACTCCTCGATGACCTTCTGGTTGCGGCGCTGCACCGAGCAGTCGCGGACGCCGACCGCCCAGGCGGTGCCCTGCCCGTCGGCGATGACCTGCACCTCGACGTGACGGGCCCCGGTCACCAGGCTCTCGAGGAAGACCACGCCGGAGCCGAAGGCGCGCTGCGCCTCGTCCCTCGTCAATTGGTATGCCGCGGTGAGCTCGTCGTCGCTCGTCACCTTGCGGATGCCTCGGCCCCCACCGCCCGCGGTCGCCTTGAGCATGAGCGGGTAGCCGAGGTCGTTCGCGACGGCGAGGGCGTCGCCGAGGGTGTCGACGCCGCCCTTGCTCCACGGGGCGACGGGAACGCCGACCTCCTCGGCGATCAGCTTGGAGCCGATCTTGTCGCCGAGTTTGCGCATCGCCTCACCGCTCGGACCGATGAACGCCACCCCGATCCGGGCGCAGAGATCGGCGAAGGCGGCGTCCTCGGCGACGAACCCCCAGCCGACCCAGGCGGCATCGGCGCGGGTCTGCGTGAGGGCGCGCTCGAGGAGGGCGTGGTCGAGATACGGGCGGTTGGCCGCGGGTCCGAGGTCATAGGCGACATCGGCTTCGCGGACGAACATCGCCCGCTTCTCGCCCTCGGTGTGGAGGGCGATGACCTCGATCTGGTGACCACCGGTTTGTCGAGTTGCGGCGTTGAGGTCACGCACGGCGTGGATGAGGCGCATCGCGGCCTCACCTCGGTTGACGACGGCAATCCGCGAGAACGTGGTCACCCGCGTCAGACTGTCATGTGATCCGGGTAACTCGCGAGTAATCACCCTGCGTCCGGCAAAGTGGTTGCTCTGGCGTCCACTCGCCGGACGCTAGAGGTCAGACGCCGTCGCTGTCTCCGTGGCCGCCGCCATCGCCGCCGCCATCGCGGCGGAAGGTCACCTCGATCTCCTCGTAACCCTTGGTACGCATCGAGCGGGCCTGCGCGGCATACGTCTGCCGGTCGGCGTCGGTGAGATCCACGGCATCGGTGAACGGCGTGAGCAGCGCGCGCGGGTAGAGCCGACGCGCACGCACGACATTGAGTTCGGCGCTCAGGACGAAGGCGACCGCGACGAGATAGACGAAGGCGAGCAGACCGAGCACGAAGCCCACGACGCCATTGGTCACCGAGGACTCCTTGACGATGCGCCCGATGTAGACGACACCGTAGGTCTGGATCAGTTGCCAGAGGGCAGCGGCGAAGAGCGCGCCCGCGATGTGCACCGTGGGCGGCATGCGGCGCGAGACCGCCCACCGTTGGACGCCCAGCAACACGAGGGTGTTGGCGAGCAGGGTGATGGTGATCGACACCGGAGGACCGAACCACCCGACACGCAACGCGGCGAGGGTCGACAGGGTCGTCGTGCCGACGATCGCCAGTCCGGCGGTCAGGACGATCACCAGGCTGCGCAGCCGCACCGTGATCGGATTGGGTCGACTGTTGCGTGGAATCGCCCACACCGTGTTGAGGGCGTGCTGCACGGCGTTGCCGACTCCCAGTCCTCCGTAGACGGACACGAGAACGCCGACGATGACGCCGGCCGTGCCGCCGCTGAGTGCGGTCGGGTTCCCCAACTGGTCGCCGACAACAGGGAACTGCGAGAGTGCCGACTCGATGATCTCCTCCTGGAGATCCGGTCTGCTGCTCAGGACCCAGGACAGCACCGTCGCCAGGAGCAGGAGGAGCGGAAACAGCGAGACGAAGGCGTAATAGGTGATGAGTGCCGCGAGGTAGCCACCGGAGTCGTCGAAGAACTTGTAGATCACGCCCAGGGGGAAGCCGATCACCGGGTGCCGCCGCTGAAAGGCGTCGAACCGGTCCACGAGGCTCATGGGAGCATCTCATCACGCACGGCCATCGCCGATGCTGCGTTGTGAGTCAGGCCTTGGCCACGACGACCTCGAGTTCGCCGTCGGCGTACTGCTTGCGCAGGACCTTCTTGTCGAACTTGCCGACACTGGTGCGGGGCACGGCCTCGATGAAGGCCCACGCGTCGGGGAGTTGCCACTTGGCGAAGTGCTCACCGAGGAACTCTCGCAACGCTTCTGGCGTCACCCTGGCCCCCTCCCGCACCACGACAGAGGCGAGTGGGCGCTCCTGCCACTTGTCGTCGGGAATGGCGACGACCGCAGCCTCGACCACATCCGGGTGGCCCATCAGGGCGGACTCCAGGTCCACCGAACTGATCCATTCACCCCCGGACTTGATGACGTCCTTGGCGCGGTCGGTCAGGGTGATGTAGGCCAACTCGTCCAGGTGCCCGACATCACCGGTGCGCAGCCAACCGTCGTGGAACCTCTCCGGGTCAGCGTCCTTGTAGTAGCCACCGGTGACCCACGGACCCCGGACCTCGAGCTCGCCGACCGACTCACGGTCGTGCGGCAGCGCCGTCCCGTCGGGGCCGATGATGCGGGCCTCGACACCTGGCAGGGGGCGACCTTGGCCACCGCGATAGCGCCAGATCCTGTCCCCGTCGACGCCGGCCGGTGCCGCCGCGACCGACGCCACGGGCGAGGTCTCCGTCATCCCCCAGGCCTGACGCATCTCGATGCCGTGGCGCTCGCTCAGTGCCTTCTGCAGGCTCACCGGGACGGCCGATCCACCACAAAGGACGAGCCGGAGCGACGAGAGGTCCGCCGGCGTGCCGGCCGAGACGAGCTGGTCGAGGTGGCCCAGCACGTCGTTCCAGACCGTCGGCACGGCTCCGGAGACGGTCGGGCGCGAGGCGACCATGAAGCGCGTGATCGGCTCGGCCTGGAGCCAACGGTCGGGCATGAGGAGCGACGAGCCCGCCAGCAACGCGGCATACGGCAGGCCCCAGGCCTTGGCGTGGAACATCGGGACGATCGGCAGCACCCGGTCGTGCCAGGTGAGCCCGCCGACGTTGCCCGCGCACACGGCCATCGAGTGCAGGTATGCCGAGCGGTGCGAGTAGACCACGCCCTTGGGTTGGCCCGTGGTCCCGCTGGTGTAGCACATGGCGGCGGCATCGTTCTCGTCGGCAACCACCCAGTCGAAGGTCGGGTCGGCCGCGGCGAGCAGATCCTCGTAGAGGTGCACCTGCTTGCCGCTCGTGCGGAGCGAATCAAGATCTGCTGCACCAGCTTCGGGTCCTGCCACGAGGACGTGCTCGACGGTCGTGAACGTCGGGAGCAGCTTGGCGAGCAGCGGCACGAGGGAGTCGTCGACGAGGACGACCTTGTCGTCGGCGTGCTCGGCGATGTAGGTCAGTTGCTCGGGGAAGAGCCGGATGTTGAGGGTGTGCAGGACCGCACCCATGGACGGGATCGCGAGGTAGGCCTCGAGGTGCTCGGCGTTGTTCCACATGAAGGTCGCCACCCGCTGATCGCCGTCGATGCCCAGAGCGCGCAGCGCATTGGCGAGGCGGGCGGCGCGCTCGCCGAGCGCGGCATACGTCTGGCGGCGGGTGCCGTCGGCGGTCGCCGTCACGACCTCGGAGTCGTGGTGGACAGTCGTCCCGTGGAGGAGGATCGAGGTGATCGACAGGGGGACGTCCTGCATCGTGCTGCGCATCGGGTGACTCCTTCGTCATCGGTATGCCGTGGCTCGCCGTCGCCTCATCCTGCCCCTCACGATCGGCTCACGGTAGGGATCAGCGCCGCGGCCGGCCGATCTGCGTGCTGGGACCGACGTGCTCGGCGAACCAGGCGTTGATCGGCCCCAGCGCGCGCCATGCCTTCTCCACTTCGGAGCGGGCTCGTGTGGTCGAGACCCAGGCCGGCGCCCCGAAGCGCTTGAGCGCCATCAACTCCTTGTGACGCAGCAGCTCGATCCGGGGATGGTCCCTGGCGAATCCACGCGGCGTGGTGGCCACCTGCTCGCCGGCGATCTCGAAGCCCGCCGCGCGGAGGTCGATGACCAAGCGCTCGAGCTCGGCACCGGCCGGGGAGTCGACCGCCGCGCGCATCCGCTTGGTCTGGTCCGTGCCGTGGGCTCGGAAGCCGCCGCCGGCGAGCAGTCCGTTGGCATCGACTGCCAGGTAGTGGCCGGCCACCCCGACGTCGGTTCCGAGGAAGGCCCCTTGCTGGGTCTTGTAGGGACTCTTGTCCGCACTGAACCGCACGTCGCGATGGGGGCGGAAGACCTTGGCCTGGCCGAACTCCGGCTCGAGTTCGGCCAGCAGTGCCGTGAGAGGACCTTTGACGGCGGTCTCGTAGATGGCCTTGTGGTCCTGCCAGTAGGCCTTGGAGTTGTCGGCCTCCAGTCCCTCATAGAACTCGAAGGCCGCATCGGGGAAGCCGGTGAAGGTCATGGTGCCGATCTTGGCAGGGGCCGCGACTCGGGTCACCCGGTGACGAGGAGATCGGCGCGTGATCGGGACGCAGCGACGAGCCGGGCGTTGGGTTCGTCGACCCGCTGGACCCAGTCGATGGCGTCCTGTCGGGCCTTGCCGAACTCCACATGGCGCGCCACGAGGCGGTCCCGACGGACGGCGTCGTCGACCTCGACGAACCACGCCTGGTCGAGGAGTGATCTCGCCTCTCGCCAGGGATCGGCATCGATGAGGAGGTAGTTGCCCTCGGTGACGACCAGCCGAACGTCGGGATCGACGGCGATGGCGCCGGCGATCGGCTGCTCGAGGTCGCGTTCGAAGCCCGGCGCCCAGACCGTCGTGCGGTCGACTCGCACGCGGCGCAACAGGGCGAGGTAGCCGTGGCCATCAAAGGTCTCAGGCGCCCCCTTGCGATCCGACAGACCAAGGCGCTGCAGGCTCGCGTCGGCGAGATGGAAGCCGTCCATCGGCACCAGAGCGGCGGCCACGCCTCGCTCCCGGGCGGCCTGCACGATCGCCGCGGCGACTGTGCTCTTGCCGGCGCCCGGCGCACCGGCGATGCCGACGATCACCCGATCCGTCCCAGTCTCGAGACCAAGGCGGTCCACGAGGCTCTCAGGGTCCATGGCCACATTGTGCAATCGGGGCGGGAGGCCGCACCCCTGAGGTGCGCCCATGCGTGCGAAAGGCCCGTGACCGGCATACCTGCTGGTCACGGGCCTTTCGAGCACTGGGTGGCGGGTGAAGGATTCGAACCTTCGTAGCTTTCGCGATGGATTTACAGTCCACTCCCATTGGCCGCTCGGGCAACCCGCCTTGGTGCGCATGGAAGGATAGCAAGCCGGACCCCGCACCGATAAATCGACCCGCAAGGAGTGCCCTCATGGCCGACGCCAGCATGGACATCGTCAGCACCTTCGACAAGCAGGAGGTCGCCAACGCGGTCAACGCTGCCGCCAAGGAGATCCACAACCGCTACGACTTCAAGGGCGTCGGCGCGAGCGTCGAGCTGACCGGCGAGGTCATCAAGATGGAGGCCAACTCCGAGGACCGCTGCAAGGCCGTCCTCGACGTGGTCCAGACCTGGCTGGTCAAGCGCGGCGTCAGCCTCAAGCATCTCGACCTGCCCGACGGCTGGGCACCGCGCCTCTCCGGCAAGGAGTACAAGCTGGACGTGCCCCTCAAGGAGGGCATCAACCAGGAGAACGCGAAGAAGATCAACAAGATCATCCGCGACGAGGGCCCCAGGGGGGTCAAGACCCAGATCCAGGGCGACGCCATCCGCGCCACGAGCAAGTCGCGCGACGACCTCCAGGCCGTCCAGAAGCTGCTCAAGGACTCGGATCTCGACGTCGCGGTCAACTTCACCAACTACCGCTGACGGCTCACCTTCCAGCCCGCCGCACCAGGCGACCGGACGAGAGGGAGCAAATCGCGGGCAACGCGTTGTCGGGCCCGCGATTTGCTCCCTCTCGACGGGGAGAGGGGTCAGCCGGTCGACGGGAAGAGTGGTCAGCCGAAGGTGGCGCGGCTGCGCAGCGCCTCGGCGAGTTCGTGCGCCTGGTCGCTGAGTGCTCGACGCACCCCCGGGGTGAGGTCCTCGCGCGCCAGCGCACGCTCCCCCATGGCCGCGGTCTCCCGGCTGACAAGGTTGCGCGGGAACAAGACCCTGACGACCCGCTCGAGGGCGTCATCACCCATCCAGGTCGACATCCGCGCGACGGCATCCGGGACCCGGTCGACGTACGCACCGACGAGGGTGGGATCCGGCGCGGCCCAGAAGGACTCGGCCAGCGCCCCCGCCTCGTAGTTGCTGAGGGCGCGGTTGTGGGTGAGCTCGGTCCAAGCCCACCCCTTGCTCGCGACGTCAGGGATGGCCGCCCGCGCACTCAGGGCGGCCAGGCGACCCGAGAGGGTGTCATCCGAACGACGGACCTCCTCGATCCGATCCTCGTCGAGCAACCCCTGCGCGGCGAGGTTGCGCGTGACGATCCACCGGAAGTCTCGATCCTCCTCCAGACCGGCCGGCAGGTGCCGGCGGTCGAGCCAGGCCCAGAGCCGGTCCTGTTCTGTGGACGTCCGCGCAAGCAGTCGCGCCGCCGTGACCGATCGGCCCGATCCGGCCTCGGCCTCCCGCAGGACTCGGAGTGCGACCCCGGCCACCCGGCTCATGGCCGTCTCTCCCGCGGCGTGCGGCAGGAAGGACGGGATCACCCTGTCCACGAGTTGCTGGGAGACCCGGGCGAGCACGACGTCATTGGGCTCCTGCGTACCGCCCGCCGTGAAGATGTCGAGCGCAAGTCGGGGATCCACCGTGCCCCGGTAGACGCCGCTGAGAACAGCCCCCCAGGCCACGGCCCGGGCCTGGTCGTCGGGCACCGTGGCGAGCCCGCGCACGAGCGCCGACATCGTGGCCGGCGCGAGGTCGACGGTGGCCCACGTGAGGTCGCCGGCGTTCGGGATGACGATGTCGGCCGCCGGCGCGGCGGCCAAGGTGTCGTCGATGGTTCGGTCCGAGGTGATCGTCAGCGGCACCCGGAAGACCTCGGCGCCATCGCTCCACCCGGCGATGTCGAAGGTGTGTGGCCGGTTCGCCGGGAACTGCTCCGGTGTGCGGCGCAGCACCACGCCGCCGAGTTCGGTGGAGATGACGTCGGCGCCCGCCGTCTCGAGCCAGGCCCGGCTCCACGCGCTGAGGTCCCGCCCCGCCGCAGCCGACATCGCGGCCAGGAACTCGCGGAGCTCGCCGTTGCCGAACTCGTGGCCCTTCAGGTATGCCGTGACGCCGGCGACGAAGGTGTCGTCACCGATGTGGGCGATGAGTTGGCGCAGGACCGACGCGCCCTTGGCATAGGAGATCCCGTCGAAGTTCTGCAGGGCCGACATGGCGTCGGGCGCCGGGGACCCCGCGACCGGATGGGTCGACGGGGCGCGCTCCGCGGCATACCCCCAGAGCTTGCTCTCCATGGAGAACTCAACCCACGCATCGGTGAATTCGGTTGCGTCAATGAGGGTTCGATAGGCCATGTACTCGGCGAAGGACTCGTTGAGCCAGAGGTCGTCCCACCAGGTCATCGTCACCAGGTTGCCGAACCACATGTGCGCCATCTCGTGCGCGATCGTGTTGCTGCGCGCGGTGAGCTGCTCGCGCGTGTAGGCACCGCGAAAGAGGTAGGTATCCCGGAAGGTGACGCACCCGGGGTTCTCCATCGCCCCCGCGTTGAACTCCGGGACGAAGACCTGGTCGTACTTCCCGAAGGGATAGCGGATCCCGAAAAGCCCGTGGTAGTAGTCGAAACTCGCCTTGGTGACCTCGAACATCTGCGCCGCCTGCTCGCGCACCTGGGGCTCGAGCGAGGCCCGGCCGTAGATCGCCAGCGGTATGCCGTCGTGGTCGTCACGCTCGACCACGTAGGGACCCGCGCACACCGTGACGAAGTAGGTCGCGAGCGGCTTGGTGCTCGCCAGCGTCCAGACAGCGCCTTCGCGGGTCTCGGCGCCGTTGCCGATGACCACCCAGTCCTCGGGCGCGGTGACGGTCACGGCATACGGGGCCTTGAGGTCGGGCTGGTCGAAGCAAGCGAAGACCGAAGGTGCGGCGTCGAGGAAGAGATGCCCGTAGACATACGCCCGCTCGTCGGCCGGATCGACACTGCGATGAAGCCCCTGGCCGTCGCGCGAGTAGGCCATGGTCGCCTCCACCACGAGGACGTTGTCGGCCGCGAGGTCGGTCAGCGGGAAGCGTCGGTCGTCGAGTTGGCCGGGATCGAGATCACGGCCGTTGAGGCGGATCGCCGCCAGCGAGACCGGGTTGAGCTCGACGAAGGTCGCCGATCCCGGTTCGCGACAACCGAATCGAATCGTCGTGACAGATCCGAATTGCTCAGCACCGGTCGTCAGGTCGAGGGCAACCTCCATCGAGGTGACCTCGAGGAGACCGGCCCGGGTGATCGCCTCGTCACGAGTCAGGGACGCCATGGCGCCGATCCTCGCACGCGGGCCCGTCAGTAGGGGCGGTAGCCGGTCGCCATGCCCTCGAGGCGCGCGATCCGCTCGCTCATCGGCGGGTGGGTCGACATCAGCCGCGAGATGTCCTGTGCCCGGAAGGGGTTGGCGATCATCATGTGGCTGACGCCACTGACCTGGCGGGTGGGCGCGAGGGGGGCACGAGCCGTGCCGACCTCGAGCTTGCGTAGCGCGGAGGCCAGGGCGAGTGGGTCACCGGTGAGCTTGGCGCCGTCCTCGTCCGCGTCGTACTCGCGGGTGCGGCTGATGGCCAGTTGGATGACCATCGCCGCGAAAGGCGCCAGGATCGCCATCGCGAGCAGCGCAATCGGGTTGCCACCGCCGCCCTCACGGTTGTTGCTGCCGCCGCCGAACATCATCCCGAAGGACAGCATCTGCCCGACCGTGGAAATGACGCCGGCGATCGCGGCCGCGACCGAGCCGGTGAGGATGTCGCGGTTGTAGACGTGCATGAGCTCGTGCCCCAGCACCCCCCGCAGTTCGCGCTCATCGAGCAGGCGCAGGATCCCCTCGGTGCAGCACACCGCGGCATGTTGCGGATTGCGTCCTGTCGCAAAGGCATTCGGCGCATCGGTGGGCGAGATGAAGAGCTTGGGCATCGGCTGATTGGCCTTCTCCGAGAGCTCGCGCACGATGCGATACATCTCGGGTGCCTCCGCCTCGGTGACCGGGCGGGCGTGCATGGCGCGGATCGCGATCTTGTCGGAGTTCCAGTACGACCAGAAGGTCGTGACCAGGCCGATCGCCGCGAAGAGGAGGATGAACGCATTGCTGCCCGTGTAGGACGCGACGATGGCGCCCATCCCGAGCAGCACGACCCAGATCAGCCCGAAGAGGCCGGCGGTCTTGAGGCCGTTGTGATGACTGTGCATGTCTCCTCCAACGTCGGGACGGGGCAGGGGCGTTCCCCGGTCCGGGACAACAGACCTATGACAGCAGACCGTAGAGCACCTGAGGCACGACGCTGGCGACCACGAGCAGCGCCGTGCCGAGGGACAGCACCGCCATCGCCCCCGGCCCCACCTGCACCTCCACCCCCGTGCCGGCGTTGTTCCCGGATGCCGCGGTTGTTCCGTGCTCCGGCGCGGCCAGCAGCACCGCAATCCAGCGGACATACACCGCGATGCCGAGCACGACCGCGATCACGGCCAGCACCGCGAGTGGCCACAGTCCGGCCGCCAGCAAGGGACGAATGGCCACCACCTTGGCGACCAGGCCCAGGATCGCCGGCGGCAGTCCGGCGAGGGTGAGCAACGCAAGGATCAGCGGCCCACCAACATGGGGGTGGGACCGCGCCAGCCCTCGGTATGCCGCGAGGCCACGCTCCGATCCCGGCTCCCCTCCCGCCGTGCGCACAGCGGTCGCGACGGCGAAGGCGACGAGGCCGGCCGCGGCATACGTCAGGGCGTAGGCGACGGAGGCTCGGTGGCCGACCGTCGTGAGGGCAGCGAGTGGGAGCACCACCCAGCCGGCCTGGGCGATCGTCGACCACGCGAGAAGGCGGACGAGGTCGGTCGCGCGGAAGGCGACGACCGTGCCGACGAGCATCGACCCGATCGCGAGGGCGCCGACGACGAAGGCGAGGGCGTGCGGGTGGGGGTCGGCGAGGCCGGCGAAGGGGGCGATGAGGGCGAGCAGGGCGCCGACCGCAGCCAACTTGGACGCGGTGGCGAGCAGCGCCGAGATGGGCAGCGGCCCGCTGACGAAGGTGGGTGGGGTCCAGGCGTGGAACGGCACGAGCGACAGCTTGAAGCCGAGCCCGACGAACAGGGTCAGGATCGCGAGGACGAGCACGGCGCGCTGATCCGGCTCGGCCCAGGCCGTGCGGATGGCGGTGCCGGAGAGGGAGGCGTCGCCGGTCGCCATCACCCACAGGCCGGTGCCGACGACGAGGACCGCGAAGGACAGCAGCGAGGTCATCATCAGGGTCAGGCCCCCATGGGCGGCGCGGCGGGTGCCACGCAGGACGACGAGAGCGATGACCGGCAGGGTGGCGAGTTCGAGGGCGACCAGCCAGGTGCCGAGCTCACGCGCTGCAACGACGGCGGCGCCTCCGGCAGCGGATGCGAGGATCAAGGCGACGTCGACGGCGCGGTCCCCGGGCAGGTCCCGCCACTGGTCCGAGAGCAGCAGCAGCGCGGCCAGGCTGGCTGCGAGGAGGCCGATCTGGAGGGTGCTGTCCAGCGGACCGGCGCTCCAGAGGCAGGCGCCGTCCGGGCCGCCGGGAAGGCAGAGCGTGAGCACCGGTTCGCGGGCGGGGCTCAGGGCTCCCGGCATGGCGCCGGCCGCGCCCATGAGGAGGGCCAAGGCGCCGACGACCAGGTGCGGCAGGGTGCGTCGGGGCGCGAGGGCGTCGACGAGCAACACCAACAGCGCGCCCAGGGCCGGTGCGAGGGCGGGGAGCAGGCGCAGCGCGTCGATCGAGACGGCGCCGCTTTGCGCGGTCAGTGCGCTCAGTGTGCTCAACCCGGTCAGGGCGGTCACGGTGCACCTCCCAGGACGAGCTGGACCGCGGGTCGCGCGATGTCGATGGCGAGCCACGGCAGCAGGCCCAGACCGATCACGCCCAGCGCGAGCACGAGGAGGACGACCCGCTCGACCCCGCGCGTCTCGACGTCGACAGCCGCATCGCCGGACGGTCGAGTGAGGAGAACATGCGGTGTCGAGTCAGGTGCGAGCGGCGTGTTCTCCTCACTCGACTGTCCGGGGGCGGGGGTGGCAGGCGCGTCGCCGACCCAGATCAGTCGCGCGACGCGCAGGGAGTATGCCGCGGCCAACAGTCCGCCGATCGCCGCCAGGACGGCGCACACGTGGAAGAGATCCTCGAGGCCGGGTCGGCGCGGCGCCCAGGCCGACATGATGACCAGGAACTCGCCCCAGAACCCGGCCAGTCCGGGCAGGCCAAGGGCAGCTGCGAGACCGAGGATGAGCAGGAAGCCACGGTGCGGGGCGACCTCACGAAGGGCCGGCCAGGCCCGGCCCAGGTCGACGCTCCCCCAGCGCCGCTTGAGGCCGCCGACGACGACGAAGAGCAGGGCCGAGATGACGCCGTGGGCGAGGTTGCCGTAGAGCGCAGCCTGGAGACCGACCTCGCTGCCGGTGGCCAGCCCGAGGACCACGAAGCCCATGTGCGCCACCGACGAGAAGGCGATCAGGCGCTTGAGGTCACGCTCGACGAGGCAGATCAGTCCACCCCAGAGGATCGAGATGACGGCGGCGATGGCAACGGCCGGCGCGATGATCCCGAAGCCTTCGGGCACGAGCGCGACCGGGAAGCGGACGAGGCCATAGGTGCCCATCTTGAGCAGCACGGCGGCCAGCAGCACCGAGCCGGCGGTGGGGGCGATCGTGTGCGCAGACGGCAGCCAGGTGTGCAGCGGGAAGAGCGGCACCTTGACGGCGAGCCCGACCGTGAGGAGCAGCGCGATCGTGAGCTGACGTCCGCGCGGCAGGGACGGCGCGACCTCGAGCAGTCGGCCCAGGTCGCTGGAGTGCGCCGAGGCGACGAGCAGCAGGATTCCGACCAGCATGAGGGTCGAGCCGACGGCGGTGTAGAGGACGAAGCGCCACCCGGCCTCAGCCCGCGCAGGCGGCCGATGGGGATCGCCGAACCGGGTGATGAGCACCCACATCGGGATGAGCACGAGCTCGAACGCCAGGAAGAAGAGGATCGCGTCCCGCGCGGTGAAGGTCGCGAGCGCACCACCGACCACGAGCAGCAGGCAACCCAGGAAGGTTGCCGCAGAGCCGCCGTCGGGCACCTCGCCACGGGCATGCGCGACGACGAGCACCCCGATCAGTGCCGTGAGCAGCACGAGCGGGATCGAGATGCCGTCGACCGCGAAACTGCTGCGGACGCCGAGTTCGGGGAGCCAGGCCCGGTCAACGGACGGGCGCTCGATGGCGACGCCGATCGCCAGGCCGAAGGTGATGAGCGCGGCGATGCCGGCGACGTTGTGCGCGACCGGGGTCGGCACGATGCGGCCGGCTCCGATGAGGCCGACTCCCACGAGCAGTGGGATCAGGAGCATGAAGGTCAGCGCCACGCGAACACCCCCACGGCCAGCACCGCCACGAGCCCCAGCACCACGAGCCACCCACCGGTGCGCAGCCGCTCAGCCCGGTGCGCCCGCTCGGTCACCGCCCCACCGAGCCGGGCGGTGACGGCCGCGCCCCGCACGTAACCGTCGATGACCTCGGTGTCGACGAAGGCGACGATCCGCGCGAGGTGCACCACGGGCTTCGCGAGAGTCCGGTATGCCGTGTCGGCGCCGAAGCCGCCATCGAAGAGGGCCGCTCGCCGACCGGCGAAACGCACGCCCGGGTCACCAGCGCGCCCGAGCGCGAAGGCCAATCCGGCACCGACGCCGATGAGCAGAACGGTGATCAGGGTCCAGACCCAGGACAGGCCGTGCAGGTCGAAGAGGTCGAGCGCGAGCGCCAGGCCGCCGATGAGGGTGAGGACGGCGAGGGTGACGAGCACTGCGTTGGCCGCGCCGCGTCCGTCGGGGTCGAGGCTCTCCGATCGCCGCTGCCGCCGCGACTCTGACATCTCGCCCACGGCCTCGACTGGTGCGGTGACGTCGATGAGTTCGGCGATGACGAGGTACGCGCGGGTGCTGTAGGCCGCCGTGAGCACGACGGTCACCAGCAGGGCCAGCAGCACGAGCAGGCCGGGGCCGCCTTGGCTGGCGCCCTGGTAGGCGGTGTCGATGACGGACTCCTTGGAGAAGCCGCCGACGACGAGCGGCACGCCGGCGAGCGACAGCAGGCCGATGAGGAAGGCCCAGCGCCCCAGTCGGGTCCGCATCCCCGCTCCGCGCAGCAGGGCGGCGGTGGTGCCGCCGGCAATGACGCCGAGCAGGCCGATGGCCAGGAAGAGCAGCGACTTGAAGAGGGCATGGGACCACAGGTGGAAGAGCGCGGCGCCCGGCACGATGGCCAGGGCCGGCCCGGGTGGGACGCCGACAGCGGGGGGCTCACCGGGCTGCTGCTCGAGGATCACCGGAGCAGCAGCCAGCGCGGACAGCATGATGGCGACCTGGCTGACCGTCGACCACGCGAGCAGCCGTTTGAGGTCGCTCTGCCCCATGGCGAGCAGGGCCGCAAGCACCATGGTCACCGAGGTCGCGATGCCGAGCACCCAGCGGGCGACCTCGGCCTGGGCGAGGGCCGGGTAGAGCCCGGCGAGCACGACGGTGCCGGCGGCGACCATCGTCGCGGCGTGGATGAGCGCCGACGCCGGCGTCGGGCCCTCCATCGCGTCGGGCAACCAGTCCTGGAAGGGCACCTGGGCCGACTTGCCGAGCACTCCGACGATGACGAGGACGAGGAAGGTGCTGCGCAGCACCGGATTCGGGCCGACACAGCCGTAGGCATCGCAGACCGTCGGCTCCGCCCACAAGCGGAGCACCGCGGCATACCCGGTGGAGCCGACGCTCGTGGCGAGGCCCACCACACCCAGGACGAAACCGACGTCCGCGAGCCGTGTGACGAGGAAGGCCTTGTGGGCCGCGCGCCGGGCCGACTCCTTGCGCGACCAGTGCCCGATGAGCAGGTAGGAGCACCAGCCCATGACCTCCCAGCCGACGAGGGTGAGCGCGAGATCACGGGAGTGAACGACGAGGAACATCGCCGCAGTGAAGAGGGCAACGGTGGCGGCGAAGACGGGGTAGCGGTCGTCGTCGCGCAGGTACCAGGTGCTGTAGATCTGGACGGCCGCCGAGACCAGGGCGACGACAAAGGAGATCGCGGCGAGGGGCCTCGACGTCCCCAGGTCCAGCGGCAGGAACAGGCCCCCGAGGTCGATCGACGGAAGCCACGAGATCGTCTCGGGCGCTTGGGTGCGCAGCATCGCGCCCCCGGCGAGGAGCGCGAGGAAGCCGCTGCCGGCCGGCGCAAGCGCGCGCGCAACGGCGGCCCAGCGCCGCGTGAGCAGGACGACCACGCCGATGACGGCGCTCACCACGATGAGCAGTAGGGCGCTCACGGCTCGCTCCCGTCATCGAGGTCGATGCGTCGGCGATGCCGGAAGAGGGTGAGGACGATCGCGAGGGCGACGACGGTCTCGGCCGCCGCGATCGTGATGACGAATAGGGGGAGCACCGAGGCCCCGGACCAGCGGCTCCCCCCGACCAATCCGCTGGTGACGAGCAGGACCAGCCCTCCGGCGAGGATGAGTTCGATCGCGATCAGGACCATGACGGGATGGCGTCGGGTGAGCACGCCCATGATGCCCAGACCGATGAGCGCGACCGCCAGGACGACCGGGCCGACGAGGTGGATCACGAGGGCACCTCCGTCTCGTCCCGTCGAATCCGGGAGACGGCGAGTGCCGCGACGAGCGCGGCGAGCAGGAGCAGCGAGAGGATCTCGAAGGGCCAGACCCACACGCCGAAGAGGTTCTGGGCCACCGTCGTCGAGTCGACCGCGGCCCGTTTGATGGCCCCACCCGATGCGCCCCCTACGAGGGGGACGAGGACCGCCCCGAGGAGCACCGCGACGGCGGCGCCACTGAGGGCGCCACCGATCCGGCGCGGCCAACCGACGGTGTGGGCGGTGTCCGGCCCGATCGGGGCGCGGGTGACCATGAGGGCGAAGAGGACGAGCACGACGATCGCGCCGACGTAGACGAGCACGAGCACGAGCGACACCAGCTCGGACCCCAGGACGAGCAGTGACCCCGCGACGCCGAGCAGCGCGACGACGAGCCAGAGGGCGGCATGGACGACGTGGCGAGTGGTGACGGCGAGCAGCCCACCGACGAGCGCGAGCAGGCCGGTGGCGCCGAACGCAAGGTCGAGCGAGGTCATCGGCCCCGCTCCGGGCGGTTGGCGGCGGTCACCTCGGCCGGGTCGGCCGCGGACTCATCGAGGGCCGGTGGCGGAGGCACCGTCGCCATCCACTCCCCCAGCCGGTCCTTCTCGTGGAGCAGGTCGCGCAGGTCGTATTCGGCGTACTCGAACTGTGGGCTCCAGAAGAGGGCGTCGAAGGGGCACACCTCGACGCAGATCCCGCAGTACATGCACAGGCTGAAGTCGATGGCGAAGCGGTCGAGGACGTTGCGCTGCCGGTCCCGGCCACCCTCGGTGGTCGCCGGGATCGTCTCCTTGTGCGAGTCGATGTAGATGCACCAGTCGGGGCACTCGCGCGCACAGAGCATGCAACTCGTGCAGTTCTCCTCGAGCAGGGCGATGACGCCGCGACTACGGGGCGGGAGGGTCGGCTCGGCGTGCGGGTACTCCGCGGTGTGGGTGGGTCGCATGACCGACTTGGCGGTCGTCGCCATCCCCTTGAGCAGCCCGGGGAGTATGCCGTCGCGCCCGCGCTTGTCCTTGGGCGCGCTCACCAGCCCATCACCACCCCGACGCCGGTGAGGGCGAGTTGGAGCAGGGCCAGGGGCACCAGCCAGAGCCAGGCCAGGCGCTGCAGTTGGTCGGCGCGGACCCGCGGCCAGGCGACCCGCATCCAGATGACGAGGATCGCGACGGCGAAGCCCTTGAGCAGGGTCCACACCCAGCCGAGGTGCTCACTGAAGGGTCCGTGCCACCCACCCAGCCACAGTGCGGCGAAGAGGAGGGACAGCACCACGATCCCGGCATACTCGGCGAGCAGGAAGAAGGCGAAGCGGAGCCCGGTGTACTCCGTCCACGGCCCCATGACGAGTTCGGCATCGGCGACCGGGGTGTCGAAGGGGGGCCGCTGGAGCTCGGCGACCGCGGCGACGAGAAAGACGATCGCACCGGGCAACTGCCAGAGCAGCCAGTGCGGCTGCCACCGCTCGGTGATCGTGGGCAGCGACAGGGAGCCGCCGGCCAGGCAGACGGACGCGACGGCGAGCACGATCGGCAGCTCGTAGGAGATGAGTTGCGCGGCCGCCCGCAGGGCCCCGATCAGGGCGTACTTGTTGGCGCTCGCCCACCCGGCAATGAGCGTGCCGAGCGCGCCCACCCCGGTCGCGACGAGCACGAGGATCGCGCTCGCGGGTACGTCGAGGCCGGCCACACCCGGCGCGATCGGCACGACGGCCAGCGCCACCAGGTAGGGGATGAGCGCGATCGCCGGGGCGAGCCGGAAGAGCCGCTTGTCCGCGGCCGCGGGGACGATGTCCTCCTTCTGCACGAACTTGGCCCCGTCGGCGACCAGCTGGGCCCAGCCGTGGAAGCCCCCGGCATACATCGGCCCGAGGCGGCCCTGCATGTGCGCCATGAGTTTGTGCTCGGTCTGACCGACGAGCAGGGGCAGCACGAGGAAGGCGGCAAGCACGCTCACCGCCCGCAGGGCAACCTCCACCAGCGTCATCTCGGGCCCCACTCGGGCGGCGGGACGCCCGGGGCCTGCACCCGTCGGCGCGAGGGTGACTTGGCGGTGTCGTGGCCCTCACCCGGTTCCTTGCCGCCGGGCCACGTCTTGGATGCGCGCGCGGCCAACTGGAAGGACTTGCGCAGCGGGGTGCCCTCGAAGCCGTCCGGCAGCAGCAGGGGTCGCAGACCGTGGTCCGTGTGGTCGGCGAAGCCGTCGAAGAAGACACCGAACATCTCGAAGGTCTCGCGCTCGTGCCAGGCCGCCCCGGCGTAGAGGTCGGTGATGCTGGCGAGCGACTGACCGTCGGCCACCCGCGCCGTCAGTCGTATGCCGCGGAGCCCGGTCGCGCTGTTGACCTCCGGGAGGGCGATCAGCCGGACCACGACGTCGAATCCCGGTGTGCCGGAATCCATCCGGTCCACCGCGGTCAGCCAGTCGAACATCGCGAACCCGTCGCAGTGGGCTCGCTCGACGCGCGCGTGCCACTCGCCGACGTCAACGGTCTCCAGCTCGTCGGGGACCGCAATCATGACGGGTCACCGGGGAAGCAGTCGGTCCGGGCCGCTTCGGCCCGCTCCTGCGCGCGACCCATCACCCACTGGACAGCCGCCAGGCCGAGGCCGCACACACCGACGACGACACCCCACACGGTCCAGCCAGCCGCGACCAGGAGGCCACCGAGCACCAGTCCCAGCACGCCACAGACACCCACCCGCGGCCGGAGGCTGATCCGCCGGGGGCTGGTCGGGGCCATGAAGACTCCCCAGAGCACGGCTGCGAGCGCCAGCACGACAACGGCGACGACAATGCCGGTGACGCCACCGCCGGCGTGGTGGTGCGCCAGTTGCCCAATGGCCGCGAAGAGCACGATCTCGGCCACGAGCGCGACCAGCCCGAGGGCCAGCGCAGAGCCGCTGAGCATGACCGGCGCGGGGCGCCCGGAGGAACGTCGATCCTCGGTCACGAGCCCTCCTCCGGCCGAGAGAGGAGTGGTCGCCCGACCTCCGCCGCGCTCACGGTGCGGTGCGCGGCATACCCGACACCCGGGGTGCGCCCCGGCTGGCGATCGGCGACGAGTGAGCCGGTCACCTTCTCGCCGGCGATCTTCTCCTGGAGCTTGACGATGCCCTGAAGGAGCGCCTCGGGGCGCGGTGGGCAGCCGGGAACATAGACATCGACCGGGATGATCTGGTCGACCCCCTTGGTCACCGAGTACGAATCCCAGTAGGGGCCACCCGAATTCGAGCAGGCGCCGAAGGAGATGACGTACTTCGGCTCCGGCATCTGGTCATACAGCCGCCGGATCGCCGGGGCCATCTTGTCGGTGACGGTGCCGGACACGACCATCAGGTCGGCCTGACGAGGCCCCGGCGCGAAGGGGATGACACCCAAACGCATGAAGTCGTGGCGCCCCATCGAGGCCGCGATGAACTCGATGGCGCAGCAGGCCAGGCCGAAGTTGAAGACCCAGAGGGAGTAGCGACGGCCCCAGTTGAGCACGACACGCATCGGCTTGGGTGCGTGTGCACCCAAGGGGCCGACCGTGGGCATCGGCAGGGGGACCGGCAAGCTCACGCTGGTCACCCTAGTCGGCCCGGTGTCGCCCGGCGCGGAACTCCCGAGCCACCTCCGTGCTCGACCCGGGTCGGCGACCCCGTCCACGCCGGTCAGGCCAGGGGGGGGTTGACCCACCGGATCCCGGGGAATCGGCCGAAGTCTCGCCTCAGGGATGCAGGCATCATGATGCTCAGCAGCCGCCCCGAACCCGGCGGGAGGGGCTCAGGCACCCAGCTGGGGCAGCGCCGGCGAGCGCAACCAGGCGTCGAAGAGGTCGGTCAGCCGCCGTCCGGTCACCCGCGCCGCCAGGCCCTCGAAGTCCGCCGTCGTCACCGAGCCGTGCTGATGGCGCCCAGCGAAGCCCTTGAGGATCGCGAAGAAGGTGTCATCACCCACCTCGCCCCGCAGGGCGTGCAGGGTCAGCGCACCCCGCTTGTAGACCCGATCGTCGAACATGTCCTTGGGCCCCGGCGCCGCGAGCACGAGGTCCTGCGGCAGGGCAGCCAGCCGCGACCAGTTGTGCCGGGCCCGCGCGTCCGTCGACTCCGACCCCGCCACCGGTGACCACAGCCACTCCGCATAGCAGGCGAAGCCCTCGTGCAGCCAGATGTCACGCCACTGCCGCGCCGTCATCGAGTTCCCCCACCACTGGTGGGCGAGTTCATGGGCGATCAGGCGCTGGGCCTCCCAGGTCCGATTCATCAGGTTGGCGCCGAAGGTCGACAGGGTCTGGCTCTCCAGGGGGATCTCGAGGTCGTCGTCCGTGACGACCGCGGTGTAGCCCGCCGCGAAGGGATACGGCCCGAACCACTCCTGCATCGCCTCGATCATCCGTACCTGGTCGGCGAAGGCACTGTCCATCGCGGCGCGCAACCGTGCCGGCCCGACCACGCGCACCGGGATCGGCGCGCCGGGGAGCTCGCGCACGGCATACCGACCGATCTGGAGGGTGGCGAGGTAGGGGGCCATCGGCTCGGACTGGACCCACGTCCACGCGGTCTTGCGGCCCGCCTTGCGCCGCGCAGCCAGGCGCCCGTTGCCCCAGACCGTGTAGGCCGCGTCACAGGCGATTGTCACCCGATAGGCCGCCTTGTCGCTCGGCCGGTCGTTGCAGGCGAACCAACTCGGGGCGCCGTGCGGTTGGCTGGCGACGATGACGCCGTCGGCGAGTTCCTCCCACCCGGCGAGGCCGTCCGGGCCGCGCATCGGCCGCGGGTGGCCCTTGGTCGCGATGGTCACGGTCAGCCGGTGCCCGGCCGGCACCGGGCGGTCGAACCGCAGGACAAGCCGTGAGCCCCGGTGGGCGTGCCGTTTGACGGTGGCGCCAGTGACCTCGACCGACATGACCCGCAGCGCCGAGGACAGGTCAAAGGCGATCTCCTCGGTTGCCTCGAGGGTGCGACAGTGCGCGACGGTGCGCCCGGCGAGGTGGTTGCCGGCGATCGTGTAGTCGAGGTCGAGGTCGTACTCCTCGACCTCGTAGCGCAGGTCGCCGTGGCCCGGAACGTAGGGGTCGGCGCTCGGTTCAGTCCGCATCAGGGTCGAGGGTATGCCGCGGGGCCGGCTCGTCGAGCCACGGCCCGACCGGGTTTCCCATCCAGCGGGTGCGATCGGGCACGGACTCGCCGCGCATGACGAGTGAGACCGGGCCGACGGTGGCCGACCGACCGATCCGGGCTGCCGGCAGGACGACCGAGTTCGGTCCGAGGGTGCCACCCTCGGCGATCGTCACGGTGTCCATCGACAGGACGCGGTCATGGAAGAGGTGGGTCTGCACGACGCACCCGGCGTTGACGGTGGCGCCGTCCCGCAGGTCGATGAGGTCGGGCTCGGGCAGCCAGTAGGTGTCGCACCAGACGCCGTGCCCGACCTTGGCTCCGAGGGTGCGGAACCACGCATTGAGGACATGCGTGCCCGTGAGGGATCGCGCGAACCACGGAGCGGCGATGACCTCGGTGAAGGTGTCGGCGAGCTCGTTGCGCCAGATGAAGGAACTCCACAGCGGATGGTTGCCGGGGCGCACCTTGCCGATGAGGGTCCACTTGGCCACCGTCGCCACGGCTGCCCCGACCGCGCCGACCGCCACCAGCACGACCCCGCCGAGGAGCACAGCAAGCCAGCCGGATCGCAGCCAGAGCCACTCGAGGGTCGCGGCGGCGAGGACGACGAGGGCCAGGTGCAGCCAGACCGGCACTGCCCGCGCCAGCTCGACGAGGGCGCGCGCCACACGCAGCCGCACCGGGGGCGCGGTCGTGCGCGTGGCGTCGGTGTCCGCGGACTCACGACGCAAACGCTGCGGGGGCGATCCCAACCAGCTCGTGCCGGCCTTGGCCTTGGTGCGCTTGGGAGCGGCGGACAGCACGGCGACCAGGCCCTGCTTGGGCACCTTGCGACCCGGAGAGGCCATGCCCGAATTGCCGACGAAGGCACCCCGACCGACCCGGGCATCGGCGACGCGCAGCCACCCACCGCCCAGCTCGTAGGACGCGACGAGGGTGTCATCGGCCAGGAAGGCGCCCTCGCGGACATCGGTGAACCGCGGGATGAGGAGCACCGTGGAGGCCTCGACGTCCGGGCCGATCCGCGCGCCCAGCGCACGCAGCCACACCGGGGTCACCGTCGAGGAGTAGATCGGGAAGAGCCACGTGCGGGCCTCGTCGAGGACCCGCAACGTCGTCCAGGCCTGCCACGCCTGACGCGAGTGCACGGGGTGCGCGCCCTCGGTCAGCCCGAGTCCGAGGAGTCGGACGATGAGGAACACGAGGGCCGCGAGCACGAGGAAACCCACTGTCGCCGCGACGGGCAGCCAGAGCAGGGCGCGGCCGAGGAGAACACCCAGGGATGGCGCGTCGGCGAGCGGCCCCGCAACGGAGGCGATGCCCGCGAGCGCCGCGACAAGGGGGAGACCGGCGAGCGCGAGGGCGGTCACGGCATACCCGATCACCCAGGCGGGACGGCTCGGTGGCGCCTCGTCCGCCCACGGCCCGCGGGCCGTCCCACTTGCGGCGGCCGGCGCTCCCGACCAAGCCTCGTCGGCAGGAACATTGCCGAAAACCGCTGAACCGGGGGCGATCTCGGCACGCTTGCCGACGTCGGCCCCCGGCAGGAGCGTCGAGCGCGATCCGACGCGGGCCCCGGCGCGCACCCGGATCGGGCCGAGGATGAAGTGGGCACCGTCGATCCAGTGGCCACGCAGGTCGACCTCCGGCTCGATCGAGGCGCCGGGCCCGAGATCGAGCATGCCGGTCACCGGCGGGAGCGAGTGCAGGTCCACGTCCGCGCCGATCCGCGCCCCGAGTCCGCGGGCGTAGGCCTTGATCAGGCCGGCGCCGGAGAGATTCGTCGCGCCGAGCTCGTCGGCGATCCGCTCGGCGAGCCAGACCTTGAGGTGGACCTTGCCGCCGCGCGGGTGCGCGCCGGGCTCGACACCGCGCAGGAGAAGGCGGGCGCTGAGCGCCGCCAGCGCCATCCGCCCGGGTGGACTGAGCAGGAGGAGCACCCCGAGGGCGAGCAGCCACCACGGAGCCCGGGGCAGCCACTGGAGACCGAGCACCTCGTGGGCGAGAGCGTTGCCCAGCCCGATCCACACCAGCCAGCGCAGCGCACCGACCGAGCGGTTGACGATCGTGGCGGCCACCTGGGCGAGCTGGGTCTTGCGGGGCACGATGCCGACATCGCGGTTGAGGCGACCCTGCGGGGTGGACATGGCATCGAGCACCGGGGCGAGCGTGGCCAGGGTCGGCGTCTCGTAGATGTCGGCGACGGTCACTTCGGGGAACCGCGCGCGCAGCCGCGAGATGATCTCGGCGGCGGCCAGGCTGTCGCCGCCGACGTCGAAGAAGTCCTCGTCGCTCGAGGTCGGCGCGGTGCCCAGCACCACCTCCCAATGTTCGGCGATGAACCCCGCCGTCCCTTCGTAGGCCGCGGCGACACCGCCTGCGCCCGCCCCCAGGGCACCGCTCGGCAGCGGCCAGGGCAGGGCGTCGCGGTCGATCTTGCCGCTCGTCCGCACGGGGATGGCGTCGACGACGGCCAGTTTGGGGACCAGTGGCGCGGGCAGGTCGCGGCGGAGCAACTCGACCGATGCCTTGGCATCGAAGCTGCTCGGGTCGACCGTGACATAACCGATGAGCAGCGGGTTGCCGGCGGCGCTGCGGCGGACCGCGGCTCCCCCACCGGTGACCCCGGGCAGGCCGAGGAGGGCGGAGTCGAGTTCGCCGAGCTCGATCCGTCGGCCACCGACCTTGACCTGCTCGTCGCGTCGGCCGGCGAAGACGATCCCGACCCCGTCGAAGCGCACCCGGTCTCCCGAGCGATAGGCGCGGTCCCAGCCCAGGGTGGGCATCGCGGCATACGCCACGGCGTCCTTGTCGGGGTCCAGGTAGCGGGCGAGGCCGACACCTCCGATGATCAACTCGCCTTCCTCACCATCGGCCACCGGCTCCCCGGACTCGTCCACGACGGCGAGGTCCCAGCCGGCCAGGGGCAGGCCGATCCGCACCGGCGGCTCGCCGGTGAGCATGGCGCCGCAGGCGACCACGGTGGCCTCCGTGGGTCCGTAGGTGTTCCAGACCTCGCGCTCGGGGGTCGCCAGGCGGGCACCGATCTCAGGCGGGCAGGCCTCGCCGCCGAGGATGAGCAGGCGCACGCGGGTGAGGGCATCGGGCGGCCAGAGCTGCACGAGGGTCGGCACGGTCGACACGATGGTGATGCCGTTGGCGATGAGCCACGGACCGAGGTCGACACCGGAGCGCACCAGTGAGCGGGGGGCGGGCACGAGGCAGGCGCCGTAGCGCCAGGCGAGCCACATCTCCTCGCAACTGGCGTCGAAGGCGACCGAGAGGCCGGCCATGACCCGGTCGCCGGGTCGGATCGGCGCCGCCTGGAGGAACATCAGCGACTCGGCGTCGACGAAGGCTGCGGCGTTGCGGTGCGTGACGGCCACGCCCTTGGGCGTGCCGGTCGAGCCGGAGGTGAAGATGATCCAGGCGTCGTCGGTCAGGTCGGGGTCCTCCCGCACTCCGGAATCCGGGATGGTGCCGGCGGTGGCCCGCACGACGAGGTCCGCCGTCACGACCGCGGCGACGCCGGCCTCCCCGAAGACGACCCTGGCCCGCTCGTCAGGGTCGTCGTGGTCGACCGGCACATAGGCGCAACCGGCGGCCAGGATGCCGAGAATTGCGATGTAGAGATCGGTCGTGCCGCTGGGGATCCGCACGCCGACCCGATCGCCCCGCTCGACCCCGACGGCGACGAGGGCGTCGGCGATGTCATCGGCGGCGTCGGCGAGCGCGGCATACGTGAGCGTCTCGCGGCCGTTGTCGAGCGCCAGAGTGTCCGGATGGGCGGCAACGGTCGCCCGAAAGATGTCGACGAGTGTGCGCGGCTCGGGGGCCTCATCGGCGCGCAGGAGCAACGGGGAGATCGGCACGCGCGCATTCTCCCGCAGATGGGTGAACGGCAGGTGTCGTCCCGGCACCGACCGGCTCGCCCACCTCAGCCGAAGTGCGTGGCGATCTCCTGCGCGACCCGCTCCGGCACCTCGAGAACGTCGTCGGAGAGGTCGCCCAGGCCGCGCGTCCGACACGCGGTCGTGGCAGGTGTGGCCACCACACGTCCGGCCCCGACCCGTGTGGTGGCGACCCCCGTGCCCAGCCGGTATGCCGCGGGGCTCAGTCCCAGCGCAGCAGGCCGCGGCGAGCGGCGTGGACCAGGCCGACAACAAGGATCGCGATGAAGACGCCGATCTCGACAAGGGAGCGCAGGCCGAGGTCCGGATGGCGGACGACGAGCGCCCACGGGAAGAGATAGACGGCGTCGACGGCGAAGACGACGTAGAGAAAGGCGAAACCGACGTAGCGGATCTGGCTCTGCGCCCAGCCCACGCCGACCGGGTCGACGCCGGACTCGTAGGTGGTGAGCTTGGCCGGGGTCGCGGCCCGCGGGGCGATCAGCCGACGCGCGGTCATGCCGGCGGTCACGAGCAGGATCCCCGCGAGGATCACCGCCGTGACGACGACATAGCCCGAGGTGCCGGTCATGGGCGCAGCCTAGCGATGGTCAGTCCTCGGAACGCCTACCAAGGGTGGCCTAAGCGCGGTCGTAGGATGGATTGAACGCCTCCGGCCCCGGGGGCAGCACCCCCTGCAGGTCCAGGTGATCCGTTGAGCAGCAAGACCGTCGAGTCGATCGACCGAGTCGTCATCCGTTTCGCCGGGGACTCCGGCGACGGCATGCAGTTGACCGGCGACCGCTTCACCAGCGACACCGCCGCGATGGGCAACGACCTGTCGACCCTGCCCAACTTCCCGGCCGAGATCCGCGCCCCCCAGGGCACCCTCCCCGGCGTCTCGAGTTTCCAACTGCACTTCGCCGATCACGACGTGCTCACCCCCGGGGATGCCCCCGACGTGCTCGTCGCGATGAACCCTGCCGCGCTCAAGGCCAACCTCGCCGACGTGCCCCGGGGCGCGACGATCATCGCCAACACCGACGAGTTCGGGACCCGCAACCTTGCCAAGGTCGGGTACGCCGCCAACCCCCTCGAGGACGGGTCGCTGGAGTCGTGGCACGTCCACGGCCTGCCGCTGACGTCCATGACCGTCGAGGCGTTGGCCGGCTTCGACCTCACCCGTAAGGAGAAGGAGCGCGCGAAGAACATGTTCGCGCTCGGTCTGCTCTCCTGGATGTACTCCCGCCCCACCGACGCGACCGAGAACTTCCTTGCCAAGAAGTTCGGCTCAAAGCCGGAGATCCTCGCCGCCAACCTCAAGGCGCTCGCCGCCGGCGTGGCCTACGGCGAGACCACCGAGGAGTTCGTTTCCGCGTATGCCGTGGGGCCGGCTCCGATGCCGGCGGGCACCTACCGCAACATCACCGGCAATGCCGCGCTGGCGCTCGGGCTGGTCGCCGCCTCTCACCGGTCCGGCCTGCCGCTGGTGCTCGGGTCGTATCCGATCACCCCGGCCTCCGACATCCTGCACACGCTCTCGTCCCTCAAGCGCCACGGCGTGACGACGATGCAGGCCGAGGACGAGATCGCCGGCATCGGCATGGCGCTGGGCGCGAGTTTCGGTGGGGCACTTGGGGTCACGACGACTTCTGGTCCCGGTGTCGCGCTCAAGTCCGAGACGATCGGGCTGGCAGTCTCCTTGGAGCTGCCGCTCGTCATCGTCGACGTGCAGCGCGGCGGGCCCTCGACCGGGTTGCCCACCAAGACCGAGCAGGCCGACCTGCTGCAGGCGATGTTCGGGCGCAACGGCGAGTCGCCGGTGCCGATCGTCGCGCCGCAGACCCCGAGCGACTGCTTCGACGCGGCGATGGAGGCGGTCCGGATCGCGACGACCTATCGGACGCCCGTCTTCGTGCTCTCCGACGGCTACCTCGCCAATGGCTCGGAGCCGTGGCTGGTGCCCGAGGTCTCCTCGCTGCCCGCGCTCGAGGTGGAGTTCGCCACAGAGCCCAATGGGGTTGACGCACAGGGGAACCGGGTTTTCCACCCCTACCAGCGCGACGCCGAGACGCTGGCCCGTCCGTGGGCGGTTCCCGGCACGGCGGGGCTGGAGCACCGGATCGGCGGCATCGAGAAGGCCGATGTCACCGGCAACATCTCCTACGACCCCGACAACCACGACCGGATGACGCGGCTGCGCCAGGCCAAGGTCGACGGAGTGACCGTGCCCGACCTCGAGGTCGACGACCCGTCGGGGTCCGCGCGGGTGCTCATGCTCGGGTGGGGCTCGACCTACGGCCCGATCGCGGCCGCCGTCCGGGCCGCGCGCCAGGCCGGACACGCTGTTGCCCGCACCCACCTGCGCCACCTCAACCCGTTCCCGGCCAACCTCGGTGAGGTGCTCGCGGCATACGACCGGGTCATCGTCCCGGAGATGAACCTCGGCCAGCTCGCGCTGCTGCTGCGCGCGAAATACCTCGTGGACGTCCGGTCGCACACCGCTGTGCGCGGACTCCCCTTCACGACAACCGAACTCGCCGACGTCATCACCGCGGCGATCGAGGAGCTCGCATGACCATCGACCTCGGGATGCCCCAGCTGCTGGCCAACGGCCTGGCCGGGGTGCCGGCACTGGAGGCCGACGCCGCCAAGCAGACCAAGAAGGACTTCACCTCCGACCAGGAGGTGCGCTGGTGCCCGGGCTGCGGCGACTACGTCATCCTCGCCACCGTCCAGGGCTTCCTGCCCGAGCTCGGGCTCAAGCGCGAGAACGTCGTCTTCGTCTCCGGCATCGGGTGCTCCTCGCGGTTCCCGTACTACGTCGAGACCTATGGCATGCACTCGATCCACGGACGCGCGCCGGCGATCGCGACCGGCCTGGTCACCGCCCGCCCCGACCTGTCCGTGTGGGTCGTCACCGGTGACGGCGACGCCCTCTCGATCGGCGGCAACCACCTCATCCACGCCATGCGGCGCAACGTCAACCTGACGATCCTGCTCTTCAACAACCAGATCTACGGGCTGACCAAGGGCCAGTACTCCCCCACCTCCAAGGTCGGGCAGGTCACCAAGTCGACGCCGATGGGGTCGGTGGACCAACCCTTCAACCCGGTGTCGCTGGCCCTGGGTGCGGAGGCGACCTTCGTCGCGCGAGCCATGGAGTCCGACCGCGCCGAGCTCACGACGATCCTCAAGGCGGCCGCCCAGCACCGCGGCACCGCGCTCGTCGAGATCTACCAGAACTGCCCGATCTTCAATGATGGCGCCTTCGACCTGATCAAGGACCGCACCCAGCAGGAGGCCCGTCTCGTGCGGCTGCGTGCCGGTGAGCCGGTGACGGTCGGCACCGAGGAGGAGCGCAAGGTCCTGGTCCGGGGCACGGACGGCGGCCTCGTCTTCGTGCCGGAAGCGGAAGCCGACCCCGCGGCATACGTCATCCATGAGCCGGGCGCCGCCGACCCGAGCCAGGCCTTCGCCCTCTCGCGGCTGGACACGGCCGACATGACGCACGTGCCGATGGGCATCTTCCGGCAGGTCGAGCGTCCCAGTTATGACGACCTCGTGCGGGCCCAGGTCGACGGCGCGCGCGATGTCGCGGGCGGCGCGTCGACCGATGCCGACCTCGACGCGCTGCTGCGCGGGAACGACTCCTGGACCGTCGCCTGACGCTGCGTCCTGCCCCATTTGTGACACCAGGTACGTCGGATGCGGCCGCTTCCCGCCGCCTGCCGCCCCATTTGTGACCCCAGGTCCGTATGCCGCGCGGACGCCTCGCGCGTGTGCCGCACCTCAGGCGTACGCTCGGCCGGTGACCCAGCCGCCTGCCGCCGCGTCGGCTGACGCGGAGCTGCGCAGGGGGACGCTCTACGGCGTCGCGGCCTACGCCATCTGGGGGACCTTCCCGCTCTACTTCCACGCCCTCAAGCCCAGCGGCCCGTGGGAGATCCTCGCCCACCGGATCGTCTGGACTCTGGTGTTCTGTGGGCTCATCCTGACCATCCGGCGCGACTGGGGGTGGCTGCGGACCACCCTGCGCAACCCGCGACTCCTGGGCGGCCTCACGGTCGCCGCCCTCGTCATCGCGGTCAACTGGGTCGTCTACATCCTCGCGGTCGTGTCAGGACGCACCTATGAGGCGGCGCTCGGCTACTTCCTCAACCCGATCGTCACGGTCGGGCTCGGGGTGCTCGTCCTCGGCGAACGACTGCGCCGACTGCAGTGGGCCGCCGTCGGCGTTGGCGCCCTCGCCGCCATCTACCTGACCGTCGCCGGTGGCGTGGTGCCGTGGATCCCGGTCGTGCTCGCGGCATCCTTCGCGACCTATGGGCTGGTCAAGAAGCGCGTGGGCGCCTCACTGGCGGCGATGCAATCACTGGCCGCCGAGACGCTCGTCCTGGCACCGGTCGCGGTCGGCATCCTCACGTGGCTGGAGGTCGCGAGCACCCCGACCCTGGGACGGCACGGCGGCGTGCACACGGGGCTTCTCCTCTCGGCCGGGATCGTCACCGCCATCCCGCTGCTCTTCTTCGCCGCCGCCGCCCGCCGGGTGCCGCTGGTGACCATCGGCCTGCTGCAGTTCATGACGCCGGTGCTGCAGCTCCTCTGTGGCGTGCTGCTCCTCGGTGAACATGTCGCGCCTGCCCTGTGGGTCGGGTTCGGCATCGTCTGGGTGGCGCTCGCGCTGCTCACCCTCGACTCACTGCGCTCCGCTCGCGCTGGTCGGGCCCAGGTCGCCCGGACCGACCTCGAGGACCCCGAGCCCTGAGGGCGACTCGCAACGTCCGGCAAGTGGACGGCATCTCAACCACAACGCCGGACACAACGAAAAGGCCGTGCGCAACGTCCGGCGCGGCGACCACACACACCAAACCTTTTGCCGGACGCAAGGGAAGTCGGCAGCGATCCCCCCGCGCGACCCCACGCGTGCCCTTGGATGGGAGCCATGATCCCCCACGTCCCCGAGCCGGTCACCGGCGACATCGTCCAGCTCATCCTCGACGACCACCGCCTCTTCGAGGCGCTCCTGCGTGAGCTCCGCCTCGACGTCGCCAACCGCGAGGTCCTGCGTGCCTGCTTCGCCGACGTCGTCCTCGCGCACGGCGAGGCCGAGGAGCAGCACGTCTACACCAGCCTGCAGCGCCGCCGGACGATCACGGCCCACGAGGCAGAGCACGGCGAGGAGGAGCACGCCGAGCTCAACGCCGCGATCCTCGCCCTCTGGGAGTGCAAGGGCCTGGACACCCAGAAGTTCGACGACGCCGTGGAGGAGGTCACCAAGGCGATGAGCCACCACATCGCCGAGGAGGAGCAGAGCATCCTGCGCGACGCCGACCAGGACCTGGGAGTCGAGGCCCGCGCCGACCTCGGCAAGGTCTTCTGCGCGGCGCGCTCCAAGGGCTTGGCTGACCACATCGGCGCCGAGGCCTCGCTGCGGCGCATCGTGGCTCGCGCCGAACGCGAGGGGCTACTGCCCCCGGAGGGCGAGTCAGAGGAGGAGTGACACCCGCTCCCCCCGTGCCTGAGGTTGGCGGGATCTTGAGGTCTCACGACGTCGACACGGCTCGCCCCGACCGCCACGGATGACCGATCATTCTGCGCATGGCGATCGACACCCGCACTCCACGCACCAGCCAGCGCTGGCACCCGGCGTGGACCGTCGCCGCCGTCACCCTCGGCGCCCTCGTCGCCGCGGCCGCCTTCCGCTCCTCGACCGCGGTGCTCATCGAGCCGATCGAGTCCGAGTTCGGGTGGACCCGCGCCACGACCTCCGGCGCGGTCTCGCTCAACCTGGTGCTCTACGGCCTGGCAGCGCCCTTCGCTGCCGCGGTGATGGAGCGCTTCGGTCCGCGGCGCGTCGTCACGCTGTCCCTGCTCCTCGTGGGGCTGGCCAGCCTGGCGACCACCTTCATGACCGCCCCGTGGCAGCTCTGGCTGCTCTGGGGCTTCGTCATCGGCATCGGCACCGGCGCCATGACCCTCGTCTTCGGCGCCATCGTCGCCAACCGGTGGTTCCACACCCACCGGGGCCTGGTCATGGGCGTCTTCTCGGCGGCCAACGCCACCGGCCAGCTGATCTTCCTGCCCGCGATCGCCTGGGCCGCCGAACACCACGGATGGCGCTCCGCGGCATACGTCACCGTCGGTCTCGCCCTGCTCATGTCCCTCCTCATCTGGCTCTTTCTCGGTGACCAGCCCGCCGACCGCGGCATGCTCCCTTACGGGGTGGCCGAGGGGTATGCCGTGGAGGCGCCGCCCGCGACCACCGAATCCCCCGCGCGGGCCGCGATCCGCGTCCTGCGCCAGTCGTCGCGGTCGTGGGCCTTCTGGGCGCTCGTCCTGACCTTCTGGGTGTGCGGCTGGTCGACCAACGGCCTGATCCAGACGCACTTCATCCCCGCCGCCCACGACCACGGCATGGCCCAGACGACGGCCGCCGGCCTGCTCGCCCTCGTCGGCATCTTCGACGTCCTCGGCACCGTGGCCTCGGGCTGGCTCACCGACCGGATGGACTCGCGGGTGCTGCTCGCCATCTACTACGGCGGCCGCGGGCTGTCGCTGCTCGCCATCGACGCCGTCCTGGCGCCGCACGTCGAGCCGGGGATGTGGGTGTTCATCGTCTTCTATGGCCTGGACTGGGTCGCCACCGTGCCGCCGACGGTCGCCCTGTGCCGCCAGCACTTCGGCATCAAGGACTCGGGCATGGTCTTCGGCTGGGTGTTCTGCGCCCACATGGTCGGCGCCGGCATCGGCGCGAGCATCGCCGGCTGGATCCGCACGGCGTCGGGCAGCTATCACTCGGCGTGGCTGCTCGCCGCGGCACTGTGCTTCATCTCGGTGGGCCTGGCCCTCTCGATCCGCAAGCGCCCCATGACTGTCGGACAAGACCGGGGACGGGCTCAACGCGTGAGGCGAGGTGAGATCCGGTATGCCGACCTCGAACCGCATCGTGGATCCGAGGCCAACGAACGACGGCCGGTCGTGATCGTCAGTAACGACGGACTCAATGGCGCGGTTCGCACCCTTGGCCGCGGGGCCGTCACCGTCGTCCCGCTGACGAGCCAGACCCTGAAGGTCCACCCGTTCCAGGTCCTCCTGCCGTCGGGGGACACCGGTCTTCCGCACGACAGCAAGGCACAGGCCGAACAGGTGCGCGCCCTCGACTCTTCCCGGTTGGGGCCACCGATCAGCAGGCTGAGCGATGCGCTCATGGCGTCAATGGACGATGCGCTGAGGCTTCACCTCGCGCTCTGAGCGGGTCTCGTGACCCGCTCAGCCGACGCGGTCGACGACGCCGAGGGCAAGGGCCTGCAGGGCGGCCTTGGCGTCGGAGTCGGGGAGCGGGTCGAGGATCTCCTGCGCGTGCCGAGCCACGGCATAGGTTTCCTCGCGGGCCAGGTCCATCGCGCGGTGCGCCCGCAGGAGGGTGAGCGCCTCGGCCAGGTCGGCATCGTTCGAGAGGTCACCGACCAGTAGCGCCTTGAGGCGATCATCGGCCGGATCCGTGGAGGCCAGGGCGTGAATCACCGGCAGGGTGCGCTTGCCCTCGCGCAAGTCGGTGCCCGGAGTCTTGCCGGTCTCCTCGGCGTCGCTGGCGATGTCGATGAGGTCGTCGGCGAGCTGGAAGGCCATGCCCAGGTGCTCGCCGTAGACGCGCATCGTCTCGACGACCTCGGGCGGGCACCCGCCGAACATCGCGCCGTACCGCGCGGCCGTCGCGATGAGCACACCCGTCTTGTCGGCGAGCACGCCTCGGTAGTACTCGAGCGGGTCGGCATCGGCCGGCGCCGGCCGGTCGTCGCGGATCTGGCCCGCGCAGAGCCGGATGAAGGTCTGGGCCTGGATCTTGACCGCCTCCGGGCCGAGGTCCGCGACGATGTCGGAGGCCGTCCCGAAGAGGAGGTCACCGACGAGGATCGCCGTGGAGTTGTCGTATGCCGCGTTGGCGCTCGGCGCTCCACGGCGCACGTCCGCCTCGTCCATGACGTCGTCGTGGTAGAGCGAGGCGAGGTGGGTCAGTTCGACGCCGGTGGCCGCCGCGACCACCTGGTCGTTGACGCCCGAGCCGAGCTCGGACGCCAGAATCGTCAGCAGCGGCCGGAAGCGCTTACCGCCGGCGGCCGCCAAATGACCAGAGGCCTGCGCAATGAAGGGGTCAGCGTGGTCGATCCGCTTCTCCAGCAACGCATTGACTGCGGCCAGACCCTGCGTGAGGGTGACCCTCAGTTGCTCGGACGCTCCGGGCAGCTCCAACACCGACGGTGTGCCGGACACTCGCTCAGGCGAGCCGGGCGCCACGACCTGGCTCACACTCACAGGAGGAAGGTGGAGGCGTCCTGGGCCAGCTGGAGCAGCAGGCCCGGGACGATGCCGAGCAGGAGGGTGGCGAGCACGCCCACCGTGACGACGATCGTCGTGGCGACCGACGGGGTCAATGCCACGACATCGTCCTCGGGTGCCTGCGTGAAATACATGAGGACGATGATGCGGAAGTAGACGTATGCCGTGACCGCGCTGGCGAGCACACCGATGACGACGAGAACCACACCCATGGTGCCGCCGCTGTGAATCGCCGGTGCGAAGACCGCGAACTTCGACGTGAAGCCCGAGGTCAGCGGGATGCCGGCGAAGGCGAGCAGGAGCAGGCCGAAGATGCCGGCGACGACGGGGTGCTTGCGACCGAGGCCGGCCCACTGCGAGAGGTGGGTTGCCTCGGACCCGCCCTGGCGGATCATCGCCACGATCGCGAACGCGGCCAGAGTGGCCAAACCGTAGGCGACGAGGTAGAACATCACGCCTGCGATGCCGTTGCCGTCGAAGGACAGCAGGCCGACGAGAATGAAGCCTGCGTGGGCGACCGAGGAGTAGGCGAGCAACCGCTTGACATCGGTCTGGGTCACCGACAGCACAGCGCCGACGATCATCGTGGCGGCCGCGATGAGGCCCACCCCGACCCGCCAGTCCCAACGCGAGGCCTCGAGGCCGACGTAGGCGATCCGCAGGATCGCGCCGAAGGCAGCCGCCTTCGTCGCCGCGGCCATGAAGCCGGTGATCGGTGTGGGCGCACCCTGGTAGGCGTCCGGCGTCCACGAGTGGAAGGGCACGGCGCCGACCTTGAAGAGCAGACCGATGAGCACGAGGATCGCGCCGGGGAGCAGCAGACCGTTCATCTGCGAGGAGTTCGTGGTGATGGCTCGGGCGATCAGCTTGAGGTCCGAGGACCCGGAGAAGCCGTAGAGCAGCGCGGCGCCGAAGAGGAAGAAGGCCGAGCTGAAGGCGCCGAGCAGGAAGTACTTCAGCGACGCCTCCTGCGACAACAGGCGACGACGGCGAGCCAGGCCGGTGAGGATGTAGAGCGGCAGTGAGAGAACTTCGAGGGCCACGAACATCGTGATGAGGTCGTTCGCGGCGACGAAGATGAGCATCCCGAAGAGCGAGAAGAGCGCCAGCGGGAACACCTCGGATGTCGCGAATCCCGCCCGTGTCGCGGCTGCTTCCTGCGGGGACCCGGGCGAGGACGCGCCCATCGGGGTGAACGCGTCGGCGGACTTGCCGCCGAAGCGCTCCGACATGGCGAGCACCCCGAGCAGGCCGAAGACGAGCAGGGTGGCCTGCAGGAAGAGCGCCGGACCGTCGATGGCGAGCGACTGCCCGAGCGTGACGGCCTTGTGCGGGACGGCCCAGACGAACAGCGCCACGAGGGCCGCGGCGATCGTGGCGAGGGTGAGAACCAGTTGGGCGCCGTAACGGGTCGAGCGCGGAGCGACCGCCTCCACGAGCACCCCGATCAGTGCGCCACCGACGACGACCAGCATGGGGGCGATGGCGGCGTAGTCGACCTTGACGGCCTCGAAGACGGCCGGAACCGCGGCGGACATCACTTGGCACTCCCAGCGTTGGTCGGGGCCGGGTCAGAGGCGCCGACGATGTCCATCGTCTGCTTGACCGCGGGGTTGACGAGGTCCAGGACCGGCTTCGGGTAGAACCCGAGGACGAGGAAACTCGCGATGATCGGGATGACGACGGCCTTCTCCCGCCAGGACAGGTCCAGTGGCGCCGCCCGGTCGGTGAAGTTCGGCTTGGGACCGGTGAAGATGCGCTGGTACGTGAGCAGGATGTAGAGCGCCGCGAGCACGATGCCCAAGGTCGCGATCACGGCGGCCGGCTTGTTGACCTGGAAGGTGCCGGCGAGCACGAGGAACTCCGAGACGAAGCTGGACAGACCGGGCAGTGCCAGCGACGACAGGCCGGCGACCAGGAAGGTGCCCGCCAGGACGGGCGTCACGCGCTGCCAGCCGCCGTAGTCCGGAATCCGCTTCGACCCGCGCCGGGCGATGAGGAAGCCCGCGAGCAGGAAGAGCCCGGCCGTGGAGAAGCCGTGGTTGACCATGTAGAGCGCCGAACCGGCACCAGCGGTCGAGGTGAGCGCGAAGATGCCCAGCACGATGAAGCCGAAGTGGCTGATCGAGGTGTAGGCGATCAGGCGCATCATGTCCGTCTGGCCAATGGCGAGCAGGGCACCGTAGAGCACGGAGATGACCGCCAGCACGGTGATGACCGGCGTCGCCCACGCGCTCGCCTCCGGGAAGAGCGAGAGGCAGAAGCGGATCATCCCGTAGGTGCCGACCTTGTCCAGGACACCGACGAGCAGCACGGCCGTCGCGGGTCGAGCCTCGGTCGAGGCGTCCGGCAGCCAGGTGTGGACCGGCCACATCGGGGCCTTGATGGCAAAGGCGATGAAGAAGGCGAGGAACATCCAGCGCTGCGCCTCCACGGAACCGCCGACATTGCCGATGAGCTTCTCGACGAGGAAGCCGTCGGCGCCACCGGGGCCGTGGACGTAGAGGGCGATGACGCCGACGAGCATGATCAGGCCACCGGCGAGGCTGAAGAGGATGAACTTCATCGCGGCGTACTGGCGGCGCGGGCCGCCGAACAGGCCGATGAGGAAGTACACCGGGATGAGCATGGCCTCGAAGAAGACGTAGAAGAGGAAGACGTCCGTCGCCGCGAAGACACCCACCATGAAGGGCAGGAGCGAGAGCATCAGGGCGAAATAGGTCTTCGTCCGCTTCGGGTCCTCCCCGGCACCTTCACCCAGGTCGTTCCAGGCAGCCAGGATGCAGACCGGTGCCAGCACGCAGGCCATGACGATGAGGGCCAGTGCCACGCCGTCGACGCCCACGGCATACGACACCCCGAATTGCGGGATCCACGAGTAGGTCTCGGTGAGCTGGAACTGCGGGCCGGCCGCGTCCCACTGCGCCCAGCCGACGCACGCGAGCACGAGAGTGACCAGCGAGGCCCCGAGGGCGATCGGCTTGGCCAGCGCGGCGCTCGCCGCCGGGAGGGCGGCAATGACGACGGCACCGACGAGCGGCACCACCATCATCAAGGTGAGCAGGGGCAGCGTGGTCATCAGTTCATCACCCACAGGACACCGAGGACGGCGACGACACCGGTGAGCATCGTCAGGGCATAGGAGCGGACATAGCCGTTCTGGAGGCGCCGCAGGCGGGAGGAGAAACCACCGATCGTGGCGGCCAGGCCACCGGCGGTGGCGTCGACCCCCTTGGTGTCGGTGAAGACCAGAGCCCGCGTCAGGTGGATGCCGGGCCGCATGAACAGGCCCTCGTTGATGGCGTCCTGGTAGAGGTCCGCGCGTGCGGCCTGGGTGAGCAGGTTCCCCTCAGGTGCCCGCTTGGGCACCTCCTCGCGCCAGTAGCGCCAGTAGGCCAACAGCAGGCCGGCAGCGACGACGAGCAGGGTGATCGCCATGAGCGGCCAGTTCGTGTGTTCCTCGTGCTCCTCGCCACCGAAGACCGGGTGCAGCCACTCTGCGAAGCCGGCGAAGGCGAGGATCATGCCGAGCAGACCGGACCCGATCGAGAGCACGATCATCGGGACGGTCATCGTCGCCGGCGACTCGTGCGGGTGCTGCCCGTCGGTCCAGCGCTTCTCCTTGCCGTGGAAGGTCATGAAGAAGAGGCGGGACATGTAGAAAGCGGTGATGCCGGCGCCGATGAGGGTGGCCAGGCCGAGGATCCAGCCGCGCGTGCCGCCGACGGCAAAGGCGGACTCGATGATCTTGTCCTTGGACCAGAAGCCGGCGAAGGGCGGGATGCCCAGGATCGCGAGCCAGCCCAGCCCGAAGGTCACCCAGGTGACCTTCATGGCGCCGGAGAGGCGACCGAAGCGGCGCATGTCGACCTGGTCGTTCATGCCGTGCATGACCGACCCGGCCCCCAGGAACATCCCGGCCTTGAAGAAGCCGTGGGTGAGCAGGTGGAAGATCGCGAAGGCGTAGCCGATCGGGCCCAGCCCGGCGGCGAGCATCATGTAGCCGATCTGCGACATCGTCGAGGCGGCGAGCGCCTTCTTGATGTCGTCCTTGGCGCAGCCGACGATCGCGCCGTAGAGCAAGGTGATCGCACCGACGATCGCGACGGCGAGTTGGGCGTTCGGGGCGCCCTCGAAGATCGCGTGCGAGCGGACGACGAGGTAGACGCCGGCGGTGACCATGGTCGCCGCGTGGATGAGCGCGGACACCGGGGTCGGGCCGGCCATCGCGTCACCGAGCCAGGACTGCAACGGGAACTGGGCCGACTTGCCGCAGGCACCGACGAGCAGCAGCAGGCCGATCGCGGTGAGCTGGGCGGTGGAGGCGCCGTCGACGCCCGCGTTGACCGACGCGAAGTCGACCTTCCCGAAGGTCGCGAACATCATCATGATCGCGATCGAGAGCCCGAGGTCACCGACCCGGTTGACGAAGAAGGCCTTGTTGGCCGCGGTCGCATACGCCGGGTTGTGGTTCCAGAAGCCGATGAGCAGGTAGGACGCCAGACCGACACCCTCCCAACCGACGAAGAGGAGGAGGTAGGAGTCGGCCAGGACGAGCACGAGCATCGAGGCGACGAAGAGATTGAGGTAGGCGAAGAACCGGCGCTTGTCCGGGTCGTGCTCCATGTAGCCCAGCGAGTAGACGTGGATCAGCGACCCGACAAAGGTGATGAGCAGGACGAAGCTCATCGACAACTGGTCGACGAGCAGGCCGGCGCTGAGCTGGAACTGCCCGGCCGGGATCCAGTTCCACAGCTCTGCGTGCGCAGCCCGCTCCTCGGCGCCCAGGCCGAGCATGGTGACGAAGATGACCGCGCCGACGGCGAAGCTGGCCCAGGACAGGCCGGTCGCGAGGGCGGGGCCGAACTTGTTGGTGCGCTTCCCTCCGAGCAGGAGGATCGCCGCGCCGAGCGCCGGCAGGGCGATGAGCAACCAGGCGTATGCCGCGTGGCCACCTTCGGTGGCTGCGGCGCCCTCGGTCGCCAGCGACTGGATGAGTGTGTGCACGCCGTTGCTCCTCACAGCTTCAGCAGGTTCGCGTCGTCGACCGAGGCCGAGCGGCGGGCGCGGAAGATCGCCATGATGATGGCCAGCCCGACGACGACTTCGGCGGCGGCCACGACCATGACGAAGAGCGCGATGGTCTGCCCGTCGATGTTGCCGTGCATCCGCGCGAAGGTGACGAAGGCGAGGTTGGCGGCATTGAGCATCAACTCGACGCCCATGAACACGATGATCGCGTTGCGGCGGGTCAGCACCGCGGCTCCCCCGATGCAGAACAGGATCGTGGCCAGGTAGATGTAGTTGACCAGGCTCATCGTGACGAGTCCTCCTCGATCTGGCCGGCGATTCGGTCCTCTGCTTCGACGTAGCGCTCCGGCGTCGTGACCTGGTCACGAGCCGTGAGGACGCGGGACACCGACAGCGGGGTGGGCGTGCCGTCGGGGAGCAGGGCCGGGGTGTCGACCGCGTTGTGCCGGGCATAGACACCGGGGGCCGGCAGGCCGGCGACATACTCGCCGCGCAGCACCCGACGCTTGCTCCAGTCGCGCTGGTTGCGGCCCTTGCCCAGTCGCTCGCGATGGGCCAGGACCATGGCGCCGAGGGCGGCCGTGATCAGCAGGGCTGAGGTGACCTCGAAGACCCAGACGTAACGACCGAAGATCAGTTCGGCCATCGCCGAGACGTTGCCGGTCTCCTCGTTGATGGACTTGACCCCGGCCGGCTCCGGATAGGTGACCGAGCCGAGCGCCGCGGTCAACAGACCCCCCAGTCCCAGGACGAGGACCGCGGTCGCCAGACGCTGACCCTTGAGGGTCTCGAGCAGACCGTCGGAGGAGTCCACACCGACGAGCATGAGCACGAAGAGGAAGAGCATCATCACGGCGCCGGTGTAGACGAAGACCTGGATGACGCCGAGGAAGTGCGCATCCTGCGCGATGTAGAAGATGCCCAGGATGATCATCGTCAGCGCCATGCCGAGGGCGGCGTGGACTGCCTTCTTCGCGAAGATCAGGCCCAGGGACCCGAGGACGGCGAGCGGGCCGAGGATCCAGAAGAGGACGGCTTCACCGGTGCCGGGAGCATTGCTCATCGGTCGACTCCCTTTCCGCGCGTGACACCGGCGCCGGGCGCGGTCCGGTGCTTGGCCGCCGGGGCGCCCGCCGCGGCCGGGTCGTCGACGCCGTAGGTCTCGACCCACTCCTGCTGGGCGGGCGTGGCCTCGGTGACCTTGCCCAGGAAGTAGTCGCGCTCCTCCATGCCGTCGGCCATCGGGTGGGGCGGCTGGAGCATGCCCTTCTGGAGGGGGGCGAGCAGTTGGTCCTTGGTGAAGATCAACTCGGCGCGGCTGCTGTCGGCCAGTTCGTACTCGTTGGTCATCGTCAGGGCGCGTGTCGGGCAGGCCTCGATGCACAAGCCGCAGAAGATGCACCGCAAGTAGTTGATCTGGTAGACGCGCCCATAGCGTTCACCGGGGCTGTACCGCTCCCCCGTCGCGTCGTTGTTGGAGGCACCCTCGACAAGGATGGCATCGGCCGGGCAGGCCCACGCGCACAACTCACACCCGACGCACTTCTCGAGGCCGTCGGGGTGTCGGTTGAGTTGGTGCCGTCCGTGGAAACGGGGCGCGGTCGGGCGCTTGACCTCGGGATACTCCTCGGTGGCGACCTTGCGGAACATCGTCGAGAAGGTGACTCCGAAGCCAGCGATGGGGGCGAAGAGATCACCCAGGAAACTTCCGGACTTGCCCTCCCCGGTGGCGGGGGTCGGCTTGGCGTCAGCCACGGATGGCCTCCTTGTCGGTGACGGCCTCGGAACGGATCGCGGCCGCTGTCCGGGTCGGCTCGGCCAGCGTCTGGCCGGGCAGCGGCGGCACGGGATGACCACCGGCGAACGGATCGATGGATGACTGCGGTGCGTCGGCCGCAGCGGCCTCCTTGGCGGCTGCCCGGCTGTCCCACCACCAGCCGACGATGAGGGCACCGACCGCGACGACACCGACCAGGGCGAGCGAGGCGACCGGGAAGGTCCGGCCGAAGAAGTTGACCCCGCCCTCGCCGAGCCAGCCGTTCTGGGCGCCGCGGAAGAAGGCGACGAGGACCACCCAGACGAGGGTGGCCGGGATGAGGAACTTCCACCCGAACTTCATGAACTGGTCGTAGCGGACACGAGGCAGCGAGCCGCGCAGCCAGACGAACATGAACATGAACAGCCAGAGCTTGATGGTGAACCAGAGCAGGCCCCACCAGCCCTCGTTGAACATGCCGTCGTTGATCGCGGCGATGCCAGGAGGTGCCAGCGGCCCACCGAGGAACATCGTGGTGGCCAGGGCGGCGACGGTGAACATGTTGATGTACTCGCCGAGGAAGAACATCGCGAACCGCATACCGGAGTACTCGGTGAAGTAGCCACCGACGATCTCACCCTCGCCCTCGGCGAGGTCGAAGGGCAGGCGGTTGGTCTCGCCGGTCATCGTGATGACGTAGACGAAGAAGCTGAAGAACGCCGGGACGATGAACCACAGGTTCTTCTGCGCGCCGACGATCTGCGAGGTCGACATCGACCCGGAGTAGAGGAAGACGGCGACCAAGGAGAGCCCCATGGCGATCTCATAGGAGATCATCTGAGCGCTCGCACGCAGGCCACCGAGCAGCGGGTAGGTCGAGCCGGAGGACCAGCCGGCGAGCACGATGCCGTAGATCCCCACGCCCGCGATGGCGAGCACCAGCAGCACCGCGACCGGGGTGTCCGTGAGTTGGAGCGGAGTGCGGTGACCGAAGAGGTTGACCTCACCGCCCATCGGCATGATCGCGAAGGCGATGAAGCACATCGTCGCGGTGATGAGCGGGGCGATGGTGAAGACGAGGGCGTCGGCCGCCTTGGGGCGCACGTCCTCCTTGAGCATCGACTTCATACCGTCCGCGAGCGACTGCAGGAGGCCGAAGGGACCATTGCGGTTCGGGCCCGGACGCTGCTGCATGCGACCGATGACGCGCCGCTCGAACCAGATGACGATCAGGGTCGACACCAGCAGGTAGACGAAGATGAACAGCGCCTTGATGACAGTGATCCACAGTGGAGTGTCACTGAAGTCGGCGCTCGGGTTGTCCTTGCCCTCGGCCAAGAGGGCCGGTATGCCGTGGGCGACGGTCAGCAGGGCGCTCATGCCACCCCTCCCTTCGTGACGGTCACTCGGTCGCCGGCAGGCGCCGCCAGAGCGGCGCGCAGGTCGCATCCGCGCGAGTTGGTCGGCAACCAGATCACCCGGTCGGCCATCTCGGTGACGGACAGCGGGACGGTGACCTCGGTGCCGTCCGCGAGGCCGACGACGACCTCCTCACCGTCGACCAGTCCGAGTTCCTCGGCAGTGGTCGTGCTGATCCGGGCGGTGGCCCGGGGCGCGGTGCCTGCGAGATAGGGCTCCCCGTCCTGCAGGGACCCACGGTCGAGCAGGTGTCGCCAGGTCGCCAGCGCCAATTGACCAGCGGCGACATCGCGCACCGGCTCGGCGTCGACGGCCGGCGCCGCGGCGCGTTCGCCGCTCCAGGCACCCAGGGACTCCATCTCGGCGCGAACCTCTGCGGCCGTGCGTGCGCCGAAGAACTCGCCCATCGCGTCGGCCAGCATGTCCAGCGCGCGGTAGTCCGAGACCGCGTTGGTCGATGTCGCCGTCTCGAAGGACCGGGTCCGGCCCTCCCAGTTGGCGAACGTCCCCGCCTTCTCCGCGATCGGGGCCACCGGCAACACGACATCGGCGTGCGCGGTCACGGCGGAGGGCCGGATCTCCAGACTCACCACGAAGGGGGTCGCGAGCGCCGCGTCGGCATCGGCCACGCCGAGGTCGAGCGGGTCGACCCCGCCGACGACGAGGGCGTCGATCGCGCCGGCGCGGGCAGCCTCCAGGATGCCGGCGGCGTCGCGGCCGTCGGCCTCGGGAAGCGAGGCCACCTGCCAGAGCGCGGCAACCTCGGCGCGGGCGGCAGCATCGGCGACCGGCCGGCCACCGGGCAGGAGGGTCGGCAGGGCGCCGGCCTCGAGCGCCCCACGCTCACCGGCGCGACGCGGGACCCAGGCCAGGCGGGCGCCGGTGTCCGCAGCCAGCTTGGCTACGGCCGAGAGGGCGCCGGGCACCGTGGCCAGCCGCTCCCCGACGAGGATGATCGCCCCCTCGCCCTTGAGCGCCTCCGCTGCGGCGGACAGTGCCTGCGAGTCGCCACGCCCGGTGGCCAGGGCCCCCAGGACCTCGGGTTCGGTGCCGGGCGCTGTGGCGATGAGGCGCCCACCGACCTTGGCCAGGCCGCGGGTGGCGACGGGCGCCACGGCATACACGGCCGTCTTGTTCTTGCGGAAGGCCTTGCGCAGGCGCAGGAAAACGATCGGGCTCTCGTCCTCGGGCTCGAACCCGACGAGGACGACGGCCTTCGCCTTCTCGAGGTCGGCGTAGGTGACGGCGCCGCCGTCGGGGCCGGTCGCGACGACGTGCGAGGCGAGGAAGGCGGCCTCCTCGGCCGAGTGCGGGCGGGCCCGGAAGTCCACGTCGTTGGTGCCGAGGATGGCGCGGGCGAACTTGCCGTAGGCGTAGGCGTCCTCGGCGGTCACACGGCCACCGGTGAGGACGGCCGGGGCCTTGGCCGCCTTGAGCCCGGCAGCCGCGGCGTCGAGGGCCTCGGGCCACGAGGCGACGACAAGTTCACCGCCCTTGCGGACCATCGGGAACTGGAGGCGATCCCCGACGTTGGCGGACTGGAAGGCCCAGCGGCCCTTGTCGCAGTTCCACTCCTCGTTGACCGCCGGGTCGTTCTGGGCCATCCGGCGCAGCACGGTGCCGCGACGGTGGTCGGTCCGCAGCGAGCAGCCGCTGGCGCAGTGCTCACAGGCGCTCGGCGTCGACACGAGGTCGAAGGGGCGGCTGCGGAAGCGGTAGGCCGAGCCGGTGAGGGCCCCGACCGGGCAGATCTGCACGGTGTTGCCCGAGAAGTAGGACTCGAACGGGTGCTCCTCGTAGATGCCCACCTGCTGAAGGGCGCCGCGCTCGACGAGGGCGATGAAGGGGTCACCGGCAACCTGGTCCGAGAAGCGCGTGCAGCGGGCGCAGAGCACGCACCGCTCCCGGTCGAGCAGCACCTGGGAGGAGATGTTGATCGGCTTGGGGTAGGTCCGCTTGATGTCCTCGAAGCGGGAGGTCGCGCGACCGTTGCTCATCGCCTGGTTCTGCAGGGGGCACTCGCCGCCCTTGTCGCAGACCGGGCAGTCGAGCGGGTGGTTGATGAGGAGCAGCTCCATGACACCGTGCTGGGCCTTGTCGATGGCCTCGGAGGTGTACTGGGTCTTGACGACCATGCCCGGGGCGACGGTCATCGTGCAGGACGCCTGCGGCTTCATCCGGCCGGGAGGGCCCTGCATCTGACGGGCCTCGGACGGCTTGCCGTCCGGTCCGGGCGGGCCGGGCATCCACACCTCGACCAGGCACTGGCGGCAGGCGCCGACCGGGTCCAGTCCGGGGTGGTCGCAGAAGCGCGGGATCTCGATGCCCGCCGTCTCCGCGGCACGGATGATGAGGGTGCCCTTGGGGACCGCGACCTCGACACCGTCGATGGTCAGGTTGACCAGGTCGGCGGCGGCGGGCGCGGGGGCCTTCTCGGGAGTGGTCGTCATGCCGACACGGTCTCCTTGGTCGTGAACAGGACCGCGTCGTTCGGGTCGAACGGGCAGCGGCCCATCGTCAGGTGCGCGATGTACTCGTCACGGAAGTACTGGATCGAGCTGGTGATGGGGCTGGTCGCGCCGTCACCCAAGGCGCAGAAGCTGCGGCCGAGGACGTTGTCGCAGATGTCGAGGAGCTTGTCGAGGTCGGCCTCGCTGCCCTGCCCGTGCTCGAGCCGGCCGAGGATCTGCTTGAGCCACCAGGTGCCCTCGCGGCACGGGGTGCACTTGCCACAGGACTCGTGCTTGTAAAAGTCGGTCCACCGGTCGACGGCGCGCACGACACACACGCTGGAGTCGAAGACCTGCAGGGCGCGCGTGCCGAGCATAGAGCCGGCCTTGGCGACGGCCCCGAACTCCAGTGGCACATCGAGGTGCTCGTCGGTGAAGAGCGGCGTGGACGATCCACCCGGGGTCCAGAACTTGATCGGGCGCTCGGGGTGACGCATGCCGCCGGCGAGGTCGAGGAGCTCACGCATGGTGATGCCCATCGGGGCTTCGTACTGGCCGGGGTTCTTGACGTGACCCGAGAGACTGAAGATGCCGAAGCCGGTCGAGTCCTGGGTTCCCATGTGCTTGAACCAGTCGGCACCGTGCAACAGGATCGGCGGCACGGACGCGATCGACTCGACATTGTTGACGACGGTTGGGCGGGCGTAGAGCCCGGCGACCGCGGGGAACGGTGGCTTGGAGCGCGGTTGACCACGGCGGCCTTCGAGGCTGTCGAGGAGCGCGGTCTCCTCGCCGCAGATGTAGGCGCCGGCACCGGCATGCACGGTCACGTCGAGGTCGAAGCCCGAGCCGTGGATGTTCTTGCCGAGGTGGCCCGCGGCATACGCCTCTTCGACGGCGCGCAACAGGCGACGGTAGACGTGGACGACCTCACCGCGAAGGTAGATGAACGCGTGGTTGCAGCCGATCGCGAAGGACGTGATCGCCACGCCCTCGATGAGGAACTGCGGGGCCGCCATCATGAGCGGGATGTCCTTGCAGGTGCCCGGCTCGGACTCGTCCGCGTTGACGACGAGGTAGCGGGGGCCACCGTCCGGCGGAGGCAGGAAGCCCCACTTCATGCCGGTCGGGAAGCCAGCGCCGCCGCGACCGCGCAGGCCGGACTCCTTGGTCATCGCCACCAGGTCGGCCGGCGCCATGGTGAGCGCCTTCTTGAGGGCCTGGTAGCCCTCGTTCTTCTCGTAGGTCGCCAGCGTCCAGGACTGCGGGTCGTCCCAGAACTTGGTGAGGATCGGCGTCAAGGTCGTCATGACTGCTCCTGCCCCTTCTGGCGGCGCTCTCGCGCATCGGTGAAACCGGCGGCTCGGGCCGACTCCTCGTCGCGGAACCACACCTCGGCCTTGGTCCGGGCGTACCACGGGCTGGCCGTGGTGTGGAAGAGCATCGAGTTGGCGTTGCCCTTGATGTCCCAGCCGGCCGGGCCAGTTCCGCCCGGGCCCGGCTTGGCGGAGAACTCGCCGAAGCCGCCGTCGGCGAAGTCGCCACGAGTCTCCGCGCGGCTCTCAGCGGTCGCCGGGGAGTCGAAAAGGGTTGCGGGAGAGGCACTCTTCGCAACGTCCGCGGGAGCGCTGGCCGGAGCCTGCGTTGAGGCGGACCCAGCGTGAGCCTTCGACCCTGCCGTGGTGTCGGCGGGAAGGTTGCCCTCGGTATCGGAGGCCTTGGTGCCCTCCTCGGCCGTCTTCGCCGGCTCCGCAGCGGGCTCCTTCTTGTCGGCGGCGGCCTCGTCGCTGGCCGGGGTCACCTCGGCGGTCGCCTTTGCGTCCGCGGGCACGGTGGCCGGAGCAGGCGTCGACGCAACGGCAGGCTCCGCGGCGCGAGGCTCCGCGACGGCAGGCTCCGCAGCGGCGGCGGCGCCGCCGGGGGCGGACCAGCCGCGCTCGTGGGCGACCGCGAGACCGGCCAGCGAGGCACCGGCGGCGCCCGGGCCCTGGTCGGCGCGCCCGTCGGGGAAGCCGGCGAGCACGCGTGACATCTCCTGGAAGGACACGACCTTGTCGGGACCGCGGGTGGGCCGGACGTCCTGGCCGGAGCGCAGGTCGTCGACCAACTTGATCGTGGAGTCGGGCGTCTGGTTGTCGAAGAACTCCCAATTCGTCATGACGACCGGTGCGAAGTCACAGGCGGCGTTGCACTCGATGCGCTCGAGCGTGATCAACCCGTCGTCGGTGGTCTCGTCGTGCCCGATGCCCAGGTGCTCGGAGACAGCCTCCCAGATCGCGTCGCCGCCCATGACCGCGCACAGCGTGTTGGTGCAGACACCGACGGAGTAGCGGCCGTTGGGGTGGCGTTTGTACTGGGTGTAGAAGGTGGCCACACCCGAGACCTCGGCCGTGGACAGGTCGAGCAGCTCGGCGCACAGGTCGATGCCGCGCCCGGTGATGTAGCCGTCAACCGACTGCACCAAGTGCAGCATCGGCAGGAGCGCAGAGCGCTTCTGCGGGTAGCGGGCGATGATCTGCGCGGCGTCGGCGCGGAAGCCGGCCTCGACGTCCGCGGCATACGGCTCCTTGGACTCCGCGGGCACGGTCAGGTGGCCGGCGGCGGTCTGCAGTCCGTAGTGCTCCATCAGCGGTCCACGCCTCCCATCACGGGGTCGATCGACGCGACGGCGACGATCACGTCGGCAACCATCGAGCCCTCGCACATCGCGGCGACGGCCTGCAGGTTGTTGAAACTCGGGTCTCGGAAGTGCGCCCGATAGGGGCGCGTGCCGCCGTCGGACACCAAGTGCACACCGAGCTCACCCTTGGCCGACTCGACCGCGACATACACCTGGCCGGGCGGGACACGGAAGCCCTCGGTGACGAGCTTGAAGTGGTGGATCAGGGACTCCATCGAGGTGCCCATGATCTCGCGGATGTGGTCGAGGCTGTTGCCCTGACCGTCGCTGCCGACCGACAACTGCGCCGGCCAGGCGATCTTCTTGTCCTCGACCATGACCGGGCCGCCGGTGGTCCGCAGCCGCTCGACGCACTGCTCGACGATCTTGAGCGACTCGAACATCTCGAGGATGCGGATCATCAGTCGGTCGTAGGCGTCCGCACCCGTGCGGGTGATGACATCGAAGTCGTAGGTCTCGTAGCCGCAGTAGGGCTCTGACTTGCGAAGGTCGTGCGGGAGACCGGTGGAGCGCAGGACCGGACCGGTGATGCTCAGCGCGATACAGCCGGTGAGGTCGAGGTACCCGACACCCTTGGTGCGGCCCTTGAGAAGTGGGTTCTCGGCGAGGAGCATCTCGAGCTCGTGGATGCCGCGACGGAGTTCCCCGACGATCGTCGTGATGTGGTCGAGGGCGCCGTGCGGGAGATCCTGGGACACGCCACCGGGGCGGATGTAGGCCATGTTCATGCGCAGGCCGGTGACCTGTTCGAAGACGCGCAGGATGCGCTCCCGCTCGCGGAAGCCGACGGTCATGACCGTGGTGGCACCCATCTCCATGCCACCGGTGCCGATGCACACCAGGTGCGAGTTGATGCGGGTGAGTTCCATCATCAGCACGCGAATGATGCTGGCGCGCTCCGGAATCTGGTCGGTGATGCCCAAAAGCTTCTCGACCGCCAGGCAGTAGGCCGCCTCCTGGAACATGGGGGTCAGGTAGTCCATGCGGGTGCAGAAGGTCACGCCCTGCACCCAGGTGCGGAACTCCATGTTCTTCTCGATGCCGGTGTGGAGGTAGCCGATGCCCGCGCGGGCCTCGGTCACCGTCTCGGCGTCGAGCTCGAGGATGAGGCGGAGCACGCCGTGCGTCGACGGGTGCTGCGGACCCATGTTGACGACGATCCGCTCCTCGTGGAGGGCCGTCGCCTCGTCGACCAGGTCGTCCCAGTCGCCGCCGCTGACATTGAAGACCGGTGACCCGTCGGTGTCGCCTTGGGCGTAGTAGTCCGTGCCGCGCAGCGTGTCGTCGCCGGGGAGGTCACTGTCCAGGCCCGGGCTGGGCTCGGAGGCGACGTCGCGGTCCTCGAAGATCGTGTGGTCGGTGCTCATCAGTTGTACGACCTCCGCTGGTCCGGCGGCGGGACAGTGCCGCCCTTGTACTCCACGGGGATGCCGCCCAAGGGGTAGTCCTTGCGCTGCGGGTGACCGGGCCAGTCGTCCGGCATCAGGATGCGGGTCAGGGCCGGGTGTCCGTCGAAGATGATCCCGAACATGTCCCAGGTTTCGCGCTCGTGCCAATCGGCGCCCGGCCAGATGGCCACGACCGATGGGATGTGCGGGTCGGCGTCCGGGGCGGTCACCTCGAGCCGCACGCGGCGGTTGTGGGTGATGGAGAGCAGGTGGTAGATCGCGTGCAGCTCACGGCCTGCCTCGGCGAGGAAGTGAACCCCAGAGACGCCGGTGCACATCTCGAAGCGCAGGGCCGGGTCGTCCCGCAGGGCACGCGCGACGGCGAGCAGGTGCTCACGGCGCACGAAGAGGGTCATCTCGCCCCGGTCGACGACGACCCGCTCGACGGCCGTGCCATAGCCGTCGCCCGGGAGGGCGGCAGCCAAGGTGTCGGCGACCTCGTCGAAGTACGAGCCGTAGGGACGCTCGGAGGCGCCGGGGAAGAGGATCGGGGTGCGCAGACCGCCGTAGCCGGTGGTGTCCTGGCCACGGGTGGCGCCGAACATGCCGCGCCGCTCCCCCACCTGCACCGGGGTGGTGTCGGTGGCCACGTCACGGCTGACGTCGGTGGACCACAGCTCGCCGCTGTCGGTGCCTGCCGGGGTGGTCGTGTCGTCACTCATGCGAGCAGGTTCCTCCCGGGCGTGGCCGTCAAGGGCGCATGGTGCTCATGGGTCGGGGCCATGAGCGAGGTCGGGACCGCGCCCAGGGCGGCCTGCTCGGCGGCGTGGGCCGCGGCCACCCGGTTGACGCCGAGCTTGCTGTGCTGGATCTGGTCGTGCAGCTCGATGATCGCGTTGAGCAGCATCTCCGGGCGCGGCGGACAGCCGGGCAGGTAGATGTCGACCGGGATGATGTGGTCGACGCCCTGGACGATCGCGTAGTTGTTGAACATGCCACCGCTGCTCGCGCACACGCCCATCGAGATGACCCACTTCGGGTTGGCCATCTGGTCGTAGACCTGGCGCACCACGGGGGCCATCTTCTGGCTCACCCGGCCGGCGACGATCATCAGGTCGGCCTGGCGCGGCGTGGCGCTGAAGCGCTCCATGCCGAAGCGGGCGATGTCGTAGTCGGGCGTGCCGACGGCCATCATCTCGATGGCGCAGCAGGCCAGGCCGAAGGTCGCGGGCCAGATCGAGGCCTTGCGCATGTACCCGACGACGTTCTCCAACGTCGTCAGCACGAAGCCGGCTGGCAGTTTCTCCTCGAGTCCCATCAACACTCCTTGGTGAGGGAAGAACGACGGCGGGCGCGCGGCATACGAATAACTCCTGTCAGTCCCACTCGAGCCCGCCGCGCTTCCACACGTAGGCGTAGGCGACGAAGACGGTGATGATGAACAGGACCATTTCGACGAGGGCGAACAGGCCGAGTTGGTCGAAGGCGACCGCAAAGGGGAACAGGAAGATCGACTCGATGTCGAAGATGATGAAGAGCATGGCCGTCAGGAAGTACTTGATCGGCACGCGACCGCCGCCCTCGGCGCGCGGCGAGGGCTGGATGCCGCACTCGTAGGCCTCGGCCTTGGCCCGGTTGTAGCGCTTGGGTCCCACGACGAGGCTGGTGCCCACCGACAGCGCCGCGAAGCCGAAGCCAAGAGCCAGCAGGATGAAGAGCGGGACGTAGGGGTTGCTCATCTGATGTCAACTCCCCTTTCGCGAATAGGCGCACGCCGACGGACCCATGGCCGGGTTCGCGGCCATCCTAGAGGGAGTGTGGCCTTGGCCACTCGGTGACCCGGGCATCTGCGCGAGAGGGTGTGCGGCGACCCCTGCGTCGGCGATTCCTCGCCCGCTTGTGAAGCCGTTCACGAACACGCCGCGAGTGTATGCCGCACCCTCGCGAGTGTTGAGTGAGGCTCGCCTAAGTCCGGGGGTGGGGCTCACCCCTTGATCGCGCGGTGGAGCGCGACGATGCCACCGGAGAGGTTGCGCCACGCGACCTGGTCCCACCCCGCGGCCCGTACCTGCTCGGCGAGGGCGCGCTGGTCCGGCCACGCGCGAATCGACTCGGCGAGATAGACGTAGGAGTCGGGGTTGGAGCTGACCTTGCGGGCGACCGGTGGCAGGGCCCGCATGAGGTACTCGGTGTAGACGGTCCTGAAGGCCTTGTTGGTGGGGGCGCTGAACTCACAGATGACCAGGCGGCCACCGGGGCGAGTGACGCGCGCGAACTCGCCGAGGGCGTCGTCGACATCGGCGACGTTGCGCAGGCCGAAACTCATCGTGACGGCATCGAAGGAGTTGTCGGCGAAGGGCAGGCGCATCGCGTCCGCGGCGGTGAAGCCGAGGTCGTCGCGCCGCTTCTTGCCCACGCGGAGCATGCCCAGGCTGAAGTCGGCGGGGACCACGTCGGCGCCCGCGTCCACGAAGGGCTCACTGCTCGTGCCCGTGCCGGCCGCGATGTCGAGGATCTTGTCGCCCGGTCGGGCGTCGACGGCCCTGAGCACGGCACGGCGCCACAACCGGTCCTGCCCCAGGGAGAGCACATCGTTGGTCACGTCGTACTTCTCGGCGACGTCGTCGAACATCGCCGCGACGTCGCGCGGGTCCTTCGCGAGGGAGGCACGGCTCATGCCGGACATCCTCGCACTGTCGACCCGGGACTACGCTTTGGCCCTGATGACCTCCCTGCCCGACGCGGGCGCCGAGCGCAAGCCACTGCTCGCCCGCACCGTCTCCCTGCCGGTCGCCGACCTCCCCGCGCTGATCGAGCTGTTGCCGTTTGCCGCGGCTGGTGAGTTGTTCTCCTGGGTGCGTCGGGGTGAAGGCATGGTCGGCTGGGGCCGGGCGGCGGAGCACGTTGCCACCGGTGCCGAGCGCTTCGCGAGCCTGCGTTCGTGGTGGGAGTCGGTCGCCGGCGGCGCGATCGTCCGCAACGAGGTCGGCGTGCCCGGGACCGGACCGGTCGCCTTCGGCTCCATTGCGTATGCCGCGAGCTCAGCCGCCGCCGCCACGCTCGTCGTGCCGCAAGTGGTGGTGGGACGGCGCGGTGATCGAGCCTGGCTGACGACGATGACAACGGGGGACGAACTGCCCTCGGTCATTCCTCCGGCGAGCGGCTCGACCCCGACAGCACCCGAAGGAGTGACCTTCGCCGACGGCGCCTCGTCGCCGACCCAGTGGGCGGGTGCTGTGGCGCACGCCGTCGAGCTGATCACGCAGGGGCATCTGGACAAGGTCGTGCTGGCGCGCGACCTGGAGGTGCGCAGCGAGCGCCCGATCGACGTCCGCTGGCTGCTCGCGCGCCTGGCGGAGCGCTATGACAACACCTGGGTGTTCAGCGTCGACGGGCTCGTCGGCGCGACACCGGAGATGCTCGCGCGTTCCGAGAAGGGGCTGGTGACCTCGCGCGTGCTCGCCGGCACGATCCGGCGCACCGGTGATGACGAGCACGATCTGGCGCTGGCGGCGTCGCTGGCGCGGTCCTCGAAGGACCTGGAGGAGCACGAGTACGCCGTGCGCTCGGTGGCTGACGCCCTGCGCCCGCACTGCTCGTCGATGAACGTGCCGGAAACGCCCTTCGTGCTGCACCTGCCCAATGTCATGCATCTGGCGACGGACGTCACGGGTGTGCTCGCCGACGGGGCGTCGTCGTTGGCGCTGGCCGAGGCGCTGCACCCGAGCGCGGCGGTGTGCGGGACCCCGAGGGCCATCGCCGACCAGGTGATCGCGGACCTCGAGGGCATGGATCGCCGTCGGTATGCCGGTCCGGTCGGCTGGATCGATGCCTCCGGTGACGGGGAGTGGGGCATCGCCCTGCGCACCGGGGAGGTGGACCCGGGCGATCCGTCGCGCATGCGCCTCTTCGCCGGGTGCGGGATCGTTGCCGGCTCCGATCCGGAGGCCGAGGTCGCCGAATCCGACGCCAAACTCGTCCCGATGCGCGACGCCCTGACGCAGTGACCCGTCGCCCTGACGCCGTGGCCGACGCCCTGACGCTGTAACCCTCGGGCCCCTGACCGGCCCCTGCCACAACTCGACACATCGCGACTTCGTGTCGTCCGGCTCACCGATCGACGACTTCACCTCGCCACATCGCGACTTCGTGTCGCCGAGCTGAAGGCGGCGCGTCAGCACTGGCGAGGTCACCCGGGGAGGTCACCCGGCGAGGTCACCCGGCGAGGTCAGCTGAAGGGCGGGCGGGCGTCGACGGCGATCGAGCGGCGGCCGGCCCAGCGCCAGACGCGCGCCGAGCGGTCGCGGTCGTCGTCGGTCACCAGGTTGCCCATCCAGCGCAGCGCAAGGGTCATCAACCAGTCCGAGCGCATGCCCACCGGCCCGAGGGCGGTCAACACCTTGGGGACAGTGAAGACCCCGGCCAGTCGCCGGGCGATCGAGAACGCCTCGCCGTAGTGCTCCTGCAGGGTCGTCGGCCAGGACCGCGAGAGGTCCGTGTCGAGCAGGTCCGCAATCATCCGGCCGGTTTCCAGGCCGTAGTCGATGCCCTCGCCGTTGAGCGGGTTGATGCACGCGGCAGCATCGCCGATGAGGGCCCAGTTGGGGCCGGCGACATTCGAGACGGCGCCGCCCATCGGTAGCAGGGCGCTCGTGGCCATCCGGGCCGCGCCGGTCAGGCCGAAGTCGTGTCGCCGTTGGTCGGCGTAGTGCGCCATCAGGGGTTTGATCGCGACCTCGGCCGGGCGCTTGGTGGTTGCCAGGCTGCCGACGCCGACATTGACCTGACCACCGCCGAGCGGGAAGATCCAGCCATAGCCGGAGAGCACCTCGCCGGTCTCGCCGCGTAGTTCCAGGTGGCTGCTGATCCAAGGATCGTCGGCCATGGTGGAGTCGACATAGCAACGGCCGGCCACGGCATACACGGTGTCCTTGTGCCACTCGCGCCCGAGCACCTTGCCGAGCCCGGAGCGCACCCCGTCGGCGACGACCAGGCGTTCACACTCGATCTCGAAACTCTCGCTCCCACGCTGGAAGGTCACCCCCCGGACGCGTCCGCCCTCGACGCGGGCATCGACCGCCTTGGCTCCCTCAACCCCCGTGGCACCGTCGTCGAGCGCGACCTGCCGGATGCGGGCGTCGAGGTCCATCCGAGGGGCGGCCGAGCCCCAGTTCGGGAGCGACCCTCCGGGCCACGGGAGCATGAGCGTCTGCCCGAACCCATGGGCCCGCAGCCCACGATTGACGGTGCGAGCGCGCAACCAGTCCTCGAGGCCCAAGGCGGTCAACTCGCCGATCGCTCGCGGGGTGAGGCCGTCGCCGCAGGTCTTGTCGCGGGGGAAGGTGGCGGCGTCGGCGAGGACGACGTCGAGGCCGGCGCGGGCAGACCACGCCGCGGCGGCTGACCCGGCAGGTCCGGCGCCGACGACGAGCACATCGGTGCGGAGCGAGTGGGTCACCCACGCATTCTCGCAAGTGGGCGGTCGGTCCCGAAATCGGCCTCAGCCCAGAGCAGCGTTGGTCATCGCCTGCAAGCGGGCGCGCTCGGCTCGATGGGTCTCGCGCCGGATCGCCACCTCGACGACTCGTATGCCGTGGGGCCGGGTTCCCAGCGCCGCCGCCAGGGCCGCTTCGCTGTCCGCCCGGGTGTGCGCGATGCCGTGGGCGAGGCTCAGCGCCGACAGGTCGGTGCCGGTGGGCGTGCCGAAGAGTCGCTCGAAGGGCTCAGCGAGGTCGGGCTGCCCCGGCTCGAGGGTGGTGAAAATGCCCCCGCCGTCATCGTTCGCGACGACGATCGTCAGGTCGGGTCGAGGTTCATCGGGGCCGATGAGCAGGCCATTGGCGTCGTGGAGGAAGGTCAGGTCCCCCATGAGCGCGAAGTGCGAACGTGGTTGGCCGGCATGAGAAGCGTTGTCGGACAGCGAAATCCCGATGGCGGTCGAGACACATCCGTCGATGCCGGCGAGACCGCGACCGGCGACCACCGTGACCCCGGCTGCGCGCCCGGTCACGGCGACGTCGAGGTCTCGCGGGCTGTTCGAACTGCCGACGAAGAGGACGGCATCGTCCGGGAGGTTGGCGACCAGCGCCCGCGCCAGGGCCGGGCCGGTCCCCCAGGCCGGCGGGTCCGCGGCGATCGCCCGGGCCACGGCACCACCCGCCTCCATCCACGATTCACGCCACCTGCTCCGCCCGGGGTCCGCGGCCTCACGCTCGGACGCGCCCTGCAGGGTTCCAGGCGCCCGGAACAACCGCGGCACATGGGAACAACGCCGGAGGGGGAGATGGGTAACCTGCCGGCCGGGGACCTCGAACTCCAAGCCGGCCGCCACCACCATGACCTTGACGTCTGTCCGCTGGAGGAGCCGGGCGACCGGTCGACTGAGGGTGGGGCGACCGACGACAAGGACGTTCTCGGGCAGATGCGCGTCGAGGAAGGGCGCGGATCCGAGCAGTAGAACCCCGTGCGGCACGGGCGAATTCGTGCCGTGTCGACCGAACGGTTCGGCGACGACCGGCAAGCCTTGAGCTCCTGCCCAGTCGAGTACGAGTTCCGCGTCCGCAGGGTCGGGCAGGTCGCCCAGGACGACCAGGGTGCGCCCGGTCAGGGCCGGAAAACGGTCCGTCGCGGTCGGGTCCGCGAGCGACGGTTCGGCGGGCGGGGTTGCCACGCGATCAGAGGAGCGCCGATCGGCCAAGGGCGGCTCCATCGGGGCAACCCGCTCCGCCGTGGGTGGCAGTGGCCCAACCGGCACGAGCGGCGGCGCGAACTGCACGTTGAGGTGCACCGGCCCGGTCGACGCCGAGGCCACGACAGCCGTCAGGACCTCGCCGAGCGAGGGCCGCGCCTCGGCAGCGGCGAGGTCCCACTCGCCGTGCACCGCCACGCCGAAGATCCCCGGTTGGATCGTCGTCTGATTCGCCCCCGTCCCGCGCAGGGCGGCCGGGCGATCGGCGCTGACCACGACGAGGGGCACCCGCGCGTGATGCGCTTCCAGGACCGCTGGATGCAGGTTCGCGACGGCTGTCCCGGACGTCGTGACGACAGCGGCCGGCACCCGCGACGTCTTCGCCAGCCCGAGGGCGAGGAAGCCCGCCGAGCGTTCATCGACCCGCACGTGCAGGCGCAGGCGGCCGGCGTGCTCGGCGGACCACGCGGCATACGCCAGAGGGGAGGATCGGGAGCCGGGGCACAGGACGATCTCGCGCACACCGGCCGCGACCAATCCGTCGACGATGGCCGTCGCGAACGCCAGCGAATCGGTCACGAGCGTGGATTCTGCCACTCCCGCGTCAGGACGATGTCGTGCGCAACGGCGGTGGCACCGGGCTCGACGAAGGGTGCGATCACCTCCTCCCATTCCAACTCACCCTCGCGTGCCACCATGTCGAGGGCGCGCGCCGAGCCTTCATAGAGCTTTCCGGCGTGGCTGCGACTGGCCCGCCCGCCGGTCTCCTGCACGTCCGGATCAGTGGTGAGCGTGTGCCATGTGTCGTCGGTGCGTCCCGCCACCCCGTCGAGGCGGGGGACGAAGTCACCCCGGTGCTCCACGGCGACCACACCCACCGAGGCGGGCACCGGCATACGGCCGATCGGGGAGCCTGCGGTCACGACTCCCGTGACGTTGCGGCCGTGCCGGAAGGCCGGATCGGCCGCCAGCCCGGCGGCGAGCATCCCGCCCAGGCTGTGCCCGCTGAGCAGGATCGGCTCCGCACTGGTGTCCCTGCCCGTCGAGCGCTGGGCAGCCAGCACGGCGCGATGGACCCCGATGGCGGCGATCGTCGCGCCGGCCTCGATGGAGCGGACATCGGTCGTGACGTCGAAGGGGTTCGAGCCAGCGCGGGGTCGAGCACCTTCGTCCCGGAGATCGCCACGACCCAGGCATGCGTTCCGTCGGGGCGGGTCACCTCGATGATCCGGACGAAGCCGTCACCCTCCTCCACGGCAATGTCATCGGCGACGAGGTCGGCCAACCCTTTCGGCGCGGTCACATCCCGCGGAGGGCCCGTGTCGATGCCCACGAACTGGTGCGGGCCCTCGACAAGAAGACCCTCACGCTCCCCCGCGGCGAGCAAAGGGCCGAGTGCATGTTCGTGCCCACGCGCCGCGAGCCACTCGACCGTGTCCGGGTGGTCATGCGCCAGTGTGTCCAGACGGGCCAGTGCATTGGCCACCGCGTCCTCCACGGCACCCAGCACGCGGGCGGCCCTCACGAGGGCCCCCGCCAGCGCCAAGAGCTCACCGCGCAGGGCGTGCACGCGGGCGACGACCTGAAGGACAGCCGTCTCGACCTCGGCGACGCAGCGCGCTGCCTGCACCGCCCCGACACCATCGGCCTGGGTGATCGCGCGTTGCAGACCGACCGCCGCTGCGGCCGCCATGACCTCCCAGGCTCCCGCCCGGGACAAGCTCTCGTCGACCTCCGCGGCCATCCCACGCAGGCGTGTCGCCAACGCCACCGCTCCGGGCGGATCCACCCACAGGGTCATACCGCCAGCCGCCGCGCCAGGTCGGCGACGGCCGACATCATGCGCGCGATCGCGAGGGCCTGCTCACGGCACTCGTCCATGAGATCGGCCTCCCGCCCACCGAGCACGGGGCCGCCGAACGCGGGCGGGAGACGCTGCAGTTCGGCGGCACGCTCACGGAACTGATCCGCCGCAAGATCGAAGGACAGGGCATGTCGGGAGAGTTCGTCGGTCGTCATGGCGACAGCGGATCAGCACTGGCCGGGCGGCAGCCACTGGCACCAGCCAGCACTGTGGACGACACACCTGGCCCGGTGTCACCTGTGGACGACGGCCTACGCTGCCCGGTATGCCGCACCACAACCTGCTCATCATCGGGACGGGCTCGGGGAACTCCCTCATCACCCCGGAACTCGAGGGCCTCGACATCGCGATCGTCGAGGAAGGTCGCTTCGGCGGCACCTGCCTCAACGTCGGCTGCATCCCGACGAAGATGTACGTCCTGCCGGCCGATCGGATCGTCGAGGCTCGCGAGAGCGACCGCCTCGGCGTCACCTTCCCCCAGCCGACGGTCAACTGGCCGGCCATCCGGGACCGCATCTTCGGCCGCATCGACCCCATCGCGAGCGGTGGCGAGGCCTATCGCCGCAGCCAGGACTTCGTCACCGTGTATGCCGCGACCGCCCGCTTCGTCGGTGACCGCACCGTCGCGCTGTCGACCGGCGAGCAGGTCAGCGCCGACCGGATCGTCGTCGCCGCTGGATCACGGGCCAACGGTCTCCCCGTCGACGGCCTGCGCGAGCCAGACCCGAGCCGCGGGCTGCACACCAGCGACACCATCATGCGGCTGGACACCCTGCCGAAGCGGATGGCCATCGTCGGCGGCGGCTTCGTGGGGTGCGAGTTCGCCCACGTCTTCAGCGCACTGGGCGTCGAGGTGACCCAGATCCAGCGCAGCGCAACGGTTCTCAGCAAGGAAGAGGCCGAGGTCGCGAAGCGCTACACAGCCCTCGCCGGTGAGCGCTACGACCTTCGGGTGTCGACAGGGGTGAACGCCGCGCACCGCACCGAGGCCGGCACGTGGCAGCTGGAGGTCACCGGGCCTCAGGGGCGCTCAACCATCGACGCCGACGTCGTCCTGCTGGCGACGGGGCGGGTCCCCAATGGTGACCGGCTCGACGTCACCGCCGGCGGCATCGCCCTCGACGAGGAGGGCCACGTGGTCGTCGACGCACAGCAGCGCACCAGCGTCGAGGGCGTCTGGGCGCTCGGCGACGTGTCCAGCCACTGGCAGCTCAAGCACGTCGCCAATCACGAGGCGCGCGTGGTCGCCCACAACCTGGCCGTCGCCTTCGGCCGTCTCGACGCGGCGCCTCAGGAGTCCGACCACCGCTTCGTCCCCCACGCGGTCTTCGGCCATCCGCAGGTGGCCGCCTTCGGACCGACCGCCGCCGAGCTGGAGGCGAGCGGCACGGCATACATCACCAAGACCCAGCGCTATGGCGACATCGCCTACGGCTGGGCCCTCGAGGACGTCGGCGGCTTCCTCACCGTGCACGCGAGTCCCGTCACCCGGCACGTTCTCGCCGCGCACTGCATCGGCCCGCAGGCCTCGACCGTCATCCAGCCCCTCATCCAGGCGGCGTCCTTCGGACAAGACGTCCACGAGGTCGCGCGGGGGCAGTACTGGATCCACCCGGCCCTGTCCGAGGTTGTGGAGAACGCACTGCTCGGACTCGAGTTCGACTGAAGCGTCAGGCCAGTTCGAGCAGGAACAGGGCGAGGGCGTATGCCGTGCGCTCCAGTTCGCGCGGATCGACGCTCTCGTTGGTGGCGTGGATCCGCGACGCGGGTTCTTCGACGCCCAGGAGCATGATCTCGGCCTCGGGGTGCAACTGCGCGAGGGCGACGGCAAGGGGGATCGATCCGCCCTGACCGGTCATGACCGGCTCGAACCCGAAGGCAGTCTGCATGGATTGCCTCATCGCGGCATACGCGGGGCCGTCGGTGCGCGCGCGGAAGCCGCGCCCGAGGGAGACGGGTTGGGTCTCCACCAATCCCCAGGGGATGTGACGGTGCAGGTGGTCGATGAGAAGTTGCTGTGCCACAGCGGGATCCATGTCGGCTGGGACGCGGAGGTTGACGACCGCACGGGCCTCGCCCTGCACTGCGGCCGTGACCTGCGCGATCGGTGGGGCGTCGATGGCGAGCACCGTGGCGGCTGGACGGGCCCAGAGGCGGTCGGCGATGGTGTCATCGCCCCCGAGCGGACCCACGCCGTTGAGGGCACCCACGTCGTGGCGGAATCGCGAGGCGTCGACGGGGGCGCCACGCCAGGTGCCGGTATGGTCCAGTCCGTCGATCGTCGTCTCACCCTCGGCATCACGCAGAGTGGCCAGGCCCATGAGCAGGGCCTGCAAGGCATCCGGAGCAGCACCGCCGAACATTCCCGAGTGCGCTGCGTGATCCATCGTGCGCACGGTCACGAGCACGCTGCCGGTCCCCCGCAGCGAGGTCGTCAGGGTCGGGAGGCCGGCCTCGACGTTGCCGGTGTCGGCCAGGACGATCGCGTCGGCGGCGACGAGCTCGGGTCGCGCCCGGGCGATGGCCTCCATGCCGCCGCTGCTTTGCTCCTCCGAACCCTCGACGACCATGGCGATCTCGATCGGCCACTCCCCCAGGACTTCTCGCACCGACCGCAGGGCGAGCAACAGGGCGAGGAAGTTGCCCTTGCAGTCGGCGGCCCCGCGCGCGAACCAGCGTCCGTCCCGTTCGGTGAGGGTCCACGGGTCGCTGTCCCAGTCACTGGGGTCACCGGCCGGCACGACATCATGGTGGGCATAGAGGAGCACTGACGGACGGCCAGCACGTGGCGAGCGGGCACAGACGGCGATCGAGCCGTCCGGCGCATCGACGGCCTCAACCTGCTCAAAACCGCTGTCGCGCACCAAGTCTTCGACCCGCCGCGCCGCCGCGACACACTCCTCGGCCGGCTCGATGGCGGGGTTGGCGACCGAACGGAAGGCGACGAGAGTGGCGAGCTCGTCACGCACCCACGGCATACGGGAGGCAACGGCCTGCCGCAGCGACTCCTGCACCGCTGAATCCACCATGGGCGTCCTCACTCGTAGACGAAGAGCTGCGGCCCCGGATGCAACCAGGACAGGCCGTCGCGCAGTTGATCGCGCCAGTTCTCCCAGTTGTGACCGTCCCGGGCCTCTGTGTACTTCACCGTCATCCCCGTCGACCGGAAGACCGGGACCATCGAGCGGTTGGGCGTGATGAGGGGCTCATAGATCCCGCAGGTCATGAAGATGCGATCCACAGGGGCGGTCGGCTTGGCGCGGTACTTGTTCATGAACTTCACGACCGGGTCGAAGGCAGGACCACCGCCGTGGTCGGTGCCGATGTCGGTGAAGACCAGTGAGGCCGACTGGAGGAAGAGGGAGCCGAAGACCCCGGGGTAGCGGACCGCCGTCGAAAGGGCCGCGATGCCGCCGAAGCTTGATCCCATGAGCGTGCGACCGGAGGGGTTGTCCTGCAGCGGAAATCGCTCGGTGAGCAGAGGCAGGAGCTCGCGCGCGATGAAGCGCGCGTGCGGCGCGTGGTTGGGGTACTCCTTGAGGCGATCACGCGGCGGCACGAAGGCCACGATCATCGGCGCGATGTCGAGCCGGTGAATGAGGTTGTCCAATACGGTTTTCATCATCGTGTAGCCGAGGTAGTCGGTGCCGTCGTGGACGATGAGGAGCGGGTAGCGAGCCGCTCGGTTGAATCGGGCGGGGAGGTAGAGCAGCACCTCCTGGTCGCGGCGCAGCGCCTTGGACCGGACCACCTCACTGACCAGTTCACCCTCGCGGGCCTCCGGATCGTGGTGCACCCACTCTGGCACGGCATACCCGATGGCGGCGCACACCGAGCTGGAGCCGAGCGGCGAGGCCGCGAGCCGCGGGTTGAGCGGGTCGTTGAAGCGCTCGTAGTGGTCTCCCCGGCGCGTTTCGAGTTGGTACTCCACCCGCGACCCGGTGGGCAGGTCACAGGTCGCGGCCCAGAGGCTCGAGGAGCCGATCCGCCGTAGTGGGAGCGGATCGGACAGGCCGACGACACGGTGACGCACCCACACCTCGTCCGCGTCGCCGCGGTAGAGGAAGGTAGCGCGCTCCCCCTCGATGATCGGCACCTGGTGACGTGCCAGGAAGCGGTCGACGAGTTCCTCGTCGACCGGCCCCCGGTCGCGCAACTTGTTGATCGCCAGTTTCTGGGCGCGTCGGCGCAGGCCGCCCGGCGTGCGGAAGGTCTCGGCGCTCACCGGGGCTGCACCTCGTGGATGGTCCCGTCGAGGCCGAGCACCCGGGCACCGGCCGGGAGCGCCCCCTCGGCGTCGATCTCGAGAATCACTCCGTCGTCGAGCAGCACGCAATGTCGCTCCATGAACCGACGGGCGAAGACCGAGCACCTCGCCTTGTCGTCCAGGAGCAGGCGCCGGCGGGCGTGCGGCAGCGCGATGAACCCCTTGATGCGGCCGAGACCGGCGTCATGGACCTCGGTCTCGGAGGCTCCCTCCGGGCCGAGGTCATGGAAGAGGACAACCCGCTCGGTGAGGGCCATGGCCCCGGCCGACCAGGCAATGACCGGCATCGCCTCGGGGATCTCGACGGCGAAGAGGCGCAGCGTCCGCAGCAGCGTCCCCACATGGCCACCTGGCATGACGAGCACCGCGCATCGGCTCAGGAGGGCTTCGATCTCACCGCGGTGCCAGCCGATGACGCCGCTGGACTCCAGGGGCGCGACCTCGCGCATGTCCTCATAGAGCACGCGCAGGGTCCGCAGGTACCACTGGTCGATCGCGCGCAGCCCCTCGATGGCGTCGTCGACGGCGCCGAAGGACCGGCCGTGGCCCGCAGCGGCCCGGCGCTGCACGGCATACACCCCATCGAGGGCGTGGTGCAGGCGGAGGCGATAGGAGGTCAGCAGGTCGTCGTGACGGTCACGGAAGGCGAGGGCCGACGCGGCGAAGGTGGGGTCTTTGGCCAGGACGTCCTCCATCCGATGGTGCAGGCGCAGGTGCACGGCCCGACCGTCGAGGGCGGCATCGAGTTCCTCGACGACGTCCTCGCGCTCCTCCCACCCGGAGTTGATGGTGGCGACCGGTCCGTCGACACCCAGCGAGCGCAGGGCCGCCGGAGCGGTCACCTGGAAGCGTTGGGGTCCGAGCAGGATGGTGCGCATGGATTCGTGGGGTGAAGCGTCGGCGTCAGTGGGCGTGGACCTTGATGGTCCGGCCGACATCATCGAGCATCCCCCGCAGGGTGTCGTAGTCGGGGTGCCGCAGGCGCACATAGGCGTTGGCCATGTAGCCGGCCTCGACGGGCTGCGTGAAGTGGCCGATCGGCGGGAAGTGGCCGTCGATGACCCACTCACCGTGACGCGCCTGGATCTCCTCGATCCCCGAGTAGCCGGAGATGTGACCGTCCCGGTCCGGACGCAGCGCAATGATGCCGGCGGAGTAGGGGCGGGTCATGGCGTGGATCGGTGAGCCGTGGGTGACGATGTTTGCCCACTCGCGGTAGACGTCGACATCGTTGCTCGCGGCATACAGGTCCCAACACCCGACACCCGGTGGGCGACAACCGATTTCGGAGAAGCGCAGGCCCTTGGGTCCGTGGAACCATTCCATGTGGGTGGCCGACGTGCCGATGTCGAGGGCCTCGATGACACGCTGGCCGAGCTCGGCGACCTCGGTGTAGAAGGCGGAGTCAGCCATCCGGTTGGTGGTGATGAACTGCGGCGAGATCCAGCGGGTGCGCATCGCCTCCAGGACGTTGGGGTAGTAGTGCGTGGTCCAGTCGTGGACGACCCGGTTGTCCTTGGCGATCGTGTCGTAGAAGCCTTCGTGCCCCTCGACGAACTCCTCGACCGCGATCGACGTGGCACCGGTGGCGGCGAGCACCGTGATCGCATGGGCGAGCTCCGTGTCGCTGTCGACCCGGACCGTGCCCTGGGCGCCGGCCCCGGCACGAGGCTTGAGGATCAGCGGGTAGCCGATCTCCTTGGCGAAGGCCCAGATCTCGTCGGCGTGGTCGGCCGCGGTCGACGCCGCCGTGGGGACACCCGCCTGGCGCAGCGCCTCCTTCATCGACGGCTTGTCGCGGCACAGCCAGGTCGCCCGGACCGACGTGCCGGGGATGCCGCACGCCTCGCGGACCTGCGCCGCCACCATGGTGTGCGCCTCGACCGTCGCCTCCAGCCGGTCGACCCAGCAGCGACTCTGGGCCCAGCGGACGGCGTCGGTCATTTCGCGCAGGTTGGTCACCGAGGAGACGCGGTAGTAGCCGGTGAGGGCCGAGCGCAGTTCCTCGTCGAGGGACCACTCGTCGGTCTCACCGACGCCGATGACATTGGCGCCGACGGAGGCCAGGGCGAGGGCGAACCGGCGCTGGTTGGCGGGGAAGGACGGCTCGACGAAGACGATGTTCACGATCCCGACCCTAGGGGCTGACGGGGTCGGGGGCGAGGGTTCCGGTGACGACGTCGCGGTCGGTGAGGCAGTAGATCCGGCCGACCGGGTCCCGCATGACGCTCCAGCGTGGTCCGTCACCGACGTGCGTCGCACCGAGCCCCTCGTGTTGGCGTCGGGTTGCCGCCCGGTCCAGGCAGGCGAGGTCGACGTGGGCGCCGGGCGGCGATGTCGTCGCGCCCAGACGCTGGACCAGCAGCCGGACGGGTATGCCGGTGGGTCGCCGCAGGCTGCGGAACTCCCGGTGCGCTCCTCCCGCCCCGAGGTCCCAGCCGGTCAGGTCGTGCCAGAAGACGGCGTCGACGGCGAAGTCCTCCTCGGCGAGGTCGAGGCAGACCTGGTCGAGCAGGTCGGGCTCATCCTCGCGATGCTGGTGCCGCTGCTCACCTCGGTGGGTCGTGAAGCAGAAGAGTTGCCCGGCCGGTGTCGTCATCACGACGACGGTCTCGCGGTCGGGTCCGCCGTCCGGATCGGGGTCCGTGAAGGTGCCGACCTCGCGGGCCCCCAGGCCCTTGGCCTCCTCGGCCGCCACGCGCGGGTCGTCGACGTCGAGGTCGAGGTGAACGCCCCCGTTGCGGCCCACGGGCACGGTCTGCACCGCCTGGACCTTGATCCACGGGTCCCCGTGGGCAGGCAGGAAGGTCGCGAACTGGTCGCGTTCGCCCCGTGTCGGCGAGAGCGCGGAGCGGGTCACCTGGCGCCAGAACTCCCACGATGGGCCGCGGTCGGTCTCGACCGTGTCGAGGAAGAGCCAGATCCACCGGATGTCCACCATGACGGCGAGCCTGTCAGGTCAAGGGGAGGTTGGGAACAACCCGTGCGCCTGCTCCACGCGTTCCCGCCACCAGGCGACGCGGTGCGGTGGTGCGGCCCAGTGCGTCAGGAGGCCAGGGTCGGGAGTCACCCGCCGCTGTGGCAGCAGGCCTCCGACCGGGACGAGAGGGGCCGTCGTCACATCGCCGTCGAAGAGCCCCACCGTGCCGAGCCCACAGGCGTGGTCGAGGACGGGAAGGGCGGCCGCGAGCGCCACGCCCGCGGAGATCCCGACGCTGGTGTCGAGGGCGGACGACACGACGGCGGGTAGCCCACACTCGGCGACGATGCGTAGGGCATTGGCGACGCCCCCGAGGGGAGCGACCTTGATGACGACCATGTCGGCTGCCTCGAGGTCACGGACCCGCAGGGGATCCTCGGCCTTGCGGATCGACTCGTCGGCAGCGATGGGCACATTGATTCTCCTGCGCGCCAGCGCTTTTCGCAGGTCGGCAAGTTCCTCGACGGATGCGCAGGGTTGCTCCACATACTCCAGGTCGTATGCCGCGAGCCTCCCCACCGCGTCCGTCGCCTCGGTGAGGGACCACCCGCCATTGGCGTCGACCCGGATCCGAGCGCTTGGTCCCATCGCCTCACGGACGGCCGCAACACGGTCGAGGTCGTCGGCCAACATCTGGCCGGCTTCGGCCACCTTTACCTTCGCTGTCGTGCACCCCGGGAAACGGTGCAGCACAGCGGCCACAGCATCGGGTGGGATGGCCGGGATGGTGGCGTTGACCGGGACGGAGGCGCGGAGAGGGGCTGGCCGCGCGGCATACGCACTCTCGATGGCGGAGGCGAGCCACCGGGCGGCCTCGGCCGGCGGGTACTCGAGAAAGGGGCCGAACTCGCCCCACCCCGCCGGCCCCTCGATGAGGGCGACCTCGCGGTGGGTGACGCCGCGGAAGCGCACGCGCATCGGTATGGAGACGACCCGCAGCCCGGCCAGGAGGTCGCCGAGGGGGGGTGCGGTCACCGGTCGCGCGCGGAGAGGACGCAGAACTCGTTGCCCTCAGGGTCGGCGAGCACCGTCCAGGTGACATCGTCGGACTGCCCGACGTCGGCGTGGGTGGCGCCGCGCTCGAGGAGGGCGGCCACCTCGGCATCGCGGTCCTGGCTCTTGTGGGGCGCGAGGTCGATGTGGAGTCGGTTCTTGACCGTCTTGCCCTCGGGGACGGGGACGAAGACCATGCCCGGGCCGGAGCGCAGCCACTCGGCCAGGTCCCCGATCCGGTCCTCGGCCACCCACTTGGGGATGATCGCGACCTCCTCGTCATCCTCGTAGACGATCTGCCAGTCGAGGGTCTGCGCCCACCAGCGGGAGAGGGTCGCGATGTCGTGGGCGTCGATGACGGTCGTGTACCAGCGCAGTGCCATGGGTTCACCGTATGCCGCGTGCCGGTCCCGCGTGCAGGCTCGGCCCCGCTCTGCCGCCCACGCACCCGCCCACGCACCCCCACAGCCAGTGCCTATCCGCGCCCACCCCTTGCACACCCGCGCCCGGGCGCGCCCACCGCACGGCATACCAAGGCACCGACGCCGGGTGGGCGCCGGGTGCGGGGCGGGGTCATCGTCGGTGGCGGTTCCGGTGGCGAGTCGGGCCCGGGGCACCCGTCACCGTGTCAGGCCACCTGGCGGGTTCGGGCGCGGTGTGCCAGTTGACGCCCCCGGCATCGATCGTCGCGGTCAGCTGGTCACGGTGCACGATCGTGTGGTGTCGGCCGCAGAGGAGGGTTGCGTTCGACAGGTCGGTCGGGCCGCCGTCGACCCAGTGCCGGACATGGTGCGCATCGCACCAGGCGGCAGGAGCCGAACAGCCCGGGAAGGTGCAGCCGCGGTCGCGCAGCCAGAGTGCCTTGACCTGGGCTGGCTGGAAGAGTCGTTGGGTCTCGCCCCAGTCGAGCACGCTGCTCGGACCACCGAGCACCGCCGGGATGATCTGGGCATCGCAAGCCAGACGGCGGACCGTCTCCGGCGCCAACAGCGTGTCGGCGACGGTCGAGGTCAGGACGGTCCCAGCGCCGATCCGCGCCTTGAGGTCGTCGAGGTCCATCGCGACGACCAGGGTCGCTTTGGCTCCGGCCAGCGAACCAGCGCCGGACGTCACCTGGGCCGCACGGCGCAGTGACTCGACCAATGCCCGCCCGCGCCGCTGCTCCACGGTGCGCGGGTCCGGCTCCCCGGTCACGGGATCCGGGAGGGGGCGCGTGAGTGGACCGATGGCCGCCTCGAGCACCGCCGCCCCTTCGGGATCGCAGGTGAACTCATAGGTCGTCATCCCGGTCTCGTCGCCACGCCCCGACGACAGTGCCACGCGCGCAGCGAGCGCGTCCTGGCTCTCCTGGAACTCACCATCGAGCCCATAACGGGCCAACAGTGCCGGTCGCAGGCGCCGGACCTCACGGGCACCCTCGCTCTCCCCGATCGCGATGAGCGCCTCCCGTACGGTGGGCGCCGCCGCCTCGCACACGCGCGGCTGGAGCGCCGCCCATTCGCGGGCGCAGGCCAGACCCACCGCAGGGGACACCCGGCCGGCACGCACGGCCACATCGAAGGCGGCATGGTCTGGTTTGGCCAGCACCTCGACCGCCTTGACGACAGACCCCAGCCCGTCACCCGCAAGGCCGGGCGCACGCTCACGCACCCACTGGTGCACCGACCCTGCCTGCGACGCGGCGACCTCGCCGCGCGCCACGGCCTCGGCCACCACGGCATACCTCACGGACTCGGCACGGCGAGCCACCCGATCGGCGACCGACAAGGTCGCCACCAACCCGGCCCCGTCGGCCTGCCACAACACGGCGGGCAATCCGTCCAGAGCCTCATCGGCAGCCTCGAGCACGACCAGACGCTCCGCCCACCGCTGCGGCGGTTGCGGCTCCGGGGCCTGGTCGAGGTGATCCATGTCTCCAACACTAGAGGGGACCACCGACAGCCCATCTGCGCCGAAAACCCCTGTCCCGCACTCCGTTACGTCCGGCAAGATGGTTGCTATGAGGTCCACTCGCCGGACGTAGCGAGGACGGACGTCACGCCGACGCCGGTGTCACCGCCCGCAGCCGCAGGGCAAGGTCGCGCTCGGCGATCAGGATGCGTCGGAAGTCGGAGACCAGCAGGTCCGGACTCCCCAACACGATGACGGCCGGCGTCTCACGGTGCATCCAACTCGACGGCCAATCCAGCCGCCCACCACTCACCGCGTCGGCGAAGTTGCGCGCCCGCTGGCTCGGGGAGGAACTCAACCCACACTCGGCCTGGATGTCCTTGGCCAGCACCCACTTGCCCGGGCCCACCAGATCATTCCCCTTGCCGGCCGCGTGGATGATCGCGCCGACGTTGGCCTGGTCACGGTCGGGCGTGGACAGCACCGTCGGCCGCGCGCTGACCGCGCGGACGGCGAGCCGGCGGGCGACGATCGCCCCTTCCGGCCCCAGCAGTGAGGGTGCGTACTCATCGATCCGGGCCAGGATCCGCTCCAACCGCGTGCGGACCGGCCAACTGAGCTGCGCGAGGTCAGGCTCGGCTTCAGGCACGAGCGGGGAGTCGTCAAGGACAGCGAGGGCCTCAGCCCCTCCCGCGACGGCCTCGAGCCAGGTCAGTTTCAGTTCGTGCTCCGGCGGTTGGGGCGACATCGGAGTCGGTGGCGCGGCCCGGCGCGGCAACAACCGTTGGTCGAGATGCTCGAACTTCGACCCGCGCACCGGCGGGTAGTCCACGTCGACGACCGTGCCGTGCAGGACCGTGATCCGGACCAGCCCGCTCCCCTCACGCTGCACCGAGGACCAGCCAGGGACCCAGGAGCGCCCGCCATGTGCCGCCGCCCCGCCGTCGCCGAATTCCTCATCGCGCCAATCGTGGTGGCCGAGCTCGTCGGCCAGATCCTCGTACCACTCCTTGCCCACCGTCGCCCTCCCGCGTCGCCTCCAGTCCTGACCCCATCGTGGCGCGTCCGACCGAACCGGCTCGCGGTTTTCCACAGCCCCCACCCCCAGCCCGCGGTGAGGGTATGCCGCGGGGCTGAGCCCGCGGCATACGATCGATGGCGTGAGCGCCCTCCCCGACGTCAGCTCGACCTTCGACCCGCAGGCGTGGAGCGCGGTCCCCGGCTTCGAGGACCTGACCGACATCACCTACCACCGGGCCCACGATGTCGGTGCGGTGCGGATCGCCTTCGACCGACCAGAGGTGCTCAACGCCTTCCGCCCGCACACGGTCGACGAGCTCTATCGCGCGCTCGACCACGCCCGGATGACTCCCGACGTCGGGGTGGTCCTCCTCACCGGCAACGGTCCCTCCCCTCGCGAGGGCGCAACGCCGACCACCCAGGGCTGGGCCTTCTGCACCGGCGGGGACCAGCGGATCCGCGGCCGCAGCGGCTACCAGTATGCGCAGGGCGAGACGGCCGACACCGTCGACGAGCGGCGGGTCAAGGCCGAGGGTGGGCGGCTGCACATCCTCGAGGTGCAGCGGCTGATCCGCACCATGCCCAAGGTGGTCATCGCGCTCGTCAACGGGTGGGCGGCCGGCGGTGGGCACAGCCTCCACGTCGTCTGTGACCTGACGATGGCCAGCCAGGAGCATGCCCGTTTCAAGCAGACCGACGCCGACGTGGGCAGCTTCGACGGGGGATACGGCTCGGCCTACCTCGCCAAGATGGTCGGGCAGAAGTTCGCCCGCGAGATCTTCTTCCTCGGCCGCGCCTACACCGCCGACGACATGCACCGGATGGGCGCGGTCAACATGGTCGTCCCGCACGCCGACCTCGAGGCCGAGGCGCTCGTCGTCGCCCGCGAGATCATGGCGAAATCGCCTCAGGCACAACGGATGTTGAAGTTTGCCTTCAACCTGCTCGACGACGGACTCATGGGCCAGCAGGTGTTCGCCGGGGAGGCGACGCGGCTGGCCTACATGACCGACGAGGCCGTCGAGGGCCGCGACCAGTTCCTCGAGAAGCGCGACCCCGACTGGTCCCCCTTCCCCTGGTACTTCTGAGCGGCACACCATGACGCCCCCGCCGATCCCGCCCCTGCACCTCGCGGAGGTCCACCAGATGGCCGACCTGCGTGCCGTCTCCGACCTCTTCGCGGCCGTCTGGGGTCGCGGCGACGAGGGCGTCCCGATGCCGAGTGAGGTGCTGCGCGCCATCGTCCACGCCGGTGGTCTGGTCAACGCCGCGTATGCCGCGCCCCCGACCCCCGGGTCCACGACCCACGGGTCCACGACACACGGCAACACGACCCACGGCAACACGGCGCCACTGCTCGGGGCCGCGGTACTCACCCCAAGCGCCGACGGCGGGGGCTACTCGATGATCGCCGCTGCCCTGCCGGGCAACAGCGACAGGGGAATCGGCTCAGCCCTCAAGGAGCACCAACGCGCGTGGGCGGCCGCGCACGGCATGCCGACGATCACCTGGACCTTCGACCCGCTCGTCGCCCGCAACGGGCACTTCAACCTCGACAAGCTCGGGGCCGTCGGGGCGCACTACGAGCGGTCCTTCTACGGGTCGATGGGCGACGTCATCAACGGCAACGACGAGTCTGACCGTCTCGTCGCGGTGTGGAGCACGACGGCACCGACACCGTCCCGCACCGAGTCCCCGAGTCGCGACCACAGCGCGAGCCTGCTGGCGGGCCCGGACGGCCTCCCGGCATACCTCAGCGGCGCGGGACGCCAGGAACGCTGGGTGCGCGTGCCGGCCGACATCGTCGCGACCCGTCGAGACGACCCCACGACGGCCACCCGTTGGCGGCAGGTCGTGCGGGAGGCGATGGAGGACGCCTTCGCCCAGCGCTTCGTGGCGACCGGGGTCAGCCGCGACCACTGGTATCTCTTCACCCCTGCCCAGGCCCCCGAGGAGGCCCGATGAGGATCGCCCGGCTCGAAGTCATCTGGCTCAAGGTCCCGCTCGTCACGCCGTTCCGGACGTCCTTCGGGACCGCGCACGACAAGGACACCTTCCTCGTGCGCTTGGAGACGACCGACGGCACCGTTGGCTGGGCGGAGTGCGCCGCGGAGCTGGACCCGCTCTACAGCGCGGAGTGGCTCGACGGCTGCGAGCAGGTGCTCCGCCGAGAGTTGGTGCCGCGCCTCCTCGCTCTCGGTGACCGGCTCACCGCGGGCCGCGTCGCGACCGCCCTCGAGCCGGTGACGGGCAACTACATGGCCAAGCACGTCATCGAGACCGCAGTTCTCGACGCCGAACTCAAGGAGGCGGGCTGGTCCTTCGGGCACCATCTCGGGGCCGTCAAGGAGCGCGTCCCGGCCGGGGTCTCGGTGGGGATCATGGACTCGATCCCCGAGCTGCTCGACCATGTCGAGCGCTACCTGGACCAGGGCTACCTGCGGATCAAGCTCAAGATCGAGCCGGGCTGGGACGTCGCAGCCGTGCGTGCCGTCCGCGAACGCTTCGGGGACGAGATCCTGCTCCAGGTCGACGCCAATGCTGCCTACACCCTGGCCGACGCGGCACAGCTCGCCCGCCTCGACCCCTTCGACCTGCTCCTCATCGAGCAGCCCCTCCCGACCGACGACATCCGCGGCCATGCTCGCCTCGCCACCCTGATCAGCACGCCGGTCTGCCTCGACGAGTCGATCGAGTCGGCGCGCGACGCCGCGACCGCGATCGCCCTCGACGCCTGCCGGGTCATCAACATCAAGCCGGCGCGAGTCGGCGGCTACCTGGAGGCCCGCCGCATCCACGACATCGCGGTCGCCAACGGCATACCCGTGTGGTGTGGCGGCATGCTCGAGACCGGCGTCGGGCGGGCGCCCAATGTGGCCCTTGCCGCCCTGCCAGGTTTCGTGCTGCCCGGCGACACCTCGGCCTCCGACCGCTACTTCCGCCAGGACATCACAGCGCCCTTCGTGCTGGATCAGGGGCACGTGGCCGTCCCCACCGGCCCGGGCATCGGCATCGAGGTGCTGCCGGACGCCCTGGCCGAGGTCACCATCAGCCGCTCCGACGTCGACCTCACCGGCTGACCCTCACGTCTGGCCCCCTTGCGTCCGCGTCTTCGGTTGCCATGGCGACCGAAGACGCGGACGCATGGGATGGAGGAGTCAGCCGCTGCCGCCGATGTCGACCTCATAGGCCTCGTAGATCAGGTCCGACCCACGCTGGCGGTGGGTGACCAACCGCCACAGCAGGGCGGTCAGCTCCTCGCGGTGTTGACCCAACCCCGCCCTCGGTATGCCGTCGTCCCGCTCCCGGAGCAAGCGCTCCACTTCGTCGACGAAGAACACATGGTCAGCCAGTTGGGCGTCCACTCCGGTGGCCAGGCGCGGCGCGGTGGCACCGATGTCGGCGTAGAGGCCGCCCGGCGACTCCGTGAGCGCGACGTGCTCACGCAGGTCGTGCGCCAACTCCGTGAGCGCGGCCCGGACCCGGCGCCCCCAGACCGGGAGCCCCAGCGGGAGTGCGAGCGCGTCCTGGAGGGCGCGCATCGAATCCCCGAGTTCGGCGCGCGCGGCAGTCACGTGCTCCAGGTGCGTGCGGAAGTCCTCGTCCATTGGCGCCCTCCTGCCGTCACTCCCATGGTGGCGGTTGGACGGCCCAGAGGGAAGCGGGACCTTTCAGGGCGTCCAGCGCGGGTCGCGCCCGATGAACGCGAAGAACTTCTCGACCACCGACGCATCGGCCGGCACGTCCTGCTGCACGCCGAACTGACCGGACCCGCGGATCATGTCCGCCATGCCGGTCATCCCGGCATACGCACCCGCGATGTAGTCCTCGTCCAGTTCAGGGTCCTGGCCGCTCGCGCGCGCCAGATCCCACCCGTGGAAGACCAGGTCCGGCGTCACGTAGCCGTCGATCACCTGGGCGACCGGCGCCTGCCCGGTGTGCGGGTTGCTGTGCACCGTCACGGCCAGTTCCTCGTCGGCGAGCACCTCGCGCAAGCGCTCATCGAGTGCCCGCCAGGCCGCGACCGGATCTGCGAGCGCGCCCTCACCAGAAGGGAATTCGAGTCCCGACCCACCCCCGATCATCCCGGGCACCCAGGTGACCAGGTGTCCCACGACCTCGCGGGCGGTCCACTCCTTGACCGGCGAGGGACCATCCCAGTCGCTCACCCCGCCCACGAGACGGGTGAAATTGTCGGCCGCCGCGGCATACCGCTCCGCTGGTGACATCGCGCCCAGACCCTCCATCACCCCTCTCCCTTGGCGAGTAGTCCGTCGAGCTTCTCGTAGCCGTCGTTGACGCCGGTCTCCATGCCGGAATCCAACCACCCGGCCCGTTCCTCGAAGGACCCGACCAGCGAGACGGTGTGCAACCGGGTCCGGCCGTCCCCGAGGTCCTCGAAGGTCATCGTCTCCAGGGACACCGACTCCGGCCAGCCGTCGTAGGTGAAGGTCTGGACGATTCGCTCCGGGGTCACGTCGTGGAAGGACCCATGGAAGGAGGCGATCTCCTCGCCGTCGCGCTGGTTGCTGAACGACCAGGACCCACCGGTGCGCGCATCCCAGTGCCCGATCGTCGTGGTGAGGTCATGCGGACCGCACCACTGGGCGTAGAGCTCGGGATCGGTATGGGCACGGTGCAGTTGGGCGGGCGTAGCGGTGAAATCGCGGGTGATCCGGATCGCGGGCACGTCCGGGTCGGCCTCGATCCGCGCCGTGGTGTCCGTATGCCGCGGGGCTGAGTCGGTCATGACGTCTTTCCTTTCGTGGGGGTGGTGTTCGGGGAGGTGGGACTGTCGAGGTTCGCGAGCACGGCTTCGAGCCGGCTGAGGCGCGCCTCGGCGGCGCGTTGGTGGCGCTCGATCCAGCGGACGAGACCGGCGAGCGCGGCCGCTTCGAGGTGGACCCGACGCCGCTGGGCATCGGCAGTGACGCTGACGAGGCCGGCGTCTGCCGACGAGCGACGGCATACCCTGACCTCGTGACGAGCAGCCCCCAGGCGATGACCGGCCGGATCGAGCCGCTGCCGCTCCCCTCGGGCCCCACCGTGCTCGCCGCCCTCCCCCGCCTCGCCGAGGCCCTGCGCGGTCACCCGATCGCGCCGTATGCCGCGACCTCCCCTCCACCGCTCCTTCCCCGGGTCTCCCCCGAGTCTCTCCCCGACAACCTCGCCGTGGTCGTCGGCACCTCCGGATCCACCGGCGACCCCAAGCTCGCGATGCTCACCGCTGGCGCCCTCGCCGCCTCCATCGGAGCCACCCACCGGCGCCTCGGCGGCCCCGGTCAGTGGCTGCTCACCCTCCCCGCCCACCACATCGCCGGGCTCCAGGTGCTGCTGCGCGGCCTGGTCGCCGGGCAGGAGCCGATCGTCACGACGACCGCCTCGGTCACCGACGTGGTGCGGGGCGCCGCGGCCATGGACCCCGACGCGCGACGCTACGTCTCGCTCGTCCCGACGCAGGTGGCGCGTCTCCTCGAGGACGACGGGGGCCGGGACGCACTGCGCTCCTTCGACGCCGTCCTCGTCGGCGGTGCGGCCCTGCCCCCACGATTGCGCTCAACGGCAGACCGGGAGGGCGTCATCCTCGTCGCCACCTATGGCATGTCCGAGACCTGCGGTGGTTGCGTCTACGACGGTCGGCCACTGGAGGGCACCCGGGTCGCCCTCGACGATGACGGCCGGGTGCACCTGGGCGGCCCGAGCCTGGCCAGCGGCTACCTCGCGGACCCAGAACGCACCGACTCCCACTTCGTCGCCGACACGGCCGGGGAACGCTGGTTCCGCACCGACGACCACGGGGAGTTCCTGCCCGACGGCCGCCTCCAGGTCCACGGGCGCCTCGACGACCTCATCACGACCGGTGGGCTCAAGGTGTCACCCCGCCTCGTCGAAGAGACCATCGTCGCCCACTGCCCCGGCGTGATCGAGGCCCTCGTCGTCGGCGTGCCTGACCCCGAGTGGGGCCAGGCCGTCGGCGCGATCGTCACCACGGCCTCGGGCACCCGCCTCACCCGCGAGGACGTCAGGGAGGCCCTGCGCGGCATACTGCCCGGGCATGCGCTCCCCCAGCGGGTCCGGACGGTGCCAGCGATCCCCACCCGCGGTCCCGGCAAGCCCGACCGTCGCGGCGCCGCCGATTTGCTCAGCGACGGATAATGGGAGCGTGCTGCGTGTCCTGCCCGTCGTCCTGTCGCTGGCGCTGTCGATCTACTGCGTGATCGACTGCGTCCGCACCGACGAACACGCCGTGCGTGGGCTGCCGAAACTCGTCTGGGTGTTCGTCGTCCTGCTCTTCCCCCTCGCGGGATCCATCGCCTGGCTCGTCGCGGGCCGCCCCCAGCGACCCCCGGGCCAGCGGCCACTGCGGCCACGCGGCCCCGACGACGACCCCGACTTCCTCCGCAAGCTGTGAGAAAACCCTAGGAACCATGGCCACGCTCGAACAATGGGTCGCCGGTGCGCGCCCCCGAACCCTCCCCGCTGCCTTCGCCCCGGTGATCGCCGGCACCGCTGCCGCCGGCCTCGGCGCACGGCCGGTCTACGGCTACGCCCTCCTGGCCCTCGTCGTCGCGCTCGCGCTGCAGGTCGGCGTCAACTACGCCAATGACTACAGCGACGGCATCCGAGGGACCGACGCCGACCGGGTCGGCCCGGTGCGGCTCGTCGGACAGCGTCTGGCCCTGGCCTCCAACGTCAAGCTCATGGCCTTCTTGTGCTTCGGCTTCGCCGGGATCGTCGGCCTCGCGCTCGTGGCCCTCTCCGGCGCGTGGCTCATGCTGCCCATCGGCGTCCTGTCGGTCATCGCTGCCTGGAAGTACACCGGTGGCGAGCGGCCCTATGGCTACAGCGGTTGGGGCGAGGTGTTCGTCTTCGTCTTCTTCGGGTTGGTCGCCACCTTGGGCACGCAGTACACCCAATTGGGGCACCTCACCTGGTTCGGGCTGTTCGCGGCCGTGGGCATCGGCGCCATCGCCTCCGCGATCCTTGTCGTCAACAACCTGCGCGACATCCCCGGGGACACCGTCGCCGGCAAGCGCACGCTGGCGGTTCGCCTCGGCGACCGGGGCACCCGACTGCTGTGGCTCGCGTTGCTGCTGGTCTCCGTGGCCGCGTGCACCGCCATGGTGATCGCCACGCCGTGGGCCCTGCTGGGGCTACTCGCCGTGCCGCTGGTCGTCCCGTCGGCGCGCACCATCCTCGGAGGGGCACAGGGGCGCGACCTCATCCCCGCGCTCGGCGCGACCGGGCTCTTCGAGGTCGTGTATGCCGTGCTCATCGCGATCGGCGTGATCGTCGCGGGCGCTCTGGCCTGACGGCGGCGCTTCCTCGCCTTGGCCGACCCGCCGGTCGCCCCCGCCGTCTCGCCTCGCCCAGCCGGCCCATGCGGCCGTCAGCGGAAGCTGTCGGATCCCTCACCCTCGCCGGTCTCGGCGTCCTCGATGTCCTCGTCCGAGGGCTTGGCCCCCCGCTCGGCTGCCTTCTGCTCGGCGCGGTGTTCCAGCTTCTCGGCGATCTGTCGGCTGTAGTCCTCCCGGAAGGGCCGCAGCACGAAGTAGCTCACGACCATCGAGATGAGGGCTGCCCCGGCGACGAGCAGGAAGAGCTGGTCCCTGCTGCGCAGTCCGGCCAGCCAGAGGATGAGCAGGCAGCCGAAGAAGACCAGGGTGCGAAGCAGGGTGTAGCGAACCATCACAGTCCCGAGTAGGAGTGCTGACCGACGAAGAAGACGTTGACGATGCCGTAGTTGACGACGATGCAGGCGAAGCCGGCGAGCGCGATGATCGCGGCATTCTGACGGCGCCAGCCGGTCGTCACCCGGGCGTGCAGATAGGCCGCGTAGACCACCCAGATGACGAAGGACCAGACCTCCTTGGGGTCCCAGTTCCAGTAGGACCCCCAGGCCTGCCGCGCCCAGATCGCACCGGCGATGACTGTGAAGGTCCACAGCGGGAAGGCGATGATGTGGAGCCCGTAGGCCAGCTTCTCGAGCTGACGCGACCCCGGCAACCGGTTCATGAACGAGCGGGCACCGACGCGCTCGACATGGTCCTGCCACAGGTAGAGCGCGTTGACGGCTGCACCGATCCCGAAGAGCGCCATCGACAATGTCGCGATCGTCACGTGGATGACGAGCCAATAACTCTTGAGCGAGGGCATCAGTTCGGCACCGTCGACATACCAGATCGTGATGGCCAGCCCGAGGACGAGCACGGCGGGACCGGTGACGAAGAGGCCGAGCCAACGCAGATTGCGACGCAGCGACCAGCCGACATAGGCGAGCATGACGAAGGTGGAACCGGTGAGGGCGAACTCGAACATGTTGCCCAGCGGCATCCGGTGCACTTCGAGGCCGCGCATCACCGTCGACGCGGTGAGCAGCAGGGTCCCCAGGATGGTCAGCGACGAGGCGATGCCACCGGCGGATCGGGCGCGCGACGGGAGCTCCCCGTCCCCGGGCCGGTATGCCGCGGCGCTGGTTGCCGGGCCGGGCTCGGCGCCACGGGCGCCGCCGGCGGCGACCAGCTCGTACTCCTCGACGTGCTCGGCGGCCTCGTCGCGAGCGGGCAGCAGCCACGCCAGGTGGGCGGCAAACGCAAGCATCGCCAGCGTGAGCACCCCCATCGCGCTGTAGAGGCTCAGCATCGAGAACTGCGCCAGGGTCTGGTCGCTCATCGGTGGTCCTTCACTCGTTCGGCGAGCCCGGCCAGCTCGTCGGTCATGCCCTCGTCGTCGTCCTTGGCGAGGGCGCCGACCCGCACCAGCGTACGTTGCCGGCCCTCGGCGTCGGGCTCGGCCTCGCTGACCCGGATGAAGACCCGGCGGCGGCGGACGGTGAGCATGGCGATCAGGCCGGCGAGGGCGAGCAGAGCGGCCCCCAGGGTCAGGCTCTTGCCCGGGTCGGTCCGCACCGACAGGCCGGCCCAGCGCTCGACACCGTCGAAGGTGATCGATCCGCGACCACCGGGCAGGTCGATGCTCTGGCCGGCCTTGATCCACAGCCGCAGTGGCTGATCCGAGCCCTCCGCGCGCAACTGAGTCATGGCGGAGTCGTCGAGTTCGTAGACCGACTGGGGGGCTCCATCGGGGAAGAGTTCGCCCTCGAAGACGGTGAGGGCGAGATAGGGGTCGAGGGGCTGGGGGAACATCGACTCCGGCCCGTGCTCGGTGATCGTGCCGGTCGGCAGGAAGAGGCCGGCAAAGCCGAGATCCTTCGGGGTGGCACCGGGAACCTTGACGGCGCCCACCGATTTGTAGTTGTTGTCCCGGGCGAGGAAGGGCGTGGCATCGGAGTAGATCACCCTGCCCTGCGCATCCCGGACGGTGATGTGTGGGGCATAGCCGTTGCCGAGGAGGAAGACCGTGCCATTGCCGGTCTCGAGCGGTTGGTTGACCTTGATGGTCCGGTCCTCGACCGGGGCCTTGGCCGTGGGGGCGAACTCCACGTGGGCGGTGAAGTCGCGCGGCATACCCAATTGGCCCTCGCGGGTGGTGTCCTCCTCGAAAACGGCGTCGAGCCGGGTGAGGGTGAGGGTCCACGGCGTGAGATCGGCGGCGTCGACCTGCGGGCCCGGACTGAAGGTGTCGTAGCGGGAGAGGGTGTTGGCGAAGGTCTGGCCCTCGGGGAGGATCACGTCACCCTTGAAGCCCCAGAGGTGGCCGATCGCGACCCCGACGATGATGCCGATGAGGGCCAGGTGGAAGGCGAGGTTGCCGGTCTCCTTGAGGTAACCCTTCTCGGCGGACAGGCTGTTGTCATCGTGACTGTCCACCCGGAAACGGGCGGCACGCAACGTCTTTCGCCAGGCGGTGAGGACCTCGTCCGGGGTGCCGTCGACGGTTTCGACAAGGCTGGCGCCGAGCCGGTCAGGGTTCTTCGGTGCTCGGGGAGGGCGCGCGCGCAACGCCTTGAGATGCTGCTTGGTGCGGGGCAGCACGCAGCCGACCAGCGAGGTGAAGAGCAGTAGGTAGATCGCGGCGAACCACGGAGAGGCGTAGACCTCGAAGAAGCCGAGGCGATCCAGGATCGGCCCGGCCGTCGGGTGGTCGGTGAGCCACTGGGCGGTGCGGGTGGCGTCGATCGAGCGCTGCGGGAAGATCGACCCCGGCACGGCGCCGACAGCGAGGACGAGCAGCAGGAGCAGGGCCGTCCGCATGCTCGTCAGTTGGCGCCAGGCCCAACGCAGCCAACCCACCAGCCCGAGCCGGGGCTGGACGACGTCGCCGCTCACAGCGGCACCACGAAGTTGTCGATGAGCTCGGTCTGCAGCCACGTCGTGAGCCAGTCCCACCAGCCGGTCACGAGAAGCAGGCCCATGGCGATGAGCAGGACACCGCCGAAGACCTGGATGCCGCGGCGGTGACGAGCGAGCCAGCGCTGCACGGGGGCGAACCGGTCGGCGGCCACGGCGGCGAGCAGGAAGGGGATGCCCAGGCCCAAGCAGTAGGCAACGGTTAGGGCCAGTCCGCGGGCGCTGGATGCTCCCTGCGTCGAGGTGGCCAGGATGAGCACCGCGGCGAGGGTCGGCCCGGTGCACGGCGCCCAGCCGAGCGCGAAGATGCCCCCGAGCACGGGAGCCCCGAGCAACCCGGCCCGAGGCCGCCAACGCAGGCGGGTGTCGCGCTGGGTGCCGATCGAGCGGCCCACTCCGAGGAAGACCAGGCCCAGGACGATGACCAGGCCGCCCCCGAGGCGCATGAGGAGGTCCTTGTGCTCCCACAGGCCGCGCCCGACGGAGGTGACGAAGAGGGCCATGAGGACGAACACGGCCGTGAAACCGGCCACGAAGAGCAGGGCACCCACCGCTGTGCGCCACCGCCGCGACGACGCGCGGTCACCGGCGGCCATTCCCGAGACGAAACCGAGGTATCCCGGCACGAGGGGCAGCACGCAGGGGCTGGCGAAGGACACCAGCCCGGCCAGCGCCGCGAGGCCCAGGGCGAGCGGCAGCGCACCCGAGACGATCGTCTGGCCGGCGTCGGTCACGAGCGACCCGCTCACGCCTCGGCCAGCACGTCGTCGATGAGGCCGGTGAGGGTCACCTCGGTGGCGGTTCCGGCGATCCGGGCGGCGATCCGCCCTTGGGGGTCCAGGACGAGGGTGGTCGGCACGGTCGGCGCCTTCCCCTGCAACTCGAGGATGAGCAGGCCGGACTCGTCGGTGAGGCTCGGATAGGTCAACCCGGCCTTGGCCGCGAAGGCCTGGCCACGCGCGGGGTCCTCGCGGAAGTCGATGCCGATGAACTGGACCGGCTTGGCGTCGGCCTGGACCGCCGTCCACACGGACTGCAGGTGGGGAGCCTCGGCCACACACGGGGCACACCACGACCCCCAGACGTTGACGACGACGACGGTCCTGCCGTCGTCGGGCATCGACCAGGTGCCCCCGTCGATCGTCGAGCCGGACAGGGTGACCGGCCCCTTCCGCTCCCCTGCCGCGATCCGCTCGATCGAGCCGTCGCCGGAGACATAACCCTTCTGGTCGCCGCGCTTGGCCTGCTCGGCGATCGAATTGGGGTCCGAAGAGCAGGCCGTCAGGGCCAGCGAGGCCGCGCCGAGCGCCACCGTGAAGGCACCGCGACGGGAGGGTCCGGAGAGCGTGGCCGCTCGGGGAGGCTCAGGGAGGAACGAGGTCACGTCAGGCACCGGCTCCGGGTTGGGCCAGGGCGAGCAGGGAGGCAGCCGGCTCGCTGTAACTCACCGAGAGCAGGTCGTCGCCCACCCAGGTGAGCGAGGTCAGGCTGGCCAGGGTGCATTCACGCTTGCGAGGGTCGTGGAGGAAGCGTCGCCCCTCGTAGGCGCAGCGGACCGTCCAGATCGGCGCCTGGTGCGACACGATGACCGCCTCGTGGCCGCGGGCCGCGGCGCGGACGTCGTCGATGGCTGCCTTCATCCGGGCGGCGAGCTCGACGTAGGGCTCCCCCCAACTCGGGCGGAAGGGGTTCCACGCCTTGACGAGCAGCGCCGGGTGCTTGAGCAGTCCCTGACCACCGGCAACCTGCAGACCCTCGAAGACGTTCTCCGCCTCGATGACACGCTCATCGAGCGTGACCGGCAGGCCGTGCATCTCCGCCACCGGTGACGCGGTCTCACGGGCCCGCTCCAGCGGACTCGACACGATGTGGGTGATGTCGTGGTCGGCCAGGTGCTTGGCCGCGAGCAGCGCCATTTGTCGACCGAGGGTCGAGAGGTGGTAGTCGGGCAGCCGTCCGTAGAGCACCCGATCGGGGTTGTGCACCTCGCCGTGGCGCAGCAGGTGCACGACCGTGCGCGGCAGGGCGGCGTGGGCCGTCGATGACTCCGACATGCCGTGATTGTCGCAAACGCTGCTGAGTGCTTCCCGACACCCTCCTGCGCCCGAACTCACCAATAGTGCACTTTCGGGATGCCGGCCGGCCAAGCCCGCACCCGAACTCACCAATAGTGCACTTTCGGTAGGCCGGCCGGCCAAGCCCGCACCCAAACTCACCAATAGTGCACTTTCGGTAGGCCGGCCGCCCGGGCCCGCACCCGAACTCACCAATAGTGCACTTTCGGTATGCCGGCCGGCCAAGCCCGCACCCGAACTCACCAATAGTGCACTTTCGGTATGCCGGCCGCCCGGGGTCGGTATGCCGGGTGCTCTCCGTGGTGAGTCGGCCGCCGCCGCCGCTCTGGCCGCGGCCGGCAGGGCGGTGGTGATGACGTCCAAGGCCTCATCGTCGTGCGCACCCGAGACGAACCAGGCCTCGAAGGCACTCGGCGGCAGGTGCACACCGGCGTCGAGCATGGCGTGGAAGAACCGGCCGAAGGCGGCGGTGTCCTGGGCGCGAGCATCGTCATAGGTGCGCACGGGGTCCTCGCGGAAGAAGATCGAGAACATCGAGCCGGCCCACTGCACCGTGTGCGGCACACCCTCGGCGGTGAGGGCGGCCGAGGCGGCATCCGCGATCACGGTCGCCGTGGCCTCGAGGCGGGGGTAGAGATCTTCGGTGCAGCCCCGCAGGGTGGCCAACCCGGCCGCCGCGGCCACCGGGTTTCCCGAGAGCGTTCCGGCTTGGTAGACCGGTCCTTCCGGTGCCAGGTGGGCCATGATGTCGGCCCGTCCACCGAACGCGGCTGCGGGAAAGCCGCCGCCCATGACCTTGCCGAAGGTGAACAGGTCCGGGGCACCCGCTGCGGGCACACCCTCGAGGCCGAGCCAGCCCGCACGGGAGCAGCGGAAGCCGGTCATCACCTCGTCCGAGATGAGCAGCGCGCCGTGCGCGGAGGTCACTCGGCGCAACGCGTCGGTGAAGCCGACGACCGGCGGGACGACTCCCATGTTGCCGGGCGCTGCCTCGGTGATGACAGCCGCAATCTCGCCACCCCGCGCCGCGAAGACCGCCTCCAGCGCCGCAATGTCGTTGTAGGGCAGCACGATCGTCTCGGCGGTCATGTCGGCCGGGACGCCCGCCGAGTCGGGCAGGGCGAAGGTCGCGACGCCGGATCCGGCGGCAGCCAGCAGGGCGTCGACGTGCCCGTGGTAGCAGCCGGCGAACTTCACGATGACGTCCCGCCCGGTGAAGCCACGGGCCAGCCGGATCGCCGACATCGTCGCCTCGGTCCCGCTGGAGACCAGTCGCACCTGCTCGACCGGCGCGACCCGGGCAACGATCTCCTCGGCGAGGAGCACCTCGCCCTCGCTGGGCGTCCCGAAGGAGAAGCCCTGTGCCGCAGCATGATTCACGGCATCAAGGACGTCGGGGTGCCGGTGACCGAGGATCATCGGTCCCCAGGAGCAGAGCAGGTCCACCAACCGGTTGCCGTCGACGTCGACGAGCCACGGGCCGTGTGCTGAGGCGATGAAGCGCGGAGTGCCTCCCACCGCGCGAAAGGCTCTCACCGGCGAGTTCACCCCGCCCGGGATGACGGCGCGTGCGCGCGCGAGGAGTGCGTGGGAGGAAGCCGTGGTCAGGGTCTGGGAGGGCACGGACACTCTGGCAAGTCTAGGTGGCCCGCTCCGATCCTGGGGTGCGGGTTCTGCTGTGCCCTGGGACGCAGGGCCGCACCGAAGCCGACCAGGGAGCCGCGCGAGCGGCGCCAGCCGCGCATCAAGGGGCGGCGGTCTCCTCGGCGCCCACCGCAGCGTTGGCCCGACGGAGAGTCTGCATCGCCTCGCCCAGCGCGCGGAACTGCTCGGCGGTGAGCGGGTCGATGAGGTGACGGCGCACGCTCTCGACATGGATTCGGGCCAACTGACCGACCAGCGCAAAACCCGCATCAGTCAGACAGAGCATGACACCCCGGCCGTCGTCGGGAGCCGGGATGCGGCGCACCAGCCCCCGTTTCTCCAGTCGCGCCGCCGTGTGCGTGACCCGGCTGCGAGACTGGACGATGAAGGCGGCGAGCGCCGACATCCGCTGCCGACCGTCCGGAGCCTCCGAGAGCATCGAGATCAGTTCGTACTCCGGCAAGCTCACACCCTGATCGGCCAGGTCTCGCTCGAGGGCGACCTCCAACTCTCGGCTGCCGCGCAGGTAAGCGCGCCACGCCTGCTGCTCGTCGGCGGAGAGCCACCGGGTGACAGCGTCCTCGCTCGTCATGAGCGCATCCTGCCACCGGCACGAGCCGTCGACGCGCCACGGGCCGGAGCGGCGTTCACCAGCGCTCCGCCAACTCCAGGGCGAAGTAGCTCAGGATGATCTGAGCCCCGGCCCGACGCAGGTGGATCAGGGACTCGGTCGCCACCCGCTCGCGGTCGATCCAGCCGTTGTCGGCGGCCGCGACGATCTGTGAGTACTCACCCGAGATCTGGTATGCCGCAACGGGAACCGGCGAGATTTCGGCAGCGGCCGCGATGATGTCGAGATGAGGCTGGCCGGGCTTGACCATGATGATGTCGGCGCCCTCGGCGACGTCGAGCTCGATCTCACGAATCGCCTCGGTCGCATTCGTGGGGTCCTGCTGGTAGGTCGCCCGATCGCCGACGAGGGAGGACTGCACGGCCTCCCGGAAGGGCCCGTAGAGACCGGAGGTGTACTTCGCGGCATACGCGAGGATCAGGGTGTCGGTGAAGCCGGCAGCGTCGAGGGCCGCCCGCACGTGCCCGACCTGGCCGTCCATCATCCCCGAGAGGCCGAGCACCTCGGCGCCGGCGGCGGCCTGCGCGAGGGCCATCGCGGCATACCGCTCCAGGGTGGCGTCGTTGTCGACGGCCCCCGAGTGGTCGAGGACGCCACAGTGGCCGTGGTCGGTGAACTCGTCGAGACAGAGGTCGGCCATGACGACGATCCGATCCCCCACCGCCTCGGCGAGGCGGGTGAGGGCGACATTGAGGATGCCACCGGGGTCATCGGCGCCGGAGCCACGGCCATCCTTGGCCTCGGGCACACCGAAGACCATCAAGCCCCCCAGGCCTGCCGCCACGGCACGCTCGGCCTCCGCGACCAGCGAGTCGAGGGTGTGCTGGACCACGCCGGGCATCGACGAGATCGGCACCGGTTCGGCGATGCCTTCGCGCACGAAGACCGGGAGCACCAGATCCGGCGGGTGCAACCGGGTCTGGGCCACAAGGCGGCGCACCGCCGGCGAGCGCCGCAGCCGACGAGGACGGTGGACGGGGAAACTCACGATCGCCGGATCCTCAGGAACGGGCCCGGCGACGCGACTCACTGCGGCGCTCACTGGGGCGACGCACCTGCTCGCCGGCCTCGTGCGCGGCGTGGGCACGGGCCGCGCCGTGATCGGCCAGGGCATCGATGAGCACCTCGGCGCTCGGCTCGGCAGCCAGCACGTCGACGCGCAGGCCGTGCTCCTCGGCCGTCTTCGCGGTCTGCGGGCCGATGCAGGCGATCACCGTGTTGGTGTGTGGCTTGCCCGCGATCCCGACGAGGTTGCGGACCGTCGAGCTCGACGTGAAGACGACTGCGTCGAAGGCACCACTCTTAATGGCGTCGCGAACCTCGGGTGCCGGCGGCGCCGCACGCACGGTGCGGTAGGCCGTGACGTCGTCGACCTCCCAGCCCATCTCGACCAATCCGGCGACGAGGGTGTCTGTGGCAATGTCAGCCCGCGGCAACAGGATTCGGTTGATCGGGTCGAGCAGGTCGTCGTAGGGCGGCCACTCCTCGAGCAGGCCGCGTGCGGACTGCTCACCCGTCGGCACGAGGTCGGGGATGAGCCCCCAGTCACGCAACGCCTGGGCGGTGACGCCACCCACCGCTGCGACCTTGAGGCCGGCGAAGGACCGCACGTCCAGGCCGAGAGCTTCGAAGCGCTCCCGCACGGCCTTGACGGCGTTGACGGAGGTGAACCCGACCCACTCGTAGCGACCGGTGACCAGGCCCGTGATCGCGCGCTCCATCTGCTGCGGGGTGCGCGGGGGTTCGACGCTGATGGTGGGCACCACCGTGGAAATCGCGCCATAGCGGGACAGCCGCCGGTCGATGGACGCGGACTGCTCCTTGGTGCGCGGGACCAGGACGTTCCACCCGAAGAGCGGCCGCGACTCGAACCAATTGATCGTCTGGCGCAGGTCCACGGTCGGGCCGACGACCGCCAGGGCCGGCGTCGGAGCCGACTCGACGGCTGCCGTCGCGTCCTCGAGGGTGGTGACGGCGGTGCTCTGCCGCACGGAGGTGCCGTGGCCGGTGACCGCGACAGGAGTGCCCGCGTCGCGGCCGGCCTCCAGGAGCGCGGCCAGTCCGGCAGCGAGCGCCTTGGCGCTGCCGAGGACGACGACCGTGGAGCGTGGATCCAGGCAGGCGGGGTCGACGGTGGACGCGCGCCCCTTGGTGCCGCCGGCGTGGGCGATCACGTGGACGGCCGAGGACTCGGCGGTGGTCAGCGGAACGCCCGCGTAGGCCGGGACGGCGGAGACCGCACTGACGCCCGGGACGACCTCGACCGGCACCCCGGCCTTGGCGCAGGCCAAGGCCTCCTCGGCGAGACCGTTGAAGGTCGCCGGGTCACCATCCATGAGACGCACGACCAAGCCACCCTTGTGGGCTCGGGCAGTGCTCACGACGAGCTTGGCATTGGCAGCATGCGTCAGGCGCTGACCGTGGTCGCCGCGACCGGCGTCGACCACGTCGACCTCGGGTCGGCAGTGCCGAGCCACGACCTGGTCGCGGGCGATCTGGTCGATGACGACCGCATCGGCCTCGGCGAGCAGCTCGACCGCGCGGACGGTGAGCAGGCCGGGGTCACCGGGGCCCGCGCCCACGAAGGCGACGGTGGCGGGGGTCTTCCCGGGCCGGGAGGGGGTGGTGGTCACGGTGGTCACGCTCCGAGTGGGGTCGCGGTGGTGCGGGTGGTCGAGCCACCCGTGGGACTGGTCGGTGGTGCGAGGTCGGGGACGAGCGCACCGGCGCCGTCCTCGAGGAGCAGGGCGGCAAGGGCGGCCCCGAGTCGCTCGGGAGCATCGAGGGGCCCGGTCAGTGAGCGGCGGATCTCGTCGCTGCCGTCGACCGCGACAACCGCGCCGCGCAGACTGAGTTCGTCCCGGTCGTCGCCGATGACGACATCGGCGAGGGCTCCCACGGGAGCGGAGCACCCGGCTTCCAGCGCCGCAAGCAGCGATCGCTCAGCGGTCACGCACGCGCGGGTGTCGGGGTCGTCGAGCGCAGCCACGGCCTCACGCAGGGTCCGGTCGTCAGCCCGGATCTCGACGGCGAGAGCACCCTGGCCGGGGGCGGGCAGCACCTGGATCGGGTCGAGGATCTCGGTGACCTGGTCGTCGCGCCCGAGCCGGCGCAGGCCGGCCAGGGCGAGGACGACTCCGTCGAGCCGACCCTCGGTCACCGCCGCGAGGCGGGTGTCGACATTGCCGCGCAGGTCGCTGACCCGGTGGCCGAGCCCGAGGGCGAGCAACTGGGCCTGCCGGCGGGGCGAGCCGGTCCCGATGACGGCGCCCGGGGGCAACTCACCCAGGGTCATCCCGTCGCGCGCGACAAGCGCATCGCGAGGGTCCTCCCGCACGGGGATGGCCCCGAGGGCGAGTCCCTCTGCCGGCGCTGTCGGCAGATCCTTGAGCGAGTGAACGGCCGCGTCGATCCGACCCTCGTGCAGGGCCGAGCGCAGCGCGGAGACGAAGACGCCCGTCCCCCCGAGCTGGCGCAGGGCAGTGCGCTGGTCGCGGTCGCCGTCAGTCGTCACGAGCACGAGCTCGACGTCGTGGCCGGCTGCGCGCAGCCGGTCGGCCACCCAGGTGGACTGGGTCGTGGCCAGCGCCGAGCGCCGAGTGCCCAGCCGGATGGTGCTCATGGCCCCTCCTCCGGGTCGAGAACCAGTGGCACCGGAGCGGAGACCAGGCTCACGTCGCGCGGGTCGAGGTCGAAGAGCTCGTGCAGTGCGCGCGCGTAACTGCCGCCGCGGCCCTGCTCGGCGAACTCCTTGACCCGCACAGTGGGGGCGTGGAGCAACTTCTCGACGACGCGGTGGACCGCCTTGGCGACCTCGTCACGCTCGGCCGGGTCGAGGTCCGGGAGGCGCCGCGCGAGCCGGGTGAGTTCGGCGGCGACGACGTCCTCGGCGCGCCGACGCAGGGCACTCACCGTGGGGGCGACCGTCTCGGCGCTGCGCATCGTGAGGTACTCGGCGACCTCCGCCGTGACCAGGTCAGTCGCGGCCTGCACCTGCGGGTGATGGCCTGCATCGCCCAGCAGGGTGCCCAGGTGGGCCAGGTCGAGGAGTCGGACGCCGGGAACCGTCGCGGCACCGGGTTCGACATCGCGCGGCAGGGCGAGGTCGACGACGACCAGGGCCCGACTCTCACGGCCCCGCTGGGCCTGGACCAGGTCGGCGGTGGAGACCACGAGGCCGCGTGCACCGGTGCTGGAGATCACCACGTCGGCGCGGCCGAGCGCGGCCTGCCGATCCTCCCAGGCGACCACCTCGCCGCCCAGTCGCTCGGCAAGCGTGTGCGACCTGACGGAGCCTCGGTTGGCGATGAGCAGCTCGCGCACCCCCGCCGCCTTCGCGGCCGTCGCGGCCAGAGCCCCCATCCCGCCTGCGCCGAGCATGAGCACGCTCGCGGTGGTCAGATCGACTTCGGTGGCGGCCTCGGCGAGCGCGGCGTCGACGAGGGAGCGACTGACGGCGTCGATCCCCGTCTCGCTGTGGACCCGCTTCCCGACGCGCAGGGCCCGCTGCAGGACGGTGTTGAGCTGCGGACCGACGTGATGGCGGGCCTGACCGCGCCGCAGCGCGGAGCGCAGTTGGCCGAGCACCTGCGCCTCGCCGATGGCCATCGAGTCCAGACCGGAGGACACCGAGAACGCGTGGGCGACGCCGCGCTCCTCGTAATGGACATAGAGGTAGGGGTGGAGCAGGGCGCGGTCGACGCCGGTGTGCTCGGCGAAGGCGTCGGTCAGCTCGGCAAGGGCCCCGTGGAAGGTGACCGCCTCGGCATACACCTCGGTGCGATTGCAGGTGGAGAGCACGAGAGCCTCGCGCACGTGCTCACCGCGTAGGGCGGCGGCCTCCAGTTCGGAGGCGGCCGAGGTGTCGAAGGCGACCCGCTCGAGCACGTCGAGCGGGGCATGGTGGTGCGAGAGACCGAGGACGAGCAGGCTCATGACACCTCGGCTGTTCGGGTGGTCGGCACGGTCCGCTGCTGGGCGAGGAAGGCCAGGATCTGGAGCTCGGTGCCGAGGTCGACCTTGCGGACGTCGACCCCGCCCGGGACCGAGAGCACCACGGGTGCGAAGTTGAGGATCGAGCGGACGCCGGCGGCCACGAGCTGGTCGGCGACGTCCTGCGCAGACTCGGGTGGGGTCGCGATGACACCGATGGCCAGGCCCTGCTCGCGGACCAGGGCGGGGAGGTCTGCCATGGCCTGCACGACGAGGCCGGCAGCCCGCAGGCCCACAAGGCGTTCGTCGTGGTCGAGGACCGCGACGACCTTGAAGCCACGCGTGGCGAACCCTCGGTATGCCGCGAGCGCACGACCGAGGTTGCCCATCCCGATGATGGCCACCGGCCAGTCGCGCGCGAGGCCGAGCACCTCGGTGATCTCGGCGGCCAGCATGGTCACGTCGTAGCCGACCCCACGCACACCGTAGGAGCCGAGATGGGACAGGTCCTTGCGCAGTTTGGCCGGGCCGACACCGGCGAGAGCCGAGAGTTCCTCGGAGCTGACCGAGACGACGCCGTCGTCGGCGAGGGCGGTCAGCGCGCGCAGGTATCCCGGGAGTCGGGCGACCGTGGCGTCGGGAACACCCCGCCGGGATGCCGCCTCGGTGCTCACGCCGGTCCTCTCGTCACGCCGAGGATCGCGCGCACTCCTGGCTGAAGGGGCGGCCCGCCGACCCGGCCAGACTACGCATTTGTGAACGCATGCACAAAGTCATGCTCACCCCCGAGAGACATCTCTCACTGGCCGTGTGGTACACGCGGCGGCGGCACACTCGCTCCCGTGCTCAGCGAGTGGGCGGGTCGAGGGCTGCGCGCAGTTGCTCCGCCGTGATCCGCCAGGTCGCCACGACGGCCCCGTCGACCTCGATCACCGGGATCAGTTCGCGATAAGCGGCCAGCGTCCGGGGGTCATCGAGGATCGACCGCACCTCGAGGTCAGCGCCGCGCTGGGCAGCGATCGGTGCGCACACGGCATACGCATCGTCGCAGAGGTGGCAGCCCGGCCGGGAGTGGATGACGATCCGGGCGGGCATGCTCAGAAGAAGACCGACTTGCGCTGCATGAGCAGGGCATAGAGCGTCTGCTGGATCGTCTCGCGGACCTGATCGGTCAGGTCGAAGACCAGCATCGGGTCCTCGTCGGCACGCGGTCCGAAACCGTCGGTCGGGATCGGCGCGCCGAACTCGATGATCCACTTGCTGGGCAACGGGATGAGGCCGAGTGGACCGAGCAGCGGGAAGGTCGGGGTGATCGGCGCATACGGCAGGCCGAAGAGCCGGGCGACGGTGCCCATGTTGCCGATGATGGGGGCGATCTCCTCGGCGCCGACGATCGAGGTCGGGATGATGGGCACCTGGGCCTTGAGGGCCGCCGCGACGAAGCCGCCGCGACCGAAACGCTGGAGTTTGTAGCGCTCCTTGAAGGGCTTGCCGACTCCCTTGAAGCCTTCGGGGAAGACACCGACGAGCTCGCCCTTGGCGAAGAGGCGCTCGGCGTCGGTGTTGGCCGCGAGGGTGGAGCCGGTGCGTCGCGCGTAGGTCCCCAGGAACGGTGTCTGGAAGACGAGGTCGGCGCCGAGGGCACGCATGACCCGGTGCTCGGGGTGCTCCTCGTGGATGGCGACCTGGGTCATCACCGAGTCGATGGCAATCGTCCCGGAGTGGTTGGCCACGATGAGCGCACCACCCTCGGCCGGGATGTTCTCGATGCCGCGCACCTCGATGCGGAACCACTTCTCATAGATCGGGCGGAGCAGCGGCAGGACGACGTTCTCGGTGAAGTGGGGGTCGTAGCCGAACTCGTCGACCGCGTAGTCACCCTCGATCCGACGCCGGACGTAGGCGATGGCTGCGGCCAACTTGGCCTCGATGTCCTCGGCGGACATGCCGGCCGACTCGGCCGCGAAACGCAGGGCGGTGATGATGCCCTGGACGAGGTCGGTGACCCCAGGCGTCGGGGTCTGCGCGGGGTGCGGGCGACGGGTGGGATCGATCGCGGCCTCACCGGCGGGGGTTGGCGCGTTGGCCAGGCGGAGGCGACGCGCGACGAGGTCGTCCTGGGCGCGCTTGGCCCGAGGGCTCGGTCGTGGGACCTTGCGTTCGCCGGAGAGACGGCGGGCCTTGGGGGCAGGGCTGGACGCAACGACCGGGCGTGGCCGATGCTTGGCGCGCTCGCCGGACGCGGGAGGGATCGGGGCCACAGCCGGAGCCGGGGCGGGGGCCACCTTCGATGGGGAGGGGGCCACCTTCGGGGCGGACACCTTCCGGGTTGTCGCCGAGGGCGCAGCCTTCTTGGCCGGCGCCGTCCTGGGCACGGCCCCCGATGGCGCCGGGGTCGCTGCTTTCGTCGCCACCTTCGAGGACCCCGCCCTGCGGGACGGGGCCTTCTTCGCGGGCGCCGTGCCGTCAGACCCCGACGCCACCGGGATCACCGGCTTGACGGTGCGAGCCGGTGCGGCGGCATCGGCCTCGACCTGGGCGGAGAGCAGCGGGGTGCTGCGGCGTTTGGCGCGCTCCCCCCCGGCGCGGGCCGCTCCGGCCGCGAGCGCGCTCTGGCGCTTGGCGGTGGCCATCAGTGATCCCTCCTGGTCCACGCAGAGACCTGGTCGACCTGTCGGGTTGTCACGTCGATGAGTCCGCCGACGGCAGCTCCGACACTCTCGGCCGCGCCGCTGACGGCGGCATCCAGGGCTTCGGTGCCGGGCAACAGCGCCGGCAGGGAACGGGCGAAGTCGGCGAACGCCTCGCGCGTCGTGAACTCGGGTTCGAAGCCGAAGACCTGCCGCATCGCGGTGGTGTCCAGGCCTCGACCGAAGGCGAGGAGGTCGAGCTGGTCCGGCGAGAAGTCCGCCAGCCCGAGCCGCTTGGCAAAGCCGCCGACCGGACCGGCGGCGGCCCGAGGCACGGGTAGGAAGGGACGGCCGGTCAGGGCAATGGCCTGCAGGACGGTGATGACACCGTCCCCGGCGAGGTTGATCACGCCCGTCGTGTCGGTGACGGCAGCACGCACGAGAGCGGCCACCGCGTCCTGCTCGTGGACGAATTGGAGCCGTGCGTCGTAGCCCATGGGGATCGGCACGATCGGGAGCCCGAAATAGTCGGTGATCGCGGTGCGGATGCGTGGACCGACGACATTGGCGAAGCGCATGATGAGGATGTCGACGTCCGGGCGCCGACGGGCGAAGCCGCGCACATAACCCTCGACCTCGATCGAGTCCTTGCCGAAGCCCGACGTGGGGATGCGCTTGGCACCCATGTCCTCGGTGAACATCGCCGGGTCGCGCGGGCTCGCGCCGTAGACCGCGCTCGTGCTCTTGACGACCAACCGCTTCACCGAGGCGGACTTCTGGCAGGCCCCGAGCAACTGCATCGTCCCGATGACGTTGATTTCCTTCTGCGGCGTGCGGCCACCGGCGAGCACGGGTGTCGCGATGACGTTCATGTGCACGACCGTGTCGACCTCGGCATCCTCGAGGATCCGGCCGATCATCGGGTTGCGGATGTCGGCACGCACGAACTCCGCCGAGCCGATGGAGTGCGGCGGGGGGATGACGTCGACGCCGATGACGCGCTCGACGGCGAGGTCCTGGGTCAGGCGGCGGGCCACCAGGCCTCCGAGGTGTCGTGAGACACCCGTGACGAGCACGGTGCGTTTCACTGGGCCTCCTGGGATCGGGTGGGGCGCGTCCTGGCCTGATCGACCCTACCCGCGAGGGTCGGGCGTCGATCACCGGCGGCGACGCAGGTCACGGACGACGAAGCCCCCGACGGCAGCGGCTCGTGGGGGCTGGTCGTGAGCGCGGCTGAGTGCCGCCGACTCACTTCTTGTTGCGACGCTGGTGACGCGTCTTGCGCAGCAACTTGCGGTGCTTCTTCTTGGCCATCCGCTTGCGGCGCTTCTTGATGACTGAACCCATGTGGCATTCCTTGCTGGTGACAGTGGATCGTCCGCCGCGCGCAGGTGAGCGGACGACGTCGACTACCCAGCCTAGCGACTGCGCGACCGCCACCCAAACCAGCGGTGACGACGCGGACGCCAGCCGACCCCGCGGCATACCTGAGAATCGGGGGGACAACGAAGGGGCGGGCCGATGCGCTCGGCCCGCCCCCTTCGTGGCTGCTCGCTCAGGCGGTGTCAATGAAGGAGGAGCGGAGGTACTTGTGGACCTCGTCCTCCGGCACCCGGAACGACCGGCCGACGCGGATGGCCGGGAGTTCCCCGGCATGCACCATCCGATAGACGGTCATCTTGGACACGCGCATGATCGAGGCAACCTCGGCCACCGTGAGGAACTGCACCTCACCGAGCTGACGCTCCGACATCGATACCTCGATTTCTGGCAGTCACGCGGGGTCGACTTCCCCATCGACCGAGGTCCGCGCGATGCTGTGCGCAACCATAGGGGCAGATGTGACGATTGGGGAAGTCAGGCGAGAACATTCCTCCGCGCTGTCCAGTCGACACGCCGCAGACGAGCCTCGATTCAGTCGAACCAGGGGTCGAGTCCATGGTGCGGGAAGACCGCCTCCCGGGTCGTCATCACCGCGCGATCGTGGGCGTTGTCGGGGTTGTGCCCCATCGCCCAGGGTCGCACCCAGATGGGCAGGTTCTCGGCGGGCAGGTCACCCATCCGCTTCGGCCCGGGACGGCCGAAGAGTGCCTCGACGTGGCCTCTCCACTCGGCGGGCACCTCGGTCTCGACCGGGACGGGCCGGTGGGCCGCGATGGCGGTGAGGTGCGTCCACGACCGGGGCACGACATCGACCACCTCATAGCCGCCTCCTCCCAGGGCGAGCCACTTGCCGCCGGTGACCTCGTGCGCCAGGTGGTGCATCGACTCGTGGGCGCGCCGCTGGGCGTCCAACGAGATCGAGAAGTGGGCGAGCGGGTCGTCGATGTGGGTGTCGCACCCGTGCTGGGTCACAAGGACCTGGGGGCGGAAGGCGTGGACGAGCGGCGGCACGATCGCATCGATGGCCCGCAGCCAATGCGCATCATTGGTCGTCGGCGGGAGGGCGACGTTGACCTTGCTGCCCCGGGCATCGCGCCCGCCGATGTCAGCCGGCCAACCCGTGCCGGGGAACAGTGCGCGGCCGGTCTCGTGCACCGAAATCGTCATGACCCGCGGCTCGTTCCAGAAGATCCGCTCGACACCGTCGCCGTGGTGAACGTCGATGTCGACATAGGCGACCCGCTCGACGCCTTGGTCGAGGAGCCATTGGATGGCGATCGCCGCGTCGTTGTAGATGCAGAAGCCGGCCGCGTGCGTGCGCATCGCATGGTGCATGCCCCCGCAGTAGTTGACCCCATGGTCGATCTCACCGGCGTGGAGGGCGCGGGCCAGGGCCAGGGTGCCGCCGGCGATTCGAGCGGAGGCCTCGTGCATGCCGGCGAAGGCCGGATCGTCGTCGGTGCCCAGGCCACGTCGCGGGTCAGCCAGGGCGGGGTTCTCCGACGCCCGCTTGACCGCCGCGATGTAGTCCGCGTCGTGGGCCAACAACAGTTCGTCGTCGGTCGCCGGGTCCGGCGCCACGACCTCGACGTCGTCGAGGACACCGAGCGCGCGCGCCAGGCGCGTCGTGAGGTCGAGGCGCACTGGTGCCATCGGGTGGTCACGACCGAAGTTGTATGCCGTGAAGGCGTCGTCCCAGATGGCGCGCGTCCTTGAGGCCATACCCTCACGCTACTCCGCACCACTAGCCTGATCCGGAGCAGTCCACCGCCGTCGCGCGCCACGTGAGTGACGTGAATGCGCCGACCACCCTCGAGGAGCAGCAGACGATGTCACGCAGCAACGCCGACAGCGAAGTCCTCGTCATCGGTCTCGGGCGATTCGGTGCCGCCGCCGCGATGGAGTTGCGCCGGCTGGGCCACAAGGTGACCGGGCTCGAGCGGGACGCCGTCCTCGCGGAGCGATACATCGGCAGCCTGACGACGATCGTCCACGGTGACGGCAGTGACCCCAAGACGATTCGCGACATGAAGGTGGCCAAGTACAAGATCGCCATCGTGGCGATCGGTTCGTCGATCGAGGGGTCGGTTCTGGCGGCCGCCAACCTGGTCGACGCCGGGGTCCAGGACATCTGGGCCAAGGCCATGTCCGTGGAGCATGCGCGGATCCTCGACCGGATCGGCGTGCACCACATCGTTCGACCCGAGTCCGACACCGGCCGGCGCGTCGCCCATCTGGTCGGAGGCAAGCTCCAGGACTACATCGAGTTCGACGACGGCTTCGCCATCGTGAAGATGAGGCCACCGCAGGAGGCAATCGGCTTCACCTTGGAGCAGAGCCAGATCCGCAGCAAGTACGGCGTGACGGTTGTCGGGGTGAAGGCGCCGGGTCAGGACTTCACGTATGCCGTGCCCTCGACCAAGGTGTCGGCGCACGACACGCTCATCGTGAGTGGCGCCACCTCGTTGCTCGAGCGCCTGGCCGCCCGCCCCTGACAGACATCTTCTGCGTCACGCAGAAGTTGGGTTTGGAGTCAGCGCGGGGCATTGCCGATCCGGTCGGAGATCGGGAGGTCCATCGCGATCTCTTCCTCGCCGTCGTCCTCGCTGACCACGCGCATCGGACGCCGATCGGAGGTCGGGCGGAAACCGAACCCGGACGCGAAGGCGACCGCACGACCGTTGTCGGTGCCGACCCAGTAGACCACGTGCGACTTGCCCTGTCCGGCCGCCGCCTTGACGCCCGCCTTGACGAGGGCGGTCGCGACACCGCTGCCGCGCAGGGCCGGGTCGACCCACAGACCGAAGATCTGGGCAGCATCGTCGCGGTCCGCGACGGCACCCACGCTGGCAATGCCGGCGGCTTCGCCGTCCACCTCGGCCAGCAGGCGCTGGGACCGCTTCATCCGCTCGGTCCAGAACTGCTCGGATTGGTCGGCCTCGGTGTCATGGGAGGCAACGAAGGCGTCGGGAGATTCCTCGAGCGCTCGCAGTCGAACGGACCGGTAGAGCTCCCAGTCACCCTCACCCAACGCACGCACGGAAATCTCGGACATGGCCATACCCTGCCATGCCGGGCTGCCGGTGTCAGGGTTGGCCATCGCTTGTTCACCTGGCCGGGCCGGACCTGAGGCTGCGAGGGCTCAGGCTCCCGAGAGCTCAGCAGAGCGCTTGGCGGCAGCCTCCATCGCCGTGATGAAGGCGGCGCGGACCTTGTGGTCGTCGAGTTCGCGCAGCGCGGCGGCCGTCGTACCGCCGGGGCTGGTGACCTGCTCCCGCAGCACCGTCGGGTGCTGGCCGGTCTCGCGCATCATGGTGGCCGCGCCGTAGAGGGTCTGGACCACGAGCTCGGTGGCCATCGTCCGCGGCATACCGAGGACCACTCCCGCCTCGATCATCGCCTCGACGACGTAGAAGATGTAGGCCGGGCCCGACCCGGAGATCGCGGTGACGGCGTCCTGGAGGTACTCGGGGACCTCAGCGACCTTGCCGGTCGCCGCGAGCAGTGCCTTGGCCTCCTCGAGCTGGGCGGGGCTGACGTGCCGCCCGGCGGAGACCGCGGCCATGCCCTGGTCGACGAGGGCCGGCGTGTTGGGCATGACGCGCACGACGGCACGGCCGTCGGCGAGCGCGGTCTCGACGGTGCCCGTCGTGATGCCGGCCGCGATGCAGACGACGAGATTGTCCTCGGCAACGTGGTCGCGGATCTCGGCGAGCAGGCCCCGGATGTCCTGTGGCTTGACGACGAGCACGAGGGTGTCGGCGACCTTTGCGGCCTCGACGTTCTCCAGGGCGCGCACGCCGTACTTCTCGGTCAGTTCGGCAGCGCGCTCGGCCCGACGCTCGGTGATGACGAGGTCATCGGCGCGACGGCCCGCTCGCAGCAGGCCCGAGAGCAGGGTCTCCCCCATGACGCCGGCGCCGAAGATCGCAACGGTTCCCATGGGCGGCAAGTATGCCGCGGCCGCGCGGCAGCGGCGCTTGCGTCCGCGAGGAGCGTCGTCACAGGCTCGAGTCGCGCGGACGCAAGGGGTGGGTCCGCGGCGGGTTCAGGTCTTGGTGATCAGCGAGCGCATGAAGAACATCGTGTTGGCGGGGCGCTCGGCCATCCGTCGCATGAGGTAGCCGTACCACTCGTCGCCGAAGGGGATGTAGACCCGCATCTGGGCACCCCGGTCGGCGATCCGCTTCTGTTCGTCCGGGCGGATGCCGTAGAGCATCTGGAACTCATAGGTCTCCGGCGTCCGCTCGTGGTGGGCCGCGAGCGCCTGCGCGATCTCGATGAGGCGTGGGTCGTGGCTGGCGACCATCGGGTGGCCCTCTCCGGCCATCAACACCTTGAGGCAGCGGACATAGGACAGGTCGACGTCGGCCTTGTCCTGATAGGCCACGCTGGCCGGCTCCTTGTAGGCGCCCTTGCACAACCGCACCCGGCTGCCGGCGACGGCGAGATCGCGACAATCCCCGAGGGTGCGCTTGAGGTAGGACTGCACGACGGCGCCCACCCAGGGGAAGTCGGCCCGCAGCTCATGGAGCACCGCGAGCGTCCGATCGGTCGTCGTGTGGTCCTCCATGTCGAGGGTGACCGTCGTGCCAGCGCGCTCGGCAGCCGTGCAGATCTCCCTCGCCAGGTCGAGGGCGATGGCGTCGCCGTCCTTGGGGAGGTACTGCCCCAGGGCTGAGAGCTTGAGACTGACCTCCGCCGCGGCGTACTGGCTCAGGTCGGCGCGTGCGAGGGCGTCGAGGAGCGCGACGTAGGTGTCGCGGGTGTGCTCGGCCTGCGCCCGCTCGGTGGTGTCCTCGCCGAGGTAGTCGAGCGTGGCGAGCCGGTTGGTGGCGCGCAGTTCAGCGGTCGCCTGGACCGCATCGGCCACCGTCGTGCCCGGCACGTAGCGAGCCACGACGTCCCGGCTGACCGGCGCCTTCTCGATGGTGGTGCGGACGAGGTCTGACTTCGAGAGTCCGAGGAGGGCACCCCGGAGCAGGTCACTGGCTTCCACGAGCGACACGGTACCGCCGCCGACTTCTTTCCCGTATGCCGCGGGGCAGGGGCCCGCGCCCCGCCTCCCGTCAGGCGGTGCGTCGGCGCAGGGTGAGCGAGCCCAGGACGAGCGAGACGATGATCCAGGCGATCATGACGAGGAAGTCCTTGGTCACCTCGGGGCTGGCGTTGACCGTGACCTCCTTCATCGCGTCCACGGCATACGACAACGGCAGCCAGTCCGAGATGGTCGAGAGGACCGACGGCATCTGGTCACGCGCGACGAGCAGTCCGCACAGGAGGAACTGGGGCAGGACGAAGGCCGGCATGAACTGCACTGCCTGGAACTCGGTGCGCGCGAACCCACTGGCCAGCAGACCGAGGGCGGTGCCGAGCAGGGCGTCGAGGAGGGCGATGGCGGTGAGGATCCAGACCGGGCCCGAGATGTCGAGCCCGCACACATAGATGGCGAACGCCGTCGCAATGATCGACTGGACGATGGCAACGACGCCGAAGGCGATCGCATAGCCGACCATGAGGTCGCCCTTGCCGAGAGGGGTCGTCATCAGCCGCTCGAGGGTGCCGCCGGTGCGCTCGCGCAGGGTCGACACCGAGGTGACGATGAACATGATGACGAAGGGGAAGACCCCGAGCAGAGAGGCCCCGATCGAATCGAAGACCGGCGTCGGGGAGTCGGCGAAGATCCACGCGAGCAGGCCGAGCAGGACGCACGGCACGAGGAGCATGAGCGCGACGGTGCGGTGGTCGTGCCTGAGCTGGGACAGGATCCGGCCCGCGGTCGCGAGCGTGATGCGGGGGTTCATGCCGCACTCCCGTCGATGAGCGCAAGGAAGGCCGACTCGGCATCCTCGGTGCCGGTGCGCTCGAGCAGCTCGGGCAGCGTGGAGTCGCTGAGGATCTGACCGGCCCGGATGAGCAGGAGCCGGTCGCAACGAGTGGCCTCGTCCATGACGTGGCTCGAGACGAGCACCGTGCGACCCTCCTGGGAGAGCCGTCGGAAGAGGTTCCAGAGGTCGCGGCGCAGCACCGGGTCCAGGCCGACGGTCGGCTCGTCGAGGATGAGCACCTCGGGATTGCCGACCAGGGTGCAGGCCAGATTGGCCCGGGTCTTCTGGCCGCCGGAGAGGTTGACGATGAGCGCCTCCGCGTGGTCGGTGAGGTCGACATCGGCGATGGCGCGGGTCACATCCGCCTCGGTGGAGCCCAGCACCCGAGCGAAGTAGGCGACGTTCTCGCGGACGGTGAGGTCCTCATAGAGGCTTGGCGCCTGCGTGAGGTAGCCGACCCGACGGCGCAACCCGGCCGACCCGGCCGGCTCCCCCAGGATCGTGATGGTGCCGCCGGCGACCACCTGGACGCCGACGAGGGAGCGCATCAGGGTGGACTTGCCGCCCCCACTGGGCCCCAGCAGGCCGACCACCTGACCGGTCGGGACGCGCACCGACAGGTCGGGCAGGACGAGTCGCTTTCCGCGCTGGACGCGCAGGTGCTCGACGATGATCGCCTCGCCCTCCGATGGGCCCGATCGGGGGAACTCGTCGGCCACGTGGCGCCCTCTCGTTTTATTCATCACATGATGAAATATAGGTTCTGTCGGCCACCGCCACAACCACTACCGGTGTTGTTCCCAGATGCCGCGGTTGTTCCGCGGCGACCGCATGCGTCCTCAGGCATCGAGGTGCCCCTGGACGACGTTTCCCAGACGAGCCACGAGCACCTCGGCGGGGGCATCCGCCACGCCGGGCAGGCGCAGCACATAGCGGGCCAGCGCCAGCCCCAGCATCTGGGTCCCGATCAGCCCGGCCCGCAGGCGGCGCTCCTTGGCGGGCAGTGCCCGGGTCCGCGGGTGGCCCCGGACGATCTGGCCGACGAGGTCACGCTCGACGAACCCCCGAACCTGGTCGGTGAAGTCCTCGCTGCTCAGCCCCGACCGGATGAGCACCAGCAGCGGCGCCCGGAAGGCCGGGTCGTCCCAGATCGACAGGAAGCCACGCACGACCCGCTGCCCCAACTCCTCGGGCGGGCCCTCGATGAGCGCCCCGATGACCTCGGCGGGGTTGACGGGGACGTCGAGCACCTCGGCGAAGAGCGCCGACTTGGAATCGAAGTAGTGGTGCACGAGCCTGGCGTCCACGCCGGCCGCGCGGGCAATCCCACGGATAGAGGCGCGGTCGTAGCCCTGGTCACCGAACTCGGCGCGCGCGGCCCGGACGATCAGGCCACGCGTGTCCTCACCGGCCGGCCGCCGCCCCCGTGGGCTCACGGCGAGACCTCGAGCACCGGATCGAGGTGCAGCCGCGCGAAGGCCAGCGCCTCGGCGAGGTCGAGTTCACGCCGCTCCGGGTCCAGCTTTCGGGTGTTGACCTCGGCAACGACGGCGCCGGCATACCCGCTCTCGACGAGCAGTTCGAGGAAGGCGCCACACGGCTGGTTGCCGCGACCCGGCACGAGGTGCTCGTCGAAGACCGAGCCACTGCCATCAGCGAGGTGCACATGGGTGAGCCGGTGACCCAATTGGTCGGCCATGTCCATGACGTCGGAGTGTGCCGTCGAAGCGTGCGAGAGGTCGAGGGTCACATGGTCGAAGGGGTGTGGCACGGGATCCCAGTGCGGCAGATAGGCCTCGATCGGGCGTGACCTCCTGGTTGTCCGCGCCCGCCACGGGTACATGTTCTCGACGGCGATTCGGAGGCCAGTGTCGTTCTCCCGCAACGCAACCCCGTCGACGAACCCCGCCGCATACTCCCTCTGCCATCGGAAAGGTGGGTGGACGACGACCGTCTCGGCGCCGACCTCGGCCGCCAGGGCGAGCGAGCGATCGACCTTGTCCCAGGGGTCGGTGCCCCACACGCGTTGGGAGATCAGCAGAGTCGGGGCGTGGATGGACACCACGGGTATGCCGTGGTGCTCGGTGAGCGCCTTGAGCGCGCCGGCCTCCTGGGTGACCGGGTCGGTCCAGACCATCACCTCGACCGCGTCGTAGCCGAGTCGCTCGGCGAGGGAGAAGGCGGCGGCACAGTTCTCGGGGTAGGCCGAGCTCGTCGAGAGCGCGACCGGGATGTCCGGGACGGTCACCGCACTCATCGCAGCGCCGCCATCGTCACAGCATCCGGTCGAGGCGGCGCAGGATGACTCCCTCGCGCAGCGCCCATGGGCAGATCTCGAGACGCTCGACACCCAGCAGGTCCATCGCGGCCTCGGCCACGATCGCGCCGGCGAGGATCTGGGGAGCGCGCGCGGTGGAGACCCCGGAGAGCTGCTGGCGCTCGGCCGTCGTCATCGCGGCCAGCTTGGGCAGCATCGCGGACAGCACCGCCCGGTCGAGATGACGCGCGGCATACATCCCCTCCGAGCTCGGAGCGGCACCGCAGATGCGCGCCAGCGACCGCATCGTCTTGGACGTGCCGACGGCGCGGTCGGGGTTGGTCGCCTTGGTGAACGGGCGCATCTCCTTGGCCAGCAGCGCGCGCACTCGTCTGCGCGCTTCGCGCACGGTCGCCGAGCTGGGCGGATCGCCGGCCAGCAGGTCGCGGGTGACGCGGCCGGCGCCGAGTGGCAGCGAGACGGCGACATCGGGGTCCTCGTCCAGGCCCTGGGCGAGCTCGAGCGAGCCACCGCCGATGTCGACCATGAGCAGCGTCCCAGCCGACCACCCGAACCAACGCCGGATCGCCAAGAAGGTCAGCTTGGCCTCGTCCGGGCCGGAGAGGACGTCCAGGCCGACACCGGTGCGCTCCTTGACAAAGGCGAGCACCTCGTCGCCGTTGGGCGCCTCCCGGATCGCGCTGGTAGCAAAGCCCATCAGCTCCTCGACACCCTGGTCCTCACCGACGTGGAGGCACTCGTCGACGAACTCCGCGAGCCGCTCGCGACCGGCGTCGGCGATGCGACCGTCGTCCTCGACGTGCTCCGACAGGCGCAGCGCGATCTTGTGCGAGGACGTGGGCAGCGGTTGCGCGCCGCCACTGTGAGCGTCGACGACGAGGAGGTGGACGGTGTTCGAGCCGACGTCGATGACACCCAAGCGCATGGGTCAACCGTAGTCGGACCCCGATCGCCCGTAGGGTGGCCCCGTGCCGGAGACCCCCCTCGACGCGCCCCGCACCTGGGCCGAATTCGCCGATCCCGCAGATCCTGACCAGCGCTTCCGGGTCGACCTGTCGTGGCTGTGCTCCTCATGGACCTGCATCTTCGGCTCGGGGTGCAAGGGCATCTATGCCGACCGCCCGGACGACGGCTGCTGCACCCTCGGCGCCCACTTCACGGACGACGAGGACGTCGCGCGGGTCCAGGCCGTCGTCGACGAGTTGACACCGAAGGAGTGGGAGAAGCGGCCCAAGGCGCGACCTGGTGAGGACACGCTGCCGCTGGAGCGGTGGACCGAGATGGACGAGGACGCCCGCAAGACCAAGGTCAAGAAGGGCGCCTGCATCTTCCTCAACTCCCCTGGCTTTGCCGGTGGAGGCGGCTGTGCGCTGCACAACAAGGGGGTGCGCACCGGTCGTGCACCACACACGATGAAGCCCGATGTGTGCTGGCAGTTGCCGATCCGTCGCTCCTATCGCAACGTCAAGCGTCCCGACGGCACGTCCTACCTGGAGATCACGATCACCGAGTTCGACCGCCGCGGGTGGGGTGCGGGGGGTCACGACCTCGACTGGTACTGCTCCGCGGACCCGCAGGCCCACATCGGCAAGGAGCCGGTCTTCCGCAGCAACCGGGGCGAGCTCATCGCGCTCATGGGCGAGGAGGCGTATGCCGAGCTGGAGATTCGCTGTCAGGCCCACCTGACGTCGATCCGCACCTTTCGGTCCGTCGAAGCGCGCAAACTGCTGCCGCTGCTGGTCCACCCGGCGACGGTGGCGGCGAAGTCCATCGGTGGCAAGCGGCCCTGAGCCGTTGGGTCGCGGGACGATCCCGAGTCCCAACCTGTGGCGCTCGCCGGAGGTCTATGAGCTGGAGAACCTCGCCTCCGACCGGGCAGGTGTCATCGACGCTGCCATCGTGGCCCTGCATCCGTGGGCGGGTGCGCGAGTCCTCGATGTCGGGTGCGGGAGCGGCTTCCACCTCCCGCAATTCGCCTCGTATGCCGCGGCTCCCATCGGCGTGGAACCCCACCTCCCGCTCGCGGTGGCGGCGCGAGATCGCCTGCGGGGCAGCGGTATTGGTGTGATCGCCGGATCGGCGGAGGCCCTGCCACTGGCGGATGCGTCGATGGACATCGCCCATGCGCGGTGGGCCTACTTCTTCGGGCCGGGGTGCGAGCGAGGGCTCGCCGAGGTGGACCGGGTGCTTCGCCCCGGCGGACTGGCGGTCTTTGTCGACAACGACGTGAGCGCCGAGTCGACGTTCTCGCGGTGGTTCGCCGCGGCATACCCTGCCTATGACCCGGAGGGAGTCGAGCGCTTCTGGCGGCGGCAGGGTTTCGAGACCCAGCGGCTCGTCATCGAGTGGACCTTCGAGCGCCGGGAGGATCTCGCGGCGGTCATCGGCATCGAGTTCCCGCCCGAAGCGGCTGCCCGCTTCGTCGACGAGTGCACCGACCGCGCCGACCGGGCCGGACACACCGTCGATTACGCCATCGCCCTCCGCTGGCGCCACCAGAACCCAACTTCTGCGTGACGCAGAAAATCGCTTCCCGAACGGCAATAACCGGGCGCTCCCCCAACGTCCGCGTGACGCAGAAGTTGTCTTTCAGCGGCGCGGGAGATGGATGCCGGCGAGCATGCAGCGGGCGGACCCGCCGGCGTGCTCGATCGTGGGGATGTCGACGGCGTGGAGGGGCACGCGACGCTCGATCGTCGCCCGCTGGGCCGCAGTCAGGGAGCACACGCCCCGCGCCGACATGACCAGATGCCGGGACTGGGAGCCCTGGACCTCCAGCGCATTGCCGGCGAAGTCCTCGAGCTGCTCCATGGTCAACTCGACCACCTCGTGCCCGGTGGCGCGCAGGGAGTCGAGCACTCGGGGACGATCGGCGGGCGCGATCACGGGGGTGCCGACGAGGGCGAGATCGGTGCCCACATTCATCAGCACATTGGTGTGATAGATCGGCGATCCCGTCCGGTCAGCGGTGTCGAAGAGCACCACGGCATACCCGAACTCCTCGGAAAAGCGCTGCAGGACCGTCTCATCGGTGCGATCACTGCGCCCAGCATAGGCAACACGGTGCACATGGTCCAGGACGAGCACGCCGGTGCCCTCGAGGTGCCGACCGGTCCGTTCGGCCTCACTGAGGTCAAGGACCCGGCGCACGGCATACCGATCGTGGAGCAGGTCGAGCACGTCCACGCGACGCTCGAGTCGGCGACTCGGCGCCATCATCGGATAGGTGACCACCGTGCCGTCGGCATGCGTGGTGAACCAGTTGTTCGGGAAGACCGAATCGGGGGTGGCGGTGCCGATGTCGTCGACGAGCTCGACCTCGACACCGAGCGCGCGCAGACCCTCGGCCATCGCGGTGACCTCGTCGAAGGCACGGCGCGCGTGCTCGGTCGGCGTCAGCGTCGGCAGGGACATGAAGTGGTTGTCCGGGCACTCCTCGACATTGGGGCGGAAATGGTGCGGGCGGACCATGAGGACGGCAGCGGGAGCCTGGCTCACCACGGCTTGACTCACCACGGCTTGACTCACCAGGGCCTGACGCACCAGGGCCTGACTCACCAGGCCAGCATCGACACTGGCCGGGCTCGTGGGTCGGGCACTCAAGATCGTCATGGGGCAATCGTCACGACCCGCGATGGTGAGCACAACGTCATTCCTGACGAAGATTTGCCCATTGATCGCACAGTTTGCTCAGAACACGCTACGTTATGTCGGTGTCACCCGTTCTCGACGATTTGGACCGCGCCCTTCTCGCGCGCCTCGGCAGTGACGCCCGCGCGCCCGTCTCGGCCCTCGCGACCACCCTCGGCGTGGCCCGCGGCACGGTCCAGACCCGGATCGCCCGACTCCTCGACGGCGGCGTGATCCGACGGTTCACCGTCGAGCTCGACCCCACCGTGGACGAGCAGGCGGTGCGCGCGATCACGCTCGTCCAGGTGAGCGGAGCGACCGCCCGCGCCGTGGCGAAGGCGGTGCGCGGCATACCCGAGGTTCGCGCCCTGCACTCCACGAACGGCAAGTGGGACATGGTCGCCGAGCTCCACTGCGGCAGCCTCGCCGAGCTCGACCAGGCCCTGGCCGGCCTGCGCGGGGTCCGTGGCGTCACCAACACCGAGACCTCGATCCTGCTGGCCCGCCTCTGACGGGCCTACTCCTCGAGGTCGAGGGCGATGTCGAGGATGGGGCTGGAGTGGGTCAGCCCACCGACCGAGAGGTAGTCGACGCCGGTCGCGGCATACGCGGCCGCCACCTCCAGGGTGAGTCCGCCGGTCGCCTCGACCTCGACGCTCTCCCCCGTGGCGCGGATCGCGTCGACCGTCGCGCGCAGCAGCTCGACCGACATGTTGTCGCACATGATGAACCTCGCGCCCGCATCGATCGCTTCCAGCGCCTCCGCGGACGTCGTCACCTCCACCTGCACATCGACGCCGGGGTATGCCGCGCGCACGGCGTCGTAGGCCGCCGCCACTCCTCCGGCGGCGAGCTTGTGGTTGTCCTTGATCATCGCGACGTCATACAGACCCATGCGCTTGTTGGTGCCGCCCCCGCAACGCACGGCGTACTTCTCCAGGGCCCGTAGTCCCGGCGTCGTCTTGCGCGTGTCCAGGACCATCGCCCCTGAATCGCCCAATTCGTCCGCCCAGCGTCGGGTGTGCGTCGCGACACCGGACAGTCGAGAGAGGATGTTGAGCAGGGTGCGCTCGGCGATGAGGATCGTCTGGGTCGCGCCGCTCAACCGGGCGATCACGTCCCCGCGCTGCACGGCCGCGCCGTCGGGGATCTCGACCACGACATCGACGCAGCCGGTGCCCAGGCGCTCACTCACGGCATCGACCACGCGGGCGATGGCGGGCACGCCCGCGACCACGCCGTCGGCCCGCGCGACGACAACTGCCTCGCGCAGTTGCTCGGCCGGGATCGTCGCGAGCGTCGTCACGTCACGGCCCGGATCGGCACCGAGGTCCTCGTCCAGGGCGGTCTCGATGACCCGCTCGGCCTCATCGACGGGAAAGTCGAACTCTCCGACGGGAAAGTCGGACTCTCCGACGGAAAGTCCCCCACTGGGGCCCACCGAATGTTCACTATTGGTCAGATGTGGTGCGGCGGGGGTGGACTCGCTGATGGTGGCGAACCGGTCCGGGGTCACGGTGACGCTCTGGTGGCGCAGCCAACGCACGTCGTCGCGCTCCGGGAGGTCCGAGCGCACGTGCCCGCCGCGGGTCTCCTCGCGGCGACCGGCGAGCACCGAGAGCACACGCCCCAGATGGAGCAGGTTGGTGGTCTCCCAGGACTTCGGGCCGGCTGACTCGAGGACCGGGAGCGCGCAGAGTTCGGCCAGACGCTCCAACCCTTCGGCGGTGGAGTCGGCCGAGCGCACCGGACCCGACCCTGCCGTCATGGCGCGCTGGAGGTCCAACCGGTGGCGGCTGTCGAGGAGTTCATGGCTCTCGCCGCGCTGCCCGACCACTTCGCGTGCCGCCGGCAGGTGGCCGGACGCGATCCTGGCCGGGATGTCGGCCGCGATGCGGTGGGCGAAGACCAGGCCTTCGAGCAGGGAGTTCGAGGCCAGTCGGTTGGCACCGTGGACTCCCGTGCAGGAGCACTCGCCACAGGCGTAGAGACCGACGAGGGAGGACCGTCCGTGCAGGTCGGTCTCGATGCCGCCGCTCGCGTAGTGCTGCGCAGGCGCGACCGGCAGCAGGTCGGTCGCCGGGTCGAAGCCGAGGGATCGGCACGAGGCGACGATCGAGGGGAAGCGTTCCTCGAGGAATTCCGCTCCGAGGTGGCGGGCGTCGAGGAAGACGTGATCGGTGCCGGTTTCCCGCATGCGCGCGAGGATCGCCCGCGCGACCACATCGCGAGGCGCGAGGTCGGCGAGTTCGTGCTGGCCCTGCATGAAGCGCACACCATCGCGGTCGACGAGGAATGCGCCCTCACCGCGGACGGCTTCGGAGATGAGTGGCTGCTGCCCGGTCGATCCCTCACCGAGCCACAGGACCGTCGGATGGAACTGGATGAACTCGAGATCGGTGATCCGCGCACCGGCCCGCAGCGCCGCGGCCATGCCGTCGCCGGTCGAGACGGGCGGGTTCGTCGTCGAGGTGTAGATCTGGCCCAGACCCCCGGTCGCCAACACCACAGCCGAGGCGTACGCCGCGCCCACGCCGTCGATCTGTCCCTCACCGATGACGTGGAGGGTGGTCCCGGCGACCCGGTCCTCCTCGTCGGTGAGGAGGTCGACGACGAGCGCATGCTCGATGACCTCGATCCCCGGGTCGTCGACGACCCGCCGCAGCGCCTCGATGAGGGCGCGCGAGATCTCCTTGCCGGTCGCGTCACCTCCGGCGTGCGCGATCCGGTCGCGGTGGTGCCCGCCCTCGCGGGTCAGTTTGATCTCGCCATCGTCGGTGCGATCGAACTCCGCACCGAGGGCGACCAATTCGCGCACCCGCTGGGGACCTTCGGTCACGAGGACCCGCACAGCCTCGACATCACACAGGCCGACCCCGGCGACCAGGGTGTCCTCGAGGTGCTCCTCCGGAGAGTCCTCGGGATCGAGTGCAGCGGCGATACCACCTTGGGCCCACGCGGTGGACCCCTCGTTGAGAACCGTCTTGGTCACGAGCAGGACCCGCCCGACGTGCTGGCGCAGTTGCAGGGCGCAGGTGAGGCCGGCGATGCCCGATCCGACGACGATGACGTCGGCGGTCGTCGTCCAGCCGGGGGTCGGCGCGGAGAGGCAGCGGGGGACGCGAACGGGAGCAGACGGCATACGGGCCCTCAGTGGTCGTGGCGACGGTGCGTGACGGCCGACGTCTTCAAGCCGTACCCATCCGGGACATCACCGGCGTCGTGCCCGACCTCGATGACCTTGTTGGAGCGGTCGACGAAAACTACTTGCGGCTCGAACTCGTCGGCCTCCTCGGGCGTCATCTGCGCATAGGCGATGACGATGACGAGGTCTCCCGGGCTGATGAGGCGAGCAGCAGCGCCGTTGATGCACAGGATGCCGGTGCCCCGCTCGCCCTCGATCGCATAGGTGGTGAGCCGGTTGCCGTTGTCGACATCGACGACGTCGACCTCCTGCCCCGGGCGCAGCCCGGCGGCGTCCATGAGGTCGCGGTCGATCGTCAGGGAGCCCACATAGTGCAAGTCGGCCTGGGTGACGGTCGCGCGATGGATCTTGCTGTGCAGCATCGTGAGGAGCACGAGGAGGTCCTTGGGTCGAGGTCAGCGGATGGGTGCCGATGCGGCCGTCGTCTCCGGAGAGAAGACGTCGAGACGCCCACCTCCGGGGCCGACGAGCACCGGGGTGTTGTCGATGAGTCGGGTCGTGCCGACGCGTGCAGCGACGGCAAGCAGGGCCTCCCCGCGATACCACTCGGGCACGTCGGAGAGCGTTGTCGGGTGCACGAGCACCAGGTAGTCGACCAGGGCCAGCGGCTCTTCGACGAGCACCTCGCGGGCGGCACGCCGGATCGCCGAGGGACCGTATGCCGCGGCGTCCGCCCCCGCTTGGAGCGCGCGGCTCAGGCAGAGCGCGACCTCACGGTCGGACTCGGTGAGGTAGGTGTTGCGGCTGCTCATCGCCAGGCCGTCCTCCTCGCGGACGGTCGGAACGGCAACGACGTCGACGAGGAAGTCCAGGTCGCGCACCATGCGCCGGATGAGGAGCAGTTGTTGGGCGTCCTTCTGGCCGAAATAGGCAGTGCGGGCGGCGGAGAGGTGGAGCAACTTGCCGACGACGGTGAGCATCCCGTCGAAGTGGCCGGGCCGGGATTGGCCCTCCAGGACGGTGCCGAGCGGGCCGGCGGAGACGCGCACGCCGGGGTCGCCGTCGGGGTAGATGACGTCAGGGGTCGGCGCGAACACGATGTCGACGCCGGCGTCGGTGCAGATGGCCATGTCGGCGTCGAAGGTCCGCGGATAGCGGGAGAGGTCTTCCTTGGGTCCGAACTGGAGCGGATTGAGGAAGATCGTGACGATGACGTGGTCGTGCTCGGCCCGAGCCCGGCGCACGAGCTGGGCGTGCCCGTCGTGCAGGGCGCCCATGGTCATGACGACGGCGACATCTCGGCTGGTGAGGGACTCCCGCGCGGCCCGCAGCTCGTCGCGGGTGCTGGCCACGACCGGGCCGGATGCGGGGCCCGCCGGGTGGTCGTCGATCGTGCTGCTCACTCAGGTCTCCTGGTCGCGAGGGTGTCCAGCAGGGATTCGGCTTGCGCCGGGCGCAGCCGTCCGGAGTCGAGGGCGCGCACGGCCGTGGCCCGGGCGAGGGCGACATAGGTGCGCCGGATCTCGGGGGAGATCTCCTCGAGGGCGGACAGATGCTGCTCAACCGTACCCACATCCGCCCGCGCGACAGGGCCCGTGAGGGCTGCGTCACCGAGGCGCAGCGCATTGTCCAGGGCGGCACGCACCAGCGGACCGAGGACGTCGGCGGTCTGCGCGACCCCGGCGGCGCGCAGGACCTGTGCCGCTTCGGCGATGAGGGTGACCAGGTGGTTGGCGCCGTGGGCGAGCGCGGCGTGATAGGTGACCCGGTCGGCCTCGGCGATCCACACCGGGGTGCCGCCCATGTCGAGGACGAGCGCCATGGCCATTTCGCGCAAGGGGTCCGGCGCGGTGACGCCGAAAGCGCAGTCGCGCAGACGGTCCACATCCATGAGGGTCCCCGTGAAGGTCATGGCCGGGTGCAGGGCCATCGGCAGCGCATGGGCGTCAAGCACCGGATCGAGGACGCTCGCCCCGTGCCGGCCGCTGGTGTGCGCGACGATCTGGCCGGCCTCCCACGTGCCGGTCGCGGCAAGGCCTGCGACCAGATGGGCGAGTGCGTCGTCAGGCACGGCGAGCAGGACGAGGTCGGTGCCGGCAATGACGGTGGGGATGTCAGCGACCGGCGCGTCGGGGAGCAGGTCGGTGGCGCGGGCGCGAGAGTCCTCGCTCACGGCATACACACCCGTGACCCGGTGACCGGCCCGGGCGAGGGCGGCACCGAGCACAGCACCCACCCGACCGGCGCCGATCACACCGACCCGCAGACTCGCCGGATGCCCGTTGCTCTCCACGGGGAGCGACCTTACCCACGCAGACCCGCGGCGGGGGTTCACGCGAAGTCGAGGACGCAGCCGAGGGTCGGCGGCTAGCGTCAACCCGGTGATTCCATGGCAGCAGGCCTGGCAGGACGCGCTCTATGGTCCGGCGGGGTTCTATCGCTCCCCCGAAGGTCCCGCTGGTCACTTCACGACGTCGACGCATCCTCCGCTCGGTGCCGTCTTCGCCCGCGCGATCGCCGCTCTGGCGGATCGTGAGGACACCGGCATGGTCGTCGACTTCGCCTGTGGCCGTGGCGAATTGCTCCGCGCACTGCATGTAGTGCGGCCAGACCTCGAGCTCGTGGGGGTCGATGTCGTCGACCGACCGAAAGACCTGCCGTCTGGGATCGAGTGGATCAGGGCGGCGGGTGGATCGGCCGTGCCGGACGCACTGGCTGGTCTGGCCGACGTGCTGGTGCTCGCCAACGAATGGCTCGACGTCGTGCCGTGCCAGATCGCTCAGGTGGATGACGCCGGGGTGCTGCGGGTGGTGCTGGTGGACCCACGCAGTGGCAGGGAGTCGCTCGGCGCTGAGGTTGATCGAGAGGCCCGCGAGTGGGCCGATCGGTGGTGGCGGACTGAGGCGCCCGGAGACCGGGTGGAGGTCGGCATCTCACGAGATCGAGCCTGGGCGGGGCTGGTGGAGGCTGTGGGCACCGGGACGGTCGTGGCCATCGACTACGGGCATACGGCCGGTGACCGGCCGACGGAGGGGACCCTCGCGGCATACCGGCTCGGTGTTCCCGTGCCCACCGTCCCGGACGCTTCGTGCGACCTGACCGCTCACGTGGCGATGGACTCGCTCCCGGGGGCGACCCTGCAGAGCCAGCACGATGCCCTGCTGTCCCTCGGGCTGGCGGTGGAGCACCCGCCCGTCGAGCTCGCCCACTCCGATCCTGCTCGCTATCTCGCCGACCTGAGTCGACGGGGTGCCGTTGCCCAACTCACCGACCCCACCGGCCTGGGCGCCTTCCGCTGGGCCCAGATCCGAATCGGTTGACCCGCCAGCCGGCCCCCCAGAAGGGGGTGGCGGGGCGTCTGCAGTTGCGCCACCCACCGGGCCATGTCACATGCGCCAAATGGTGGCGCATGTGACATGGCCGGAACTGTGGCGCAACTGCAGACGCTCGCGGGCATACCCCAGCCGGACCGTGTGCGTCAGGGCATCGGGGATGGGAGCGCTCCGAGGAGGCCGGGGATGGGATCGAGGGCGGTGGAGAGGTTGGCGGCGCCGATGACCAGCAGCACGACGAGCAGGACTGCAGCCCCGGGGTGTCCAGTCGATCGCAGGTGGCCAGTCCTCGACGCGCGCCGGGCGGCCAAGCCCAGCGCAACGGCGGAGGCGATGGCGAGCGCGACCATGACGACGTGGAAGATGCGGAAATCCTCGACGAGGGCCGAGGTGACCGGGTTGGCGACCCCGCTCGCCAGGTCAGCGCGCAGTCCGGAGAGCGCCGCTGCATACCGAGCATCGGTGGACACCGGAGGCAGGAGCGACACCACGGAGGCAAGCGGCGCCAGCGCGCCCTGCACGTTCGCGAACACCACCAGCCAGGCAACCGTGGCCGCCACGGCGATCACGCCGACGAGGAGCGGACGCGCCCGCCCGAGCAGACCCAGCACACGGGCCAGCGCCACGACCACAAGGAACGCGAACGCAGACTTGAGCAGGTGGTAGTCCGCCCATTGCGCGACGAGATCAGCCATCGACGGCACCGGAGCAACCACACCCGACTCCCACTGCTCGATCAGCGCGTCCCGCGCCCGCGTCGGAAGGTCAGGAGCTGAGCCCGCCATCGGCCGCAGGACCGGAGGCAGGACGACGAAGGCGACACAACTGAGCCAGCCCGCCGCGGCCCACTGCAGGACGAATCGTCGCGAGCTCATCGAGGCGTGGGCTGAGCCGGCCGGATCCCGCGCAGCAGCAGGTATGCCGCGAGGCTGATCTCCCACGCGAACAGCGGAACGACCAGTATCGCGATGGTGCCGGTGAGGCCGAACATGACGGCGAGGTTCTGACCCAGCACCAGCACCGAGCCGACGAGCCCGAGAAGCGGGATGAAGCGGGGCACCAGGCGGCGGCGCCAGAGCAGGACCGCCAGCACGGTGGCATTCACCGGGTTGATGAGGCCGGGCCCGACGAGAAAGGTCCAGTCATGGACGAGGCGAAGGCCGTCCACGACGTCGACCGACAGGCCTGGTGCCGCGGTCGTGGCGGGCCGCGCCACGGCCGGCAGGACAGCCACGACACCGACAAGGATGACCGAGGCCTCGAGGCCGCGCAGGGCGACGTAACCCAAGGCCGCGCCTCGACCATGGGCTCGCAACAACGGGTACAGGGCCAGCGAGGTGCCGACCACCGCGACCGCGAGGACGACCTCGAGCAGCGAGGCGGTCAGCACACTGTCACGCCCGGCGAGCCTCGTGGCGGGGTCGTAGCTCGATCCGCCATAGAGCGGCAGAGCGCCGACGGAGGTCACCCAGGTGACGAGGAAGAGCACGGCGGCCAGGCGTGCGGTGCGGCGATCGGCTCGGGTCGTGAGGTCGGTGCGGGTGGTCATTCGTTGCCGTCCGTTTCGGTGGTGGTGTACGGCGTACACTAGGTGAGACGTAGAGTAGGTGTACGATGTACACCACGTCAACCGCAGGAGTTTCGTATGCCGCGCGCCATCGCCGCCAGGGCTCCCCTCAGCCGCGATGTGGTCCTGACCGCCGCCGTGGCCCTCGCCGATGAGCGGGGTCTGGAGGGCGTGAGCATGAGGCATCTGGCCGACGCGCTGGGAGTGGTGCCGATGGCGCTCTACAAGCACGTCGGCGACAAGGAGGACCTGCTCGACGGCATGGTCGAGCACCTGCTCACCGGCCTCGGCGTCGGTGGGACGGCCGGTCACCAGGCCGACCGCACGGCCGATCACACATCGAAGCCCCTGCCGTGGCGCGAGGCCGTGACCGGCCCGATCCATGGCGTCCGCGCGCTCCACAGGTCCCACCCGTGGTTCCGGCGCGTCCTGGAAACCCGCCAGTTGCGCACCCCGGCCGTCTTGGCACACATGGAACGACTGACCAGCGCGTTCCTCGCGGCCGGCTTCACCCCGGACCTGACCCACCACGTCATGCACTTGCTGGGCAACCGGATCTGGGGCTTCAGCCCCGAACTCTTCAACGAGACGGGCGGTCCGCCGACCAGGCGCAGCACCGCGCCCACGCCGGACCCCACCGACTATCCGGGCATCCTGGCCGTCGCCGCGGACTCCCGCGCGCGGCGACCGACGGCCACCAGTTGCGACGAAGACGGGGAGTTCGACTTCGCCCTGGCGACCATCCTCGATGCCGCCGAGCGCCTGCAGCGCTCCGGCTGGTCCTCCCCCAAGTGACCTACCCCGGGCCGAGCAGCGGCACCGCAGGCAGACGACCGGCAGACCACAGCCAGGCGGCGGCCCCGCGCGCGGGGCGGTGCTCGACCCCGCGGCATACGGCAGGATGGCGGGCGTGAGCACCCCCACCGAGACGACGTTGGCCACGGGAGCCGGCCTCACCTCACACGACATGGTGCTCAACATCGGCCCCCAACACCCCGCCACGCACGGCGTGCTCCGTCTCAAGATCGTCCTCGACGGCGAACGGATCGTGAGCGCCGACCCCATCATCGGCTACATGCATCGCGGCGCGGAGAAACTCTTCGAGGTCCGCGATTACCGCCAGATCACCGTGCTCGCCAATCGGCACGACTGGTTGAGCGCATTCGGCAACGAACTCGGCGTCGTGCTCGCCGTCGAGCACCTGCTGGGCATGGAGGTCCCAACCCGCGCGGTCTGGCTCCGCACCCTCCTCGCCGAACTGAATCGCGTTCTCTCACACCTGATGTTCCTCGGCTCCTATCCTCTGGAGCTCGGGGCCATCACACCGGTGTTCTACGCCTTCCGCGAGCGCGAGGAGCTCCAGGCGGTCATGGAGGAGGCCTCCGGAGGGCGGATGCACTACATGTTCAACCGGGTTGGTGGCCTCAAGGAGGACGTGCCGGCCGGCTGGACCGGCCGCGTGCGCGACGCGGTGACCGGCGTCCGCCGGCGGCTCCCAGAGCTGGAGTCGCTCCTCGTCGGCAACGAGATCCTCATGGCGCGGACCAAGGGCGTCGGTGTCCTCGGGGCCTCGACGATCCAGCAGTTCGGGGTGAGCGGCCCCATTGCGCGAGCGTCCGGGGTGGACGTCGATCTCCGGCGCGACGCGCCCTACCTGGCCTACGCCGAGCTCTTCGCCCCCGGCGGCCCGGGCCGGGTGGTCACCCGCACCGAGGGCGACTGCCTCGCGCGGCTCGAGGTGCTCCTCGAGCAGGTGCATGTTGCGCTCGATCTCGCCGACGCCTGTCTCGACCGGCTCGCCACACTTCCCTCCGGCCCGGTCAACCAGCGCCTACCCAAAGTGCTCAAGGTCCCCGAGGGCGAGCACTACGTGGCGACCGAGAATCCCCTCGGATTCAACGGCTACTACCTCGTCTCGGCCGGCGAGAAGACACCGTGGCGGCTCAAACTCCGCTCGGCATCCTTCAACAACGTGCAGGTGCTCTCCCGCATGCTTCCCGGTCAGTTGGTCGCCGACATGGTCGCGATCCTCGGCTCGATGTTCTTCGTCGTCGGCGACGTCGACAAGTAGGTCAGAGCTCAGGAGTCGCGCTCGCCCCGCTCGCGACCCTTGGGCTCGTCGCGCGGCGGCACGCGACACCAGTGTTGAGCCAGCAATCCCGCACCGGCGAGCAGCATCGCGCCGAGGGTGAGCAGGGCCAGCCGCCACGCGCGCCCGTGGTATGCCGCGAGCTCGAGTCCCAGCAGGACCATCACCAGTTGCGCGGCATACCACCCGGCGAGAGCGGCACCGGTGAGGGCGCCGGCCTGGGCGAACACCAAGGCGCGTGCAGCCCGCAACGGCTCGAGCGCCTTGTCACTCGTGCCGCGCACGAACGCTCGGACCGGCCAGGCGATTCCGAGCAGGAAGGCGATGAGCAGCAGGAAGAGCAGGCCCGCGAGAAGAGGCGGCTCGGGGATCAGCCGACCGGTCCGCTCCCACAGCATCCAGAGGATCGTCGAGAGCCCCCCGACGACGAGGAAGACGGAGAGCACGCGCCCGGCGGAGAGTCCCTGACGCCTCACGATCCACACCCCCCGGCACCACAGCCACAGTCCGTGCGCTCCTCCGCGAGGGGCCGAACGCCCGATGTCTCCACCGCGTCGAGTCGATCGGCCACAGCCACCACCTGCTCGCCCACCCTCAGCCGCGCGGCGGGGTCGACGTCGAGCCACGGCACGAGCACGAAGCCACGCTCGTGTGCCCTCGGGTGCGGCAGCATCAGGTCCTCGCTCTCACTCCGCCACTCGGATTCCATTCCGGGCGTGCCGTACTGGATCAGGTCGAGGTCCAGAGTCCTTGCGCCCCAACGGATCTCCCGCACTCGGCCGTGCTCGGCCTCGATCCTGTGCAAGGAGGCAAGCAGCCGCGGCGCGCTCCACCAGGTCGTCGCCGTGACCACTTGGTTGAGGTAGACCGGCTGGTCCGGACCTCCCACAGGGTCCGTCTCGACGACATCGGACACCTGCACCGCTGCCACGCCCGCGAGGTCCATGATCGACGCAACCGCACTCATCAGGGCGCCCTGGGCATCGCCGACATTCGCCCCCAGGGCAATGACGACCGGCACCGGGTCTCGTCGCCGCGCCACCGACACGGTGACATCGGCGAAGGGCACACCCACCGGCGCTTGCGGCTTGTGGACCGTGACGGTCACCTCGTCGACCAGGCGATGCCCGGCGAGGACGTCCTGCGCGATCACCGAGGCGAGGCGCTCGATGAGGTCGAAGGGCTCACCCTCGATGCGCTCGTGCACCACGGCCCCGATCTCGCCGTAGTTGACGGTCCTGGACAGGTCGTCACTCCGGCCGGCAGCCGCCAGGTCCGCATCGATGGCCACGTCGACGACGAAGATCTGCCCATCTCGCTTCTCGTGGTCGAAGACCCCATGGAAGCCGGTGCCCGACACCCCACTCAGCACGATCCGGTCGGTCATGACTACCCTTCCTCGGCCAGTTCGTCGGCGACGTCGAAGGCGTCGATCGTGCCGACCACGTCGTGCACCCGGACCCCCCACCCGCCGTGCTGCGCGGCATACAGGCTGGTCACGGCGGTGGCCACGTCGCGTTCCTTGGGTGTCCGCTCGGCCCCCGCGGCGCGCCCGACCCGCGCGAGGAAACCCTTGCGGGAGGCGCCCAGGAGCACCGGCTGCCCCAGGCCCACGATCGTGTCGAGACCGCGGAGCAACTGCCAGTTGTGGTCACCGGTCTTCGCGAAACCGAGCCCGGGGTCGAGGATCAGGCGATCGGCGCGAATCCCGGCGTCCAGCAACGTCTCTCGGCGCTCCGCCAGTTCGCGGGCCACGTCGACCACGACATCGTCATAGACCGCGCGCGACTGCATGTCGGCGCTGTGGCCGCGCCAGTGCATGGCGATGAACGGCAGCCCGCTCTCGACGGCGAGGAGGACCATCGCCGGGTCCGCCAACCCCCCGCTCACGTCGTTGAGGTATGCCGCGCCCGCACCGATCGCTGCCTCCGCCACCCCCGCTCGCATCGTGTCGACGGACACCACGCAGCCGGCCTCGCTGAGCGCCGCGACGACGGGCACGACCCTCCGCAACTCTTCACTGACACTGGGTCGCTCGGCACCGGGGCGCGTCGACTCGCCCCCGACGTCGAGGATCTGCGCGCCCTGCCGCCACAGCGCGAGGCCGTGCGCGATCGCGTCGTCCGGGTCGAACCACTCGCCGCCATCGGAGAAGGAGTCCGGCGTGACGTTGACGACGCCCATGATCACCGGACGAGCCGAAGGGGCCGAGCCGACGGGGAGAGGACGTTCGCTCATCGCCCACCTCGGAACGGCAGGGTGAGCCGGGGGAAGACGATGAAGGCCTCGGCCCGCCCGGCTGCCAGGCCGACTCGCACGATGTCGACCGCCCGTGGATAGATCACGAACCGTGGGTACCACACCGGCCGGAACTTCGCGTTGAATCGGTAGAGGCTCTCCAGTTGGAACCACCGATTGCCCACCTGCAGCAGTCGTCGCCAGGCCTTGAGGATCGGCCCGGCGCCGAGCTTCTCGCCGCGCTCGAAGGTGCTCCGGAACATCGCGAAGTTCAGCGAGACGCGCCGCACCCCCAGACCCGGAGCCTTGGACAGGGCGTCGACGATGAGCAACTCATTGATGCCCGGGTCCGCCGCCGGGTTGCGGCGCATGAGATCGAGGGACATCCCGTCATGGCCCCAGGGCGCGAACTGGAGCATTCCCTCGACGATCCCCTCGCGCGTCGCGACGATGACGATCGCGTCGGGGTCGCGCTCGGCATCGAAGACGCGCGAGGTCGCCATCGAGAACCCGCGCTCGGTGCCACCGACCCGCCAAGCCGAGGCATCCGCCAGGGCCTTGACCCGCCACTCGACCGGCGTGTCACGCACCCGCATCATCTCGGTCTCGTAGCCCTGCCGCCGGATCCGGTTGACCATCTGGCGCACGTTGCGCATCTCACGGCCATCGAGGGAGAACTCGGTGGTGTCGACGATTGCCTCGTCGCCGATCTCGAGCGCCTGGAAGCCGGTCTCCCGCACCCAGATCGTGCCGCCGAGCTCGGAACAGCCCAGCACTCCCGGGGTCCATCCGTGGGAATCGGCGAGCTCGAGGAAGGCCGCGATCGCGCCGGGCCAGGCCTCCGGATCACCGAGTGGATCACCGGACGCGAGGATCACACCGCTCACGACTCGGTAGCCGATGCCGCTCTTGCCGGATTCGGACCAGACGAAGTCCTTGTCCTGGCGGGTGTTGAAGTAGCCCAAGGAGTCCGGGTGGGCCGCCAGGAGCAGGCGCATCCGGCGATCGTCGTCGGCGTCGATCGTGCCCACTTGACGCGGCGACCGCAGGAAGAGCCAGACGGGCACGAGCACGGTCACCAAGCCGAGCACGATGAGCACATTGGAGATGACCTGCAGGCGCGGCGTCGGGGTGACGGCGAGGTCGTTGAGGTCCTGGCCGAGCATGCCGGTGGCCGCGGCGATGAGGGCATCGGTCCACCCGAGATTGCGGACCTCGAAGAGATGGCGCGACTCGACGCGCACGAACGCTGCCCCGGCGAGCAACGAACTGACGAGCAGCCCGAGGAAGACCCAGAGGGCTCGCCACCGCGTCGTCGGGTCCGAGGCCGCCGCGAACTGTCGACGGAAGACCAGGAGCAGGGCGAGCGCCAGCACGGTCAACGTCGTGGCGATGGGTCGTCGGGGGAGTTCCCCCTCGGCCACGTCGAAGACCAGGAGGAGGGTGAGCAGGATGACGGCCGCCCACCAGCCACGTTCCTTGCCCCGCTTGACGGCGCGGGCCACGAGCAGCAGGAAGAGGCCGGAGAGGATGGCGAAGGCGACGACATAGCCCTCGACTGCGCCGGGCAGGTAGGTGGCGACTTCCGGCATCCGGTTGCGCCAGTTGCGGACGATGGCGGCGGCGATGTTGGCCAGCGCGGCGAGGTAGAGCAGGTTTCCGATCCGTCCCGGCACCTTCGACGGGCTGAGGAAGCGCCCGATGGTCCCCTCGGAGGGTCCCGGTTCACGAGACGGCGGGGCGGCCACGGCGGGCGCACGCAGCGGTTCGGGCGCCCGCAGGGACGGTATGCCGCCGGCCTCCGCCGCCGGCACGCTGGGCCGGCCGTCCCAAGCGCGTGCCCGAGCCTCTGCCCGGGCTTCCTCGTCGACGGCGCGCTGGGCCTGCTCCGGAGTCAGTCCGCGCGCAATGGCGGCCGCGAGCGCCGCCTCGCGTTCGGCCTTGATGCGGGCCCGCCGGGCCCGTGCGGACTCCGGGGCATCTGATCCCGTGCCTGCGGTGGCCATCCCCGCCTCGCCCCTGTCGTCGATCGGTCTGGTCAGTGCACGACGTCCCGCGGACGTCGTCGTCAGTGCTTGCCGCCGAGGAGCAGGCTCATCGCCTCGGAGCGGGTGGCGGGGTCGCGCAACTGCCCGCGGACGGCGGAGGTGATGGTGCGTGCCCCCGGCTTGCGCACCCCGCGCATCGTCATGCACAAGTGCTCGGCCTCGATGACGACGATGACACCGCGGGCCTGCAGGTGCTCGACGAGCGCGTCGGCGACCTGGGTGGTGATCCGCTCCTGCACCTGGGGGCGGCGGGCGAAGACCTCGACGAGGCGGGCCAACTTCGAGAGTCCGGTGACCACGCCGCTCTCATTGGGGATGTAGCCGACGTGGGCGACCCCGTGGAAGGGCAGGAGGTGGTGCTCACAGGTGGAGAAGAGCTCGATGTCGCGCACGATGATCATCTCTTCGTGGTCGATCGAGAAGGTCGTCGCGAGCACCTCCGCCGCGTCCTGGCGCAACCCGGCGAACAACTCGGCATACGCCCGGGCGACGCGAGCGGGAGTCTCCAGCAACCCGTCACGATCCGGGTCCTCGCCGACGGCGCGGAGCAGCTCCCGCACCGCCGCCTCCGCCCGGGCCTGGTCGACCCCGCTCGCCACGGGCTCAGGCACGGTCATCGGTCTCGACCGGCTGACCCTCGGGGACCTCGATCACCTGGGTGACGTTCTCGTCGGCCTCCGCCAGCGGGTTGGCTCCTGCGCGGGCGGCCTCGTCGATGGCGGCCTGCACGCCCGGCGCGGACTGCGTGGTCGCGGTCTGCGAAGGGGGCGCCACCGCGATCGTGCCGTCCACCGCGTGCCTGCCCGAGCCGTTGAGGGCTGCCGCCTCGGCCGGCGTCAGGACCGGCGGCTGGTCGCTCACCGTGCGGTGCTCGCTGGAGAGCCACTGCTCACGCAGCGGTCGCTTGCGGATGTCCTTGAAGATCGTGGCGACCTCGGCCTGGTTGAGCGTCTCCTTCTCGAGCAACTCGAGCACGAGGTTGTCCAGGATGTGCCGGTTGTCGTTGATGACGTGCCAGGCCTCGTCGTGCGCCGACTCGATGAACCGTCGCACCTCCTCGTCGACCACGCGAGCGACCTCCTCGGAGTAGTCGCGCTGGTGCCCCATGTCGCGGCCCAGGAAGACCTCGCCCTGACTCTGGCCGAGCTTGACCGCGCCGACGCGCTCGCTCATCCCGAACTCGGTGACCATCTTGCGGGCCATCGCGGTGGCCTTCTCGATGTCGTTGGAGGCGCCGGTCGTGGGGTCGTGGAAGATCATCTCCTCCGCGACCCGGCCGCCCAGGGCGTAGGCCAACTGGTCGAGGATCTCGTTGCGGGTCGTGGAGTACTTGTCGTCGATCGGCATGACCATCGTGTAACCCAGTGCCCGGCCACGCGGCAGGATCGTCACCTTGGTCACGGGGTCGGTGTGGTTCATCGCGGCGGCGACGATCGCGTGCCCACCCTCGTGGTAGGCCGTCATCTTGCGCTCGTGGGCCGACATGATCCGCGTGCGCTTCTGCGGCCCGGCGATCACGCGGTCGATGGCCTCGTCGAGGACCTCGTCATCGATGAGCTTCTTGTCCGAGCGGGCGGTGAGCAACGCGGCCTCGTTGAGCACGTTGGCCAGGTCGGCGCCGGTGAAGCCCGGGGTGCGCCGGGCGACGGCGAGCAGGTCGACGCCGGCCGCCATCGGCTTGCCCTGGGCGTGGACCTCGAGGATGCGGTGGCGGCCGATCATGTCCGGGGCCTCGACGGCGATCTGTCGGTCGAAGCGGCCGGGGCGCAGCAGTGCCGGGTCGAGGATGTCGGGGCGGTTGGTCGCGGCGATGAGGATGACATTGGTCTTGACGTCGAAGCCGTCCATCTCGACGAGCAACTGGTTGAGGGTCTGCTCCCGCTCGTCGTGGCCGCCGCCCAGGCCGGCGCCACGGTGGCGGCCGACGGCGTCGATCTCGTCGACGAAGACGATGGCCGGGGCATTTGCCTTGGCCTGTTCGAACAGGTCACGAACCCGCGAGGCACCGACACCGACGAACATCTCGACGAAGTCCGAGCCGGAGATCGAGTAGAAGGGGACGCCTGCCTCACCGGCCACTGCCCTCGCGAGCAGGGTCTTGCCGGTGCCGGGCGGGCCGTAGAGCAGGACGCCCTTGGGGATCTTGGCCCCGACCGCGAGGAACTTGGCGGGGTCGGCGAGGAACTCCTTGATCTCGTGCAGCTCTTCGACGGCCTCGTCGGCGCCGGCCACGTCGGCGAAGGTCACCGAGGGCGTGTCCTTGCTGGCCAACTTGGCGCGGGACTTGCCGAACTGCATGACCCGGTTCCCGCCACCTTGGGCCTGGCTCATCATGAACCAGAAGAGACCGACGAGAAGCAGCACCGGGAAGATCGAGATGAGGAAGGTCCACAGGAAGCTCTCCGACTTCATCTCGTCGTTGAAGTTGTCCGGGACCTTCTCGTTGACCAGCGTCACCAAGGACTCGGCTCGGGCGTCGATGAACTCGGCGCGCACCTTGGAGGCACCGCTGATCCCCGCCGACTTGTCGGTGAAGGTCTCACCGGACTTCAGGTCCAGGTTGAGGACGTTGTCGCTGGTGAAGAGGGCCTTGTCGACCTTGCCGTCGGAGATCAGCTGCTCGGCCTGGGCCGTCGTGATCTTGCTGTAGCCACCGTTGCTGTCGAAGGAGAACATCAGCACGGTGATGGCGATGACGGCGAGCACCCAGAACAGCGGTGCCCGGAAGACGCGCTTGAGATCCATGTAGTTGGCCGGGCCCGCCTTGGGCCCTCCTCCTGATCGGTCGTGAAGGTCGTGTGATGGGCGAGGGCCCGCTCGACGGGTACACGCTACCCGCCGCGGGAGGTCAGGCCCCCGGCATACCGATCAGGAGAACGTCGCCGAGAGCCGCTGCGTTCCCGACGTCAGCTGTAGACGTGGGGTGCGAGGGTGCCGACCTGTCGGAGCCCTCGGTACTGCTCGGCGTAGTCGAGGCCGTAGCCGACGACGAACTCGTTGGGGATGTCGAAGCCGACCCACTTGACGTCGACCTCGACCTTGGCGGCGTCGGGCTTGCGCAGCAGGGTGCAGATCTCGACCGAGGCCGGGCTGCGTGACTCGAGGTTGGCGCGAATCCACGACAGCGTCAGGCCGGAGTCGACGATGTCCTCGACGATGAGCACGTGCTTGCCGGTGATGTCGACGTCGAGGTCCTTGAGGATGCGGACCACACCGGAGGACTTGGTGCCCGAGCCGTAGGACGAGACGGCCATCCAGTCCACCGGCGCCGAGATCGGCAGCGCACGCATGAGGTCGGCCATGACCATGACCGCCCCCTTGAGGACGCCGACGAGCAGTAGGTCCTTGCCCGCGTATTCGGTGGCGATCTCGCCGGCCAACTCCTCCAGCTTGGCGTGGATCTGCTCCTCGGTGATCAGGACTTTCTCGAGGTCCTTGCCCATGTCGGCAGCGTCCACTGCACGGCTCCTCACGGTTCGCGTTGGCGGTGCCGCCCAGCCTAGCCGGGTGCGAGGACGATCCGACCCCCGGATCGGGACACTCTCAGGTCGCCGGGGACGTGGATCGGGCCCTGCCCGTGCCAGTCGGTGAGGAGTCGATCGCAGTCGTCGGTATGCCGGGCGCTCACCTGGCCGGCCGGCGCACCGGCCGCGATGAGGAGCCGTCGCCAGACACGGGTGCGCACGGCCCGCGGCAGCTCGGCCAACCCACCGGTCGAGAGGGAGCAAATCGCGGGTGAGGGGGGGCCCCCGCCCGCGATTTGCTCCCTCTCGACTGGGTGGAGGGTGGCGTATGCCGCGTCGGCGAGGGCGTCCAGGTGATCGGCGTCCTCACGGAGCTGGTCGGCGGTGCGAGCCAACGCCTCCCTGATGCCCGGCCCGAGGTCCCCCTCGAGGTCCGCGAGCGCCCGGCGGGCCTTCACCCGCAGGTATGCCGGGTCGTCGTTCATCGGGTCGTCCCACCAGGGCAGGTTGGCGGCCTCGCACAAGGACCGTGTGTCGCCCCTGGTGACACCCAGGAGCGGGCGGCGGAAGATCCCTCGGACGGGCGGCATACCGGCCAGGGAGCGGGCGCCGGAGCCCCGGGCCAGGCCGAGCAGGACCTGCTCGGCCTGGTCGTCACGGGTGTGACCGAGCAGGACGAGGGAGGCGCCGAGCCGCTCGGCGACACCCGACAACGCGGCATACCTGGCGTCGCGGGCGGCGGCCTCGACCCCGCGACCGGTCGGATCGACGGTGACCGACACGATCTCGACCGGGTCCAGGCCGAGTCCCGCAGCCCGTCCGGCGGTAGTCCGGGCGAGCTCGGAGGAATCGGTGAGCAGGCCGTGATCGACGATGACAGCGCCCGCCCGCAGGCCCAGGACCGGCGCCTCCGCGGCGAGCGCTGCAGCCAGGGCCATCGAATCGGCTCCGCCGCTCAGGGCGACCAGGACGAGGTCATCGGTGGCCCGGTCCGCGAGCGCCGAGCGCACGGCATACCGGATCGCCGCGGTCGGGCGATGGCGAGGGCCACCCATGGCGCCCATCCTCTCCCCTGCCCTTGTGTCCGCGTGAACCATTCCCATGGCGACGCCTCACGCGCACGCAAGGGTCACTCGTGGACGCGTCGCACCCACGCCTGGGGGTCGGTGATCTCGGCCGCCAGCGGCAGGGTCTCCGGCGAGGTCCACACCGCGTTGAAGCCCTCGACCCCGACCGACTCCTGCACGCCGCGCACGAAGACGGCGCCGTCGCGGTACTGCCGCATCTTGGCCTCGAGCCCGAGCAGCCGCCGCAGCAGGCGGTCGGCGGCTCCTGCACCCTTGCGACGTTCGTTGAAGCGCGCACGGATCGTCGCGACCGAGGGAATGTGGGCCGGGCCCACGTCGTCCATGACGACATCGGCGTGGCCCTCGAGGAGGGACATGACAGCCGTGAGGTTGGCGACCTGGGCACGCTGCTCCGGGGTCGTGAAGAGATCGGCGATGCCCGTGCCGCCTTCACCGAAGACCTCCGGCAATCGCTGCACGACGTCGCGCGCGAGCTCGGTCACCCGATCGGGGTCGGGCGCGAGGTCGACGACGAGGCGCCGCGCCTCACTGACGAGGTGGTCGCGCAGCCAGGGCACGGCCGTGAACTGCACGCGGTGGGTCTCCTCGTGCATGCACACCCAGGCCCGGAAGTCGGCTGCGTCGACGTCGAGTTCGCGCTGGACCTGCACCAAATTGGGCGCCACGAGCATGAGCTGAGGGGTTCCTCCGGGCGCAAGGTCATACTGCCCCAACACTTTTCCTGCCATGAAGGCCAGCAGGCCACCGACCTCGGCGCCCGTGACCTTGCCACCGATGGCCGCCACCAGGGCGTTGGGTTCGCTGTGCCCCTTGGCCGCGATCATGTCGTCGATGGCAGGGTCGAGCAGCGCCTGCATCGAGTCGGCGTTCATCGAGATCCACGTCGGCCGGTCGACGACGATCGCCTCCGGGGAGTCAGGTGGCGTCGGGAGGCGTGAGGTCTCCGCCACCGGCCCGTATGCCGCGCGCGCCGCCTCCCGGATCGCCTCCACTTCGGCCGCGGCCTCGTCGGGGCCGATCGCCGGTCCTGCGGGCACGAGTGTGCGTCCGGTCGTCTTGGCGAACTCCCAGTCGACGTATCCGGCCATGGCTTCCTCCTGCTGGCAGGTCGATCAGTGACAGCCACAACGAGTCAGTGCGGCCGCGAATCGGTCCAACGTCGCACGTGCGGCCAGCGTTCCCTCGTAGCTCTCGGGCACATGGTCGGCGACGACGACGAAGGACAGGAGACGTCCATCCGCGTCGGTCGTCAGGCCCGCGAGCGCGGAGATGCCACGCAGCGTGCCCGTCTTGGCCCGCGGCACCCCGGCCACGGCCGCGGTGTCAGGCTGGTTGAAGCGGGTCGCCAAGGTGCCGGTCAGGCCGGAGGTCGGGAGCTCGGCGAGGACTCGCCGCATCCCCGGGTGTTTCCCTCCGAGTCCGGTGGCCAGCACGTGATCGACGGTCGTGAGCGGGACGAGTTGACCAGGTCCCAGGCCGCTGGCGTCGTGGATCGTCGTGCCCGAGGTGTCGATTCCGGCTTTGGCCAGCCCCGCGAGCACGAAGGGCCCGGTGTTGCCGTCGGCGGGGACGGTGCCGCCGGAGGCGACGATCGCCTGGCGGGAGAGGTTCTCGAGGATGGCGTTGTCACTCTCGTCCATGCCGTGACCCAGCACCTCGGCGATGGGTGCGGAGGTGACCGAGCCCAGGACCTTGGCCTCCTTGGCCGGAGCCGGACCGGGCGGCAAAGCGGTGGCCTCGCGGCCGTGGGCCACCAGCGCGGCCACGAATGCCTCGAGGCTGTCGTCAACCGACTCCTGCCGGGGCACCAGGCCGTGCTGCGGGCGATTGTCGGCCAGCCCGATCATCGTGACCCGGCGCGTGTAACCGGCGCTCACATCGGCGGGGTTCCACGAGGACGGGATCGGTGGGCCCGCGGCATACGAGGCGTCGAGACGGACGGTGAGCGGACCAGCGGGTGCGGCCGCAGCGACCTGAGCGGCGAGGTCACCGAGACCGGCACGGCCCACGACGGCGGTCGGGTCCCCGGGCCCGGTCGCCAGCAGGGTGTCACCCCCGGCCACGAGCACGACCTCGCCAGGAGCGCCCGCAACAACGGTGGTCTTCATCGTGGACTCGGCGTCGAGGACATCGGTGATGGCCAGCGCCGAAAGGATCTTCTGGGTGGAGGCGATGGTCCGTGGGCGCTCGGCGTCGGTGGACACCAGGACCTCGCCCGACGTGATGTCCCGGACCACGGCTCCCGCGCCGCCACCCAGGGACGGGTCGGCGAGCAGAGCGCCGATGGCGGCAGCGGTGCCTTCTCTGGTGGGCGCGGGGCCGAGTGCGGCGCTGGGCTCGGGCGAGGTCGTTGGCAGTGGGGTGAGCCCGGTCGGGACCGGCTCGGGGAGCGTGAGGATGCCGGGGACGAGGTCATTGGCGTCGGCCACGGCATACCCGCCACCGGCGAGCAAGGCGAGGGCGATGAGACCTCCGACGACCTTCTTGGCGTGTCCCACGGCACCTCCCCACGACATCGCACCCGTCATGCGCGACACTTGGCCAGCAGCCTAGGTGACTCAAGGAAAGAGGCAGACGTGGAGTTCGACGTCACGATCGAGATCCCCAAGGGAGCTCGCAACAAGTACGAAGTCGATCATGAGACCGGGCGGATCCGGCTGGACCGGATGCTCTTCACGTCGATGTCCTACCCGAGCGACTACGGCTATGTCGAGGACAGCCTCGGCGAGGACGGCGACCCGCTCGACGCCCTCGTGCTCCTCGACGAGCCGACCTGGCCGGGATGCCTGGTGCGTGCACGCCCGATCGGCATGTTCCACATGCGTGACGAGGCCGGCGGCGACGACAAGATCCTCTGCATCCCCGCCGGGGACCCACGCAAGAGCCACATCAAGGAACTCGAGGACATCAACGAGTTCGATCGGCTCGAGATCCAGCACTTCTTCGAGACCTACAAGGACCTCGAGCCGGGCAAGTCCGTCGAGGGCGCCCACTGGACCGGTCGCGTCGAGGCCGAGGATACCGTGCGGCAGGCCGTGCAACGAGCCAAGGACGCAGGGCTGTCGACGGCGCGCTGGCGGACCCCGGAGATGGGCAACAAGGCCATTGCCGAGTTCCAGAGCAAGGTCCGGCACAGCGAGGCCGAGTTGCAGGCGGCGATCCAGAAGGCCGTGCGCGAGCTGGCCACGAAGGACAATCCGCTCAGCGACGACTGAGAGGCCTTCTGCGACAACGACAAAGGTGCCGCGCCCCTTCCCCCGGGGCACGGCACCTTTGTCGTTGTCGTCGGCTCAGTAGCGTGTGACGGTCTGGATGAGATCACCTGAGTAGTAGATCGACGAGATCTTGACGACCGTGCGGCTGTTGGGGGCGTGGATCATCTGCCCGTTGCCGATGTAGATGCCGACGTGGTGGTTCGTCGGGCCACTGTTTCCGAAGAAGACGAGGTCGCCGGGCTGGGCCTGGGACAGGGGGATCTTCGTGCCGTTGTTGTACTGCCACTGGCTTCCGTGCGCCATGTAGACGCCGATCTGCTTGTAGGCCATGAGGGTGAGGCCGGAGCAGTCATAGCCGACCGGCCCCTCGCCGCCCCAGATGTAGGGCTTGCCGAGTTGCGCGTAGGCGTAGTCGAGCACCTTCTGCTTGTTGCCGCTCACCGCCGGCTTGGTCGGTGCGGGTGGCGTCGTCGGTGCGGCGGGCGTCGTCGGTGCCGTCGGCGCGGTAGGGGTGGCCGGTGTCGTCGGGGCCGTCGGGCTGGTGGGAGCCGGGGCGTTCTTGGCTGCTTCAGCAGCTGCTGCGGCCGCCGCGGCTGCCGCAGCATCGCGCGCCGCCTGATCGGCGGCCGCCTTGGCCGCTGCTTCCCGAGCAGCGGCTTCGCGTGCTGCAGCCTGCTTGGCCGCGGCGTCCGCGGCCGCCTGATCAGCGGCCGCCTTCGCGGCCGCTTCGGCAGCGGCCCGCGCGGCGGCGGCCTGGCGAGCCGCCTCCTCGGCCGCGGCCTGGCGCGCAAGGCCGTCCTGGCGAGCCTGCTCGACCTCCACCGAGGTCTGGCGCAGCGTGGCCAGGGTGCTGAGGCGCGCCTGCTGCTCGCCGGCGATCCGGTCAGCATCCGCTTGGGCGGACGTCGCCGCGGCCTCGGCCGCAACTCGGGCGGCGCCTGCCTTGGCGGTGGCTGCCTCACGCTGTTGGCGCGCGACGTCGGCGGCTCGGCGATCCTCCGCGGCGGCGTTGGCCGTGCGAGAGGCTCGGTCGAGGTCCTGTCGGCGAGTGGCGCCGATCGCCTCGAGCGCCGCCGCCCGATCCGCAAGTTGCTGAGGGCCACTGACCTCGAGATAGGCGCCCAGCGAGTCCAGGCCGCCTTGCGACTGATACATCTGCGCGGCATACGCACGGACGACCTTCGCGCTGGTTGCCGCCTCAGCGGCCGACCCGGACGCCCGCCGCTCGCTTTCCGCCGCCTTCGCGGTGGCGTCCTCGAGAGCGAGCCGGGCCGAGTTGTAGGCCTCGGCCGCCACTGCGGCCGCCTTGTCGAGATCGGCCAGGCGAACGTTGGCCGCGGCATAGGCCGACTCGATGGCGGCCACGGAGGCGGCTGCCGCACCGGTCGCGGCCTTGGCTGCGTCGACCTGCTGCTGAGTGGGTGTCCCGGGGTCCAGGGGCATCGCAACGGCAGGTGTCGCGAGAGCCAGGGCGAGCGCGCCCACGGCCAGCGGGCGGAGGACCTTGAGGCTGGATCGGGTCGTCATGGGTTCACGCTGAGGTGGACGTGGTCATAGTGGTTCTCGGTGATGGAGCCACGGTCGGCCATCCAACGCCACTGGTCGGGACCGTTGCCCGGGAACCAGATCCGCTGCTTCCAGATGATGTATTTGATGTTGAACTGCCGTGCATTCGCCTGAGCGAAGGCGGCGACCGCATCACCCTCGGCGAAGGACTTGGTCATGACGTCGACCGCGTTACCCGCGCCGTGATCGCCCCAGTCGCCGGCCCGGTAGCCGCCGATGTTGGTGATGCCGAACCGGGTGCGGACCGCGGAGTAGATCGCATTGGCATTGGTTCCCAGGCGCGCTTGTCGGTATGCCGTGGTGCTGTATCCGCCGCCGCTGGCCGGGGTCGTGGCGACTGGCTTTGGAGCCGTGGCCGCAGGGGCTGCGGAGGTCGCCGGCGTGGTCGGGGTGGCCGGCTTGGTGATCGGCTGGGGTGCCTGGCTGGCAGCGGATGCGGCCGCCTTGGCGGCCTGGGCTGCATCGGCAGCCCGCTTGGCCGCTGCCTCGCGCTCGGCCTTGGCCGCCGCGTCCGCCTGCGCCTTGGCGGCTGCTTCGGCCTGTGCCGCCGCCTCGGCCTCGCCCTTGAGTCGGGCCTGGATCGCGGCCTCCTCGGCCGCCTTGCGGGCTGCCTCGGCCGCCGCAGCTTCCGCGGCCAACCCGTCCTGACGCGCTCGCTCGACCTCGACCGAGGTCTGGCGAGCCGCCGCCAGGACAGCAATGCGGTGGTCCTGCTCGGCGGCGATGAGTGCCGTTTCCTGCGCGGCGGACCGGGCGGAAGCCGACGCTGCACGGCTGGCCGATGTGGCCGCTGCCGCGGCGGACGTCTGCTGGGTGCGGGCCAGGTCAGCGACCTTTCGCGCCTCGGCCTGCCGGTTGGCGCCGGCCGTGGCGCGGCTGAGTGCCTGCTGACGGAGGTCACCGACGATGGCCAGCGCGGCACTGCGGTCGGCCAGGTCCTGCGGGCCACGGGAGGCCAAGTAGGCGCCCACCCCGGACATGGAGCCCTGTTCCTGGTAGATCTGGGCCGCGGTGTGCCGAAGCTCCCGATCGGCAGCCGACTTCTCGGCGGCGGCCTGCTGGGCGGCGGTCTCTGCGTCGGCGACGGCCGCGGTCCGCTCCTGGAGGAGGGCCTGGGCGGCCTGCTCGGCCGCAGCTGCCAAGCCCGCCTCGGTCCGCAGGTCGCTCAACCGGCGGGAGGCCGCGGCATACGCACCCTCGATCTGCGACAGAGAGTCGGCGGCGGAGGCCGCCGCGGACTTGGCCGCGTCGACCTGGCCCTGAGAGGGGAAGACCGGATCAGCGCCGGCAGGGGCGACCGTGAGGCCGATGGCGAGGCCGATCGTGAGGGCACCGACCGCACCGCGAGGCACGCGGGGTCGCCGAGGGCGCAGCGGGCGCACTCGCACGGCGGAATCCAACACGTCAGGCCTTTGGTCGCAGGGGTCGATTCAAGGTCGGCCGGACGAGAATATGGCGGGAATTCACCTCAATTCACTTGTGTCACAGAGAACGCCAACAGACACATGGCATTTCAGAAATCACACGATTGTCTTTTCGAAATGACACCAATGTGTTTATCCAGATGGGCCCCGAATCACACCGATGTCAGAACACAGAGTCACGGTTTGGTCACGAAATGGCCGTGAGTCGTGTGACTGGTGTGACCAGCTGCCGTCCACCGGGCAACGAAAAGGTCCCGGACCGCGACACCTGGACGATGTCGCGGCCCGGGACCGCTGAGCCTCCTGTCGGAATCGAACCGACGACCTATTCATTACGAGTGAATCGCTCTGGCCGACTGAGCTAAGGAGGCGTGCGCTCGTGGGCGCCGCACGAGTATACGTGCGGCACGGGCGTGCCGATCAAATCGGGTCAGCAGCGCAGGTCGGCTGCGGGCACGACCCCGTCGATGAACCAGTTGTCGACGGCATCGTCGACACACTGGTTCGAGCGGGTGTATGCCGTGTGGCCGTCCCCGTCGTAGGTGATCAACGTCCCCTTCTCGAGCTGATCGGCCAGGCCCACCGCCCACTCGTAGGGCGTCGCGGGGTCACGGGTCGTCCCGATGACCACGATCGGTCCGGAGCCAGCAGCCGTGATGGGGGTCGGGTCCGGCGGCGGCGTGCCGTCGGGCTGCGGCCAGGTCGCGCAGACGAGGGAACCCCACGCCATGAACGGCCCCCACAGGGGCGCTTGAGCGGTGAGGCGCTCCTGCTGGGCCACCCGTTCCTCGGCGCCGGCCGGCTCGGGCTTGTCCAGGCAGTTCACGGCCCAGAGCGCCTGCATGAGATTGGTCGAGTAGGTGCCACCCGGATTGCGATCGGCGTAGCGATCCGCGAGGTCCATGAGCCCCGAGCCGTCGCCTTGGGTGGCCTGCGTGAGGGCTTGGCTGAGCTGGTCCCACATGCCCTGGTCGTACATCGCTGCCGCCACGCCGTAGGAGGCCCATCCCTCGGTGACCGCGGGCACCGACCGGTCCCCCGTCACCGTCAGTGGCTTGCTGTCCAGCTCGCGCAAGAGGTCACCCAGCCCTGACATCACCGCTGTGGCGTCCCCGGGAAAGGGGCATCCCTGCTCAGCCGCGCACGCCTCTGCCCACGCCAGGGTGGCACGCTCGAAGCCGACCGCCTGCCCGAGGTTGAGCCGCTCGCTGGTCAGGGTCGGGTCGATGGCGCCGTCGAGCACCAGGCGACCGACGTTCTCGGGGAACAACCCGGCATACACCGCGCCCAGGTAGGTGCCATAGGACTTGCCCAGGTAGGTGAGCTTGGCGTCGCCCAAACGGGAGCGAAGGATGTCCATGTCCTTGGCCGCCTCGGCCGTCGACACATGCAGCAGGAGGGGATTGTCCTTCGCGGCGCACGCCTCTCCGAAGCCAGCGGCCGTGGCCACGGCTGCTGCCCGCTCGGCATCGGTGTCTGGGGTGGGGTCCTGCGCCATGAAGGCGTCCAGTTGCGCCCCGTCGAGACACTCGATGGGCGCCGATCGCCCGACGCCACGCGGGTCGAAGCCGACGACGTCGTACTTGCGATGCACGGGGGGCGTGACCACGGCGCCAAAGGCCGCAGCCCTCGCGTAGTCCACGCCCGACCCGCCGGGACCTCCGGGATTGACAACGAGAGCACCCAGCCGCGAGCCCGAGGTCGCCGGCACCATGAGAACGGCGAGTTCGATCGTCGCGCCGTCGGGCTTGGCATAGTCGATCGGCACCTCGAGTTGCGCACACAGGCCGCCGGAGCACTTGGCCCACGTGAGCTGCTGGGCGTAGAAGCGCTCGGTGCCCGGCATCGCCGCGGGCGGCGCCTCAGCCGGCACGTCGGGCCGCTCCGTCGGCGAGATGGCGCCGCGCAGGTCATTGATGACCGAGCAGCCGGCCAGTGCGGTGACCGACAGAAGGGCGGCCACCGCGAGCAGAGAGAAGCGACGCATGCGGTCAGCCTAGGTCGCCCACTCGTATGCTGCGGGCTCGACTCAGCGAGGTAGCCGCAGGTCCAGGGCCATCGCCTCGAGCGCCAGCAGGGGCGCGGCGTTGTGGGCAATCCGCTCGCGCGCAGTGCCGATCGACTCCATGGCGAGCAGCAACCGTTCATCGGAGAGTGACTGGGCGACCTGTTCGACGACAGCGCGCGAGTCCTCGTTGATGAGAGGAGAGCGGCCTCTCGAGCGCAGGACGAGCGCATCGCGATAGACCGAGAAGAGGTCGACGAGGGCGCGGTCGATCATGTCCCGGGCCAGGCGCGTCGCCCGCGACTTCTGCTCCTTCTCCAACTGGTTGATCTGCGAGCGGACGTGCGGTGGTTGGGTGCGCGCTGCCGGGTCCGCCCCCAGGGTCTCGAGCAGCCGGCGCAACTCGGACGCATTGCGTTCGGCGGCGCTGGCACCCGACTCCTCGGTCGCGATCTTGTGCCAGTCCGCCGCCGCGTCGATCGCATCCCCGACGTCGCGGATCCGGGCGGCGCGCGTGATCGTGTCATGACGCCGGATCCGGGCGTCCTCGTCGCGCGCCAGGCGGCGAGCCATCCCGATGTGCGACTGGGCGGCGCGCGCGGCATACCTGGCCATGGCCGGCTCCACGCCGTCACGCCGCTCGAGCAGGCCGGCGACGGCCTCGACGGAGGGCGTGCGCAGCCGGACGTGCCGCGAGCGGGAGCGGATCGTGATCATGACGTCCTCGACCGAGGGAGCGCACAACATCCAGACAGTGCGCGGCACGGGCTCCTCGAGGGCCTTGAGGAGGGCGTTGGCCGGGGCCTCGGAGTAGGCGCTGAGCCGGTCGGCGTCCTCGATGATGATGATGCGCCAACGGCCGACGCTCGGGCGCATCGCCGCGAGCTGGACGAGGTCACGCACGTCGTCGACCTTGATCGACAGTCCCTCGGTGGCCACGACCTCGACATCGGCGTGGGTGCCCTCGAGGGCGGTGCGGCACTCGCGGCACTGACCACAGCCCTGCTCCGGGCAGAGCAGCGCTGCCGCGAAGGCACGCGCCGCCGTCGAGCGGCCCGAACCCGGCGGCCCGGTGAAGAGCCATGCGTGGGTCATGGCGGCCGGATCGGCAACGGCCTGGGACAAGGTGGTGACGGTCGGCTCCTGGCCCACGAGGTCGGCCCAGATCGGGCGGACCGCGGTGGGGGCCGCTGCGGCGTCACTCATGCCGGGAGCCAACCGCGGACTGTGCACGCGCGATGGATCTCGCGGTGGATCTCCTCCGGTGGCCAGGTGCCGTCGACGACGAGATACCGCTCGGGGTGGCCGGCCGCCATCGCGAGGAAGTGCTGGCGGACCGCCTCGTGATAGTCGTCGGCCTCGGCCTCCAGGCGGTCGTGCACGGCGCCCCGGCGCCGGCGGCCCTCCTCGGCCGGGATGTCGACGACGACGGTCAGGTCCGGCATGAGACCGTCGACGGCCCAGGACTGGATCTGGTGCACCTCGTCGGCGCCCAGATCGCGGCCCGCTCCCTGGTAGGCGACCGAGGAGTCGACATAGCGGTCACAGATGACGACCTGGCCGGCGGTCAGCGCGGGCCGGATCAGCAGGTCGGCATGATGCGCCTTGTCGGCGGCGAAGAGCAGCGCCTCGGCCCGCGGCGACACGTGGTCACCGTGGAGCAAGAGCTCGCGGATCTGGGCACCCAACTCGGTGCCGCCGGGCTGACGGGTGCGCACGACCTCGCGGCCGACGTGCTCGAAGGCATCGGCGAGCAGCGCCACCTGGGTGGACTTGCCGGCGCCGTCGCCGCCCTCGAAGGCGATGAAGATCCCCACACCGGTCATGAGCGCGAGCCTAGTCGCGACCGCTGACGCCCAACTCGGCCGTCACCAGCCGAGGTCGGCCAGCGTGCGGTCCGCCCGTCGCGCGAAGGCGTGACTGTCGACATACGCACCCGCCAACCCTCGTCCGCGGCCGGCGTCACGGACTCGACGGCGGTGTCGAACTCGATCCGTTCGCGCAGCCCGTGGGTGCGCGCGAAGTCGGTCAGGTATGGACGCCGACTCGTCCATCGGGGTGAAGGGATTGTCGATGTCCCAGAGACCGCCGACGCGCGAATGCCGCTCGACGTGGTCGTGCGTCAGCCCCCGCTCGGCGAGTCGACGGCCCGTCGCCAGGCCGGCCGGGCCGGCACCGATGACCAGGATGCGGGGCGCGCTCACGGTGCCGAACCGCGTTGGTCCGGACGTGGGCGCCACCTCGTATCCAGTGCATCCGCTCAGTCGTGGCGGGCGGCGTTGGCGTGGATCGCGTCGTGGACGTACTGCGCCAGGCCGGGCTCGATGTCCTCGTAGGTCGTGGTGAACCTCGGGTCGGCGACATACATGTCGGCCAGCTCGCGATGGAAGTCGTAGGACACGTCGTAGAACCGCTCGTGGATGTGGAGGCGGTGCTGCTCTGCGGCGGCCATCGCCTCGGGTGACCCCGCGGCATACCCGGCCTGCTTGGCGGTGACGAAGGCGGCGTTGACGGCGTCGCCCTCGGCCTTGACCTCCTCCCAGTCGGCCTTGGTGTAGCCCTTGGTGCGCGAGGCCGACTGCTTCCACGCGTCGGTCTCGCCCCAGCGTTCTTGCGCCTCGGTCTGGTACGCCTCGTTGAAGCCGTCGCCGAAGATCGCCTTGAGGTCGTCATTGGTGGCGGGTGTCTGCGTCATTTCTCTCTCCAGTGCTGCATCAATGGCGTCGACGAGCCGGTCGAGTTCGCCGATCCTGGTCATGACCGCGTCCCGTTGGCGACGCAGGTGGGCCGTGGCGTCCTCGTCCCCGTCGAGCAGGTCGGCGATGTCCTCGAGGGCGAAGCCGAGCCGCCGATAGGTGACGATGCGCGCCAGGCGCTCCATGTCGTCGCGGGTGTAGAGCCGGTAGCCCGCGTGGGTGCGCTCGCTCGGGGTGAGCAGACCGACGGTGTCATAGTGGTGCAGGGTCCGGACGGTGATCCCGAACTCCTCCGCCACCTGACCGACGGTCATCGCCTTCATGCGGGCAGTGTGCTGGCTCGTCGTGGTCATGTCACCACCGTCGCGCCTGACGTCGCGTGAGGGTCAAACCCGTTTTGGCTGGCCTCCCTCCCCATTTCCCAACCCAGTTCGTATGCCGCGGCCCCAGTCGCCCGCCTCCCTCCCCATTTCCCAACCCAGTTCGTATGCCGCGGCCCCAGTCCCCCGCCTCCCTCCCCATTTCCCAACCAGTTCGTATGCCGCGGCCCCAGTCCCCCGCCTCCCTCCCCATTTCCCAACCCAGTTCGTATGCCGGCCCGCTGCCTGTGGAAACCGCCGGGTCACCTGCGTCACTTTCGGGATGCTGGGGGCATGACGAGCGCACCCGACGCTGCCGGGACACACCCGGCCGAAAAGCTGGACACCAGCCGACCCTTCAGCCGTACCACCGCGATCACACGAGGCCTCACCGACGGTGATCTGCGCAGCGGTCGATTCACGCAGGTTCTGTGGGGAGTCCACGTGGCCGCCGAGGTGGAACTCGATCACCTGACGAGGTGCCGGGCTGCCTTGGTCGCCCTCCCTGACGGAGTCATCAGCGGCCGGTCCGCCGCCAAGCTCTGGGGAGCGATCGTGCCCGATTCGGCCGACATCGAGGTTCTGCTCGACCGGCGACAGACCACGGCCATTCACGGCATACGCATGCATCGGCCACCACAACGGCCGGCGACCACGCGGCGGTACGGCGTGTCGGTGACGACGCCGGAAGCGACCTTCCTCAGACTCGCCGCCGAACTGGAGTTGGTCGACCTTGTCGTCGCGGGTGACACCTTGGTGAAGAAGGCGACGTCGCCCAAGAAGCTTGTCGATGCGGCCGCGACGTACCGCGGCAAGCGCGCGCGGCTGGCTCGCCGGGCGGCCGCCCTCGTCCGCAGCGGGGTCGACTCACCACAGGAGAGCAAGGTTCGCCTGCTGGTCGTCCTCGCCGGCCTACCGGAGCCGACGGTCAACATCGAGTTCCGCGACGACGAGGGAAACATCCTGCGCCGCTTGGACATGGGCTATCGCGAGCCGCGGGTCGCGATCGAGTACGACGGTCGTCAGCACGCCGAGAATGACCAGCAATGGCAGCGCGACATCGATCGGCGCGAGGAGTTCGACGACCTCGAGTGGCGGTTCGTGATCGTGCGCTCGCCAGGACTCTTCACTCATCCCGACCAGACCTTGGCAAGGATCGTCAAGGTGCTCTCCAAGAAGGGGATGCGCGTCAGGATCAGCAGCAACGAGTGGCGACGGCACTTCCCGATGCGCCGTGCCGCGGCCTGACGCGAGCTGGCCCGGGCCGAGAGCACACGGCATACGAACCGGGTTGGGAAATGGGGACCCAACCCGCCCAGGCGACCCGCGGCCTACGAACCGGGTTGGGAAATGGGGACCCAACCCGCCCAGGCGACCCGCGGCCTACGAACCGGGTTGGGAAATGCGCACCCGCACCCGCACCCGCCCCGCGCCCGCGTCAGGCGAAGCGGGCCTTCAGCTCCCGGGTGAGGATCTTGCCGGTCGTGTTACGCGGCAACTCATCGAGGAAGACGACCTCGCGCGGCACGCAGTGGCGGGCCCGCTGGGAGCGCACCAGATCGCGCACGTCGTCGGCCGACAGTTCGGCACCCGGCTCGAGTGCGATGAACGCCGCGAGCCGCTGGCCGAAGTCGGGATCGGGCACGCCGACGACCGATACCTCACGCACCGCGGGATGGGCGACGAGCAGGCCTTCGACCTCGGAGGGATAGACGTTCTCGCCGCCGCTGATGACCATGTCGTCGTCCCGGCCGTCGATGAAATAGAGCCCGTCGGCACGATGCCCCATGTCCCCCGTGGAGACCATCCCGTCGATGAACTCCTTGGAACCCCCCGACGTGTAGCCCTCGAAGACCATCTCGTTGCCGCAGAAGATCCGCCCCGTCTCTCCGTCGGGCACCTCGGCACCGTCGGCATCGAGCAGCCGCACCACCGTGCCGAGGGGCGGCGTACCGGCCGTGTCCGGGTGGCGCCGCAGGTCCGACGGCGTCGCGATGCAGATCCACGAGGCCTCGGTGGAGCCATAGAGGTTGTAGAGGACGTCGCCGTACTCATCCATGAACCGCGTCGTGAAGCCACTGGGATAGGCCGACCCGGAGGTCGCGACGACGCGCAAGGACGGTCGGCGCACCGTGCCACCAGGATCCGCCGGCAGCTGCTCGATCATCCGCTGGAGCATCACGGGCACGGCGAACATCGCCTGGACCCGCTCCCCCTCCAGCACCTCGACGACATCGCGTGGGTCGAAGCGCCGCCGCAGGATGACGGTGGCGCTCATCCCGAAGGACAGTTGGAGGGCGGCATACCCCCACGTGTGGAAGATCGGGGCCGCGATGAGGATCCGATCCCCGACGTGCAGCGGGATCCGGTCGATCATCGACACCAGGGCGCCGACCCCCTTGGGCGTGCGCCGGGCGGCCCCCTTCGGCACCCCCGTCGTGCCCGAGGTCAGGATGATCGTCCGACCGGCCGGCTCCGGCCGGTCCACCGAGGTCCCGACAGGGAGCGCATCGACCGCAGCGGCAAAAGCGCTCTCCGACAGTGTCTTCGGGCCGTCCACCAACACATCCACGATGGCAGCGAACTCCTCATCGTGCACCAGCAGGTCGATCTCCTGTTGCGCCAGGACCAACCCCAACTGCTCCCCCGCCAGCCCGGTGTTGACGAGCACGAGGTCGACGCCGAGCGCACTCGCCCCGACCATCACCTCGACCGCGCCGACGTGATTGCGCGCCATCAGGCCGATCCGGTGGCCCGGCTCCACCCCCTGCGAGCGCAGCGCGACCGCAGCCCGCATGCCACGGTCGAAGAGCTCGGCATAGGTCGTGGCCCCCCGCGCCTGGTCGATCACGGCGATCCGCTGCGGTGCCCCCAAGGCGGCCTGGCGCACCTCGCCGACCAAGGACATCCCCCAGGTCGCGAGCGATGTCAGTTGACCGACGAGGCGGTGCGGCAGGTTCGGTGCGAGCATCCCGCGCCGAGCCATGGTCGCCGCGATGACGAGCGGGTTCACGAGGTCCTCTTCGCCGCCGTCTTCCTGGCCGGCGCCCGCTTCGCGGCGGTCTTCTTGGCCGTCGTCTTCTTGGCAGCGGTCTTGCGCGCGGTGCGCTTGACCGGTCCCTTCGCGCGCTTGTCCGCGAGCAACTCGTAGGCACGCTCGGCCGTCACTTGCTCTGGATCCTCGCCGCGCGGCACGGTCACATTGGTCTCGCCGTCGGTGACATAGGGCCCGAAGCGACCGTCCTTGATCGTCACCTTCTTGCCGGACACGGGGTCGGGTGCGAACTCGGCCATCGGCGGCTTGGCGGCGGCCCGACCACGCTGCTTGGGCTGCGCGTAGATGGCGAGCGCCTGCTCGAGCGTGATGTCGAAGAGCTGCGCCTCGGTCTCCAGCGACCGCGAGTCGGCGCCCTTCTTGAGGTAGGGCCCGTAACGACCGTTCTGTGCCGTGATCTCCTCGCCGTCCTCGCCGGCGCCGACGACCCGCGGCAGCGACAGCAGCCGGAGCGCATCCTCGAGGCCGATGCTCGACAGATCCATGTCCTTGAAGAGGCTGGCCGTGCGCGGCTTCTCCTTGGCCTTGCCCCGCTTGGGTGTCTCGTCGGGCTCCGGCAGCACCTCGGTCACATAGGGTCCGTAGCGGCCGGCCTTGGCGATGATCTCATTGCCGCTCACCGGATCCCGGCCGAGGACACGACCGTCGTCGGCCGCCGCCTCGAGCAACTCGCGCGCCTTGGCCGGCGTCATCTCGTCGGGCGCGATGTCGTCGCCGATGGTGGCCCGGCGCGGTTGCCCCGCCTTCCCCTCGTATGCCGCGGCGCTGGCTTCGTCGGTCACCTCACCGGTGCTGGGGTCGACTCCGGGCGGCACGACCTCCTCGACGTAGGGGCCGTAGCGGCCGACGCGCACGACCATGCCGTCGCCGATCTCGATGGTGGAGATGCCCCGGGCGTCGATGTCGCCGAGGTCCTCGACCAACTCCCTCAGCCCTTCCGCCGAGGACGCCTCGTCGCCGAAGTAGAAGCGGCGCAACCACTCCACGCGGTTCTCGTCGCCGCGGGCGATCTCGTCGAGCCCCTCCTCCATCTGAGCGGTGAAGTCGTAGTCGACGAGCTGGGTGAAGTGTTCCTCGAGCAGTCGGGTCACGGCGAAGGCCAGCCACGACGGCACGAGGGCCTGGCCGCGCGTCGACACATAGCCGCGGTCCTGGATCGTGCCCAGGGTGGAGGCATAGGTCGACGGGCGACCGATCTTCTTCTCCTCCATGGCCTTGACCAGGGTTGCCTCGGTGTAGCGCGGCGGCGGGGAGGTCTCGTGGCCCTCGGAGTCCGCGCGCACGACGGTGAGCTCGACGCCCTCGGAGAGTTTGGGCAGGCGCCGCTCCTCCGCGGCCACGTCCTTCCTGCGGGCCGCCTGTTGCTCGTCGCGGCCCTCCTCGTAGGCGGCGAGGAAGCCGCGGAAGGTGATGACCGTGCCACTGGCCGACAGCTCGACCTCGCGGGCAGGTGCGTCGGGGTCGAGGGTCGCGCCGACCTTGATGGTCGCGGTCGAGCCGCGGGCGTCGGCCATCTGAGAGGCCACGGTGCGCTTCCAGATCAGGTCGTAGAGGGCGAACTCGTTGCCCCGCAACTCACCAGCAACCTGGGCCGGGGTCCGGAAGCGGTCGCCCGCGGGGCGGATCGCCTCGTGCGCCTCCTGGGCACCCTGCACCTTGCCGTAACGCCGCGGTGCGTCGGGGACATACTCCGCGCCGTACATGTCGCGCGCCTGCTGGCGGGCCGCGGTCAGCGCGGTCTCCGACAGCGAGGTGCTGTCGGTGCGCATATAGGTGATGTAGCCGTTCTCGTAGAGTCGCTGCGCCACGCGCATCGCATCGCGGCTGTTGAGCCGCAGCTTGCGCGAGGCCTCCTGCTGCAGGGTGGAGGTGATGAAGGGGGCCGACGGGCGGCGGGTGTAGGGCTTCTCGGCGACCGAGGTCACCTTGGCGTCGGCAGCCCGAAGCGCCGCAGCGATCCCCGTCGCCACCGCTTCGTCGAGGTGGATGACCTTGTCCGAGGTCAGGGTCCCGTCATCGGCGAAGTCACGCCCCGCGGCGACCCGGCGACCGTCGACCCCGGTGAGTTTGGCGGTGAACTGCTCGGCGGCCGACCCCGGCGTGACATCGGCCTCGACGTCCCAGTACGAAGCGGCTCGGAAGGCCATCCGCTCCCGTTCGCGCTCGACCACCAGCCGGGTGGCGACGGACTGCACGCGGCCCGCGGACAGACCCGCCTTGACCTTGCGCCACAACACCGGCGAGACCTCGTAGCCATAGAGACGGTCGAGGATGCGCCGGGTCTCCTGCGCGTCGACGAGCGCAGTGTCGAGGTCGCGCGTGTTGTTGGCGGCGCGCTGGATGGCCTCCTTGGTGATCTCGTGGAAGACCATCCGCTTGATCGGGACCTTGGGCTTGAGCGCCTCGACGAGGTGCCACGCGATGGCCTCGCCCTCGCGGTCCTCATCCGTGGCCAGGTAGAGCTCGTCGGCGTCCTTGAGGGCCCGCTTGAGTTCGGCGACCTTCTTGCGCTTGTCGGGATCGACGACGTAGTAGGGCTCGAAGTTGTCCTCGATGTTGACGCCGAACTTCCCGAACGGCCCCTTCTTCATGTCCGCCGGCATCTCGCTCGGGGTGGGGATGTCACGGATGTGGCCGACGGAGGCCTCCACCACCCATCCGGCGCCCAGGTATCCGGCGATCGACTTGATCTTGTTGGGGGACTCGACGATGACGAGCTTGTGGCCCGTCGCGGTGGGGGGAGCCATCGCAACCATCACTTCCTGCCCCGGTCACGTGCAGCGGATTCGTCGCTGCTCCGACGTGCGGGACGCCCGCCACTGTAGAACCTGAGCGGGTCGGGAAGACAAACGGACCACGAATGCTTTAACCTACAACCAACGAAGGAGACCACTGATGACCCCCACGGCCGACCCGATGCCCGTCCTGTACCTCAGTCACGGCGCCCCGCCGCTCGCTGACGACACCCGATGGACCGCCGAGCTCGCGGCATGGTCCGCCGAACTCCCCCGCCCCCGCAACATCCTCATGGTGAGCGCGCACTGGGAATCCGCCCCTATCGCCGTCTCGTCGACGTCGGGCACCACCCCTCTCGTCTACGACTTCTGGGGTTTTCCGCAGAAGTACTACGAGGTGACGTATGCCGCGCCCGGCGCCCCCGACCTGGCCACCTCCGTGGCCGGCCTTCTCGCCGGCGCCGGGGAGCATCTGCACCAGGACCCCGACCGCGGCCTCGACCACGGCGCCTATGTGCCGCTCGTCGAGATGTTCCCCGAGGCCGACATCCCGGTCCTCCAACTCTCGATGCCCACTTTGGACCCGCAGCGCCTCTTCGCACTCGGCCGCCGCCTCGCGCCCTTGCGCGACGCGGGCACCCTGATCGTGGGCTCCGGCTTCACGACCCACAACCTGCGCTGGTTCAACCCCCGCGCCGGCGCGGACGGCACACCACCCACCCCGTCGAGCGAGTTCGACCACTGGGCTGCCGAGACCATGGCCGCCGGGGACGTCGACAGCCTGCTCGACTTCCTCGCCAAGGCCCCCGCTGCGCACGAGGCCCACCCGCGCACCGAGCACTGGGCTCCACTCTATGTCGCGCTCGGGGCCGCAGACGCCTCCGCCGGGATCGAGGCGCGCAGTGTCATCGACGGCTTCTGGTTCGGCCTGTCCAAGCGCAGCTGGCAGCTCGCCTGAGTCCCCCGTCGAGGCGCACCCCGCAACTGGGGTGCGGCTCTTCGGCGGCGAGTGGCACAGTCGAGCCATGACCCTCGACCCGCACTCACCATCGCTGCTGTCGACGCCGACGCACCTCGAGCGCCTGGCCCAGGCGGCCGGCGCGATGACTCGGGCCGCGCGCGAGACCTGGCTCGGCGCACCGGTGCCGACCTGTCCGGACTGGACGGTCCTCGACCTCGTCGCCCACCAGGGCATGGTGCACCGCTGGGCGACGGCAGCCGTCCGCCTCGACCCTGAGGGCATGGGCAATGCGGCGAGCCGCGAGACGGAGGGCCGCACCAGCGCTGATCCGATCGGCTGGCTCGAGGCCGGGGCCGCCGACCTCATCCAGGCGCTGGGGCAGGCACCCGACGACCTCGACACCTTGGTCTTCCTCAAGGAGGCCCCGCGCGCCAAGGCCTTCTGGGCACGCCGTCAATGCCACGAGACCACCGTGCACGCCCTCGACGCGCTGGGTGCCGTCAGGGGTCGCCCGCTCACCTGCGCCGACGCCTGGTTCGACGACGACCTGGCGCTCGACGGCATCGACGAACTGCTCATCGGCTTCTGGCAGCGAGGCACGTTCGCGATCCGCTCCGCCATCCCGTATGCCGTGCTCGTCCGCCCCGACACCTCTCCCGTCGCGTGGGTGGTCACCATCTCCGACGGGCCGGTCCGGTCCCGACGCATCGACCCGCAGGAGCAGGTGGCCGTTGACCTGACCCTCAGCGGCACCCCGGTCGACCTCTACCTGGCCCTGTGGAACCGCGGCGGATCCCCCGCCGACCCCGACGGAGCCCTCGATCGTTTCCGTGAGGGCGGCGCCATCACCTGGTGACGCGCCCCTTGGCCGCCCCGAGCCTCGCCAGAGCGTCGACCCGCTCCTGCGCGTGGTCGACGATGCGCTGGCAATAGCCCGCGGCATACCCGTCGTCGCGGGTCCACGGCTCGTGCGCGGCCGCGCCCGTCAGGTGCGCCAGCTCGGGCACCCAGCGCCGCACATAGGCGCCGTCCGGGTCGAACTTCTTGCCCTGCGTGACCGGGTTGAAGACGCGGAAGTAGGGCGAGGCATCGGTCCCCGTGCCGGCGACCCACTGCCAGCCGTGACTGTTGGACGCGAGATCCCCGTCGACGAGGTGGTCGAGGAAGTGGCGGGCGCCGATCGGCCACCACACGTGGAGATCCTTGGTGAGGAAGCTCGCCGTGATCATCCTGACCCGGTTGTGCATCCAGCCGGTCGCGAGCAACTGACGCATCCCGGCGTCGACGATCGGGTAGCCGGTCCGCCCCTGCCGCCACGCCTCGACGAGGTCATCGGCTTCGTCGTAGGCCAGCCCGCTCAGCGTGGGCTTCAGGTCCCGCCAAGCGCTGGAAGGGTTGTGCCACAGCACATCTGCATAGAACTCGCGCCACGCCAGCTCGCTGACGAAGGTGTCGGCGGCACGGTCCCGCCGACCCGCCAGGTCGGCGAGCAGGGTGCGCGGGTGGATCGCCCCGACCTTGAGGTGGGGCGAGAGTTGCGAGGTGCCGGGTCGATCAGGTCGATCGCGATCGGTGTCGTATGCCGCGAGCTCACCATCGAGGAACTCGCGCCACTTCCGTAAGGCCGCCGCCTCCCCCGGCTCGGGCAGCGGCGGCAGGCCCTCGACCGACAAGGCGTCGTCGACGAACGACCATGCCTCACGATCCGATTCGAGGTGCGCAACAGCAAGATTCGCCGGCGCTCCCGCCGGGGCCGGCCAGCCGTGGTCGCGCCAGGCCGCCCGGAAGGGTGTGAAGACCTGATAGGGAGCACCGTCCTGCTTGACGACCAGACCCGGCCCGACGGCATAGGGAGTGCCGGTCGAGATGAAGCGAATATCCCTGTGCGACAACGCCCTCTCGACCTGCGCGTCGCGCCGACGACCGAAGGGAGTCGACTCGCGGGTCACGTGAACCGCCTGGGCGCCGACCTCCCGCGCAACCGCCGGCACGACCTTCCGCGGATCACCGACGCGGAGCACCAACTGCCCGTCGTAGGCCTCCGCGCAGGCGCGGACGCTCGCGGCATACCAGGCGCGGCGCACCACCCCTGCGCCCTCCCAGAGGGTCGCATCGATGACGACGAGTGGCAGGACGGGCCCCTCCGACGCAGCGGCGACCAGCGCAGGGTGGTCGGCACGCCGCAGGTCGCGACGCAGCCAGAGCACCGAGCCGGTCATGCAATCCACGATGACGGAACTGTCTAAGGTATGTCAAAGGTTTGTCTTACGTCTGTCCAACCTCTAGGCTGTCTGTCCATGTCACCCCAGGTGATGACCATGCGGATCGGTGAGCTCAGTCGCCGGGTCGGAGTGAGCACCCACGTGCTGCGTGCCTGGGAGTCGCGCTACGGCCTGCTGAGGCCGGTCCGCTCCTCGGGCGGTTACCGCCTCTACGGGCCCGCCGACGAGCGCCGTGTGCGCGCCGTTCTGCTCCTGCGCGAGGCCGGGTCGTCCGCCGCGGAGGCCTGTCGCAGCGTCCTGCGCAGCGAGCGCTCCCGCCCGACCACCCTCCAGGACGGCGAGGCGGCGTCACCCCTTGGCCCCGCTGATGTCCGAGCAACGGTGTCCTCGATGTTGGCCTGCGTGCGCGCCTTCGACGACCAGGGCCTGCACGTCCATCTCGATCGACTCCTGGCCGGACTCGACCTCGAAGAGGTCATCCGGTCGGCCCTGATGCCCTTACTCGTCGACCTGGGTGAACAGTGGGCCGACGGGACGATCACGGTCGCCCACGAGCACTTCGCGAGCAACCTGCTCCGCCAACGCCTCGCCGCAATGACCCTGTCCTGGGGGTCCGGCGCGGGACCGCTCGCGGTGCTCGCCTGTCCCCCCGGGGAACGCCACGACATCCCCCTGCTCTGCCTGGGCCTGCTCCTCGGGCGCCGTGGCTGGCGGGTTCGCTTCCTGGGCGCCGACACCCCCGCGCCCGACCTGGCGGCGGCCTGCAGGCTCCTGCGGCCGCAGGCCCTGGTCCTGTCCTCAACCACCACGACTCTCTTGCGAGGCGCGGTGGGCGACCTGGCCGACCATCAGGACCGCCCCCGCATCCTCTTCGGCGGCCGAGGGGCGACCGAGGAGGTCGCCGAGCCGGCCGGAGCCGAGTTGCTGCCTCGGGACCTCGTCGAGGCCGCCGACGCCCTCAATTCGCTCGTGGCCACACCTCGCTGAAAGGACCCTGATGCCCTTCGACGCCGGACGGTTCGGGCTCGCTCTGCTCGTGAGTGCCCTCGCCGTCGTTGTCCTCGTCGCCGTGACGGCGTGGTGGTCCCACCGGGCGGGGAAGGTCGCCGTCGTCGATGTCGTCTGGGGGCTCTTCTTCGCCGCCATCGGGTGCTCCCTGCTGGTGGTCAACCCCGGCGCCCGCGCCCTATTGCTGGCCGTCCTCGCCACGGTCTGGGGCGTCCGCCTCGCGACGCACCTCTGGGCACGGGCGCGCGGTCACGAGGAGGACTTCCGGTATGCCGCGATGCTCGCGTCGGTCCCCCCCGAGCGCCGCTTCGCGTATGCCGTGAAGCGCTTCTTCGTCACTCAGGGGGTCATCGCGTGGATCATCGCCATGCCCCTCACGGTGGCCGCCGCGACCAACAGGCCGGTGGGTGTCGTGGCTTGGCTCGGTGTCGCCGTGTGGGCGATCGGCCTCGGCTTCGAGGCCCTCGGTGACGCGCAACTGCGCAGGTTCAAGGCCGACCCGGCCAACAAGGGCAAGATCATGGACCGTGGACTCTGGTCCTGGACACGGCACCCCAACTACTTCGGTGACGCCACCGTGTGGTGGGGCCTGTTCCTCGTCAGCGCCGAGGCATGGCCTGGCATCCTCACCGTCCTCTCACCATTGGCCATGACCTATTTCCTGGTCTTCCGCACGGGCGCCCGGCTGCTCGAGAAGGAGATGGCCAAGAGGCCGGGGTATCGCGAGTACATGGAGCGCACGAGCGGCTTCTTCCCGCTCCCACCCCGCCGCAGGACGCCCTGACGTGGGAGCCTGAGCAATGGCCACGTACCTGCTGAACACCGATGCCGTCGACTTCGTCGAGGAGTTGATCAGCAAGCGCCGCTACGTCCTGCAGAGCACATGGACCGAGGCGAATCCCGACGCTGAGACCGAGAACGCCTTCCTGGAGCGGCACGACTGGGTGGCCTACGGTCGCTGGCACCTCGGGCTGACCGAAGGCGCCTCGGAGGAGACCAAGGGACGTTTCGCCTTCTGCGTCGGTGACTTCAGCCGGGTGCACCGCAGCGCACTCATCGCCTGCGTCTACCGCGCCGCGGAGTGGCACCACAAGGACGTCGAACTCGCCGCCCACGAGTTGCTCCAGAAACTCGACCGCGCGACCGCCTGAAACACCCGTCTCCGCGGGACCGCGTCAGTGAACGGGGACTCCTCTCGGGACCGCACCCTGCCCGGCCTCGGCGTCCTCGGTGAGCGCCCCGGCGAACTGCGCGGCATACAACCGGGCGAAGGCGCCGCCGCGCTCGAGCAACTCGGCGTGTGAACCCTGCTCGACGATCCGTCCGTCCTCCATGACGAGGATCAGGTCGGCATCACGGATCGTCGAGAGTCGGTGAGCGATGACGAAACTGGTCCGGTCCTGGCGCAGGTTGGCCATGGCCTGCTGGACGAGGAGTTCGGTGCGCGTGTCGACCGAGCTCGTCGCCTCGTCGAGGATGAGCAGTGCCGGGTCACTGATGAAGGCTCGCGCAATGGTCAGCAGTTGCTTCTCACCGGCCGAGATGTTGCCGGCCTCGCTGTCGAGCACGGTGTCGTAGCCCTCGGGGAGCGAGTGCACGAAGCGGTCGACATAGGTGGCGCGAGCCGCCTCCAGGATGTCCTCTTCGGACGCGTCCGGACGTCCGTAGGCGATGTTGTCCCTGATCGTGCCGCCGAAGAGCCAGGTGTCCTGCAGGACCATGCCGATCTGGCTGCGCAGGTTGTCGCGCGTCAGGTCGGTGATGTCCTTGCCGTCCAAGGTGATCCGACCGCCATCGACCTCGTAGAAGCGCATGATGAGGTTGACCAAGGTCGTCTTCCCGGCACCGGTCGGACCGACGATGGCCACCGTCTGGCCCGGCTCCACGCAGAGGTTGAGGTGCTCGATGAGCGGTCGGTCCGGGGTGTAGGAGAAGCTCACGTCCTCGAACGAAACCCGACCGTGGGGGTCCACGAGCGTCTCGGGGTGCGCGGGGTCGGGCGTCTGCTCAGGGGCGTCGAGCACCTCGAAGACCCGTTCGGCGGACGCCACACCGCTCTGCATGAGGTTGGCCATCGAGGCGACCTGGGTGAGCGGCTGGGTGAACTGGCGGGAGTACTGGATGAAGGCCTGCACATCACCGATGCTCATCGAGCCACTGGCGACCCGAAGGCCGCCGACGACCGCGATGATCACGTAGTTGAGGTTCCCGACGAACATCATCATCGGCATGATGAGCCCGCTGATGAACTGCGCGCCGAAGGTCGCGTCGCGAAGTTCCTCGTTCACCGCCTGGAAGCGGGCTCCCACTTCGTCCCGCCGGCCGAAGACCTTGACCAACTCGTGGCCGGTGAAGCTCTCCTCGACGATCGAGTTGACCTCTCCGGTCGACTTCCACTGCTGCACGAACTTCACCTGGGAGCGCTTGCCGATGAAGGCCGTGATGCCGATCGAGATGGGGATGGTGACGAGGGCGATGATCGCGAGCAGCGGGGAGACGTAGAACATCATCGCGAGCATGGCAATGACGGTGAGTGCCGACGTCAGGAGCTGGGAGAGGGTCTGCTGCAGGCTCTGGGCAATGTTGTCGATGTCATTGGTCACGCGGCTCAGCAACTCGCCGCGCGGCTGGGAATCGAAGTAGGACAACGGGAGTCGGCCCAGTTTGGCCTCGACGTCGCGGCGCAGGCGATAGACGGCGGTGTTGACGACCCGCACGATGATGCGTGCCTGCGTCCACGACAGGAGGCTCGACACGGCATACAGGGCAAGGGCGAGGAGGAGGACATTGCGGACGGCGGTGAAGTCGACGCCCTGGCCCGGGCGGATGTGCTCCATCGCCGCGAGCATGTCGGCGAGTTTGGTCTCCCCCTGGGCCCGCATGCCTTCGACGGCCTGCTCCTGGGTGACATCGGCAGGGATCTGCTTGCTGAAGAGGCCGGAGAAGATGAGGTCGGTGGCGCGGCCGAGGATCTTGGGACCAAGGGCGGTGAGGGCGACGCTCACGAGGGCGAAGGCCATGGCGGCCCACACGAGCACCTTGTCCGGTGCCATGAGGCCGAGCAGTCGCCGGGCCGACGGCCCGAAGTCCTGGGACTTCTCGGTCGGCTGACCCAAGCGCATGTGAGGTGGCCCGCCCCGCTGGGCACCGCCGGCAGCGCCGCGGCGCTCCTGGGCGGCCTTCTCCTCCTCGGTGAGGATTCTGTCAGCCACGAGGGCTCACCTCCCTGCGCGTGTTGAGGCCACCGCGACGTGTCGACGGGACGGATGAACGGAGAGCTTCGGTGGGCTTTCTCATGCTGCCTCCTCCCGGACGGCCTGGGACTCGACGATCTCGACGTAGGTCGGGCACGTCTCGAGGAGTTCCTCGTGTCGGCCCTGCCCGACGACCCGGCCGTCCTCGAGGACGACGATCTGGTCAGCGCCGATGATCGTCGACACCCGTTGGGCGACGAGGAGAACGACCGCGTCGGCCGTCCACGGCCGCAGGGCGGCGCGCAGGCGGGCATCGGTGGCGACGTCGAGGGCGGAGAAGGAGTCGTCGAAGAGGTAGACGTCGGGGCGGCGCACCAGCGCGCGGGCGATGGCCAGGCGTTGCCGCTGGCCGCCCGAGACATTGGTGCCGCCCTGGGCGATGCGGGCGTCGAGCCCGCCGTCCATGGCCCGGACGAAATCCTCGGCCTGGGCGACCCGCAGCGCCTCCCAGAGCTGGTCATCGGTGGCTTCGGGATCGGCATACCGAAGGTTGCTGGCGACCGTGCCGGTGAAGAGGAAGGGTTTCTGCGGGACCAGACCGATGCGCGACCAGACGTCCTCCAGGGAGGCATCCCGGACATCGACGCCGCCGAGACGAAGCGATCCGCCGCTGACGTCGTAGAGCCGGGGCACAAGGCCGACGAGCGTCGACTTGCCCGCACCCGTCGAGCCGACGATGGCCGTCACCTGACCGGGCTCGGCGCGGAAACTCAGGCCGCACAGCACCGGCTGCTCGGCCCCCGGATAACGGAAGTCGACATCAGCGAACTCGACGCGGGTGCGACCCGCGGGTATCGGCGTCGGGTGGGCGGGCTGGTGGACGCTGGACTCGGTGTCGAGCACCTCACTGATCCGGCCGGCGGAGACGGCGGCCCGCGGGATCATCATCGACATCATCACGCCCATCATCACGCTCATGAGGATCTGCATCAGATAGGTCATGAAGGCGGTCAGGGCGCCGACCTGCATCTGGCCCGAGTCGACTCGGTGAGCGCCGAACCACAGCACGGCGACGGAGGCCGAGTTGAAGACCAGCATGACGAGGGGGAAGACGAGGGCGAAGAGCTTGCCCACGGCCAGCGCGGTGCCCGTGTAGGTCGTGTTGGCGCCGTCGAAGCGCGCCTCCTCGAGCGGCTCGCGGACGAAGGCACGCACGACTCGGATGCCGGTGATCTGCTCGCGCAGGATCCGGTTGACCGCGTCGACCGAATCCTGCATCTTGCGGAACCACGGCAACATGCGGACGACGATCGAGCCGACAATGACGCCCAGCAGCGGCACCGCGACCGCGACCAGCCAGGACAGGCCGAGGTCCTCGCGCAGCGCCATGAAGATCCCGCCGATCATCATCACGGGAATCGAGGCCATGAACATCAGGCCCATGTTGAGCACGGTCTGGACCTGCTGGACATCGTTGGTGTTGCGTGAGATCAGGGTCGGCGCCCCGAAGTGGGAGAGCTCCTTGGCCGAGAAGTCCCCGACCCGGTGGAAGACCTCCCGACGCAGGTCGCGTGCGATGCCGGCCGAGGTCGCGGAGGCGAAGCGGGCAATCGCGACGGTCGCCAGAATGTTGACGATCGAGACCCCGAGCATGATGGCCCCGGCCCGCAGGATGAAGTCGGTGTCGCCCTTGGCGACGCCATCGTCGATGATCTGGCCGTTGAGCGAGGGCAGGTAGAGGCTGGTCACGGTCGAGACCAGCTGCAACACGGCGACGGCACTGACCGCCCCGGCATACGGGCCCAGGTGGCTGCGGATGAGTTTCCAGAGCATCAGGGGCCCTTTCGTCGGGAGCCATCGAGCACGATGGCCGAGATCTCGGCGGCGGTCAGGAGGTTGCCCTCGGTGATGTGCGGATTGCTGCCCGAGAACGCCAGCAACCGCACAAAGCGCATCACCTCACCCGGCGGGAGGGTCAACTCGTCGGCAAAGGGCTCGAGTAGTCGCGTGTGTGCGGCCGAGATGCGCATCACCCAGTCCTCGGCGTTCTGGCGCGGCGGCGACCCCTTGTGCCCGGCGATCGAGATGACGGCGAAGACCTGGCTGAATCTCTGGATCATCAGCTGCGCGAGCTCGGTGACCGTCTCGTCGAGCGTGCGGCGCGGTTGCAGCGCCTCGACGGCGCGGATGTAGGCATCCATGTCGAAAGCGCTGTCGATCGCCTCCTCGACGAGTTCTTCCTTGGTCGCGAAGACCCGGAAGATCGTGCCCTGGGCCACGCCGGCGGCCTCGGCGATCTGGGCCGTGGTGACGGCGCGTCCGTGCTCGAGAACGAGGGGCAGGGTGACCTCCACGAGGGCAGCGCGACGGTCCTCAGGAGCGAGGGCGGGTGCGCGACGAGTCACGAGCGAGCACTCTAACTGAGTGAGTGCTCACTCACAATCGGTTTGTGTCCGCGTTGTCCGTCGTCATGGCGACGGAGGACGCGGATACAAGAAGTCCGTCGCGGGCGGTGTCGCGCACGAAGGCGACGATCTCCTCGCGGACCGCCTCGGCCTCCACGCCGAGTACACCCGCGATCGCCGCGGCCGCCACTCGAGCGCTCAGCTCACCATCACAGACCGAGGCGTATGCCGCGGTCACGGTCGTCAGGTCGACCGTCCGACGCAGGCCGCCTCCTTGGTGAAGGCGAATGCGCGAGGGGTCGGCCGCACCGGGCAGGGTGTGGCGTTCCTCGTGGACATCGGCTGCCATGACCCAGGTGGTGTCCAGCACGTCGTCGTCGGAATGCTCGGCCAACCACGTCCTGGCGAAGAGCCCGGCAAGGATCGTCGGCCCCATCGGAGCATCCACCGGATGCCGCACCTCGACCAGATCCACGAACGCCTGCCGGTCGGTCATCGGCCGCGCCAAGGTGATGACCCCGAAGCCGATCGCCTCGACCTCGCGAGAGGCAAAATCATCGAGCCACGCGGCATACATCCGATCGAAGTCGGCCGTCCCCGCGTGGTGGCCGCCGTCACGCGCCCATGTCTCGGCGTACTCCGCCGGGTCCTGCACCTCGCGCTGGATGACCCAGGCATCCAGGCCCGTGCCGGCCAGCCAGCCGCCCACCTGGTCCCGCCAGGTGCTCCCGGCCCGCACCTCCCAGTTTCCGAGGAACTGCGCGATCCCGCCGGGCTCGAGGTGCGCGCCGATCGATCGGACGAGGTCGGCCACGATGGCGTCACCGCTGGCCCCGCCGTCGCGGTACTCGAAGAGGGGAACATCCCCCGAGCGCGGTGTGATGACGAAGGGCGGATTGCTGACGATGAGCGAGAACTGCTCTCCCGCAACGGGTTCGAGCATCGAGCCGCCGCGGATCTGCCAGTCGACCGAGTTGAGCGCGGCGTTGAACGCGGCATACGCGAGGGCTCGTTCGCTGAGGTCGGTGACGACGACCTCGTCGGCGTGGGTGGCGAGGTGGAGGGCCTGGATGCCACAACCGGTCCCCACGTCCAGCGCCCGGCCGACGGCCGGTCGCGGGGTCCACGACGCAAGGGTCGCCGACGCGCCCCCGATGCCGAGCACGTGGTCCGGGGAGAGCGGGCGACCGGTCGCCAGTTCGGCAAGATCCGAGGCAACCCAGTGGTCGACGCCATCGGTCGCATAGGGCCGCACGTCGGCGAGCGCGACGATCGCGTCACCTTCCGCCGCGACCAACCCGAGCGCCAGCGCTCCGTCGACGCCGAGCGTGGGCAGCGCGGCCGCCACGTCGCGCGCGTCGACCGGGTCACCGAGGGTGAAGAGTCGAATGAGGGTCGAGCAGCGCGAGTCGTCGTCGGCCGTGACCCGCTGGGCCGGCAGCGACTGCTCCCGGTCCAACGCCCCCAGGGCCATCGGCCCCAGGAGGTCGCTCACGCCGGCGACGGTGAATCCAGCGGAGAGGAGGTCTGCACGCAGGGCAGGGACGAGGGCGTCGTCGACGCGGGGCGTGGTCGTGGACATCGGGGGTCAGCCTATCGGTGGCCCGACGCAGGGGGTATGCCGCGCGGCCCGGCTCCCACGAGGGGAACCGGGCCGCGAGGATGGTCGGCTCAGAGAGCGGAGGATTCACCGAATCCGGGGGCCTCGGGGTGCGCAGCACTCACCTGAGCCGGGTGGTGGTGCTGCGGGTGCTGTTCCTCGGCGATGGCCGAATCCGGGTCGTCGTCGTTGCCGATCGCCAGGTCGCGCCGCTTGGAGATGGCGACCGCCGAGAGGATGACCACGAACGCGATCGCGGCGATGCCGTAGCGAATCGGCGCGGACGCCGACGGCCCGATCGAGAGGGTGACGATGGCCGGGGCGATGAGCACCGCGACGAGGTTCATCACCTTGATGAGCGGGTTGATCGCCGGACCGGCCGTGTCCTTGAAGGGGTCACCGACCGTGTCGCCGATGACCGTCGCGGCATGCGCCTCGGAGCCCTTGCCACCGTGGTGCCCATCCTCGACGATCTTCTTCGCGTTGTCCCACGAACCACCGGCGTTGGCCAGGAAGACGGCCATGAGGGCGCCGGCGCCGATGGCGCCGGCGAGGAAGCCTGCAAGCGCGCCGATGCCCAGGCCGAAACCGACCGCGACCGGCGTCAACGCAGCCAGCAGACCGGGCGTCGCGAGTTCACGCAGGGAGTCGCGGGTGCAGATGTCGACGACCTTGCCGTACTCCGGCTTGGTCGTGCCCTCCATGATCCCAGGGATCTCGCGGAACTGACGGCGCACCTCGAAGACGATCGCGCCGGCAGCGCGGGTCACGGCGTTGATCGCCAGGCCGGAGAACATGAAGACGACCGCCGCACCGAGGATGAGGCCGACGAGGGTCTGCGGGCTGGTGACCAGACCGAAGGCATCGTTGAGGAAGCTCTGTCCCTCGGCCTGGGTGATCTTGGAGGCGTCGAGCTCCTTGACCGCACCCTGCCAGGCGTCGGTGTAGGAGCCGAAGAGCGCCGTCGCAGCCAGAACCGCCGTGGCGATGGCGATGCCCTTGGTGATCGCCTTGGTCGTGTTGCCGACCGCGTCAAGCTCGGTGAGGATCTGGGCGCCCTCCCCGTCGACGTCGCCCGACATCTCGGCGATGCCCTGTGCGTTGTCCGAGACCGGACCGAAGGTGTCCATGGCGACGATGACGCCGACCGTCGTGAGCAGGCCACAGCCGGCAAGCGCGACGAGGAAGAGGGACAGGGCGACCGATCCGCCGCCGAAGAGGAAGGCGGCGTAGACCGCGGCCCCGATGATGGCTGCGGTGTAGACCGCCGACTCCAGGCCGACGCCGATGCCCGAGAGCACGACCGTCGCGGGACCCGTCAGCGAGGTGCGGGCCACGTCGATGGTCGGGCGCTTGTCGGTGCCCGTGAAGTAGCCGGTGAGCCACAGGATGATGCCGGCGAGGACGATGCCGATGAGGACGGCCGCGATCGCGACATAGCGTGGGTTGCCGTCGAGGGCCGCGATCTCCTCGTTGGTCGAGTTGAGCTCGGCGTACGTGGCGGGCAGGTAGACCCACGCGGCGATCGCGGAGAGGACCGCCGAGATGGCTGCCGCGATGTAGAAGCCACGGTTGATCGCCGACAGCGCGTTCTCACCCGGGCGTGCCTTGGTGATGTAGACACCGATGAGGGCGGTGATCGCCCCGATCGCCGGGACGATCAGCGGGAAGACCAGACCGAAGCTGCCGAAGGCAGCCGAGCCGAGGATGAGCGCGGCAACCAACGTCACGGCATACGACTCGAAGAGGTCGGCCGCCATGCCGGCGCAGTCGCCGACGTTGTCACCGACGTTGTCGGCGATCGTCGCTGCGTTGCGCGGGTCGTCCTCCGGGATGCCGGCCTCGACCTTGCCGACGAGATCGGCGCCCACGTCGGCGGCCTTGGTGAAGATGCCACCCCCGACGCGCATGAACATCGCGAGCAGGGCAGCGCCGAATCCGAAGCCCTCGAGGACCTTGGGGGCGTCCCCCTTGTAGAGCAGGACGACGATGGAGGCACCGAGCAGGCCCAGGCCGACAGTGGCCATCCCGACGACGCCGCCGGTGCGGAAGGCGATGCGCATGCCTTCGGAGCGACCGTCCGGCTGGCGGGCCGCGGCGGCGACGCGCACGTTGGCCTTGACCGCCAGGCTCATGCCCAGGTACCCAATGGCTGCCGAGAAGAGGGCGCCGACGATGAAGAAGACCGAGCGCCCGATCTTGACGTTTGTGTCGCCCGGCAGGACGAACAGCAGGGCGCAGACGATGACGACAAAGATGCCAAGGGTCTTGAACTGACGCGCCAAGTAGGCCTGGGCGCCTTCCTCGACAGCGGCGCCAATGGTCCGCATGTTCTCCGTGCCGGTATCCGCAGCCAGAACCTGTCCCCGGAACACGAAGCCCATGACCAACGCGATGACCGCGATGGCGGCCACCGTGATGACCAAGGTGAGATTCGTGCCCGTGAGTTCGACCGCGGAGCTCGCTGCCGGCAAGGCGAGCCCGAGTGCTGCCATTCCATCCTCCTAGACAAGGTGAGACGGCACGCGCCACATCTGGGGGCGCCGGTGCCGTGGGGAACCTTACCCGTGACTCAGTTCACAGCAAGGAGTCGGGGGCCTCGTGTGACGACCTTCACGCCGCCGTCGCCCCCTGCCGCTCAGGCCCCTTCGACCTGCTGTTCCACGATGCCGAGAGCGTCATCAACGGTGGCGTGGATGGCGAAGACCTTGTCGAGTCCGGTGATCCGGAAGACCCGCAGGACCTTCTCCGAGGTGCAGACCAACTTCAGCCAACCGTTCTGGCTGCGGACGACCTTGAGGCGCGCCACGAGGACACCGAGCCCGGTCGAGTCCAGGAAGTCGACGTCATCGAGGTCGACGATCACGCGGATGCGGCCGCGCTGGATCTGTCCGTCGAGTCCCGACCGCAACTCCGCGGCGGTGTAGACGTCCACGGATCCAGCGACGTCGACGACGACGACACCCTCGGGTGCCTCCGCAACCTGCAGCTCCACCTGAACTCCTCATTTGCCGGCCCGGGATCGACCGAGCCGTGTCACATGTCGCGATTACCGTAGCGTCCATGTCGGGAAATGCCCATCCACCTGCAGAAATGGCAGGTCAGGTGCTGCCTGCGAAGGACCTCCCGACGGCAGCCGACTGGCTGACCGCCCAGCCCGCCGTCCGGCACGTCGAATACCTCCCGGCCCGGGTCTCACACACCTCCTCCTGGCCGCACTGGGTGCACCCGGCCCTGCTCGCCACGCTGCTCGGCGACGGTCTGGCTGCACCGTGGTCACACCAACGCGAGGCGATGGACCTGGCCCGGTCCGGCCACCACGTGGTGCTCTCCACCGGCACGGCGAGTGGCAAGTCCCTCGGATACCTCGTCCCCGGCCTGAGTGCCGTGCTCGAGGGGCTCGACGCACCGACCGGTCGGGGGGCGACCGTCCTCTACCTGTCCCCGACCAAGGCGCTGGCCGCTGACCAGCGCGCCCGGGTGGAGTCCTGGGCCGTCCCCGGCGTGCGTGTCGCGACCCACGACGGTGACACCCCGACCGAGGAACGTCGGTGGATCCGCGACCACGCCCACGTCGTCCTCACCAACCCGGACTCACTGCACCACTCGGTGTTGCCGGGGCACGCGCACTGGCGGGCCTTCTTCCGCGCCCTGACGATGGTCGTCGTCGACGAATGCCATACCTATCGCGGCGTTTTCGGCTCCCACGTCGCGGCCGTCCTTCGCCGACTGCGCCGGATCGCCGCGAGGTATGGCGCGCACCCGACCTTCGTGCTCGCCTCGGCGACCGTCTCCGATCCCGCGGAGCACGCCTCCCGATTGATCGGTATGCCGGTGGCCCCGGTCACCGTCGACGGTTCACCGCGCGGCCCGGTCACCTTTGCCCTCTGGGAACCGGCCATCCTCGAGGACCGACGCCGGTCGGCGACCACCGAGGCTGCCGACCTGCTCGCTGCCCTGGTCGCCCGGGACACCCAGGTGGTCGCCTTCGCCCGCAGCAGAGCCGGTGTCGAAGCGCTCGCCAGTCGGGCCCGAGGCCTCCTCGCCGACCGGGCGCCCCATCTGGAGGCGAGCGTCGCGGCATACCGAGGGGGGTATCTTCCCGAGGAGCGCCGGGCCCTCGAGCGAGACCTGCGCACAGGCGCCCTGATGGGGCTTGCCGCGACCAACGCTCTCGAGCTGGGCGTCGACATCAGCGGCCTCGATGCCGTTCTCATCGCCGGCTGGCCGGGTCGACGCGCAAGCCTGTGGCAGCAGGCCGGCCGCGCCGGCCGTTCGGGGCAACCTGCACTCGCCGTCTTCGTCGCCGCTGACGACCCGCTCGATTCCTTCCTCCTCGGCCACCCCGAGGCGATCTTCGGGGCTCCGGTCGAGGCCACGGTCCTCGATCCGTCGAATCGCCATGTCCTCGCACCCCATCTCGCCGCCGCCGCCGCCGAGCTACCACTGACCCCGCCGGACCTCGAGATGTTCGGGCCGACCGCGCGTGCGTGCGTCGACTCCCTGGTCGCCGGAGGGATCCTGCGGCGCCGTCCGGACGGGTGGTACTGGGCTCGGGATGATCGCCCGGCCGACCACCTGTCCTTGCGTGGCACGGACGCCGTCGTGGCCATTGCCGAGCGCCACACCGGACGCATCCTGGGCACCATCGATGCGTCCGCGGCCCACACCCAGGTGCACACCGGGGCCGTGCACGTGCATCAGGGACGCACCCATGTGGTGACGGAGCTGGACCTCGAGACAGCGACCGCCACCGTGATGCCCGGAGACCCGGGGTGGACCACACATGCCCAGTCGCACAGCGACTTTCAGCTGCTGGGAGCCGAACGCAGCGCCTCCCTCGGCGCCTTGGGGGTCCACTTCGGCACGGTGCGGGTGACGACGCAGGTCACCGGCTTCCTGCGGCGCCTGCCCGGTGGTGAGGTCATCGGTCAGCACGACCTCGACCTGCCCGAACGGAGCCTTGTGACCCGGGGGGTCTGGTGGACCCTGACCCCGGCGGCGCTGGCGGATCGGGGCATCGACGAGGCGGCTGTCCCCGGCGCGCTGCACGCCGCCGAGCACGCCGCCATCGGTCTGCTCCCACTGGTCGCCACGTCGGACCGTTGGGACGTCGGTGGCGTGTCCACCGATCGCCATCCGGACACCGGGCTGCCGACGGTGTTGGTCTACGACGGGCATCCCGGCGGTGCCGGTTTCGCCGAGCAGGGTCACGCGCGCTTCGGTGACTGGATCGCCGCGACCCATGCAGCGGTGAGCGAGTGCCGGTGCGTGGCCGGGTGCCCGGCCTGCGTGCAGTCCCCCAAATGCGGCAACGGCAACGAGCCCCTGGACAAGGCCGCGGCGATCTCGGCCCTGGCGGCTGTGCTCGATCTTCTCGGACGGCCGGTCAGCCCCCGCAGCGGGCCCGAACCGCACTAGCCTGACCAGAGACGTCGGGCACGCCGATGGCTCACCGTCGCTGACGCGACCGGGTCTCGTGAAAGGACCACCCATGATCCTCATCGGACTCCTGCTGATCCTGCTGGCCGCGGCCGTGGGGACGCTGCTCTTCATCGGCACCCAGCAGATCACGGACACCACGGACATCGACATCCTCGGCGGCACCCTGGGTCTGCCACCACTGGCCCTTTTGATCGCGGGAGCGTTGACGATCTCGATCTTCTGGCTGGGGTGGGCGCTGTTGCGCTCGGGCATCCGACGCTCGTCCAAGCGTCGGGCGCGCGCCAAGGAACAGGCCCGGGTCGCCGAGGAGGAGCGGGTGGCGCGCGAGCGCCAGTTGCAGGATGACTTCGCCACCCGGGAGCGCGAATTGGCGGAGGAGCGTCGTCGCCACGAGGCCGAGACGGCCAGCCTGCGTCAGCAGTCCGACGAGCGCGTGGCCGAGCAGCACCTGGCCACCGAGACCGCCCGCAAGCGCGCGGAGGTGGCCGAGCGCAAACTCGGCGACCGCTGACCCTCCGCCCGCCGCTTGCGTCCGCTGACCCTGCTTGCGTCCGCGTGATCCTCCTGCTTGCGTCCGCGTGATCCGTGGTCATGGGCACGGATCACGCGGACGCAAGGGGTGGTCAGTTGGCCTCGGGATCGGATGCCACCGCGCCCGCTCGCGCGCGGGCGTGCACCCGCCCGACGAGGGCTAGCCCGGCCGCCTCCACCGGCAGGCTGACATCCACCTGCACCGAGTCGTCACCCAGGACCCGACAGCGATCGACGCTGGCCTCCAACCGCCGCGCGGTTTCTGCCGCCGCCGAGCACGGATCGACACCGCGCCACTGTGCCGCCGCGCCGGCCAGCACGGCCAGATCAGCCGCGGTGTCAGCTCGCCGATCGGTGGCCAGGATGCCGGCGATGCCACAACACAACGCGGTCACCACCACCAGTCCCGCGGTCAGGCCGGCCACGATGACCGTGGCCGCCCCGTGCTCCTTTTGGGTGCCCGCGGCACGAGCCTCGTCAGTGGCCCGATCGAGGGATCTGAGGTTGACGATCACGGCGGGTCTGCGGACTCGAGGGTGAGTTCTGCCCGCTCGCGGCAGCCCTCGACACCCAGGGCGGACCACGGAGCACGGGCGGTGGTGGCGACCGTGACCCGCGCGCTGCTCGCGCCGATCTGCACACCGATCCGTGCGCCCGCGGGTGACCGGGCGGCGATCGCAGCATGCACCGCCGACGGCAGGTCACCGCGCGCCGCCGCCCGAGCCCCGGCCCGAACCCCATCGACGCACCTGACCCGGTCGACGGCGCTCTGGACGGCCCCCAAACAGAGCGCCAGCACCAGCACCAGGGCCGGGATGGTGACCGCCGCCTCGGCCGTCACCATCCCGCCCTCGCCCGATACGTGGCGGGCTCGGATCACTGCCCTGACGCGAGCGCGTTGGTGATGATCGACGTGAGCGCAGCCCGCACCGCATCGGACCGGACGACCGCGAGCAGCAACGCCGCGAAGGCCACGGCCGCCGCCGTGCCCACGGCATACTCCGCCGTCGTCATGCCTTCCTCGGGCGCCTTCCGCATGGCGCGCCAGAAGGTTCGAATTCCTTGTTTCACAGCAAAACTCCTCTCGGGTGCAGCCCTTGGGTCAGGGCCTTCGACGATCAGCCAACGCCCTGGGCAGGGCTTCGGCCAAGGACTGGTGGGCAGACCTGTGGACGACACACCTGGTGGCCGATGACCTGTGGACTCACGGCTGCCAGGCGCCCAGCACGTGCAGTGCCAAGGGGACGACGGTGGTGCCCAGGAAGCCGGGGAGGAAGAGCAGCCCGAGCGGCAGCGCCAGCAGCACGCCGGCACGCTGAACCCTGCCCGCGACACCCTCGCTGCTCGCCTGGGCCATCCGTGTGGCCACTGAGAGGAGCAACCCGGACGGCGCTGCACCTGACTTTTCCGCGGCGGTCAGGGCCAATGCCACCGGTCGCCAAGCGGGGTCCAGTGCCGGCCACACCGACTCCATCGGCAGGCCCCACCGGTGCGCCGCCACGATGGTCTCCAGGTCGGCGCGCACCTGACCGGTGGACACCGTGGCGACGCGTGCCATCGCCGTGGTCAGGTCGGGACCCGAGCGCAGGAGGATCGCCACGAGTACAAGCGCATCAGCAAGATCGGGCACCGTGCTCGTCTCATCTGGGCTGTGACCACCGTGCGAGCGTGCTGCCCTGTCGGCGGAGCGCGCGCTGGCGGGCACACGGCTTTCACTGGGCCACGTCGCGATCGCCGCGGCGATCAGCACCACGCCGACGACCACGCCCCACTCCGGCCCACTCACGGCATCGAGCCACGGGTCGTGCGTGGGCGCTGGACCGTGGGCGGCCGGGAGGCTCGGTCGATGAGCGCACGCGCACAGAACCACCCGAGCGCGGTGAGGACCAGCCCGGCCGCGAGCGCCAGTTGCGCCATGGCGGTGCCATAGGCAGCGGAGACCGGGACGCCGAGGAGCAGGCAGAGCAGGGGACCGCCCAGCGGCAACCCGGTCAGCAGGTGCATCGACGCGCGGGCAGCAGCGACCTGGCTCGCGGAGCGCTCGGCGTGCACCGACCGGTCACGGATGGCGTCCGCGGCGGCCCGCGCCGCAGGCGCGACCGGAGCTCCCGTCTCCATGCTGAGTTCCACGGCGCGCACGACGAGCGGAGGAAGGTGCAGTTCGGAATCAGAGCCCGCGAGCTCGATCGCCGCCCGGACGTCCAGACCGGCCTCGAGGGCGATGGCCAGGACGTCTGCTGCCTCCGCGGACGCACCAGCCGACATCCCTCGCCTGCTCGTCAGGGACCACCGCGACGACCGGGGCTCCGTCTCCCGTGAACGACGGCCCCCACGTCGCAGGAGAGACGGAAGCGGTCCCGCGGCCGGCCAAGCGGCGACGGCGAGCAGGAGGAGTGACACAAGGACCATGACCGTCACGGCGGGCTCTCCGACCCCGTGACCTCCACCAGCCGATCCCAGCCCGGCCCCCGCACCAACGTCCCCGGGTGGGGGCTCGATACGGCCGACCGAACCACCACGCGCGCATCCTCGGACCCCACGACACCGATGTCGATGACGCGCCGGGTCGGGCCGTCACGACCCATGGTGAGCACGACGTCGAGCCCGGTCACGACCTGGCCGTCGACGGCTTCCCGGGACAGTCCGGCCAGCGCGCCCAGGGCCTGCAGGCGAGCCGGGAGCGCAGCCACACCGTTTGCGTGGACCGTGCCAGCGCCGGCGTGCCCGACATTGAGTGCGGCAAGGAGCTCACGGACCTCCGCTCCGCGAACCTCCCCCACGACCAGCCGGTCCGGCCGCATCCGCAAGGCCTGCCGGACCAGGTCGGTCATGGTGACCAGGCCGTGTCCCTCGACATTCGCCGGGCGGCCCTGGAGGTGCACCACGTGACCATGCGATGGACGCAACTCGGCGACATCCTCGACGAGCACGACTCGCTCGTTGGTCGGGCAGAGGGCGATCAGCCCGCCGAGCAGGGTGGTCTTGCCCGTCCCGGTGCCGCCACACACGAGGAAGGAGCACTGGCTGGCCACCATGGCCACGAGAATCGCCGCCATCGCCTCATCGAGCATGCCCAGCCGGACGAGATCGTCGACCCCGGCCGGCGCCACCCGCGGGATGCGCAGGCTCACATGGGCGCCACCCCGCACCAAGGGGGGCAACACGGCGTGCAGGCGTATGCCGCCGGGCAGGTCGACGTCGGCCCATGGCTGGGCATCGTCGAGGCGGCGTCCACCGAGCCCCGCCAATCGGACCGCCAATGGTCGCAACTCCCCCTGCGCCATCCTGACGCCCGCCAGTTCCATCCCCTGCCCGCGATCCATCCAGACCCGACCGTCACCGTTGACGAGGACATCGGTCACGGTCGGGTCGGAGAGGGCGGCCGTCAGGTCACCGAAGCCGAGCAGGTCACGCGTGAGTCGGGCGCCCTCGAGGTCGACGCCGTCTCGACCCAGGCGGAGGGCGGAGGTGCCGACGACGTCGCTGATGACCTCGGCGCTGGGTGACCGGCCGGCCTCCACGGCCGCGCGACGGGCAGCGGACCAGAGCGGCGAGGGGGTCGTCATGCGGCACTCGGTCGGCCACGTCGCTGCAGATTGTCCAGCAGGCCGGCAATCGGCCGACTGCCCGGCCAACGACCCCGCTCCATCGCGTGGACCAAGGCCGGCTGGCGTGGGACGTGCCCGATGTGGGTCAGGCCCACATGGTCCTCGATCGCCTCGATGAGTGCTCGATCCGGCTCTGGCCCGGTCGTGACGACGACGGCCTGACCTCCCGACAGTCGACGCCCGTCGATCTGATGCAGCAGGGCGTCGAGGTCGGCGAGCTCTCGGGTGCGGGTTCCGGTCAGCAGGATCCACGTGTGGAGGTCGAGGTCAGGCGGCCAGTACTGCCAGCGCGGGAGGTCCACGATGAGGGGCGTCGAGGCGCGGGCGACGGTCTCCAACACGTCAACGATCGCTTCCTTCGGCGGCGGGCCCAGAGCCGGCTCGACGCGAGAGGCGCCGGCAGAGAGCACGGCGCACCCGCGCGATGACGGCAGGGACCGGACGAGCAGATCGGGGTCGACCACACCGCGCACGGCATTGAGATCGGGCCAGCGGAGCCCTTCGACGTGGTCGATGCCGCACGTCACGTCGATCCCACCGCCGGTGAGGTCGAGATCGACGAGCAGGGGTGCCCGCTTGGACCAGGCGCCCGCGAGTGCGGCGGCCAGGGTCGAGGAGCCGAGCCCACCGGATGCACCGGTGACGACGAGGGGGGAGGACATGCCTCCACCGTGACCGCACGACGTGGGTCCCGCCAGACCAGGAGTCGCGGCCTGTGGACGACACACCTCGCCCGAACGGGCCTGTGGATGAAAACCCCCGGACACGGGCGACGGCCCCGGTGGGGGGACCGAGGCCGTCGGGGCGTGCCGAACTCCGGGGGGAAGAATCCGGACCGCCCTCGCTGCAACCCGAGGGGGGAGCGATGGGTTCAGTACATCGGAGCCATCGCCTGCGCGCAAGCAGTAAAGCCAAACTCGTGAACCGCAGCGCATTTCGAGCTCAACTGGCGCTCAGCCATCGGAATCCCCCAGTTTCCCGGCGAGCACGGCGTCCGCGACGCGCTCACCTTCGCGTGCTGCCCGGGTCAGGGCACCGATCGCCTGGGTCATCCAGAGAGTCACCCCGTCCCGGTCGCCACGGGCGTAACCGCTGAGCGCCCCCAGGTATGCCGCGCCGCCAGCTTCCCCGTGCCCGGCCTCGGTGACCGCCACCCCGGTGGGGTCGAGTCCACCGGCTCGCACGATGTATCGCTCGACGGCCCTGGCCACCGTGCCGTTCGCCCGCGTGAAGGGACGGGAGTGAACCAGCTCGGCATGGGCGAGCGCCGCTGCGACCGGCACCGGGACGACGTCGAGGGCGCTCATCAGGGCCACGACACCTCTCAGGCGCATCCTGGCCTCGTCTGCTGCGGGTGCCGGTGACACCTCAAGGAGTTCACGGCAGTCCTCGCCGTCATTCCGGGGGCGACCCAGCTCCTCGGCCGGCACGAGGTCGGCGGCGGCGAGCAGGTGCAGCCGCGCCAGGACCTGGAGTGGAGCCGTGGCCGCGGTGAACGATTCCGTCGCCGCCGTTGCGGCGATGGTGCCCTTGGCGACACGCTCGACCGGATCGAGGGGGTCGTGCCATCCCACCGCCCCGCGCATCAGGTCCCGCACGACGTCGACAGGGAGCCGAGCACCCTCGAGTTCCATCGAGGCCGCCGCGCCACGGACCCGTGACTCGGCCGCGGCCTCCGGGATGCGGCGACGCAGCGCCTGGTGCCAGCGAAGGGCGGTGCAGGCCTGCCGTGACTCGTCGACCGCGGCCGCCACGGCAGGCCAGGTGGCGATCTCGCCCGCTGCCCGGACCGCGTCCGGCACGGACCCCTGAGCCGGGCTCACGCCGGCGGGGCGGACGGCATCCGCACCCCGGCAAGTTGGCGCGACTGGGCAACAACCCGGCCCGTGCTGTCCCACACCACGCAGTCCTCCTCGAGCAGGCCACCGCTGACATTGGTGGTCGTGAGCCGGATCTGCAGCCAGCCCGGCGCCGGCACCGCGCGCACGTGGCCCGAGAACTCGATCGTCGGGGCCCACCCCATGGCGCCCAGGTCGAAGGAGACCGGCGGGAAGGCGTCGAGCACGAAGGGCAGCATCGCGGCATCCGGGACGTGGTCGTCAACGGTCCGCAACCAGCCGCGCAGCTCCCCCTCTCCGCTCGGTGCGCCCATCCCGAAGCCGGCCGTCGCCGGGTCGATCCGGATGTCGAGGCGTTGGAGGATGGCGATCGACCCCACGAGTTCCTTGGGTGCCATCGAGGTGGGGATGCACTCATCAGGCGGTGGCATCGACGGTGGTGGCTGTTGCCGGTGGACGGGCTCGGAGGTCGCGGCCAGGTCGGCCACCGTGCCCAACATCCGGACCCGCTCGACCGGGGAGCCGGCCACGTCCTGCAGCACCGACACCTGAGCGGTCGAGAAGTTGCGGCCGACTCGGAGCACGTCCGGCCGAAGCTCGACCGGGCCGGGCTCGCTCGCCGAGAGGAAGTAGGCGCTGAAGGCCACGACATCGCGCTGGCCACCGCCGGCCGACACGGCCTGCGCCATCGCCTTGGCCCCGAGCGCCATCAGGATGCCGCCGTTGATGGCGCCGCCGATCAACCAGCCCGGCGTCAGGTGACCTCTGGTCACCCCGTCGGCCGGGTCGGCGAGGGCGAGGACGTCCGAGAGCTCACTCACCCGCCTGACTCTAGGCTGCGAGGGTGCGCAGCTTCGACGTCCCCACGGCGATCGTCGTCGCGGGCGGGATGTTGCTGCTCTGGCTGGCTCTCTGGCTGCAGCGCAGGCTGCGTCGTCGGGGCTTCATCTCCCCCGTCGACCAGGCGACCTATTCGACGCTGCACCGTGCCTCGCTCGCCGCCCGACACCTGTCGACCGGTCTGTCGTCGGAGGCCGGTGACAAGGCCGGAAAGCACCTGCTCGCCCTGCTCGGCGCTCGCGCCCTGGCCATCACCGACCGGGTGGACGTGCTGTCCTGGACCGGACCGGGCGAGACCCTGCATCGCCCGCTCACGATGGCCGTCAACGGCGCTCTCACGGGCGCGGGTCGGACGTCGGCGGCGGACCACCGCGAGGTCAACTGCAGCGACCCCGAGTGTGAGCTGCGCTCGGCCGTCTTCGTCCCGCTGGTCCTCGGCGACGACGTCATCGGGAGCCTCGCGGCATACACCGACAGCGCCTCCCCCGGGCTGGTGCGGGCGACCGAGGAGGTCGCCGCCTGGGTGTCGGCCCAACTCGAACTCGCGCAGAGCAGCCGGGACCGTCCCCGCCTCATGGAGGCGGAACTGCGAGCCCTGCGAGCCCAGATCAGCCCGCACTTCATCTACAACGCGCTCGCGGCGATCGCGTCCTTCGTGCGCACCGACCCGGATCGGGCGCGTGATCTGCTGCTCGAGTTCGCCGACTTCACGCGCTACGCGCTGCGTCGCGGCGGAAACTTCACGACCCTCCAGGAGGAACTTCGCAACGTCGAGCGCTACCTGGTCCTGGAGCAGGCCCGCTTCGGCGAGCGACTCCAGGTCAGCCTGCTCATCGCGCCCGAGGTGCTGTCGGTCAAGGTGCCCTACTTGGCGGTTCAACCCCTCGTGGAGAACGCGGTCAGGCACGGACTGGCGGCCAAGGAAGGGATCGGCCATGTGACCATCCTCGCCAGCGACCGCGGCCACCTGGCCGAGATCGTGGTCGAGGACGACGGAGTCGGCACCGAACCGGATCGGGTTCGCCGGATTCTCGACGCAACCGACGGCTCGGACTCGGTCGGTCTCGGCAATGTGGACGCGCGGCTCCGCCAGGTCTTCGGTGACGCCTCGGGCCTGACCATCGAGACGGCGCCCGGGGCCGGCACCAAGGTGAGCTTCGTGGTCCCCAAGTTCTCGCCCGGCATCTCCGATGACGACTATGCCTCTCGGTAGGCTGCCGCCGTGACCGGTCCGGGGTTGACTGCGCTCGTCGTCGATGACGAGCGGCCAGCCCTGTCCGAGCTCGCTTGGCTGCTCGACCAGGACGAGCGGGTTGCCGAGGTCATCGCCGCCTCCAGCGGCACCCAGGCCCTGACCGTCCTGGAGGGTCGGGACGTCGACGTGATCTTCAGCGACATCTCGATGCCGGGCCTGGACGGCATGGCCCTGGCTCGCGTCGTCGCCAAGTTCTCAACCCAACCCCAGATCGTCTTCGTCACCGCGCATGACCAGCACGCAGTGGATGCCTTCGCCCTCGACGCCACCGACTACGTCATGAAGCCAGTGCGCCAGGACCGGCTTCGGGAAGCCGTCCGCAAGGTTCTCACCCGCTGCGAGGAACCCGGCGGGACCGAGACAGACGCTCCGGACGAGACCATCCCGGTCGAGTTGGGGGGCGTCACACGGTTCATCACCCGCCGCCAGATCCGCTATGCGCAGGCCCAGGGGGACTACGCCCGACTGCACACCGAGAACGGCAGCCACCTGGTGCGGATCCCGCTGTCCACCCTCGAGGAGCAGTGGGGCGAGCACGGATTCGTGCGCATCCACCGCAGCACCCTCGTCGCGCTCCCGCATGTCAGCGAAGTCCGGATGGACCACGGGCGGTGCAGTGTCGTCGTCGGCACCACCGAGCTCCAGGTCAGCCGCCGGCACACCAAGGCCCTGCGCGATCTGGTCCTGCGCCGCCAGTGGCGGCCGTGACCCCGTCGTGAGCCAGCCCTCCTCGACCCCGAAGCGGGTGCGCGTGACGCGCTCCCGACGGGTCTCCCAGCGGGCATCCTGGCGCCCGGTCGCCGCGGAGCTGGACGAGCAGACCGGTGTCGGCGATGTCTATCTCGAAGGCCTCATGCGCGCACAGTTCCGCCTGTCCGTGCTCGTCCTCATCCTCCTCGTCGTCGGGCTCGGCGGCCTCCCCGTGCTGTTGATCGCCTTCCCGACCACGCGCAGCCTGACCGTGATCGGCGTCCCCTTCCCCTGGCTGGTGCTCGCCATCGCCTTCTACCCCACGATGTGGCTCCTCGCCCGGTGGTATGCCGCGCAGTCGGCTCGCGTGGAACGCCAGTTCCGTGACGTGCTGGGTGGCCGGTGACCTCGTCCCTGTCCCTTGTCGCGGTCGGTGCCGTGTGCCTGCTCACCATCGTCTTCGGGGCGTTGGGGCTGCGACTGTCGAGGGCGACGAGCGACTTCTATGTTGCGGGGCGATCGGTCTCCCCACGCATGAACGCCAGTGCGATCGGGGGCGAATACCTGAGCGCAGCAAGCTTTCTCGGTGTCGCGGGCCTCATCTACGACTTCGGGGTCGATCAGCTGTGGCTGCCGGTCGGCTACACCACCGGTTACCTCGTGCTGCTCGTCATGGTCGCCGCCCCGATGCGCCGGTCCGGTGCCTACACCGTCCCCGACTTTGCCGAGGCACGCCTGCAGTCCGGGCGGGTGCGACTGGTGGCCTCGACCCTCGTCGTGGCCATCGGATGGATCTACCTTGTCCCCCAACTCCAGGGCGCCTCGCTCGTGCTCCAGATCGTCGCCGACGTGCCGGGCTGGGTCGGCGGCACCGTCGTCGCCGTCGTCGTCATCCTCGCGGTGGGGGCCGGCGGCATGCGGTCCATCACCTTCGTCCAGGCAGTGCAGTACTGGATCAAGTTGACCGCCTTGGCCGTGCCGGCCTTCGTGATCATCGTTCTCTGGGTCCGTGCCGGTCACCCCGCCCCCGATGTCCCCAGCACGTCGTGGGAGGTGGCCCTCACGCCGCGCGCCGAGGGTGACCACCCGACCTACCGGGTCTACTCGACCCTCATCGCGCTGAGCCTGGGCACGATGGGCCTGCCGCACGTCCTCGTTCGCTACTACACCAATCCGGATGGCAACGCCGCGCGTCGCACCACCGTCAATGTCCTGCTGTTGCTCGGCCTCTTCTACCTCCTGCCCCCCATTTACGGTGTCCTCGGCCGCGTGCACCTGCCGACCATGCCCGAGGGGGTGCGCTCGGACTCGATCGTCCTGCGCCTGCCCGGCGTCGTCGTCGGCGGCCTGGGGGGCGACCTGCTCACGGCGGTGCTCGCCGCGGGAGCCTTCGCGGCCCTGTTGTCGACGGCCTCGGGCGTGGCCATGTCGGTGGCGGGCGTCCTCGACCAGTCCCTCATGCGCCCCTGGGTGGCCCGACTCTCCGGCGGCGACGCGGGTATGCCGGTCGGTTTCCGCCTCGCAGCCCTCGCCGCGGTGGCGGTGCCCTATGTCGTCAGCCGGCTGGTCGAGCCGATCGGCCTGGCGACGATGGTGGGACTCGCCTTCGCCGTCGCTGCCTCCACCTTCGCACCGCTGCTCATCCTCGGCGTGTGGTGGCGGGCGCTCTCCACCATCGGGGCGATCGCCGGTCTGCTCACCGGTGCCGTCGCGGCCACCGCGGCGATCTTTGCGTCGATCGCGCTTCGGCCGGTCGACGGATGGCCCGGGTGGACCGGAGCTCTGCTCTCCCAACCAGCCGCGTGGTCGGTCCCCCTCGCCACCTTGGTGACCGTCGTCGTGTCCCTCTCGACGCCGGCGTCCGTCCCGCCCGGCACGACTCGCCTGCTCGTCCGGTTGCACACGCCCGAGGGTGTCGACGTGTCGCGGTCACGACCCGACGACTGAGGCTCAGGCCACGACAGCCCGCGCCGACACGAAGGCATCGACGCACTGGCGGACATCATCCTCGGAATGGGCGGCACTGAGCTGGACACGAATTCGCGCCCTCCCCTTGGGCACCACGGGGAAGCTGAAGGCAATGACGTACACCCCCGAGTCGGCCAGCATGTGGTCGGCGACCGCGGCGGCGGTGCGGGCACCATCCTCGCCGGGGAACATGACGGGGATGATCGGATGGCTGCCCGGGAGCAGGTCGAAGCCCGCTTCGGACATCAGCGTGCGGAAGAGGGATGCGTTGCGCTGCAACGTCTCCCGAGCCTGCGAAGACGTCGACACCAACTCGAGAGCCTTCAGCGATCCGGCGACGACGGCCGGCGCCACCGAGTTCGAGAAGAGGTAGGGCCTGGAGCGTTGACGCAACAGGTCGACGATCTCCTGATGGGCACTCACGTAGCCACCGGACGCGCCCCCGAGGGCCTTGCCGAGGGTGCCGGTGATGATGTCGACACGGTCCGTGACACCGAAGAGTTCCGGCGTGCCGCGCCCACCGGCGCCGACGAAGCCGACGGCGTGACTGTCGTCGACCAGCACCATCGCCTCGAACTCGTCGGCGAGATCGCAGATCTGGTCCAAGGGGGCAAAGGAGCCGTCCATCGAGAACACGCCGTCGGTCACGACGACGACCCGGTGGGCACCCGCGCCCCGCGCGGCCTCCAGTTGCCCGCGCAGGTCCGCCATGTCGGCGTTCTTGTAGCGATATCTGGCCGCCTTGGACAGGCGGACCCCGTCGATGATCGAGGCGTGGTTGAGTTCGTCGCTGATGATCGCGTCACCCTCGCCGAAGAGCACCTCGAAGACGCCGCCGTTGGCGTCGAAGCACGAGGAGTAGAGGATCGTCGCCTCCATCCCGAGGAACTCACTGAGGGCGCGCTCGAGCCGGTCGTGCTGGGTCTGGGTGCCGCAGATGAAGCGCACCGAGGCCATCCCGAAACCCCACTCGTCGAGCGCCGCCTTGGAGGCCGCGACGACGTCCGGGTGGTCGGCGAACCCCAGGTAGTTGTTGGCGCAGAAGTTCAGGGCGTCGCCTCGCGAGGTGCCGATGTGAGCCGATTGCGGGGTCGTGATCTGGCGCTCGCGCTTGTAGAGCCCGGCCTCCTCGATCTCCCGCAGGGTCTGGGCGAGTTGCTCCCGCACTGCTCCGTACACGGCATACCTCCATCGGTGATGACGACCGCGATCAGCGTATGCCGTGGGCGCGCGTCACCCCCGGCCAGCGGCATCCGCGGCGTCGAGGGCGTCGAACATGACCTTGGTCTGGTCCTCACTCTTGGCCACCACAGGCTTGGCCAACTGCACCGTCGAATAGCGCTGTCCACGGCATCCGGAGGCGACCACCAGGGTCGGGTTGTCGAGGTCGGGTGCGTAGTTGACGATGCGCCATTCGTCGGCGGCCAGGCCCTGCCACTGGATCATCGTCGAGAACGCCGCGCAGGCCTGATCCGCGGTCATCGCGCCGGTGAAGAGGGCATCCGTGCGGTCGAGACGGTCCAGGACCTCCTGGTTGCCCTTGGCCGCGATCCTCGACATCGCCACCGTCGAGGGCATCGACGCCGCCCACTGATCGGCGGGCACCGACGTCACACTGAGCACCGACCCGTCATTGGACCATTCGCAGCCGGGGAGTCCGACCTTCTCCACCTGGTTGAACTTCGTGTAGGTGCCACCCATGAGCGCGGTGATCGTCGCCTTGTCGAGCAATTGGCAGGCGTCGACGCCCGAGGACACGCTCGGTGACGGCGCGGACACCGACGCGGATGCCGTGGCACTGGGTGACGCCGAGGACGCCTTCGGCGTCGGGGGCGCTGCCTCGGGACTGCCCGAGGCGGAGCAACCGGCGAGCAGGCAGAGCGTCAACCCACCCGCCATCACGCGGGACACCATGGTCTTCAGCAGACTGCGGGGCATTGCGCTCAACTCCAATCGAGGATGACCTTGCCGCCGTGACCGGAGCGGGTGTCGGCGAAGGCCGCCTCCCAGTCCTGCGCGGCATACCGGCCGGTGATGACGGAGGTGACGGCCCGACCCAGGTCGGGCGAGCTGGAGAGCATGGCCCCCATGAGGTACCACGTCTCGAACATCTCCCGGCCATAGATCCCGCGGATCGTGATCATGTGGGTGATGACCGGGCCCCAGTCGATCTCGTAGGGGTCCTTGGGTAGCCCCAGCATCGCGATCCGGCCGCCGTGGTTCATGTTCGCGATCAACTCGCGCGTCGCCGCCGGTGAGCCGGACATCTCCAGGCCGACGTCGAAGCCCTCGACCATGCCCAGATCGTCCTGCGCCTGCGCGAGCGAACCCCCGGTGCCGACATTGACGACCCGGTCCGCCCCGGCGGCCCGGGCGAGCTCCAGGCGGGCCTCCGACAGGTCGGTGACGCAGATCCGACGGGCCCCCGCGTGCCGGACGACTGCGGTCGCCATCACCCCGATCGGCCCGGCGCCGGTGACGACGACGTCCTCGCCGACGACGGGCCACTGCAGCGCCGTGTGGACGGCATTGCCGAGCGGGTCGAAGAGGACGCCGAGGTCCGGGTCGAGGTCGGCCGGCTGGACCCACGCGTTGGTCGCGGGGATGACGACGTAGTCGGCGAAGGCCCCGTCACGGTTGACCCCGACGCCGATCGTGTGGATGCACATGTGCTTGCGGCCGGCCCGGCAGTTGCGACAGTGCCCGCAGACGACATGGCCCTCCCCCGACACTCGGTCCCCGACGCTGACGTGCTCGACGTCCACACCCACCTCGACGACCTCGCCGAAGAACTCGTGCCCCAGCGTCTGCGGCACCTGCATCGCCGACGCCGCCCAGTCGTCGTAGTCGTACAAGTGGAGGTCGGTGCCACAGAGTCCGGCGCGCAGGACCCGGATCTTGACGTCCTTCTCACCGCACACGGGCTCGGGAATGTCGACGAGTTCGAGACCGGGACCGGGGGCGACCTTCCGCAGTGCGCGCACGACACCCATCCTTGCGTATGCGGCGGAAGCGGCGGCCAGAAGACACCGCTCGGCGCGCGACGCGCGCCGTTCGGCGGCGTGACGACGCCCACAGACCGTTTCGGTCCACCCGCCCGGCGACGGCCGGCGCGCAACCGGTGCGCGCGGCATACCTCCTCAAGCATGCTGGCCCCCGAGTCGGGCAACGGTGCCTGCTCGGATTTCTTCGGAGGTGACCCTCAGTGAGCAATCACGCCCCCGCCGAGGCCGACGACCAGTACATGGCCGTCCAGGCCACGCCGGAGTTCCAGGCCCTGCGCAAGAAGTTCCGCGGCTTCGTCTTCCCGATGACCGCGTTCTTCCTCGCCTGGTATTTCCTCTACGTCCTACTGTCGATCTTCGCCTCGGACTTCATGAACAAGGCCCTCTTCGGCAAGATCACGATCGGCCTGGTCTTCGGACTGCTCCAGTTCGTGACGACGTTCGCGATCACATTCATCTATGCGCGATGGGCCAACCGCGACCTCGACCCGGCCGCCGACGCCGTGGGCGCCACGCTCGACGGACAGAGGGAGCACTGACATGGCCGGCCTGACCTCGCTCGCCGCGGCCACGACCGTCGGCAACCCCACGCTCAACATCTCGATCTTCGTCATCTTCGTGCTCGTCACCCTGACCGTCGTCATCAAGGTCGCCGGCGGCAAGAAGACGGCCGAGCAGTACTACACCGCCGGTGGCGCCTTCTCCGGTCGGCAGAACGGCATCGCCATCGCCGGTGACTACCTGTCGGCGGCGTCCTTCCTCGGCATCGCCGGCGCCATCGCCCTCCAGGGAATGGACGGCTTCCTCTACTCGATCGGCTTCCTCGTCGCCTGGCTCGTCGCGCTCCTGCTCGTCGCCGAGCTCATGCGCAACACCGGCCGCTTCACGATGGCCGACGTCCTCGCCTACCGCCTCAAGCAGCGCCCGATCCGCATCGCGGTGTCGGTCTCGGTGCTCTGCGTCTCGCTGTTCTACCTGCTCGCGCAGATGGCCGGCGCCGGTGGCCTGGTGTCCCTCCTCCTCGGCGTCTCGGGCGAGATGGCCCAGAACCTCGTCATCGCCGTGGTCGGCGTCGTCATGGTGACCTACGTCCTCATCGGTGGCATGAAGGGCACGACCTGGGTCCAGATCATCAAGGCGGTGCTGCTCATCACGGCGGCCTTCGTCATGACCGTGTGGGTGCTCGGCAAGTACGGCTTCAGCCTCAGCGGCCTCTTCGACGGCGCGATCGAGACCGCCAAGGGCTCGGCCAACGCCAAGACCGTGGCCGGCGCCGACAAGCTCACCCACTACGGCGTGAAGTACGGCGTGACGACGACCTCGAAGATCGACTTCATCTCGCTCGCCCTCGCGCTCGTGCTCGGCACCGCCGGCCTCCCCCACGTGCTGCAGCGCTTCTACACCGTGCCCACGAGCAAGCAGGCCCGCAAGTCGGTCGAGTGGGCCATCTGGCTCATCGGTGGCTTCTACCTGCTCACCCTCGTCATCGGCTTCGGCGCGGGCGCGCTGGTCGGCCCGGACAAGATCTCGGCAGCACCCGGCAAGGCCAACTCGGCGGCGCCGCTGCTCGCCTACGAGCTGGGCGGGTCCTGGATGCTCGGCATCGTCGCCGGCATCGCCTTCGCGACCATCCTCGCGGTCGTCGCTGGCCTGACGATCACCGCCTCGGCAACCTTCGCCCACGACCTCTACAAGGAGGTCTTCAAGCGGGGCCAGTCCACCCAGGACCAGGAGGTCAAGGTCGCCCGCTACTCGGCGATCGCCATCGGCCTGGTCGCGATCTTCGGCGGCATGCTCGCCAAGAGCCAGAACATCGCCTTCCTCGTGGCCCTGGCCTTCGCGGTGGCGGCGTCGGCGAACCTGCCGACGATCCTCTACAGCCTGTTCTGGAAGGGCTTCAACACCAAGGGTGCCCTCTGGTCGATCTACGGCGGGCTCATCTCCTCGATCGGCCTGATCATCTTCAGCCCGGTCGTCTCCGGCAAGCCGGCGGTGGCGACGAAGCTGGCGGACGGCACGACGGCGATGCTCAGCCCGTCGATGTTCACCAACCCGGACATCGACTTCCACTGGTTCCCGCTCGACAACCCGGGCCTGATCTCGATCCCGCTCGCGTTCTTCCTCGGCTGGCTCGGGTCGAAGCTCTCCAAGGAGCACAACGCCCAGAAGTACGCGGAGATGGAGGTCCGCTCCCTCACCGGTCACGGTGTGGGACCAGCGGTCGACCACTGACGGTCCTCTCCATCGCGGCACCCGGGCGGGCGGCATACCAATTGGTATGCCGCCCGCTCGGCTTCCCGAGTCCTCGCGTGACCGCCTGAGAGACTGCCGCCATGAGCGGCCACACCCAGGGGGATCCGTCGACGGCCCGCCGAGTCATGGAAGCCGTGCCCTTCGGCCTCTGGGTGACCGGTGCCGTCTCGGCGATCATCGTCGTGACCGGCATGGCCCTGACCACGGTCAACCGCGCACTGTCACCGGTCTCGTCGGTGATCATCGCGATCGTCATCGCCCTGCTGCTCACCGCGCTGCTCCAGCCGCTCACGAGTTGGCTGCGGCGACTGGGGTTGCGTCAGGGCCTGGCGGCGACGCTGACCATGTTCGCCTTCCTCATCGGCCTCGCCGGCGTCTTCTGGCTGACCGGCTCCCAGATCGCCTCGGGCGCCCAGGATCTCGTCGACGGGGTCTTCGATGGTCTCGACAGCGTCCAGGACTGGCTCAAGAGCAAGCCCTTCGGGATCAGTGGCGACCAGGTCTCGAGCTGGATCGAGCAGGGCCGCGAGTGGCTGCAGAGCAACTGGACCTCGCTCGCCGGGGGGGTGCTGTCGGCGGGCAGCGCCCTCTCGACGGTGGGGGTCGTCTTCGTCATCGCCCTGGTCAGCACCTACTTCTTCCTGGCCCAGGGGCGCCGGTTGTGGCTGTGGTTCGTCCGACTGCTGCCCCGCCCCACCCAGCAGCCGGTCCACGACTCGATGCGTCGCGGGTGGGTCGCCGTCCTGGCCTACTCGCGCACGCAGATCATCGTGGCGGCCGTCGATGCCGTCGGGATCGGCCTGGGAGCCCTGCTGCTCGGCGTCCCGCTCGTCGTGCCGATCGCCGTGTTGACCTTCCTGATGGCCTTCATCCCGGTCGTCGGAGCGGTGCTCTCCGGGATCGTCGCCGTGCTCATCGCCTTCGCCAGCAACGGATGGGTGGCGGCCCTGATCATGATCGGGGTCGTGCTGGCCGTGCAGCAGATCGAGTCCAACGTCCTGCAGCCGCTGCTCATGTCCAGGGCCGTCGACATCCACCCGCTGGCGGTGATCCTGGGCGTGACCGTCTTCTCGTCCGTCTGGGGGATCATGGGGGCGCTCGTGTCGGTGCCCGCCATGGCGCTGGTCAAGGTCGTCGTGCTCTCGCTGCGCGGCCACGACCCCTATCCCCAGATGGGCAGTGATCCGGTCCCGCCCTATCGCGAGTCCGCTCCGCAGGACACCGACGAGCCCCTCGTCGACGAGACCACCGAGGCGCTGGAGCGGTCGGAGCCGACCGGCTCGAACGACGAGGGCGCGGTCAGCGGGTCGCCGCGTCCGCCCTCAGCCTGAGGGCCAGGTCGTCGTCGACGGTGTCGAAGAAGACGCCGACGACGTCGTCGAGTTCGTCGAGGCTCTGGGCACAGAAGAGGACCGGTTGATACTCGGTGATGTCGTAGGCCATCGTCCCCATGTCGGCCAGATCGAGACCCCGGTGCTCCATGTGCCCGAACTCGTCCATCTCGCCGAAGCTGCTGAGGATGCCGGCCCCATAGGCCTTGACCTCGCCGTGCTCCTTGATGACCCCGAACTCCATGGAGAACCAGAAGACGTCGGCGACGAACTTCATCGCGTCCTCGGTCTCCAGGCGCAGTGACGCCCGGCCGGCGGCCTCGGTCAGCCGCGCGAAGCGCGGTGACGCGAGCTGGTTCCCGTGGCCGATGACCTCGTGGATGATGTCCGGCTCGGGTGTGTAGAGCGGCTCGGAGCCGTGCCGGAGGTATTGCGTGGAGTTGAACGTGCGCGCGCCGAGGTCGGCGTAGAACTCGCGCAGCGGCACCAGCCCCGGGGCGGCGCGATAGCCCCACCCGGTGAGTGGCCGGAGTCGGGCGCTGACGTGGTCCAACTGGGGCACGTGGTCGGTCGGCAGACGCAGACGGTGCTTGGCCGCAAGGAACTCGCTGTGCGCGTACTTCTCGTGTTTGGGTGCCAGTTGCTCCTGGCACAGCCGCCAGATCCGGTGCTCGTCCTCGGTGTAGTCGATGACGGGCACCGTGCCCGCCGGCGCGTTGATCGCCGCCGCGGCGATGTGGGAGCGCCGTGCCCGGTAGGCCGGGTCGTGCAGACCCGGGTGGCTGTCGGCCAGATGCACCTCGACGGTGCCGTCCTCCCCCGTGGTGACGGGTGAGTAGAGCTGTCCCTCGTCGAACATCGACTCCACCTCCTTGTGAGAGTGCCTATCCCACGAGGCAACCAGATACCGACCGGCAGTGGAACCGTTGCCCGACACGCTGGGCACGACTGCCAGCAATTTCGGGCTTTGCGCCCCTCAAATCTGCACACTTTGTCCACCCTTGCGCCAAGGTCACTGACCGCTCGGCGACGTCCGCTCGGCGCACGTGGGGGCGCGCTCGCGGCATACCTCTGGGTTGGCCTTGCCGCCCGCGGCTGCGCACGGTTGGCTGGGAGCAAGCCACTCGACGATGAGGAGTCCCGCCGTGACCGACGACAGCCTGAGCACCCACCTCGACCGCGCGACCTTGGAGCCCGATCCGGCGTTCACCGCGCAGGCCAACGGCACGCAGGACATGTATGCCGCGGCCGAGGCCGACCACGAGGGTTTCTGGGCCGAGCAGGGCAGGAAGTACGTCACCTGGGCCAAGGACTTCGACACCACGCTGGACTGGAGCCAGGCTCCGTTCGCCAAGTGGTTCGTCGGCGGCGAGCTCAATGTCGCGTACAACTGCGTCGACCGCCACGTCGAGGCCGGCAACGGTGACCGCGTCGCGATCCACTTCGAGGGCGACCAGGGCGACACCCGCACGATCACCTATGCCGACCTCCAGCGCGAGGTCAACAAGGTCGCCAACGCGCTGACCGAGCTGGGTGTCGGCAAGGGCGACACCGTGATGATCTACATGCCGATGATCCCCGAGACCGTCTTCACGATGCTCGCCTGCGCGCGCCTGGGCGCGATCCACTCGTTGGTCTTCGGCGGTTTCTCGGCCGAGGCGCTGCACACGCGGATCAACGACGCCCAGGCCAAGATCGCGGTCACCACCGACGGGCAGTGGCGCCGCGGGAAGCCGGCTCCCCTCAAGGCAGCCGTCGACGAGGCTCTCGAGCACGCGGACAACACCGTCGAGAAGGTGCTCGTCGTCAAGCGCACCGGCACCGATGTCACGTGGACCGAAGGTCGCGACATCTGGTGGGACGACGTGGTCCCCGGTCAGAGCGACGAGCACACGCCGGAGGCCTTCGACAGCGAGCACCCGCTCTTCATCCTCTACACCAGCGGCACGACCGGGAAGCCCAAGGGCATCTTCCACACCAGCGGTGGTTACCTCACCCAGGCCGCCTACACGAACGCGATCGTCCACGACGTGCACCCCGAGACCGATGTCTACTGGTGCACCGCCGACGTCGGCTGGGTGACCGGCCACTCCTACATCGTCTACGGACCGCTGGCCAATGGCGCCACCCAGGTGCTCTACGAGGGCACCCCCGACACGCCACACCAGGGCCGGTGGTGGGAGATCATCGAGAAGTACAAGGTGAGCATCTTCTACACCGCCCCGACGGCGATCCGGACCTTCATGAAGTGGGGTCACGACATCCCGGACAAGTTCGACCTGTCGTCGATCCGCGTCCTGGGCAGCGTCGGCGAGCCGATCAACCCCGAGGCCTGGCTCTGGTATCGCAAGTACATCGGCAGTGACAAGGCGCCGATCGTCGACACCTGGTGGCAGACCGAGACCGGCGCGATCATGATCAGCCCGCTGCCCGGGGTGACGACCCTCGAGCCCGGCTCCGCGCAGAAGCCGATCCCCGGCATCTCCGCCGAGATCCTCGACGACGAGGGCAACCCCTTCACGGAAGCCGAGAAGGTCGGCTACCTCGTCCTCACCAAGCCGTGGCCCTCGATGCTGCGCGGCATCTGGGGCGACCCGGATCGGTACCGCGACACCTACTGGAGCCGCTTCGGCCCGAAGTACTACTTCGCCGGGGACGGCGCGAAGTACGACGAGCGCGGCAACATCTGGCTTCTCGGCCGGGTCGACGACGTCATGAACGTCTCGGGTCACCGCCTGTCGACAGCCGAGATCGAGTCCGCGCTGGTCTCGCACCCGAAGGTCGCCGAGGCGGCGGTCGTCGGCGCCAACGACGAGACGACCGGCCAGGCACCGGTGGCCTTCGTCATCCTGCGCGCGGACGCCGTCTCGGACGGCGAGGACAAGGACGCGCTCTCCGCGGAGCTGCGGGGCCACGTCGGCAAGGAGATCGGGCCGATCGCCAAGCCGCGCAACGTCATGATCGTCTCGGAGCTGCCCAAGACCCGCTCGGGCAAGATCATGCGCCGACTGCTCAAGGACGTCGCCGAGGGCCGCGACATCGGCGACACGACGACACTGGCCGACTCCTCGGTCATGAACCTCATCAAGGAGACGCTGGGGGGGTAGGTCCCTCCGTCAGCAGGTCTTCCGTCAGCGCCCGGCGAGTTCGTTGGGATCGGTTTTGGGGTCCAGCGGTGCCCCCGAGCGGTATGCCGCGCGCCCGAGCGCGTTGCTCGCGATCGATGAGACGACGAGCGCAGCGAGGACGGCGAGCACGACCTCGACGACACTGACGATGTCCCATCCCTCGGTGCGGCCCTGGTGCAGCAGGGCCGCCGCGAGCAGCAGAGGCACCCCCACCCCCGTCGCCGGGCCGAGGGAGTTGACCATGCTCAGGGCGTCACGCACGCGGAGCAGGGCGAGCGCGCTGACGAGGAAGCCGAGGGCGCCGACGATGGCCAGCGCAGCGATGAGGAGGTCGAGGACGAGGGACATCAGCGGCGGCCTCTCGTGAGCATTCGCGCCAGGGCCAGGGTGGCGAGGATGCCGAGCACCATGGCGATCAGCGCGACGTCGAAGACGACGGCGGACCCGGTGAGCACGGCCACGAGCACGAAGACGGCGACGGCGGCGAAGAAGAGCAGGTCGGCGACGACCGCCCGGCGCGCATCGTCCTGGGCGCGCACGACGGCAACGATGCCCAGGACGGCGGCGACACCGACGATCGCGGTGGCAGCGGCGAAGGCGATGGTGACCACAGGGGACGTCATGACTCCTCGATCCCCTCTTCGGAGCAGCCTCGAGTGGCCCGCAGCAGACGAGTCTCCAACGCCTCCAACTCGGCGATGGCGCCTTCGTGCGTGTGGGCATAGAGGAAGTGGACGAAGAGGCTGCGCGGATGATCCGAGGTGGCCTCGGCGATGCCGAGCGTCAAGGTGCCCGGGGTGATGGTGATCGAGGACTCGATGGCTGCCGTCTCGAAGGTGGAGCGGGCACGGAGTGGGAACTCGATGATCGACGGGGCCACCTCCAGACCCGGAGTGAGCACGTCGCGGGCCAACTTCATCGACTGCACCGGAACCTGCCAGGCCAGCCACACGAGGTAGGTCACGGCATACCAGAGTTGGCGTAGTCGCCTCATCGCCCCCTCACCGCCTCGACATAGGGGCCGAGATCGACCAACCCCTGCGCGGCGCGGGTCGCGATGTCCCAGGTCGGGCCGGCCCCGAAGAACATCGCGAGCGAGAGGACGAGCATCAGGCCGGCCGGCACGAGGTCGAGGGTCGGGATGCGCACGGAGTCCGGCAGGGGCACCAGGTCATCCTTCGACTCGTCACTGCGCACAGCCGCGGGCAGCCGACTGCGGTAGACGGTCATCTTCGGTCCCCAGAAGACGTCGTGCCAGAGTCGCTGCATCGCCACCAGGCTCAGGATGCTCGCGACGATGACGGACCCGATGATCACGGCAGCGACCCAGGGCGTCGCGGCTGCACTCGCCACGACGAGGGCCGCCTTGCCGATGAATCCGGCCGAGGGTGGGAAGCCGACGAGGGAGATCAGGGCCAGGCCGACTATCCAGGCCAGCGCCTTCTCGCGGCGCAGCAGGTCGGCCAGCCGGACCAGGTGACCGGTGCCATAGGTCTGCTCCACGGCCCCGGAGGCGAGCACCAGGGCGCCGAGGGTGAGCACGCTGTGCACGAGGTAGAGCAGGCCGCCGCGGTAACCCGCCAGGCTCAGCAGGGCGACGGCGATGAGGATGTGGCCGTTGCTCGACACGAGCTGGAAGGACAGGATCCGGCGCATCGTGTTCTCGCCGATCGAGGACCACGCACCGACGATCACGCTGAGCACGACGAGCCCGACGACAGCGGGCAGGAGGACGGAGTTCTCCGCGAAGACAACGGCAGTGATGCGATAGACGGCCACGAGCGCGACCTTGGAATGCAGGCTCCCGAAGAGTGTCATGACCGTGGCCGAGGTCGCGGGGTAGGCCCGGGGGAGCCAGCCGTGCACCGGGACCGCCCCGGCCTTGACGACAAGGGCGAACAGGACGACGGCGGCGCCGAACGCGACCTTGGGATCGTCCCCGCGCCCCACGAGGGCGGCGAGATTGACGGTGCCGGCCGCGGCATACAACAACGCAATCCCGACGAGGAAGACCGAGGAGGTGACGAGGTTGACGACAAGGAAGAGCCGACCGACACCGAGCCGACGCCAGGTGCCACTCATGGCGAGCAGCGCGTAGGACGGCAGGAGCATGACCTCGACGAAGACGAAGAGGTTGAAGACGTCGCCGGTGAGGAAGGCGCCGTTGACACCGGCGATGAGCATGAGGACCAGCGCGGGGAAAAAGCGCAGTCGGTCCTCACCCGTGCGCAGCGCGAAGAGCAGCACGACGAAGGTGGCGATCCCGGTGACCGCCAGCAGGACCGCGCTCAGGGTGTCGGAGACGAAGGGGATGGCAATGCCGACGGGGAAACCGCCGACGTTGGTTGCGAGCACCGGTGTCTCGCGGTGGATTCCGATGAGCCACACCCCGACCACCGCCGTGGCCAAGGGGGTGCCGAGCAGCAGGACGAGACGGACAACCCGCCACGGCGCGGCGGCGGTCAGGGCGCTGGCCAGCAACGGCAGGGCCACGACGAGAGGGAGCCAGGCGGCGTTCATCGATCCCTCTCCTCTCCGGACTCGGGCATCCGCATGGTGTCGTCATTGCGGCCGACGACGGCCAGGGCGAGCAGGATGACCGTCACGGCGAGCGTGATGACGATGGCGGTGAGCACGAAGGCCTGCGGCAACGGGTCGGCGGCGGTGGCCGGGTCCATGCGGTTGGCCAAGGGCTCTCCCCGGTATGCCGGGACCCCGGAGGTGAGGAGGAAGAGGTTCACGGCGTGACTGAGGACCCCGACGCCGAAGGCGATCCGCACCAGGCTGCGTTGCAGCAGCAGGTAGGTGCCGCCCGCGACGAGCACGCCGATGGTGAGCGCGAGGATCATCGCTTCGCCTCCCGGTCGGCGCCCAGGACGTTGAAGGCGAGAATGACCAGCCCGAGCACTGCGGCGTAGACGCCGACATCGAAGAGCATGGAAGACGCGAACTTGGTGCCCAGGATGGTGACGTGGAGTGGCTCGAGGAAGGTGCCGCCGACGTAACCGAGCAGGCCGGTGCCCAGGGCGACGATGATCCCACCGACGATGAGCGCCACCGGGATCGACGGGCGGGACACCGGTCGGTCGTGCGCCTTGGCGAGATAGACATAGGCGACGGCACAGGCGGCGACGAGGGCGGCGATGAAGCCACCTCCGGGCTCGTTGTGACCGCGCCAGAAGAGCACGGCCGAGATGACGACGAGGATCGGGACGAGCACGGTCTGCAGAAGACGCAGGGGCTCGGTGTTGGCCTCGACGTCCTCGAGGGCGCGGTGTGATGGGGAGCCCTCCTCGCCGATCTCGATCTTGGGCCGGGCCACGTGGGTCGCGGCGGAGTCAGGGTCTGGGTCGGGATCGAGGAGGGCTCGCGGGATCGTCGCGAGGATGCCGAGGATGGCGATGCCGGCCATGCCGAGGACCGCGAGCTCACCGAAGGTGTCCAGGGCTCGCAACTCGACGAGGATGACGTTGACGATGTTGTTGCCGCCGGTGACCTGAGGGGCCTGGCTGAGGTACCACTGCGCGACCTCGGAGCGTTCCCGGCGACCGATGACGGTCCACGCGGCGAGCGCACTCGCCAGCCCGGCGCCGATCGCGATCACTGCGTTGCGCAGTTGTTGGGGACGCTTCTTGATGGTGAACTCCTGCGGCAGCTTGCGCAGCACCAGCATGATGACCAACACCGTCAGGATCTCGACGAGCAGCTGGGTGAGGCCGACATCGGCCGCACCGAGGAGGAAGATCTGCACGGTCATTGCCACGCCGACGCCACCGAGCAGCACGGTCGCGCCGATCCGTGACTCGGCGCGCACCAGGGCGACGACGGCGCCCGTCACGATGACCAGGACACCGACGTCCACGACCTGGTTGACCCCGGGCGTGAGCGGGGGCACCTGGCCTCCGGTCCACAGCAGCACCGACCCGACGGCCAGGACGGCGGTCAACGTCACGACGATGGCGGCCACGTGGCGGGCCGGGTTGTCGGCTCGCACCAAGCCGGCCGCGCGCACGCCCACCCGTTCGAGCCACCTGGTGATCGCCCCGAGCACCCCTGCCCCGTCGAGGGTGAAGAGGGGGCGTTCGACCAAGTGGCGCAGGGAGGCGCGCCGGGTGAGCAGCAGTCCACCCCCGACGAAGACGAGCATCGTGACGATGAGCTCGAGATTGACACCGTGCCACAGGTGGAAGGCCGCCGTGTGACTGGTGACCGCGTGCGACGCGACGACGGCCTGCTCGATGATCGGAGCGAATTGGTTGATCGTGAAGGCGAGCGGGATGCCGACCAAGATCGGCGTCGCGGCGGGAAGGATGGTGACCCAGCGGGCCTCGGTCACCGGCCGGCTCGGCTCCGGTCCGTCGAGGAAGGCGCCGGTGACGATCTTGCCGCAGTAGAGGAAGGTCAGGACCGCGCCGAGCCCCGCCACCGCCAACAGGATCGGCCCCGCGACGGTGGGTCCGGGCGCGTCGAGCAACGCTCCGAAGATGTTCTCCTTGGAGATGAATCCCAGCAGCGGGGGGACACCCGCCATCGACGCCGTGCCCACGAGTGCCACGGTGAAGGTGACCGGCATGGCGCGGCGCAGGGCCGGCAGCCGATCGATCATGCGCGTGCCTGCCTGGTGGTCGATCAGGCCCACCACCATGAAGAGACCGGACTTGAAGCAGGCGTGAGCGATCGTGTGGAGCAGGGCGGCAGCGATCGCGAAGGACGTGCCGACCCCGATCGTGGCCGTGATCAGGCCGAGCTGGCTGACCGTGGAGTAGGCCATGAGCTTCTTGAGGTCGACCTGCTGCATCGCGAACCAGGCCGCGAGCACCGAGGTGAAAAGGCCCAGCCCGACGAGCAGAACGTTCCAGATGAGGGTGCTGTGGAAGATGATCGAGAAGCGGAAGAGCAGGTAGATCCCCGCCTTGACCACGGCCGCCGCGTGCAGGTAGGCGCTGACCGGGGTCGCTGCGGCCATCGCGTCGGGCAGCCACAGGTGAAACGGGAACTGGGCGGCCTTGCTGAAGCCGGCGGCGGCCACGAGCACCGCGATCAGCCCGGTGAAGGCGGGGTCGGATCCCCAGACCGGTGAGGCGACGGCCTGCGAGAAGGTGCTTGTCCCGGTGCGCGCCATGATGAGCGCGACAGCCGCGAGGAGGGCCAGCCCACCGATGAAGGTGAGCAACATCGTGCGCATGGAGGCGGCTTCACCGGCGTGACCGGACCGGGCGATGAGAAGGAAGGACGCGAGCGAGGTCAACTCCCACGTGAGGAACATCAGGACCAGGCTGTCGCTGACCGTGAGTGCGACCATCGCGAAGGTGAAGCCGGTCATGATGACGTAGAAGCCGCGCTGGTTTCCCTTGGTGAAGTATGTCGTCGAGTAGAAGAAGACGAGCGCGCCGATGACCAGGGCGAGGGCGATGAAGATGACGGACAGTCCGTCGAGGCGCAGGGCGAGATCGAGCCCCAGCTCGGGAACCCAAGCGGCATGCCAAGTGATCACGTCGCCGTTCGCGACCCGGATGGCACTGGGAACCATGGCACCGGCCAGACCCAGGAAGATCACGCCGATCGGCCATCCCGCGGCGCGGCCCAGGAACCCCGTGAGGGGCACGCTGAGCAGCGGCACCAGGGCCAGCAGGCCCAAGAGGATGGGTAGGCTCACGCGTCTCCACTCGGAGTTCGACACAGGGGGGGACATCCGGGGAGGGACGGCGACCCTCCGTTGAGCGATCCAGTCTATTTGACGTCGGATGTCGGCCACAAAGGGCGGGGGCCCCGGCGCTAGGGTGAGTCCATGTCGGAGAACAGAACCCCGGTGGCGGAATCGCAACGAACCATCGGCCAACTCGTCGCCGACGCGACCCATGACGTCCAGGGCCTGGTCAAGAGCGAAATCGCGCTCGCCAAGGCCGAGGTCCAGCAGGGCGCCAAGGTCTTGGGCAAGGGCGCCGGTCTGCTGGCCGGTGCCGGCTTCGTCGCCCTCCTCGGCCTGATCTTCCTCTTCCACACCTTGGCCCAGGTGATCGCGATCTGGCTCCCCGCGTGGGCTGGCTATGCGATCACCACCGGGCTCCTCTTCCTCGTGGCTGCCGTGCTCGGGCTCATCGGCAAGAACGCCCTCTCCAAGGCGCGACCGAAGCCCGAGCGCGCCATCGCCGAGGCCGAGAAGACCATCGCCGCCCTCAAAGGCTGACCTTCCCGCCGGACTCGACGACGGGTCCAGACCTCGTCCCCCCTCGAACAGACCCCGCACCGCCCTACATCCATGCCTGTGGTCGGCTGCGAGATCTGTTCCCTGCCGAACAGACTTCGCACCGCCCTACATCCATACCTGTGGTCGGCTGCGAGATCTGTTCCCTGCCGAACAGACCCCGCACCGCCCTACATCCATGCCTGTGGTCGGCTGCGAGATCTGTTGGGGTGGCGCGGGGGGCGGTGCGCGCGACGGGGGCTCAGCCCGCCTTCACGCAGGCGCCGGTTGCGACGCCCCGCGTCTCCCCGACGGCCATCGCCACGCCGCGCGACACCTCGGCGAGTGTCAACGCATAGCCCGTGTCCGGGTCGTCCAGCGAACGCGCGAAGACGACACCGACGACCCTGCCCTGCTCGTCGAGGACCGGCCCTCCGGAGTTTCCCGGCTGGACCGGGGCACGCAAGGAGTAGACATCACGCGTCACTTCCTCACGGCCGGTGATGTCGAGACCACGGGCGACCAGGCGGTCACGAACGCGGGCCGGCTCCACGGCATACGGGCCGGCCAAAGGGTAGCCCGCGACGGCGACCGAGTCCCCTCGCTCGACGTCCTCCCCCAAGGTGAGCGGGCGGGCCGAGAGGCCCGGCACATGCAGGATCGCGAGGTCGGTGCGGGGGTCGAAGTGAACCACGACCGCGTCAGCCGGACGACGGGTACCGGGCGACGTCACGGCCACCCGATCGGTGCCGGCGACGACGTGGGCGTTGGTGACGACGTAATCGTCGGCGACGACCCAACCGGTGCCCTCGAGGGCGGTGCGGCACGTGCTGGCCTGCCCGTCGATCCGGACGATCGAGGCCCCGGCCGCCTGCACGCCCGGAGCGAGCGCGGCCGTGTCGTCAGGGGTCTGGACCGAGGTGATCGGTTCACGCGCGACCCCGCCGAAGACCTGGGGGAAGCCCTGCCCGGTCATGACGGTGTTGAGGCCGGCGAGCACCGTGCCGACCGGGACGGGGATGGTGCGGTCCACGGCGGCCAGGATCGCCGAGCGACCGACGACCGCGGACAGGGTCGATGAGCCGGTCAGCCGGGCGGCCCCACCGAGGAACCAGAGCACCATCGCTGTCGTGAGCACGACGAGCAGGCCGCCGCCGAGGGCATCAAAGGTGGCCCCGGCCGAACTGCGCACGCCGCGGCGGAGCCGGTGCCCCAGCCGCAGTCCGAGGAACTGGCCGAGGGCGGCCGAGCCGAGGAGGACCACGAGCAGCCCGATCCACTGCAGGAGCGGCGGGACGTCAGCCCAGCCGGCCCAGTGCGCGAGCGCCCGCGGGAGCACCCACAGCGCCAAGGCGCCACCGGCGAGAAAGCCGGCCAGGGAGGATGCCGAGACGAGAATGCCGGCCCGGAAGCCGGACACGGCATACGCGAGAAGGACAAGGACGATGAGCACGTCCACCCACGCGACCCCGGTGCTGCCGATCACCCCCGGCTCCAGGGGCGCCCGAGCCGCTCGGGAAGTTCCCGCTCGACCGATTCGTCCCACGGTGGAGCCACACCGGCGACATCCAGCAGGGTGGAGAGCAACATCGCGGTGAAGCCCCAGACGAAGAGGCCCTCGACCTCGAAGCCCGGCCCCCGGTAGCCGCTCGGATGGGTGACGGTGAAACGCCGATCGGGATCGACCAACTCGGCGACACGGACCTTCGCGGCGCGGGCAACCTCGATCGGGTCAGCAGCCCGGACCTCGCCGGGGATCGGCCACCAGGCAAGCACCGGCGTGACGGCGTGCTGGCTCGGAGAGAGGAAGATGTCGGGTAGTTGGAGGGCGACATCCACTCCGGCGGGGTCGATGCCTACTTCCTCGTGGGCCTCGCGCAGGGCCCCGTCGGCAGCGGTGACGTCCCCCCGCTCGAGCGAGCCGCCCGGAAAGGACACCTGCCCGGGGTGGGACCGCAGGTGAGCCGATCGTTCGGTGAGCACGACCTCCTCGCCGTCCGCACCGGGACCGAAGAGCATGAGGACGGCCGAGCGGCGATGCGGCCCCTTGGGTGGGGCGAAGGTCCGGAAGTAGTCGGGATGACCCTGCTCGAGCTCGCCGGCCACCCGGGCCATCCACGCCGGGCGAGGAACAGGCGCCGCGAGGTGGTCAGCCGACACGGTCGACATCGTCGGACAGGGGTCCCGGTGGCGGGTCGGGCAGTTCCGCGCCGGGGGCCAACTCATAGGCGAGCAGTGTGCGGGCCTTGCCCGGGTCGGTCTCCCCCACCCCGTAGGAGGGACACAGTCGCGCCACCGGGCAGGCGCCGCACGCCGGCCGTTTGGCGTGACAGGTGCGTCGCCCGTGGAAGATCAGGACGTGTGAGGCCTGAGTCCAGTCCTTGCGCGGCAGCAGGGCGGCGACCGCTGCCTCGACCTTGACAGGGTCGGTCTCCTGGGTCCACCCGAAGCGTCGCACCAGCCGCCCGAAGTGCGTGTCGACGGTCAGGCCTGGCACCCCGAATGCGTTGCCAAGCACCACATTGGCGGTCTTCCTCCCCACCCCGTGGAGGGTGACGAGGTCCTTGAGGCGCCCGGGCACGACGCCGTCGAAGCGCTCGACGAGGTCAGCCGACAGGCGCAACACCGACTCCGTCTTGGCGCGGAAGAAGCCGGTCGGCTTGAGCACGACCTCCATCTCCTCGCGGTTTGCGCCGGCCAGCGCGGTGGCGTCGGGCCAGCGGGCGAAGAGGGTCGGGGTGACCTTGTTGACCATCACGTCGGTGGTCTGGGCGGAGAGCACGGTGGCGACGAGCAACTGCAGCGGGGACTGGAAGTCGAGCTCGCAGTGGGCGTAGGGATAGCGCTCCTCGAGAAGACGCAGCATCCGTCGAGCCCGTCGCGTGCGCGCGATCGGGCTCTCCGCGGCAGGGTCGGGGAGGCGCGCAGGCACGGGGTCCAGACTACGTGCTGGGTCCGTGGCTGCATGGCACACTGTCGGCGTGGATCACGAGACCGTGCGCAGGGCGCCATTGTTTGCCGGCCTGGACGAGGAAGCCGCCGAGTCGCTCATCAAGCAGATGTCGGCCAAGCACATGGAGCGCGGCGACGTGCTCTTCCACGAGGGCGACCAGGGTGACCGGCTCTACGTGATCGGAGAGGGCAAGGTGAAGCTCGGCCGCTCCAGTGTCGACGGCCGCGAGAACCTGCTGGCCATCCTCGGCCCGGGCGAGATGTTCGGCGAACTCTCCCTCTTCGACCCCGGCCCCCGCACGGCCACCGCGACCGCCGTCGCCGAGACCCAGGTGCTCGCCCTCTCGACCGAACAGCTGCGTGAGTACCTCCAGGGCCGCCCGCAGGTCGCGCTCACCCTGCTCGCAGCGCTCGCCCGGCGGCTCCGCCGCACCAATGAATCGCTGGCCGACCTCGTCTTCACCGACGTCCCCGGCCGCGTCGCCAAGGCCCTGCTCGACCTGGCGCGCCGCTTCGGCCGGCCGGTCGACGAAGGCATCATGGTCAGCCATGACCTGACCCAGGAGGAGCTGGCCCAACTCGTCGGCGCCTCTCGCGAGACGGTCAACAAGGCGCTGGCCGACTTCGCCGGTCGTGGCTGGCTGAAACTCGAGGCCCGCGCCGTACTCCTCCAGGACGTCGAGCGCCTCAAGCGCCGCGCCCGCTGACCCCCAGATAGGTCAACTGCGCCCGAATCGACATCCGGGCCGCGGGCCACACCTCGCGCGGCACGTCTGCATAGACCCGCTCGAGGACCCCTTCGACCGGATCCCTGTCCAGCGCAGCACCATCAGCGAGCGCCTGCCGCACCTGCTCGAGTCGCTCGGCACGATGAGTCCGGTAGTAGGCCACCATCGCCCCCGCGTCCGGCACGGTCGGGCCGTGGCCGGGCAGGATCGTTGTCACCGACCCGTTCCCGGTGAGTGCGGCGATCCGCTCCAGCGATTCCAGGTATGCCGCGAGCTCACCATCGGGGTGCGCCACCACCGTCGTCCCCCGCCCCAGGACGGTGTCCCCGGTGAGCAGCGCATGGTCGGCCCCGAGCACGAAGGACATCGAGTCCCCGGTGTGGCCGGGGGTGGCGACGACCCGAAGGTCGAGACCGCCCGTGGTGATCGTGTCGCCGTCGCGCAGGTCGTCATGACCCCGACCGACCGCGCGGACGCGCGATCCGGTCAGCTCGGCGAACCGGGGGGCGGCCTCGGCATGGTCATGGTGGCCATGCGTGAGGATGGTGTCGGTGACCCGTGCGCCGCGGTCGGCCACCACGCGGCATACCCGCTGGAGGTGGTCGTCGTCGAGGGGCCCGGGGTCGATGACCACCGCCTCGGTGGCACCCGGCTCGAGCAGGACCCAGGTGTTGGTGCCGTCGAGGGTCATCGGCCCGGGGTTGGGGGCCAGCACACAAAATGCTCGCTCGGTGACCTGCCCGCCGCTCCACAGCATGGCCCCACCCTGCCACGGGGAAGGATGGGCGTCCCGGCCGGGCGGCAAACACCCGACCGGGCGATGGGTCGAGCACCAAGAAGACGAGCGGAGTCGCCCTTTGCCGCCCGGCCGGCCCCTGTGGATGACGACATCGTCGGCCGTCCGCTCCGCCATGCTGGATTCGTGTCCGATGTCGCCAGCACCCTCGCCCGGTTGGGGGGATTCGCCCGTACCCGGGCGCTTCGGCGCCGACACACCAAGCGAGCACTGCGGGCTGCCGTGGCGAACGGTCAGGTCGTCCGACTGCGCCACGGCAGGTATGCCGTGCCGGGCTTCGAGCGGGACCCGGGACTCGCGCTCGCCTGCCACGGAACCCTCTCTCACCTGAGTGCCGCGCTGCAGCACGGCTGGAAGATCAAGGCTGTGCCCGAGAAGGCCTGGGTGACGATCCCGCGGGTTCGCGGCCAAAGGTCGTCGGTCCCGGAACAGGTCCACCTGCACCGCGCGGATCTGGCGGACGACGACGTTGTCTTTCGTCGCGGGGCACGCGTGACCATCCCGTTGCGGACCGTCATGGATTGTGCCCGCATCCTCCCCTTCGACGATGCACTGGCGGTCGCGGATTCGGCCCTGCGATCAGGGAAGGTCACGGCTGCCCAAGTGCGGTCGGCGGCTGCCACTGCCAAGGGGCCGGGGTCGGCACAGGTGCGCCGGATCGCCGAGTTCGCCGATGGTCGCGCGGCCAACCCCTTCGAGTCGGTGCTCCGCGCCCTGGCCCTCGAGGAGGGCTTGGTCCTGCAACCGCAGGTGATGATCGCCGAGCCCGGGATGTTCGCCGTGGTGGATCTGGCCGAGCCGGACGGTCCACTCGTCGTCGAGGCCGAAGGCTTTGCCACGCACGGCACCCGCACCGGGCTGCGCCGAGACTGCCGACGTCACACCGAGTTCACGATCCATGGCCGGGCGTCGCTGCGGTATGCCTATGAGGACGTGATGTTCGACCAGGCGTGGGTGCGCTGGACCTTCCGGACCCTCATCGCCACGCGGGAGGGTCGCCCGGTTGAGGCGCCACCGACGGGAGTGTGGGCTGTTGCCTGATCCGTTGTCCCGCGCGGGCGACAAAGGCCACATCCCACCGGTGAATCCAGCACCAAACGCCCCTCCGGACTGGGCTTTGCCGCCCGCGCGGCACTGGAGCCCCGCGGCATACCCCAGTGGTATGCCGCAGGGGTATGCCGCGACGTGGGGGTCAGACCAGGGCGCGCAGGTCGTCGTGGACGACCCCTTGGACTGCCTGCATCGCCTCGCGGGCCGTGCGGGCCGCCAGTGCGGTGGCCGCGATGCCCTGGCACTCGGCGAGCGAGTGCAGCGACAGTGCGAAGCGGACCATCGGCACCTTGCTCGGCGCCATCGACAGCGACTGCACGCCGAGACCGACGAGCACGAGCGCCAGCAGCGGGTCACCGCCGGCCTCGCCGCAGACACCCATCGGCTTGCCGATCTTGGCCGCACCGTCGCAGGCCGCCTTGATGACATCGAGCACGGCGGGCTGCCACGGGTCGAGCAGGTCCGAGAGTTCGCCCTGCATACGGTCGGCGGCCATCGTGTACTGCGCCAGGTCGTTGGTCCCGAGCGAGCCGAAGTCGCAGTCCCGCAACACATGCTCGGTGCGCAGCGCTGCCCCGGGCACCTCGATCATGACGCCGGCCTTGGGCAGGCCATTCTCCCGCACGCGCCGGGAGAACCAGTCCGCCTCCTCCGCCGTCGCGACCATCGGCGCCATGACGCGGACGTCCGCGCCGGTCGCCTTCATCGCGTGCGACAGTGCCTCGAGTTGGGCATCGAGCAGGTCCGGGCGTTCGGCCGACAGGCGCAGGCCGCGCCGACCGAGGGCAGGGTTCTCCTCCGGCCCGAGGTCGGCGAAGGCGAGCGGCTTGTCGGCGCCGGCGTCGAGCGTGCGCACGACGACCCGCCGCCCGGGGAAGGGTGCGAACACCTTGGAGTAGATGTCGGTCTGCTGCTCGACGGTCGGGGCCTTGTCGCTGGAAAGGAAGACGAACTCGGTCCGGAAGAGTCCCACGCCCTCGAGGTCCTGGGGCCCGGCCTCCTCGGCGTCCTTGATCCCACCGATGTTGGCGAGCAGGGCGACGTGGAAGCCATCCGAGGTGCGCCCCTCCCCCGACGTCGCCGTCAGTGCCGCGGCGCGACGCTCCCGACGCTCGCGCAGACCGTCGACGAACTCACCCGACGGGGAGAGCGTGACCTCACCGGAGTCACCGTCGACAGCGACCCGTGTGCCGACCGGGATCTCGGTCGCCGCAGGGCACTGCACGACGGCCGGGATGCCCATCTGGGCGGCCAGGATCGCGGTGTGGGACGTGCGACCGCCGGCCTGGGTGATGATGCCGACGACCAGCGACCGGTCGAGGGTGGCCGTCTCGGCGGGCGCGAGGTCCTCGGCGACGATGACGCTGGGCTCGGTGAAGGACGGGACGCCGGGTGCGGGCTTCCCCAACACGGCGGCGATCGCCCGTGACCCGACGTCGCGCAGGTCGGTGACCCGCTCGGCGAAGTAGCCGCCGAGCGCCTCGAACTGCGCGGCATACTCGTCGACCGCGGCAGAGATCGCGTTGGCCGGGCCCTTGCCGGCCGCCAACTGCTTGCCGGCGGCCTTGTGCAGTCCCTTGTCCTTGGCGATGAGCGCCGTGGCCTTGAGGATCTGCTGGGCGGTGTCGTCGGCGTGCCGGGCCCGTCCCTCGAGGTCGTCGGCGACCGACGCGAAGGCGGCCTTGACGTCCTCGAGCGCGGCCTCGGGATCAGCAGGTGCCGCTTCCCCCGCGGGCGCGGCCACGGGCGGCGCCACCTGGACGACTGGTCCGTAGGCCGTCCCGGGGCTCACCCCGATCCCGAGCCGGGTCTCGGCTCCGTGTGCTGCCTGCGCGTCGGTCATCGACTCACTCCGCGTCGAGGTCGCGCGAGAGCAGCGCGACGAGGCCGTCGAGGGCCTCCTCGGCGCCGTCGCCGTCGGCGGTCAGGACGACCTCTTCGCCGTGCTTGGCGCCGAGTGCCATGACGCCCAGGATGCTGGAGGCGTCCACGGCGTCGTCACCCGGGCGACCGATCTCGACGTCGAGGCCGGTCTCGTTGACCGCCTCGACGAAGAGGGCGGCCGGGCGGGCATGGAGTCCGACGGACGAGGCGATGGTGACGGTGCGCTGTGCCATGAGTGTTGTTCTCCTTGTTGGTTTTTCGTGTGGTTGACAGGTTGGTGTGCCGCGGGGCCGGCTCAGGCCTCGACCGCCTCGGCGACCGCGGCGCGGCTGTGGTCGCGCTGCTTGAGGAAGAGCACGATCGCGGCCATGACGAGGACACCGATGACGAGGGCGACGACGAACATCAGGAAGTTGCCGATGAGCGGGAGCACCCAGATACCGCCGTGTGGTGCCCGTGAGGTCACGCCCGTGGCCATCGCGATGGCTCCGGTGACGGCAGAACCGACCACCGACGAGGCGATGACCCGGAAGGGGTCGGCGGCGGCGAAGGGAATCGCACCTTCGGAGATGAAGGAGGCCCCGAGGAGCCAGGCTGCCTTGCCGTTCTCGCGCTCGGGCTCGGTGAAGAGCTTGGGCCGGACGCTGGTGGCCAGCGCCATGGCGAGCGGAGCGACCATGCCGGCGGCCATGACGGCCGCCATGATCTTGAGTTGCACGGCATCAGTGGCCGTGCCGGCGGCGGCCAGACCGGTCGTCGCGAAGGCGTAGGCGACCTTGTTGACCGGACCGCCGAGGTCGAAGCCCATCATGGCGCCGAGGATGAGGCCCAGGACGATGGCGCTCGAGCCACCCATGCCATTGAGGGCGGAGGCGAGGGCATCGGACAGACCCTTGATCGGACGGCCGATGACGGTGATGAACAGGCCGATCGTGATCAGCGTGGACACCATCGGGATGACGACGACCGGCATGACACCGCGGACGTTCTTGTGCACCTTCCAGCTCGCGACCCACTTGGCGAGGTAACCGCCGAGGAAGCCGGTGACCAGACCCCCGAGGAAGCCGGTGCCCATGGTGGCGGCGACCGACCCGCCGACGATGCCGGGCACGAGGCCGGGCCGGTCGGCGATCGCGTAGGCGATGAAGCCCGAGAGGATCGGCACGAGGAAGCCGAAGGCGGCCGCACCGATCAGGAAGAGCAACGCCGCCCAGTGCATGCCGTTGAGCGGGTCGAAGGAGTTCTGCAGGATGGTCACGCCCTCGGCGGTGGAGCCGGGATTGAGGGTGTACTGCGCCGTGACGTCGATGGCTCCCTGCTTGCCCCCGGCGAACTGCGCCACCATGAAGCCGAGGGCGATGAGGATGCCGCCCGCGGCGACGAAGGGGATCATGTAGGAGACACCGGTCATCAGCACCTGGCGGATCCGGGTGCCGACCGAGGCCTGGGTGTCGACCTTGGTGGACATACCGCCGCCACCGGCAGCAGCCCCTGCACCGGCGGCTGCCGCGGCGGCCGCCTTGCTCGGGTCCTTGGACCACTCGTCGACGAGGTTCTCGATCTCGGTGACCAGCTGGGGCCCGTCGGAGATGCCCTTCTTCACGCCCACGTCGACCGTCGGCTTGCCGGCGAAGCGGCCGACGTCCTTGACGGGCAGGTCGTGCGCGAAGATCACGCCATCGGCCTCGGCGATCTGTGCCGCGGTGAGTGGCTTGGAGCCGGCCGAGCCCTGGGTCTCGACGAGGATCTCGTGGCCTGCGGCCTTGGCTGCTCGCTCCAGGCCCTCGGCGGCCATGTAGGTGTGCGCGATGCCGGTCGGGCAGGAGGTCACGCCGACGAGCTTGAGAACCCGCTTGGGGGCGACCGCGCCCGCGTCGGAGCCGGTTGCCGCCGCCGGGGCGGCGGCGCTGGTGGCCGCGGCGGCGCTGGTGGCCGCGGCGGCCGGGGACGCGGCGCTGGTGGCCGTGGGGGACGTTTCCGCTGCGGGGTCGAGGGCGACCTCACGGCTGACGATGTCGACGACGTCCGCCTCGTTCGTCGCGGCGAGCAGCGCCGCCTTGAACTCCTTCTTCATCAGCGCACGCGCGAGCTTGGGCAGCATCTGCATGTGCGCCTCGCCCCCGGAAGCCGGAGCGGCGATGAGGAAGACGAGATTCGCGGGGCCGTCCTTGGCACCCCAGTCGATGCCGTCGGTCACGCGCCCGAAGACGAGCGACGGCTCCGTGATCGCCTCGCTGCGGGCGTGCGGGATGCCGATGCCGCCGGGCAGGCCCGTCGCCATCGTCTCCTCCCGCTTGCGCACGTCACCGAGGAAAGTGTCGAGATCGGTGCAGCGCCCGGACGCCACGAGGCGTTCGGCCAGGGTGCGGGTCGCCTCGTGGCGATCGGCTCCCATCAGGTCAAGGACGACCTGCTGCTCGTTGATGAGGGACATCGTTTCTCCTGCGTGTCGTCAGCCGAGCACTCGGCTGAGGTCGGGTTGGTCGGAAACCTCGACGGGTATGCCGTCGAGGTCGGTCGGTCCGGGAACCTCGCTACCCGGAAGTCTCACGGCTGCCGCGCCCCACCGCACCCCGGAGACCAGCGCCTCGCGTCCGGACCCACCGGCGGCGAGCACGTGGAGCAGACCGGCCAGCAGGCAATCGCCGGCGCCGACGGTGGACAACGGGTCGCTGATCGTGGCGCCGGCGTGCGCCACACCCTCGGCGTCGACGAGGACCGCACCGTCACCGCCCAGGCTGACGACGACGGTCGAGATGCCCTGCGCGACAAGGTCCTTGGCGGCCTCAACGACTTCGCCCAACGTCGGCAAGGATCGCCCGACGAGTTCCTCGAGCTCCTCGTGGTTGGGCTTGATGAGGTCTGGACCCGCGGCGACAGCGGCGTGCATCGGCGCGCCGGAGGAGTCGATGGCGACCTTCGCACCGACCGCGCGGGCGCGCTCGACGACCGCGGCGAGCAGGTCGGGTCGGGCGCCGGGGGGCAGGGAGCCGCACCCGACCACCCAGCCGCCGCCCGCGGCATACCGATCGATCGCGGCGAGAAGGGACTCGACATGGGTGTCATCGAGCACCGGCCCGGGCTCGTTGACCTTGGTCGTCGTCCCGTCGGGCTCGACGACAGCGATGTTCATCCGCAGGGTGCCGGGCACGTCGACACCCTCGTGGCGCACACCCGCCGCATCGAGCAGTTCCTGCATCAGGTGACCCTCGGGACCGCCGACGGGCAACACCGCGACGGTCTCGGTTCCGTTGCGGGACAGCGCCCGCGACACGTTGACGCCTTTGCCTCCGGGGTCGATCCGGCTGCTCGTCGCGCGGTTCACTTCGCCGTGCTCGAGGCTGGGCACACCGATCGTGCGGTCGATGCTCGGGTTCGGGGTGAGGGTGACGATCATGTGCGGACCACGTCCATTCCGGTTGCGTCGAGTTGCTCACAGGTCTCGTCGTCGAGATTGGTGTCGGTGATGAGGAGGTCGACGTCCTCGAGTTTGGCGAACCGGTGGAAGTGCTCCTGACCGGCCTTGGTGGAGTCCGTGACGACGACGACCCGGCGTGCTGCCGCCGCCATGGCCCGCTTCGCGCCGGCCTCGACCTGGTCGGGAGTCGTCATGCCGCGCGCGACGGTGAAGCCATTCGTCCCGAGGAAGGCGATGTCGATGCAGACGTCGTCGAGGGCGTTGAGGACCCACTCCCCGACGGCCGCGCCGGTGCGGGTGCGCACCCGCCCCCCGAGCACGTAGAGAGCCACCGTGTCGATCTCGGAGAGGGTGGCGGCGATGGCGATCGAGTTCGTGATCACCGTGAGCTGACGGTCTCGGGGAAAGTGATCGGCGATCGCCTGGGTCGTCGTTCCCGAGTCGAGCAGGATCGTCCCGTCGGTGGGCAATTCCTCGACCGCCCGATGGGCAATCCGCCTCTTGCGCTCACCGAAGTGCTGACGGCGCGACGCGAGGGTCGGCTCCATCTCGATGCGCTCGACCGGCAGGGCACCGCCGTGGACACGACGGAGGAAGCCACGCCGCTCCAGGGCGGTCAGGTCACGACGGACCGTCTCGGAGGTGACCTTCAGCTCCTCGGCGAGCACAGCGACCTCGACGCGCCCGCGGCCACGGGCGCGCTCGAGGATCAACTGTTGTCGCTCCGGTGCGTACATCGCAGGGTCCTGAGGTTCGCCGCTGGGGTCACGGCTCGACGGTGACCTTGATGGCCTCGCCCTTGGCGACGATGTCGAAGACCGACATGACGTCCGCGAGCGCGACCTTCTTGGTGATGAGGTCCTTGACCGGCACCTGGCCGGTCGAGATGTACTCCAGGGCGCGCTTGTTGTGGTCCGGCGACGAACCGTTGGCGCCATGGATGTGGAGTTGGCGGTAGTGGACCAGGTTGGAGTCGCACTTGATGAACGGGTCGTTCTTGGGCAGACCACCGAAGAAGGAGATCCGGCCCTGACGCGCGGCCATCGAGATCGCCTGCTCCTGGGTGATGTTGGCCGGCGTGGCCGTGATGATGACGTCCGCGCCGCGGCCGCCGGTGAGGCGCATGACCTCCTCGACGACGTCGACCTCGGACGCGTTGATGACGTGGTCGGGATCCACGGCGTCGGCCGACATCTTGAGGCGCTCGGCGTTGACGTCGACGAGGACGACCGGGCCGACCTTGTGGACACCGCGCGCGATGCGGATGTGCATGCACCCGATCGGGCCGGCGCCGAAGACGACGGTGAAGTCGCCCTCCTCGATCCCGAGCTGCTCCTGGGCGTTGATGGCGCAGGCGAAGGGCTCTGCCGCAGAGGCTTCGTCGTAGCCGACGTTGTCCGGGATCCGGTTGAGGCCGTCGACCTTGAGCACCTGCTCGGGCACGATCATGTACTCGGCGAAGCCGCCGTCGTACTGGTAGCCGACGGACGTCTGGTTCTGGCAGACCTCCATCCAGCCCTTCTGGCACTCGTGGCACTCGCCACACGGCACGGCCGCGATGCACTGGACGCGGTCGCCAAGCCGGAAGCCGCCCTGCGCGTCGGCCCCGACCTCGACGACCTCGCCGGCGATCTCGTGGCCCATGGTGGTGGTGCGGGTGATGTTGACGTGGCCGTTCTTCTTGATCTTCACGTCGGTGCCGCAGGTCGAGCAGGCCTTGACCTTGATCTTCACCTCACGCGGGCCGCACTCCGGCTCGGGGATGTCCTCGAGGCGGACGTCTTCGGGGGCGTAGAACCGGAGGGCCAGCATGGGGTGCTCCTTTGCACGACGGTTACCTGAATCAATGTTGGTTCGTGTGGCTCAGCACAAGCGATCCTGCCCGATTGCGTGGGGACTTCGCAAGGGTTGTCCGAGAGTTCGTCGATCCGACCCATTGACCCCAACAAACTCGGACCGATATAAAGGTGTTCGCAGACTTCACAGTGAAGTGGGTCACAGGAGAAAGGACCGGACAGTGTCGTCCACCACCGCAGAGACCAACGCGGAGCGCGCATCCACACGCGTCCACGTCCAGAGGTTCGGCACCTTCTTGTCGAACATGGTCATGCCCAACATCGGCGCCTTCATCGCCTGGGGTTTCATCACCTCCCTCTTCATCAAGGTCGGCTGGCTGCCCCTCATGGGCATCGGAACCGCCGACAACAGCTGGGTCGCCCGCCTGGGCGGCTGGGGTGAGTTCGACGGCGGCGGCATCGTCGGCCCGATGATCACCTACCTGCTCCCGATCCTCATCGGCTACACCGGTGGTTACAACCTCTACAAGATGCGCGGCGGCGTCGTCGGCGCCATCGCGACCATGGGTGTCATCGCCGGCACCGACATCCCGATGTTCATGGGCGCCATGATCATGGGCCCGCTCGGCGGCTGGTCGATGAAGAAGATCGACCGCCTCTGGGACGGCAAGATCAAGCCCGGCTTCGAGATGCTGGTCAACAACTTCGCCGCCGGGATCTGGGGCATGATCCTGGCCATCCTCGGCTTCTTCGTCATGAGCCCGGTCGTGAAGTGGATCGCCAGCCAGCTCGAGCACATGATCGACTTCCTGGTCAGCAACAACATCCTGCCGCTGACGTCGATCATCATCGAACCAGCGAAGGTCCTCTTCCTCAACAACGCCCTCAACCACGGCGTCCTGACCCCGCTCGGCACCAACGAGGCCAAGGAGTCCGGCAAGTCGATCCTCTTCCTCCTCGAGGCCAACCCGGCCGCCGGCCTGGGCCTGCTGCTCGCCTACATGTTCTTCGGCAAGGGCATGGCCAAGGCCTCGGCCTCCGGCGCCGCGATCATCCACTTCTTCGGTGGCATCCACGAGATCTACTTCCCCTACGTGCTCGCCAAGCCGAAGCTCATCCTCGCGATGATGGCCGGTGGCGCGACCCAGATCGCGACCAACCTCGCCTTCGGCTCCGGCCTGCGCGCCCCGGCTGCACCCGGCTCGATCATCGCGGTCTACTCCCAGACCCCGCCTGGCAGCTTCCTCGGTGTCACCGCCTCGGTGATCCTCGGTGCGGCGGCCAGCTTCATCGTCGCGGCCGTCCTGCTGCGCCTCGAGAAGGGCGACGACGACGAGGGCGACCTCACTGCCGCCACCGCTTCCATGGAGGCCATGAAGGGCAAGAAGTCGTCCGTGGCGGGCGCCCTGACCGGCGCAGGCGCCGCTGCCGGAGCTGCTGCTCACGCCGGCCCGGTCCGCAACATCGTCTTCGCCTGCGACGCCGGCATGGGTTCCTCGGCCATGGGCGCGTCGGTTCTTCGTCGCAAGATCCAGGACGCGGGCTTCCGCGACATCACGGTCGTCAACAAGGCCATCTCCAACCTCACCGACGACGTCGACCTGCTCGTCACCCACCAGGACCTCGCCAACCGGGCCCACGCCGGTGCACCGTCGGCAGCCCTCTACACGGTGGACAACTTCATGGGCAGCCCGGTCTACGACCAGATCGTCGAGCACCTCAAGGAGTCCAACGGCTCCGGGTCCGACGCCGTCCCGCCTGCCGCCACCGCGGCTGCTGCGGCGGGTGGAGCAGCGACGGCGACCGCGACCCGGTCGGCCACCCTGCTCGCCACCGACTCGATCGTCCTGGACGGCACAGCGGCCGACCGCGACGGCGCCATCAGCGAAGCCGGCGCACTCCTGCTCGCCAGCGGCGCCGTCGACCAGGCCTATGTCGACTCGATGCACGAGCGCGAGAAGTCGGTCTCGACCTACATGGGCAACCTGCTCGCCATTCCCCACGGCACGAACGAGGCCAAGGGTGGCATCCACCACTCCGCGCTCTCCTTCGTCCGTTACCCGGACGGCATCGAGTGGAAGGGCAAGCCGGTCAAGTTCGTCGTCGGCGTCGCCGGCGCGGGCGATGACCACCTGGGCATCCTCGCCAACCTGGCGAAGGTCTTCCTCGACAAGGCCCAGGTGGCCCGTCTCGAGGCCGCCACCTCGGCCGAGGAGGTCCAGGCCGTCCTCGGCGACGTGGAGGCCTGACAACCCCCTGAACCACCCTGCTTCACCTGGTACCACCCCTGCACCACCCCTGCCCGAGGGGCACCCGGAAACCTCCGCCGGGTGCCCCTCGACACTTTCCCCTTGCGTCCGCCACTTTGGTTGGTATGCCGTCGAGTCGCCGGACGTTGCAAAGGAGGGTTCAGGGCAGGGGCTCAGGGCAGCGTGGTCTCCAAGGCATAGCCGTCCGGACCCTCGACGAGGATCGGCTCGACGAGCGCGACACTCGGTCGATCGGCGAGGTAGGCCTCCACCGCGTCAAAGCGCGCCAAGGCCTCCAGCATGAACATCGTGGGCGGCATCAGGCGCAGTTCCCCGGACTCGCCGAGCCGCAGCAACTCGACCGGGTGACCCCACCGCTCGGCCGTCGTCTCGGAGGTCGTGCCCTTGGCCACCTGGTCGTCGGGCATCCGCGCGGCGAAGAACCAGGTGTCGTAGCGTCGCGGCTCCAGTTTGGGGGTCAGCCAGCGCCCTCGCGGCACCAAGACGCCCGGAGCCAGCCGCACGCCACATTCCTCCTCGACCTCGCGAACCGCTGCGGCCACGAGTGGCCAGGCCCGCTCGGCCTCGACACCCATGAGGTCAGCGACCTCGCGCACCTCCGCCTCCGGGAGCCCGGCGTCGGCGTCCGTGGGGTCGACCCGACCGCCGGGAAAGACGACCATGGTCGGCGCGAAGGCCATCGTGGCCGCGCGCTGCTGCACGAACACCTCGGGGCCTGCAGCACCATCGCGCACGAGCAGCACGGTGGCAGCGAGCCGAGGCTCCGCAGCCACCGATCCGCCCTCGACCCAGGCCGCTGCGGCCCGGTGGAAGGCCTCGCCGCGGTCAAACCCGAAGTGACGGATGACCGGCATACCGTCAGTCGGCGACGTGAACGATGACCTCGACCTCGACCGGGGCATCGAGCGGGAGAGCAGCCACGCCGACAGCCGATCGGGCGTGAATTCCCCTGTCGCCGAAGGCCTTTCCGAAGAGCTCGCTGGCACCGTTGATGACGCCGGGCTGACCGGTGAAGGCCGGGTCGGAGGCCACGAAGCCGACGACCTTCACGACCCGCTCGACCTTGTCGAGATCCCCGATCAGTGCCTTGATCGCCGCGATCGCGTTGAGCGCGCACTGCTGGGCGAGTTCCTTGGCCTGCTCCGGCGAGACCAAGCCGTCGCCCTCACCCACCTTGCCGGTGGCAGCCATCGCACCGCCGGCCATGGGGAGCTGTCCCGAGGTGTAGACCCGCGAGCCGTCGAGCACGGCCGGCACATAGGCGGCCACCGGGGGGACGACGTCAGGGACGGTCAGGCCGAGTTCGGCGAGGCGGTCTTCGACAGTGCTCATGTCACTTCTCCTTGGGTCGCTTGAAGTAGGCGACGAGACCGCCGCCGGGGCCCTCGACGACCTGGACGAGCTCCCAGCCGTCGGCGCCGAAGTTGTCGAGGATCGCCTTGGTGTTGTGGACGATCAGGGGGGCGGTGAGGTACTCCCACGTCTGCATGCCCGCCACCTTAGCCCCGTGGTGGGATGGGGTGATGAGCACCGACGAACCCGACGTCCTGACCCGCTCGGCACGCCCACCGGACCGCACCGTGGTGACCGGCCCGGAGCAGACCGACGTCTATGACGTGTGGGAACCGCCGGCTGATCGCGCACCCCGGGGGCTGACCGTTGCGCTCGTGCACGGAGGTTTCTGGCGCGAGCAGTACGACCGCCACCACCTGCCGCCGCTGGCAGCCGCGCTCGCCGCCGATGGCTTCCACGTCGCCAACCTCGAATACCCCCGCATCGGTATGCCGGGGGGCGGCTGGCCGGGCACCGGGACCTCAGTGTCTGACCGGGTCGAGTCCGCCCTCGCCGACGACCAGCTGCCCCACCGGCTGCTCGTCGTCGGTCACTCCGCCGGCGGCCACCTCGCCCTCTGGCTGGCATCGGCGGAGCAACCACCGGCGGGTCTGGCCGGCGTGGTCGCGTTGGCGCCGGTGGCCTCCCTGGCCGAGGCGCATCGGCTTCACCTGAGCCATGACGCGGCCGTCGAGCTCCTGGGCGGGACGCCCGACCAAGAGCCTGCTGCGTGGGCTGCGGCCGATCCCGCCCGACTGGGGCTGACGCTCCCGGCGGTGGTCCTGACCGGAGCGAACGACGACGAGGTGCCCGGATCGGTTGTCGCGGCATACCAAGGGGGCCGGGAGGTGGACGAGCCGGTGACCTTCTCCGAGGTGGTCGGCGCCGGCCACTACGACCTCATCGACCCCGACCACGCGGCATACCTCACCCTGCTCGCCCACCTCGAGCAGCTGGCCATCGGCCTAGGCTGACCCCATGACCTCCCCCGCCCTACAGCGCTCCTTCGTGGATGCGCGCCTGCACGTCGTCACCGGCAAGGGCGGCACCGGCAAGACGACCGTCGCGGCCGCCCTCGCCCTCGCCCTTGCCGCCCAGGGACGTCGAGTGCTGCTCGCCGAGGTCGAGGGGCGGCAGGGCATCTCGCAGACCTTTGACGTGCCTCCTCTCGGGGATGACGAGGTCCGCCTCATCACGGACCCGAGCGGTGGCGAACTCTGGGGGCTGAGCGTCGACGCCAAGGCGGCCCTCCTCGAGTATCTGCAGACCTTCTACAAGCTCGGGCGGGCGGGGTCTGCGCTGGAGAAGGTCGGCGCCATCGACTTCGCGACAACGATCGCGCCCGGGGTCCGTGATGTGCTGCTTATCGGCAAGGTCTATGAGGCGGCGGGGCGCACGACGGGCAATCGGCGTGGTCAGGGCCAGCTCGCCTTTGACTCGGTCGTCCTCGACGCTCCCCCGACCGGGCGGGCGGTGCGCTTCCTCAATGTCAACAAGGAGGTGGCCGACATCGCCAAGGTCGGCCCGATCCGGGGCCAGGCCGACTCGATCACCCGGATGCTTCGCGCTCGGTCGACGCTGGTCCACATCGTCACCCTCCTCGAGGAGATGCCGGTGCAGGAGACGGTCGATGCAGTGCGCGAGATCGGGGATGCCGGCTTCGGTCTGGGCGCCCTCGTGGTCAACCTGGAGCGGGAGCCGATGCTCGACGAGGCGGCGCGCAAAGAGGTGCAGACCAGTGCTGATGCCGCCCTCGAGGACCGAGTGCGCGGCGAACTGGTCGAGGCCGGCATCCGCCCGACCGGACCCATGGTCCGCGGCCTGCTGAGTGAGGCCCGCGACCACGTGGCGCGCCTCGACCTCGAGGACGAACTTCGGGCGGAGATCGCTGCCCAGGACCTGCCCGTGCTGCACCTGCCCCGCGTGGCGGCGGGCGTCGAGGCTGGCGGCCTGGGCGTGCTCGCCCGCAGCCTTGCCGAGCAGGGGGTGGCGTGATGGCGGGACGAGGGCGTGACCCGGAGCTGCCGGCCTTCGACATCGACGCCCTGGTGGGCGACGCGAGCATCGGGATCATCGTCTGCTGTGGGGCTGGTGGCGTCGGCAAGACGACGACGGCCGCCGCGCTCGGGTTGCGGGCGGCCGAGGCGGGTCGCCGCGTGGTCGTCCTCACAATCGACCCGGCGCGCCGCCTCGCGCAGTCGCTCGGCCTGACCGAGCTCGACAACACTCCTCGACCTGTCGTGGGGGTCGACGAGTCCACGGGTGGTTCCCTCGACGCCATGATGCTCGACATGAAGCGGACCTTCGACGACGTCGTCGAAGCCCACGCAGCGCCTGACAAGGCGGCCCAGATCCTGGCCAACCCCTTCTACCAGGCGGTGTCGAGTTCCTTCGCCGGCACGCAGGAGTACATGGCGATGGAGAAGCTCGGCCAGTTGCGGGCCGAGGCCGATCGCACCGGCATCTGGGACCTCATCGTGGTGGACACCCCTCCGTCTCGCTCCGCGCTCGACTTCCTCGACGCGCCCAAGCGGTTGGGGTCCTTCCTCGATGGCCGTTTCATCCGGCTGCTGAGCGCGCCCGCGAAGGCCGGCGGCCGCGCCTACCTCAAGGTCTTCACGGTCGGGGTGTCGCTCGCGACCAACACGATCGGCAAGATCCTGGGCGGGCAGATGCTCGCCGACGTGCAGACCTTTGTCGCGGCCCTCGACACCATGTTCGGGGGTTTCCGGGAGCGGGCCGATGTCACCTATGCCTTGCTCAAGGAGGACTCGACAGCCTTCGTCGTCGTCGCGGCTCCCGAGCGGGACGCCTTGCGCGAGGCGGCATACTTCGTCGACCGGCTGGCCCGGGAGGGTATGCCGCTCGCGGGCCTCGTCGTCAACCGCGTGCAGCGATTGGCGGCCGTCACCCTCGGCGGCGGCAAGGCGATCGATGCGGCCGAGCAGCTCGAGGCGGTCTCGCCCGAGGCGCGCCTGACGATCGGGATGCTGCAGTTGCACGGGGAACTCGCCGAGACCGCGGAACGCCAGGAAGCTCGCGTGCAACGTTTCGCGACCGGGCATCCGGGCACGCCGATCCGCGAGGTCCCGGCGGAGGCGACCGACATCCATGACCTCGACGGCCTGCGAGCCATCGGCGCCGCCCTCGGCGGCTGAGCTTCACCAGGCGTCCGCGTCACGCAGAAGTTGGGTTGTCACGCGGTAATAACCGGTCCCAAAGCAAACTTCCGCGTCACCCAGAAGTTGGGGTTGGCAGGTTGGGGTGGCGGCGGGGTGGGTGTCAGCAGACGCCCTGCGCCTTGCCGTCCTTCACCGCAGCGAGCAGGGCGGCCCAGGACTCGACGTCCGGGCGACTGCGCAGCAGGGCGCGCCGCTCACGCTGGGTCATCCCGCCCCAGACACCGAAGTCGGTGCGGCTGTCGAGCGCGTCGGCCAGGCACTCGGCCACGACCGGGCAGGAGCGGCAGACGAGTTTGGCGCTGCGCTGCGCCTTGCCCTTGACGAACAAGGCGTCCGGATCCTGGTTGGCACAACTGCCTTGTTGTGCCCAGTCCGCCACCCAGGTGCTGAGCACGCGGGGTGCGAGTGGGGCGAGCGTCATACCTTCGTGTCCCTCCATCGGCCGCCATGCGGCATACAGACCTCTGCCGAGTTTCGACGGACGGGGTCGCGAGGTGAATGGCGAGGCCGGGTAGCCCTCCCTGACCCGAAATAACTAGTCACTCCGGGCACCGTCCCCCGGATGGGAGGCCCGATCGATCGTGCGGGACCGTCGCCACGGGCGGGTCCGGCACAGTCACCCGGGTTACTCTTGCGCTCATGCAAGGTCGTGCCCAGAACCTGTCCGCCGTGCTGCGCCTGCTCGCGGGTTTCGCCGTGCTCAGCGTGATCGCCGGCCTGCTCGCCGCCGGCATCGCCATCCCCGCCGTCGGCGCCATGGGGACAGCGGCCAAGGGCGGGGTCGCGGCCTTCAACGACCTGCCGAGCGACTTCGAGATCAACCCCCTGGCCCAGCAGTCGGTCATCTACGACGCAGCGGGCGGCACCATCGCCAACCCCTACGACGAGAACCGCATCATCGTCCCCCTGGCGAAGATCTCCCCCTGGATGCAGAAGGCTCAGATCGCCATCGAGGACTCGCGCTTCTACCAACACGGCGGGCTCGACCTGCGCGGTTTCACGCGCGCGCTGGTGTCGAACTTCTCCGGAGGCGACGTCCAGGGTGCCTCGACCCTCACGCAGCAGTACGTCAAGATCACCCTCCAGGAAAACGCTCTGCGCAGCGGCGACAAGGAGGCCGCGCAGGCCGCCACCGCGAAGAACTACATGCGCAAGCTCCAAGAGTTGAAGTACGCGATGAACGTCGAGCAGAACTTCACCAAGGACCAGATCCTCGCCGGCTACCTCAACCTCGTCTACTACGGCGACCAGGCCTACGGCGTCGAAGCGGCTTCCCAGAACTACTACGGCATCCCCGCCTCCGACCTCGACCTCGGCCAGGCCGCCCTGCTCGCGGGCATCGTCCAGCAGCCGACCAAGTTCAACCCGGTGCTCAACCCGGAGAACGCCCAGCAACGGCGTGACCTCGTGCTCACCCGGATGGAGGAGCTCAAGGTCGCCACCCCTGAGGAGGTCGCCGCCGCCAAGGCCGTGGACGTCACGTCGATGCTGCACAAGAAGGAGGCCAAGGGCGTCTGCCACCGCTCCTCGGAGCCCTACTTCTGCGCCTACGTGATGGCTTGGCTGGAGAAGTCCCCGCAGATGGCCGTGCTGGGTGCGACCCCGGCCGAGCGACTCAAGAACATCAACCAGGGCGGCCTGAAGATCCGCACCACCCTCAACCCCACCATGCAGTCGATCGCGGTCCAGCGCGTCACCGAGGCGGTGCCGATCGGCAACGACCAGAACCTCGGTGGGGCGGCCACGGTGATCGAGCCCGGCACCGGCAAGGTGCTGGCGATGGCGCAGTCCTCGGACTTCAACACCACCCAGGTCGTGTGGAATGCCGACTTCCAGTACGGCGGGGCCCGCTACGGCTGGCAGTTCGGCTCCACAGCGAAGGCCTACGCACTCGTGACGGCCCTCGAACGCGGTATGCCGCTCAACAGCGAGATCTACGCGCCGCAGGCCAGCCCCACCAAGCCCTACACCTTCACCAAGGACCAGGTCATCGACGACTGCGGCATGGACAAGCCGTGGGAGGTCGAGAACGACTACTCGGTCGGCGGCGAGATGTCACTGCAGAAGGCGACCAGCCAGTCGATCAACACCGCCTTCGCCGCGCTCACCCTGAGCCTGGGCGGCTGCTCGGTCCGCGACACCATGACCAAGATGGGGCTGCACTCCAGTGATGGGCAGCCCATCGAGGGCGTCATCTCGGCGATCACCCTCGGCGCCGGGACGACGACCCCCATGACCATCGCGTCGTCCTACGCCACCCTCGCTGCGCGCGGCGTCTACTGCGAGCCCTTCCCGATCACCTCGATCACCACCCCGGACGACAAGCCGATCGCGATCCCGCAGCCGCCGTGCAGCCAGGTGATCCCCCCGGAGGTCGCCGACGGCGTCAACCAACTGCTCGAAGGCCCGCTCAAGGACGGCACCGCCGCGGGATCGTGGAACTGGAGCCGACCGGCCGCCGGAAAGACGGGCACGACCAACGATCACAACCAGTCCTGGTTCGTCGGGTACACCCCCCAGTTGTCGACGGCGGTGTGGATCGGCAACGTCATCCCGGCCGACGAGCAGACCCGCAGGGCGTACACCCTCAACGGAAAGTGTTTCGGCATCTACAGGTGCCAGGGCAATGTCTTCGGTGGCACGATCGCCGCACCCGTCTGGGGCAAGATCATGGCCCAAGCCAGTGAGGGTATGCCGGTCGTCGACTTCACCAACCCCAGCCCGACCGTGGTCAACGGCGAACAGGTGACGATCCCCCGAGTCGCGGGCATGACCCAGGCGCAGGCGATCGAGACCCTGCGCGCCGCAGGCTTCACGGGTTACGTCCGCGGTCAGGTGAGCAGTTCGGTCCGTCGTGGCCTGGTGGCCGGCACCAACCCCTCCGGCAGGGCCGTCAAGGGCTCCGCAGTGGGGATCATGATCTCCTCCGGACCGGCGCCGGCGCCGGCACCCGATCCCGAGGCCCCACCGGCAGAACCGCCACCCACCGCGGCCGGGGGTGGCACCGGAAACGGCAACGGCAATTCCAACGGCAACGGCAATGGGAATGGCCATGGGAACGGCAACGGACCCGGGATCCCACCGCCCTCCGGGCTGACCGTGGGCTGAGCCCGCGGCTCACCTACCCGAGCGCACTCCTGACGGCGGCCGCCACGCGGCCGCCGTCGGCGCGTCCGGCAATCTCCCCTTGGGCAACCTTCATGACCGCGCCCATCTGCGGCATACCGCTCGCGCCCGTCGACGCCACCGCGCGCGCCACGATGTCGGCGAGCTCGGCCTCGGAGAGTTGCGCGGGGAGGTAGCCCTCGAGGATCGTCAACTCGGCCTCCTCGGTCGCCGCGAGCTCGGGCCGCTTCGCCTCCAGGTATGCCGCGGCCGCCTCCTTGCGCTTCTTGGCCTCCTTGGCCAGCACCTTGAGAACTTCATCGTCAGAGAGCTCGCGCGCCTCATCCCCCGCGACCTCGGCGGTGGTCACCGACGTCAGGGCCATGCGCAACGTGCCGGCGCGCACCTTGTCGCGAGCGCGCATCGCGTCGTGGAGGTCGGCTTGCAGGCGGGCCTTGAGGCGGGTCTGGGTCATGGTGCCAGTGTCCCGCGGATTCCACCCCAGGGCGAAAGTCGCGGACAATGGGTCGATGAACCCGATCATCTCGGGCCTTGGTGGTCTGGCTGCAGTCGGCGCCGCCGGCGTGGCCTATGCCTCCCTCGTCGAGCGCAACCTCTTCACGCTGCGCCGCTTCGACGTCCCCGTCCTGCCGGCCGACGCCCGCCCGATCCGGGTGCTCCAACTCTCTGACCTGCACCTCGTGCCCCGTCAGCAGCGCAAGATCGAATGGGTCCGCGGTCTGGATGCGCTCGAGCCGGACCTCGTGGTCAACACCGGCGACAACTTCGCGGCGATGGATGCCGCACCGGCGCTGGTGCGGGCGATGGAGCCGCTGATGGAGCGCCCGGGTGTCTTCGTCATGGGGTCCAACGACTACTACGCGCCGCACTTCAAGAATCCTGCGGTCTACCTCACCGATCGCTACGCCAAGGCCCCGGCTGTCCGCCCGATGCTGCCGACCGACGAGCTGCGCTCTGCGTTCACGGCCTCGGGTTGGGTCGACCTCGACAACGCCCGCACGACGATGGCCGTGGGCGCCGAGGGGATCCCGCTCGACCTCGTCGGCGTCGATGACCCGCACATCGAGCTCGACGACTATGCCTCGGTCTCCGGCCCTGCTCCCGGCGACACAGCCCTCACCGTCGGTGTCCTCCACGCGCCCTACCAGCGCGTCCTCAACGCCATGGTTGCCGACGGCGCGGGCTTGGTCATCGCCGGCCACACGCACGGTGGCCAGCTGGCCCTGCCGGTCATCGGTGCCCTCGTCACCAACTGCGACCTCGACACGTCCCGCGCCAAGGGCCTGTCGCGTTGGTGGCCCGGAGCGGGCCTGGGCGAGGGGCGCGCGCTGCCCTCGAGCGCGGCACCGGGGCACGCGGCATACCTCCACGTCTCGGCCGGCCTGGGCACCTCGCCCTACGCCCCGGTGCGCTTCGCCTGCCGCCCCGAAGCGACCCTGCTCACCCTCACACCCCGCGTCTGAACCGATTTCGGGGTATGCCGCGGGGTCGGCTATCCTCGGGTGTCGCCCTCCCGTCGGGACGGGCGATTGCCACGGGGTGTGGCGCAGCTTGGTAGCGCGCTTCGTTCGGGACGAAGAGGTCGCAGGTTCAAATCCTGTCACCCCGACCATGTTTTCGCAGGTCAGCGGCCTGCCTTCACCCGGCTCAGGCCTTCGTCATGGCCAGCACAGCAGCAAAGGACAGTAGTTGGGGTGTCATTCGAGACTGTCACCGAGCCGGCTGGCCACGCCTCGAATCGCCGCCCGGCATTCTGGTGTCGTGACCACGAAGGAGCGTCTCCACCAGCTCGTCGGCCCGGTCGATGCTGACCTGCGCCGCATGGCCGACCTGGTTCGTCAGTACGCCGACCGTAGGCCCGGCGGAACCGATGCCTCGATAGGTGCAGTGTGTGAGGCCCGACCTCGACACCGTGGCAACTGCGAACCGACGGGACTTCAACAACAGCCGGCAGCAACACCGGCGCGCACCTGCCATCGTCCCCGAACGGGACCAACCCATGGGGGCGGTCCAGGAGCGCGGCGATCACGAGGCGGCGCCACGGCTGACGGGAGCTGGACGGCATCCCAGCGTGAGTAGCTCGCCACGTGCGTGTCGGTTCGCCTTGTTGCCCAGTGGAGTCGGCATGGTCCTGCGTGGTCGGCATGGTCCTGCGTGGTCGGCATGGTCCTGCGTGGTCGGCATGGTCCTGCGTGGTCGGCCCGGTCCTGCGTGGTCGGCCCGGTCCTGCGTGGTCGGCCCGGTCCTGCGTGGTCGGCCTGATCCACTGCGGCATTCGGGGCGTTCGACGGTCACGCCGCACAGCAAACGGTTCTGGATTTCGGCGAGTCGCGCGCAACACGCCGTACTCTGGGCTCCTCGACGTCGGATTGCTGTGCGGTCGGGCCAGCGAGGCGCCGGCCACGTGGATGCCGCCTTCGGCCATCGGGCATCTTCAGGGCATGATGGCGCCGGTCACGAGAAGGGTGGACATGATGTCTGGGGAGAGCGTCGAGGTGACACGTCATCGGCATCCGATCGCTCGCCCGGTGCCGGTGCCGGTTCCGAAGGAGCCGCTTGTCCTCACGCCGCCGCGCGATCCCACTGGCCCACGCCTGGCGGACCTGCCCGCGTTGCCGCGCCGGCGATCTGTCGACGCTGCTCCCGGACCACCCCTGCTGGGGGTGGTACGGGACCCCTACATGGCACGGCTGGGCTGCACCTTCGTCACCGGCTCCCGACCCAGCGATGCGCGCACCGCACCGACGAACCCGAGCGTCATCACTGCGAACCCAGCCGCCGCCACGTAGTGCTGCCCAGCGATGAACCCGGCAAGGTCGACGATGGCGCCCGCGATCATGGCCCAAGCGGCCCATGACTGGACCCCAGCGCGCATCGCCGCCACGCCGAGCAGGATGATCCCGACGGCGTGCAGGCCCGAGATCATCCCGACTGCAGTGTTGCCACCGGCGAAGATGCGGCCCAGGAGTTCGGTGGCCTCCGCCAGCTCCAGCCCGTCCGCCAGCGAGGCGCCGGCGATGTTGAACCCGTGTCGACCATCACCGCGAACAGGCCGATCACACCGAGGCCGCCACCGATGAAGGCCAACCACGGCGACGCCCGGTAGGTGGCCCAGGCCAGCCACACCAACCCGCCCGCCATCATCACGACGGCGACCCCGTTGAGCGCGGCACCGGTCACGAGCGCACCGCTGTGCGCGACCGCAGCGGCCGCCTGGTCGGCGGCCTTCTCCGACACCGTCGGTTGGATGATCGTGGCCGCAACACCCAACAGGGATCCCACCACCAGGACCGCGGCACCGATTCGGGAGTGCGTTGCAGTGGTGTTCTTCTCGACCGATGGCATGTCCACACCGCCTCGCGTCCTGGCCGAACTGCCCCGCGGCTTCCGGCTGGCTGTTCTCGCCCTCTCATCGGTACACCCGGCCAGCGGTGCTGTCCAGAGTCGAAAACCCCTCACATACCATTCCTGAGATATCATCCCCGACACACACTCGGTCATGATCTTGTTCCGTGCACGGAACCGTCCCCGTCGGGGTCCGGATGCGCGCTCGAGGCCATCTCGTTGCGCCGGAGTCGAGGAGTGGACCGTCATGGACCTGGCGTTCACCTGCCTGGTCGTCACGGGCGAGGTCGCCTCGATGGCACGCGACGGCGAGCGGCTGCTCGACGGTCGCGAGCGCGCACGACTCACCGTCCTGGGTCGCGACGAGGACCGGGCGCGGTTCATCGCCGGTGCAGCACTGCTGAGACGGGTCGTGTCGACCCTGACGGGCCTGCCCCCCGAGGACGTTCCGATGGACCGGACCTGCCCTGACTGCACCACGTGGCACGGCCGACCCGTCGTCCCGGGATCAGGGCTCCACGTGTCGATCAGCCACGCGGGTGACCTCGTCCAGGTCGCGGTCACCCGTTCGGCGCCGGTCGGGGTCGACATCGAGAACCGCGCCACCGAGGTCACCGACGCGATGCGCACCCTCTTCGCGGCCACCGCCCCACACATCCGCAGCGCAGAGGAGTTCCTCACGACGTGGGCCCGGGTCGAAGCCGTCCTGAAGGCGACGGGGGAAGGCCTGCGGGTCCCCCTGGACCAGGTGCGGGTGAGCGGACCGGACGAGGCGCCCCGACTGGTCTCCTATCGCGGGGAAGCACTCGGATGCCGCCTGTACGACCAGTGCCCACGTCGCGCCCACGTCGGATCCGTCGCAATCCTCACCGACGAGCCGGTGCAGCTCCTCGAGCTCACCGCGCGGGAGTTCTTCGACACCTCCTATTGAGTGGGCGGCTGCGCCCACTCAACCCACTTCGCAGCGGGGCGTCCCCGGCATCCCGGGTCCGACTTCTCCCTATGCTGACGCTGTGCGCGTCGACTCGCCTACCGACCCGGCCGCGCAGGACCCCCTGCGCGCGGGGGACCGGCGCCCACCGGAGCGGACCCTCGTCGACATCCTGAGGGCGACGGTCGCCGCCCATGGTGAGTCGCCCGCCATCGACAACGGCACCGAGGTACTCAGTTACGACGAACTCCTCGACGCCGCGGAGGACGTGGCCCGGGCCCTTCGCGAGGCCGGGGTCGAACTCGGGGACACCGTCGGCGTCCGGATCCCCAGCGGCAGCGTCGACCTCTACGTGGCGATCCTGGGCATCCTGGTGGCCGGAGCGGCCTATGTGCCGGTGGACCATGACGACCCCGACGAACGCGCCCGGATCGTCTTCGCCGAGGCGGGCGTCGCGGCGATCGTCACGAAGGACCTCGTGATCCGGAGCGCGGCACCCGCGGAGCAGCACCCGACCGGAGCCGATACCCTCGCGGATGCCGCGGACCGGCCGGATGCCGCGCTGCTCGCGGACCCGACTCCGGACGACGATGCGTGGATCATCTTCACCTCCGGGTCGACCGGCACCCCGAAGGGTGTCGTCGTCACCCATCGCAGCGCTGCCGCCTTCGTCGACGCCGAGGCAGGCATGTTCCTCCAGGATCGCCCCATCGGTCCGCACGACCGGGTGATGGCGGGGCTGTCGGTCGCCTTCGACGCCAGCTGCGAGGAGATGTGGCTCGCCTGGCGGCACGGCGCCTGTCTGGTCCCGGCCCCGAGAAGCCTCGTTCGCTCCGGCGTCGACCTCGGCCCGTGGCTGGTGGCCAACGAGGTGACCGTCGTCTCGACGGTACCCACCCTTGTCGCGTTGTGGCCGATGCCCGCCCTGGACCGGGTGCGACTGCTCATCCTCGGCGGTGAGGCCGCCCCGCCGGAGCTCGTCGCCCGGCTCGTCACCGCGGATCGTGAGGTGTGGAACACCTACGGCCCGACCGAGGCCACGGTCGTCGCCTGCGGGGCCCGGATGGTCACCGGCGAGCCGGTGCGGATCGGGTTGCCGCTGGCCGGCTGGGACCTGGCCGTCGTCGACGGGGCCGGCGAGCCAGTGCCTGCCGGTGAGGTCGGTGAGCTCATCATCGGCGGGGTCGGCCTGGCCCGCTACCTCGACCCGGTCAAGGATGCCGAGGTGTACGCCCCGATCCCCACACTGGGCTGGCACCGGGCCTACCGCTCGGGCGACCTCGTCCGTTTCGATGGCGCGGGCCTGCTCTTCCAGGGCCGCGCCGACGACCAGGTCAAGGTCGGCGGGCGCCGGATCGAGCTCGGGGAGATCGACTCCGCCCTCCTGTCCCTCCCCGGGGTGGAGGGCGCCGCAGCCGCGGTGCGGCGGACCGAGGCCGGCAACACCCTCCTGGTCGGGTATGTCACCGTGGCCCCGGCGGCATCCCGCGACGGCTTCGACACCAAGGCTGCTACCGAGCACCTTCGCGCGACGATGCCGGCGGCGCTCGTCCCACGTCTGGCCGTCGTGGAGACACTGCCCACCCGCACCTCCGGGAAGATCGACCGGGACGCGCTGCCCTGGCCGCTCCCGCAGCGGGCCGGGTCAGGGCAGGTCACCGCTGACCTGGCGAGCACCCCGGCATGGGTGGGCCACGTGTGGGAGCAGATCCTCGGCAGCCCGCCGGGCGGGCCGGACGAGGACTTCTTCGACGTCGGCGGCGGCAGCCTGGCCGCTGCCCAGCTGGTCACGCTGCTCCGGGAACGCTTCCCCGAGGTGACCATCGCCGATGTCTACACCAATCCGACACCGGCAGGGCTCACCCCGTTCCTCGACCAGCTCACAGCCCCCCGCGGCCGGACGAATGACCCGGTCCACCCGGTGCCGAAGCGGACCCAGGCCGCCCAGCTCGCTGGAAACGCGGCGCTCCGCTCCATCGGTGCCCTGCGCTGGCTCGTCTGGATCGGCCTGGTGTGCGCAGCGGCCCGGGCCGTCCTCGGGCTCCCCTGGTTGCCCCGGCCCCCGACGTGGGCCCTGGTGGCCGGTTGGGCACTGCTCATCCTCCCGCTCGGCCGGATCCTGTTGGCCGCCAGCGGCGCCCGGGTCGTGATGGCCGGCATCCGGCCTGGCGAGTACCCTCGCGGCGGCAAGGTCCACCTGCGGGTGTGGCTGGCCGAGCGTCTCGTCGACGAGCTCGGGGCGACGAACCTGTCCTCCTCCCCCTTCATCACCCTCCATGCGCGACTGCTCGGATGCCGCCTCGGGCCCGGCGTCGATCTGCACTCCCTCCCACCGGTCACCGGCATGCTCCGGCTCGGCGCCCGTGCCGCCGTCGAGCCGGAGGTCGACCTGCGCGGGCACTGGATCGACGGAGGCATCCTGCACCTGGGAATGGTCCGGGTGCGGGACGGAGCCCGAATCGGCGCCCGATCCACACTGCTGCCCGGCGCCGACGTCGGTGTCGGGGCCGAGGTCGCACCCGGCTCCGCGGTGTTCGGCACCGTCCCGGACGGTGAGGCCTGGTCCGGCGCCCCGGCCGAGCCGGCGGGAGTCGCCCGAGGACCGTGGTGGGACGCCGAACCACCGCGGGGCCGGGCGTGGTTGTTCGCGTATGCCGCCTCGGCCACCGGGCTCGCCCTGCTGCCGCTGCTGGCAATGGTCGCCGGTGCGGCGTTCGCTGTTCCCGCGCTGCGGGGAACCACGTCGACCGCGCAGGCCCTGTGGCGGGCCTTGCCGTGGGTCCCGCTGGCCGGGATCGTCGCCTTCGTCGCCCTGGCCCTGCTCGTCCTGCTCGTCGTCCGGGTCATGTCGATCCGGCTCGGCCCGGGCCTGCACCCGGTGCGCGGCCGGCAGGCATGGCAGGCGTGGACGACCTTGCGGGTCCTGGACGAGGCGCGCACCTGGCTCTACCCGCTGTACGCGAGCACCCTCACCCCCGGATGGTTGCGGGCACTGGGCGCCGACATCGGGCGCGGCGTCGAGGCCTCCACGGTGCTCCTCATCCCCGGATTCACCAGCGTCGGCGCGCAGGCCTTCCTGGCCGATGACACCTTCGTCGGCGGCTACGAGCTCGGTGGGGGGTGGATGCGTCTGGAGCGCACCCGGGTCGGCAAGGGAGCCTTCGTCGGCAACTCGGGCATGGCCGGGCCGGGACACAAGGTCCCCCGCAAGGGTCTGGTCGCGGTGCTCTCGGCCGCCCCCCGCAAGCACAAGGCCAAGGTCGGCGCGTCCTACATCGGCAGCCCGCCGCGCCCGCTGCGACGTGAGGCAGCCCCGATCGACACGGCCCGCACGACCCGACCACCGACCCGGCTCAAGGTGGCTCGCGCCCTGGTCGAGTGTTGCCGTCTGGTCGCACTGTGGCTGCACATCGCCCTCGTTCTGGTCGTCGCCGCCACCCTGCTCCTGCTGTGGCAGGCATCGCCGTGGCTCGCCCTGCTCCTGGGCGGAATCATCCTGCACGTTGCCGGGGCCGTCGCCACCGGGATCGCCACCCTCGCCAAGTGGATCCTCGTCGGGCGGATCCGCCCTTCGGAGCATCCGTTGTGGAGCTCTTTCATCTGGCGCAACGAGTTGGCCGATGCATTCGTCGAGATCCTGGCTGCGGCTTGGTTCGCTCGCGCCGCCGTGGGCACCGTCGCGCTCAACTGGTGGCTGCGCTCACTCGGGGCGAAGGTCGGTCACGGGGTCTGGTGCGAGAGCTACTGGCTACCCGAACACGACCTCATCGACCTACGTGACGGCGCCACGATCGGCGCCGGGTGCGTCGTGCAGACCCATTTGTTCCACGATCGGGTCATGTCCCTCGATACCGTCACCGTCGGCCTGGGCGGAACCCTCGGTCCGAACTCGGTCGTGCTGCCCGCAGCCCGGATCGGCAAGCACGCCACCGTCGGTCCCGTCTCCCTCGTCATGAGGGGCGAGTCGGTACCGGACCGGACGCGGTGGATCGGCAATCCCGTCGGCCCGTGGGTGGGCGAGGCGTGAGACCGGACGTCGCCGACCCGTACCTGGTGGGCCACGGGGACTTGCGCTACTCCGTGTCCCACTACGACCTCGATCTCACCTACGACCCGGCCGGGAACCACCTGCAGGCCCGGGCCGTCCTGGACATCCGCACCCTCGCGGAGACGGCCCAGCTCGTCCTCGACCTGCACGGGCTCAAGGTGTTGCGCGTCTCGGTCGCCGGCGCAGTCCTCAATCGGTGGATCCACCAGAAGTCCCGGCTCACGCTGCGCCTGGGCGGCCCGCTGGCCGCGGGCAGCACCCTCGTGGTCTCGGTCGACTACAAGGGCTCGCCGGGCACGATGCCGGGCCCGGACGGGCGGGCAGGGTGGGAGGAGCTCGACGACGGGGTCATCGTCGCGGCCCAGCCACACGGGGCACCGACCTGGTTCCCGTGCAACGACCGGGCCGCGGACAAGGCCCGCTACCGCATCGGCGTGACGACGAGGACGGCGTACACGGTGGTCGCCAACGGCGTCCTGACGGGGCGGCGGCCGGTCGGGCGGCGACAACGGTGGACCTACGTCCTCGACGACCCGGTCTCGCCCTACCTGGCGACCCTCCAGATCGGACGTTATGTCGTCACTCAGCTCGATTCCGTGGTTCCCGGTCGCCTCATCCATCCCGCCCGGTTGCAGGACGCGGTGACGTCAGCATTCGCCGACCACGGACGGATGATGGCGTTCTTCGTCGACTGTTTCGGCCCCTACCCGTACGCCTCCTACGACGTCGTCGTCACGGATGATGCGTTGGAGATCCCCCTCGAGTCCGCGACCCTGTCGACCTTCGGGTCCAACCACGCGACCCGGGACTGGGAGAACCAGCGCCTCATCGCCCACGAACTCGCCCACCAGTGGTTCGGCAACTGCCTCACGGCCGCGCAGTGGCGGGACATCTGGTTGCACGAGGGATTCGCCTGCTACGCGGAGTGGCTGTGGTCGCAAGAGGTGGGCCTCGACTCCACCCAGGAGCAGGCCGCTCGGCACCACCAGGGGCTTGCCGCACAATCCCAGGACCTGCTGTTGTGTGACCCCGGGCCAAAGAACATGTTCGACGACCGCGTGTACAAGCGGGGCGCACTGACCCTGCACGCGCTCAGGGGTGCGATCGGGGACGAGGCCTTCTTCGCCGTGCTCCGCGGCTTCGTCGCCGACCACCGGCACCGCGTCGTGTCCACGTCGGACCTCGAGAAAGCCATCTGCAGGGTCCTGGGACCGACCGGGGGTGAACAGGTGCGCCGGACGGTGCTGGATCCCTGGCTGCGCTCCCCTGCGCTCCCCCCGATTCCTGCCATCTGAGCCGCACGGCACAGCCCGAGCGGCCCCCGCCCCGAGCGGGATCGTGACGACTGACGTCCCTGCTGGCAGCCTCTGAGCAGGCCCTCCCCACCTCTCATTGCGATCTCTCCCAAGAACTGTCACACTAGGTGTCGTTCAGCACAATGTGTGCGACCATCCTTGTTTGACAACACATGTAGTCGAACGAAGTGGCTGCCTCATGGCGAGCCGACTCCGAACACGAAGGGGATCGCAGTGATGACCGGGGGCTACTTCTTGGGCATCGACGTCGGTACCACCGAGGTCCATGCCGCCACTGCGCGAGAGACCCTCGACGGGGACCTGCTCTGCGTCGACGCGCCCCTCGGCGACGAAGGCGGCGGCGCTCCCGCACTGGCGTTCGTGACACCGGACGGCAGCCTGCAGTACGGGCAGAGAGCCCGGGAGAGCGGCATCCTGGAGCCGGAGCGGCTCATCCGCGAGTACCGGTGCTCCGTGGGGGACGACCTCCCCCTGTTCGTCGGCGGGCACCGGGTGCGCCCGGACGAGGTGCTGGCCGGCGCCATCGCATCCGTCGTGGAGACCGTGACGGCGTCCGAAGGGGCCGCACCGCTCGGCTTGGCACTCACCCATCCGACGAGTTGGGGCCCGCACCGGCGTGACGTCGTGCGCTCCGCGCTCGCGGCGCGCGGCATCCCCCGGATCGAGATGGTCCCGGAGCCCGAGGCAGCGGCACGTCACCACGATGCCGCCCGCGGCTTCGAGCCCGGTCAGGCACTCCTCATGTACGATCTGGGCGCCGCCGCCCTGGACGTGACGCTGCTGCGCAAGGGAGCGGAGGGCGACTGGGTGGTCGTCGGGGAGCCACTCACCATGAGCGACGTGGGCGGGAGTTGCTTCGACGATGCCGTGCTCGCGCACGTCCTGGACGTTGCGCCGCCGGAGGACCACGGCGCCGAGCCCGATGAGATCCGCCGGGGCCTGGCACAGTTGCGTCAGGAATGCGCTGCGGCCAGGGAAGAGTTGTCATTCGACCCAGAGGTCGTCATCCCGTTGGCAGCGCTCGGTCGCCAGACCACGGTCCGACTGACCCGGTCCGAGTTCGAGGGCATGATCGACCAACAGATCGAGCGAACCTGCGACGCCCTGGAAGACCTGCTGGAGGATTCGGGCACCTCCATGGATGAGGTCGACGCCATCCTCCTGGTGGGGGGCGCCTCCCGCACCCCCAGGGTGGCGCAGCACCTCTCCGAACAGTTCGACCGGCCGATGGTGCTGGATCCACACGCCCGCTCCGTGGCCGCCTTGGGGGCGGCACGCGTCGGCTGGTCACGACGGGGCAAAGCCCTCCCAGCACACGGGCAGGAGGTATCGGTCGACGAGCCGAAGGGTGGCGCGGTCGATGACCTGCAGCCGGGCACCCGGGCCGGCGGGGAGAGCGCGACCGAAGAGCACGCAGCTGTCACCAGCAGCAGCGGCAGCTTTCCGAGCAATCACGGACGCCGGCGCCGCAGCAAGTGGTCCCACGTTCGCTCGATGGGTGCCCTGGTCGCGGTCGCGACGGTCCTGACGGGTGGCTCGTTGAGTTACTCGCTGACCTCCGCACTCAGTGACGCCGCCGATGAGAAAGAGGAGTCGAGCGAGGTCCTGCAACTGTCGACGCCGTTGGGCGATGACATCATGATGACCGTCGCCGCGAAGGCGGACAAGGACCCGTTGGGGCTCATCGCCGCGCTGGACGACCCGGACCGGATCCCAGAGGCGGTCCTGAAGCCGGACAAGAAGAAGCCGCCTCTGACCCAGGCATTCACCAGGACCGCGCCACGCGCACAGAACACCAGTGCAGCCGGGAGCGTGCGGGCGCGTCCCACGACCTCGACGAACACTCTGCGCTCGGTCCCGTCCGGAGTCGCCTCGACCGGCGCCAGCAGTCCGTCGGCCAGCACGAAGCCCTCCGCCACGTCCAAGCCGTCCACCTCTCCGTCGACCAGCACGAAGCCGTCGTCCCCGACACCGACGACGCCGACGACATCGCCTCCGACCCAGCCGCCCACGACGGAGCCGTCGCCCGAGCCACCACCGACGACATCCGCTCCGGAGCCTCCTGCGCCGACGACCGATCCCCCTGCGCCGTCGAGTGAGCCGCCGGCACAGCAGGACCCCCCGGCCTCTGACCCGCCTCCGGCGTCGGATCCGGAACCGCCGCAGATCCCCGAGGGAGCCTGACCCGGGACTCGCGCCCAGCGGGTCACATGAGTCAGGTCACATGAGTCAGGTACTCCCTCGGCACTTCACCGGGGCATATCAGGAGTGCCGCCGGTTCGCTGACGGCAAGGACGACACGCTCGAATCCCGCGTCGCCGTCGTCGGACCGGGCGGCTCCGGCAAGACGACGTTGCTGCGCACGATCGAGCAGCGCCTGCAGCGTCAAGGCGTGCGGACGACGACCCTGGAGAGCACGACGGTCATCGACGGGGTGCCCCGCGAGCACGTCGTGATCGCGGATGACCTCCACCTGCTCGAGGAGAGCCAACTCGATGCCCTGTCGGCGAGGGCCTTCGACCAGCAGGCGGGTCTCCTGGTCGCAACCCGTCCCTGGCCCACGCCACCCGGGATCGTCGAGATCCTGCGCTCGCTGGAAAGCACGAGACCGACCATCGTCCTGGAGGAGGTGGCGCGTTCGGCGGTGACGGCATACATCCACTCCCAAGGCCTGGCGATCACCGATCAATGCGTCGACTCGTTGCTCCGCGGCACCGGAGGCATCGCGTGGCTCATGACGCAGTCACTGATCGCCTACGGGCACCACAGCTGCGGGAGCCACATCGACCACGACGAGTTGATGCACTCCATCGCCGTTCGGATCAACCATCGGTTGAGTCTGGTCGACGAGCCCGTGCGCGCCATGATCGAGAGACTCAGCCTGGGTACCTGGGACTGGCAGGCCGTGCGGCGCGATCCCGGCTCGAGCCGTGAGCACGTTTCCGCCGCATTCGCGGAAGGGCTGGCCCTGCGCGACGGGATCTTGCCTCCTCTCGTCCGGTCCGCTGCACGCCGGTCGATCTCCACACCTCGGCTGGTCGAGCTGGGCACGGCCAGCGGAGACGGCACGCCGGCCGGTATCGCCGGCGACCTCGTACAGGACCCGGAACTCCGGCTGCGACTCGGAGCGATCGGCGGCGATCCGCTCGGCGCCGCCCTCGCGGCATGCGCGGACGCGCTCCTGGACAGTGACCCCCGAAGCGCCGGGGAGATGTACCGAGCCGCTGCAGCGCTCGGGAGCGACGGGCCCGCGTTGGCACTTCGCGAAGCACTGGCGGCATGGAGTGCGGGCGAGTTGGACACAGCTGCGCGCATCATCGACGGGCTGCTCGTCGAACCCGAGACCAGGGACCGTGATGACGTCCTGGGCGCCGCCGCCGCCATCTGGGCTGCGCGGGGCATGATGACGACCGCCAGCGAGCTCTACGCCAGCAACCCCCGAACGGGCCAGGCCGCGGCGGTCCAGGCGCAGGTGGCTCATGCCGGCGCCGGAGCGACCCCGCAGCTCACCTGGTCACCTGAACCGACACACGGCACACCCGAGGCGCTCACGTCACCGACCACTCTCGGCACGGCGATGCGATCCCTCGACCACGGGCTACGGGCGTCGCTGGAGCGGGATGCCGCGCAGGCGGCACTGAGCGACCTGGTCCAGGCATCCGAGCTCTACACCTCCGCGGGCGTCGTCGGGCCCATGTCCGAGCTGCCCGCTGTCATCGGCACGATCGTCGCCGTCGGCGCCGGCGACCTCACCACGGCCGCCCAGATCATCGGCTCGGCGGTGGAGGACGGACAAGGAGGCATCTGGGCCCGCCGGCGGCTGCTGTTGTGGCAGGCATGGCTGGCGACCCAGTCGGAGGACCCGGCCCGGGCGCGGCAGGCGCTGGAACGGTCCGAACGGCTGCCCGGCCGAGGTTCCCCGCGGGACGAGTTCCTGCGCCAGGTGGTGATCATCCAGCTGGCTCGTCGCTACCGGGACCTGCCGACACTCCAAGCAGCCTGGGACGCGGGCCGTGAGAGCACGCACCACGTGGAGATGGACCTCTACACCCTCCTCCCACTCGGCACCCTCATCGACAGCGCATCGAGGCTCGGGGACTCCGACACCCTCGCCGTCCATCTCGCGAGGGGACTCGACATCCTTGACCGACTGGGGGAGCCGCCGCTGTGGTCCGCGCACCTGAGGTGGGCCGGCATCCAACAGGGCATCCTCCTCAACGCACCGGAGACGATCGCCCCCCACGCACGGGCACTCGTCGCGATGTCGGGGGCAAGCCCCGTCGCCAGGAAGATGGCGGACGCGGGACGTGTCTGGGTCTCGGTGCTGAGTGGCTCGGTCGACACGGATGCCGTGGAGGCAGTCGCACGCGAGCTGGGCACCGTGGGGCTGGCCTGGGACGGGGCACGGATGGCAAGTCACGCGGCGCGGCGGACGAACGACCGCAAGGATGCCGCCCGCCTGCTGGCCTGTGCCCGTGACCTGCACCCACAGGAGCAGTCGGCACCGCCGCCGATTGCGCCCGCATCAGCGCCCTCAGCGACGCCGGACGAGAACACCTCGACGGCAGCTGCTGCGAAACAGCCGCAGGTCTCGCTCAGTCGGCGGGAACTCGATGTGGCCCACCTCATCCTGCAGGGAAAGACCTACGCCGAGATCGGCGACACCATCTACATCTCACCACGCACGGTGGAGCACCATGTTGCCCGCATCAGGCGGCGACTGAGTGCGACATCGCGGTCCGACCTCGTCGCGAAACTGCGCATCGTGGTCTCGGAACACTCCGGCCACAATGGCGAGGGACCGAACCTCGTACCGGGGTCCGATGGCAATCACCCGTCCCCCCACCCCCAGGCATCGGGCAAGACCCCGATGGCATGACGCCCAGACCCCCTATAGCCTTGTCACCGAGTATTCAAGAACCAAGGAGTTAACCATGGCCACCCCTTTGGCGACGGTCGCAGATGCGCTGATCGAGTTCATCTTGAGCCTCCTGCGAGATCCTGCGGCGGTTGCCGAGTTCAAGGCGGATCCGCAGAAGGTCCTCGACAGCCGTGGGCTGGGCGACATCGGCGCGGATGACGTCCGTGCCGTCGCACCGGTCGTCGTGGACCATCCCTCCGTCTCGCTTCGGCCACAGGGCCCGAGCCACCCCGGCCCCGGGCCCGGACCCACGCACCCGGTCTATCCCCCGTCACCCCATCCTGAGCCCCCCGTCATCAGGGAGATCAGCACCATCGCGAACAAGTTCCACATTGACAATCGCACGACGATCGTGGACCAGTCGGTCAACCAGAACATCTGGGCGAAGGGTGATGTCACGCAGTACTTCGACCAGAAGGCCGTGCTCGCCGTGGGCGACGAGTCCGTGGCTGCCGGGAACAACGCCTGGCTCGACAACTCCCAGACCGATGTGACGGCGGGTGACATCGCCATCGGCAACACCGAGACGAACACGACGGTCACCGATTCGTTCAACGACTCCTCGACCAACGTCCAGTTGGACGCCCAGGCCGACGGTTCCTTCAACGACTCGTCCAGCACTGTCGACGTCAACGCCGAGATCACCGACTCGTTCCAGAGCACGTCCAACGTGGTCGACACGAGCGTCGTCCTCCTCAACGACGGCGAGATCAGCGGCAGCTCTTTCCAGGCGGATCAGTCCGTGGACATCAACAACGCCGGAGGTGGCGACAGCGCGCCTGCGCTCTACGACAGTTACACCGAGATCGACGATGCTGCTCTGACACCGTTGGACTTCGTCGAGGACGACCAGCAGTAGAAGGGGCTTCGCTGCCAGCATGGCGCGCCACAGAAGACGTACCGACAACCACTCGGATGCAGGCGGTCCCCCACCGCCCTCGGAGCCGTCATCGCCGCGCCAGACAATCGAGGCGGCGCCGACAGAGATGCTGCCGGCGCCGGTTGAGACCGCCGCAGGGCCCGGCCAGGCGGTCGAGCCGAAGCCGACAGGGACCCGACCGGTGTCCGGCGGTGGCACCGTTGCCCCACCACCGGACAAGTCCGCGCCCGGGCGGCCCCCGACGGCAAGCGCGAACCTCCCTCCGGTGCTCGTCAAGCGCACTCCTCCGCTGCCGGTTCGTCTGAGCCAGCTGCTGTGGGCACTGAGCTTCGCGGCCGGAACGGTCGGGATCGTCTACTTCTTCATCATCCGTCCAGAGCAGCTGCCACTCATCGCCGATGCGATCCGCAGCGTGAACTCGACCCGCGAGGACGCAACCTACGATTCCGCGGCGAACATCGTCTTCTGGTCCGTGTTCGTCATCGTCATCTCCGTCCTCGCCACCCAGATCACGCTGCTCGTGTCATTCATGAACCGGAAGGAAGGCATCCGGTGGTGGCAGCTCGCGACCCTGATCACCCAGGTCGTGTTGTATCCGGTGGCGCTTGAACTGGCCGCCAGGGGCGAGGACGGCGTCCTGCTGCGGCAGTTGCTGCTCGGCCAGATGGCCCTCGTGCTGCTGGCGCTCCTGGTGAGTGTTCTGCCCAAGGCCTTGGCCTGGACGGCGCAACAGCAGGACGTGCGGCGCGGGACGCTCACCTCTGGCGGCATGATGCACTGACGCCTCAGGTCTGGGGCCGCCTCAGGTCTGGGACGCGATCTCCTCCAGGCTGCGGATGACGACCTTGCACACCTCGATCGCGGGTCTCCCGGTCAAGGGGGCGTTCATCAGGGTGCGCCAGTGGGCCAGGTCGGCGTTGACCCGCTCCCCGATGGCGTCCGGGGTCGCGTCGACCATGTCCATCCGGACGGCGGCATCCGTCCCCTGACCACCGACGATCCGCACCGCTGCCACGGCATCCTCATCCGCCAGCGGCAAACCCGTCGCCTGCGCCTGGGACAACAGGGACAGTTCCCGCAGGCTGTGGTTGGTCAGTCTCAACCGTTCGATACCGGCGAGGACCGACGTCGTGCCGCTCTGCGGCTCTTCTCGCAACAGGTGCTCGAGCGCGTCCAGCACACTCCGGATCTTGAGTGTCGTGGAACGTGGGATGAAGTGCCGCTCGATGAACTCCCGCAGCGCCATCAATCCGCTCTGCTGCACCATCTGGCCCGCCAGGTCGCTCGAGTCCTCGACACCTGCGCGGATGAGTGACGTCGCGAGCCGCACCCCGAACACGCCGAATCGCGACAACAGCTGCGCCCGCACCGCGTCGTCGAGCACCTGGTCTTCGCCCGGTTTGACGAACCTGTCTGCCGAGACCAGCAGCCGTTCGCGGTGGTTTCGGTCGAGTTCTGCCAGGGTGCGGAAGGCCGCGAACTCGCTTTCGCGCAGGGTGCGCGCCCCTTCGGCCACGAGGCCGGCGACGGGGATGACGCCCAACGCCAGGGACGCGAACTGACCGTCCCGCTCGTAGCGGGTGGCGACCTTCCTTGCCGAGATCAGCGAGTCGATGCGGCCGGATCCGAGCTCATCGGCCCGGGAGAGCACGGCAACGGCGTTGACCGTTCGGGAGGCCCCCGCGGCCGTGTCGCGAAATGCTTCCAGGAAACCGACGTCCATCGGATGGAGGTGTCGGATGAGGTAGACGATCGCATCCGCCGACCCCGGGGAGTGGTCCGGGGCCAGGAACGCCGTGGACCGGAGCGATACGTCCTGCGAGAGGGAGGCGATCCCGGGGGTGTCGATGAGGATCGCTGACTTGAGGACTCGGGATGGCCAGCCGATGTCGATCCGTTCCACGTCCTCGGCAGAGAGGTCCCCGAGGTCCACCTGGACCTGACCGTCCACCCGGTGCACGCGAAGCCGGCGAGGCGGGCCGACGTGGGGATGCAGGGTGATGGACGGGCTGTCCGCGTACCGGTACCAGGTCACGACACGGGTGCACTCCCCGGCGTCGGTGGGGGCGATCCGCTCCCCCAGCATCGCATTGAGCAGCGTCGACTTGCCCGCCTTGACGATTCCAGCGATGGCCAGCCGGAGGGGTTCTTGGAGGCGCATCTCCAGTTCTTCGAGCAGACGCGTTGCGCTGTCGCTGGCGAGGTACAGGTCTCGTGCCTCCCGGACGAGTGCATGGGCCTCGTGTTGGGCGTCGGAGCTCACCGGCTGGAGACCTCCTTGACCGGAGCAGGCGGGGGCAGTTCAGGCATCTGTCCACGCCACTGCTCCAACTGGCGCAACTGTCCCTGGAGTTGGGCGACGCGCTGGTCGCGATCCTCGGTGAAGCGGTCTGCGGACTGTCGAGCCGCTTGCAACGCCTCGCCCAGGGAGCGGTTCATCTCGTCGCCGATCCCCGTGAAGTGGTCACGGATGGTCCGCTGGACGGTCCGCATCCGATCACGCAGTTCCTTCCCGACCTGGAAGGTGACCTCGTCGATGTAGCGGCGGACGATGCCCTTCGCCTCCATCCGGCGGCGCATGAGGCGATTCCCCATGTCCTCGCGGTAGGCCCGTCGGCCCACGAGGACACCCACCAGCAGGGAGAGCGGGTTGATCAGGGGGAGGCCGATGAGGCCGGTCGCGAGGCCCATCATCAGGACCCCGCCATACGATCCTCTGACCCCGATGTAGATCTTCTCGCCGGCCCCCAGTTTTCCGTCGCCGACGGCCGGTAGCGGGTCGACGACGTCCAGGAGGTCGTTGGTCCCTGCGACTTCGATCGTCGGCAGCGTGTTCCGGTCCTGCGCGAAGAGCTCCGCCACTTCTTCGGTGAGCCACCTGGAGCGTTCATCGGTCCACACGAAGGTCTCGGAAATGGCTGTTGCCACGCGCTGGTCGACCCATTCGGTGATCTGCTCCCAGATCGGCCCGGGGTCGCCCTCGTCGATGGACTCCTCGGCCTCGCGCATCACGCGCCGCAGTCGGTCGCGCAGGTCGTAGTCCATGTCGGCGATCAGATCGGCGATGCCGTCGTTGAGTGTCGTGTTCCACCGGGAGGAGCGGCTCCGGAACTCTTCGAGCTTCGCCTTCGTGATCTCGAGCTCGGTGATCAGCCGCGGCGTGTCCTCCGGGTGCAGCAGCACCGTCAGCTCGCTCCTCAGGGACACGGTGATCTGATCGAGCACGAATGTGATGTCGTGGACGGCGCCGCGAGCGCCGATGAGTTCTGCCTGTCCCAGGATGTCGGCGCGCAGGTGTGCCACCAGCTTGGGGAATCCGGATTCGTCGTTGAGTTCGCTTGAGTTCTCGGTCGCCGCGAGGAGCCGCAGGTCGCTCGAGACAGCGAACAGCGGTACCTCACCCAGTTCCTTGAGATGGTTGCGGTCGATCTTCTTGATCGCGCGCCATTCCGGGTAGAGATCCGTCTTCGCCAGCACGGCGGCGACATTGGGTGAGACCCGCATGGCATGCCTGAAGAGCTGCATCTCCGGCTCGGTGTACTCCTGTGATGCATCCGAGACGAGGAGCACCGCATGGGCGGATGCCAGCGCTGACAGCGTGGTGAGCGCATGCGCTGAATCCATCCCGCCCACGCCGGGTGAGTCGATGAGCCGCAGGCCCCCCCGGAGGATCTCGCGGGGCAGTAGGACCTCGGCGGCCCGGATGCCCTGCTCGTTGTTCGCGTTGCCCAGCTCGGAGACGTACTGGGCCAGCGAGTCGATGGGGATGGCCTCGCGATAGACCTCTGGGTCGTGGGATTCCTTGTTTTCACGGACCTTGATGACCCAGGCTCCGGGTTGGGCGCCATATCCGATCGTAGTCGGGACGCTCGTTGCGATGTCGTCGTCGATCGGGCACACCGGCGCGTTGACGATGGCGTTGACGAGTTTGCTCTTGCCCTGCTTGAACTCACCGATGACGATGACGCGGACGTTGGGGTCGACCAGTCGTTCGTGGGTGTGGTCGAGTCGCTGCACGAGATCGCTGCGCCCCATCGAACTGGCGGCTCGCGCGACCGTCTCGATCAGTTCCGCCAACTGGTTGTTCGCGTGTTCATCCACTGCCGCAACGGTGGGCGGGCGTTCTGCCACCTGTCCGGAGGAGCCCCGCTTCTCTGGCGTGCGACTGTTGCTCGTTGACCCGGTCACGGACACTCCATCGTCGGACTTTCGCGATTCTCCACGGTACGGCATCGCGGGACGAAGGCCCACTTCGGGCGATCCGCCATCGGCTGCCTGGCCCCGCACACGTCATCGACGCCCGACCAACCGTGTGGTTGGTCGGGCGTCGATGGGTGGGGAACCGGACTCACATACCGAAGTGGTCCATGTCGATCTCGCCGCCGTGGGTGGCGTTCTGGTCGAAGTACTGGCCGCTGTTCGTCCAGGACTGGTCCTGGAAGTTGGCGTCGACCTCCGCCGTGAAGGAGTCGTTGTCCTGGAAGGAGTCGTTCAGCGCCACGTCAACGTTGGTGTGCTGCGACTGGTCGTTGAACGAGTCCTCGACCTCGACCTCGACGTCCCAGTTCGTGGAGTTGTCGTTGAACGCGTTGTCGAAGGCGGTGTTGATGGTGGTGTTGCCCCAGGAGACGTCCCCGACGTTCACGCTGGTGGTCGAGTTGTCGATGCTGACGTCCCGGCCTCCCGCGACCGAGCCGTCGCCGAAGGCGATGCTCGCGTTCTGGCCGAACACCTGGTTGACGTTTCCGCCGCTGCCCGACCCGAAGCCGCCCGATCCGTCGCCGGTCGAGATGGCCTGGTTGACCGACTGGTCGAGCTGCAGGTAGCGGGCGTCGACGGTGACGACGTTCTCCTCGACCTCGTACTCGCCGATCTTGCCGGCGAAGCCGCCGCCGCTGCCGCCGCCGAAGCTGAGGCCGCCGAAGTTGGCGTTGTACTGGCGGACGCCGGCCGTCACCGAGTTGTCGTTCAGCGTCTGGCTGTTGAACGAGCTGGTGATGTTGAAGGAGTCCTGGGCTGCGCGGGAGTGGTCGTTGTACGAACCGGTGGTGTTGAACGAGTCCTCGAGCTCGACCTCGACGTCACCCACGGTGACGTTGTCGTGGTTGGAGTTGTCGTTGTTCTGGTTCGAGTGATTGGAGTTGTCGTTGAAGGAGTCCTCGACCTCGACCTCGACATCCGTCTCGACCGAGTTGTCGGAGTTGTCCGAGTTGTCGGAGTTGTCGGAGTTGTTCGCGATGCCGTTGCCGTTGTGCTGAGAGTTGTCCGCGTTGCCAGAGGCGACGTCGCCCACTGTCGTGTTGCCCTGGTTCGAGTTGTCGTTGAAGGAGTCCTCGACCTCGACCTCGACATCCGTCTCGACAGAGTTGTCGGAGTTGTCCGAGTTGTTCGCGATGCCGTTGCCGTTGTGCTCGGACTGGTCGCGACTGTCCGAGTTGTCCGAGTTGTCCGAGTTGTTCGCGATGCCGTTGCCATTGTGCTCGGACTGGTCGCGACTGTCCGAGTTGTCCGAGTTGCCCGAGAGGTTGCCCGAGAAGTTGCCGTTGGCGCTGTCGGTGGTGTTGTTCTGGTTGGAGTTGTCGTTCGAGTTGTCGTTCAACGTGTCGTTCAACTGGACACCCAAGAGGTTTCCGTTGCCGTCAGCCATGTCATTGCCTTCCGTGGAAGTTGGTGTGTTGCTCAGGTAGGACGCCTGTTGCGTTCTGGAACGAGCATGGGGCCTGCGGGACGGGCTCGACATCGGGGAGTACCCCCAAGGTTGGGGGCCTCCGGTCCGGTGTGGCTGCGGGGCCCGGTGGAGACGTTAGGGGATTTGCTGCGACCCGCAGCCGGTGAGGGTCCGCTGATCCGGGTTCATCCCAGGTCGTAGTCCGGGTTCATCATCGCCGCCAGGCGCAGCGGCCCGGTCGCCTCGTCGTGCCGGCTCTGGCGTTGCAGCACACGGCCCAACATGAGGTAGGCGTACGCCTCGTCCGGCGCCCGCTCGATGACCTCGCGCAGCTGGGTCTCGGCCTTGGTCAGCCGGGCGGAGTGGAAGTAGGCCCGTGCCAGCAAGAGCCGTGAGGCCACGTGCCCGGGTTCCGCGTCGACGATCGGCTCCAGCTCCTCGGCTGCCGCCACGTGGTCACCGAGCTCGTAGTACAACTGCGCGCGTTCGTACCGATCGGCTGCCCCGTCGGGCGTCCAGGTCACGTTGGCTCCTTGTCGAAGGTGGCTGCAGCGGTGAACGACCCCGCTGCACAGGCTATTCCGTGCGAGTCCAGCTCGGTACCAAATCGGCCAATAGGGCAAAAGGCGGACACTCCAGCCCCTCCAGGAACAGGTCAGGCCGGTACCAAATCGGCCAATAGGGCAAATGAGGGGCACAGTCGTCTTCCCCTGGACCATCGCGGGCCCGACCCTGCCCTCACCGTCGGGTACGACCCTGCCCTCACTGTCGGGTACGCCCGTGCCCTCACCGTTGGGTACGCCCCTGCCGTCACCGTCGGGTATAACGTTGAAAAATGGTTCCGTTCATGACATCCATGGCGCCTGCCTTCCGAGACTCAGCCCTCGCCACGGCCGACAACCTGAACTCCCCCTGGGCCCCCCACGACACGCGACTCCTGGTGGTGGCAGCCCTCGGCATCACCCTCATCGTGGTGCTCATCGTGTGGCTGAAGGTCCACGCCTTCCTGGCCCTGACGATCGGCTCGTTGTTCGTCGGGGTCTTCTCCGGGACCGGCGAGATCGGCATCACCAAGTCGTACGAGAACGGCGTGGGCGGAGTGCTCGGCTACGTCGGGGTCCTGATCGCCCTGGGCGCGATGCTCGGAAAGCTGCTGGCCGACTCCGGAGGGGCGGATCGCATCGTCGACACGCTCTTGAAGGGCAAGCCGGCGGCCCTGCCGTGGAAGATGGCGCTCATCGCGGCGATCATCGGGATCCCGATGTTCTTCGAGATCGGACTGGTCCTGCTGATCCCGGTCGTCATGCTGGCGGTCCGCCATTCCGGGGGGAAGGCGATGCTGCTCGGCATCCCCGCCCTGGCCGGCCTGTCCGTCCTGCACGGCTTCGTCCCGCCCCACCCGGGCCCGCTGGCTGCCATCGGGACCCTGCACGCCAATGTCGGGATCACACTGGCCCTGGGTCTGGTCGTGGCCATCCCGTGCGTCGTCGTCGCCGGTCCGCTGTTCGCCCGGGTGGCGGCCCGGTGGGTGCCGATCGGTGCCTCAGGCACGGCCCTGGCGGTCGCGGGTGGGGTACCGGCCGAGGCCGACGTGGCGACGGGCCGGACGGCTCCCACACCGTCGCCAGCGGCATCCGGATCGGATGCCGCCCGCGGCACTTCCGGCGATCCCGCCCGCACCCGCACCCCCAGTTTCGGGTGGACCCTGACCACCGTCCTGTCGCCCGTCGTGCTCATGCTCCTGGGTGCTGCCGCCGACATCTGGCTCGCGAAGGGTACCTGGGCCTACTCGGTGCTCACCTTCATCGGCGACCCGGTCACTGCCCTGCTCATCGCGGTCCTGCTCGCGATGGTCACCTTCGGTTCGGCTGTCGGTTTCTCGTTGCCCGTCCTGGGCGGCAAGCTCACCGAGAGTCTCAAGCCCATTGCCAGCGTCGTGATGATCGTCGGGGCCGGCGGCGGATTCAAGCAGGTCCTGGTGGACGGTGGCACGGGTGACGCCATCGCCAAGCTCGCCGTGGCGGCGAATCTGTCGGTGCTCGTCATGGGCTGGCTGGTGGCAGTCCTGATCCGACTGGCCACCGGCTCGGCGACCGTCGCGACCGTGACCGCGGCCGGTATCGTCTCCGAGTTGGCCGTGGGGCTCAGCCCGGTCCATCTGGCCCTGGTCGTCCTGGCCGTCGGCGCGGGGTCGCTGTTCTTCTCCCACGTCAACGATGCGGGGTTCTGGTTGGTCAAGGAGTACTTCGGACTCTCGGTCGGGGAAACCATCAAGACCTGGTCGGTGATGGAGACCATCATCTCGGTGCTCGGATTCCTCGTGGTGGGACTGTTGTGGATCATCATCTAGCCGCCGCCACCGGGCACCGACACCATCTCGGTCGTGGGCGCGTCCACGACGGGCTCGCCGTCAGCGGAACGCAGGACACGGAGGGACGACATGGCTGGTGATCCGGGGTCCGCCCCAAGGGTGATCGCCCTCGACATCGGCTCGAGCGCGACCCGCGGTTGCGTCTTCGACACCACCGGCCGCCCGATCGGCAAGCGCGCCAAGCAGGAACACGCGTTCACCACGGCCGCCGACGGGACCGCGACCGTGGACGCGGTCACGGTGGCCCACGAGGTCGCGGCTGTGCTCGACCAGCTGGTGGAACGTGCGAACGGGCCGATCGCCGGGGTCGCCCTGGACACCTTCGCCTCCTCACTGGTTGGTGTGGACGCACACGGCAACGCACTGACCCCCTGCTTCACCTACGCGGACGGCCGGTGCGCCGCGGAGGTACACCAGCTGCGCAGCGAACTCGACGAGGCGGACGTCCAGCAACAGACGGGATGCCGCATCCACGCCAGCTACCTGCCCGCGCGACTGCTGTGGCTCAGGCGGACCCAACCGAGCGTCTTCTCCGCCGCCCACCGCTGGGTCTCCCTGGGCGAGTTCGTGCACCTGGCACTGCTGGGTACGGCGCGGATCGGGACCTCGAGCGCCGCGTGGACCGGCATGTTGGACCGACACACCGGACAGTGGGATGCCGCATTGCTCGGGCACATCGGCATCTCCACCGACCTGCTCAGCCCGATCGCCGATCCTGATCAGCCCTACCAGGCGATCGACGACCGGGTCGCCCGACGGTGGCCACACCTGGCCGAGGCCGTCTGGTTCCCACCGATCGCAGACGGTCTGGCCAGCAACATCGGTCTGGGCGCTGCCGACGGCGCGACCGTCGCACTGACCGCGGCCACCAGTGGCGCGATGCGGACCCTGGTCACCGGGATCCCGGCCACCGTTCCGACCGGTCTGTGGTGCTATCGCATCGACGCACGGCGCAACCTCGTCGGTGGCGCCCTGAACGACGTCGGGCGGGTCGCCACGTGGATCGACGAGACGTTGGATCTCGGGGAGGCCGATCTCGACGACATCGTCGCCGCCCCACCCTCGGACACGACGCCGTTGATGGTGCCCTTCCTCACCGGCGAGCGCAGCACCGGCTGGGCCGCTCGAGCCCGGGCCTCCTTCGCCAATGTCACCGCCGCGAGCACTGGTCCGGCCATGGCACGCGCCGCCTTCGAGGGCGTCGCGACCAGTTACCGACGGATCGCAGGACAGCTCGTCGAGGTCTCCGGGACCCATTCGGAGACCGACGTCCACGGCCGGAACCACGGCCCCCGACGGATCCACGCCGGCGGTGGACTGCTGTCCGGCATCCCGTCCTTCGCCACGATCCTCGCGAACGCGCTGGAACTACCGGTCATCCCGGTGACGACGAAACGAACCACCCTGCGTGGCACCGCCCTGCTCGCACTCGAGGCCCTTGCCCCGGGCTCGGTCCCACCACCACCGGATCTCGCGGAGGCGATCGAACCCGACCCGGCGCAGGCAGCGCACTACGCACGGCAGGCGGCCCTGTTCGACCGACTCGTGACCGGTCAGGCGACGGAGTAGTCCGGGTTCACCATGGCGACATCCGGGTTCACCATGGCGACAGTGGCGCGGGTGGGCCTCAGCCGCTCAACCCGTCACGCAGCTCCCGCTTGAGCAGCTTGCCGCTCTGGTTGCGGGGTAGTTCGTCGACGAAGCGCACCGACTTCGGCACCTTGAACGGCGCGAGCCGGCCCTTGACGAGGGCGATGAGCTCCTCCTGCGTCACCTGCTGGCCCGGCTTGGGCACGACGACAGCGGTGATCGCCTCGATCCACTTCTCGTCCGGGGTCCCGATGACGGCCACCTCGGCGACGGCGGGGTGGGTGTAGAGCACGTCCTCGACCTCGCGGGAGGCCACCAGGATGCCCCCGGTGTTGATGACGTCCCGGATCCGGTCGACGACGGTGATGTACCCCTGCTCGTCGCGGGTGACCAGGTCCCCGGAGTGGAACCAGCCCCCGGCGAAGGCCTCCGCGGTGGCCTCCGGGTTCTCCCAGTAGCCCTGGCACAGCTGCGGCGAGCGGTAGACGACCTCGCCGGAGGTGCCCGGTGGGACGTCGTCACCGTGGGTGTCGACGACCCGGGCCTCGACGAAGAAGACCGGTCGCCCCGCGGAGGCCGGGCGTTCGTCGTGCTCCTCGGGGCGCAGCACCGTGGCCAGCGGCCCGATCTCGGACTGTCCGAAGCAGTTGTAGAAACCGAGCTCGGGGTACCTCTCGCGCAGGCGGGCGAGCACGGTCGTCGGCATGATCGATGCCCCGTACTGCGCCTTGCGCAACGAGGACAGGTCACGGGTGTCCAGGTCCGGGTGGCCAGCCAGCGGCACCCACACGGTCGGGGCGAGGAAGAGCGAGCCGATCGCGTCGGCCTCGACCCGGCGCAGGATCTCGGGAACGTCCGGCCCGGGCATGAGGTGGACGCTCGCCCCGATGGACAGGTAGGGCAGCAGGAACACGTGCATGGCGGCCGAGTGGTAGAGCGGCATCGCGATGAGCGGGTTGTCCTGCGGGGTGAAGTCGAGGGCGATGACGCACGAGACGTATTCGGCGGCCAGCGCCTGGTGGGTCATCATCGCGCCCTTGGGGCGGGCCGTCGTGCCGGAGGTGTGTGTGACATCGCCTGCGCACGAATCGTGGTTCCGTCGGACTGACATCACAGTGATCCGCCGAAACGCCACCATCGCTTTTGGAGTTCAACGCCGAGTGTTCGGCAGCGGACGAAGGAGCGTGATCGAGTTGACCTCACAGCAGGCGGCACGACAGCGGGCACGGCGCCGAGCCATGGACCGGGCGATGAGAGCACGCATCGCAGCAGCGCAAAGAGACAAGCGCGTGAGTCGCCTGGCCACCAAACTCGCGGTCACGTTGGCTCGTCGTGACGAAGCACTACAACGCTGGGACCGGCGCGTCGGTGACGTGCTCGTCGCGCTTACCCGCGGAGAGCACCTGACCCTCGACGAGGCAGTGGCCTGGTCGGGCATCACGCTCACCAAACGCGAGGCCCGCCGCATGCGCCAACTGGCCGAGAGCCAGTCCGGCGAGGCCCCCCAGAGTGACCCCGCCGAGTAGGGCAGGATCGACCCATGTCGACGTCGATCTACGAGGTGCTGGACGAGCTCGACGGGCAGGCGACCTCGAAGGCCGACAAGGGCAGCAAGCTCGAGCGGTTGATGGCCCAGTTCCTTCGCACCGACCCGGTCTACGCCGAGCAGTTCAGCGACGTGTGGCTCTGGCAGGACTGGCCGGACCGCGGCGGCAAGCACGACACCGGCATCGACATCGTCGCTGTGGACCGCCTGACGGGCGGCAACGTGGCGATCCAGTGCAAGTTCTTCGACCCGAACTCGACGATCTCCAAGCCCGACATCGACACTTTCCTCTCCGCGTCGGGCAAGGAGGGGTTCACCCAGCGGATCATCGTCTCGACGACGGACAAGTGGAACGCCCATGCCGAGGACGCGATCCAGGGCCAGCAGGTCCCCGTCCGGCGCATCGGGCTCGCGGACCTCGAGGCCTCGACGATCGACTGGGACGCCTTCGACTGGGCCACGCCCGAAGCACTACCCGTCACCGACAAGAAGAAGCTCCGCGCGCACCAACGCAAAGCCATTGAGGACGTATGCCGTGGGCTCGCCTCCGCGGACCGGGGCAAGTTGATCATGGCCTGCGGCACCGGCAAGACCTTCACGTCCCTCCGGCTGGCCGAGCAACTCGTCGGCGCTGGTGGCAGCGTCCTCTTCCTGGTCCCCTCGATCAGCCTGCTGTCGCAAACTCTGCGTGAGTGGGCCACCGAGGCCGAGGTGCCCCTCGCGTCCCTCGCGGTCTGCTCGGATCGCAAGGCCACCGCTCGCTCCAAGGCCACCAACGAGGACATTTCTGCCGTCGACCTCGCCCTCCCCTCGACGACGAACGTCGCTGTCCTCGAGTCCCGATGGACCCAGGCAGTCGGCGAGACCGACTCGATGACCGTCGTCTTCGCGACCTACCAGTCCATCGACGTCGTCGCCCAGGCCCAGAGCCAAGGCGACCTGCCCGCCTTCGACCTCATCGTCTGCGACGAGGCGCACCGCACGACGGGCACAACCCTCGCCGGCGAAAACGAGTCCGCCTTCGTGCGGATCCACGACAGTTCCTACATCCGCGGCGACAAGCGGCTCTACATGACGGCCACGCCCCGGATCTACGACGACGCCTCCAAGGCCAAGGCCGGGGAGGCCAGCGCCGTCCTCGCGTCCATGGACAACGAAGACCTCTTCGGCGAAGAGTTGCACCGCCTCGGGTTCGGTGAAGCCGTCGCCCAGGACCTGCTCGCTGACTACAAGGTCCTCGTCCTGGCCGTCGACGAGACCGCGGTCTCCCGCACCTTCCAGCTCCAACTTGCCGACGAGGGCAACGAGCTGCGCCTCGACGATGCGGCCAAGATCGTCGGCTGCTGGAACGGCCTGGCCAAGCGTGGCTCCGCCGAGCATTCTTTCGACGCCGACCCGGCACCGATGCGGCGTGCGGTCGCCTTCGCCGGCACGATCAAGGACTCCAAGCACATCGAGTCCCTCTTCGCCGAGACGGTGAGGCAGTATGCCGCGGCGCACGACCTCGACGACGCCGACGGTGACCCGGTCCTGTCCTGCGAGATCCAGCACGTCGACGGCACCTTCAACGCGCTCGAGCGCAACACCCGCTTGGACTGGCTGCGCGCGGACGTCCCTGATGGCGTATGCCGGATCCTCACCAACGCCCGTTGCCTCTCCGAGGGCGTGGACGTCCCCGCCCTCGACGCGGTCATGTTCCTCTCGCCGCGCAAGTCTGTCGTCGACATCGTGCAGTCCGTCGGCCGCGTCATGCGCAAGGCGCCGGGCAAGCAGTACGGCTACATCATCCTGCCGGTCGGCATCCCCGCCGGGATGACCCCCGAGCAGGCATTGAGGGACAACAAGCGGTATGCCGCGGTGTGGGAAGTCCTCCAGGCTCTCCGCGCGCACGACGAGCGTTTCAACGCGATGGTCAACCGGATCGAGCTGATCAAGCGCCGCGACGACAAGATCAACGTCATCGGCGTCCCCGGGCCCGATGGTCGGGGGGACAACGGCGGCGACTCCACCGGCACTCAAGGCGCCTTGGCCCTGACCTTCCTTGACGAATGGCGTGAAGCGATCTACGCGAAGGTTGTCGCGAAGGTCGGTTCCCGGCGCTACTGGGAGGACTGGGCCAGGGACATTGCCGACATCGCCCAGCGGCACATCACCCGCATCACCGCCCTGCTCGACGGTGGCAACCCCACGGTCACCGCAGAGTTTGACCGGTTCCTCACCGGCCTACGCGGCAACCTCAACGACGGCATCACTCGCGCCGACGCGATCGACATGCTGGCCCAGCACCTCATCACCAGGCCGGTGTTCGAGGCCCTCTTCGGCGGCTATGACTTCGCCGCGCACAATCCCGTCGCCCAGACCATGGAACGCATGCTGGTCGTCCTCGACGAGCACAACCTCGACGACGAGAACCACTCCCTGGAGAAGTTCTACGACTCGGTTCGCATGCGCGTCCAAGGCGTCGACACCGCCGAAGGCCGGCAGAAGTTGATCGTCCAGCTCTACGACACCTTCTTTGCCACCGCTTTCAAGAAGACTGTCGACAAGCTCGGGATCGTCTACACCCCAGTCGAGATCGTCGACTTCATTCTCCGCTCGGCTGACGATGTCCTGCGCGAGCACTTCGGTCAGGGCCTCACCGACGAGGGCGTCCACATCCTCGACGGCTTCGTCGGGACGGGCACCTTCATCACCAGGCTGCTCCAACTCGGACTCATCGAACCGAAGGATCTGGCGCGCAAGTACGCGCACGAGTTGCACGCCAACGAGATCCTGCTCCTTGCCTACTACATCGCTGCCGTGAACATCGAGACGACCTACCAGGACCTGCGCGGCGAGCTCGGCGATCCCGGCGACTACGAGCCCTTCCCCGGACTGATCCTTACCGACACCTTCCAGTCGTGGGAGGAGGGTGACACCCTAGACACCACCGTCTTTGTCCAGAACAACGAGCGCCTCGAGCGACTCAAGGCCTTGGACATCCAGGTCATCGTGGGGAACCCGCCGTACTCATCGGGCCAGGATTCCGCCAATGACGACAACGCCAACGAGTCCTACCCAACCCTCGATGGGGCGATTCGCGCCACGTATGCCGCGCGGTCGACGGCAACGAACAAGAACTCGCTGTACGACTCCTACATCCGGGCCATCAAGTGGGCATCGCTGCGAATTGCCGACCGCGGCGTCGTCGCGTTCGTGACAAACGGCGGCTGGCTCGACTCCAACACGGCCGACGGGATGAGGCTGAGTCTCGCGGATGAGTTCAGCGACATCTACGTCCTCAACCTGCGGGGTAACCAGAGGACTGCGGGTGAGCAGTCGCGCAGAGAAGGCGGCAAAGTCTTTGGCGGCGGATCCCGGGCAACCGTGGCAGTCACCGTGTTGGTCAAGGATCCGGATAATTCCGGACCGGCGCGGATCCACTATACCGACATCGGCGACTACCTCACCCGCGAGGACAAGCTCGCCAAGACCCAAGCCGCTCAACGAGTCACGGGGCTCGAACCCGTCACCCGCATCACCCCCAACGTCAGTGGTGACTGGATCAACCAACGGCGCTCAGACTTCGGCACCTTCCTTGCTCTGGGTGACAAGCGTGATGATCTGGACTCGATCTTTCACACCTATGCCTACCCTCTTCTCACTGCCCGGGATGCTTGGGTTTACGGATCCTCTGTCGGCACTGTGGGAAGCAACGTCCAGATGACCATCGCAGCTTTCAATCGTTTCGATGGCAATGACGATCCCGCAGAAATCAGTTGGTCAGAGACATTAAGGAGCCGTGCCAAACGACGCTCCACCATCCACTTCCACACCGCGGCCCTCCGATCCGCGAGCTATAGACCGTTCAACAAGCAGGTGGTCTACTTCAGTGATGAGCTGAACCACCGACGTGGATTGCTCCCAAGGCTCTTTCCGGTCGCGAAGACCAGTAATTCTGGCATTCAAGTCACGGGGATTGGGTCGACGAAACCCTTCACACCACTCTTGGTCGACGCGATTCCCGACTTAGCATTTTGGGGATCGGGGAGCAGCCAGTTTTTCGCACGGTGGCGGTACGAGAAGGTCGAGGCCGAGGAGGGGATGCTCAGTCTCGACACGGCAAACGACGATGACGCCGAGGCGATCGATGGATACCGGCGGATTGACAACATCACCGACCACGCGTTGACGACCTTCCGCGCGGCATACGGTGACCGCATCACGAAGGACGACATCTTCTTCTACGTCTACGGGCTGCTCCACTCCCCCGACTACCGGGAGACCTACGCGGCCGACCTCAAGAAGGTGCTCCCCCGCATCCCGCTCGTGACAGACCCGTGGCCCTATGTCGAAGCCGGCCGCCGACTCTCCGAGCTGCACCTCGGCTACGAGTCGGTCGACCCCTATCCCCTTGCGGGACTGGACGATCCGGCGCCGACCGGCGACGCGGCATACGACCACTTCCGCGTCGAAAAGATGGCCTTCGCCAAGGTCCGCGACCCCGAGACCAAGAAGCTCGTGGCCGACCGCTCGACGGTCGTCTACAACTCGCGGATCACGCTCAGCGGCATCCCCGAGGACGCGTACCGCTACCAGCTCGGCAGTCGCTCGGCCATCGAGTGGATCCTCGACCGCTACCAGGTCAAGGTCGACGGCGGACCCAAGGGCTCCGGAATCGTCAACGACCCCAACGACTGGTCCCGCGACGTCCGCGACCCGCGCTACATCATCGACCTGCTCGCCCGCATCGTCACGGTCAGCCTCGAGACGCTGAAGATCGTCGACGCACTCCCGCCACTCGATATCCGATCGGAGACAACATGAGCGCCGCATGGGTCGTCAGGGCAGGTCGGTACGGAGAGCGCGACGACTGGGCCTGGGAGACGGGGCACTCTGGCGGCGGGTGGATGGAAGTCCCGGATCTTTCACCGTTCACGACTCGGGCAGAGATCGAAGAGGTCATCGCCGAGACGTTCGGAACGGACTCTGCCGGCAAGGTTGCCGGCTACACGGGCCAGATGTGGGCACTCAGACACCGCATTCAGCCCGGTGACCTCCTCGTCCTCCCCATGAAGACGACTCGAGAGATCGCGCTGGGTCGAGTGACCGGCGGCTACCAGTACCTTTCGGATCAGGACGACCCCAACTGTCGCCATGTCGTGAAGGTGGACTGGCAGAACCGTGTGCCCCGTGCCGTGGTCAAGCAGGACCTGCTCTACACGCTGGGGAGTGCCATCTCAATCTTCTCGCCCAGTCGAAACAACGCTGTGGCGCGGCTGGAGCACCTGCTGGCCCACAGCGAGGACCCGGGAGCCTTGGGTGCGGGGTCGACGCCCTCAACTCCCCGGCAGCAACACGATGATGTCGTCGATGACCCGGAGTCGAAGCCGAACGTGGCCGAGGTGGCAGCAGACCAGATCACCACTCGGATCGGGGAGGAATTCTCCGGGCACGGATTTGCCCACCTCGTGGCTGAGTTGCTCCGGGCCGAGGGCTTCGAAGTGGATGAGGCTCCGCCCGGGGCCGATGGTGGGATCGACATCACCGCGGGTCGAGGATTGCTCGGGTTGGAATCACCGAAGTTGATCGTGCAGGTGAAGACGGGGCAGATCGGCTCCGAAGTCGTGGCGCAGCTCAACGGCCTCGTGAGCACGCATGGAGCCGACTATGGTCTCTTGGCGACCTGGACCGGCCTGAGCAAGCCGGCACGCGACGCTGTGAAGCACCAGAGGTTCCGTGTCAAGGTGTGGGACTCCACCGACGTCATCGATGCTCTCCAACGCAACTACGAGCGGCTGCCCGAGGACATCCGCGCCCGTGTCCCTCTGCAACGGGTCTGGATGCTCCGCGACGAGAGCTGATCGCCTGATCTGGATGGCCCGCTACTGACCTATGACGATCTCGATTGGGGCGTGATCACTGGCGTCGTGGGACTCGACGGGCTCTCGCAGGACTCGCCACGAGATGACGTGCGACTCCGTCTTGGCATCCGCGAAAACGTGGTCCAACTGGAATTGACGTCGGCCCTCGCGGAAGAAGGTCTGCACCTCATCTGCCCAATGGCGAGGCCTCGTGTCGACGTATCCCTGATCGGCGAGATTGGAGAAGAGCCGAGCGTTCTCCTGCGAGCCTGGAGAGTCGAACAGCAGTGCACTGTTGAGGTCCCCTCCACACAGGAAGGGCGACCCCGACAGGATCGGGTGCAACTCATGAGCTGCAGCCTCGATCTCCCAGATCTCGGTCTCGCTGCAGCGGGGAATGCCGTCAGTTGACGGCATCGCGTCATACCAAGGGTGGTACTTCCTCCCGATCTCGTAGACGCCCATGGCATCCGAGTGGATGCTGACTAGCCAAGGTCGTCCCCAGTCTGTCGGCTGTGCGACCGCCACCGCACCGCCAATCCGCTGCAGCCAGGGCTGGTCGGCACTGGGAGACCAGGCTCGATACCCACCCTCGCGCACGAGAACGGCACACCCGTGCTTCTTGTACTTGCCTTTGAAGATGACCGAACCCCAGCTCGACAGGTGCTCCTCGAGGGGGACGACCTCTTGAACAAGCGCTACGTCTGCATCCTGATCGTTGAGCCACCGCCAAGCCCGCTCGTGGCGTTCACGGCTATAGCCGTAGGCAGCAGCCATGTTCCAGCAGATGAGCTTCACGCCGTCAGAGTACGAGAGCCTCGAATGCTTGCGAAGGTCATTGATCCGCCAAGCTGAGACCGTCGCTTTCGGATGACGAAGGAGGGCTTGCCATGACACTCAAGACCCGTCGTCAGTTCGAAACCCTCGCCCGCGCCGCCGAGCGCACCGGGCTCAGCACCAGGACATTGCGCCGACGCATCGCTGCCGGCGACCTCGTTGCCTACCGGAACGGTCCGCGCGTCATCCGTCTCGACCCGGATGACGTCGACCGGCTGATGATCCGCATACCCACGGCTGGATGATGCGATTACGGCACGGTGTGTGATGTTCGCGTCCGGCCAGCCATGTCACTGCGAGTTGGGATAGTTCACTCATGCGCGTGGGGATCTACATCGATGGCTACAACCTCTATTACGGCGGCCGAGGCATCTGCGGCCGCGGTGTCGCCGGATGGCGGTGGCTCGACCTGCGCGCAATGCTGGAGGCCGTCATCGCCGCGCAGTCGCCATGGTCGGCAGTGGTCGGCAGTCGTGTGGTGTTCTGCACAGCGAGGATCCGCGGTCGTGACGACGTCAGCAGCCAACGCGACCAGGACACTTATCTGAGAGCGTTGGTCCAACACGGTGCCGTGGACGTGATCGAGTACGGGAACTACGTGGCACGGACAGCCACGGCTCCGCTGGCCACGGCTGATCGCCGCGGCCGACCCGTCCTCACGGAGGCGAACTGGCCCCTGATGGTTCGAAACGCGCAAGGGTCCGACGTTGCCCACGCGACCTTCATGGCCTCTGTCGCGCGGCGCGAAGAGAAGGGCAGCGACGTCAACGTCGCAAGTCACATGCTGGTCGACGTCCTCGGCGGCGACGTCGACGCTGCCGTCGTCATCAGCAATGACAGTGACCTCAAGATGCCCGTTGGCGTTGTCCGTCAGCACGTGCCGCTGGGGCTGATCAACCCGACGAAGGGCTATCCCGCGGGGGCTCTCAACGCTGACTCCACGACTGGAGTCGGCGCCCACTGGTGGTACCAACTCACGGCTTCGGATTTCACGAACCACCAGATGCCGACCACGATAGGCCGACTCAGCAGACCTATCGGCTGGTGATACGAAAAAACCCGGCCCCAGAGGGGCCGGGCGGTATGGGGCAACTCTACACCCCCGCGCGCGCCGCCGGCGGCCGCTTGCCCCTACGATCGGTGGCGAAGACCCCGGAACGATCCCTGGCGGAAGCCACATCGCCGGGGTTTCGTCACTCGTGGGCGCTAGGCTCACAGTGGCACGCCACGCGTAGCGCCCGAAGGGCTGTGAGCCTAGCGCCCACGACCTTCACGCTGCTTCGCCCACTTCTTGGCAGCCTTGGACATCCGGGCCGCGATCTCGGCGTCCCTCCCCCGTGCAACGTGTTGGTAGCGCAGCGCCATCTGCGGAGTGGAGTGCCCGATCCTCGCCATGAGTTCGGCAAGAGTCGCACCCGACTGTGCCGCGAGAACGGCTCCGGTATGCCGCAGGTCGTGCACGCGCAGGTCGGGGCGGCCAGCGGCCAACCGAGCCTTCAACCAGTGTCGTCGCAGCGTATTCGTATGCACCTGCACATCGGGATCTTTGACGGACGGGAAGAGCAGCGCTTCGCGACCGAGCGCGACATGCTCCTTGAGATGCTGCTCGAGGATCGGCAACAGGTGTGGAGGCACCGCGATGTCCCGGACCCCCGCGATGTTCTTCGGTTTGCCGACTGTGACCTCCTTGCCGACGCGGACGACTCCGCGATTGACGTGGATGGTCTTGGCCTTGAGATCAACGTCCTTGCGACGAAGTTCCGAGACCTCACCGAACCTGAGGCCACACCACGCGCCGATGAGCACCAGGGCGCGATACGGCGCAGGGATCTTTTCCAGCAGCACCTCGAGCTCGCCAAGGGTGGCCGGCTCGATCGACCGGACGCGCTTGGCCGAACCAGCGCCGCGCACTCGACAGGGGTTCGAGGCGAGGATCTCGTCGGTGACCGCTGTCGACAGAATCGAGCGCAACAGGCTGTAGGTGTGCGCCCGCTGGGTCGGCCGGCTCGAATCCAAGCCGCTGTGCCACGTCCTCACCACTTGCGGGGTGATATCCCGAAGGGACACCTCCCCGAAGGCGGGCAGGATGAACCGATCGAGGAGTCGCCGATACAGCGCCCTGGTCCGCGGCTTGAGCTCCCTCTGCTCGAGCCACGCCTCGGCATACGGCCCGAACATCTCCGTCGACCGCACGACCTTCGCCCGACGCGACTTGCTCGGCGACCACTCGTCGTTCTGCATGAGTCGCCGCTCGGCCGCGAGCCAGGCCTCGGCATCGACTTTGGCCTCGAACGTCGACGGAGCTCGATGGAAGGCCTGGTCGGGCCCCATGTAGTAGGCCTGCCAGCGACCGTTGGCCCGCTTGCGGATGGTCCCGAAGTCCCGCTTGGCCCTCGTCATCGCGTGCCACCGGCGGACACAAGAGGACATAATTGGGGCATAACTAGGGACATTTCGTGTCCGCTTGTGCCCTGTCCTCTCACGCGCTAGATTTTACGTCACCGCAGGTCAGATGCCTACGGTGCAGGTCGAAGCACTAGAGCCAAATGAGCGCGTGAACAGTTCAAATCCTGTCACCCCGACCAGTCGGCTCTTGAGGGCTCTGACCTGGCGGTCAGGGCCCTTCTGCTTGGCTCCCGGCCGGCAGGACGAGGCGGAAGGTGACGCCGCCCTGGGGAGGCGACAGCGCGGCATACCGCCCGCCGTGCGCGGTGACGATGCCCGCGACGATGGCCAGCCCGAGGCCGGTGCCGCCGCCGGCCCGCCCTTGCGAGACCCGCGCGAACCGGTCCCAGACCCGCGCCAGCTCCTCCGGCGGGATGCCGGGGCCGTCGTCGCTCACCTCGATCACCACCTCGCCTCCGGTGGCGTATGCCGTGAGCCGCACCGCGGCCGTGACCGGGGTGTGCCGCAGGGCGTTCGTGCCGAGCGCCATGACGGCCTGGGTGAGCCGCTCCTCGTCGGCGACGAGGCGCACACCGGCCGCGGCCTCGACGGTCACCAGCCGCTCGGGTTGGGCCACCTGCAGGTCGGAGGCGACGTCGTCGAGCATCTGGCGCACGTCGACGGGCCCGAGGTGGCGGGTGGCCCGGTCGAGGGAGGTGAGGGTGAGCAGGTCCTCGACGAGCCGGTGCATCCGGGTTGCCTCGGCGCGAATCCGTCGCAGCGCATCGGCGGTGTCGGGGTCCTCGACCCGGCCGGCGTGGAGCTCGGCATAGCCACGCAGGGTGGTCAGTGGGGTGCGCAGCTCGTGCGAGGCGTCCGCGACGAACTGGCGCATCCGGTCCTCGGAGTCACGCGTCGCGTCGAGCATGGCGTTGAGCGCGTCGCCGAGGTGGGCAGCCTCGCTGCCCTCGGGCGCGTCGGGGATGCGCCGGTCCCGCTCCCCCGCCGTGATCGCGTCCGCCGCCTGCGTCATCTCCCGGATCGGCGCCAGCCCGAGGCGGCGCACCCATACGACGATGGCGCCGACCACGAGCAGCACCGCCGCGCCCGCGAGCGCCAGGGTCAGGGCGAGCCGCCCCATCGCGGCATCGGCCCGCTGGGTCGGGACCGCGACGACGAGCAGGGTCCCGCCCTTGAGGGTGCCCGTCGCCACCCGCACCCGCGGCGCGTCCCCGGCCGTCGTCGAGCGCCCGACCGGCACCCGAAGGGCCTCGCCCGGGGCGACCCGCGGCAGCAGGCCCGGGTCGCTGGCCGGTGCGAGCACGGTCGTCACCGCGCCGGTGGGTGCCACGGTGCCGATCCACACCTCGCTGAGCACCCCTCCGCGCGCGCCGGCCGCCGCCCGCTCCGCGAGGGACAGCGTCGCCTGCGGTCGCGCGACGAGGGCGGCGACCTGGGCGTCGAGCTGGCGCGTGACATACCGGCGCTGGCTGAGCAGCACCAGGCCGCCCGCGACGACGAGGGTGACGAGCAGGGCCGCGACCGCGACGGCGAGCCGCCGCTGGAGGGTCATGACGTCGGCTCGCGCAGCGCGTAGCCCACGCCGCGCACGGTGTGGATGAGCGCCGGCCCTCCGGGGGCGGCGGCCTCGAGCTTCTTGCGCAGGGTGCTGACGAAGGACTCGACGATCGCCGACTCCCCCGCGAAGTCGTAGTGCCACACCCGGTCGAGCAGCTGCGCCCGCGTCACGACCCGGCCCGCGTTGCCGAGCAGGCAGCGCAGCAGGGTGAACTCGGTGGCCGTCAGGTGCACCTCGGTCGCGCCGCGCCACACCTGGTGGGCGTCCTCGTCGAGGACGAGGTCGGCGACGGCCAGCCGGTGCGACTCCTGCCGGGCCGCGCCGCGACGGGCCAACGCGAGCTGCACCCGGGCCGTCACCTCCTCCAGGGCGAACGGCTTGACGATGTAGTCGTCGCCACCGCTCGTCAGCCCGCGCACCCGGTCGGCCGTCTCCGAGCGCGCGCTGAGGAAGAGCACCGGCGCGTCAATCCCCCTGCCCCGCAACCGCTTCAGCGTCTCGAAGCCGTCGAGGTCGGGCAGCATCACATCGAGCACCACCGCATCGGGCGGGTATGCCGCGGCGTCGGCGAGCGCCTCCACGGCAGTTCCGGCGATACGCACCTCAAGGCCGGCCAGGCGAAGGGCCGATGCGACCAGGTAGGAGATGTTCTCCTCGTCGTCGACGACGAGGACGCGGGCCGCGCTGGGAAGGGCGGCGGGCGGCATAGGCCCCACTCTGGCACGGCGGCACGAGGGAAGGCTCGGGGTTTGCTGGAGAGTTCCTGTGGGTCGGAGAGGCCATCCGCAGAAGATCGCCAGCCGTCCTTGGACCCCTCGCGAGGTGGCCACCGGAGAGTCGGTGCTGTCCATCCCGGGCCCAGCGAAGGGCCCGGCACCCACTGAATGAAAGGCCACCCCCATGTCCGCTCGTTCCGCCCTCGCCGCCGGCGCCCTCGTCGCCGTCTCCTTCACCGGGCTCGCCATCGCCGTCGGCGGCTCCGCCACCGCGGCCACACCCCAGGCGTCCTCCGCCCTCGGCGTCGTCTCCGCGGCGGCCGCGACGACGACCGACACGGCCGCGCCGAAGCTCGGCTGGCGCTGGTGGGCCGGGCTGAGCAGCGACCAGCAGCAGTGCCTGGCCAAGGCCGGCCTGACCCGCCCGGCCTTCCCGCTCACCGATGCCGAGAAGGCTGCCGTCCAGACCGCGGTCCGCGACGCCGCCCAAGGCTGCGGCATCACCCTGCCCACGGGTGAGCGCGCGGCCGCGCTCAGGACCTGGTGGGAGGGACTGACCGACGCCCAGCGCACCTGCCTCAAGGACGCCGACGTGACCCGCCCGCTCGGCCCGCTGACGGCGGCGGAGCGCAAGGCCGTTCGCGAGAAGGTGACCGCCGCCGCCACGTCCTGCAACGTCACGCTGCCGACGTCGGGCGCCAAGGCCTCCGGGGGCAGCGGCTCCTGAGCGCGGCGACAACGCCGGGCGGCGGGCCCCGGGGCGGGCCCGCCGCGCGTCACGATGCACCCCGTGGACCAGTCCCTGCGCGGGCGCCTCGAGCGACGGATCGGCCTGCTCCGGGACCGCTACGCCGGCGCGATGTGGCAGCGCGTCATGCACCGCGACCTCGCCGCCCACTCGCTCGCGCTCGCCGCCCAGCAGGTGCTGAGCAACCGCTCGAGACTGATGACGACGAAAACGTCTTCCAGCCCGAACAGCACTGACGTACTGTCGATCATGCTCGTGGCCTCGTTGCTGCTGACGGAGTAGAGACCAACAGCATGACTGGGGCCACGAGCCCCCTCAGGTCAGGGCACCCCGCTCAAAGTCGAAGAGCCCCCAAACTGGCTCATCACAATCCAGGGTGTAGGCGGGACCTTGATCCAAGGGTCGCCGGGGATGATGCTGCCGAGACCGCCGTTTGGTGACGCCTCTGGTTGGTCATTCACGGGGGGGTGAGTATTCGGCATTTCGGTCGACTGCGTCGTACACCTGTTGGCCGATCGGTGATCGCAGTTCCTCGGCGATGTGTCCCAGTAGGCCGGCAGAGCGTGCAACCAGGGAGACGCCTCGGGTCAGGTGTGGAGGGATGCCGATGTCCGCAAGCGCTGCTCCGCAGACTCCGGCTCCGTTGACTGGCAGTCGCCGACCCAGGAACTTCCGATGTATCCGGTCGATGGCCTCGAGGAGCCGCAGGCTGTTTCCGAGCACACCCGCCTCCGCGGCGATTCTGGACAGCACCGGAGTACGTGGGTCGCCATCCTTGTGCACTGGATGGCCAGCCCGGGTACGAACAGACTCTGCTCGACACGGGTGCGGATCAACTGGGTCTCCCGCTTTCGGCCGGAGCGGGACGACCGGCTACTTCACGCAGGGGATCCCCGAGCCCTGCAGCTCGGTGAGCGCGGTGGGCGGCGGACCCGAGACGCCTCCACCGGTCGCGTCGACCGGAGCAGCCGCCGAACCAGAGGGTGCCGGGGATGATGCCGGTGCGGCCGTCGGCCCCAGCCCGCTCGGTGCGGTCCAGCCCGACCCGATGGTCAGCACCATCGTGCCGGCGCTCAAGGAGGTGTCCTCGCGGGGCGTCACCCCGCCCAGATAGGTCGCGAGCGCCTTGGCGCGGTCGGCGTCGCCGGCGGCATACGCCAGCGACGACGCCTCGGTTGCGGTCCCGGTCGATGCCTTGCCGCGGGTGAAACCCTTGGCGGCGAGGCCGTCGAGCACGGCCTTTGCCGCCCCATCTCGTCCGGAGGCGTTGACGACGTCGAGGGTGATGCCGGCACCGTTGATGGACGGTGTCGGGGTCGGTGAGGCCGGCGCGGCGGAGGTCGGTGTGGGCGGGTTGAGCTGCTCCTTGACCGTCGCGCGGATCGCTGCGAGATCGACGACGTTGACGTCCTGGCCGTCGACGTTGTCGAAACTGGCCACCGGCAGGGTGAAGAAGCTGAGGTTGCCACCCTGGAGGGTGTTCGCGGTCTTGGCCAGCGTGATCGGGTCGAGGCCGCTGTCGATCGCCGTGTTGCGCTGGGCAACGTCGACGATCCCGTTGATCTTCACCGGGTTCGTGAGGGTCGAGCTCTGCTTGAGCTGGGTGAGCAGCGAGACGATGAAGGCCTGCTGGCGGCGGGAGCGATCGAGGTCGGTGAAGAGCAGCTTGGAGTTGGAGGTGTCGCGCCGCTGGCGGACGAAGGACACCGCTTGTTGGGCGTTGATCTGCTGCTCCCCCGCCTTGAAGTCGGCCCCCGAGTAGGTGTCGACCGTGTCCTCCTTGACGCACACCGTGATCGGCTGGACGACCTGGGCGATCTCGAAGAAGGCCACCATGGTGACCTCGACGAAGTGGTCGATGGAGACGTCAAGGAACTTCTCGACCGTCGCGATCTGGGCCTTGCGCGCCGCATCGCGCGATTGCTTGTGACGATCCTCCGCCGACAAACCGGCCTGGTTGACCAGCCGTCTGTTCTCCTGGTCGAAGGCCAGGCCGTAGGCGGTCTTGATCTTTCCCTTGCACACCCCGTCCGGGCACCCGGCCAGGTCGACATAATCGTCACGGGGGATGGAGAAGGCGACCGCGCGCGAGCCATCGGCGGGGATGTGGACATACATGAGCACGTTCGCGTTGAGTCCGCCGTCGGTGGCGTCTCCGGCCTGCAGTGCTTCGTAGAGCTCCGGCGACAGAGGCTTGCCGTTCATGTCGAGGCGGCTGTCCAGACCCATGAGCAGGATGTTCATCTCCTCTCCGGTGGCCTTGCCCTCGAGGATGTCCGAGCGCTGGATGCCGAAGCCCAGACGCGCGACCTGCCACACGGCATACCCGGCAATGACGAGGACCACGGCGACCACGGCGCCGATGACGGTGCGCGCCAACCGGCGTCCACGGGACCGGCGAGGTGGCGGCGAGCCGGGTCGGCGCCCACCGGAGGAAGACCCCGACGACTGGACCCGCTGCTGCGGAATCCGCTGCTGAGGAATCCGTTGCCCAGGCCCGCGCTGTGCCGGAATCCGCTGCTGCGGGACGCGGCGTGGCGGTCCGTCCCCGGGTCTGCGGGGGCTGGGCGGACCGGGCGGGCCGGGCGGGCCGGGAGGTCGGGTCACCGGAGCAGTGTCGCGCAACGCGCTGTCCGCGTCTGCAAAACCACGCCGCCGGGTCTCCAAACGGTGGCACCACGGCCGCTGCTGACGGGGTACTGAGATTCGGCCGGCGTTCCGGTGGCGGTCACGGTGGCGCGGGCACTACTCCCGATCTGGCGCGTGCGGAAACGCTTTCACACGGACGAGCGACGCGCGCCCCCGACGCTGAGGAACCCCACCCAGGGCTGGTACTCCAACCACAGCATCTGGCCGACGGGGTACGCGCCGAAGACCACCTTCTACGTCTCCGGTCAGACCTGGCAGCAGGTCTGAACGCGAACAGCAAGTCGGGCCGCTACGCCCAGCTCGGCCAGCAGTTCATCGCGGCCAAGCTCAACCTCGCGTCCGGCGCCAGCACCACGCCGGCCGTGAGCCGCACCGCTCTTCCGGAACCTCACTATTGGTGGGTTCCGGGGGCACGTATGCCGTGGGCCCACCTCGCGAGGTGGGCCCACGGCATACGTGATGGTGGGGTTGTCAGCCTTGGCCGAGGGACGCCTTGAGCTCGGTGAACCACGCGACGGAGGTGTCGAACTTCTTGTGCCCCTTGATCCGGGGGAACTCGATCGCGCGCAACTCGTCGCCCTGCTCCTCGTCCTGCCCGACGACGCCCGACACCCCGGCCAGGGCGGAGTCGACGGCAAGGTCGGTGCAGCGCTTGATGAGGGCGAGGTCCTCGTCGTTGGAGGCGGCGGAGCGGGAGAAGTAGCCCGACTTCTGGACCATCGTCTTCTCGGCGCCCACGAGCGCGGCGAACTGCTTGGCGAACCAGGCGCCCGGGTTGATCTTGTCGATCTGCACGTGGCCGAAGGGGTCGATCGGGACATCCTCCCCGGCGGCCTTCATTTCCTCGACGATGTCGGCGACACCGGCGCCCTCACTGAGGAAGATGTTGACGCACCCGATCTCGTCCATGACGGTCTTGAGGCGCGCCGCCTCGGCCTTGAGGTCGATGTGGTCCTCGGGCACGAAGACGGCGTGGACGTCCCAGCAGCGAGGGTCGTTGCCGAAGCCCTCCACGAACCGCTGCTCGCCGACCCACTGGTGGTAGCGGCGAGCCGTCTCGGCGGTCAGCCAGCCGCAGTTGCGGCCCATGACCTCGTGGACGATGAGCATCCGTGGGTTCGAGGAGTGCTCGGCGATGATGTTCTGCGCGAAGATCGAGCCCTGCTCGGCCGCGGTCCACGCCCCAAGGGACTGACGGATCGGCACGACGTCGTTGTCGATCGTCTTGGGCAGGCCGACGACCGTCAGTTCGTAGGCGTTCTCATGGAGGTATGCCGCGAGGTCGGCTGCCGTGGTGTTGGTGTCGTCACCGCCGATCGTGTGCAGGACGTCGACACCGTCCTTGGTGAGTTGCTCGGCCGCGACGTGGAGCGGGTCCTGGCCCTCCTGGACGAGCCCGCGCCTGACGCAGTCAGCGACATTGGTGAGCTTGACGCGGGAGTTGCCGATCGGGCTGCCACCGTGCCGGTGGAGCAGGTGTGCCTGCTCACGAACGGCCGGGGTGACCTCCACGGAGCGGCCGGTGAGCAACCCGGCATACCCGTCGAGGTAGGCGATGATCCGCACGTCCGGGGCGACCTGGCTGTAACGCTCGATGAGGCCACCGACGGCGGAGGAGAGACAGGGGGCAAGGCCGCCAGCGGTGAGCATGGCGACGGTCTTCACGGTCATGGCTCAAGCCTAACGAGGGCGGCGCGCGAGGCGTCGGGAGGTCCGGTCCACGAAGGACCACCCCTTGCGTCCGCGTCTTGCGTGGCCATGGCAACGGAAGACGCAGACGCAATGTCAGGCCAGGAGCTCGGCCCGGATCAGTTCGGCGGTCTGCAGCATGTTGAGGGCGGCACCCTTGCGCAGGTTGTCGCCGGAGAGGAAGAGGTCGAGCGTCTGCGGCAGGTCCGCCATCTGCCGGATGCGCCCGGCAAAGCGGGGATCGGCGCCGACGACATCGTTCGGGGTCGGGAACTCGGCATGCTCGGGGTCGTCGAGGACGACCACGGCCGGGCACTCGACGAGCGCCTGACGCGCCTTGCCGACGTCGATCCGGTTGGCGAAGCGGGCATGGACGTTGATCGAGTGACTCGAGACCACGGGCACCCGCACGCAGGTCGCCGACACGCGAAGCCCCGGCAGACCGAGGATGCGGCGGGTCTCCTCGCGCACCTTGACCTCCTCGCTGGTCCACCCGTCGTCGGCCAGATGCCCGACCATCGGCAGGACATTCATGGCCAGCGGCCCGGGGAAGACGCTCTCCCCGAGTTCGTGCTCGATGAGCCGGCGGATGTCGCCGGGCCGTTGCCCCAGCGTGCGGTCCCCGGACACGACCTCGATCTCGTCATAGAGGCGCGCGATCCCCTTGCGGCCCAGCCCGGAGGCGGCCTGGAGGGTGGTGACGACGAGTTCCTCGAGTTGCCAGCCGGCGTGCAGGGTGGCCAGGGCGTCGATCATCGTCATGACCGTCGCCCCCGGATTGGCGATGATCCCCAACGGCCGGTCCTTGGCCCGCTGCGGGTTGACCTCGGTGGCCACGAGCGGCACCTCGGGGTCGCCCCGGAAGACCGGGGAGTTGTCGATGACGACAACACCTCGCCCCGCGGCATACCGAACCCAGTGGTCGACCACGGGAGGGGGGATGTCGACGACGGCGACGTCGACGCCGTCGAAGAACTCCTCGGTCAACGCCTCGACGACCAGATCACGACCGCCGACCGTGATCGTCTGGCCGACGTCCTCACTCGAGGCGGCCAGTTTGACCCGGTCCCACACCACAGCGCGCGTCGGCAACACCTGGAGCAGGACTCGCCCGACGGCGCCGGTGGCCCCGACGACGGCAAGCGTCATGGGGCGCGGCAACGCTGCGGCGGGGGTCATCATTCGGGCAACGCCCGCGCTCAGCGACCGGTTCCCGCGTAGACGACGGCCTCACCGGAGTCGGAGTCCAGGCCGAACGCGGAGTGCACGGCCCGCACGGCCTCGGCCAGTCGCTCCTCGCGCGTGACGACAGAGATCCGGATCTCCGAGGTCGAGATCATCTCGACGTTGACCCCGGCGTCGGCGAGTGCCTTGAAGAAGGTTGCCGAGACACCAGTGTTGGTGCGCATCCCTGCCCCGACGAGCGAGAGCTTGCCGATCTGGTCATCGAACTGCAGCGAGTGGAACCCGACGGTCGGCCTGATCTCCTCGAGCGCCTTGAGCGCCGTCTTGCCGTCGCCCTTGGGCAGCGTGAAGGAGATGTCGGTCAAACCGGTCTCCACGGCGGAGACGTTCTGGACGATCATGTCGATGTTGAGGCCGGCGCGGGCGACGGCCTCGAAGATCGCGGCCGCCATGCCGGAACGGTCCGGCACACCGACGACGGTGACCTTGGCGTCACCCGGGTCGTGCGCGACGCCGGCGATGATCGGTGCTTCCACGGTCTCTCCTTCTGCGGGGTCCACGACGATGGTGCCGATCTTGTCGGTGAAGGTCGAGCGCACGTGGATGGGGATGTTGTAACGGCGCGCATACTCGACGCAGCGCAGGTGCAGGATCTTGGAACCGCCGGCGGCCAACTCGAGCATCTCCTCGGCACTGAGCCGGTCCAACTTGCTCGCGCGCGGCACGATCCGCGGGTCGGCGGTGAAGACGCCGTCGACATCGGAGTAGATCTCGCACACCTCGGCCTTGAGCGCAGCCGCCAGCGCCACCGCCGTCGTGTCCGAGCCGCCGCGACCCAAGGTGGTGATCTCCTTGGTGTCCTGGCTGACGCCCTGGAAGCCCGCGACGATGACGATGTGACCGTCATCGAGCGCACTGGTGATCCGCCCGGGCGTCACGTCGATGATCTTGGCCTTGCCGTGCTCGGCACTGGTGATGACGCCCGCCTGCGAGCCGGTGAACGAACGCGCCGAGAATCCCAGGTCCGAGATCGCCATCGCCACCAGCGCCATCGAGATCCGCTCACCGGCGGTCATCAGCATGTCGAGTTCGCGCGGCGGCGGCAGCGGGCTGACCTCTTGGGCCAGGTCGAGCAGTTCGTCAGTCGTGTCCCCCATCGCGGAGACCACGACGCACACATCGCTTCCGGCGCGCTTGGTCTCGGTGATCCGTCGCGCGACTCGCTTGATGCTCGCGGCGTCGGCGAGCGACGAGCCACCGTACTTCTGGACGACGATGGGCACGACTCAGCACTCCTGGAGGTGATGGTTGTGTCCGAGAACGGACCGATCCAGCATAACGAGCGGCCCGGCACGCGGACTCGACGCCCACATGCCGGGCCCACACGCCCTCCCGCGTATGCCGCGGGGCCAGGTCACCGGTGGACGACCACCGGGGTGCCCAATGGAGCGAAGTCGTAGACCTGCTTGGCGACGCTGACCGGCAGGTTCACGCACCCGTGCGACCCGGAGTAGCCGAAGGAAGAGCGCCACGGTGCGCCGTGCAGGGCGTAGCCGCGGTAGAAGTAGGTCACCCAGGGCACGTCCGGCGCCTCGTAGTTGGTGCCGTCGGCGTTCTCGCCGCGCATCGTCTGCTTCTGGTACTTCAGGTAGACCTTGTAGGTGCCCGTCACCGTCGGGGTCTGGGCGCCACCGTCGACGACCGAGATGGGCCCGAAGGCGGGAGCCGCGCCGACGTAGGCGGTCATCGTCTTGTTGGCGAGGTTGACGTCGATCCACTTCTCGCCGTCGGCGGCTTGGTAGGCGAGGTTCTGGGCGCCGTCGGCGATCTTGCGCTCCGTCCACGTGGCCTGCACGACCGTCGTCGTGAAGGCTTCCTGCGCGCCCTGGCCGGCGGTCAACTTGGCGGCGAGCGCCTCGGCCACCTGCTGGGCGTTGCCCACGTCGACGCCGTCCTTGGCCTTGGTGACCACGGACAGGACTGCGCCCTGGGAGTTGACATTGCGCACGCCCTTGACCGGCTTGACGGTCACCGACCCCGCCTGCTTGGTGACCCACTCGCCGATCTTGGCGGCGTCCACGGTCGGCGCCGTCGGGGCGCCGTCCTTCTCCCCCACCGTGACCCAAGCGGCCTTCTCCTGCTCGGTGGCAGTGAAGGTCTTGCCCTCGGCCGTGATGGTGACCGGTGCCGTGACGATCGCATTGGCCTGATCGGCGATCGCCTGGGCGGACTCGGTCGAGACAGCCGCGGGCAGGTCGATGATCTTCGCGTTGGCGGTGGCCGCGACCAAGTCGGTCGCCGCCTTCTTCACGACGTCCTGGAAACTGGCAGGGTCGATGGTCTTGCCCGCCACGGCGGGGGTCACGGTGAAGGCGCTGGCGCCCTCCGCCCGGATCACCTTGGCGTTGGCTGCCGGCGTTCCATCGGTGGAGGCGAGTTCGGCGACATAGGAGTCCATGACCTGGGGGTCGAAGGTCGAGACGACGCCGACCGACCGATCGGTCGTGAGGGCCTTGACGTAGGAGGAGAGCTGGGAGTTCTCGTCGAAGACCCGCGCCACGGTCGCGTCGACATCGACCTTGTAGCCCAGGTCGGCCAAGCTGGCGGTCGCCCTCCCGGACGGCGTGGCCACGGTGATCTTGGTGTCGGCGACCCGCTGGCGCAGGGAGGTGGCCAGCTCAGCGCGGGTCTGACCGCTGACCTGCACGCCGGCCAGCGAACTGCCCGGCAGGGCACGGTCCTGGTAGTGCGCGGCATACGCCGTGGCCGCCCCACCCACGGCGATGGCCAGCGTCGCCGTGGTGGCGACGAGCACCCTCGTCAACTTCTTCACTGTGCGTTCCCTCCCGAGGCCGGCGACACCTCGAGCCGCAGGCAAAGCCCCTATATCATGCCTCAGGATCAGGGGGGCGCGAAACTGCCGCCATCTTGCGGACTGGCAACGCCGTCCTGCCACTCACCGATTGAGGGCGTCGAACTCCGCCTCGGCGACCGTGTCGGGGTCGGCATCGAGTCGGACATGCGCCACGACGGAGTGGATGACCCGCAGCGCCATCGCGCCGCGCTCACCCCACCCCGACAGATAACTGAACTGCCACCACCACAGGGCCTCGTCGATGTCGCCGCGCTCGTGGTGCGAGAGGCCGTGGGCCAGAGCCTCGGCGACATCCACGAGGTCACCGACGAGGGTGCCGCTGGCCGGAGTCGGATCCGTGACCGGGTCGGTCACGTCCGCATAGTCGTCGAGACCCTCGAAAATGATCGCGAGCCCGGCGCGCAAGTGCTCCATCTCGGCGTCGGGCCCGCTGTCGGGTTCGAACCGCTCGGCCGGCAGCACGTCGACGATGGCGCCGAGCCGCGCGCCCATGAGGAGCACCTGCGAGAGCGCGAGAAGGGTCAGCGGGAGAGCCGCGTCCGGTGCGGCCCCCTCCGCCACATCGGTCAGGGTGCGCAGGTAGATGCGCGCATCCTGGGCACAGTCGTCGGCAAACGCGGACAGATCCTCAGACATGCACGAGTGTCCTTCCCTCGAAGGCCCGCCCCAGGGTGACCTCGTCGGCATACTCCAGGTCCCCGCCCACAGGCAGCCCTGAGGCGAGGCGGGTCACCTTGAGGTCCATCCCCTTGAGGAATCGGGACAGGTAGGCCGCGGTCGCCTCACCTTCGAGATTGGGGTCGGTCGCGATGATGACCTCGGTGACCTCACCGCTGGCCAGACGGGTCATCAACTCGGTGAAGCGCAGATCGCCCGGACCGATGCCGTCGATCGGGCTGATGGCGCCACCGAGCACGTGATAGGTGCCGCGGAACTCGCGGGTCCGCTCGATGGCCACGACGTCCTTGGGCTCCTCGACGACGCAGATGGCGCTCTGGTCGCGGCGCTGGTCGGCACAGACCCGACAGAACTGGCTCTCGGCGACGTTGAAGCAACGCTCGCAGTAGCGGACCTTCTCCTTGACGGCGAGCAGGACGTCGGAGAGTCGCTCGACGTCCTGGGGATCGGCCTGCAGGAGGTGGAAGGCAATCCGTTGCGCGCCTTTGGGACCGACGCCCGGCAGTCGGCCGAGTTCGTCGATCAGGTCCTGGACCGCGCCTTCATACACCCGCCCAGCGTATGCCGTGACCCCGACAACCGCCCGGCGCCGCGCGAACCGAGGATGGCCGGGTCCGAGGCCGCGTCAGACGCCGATCGCGGGATCAGAGCCCGGCGGCAACTCGTTGTAGGCGTCGACCCGCTCCTGGCCGGAGAGGGTGGCGATGGCCAGCATGATCTCGTCGGTGAGCTCGCGGCGGGCGCGGCCAGCGGGCATCGCGGCATACCTCTGCGGGGAAATGGGGGTCCCGAAGGCGACCCGGACCTTGGCCAGCGACGGGAGCTTCGCCCCGACGGGTTGCACCTTGTCGGTGCCGACGAGCCCGACCGGGACGACGGGGACCCCGGCGGTCAGGGCAAGCCAGGCCACGCCGGTGCGTCCGCGGTAGATCCGCCCATCGCGCGAGCGTGTGCCCTCGGGGTAGATCCCGAAGGCCCGACCCTCGCGCAGCACCTCGAGCGCGAGTTCCAAGGACTCCTGGGCGGCGCGGGAGGAGTGCCGGTCGACCGGGATGGCCTGGGAGCCGACGAAGAAGCCCCGGCGGATGGCGCCACTGACCCCCGTGCCGGTGAAGTAGTCGGACTTGGCCAGAAACGACACCGGCCGAGGACTCGCGATCGGGATCGCGAAGGAGTCGATGAAGGAGAGGTGGTTGCTTGCGAGGATGACGCCGCCGGATCGTGGGATGTTGTCACGTCCGGTGATCGTCGGTCGCCACAGGCCCTTGGCGAGCGGGACGGTGATCGCCTTGCCCACGGCATAGAAGACGGTCATGACAGCTCGTCCTTGATGATCGTGCCGCCGAGAATGCGCTCGACGACGGGTATGCCGACCTCACCGAGGGCCTCGATGTCCTCGTCATCGGCGCTGACCGCCGAGTCGTCGGCGACATGGGTTTCGGGGTCCGGCGTGCGGGCCGCCTCGACGCGGGCGCGCTCGAGAGGCGTGAGCTCGTCGTCCTCGGGCGGCTCGGGCTCTTCAGGGGGTGGCTCGGGATCAGCCGTGGCCCAGGACGGAGCGGTGCCCTGGTCCCCGGGAGCCCGGGACCAGGTCGGCCCCTCGCCGTTCGATGCATTGGAGGGTGCCGCGGGCCGGGGGCGCGGTGGGGTCTGGGGTTGGCGCCGTGGCTCGGACGCGGTCGTCGCCGGAGGCGCGGGAGGCTCGGCGGTCACCGTCGGGGCCAGGATTGGTGCGACCCTCGTCGCGGGGGCGCCGCCTTCGCCGGTCCCGTCCATGGCGACGGCTTCGATGCGCACGTCGACCCCCAGGACGTCGATGAGCGCCTGTCGGACATGCTCGGTGCGGCCGCCGCTGCGGAAGGCGTTGAGGAGCCCGCCCGTCGCGGTGCCGAGCACCAGCCGCTCGCCGTCGTAGTCGAGGACCTGGGCGTTCTGACTGACGAAGGTCCAGGTCCCGCGGGAGGTCTCGAAGATCTTGGCGAGCACGTCGGGCCACGAGCGGCGGATCGCCGCGGCGTCCAGACCACCCGGGCCCCTGGAGGGTGAGGGGGCCGACGTGGCTCCACCGCTTGCGTCCGCGTCCGGCGCACCCATGGCGACGGATCCCGCGGACGCAACGGGAGCAGGGGCGCGTGCGTCCGCGTCGGGCGCGCCCAGGGCGACCGAACTCGCGGACGCAACGGGGGCGGTGGCCCGCGAGGCCACGGGAGCCTCCATGGTCAGGGGGGTCAGGGGTGCCGCGGAGGTGGGAACGCCGCCGACGTCGAGGCGACGCTCGAGCCGGTCGAGGCGCGCGGCATACCCCCCCTCGCCGGCGGCGCCGGGGAGCAGCACACGGGCGGCGATGAGCTCGAGTTGCAACCGGGGCGCGGTGGCGCCGGTCATCTCGGACAGCCCGGCAAAGACCACATCGGCCGCCCTGGACAGCGCACCGGCACCGAAGGCCGCGGCCTGGGCTCGCATCCGCTCCAACTGATCGGCGGGCACGGCGCGCAGCACGGCCGCTGCCCCATCGGGCACGGCCTGGACGACGATGAGGTCGCGCAGCCGCTCGAGCAGGTCCTCGCAGAAGCGCCGCGGGTCCAGGCCGCTCTCGATGACCCGGTCGATGGCCCGGAAGAGCCCGGCCGCGTCCCCGGCACCCATCGCCTCGACCGTCGCGTCGAGCAGCTCGGCATCGGTGAAGCCGAGCAGCGCCGCCGCCGACTCATAGGTCAGGCCCGCGTCGCTCGACCCCGCGATCAGTTGGTCGAGGACCGAGAGCGAGTCACGCACCGACCCACCGCCGGCCCGCACGACGAAGGACAGCACGCCCGGCTCGACGCTCACCCCTTCCTGGGCGCACAAGCGCTCCATGTAGTCGGTCAGTTGCCCCGGCGGCACCAATCGGAAGGGGTAGTGGTGGGTCCGGCTGCGGATCGTGCCGATGACCTTCTCGGGCTCGGTCGTCGCGAAGACGAACTTCACGTGCTCCGGTGGCTCCTCGACGATCTTGAGCAGCGCGTTGAAGCCTGCCGAGGTCACCATGTGTGCCTCGTCGATGATGTAGATCTTGTAGCGACTCTGCGCCGGCCCGTAGGACGCTCGCTCTCGCAGGTCGCGCGCATCGTCGACGCCACCGTGGCTGGCCGCGTCGATCTCGATGACGTCGACCGTGCCAGGGCCGCCACGGGCCAGCGCCACGCATGAGTCACACGTCCCACACGGGGTTGGCGTCGGCCCCTGCTCGCAGTTCAGGCAGCGAGCCAGGATGCGGGCGCTCGTGGTCTTGCCACAGCCGCGCGGACCACTGAAGAGATAGGCGTGATTCACCCGCCCGGTCCGCAGCGCCTGCATGAGCGGCTCGGTCACGTGCTCCTGCCCGATGACGTCCGCGAAGGTCTCCGGACGGTAGCGGCGATACAGGGCGACGGACACGCTGTCACCCTAGTCGCGCCCCCCGTCACCCGGTGTGCCGTCCACAGCCGGCCGCTCCCCCGTCACCCCTGTCGAGGGGTCGGGTCCGATGGGTACCGTCACCTCATGGCCTCCGACCTCGTCCTCGTTGCCAATGCCGCCGATGCCACGGTCTCGACCTTCGTGCTCGACGCCGCCGGTCAACGCCTCGAGCCGCTGGCCACCTCCGCGGTCGGCAGGGGCTGCTCGACCTTCGTTGTCGACGAGGACCGCGACCTCGTGTATGCCGCGACCAAGGGGGACGCGGACGGCCACGGCCAGGGCGTCGACTCCTTCCGCCTCGACCGCACGACCGGCGCCCTCACCCCGCTCGGACACGTCGACGGGACCGGCTACCACTACCTGGCACTCGCGCACGGCGGGCGTGTCCTCGCCGGCGCGGCATACCACTCCGGCAAGGCGACCACCTGGGTCCTCGACGGGGAGGGCGGGATCAGCGACCCGGTCGCCGAGGTCGCCTGGCGCAACGCCCACGCCGTCGCGACCCGCGCAGCCCATCTCTATGTCGTCTCGCTCGGCGAGGACCTCCTCGCGCAGTACCTCCTCGGCGACGACGGACGACTCACGCCGCTCGACCCGCCCACCGTCCCCGCCCCGCCCGGCAGCGGCCCTCGCCATCTGGTCATCGACGAGGCCGGCACCCATGTCTACGTCGTCACCGAGTTCTCCGGCGAGGTGCTCACCTACACCCGTGACACGGCGACCGGGACCCTCGCGGCGGCTGGCGCGACAGTCGCCCACGCGACCGACCGGGGCTTGCGGCACAGCCGTTTCGGCGCGGATCCCACGGCCGAGCACCTCATCTGGGGCGCCGACATCGCGCTCGCCCGCGGCGGGCGTCTCGTCTTGGCGAGCGAACGGTGCGAAAGCACCCTGGCGTCGCTGCGGATCGCCGACGACGGCGTCGCCGGCCCCATGCTCGACCTCGCCGACACCGAGCCGCAACCGCGCGGTTTCGCCGTCACCACCGACGGACGGTATGCCGTGGTCGCCGGCGAGCGGGCGAGCACCGTCGAGCTCGTGGCGGTCGGCGCCGACGGGTCGCTGCGCTCCTTGGCCCGGGCCCACACCGGTCATGGCGCCAACTGGGTGCGCATCATTGCGCGTCGCGACTGACCCGACGCCGCGACGCGCGTGCTCGGGAGGCCGACCCGACGGCATACCCTTGGGGAGTGCGCATCGACGTCTGGTCCGACTTCCTCTGCCCCTTCTGCCACCTCGGGCGGCGCCAGTTGGCGCTCGCGCTCGAGGAGTTCGAACACGCCGACGACGTCGAGGTGATCTGGCACAGCTTCCAGCTCGACCCCAACGCCCCGGCCGTCGGCGAGGGCAGCAACGTCCAACGGGTCGCGGACAAGTACGGCGTCTCCCTCGAGCAGATGGAGGAGCAGCACCGCTCCATGGCCGAGCAGGCCGCCGCAGTCGGCCTCGACTTCCAGTGGGAGAAGATCGTCCCCGGCAATTCGTATGCCGCGCACCGGCTCCACCACTACGCCCGCTCCGTCGGGTGCGAGGCCGAGTTCATGGACCGCCTGATGACGGGGTGGTATTCCGAGGGAGCCGCCATCGGCGACGACGAGACGCTCGTGCGCCTGGCGACCGAGGCCGGCCTCGAGGAGGCGGAGGTGCGGGCGGTCCTCGACTCCGATGACTTCGGCCACGAGGTCCGCACCGATCTCGCCCTCGCCAACCAGATCGGCATCACCTCGGTGCCGACGTTCGTCCTCGACCAGAAGTACGGCGTCTCCGGCGCCCAGGGCGTCGACTCTCTCCTCGGCGCCGTGAAGTACGCCTGGGATGACCAGGGGAACCGTCCCGAGGCCGCGGGTGGCGGATGTGGTGGAGGTTGCTGCGGCGGTGCGTGCGGATCGGGCGCTGCCGACGACGTGGACCAGGCCGGTGCGCTGGCCGCTGCCGGCTGTGGCGCGGACGGGTGCGGCGACGGCGGCTGCGGTGGCGGCATCTGCGGCGGCCACGACGAGCAGGCCAGCGCGCAGGATGCTGCGCACGCTCACTGAGCACTGAGGCCCGCCCGGGAACGAGGACACCCCGCGTACCTGGAAGAGCTCACCTGCCCTTGCTGCATTCCTGCCCTGGGGGGGTTCAGTGAGGTACCACCACGCGGGGTGCCGGGCACCACTCTAGGCTGCGGGCGGCCGGCCTCGAAATCCGAGGACCACTGAGTGGGTGCGGGCCCGTCAATTGTTCCGGCTCGCGGCCCGGGCGGAACTCCTCACGTGGACGGTGCTCCTCCTCTGCCCCCCCCGTGGACCTGGTCCGTGCAGCCCTGACCTGACCCCTGCGGCTTCGCCGACCCCTCTGCGCCGGACCGCCGATTTCGGCCCGACCGGTGCGCTCCGGTATCTTCCTCCGTTGGAGGATTCGCATAGTGGCCTAGTGCGCACGATTGGAAATCGTGTTGGGATAAAACCCTCGGGGGTTCAAATCCCCCATCCTCCGCCAACCAGAACGCCCCGCTTCGTGCGGGGCGTTCTGCATTGCCTCCGGTGGGCAGAAGTGGGCATCTGTGACCACTTCTGCCCACCGGGGGCGTCGTCAGGGAGCCAGCAGGGTCCAGACGCCCCACGAACACGCCCCGAGGGTGAGAGCGAAGGTCGTGTTCCACGCCAGAGCCGGTATGCCGCTGAGTTGGCGCAGCACGGCCGGGTCACTTCCCGCCGTGGTCGCCGAGGCAACGGCACCCAGGTGGCGCCAGCCCCCGACCAGCAGGATCAGCGCGATCCCGATGAGGACCTGGGCCTGCACCGCGGCCGTACCCCACCACCACAGGCAGCCCAGGGCTGCGGTCGTCAGGCCGACAACGATGGCGGTGAGGAGGGAACGCACCCGCGGGACGGTGATGAGCAAACCGACGAGAAGCGCCGTCAGCAGCGGTGCGGCATACCGCTGGGAGGCCGCCGCGACCAGGCCGAGGGCGACGACGCCGGGCATCGGGTAACCCGCCCACGTCGTGACCAGCCGACCGATTCCTCGAGGTGGGCCGACGGTGACGGCGTGCCCGGACATGTCACCGCGCAGGACGAACCCGGTGAATCGCCGACCGACCAGCATGCCGACGAAGGCGTGCCCCAGTTCGTGGACGAGGGTCACCCCGAGGCGCAGGACTCGCCACAGCGGGTCGACGAGGGCTGCCAGTGCGGCGGCGAGAACGACGACGCCGAGCACGCTGAGCGACAGGTCGGGCGGGGTCGCTGCCGGTGAGAGCCGGTGCGCGATCTCGTCGGGCCAGGATTGGAGGAGCACACCGGTGACGGTAGTCACGGTCCTTGTGAGTGGCGTCGGTCAGGCCGGGAGTCGCTCGACGAGCACAGCCGAGCCGACACCGGCGGCGCCACTCACCGCAGCGATGCCGTAGCGGCCACCGCTCGCCTCCAGTTCCTCGAGGCACTGGCCGATGAGGATCGCGCCCGTCGCCCCGAAGGCATGACCCATCGCCATCGTTCCGCCGTTGGGGTTCATCCGGTCGGGCCCGGCCCCGAGCTCCTCGCGGAAGGTCAGGCAGAGGGACGCGAACGCCTCGGCGAACTCGAAGACGTCGATGTCGTCCGGACGCAGGCCAGCCCTGACGAGCACGCGCTCGACGGCGAGTTGGCCGGCGGTCAGCATGATGACCGGGTCGACGGCGGCCGTGGCCGCGGTGAGCAACCGAGCGCGTGGCCGCAGCCCGCGCTGCGCTGCGCCGTCCGCGGTGGTCAGGACGAGGAGGGCGGCAGCATCGGCCATGGCCGGCGACGTGCCCACAGTGTGGAGGTGTTCGATCCGGTCGACGACCGGGTTGGCAGCCAGCGCAATCGCATCCTGCCCGTTCGCGCCCAGATCCGCGAAGGCCGGAGGGAGCGAAGCCAGGGACTCGCGCGAGGTGTGTGGTCGGACGTGCTCATCGGTGGCCAGGCCCGGGCCTCCATCGGGGCCCGGCAGTGGGACCAGGCACCGGTCGAAGGCCCCACGAGCCCAGGCTGCCGCCGCCTTGGCCTGGGTCTCCAGGCCGTAGCAGTCGAGTTGCTCGCGGGTGTGACCGGCGAGGGTGGCGCAGAGATCGGCCGCGATCCCCATGTGGACCGAGCCGACCCGCCGGATCGTCTCCCGGTCGGCGAAGAGTGGCCCACCGTCACTGAAGATGGGCACGCGCGAGACCGACTCGACGCCACCCGCGACGGCGAGATCGACGTCTCCGCCACGAATCCTGGCAGCGGCACCCGTGACGGCGTCGATGCCGGAGGCGCAGAACCGGTTGACCATCATCCCGCTGACGCCTGGCCCCCACCCGGCGAGCAGGGCGGCGGTGCGAGCCGTGTTGGAGCCCTGCTCACCGACCTGGTCGGCACACCCGAGGACGACGTCCTCGACGCTGGTCGGGTCCAGCCCGGTGCGACCGGGGAGGGCGGCCATGAGATGCACGACCAGGTCTGTCGCCCTCAGGTGCGCCAGTCCCCCACGCGCCGTCGCTTTGCCTCTCGGCGTGCGCACATAATCGGCGATGACGACTTCTCGCATTCCTGTCCTCCCTGAATTACTCTGCTAGGCGAAGTATGACGAGCACCCACCGGGAGGGGAAGGCCATGACGTCAGGGGTCTGGGTCCTGGGCGGGTACCAGAGCGACTTCGCCCGCAATCTCACTCGCGAGGGTGTCGGCATCGACGGCCTCACCACCGAGGTCGTCGAGGGCACCTTGGCCTCCGCCGGGATCAGCGGTGGGGAGATCGGATCGGTCCACGTCGGCAATGCCTTCGGTCAGCTCTTCACGGGTCAGGGGCACCTCGGCGCCATGCCGGCAACGGTCGACGACTCGCTCTGGGGGACGCCGTCGGCGCGCCACGAAGCCGCCTGCGCCTCCGGTAGCATCGCGATCCTCGCCGCGATGGCCGAGTTGGCGGCCGGTCTCTACGACAGCAGCCTGGTCATCGGCGTCGAGGTCGAGAAGACCCAGTCGAGCACCGACGCCGCGCGCACCCTGGGCGCGGCCGCATGGGTCGGTCACGAGGCCGAGGGCGTGACCCATGTCTGGCCGCACACCTTCGCGCGCGTCGCCGAGGAGTATGCCGCCCGCTTCAGTCTCGACGAGGCCCACCTTCGCGCCATCTCGGCCGTGAATCTCGCTGCGGCCAAGCGCAACCCGAAGGCGCAGACGCGTGGATGGGACCTGCCGGCCGACCTCGACGACCCCGCGGCCAATCCGGTCATCGACGGGCCAGTGCGACGCTTCGACTGCAGCCAGGTCACCGACGGTGGAGCCGGTGTGGTGCTGGTGTCCGATCGATGGCTCCGCAACCACCCGGACGCCAGGCCGATCGCTCGGATCGACGGATGGGGACACACGACGGTCGGCCTGCCGCTCGCGCCCAAGCTGGCCCGGTCCGCAGGCAACCCCTACGTCATGCCGCACGTGCGCACCGCCGCCCTCGCGGCCATGGAACGCGCCGGCACGGACCTCGACGGGGTTGACGGGTTCGAGGTGCACGACTGCTTCGCCCCCAGCGAGTACCTCGCCATCGACCACCTCGGCCTCACCGGCCCGGGCGAGTCCTGGAAGGCCATCGAGAACGGTGACATCGAGCTGGGCGGTTCGTTCCCGATCAACCCCAGTGGTGGGCTCATCGGCGGCGGGCACCCGGTCGGTGCGACCGGGGTCCGGATGCTCCTCGACGCAGCGCTCCAGGTCAGCGACAACGCGGGAGAGAGTCAGGTCGAGGGGGCCACTCGCTTCGGCACCCTCAACATCGGCGGCAGCACAGCGACCGTCGTCAGCCTGGTCGTCGGCGCAACGCCCAGGTGACGGACCACGCCAACGCGCCCCCACGGCATACCGAAAGGACCCACGGATGGACACCGAACTCGTCGGGCGGATGATCTCGACCCTCCCCGAGGACGACGACCACCCCTATCGGACCGGCCCGTGGCGCCCCCAGACACGGGAGTGGGACGCCCCTGACGTGGAGGTGGTCTCAGGCGCGATCCCGGCCGACCTCGACGGGATCTACCTGCGCAACACCGAGAACCCCCTGCACCCCGCCATCAAGGCCTACCACCCCTTCGACGGCGACGCGATGATCCACCTCATCGGCTTCCGCGACGGAAAAGCGTTCTACCGCAACAGATTCGTCCGCACCGACGGGCTGCTCGCCGAGCAGAAGGCCGGCCGCTCACTGTGGGCCGGGACTGCGGAGTCACCCAGCCTGTCCACCCGCCCCGAGAGCTGGGGAGCCCGCGGCGGCATGAAGGACCCCTCGAGCACGGACATCGTCGTCCATCGCGGGACCGCACTCACAAGCTTCTACATGTGCGGTGACCTCTATCGGATGGACCCGGTCACTGGCGACAACTTGGGCAAGGAGACCTTCGGTGGACGCTTCCCGGCCGAGGGGGTCTCGGCCCACACCAAGGTCGACGAGCACACCGGCGAGCTCCTCTTCTTCAACTACGGGCGGACCGCGCCCTACATGCACTACGGCGTCCTCGACGCTGATGGGGACCTGGCCCACTACGTCGACATCCCACTGCCCGGGCCCCGGATGCCCCACGACATGGCCTACACCGAGAACTTCGCCATCCTCGGCGACTTCCCATTGTTCTGGGATCCCGCCCTGCTGGCCGACGGCCACTTCCTCCCGCGGTTCCACCAGGACATCCCGACCCGCTTCGCCGTCATCCCGAGGCGGGGAACGACCGAGCAGATCCGGTGGTTCGAGGCGAACCCGACCTTCGTGCTGCACTTCGTCAACGCCTACGAGGACGGCGACTCGATCGTCATCGACGGCTTCCACCAGAGCCAGCCGGAGCCGAGCGGCGAGGGCATCACCGACAAGTGGCTGCGGGCCTACCGCTACCTCTCCCTCGACCTCATGCAGACCCATCTGCACCGCTGGCGCCTCGACCTGGCGACCGGCACGGTGACCGAGCAACGACTCTCGGACTCCTTCACCGAGTTCGGGATGATGAACCCTCTGACCACCGGTCGCCGCCACCGATTCGCCTATGCCGCAACGGCGGTGCCCGGCCGCTTCCTCTTCGACGGGCTGGTCAAGCACGACGTCGAGGCCGGGACCGAAGAGCGGATCTCCTTCGGCGAGGGCGTCTTCGGCAGCGAGACGGTCATGGCGCCGCGCGTCGGGAGCACGGGCGAGGACGACGGCTACCTGGTCACCTTCGTCACGGACATGAACCAGGACGCCTCCTTCTGCTTTGTGTATGCCGCGCAGTCGCCGTCCGAGGGCCCGCTCTGCGTGCTCCGTCTCCCGGAACGGATCTCCAGCGGTACTCACTCGACGTGGGTGGCCGGTTCGGAGATCCGCCGCTGGCACACCGCTGACGAGGCCCCGGCGGCCGTCGGACTGTGACCGTCCGCGTGACCTCCGCTGTGACCTCCACCGCGCCGACCACGGCCGGCCACGTCCACCCCAATGCGCTCGCCCACGGGCTACGGGTCCTCGGTGATGAATGGGCCATGCTCATCGTCCAACGGGCCCTGCTCGGGGATCGCCGCTATGGCGACTTCAAGGCCAGCCTGCCGATCAGCGATGCCGTCCTGACCGGGCGACTCACCGAACTCGTCGATCTCGGCCTGCTTCGGCATGTCCCCGATCGGGTCGGCGGACGAGCCTCCTACCAACTCGACGGCATGGGCCGTGGCCTCTGGCCGGTGCACCTGCTGATCTGGGACTGGGAGCAGTCCTGGGCGGTGCGCGACGGGCACGGCCTGCCGACCATGCGCCATCGGTCGTGCGGCCGGGTCTTTCGACCGGTCCTCACCTGCGGCTCGTGTGGCGAACGGGCAGACCCTCGCGCCATGACGGCAGCGTGGGGGCCAGCCGGTGGCTGGGAGCGTTCCATCCCCCGCGCCGGTGGGCGGCGGCGTTCGGCGACCCGGGGGCCCGGGCGCTTCCGGGCGACGATGGGCGTCGTCGCCAGCCACTGGTCGCTCGCGGTCATCGTTGCGGCGCTGTGGGGCACGCGACGCTACGGCGACTTCCAGGAGACCCTCGGCATGAGCCCGGCCATCCTCAGCGAACGACTCAAGACCCTTGTGGCAGAGGGTTTCCTGACCGAGCAACCGACCGCCACCCGCGCGGACTGGTCCGAGTACCACCCCACCCCGCGCACCATCGCCTTCCTCCCCGTCTTCGCCGTCATGGTGGCGTGGGCGGAGCGCTGGTTCGGGGAGCCGGGAGGACCGAGCGTCGTTCTCACGCACTCCTCCTGCGGCGACGTGCTCCGTCCCCGCCTGCGCTGTGATCAGTGCCGCGACCTGCTCGTCAGCGGGGACGTGATCGCCGAGGAAGCCGGGTCTGGCCACGGCGGCGACCCCGCGGCATACTCTGACAACTGAAGTTTGGACGAAGGAGGGGCGATGGCGCCCAAGGTTCGGTCCCTGCACGATGCCGCCAAGGTGGCCGACTACCAGGCGAGGGGCTGGTTCTCGACGGAGACCGTCGACCAACTCTTCCGTGATCGGGTCGCCGAGGATCCCGATGCCCTGGCCCTCGTCGACGCGGCCAACAAGGAGGCGCTCGTCGGGACCCCGGCGCGACGCCTCACCTGGGGCGAACTGGCCAGTGAGGTCGACGCCCTCACCGTGCGACTCGCCGAACTCGGGTTGACGCGCGGCGACATCCTGGCGACCCAGATGCCCAACACCGTCGAGCTCGTCGAGGTCTACCTCGCGGCGTGGCAACTCGGCGTTGTCGTCTCCCCGCTCGCCGTGCAGTATCGCGAGCACGAGCTCACCGGCATGGCCCGCCAGGCCGAGTTCACGGCCTACCTGACGAGCGGACGGTGCGGCGATCGTGACCTGCTCGTCGAGGCGTTGGCCGTGCGGGACCGGTTGCCGAGCGTGCGCACCTTCATCCGGTATGCCGCCCCGCAGGAGACATCCGCTGTCCCCGACGGCGCCGTCGGGCTCACCGCTGCGCCCGCGGCTGACGCGGATCGTGACGCGATGGCCGCCCTGATGGCGACGACGAACGACCCGAACGACGCGATGACGATCTGCTGGACCTCCGGCACCGAGGCCGAGCCCAAGGGGGTGCCGCGCACGCACCTCGAGTGGTTGGCTGCCTCGTGGGCCGGGGTGGACATGCCGCGGATCACCAAGGACGACGTCATCCTCAATCCGTTCCCGATGATCAACATGGCGGCCTTCGTCGGCCTCCTGCTGCCCTGGTTGCGCACGGGTTGCGTTCTCGTGCAGCACCATCCGTTCGACCTCATGGTCTTCCTCGGCCAGATCGCGAAGGAGCGCGTCACCTACACGGTCGCGCCACCAGCCCTACTCGTGATGCTGCTCCACAACGAGGCACTCATGTCCCAGGTCGACATGTCGTCGGTGACGAGGCTGGGCAGCGGTTCGGCTCCCCTGCCGCCGTCGATGGTCGCCGGCTGGCAGGAGAAGCACGGCATCGGGGTCATCAACTTCTTCGGCAGCAACGAGGGGATCGCCCTCATGTCCAGCCCGGAGGACTTCCCTGACCCGACGACGCGCGCCCGCTACTTCCCCTACTACGCAGCGCCCGGGCGCACCTGGTCCTCCCGCGTCTCGGAGTGGATCCAGTTGCGGCTGGTCGATCTGGCCACCGGTGAGGACATCACCGAGCCAGGCATCGTCGGCGAGCTCCGGATCGACGGACCGACCGTGTTCCCGGGCTACATCGGTGGGGAGTCGATGCCCTCACCCTTCGACGAGCGCGGCTATCTCAAGAGCGGGGACCTGTTCGAGATCGCCGGCGACGAGGGGCAGTATCTGCTCTATGTCGACCGGGCCAAAGACCTGATCATCCGGGGCGGGATGAACATCGCTCCGGCCGAGGTGGAGGGCCTCATCGCCGGGCATCCGGCGGTGGCCGAGGTCGCCGTCTTTGGGGTGCCCGACGACATCCTCGGCGAACGGGTGGCCGCTGTCGTCTCGCTCAAGCCTGAGCAGTCTCTCGACCTCGATGGAATCAGCGACTTCCTTCGGGAGAAGCAGGTCGCCCACTACAAGTTCCCCGAGCGTTTCGAGATCGTGCCTGCGCTGCCTCGCAACCCGGTCGGCAAGGTCCTCAAGCGTGACCTGCGCGCCACCGTGAACTGACAGGGCGGGTGTTTCCCCTCCACTCCTGTCTCCGTTCGTCGCGACATTTCGCGCGCTGGGCCTAGGTCACACCGGGATCGGTGGCGACCGGCGAGGGCCTCGCGCCACGATGGAGACATGAGCACCGGCGCTTACGCAGCGGCATACGAGCAGTCCATCTCCGACCCGGACGCCTTCTGGGGCAAGGCCGCAGAGGCGATCGAGTGGGCCACGCCCCCCGCGACGATCCTCGATGACTCGCGCCCGCCGTTCTATCGCTGGTTCACCGGCGGCCGCCTCAACACCTGCTTCAACGTGCTCGACCGGCACGTGCGTGATGGCCGCGGTGAGCAGGCGGCGCTGATCTACGACTCACCGGTCACCGGGGCCAAGAAGACCTACACGTATGCCGCCTTGCTCGACGAGGTGGCCCGCTTCGCCGGCGGGTTGAGCGACCTCGGTGTCGAGCAGGGCGATCGCGTCCTCATCTACATGCCGATGGTGCCGGAGGCCGTCATCGCGATGCTCGCCTGCGCCCGCCTGGGGGCCATCCACTCGGTCGTCTTCGGCGGCTTCGCCCCGGCCGAACTGTCGGCGCGCATCGAGGACGCCGAGCCCAAGGTCATCGTGTCGGCCAGTTGCGGGATCGAGCCGACGCGAACCATCGCCTACAAGCCCTTCCTCGACGGCGCGATCGAGCGCAGCAGCCACAAGCCGGAGCGGTGCGTCATCCTTCAACGGCCCCAGTTGGCGGCCGAACTCGGCGAGCGGGACATCGAGTGGCAGCAGGTCATGGCCGAGGCGGAACCGGTCGGCTGCGTCGACGTGGATGCCACCGATCCGCTCTACATCCTCTACACCTCCGGCACGACCGGCCGACCCAAGGGCATCGTGCGCGACAACGGCGGCCACGCGGTCGCCCTCGCCTGGTCGATGGCCAACATCTATGACATCGGGCCCGGTGATGTGTGGTTCACCGCGTCGGATGTCGGCTGGGTCGTCGGCCACTCCTACATCGTCTATGCGCCCTTGCTCGTCGGCGCGACCACCGTTGTCTACGAGGGCAAACCGGTCGGCACACCCGACGCGAGCGCGTTCTGGCGGATCCTCGGCGACTACGGCGCGAAGGCGATGTTCACCGCCCCCACGGCATACCGGGCGATCAGGAAGGAAGACCCGAGCGCCTCCCTCAAGGAGGGGCACGACCTGTCTGGCCTCCAAACGCTCTTCCTCGCCGGCGAGCGCCTCGACCCCGACACCTACGAGTGGGCGAGCCAGACCCTGGGCGTCCCGGTCGTCGACAACTGGTGGCAGACCGAGACCGGCTGGCCGATCGCGGCGAACCTGCGGGGCCTGGAGCCGATGCCGATCAAGCCGGGCTCACCGTCGGTGCGCGTGCCCGGCTACGACGTGCAGGTGCTCGACGACACCGGGCAGCCGGTGCCGGCGGGTCAGGAGGGGGCGATCGCGATCAAGTTGCCGCTGCCCCCGGGCACCCTGCCGACCCTGTGGCAGGACGACGAGCGTTATGTGTCGGGCTACCTGTCGGTCTACGACGGCTACTACCTGACCGGCGACGGAGGGCTCATCGACGAGGACGGTTACGTCTACGTGATGGGGCGGACGGATGACGTGCTCAACGTTGCGGGGCACCGATTGTCGACCGGCTCGATCGAGGCCGCCCTGGCCGGACACCCCGATGTCGCCGAATGCGCGGTCATCGGCGTGGCCGACGACTTCAAGGGCCAGATCCCGCGCGGGCTGGTCGTGCTCAAGGCCGGCGTCGATGCCGATGCCGAGGGCGCGCGGATCACTCGAGAGCTCGTGCAGCGGGTCCGCGACGAGGTCGGTGCGGTGGCGAGCCTGCGCCAGGTCGACATCGTCGGCGGGCTGCCGAAGACGCGGTCGGGAAAGATCCTGCGCAAGACGATGCGCGAGATGGCCGACGGCAAGACGCCAACGATCCCGGGCACGATCGAGGACGCGAGCGTGCTCGACCGGCTTGCCGGCGTGCTGGCGGACACCAAGCACTGACGCCGGGCCCCCGGGCTCTGCCTGCTCCGCCCCATTTCCCCACCCAGTTCGTCGGCCCGTCGCCGCGAAAACGGTTGCACCCGGCATACCCGACGACATGGGTTGGGAAATGTGGAGGAGGGCGAAGGGGCGGCGTGCGGCAGGATCGCCTCGTGCTCGATGTGCTCTCCGGCTTCGCGACGATCGCGATCGTCATCGCGGTCGGCGCCTTCGTCGCGCACATCGGGCTCGTCGACGCCAGCGCCCAGGTGCTCCTCAGCCGCATCGCCTTCTTCGTCGCCTCCCCTGCGCTGCTCCTCACGACGATCGCGGCGACCGATGTGTCGCACGTCCTCTCCGGCAACCTGGTCGCAACCGCCGCTGGGGCCGCCGTCCCCGCCCTCACGTATGCCGTGGTCGGGCATCGCGTGTGGCGTCGCCGACCCGGGGAGCTGGTCATCGGGTCATTGGCCAGTTCCTACGTCAACTCCGGCAACCTCGGCATCCCGGTCGCGGCCTATGCGCTGGGCAGCGCGTCGTTCGTCGCGCCGACGCTGCTGCTGCAGTTGCTGGTGCTCCAACCCGTGGCGCTCGCCCTCTTGGACTCCGATCGCTTCGGGCGTCGACCGCGAGCGCGCGACCTGCTCGTGCGGCCCTTCACCAATCCGCTGACCATCGGCACCCTGCTCGGGCTGGGTCTGGCGGTGACCGGCTGGTCCCTCCCCACTCCCGTGCTACGGCCGATCGAGCTGATCGGGGCCATGGCGGTGCCGGGCATGCTGCTCGCCTACGGGATTGCGCTGCGCCTGGGAACTGGTCTGGGTGGCGACATCCCGGCCGGCGAACTCGCCCTCACGACCGTGCTCAAGATGATCGTCCAGCCGCTCGTCGCGTGGGCTGTCGCCGCCGGCCTGCTCGGGGTGCAAGGACACGCCCTGCTCGCGGTCGTGGTCTGCTCGGCCCTGCCGACCGCGCAGAACATCTTCGTCCACGCGACCCGCTACGACCGGGCGACGACCCTGGCTCGCGACACGATCCTGCTGACCACCATCGGCTCGGTCCCGGTCATCCTGCTCGTCACCGTCCTGCTCGGCCACTGAGCCGGCGCAGCGCGACGACACCCACGACCACAGCCACGGTCATCGAGCCCACTTGGGCTGCCATCGCTCGCAGCGCCGGCTCCGAACCGGCGATGACCAGCGCCTGCGAGAAGACGGCAGTCCCCACGACGAAGAACGCGATCGGCGCCGCCACCCCACTCCTGCGTGCCTGACCGGTCATCGACCATTCCCCCTGTGCGATCACCCGGCCCCCACGACCCGGCTGCGCGACCTGTCTCACCGAGCGAGCAAGCCACAGGCCGGCCGGCCCACCCCATGGACGCACGGGACACAATGGCGACATGCTGACACCCGCCCTCGCTCGCCGCCTGCGCGACGAGAGCGGGCTGCTCTGGTCACCGGTCGCCGGTGATCGCTTCGTCATCGACGCCGAACTCCTCGCCGACCAGGTGTTCTGGATCAGCGACCTGACCGTGGAGCCGCAGTCGTTCGGCGGCGTCACCGTCCTGGGCTTCAACGGCACGACCGAGTGGGCGCTCGACTCCGTCGACCTCGACCAGGCCCTGTGGTTGCCGCGCGAGGACCAGTTGCGCGAGTTGCTCGGCGATCGGCTCGCCTCGGTCCACCGCACCGACTCCGGCTGGGAGGTGAGGTATGCCGCGGGCGACGGCACCCGGCATACCGTCACCGAAGCGGACCTCGAGTGCGCCTACGCGCTCGCGCTGCTCACCCTCTGACCCGCCCGGCGCCGCCCCATTTCTCAACCCAGTTCGTCGACCTGGCGCCCAGCAAGCGCTTTCCCGCCTTCAACCCACGCACTGGGTTGAGAAATTGCGCGGCCGGGGGCAAGCAGGCGGCGCGGACGAGCCGGGGTGAGCCCGACACCACCCCCCTGACGGGCTCAGCGCCGGCGCGACGTGCCGAAGATCGAGCGGGTGATCTCGCGGCCGAGCACGGTTCCTGCCGAGCGGAGCATGGACTTGAAGGCGCTGGACTTGACGACCGACTCGACCATCCCGGGCTCGCTCGCCGCCTTCTTCTCGGCAGCCACCCGGTCCCGCTCGGCGGCCTTCTGCGCGGCCGCCGCGTCCTTGGCCGCCTGCTTCTCGGCCGCCAACCGTTCCTTCTCGGCGGCGGCAGCGGCAGCCGCACGCACCTTGGCGTTTTCGGCCTCGACCTGCGCGGCCTTCTCCTCGGCCGTCCGCGCCTGGGCCTGCTTGCCGAGCATCTCGAGTGCGGACTCGCGCTCGACGGCGGTCGCATACTTGGCAGCCAGCGGTGAGGCGGCTACCGCCTGGTCGAGGAGGGCATCCGGCGAGGGCGCCATGAGCGACTCCGGCGCCCGCATCCGCGTCCACGCGACCGGGGTCGGCGCACCACGCTCGGAGAGGACCGTGATGACGGCCTCGCCGATGCCGAGCGAGGTCAGCAACTTCTCCATGTCGTAGGCCGTGTTGGGGTAGGTGCGGATCGCGTCGCGCAGCGCCTTGGCGTCGTCGGGGGTGAAGGCGCGCAGTGCGTGCTGGACCCGGTTGCCGAGCTGTGCCAGGACGTCCGCGGGCACGTCCTTGGGCGACTGGGTGACGAAGAAGATGCCGATCCCCTTGGAGCGGATGAGCCGGACCGTCTGCTGGATCTGGTTGAGGAAGTCCTTGCTCGCATCGTTGAAAAGCAGGTGTGCCTCGTCGAAGAAGAAGACCAACTTGGGCTTGTCGAGGTCACCGACCTCCGGCAGGTCGTGGAAGAGGTCCGCGAGCAGCCACATGAGGAAGGTGGAGAAGAGTTGCGGTCGGTCCTGCACGGCGGGCAGCTCGAGCATCGACACCAGTCCCCGCCCATCCGGTGCGGTGCGGAGCAGGTCGGAGGTGTCGTACTCCGGCAGCCCGAAGAAGGCGTCGGCGCCCTGGGCGGAGAAGTTGACCAGTTCGCGCAGGATGACACCAGCCGTTGCCGACGACAGCCCGCCGAGGTCCTTGAGGTCGGCCTTTCCCTCCTCGGAGGTGAGGAAGGAGATGACGGCGCGCAGGTCCTCGATCGTGTCGAGCCACAGGCCCTTGGAGTCGGCGTAGTGGAAGACCAGCCCCAGGCTGGACTCCTGGGTGTCGTTGAGCCCCAGGCACTTCGACAACAGGGTCGGCCCGAACATCGACACCGACGCCCGAATCGGGATCCCCCTGCCCTGCCCCCCGAGGGAGTAGAACTCGGTCGCGTATGCCGTGGGCGTCCACTCCTCGCCGATGTCGCTCGCCCGTGCGGTGATCTTGTCGTTCGCCACGCCGGGGCTGGCCATGCCCGAGAGGTCACCCTTGATGTCGGCGAGGAAGACCGGGACACCCTGCTCGACGAGTTGCTCGGCCATCAGTTGGAGGGTCTTGGTCTTGCCGGTGCCCGTCGCGCCCGCGACCAGGCCGTGCCGGTTCATCACCGCGAGCGGGATCTTGACCTTGGCGTCCTTGTAGGCCGTGTTGTCGAGGACGGCGGCCCCGAACTCGAGCGCCGGCCCGTTGAAGGCGTAGCCGGCCGCGATCTCGGCGATCTGGGGAGGGAGGGCAGGGGATGCTTGGCCTGGGGTCTCGGTCACGAGGGCAAATCTAGTGGTCGTTGGCGCGCCGTTCCCTGACACGTCGTCGCCACGTCATGCTCGGGCGCGCGCCCTCTAGAGTGAGTGTGTGATCTTCAAGGCCGTCGGGGACCAGCGCCCCTACCCGGACCACGGGCTGACCACGCGCCAGTGGACCGATGTCCCGCCGCGCCTCGTGCGGCTCGACGACCTGATCACGACCAAGCGCACCCTCGACCTGCAGATGCTCCTGTCGGAGGACTCGACCTTCTATGGCGACCTCTTCGCCCACGTCGTCGAGTTCGAGGGTGAGCTCTACCTCGAGGATGGGCTGCACCGGGCGCTGCGCGCAGCGCTCCACCAGCGGCCGACCCTCCATGCACGCGTTCTGGTGCTCTGATGTCGCAGGACGGGCAGGACGGGCAGGACGGCTACGACGACTCCGACGAGGAGTGGTCGGACGAGGAGTATGCCGCCTACGAAGCCGAGTCGGCGTCCGTGGCCCGCGCCAGGTCACGTCGCCGCAAAGCCGCCGTCACCGTGGCTCTGCTCGCCCTCGCACTCTTCTTCGCCTTCTGGTGGGCGTGGTCCTACTACAAGGAGTCCGCGGACGGCACCAAGCCCACTGCCGGCCCGAGTGCCGGAGCGACCTGTCAGCCCGATGGCGATGGCGTCGTCGCACCGCAGAAGATCACCGTCAACGTCTTCAACTCCACGACCAAGGCCGGCCTGGCGGCCGGGGCGGCCAAGGAGTTCTCCGCCCGGGGCTTCTTGGTCGGCACGGTCTCCAACGACCCGCAGAAGAAGCAGATCCCCGGCGCCGCGGAGGTGCGCTTCGGGCCCTCCGGTGCTGCTTACGGGGACCTCGTCCTCAAGACCGTCGGTCAGGGTGCGACGCCAGTCCCGGACGCGCGCCCGGAGAGCACGGTCGACGTCGCCCTCGGGGAAGGCTTCACCTCGGTGGGCCAGTTGCCCGTCGGGACCCGGCCGCTGTGTCCTGCCCCGTCGACCTCACCGAGTTCGTGAGCATCCGCAAGGCAGCGCCGGTCCGACTGGAGCCGACCTGCCTCACGAGCACCGCGGTCGTGGCCGTGGCCCGCGAGTGTCTCGATCACTGGCAGGCCAACGTCGGCCAGGTCGATGTCGATGGTGACCCCTCCGCGCTTCACCAGACCAGGGTCGGCCTCCGGCGCTTCCGGTCCGCCCTGTCGCTCTTTCGTCGGGCGCTCGACGATCCACAGGTCGAGTGGCTCGGCGACGAGGTGCGCGAGTTGGCTCTCCCACTGGGGGACGCACGCGACCTCGACGTCCTGATGGCCGAGCCCGGGCTCGTCGACCGCCTGGACCCCAGCGCTCTGTCCCAGTTGAGCGAGCAGCGCCGCGCGGCATACGTGAGGGTGGGCGAACTTCTCGACTCCACGCGGTGGGCCGACGTGTGGGTGCTCGTGGAGCGCTTCCTGGACCGCGCGCCGTGGGATCTGGAGCCCGACCCACCCGCGGTCGTGACGGCGGCCGACGCGCTGCAGCGGCGTTGGCGACGGATCCTGCGCGACGGCGGCGATCTGGCTGCTCTGAGTGCGGCCGATCGACACCGCGTGCGCATTCAGGCCAAGAAGCTGCGCTATGGCGCCCAGTTCTTCGCCGACCTCTTTCCCGACCACGAGGGCGACGATCCCTCGAAGTACGCCTCGACCCTGGGGCGGGCGCAGGACGCCCTCGGTGCGCTCAACGACCACCACATCCAGCACCTGCTGCTCGAGGGCGTGGGTGTCGCGCATCCGGAATTGGACGAGACCGCGGCCCTCAACGCCTCCCAGGTTGCCGTCGACGAGGTGATGGCCTTGCGGCCCTTCTGGGCCTCACCCCCTGTCTGACGGGCCTCCTTTCCGAGCGCTGTCAGGAGGGTGGCAATCACCGCCGGATCCGTGGCCAAGCCCCCGTCGTCGCGGGCCGACGGTGCCTGGGCTCGTGGATGAACCTCGTTCGCCCCCGTCGCCGCGACGATGCCGCGCACCTTGGCCGGACGCACGGAGCCACCGACGAGGATCCGTGGCCCACCGGTTTCGGCGGCCAGCCGGACGAGCCGAGCGAGATGCCGACGGACGTCCGCGCCTGCGCGGCCACGTGGACGATCGCGGCGATGTCGTCGGCCATGAGTTCGATCTCTGCGTCGGTGAAGACGAAGTCCCGCCCCGTGGGCGCCCGATCACCTGGACGTCGGCCTGCTCGACCGACGCGGCGACGGCGCGGATCATCCCGATGCTCGGCGTGGTCCCGCCCTGGGCCAGGTCGGCGCACAACTCGATCCGATCGGCGCCGCACACGTCGGCGACCGGCGCTCCCTCGAGATCGTCGACGCAGTCTCGACGAGAACGGAGCCGGAGACCCTCACGCCTTCTGCGTGCGGCGGCGCAGGTGCCAGACGATCACGGCGACCAGGGCGATCGCGAGGACCGCCAGGGCTGATCCTTCGCCGAACCAGGTGGCCACCTTCTGGTAGGAGTGGCCGGCGAAGAAGCCGATCGCCACCACGGCTGTGCCCCAGGCCAATCCGCCCAGCGCGTTCCACGGCAGAAAGGTCGCGTAGCGCATCCGGGAGGTCCCCGCGAGCGCCGGCATCACGGCGCGAAGGAAGGCGGTCCAGCGCGCCAGGAACACGGCATACCCACCACGCTCGCGCAGGAAGGCCTGGGCCTGGTCGAGACGCTGGCGCCGCTTGTCGAAGAAGGGGCGCGCGATGATCTGCGTCCCCCAGACGCGCCCGATCTCGTAGCCGACGCTGTCGCCGAGCACGGCGGCCGCCACGACGATCAGGCCGATCAGCCAGACGTTCGTGGTGCCCAGACTGGCTGTCACACCGCCGAGGACGGCAACCGTCTCGCCGGGGACGACGAATCCGACGAACAGCGCGTCCTCGACGAAGACGACGAGACCGACGATGAGGTAGACCAGCCAGGCCGGCTGGTCGAGGGTCTGGCCGAGGATCGAATCCATGTCAGGCGCCGGCCGGTTCGTGCTCCAGTGCCTTCTCGCGCTGGCGCCGCCGAACGTGCCAGACGATCAGCGCGCCGATGACGATCACCGCCACGACGGCGGTCGCCCCACCACCGAGCCAAGCGGCCGCACGGTCGTAGCTCAGGCCGGCCAGGTAGCCGACGACGACCACCACGACACCCCAGACGATCCCGCCGGCAGCGTTCCAGATGAGGAAGCGGCGGTAGGGCATCCGCGAAACGCCCGCCAGAGCCGGCATCACGGCGCGGAAGAAGGCCGTCCACCGCCCGAGGAAGACCGCGGAGCCCCCGCGGCGGCGCAGGAAGTCCTGCGCCCGCTCCAGTTGGTGTCGACGTTTGTCGAGCAGGCGATGCGAGAGCACCCGCGAGCCCCACACCTTGCCGACCTCGTAGCCGACGCTGTCACCGACGATGGCCGCGACGACGACGAGAAGCACCATGGCGGTCAGGTCCGTGCGCCCGAGGAAGGCGGAGACACCCCCGAGCACGGCCGCCGTCTCCCCCGGCACGACGAAGCCGACAAAGATGGCGTCCTCGACGAAGACGATGACACCGACGACCAGATAGATCAGCCAAGCCGGCTGGTCGAGGATCTGGCGCAGGAAGTCGTCCATGGTGTCCAAGTGTGCGGGATCGGGGCCATGGGCGGGCGCAGGTGTGTGGGCGCCACCGTCGATCCATGACGACAAGTGACCAGGCTCGCGCCGCCCTGGCCCAGGCCCAGGCCCAGCAACTGCTCGAGGCGGTCGAGACCACGGCCGTCACGCCTCCGGTCGCCAACGAGGACGCGGCGTGGGAGGCCTTGGCCACCCATGCGGACGGCCTGCTGCGGATCGTGACCGCGGCGTCGACCGCCGATCTGGACTGACACCGGCTGCCAACGAGGTCACGAGAAGAGCCCCCGGACCGGCGGGTTCGGGGGCTCTTCCATGTCGTGAGACACATGGCGGTGGCGGTGGGATTTGAACCCACGGTGGAGTCACCCCCACACACGCTTTCGAGGCGTGCTCCTTTGGCCGCTCGGACACGCCACCGCCGACGAGGGTACCGGAGTTGGCAGCTCTCACCGAAATCGCTCCGGTGCCATCGACGCCACGGCGAACGCCAGTCCGCCGATCACGGCCACGCCACACGCCCGGGCGCCTGCGTCATCGCCTCGATCCATCGCGCTCGCCGGCGTCGCGCGAGGGTCGGCGCTTGTCGAAGAAGTCGAGCAGCAGGGCCGAGCACTCCTGCTCACGGACCCCGCCGATGACCTCCACCCGGTGCAGCGCGCGGCGCTCCCGGGGTAGGTCCCACACCGATCCGCAGGCTCCCGCCTTGGGGTCCCAGGCCCCGAAGACGACGCGGTCGACGCGTGCCAGCATCAGCGCCCCGGCGCACATGGCGCACGGCTCGAGAGTCACCGCGAGCGTGCACCCGTCCAACCGCCACGACCCCGTATGCCGTCCTGCCTCCCGCAGCGCGACCACCTCGGCGTGGCCGGTCGGGTCCCCCTCGGCTTCACGCACGTTCCACCCGGTCCCGATGACCTCGCCCTCGGCGGAGAGCACGACGGCACCGATCGGGACGTCGCCCGACCCGGCCGTGGCGGACGCCGCGGCGAGGGCGTGACCGAGCCACACGGCATACGGATCATCGGGGGGCACGGCCACGGGGGTCACGCGGTAAGTTTCGCGCATGCGCGTCCACGTTGCCGACCACCCGCTGATCGCCCACAAGCTGACCTACCTGCGGGACAAGCGCACGGACAGCCCGACCTTCCGGCGGTTGGCCGAGGAGCTGATGACCCTGCTCGCCTACGAGGCGACGCGGGAGGTGCGCGTCGAGCCCTTCGAGATCGAGACGCCGGTCGCGCCGACGACCGGCATCAAGCTCTCGAACCCCAAGCCGCTCATCGTCCCGATCCTGCGTGCCGGGCTGGGGATGCTCGAGGGCATGGTGCGGCTGTTGCCGAGCGCCGAGGTCGGTTTCCTCGGGATGCAGCGCGACGAGGAGACCCTCGCCATCACGACCTACGCCAACCGGCTTCCCGAGGACCTCACCGGTCGGCAGGTCTACGTGCTCGACCCGATGCTCGCGACCGGAGGCTCGATGGGGGACGCGATCCAGTTCCTCGTCGATCGGGGCGCGTCCAACATCACCGCGGTCTGCCTCCTGGCGGCACCCGAAGGCATTGCCACCCTGCAGGCCCGGCTCGCCGACATCGACCCGCCGGTGACCTTGGTGACCGGCTCGATCGACGAGAAGCTCAACGAGCACGGCTACATCGTGCCGGGGTTGGGCGACGCCGGCGATCGGCTCTACGGCGTCGTCTGACGCGGCAACTGGGCACAACGCCGGGGGCGACACGCGGGGCGCCCACCTCACTCGTCACACCAGTCACATCCGTCATGATGGCTCCCACGGGTGTGCATCCGGCACACCCGCCTGTGAGTGCGTGGAGGAGCGTCATGCCCCCGGTCAAGAAGATCGTCCTGTGGCTGCTCGTCATCTTCGCGCTCTACGCCATCTTGGTCTCGCCCGACGACGCGGCCTCACTGGTCGGCACGATCTGGGACATCCTCGTCAACGGCATCAAGAACATCGGGCGCTTCTTCGACACCCTCCTCAGCCGGTGACGGGATGCGGCGCCGGCGCCTGCGGCCGTACCTGAGGGATCGCCTCGCCCGCGACCTCCGCCGTTACCTCATCGAGGGCGAGATCCCGGTCGCTTCGGTGCGCCAGCACTGGATGAGCCAGATCAAGCCGATGGCTGCCTGCGCCGGGACCCTTGCGCTCGCGATCTGGATGGACCTCAAGGCCCCACCGACCGCGGCCGGCAACTCGGCCAGCCAGGCCTTCTGGCTGCTCTGGCTGGTCACCCTCGTCTGGCTCGGCTGGCGAGCGGTCAACTGGCGACGGGACTGGTTCGTCGCGACCGACAAGCGCTTCCTGCTCTTCTACGGCTTCCTGCACCGCCGGGTCGCGATGATGCCGCTGGCCAAGGTCACCGACCTGACCTTCCACCGCTCGGTCCCCGCCCGGATCTTCGGTTACGGCGACTTCCGCCTTGAGTCCGCCGGCCAACACCAAGCCCTCTCGCACATCGACTTCATCCCCGACGCCGACGCGCACTACCGCGCCATCTGTGAGGTCCTCTTCGGCGACGGCGCCCCGCAGGACGAGGACGATCTCGACTGGGGCGAGGATCCGGATGACGACAGCGGCGACGGGGGCGAACCACGCTCTCCCACAGCGCCTTCCGCCCCCGATGGGTATGCCGTCCGCCCTGCCCACGCCGGCGGCGAGCGGAGCGTCGTGACCCAGCCCCGCGGCATACCGGCCTCACCGGTGGACTCCCACTGGGCAGGCGATTCGATCTACCAGAGTGAGGACCTGGTCAAGTCCTCCCGCCTGGCCGACACCGGGGAGATCCCGATCGTCGTCGCGCGGCCGGACACGGTGACCACGCGGGTGCGGCGTCGACGCGGCTGACCAGTAGTCGACACATCCTGCGAAGTCCGTCGAAGAGCGCTACGTTTCGTCCACGCGTTGCGTCCGCGTTGTCCGTTGTCATGGCGACGGAAAGCGCGGACACGAAGGTAGAGCGACACCAGGAAGGGGACAGCGCCCATGAACGTGATGCGCACCAAGTCGATCGAGCAGACGATCCGCGAGGGTGACGAGCCCGAGTACCAGCTCAAGAAGAAGCTGACCGCCCTCGACCTCACCGTCTTCGGTGTCGGCGTCGTCATCGGCGCCGGCATCTTCACCGTCGCCGGGCGGGCAGCGCACTCGCTGGCGGGGCCGGCGATCCTGCTGTCCTTCGTCGTCGCCGCGGTGTGCTGTGGTCTGGCGGCGCTCTGCTATGCGGAGTTCGCGTCCGCGATCCCCGTGTCGGGATCGGCCTACACCTTCTCCTACGCCTCGCTCGGCGAGATCGTCGCGTGGATCATCGGCTGGGACCTGCTGCTCGAGCTCATGCTCGGCGCCTCGGTGGTCGCGCAGGGGTGGTCGGCCTATCTCGGGGTTTTCCTCGAGCGGCTCGGCGTCACGATCCCGGAGTCGGTCGCCTACGGCTCGCACTTCGACCTGCCGGCCTTCCTGCTCGTAGCCGTCCTGACGGTGCTCGTCTCGATCGGCATCCAGGAGTCGATGCGGGTCAACATGGCGCTCGTCGCGCTCAAGGTCTTCATCGTGCTCTTCGTCATCGTTGCGGGCATCGGCTACATCAAGACCTCGAACTACACCCCCTTCATCCCGCCGGCGCAGCCCACCGAGGGCGGGTCGACGACCCTGGAGGCACCGCTCATCCAGACGCTCTTCGGTCTCACGCCGTCGGCCTTCGGCGTGGGCGGGATCCTCGCCGGCGCGTCCCTGGTGTTCTTCGCCTACATCGGCTTCGACGTCGTCGCCACCACGGCCGAGGAGGCCAAGAACCCGGCGCGCGACCTGCCGCGCGGCATCATCGGCTCGCTCGTCATCTGCACGATCCTCTACTGCGCCGTCGCGCTCGTCATGACCGGCATGGTGCGCTATGACCAGCTCTCATCGGAGGCCTCGCTCGCCAAGATCTTCGAGGACGTGGGCAAGCCGTTCTACGCGACGCTCATCTCGGCCGGTGCCGTCGCCGGCCTCACGACCGTCGTCATGACGCTGCTCATCGGTTCCTCGCGCGTGGTCTTCGCGATGTCGCGCGACTGGCTGCTGCCGCCCTCGCTCGGCAAGACCAACCCGCGCACCGGCACGCCGGTCAAGATCACCGTCGGCATCGGCACGATCGTCGCGCTCGTCGCGGCACTGACGCCGATCGGCAAGCTCGAGTACATGATCAACATCGGCACCCTGACGGCCTTCCTCCTCGTGTCGCTGGCCGTGCCGGTGCTGCGCAAGCGTCGCCCGGACTTCGAGCGGCCCTTCAAGGTGCCCTTCTCGCCGGTGTTGCCGTGGATCTCGGCGGCCATCTGCGCCTACCTCATGCTGACCCTGCCGCTGGAGACGTGGATCCGCTTCGCCATCTGGATGGCGCTCGGGTTCCTCATCTACTTCGTCTACGGCTACAAGCGGTCGCGGCTCTCGGGCAACCCGCACCCGAGCGATGCGCCGCCGTCGATGACCTCCACCTGAGCCTGGCCGCGGCTGGCTTGCGTCCGCGTCTTCCGTTGCCATGGCGACGGAAGACGCGGACGCAAGGGTCATGAGAAGGCGACAAGGGAGCCCACGCCGGGGGTGCGCGCCGGGGGTGCGCGCAGGGTGACGCCACCCGCGCGAGTGAAGGAGCCGCGCCAGGGCGGCGAAGAACGGCTCGGGGCCAGGAAGTCGAGTTCGTTGAGGGGACTCGGAACCGCCAACGATGTCGGCGAGGGTCGCCGCCAAGGCTCGTTGAAAGGGATGCCACCGCACTCGGTCCAACTCCGGGCGCAGGTCCTCCGCGGCCACGATCCCCTGCTGGATGGCCATCGTCTCCGTACGCAAGGGCTGGTCAGAGGGCAGCGAGGATCTCCTCGACCTTGGCCTTGGCGTCCCCGAAGAGCATCTGCGAGTTCTCCTTGAAGAACAACGGGTTCTGCACTCCCGCATAGCCGGTCGCCATCGAGCGCTTGAAGACGATCACATCGCGCGCCTCCCACACGTGGAGCACCGGCATCCCCGCGATCGGCGAGCCGGGGTCGTCCATGGCCGCCGGGTTGACCGTGTCGTTGGCGCCGATGACGAGCACGACATCGGTGTCCGCCAGGTCGTCGTTGATCTCGTCCATCTCGAGCACGATGTCGTAGGGCACCTTGGCCTCGGCGAGCAGGACGTTCATGTGCCCCGGGAGACGACCGGCGACCGGGTGGATCCCGAAGCGGACATTCACGCCGCGGTCGCGCAGCCGACGCGTGAGCTCGGCCACGGCATACTGCGCCTGCGCCGTCGCCATGCCGTAGCCGGGCGTGATGACGACCGACCGCGCTTCCTCGAGGAGGGCAGCCACCCCGGCCGCCTGCACCTCACGGTGCTCGCCGTAGTCGGCGTCGCCACCCGCCGACGAGCCGGCCTCCACTCCGAAGCCACCGGCGATGACGGAGATGAAGGACCGGTTCATCGCCTTGCACATGATGTAGGACAGGTAGGCACCCGAGGAGCCCACGAGCGCACCGGTGATGATGAGCAGGTCGTTGTTGAGCAGGAAGCCGGCCGCGGCTGCCGCCCACCCCGAGTACGAGTTGAGCATCGACACGACGACCGGCATGTCGCCACCGCCGATCGACGCGACCAGGTGCCACCCGAGGAAGAGCGCGAGCACGGTCATCGCGCCGAGCAGCGTCTGCCGCACAGCCACCGCTGAATGCGGTTGCAGCACATAGGCAATCGTCATCAGCACGAAGGCGACGATGATGCCCAGGTTGAGCAGGTGCCGCCCCGGCAGCACCAGCGGCGCCGACTTGATCCGCGCCGACAGCTTGAGGAAGGCGACGATCGAGCCGGTCAGTGTCACCGCGCCGATGAAGACACCCACGAAGACCTCGACGTCATGGATCTTCGGATAGGCCGACTCCTCGTAGGACGAGTTCCACCCGACGAGCACGGCCGCGAGTCCGACAAAACTGTGCAGCAACGCGATGAGTTCCGGCATGCCGGTCATCTCGACCGAGCGCGCGCGCCAGATGCCGATGGCCGCACCGATCGCCATCGCTCCGGCGATCAGCCCCAGACCGATCCAGCCCGAGCCGGGCCGATCCGCACCGCCGGCCCCCAGCGGAGCGGCGTCGATGCCACCGACCGCCGCGAGGATCGTGATGACGAGCGCGATACCCATCCCGACAACCCCGAAGCGGTTCCCAGCGCGCGCGGTCTCATGCTTCGACAGACCGGCCAACGCGAGGATGAAGAGCAGCCCGGCGACAATGTAGGCACCCTGGACCAGGGTGAGGGAGAGAGTCATCGCTTGACGTCCTCACGCTTGAACATCTCGAGCATTCGGGCGGTCACGGTGAAGCCACCGAAGACGTTGATGCTCGCGACGAGGATGCCGATGAAGGCGATCACCGTGACCCACAACGTGCCCGCATGGCCCACCTGGAGAAGGGCGCCGACGACGATGATGCCGCTGATCGCGTTCGTCACCGACATCAGCGGCGTGTGCAGGGCGTGATGCACGTTGCCGATGACGTAGAACCCGATGACGACCGAGAGCATGAAGACCATGAAGTGGCCGAGGAAGGGCTCGGGCGCGAAGGCCGCCACCGCGAGGAAGACCAACGCGGCCGCCCCCAGGAGTCCGAGGCGGGTGCCGGCCGCCATGGGCTTCTTCTCCGGCTTCGCGTATGCCGCAGCGCCGGCCGTGGCATCCGCCCCACCCGCCGCCCGGGTCGGCGCCGCCGACACCTGCACCGGGGGTGGCGGCCAGGTCACCTCACCATCGCGCACGACCGTCACGCCCCGCTGCACGACATCGTCGAAGTCGAGGGTGAGTTCGCCGTCCTTCTCCGGAGTGAGCAACTTGAGCAGGTTGACCAGGTTGGTGCCGAAGAGCTGGCTGGCCTGGGTCGGCAAGCGGCCCGGGAGGTCGGTGTAGCCCAGGATCGTCACGCCGTTGTCTGTGACGATGCGCTGGTCGGCGACGGATCCGGCGACATTTCCACCGTTGCTCGCGGCCATGTCGACGACGACCGAACCGGGCTTCATCGAGGCCACCATCTCCTCGGTGATCAGGCGTGGCGCCGGCTTCCCGGGGATGAGGGCGGTGGTGATGATGATGTCGACGTCCTTGGCCTGCGCGGCATACAACTCCTTGGCGGCCTTGTTGAAGTCCTCTCCCATCTCCTTGGCGTAGCCGTCGGTGCTCACCTCGGTCTTCACGGCGACTCGCAGGAACTCCGCGCCCATCGACTCGACCTGCTCGGCGACCTCGGGGCGCGCGTCGAAGGCACGCACGATCGCGCCAAGCGAATTGGCCGCACCGATGGCAGCGAGCCCGGCGACCCCGGCACCGACGACGAGGACCTTGGCCGGTGGCATCTTGCCGGCGGCCGTGACCTGACCGGTGAACATGCCGCCGTACTCATTGGCCGACTCGATCACCGCGCGATACCCGCCGAGGTTGGCCATCGAGGACAGCACGTCGAGCGCCTGGGCACGCGAGATGCGCGGCACGGCATCCATCGCGAGGGCGGTGACGCTCCTCTGCGCGAGGGCGGCGACGAGGTCGGGGTTGAGGGCCGGCGCGAGCAGGGAGATGACGGTCTGCCCGGGGCGCAGTCGGGCGACCTCGGCGTCCGTGGGCGGGTTGATCTTGAGGATGACGTCGGCATTCCAGACGGCCTCATCGACGAGGTCGGCGCCGGCCTTCTCATAGGCACCGTCGTCGAAACTGGCCTCCGCCCCAGCGCCCTGCTCGACGAACACGGCATACCCGAGGGCAATCAACTGCTCGACGGTCTTGGGCGTCGCAGCGACCCGGCGTTCGCCGGGTTTGGACTCCTTGGGCACACCGATGCGCACGGGAACCTCTTTCCAGGTCAGGGAAACCGGATCGAACCTACCGAACCCGAGGCGCCCCTGCTCTGCGTTGTGACCCGCGAGACCCTCGCCACCAGATCGGTTGGCCCGCGCCGCCCCCATTTCTCAACCCAGTTCGTATGCCGTGGCCCTCGCCGGCCGCGCCGCCCCCATTTCTCAACCCAGTTCGTATGCCGTGGCCCTCGCCGGCCCGAGCCGCCCCCATTTCTCAACCCAGTTCGTATGCCGTGGCCCTCGCCGGCCGAGCCGCCAGTCGAGAGGGAGCAAATCGCGGGCAGCGCGTTGCGCTGCCCGCGATTTGCTCCCTCTCGACCCGTGGGGGTGGGCAGGGCCCAGGTGCGGGTGGGGTAGGAGCCCAGTGCGGGTGGACACGAGCCAGCGGGGCGAACCTCAGCTGGGCTTGGGCGCACCCTTGCGGGCGTACCGCCACCAGGTGAGCACGACGCAACCGACGGCCCAGACAACTCCGATCCAGTAGAACGGCACGACACCGAGGAAGTTGATGCCGACACCGAAGAGGAACGGGCCGAAGGCCGCGATCGCCGCGGTCCAGCCGATGACGCCTCCGGCCTGCCGCTTCTCGAAGATCATCGGCATCTGCTTGAAGGTCGAGGCGTTGCCGATGCCGGCGAAGAGGAAGATCGCGAGCATGCCGTAGAGGAACTGGTTGAAGCCCGCATCCAACGCAGCGGCCGACGAGGTGTCCGGCGTGAGCGCCGGGATCGTGTAGATGATCGAGCCGATCAGGCCGACACCGGAGATGAGGGTCCAGATCGCGCCACCCATGCGGTCGGTCAGCGGCGAGAAGGCGAAGCGCGCGACGGCACCGATGAGCGGGCCGAGGAAGACGAACTTCACGGCCTCAGGCACGGCATACCCCGCGACAAGCACCTTGGCCGCCGCACCCGAGCCCGACACGATCTCCGCGTTGCCCGCGCCATAGAGGTTGATCATGAGCAGGCCGAACTGCGCCGACAGACCCGAGAAGGTGCCGAAGGTCATGATGTAGAGGATCGTCATCCACCAGGTGTCCTGGTTCTTGAAGATGTCGAACTGCTGCTTGATGTTGGCCTTGATCGGGACCGACTTGAGCATCGTCCACGCCAGGATCGCGCCACCGATCATGAGCGGGATCCAGACGAAGGCCGCGTTCTGGTACCACACGGTCTGGTCGGGCTTGCCCGGGAACTTCATCTGCTGGCTGCCGCCGAAGACCGCGAGCGCACCGATGGCGATGAGGTAGGGCGTGAGCAGCTGGACGATCGAGACACCGAGGTTGCCGATGCCGGCCTGCAGGCCGAGCGCGGTGCCCTGCTTGGACTTGGGGAAGAAGTAGGACGTCGAGGGCATCAGGCCCGAGAACGCGCCACCGCCGATGCCGGCGAGGAAGGCCAGGACCATGAGCTCCCAGTAGGGAGCGGTCGGCTCCATGACGCGCACACCCCACCCGAGGGTGGAGGGGATGAGCAGCAGGGTGGTGATCGTGACCAGCTTGCGGGTGCCCAGGATGGGCGGCATGACCATCCACAGGATGCGGAGCAGACCGGCGGCCAGACCGGGCATGGCGGCCATCCAGTAGAGCTGGCCCTTGGTGAAGGTGTAGCCGACGGAGGCCAGCTTGGGGATGATCGCGCTCGGCAGGAACCACGCGATGAACGCGAGGGTCAGGCAGAAGGTCGTGATCCACAGGGTCTTCCAGGCGAGTTTGGAGTCCCAGGTGGCCTCGTTCTCGGGGTCCCAGGCCTCGAGCCACTCGCCCTTGCGGGCCGTGGTCGTGCTCATGTGCTTCTCTCCTTGCGGTTGAGCCGGTATGCCGCGGGGCGCGGGTCCCGGGGAATCGATGGGTGTCGGGGTGGTGTCAGCTGGCGGTGGCGGTGTCCGAGGGGGACTCGAGGTGCCGCGAGAGGTCGGGGGATTCCTTGTGGAGCATGTGCACGACGGTCCAGTGCATCCAGATCGCGCAGGCGGCGGTGAGGAGGAAGAGGACGAAGAAGGTGCTCGTCGGGAAGCCGCTCCACTGCTTGGAGTAGGCGAACAGCGGCGGCAGGAAGAAGCCGCCCAGGCCCCCGAACATCCCGACGAGGCCGCCGACGGAGCCGACGTTGTCGGGGAAGTACTCGGGGATGTGCTTGTAGACGGCGGCCTTGCCGATGCCCATGGCGCAGCCGAGGACGAAGACGACGAAGGCGAAGACGGGCAGGCTGATCGAGTAGGCCAGGTGGTTGCTCTGTGACCCATCGGCGTGGGCGATGACGATGTGCCCGTTGGGCATCATGAGCAGGCCAGAGGCGAGGAGCATGACGCCGAAGGTCCAGTACATGACGCGGCGAGCCCCGAAGCGATCACTGAACCATCCTCCCACGGGTCGCAGCAGCGAGGCGGGGAAGATGAAGGTCGTGGTGAGCAGCGCGGCTTCCTTGAGTTCGATGCCGAAGTTGTCCACGTAGTACTTCGGCAGCCAGGCCGACAGGGCGACATAGGCACCGAAGACGGCCGCGTAGTAGAGGCTGAAGCGCCACACGCGCATGTGCTTGAGGGGCACGAGCATCTCGCGGATCGGCTTGCCCTCGCCGGCCATCTTGTCGCGGCGCGGGACGATGACGAAGGTCAGGATCGCGACGACGACGAGCGCGACGGTGTAGATCGCGGGGAAGATCCGCCAGCCGCCCTTGAAGATCCCGAAGTACACGTGGCCGGCAGTGCCGGCGAGGATGCCCGGGACGAGCAGGAGGAGGAGCTTGGTGACCGAGGCGCCGACGTTGCCGGCGCCGAAGACGCCGAGCGCGAACCCCTGGCGCTCCTTCGGCGTCCACGCCGAGTTCCAGGCGATGCCGACCGAGAAGAGATTGCCCGCGAAGCCGACGAGGAAGGCGAGCACCAGCAACACGGCATATGACCCGGCGCGGGTGAGGAAGAAGCAAGGGATCGCGGTGAGCAGGAGCATCGCGATGGTGACAACGCGCCCCCCGATGCGGTCGGTCAGGATGCCGGCCGGCAGGCGCCAGAGGGAACCGTTGAGGACGGCGACGGCGGACAGCCAGGCCAGTTGTGGGTCAGTGAGGCCGAACTCCTTCTGGATCGGCACGCCGAGGATCCCGAACATGAGCCACACGGCGAACATCAGGGTGAAGGCGATCGTCGACATCCACAGGACGCGGGTCGCGCTGCCCTTGGTCTCGACGCCGGCGGCGGTGGTCATGTCTCCTCCATTTGAATGACTGTCTTCCTCTAAACCAAGAGGAAGGTACACCCGAGCCATGCCCTCCACAAATCAGGCAAACCTCAGTGATCGTGCGCCGTAGCACAATGCGCGGGTTTCGACGATTCGTTTGACCCGCCATCGACGAAGATATATAAAGGACAACAGTCATTCAAATAAGAGGAAGGGATGCCGTTGAGCACCACCACGCCCGACGTCGCCACCCTCCTCGGTTCCCCCGTGCGCCGCCTGCTCGTCGACACCCTCACGACCCGGGGATCGATGACGGCCGCCCAACTCGGCGAGATCGTCGGCCTCCACGTCACGACGGTCCGCTTCCACCTCGACCAACTCGAGGCCGGAGGCCTGCTCACCTCCTCCTTCCTGCGCAGCGGCGGGGCCGGCCGCCCCAAGAAGGTGTATGCCGCGGCGACCGGATCGCTGGCCACCGACCGTCGCGACAGCGAAGGCGTGGCCATGCTCGCCGAGTTGCTGGCCGAGGTCCTGCGCCCCGGTGAGGACGGCGAGCCACCCACGCCGCACGAGGCCGGGCGCCGTTGGGCCGTCGAGCACGTGCCCGAGAGCCACGAACCTCCCGCCCAGACGCCGGGCCGCTGGATGGGCAAGGTCGGCGAGATGGTCGACGTCCTGGGCCAGTGGGGCTACACCCCCGAGGTCTCGCTGACCGATGGCGGCCGCACGGCCTGCATCAACCTGGCGCACTGTCCCTTCATCGACCTGGCCAAGAAGAACCCCGCGGTCGTCTGCGGCATCCACCGTGGCCTGATCGCCGGCGCCATGGAGCAACTCGGCGAGGGCGAGGCCGAAGTCAGCCTGGAGCCCTTCGTGGCCCCCAACCTGTGCCGCGCCCATATCACCGCTTCACTGCCACTTCGCCCCTGACTCTGCAACCATCGGGTGGCAAGACCACCCTCACACGAAGGAAGTCCACGATGACCACCGAACCGGGCCTGGACGGTCCCCTCATCTCGGCCCTCGTCGGCACCCGACGGTTCTTCACCAAGGCTGCGGTGTCGCAGGACCGACGGACCATCGACTACCAGGGTGGTCGGCAGGGTGACTCCTTCTACCGCGACCGCTGGGCCCACGACAAGGTCGTCCGCAGCACGCACGGCGTGAACTGCACCGGTTCGTGCAGCTGGAAGGTCTACGTCAAGGACGGCGTCATCACCTGGGAGAGCCAGCAGACCGACTACCCCAGCACGGGCCCGGACAAGCCGGAGTACGAGCCCCGCGGCTGCCCCCGCGGCGCGGCCTTCTCCTGGTACACCTACTCCCCCACCCGGGTCCGCTACCCCTATGTGCGTGGGGTCCTCCTCGAGATGTACCGCGCTGCCAAGGCCGAGCACCCCGACCCGGTCGATGCCTGGGCGAGCATCGTCACCGACCCCGAGAAGGCGCGCGCCTACAAGAGCGTGCGCGGCAAGGGAGGCCTGGTCCGGTCGACGTGGGCCGAGGTCGACGAACTCATCGCCGCGGCATACGTCCACACGATCGAGGCGCATGGCCCCGACCGGATCGCCGGCTTCTCCCCCATCCCCGCGATGTCCCCGGTCTCCTATGCCTCCGGCGCCCGCTTCAACGAACTCATCGGCGCCCCGATGCTCTCCTTCTACGACTGGTATGCCGACCTGCCCAACGCCTCGCCGCAGATGTTCGGTGACCAGACCGATGTCCCCGAGTCCGGCGACTGGTGGGACGCGGGCTACCTCATCATGTGGGGCTCCAATGTCCCGTTGACCCGCACGCCGGACGCCCACTGGATGACCGAGGCGCGCTATCGCGGCCAGAAGGTCATCGCCGTCGCGCCGGACTATGCCGAGAACGTGAAGTTCGCCGACGAGTGGGTGACGACCGCCCCCGGCACCGACGGTGCCCTGGCGATGGCCATGGGTCACGTCCTGCTCAAGGAGTACTTCGTCGACCGGTCCATCGACTTCTTCACCGACTACAACCAGCGCTTCACCGACGTGCCCTTCCTGATCACGTTGGAGGACAACGGTTCTGGCGCCTACACGCCGGGCAAGTTCCTCGTGGCGGGGGATGTCGACGGTCACGCCCAGGCGTCCTCGGAGAACGCGATGTGGAAGCCGATGGTCATGGACGACGCGACCGGTGAGGTCGTCGCCCCCAATGGCTCGATCGGCTTCCGCTACGGCGAGGAGGGGATGGGCAAGTGGAATCTCGACCTCGGTGACGTCACCCCACGCCTGAGCATGTATGCCGCGGGCTCGGCAACGCAGGAGGCCGTCACCGTGATCCTGCCGCGCTTCGACACCCCCGACGGCTCGATGGCCGACAAGGTGCGCGGCGTGCCGGTGCACCGTGTCGGAAACCGGCTCGTGACAACAGTTCTCGACCTTCTGCTCGCCCACTACGGCGTCGAGCGCGCGGGGCTGCCCGGTACCTGGCCGACCGGTTACGACGACGCGACGGCGGCAGCCACCCCGGCGTGGGCCTCGGCGATCACCGGCGTCCCGGAGGAGCAGATCACCCGCTTGGCGCGCGAGTGGGCGCAGAACGCGATCGACACCAAGGGTCGCGGGATGATCCTCATGGGTGCCGGCACGAACCACTGGTACCACTCGGACCAGATCTACCGGGCGATGCTGGTCCTCACCTCGATCACCGGCTGCCAGGGCCGCAACGGTGGCGGCTGGGCGCACTACGTCGGGCAGGAGAAGGTCCGCCCGATCATGGGCTTCCAACACATGGCCTTTGCCCTCGACTGGGTGCGGCCGCCGCGGCACATGAACCAGACGGCCTATTGGTACGTCAACACCAGTCAGTACCGCTACGACACCTTCGACGCCGACGACATCAACGGCGGCACCGGTCTCTTCAAGGGTCGCAGCACGATGGACCTGCTCGCGCAGGCCGCCCGCCTGGGCTGGGCGCCGTCCTACCCGCAGTTCAACAAGTCGAGCCTGACGGTCGCGGACGACGCGGCGGCTGCGGGAGTGGCCGCACCGGCATACGTTGCGGCGCAGCTGAAGTCGGGCGAACTCAAGTTCGCGATCGAGGACCCGGAGGCGCCCGAGAACTTCCCGCGCATCCTGTCGCTCTGGCGCGCCAACCTCTTCGGCTCCTCCGCCAAGGGCAATGAGTACTTCCTCAAGCACCTGCTCGGCACCGACAACGCCGTCAAGGCGACCGAGGCCGGTGAGGAGCACCGTCCCGAGGGGATCGTGTGGCCGGAGAAGGCGGGCGAGGGCAAGCTCGACCTGCTCCTGACGCTCGACTTCCGGATGACGAGTTCGACGCTCTTCTCCGATGTCGTCCTGCCCGCGGCGACGTGGTACGAGAAGCACGACATCAACACCACGGACATGCACCCCTTCGTCCACTCCTTCAACCCGGCCATCGCGCCGCCGTGGCAGTCCAAGAGTGACTGGGAGACGTGGAAGGGCATCGCCAAGAGGTTCAGCGAACTCGCCAAGGACCGCCTCGGCGTCCGCAAGGACGTCGTCGCCAAGCCGCTCTGGCACGACACCCCCGAGGCGATGGCGACCGTCCACGGGCGCGTCCTCGACTGGCGCAAGGGTGAGTGCGAGCCGGTGCCCGGCAAGACCCTTCCGGCCCTCGTCGAGGTGGAGCGCGACTACGGCGCGATCTACGACAAGATGATCGCGATCGGCCCCCTCATGGAGAAGGTGGGCATGCTCACCAAGGGCGTGGCCTACAACGTCGAACGCGAGATGGGTCAGTTGCGCGAGCGCTTCGGCACGGTGCGCACCGGCGTCGCGGCCGGCCAACCCAAGATGGAGACCGACATCCAGGTCGCCGAGGCGATCATGTACCTCTCCGGCACCTGCAATGGGCACCTCGCGACCCACGGCTTCAAGTTCCTCGAGAAGCGCACCGGCCACGAACTGCACGACCTGTCGGCCGAGCACGAGGGCAAGCAGATCACCTTCGCCGACACCCAGGCGGCGCCGGTGCCGGTCATCACCTCCCCGGAATGGTCGGGGTCGGAGACGGGCGGGCGGCGTTACAGCCCCTTCACGATCAACATCGAGCGCTCCAAGCCCTTCCACACCCTGACCGGTCGCCAGCAGTTCTACCTCGACCACGACTGGATGATCGGGATGGGCGAAGCGATGCCCGTCTACCGACCACCGCTGAACATGACCAAGCTCTTCGGGGAGTCGCCGGTCGGCACCCAGAGCGAACTCGGGGTCTCGGTCCGCTACCTCACGCCGCACAACAAGTGGTCGATCCACAGTGAGTACCAGGACAACCTCTTCATGCTCTCGCTCTCGCGCGGTGGCCAGACGATCTGGATGTCCGTCGAGGACGCCGACAAGATCGGGGTCAAGGACAACGACTGGATCGAGGCGGTCAACCGCAACGGCGTCGTCGCATGCCGGGCCATCGTGTCGCACCGGATGCCGGAGGGCACGGTCTACATGCACCACGCGCAGGACCGGCTCATCGACGTGCCCCTCACCGAGACCGACGGCAAGCGCGGCGGCATCCACAACTCGCTGACGCGCATCCTGGTCAAGCCCAGCCACATCATCGGCGGCTACGCCCAGCACGCCTACTTCTTCAACTACATCGGCCCGACCGGCAACAACCGGGACGAGGTCACGACGATCCGCAAGCGGACTGCGAAGGTGGAGTACTGACATGCGCGTCATGGCCCAGATGGCAATGGTGATGAACCTCGACAAGTGCATCGGGTGCCACACCTGCTCGGTGACCTGCAAGCAGGCGTGGACCAACCGCAGCGGCATGGAGTACGTCTGGTTCAACAACGTCGAGACCCGGCCCGGCCTGGGCTACCCCCGGCGCTGGCAGGACCAGGAGGAGTGGAAGGGCGGCTGGACCCTGAAGAACGGCCACCTCCAACTCAAGACCGGTGGCCGCCTGCAGAAACTCCTCAACATCTTCAGCAACCCGAAGATGCCGGGGATGGACGACTACTACGAACCGTGGACCTACGACTACGAGACCCTGCTCAATGCCCCCCTGCAGAAGAATTTCCCTGTCGCACAGCCACACTCGCTGATCACCGGCAAGACGATGAACGTCAAGTGGTCGGCCAACTGGGACGACGACCTCGGCGGTGCGCAGGAGTACGCCCCCAAGGACCCGATGCTCAAGGGCATCGAGGACAAGGTGAAGTTCGAGTTCGAGAAGACCTTCATGTTCTACCTGCCGCGCATCTGCGAGCACTGCCTCAACCCGGCGTGCGCGGCGTCCTGCCCCTCCGGCGCGATCTACAAGCGTGAGGAGGACGGCATCGTCCTGGTCGACCAGGACAAGTGCCGCGGCTGGCGCATGTGCGTCAGCGGCTGCCCCTACAAGAAGGTCTACTTCAACCACAAGACCGGCAAGGCCGAGAAGTGCACCTTCTGCTACCCGCGCATCGAGGTCGGCATCCCGACTGTGTGCTCGGAGACCTGCGTGGGCCGGCTGCGCTACATCGGGATCATCCTCTACGACCCCGACAAGGTGCTCGCGGCGGCCTCGGTCGAGGACGACCAAGCGCTCTACGAGGCGCAGCTCGGCTGCTTCCTCGACCCCTTCGACCCCGAGGTGCAGCGGGCTGCCGAGCAGCAGGGCATCCCGATGGACTGGATGGAGGCCGCCCGCAAGAGCCCGGTGCGCCGCCTGATCCAGGACTACAAGGTCGCCCTGCCACTCCACCCGGAGTACCGCACCATGCCGATGGTCTGGTACGTCCCGCCGCTCTCCCCGGTCGTCGACGTCGTCAAGGACACCGGCCACGACGCCGAGGAGATGGGCAACCTCTTCGGGGCCATCGACGCCCTGCGCATCCCGGTCGAGTACCTCGCCGGGCTCTTCACCGCCGGTGACATCGAGCCGGTCAACGGTGTCCTGCGCAAGCTCGCCGCGATGCGGTCCTACATGCGCGACATCAACCTCGGCCGCGACCCCGACGCTTCGATCCCCGAGGCCGTCGGGATGGGCGAGGAGGAGATGTACGAGATGTTCCGTCTCCTCGCGATCGCCAAGTACAACGAGCGCTACGTCATCCCCACCGCGCACGCCGAGCAGGCCCACCGCCTCGAGGAGATCGGCACCGACTGCGCCGTCTCCGCCTACGACCACAGTGGCGACGCCGAACCCTTTGGCGTCGGGTCCGGCCCCGAGGTCCGGATCGCGGTCGAGGACCTGCGGATTCGCACGGCCCGCATGAAGGACGACGCATGACCGCCCTCATCGATCGGGTCTGGAAGCGTCACCGCCGCGCCGAGCCGTCGTGGGCATCGGACGACGTCGCCGCGTCCTGGCAGCTGGTCTCGCTCCTCCTCGACTATCCCACCGACGATTTGGTATGCCGCGCAGCCGAGTTGGCGTCCGTGGCGGCGGCGCTGCCGCCGGCGCTGGGAGGCGGGCTCACGGCATACCTCTCGGAAGTGGAGGCCACGGATCTCGGAGTGCTGCAGCGTGATTACGTCGACACCTTCGACGTGACGCGCAAGTGCGCCCTGCACCTGACCTACGCGACGTGCGGCGACACCCGGCGCCGCGGCGTGGCCCTCGTGCAGTTCAAGCAGGCCTTCCGGGCCAGCGGGGTCGAACTGGACGACGCCGATGCCGAGCTGCCCGACTACCTGCCGATCGTGCTCGAGTTCGCCGCGCTGACCGACCGTGAGGCCGGCTGGAAGTTGCTCACCGACCACCGCGTCTCGATCGAGCTCCTGCACCGCGCCCTGGCCAAGCGGAAGTCCCGCTGGCTGCCGGTCGTCGAGTCATTGCGGGCGACCCTGCCCGTGCTCGACGGCACCGACGAGGAGGCCCTCGCGCGCCTCATCGCCGCGGGCCCGCCCAGTGAGGAGGTCGGCATCGACGGCGCCCTCGATCCCTATGTCGCTGTGCCACAGAGTGGTTCGGCCGACGCCTTCCACCCGGGACCACAGTCCCTCGGATCCACGATTCCCGTAGGAGCCCCGCGATGAGCACCTTTCTCTGGGTGATCTTCCCCTACCTCTGCCTGGCCGTCTTCGTCGTCGGCCACTGGTGGCGCTACAAGTACGACAAGTTCGGCTGGACGACGCGGTCGAGCCAGCTCTACGAGGACAACCTGCTCAAGTGGGGCAGCCCGCTCTTCCACTTCGGCATGCTCGGGGTCGTCGGTGGTCACATCATCGGCCTGCTGCTGCCGAAGGGGTGGACCGACGCCATCGGCATCTCCGAGGAGACCTACCACGCCTTCGCGTTGGGCGGCGGGCTCGTCGCCGGTGCGATGACCTTCGTCGGGTTGGTCATGCTGATCTATCGTCGCCGGACGGTGCGTCCCGTCTTCAAGGCAACGACCCCGATGGACAAGGTCATGTACCTCTTCTTGGCCGGCGTCATCCTGCTCGGCTGCTGGAACACTGTCGCGTCGGTCATCTTCGACTCCCACTTCAACTATCGCGAGAGCGTCTCGCCGTGGTTCCGCCAGATCTTCTGGTTCCAGCCCGATGCCTCACTCATGACGGGTGCGCCGCTGGGCTTCCAGGCGCACGCGCTCCTCGCCTTCGCGCTCTTCGCGCTCTGGCCGTTCACCCGGCTGGTGCATGTCTTCTCGGCGCCGGTCGGCTATCTGACCCGGCCCTACATCGTCTATCGGTCCCGCGGCAGCAAGGTCCAGGACGGCCTGGGCAATCGCAGCGGCAGCCCGACGTGGGAGCGCCCGAGCCTCGACGACGCCAAGCGATGAGCGACCTGGCTGCTGCCGAGACCCAGTGGCACGACTGGATCGAGGAAGCCTGTGACGCCCTCGATGTCGACGCCTCGCTCGTCGACGTGAAGACCATTCACGGGCTGACCAAGCGCATCGCCCACGGCTACGACCGCCCCATGGCACCGGTCGGGGCCTTCATCCTCGGACTTGCCGTCGGCGCTCGTGAGGGCGCTGACGTGGGTGCGCTCAGGGCAGTGCTGGAGTCGACCATTCACGGTCGCCACGAAGAGGACGCGTGATGGCAGAGGGCATCTCCATCGGTGGTCGCCCAGCCGAGGACGCACCCGCACCATGGGAGGCGATCCCCAGCGAACCGGGCGCTCCAGCGGTGGTCGACCTCACGGCATACGGGGAGGGGCTGTTGGCCCAAGCGCGCGCCGACGCCCGCGGCAAGGCGAGCGCTCCGGTCCTCAAGAGCGAGCGCCAGCGTGCGCTGCTCGTGGCCCTGACCGTTGGCGCTGGCCTGGCCGAGCACTCCTCGCCACCGGCCGCCTCGCTGCACGTGCTCTGGGGTCGCTTCCGGCTGTATGCCGGTGACGTCGAGTGGATCTGCGGCCCGGGCCAGTTGGTCGCCATTCCGCCCGAGCGGCATGCCGTCGACTGCCTCGAGGACGGCGTCTTCCTGCTCACCGTCACCCCGCCCGCGCGCTCCTGAGGGCCTTCGCCCACCCTTCCCAAGGTCGCCCCGCCGCGACCACTGCCAGCGCCCCTCCCCCCGCTTCCCCCGGTCGAGGGGGAGCAAATCGCGGGCAGCGCGTTGCGCTGCCCGCGATTTGCTCCCTCTCGACTGACGGGGGTTGGTGGGGTGGCCCGGGTCTGGCGGGGTTGGTCGTCCTGTAGGGGATCAGCCGTGCTGGGCCGGGTTGAAGCCGGCGCGGCGGGCGGAGTCCTCGTCGTAGAACCACACATCGGGCTCGCAGGAGTCGTAGCCCGGCGCGTCCTGGGTGCGGTAGGTCATCGTGTCGCGGTAGGCCTGCACGGTGTGGCCGAGCGGCTGGGCGCCGTCGGCGATCGGGGCCGCTGATCCGACGCCGAAGCCACCGTCGGAGACTTCGTCGAGGTCCGAGATGCGGCGGCCCCAGGCGGCTTCCACCTCGTGCTCGGCGTGGTCATCGGCCGAGCCCTGGCCCTCACGGGCTTCGTCGTACTGCCAGTCACCCGAGTCCCCCGCGCCATGGGAGGAATCGCCGGAGATGTGGGCCGCGGCCGGCGACGCGGCTGCAGCCTCGTCGGCCTCGGTCCACGTGTCCTCGAGGGATGCCTCGCCGACCTGCTCGTCGACCTGCGCATCCGACACGGGCTCGCTGCCGCCGGTGTTGTCAGCCTCGGGGACCGTGGCGGTGACCTCGTCACCGGTCACATCGCTCTCGACCTCGACCGATTCGACCGGCTCCACGTCGCCATCGAATACGGCATCCTCGGTGACCGGTTCGTCACCCATGAGACCGTCGCCCCAGGTGGGGACTGCACTCTCGGCGCCGACTTCGTCGGCTGAGCCGTCGTTCACCGACACCTCGTCGCCGTAGCCCTGACCGGTGGCCAGAGCGTGGGCACGCTCGTCCTCAGGGCTGAGCGCCGCCGGCGTCAGGACCGCTGGGCTCAGATCCCCCGCCCCCACCGCCGGGCTCGCCGGGCCGGACTCCTCGGTGACGTCGGTGTCCGGGTCGAGCACGTCGGCGCGGTGGAGGTCCGCGGCATACGCGGTCTTCTCCTCGTCCACCCGAGCGTGCGCGTCGCGCACCTCGTGACCGGCATCGGTGACAGCGGCCGACGCCGTCGCGGCAGCCGAGGCCGCGGCTGCCGCAGCGGCAGCGGCTTCCTTCGCGCGCCGTTCGGCCTCCGCAGCCTCCGCCTCCGCAGCGCGTTGGGCCTCGGCGGCTCGTTGCGCCTGGGCGTTGACCTCCGCATGGCGCTGCTCGGCCTGCTCGGCATAGGCGCGCTGCCCGGCGAGGGTCGCCTCGTGGCGCGCGGCCGCCTCCTGGCGCAGGACGTGCGCCTCTTCCCGGGCGAGCTCGTCGCGGCGGGCATTCGAGCTGCGGATGAACCACCAGATGACCAGTGCCAAGAGGATCAGCAGGATGATCGGGAGCAGGTAGACGAGCTTCATGGGGCCACTCTCGCTAGGGACTGTCAGGACATGCGACCGTGCTGGGTCGAACCTACCCCGTGGGCGAGGTCCAATTGACCCGATCCGCCCCTGACCTGCACCGACGCGACAGCGGACGACTCAGCCCAGACCCAGTTCCTCCGTGCTCTGCTGGCGCATCTCGACCTTGCGCACCTTGCCGGTCACGGTCATCGGGAAGTCGTCGACGATCTTGACGTAGCGCGGGATCTTGTAGTGCGCCAACTTCCCGGTCGCGAACTCTCGCACCGCCCCCGCGTCCAGGGGCAGGGCGCCCTCCCGCATGCGGATCCAGGCGCAGAGTTCCTCGCCGTACTTCTCGTCCGGCACTCCGACGACCTGGGCGTCGAGGATGTCGGGGTGGGTGTAGAGGAACTCCTCGATCTCGCGCGGATAGACGTTCTCCCCGCCCCGGATGACCATGTCCTTGATCCGCCCGGTGATCTGCACATAGCCGTCGTCATCCATGACGCCGAGGTCACCGGTGCGCATCCACCCGTCGACGATGGCTTCGGCCGTCTTGTCGTCCTGCCCCCAGTAGCCGAGCATCACCGAGTAGCCCTTGGTCCAGAACTCCCCCGGTATGCCGCGGGGCACCGTCTCGAGGGTGATCGGGTCGACGATCCGGATCTCGATATGCGGGGCGACGCGGCCGACCGTGCCGACCTTGCGTTCGAAGGAGTCGTCCGTGCGCGTCTGGGTCGACACCGGTGAGGTCTCGGTCATGCCGTAGCAGATGGTCATCTCGTCGATGCCGGCCGCGATGAGCTTCTTCATCATCTCGGCGGGGCAGTTCGAGCCGGCCATGATCCCCGTGCGCACGCTCGACAGGTCGTAGGACGGGAAGTCAGTCATGCCCCATTCGGCGATGAACATGGTCGGCACGCCGTAGAGCGATGTGCACTGCTCGTCGGCCGTCGCCTTCAGTGTGAGCGCGGGGTCGAAGCCCCGGGCCGGGATGACCATGCAGGCCCCGTGCGAGGTGGCCGCGAGGTTGCCCATGACCATCCCGAAGCAGTGGTAGAAGGGCACGGGGATGCAGATCCGGTCCTCCTCGGTGTAGCGGCAGACCTCGCCGACGAGATAGCCGTTGTTGAGGATGTTGCGGTGCGACAGCGTCGCGCCCTTCGGGAATCCGGTTGTGCCCGATGTGTATTGGATGTTGATCGGGTCGTTCTCGTCGAGGGTGGCAGCGACCTGCGCGAGCGCCTCGTCCGTGACCTCGTCGGCATGAGCGAGCAGGTCAGTCCATGAGGACTCGCCGATGACGAAGACCTCCTCGAGATCGGGGCACTCATGCCGGGCCGCCTCGGTCATCGCGACATAGTTGCTCGTCTTGAAACTCGGCGCGATGACGAGCATGCGAATTCCGGCCTGCCGCAACACATAACTGAGTTCATGAGTGCGATACGAGGGGTTGATGTTGACGAGGATGGCGCCGAGCTTGGCGGTCGCATACTGGGTGACCGTCCACTCCGCACAGTTGGGCGCCCAGATGCCGATGCGATCACCCTTGGTCAGTCCGACGGCCATCAACGCCCGGGCGAGCCGGTCCACCTCGGCGCCGAATGCGGCATACGTCCACCGGATGCCCTGGGCGCGGTCGATCAGCGCCTCGCGGTCGCCGAAGCGCGCGATCGTCGCGTCCAGGTTGGCCGAGATGGTGCCCCTGAGCAGCGCCGGCGTGGTCTCGCCGATCGCGTGCGAGGCGGTGGTCTGGGGAACTGCAGTGGTCATCGTCGACCTTTCCGAGTGGGAGCTCCTCCATCCCACCCCCATCCGGACTCACTCGCAACCATTTCGGTATGCCGCGGGCTCACCTCGCACTGTCCGGCCTCCGTGCGCCCGCCGGACGGACCGCCACCGAAAACTCACAATTGTGCACTTTCGGTTGCCCACCGAAAACTCACAATTGTGCACTTTCGGACCCCACCGAAAACTCACAATTGTGCACTTTCGGTTGCCCACCGAAAACTCACAATTGTGCAGTTTTGGTCCGGTGTCAGATGGCGCAGGAGGGGTTGAGGATGCCCTGCGGGTCGAGGGCGTCCTTGATCGTGCGGGTGAGTTCCATGACGTCGGGCCCGAGCTGGGCGGCCAGGGAGCCGACCTTGGCCCGGCCGACCCCGTGCTCGCCGGTGATGGTGCCCCCGAGACCGATGGCAAGTTCCATGATCTCGCTGAAGGCGCGCTCGGCGCGCTCGCGAGCGGCCGGGTCGGTCGCGTCATAGATGAGGTTCGGGTGGGTGTTGCCGTCGCCGGCGTGAGCCACGACCGGGATGTCGGTGTCGTGTCGCCGCGCGATCTCGGCGATCCCGTCGATGAGGTCGGGCAACGCCGGGATCGGCACGCCGACGTCCTCGACGAGCAGGGCACCTCGACCCTCGCACGCCGGGAAGAAGGCGCGTCGGGCACCCAGGAAGGCCTCGCCCTCGTCGTGGTCGTCGGTCGCGAAGACCTCGGTGGCACCTGCCGACACACAGATCGCCTCGACGGCCTCGATCTCCTCGGTGCGGGCGGCTCCCGGCGAGTCGCACTGGACGACGAGAAGGCCACCGGCGGAGCGGTCCAGACCCATGCGCAGGTGGTCCTCGGTGATGTTGACGGCGCGCTGATCCATGAATTCGACGAGCGAGGGGCGCAGTTGTCGGCCCATCGCCACAACCGCCTCAGCCGCTGCCCGCGCCGTCGGGAAGGTCGCCACGAGCGTGGCCGCCGGTGGCGGAGAGGGCACCAGCCGAAGGGTGACCTTGGTGACGATCCCGAGCGTGCCCTCGGACCCGACGAAGAGTTTGATCAGGGACAGACCGGCAACATCCTTGATTCTCCTGCCGCCCAACGTGATCAGTCGCCCGTCGGCGAGCACGACGTCGAGGCCGAGGACGTAGTCGGTCGTCACGCCGTATTTCACGCAGCACAGGCCACCGGCGTTGGTCGCGATGTTGCCCCCGATCGAGCAGATCTCATAGGAACTCGGGTCCGGCGGATACCAGAGACCGTGCTCACGGGCGGCCTGCTTCACGGCGGCGTTGAGCGCGCCCGGCTCGACAACGGCCGTGCGCGTGGCCGGGTCGATCTCGATCCCTGCCATCCGGTCGAGGCTGATCGTGAGCCCGCCCTCGACGGCGTTGGAGCCGCCGGCCAAGCCCGTCCCCGCGCCTCGCGGCACGATGGGTATGCCGCGGCGCGCCGCCCAGCGCACCGCCGCTTGCACCTGCGCGACGTCACGCGGGCGGACGACAGCGCACGGCATCCCGGCGCCGGGGAAGCGGGACCAATCCCAGCGATAGGCCTCCATCGCCGAGGGGTCGAGGACCACGTCCGCGGCGCCGACCTCGTCGACGAGAGCCGCGAGGTCAGCCTCGGTGAGGCCTGCACCGGGCTTGTCGGTCACGTCTGTCATCTGTTGCCTCCTGGTCCCTCATTGTGCCGTGGGTCGCGACAGCCGGTCGAGGAAGGCCAGGAGCAGTGCCTCACGCAGCCGCGGTGGTGCCACGTCGAGCAGGGCGTTGACCGGCGCCATCCGCTCGGGCAGGTCGAGCGCTCCGTCACCGTCTGCGAGCCCGGCCAGTGCGAGCAGCCCATCGAAGTCGTTGTCGGACAAGGTCTCCGGATCGAGCGCCACAGCCGCGGCAGCCAGGCCCGAGTCCACCGAAACGGGCCCTGCCGCACGAGCCGCCTGCGTCGCTTCGGCCAGCGCCGCCAAGAACTCATCCACGGACTCGGCGGTCGCCGCAGAGAGGGTGAGGTGCAGGCTCGCCGGCGCCCCGGCATACGCCATCTGGGGTTGGACGTACCACCCCCGCGACAGCATCTCGTCGGCGATCGTGAAGACGTCGCACGAGTCGTCCGTCGTGAGGGTCACGAGAGTGGAGTCGGGCGCCACCAGCAACCGCACACCGGGTATGCCGGGTGCTCGCCTCGCGATCTCGAGCGCGGCACCGCGGGCGCGCACCGCCAAGGCGCCGTAGCCCTCGACACCGATCCATTGGCCCACGGCCCACGCTGCCGCCAAGGGTCCGCCCGACTTCGTCGACTGCATGGTCGAGTTGAGCATCGTGTAGCCGGGCCAGTCGGCCGAGGCGAAGAAGTGCCCCTTGCGCAGCGACGAATCACGATGCAGGAGAAGGGAAACCCCCTTCGGGGTGTAGGCATATTTGTGCAGGTCGATGCTCATGCTCGTCACGCCGGGCACAGCGAAGGTCCACGGCGGGACGTCGTCGAGGAAGGGCAGGACCCAGCCGCCGATGCAGGCGTCGACATGGCATCGGAGCCCGCGATCGGCGGCAATCGCCGCGATCTCCGGGATCGGGTCGATCACGCCGTGGGCGTAGGACGGTGCGGACCCGACGATGAGCACGGTGTCCTCGCGGATGGCGTCCGCCATGGCCCCGGGATCCGCGCGAAAGGTCACGGGGTCGACGTCGATCATGATCACCTCGACGCCGAAGTAGTGAGCAGCCTTGTGAAAGGCAGCGTGGGCCGTCGTCGGGATGACCATGCTGGCATCCCCTACTCGACGTCCGGAGCCGTCACGCGCCGCCAGGACCGCGAGGAGGACCGACTCGGTCCCACCCGAGGTGGCCGATCCGACCACCGAATCCGGCGCTCGGAGCACCGAAGAGGCCACACCGACCAGATCGTTCTCCATCGCGAGCAGCGAGGGAAAAGCCGTCGGGTCCAGCCCATTGGAGCCAGCAAACATCGAGAGGGCCTCCAGCCCGATGGCGTCGGCCTCGGCCAGCCCGGAGTCATAGACGTAGGCCAGCGTGCGGCCTCCGTGCGAGGGCAGGTCTCGTGCCTGGAGAGCCCGCAGTGCGTCTCGAATCTGCTCGACCGACCTGCTCGCCCTCATGCACGCGACCCTAGCCGTCGCCCCCGTCCCTCCGTTTGCGTTCCGCGCGACGCGCCCCGCACCGCCCGATATTGTGCGGACAACAGCCTGTCCAGTGGGCCGGTGATCGCACAGGGACAGGCGTTCCTCGAACGGCGCCCCGAAAGGACATTGCTGCATGTGGCGAATCGGTGACGAGGTCGAGGTCCACGCGCAGGTCCGGGGCGGCGCTGAAGACGAGTTGCTCGGGACCGTCGTGATCGAGGACCTCGACGGCATCGTGCGGCACCTGCCCCCGGGTGGTGGCGCCAACGGGCCGCGCTCACCCATGACGCAGTTCCTCCTGCAGGCTGCGGTGTCCGAGATGAGCAAGCGCCTTGCCCAAGGCCCAGCACCGCGTGTCGATGAGGATGCGGCGCCCAACCATGACGCAGCCGTCGCCCGCGTCATGTCCACCCTGGTCGGTCACGAACCGTTCGTCACCAACACCCTCGGTCTCAGCGTTCATCAGATGCGTCGGCGCTGGCCGGTCGCGGGTGACTGGTATGCCGACCTCGTGCGCTACGTCCTACGCAGCACCCGGTCGGACATCGGCGATCGCATCCGATCTGACGAGGAACAGTGGCTCTCACTCGACCTCGGGGAGTTCATATCGCTGGCGGTGACTCTGCGGTGGTCGTCCTACCGACACCCGGAGCTGCTGGGTCTGGCCCAGACGATCCGCTCGTTGTGGCCCGCGTACGAACCCGTCATCGATGCCACACATGACGGAGAAGCGGGGATGGCGCGCTGGGGACCGTTCATCACCCACCTGTTGAGCCGATTCGGCCTCCGGCTCCGGCCGGGGGTCTCGATCGGGGAGATCCTCTGGTCCTTCGACGCCCTGGCCTCTACCGAAGAGCAGCGCGCGCGGTCACGGCGCGCGTCGATCCTCTTCGCCGAAGTGTCCGATGAAGCGCCAGGTGGCCGGGACTACCCCTACCCAGCGCGCGCGGTGATGCTGGTCCTCGCGGGTGCGCTCGTGGACGAGGACGGGCAGCCCGTCCCACTCGACGAGCTCTATCGGCGCCGTGCTCGCCCGACCTCACACCTGGCGACCGAGTAGCCGGTCGATCTGGCGGTGGTCCAGGCCCAGGACGTGACCGAGTTCGTGGACGAGGACGTCCACGAGGTCGTATCCACCGTTGCCGGGATCCCAGCCCCGACCGGCGGCCGCCGTGTCGAGACGGATCACGGTGCCATCGGCATAGCCGACGAGGCCACCGACCAGATCGCCCACGTCGACGACGACTGATCCGGCCAACCGGGTGAGGGCTGCGCCGTACTGCGGTCCCTGCGCGGCCCAGAAGGCCGCGGCCTCGGCCAGCGCGCCTGTCACGTCGTCATCGGTCAGGGTCACGGGCGTGGCCGACGTCGAGAAGGCCGTCGGCGAGGTGCCCATCGACCCGGTTGCCGTGGCTGTGGCCGACGCCGTGGCTGTGGCTGTGGCCGACGCCGTGGCTGTGGCTGTGGCCGTCGACGTGGCCATGGGCGTCGACAGCGCTGGGCGGCTCGCCGACTCCGGAGTCATGGCGAGCAAAGCGCTCTCGTCGTCGAGGATCGACACGGTGGCCGCCGAGCGCCCGAGCGTGACCCCGACCGCGCCATAGAGGGTCACGGTGATCGTCCGGGTGCCGTCCTTCTTGCCGTTGTCCTTCACGATGATCGAGATGGTCGCCGAGGTCTGTCCGGCGGCAAGAGTCACAGGGGTGTCGACCCCGAAGTAGTCGCCACTCTTGGCGGTGCCGTTGGCCGTGCGTACCCGCACGCTGACTCCTCCGGTCGGAGCCGGCGCCGACAGGGTCACGATGACCGTGATCGGTCCGCCGTTCTCGAGGCCACTGGCGTCGGCCACGGACGCCACGGGTGCGGTCGGCGGTGCGGCGATGTCGTTGTCGGTGATCGTTCCGGTCACCGTGGCGGTCCCGGACATCGTGTATGCCGCGCCGCTCGTGAGCGTCAACGTCACCGACTCGAGGGCTTCGACGACGGCGTCGTCGATCGGGCGGATCGTCAGGGTTGCCACGGCATACCCGGCATTGAGGGTGAGCACTCCGCCACTCAGACTGCCACCGGTGACGACGACCGTGTAGTCGCCGGCTGAGGCGCTGCCACCGAGTCCGGCGTTCACGGCCAAGCTCGCCGTCGTGCTCCCGGTGCGCGTGACGGTGAAGACGATCGGGTCACTGCCGGTCTCGGCGCCGTTGGCGTCCGGCACGGCCACGGTGACCGTCGGCAACACCGGAGCCGGGCCCATGATCGTGACCTTCTGCGTAGCGGTCGTCGTGTTGCCGAAGACGTCGGTGGCGGTCCAGGTGATCGTCGTGACGCCGACCGCGAACAGGTTGCCGGCGGGCACACCGGTGCGGGCCACGACGACACCGGGGACGTTGTCCGTGGCGGTTGCCGTGCCCAGGCTCGCATCGCTGACGTAGACGGGTGCACCGCCACTGCTTGTGCGGGTGACATCACCGGGCACATAGGTGAAGGTCGGCGGGACCGCGTCCGGCAGTTGGGTCTGCGGCACTCCGTTTCTCACCGTGAGCCGGTCCGCGCTGACCGCGCCCTTGAAGGACACCACACCGATGCCACCCCTCGCAGGTGACTGCGTGAAGGTGTAGGTCCCGACCTGCTGGCCATCGAGGGTGACGACCAGGGCGCCACCGATGATGGTCACCACCAATCGCTGGTCGACGCCGGGCCGGACGGTGGCCGCGAAGGACGCGTCGGTGACCGTCCTGTTCTTGGCCACGTGACCGACGAGGACGGCACCACTGGCAGCATCGAGCACGACGAACTTGTAGTCGGTGCTGCTGCGGTGGTCCAGGACGATGCCGCCGCGACCGGCCGCAGCCACCTGGACCGCGGTGTCGACGGTCGTGATGGCGTCCAGTCCCAAGGTCGGCGTGGTGACGATTCCGTAGGACGCACTGGTCCCCGCAGTCGCCGTCAAGCGGCCGTCGGCCACCCCGGCCTGACCGGTCGTGGTGACCCCGGTGGCCGAGCTGAAGTCATTGGCCTTCTCGAAGCCGGTCGAGGGCGGTGCAGAGGTGACCCCGAGATTGTCGAAGGCGCCGCGCGAGTTGTTGGCGCCGACACCGAAGAGGCCGGTGTTGAGCCCGTAGGGAGTGCCGTCGATCCACCGCGGGTCGTATTGGTAGGTGAGTTTCGCCGATCCGTTGAGGAGCACGGTGACGACGAGCCCGTTCACCGACACCATGACGGTGAAGAAGGTCCCGGGCTTGATCGCTCCGGAGGCTCTTTGCGCGTCGACGAACCATCCGGCGCCGGTGCGGCGTCCGACGACGACCTTGTTGGTCGCCTGGTCGATGCCGGCGAACTTGAAGTCGGTGGCCGATTGGTAGTCGAAGACCAGGTAGGCATTGGCGCCCCAGCCCCCCGTGGGCTTGATGACACTGACCTGGGCCGACATGTCGTAGGCGATCGGCAGCGCGTCCTCGAGGGCGAACAGCGCGACCGAATCGCCGCCGGGCGAGGTCGGCTCGACCTGCAACGCACCGCTGACGACCGCCCACTGGCCGGAATCGACACCGACACCGGGCAGCGAGGCATCGTCGAAGGTCGCCGTCCGGAGCACGTCCTTCGTGCCGCCGGGGATGTTGCCGGCCTGCGGGTCGGTCGGGCCGCCGTGCTGGAGGTTCCAGTAGGCCTTGTCCGGCTGGAGCACCAACCCGAGCTCACCGAAGGGTTCACCGCCCCGGTCGGGGTTGAGCCCGCCCATGTCCACCGAGCGCGTCGGGTCCGCACCCTGAGCGGCACCGAGGGCGTAGAGGAACTCCATGAGCCCGGGCGCCAATTGCCGGCTGACCGTGGCCATGCCGAAGGGCGCGAACGGGACGATGAAGCTGTTGAACTCGCCCGTCCAGTCGATCAGGCGGTCGCCGCCGGTGTTGCCGATGAGGATGTCGCGCCCGGCGCCACCATAGGCCCGGTCCTCGTACATCGGGTGCGTCTCGGGGACGTCGTTGAGCGAGCCATTGGTCTGCAGGTTGTCATCGGCCTGGAGCAGGTCGTTGCCGAAGCCGCCCCACAGGGTGTCCTGACCGGTGCCGCCGACGATCCAGTCGTTGCCGGTGTCGCCGAAGACGACGTCGTTGCCGTCGGTGCGGATCGAGGCAGTCGCCAAGCAATCCTTGCCGTTGTTCGACAGCTTGGTGCACCCGGCGACCAGGGGCCCTTCGGTCGTCGAGTTGGTCAGGAAGTACTGGAAGGGGAAGTTGCCGATCGGGGTGCTCGACGTGCAGGTGTGACCGCTCGGCGTGTAACCGGTGCAGGTCCAGACGTTGCCAGCCGCATCGAAGCGGATCTCCCGCCGGGGCTCGTACTCGTCGTAGAGGCGGAACTCACCGGAGCGCTGCGTCTTGTCGTAGTGCCAGCCGTCGACGTCGATCGGGTTCCAGCGCAACACATCCCCGGGGTTGGTGGGGTGACCGAAGTCGATGCGGACCAAGCCGACCCCGGTGTCCCAGTTCGGCACATAGCCCGCGACGTTGGCCTCGGCACCGGACATGGCGTCGTCACCCGTGCCGCCATGGATCCGGTCGTCGCCCAGGCCGCCGAAGATGATGTCGTCATAGCCGCCGTTGGGGCGGAAGTCGGGGTCGTTGCCGGTCTGGTCCACGTTGAACGGCGTGAGGTTGATCGCGGTGTTGAGCGCACCGGCGACATTGATCGTCGACTCCTGCATGTGTCCGGGCGAGTAGATGAGCTCGTTCAGCACGTTGCCCTGGGTGGTCTTCAGGTCAGGGTCGGTGGGCAGGAGGGCAAGAATGCCGTAGAGGGGCTCGCTGTAGCAGGTGGTGCCATTGGCCGTGCACGGCGTGCCCGTCGCGGTCCAGCCGGTCGAGGAGTTGCGGCTGGTCATGATCCGACCGTCGTCGCCGATGATCGAGTCGTCACCGGTGCCACCAGAGATCCAGTCGTCGCCGTAACCGCCGATCAGGTTGTCGTCCTGGCCGTCACCGAAGAGGACGTCGTTGCCCTTCATCCCGTAGACGGCGTCGTCGCCGGACTCGCCGTGGATCTCGTCTGCTGCGCCGCGGTCGGATGCCGCGAGCGCCGGTCGGTAGGCCGGCCCGCCTTGGGTGTAGTCGAGGAGGTCGACGACCCGCGGGATCAGACGCAGCCCACCGGCATACGTGTCGTAGGCGTAGGTGAGGAAAGCACCCGAGTCGCGGCCGAAGGTCCCGACGAGGCGCAGGATGCGCGCGTTGTCGCCGGCGATGACGTCGGCGTCCCGAGCGTGCCCGGTGGCGATGGTCGTGATCATGCCGTCGGTGCCCACGGTGGCGTCGCCGGGGTGGTTGCGGGCGATGTCGGTGCCAGCGCCGCCGAAGATCAGGTCGGCGCCGGCCGGTCGACAGGTCGCGGCGGTGCAGGTGCCGAGGTAGAGGTCGGAGGAGTCGCCGATGATGTCGTCCTGGCCGAGGTTGCCGAAGATCGTGTCGTCGCCGCCACCTCCTTCGATGTAGTCGTCGCCATCGGTGCTCGCCTCGAAGGACGGCGTGACGTGGAGGGTCTCGTCGACGAGCGGGTTTTCGATCCGCCAGGCCCCGATGCGGGTGCCGCCGACGCCGTCGACGAGGAGGGTCGGGTGCTGCCCGGCGACGAGGGTGTGCGCATAGGGGGCCAGGACGTAGCCGTCGATCGCTCCATCGCCCTGGATGACGTCGTGCCCGAGCTGGCCGAAGATCTCGTCCGCTCCCCCACCGCCGGCGAGATAGTCATCGCCCCAGAGCTCGGGGTGGTTGGCCTGGATGTCGTCGGTGTGGTCGAGCAGTCGGACGAGGTACTGCGCCACCTTGGTCGGGTCGCTCATCATCACGCCGGTCACGAGGGACAGACCGTCGGTGCCGCCGGGGATGCTCGTGCCGTACATCGTCGATCCGGAGAGCGCCCGGAAGCGCGGGTCGAGGGTGTCGGGTCGGCGGCAGCAGTCGGCGTTGTCGCCCGTGATGAGGTCGGTGCCGGGCCCGCCGTCGATGATGTCATTGCCGTCGAGGGCGCCGGCGACGTTGGAGCCACCGATGAGCAGGTCGTCACCGGCCTCGCCGTAGATGAGGTCGTCGCCCTGCTGACCCATGACGATGTCGTTGCCCGACCCGGCGTAGATGATGTCGTTGCCGGCGCCGGTGGCCGAGGTGACATTGGTGGCCCGGAAGTCGAGCGGTCCGCCGAGGTCGATGCAGACTCCGTTGGGGCCGTTCGGGTCATAGGGGGTGCCCGGTCGGCACTGGACGCGGCCCTGGTCGCCGAAGATCAGGTCATTGCCGCCATAGCCGTAGATGACGTCGTCGCCGCCGCCGCCGAACATCAGGTCGGCCAGGTCGCTGCCGTAGAGGGTGTCGCGGCCGCCCTCGTCATCGGTGAAGCCGAGGGTCTCGATGACGCAGAGCAAGAACTCGTGGACCGAGAAGACGGCGGCCGCCGGGTTGCTCGCCGTCGGGTCCGAGGCCAATCGGGCGCTGTCGCCCAGGACGATGTTCTGGCCCTGACCGGAGCGGATCGTGTCGTCGCCGCGGCCGCCGATGATGATGTCGTTGCCGGCCCCCGCCGTGATGGTGTCGGCGCCGCCGAGGGTGGTCGACGTGCTCATGATGAGGTCGATGTTGCGGGCGGTGTCGCCGGCGCCGCCGGCGAGGTAGTTCACGAGGCCGTAGTCGCCCAGGACGACGTTGTTGCCATCCGGGTGGGCGGTGTCCTCGCCGTTGTTGGCCACGATGATGTCGTCGCCGGCTCCGCCGAAGACCATGTCCCGACCGAGACCGGTCACGATGCGGTCGTTGCCGCCGAACTCACCGGCGGTCGGGGCGTAACCCTCGACCAGGGCGAGGACGGGGATCTGGTAGTCGTCGTGGCTGCCGTCGCCGAAGACGCTCGGGATGGGGCGGTTCCAGATGGCCGCAGCACCTTCGACCCCGGTGACCCGGCCGTGGTCGCCGAAGACGATGTTCTGGCCGTCACCGGCGTCGATGACGTCGCCGCCGATGCCGCCCGCGACGATGTCGTCACCGGCCTGCGTGCTGATCAGGTCGGCCGCACCGAAGGACTCGTCGATGCTCTGGACGAAGTGCAGGGTCGTGTCGCTCGTGGTGCCTTCGAGGTAGAGCATCCGTCCGTGGTCACCGAAGACGACATCGGATTCACCGTTGCCCTCGATGGTATCGGCGCCGTTGCCGCCGAAGATCCGGTCCCGTCCGCCGTCACCGGTGAGGAGATCGTTGCCACCATCTTGTGGGCGGGTGGTCATGATCTCGCGGATCCACCCGGCGCTCTGGACCCGCTGCGGACGAGTGGCGAGCCCACCACGGTCGATGGAGTAGCCGTAGGTCGTGCCGTCGGTCTGGAGCCCGACGACGGCGTGGGCGAGGTCCTGACGGACGCTGCCGTAGTCGCCGAAGATGACATCGTCGAAGGCGTATGCCGTGTTGCCGGCCGAGCCGGTCGCGTCACCATGGATCGTGTCGTTGCCGGCCACCAGCCCGTCCCGGTTTTCGTAGGTCGAGGTGTCGATCCACGGGATCGAGAGTTCACGGGTGATGACGTCGACGTTGATGCCGTTGTCGCCGTAGATCTGGTCCGAACCACGGCCACCGACGATGGTGTCGTCACCCGAGCCACCGGCCAGGTAGTCCGCGGCCTGGCTGCCGTGGATCGTGTCGTTGCCGGCGCCGCCGTAGGCGATGAATCCGATCGCGGGCAGGCCGGCGTCAGTCAGCCCGGCGAAGAGGGCACTGGCGTCGATGACGTCGTTGCCGGCATACGTGAAGGGGTTGGCGACGGGGAAGATGAAGCGCGGGTCACCGTTGCCGATCTCGGTCGGGAAGGGCTTGGTCCCGAAGGCGCGCACCGACCAGGTCGTCGGGTCGCCGCTGTACCAGATGCCGTGCTGCGAGGTGTCGCCATAGACGACGAGCGGTGAGTCGGGGCCGGCACCACCGGTGATGGTGATCCGATCGCCGCCGATCGCCGACGTCCCGACCGCTCCGGTCCACCAGTTGCCGCCGCCGTGGATCGTGGTCAGACCACCGTGCACGGCGTCGGTGTGCAGGGTGCTGGTGACCGCGAGGGTGTCGTTGCCCTGGCCGAGGAGGAGGTCGAGGACCTCGACGGTGCCGTAAGTGATGCCTGCGGCGTAGGTCGTGGGCTCGCCGAAGGGCATGGTGGCACCGGCCCCGAGCTGGCCGGAGAAGTCGAGCGCGGCGGCATTCATGTTGAGGCCGGTGAGGGTGGTCGAGGTCAATGTGCCGACGAGGTCCTCACGACTGGAGTCGGCGTACACGTTGAGGACGTCGACCTGCTGGGACTCGTCCGGCTGCGGCGCGATGCCGAAGAGCGGGCCGTTGGCTTCACCGGGCAGCAGGATCGCGGGCCGCAGCGACCGGTCGGCTGCCGTCGTACCGCCGACGACGAGAAGCGGACCCTGGAGGTCGCCGAGCAGGTGGCGCTGCGGCGCGAAGGTGCGCAGGTTCGCCTGGCCGGGGAGCGGGACGAAGGACGGGTCGGCGAGCAGGCTGACCTCGACCGGGATCCACCAGTTCGTGGCGTCGAAGGTGACCGTCGGGACGAAGACGCCGTTGATCGTCCGGTAGACGACGCGGCCGCCGGCAACGGCGCGCACCTGGCCGTCGGTGCGGATGGCGACCTGGACAGGCGCGGTCGGGGCCATGGTGAGGCGGATGGTGTACGAGTCACCCGGGCCGGGGCCGCCCACCGGGTCGCCGGCGACGACGAGGGTGCGGCCGCCGGACTCGGTGACCACCAGGTCGGGAGTGTCGTCGTCGAGGACCCGGACGGTCGTGCTCACCGGCGCCGCGGCATACGTCAGCAGGTCGCGGATCGCGAAGGTGAGGGTGGAGATGTGCGGGTCGCGACGGATGTCGTCGGTGAGGGCGTGGACGGTGAGGGCGATCCCGCTGGCCCAGTGGGCGGAGTCGATGGTGACGTCGTAGACACCGGGCTGGCCGGGAGCGGCTGCCGTGACGACGGTGACACCGGCCCCACTGAGCCAGATGCGATCGTCCTGAGCGGTGACGCGGACCGTCGTCGGTGTCGTGGGTTGGGTGGCGAGTCGGACGACGATCGTGTCCGTGACGGCCGTCGTGGCGTTGCCCTCGACGACCTGGGTGGTCTGGTCGGGAACGCCGGCGGCGTCGACCTGGACGACCTCGATGGCGGGCGTGTCGTTGTCCTGGATCGTCACCTTCACATCGCGGACGACGGCGTGGTCGAAGGCGGCGTCCGCGGAGATGACCGAGTGGCTGACGACGACGACGCGGGTGCCCTCGGCGAGGGTGTCGTCGGCGGCGATCACGGAGACCGTCCGCGCGGAGGCGCGGTCCCACGAGGTGGAGGTGAAGAGGAGCACGATGGCGTAGGCCGGGACGTGGACGCGTTGCCCGTCGATCCAGACGTCGCGGGCGTATGCCGCGCTGGGAAGGACCGGGGTGCCCTGGGCGAGGCGGAGGGTATCGCCGCCGGCGATCGTGTCCGCGGCCGACGGGCGAGCCGTCGAAACGGTGACGTAGACGTCGGCCGTCGGGCGAGCCGCGAGGTAGACGCGGTAGGTGTCGGCCCCGGCCGCCCCTTCTCCCTCGCGGACCCCGGTGAAGCCGCCGGTCTCCTCGATGATGACCTGGCCCTGGTCGGCGCGGGCGACGATCACGTTGACGCCGGCGGTCGCCAAGCCGTTGTAGGCCGGGTCGGCCGAGGTGAGCCCGTGCCCGATCGTGCTCGTCGTCCCCTCGATCTCGCGGGAGACGACACTGCCCGCCACGTCACCGGCGACATTGACGATGTCGCTGCCGAGGCCACCGATGATCCGGGTGGCCACGCCTGCGGCGGTGGACAGGACGTCGAAGATGTCGTCGCCCTCGAGGCCGTCGACCTCGAGGATCTCGATGGTGGAGTAGTCGACCGTGAGGCCGGCCCCGTAGACGCCGGTGGAGGTGATGACGATGTGGTCGGCGAATTCGGTGCCGAGGACGACGACCTTGTCGATGCCGGCGCCGCCGTCGATGGAGACCGGGGCATTGATGTTGTACTGCACCTGGTCGTCACCGGCGCCGGTGCGGATGTCGTTGGCGGCGGCCGTGGAGAAGAGGCTGGTGCCGAGCAAGGGCATCGCGATCGTGTGGGCCGCATCGCGCCAGACGATGTCGCAGGTCACCGAGCCGGGCGTGCTGCAGTCACCCGTGGTCTTGGCGAGCGCGAGCGCCCGCACGACGAAGAAGTCGTTCCCGTCCTCGCCCTCGAGCCGGAGGGCCGCCTGGTTGGAGTAGACGGTGAACTGGTCGTCACCGGTGCCGCCGCGGGCGGTCAACGGCGCGCTCGTGCCCGCGCTGAGCCAACCGCGAGTCGTGGCGATCGTGCCGAAGACGTCGTTCGGGGCGACCGATCCACCGTGGGTGCCGCCGACGGTCCCGGGCTCGCTCGCATCGCGTGTCGTGCCGTAGAGCTGGCCGATCTGGAAGGTGTCGTTGCCGGAGCCACCGTCGAGGACGGTGATGGCGGAGTTGTCGTCGGTGACGAAGGCGTCGTTGCCGCTGAGGCCCTGGACGTTGAGGCGGCCGTTGAGGGCGGCGTCGTAGCCGATCCGCTCGACGCCGAAGTCGGCTCCGGTCGCCGCAGTGGCGAGGTCTGCGTGGAGCAGCGCGACGAAGGCGGGGCGGTCAGCGGTCTCGCCGGCGATCGCCGTGACCCGACGGAGCAGGAAGAGGTCATCGACGGGGTAGGAGACACCCGGTGCGGAGTAGCCCTCCGTGGCGGACTCGCGGCCCAGGACGGTGAGCTCGTCGACGCCGTCGTTCGGGGCGCCGGTGTCGAGGACGTTGACGACGTAGTTGCGCTCGCTGCCCCGGCTGCCGGAGGTGTGGATGACGTAGGTGTCGGTCGCTGCCTGCCCGTCGAGGACGACGGTGTGGCCGAGGGCGACGTTCATGCTCTGGAGGAACCAGATCGTGAAGTCGTCCTCGCCGTCGAAGCCGTTGGTCGCGTCGAGGTCGTTGCCGCCGTGGGCGCGCAGGTCGCTGCCGAGACGGATGTAGCCGGGACTGCCGATCGTGGTCGTGCCGGCGACACCGGTCGGGTCGCCGAGGGCGATGTGGTCGGAGTCGTTGTGACCCCAGACGTTGATGACATAGGTGTCGGCCGCGCTGCCGGCACCCATCGTCGCGGGGTTGCCGGGCATGCCGGCCGCGAGCTCACCGAGGAGGGTGATCGTCGTGCCGTAGTGCGGGTCGGGGTCGCTCAGGGTCGCCGGTGACCAGTCACCGAGGATGTCGATGCTCGTGCCGGCCAGCACCATGGCGAAGCTGTCGGTGGTCACGTTGTCGCCGGCGCGCAGGGTGATGGCGCCCGCGGCGACGACCCGGCCCCGGGGGACGACGCGGTCACCGGTCTCGGCGAAGCGCACTCGGCCACCACCGAGCAGGACGAGATTCTCGTCGAGGTCGGCGCTGTCGCGGACGGTGAGGACGATGGCGCCCGCACCTGGCAGCCCGGCCAGTCCGAAGGCCTCGGCCAGGACGACCTGCAGCTCACCATCGGACTCGGAGACGCGGATCGCGCCGTCGGCCTGCAGGCCCACATCGCCGCGGGTCGAGGGGGTGGACGAGACGTTGGAGTCGATGTCGAGGTCGTGGGTCGTCGAGCCGATGGAGCCGCCGACGGCCATCACGTCGATGCTGTTGGCGACGACGTCGGCAGCGTCGTCGGCGAGCGCGTCGAGGACCGATCCCGCCCTGGTCGTGAGGACGATGTCGCCCGACGCCGACGTGATCAGGCCCACGCGGAGGTCGTCGGGGTTGGTCGTGCCGGCGATGCCGTCGATTTCGGTGAGGAAGATGCCACCGAGGGCGTTCGCGTCGACCTGGCCGTTCTCGGTCGTGCCGTCGAGGTTCGAGGAGTCGATCTCGAGGAAGTTGGTGGTGCTCCCGATCCGGCCCGTGGGGGCGTGCAGGTTGACCGAAATCCCGACGACGTCGGCGTCGCTGTCGCCGGAGGTGGCAGCCGCGTCGGCGCCGGTCGGTGCATCGAGGATCGAACCATCAGTCGCGGTCAGGTCGACGTTGTCCGCTCGGGAGCGGATCATCCCCGCCCGCAGGTCACCGGTGGTCTCGGTGAGGGTCACCGAGCCGTCGACGGAGACGTCGATGTGGCCGGTGCCGACGACGTCGGTGAAGCCGACAACGCTCGTGCGCGGCGCGGCATACCCAGCGGTCCCGCTCGTCGTCCAGTTCGCATCACCTTGGACATCGGCGATGACGATGTTGCCGGTCTGGCCGGTGCCGGCGGTGATCGCGGTGAACGTCCAGGTCGAGGCCACGGCCACCTGCGTGCCGGAGAGGTACGCCGCGGGGTCGCGGGTGAGTGGGCCCACACCGGCAGGGTCGGGGCGGAAGTGGCGGGTGTGATCGAGCTCGTACCCCTCCCGGGTCACGGTGACGTGGACGGCACCGCCGTCACCGGTGCCCTGCTGACGCCACGAGTCGTCGAGCCGGACGTCCGCGGTGCGGCCGGCGCTGATCAGCTCCACGGGGACGGGGAGGGCGGCGGTCGACAGGGTGGCCGGGCTGATCGGCGGCGTGACCCGGTCGACAGCCTGGAGGTGCAGGTTGGCGTCGATGCCGGCGGTCACGACGAGGCGGACGGTGCGCAGGGTGTCGTCGCCCGATCCCGGCCGGTCACCCCGGTTGATCGACTGCACGAGACGGATGTTGATGCGGTCGGTGGTCGACGTGCCGATGCTGCCGTGCGTGGCGGTCAGCAGGACCGTGGCCGCCTCGATCCACGCCGCGTTGAGCAGCGGGAGCCTCGTGAGGTTGCCCGTGGCCACCGTGATCGTGGTCGTCCCGGCCGGGTTGATGATCGAACCCCGGAGGACGACGTCCCTCAGGTCCTTGACGATGTCGACGGTCGGCCCCGCTGGAGTCAGGTTGCGCCACAGGTCGAACTGGAGGGTCACCACACCGGCGGCCCAGGCGTTCTGGGCAAAGAGCACGAGCGGCTTCTGCGTCGTCCGGTTGATCACGTCGATGCCGACGACGTGCATGACGTTGGTGGAGGCGTCCTGGATGAGGACGCTCTCGAGGTTGTCGCGGAAGGTGAAGACGGGGTTGCTGCCCGCCAGGTTCTGCGTGGTGCCGGAGGTGAAGTGGACGTCGCCGGTGCCACCGTTGACGACCTCGACGTAGTAGTCACCATCGGTGATCCGGTCATCGACTCCGAGCAGGGGGGAGCCCGCGTTGTCGCGCACCGTGATGTCGCCGCGCAGGACCTTGATGTAGCCCTGGTCGTCGATGACCAACTGGGGGGATCCGCGCAGGCCGCCCAGGATCGTGACGTCGGCCCCCCAGGTGATCGTGTTGCTGTTGCTGTCATCGGTGCCACCGCGCGGGGTGAAGGTGCCAAAGGCCTGGACATCGAGCGCCAGGGAAGACCCGGCCCGCGCGCCCGCGGTCACCAGCGCACCGCTGGCCGAGGTCACCGTCGACGTCAGTTGGGTCGACCCCTCGTTGCTCGCGTGCTGCGGCGGGATGAGGGCGATCGCCCGGACCCACGCATTGCGGGTGGTGTTGACCCCGGTCTGGAGGGCGAGCACGTCGACGCCGCGCAGACCTGTGATCCGGGTGGCCGAGCCCTGGATGTCGATGGCCGTCGTCGAGCGCGCCTCGACGTTGGCGTTGGCGAACGCGGAGGCGACGAACACGGCATACGCCTCGGCGCGGGCCGTCGCATCGGCGGCGAGCCGTGTGACCAGCGCGAGGATGCGGACGACGTCAGCGGTGAGCAGGGCGCCGTTGCCGATGGTCACGGTCGTCGTGCCGTTGGTGATGGCGCCACGGTCGTCGTTGGTGTTGTCCGAGTCGGCCCCGGCCCCGGCTCCACCCGACGTGGTCTCGCTGCGCGTCTTCACCGTGCTGGCCGAGCTGCCCTGGACGGTCAGGGTCGCGCCGGCATCGAGCCGCGCCCGGGCTCCCACCATTACGGAGGTGCTGAAGGTGAGTCGCGCCGTGGTCTCGCCGATCTTGCCGCTGGCGAAGCCACCTCCGCCGGACTTGGCGGTCGCGGCCACGGCGTGGTCGGAGATGGCCGTGACGGTGAGGTTCTGACCGGAGCTGAGCGCGGTGGAGTCGCCGATCGCCACGGCGGTCGTGCCGGTGACGATGGCATCGGCGTGTGCCTCGCCGACGCTGATCCCGCCGCCACCATAGGTGTCGGAGTAGGCGCTGCGGTCGGTGCTTGCCGAAGCGGTGATGGCAAGGGAGCCGTCGGCGTGCATGGACGCGGCGCTGACGGTCGTGGTCACGGTCGAGGAGGCGTCGATCCTGGCCGAGGGGAAGGCGAAGTCACCCAGGCCGCCGGTGCCGCCCTTGGCCGTGGCGGTCGACCTGCCGTCGCCGACGACGGGGTATGCCGTGGCGAGCGAGACGCCGCCGGGTCCCATCAGTTGGAGCGTCGGGTTGCCGGTCGGGGCGGTCAGGTCGAGGAGCAGGGTCGCCGAGGTGAGGGCGGAACCCGAGGACAGGTCGAGGCCCAGGGTGCCGAGGTAGTGCACCAGACCATGGTTGGCCCCCGGGTGAAGCGACCTGGTGGCAGTGTTGTTGCGGTTCGAGATGACAATGTCCGGCTCACTGTTGGTGACCGAGATCGCCGGGCCGGTGGGGGTCAGGGCCAGACCGACCTGCAGACCTGCCGTGGCGGTGTCCGCGTCGACGATGTAGTAGTCCCGACCGTCGTCGAGGCCGACGAGTTCCTGGGCCAGCGTGTGGGTGGCCGAGAGGAGTCCGGACCTGGACAGGGCGATGGCGAGGACGGCGATGGCGTCGAAGTCGTCGGCGGTCGTGCTCGTCGTGCCGTTGTCACTGCCGGCGTAACCCACGGCCCGCAGCCACGTGGTCGCCAACTGGATCACGTCGGCGGACTTCCTGATGACGTAGTACGTGGCGCCGTCCGTGAGACCGATCCCGCTGCCGTGATACGTGACGGCATCGCCGCTGACGAAGCCGTGTCCGGGCAGGTAGATGTTGTCCTGGGTCGTGGCATAGAACGGTGTCGGGGTGGTGCCGGAGCAGTCGGGTTGGACCATCTGTTGCGGGGCGATCTTGCCGCAGTAGTCGTACAGTCCGACGTTGACGTCGACGTCCCCGGTCGAGAACTCCGGGGCGAGACCGGCGCGATAGGTGACGAGCTGGCCGATCGTCCAGGTTCCTCCGATGGACAGCCGCGTCGTGTTGCCGGACCCGACGGTGAAGCTGGTGAGGAGGCTTCCCTCGGGAGCCACGGCCGCGGCATACGTGGTGACGAGCCGGATCCGGAGCGGGTCGATCTTGGCGAGGTCGGTGACATCGCCGCTGCGGGCATTGCCCGCGAGGACGCTGCGGACGTAGTAGACACCGGTCCCGGTGCCGTCGGCGAGGACGAGGGAGCCGCCGGAGTCGAAGCGGACGGCGTCGCCGGTGCGGAACTGGTGGGGGTTGGTGAAGGTGATGATGTTGCGCGTGGCATCGACCGAGGCGAGGGTGAAGGTCTCGCCGAAGGTGATCGTGCCGTCGGATCCGCGGATGGCGACGTAGGTGCGGCAGTGGTCGGCGTCCGTGCAGGGCGTGAGGCCGTCGATCGGGTTGCCGCTGCTCGTGTAGGTCAGGGTGTCTCCGGTCTGGACCGGGAAGTCGACCGTGATGCTGTCCGCGTTGCTGTTGACGCCAGTGATGGCACCGGTCGGGGGCGTGCCGACCGGGGTGTTCACGAGAGTGGCCGTCACGCCCACGTTGCCTGCGGCGCGCACGGTCGTCGTCGCCCCGACGGTCGCCGACACGATGGGCCGCACGGTCGATTGGGCCTGGGGGACGCCGACCGAGACCGCTCCCCCGCCGTAGACCTCACCGCGCGCGTCGGCTTCGGCGCGCCCGACTGCCCGCACGTCGAGCGAGCCGGTCAGGGTGATCGTGTTCTTGGTGCCGAGGGCCACGAGCGTGCTCGGCGTGGCGGTCGCTGTGGGCTTGGCCGTGGCGACGTTGACGAGGCCGCCGGTGCCGATGACGAGGTTGGCCGCCGCGGCGGCGCCGTCGACGACTGACTGGACACCGAGGTCATGGGCGGCGATCGACACCGACGTGCCCGTGAAGGCGGTCGTCGTCCCGGTGATCGTGGAGTCCACGGTCAGCGTGCCCACGCTGAGGACGCCACCGCCGTAGCGGCTGGCCGTGCTCGTCGCCTGACGCGACGAGTGGGCGGTGATGCTCACGTCACCGCTGGCCCTGATGCCCGTGGCGACCGTGGCCGACGGGCTGGAGATGCCCGAGGAGACGGTGGTGTCGACGCGGGTCGTGATCGAGCCGGAGGCGATGCTGATCCCACCCCCGCCAGCGCTGTCGAGGGTGCCGGTCGCGCTCTCCTGGCCCTGCGCATCGATGGCCAGGGAGCCCACGTCGAGGGAGGCTCCGGCATCGAGCAGGGCGCTGGTGGCCTTCCCGGCGGCGGGGTCGAGGACCTGTGCCTGGGCAATCAGTTTCGAGATGTCGGCGACGCCGACGCTGACGCTCGCCGCGGAGACCGTCGCCGTGCCCGTCGAGGTGGCCCGGACCGAGGTCGCGCCGCTGGTGCGGACCGTCGCGGCACCGACCCTGGCGACCGTGCTGCCCTGGACAGTGGCTCGAGTCGTCACCGTCGTCACGGCCACGAGGGCTCCGGAGCCACCCGAGATCGTGGACGTGGCCCCGCGGTTGACCGGAGTGGCCAAGGTCCCGGCGCTCACCGTCAGGGCGCCGGCGTCGACCGACGCGCCGTTGGCGACGTCGGCGAGGACGCTGTCGCGGATGTCGACCGTCGAGGAGAGGCCGGTCGTCGCGAGGCCGATGCTGCCCGCACCACCCTGCAGATCCGAGGTCCCCCGGAGTCCAGCAAGTGCGGTGACCACGACGGCGCCATTGGCCGCCGTGAGATCGGCCGACGAGCCCAGGCTGGCGGTGGTCGAGCCGTTGGCCAGGACGGTGGCACGGACCTGGGTGGTGGCTCCCCCGAGACCGACAGCGATCGCGACGGACGTCACCTCGGAGGTGATCGTCGTGCTTGTGGAGGCGAGGACGGCGATGCCGGCGCGAGTGGAGGTGACGGTGGCGTCGATGGTGGCCAGGACGGCGGAGGTCACGGTGTTGGTCGCCTGGGTCGCGGCCACGGCTCCGGCCACCACACCACCGGACAACACTGCCGTGAACTGGGTCGCGTCGATGGTGCCGCCACCGGAGGACCGGACGGTCACGCCATCTCCACTGGTCAGCGAGACAGTCGCGATCGAGGCGCTGGTCTTCGACGTGATCGTGTTGACCGCCTCGGAGAAGCCGATGGCGATGGCCACGCCGCTGGGGGCCAGGCTGAGGGAGAGAGCCACGGCCCCTGTCGTCGCCGTGATGGAGGGGTCACTGGTCGCCCTCACGGTGGTCGTGCCGCCGACGAGGATGACCTGGCCGGTTCCGATGATCGACGCCTGGGTCAGGGTGCCGATGGTGTTCGTCGTGCTCGCGCCCGCACCGGCCCCGGAGAGGGCACCGAAGATGCCGGCGGCCACCGCGGCGGCCGCGGCGATCACGGTCGCCTCGATCGACCCGTGGTGCTCTGCGGTGACCGTGAGGGATCCGGCACTGTCGATCGCGGTCCGCGTGATCGACGCCACGATCTCGTGCGGGTTCCCCGACATGCCGAGGGTGTTGGTCGCGACCGAGGCACCGATGGCCAGGGCTCCGGCGCCCAGTCCGCCGGCCACGGCCGCAGCCAGTGCGGCGATGACGGCGGTGATCGAGGTGGTGCTCGTCGCACTGACCGTGATGTCTCCGGCGCGGGCAGCGCTCGTGCCCAGGGTCGAATCGACGACCTCGGCCTTGGTCGTGCTGGTGATGATGTTCTCGGCCTTGGCCCCGGCACCACTGACGCCGGCACCGATGGCACCGACGCCGGCGGCGACGGCCGCAGCGGCCGTGACGGCCACGATGGTCGCTGTCGACTGGGAGGTCACGGACACACCGAGGGAGGTGGCGGTCACGCGATCGAGCTGGGCGAGGGTGGTGCTGTCGATCTGGTTCTGGGCGAGCGCGACCCCGATGCTCACCGACAGGCCGGCCAGGCCACCGGTCACCGTGAGGGCGACGGCACCGACGATGGCGATGATGCTCGAGGTGTCGCTCGCCGCGACGGTGAGGGTGCGGCTCGCGCCGACACCGGCCAGCGTGCTGGTCGACGCTGCTGCGGACACGTCGACGGCGATCCGGTTGACCGCACTCGCGCCGGCACCGGCGGCCGATCCGCCGACGAGGGCTGCGGTGAGCCCGGCCGCTGCCGCCAGCACGAGGGTGTCGATGCTCTGTGCTCCGGTGGCACGGATGGTGATGACATCGGCGGTCACCGTGCTGCCGCTGATGAGTGCGCTGACCGTCGTCGGCGCCCGGACTCCTGCCGCGGTGAAGCCGATGTCGTTGCGTGCGATGACCACACCCAGGGCTCCCGACGCGGCACCGGCGCCACCCCCAGCGGCCAGGGCCGCCCCGACGATGGTGGCGAGGATGCCGCGGCTGGAGGTCGCGAGGACCTCGACAGTGGTCGCCGTCACGGTGCTCGACGAGATCGTCGCCGACGTCTGGGTGTTGATCGTGTTGCTCGCCTCGGCGCCGGCGCCGGCGATGTTGACGGCCACGGCCCCGCCCGAGACGGCCGCCGAGGCAGCGATCGCGAGGGCATCGATGGTGGGCGCGGTGAGCAGGTAACCGGTCTCCGTCTTGACGATGGTCCAACTCCGACCGTCGACGAGATCGCGCAGCAGCCACGAGGACCCCGCGACGAGGACTCCGACGGCAAGCGACCGACTCAGCCCCAACGAGGCCAGGGGCGTCCGGAGCGCATCGACCTGCCCGGTCGTGAGCGTGCCGTGACCATCGAGCTGAGCTGCCGCCGCCGTGAGCGCGGCATCGAGGGCACTGGTGCCGATCGCCACCGGGGAGCCACCTGCAGAGATGGCTTCGACCCGGACCGTCGTCGCCGTGACGACGACTCCGACGATGGATGCCTGCGCCCCACCGGAGACGTCGTTGTGGGCCAGGGCGACCCCGACGGCCACTGCTCCGGCGACGACACCGCCGGCGATCCCCACCGAGGCGGCGGCGACGTTGGCGCGGATGCGGGACGCGTCCGTCGCGCGCACGGTCACCGCGGAAGCCGAGATCGTATGCCGCGGGGTTGCCGTGGGATCGCCGGTCACCGACGCGGTCACGAGGACCTGGATGCGGTTGCTGGCGTTGACCCCGGCCCCGGTGAGAGCTCCCCCACCCAGGCCTCCGGCGATCGAGACCGAGAGTGCCATGACGAGGGCGTCGATGGAGGCGCTGGAGGCTGCGGTGACGGCGATCGGTCCGGAGGCCAGGATCGTGGAGTCGCTGATGGCGGCCGTGACGGTGCCCGGTGCGGACACCTCGGTCAGCCCGTCGAGGCGCCAGCCGACGAGGTTGCGGGCGATGGTGACCCCGATGGAGTCCGAGATGCCGACGAGTCCACCGGAGAGGGCGACCGCCGCGGCGACGATGATCGCCCTGATGGCCGAGGCATCGGTGGCCGTGACCGTGACCGACCCGATCGGTGTCGAGACCGAGCCCACGGTGGCGTTCGCGATCGTGGCGCTCGTCCGGGTGAGGATGACGTTGGTCGCGGCGGCCCCGGCACCCGCGATCGACCCCGCGACGACGCCCGATGCGCTGGCGGCGAGGGAGGCGGCGACGGCGAGGCTGTCGATGACTGCGCTCCGGTCGGCCGTGACCTGGACGGCCCGGCCGGCTCCGCCGGTGACCGAAACGTCGGCCAGTCGAGAGGTGACCGCCGTGTCGATGGTGTTGAGCGCGACAGAGACGCCGATGGAGAGGGCCACGGCGGCGGTGCCCGCAAAGGCTGCCGCGATCGATGCCCCCAGAGTGAGGGTCCGGATCGTGGAGCGGTCGAGGGCGGTGACGGTCGTGCTGCCCGCGTTGATGACCGGCAGGCCCGTGGCGAGGCCGCTGCCGTCGATGCTGGCCGTGACGTCGCTGACGATGGTGTTCATCGAGGCAGCTCCGGCCCCGCTGGCGCCCACGCCGACCACTCCACCGGCGGCAATGGCGGCCGAGGCGGCGATGACCATGGCGACGATCTGCTGTTGGGCGGTGGCCGTGACGGCCACGCTCGCGGGAGCGGTCACGGAGGAGCGCAGCACCTGGGCGCTGACGGTGAGCGGGCCTGGGCTGCCAACAGGGGCGCCTCGGGTCCCGCCGATGTGGTTGTCCGCGATCGCGATCCCGATCGAGACGCCGATGCCGGTGGTGCCGCCGCCACCGATGGCAGCGGAGGCACCGACGATGACGGCCGAGATGGTGGCGACCGAGGCGGCACTCACGGTGACCGAGGTCGCGCTCCCGATGGTGCTGCTCTCGACGAGTGCACGAGTTGCACCTCGCACGTCATTGCGGGCGTAGGCGCCTGCTCCGGAGAAGGCGATCCCGGCCGTGCCGCCGAAGGTGGCGGCGACGGAGGCGGCGATGGCGAGAGCGTCGATGCTCGGGCGCGCCACGGCATACGAGGTGCCCGCGGGACCCACGATCTTGGTGACGAGGAAGGTGTCCTGGCCGACGGTGAGCTGCCAGACCTCGCCCGGGCGCACCGTGGTGACCACGCGGGAGGCGCCGGTCTGCGGCGTCCAGCCGGTGGCTGCGGAGACCGCAGCGGTGAGGGCGGCAGCCCGCACGGCGTCCGCCACGGCATCGGTCGCGGACTCGTCGGCGCTGGTGGTCGGATCGTTCGGCGTTGCGGTGGCGGCGTTGTCGAGGGCGCTCGCGGGGTCGGTACCCAGCGCACTGAGGACGAGGGTGGTGCCAGCGGGCGGGGCGGTGGTGGCCGAGACGAGCACAGCGCCGGTGGTCGTGGTCACGGCGGCACTGCGGACCGTGGCGGTGGTGACCAGGTCGAGGGAGTTGAAGGCAAGCGCCAGGCCGATCGAGACGGCCACGCCTGCGGTGCCGCCGGCGGATCCGGCGAGGGACGCGCCGAGCGCTCGCACCCGGATCGCGGAGTTGTCGGTCGCGGTCACGGTGAGGCTCGCGGCGCGGAGCGTGCGCGCGGTGGTGGCCAGTCCGTCGATCGTCGCGGTGGTGCTGGTGTTGATCCGGTTCTCGGCGTAGACGCCGGCGCCACTGAGGGCGACTCCGGTGGTGCCGCCTCCGCCGATGGCCACGGCGCCGGCGAGGACGAAGGCCTCGATGACGGAGGTGTTGGTCGCGGTGACGCGCACGGCGCCCGACGCGATGATGTCGGAAGCAAGGATCGCTGCGGTGGTGCCGGTGGCAACGGCGGCGAGGTCTGCACGCTGCCACGTCGAGACGTCGGAGTAGTCCATGCCGGCCAGGTCGAAGCCGGTGGGGAGGGTCTTGGTCGGACCGAGATAGCGGTAGGTCTCACCAGCACGGGCGCTGCTCGGAGGTCCGCGCGTGCTCGCGCCACCACTGCTGTTGGTGTCGACGATGAGCACGAGGTCGCCGGTGTTCAAGGTCGTGACGTTGGTGTCCGTCGTGCGCCGCGTGGGCGTCACGGCGATCTGGTGATGGCCGATCACGTTGCGCGCCACGGCGATCCCGAGTGCGACAGCCACACCAGTGGTGCCACCGAAGGCCAGGCTGCCGGCCACGCCGACCACGGTGGCGGTGATGGTGCCGGTCGACTCGGCGGCGACGGTGACGGCACTGACCGGAGTGGCCGAGGTGCCCAGGAGGGCTCCGACGACCTGCGCGTTGGTCGTCGTGAGGATCTGGTTCTGGGCGACGGCGCCGCCACCGGCGAAGGCGACCCCGGTCGTGCCCGCCGCGGCGAGGGAGACCGCGACGGCCAGGGAAGAGACAGTGATCGTGGCATCGTTCGTGGCGGTGACGACGATGCCACCGGGTGCCACGATGGTGCCGGGGTTGTCGACAGTCGCCAGGACGATCGTGTCGATGGTGTTCTCGGCCAGCGACAGGCCCACACTGATGGAGATGGCGTTGCTTCCGGCCAGGCTCGCCGACACGGCTCCCGCCTTGGCGTCCGCGAGGATCGTCGAGTCGTCCTTGGCGGTGACCATGAAGCGGTTCCCCGCCGTGACCGCCGTCCGCGTCGCCGCGGCCGTGATCCGCGTGCCGATGCGGTTGTCGGTCCACAGCCCACCGACACTGCCCGCCACCCCGGTGGATCCGGAGGCGGCGATCGCGGCGGCGAAGGCCAGCACCTTCGCCGTGATGGCAGCGGCATTGGTCGCACCGAGCGTCACGTCGCCGGCCCCTTGGAGGGCCGAGTCGCTCACGGTCGCGCTGATCGACATCGGGTCGACTCCGCCGAATTCGTCCCAGCCGATCAGGTTGCGGGCGAGCGAGAAGCCGATCGCGACGGCGACAGCAGTCTTGCCGGGGGTGAGCGCGACGCTGGCCGCGATGGCCGCCACGGTGGCCGCGATGACCGCCGAGCCCTCGCTCCGCAGGGCCACCGCACCCGTCGACGACATGAGGCGGGTGGCAGTGACCGAGGCGTCGGAATGCCCACCGATGAGGTTGACCGCGATGGCGCCGCCACCGCCGACCGACGTTCCACCATCCATGCCCGCGGCGAGGCCGAGAGCCAGGGCGGTCACCAGCGCGTCGATGCGCGCGGCATCGCTCGTGCTGACCGAGATCGGGCCGACGGCACTGACGATGAGGCCGCGCAGCTCGGCATCGGTGGCGTTGTCGATCTCGTTGCGAGAGACGGCCAAGCCGACCGTCACGGCGAGCGCCTTCTTGTCGAGCGAGCCGACGATGGCCATCGAGGACGCGGTCACGGCGGAGGCGATCCGCGCACTGTTGTCCGCGGCGACGGTGAACGCCCCGCCTGCGGTCACGTCCACCGGCCGGGTGAGGGCCGGGACGCCGGTCGGGCAGGTCGCCGAGCCCAGGTCACCACAGAGGATCGCCGCGTGCGTGCGAGTGTTGACCCGATTCATGGCGATGACGGGGGCGATGCTCACCGCCTTCTTGGACTCGTCGCCGGTCGGCGTGACGTTCATCGTGACGGCCGAGGCCGAGACCAGGGCGTCGATCCAGGCATCGTTCGAGGCCGCGACGGTGACGTCGCCGCCGGCCGTCAGGACGCTGCGTACGACGGCCACCTCGGCGAGGACGGGTCGGGCGTTCCCGAGGGAGACGCCGGTGATCGCGTTGATGAAGTTGAAGAGGATGTTCTGGCTGTCCCAGCCGACCGAGTTGAAGGCCAGCACGACACCGACGGAGACCTCGGCCGACTGCACAGCGCTGGAGAGGGCGGCCTGGATCGCGGACGTGTTGTCGGCGGTGATGGTCAGCGCGCCGGCACTGGCCGTCAGACGTGAATCGAGGACCTGCGCCTGGGCGCCGCTGGTCACCGTGTTGGTCACCGCGACACCGCTGATCGACATGCCGGCGGTCGCCTTGGACTCCACGACGCTCTTGTCGGTGGCGGAGATGCCGGCCGCCTCGACGGCGCTCACCGTGATGTCGTGCGCGGCCAGGACGTCGAGGTGGGACAAGGTGACCAGGACGCCACCACGGACGTCGTTGCGGACGAAGAGCAGACCGACGCCCGTCGCCTTGCTCTTGCCCAGCACGTAGGAGTGCGCGTTGAGGAAGTCCAGCACTGCGCCGCTCGTCACCTCGGACCAGTGGCCAAGGAGGTAGTTCTGGTTGCCCAGGTCGACTGCCGTCGTCGCGCCGTCCCAGACATAGACCTTGCCTGCCGCGGCCGCTGATCCCGCGGCGGCATAGTCGTCGGCCACACGCACCATCGCGCCGTTGTCGATCGTGCGCGTCCCGGAGTTGGTCGTGTAGCCGTAGTTCTCGAGCAAGCCGCGCACCATGCCCGACAGCGCGCCGAGCCCGAAGTCGCTCGAGGCCTGCGAGAGCACGCTGACCTTGGCATCGGCCTCAACCTTGCCGCTCTCCTCGCCACTGATCGTGACGCTGCCGTGGGTGGCGGTCACGCTGCGCTGACCCACGGTGGAGCGCACGATGGCGCTGGTCAGGACGTTGACGAGGTTCTGGGCGACGAGCGCTCCGGCACTGGTCGTCTCGGCACCGGTCACCATGACCGACACGGCGCTCGTGTCGTTGCTCGTGCTCGCGTGGACGAGTGCCGCGTTGCGGGCGGTCACCACGACATTGCCGTATGCCGTGAGGGTCGAGTCCTCGACGAGGGCCGCGACGCGCGCCGGGTCGGCGTTGCCCATCGCATCGGCGAGGAGCGAGTCCCCGACGAGGGTGTCGACGAGGTTGAAGAGGATGTTCTGGCCCTTCCACCCGATCGAGTTGAAGGCGAGCACGATCCCGACGGCGGTGCCTGCGGCCTCGAGCATCGCCTTGGTGACGGCGTCGAGCTGGGAGTCGTTCTCCGCGGTGACACTCACGTCGCCAGAGGTCGCCGTCAGGGTGCTGCCGGTCACGGTGGCCAGGGCCGAGGAGCGCACGACGTTGGTCGCGATCGCGCCGCCGACCGCGATCGACTCGCCACCTTGGGCCTCGAAGGAGCTGCCACCGGACGAGGTCGCCGTCGCGTCCGTCGTCGCCCGCATCAGGGCTTCGTCGACGGCCCGCACGGCCACCGAAGCACCCGTGATCGTCGACCGAGTCACGGTGGCTGCGGCCCGACCCCGAAGGTCGCCCAGGGAGAGGACTCCGCCCACGGCATACGAATCCGAGGCCGAGAAGTTCAGGCCGGCCGGCACGATGTTGGTCGCCGCGACGGGCTTCCACCAGCCGAGGTCGGTGAAGTCGGTGGTGCTGAGGTCGAGCACCTGATCCGGGCCCATCCACTGGTAGACCGTCCCGGGCACGCCACCGCGCGTCCGCCAGAGCGTTGCGTCGGAGTAGTCCTGGTTGCCCAGGTCGAGAGAGCCAGCGGCACCGAGGTACTCGTAGAAGACACCGCCCTCCCCGCCGATCCGGGCCCAGCGGGTCGCATCGGTGTAGTCCTCGCCCCCGAGGTCGACCCGCGTGTTGTCGCCGAGCCAGCGATAGACGTCCCCGTCCTTTTGAACCGTCTCGCCGGTCATCAGCAGGCGGCGGCCGTCGGTCGAGGTGTAGGTGACGTCGGCATAGCCGTCGCTGACCTCGACGACATCGCCGGCTCCGACATCGACCACACCGTCGTCACTGGAGTGATCCGCGACGACGTGATCGGGCGCGACGCGCACGCGGTCGCCGAACTTCACGAAACGCAAGCCCTGGCTGCTCAGGTGGTCGGCCGGGATGGCGAGGTTGACGTACTGCTGCGCCACGCCGGTCCCACCGTCGTTGCTCGTCGTCGAGGCGGTCACGATGAGGACGTTGGCGAAGATCCCGACCCGGTCGAGGGCCTCGACAACCGCGGCGCCCGATGCGGTGAGGGTGCTGTCGGTGACGGTGGCGATGGCTCCAGCCGAGACCTTGTTGGCCGCAATGAGCAGGCCGCCGGCCTTGCCGTTGGCGTTGAAGAGCGCCGCTGCCTCGGACGTGGCGGCGTTGCTGACGGTCGCGTTGATGCGGGCGCTGTTGTCGGCGCGGACGGTGATCGGCCCGCCGGTCGAGCGAAGGCTGGAGCCGGTGACCGTCGCGGTGGCGAGACTGGGGCGTTCGCGGTTCGTGGCCTCGGCAATGAGCGACCCGAGGATCGTGTCGACCGCGTTGAAGAGGACGTTCTGGCTGTTCCACCCGATCGAGTTGAAGGCCAAGGTGATGCCGATCCCGGTGTCGCCACTGGCGATGGCGCTGTGGATGCGGGCGTCGAGGGTGGCCGAGTTCGTCGCGATGACCTCGATCGCGCCGGCCGTCGTGGTCACGTCGGTGTCGAGCAGGTATGCCGTGGCGCCGGCCATGACGAGGTTGGTCGCCAACTGTCCGCCGCCGGCGAAGACGGTGCCGCTGCCGTAGAAGCTGCCGCCCATGGCCGAGACGTTGAGGGTGGTGTCGGCCTGGAGGGCAGCGTTCTCGTCGGCGGTGACGCTGAGCGACCGTGCGGTGACACTGGCGTGGGTGATGTGGGCGTCGACGGTGGAGCGCAGGTCGTTGAGGAGGATGAGGGCGCCGATGCCGCGGGCGTCGGAATCCGTCAGGTTGCCGAGGTTCGGGTAGAGGCTGGCAGGGTCGAGGGGTGCGACCACCTGGCGCCACAGCGTTGCGGTGGTGAAGTTCTGGGCGCCGAGGTCGACGAGGCCTGTCGCACCGAGGTATTCGTAGACACCACCGGCGACGCCGCCCCCGGCGTAGTCCGAACCGAGCCGAACGTGATCCCCGGTCGTGACCTGACGCGGACCTGACCGGGTCGTCCAGTCGTAGTCGGAGGGCACGAGGATGCCGTTGATGATGTCGGCGATGCCGGTTGCCGTGTTGCTGGTCGTCACGTCCTGGATGACGGTGCTTGTCGACGAGATCCCGGCGTCGTCCTGGGCGTGGACAACGATGTCGCCGCCGGCCGTGACGATGCCTCGAGCTGGACCCGTGAAGTCGAGGTATGCCGTGGCGCTGCTCAGCGCCTTGTTGGCCGCCATGAGGATGCCGGCAGCCAGACCGCTGGCGCCATAGCCGTCCTCGCCACCGGCGCCCACGAAGAGCAGGTCGATCGCCGCCTCGACCACGCTCTCGTTGCCGGCGACCGCGTTGAGGGCCAGCGCCGAGATCGCCTCGACGGTGAGGTTGCCGCCGGCGCGGATCGGGGTGTCGCGGACCACCGCGAGGGCGACCGCGGGGTTCTGCCCGGACATGGCCGAGGAGATGAGCGGATCGCCGAGAAGGGTGTCGATCGCGTTGAAGAGGACGTTCTGGCCCTTCCACCCGATCGAGTTGAAGGCCAGGACCGCGCTCTTGGCATCCCACGCACCCACGATGGTCGACGTCGCCGTCGCGTCGATGGCGGTCGCGTTGAGGGCGCGCACCGTGATGTCGCCCGCCGAGCCACCGGCCCGGGTGTCGAGGCTGCTGTTGGTGACGCTGGCGGTCGCGCTGGCCTGGACGGTGTTGGTGACGAGCACCCCACCCATGCCGTCCCACGGCGAGACGGTGCTGTCGTCGTGGGCCGTGATCGTCCCCGCACCCGTCGCCGTGACGGCGAGCCCCTTGGACCGCAGGTCGACGGCGAAGACCGATGCCGACACGAGAGAGCGCACATCGTTGGAGTCCACGAGGCCGTAGTAGGCCTCCGCCGACCCGGCCATCCCGGAGTCCTTGAGGACGGCGCCTGCTTCGGACAGGACCGCGAAAGCGAGCGATCCGGTGAGGAAGGTCGAGGGGGTCTGGAGCTGCCACAGGGCGAAATCGGACCAGTCCTGGCTGCCGAGGTCGACCGGGCCGTCCACGCCCATGTAGGCGTAGACCTGCCCGCCCGGTGCTGCGGTCGGGTCGACGACCGCGGTCCCGGCCCAGTCGTCGGCCACTCGGACGAGATCGCCGTGCTTGACCGTGCGGGTGCCGGAGTTCGAGGTCAGCTGGTATTCGTCGAGAGCGCTGCCGATGAGATTGCCCAGGATGCCGGTGCCGGCGTCATTGGAGGGCGCGACCGCGGCATACATGGTCGTGTCGGCGGTGATCATCGCGGCGTTGTCCGCCAGGACGGCGACGACGCCGCCCACGGTGACGACTGGCAGGACGGCCGGGATGGTGGCGCCCTCGACCCCGCGGAGCGTCGCGTTTGTCGTCGCGGCGACCTTGTTGCCGGAGAGGATGAAGGTCATCGCCATGCCGCCGGCCCCGAAGAGGGCGGCCGGAGCGGAGGTGGCCTCGTTCGAGACGAGGGAGTTGATGCGGGCGTCGGTCGCTGCACTGACGGTCAGGTCCCCACCGACCGACAGGGCGGTCGCGATGATGCTCGCGACGGTGGTCACCGGGGCCGGGGACTCGAGCAGGGGGTCGCCGAGCAAGGCGTCGATGGCGCTGAAGAAGAGGTTGGTCGGTGCCCACCCGATGGTGTTGAAGGCGAGGACGACCCCGATTGACTGCGCGCCCGAGGTGACGGCGACGAGGGTCGTCGCGTCGACCTGGGCAATGTTGTCGGCCTGAGCGATCACCGAACCGGCGGTGGCCACCGACCCGCGCAGCACGGACGCGAGTGCCGACCCGAGGACCCGGTTGGTGGCGATCACGCCACCGGCGGCAAGCGAGGTGCCCTGTCCATTGAAGGAGTTGCCCCCGGAGGAGGCGATCGTGGCGTCACTCAGGGCCCGGATCGTGGCCTGTTCGGTGGCGTCGACGGTGAGGCTGTCGAGTGGGGCAGCGGTCGTGCCCAAGGTGCTGTCGGTGACGGTGGCGGAGACATTGCTTCGGACGTCGTTGACGACGACGATCCCGCCGGCTCCGACGGAGTCCGAGTTGGAAATGTTGAAGCCACCGGGGAAGAGGCGGGTCGTGGCGACCGGCTTCCACCAGCCGAGGTCGGCATAGGTCTCTGTCGCACCGGACGCAGCGCGCGTGCCCGTCGACAGGTCGACCGAGGTGCCGTCCTCACCCATCCACTCGTAGGTCGTGCCCGGGGTTCCCGACAGGGCACGCCAGCGGGTGGTGTCGGTGAAGTCGGTCGTGTTGACATCGACGCCGCTCGCCGCGCCGAGCCACGAGTAGAGACCACCGGGGGTCCCACCGACCAGAGCCCAGCGGGTGGCGTCGCGGTAGTCCTCGAGCCCGAGGTCGAGCCGCCCGGCCGGCCCCACGTAACGGAAGGTTGACCCGGCGAGGTCAGCCGCGGCATACGTGGTGTCGATGGCGACGGCGTCGCCCGGTGCGACCAGACGGATGCCGGAGGCCGTGCTCAGGTGGGCAGTGCCGTAGGCCGGATCGAGAGCGACGACGGCACCCGGGGCGAGCGTGACGACCTGGTGGACTGCGTCGCTCGTCGTGGCGACCGGGGACCCGAAGGTCGGGTCGAGGACGACCAGGTCACCCTTGTCGAGGGTGCGGATGCCCCGGCTGGAGGTCCAGTCCGCGGCCTGCCCACGGCCGCCGATGGCGGAGTTGACGATCGAAGTGGCACTGGAGTTCGTCGTGATCGAGGAGGACACGATCTTGACGTTGGCGTGGATGCCGGCGTCGTCGCTGGCGTGGACCGAGACGTCGGTGGCGTGGACGGTGACGCCCGTGAGGCCGGCCGACGCGGCGCTGGAGACCTTGTTGCTCGCGAGGATGCCGCCCACCGCGGCACCGGTGGCGCCATAGAGAGCCGCGGCGACCGAGGACGCGGCATTGGAGATGGTGGCGTTCAGGCGGGCCGCCGAGCGCGCAGTCACCGTGAGCGCCCCGGTCAGGGTCAGCGTGGCGCCGCTCACCGACGCGCTGGCGGTCGCAATGTCGTTGCCGCCGAACGCCGAGGAGATGAGCGGGTCAGCCAGGAGGGCGTCGACGAGGTTGAAGAGCAGGTTCTGGCTGGCCCACCCGATCGAGTTGAAGGCGAGGACGAAGGACACGCCGGTGCCACCACTGAGAAGCGCGCTGGCGACGGTGGCGTCGATGCCCGTCGTCAATTCGGCGAGCACGGTCAGGCTGGCTGCGGTGACGTTGGCCGTGACACTGGCCGTGGCGTCGGCGAGGACGACGTTGGTGGCGGCGATCCCACCGACGCCCAGGACGCTCCCGGCACCCAGGAAACTGCCGCCATTGGAGGAGATGCTGGACTCGACGTCGGCGGTGATGGTGCCCCGACCGAGGGCCTGGACGAGCACGGCCCCTCCGGCGGTCACCGGCGCTGCGAGGGTTGCCGTGGTCCGCGACCGGACGTCGTTGGTGACGATGATGATGCCGATCGCCCGGGCGGAGGTCGCGGCGAAGTTGAGGCCCGACGCCTCCGTGATGCCCGGGAAGATCGTCTCGAGCACACTCTGGTTGGTGGCAGGCACGAGCCGGGTCCAGCCGGTGGCGGTCGCATAGTTCGTGCCACCGAGGTCGAGCGTGACCGGGGTGGCCCCGCCATAGAGATAGACCTCGCCCGCGACCCCGCCACCGGCATAGGCCGAACCGAGACGCACCCGATCGCCCTTGAAGATCTGGCGCGTGCCCGAGGCGGTCGTGTAGTCGGAGCCCTTCGTGGCGAGCAGGTTGTTGGCCAGATCGAGGAGGAGAGCCAGGGTCACCATCGCCGCCGCGTCCTGCACGATCGAGCTGTGGGCGGTGATCGCGGCGTCGTCGACCGCCTCGATCGCGACGTCGCCGCCGGCGGTGATGGTGCTGGCGGAGTCGGCTGAGGCGGCGGCCTTCGCCGAGACCTTGTTGAGGGCGAGGATGGCACCGACGGCCGAGCCGGACATCCCGAAGCCGGCCTGACGCGCACGAGACTCGTCGAGCGTCGCGCCATAGTCCGGCCCGGTCACCGGGTCGATGGTCAGCTTGGTCGCGCCCTTGGCGATGTTGTCGTTGCCGGCAAGGGCGTTGAGCTCGGCCCGGTCGCTCGCGGCCACCCGGACATGGCGGGCCGCGGTCAGCGTGCTGGCGATGACGTATGCCGTGGCGTTGCTCGGCTGCTCGCTCGGCCCGGTGAGGGCGGCGTCGCCGAGGAGGGCTTGGGCGAGCCGGTAGGCGAGGTTGGACGGTGCCCAGCCGATGGAGTTGAACGCGATGACGGCGCTCATGACATCGGGGCTGGAGGCCACCGACGTGGCCTGGGCGTCGAGTTGCGCGGTGGTCCGCGCTTCGACGGTGATGTCCCCGACAAGGGTGCTCGACGTCGTGACCGAACTGTGCTCGATGCTGGCTGCAGCACCGGCCAGCAGGACGTTGGTGACCAGGATGCCACCGGTGGAGGGTGAGGCCACGACGCTGTTGTCAGAGGCAGCAAGGCGGGTGCCCTCATCGGCCGTGACGGTGACTGCTCCTCCGGCGCGCACGATGGCACCGGTGATGACTGCCGTGGCTCCGCCAGCGAGTTCGTTGAAGGAGATGATCCCGTAGTAGCCGCTCGCCGAGCCGGTCAGGGCGGGCATGTTGGCCAACTTCGAGATGAGCGTGACGGAGGTGGAGGCCACCTTCGGCGGGATGAGCACGCTCGGGCTGAGCAGCTTCCACAGGGCGAAGTCGGTGAAGTCCTGGGTGCCGAGGTCGAGGAGGGCGCCGGCGTCGGTGCCCATGTACTGAAGGACGCGACCGCGCAGGTCCAGACCTGGTTGGACGCCCGCGGCAGGGGCGGTCCAGTCGTCGGCGACGCGGAGCAGGTCACCGAAGTGGACCTGACGGGTGCCGCTCTTGCTGGTGAACTGGTAGTCGGCGAGCTTGTCACCGGCCCAGTTGTTGATGATGCCGGCACCGGCATCGTTGGTCTTGCTGACCCCGGCCTTGAGAGACGTGCTCGCCTCGATCGTGGCCCGGTCGCTCGCCGTGACGGTGACATTGCCGCCCGCCCGGACGAGGCTCACCAGTTGCCAGTTGGCATTGGTGGCGTAGTGCTGGGTGCTGTCGCTGAGGCTGCCGCTCGGTGGTGCGTTGGCCCAGTTGACGTATTCGTAGAGCGACCGGTCATCGACGCGGATCCGACCATCGCGAGTCAGGGTGGAGGCGAGGGCGCTGGTGGTGAGGTCGCGCGGTCGATCGGCGTAACCGATCTTGGACAGGACCTCGGTGCGGATCCGGTTCGTCGAGAGAACCGCGGCCAGGCTCGTGCCGCTGGCACCGAACATGGCGGCCGGCGCCGAGGTGGCCGCGTTGGTGACGAGGGCGTTGACCTCGGCGTCGGAAGCGGCCGTGACGGCGACGTCGTCGCGCACGTCGACACGGGTGTTGGCGAGTTCGGCGAGCGTGGTGACCGGGCTGGCATGGGTGAGCAGGTCGGCACCCAGGAGGCTGTCGAGGGTGGCGAAGAGCAGGTTCGTGCGCTGCAGGCCGATCGTGTTGAACGAGATGAGGACGCTCGCCGAGGTGCCGGCCGACAGGACGGCCGCGGCCAGTCGGGCCTCGATGACGGAGACATCGGTTGCCGTGATCGTGAGAGAACCGGTCGGCGTACTGATGCTGCTGTCGTCGACCCGCGCCGACGTCCCGCCGAGGATGCGGTTGGTCACCAGGAGCGCATTGGCCGCCAGCGAGGTGCCCAGGCCGGTGATCGAGCTCCCGCCGGAGGAACTGGCGGTGATGTCGATGACGGCCAGGATGGTGGCCGAGTTCGTCGCGGTGACCACGACCGAGCCGGAGACCAAGCCCGCGTTCACGGCATACCCGATGATCTCGGCGGTGGTCCGCGCATCGACGTCATTGAGGACGAAGGCGGCACCGAGCGCGACCGAGGGAGCCTGGGTGAGGTTGAAGCCGGCCGGCAGGAGGGTGGTCACCGACACTTTGCGCCAGAGGCCGAGATCGGCGAAGTTCTGGCCGGCGAGGTCGAGGCTGACGCCGGCGCCCGCTGCGTCCGGACCAAGGTACTGGTAGACGCTCCCGGCGGCACCCGAGACCGGGGCCCAGCGCGCGCTGTCGAGGTAGTGCACGTTGTCGAGGGTGAGGGTCGCGGTGGGACCGAGGTAGCGGTAGCGCGCACCGGGGTCGCCGCTGACCAGGGCCCAGCGACTGGTGTTTCCGAAGTCCTGGGTGCCGAGGTCGAGCCGGCCGCTGGTGCCGAGGTAGCGATAGGTCGCGCGGGCGATTCCACCGCCGCCGTAGCCGTCCGCGAGGGCGACGACCTCGCCGGTGCGCACGAGCCGCAGCCCGGAGTCGGTGGAGAGTCGGGCGGTCCCGTAGCTGTCGTCGAGGCGCACGACGTCACCGGTGTGGACGGTGACCGGGCTCGGCGTCGGTGTGCCGGTCACGTATGCCGCGGTGGCGGTGCCCGACGTGAGTCGCACCTGGTCCCCGAAGTGGATGAGTTGGGTGCCCTGATCGGTTGTCCAGTCCGCGGCGATCGCGTCCTGCGTCCAATCAGTCAGGTGACGGACTCCACCGTCGACCGTCGTGACCGAGTTGGCGACGACCTTGACGTTGGCGAAGATCCCGGCCGCGGTGGTCGCGTTGACGTTGACCGATCCATCGGCGGTGACGGTCTTGCGCAGCTCGTCGAGCCCGCGGTCTCCTGCTTGGCCGAGAGAGGCTCGGGCCGAGGCGTTGACCTTGTTGGTGGCGATGACGGCGCTGGCGGCCCGGCTGGACCCCCAGAAGGTCCGGCGCACCCCGGCTTCGGCGACGTTGCTGACGGTGGCATTGATGGTCGGGTCGGCGAGGGCCGTGACGGTGAGGCTGCCGTGTGCTCGGACCGTGGACTGGCGGATCTCGGCGATGACGACGAACGGCGACGGCGTGGCCCCGGCGAAGGTCGACCCGAGGACGGCTTCGACGAGGTTGAGGGCGATGAGGGCGTCGGTCGAGATGTCCTGACCGATCACATTGAGCGCGATGACCGCGCCCATGACGTGACCCGTCGTTGGCGTGTCCCGAAGGGAGGGGGCGAAGGCTGTCGTCGCGTCGATGACCGCGTCGTGCGCGCTGGCCGCGACCAGGATGGCGCGGGCCTCGACAGTGCTGTCGGCGATGCGTGCGGTCGCTCCCCCGCGCAGGGCGTTGACGGCGAGAGCGCCGGCGAGGGCCACCATGACGAGGGAGGCGTCCCCCGTGATCGAACCGGTCTCGGTCGTCGGGGCGACTCGGGCAGTGATCCTGGGACTGGAGGTGGCGTCGAGGGAGACGTCGCCGGTGCTGTGGACGGTCGAGGAGCTCAGAGCTGCGGTGGTCGGACGGTTGAAGTTGTTGCTGGCGCGAAGGCCGCTCAGGGAGACCAGACCCACGGAGGTGTCGACACTGAGGCCACCGGCAAGCGCTTCGAGGACGGCCCGGTCCGACGCCCGCAGGGTCAGATCGGTGGCGGTGATGTCGACACCGGTCGCGATCGCCGAGACCGATCCCGACACGTCGGTCTGTGCGTTGATGGCGCTGGCTCGCACCACCGTGTCGTCCAGGGCTGACACCGACGCGAGACCTGTCGAGACGGCGGCATGGGTCACGCTGGCTGTCGCGCTCGCGTCGACGGCCTGGTTGACGACGCCGACGAGGTCGGAGAGGACCCGTCCGTCGATGAGGCCGGTGTTGGTCGCCGAGCTGGTGAAGGAACCCGACGTGATGACCGGGGTGCCGCTGGGACCACCGGCCGGGCCGGAGACCGATGCCGTCGTGACGCGGGTCAGGTCGGTGGTGACGACCAGCCGGCCGGCATCGAACCCGACGACGAAGAGGCTGGTCGCGAGGCGGGTCGCGCCGCTGTTGTCCGTGACCTGGAGGTCGACGGTTGTGTCGTCGAGGGCGACGACGTCGACGGCTCCGACGGCGATGATCCGAGCTCCCTCGCTCACCGAGGCCCTGGCCAGGTTGCTGCCGGTCACCGTGAGGGAGCCGTCGGGCCCCACTGGTGCGGTGAGCCCTGCGATGGTCGAGGAGACCTGCGTGGTGGGGGTGGTCGTGCCGGCCGTGCCGGCGTAGCGAACGTCGGTGATCGTCGTGGCGGTCACGCGCACCCCGGCGCCGGTGACCACGGCTCCCGACCCTCGCACGTCCGTCGTCGCCGTCGCGCCGATGGTGCGGGTCTGGTTCCCCGTGAGGGTTGCACCGGTCAGGTCGAGGGAGTTCGTCGCGGTCGACGTCAGCGTGGTGTCCCCGGTGGTCGTGATCGCCCCCAGGACGAGGACGCTGGCGGTGGGGGTCGACCCGTCGGCCTGCGCGGCATCGGCGGCCGTGAGTTCGACCGAACGGGCCGTCAGGGTGGCGCCGCTGTCGACGACGATCGCCTCGGCCAGGATCCGCAGGAGGATGCCCGTGAGGTCGACGACGCCCGAGACGGTGATCTGGTCGCGGCCGCTGCCCCCGGTGATCGTCAGGGACGTCGTGGGCTTGGCGAAGTCGACGGTTTCGAAGGTCGGTATCGCCGAGGTGCTCCGCAGCCGCAAGCCGCTGGCACCGGTTTCGAGGACCGCGGTGTCGTCGGCGCCGGAGAGGTCGTAGTTCGCGTCGGCAGCGGTGCCCGTGTTGGTGAGGATCGGGGCCGAGGCCAAGGCCATGAGCAGCGGCGCGGAAGCCTGTGCGGCGTCCGTCGCCGCGGCCGACGTGAGAGATGCGATGGGCTCGGTGACCGGAGTCCCGGGGTCCGTCGCGGTGCCGGGATCCGTCCTCGGCGTGCCGGGGTCCGTGGTCGGTGTGGCCGGATCTGTCGTCGCGGTGCCGGGATCCGTCGTCGGCGTGCCGGGGTCCGTGGTCGGCGTGCTCGGGTCCGTGGCTGGTGTGGCCGGATCCGTGGTCGGCGTGCCGGGGTCAGTAGTCGGGGTGGCCGGGTCCGTGGCCGGGGTGGCCGGATCTGTCGCCGAAGTCCCCGGGTCCGTGGCCGGGGTGCCCGGGTCCGTGACCGGAGGGTCGGTGACCACGGGGTCGTCGGCGCGCAGCGCAAAGGCCAATCCGTCCCGCGTCCCGAGCGGTCGATTCGAGTCGACGGATTCCGCTGTCTCCCAACGCCTCTGGCCGGGGACGAAGGTCGCTCCCATGAGGTCATCCGGTGCCGCGACATCGTCGAGGCCGGCCAGGTGACCCATTTCGTGAGCGATGACCGAGACGAGATCCAGGTGGCCCGCGGCAGCGGATCCCGGCTTGGCCATGCCGTTGACGAACTCTTCGTCCACCAAGGGTGTGGGGTCGATGAACCACCCGTGGCCACCGCCATCTCGGTCGAGGTAGATCGTCGTGCCGTGCGCGATGCCGACCAATCCATCCGGCAGGTCGGCGAGGCGGAGCTGTACCCCGTGGAGCAATGCCTCTCGCTGTCCCGGGAAGCGGTTGGCGGCCACGATGAGGAGAGCCTCCGCGGTCTGTTGGGCGACCGCGTTCCGATCGGCTCGCGCATTGGGCGCAGCCGACACGGGTCCCGCCGCAGCCGAAGTGGAGAGCCCGACCGTCATCAGGGCGGTGACCGCGGACACGCCAAGGGCCAGGAAGCGTCGCCACGTGGCAACACTTCCCTGCGCCCTGTCGGACGTGTGCTGGGACACGGGCTGGCCTCCTGGATGGCACTGAACGTGCCCCTCGATCAGGCAGGCGCCAGGATCGAGGTGCATTCCTGAGCCACCGTGACATGTCCGGGAAGCCGACAGTCCCCCCGTGGAGCCCCTCACTCCCCCATTCGGGCCACCCGACGGCTCCTCCCGGAGACCCCCTCGCTCCCCCATTCGGGCCACCCGACGGCTCCTCCCGGAGACCCCCTCGCTCCCCCATTCGGGCCACCCGGCATACTGTGTGGACAGGCTTGGTAGGCGGCGAGGGAGCGACCATGACCGAGGAAACCCTGAACATTCCAGCGTCCCCTGTGATCGTCGGGATCGACGGAAGTGAGCGTGACGCCACCTGCATCGCCTGGGGCGCGGGGGCTGCGATGCGGACCGGGCGGCCCATGGTGCTCGTCCATGCCCTCAACCTCACCGCGGAGTTGGTGGCCCCGGACCTCATCGGTGGTTCGGTGCCGGCCATGGACGGCGGGACGGACACCCTCCTCCAAGCCGCCCTCGCGGGCACCCGTGCGCGGTTCCCCGACGTGCAGGTCTCGGGCACGTCGCCGGTCGGCAGCTCGGACCGTGAACTCATCGCCGCCTCGGAGGGCGCCCACCTGCTCGTCGTGGGGTCTCGGCGTGTGGCGGGCTTCGAGCGCCTCATCCTCGGCCGCTCGGCTCTCGCGGTCGCCATGCATGCCCACTGCCCGGTCGTCATCCTCCCCGAGGGTTCGCGCACCGATGCCGAAGGGCCGGTCGTCGTCGGAGTCGACGGCAGCCCTGCCTCGCAGACCGCGCTCGATCGGGCCTTCTGGGTCGCCCACCTGCGCGACACCTCGGTGCGGATCGTCACGACCTGGAATGTCGAGGTCGTCGACGGGATGGTCGTGACCACGCCCGGCACCGACGCCTGGCGCTCCGTCGAGAACCGCTACCGCTCAGTCGTCGAGAAGCAACTCTCGCTCGTCCCCCGGGACTGGAGCGACATCCCCCATGAGGTCGCGGTCGTCCGCGGCTCACCGGCCAAGGTGCTCACCGAGGAGAGCGCACGCTCCAGCCTGCTCGTCGTCGGCAGCCGGGGCCGCGGTGGCTTCCGAGGGATGCTGCTCGGCTCGGTGACGCACAAGGTCCTCGAGACCGCCACCTGCCCGGTCATGGTGGTCCGTCACTGAGCGGCCCGTTCGCCCGTCGGCGCCGCGACACGTTCACTGGGCGCATCGCCGGCCTGGGAAGCACGAGCGGCACCCGTGTCGTCATCGGCCGCTGGGACACCTCGCCGATCGGCCAGTTCGCCGACGCCATGGTCGAGCACGCCGATGGCCATCGGCTCCTCTTCGCCCCCACCGAGGTCGTGGCCGACTATGTCAGCACGACCTACACCTTCGACGAAATTCGCGTGGAGCCCGTCACGGTGGCCGGGTCACACCGCTGGGTGGTCGACTCGTCGTCCTTGCGCGTCGAGTTCACTCTTGGCGCGCGTATGCCGCTGGGTCGGCTCCTGCACGCCACTCCCCGAGCACTCTCCACCCGGCCGGCCGTCACCCTGCTCACCGACCCGGTCGCACGGATCCTGATGCGTGGCGTGCGGACCAGAGGAACCGCCGGTGGCCACCGTCGCGAGTACTACGCCGCCACCGACATCCACGCGATCACCAGCCTGAGCGGCTCCATCGACGGCGTCGATCTCGGGGGCTTGGCCCCGGTCGACCCACCGTGCCGCTTCGGGTTCTCGTCGACACCGCGCCGGCCCGCGGTCACGTCCGTGACGACGACGATCCTGGTTCAGCCTCGATCGAACTAAGATCAAGCGCAACCACATTGCCCCCGAGTCCCGGAGACTTTCCATGATCCTGATCGTCGTCAAGTGGCACGTGAAGCCCGAGTTTCGCGACACCTTCCTCGACCAGGTCGCCGACTTCACCGCGGCCACCCGGGCCGAACCCGGGAACCTCTGGTTCGACTGGAGCCGGTCCGTCGACAACCCGGACGAGTTCATCCTCGTCGAGGCCTTCGAGGAGGGCGATGCCCCGGCAGAGCACGTCAACTCGGCACACTTCAAGAAGGCCCAACTGGAGATCCCGCCCTTGCTCTCCCGCACGCCGGACATCATCAACGTCCAGGTCGATGGCAACGAGTGGGCCGCCCTGGGCGAGATGGCGGTCAAGGACTGACGTCGCCTTGGTCAGGCTGGCCGTCCGGGGAGCAACACCGGTTCGGAGCGTGAAAAAACCGCCTCTCTTCCGCAGCACCGCATATCGGCGCTCGGGCAAGGCCGGACGTCGCGCACCAGACCAGCAGATTGGCCAAGGCCAGTGGATCGTCCGGCGCCTGCACTCGCTCCGTCAGGAACGCCGGATCCGACGCGTCACCTGAGGGTCCCGAGCTGCGAGCTGCTTCGCCGCCCTCGGGATGAAGCGAATGTCCCAGGTCACGCTGGCCAGAGAACGTCGGACATCGACCGACCGGGCTCACCCGAGGTGCGGAAGACCTCCAGGGCATCCTTGGCGAAAATTTGCGGAACGGCACTGCAGACGGTGGAAGGTGACGCACCACGAAACCCGGGGGCGCACGGCATACCCGGCCTGAAACAATCCCCTCATGAAGCCGATCGTCCAGAGCCGCAAGCTGCACAAGGTCCGTTACGACGTGCGGGGGCCAATCCTCGTCGAGGCCCAGCGGCTCGAGGCAGAGGGCCACAAGATCCTCAAGCTCAACATCGGCAACACGGCACCTTTCGGCTTCGAGGCGCCCGAGGCGATCGTCGCCGACATGGTGCACAACCTGCCCGACGCCCAGGGCTACTCCGACAGCCGCGGCATCTACTCCGCCCGCACCGCGGTCGCGCAGTACTACCAGTCCCGCGGCCTGCGCGACACCAAGAACGAGGACGTCTTCATCGGCAACGGCGTCTCCGAACTCATCTCGATGGTGCTCACCGCCTTCATCGACGATGGCAACGAGATCCTCGTGCCCGCGCCCGACTACCCGCTGTGGACCGGCGCCGTCACCCTCGCCGGCGGCACCCCGGTCCACTACAAGTGCGACGAGTCCAACGGCTGGAACCCGGACCTCGAGGACATCGAGTCCAAGATCACCCCGAACACCCACGCGCTCGTCGTCATCAACCCCAACAACCCGACCGGAGCGGTCTACAGCGAGGACATCCTCAAGGGCCTGGTCGACATCGCGCGCCGCCACGATCTCGTCCTCATGGCCGACGAGATCTACGAGAAGATCCTCTACCAGGACGCCGACGGCACCATGCCGGTCATGCATCACGTCGCGAGCTTCGCCGGCGACGACGTCCTGACCCTCACCTTCTCCGGTCTGTCCAAGGCCTATCGGGTCTGTGGCTACCGCGCCGGCTGGGTCATGATCAGCGGCCCGAAACACATGGCGAACGACTTCCTCGAGGGCCTCACGCTGCTCTCCAACATGCGGATGTGCGCGAATGTCCCTGCGCAACACGCGATCCAGACCGCCCTCGGCGGCTACCAGTCGATCAACGAACTCATCGTCCCCGGCGGTCGTTTCTACGAGCAGATCAAGCTCGCCTCCCGCCTGCTCAACGACATCCCCGGCGTCTCCTGCGTCGAGCCGCGCGGCGCGCTCTACTGCTTCCCGCGTCTCGATCCCGACGTCTACCCGATCGACGACGACCAGGAGTTCGTCATCGACCTGCTGCGCGCCAAGAAGATCCTCGTCACGCACGGCACCGGCTTCAACTGGTTCGCGCCCGACCACTTCCGGCTCGTCACCCTCCCCGACACCGAGGTCCTCACCGAGGCGATCGGCCGCATCGCCGACTTCCTCGAGACCAAGCGCGCCTGACCTCCATGGCCGCGCCGGACCCCCGCACGGTGGCGGTCGTCGCCGCCGGTGGGGTCGTCGGCTCCCTCGGACGGTATGCCGCGGGGCTGGCTCTCCCCCACGCCCCCGGCACGTTTCCGTGGGCGACCTTCCTGGTCAATGTGTCGGGGTCCCTCGCGATGGGACTGCTCGTGGCCTGGCTGGTCACCCATCCGGGGGCACACCGCCTGGCGCGACCCTTCGTCGGAGTCGGTGTCCTCGGTGGCTGGACGACCTTCTCGACGCTCGCCGTCGACACCGTCCGACTCGGCGACGGCCACGAGCAGTTGGCCCTCCTCTATGTCGCGGCATCCTTCGTCGTCGGCATCCTGGCCGTCGGCCTGGGCATCCTCATCGGTCGCCGCACCTGGCCGGACATCGCCGGCGCACAGGAGGATTCGTGACGACGGCTCTCCTCGTCGCCCTCGGCGCCGCCGTCGGTGCCGCCGGACGACACCTGACCAATCACTGGCTGCGTGAGCGTTTCGGCGCCACCCCGGCCGGCGGCACGCTCGCCGTCAACCTGCTCGGCTCCTTCGTGCTCGGCGTGCTCGCGGGCGCGGCGGTCGACGGGGGCTGGCTGGCCCTGCTCGGCATCGGCTTCTGCGGTGCCTACACGACCTTCTCGACCCTTGCCCTCGAGTTGTGGTCGGCCTTCGAGGACGGCCGGCGCCGGGAGGTCGTCGCCAACGCAGCGCTCAGCCTCGCGCTCGGTCTCCCCGCGGCATACCTGGGGATCTGGCTCGCCTCCTGAACGCCGGCGTCCGCGGTTTCCGTCGCTGTGGCAACGAAAAACCGCGGACGTCCGGGTGGAGCGGGTGGAGCGGGAGCTGTCAGCGGCTCACGGCGTTCAACGCGTTGACGATGCCGTCACCGTAGAAGCTGTTGAACTGCGGTGTCCCCGTGCAGGTCGCGGTGTATGCCGCTGAACGACCTTCCTGGGTGTAGCTCTGGATCCCACCCACTGGTAGTAGCCGCAGGTGTCGCCCGAGCAGTCCTTCTGCACGCCGGCGGCCGCGCCGGATGCGGTGATCTCGCCGGCCTCGTCGACCGCACCCGCCTCCTGGAGGACGTGCAAGGGTGCTGCCGAGAGGATCAGGTTGCCGTTGGTGCGGTAGGTCGGGGTGCCGAAGCGGATTTTTCCGTGAGCGCCGCACCCGGCTACTTCAGTTGACTGCTCGACAGACCGAGCAGCCGCCGCGCGACGACGAGCAACTGGATCTGCTGGGTCCCCTCGAAGATGTCGAGGATCTTGGCGTCCCGGGCCCATTTCTCGAGAAGTACTCGCTCGCCGTAGCCGGTGGCTCCACACAGCTCGACGCAGGCCAGCGCGACCTCGACACACGTCCGGCCCGCCTTCGCCTTGGCCATCGAGGCCTCCATGGAGTTGGGGGTGCCGTTGTCGGCGAGGTATGCCGCGCGCAGGGTGAGCAGTCTGGCCGCGGCGTAGTCCGCCTCCATCTGGATCAGCTGGGCTGCCGGGGCCGACTGGGAGTGCGCCGGCCGATCCCAGTCGACCTCGACGCCTTCGGCGGCGAGCAGCTCACGCGTGGTGTCGAGGCAGGCTCTGGTCAGGCCCAGCGCCATCGCCGCGACGAGCGGTCGGGTGTTGTCGAAGGTCTGCATCGCGCCGGCGAAGCCGCCTGCGGCGGTCCGGACCTCCGCGTCGCCGAGCAGGTCCTCGGCAGGCACCCGGCAGTCCTCGAGCACGAATGCGGCCGTGTCCGAGGACCGAATGCCGAGTTTGTGCTCGAGACGCACCAGTCGCAGGCCCGGGTTGGACCGCTCGACGACGAAGGACTTGATCGCCTGCTTGCCCAGGCTTCGGTCCAGCGTCGCCCACACGACGACCAACTCGGCGCGCTCGCCCGCGGTAACGAAGATCTTTTCGCCGTTGAGCACGTAATGGTCACCGTCCCGGACGGCGGTCGTGCGGATGGCGCCGGAGTCAGAACCGGTATCGGGCTCGGTGATCGCCATCGCCGCCCAGCGGCCGGCATACCGCCGCTTCTGTTCGTCATTGGCGACCGCGGCGATCGCCGCGTTGCCCAGCCCTTGGCGTGGGATCGAGAGGGTGAGGCCGACGTCGCCGCGGGCGGTCTCGAGGATCGAGAGCACCGAGGAGAGGTTGGCGCCGTTGCGCACGCCGGGGGTCGCCGAGGGGTTTGGCGTCTCCGCCTTGGCGGAGCCGGTCGCGCCCGCTCCGCGAGCTGACCCTGAACGGCCCAAACCGTCGATGAGCGCCGCCATGACGTCGAGCTCGGCGGGATAGGTGTGCTCTGCCAGGTCGTACTTGCGCGAGATCGGCCAGAAGACCTCCTCGGCCATGCCGCGGGCCTGGGTGAGCAGTGGGCGGAACTTGCGAGGGATCTCGAGGTCGATCATGCGAGGACCACTCCCTCGATCATCCCTGCCCCACGCAGGTCCCGATACCACCGCTCGTTGTCGAACTCTTTGACGAAGCCGTGGCCACCCAGGAGTTGCACCCCGTCCGAGCCGATGCGGGGGGCGTGAACGCTGGTCAGGGTGCGCGCGTGGGCGACGGCCTCGCGCGCATCCTGGCCTGCGTCGAGCAGCGCGGCGGCCCGCCAGGTGGCCAACCGCATGGCGTCGAGGTCGATGGCGATGTTGGCGACCATGAAGGCAACCGACTGGCGGTGGGCAACGGGTTCGCCGAAGGCGTGGCGTTCGGTGACATAGCCGGTCACCTGGTCGAGGACGGCTCGGACGGTGCCGACGGCGAGCGCGGACCACGCCACGCGGGATCGACGCAGGGCGTCGAGGTGGTCGTCGGCGCTGCCCAGCAGGTTGGCTGCGGGAACGCGGGCGTCGGTGAGGACGAGTCGGCCGGTGGCCGCGGCGCGCACTCCCATGGCGGGCTCGTCCTCGATGGTCAGGCCGGGGGTGTTCGCCTCGACGATGAGCAGGCGTGCCGCCTCCTCATGGGTCACCGAGATGACGAAGAGTTCGGCCTCGGCGACCCGGGCGACGAGAGCCTTGGTGCCGGTGACGACGAGCTCGTCGCCCTCGCGCGTGGCGTTGGTGCGGGGTGTGGTGGCGTCGAAGAGCGGCTGGGGTTCCTGCGTCGCCAGCGCCGCGATCATCGGCTGCTCCGCGGTCAGGTGCGGAAGGTAGGTGGCCTGCTGAGCGGGAGTGCCATAGAGGGAGAGGGCGGTGGCGACCGAGGCCGTCCCCATGAGGGCAACGGCCAGGCCCAGGTCGCCGTGGGCCAGTTCCTCCAGGACGAGCGCGGCGGTCACTGCGGTCCCCGACTCGGCGATTCCGTCCAGGGTCGTCGGCACGCCGACGAGGTGGAGTCCCATCGCGGCCCCGGCTGCGGCCACTTCGGGTGGTATGCCGCGGGCGCTGTCGGCCGCGCTGGCGGCGGGTCGCAGGACATTTGTGGCCAGCTCCTTGGCCGCATCGCGCAGCATGGCCTGGTCGTCGGTCGGGGTGAGATCGAAAACGCCGTGATCCTCGGTCGGGTGCGGCTGAACGGGCCGCACGGACCCTGTTCTCTTGGCAAAGGCGCGCCCGACGGCCTGCTGCGCCTCGACGCCGCGATGCGCGCCACTGCCGAGCCATCGCCCGAACTGCGCTCGCCGCCGCTTGTCAGCCAAGAATGGATGTCCACCGAGGTGGCCGAGGGCTCGCACGGCGTAGCGCTGGAGTTGGGTCGAGACGGACACGAGGGGCCTTCCACTGCTCAACCGCAGCCCGCTGCCACTGGTCGTTGACAAGTTTCCGATACCGACAGTACCGGTTAGATGGCGGACTCGGGAGGACCTGGAGTGCCCTTCCGCACGTCTGCAGTTGCGCCACATCTGTGCGCATGTTGCATGCGCCCTGAGGGGAGCCATGCGACATGCGCCACCACCGGAGCCATGTAACTTGCGCCGGGAGGGGAGCCATGTAACTTGCGCCGTCATTTGGCGCAACTGCAGACGCTCCGGCACCCCCTTCGGGGGGAGGTCACCGCGGGTCGTCAGGTGCTCACCGGCCCGAAGTGCGGCCGCGCGCCGGGGGGGTGACCCGGCGCGCGGCATACGAGTGAAACGCAGGCTCAGGCCTGGTCGAGCGCCTCGGCGACCCGACGATGGGCGACCCAGATCTCCTCGGGGAGGTTGGGGAACTGCTCGAGGTGCTCCTGACGGTGGCCCATCTCCTCGCGCCAGCGCGCGATGTCGATGTCGAGGATCCGGTCGAGGTCGGCCTGCGGAAGGTCCAGACCCTCCATGCCGAGTTCGTCCTCGGTCGGGATGACGCCGACCGCGGTCTGGCGGCCGGTGACCTCGCCGTCCTTGAACTGGCACAGCCAGAGCAGGGCGCGCAGGTTCTCGCGGTAGCCCGGCCACAGGAAGTGACCGTCCTCGGCATCGCGCTGGAACCAGTTGACGTGCGCGAAGATCGGCTGGTGTTTGGCGGCACCGACGATGTCGAGCCAGTGCTGGGCGTAGGGCCCCTCGGCATACGACATGAAGGGCCGCATGGACATCGGGTCGTAGCGCAGCTTGCCCTCGACGCCTTCGGCGGCAAAGGTCGCCTCCGCGCCGAGGGTGAGCCCGTCGTAGACACCCTCGGCGAGGTCGGTGATCGCGCGGACCAGCGGCTCACGGTCGCGGGTGCGCCCGCCGAAGATGATCGCGTCGATCCGCACACCCTTGGGGTCGTTGTAGTCGGCCGCGACATTGGGGACATTGGCGAGGCTGGTCGTGAATCGGCTGTTCGGGTGCGCCCACGGGTCGCCCACTTCGTCAGGGTTACGGTCGGCGATCCGCTCCCCCTTCCAGTCGATCCAGCCGGCGGTGTCGGCAGGGCGCTCCGGCGTCTTGCCCTCCCACCAGACCTCATGCGTCTGGTCGTTGTAGGCGACATTGGTGAAGAGCGCCTGGCTGCCGGGCTCGATGGAGTCCAGGGCGGTCGGATTGGTCTTCTCGTTGGTGTCCTTGGCGACACCGAAGACGCCGTTCTCCGGGTTGAGACCCAGGAGCTCGCCACTGTCGGGGTCGACCCAGAGCCACGCGATGTCATCGCCGTAGAAGGACACGTGGTAGCGGTCACCGAGAGCATCGGGGGCCAGCGTCATGGCGAGGTTGGTCTTGCCCGAGGCGCTCGGGAAGCCGCCGCAGACGTGCCATTCCTTGCCCGTCTCCTTGTCCTTGATGCCGAGCAGCATGAACTGCTCGGACAGGAACTCCCGTGAGCGCCAGCCGTCATAGGCCGCCTGCCGCAGGCCGTGAGCGATCTTCCCGAGCAGCGCGTTACCGCCATAGGAGGAGCCGAAGTGCAGGATCGTGCGCTCGTCGGCAACGGTCACGAAGTACCGCTTGTCCTCCGGGGTGCCCTGACCGAGGTTGGGCAGGTCACCGGTCACGTGCACGGCGCGCACGAAGTGGTCGGGCTCGGCCAGGTTGTTGATCAGGTCGATGCCGACCCGGGCCATCCGGATCATGTGGAGGCAGACGGTGCGGTTGTCGGTGATCTCGACACCGGCGGCGTACTTCTCCAGCGGCGAGCCGGGAGGAGCCATGAGATAGGGGATGACGTACATCGTCTTGCCCGCGAAGGCGCCCTTCATGTGGCCCTCGACGATCGGCCGGATCTCGTCGGAGTGGCGCCAGTTGTTGTAGACGCCCTTGTCCTCCTCGCGGGAGGTCGCGACGATGGTGCGCTCCTCGGAGCGTGCCGTGTCCTTGCTGTAGCTGCGCGAATAGTAGAGACCCTCACCCGCCGGCTGGATCTCGCCCGCCGCAAGGGCCTCCTCGATCAGGCGGGAGTCGTCGGCCGCGCTGACGACCTCGATCCGGTCCGGCTGCAGGTGCTCGGCCCAGTGCATGACGTAATCGCGCACCGCCTCGTTGCTCAGTCCAGCGTCGTCCAGCACCTTGTCCACGTCGACCATCGGTGTCGTCCCTTCATTGGCGGCAGTCGTGCCATTTCACCAGATGGACGAGTGTCCATTGACCGGTCCGTGCCATCCGTCCCGAGGCGTTCGCCGCCCGCTGGACGGCACCATGGGCAGCGGACAAACCCTTGCCGGGACCGCAGGACGTGGTGAATAGCCCTGTGCCACAACCCAATTGCCGGTATGCCGCGGGGCTGGCCCCGCGGCATACCAAGGGGTGGGCACGGTGAGACGGCACGAGCGCGTGACCGGAACGGCGGCAGGCTTGCCCCGGATGTGAGGCAATCCACAGTGCGCAAGCGCTTCCACCTTTGCGTCCCACCTGTGTCTCGTGGACCTTGTGGCACAACGATTTCCGCGTCGCGTGATGCTCGGAAGGTGCTGGCGGGAGGAGTGACCCCCGGCGTGGCGAACGGCCAGCAGGAGTAGCGTGAAGCACGTCAAAGAGCTCGGTCCACGAGGCCTCGCAGGACGCCTCGACCGGGGCGAGTGGGGCACATCGAGGCGCCCATGCGCGGGCGCAGGAGGACCAGTTCAACCATGACCATCATGACCGCCGCCACCACCCACGCGGGCCTTCAGGCCTGGGTGGACGAGGTCGCCGCCCTCACCACGCCCGACCAGGTCGTCTGGTCCGACGGCTCCGACGAGGAGTGGCAGCGCCTCACCCAGGAACTCGTCGATGCCGGCACCTTCGTCAAACTGGACGAGGACAAGAAGCCGAACTCGTTCTGGGCCGCGTCCGACCCCTCCGACGTCGCGCGCGTCGAGGACCGCACCTTCATCTGCTCGGCGGAACCGGAGGGCGCAGGCTTCACGAACAACTGGAAGGCCCCGGCCGAGATGAAGGCCCTCATGACCGACCTCTACCGGGGGTGCATGACGGGCCGGACGATGTACGTCATCCCGTTCGTCATGGGACACCTCAACGCGGACACCCCCATGTACGGCGTCGAGATCACCGACTCCGCCTATGTCGTGGTCTCGATGAAGATCATGGCCCGCATCGGCACCGAGGTGCTGCGGGCGATGGAGGCCACCGACGCCGGCTTCGTCAAGGGCCTGCACTCGGTCGGCTTCCCCCTCCCCGAGGGCACCGCCGACGTGAAGTGGCCGTGCAGCGACACCAAGTACATCGCGCACTTCCCCGAGACCCGCGAGATCTGGTCCTACGGCTCCGGTTACGGCGGCAACGCCCTGCTCGGCAAGAAGTGCTACGCCCTGCGCATCGCGTCGGCCATGGCCCGCGACGAGGGCTGGATGGCCGAGCACATGCTCATCCTCAAGCTGACCTCCCCCGAGGGTCGGACGCACTACATCGCCGGGGCCTTCCCGAGCGCATGCGGGAAGACCAACCTCGCGATGATCGATCCGACCCTCGAGGGATGGTCTGCCGAGATGGTCGGCGATGACATCGCTTGGATGCGTTTCGGCAAGGACGGCCGGCTGTATGCCGTGAACCCGGAGTTCGGGCTCTTCGGCGTCGCCCCCGGCACCGGCGACCACACCAACCCCAATGCCATGCGCACGGTGGAGAAGGGCAACTCGATCTTCACCAACGTCGCGCTCACCGACGACGGTGACGTCTGGTGGGAGGGCATGACCGAGCAGCCGCCGGCGCACCTGACCGACTGGAAGGGCCGCGACTGGACGCCCGACAACGGTGAGCTCTCCTCGCACCCGAACTCGCGCTTCTGCACCCCAGCCAAGCAGTGCCCGATGATGGCCGAGGAGTACGACGAGCCGAACGGCGTGCCGATCGACGCGATCCTCTTCGGTGGCCGCCGCAAGACGACGGTGCCGCTGGTCTACGAAACCCGCGACTGGAACCACGGCGTCTTCGTGGGCGCGACCCTCTCCTCCGAGACCACAGCTGCGGCCGTCGGTCAGGTCGGTGTCGTGCGACGCGACCCGATGGCGATGCTGCCCTTCATCGGCTACAACGCCGCCGACTACGTCGGGCACTGGCTCGACATCGGCAAGCAGGCCGATGCGTCCAAGCTGCCCAAGATCTACCAGGTCAACTGGTTCCGTCGCGACGTCAACGAGGACGGCACGGCCGGCAAGTTCCTGTGGCCCGGCTTCGGCGACAACGCTCGCGTCCTCAAGTGGGTCATCGAGCGCCTCGACGGCACCGGCGAGGGCGTCGACACACCGGTCGGCGTCGTGCCAGCGCCCGGCGCACTGGACGTGTCCGGCCTCGACATGACGGATGAGGACATTGCCAAGGCGCTCGCGGTCAACGCGGACGAGTGGGCAGTGGAGCTCGGGCTCATCGAGGAGTGGCTCGCCAAGTTCGGCGAGAGCCTCCCGACCCAGATGCAGGACGAGTTGGCCACCCTCAAGGCGAACCTCGGTCAGTGAGCGGCGAGGGCTGAGCCCCGCGGCATACCGAAGGCCCCCCACCATGCTGGTGGGGGGCCTTCGTCTCAGTCTCAAGACAGAACTGGTGGTCCGAGGACCGAGCGGCCTCGAAGGGATTCGAGCCCCCAGCCTTCTGATCCGTGCGCCCACTCTGGCCCTGAAACGCCCCGGCGCGCATCGTTACGGAATCGAGACTGCGAATGAGTTTTGGGGCCCACGCGAGGGCTCCTCACCGTGCTTGCGGCTGGAGGTCCCACTCCTCGTCCGCCGTCCGGAGGACGGCGCCGGCGACGAGCGCGTATCCGACGGTGGTGGCGCCCCAGCCGAGGACGACGTCGAGCAGACGGTTCGGGACGACGACGGCAGATACGACGTGTACGGGCTGGGCCACGGCGATGATGAGCCCGACCCACCAGGGGACGACCTTGGCCCTGACGACGGCGATGGCGACGAGCACCATGCCGACGAGGTGGCCGATGACGAAGGACACCGCGCCCGCGAGCATCGGGGGGTGATCCATGAGTAGGGCTGCGGTCCCGGCCACCGAGGCCTGGTCGTCGCCGCGGCCAAGGAGCGCGGAGGTCAGGACGTCGGGGGCGCTGACGGCGCCGCCGAGGGCATAGGCGCCGAAGAGGACGGCTGCCCCCCAGGACGCGATGACGGGGGCACGGCGTCGGGCGACGAACCCCATCGCGAGCGCGCTGAGGAGGAGGAACGGGGTGGTGACGAGGGCGAGCCAGTTCATCAGTGCCCCGGCTCCCGGGTCGGCAGCGAACCCAGCGACCATCTCGGCGGGGGTGTCGTCGGTCCAGTAGGGCATCACGGCACGGATGGCGGTGACGCCCAGGGGCCCAAGGACGAGGGCGGCTGCGGCGAGCCACCGCCAGGTGCGGCGCAGGTCGCGTGGCGCGGTGTCGGGCGAGGTTTCGGTGTGGGTTGGGGTGTGACGGGTCGTGGTCACGGCAGGCTCCTGTGGGTTGCTCTGGTTGGGACCTCCACGGTGGGGTCGGGGGGACCGGCGCGTCGTCGTCGGCAGTACCGGACCTGCCGTCCGTGCCAGTACGGATGACGTCAGCTCGAGGGCCGTTCTAGCCTGAGACATGCCGTGGCCGCGACGCGTCACCCACCTGCTGTGGGCGGTCTCTGTCGTGCTGGTGGTGCTGACCGTCGTTGCGGTGCGCGACCTCGGCGATCCGGCCGGCGCCTGGATCGTCGGGGGTACCGTGCTCGCGTCGGGTGTCCCGTTCGCGGCAGGCTTCTTGGCAGTCCGGCACGACCCCCGCAACTGGGTGGGCCCGTGGCTCACCGCTGCCGGAGCGAACATCCTGCTGCAGATGGCCCACGGCAACTGGGCCGACGCCTTGGCTGCACCGCCGAGCGACCTCGCGGCCAGTGCGGAGCTCCTCAACCTCACCCAGGGCATCTGGATGGGTTGGTTCCTGCCGTTCGCGATGGTGCTGCTGCTCTTCCCCGACGGCCGCCCGAACGACGCGTGGGCTCGGCGGACGGCGATCGCCCTTCCCCTCTCGGTGGTCGCGTTCAACCTCTTCCTCGCGGTGGCGCCTGGGCCGCTGATGCCCCCCCTGGACGACTGGCCGCGCCCGTTCGGGGAGCACTGGGTCGGCTACGGCGCCATCCCCGCGCTGGTGGTGTTCTACGCCTGCCTGGTCCTTGCGGCGTTGGCGACCCGTCGTCGCTACCGGGCCGCGGCCGACGAGCTGGAACGAGCGCGGCTGCGGTGGATGTTCGTCGCCTGCCTGACGGTTCCGGCGACGATCCTGTTGTGCTGGGCGGGTTACCTGCTCACCGGGACACCCATCGTCGCCCTCGGTGGCTTGATCGCGATGAACATCGCGATCCCGGCCGCCACCTTGGTGGCGATGCTGCGCCATGACCTCTACGACGTCGACCGCGCGGTGGTGGCGGCGGCCGTCTACCCCGTGCTGGCGTTCCTCGTCGTGGCCGGCCACGCCACCGTGTCGTCCGCGGTCGCCCTGGCCGTGGGAGTGGACTCCACCGCACCGGCGGTGCTGGCGACTGTCGTCGTCGTCGTTCTGCTCCTGCCCGCGCGAGCCCTGCTGCTGCGCTTCTTGGGGAGGCGGCTGCACCCGCGGCGCGCCCGGGGCGTCGCGGCCGTCCAGGCGCTGGTCACCGACGTCCATGACGGCTCCAGGGAACCGGAAGAGCTCGAGTCCGTGTTGCGCGAGGCCATGCGCGACCCGGCGCTGCGCGTGGGCTACCGGTGGCCGGGTTCGGCCGACTTCGTGGACGTGGCGGGGGACGCCGTTTCTGGACCGGGTGTCCCGATCCGCCTCAAGGGCAACGAGATCGGCCTGATCGTGGCAGGTCCGGGCCGGGCACCTGTTCCCGAGGAGGTGACGCGCGAAGCTGCTCTTGTCGCCGAGTCGACCCGGCTGCGCGGCGAGCTGGGACACGCCCTGGGCGAGGTCGAGGCGAGCCGACAACGGCTGCTGCGTGCCGGGTACGAGGAGCGGCGACGCCTCGAGATGGACCTGCACGACGGCGCCCAGCAGCGTCTGGTGTCCCTCGGAATGAGGTTGCGCGTCGCCCAGCGTCGCGTCGCCGCAGGCGGGTCGGTCGAGCTCGACGGCCTCGTCGACTCCGCCGTCGATGAGATCGCCACCGCCGTGGCCGAGCTGCGCCAGATCGCCCACGGCCTGCGGCCCAGCAGCCTCGACGACGGGCTGGCCCCCGCGCTCGAGAACCTCACGCGGAGCAGCGCCCTCCCCCTGCGCCTGACCTTCGATGCCGACGAGCTTCCCGAGCACGTCAGCGTCACCGCCTACTACGTCGCGAGCGAGGGCGTGGCCAACGCCGTCAAGCATTCGGGCGCGCGGGAGGTCGAGGTCGCCGTGCGACGCGACCGCGGCAACGTCCTCGTGGCCGTCCGCGACGACGGTTCCGGCGGAGCACGCATCACCCCCGGCTCGGGTCTGTCCATGCTCTGCGACCGGGTCCACGCCCTCGGCGGGCGCCTCTCCCTGCACAGCCCACCACTGGGCGGCACCGTCATCACCGCGGAGATCCCGTGCGGGTCGTGATCGGCGAGGACTCCGCCCTCTTCCGCGCCGGCCTACGGGCCCTGCTCACCGAGGTCGGGCACGACGTCGTCGCCGATGCCGGTGACGCACCCTCCGCCCTCGCGGCAGTCCTGGACCACCGCCCGGACGTCGCCGTGCTCGACATCCGGATGCCCCCGGACCACGCCGACGACGGCGCCCGGGTCGCGGCCGAGGTCCGAGAGGCCTTGCCCGACACAGCCGTGCTGTTGCTCTCCCAGCACGTCGAGTCCCGGCTGCCGGTCCACCTCGTCGCCGGCGGACGGTTCGGCTACCTCCTCAAGGACCGCGTCCTCGACGTCGACGAGTTCATCGCCGCCCTCGACCGAGTCGCCGCCGGGGGATCAGCACTGGACCCCGAGGTCGTCGCCCGTCTCATGGTCGGCAACAGGTCCGCCCTTCAGGAGCTCACCCCACGCGAGAGAGAGGTGCTCGGGCTCATGGCCGAAGGCCTCAGCAACGCCGGTGTGGCCCATCGCCTCGTCCTCACCGACCGCACGGTGGAGACCCACGTCAGCCGTATCCTCACCAAGCTCGGGCTGGCCGAGTCGGCCAAGGCCGACCATCGTCGCGTCCTCGCCGTGCTGCGCTACCTCGAGAGCCACCGAAGCGGATGAGGGACGCACCCCATCCGGGCGACGGGCCCGCGACAGGTGCTCGCGTGAGACTGGTCCCGGTCGGCGCGGCCAACCGGGGGGCCGTGGCCGCCCTGACCGTCGCCCCGGAGCAGTCCCGGTTCGTCGCCAGCCCGACCCACTACCTGGCCCTGTGCGCCGACGAGGCCCTCTGGCGCCCGATCGCAGTCTGCGAGGAAGACACCGTGGTGGGCTTCCTCATGTGGGCCATCGACGAGGAGGATGCGAGCTGCTGGCTCGGCGGCATCATCATCGACGTCCGGCACCAAGGGCGCGGGCTCGGGAGGTCCGCCGTCACCGCCGCGCTCGACCTCTTGGCCGACCGAGCGACCGGCGGTGGGTTCGCCCTCTCGTACGGGCCCGACAACCATCGGGCCGCGGCCCTCTACCGCGGCGTGGGGTTCGTCGAGACGGGCGAGCAGGTCGACGGCGAGCTCGTCGCGCGCCTGCGTCGGTGAGCCTGGCCGGTCGCCAACGACCAAGCCCGCACCACGCCGACGTGGACAACCACAGGCAGCGCGCGAGCGGGGCACCCCTCAGTGCTCACTCTCCGCCCATTCCGGACTCGCGTGCCTTGACGATCGCCGAAGCCCGATCGGACACGTGGAGCTTGGTGAAGACATTGGACACGTGGTTGCGCACCGTCTTCAGGTTGATCCCCAGCTCGTGGGCGATCGCCGCGTTCCCCTTCCCGTGGGCGATGAGCGAGAGCACCTCACGCTCGCGCTGGGTCAGGGACGGGAACGTCGACCGCGGGTGGTCGCCGCCCTGGGCGAAGTGGAGGATGACGCGGTCGGCGATCGCGGGGCCGAAGATCGCCTCACCGGCGGCCGCTGCACGAACCGCTCGCTCGATCTCGTCCTGATCCGCCCCTTTGAGGACGTAGCCGCGGGCGCCGGCCCTCATCGCAGCGAAGACGGACGCATCGTCCTCGAACATCGTCAGCACCACCACCGAGAGCGAGCCGTGCAGACGCTTCAGCCGGCGGGTGCTCTCGATCCCGTCCAGGCCGGGCATCCGCAGGTCCATCAGCACGACGTCCGGCGTGGCCTGTGCAGCCAGCTCGACCGCTTCCTCACCTGATGCCGCCTGGGCGACGACCTCGATGTCGTCGACGTCCGAGAGCATGAGCTCCAGCCCGCGACGGAAGGCAGGGTGGTCGTCGACGATCAGCAGCCGGATCATGCCCTCTCGCCCGCCTCGGCCAGATGACCCGGTGACGGCCGGTGAGGAAGGACCGCGTGGACCGACAGCCCGGTCCCCGGGGCCCCGTTCGTCAGCGTGCACGACCCCCCGAGCTCGGCGGCTCGCTCGCGCATCGACTCCCACCCCATCCCCGAGCGCACCGTCGACGCGGCGCCTCGACCGTTGTCGGTGACCGTGATCGCGAACTCGTCGCCCGTGATGGTGATGTCGACCTCACACCGGGTGGCGCTCGCGTGGCGGGCCACGTTGGTCATCGCCTCCGCTGCGATGCGGAAGGCGGCTGTCTCGACCGCCGCAGGGAGGTCGGGCATCGCGGTCGGCCCCCTCACCTCGAACACCACCGCCTGGGACAGGCCCAGTGCGCGCTGGCGGATGGCGGCGAGGAGGCCCACCTCGTCGATCGCCGGCGGCCGCAGGTCATCGACCAGTCGCCGGACCTCGTCGATGGCTTCCTTCACCTCCGAGCGGGCCTCCTTGAGAATGGCGTGCCGCTCCTGAGCATCGGTGCGGGTCTCGGCTGCGTTGAGTTTCAGCACCACGGCGGCCAGCGACGGTCCGATCCCGTCGTGGAGGTCTCTGCGCAGACGTCGACGCTCCTCCTCCCTCGCGGCGACGATCCGCGCTCGAGAGTCGCGCAGGGCGCCGTGGTGCCGATCGGCGACGACGACCACTGCTGCGTACCTTGCGAGGTCTCGCAGCAGAGCGAGGTCCTTGGCGCCGAACCGGCCTCCTGGCGGCGACGCGACCACCAACGAGCCGATCACCTCGCCGCGGTGCTCGAGTGGGAAGCGGTGGTTGCCGTCATCCACCCCCGATCCGGTGTCGATCCGGGCCCAGTCGACGCGCACCGCCTCGGCGATGGTGGCGGAGATCGACGCGGTCAAGGTCTCCTGAGGCGCCGCCTCGGTCGCGTCGGCCAGCATCCGCAACGCGCGGTGCGGGTCGCCGCGGCACCCATGGACACGCCTCTCCACCCGCTGTCGCAACCACGAGTGCGCGGGGTGGATCACGACGGCGACGACAGCGACGGCCAGCAGGCCCCCGACCGTGCTGTCGCCGCCGAGCCGGCGCACTGCTTCCAGAACGGAGGCGTACATCACGAGGACCGCGCCGGTCATCACCGTGGCCGTCACGGTTCTGCTCAGCACCACCCGGATGTCGAAGAGCCGGTGGCGCAGGGTCGCCACCGCGACAGTGAGCGGGACGGAGAGCGTCCCCACCCCCAGGGCGGCGATCACCAGCCAGGTCTGGTCACCGAGCAGGAAATGATTCGCCCAGGCGACGACCAGCGACACGGGCACGGCCCAAGCACCCCACACCAGCCACAGCAACCGAGTCCTCGCGTCCTCATGAGCCATGCGCAGACGGACGACCACGGCCACCCCTGCACTGACCACGAGGCAGACGAGCGCGACCAACCCGACAGTGCCGAGGATCGCCGAGACCGTCGAGGGCAACGCACCCAACGGTGGCGCCTGTCCAGGATGCTGCTCGGAGAAGGTCTCGCCACTGCCCACAGCCCCGACGACGAACGCCGCGACCCCCAGGACCTCGGCGCCGAGCCACCACCGCCATCGTGGAGACGGCAGGGCACCGTCGGGAAACAGGTGGGCCATCACGGCCGACCAGACGAACAGCAGAACCCATGCGCCCTGAGCGAGCTGGTCGAGAAGGAGGCCGGCATTCCCGCCCAGGACGTCGAGCGCCTGCAGACCGATCAATGCCACGGACGCGCCATGGCAGACGAGCAGCATTCCGATTGACACCTGGGCGCTGCGAAGGACCACCAAGAGTCCGAGAGCCACCGGCAGAGCCGCCGCGAATGTCACCGCACCACCCATGGACACCAGTGTGGGGTCGGCCCCAAGGCCTCGTCAGCCCTCCCGGGACGAGTTCCCGGCCCGTTCGGGACATCTGCCTCATGCACCTGGACTTCTCGTGGCCACACCATCGGGCAGTCGGCGATGGTCGCGGACGCAGACGAGAGGGAGGCTGCCATGCCGCTCACCAGACTCGAGAAGCTCCTGCCCTGGACGGGTGCGATCGCGGGAGCGTGCTGGATCGGGCACAGCGCGTTGCAGTCGGTGACCGAGACGGACAAACCGGGAAGCGCAACAAGCCAGGTCATCAGGGACCACCTCCTGCTCAACTACGCCAGCGTGGGCTGCCTCGTCCTCATGGGGATCGTCCTGCTCTTCTTCGCCACGGCCGTCCGCAACCTCCTGCGCTCCACCGAGCCGGCGGAGGCCACGTGGTCCTCGATTGCCCACGCCGGTTGGGTGGTCACCGCTGCCGCGCTGTCCCAGATGGTGACGTGGAACTGGGGCCTGATCATCGGGGCCGCCGCCGCGTCCGACGACGCCGCACTGAAGTCGCTGAGCTACGTCCACTTCTTCGGCTGGGCAGGGATGGGGATAGGGCTCGCCACAGCCTTCATCGCGACGGGCTTGGGTGGCCTTGCCGGTGCAGTGCTACCGCGGTGGTTCGCGATCGCAACCGTCGCCTGCGGAGTGCTGGGGGCCCTCGGGAACGCCGGCATCCCCCCAGGAGGGTTGGTCAACTACGTGCTCCTCCCGTTCTGGCTGATCGGCGCCTCCGTCATCATGGCCCGTCGTCAGCGACTCACCACCCGGTCACCTAAGCACCAAGCCTGACCGCACCCAGGCATCGAAGCCCCCCGCAGCTAACCACCCCGCCAAAGCGGAGCAGGGCTGAGCGACCGCCAAACCGGCACGCATCGGGGATCGAGCCTCGCCAGCTCGTCACCCACTCGGGCGCCTGCCGTTCAGCCCTTCGCCAGCTACTTGGCTGTGGCAGAAAGTGGACCGGAACCCTCTTGGGGGACGGCTGCGACCCGACCATGCGTGCTCACGACTCCAGTGTCGCCCCGTGCGACTGGAGACCCGTGCGGCGAATTCTGGAGCCCATTTTGGGGCCCAGAGGCCCTTCGCGAGCCGTCCGGAGTCCGGACAGAGCAAGGCCCCGACCGCGTTTCCGCTGGCCGGGGCCTGTCCTACTGTCTCAACACAGTGCGCGCCCGAAGGGATTCGAACCCCTAACCTTCTGATCCGTAGTCAGATGCTCTATCCGTTGAGCTACGGGCGCAACGAGAATCGATCGTACCCGTCGACCGGCCCGGCCACGAAATCGCCTGCCGAGGGCGCACCCGGCTTGTCCGCCGCCCCGGCATTCGCGGCCGAGCCAGCCGCCGGGGGGACCCCCGCCCGAGCGTCTGCAGTTGCGCCACATACGGGCGCATGTCACATGCGCCACCATTTGGCGCATGTGACATGCGCCAAATGGTGGCGCAACTGCAGACGCTGCGGACGTACCCCCTGGCGGATGCTCAGCCGGCGGTGCCGGGGAGAGTCGGGGTCTGGCGGGACGAGGTGCCGGAGCCGCCGTTGGGCGTGGTGGTGCCGCCGTTGGGGCCGGTCTGTCCGCTTCCCCCGTTCGGGTCGGTCTGGGTCTGGCCGTCCAAACCACCAGGCGGCATGCCGCCGCGGCGACCGGGGCCGCCCTGCCAGTTGTCGCCGTCCGGATCGACCTGCCCACTTCCGGGGCCGAACTGGGAGTTCTGGCTGGTGCCGCTGCCCTGGTTGTCGTCGTGCTGGCTGAGCGCGGCGGCCGTTGCGCCTCCAGCCGCTCCGACAGTGGCAATGCCCAGGGCCGCAGCTGCGACCGCAAGCGTCTTCCTCATCGACCACGAGGTGCGCGCCAACGGGACGGCACCGGCCGATACCGGCACGGCCGGCACCGGGGACACGGTGGACCCCGCCGGCACGGCCGGGGTCGCCTCCGACGGCACGGGCACTGCCTGCATCGGTTCCACCCGCTGCACGGGCTCGTCGACGCGGGTTGCCGCGTCGAGCGGCCGCTCCACCGCAGGGGCGTCGGCCCCGGGCTGGGCCCGCGGCTCGGCCCCGGGCTGCGCTTCCGGCTCGGCGGCCGCCCACGAGGGGATGTGTTGGGTCTCGTCAGCCGGTGTGCCGGACGGAGTGGATTCGGACACGGGGTGCTCCTCGGGAGGGGGAAACGAAGTCATGACCCCGAGGTTCGAGGGCGCCCCTGTGCCGCGACTGTGCACAGCCCACGCGCAGGCCATGAGGCGACGCGCAGGCCAGGACATGGGGCACAGGCCATGAGACCGCGCGCAACATGGGAAGGGCATCGCCGACACGGCGCACCAGCCATGAGACGTCACGCCCGCCCACGGCATACGCTCACAGGGAGTGCACAGCCAACCCATGGGTGGTGCCGAGCGGACGGGAGTTGACTCATCCTCATGAACAGCACCAGCGCCTCCCCTCGGCTGACCCGCATCGACGGCAGCCCCGTCCGGGTCCTCGTTGTCGATGACGAGGCCAATCTCACCGAGCTGCTCTCGATGGCCCTGCGCTACGAGGGTTGGGAGGTCCAGGCCGCCGGCACTGGGCTCAAGGCGGTGCGGGCCGCCAAGGAGTTCCAGCCCGACGCGGTCGTGCTCGACATGATGCTCCCGGACTTCGACGGCCTCGAGGTGATGCGCCGGATGCGCGCCGACAACTCGACCGTGCCGGTCCTCTTCCTCACCGCCAAGGATGCCGTGGAGGACCGCGTCGCCGGCCTCACCGCCGGTGGCGACGACTACGTGACCAAGCCGTTCAGTCTCGAGGAGGTCGTCGCCCGCCTGCGTGCCCTCATGCGCCGCACCGTCGAAGTGGCCGTGCAGCGACACCAAGTACATCGCGCACTTCCCCGAGACCCGCGAGATCTGGTCCTACGGTTCCGGCTACGGCGGCAACGCCCTGCTCGGCAAGAAGTGCTACGCCCTGCGCATCGCCTCCGCCATGGCCCGCGACGAGGGCTGGATGGCCGAGCACATGCTCATCCTCAAGCTCACCTCGCCGGAGGGGAAGAAGCACTACATCGCCGGCGCCTTCCCGTCGGCCTGTGGCAAGACGAACCTGGCGATGATCGACCCGACCCTCGAGGGCTGGGAGGCCGAGATGGTCGGCGACGACATCGCCTGGCTGCGCTTCGGCAAGGACGGTCGCCTGTATGCCGTGAACCCCGAGTTCGGTCTCTTCGGCGTCGCCCCCGGCACCGGCGACGCGACCAACCCCAACGCCATGCGCACCGTCGAGAAGGGCAACTCGATCTTCACCAACGTCGCCCTGACCGACGACGGTGACGTCTGGTGGGAGGGCATGACCGACGAGGCGCCCGCGCACCTCACCGACTGGAAGGGCAACTCTTGGACGCCCGACTCCGGTGTCCTGAGCTCCCACCCGAACAGCCGCTTCTGCACCCCGGCCAAGCAGTGCCCGATCACGGCCGAGGAGTACGACGAGCCCAATGGTGTCCCGATCGACGCCATCCTCTTCGGCGGTCGCCGCAAGACGACCGTGCCGCTCGTGTACGAGACCCGCGACTGGAACCACGGCGTCTTCGTCGGTGCGACCCTCTCCTCCGAGACGACCGCTGCCGCCGTCGGCCAGGTCGGTGTCGTCCGCCGCGACCCGATGGCGATGCTCCCGTTCATCGGCTACAACGCCGCGGACTACGTCGGCCACTGGCTCGAGATCGGCAAGCAGGCCGACGCGAGCAAGCTGCCGAAGATCTACCAGGTCAACTGGTTCCGTCGCGATGTCAACGAGGACGGCTCGGCCGGCAAGTTCCTGTGGCCCGGCTTCGGTGACAACGCCCGTGTCCTGAAGTGGGTCGTCGAGCGCCTCGACGGCACCGGCGAGGGCGTCGACACCCCGGTCGGCATCGTCCCGGCCCCGGGCGCCCTCGACGTCAGCGGTCTCGACCTGGACGACGAGGACATCGCCAAGGCCCTGGCCGTCAACCCGGACGAGTGGGAGACCGAGCTCGCGCTCATCCAGGAGTGGCTCGCCAAGTTCGGCGACAAGCTCCCGACCCAGATGAAGGACGAGCTGGCCACCCTCAAGGGCAACCTCGAGAACGCCTGACGGTCGCACCCAAGGTGAGCGGGCGGCATACCAAATCATTGGTATGCCGCCCGCTCACCTTTGCGTTGTGACTCACCGGAAGCGGCGACCCTCGTCGCGACGGTTGGCCCACACGGCGAGTGCGGTCAGCGCGACGGTCCAGCCGAGGAGGACGGGGAGGGTCGATCCGGGCATCTGCTCACCCGTCAGTGCCCAGATGACGATGTCGCGGGCGGCTCGCGCCGGGGTGGCCAGGGAGACGACATCGAGCCAGCCGGGGAACATCTCCGGTGGGAGCATGAGGCCACCGATGAAGGCGAGCGGGAAGTTGAGGACCTGTGCGACGGCGACGGCCGCCTTGCTGCTCAGGAGGTAGCCGATGCATAGGCCCATCGCGAGGAAGGGCGTCGCCGCGATGAGGACCATCGCGAGGGCGAACGGGATCCGGGCCCACGAGAGCTCGCCGGACGTGAAGGCCTCCGGTGCCTTGGTCAGCAGTGCGACCGCCAGCACGAGCGGCAGCAGGCTGAGGAAGGACGCGAGCGCGGCGGTCAGGAAGCGAGCGACGGTCATCGGGAACGGGCCGATCGGCAGGGTGCGCAGGTAGGTCGTCCACGGGTTGGCGCGCTCCTCGGCGACGCCGATGCCGTAGCCGAAGAGGTAGGCGGACATGACGCCGAAGACGCCGAGTTGGGCGACGACCGAGAGGGACGCCACCGCGTTGTCGGTGATCGCGCCCTGGGGCAGGACGAAGAAGAGGAAGGCCAGGGTCGGGAAGATCGTCGTCGAGATGATCGCGATCGGGGTGCGGATCAGGTCGAGGACCTGGGCGCGGGTGTGCGCGACCAGGGGGGTGAGGGGGCTGACGGTGACGGTCATGTCGAGTCCTTTCAGGCCGCGTGGGCCGGGCTCTGGTGGGTGGTCAGGGCCAGGAAGGCCTCCTCGAGGGAGGCTCCGTGGACCTGGAGGTCGCTGAAGTCGATGCCGTCGGCGACGAGGGCGCGGACGGTGGCGTCGGCGTCGCGGGTGGCGAGGACGACGTGGTGGGGGTCGGACTCGGACTCGGGGGTGACGGAGACCGTGCCGGGGAGGGCGAGCAACTGCTGCTCGGGGGCCGTCGTGCGCAGGAGGATCCGACGGAGCTGGACCTGCTCGGTGATCTGACGGACGGTGCCGTCGGCGATGACCCGGCCGTGGTCGACGACGAGCACGCGGGAGGCGAGGGCCTCGATCTCGGCGAGGTAGTGACTGGTGATGACGAGAGTGCCGCCCTCGTCGCGATAGCGACGCAGCCGCGCCCAGAGGCGGTCGCGGGACTCGACGTCGAGCCCTGTCGTCGGCTCGTCGAGGATGACGAGCTCAGGGTCACCGACGAGGGCGAGCGCAACCATGAGCCGACGCTGCTGCCCACCGGACAGTGAGCCGCACTGCTTCTCGAGCAGGTCGGCCAGGTCGAAGGACGCGGCCAGCTCGTCGAGGTGCTCCTGGGTGGTCCCGAAGTGGGCGCCGACAAAGGCGAAGACCTCACGGACCCGGAGCGTGACGGGCAGGGCGGTGGCCTGCGGGGTCACACCGAGGCGGCGACGGGAGTCAGGGCTGGTCGGGTCGCCGCCGAAGATCGTGACGGTGCCCGTGTCCGCTCGGCGGGTGCCGGTGAGCAGGCTGATCAGGGTGGACTTGCCGGCTCCGTTCGGGCCGAGCAGACCAAGGCTCTCCCCGGCATGGACCTGCATCGAGAGGTCGTCGAGCGCGACGGTGTCGCCGAAGCTCTTGGAGACCGACTCGACGCTGGCGACGACGGTGTCGGCGACGGTGTCAGTGATGGTGTCAGTGGTGGGACGGACCTGATTTTGGGTGTGCAGCATCGCGATTCCTCCATCGAGAGGGGTTTGAGGGGTCTGGTGTGGCGGGTCGGTATTGGGGTGCTCAGCCGCCGAGGAGGGCAGCCAGAGCCTTGCGATAGGTGCCGAACGCGGCACGGCCGGTGTCGGTGAGGGCGAGGTAGGTCGCGGGCGAGCGGCCCTCGATGGTCTTGGTGACCGTGATGTAACCCGCCTCCTCGAGCTTGCGGTTGTGGGTGGAGAGGTTGCCGGCGGTCATGCCGAGCAACTCCTGGAGGCGGGGGAAGGACATCTGGTCCTTGGGTCCGAGCGCCGCGAGCGTGGTCATGACGCGCAGTCTGGCCTCGGCATGGATGACCGGGTCGAGCGGGAGGGCGTCGGTCATGGTGCCGCGTCCTGGGCCAGCGCGCCGTCGGGGAGGATGCGGCGCAACGGGCGATGGAAGAGCGCGGCGAGCAGGAGCAGGCCACCGGCGCCGAGGCACATGATCCACCAGTAGGCCGGCAGGCCGACGACGAGTGCGATGAGGGTGATCAGGGCTACGCACGCCCCGATGACGAACTGCGACACGTCGAGCCAGATGACACCGCCGGCCATGAGCAGGGCCGCGACGAGGGCCATGGAGGCGCCGTTGACGATGAGGCCGGCGATCTCGGGGTCGGCGCCGGACCTGCCGATCTGGATGGAGAGGCCGGCGATGCACATGAACGAGAACCACCAGGAGAAGCCGTAGAGCATGCCGCGGCGGCTGGACTCGCCGCGCGTGCCTCGGGTGGCGCGGACACCGAGGACGACAGCGGCGACGATACCGGCGGCGATGCAGAGGCCGAAGATGGCCAGGGCGATGCCGATCGGGATCTCGACGATGGGGTCGGCGCCACGGGAGAGGGCGAGCGGCAGGTAGCCGATCAGGTAGGCCAGGCCCCAGACGAGGTACATCTTGCGGTCGGGGTTGCCGAACTGCTGGTCGACCTTGGCGTCCTGGTCCTGCATCACCCGCAGCGCCTCGGCCGGGTCGAAGCCGGCGTCGCTGCCGTCGGCAGCGGGGTCGACGACGGGCTTGTCGTTTGCGTTCATAAGTACTTTGTACTGCAAACCACTTTGCGTGTCAAGAGACAGGTGGGTTCCCGGTCGACTGCGGACGTGACGGTGCCCTTGGACGCGTCGACGCGCGTCCAAGGGCAAAGTCCGAGAGAGGCCAGGGGGGAAGAGGGTGAGATCAGGTCGCCGGGACGGGGAGGGTGTTGCCCTGCTTCGGGGTGCTGGGCGTGGTCGAACCGTTCGAGCTGCTCGAGCCGTTCGGGTCCGCCTGGCCGGTGCCGCCGTTGGGATCCATCTGTCCCTGGCCACCGTTCGGGTCGAGTTGACCCTGCTCGCCGCCGGGCGGCATCCCCCTCCATGGGTATGCCGCCCGCTCGCATTTGCCGGCGTTGTTCCCGAATGCCGCGCTTGTTTCCATGGCCGCCGGTGTATCACGGCACCCCGATCGCCCTCCTCCTTGGCAGACCGCCGGACCGCCCGGTGGCACGCACCCAAGGAGTTCCTCATGTGGACACCCGATGACTTCCCCGGCGCCGACAACGTTCCGTGGCAGCTGCTCATCCGTGCCCGGTTCGCGCACGAGATCGATGCCGTCATCGCCTCGCTCATCGTCAACCAGGTCGGCGCCAAGCTCGGCACGAAGCGCGCCGTGCAGCTGGCCCGAGCTGGCACCGTCCAGCACAGCAAGGAGGCCGCCACGAGCGAGCAGAAGGTCGCCGTGCTCGGCCTGCTGGCCGACTGGGACGGAGAGATCTGCCCGAAGAACTGGCCCTTCCGCTGGCCTCCGCGGAAGCGGGGCTTCGAGGAGCTGGACGACCCGATCACCGTCATCGGTCTGGGCCGTGGACTCGAGCTCGCCTCGCTCGGCTCCGCGGAACTCAAGGACCAACTGGGCTCGGTCCTGAATGAGATCGGTCGCGGCTGACCAACCCGGACACCCTGGGTAACGCCCGAGGGCCCATGGAGATCCATGGGCCCTCGGGCGTTGCTGGGTGACGGGCGAACTCAGCCGGCGGTGCCGGGCAGGCTCGGGCCCTGTTGCTGGGTGTTGCCATTGGAGTTGGACTGGCTCCCGCCGTTGGGGCCGAACTGGCCCGTGCCGCCATTGGGGTGACCTTGAGTCATTCCTCCCGGCGGGAAACCGTGGCCGTGCCCGCGCCCACCCTGGTCGCCGTCGCCATCGATGTCACCGGGTAACTGGCCCTGGCCCGGACCGAACTGGCCCTGCTGGGTGCTCGTGCCGCCGTCATGGTGCGTGAGCGCCACGGCCGCGGCACCACCGGCAGCGCCGACAGTGGCGATGCCGAGCGCGGCGGCTCCCACGAGCAGGCCCTTCTTGACGGACCACCGCGCGCGCGCCGGCGCGGCAGGAAGGGCCGCAGCGGCTGCCGCGGGCTGAACCGGCACTGGAGGAATGACCGGCGCGGGCTGAACCGGCACTGGAGGTATGACCGGCGCGGCCTGACTGACGCTCGCCTCCTCCGCGGTCGGCTCACCGGACAGGGAGCCGACGACCTCGGGCTGTTGGGCCGTCAGCTCGGCGGGGATCGCCTCCGTGGCATCGGAGACCTGGGCCCACTGGGGGGTCTGGAGTTGGTCGGGCGTGGCCGGGGTCTCGGGCTGGTTCTGGTCGGACATCTGCGGCGCTCCTTGGGCGTCGTCGTGGTTGGTCATGGCATCACCGTCGAGCCCATCCCTGTGCACCACCTGTGGCTGCGCCCAGCCCTGCCTACGAGCGCGGGACGAGCCCGCGGCATACGCTCACAGGAAGCACACAGGTGACGCCAAGGTGGCAGACGGCGGCGAGGAGTTGAGTGGTCCGCATGAACAGCACGAACGCCGCCCCCCAGCTCCAGCGCATCGACGGCAGCCCCGTCCGCGTCCTCGTCGTCGACGACGAGGCCAACCTCACCGAGTTGCTCTCGATGGCGCTGCGCTATGAGGGCTGGGAGGTGCAGACCGCCGGCACCGGACTCAAGGCCGTGCGCGCGGCCAAGGAGTTCCAGCCCGATGCGGTCGTGCTCGACATGATGCTGCCCGACTTCGACGGGCTCGAGGTGCTGCGCCGGATGCGCGCCGACTCCCCCGCCGTGCCCGTCCTCTTCCTCACGGCCAAGGACGCGGTCGAGGACCGCGTGGCCGGTCTGACGGCGGGCGGCGACGACTACGTCACCAAGCCGTTCAGCCTCGAGGAGGTCGTCGCCCGGCTGCGCGCCCTCATGCGCCGCACCGTCGTCGTCGCCGATGAGGCCAGCAGCCTGCTGGCCGTCGGTGACCTGACGATGGACGAGGACAGCCACGAGGTCACCCGGGCGGGCACCCAGATCAGCCTCACGGCGACCGAGTTCGAGCTGCTCCGCTACCTCATGCGCAACCCGAAGCGGGTGCTCTCCAAGGCCCAGATCCTCGACCGCGTCTGGAACTACGACTTCGGCGGCCAGGCCAACGTCGTCGAGCTCTACATCTCGTACCTGCGCAAGAAGATCGACGCCGGGCGTGAGCCGATGATCCACACCATGCGTGGCGTCGGCTACGTCCTCAAGCCAGCCGACTGATGCCTGCCACCCTGCTGCGACCGGCCACCTGGACACTGCGGTCGCAGGTCCTCGCGTCGGTGCTCGCGCTCTTCGTCATCGTGATGGTCACGACCGGCGCCCTGACCATCGGCTTCACCAAGCACCATCTCGACGATCAGTTGCGTGACGAACTCAATGGGGCCGCCGGCACCACCAACTCGGGCCCGTCGCGCCCCGGTGATCTGGGCCTGACCCCTGACGGCGACGGCCGGCCCCGAGGAGGGCCCCAGCAGCGCAACTCCTCGGCCGTCCTTCGCCTCGTCGTGGTCGGGGGCACCAGCATCGGTGTCGACAACAATGGGGACCCGATCGCCTACATCACCGCCTTCGGCACCTCGCGCGAGGCTCTCAGTGACGACCAGGTCGCCACCTTGGTCAAGGTGACCAAGAGCCTGACGGCCAACGATCAAGAGCGGGTCGACCTCGGGGACGGCACCGGCTCGTACCTGGTGGCGGTGACCACCAGCGGCACGACCAGGACGATCGTCGGCGTCCCCACTGGCGCCGTCGACCGCACCCTGGCCACGCTGATCCAGCTCGTCGCGGGCGGCACGCTCCTGGGCCTGGTCATCGTCGGCGTCGGTGGCAACTGGGTCATTCGCCGCAACCTGGCACCCTTGGGCCGGGTCGCCGACACCGCCCGCAAGGTCAGCGCGCTCAAACTCGACACCGGTGAGGTGGCGCTGCCTGCGCGGGTCGCCGACCGCGACACCGATCCCCACACCGAGGTCGGTCAGGTCGGCCTGGCCCTCAACCGGATGCTCGACAATGTCGAGGGTGCTCTCCAGACCCGACACGAGAGCGAGATGCGGGTGCGTCAGTTCGTGGCGGACGCGTCGCACGAATTGCGTACGCCGCTCGCCAGCATCCGTGGGTATGCCGAGTTGTCGCGTCGCGAGACCGACCCCGTCCCCGCGAACGTCAGCCATGCCATCGGCCGCGTCGAGTCCGAGGCGTTGCGCATGCAGGGCCTCGTTGAGGACCTCCTGCTCCTGGCGCGACTGGACTCGGGCCGACCCCTCGAACGCGAGCCGGTCGATGTCACCCTGCTCGCCATGGACGTCGTGTCCGACGCCCACGCCGCGGCCCCCGACCACCGTTGGGAACTCGACCTCCCGGACGAGCCCGTCGAGGCACCCGGCGATCGAGCTCGTCTGCATCAGGTCCTGGCCAACCTGCTCGCCAACGCCCGCACCCACACCCCGGCCGGCACGACCGTGGTCACGCGCATCCGGCGGGAGGGTCAGCACGTGCGCATAGACGTCGCGGACAACGGGCCGGGGATACCCGCGGACCTGCAACCGCGCGTCTTCGAGCGCTTCACCCGTGGCGACGACTCGCGCAATCGCGCCTCGGGGTCCACCGGGCTCGGGTTGTCCATCGTCGCCGCAGTCGCCGGGGCGCACGCCGGACGGGTGGACCTGGCCAGCGAGCCGGGCCGCACCGTCTTCACCGTCTGGCTCCCCTCGGACGGCCCGCATTCCAGCAACCCCATACCCCAGACACAGTGACGGCACAGGTGACGGGACGACCGTCGATCACGTGATGACGACTGCGGCCTCGCCCTCCGGTCGACTCCGCCGGATCTGGCGCGGACCGGACACCGACCCGGCGTGGGCGCGGCCGGCCCTCTTTGCTCTGCTCCTGGCCACCGGCGCCTTCTACGTCATCGGCCTCACGAGCAATGGCTGGGCGAACAGCTTCTACTCCGCCGCGGTCCAAGCCGGCAGCCAATCGTGGAAGGCCTTCTTCTTCGGAAGTTCCGATGCCGGCAACTCGATCACCGTCGACAAGCCGCCGGCCTCCCTCTGGGTGATGGCGCTGTCGGTGCGGATCTTCGGGTTGAGTTCCTTCTCGATCCTCCTCCCCGAGGTCCTCATGGGAGTGGCCACCGTGGGCGTCGTCCACGCGACCGTGAAGCGCTGCAGCACGGCGGCGGCCGGCCTCCTCGCCGGCGCCGTGCTGGCCCTGACCCCGGTCGCGGTGCTCATGTTCCGCTTCAACAATCCCGAAGCCCTCTTGGTCCTGCTCATGACCCTTGGCGCGTGGGCGACGATGCGCTCGATCGAGCAGGGATCACCGAAGTGGATGGCCATCGTCGGCGTCTTCATCGGGCTCGGCTTCCTCACCAAGGCCCTCCAGGTGCTGCTCGTCGTGCCCTTCTTCGGCTTGGGCTACGTGCTCTTCGCCAACACCACCCTTCGACGCCGCATCGTCGGCGCGATCGTCGGCGTCGGCGCGATGCTGCTGAGCGCCGGGTGGTGGGTCGCCATCGTCGAACTCATTCCGGCATCCATGCGCCCCTACATCGGCGGCAGCCAGGACAACTCCTTCCTCTCGGTCACCTTCGGCTACAACGGCCTCGGCCGACTCAGCGGCTCCGAAGTCGGATCGGTCGGTGGCGGTCAGCGTGGCCCGGGATCGGGCACGGAGAGCATTACGCGTCTGTTCACGCAGACCATCGGCGGCCAGATCTCGTGGCTGCTCCCGACCGCGGCGCTCCTGCTCATCGCCGGGCTTGCGTTCCGCGGTCGACGCCCCCGCACCGACCTGCGTCGCGCCGCCTACGTCGTCTGGGGCGGCTGGCTGCTCGTGACCGGTCTGGTCTTCTCCCTGATGGCCGGGATCTTCCACGAGTACTACACCCTCGCCCTCGCTCCAGCCATCGCCGCACTCGTCGGCATGGGAGCCTGCGAGGCCTGGGACCGCCGGACACATTGGGCGGGGCGGGGCGTCCTGGCGGCCGCCGCGGGGACCGCCGCCGGGATGGGCTTCTGGCTGCTGGGCAGAACCACGGCCTACGGTGGGTGGCTGCGCTGGAGCGTCCTGGTCGTGGGTTTCGCCGCGGCACTCCTCCTGCTCCTGACCGACCGCCTGCCGCGCTTCGCGACCGTGGTGACCGTCGGCGGGGCGGTCGCGGCCGCTTTGGCCGGCCCCACGGCATACGCGGTGACGACGGTGACCACCCCGCACACCGGTTCGATCGTCACGGCGGGGCCCAACACCGGCGGGCCGGGCGGCATGGGCCGCGGTGGCGTCCCCGGCGGCGGTATGCCGCGGGGCGGGTTCCCGGGTGGAGCGCCCGGCGGGTTGGCCGGCGGAATGCCCGGTGGTATGCCGCCCGGTGGCTTCCCGGGAGGGAGCGGCCAAACCGGTGGCCGGGGCGGCGCGAACGGCATGGGCGGCCTGCTCAACGCAAGCACTCCCAGCGCCGAGGTGGTCGCTGCCTTGCGGGCCGAGGCGAGCAGCTATCGATGGGCCGCGGCGACCGTCGGCTCCCAGAACGCCGCAGGCCTGCAACTCGGCAGCGGGGAACCGGTCATGCCGATCGGCGGCTTCAACGGCTCGGACCCCAGCCCCACCCTCGACGAGTTCAAGGGGTATGTGGCGTCCGGGGACATCCACTACTTCATGGGCGGTGGAGGTTTCCGCGGCCAGAACGGCGGTGGCAACTCCGGCAATGAGATCAGCTCCTGGGTGCAGGCGAACTTCACCCAGGTGAGCATCGGCGGCACGACGATGTACGACCTCACCCAGCCATTGAGCACTGCGGGCACGGCGTCATGACCCTCGTCGAGCGCCGGACGACGACAGACGTGGAATACACCGGAGCGGCCGAGCCCGGAACGAGCCGGCCGGAACTGCGCCTCGTGCTGCTCTTCCTCGCCATCGGCGCCGCGACGACGATCCTGCACCTGGGAGCGTTCGCCGCGCTGCGCGAGCAGTGGTCGGCGCAATGGAGCAACACCGCAGCCCTGGCTGTCGCCACCGTCGCCAACACGTGGGCCAACCGGCGGTGGACCTTCGGTGTCACCGGCGCCAAAGGCGCCGCGACGCACCAGCTGCAGGGTTTCCTTGTCTTCGCGCTGACCTGGACGTTGACGTCCGGCGGACTCCACCTGCTGGCGGCCGAGTGGCCGGGCGCCCCGCGCTGGGTCGAAGTGGCGGCCGTCGCGGTGGCGACCTTCACCTCGACGGCAGTGAAGTACGTCCTGATGCGCTACTGGATGTTCCGCAGGATCGTCAGTAACCGACGACGAGGAAGTCACCGTCCTCATTGATCAGGTGGACACAGCTTGTCCGTCCGATCGCGTCGTGGTCACTTTGCTCGCAGTGGGGCGTGACGGCTACCCTGACGGGGCACTGGAGGCGTCGCCTAGTCCGGTCTATGGCGCCGCACTGCTAATGCGGTTTGGGTTAAACGCCCATCGAGGGTTCAAATCCCTCCGCCTCCGCCACCGCATAGTGGCCTCCGACCTGCGCCAACGCAGGTCGGAGGTCTTTACCGTTTGCGTGGCGTGTCGGATACGTGTCGGACCAGCCGTGGGCGAAGCACACTTGTCTGGATGCCGGGAGTGACTACCCAGCCAATGAGTGTGCTCCCACAACAGGGTTCCGGTTGGTCCACGAACTCGCCGTGTCAGGTCTGCGACAGGCTGGCGACAGACCGTGGAGCAACCCTGTGGGCAATCGTTCATCGGAGGAATGTCATGCCCACCACCCACCCCAGTGCACCGTCGGTGCGACCACTACGAGCCGGCGAGGTCGGACCGTTGATCGAGGTCTTCGACCGGCTCTCAGCCCAATCTCGCTTCCTGAGGTTCAACGCGCCGTTGCCACGCCTCACCGCGTTGATGGTCGAGCAGTTGACCGCGCAGGAAGAGGGTCGCCACGAGGCGTTCGTCGCGTCTGTGGACGGCATGGCCGTGGGTATCGGTCGCTGGGTCAGGTATGCCGCGCACTCCCAGCGCGCGGATGTCGCCGTCGAGGTCGTGGACGCGTATCACCGGCGCGGCATCGGTCGCGCGCTGATGCAGGCCGTCACGGAAAGCGCTGCCCTGGCCGGTGTCGAGTTCCTCGTCTTCTGCGTCCGACGTGACAACGACCCCGCGCGAAAGCCGTTGGCAGAAGCTGGAGTCCTCACCAACGTCGACGACCCGGAACAGTTGTGGATCCCGGTCTCGCGGCTGCTCGCCCACCTGCGTACGCGAGAGCCGGCCGACGGCACCCTTCCTCGGGCAGGCTGATTGGGGCTGGTTCGGCGGCCACGACGCGGCCCTGACTCGACTCAGGGCCGGGTCCGTTGCCGGACCGCTTGGATCGCCTCACAGATCGGGACGATGAGTTCGTCGTTACGCACGGCGACCCAGCGACTCACGTGACCTCCCTCCAGGTCTCCGTCCGCACCCCCTGTCGACGCGGCGGCGGCATCGACGGCTGCCGTCAGCCGGGGAAAGACGGGTACACCTTGCCGGCGGCACAACTCAGCGGCGGCTGCACTGTGCCCGCGCGCGCCCGGGACGCCCAATCGGCACAGGGTGGCCGATGCCCCGGATGCTGCCTCGGCGAGGAAGAACTGCACGACGCGCGGGCTCTCGTTGAGTGCGCGGTCGAACCAATATGCCGCTTGCTCGGGGACCTCGCAGTCCAGGGCTGCCCAGCCGGCGTTGAGAAGCAAGGTGCCGCTGGGCTCGACTCCCAACCGCCGATCGGCGTCGTCGATGGCCTTGGTGAGGATCGCGAGCGCCCGTGATGGATGCCCGGCGTCGAGCAGGGCGAGACCGATCTTGGCGACCACGGCACTGAGTTGAATGACGCCGGGCGAGGAGCCGATGAGGTGCCAAGCCTCCTCGGCCGCCGTCAGCGCAGCGTCGTGCCGTCCAGCAGTGGCTCTCATGATGGCCACGGTGGCGAGGACTTCGGGTAGGGCGTGGGCGGCGGTGGTTGCCGCGGGTTCGAGGAGAGCCTCAGCCTCGAGGAGCGCAGTGTCGACGTCGCCGACAACGTACGCGCCGATGCTCTCGACGAGACCGGCCAGAACGGACCACGCGGGGTCGTCGGCGAGTAGGGCCTTCGTCGTTGCTGCGTCGGGCGCCGTGACGTGTGGCGTCAGCGATTCATCGAGGGAGCGCTGCATCAGCGCGATCTTGGCGTGGTCGGCGGGACTGAGCAGGCTCGAGCGCAGGATGCGATCCAGCCAGGGCGTGGTCGCTGCCTCGTGGAAGAGCCAGTACCAGCCCAGGCTTACCCCGAGCCCGGCCACGCTGTGTGCATCACGGCACGTGAGAGCGTTCTCCAGGGCTTGGAGGTAGTCCTCGAATCCGTCCTCGACCTCCTTGAGCATCTCGTCGTGGAAGGGGACACCTCGCCAGCGATCGGCATACCACTCGCGATGGCGAGATTGCAGACGGGCGAGCTCGTCCGGACCGGTCTCGGCGACAAGTTCGAGCGCCAGGTCGCGCATGGTGCGAAGCAGGCGGAACCGCACCCGAGGGCCGCGCCGGTCCAACTGGATGATGGCGTCGCGGGCCAGCGCCCGCAGGATGTGGTCGGTGGCGGCGTCTCCGACCACGACTCGTGCGGCGTCCGCGGTGAAGGATCCGCGGAAGACGCCGACGCCACGAAAGGTGGCGCGCTCGGCAGGCCCGAGTCGGTCGATCCCGGACTGCGCGAGCGCGCGCAGTGAGCGATGCCGATCAGTGCCCGTGGCCCGGTCGTCCTCGACGTCGAGGCGCCGCGAGGTGAGCTCACTGAGTTCGGTCAAAGAGCGGGTCGCGGCCTGTCCGGCGATGAGTTCGATGCCGAGCGGGAGTCCGTCGACGTCACGGACGATCTGGCCGAGCTGGTCGCCATCGTCGTCGGTGATGAGGAGCCCGGGCGCGCGGTCGGTCAACCGTGCCTCCAGCAATCGAACGGCGGGAAGGGTCCGGGCCAGGGCACCTGCCTCGCCCGATTGAGGGCAGTCAAGGAGTTCGACGGGTACGAGCCGTTCGCCCGGCACCCCCAGCGGGGTGCGTGAGGTGATGACCATGGACACGCCGGGGCAATGCTCCAGGAGCACCCGCGCGATCGTCGCCACGGCCGTGGACGACCACTCCGCCTCGTCGACGAGCACGGTGAGGTGGGCCCGGGTCAGCGCGGCGCTCAAGGTGGCGACCGGGTCCGGGCCGGCCGCTCCGAGGCGGTACTCGATGCAGATGGCCGCGGCGACCTCCTGCGCGGAGGCTTGCGTGAGTCCGGACAGGTCGACGTAGACCAACTCCCCACTGACCTCACGGCCAAGTTCGTGCAGCAACCGACTCTTGCCCACTCCGCCCGGACCGACGAGGGTGAGCAACCGGTGGCCCGCCTCCCGCCACCTCCGGAGCCGTTCCAGGTCCTCCTCCCGCCCGATGGTCTCGGACGCCGGCACCGGGATCGCGGTGGTGATCCGGCGGTGCTCGGGGCGAGCGGGCGCCACGAGTGACTCGGCCTGGGCCAGCACCTGGGCGTGCAGGGCCTGCGTCGGGGGGCTGGGATCGATGCCCAACTCCTCCCGGAGCCGGGCGCGCAGGTCGGCATAGGCGCGCAGCGCCTCCGCTTGGCTCCCCAGCGCGTACGCCGCTCGCATGACCAACCTGGTGGGCCCCTCCCGCAGCGGGAACTCACCGACCAGGTCGTTCGCGACCGCCAGCGCCTCCTCAAGATGCGGGACCGTCCCGCCCTCGAGCAGGAGGGTGGCCAACTGCTCGTTCGCGGTGGCCTTGGCGTCTTCGAGGCGTGTCCGCTCCGCCAGGACCAGCTCATCCGTGACACCTTCGTAGGCCAAAGGCCCAGACCACAGGGCCAGCGCCCGACGGTACCGACGGACGGCTTCATCGACCTGCCCGGCCGAGCGCAGGTCACGGGCGCTCCTGATCAGGTGCTCGTGGTCGACCGCGTCGACATCGACCTCCAGCGGGAGGAGGTAGCCCTCCCTACCGGTCCGGACGAGGTCGGGGGCCGACAGTTGCCGACGCAGGCGAGCGACGACGGTGTGGACCGCGGTCGGGTTGAGACCCAAGGCAGCGTCGCCCCAGACCAGGTCCAGGAGAACCTCGGGGGGGACGCTGCGCCCGCGCCGTTGGACGAGGACCGCGAGCACGTCCCTGGGTCGCTGACCGGTCACTGGTCCCCGGCCAGCTGGGGTCTCGACCTCGACCGGGCCGAGGACTCGAATCCGCACCCGTCCATGGAACCACCCGACGAGGGCCCACGGCCACCGGGTTGTCAGCCCCGCACGGTCGCCAGGACTTGGAGGTGTCCCAACCGAGGGTGCGCGGTGGGCCTTCGAGGACCTGCGCCCCGAGGGATGGATCGTGATCGAGCGCGGAATCGCCTCGGTGTGCCCGACAGACCCGGGTCATGCCGTGGACCTCACCATCAGCTCGTCGGCCGTGTCTGGCTCGGCCGATCGATCGCGGTGAAGGTCGAGATGTGCGTCGAGTTGCTCGGCCAGCCAGGTGATCGCTGCGTCGGCCCCGTCAACGGCACCGGTGAGGTGATCCCCGGAGTCCAGTTCGACATGGGTCACGTGGACGCCCATGGCTTCGTAGGCCGCGGCGAGCTGACGACTCAACTCGGCGGGCACGATGTCGTCACCCTTTGCGTGGTAGAGGTAAACCGGCACCTCGGGGGTGCCGCCGGGGTTGCGTTCAGCCCGCAGGAGCGCTGCCCAGAGCGGGTCCTCCCACGGACGCTCACGCGTCGTCCAGGCCGCCATCGGTTCCGGGTGGGACACCACGAGTCCCGTCACGTCGAGGGTGGCGGCCACCGCGGCGGCTGCTCGGCCTCGCGCGTTGAGTATGTCCCACAGCCGAGGGTCCTCGTGAGCGTGGGCCAGGCCTACGAGGACGGCCAGGCCGAGACCGGAATAGGGTCCACCGTCGATCGCCTCGACGACGGCCGCGAGGTCGGTCGGGACTCCACCGGCCGCGAGGGCGACCACGGTCAGATCGCGCGCATAGATGGGCTGATGCTCGGCGGCCCACGCTGCGCAGCGACCTCCTTCGGAGTACCCCCAGAGCAGCACGGGAGCGCCGGCCTCCACTCCGTCCACGCCGGCGACGGCTGCCCGGACGATGTCGAGCATCGCCCGCCCCCCGACGCGGCCAGCTCCGTAGGTGTGGGGGCCGGGCAGGCCGAGGCCCTCACCATCGGTGACGACGACCGACCAGCCGCGGCTGAGGGCAAGCTCCAGGAAGGCGAGTTCGCCCTCCAGGCCGGTCGCGAGCAAGTGGCTGGGTGCGCTGTCGCGTCCGAGCCCGTGGACGCCGACGCCGTACGAGAGCACCGGCCGAGGTCCCGGTCCACGCCACGACATGGCGGGAACGAGGACGGTCCCGGAGACGGCGATCGTTCTGCTGTTGGTCGCTGCCGTGGTGTGGACAACCTGCGTGGCCGCGCAGGTCAGCCCCGGCACGACGACTGGCCGGGTGCGGAGCATGGTTCCTGCGCTCCGGGGCATCGAGGCGGGTGTGTCGTAGAAGGGGTCCGTGGAGGGGGCGTGCACAGCGCTGTCCTTTCGTCGAGGTGCTCTTGACCTCAGGCAGCATCCCGAACCCGGCCGTCACCGATCTGTCACGCACGGCCGACCGGCTGACAGATCGGTGACAGGGCCCTCGCTCACGCTGTGACCTGGTCGGCCCCCAACGGATCGGCCATCACCGAAAGGACCAGTAGATGAGCAACACACAAACCCGGAACCGCATCCTTCGGATCGCCACGCTCGGCGGCGTCGGACTGACCGTCGTCGCCAGCGGCCTGGCCATTCGCGCGGTGCGGTCCCTCGACGAGGCCTTCACCAGCGCTCTCTCGGACCCATATCTGGCGACTGCGGAGTCCTGAGTCCATGGGGCAACCACACCACTGATCACTCAACAGAGCACACTTCCCGTAGGAGCGCACATGGACACTCTCGACACCGTCCACCTGCCCATCGGACCGACCGCCCTGAGCGCGAGTGGCCTCTTGGGCCCCGATTCCGAAATCATCGCCAGCTTCACCTGGCCGGGACTCGGACGGCCGCATTTCCCGCCGCGGGCCCCGAGCGATCCACCGACCGTGCTGCCGAGCGCGATCCGTGTGCCGGGGCCGGGGACGGACCCCACCGCTGTCCGACGGGCCCTCGAGGGGCGGATCGCGCTCTGGGACAACGGCGACCCCTCCCGGATCGTCCCTGCCCTTCTCGCAGACCCGCTGGCCGATGGAGACGGCTGGGTCATCCCACTCCTTGCCTCCGTCGAGGAACGCCGCCTCTACGATGTCGCCATCCGTGGCGCCCACAACTGGGTGACCGTGGCCCCCCACGCGATTTACTACCGGAGCGTCTGGGACACCTTCGGGATCGCGCACATCTCCGACCTGCACGTGGCCCGCCGGATCGACGGCTTCGCCGCCGCCCTCGCCCGCGCCGGGCACGGGCAGGCCAATGAACGCCTTCTCAACATGAACGACCAGTTCCGCCACGTCGTCAAGTACGCGAACCGACTCCACGACGAGGGCCACCTCGATCTCATCGTGGCCACCGGTGACCTCATCGACTACCAGTACGAACGCGACGACAACCGCAGAGGGTTGGGCAATGTCGGCTTCCTCAGGGACCTCCTCCTGGGCCGTTCCACCAGCAATTCCTGCCCGGCCGTCGAGGAGTTGCGAGTGCCGATCCTGCTCACTCCGGGCAATCACGACTACCGAAAGAACCACTACCACCTCGTCTTCGACGTCAACGAGCTCCGCACTGACATCACCCGCATCCGCAACTTCAGCAACCTCGGCATCACCGAGAAGGAAGCGGCGGCGTTGGGGAACGAGCTCTACTTCCCGGGTCGAAGCCAGGTCCCGAACCTCGGAGCGGGCCGCGCGATGGCGATGATCGAGGTTGACCACGAGATGCGCGCCCACCGAGAAGCCCTGTGCGACATCGGTCCCCACGTGGTCGAACTCGGCCCGCACCGGATCGTCCTCATCGACAGCGCGCACGACGTCGGCATCCCCTCCGGCACCGCTGGCGGCGCGTGGGAGCTGCTCAAGCAGTGGTGGGGAAATGGCGACGAAGACACCACGACCCTCATCGGCGGCTCCCCGAACTGCGAAGGGGTGTCGGACGAGGCGTATGCCGTCGCCGTCGCAGCCCTCGAATCGGCCCCGGCCGAGGGGGTCGTCATCGCGGCCCTGCACGCTCCCCTGGTCAATCTCGCCGGTGGTCAGATGCCCTGGTTCCTTCGCGAGACGACCCGGCCGTCCCAAGCCGCGCAGGCAGCGTGGTGGGTGGCGCGGCACTCCGGAGGCGATCCTGACGTGCGCCGCACGCATCCCCGGTGGTTCGGCCGGGAGGGTGACCCGGAGCCCGGATTCCTCTGCCGCGGGAGCAGCGGCGACCTGCTCGATGAAGGCGTCTCGCGTGGCCGCACAGAGGACCTCATCAGCGCCTTCGCCGGGATTGGAACGTCACGGCGGGCCGACCTCGTCCTCGCCGGTCACACCCACCACCACAATGAGATCTCGATCCGCGCGGAAGAGGGCGAGCCGGTCTTCCACCTGGACCACTACACGGGCAATCCGCGCGCGGCATACCCCAACGACACCGTCATTGCCGATGAGATCGGCAAGCGGGCCGACGGTCGACTGGACCTGCCGACGCACAAGGTGTACGTGGAGATCGACGACCTCGCCGTCGCGAGCGCGTCGCCGTGGCCGATGCCCGGGCCGGCGCGCCATCGGCAGGTCGTCTTCGTCCCGCCGTACGCAGACCCACTGGACCAGGCCACCGATCCTCGAGCGTGGTGGGACAAGCACAAGCCGCTGCAGTTGCAGACCGGCGCGGTCGGTCTCTGGGAGAACCAAGAGGTCAGTTTCAGCGGATTCCGCCTCATCCGGTTGCGGGACAACGTGATCGAACGCATCGACTTCGCGTCCCGAATACGACTCGACGAGAGCGGCTGGTCAGCATCGCTCGCGGAGGTGACGGCGCCCCTCCCCCCGCGTTCGCACCGACTCGTGCCACGCAGTGACCGCGTAGCACACCCCCCGGCCACAGGGACGCCGACCACGCTGGTCGCGCAGGGCGGGGTGTCGACATCGATCGTCCATCCGACCGCCGACGGCTCACTCGTCGAGTTGTGGCAGACCGCGTCCGGCGAGGGAGGTGGCGTTCTCGTCGGCCCGCCCCAGACGCATGCCGTGGGACGCCCATGCGGCTACCTCGACAGCGGCGGGAGCCAGGTCGTGGTCTTCCGTACCGCCGATGATGAGATCGAGTCGACCTACTGGACCGGCGAGGGCGCTGCAGGCCACGACCGTCTCTCGCGCTCCTGTCGGGGGCCACGAGCGGCCGGCGATCCGAGCGGCTACCTCAACGGCGCGATGACGCACGTCGTCTATCGCAGCGAGGGCGGTCACCTCGAACTGCTGTGGTGGACCGACGATGCGGTGACCCACACCCGCATCTCCGGGTACTGCGATGAGCCCACTGCGGCAGGGGACCCGTTCGGCTATGTGGGCGCCGGCGGCCAGAACGTCGTCTTGTACCGAGGGGTTGACGGGCACGTTCACTCGCTCTACTGGAGCGATGGGCCGACCGGACACGACAACCTGTCGGGCGTGAGCGGTGGGCCGGAAACGGCAGGAGAGCCGGTCGGCATCCACCTGCCACACCTCAATGCGCACAACGTCTTGTATCGAGGGGTCGACGGATCGCTTCGCCTGATCTGGTGGGTGGGCGCCGAGCCCGCCCAGTCGTTCGACCTGTGCGCCGCTGCCGGAGCGCCGGCTGCGGTGTCCGACGGGGACCTCTGGTTCTGCCCATCGGACGGCACCCTTCACGTCGCCTACGTCGGGAAAGGCGGATCGCTGCACGAGATCGCATGGTCTCCGGGGGGTCCCCAGACCTGGACAGACCTGACGCGCGTGGCACTTGCCCCGCCAGCCCGTCGCGACCGCCCGAGTGGCTTCTGTGTCCCGGGGGCCGCCACGAGACGGGTTGTCTACGCGGCTGCCGATGGTCGGGTCCACGAGATCCGCTGGGGCTAAGGCGGCGCCGAGCCGGGCGGCCGTGCGTGACGAGAGAGTTGGCAATGTCAACCCCAGCTGGCCCACACGACGGACGCACCTCGTCGTAGGGCTCTCCACTGGGGATGGCTCAATGGCTCAGAATCCGCCCCTTGGTGAACCGTCCTAGGTTCTGGACCCGCCTGCCACTCTGACCAGAGCACCGGGTCAATGATGACCACAATGAGCACCGACCCGTCGTCAGCGGCCGGGAGCAGTGCTGGATGGTCGGCACGGCGCAGGTCGCGGCGCAGTCACAAGAAAAGATGTCATCGGTCAAATCGCACTCAGCGAAGTGCTTGGGTCATGCCCTTCTGTGCTTCGTCGCCCAGCTTGTTGAAGGCGGGTCGGAGCAGAGGTGCAAAAAGCTTGGTGAGTCCTTTGAACTCGAACTCGGCCACATAGTCGACACGACTGCCTGAGCCCTCGGAGGTGATCGTCATCTGGTCGTGAGCAACAAGGGTCTTGTTCTCACCCATCAGCTCGATGAACTCATCGGGGCGTAGAATTACTGTGGTGTAGGTGAGTTCGGTCTTGCGACCCAAGAATTGCGAGATGTTTCGGTAGGTGCTCCCGACGCCGCCGTCGCCACTCGTGCGGGTCGTGGACACGGTACCGGGATCCCACTCGTTGGTGCTGGTGAAGTCGGCCAGATACGTGAAGGTTTCCGTGGGAGTACGAGGCGTATAAACAGTTCGTTCGAGCCGCATGGCATTCTCCGATCGGTTGATGCGTTCTTGTCACTTCTGAAGTTGCTGCCGCACCCATAACCAAAGGCGTGCCCGATCGCCGCGGCTCGCAGGAGTTGTTGGCAGCATGTGAGTGGGTCGGGAATGACGGTCATGCCAGAGAGTGGCAGTTCGTGGCGCGGGCTGGACGGCACTGAGCCAAACGGTCGTATCGGCACCTGCTGCTGCGTCGCGCAGAATCGGCTTGGTCGCGGCGCGAAATGCGGGCAGCGAGTCTTGCACTCCGGGGGTGTCCGCCCAGCCCGGGTGCGTTGCGTAAACCCTTACAGGGGCCCACGCGCGGCTGAATGTCTCAAGGAGTTCTACTTGAGCCCGCTTGCTACGGGCATAGGCAGTTGCGCCCGAGTATTTGCCTTGGGTGTACTCGAGGTCATCAAGGTGGAGAGCCTGGGTGTACATTCCGCCCGAGGTGATGAAAATGACGCGTGGTTCGCGCACGGACCCTCGCAGCCTTGGGAGCAACGCTTCGGTCAAAGCCACCGGGCCGAGCACATGGAGGGCCATCGTCAACTCGTGTCCTTGCGCGGACTCAGTTCGCTTGGCCGGTAGCGCGCCGGCGTTATGGATGAGCACGTCCACGCTCGTCAGGCTTGAGCCCATTTTCTCGCCAAGTGTCCAGACGTCGTTGAGATCGGACAGATCACAGCGCCACACATGGAACCGCGCCTTTGGATGCCGCGCCTGCAGCTTCTTCCTGACCGAATTCCCCTTCGACTCGTCGCGCACCACGAGGTGCACCTCCGCGCCGAGGGCAGCCAAGTCGCTGGCCGTCTGCTCACCCAGCCCCGATGATGCTCCGGTCACAACAGCGGTTGCTCCAGCAAGGGCCTCGGGTGACGGGTCTGCCGGCCAGTGGGGAAGGCGAGAGCGCACGGCATACCCGATGTTCGAGAAGCCACCGATCACACTACGGTCAAGTGCGCGATCCAGGACGACTTCGGCAGCGCGTCCGAACCGCTGAGCTTGAGGGATCATGTCGGTGACTCTATCAGAACATTCGACAAACGTTAGACAAGCCATCTACCCTCACCACGTCAGCCTGCTGCATCCAGGACGACTGGGAGGAGGAAGAGCATTCCCAGTGACCAGGTGAGGTGGGTGACGACGGGACCCAAAATCCCGCCAGTCACTCTGCGCTGCAGGCCAGTAACAACACCGAGGAGTGCGGCGGCAAGAACGAGGAGGGGTATGCCTGCGGCAGCCGTCACCAGGGTGTAGACGAGTGTCGAGATGGTCACGGCGTGCCGTCGGCCTATGGCGGCATAGAGAGCGCCGCGAAAGTAGAGTTCTTCGGCTACCCCGTTGACGGCTGTGATGACAGCCACGACTGAGAGTGAGCCGTAGGCGGCGTGGGCGAGGAGCCGATCCACGGGCTCGCGGAGAACTGGGATCCGGGCGACGGCCACAGCCCCGACGAGGAAGATCGCCAGCAGCAGCAGTCCGAGAGTGAGCGACTGGACCACCGCCCGGCTCGACCCGCCATCACGACGGTGCGCGCGCCCCAGGTGTAGTCGACCGGACGCAAACGCACCGAGTACCCAGACGAGTGCAAGGGCAAGGGTGGCGACGTAGAAAAGCGAGTCACCAGGGGTGATGCGCAGCGCCCATGCAAGCACGCAGGCACCTACGAGAAGGGTGAGAGCCGCGACGACTCTACGCCGCCGAAAGGCTTCATCCGACTCCGAGTGATCGCGCTCTACAGGCGCAACGAGGGCTGCGCGAGCAAACGCTGACAGTTCACCGAGCAAATTCAAGGACCCGCCCAATCGGGATCCGCGGCCGTGAGTTTGGCCGGGTGTACGGAACCAGCCTCCGGACGCCGCGTGGAGTCCTGAGCTGTCACCGCCAGCCCCAGAGCCTCGTCGAATCCGGCCAACGTGGAACGGGGACGGCCCGTCAACTCGCCAAGGTCATCCTCACCGGCGACCACCTCGTGAAGCAGACTGCCCACGAGCGGCTTGGCAAGCCCGGTCGGAACAGGCGTGACCAGTCCCACCCAGTGGCTGGCGAGCATCGGCGTCAGGACGGGCACAGTCACAATCTTCCTGGGGCGTAGCCCGGTTCGCTCGGCGAAGCGCTCGATCATTTCGCGATATGTCAACACGTCCGGACCAGCGATGTCGAAGGCGCGATTGACTTCTGGGGGAAGGTCGACAGCTGCGATGAGCAGGTCGAGCACGTCGGCGACGCCGATCGGCTGGATCCTGTTGCCGAGCCACTTTGGGGTCACCATGATCGGGAGACGGGTCGTGAGGTGGCGGAGCATCTCGAAGGACGCAGAACCGGAGCCAATGATGACGGCTGCCTGCAGGACAGCCGTCGGTACTCCACTTGCCATGAGGAGGTGACCGACCTCGACACGTGACGCCAGATGATCGGAAAGCTCACCCTCAGGGTGCAGGCCGGAGAGATAGATGATGCGGCCGATCTTGGCGCGTTGCGCCGCCAAACCGAATCGTCGAGCCAACTCTCGGTCACGCTCGACGAAGTCGCCTTCCCCATCCATTGAGTGCAAAAGGTAGTAGGCGATGTCAACGCCGTTACACGCCTTGTCAAGCGCGTCTTTCGACGTGGCGTCGCCCTCGACGATCTCGACCCGGTCGACCCAGGCACGGCTGGCCACCTTGCTGCGGTTGCGGGTCAGAACCCGGACCATGAAACCGCGCTCGAGAAGTTCGGGCACCAATCGCGAACCGATGTAGCCCGTCGCTCCAGTGACGAGGACTCGGCGTTTGGCATAGTCGGTCATGAATGACGCTCCAGGGTGAGTTGCGCGACGTCGAGGTAGGCGCTGCGAAAACCAGCTTCGCTGTAAGCGAGGTAGAACTCCCACATCCTGCGAAAGGTTTCGTCGAAACCGAGCGTCTTGACCGATGGCCATTGCCGGTCGAACTCGTGCCGCCAGCGACGCAGCGTCTCCGCGTAGTGCAGGCCGAACGGGCGCACGGCGGTGACGGTCAGGGTTGTGTGCTGCTGGGCGATCGATGACAAGGCATCAAGGGAAGGGATGAGCCCCCCGGGAAAGATGTACTTTTGGATCCAGCCATAGGAGTTGCGGGTGGCCAGGTAGCGCTCGTGTTCCATGAGAATCGACTGAACGATTGCGGTCCCGCCGGGCGCGAGCAGGCGGTCGATCGCCTTGAGGTAGGTCGGCCAGTACTCGTCACCCACGGCCTCCAGCATCTCGATGCTCACGATGACGTCGAATTGCCCCTCGACCTCACGGTAGTCCTGAACCCGAACCTCGACCCGGTCGGTGAGCCCGGCGTCGGCCACTCGCCGCACGGCCTCAGCGTGCTGCTCGCCGGACAGGGTGATGGTCGTGACCCTTGCCCCTCGAGCGGCAGCCACCATGGCGAGCGCTCCCCACCCGGTTCCGATCTCCAGCATTTTGGTGCCGCTGCCGACCCCGGCCGCGTCAAGGGCGGCCTCAATCTTGCGGCTCTGGGCCTCGCGCAGGGTCTGTTCGGCCCAGGGTCGGGACTCGTCGAAGAGTGCCGAGCTGTAGGTCATCGTTTCATCCAGGAAAGTCGCAAACAGGTCGTTGGAGAGGTCGTAATGAGCGGCGATGTTGGCTCGCGATCCTTCGCGGGTGTTGCGGTCACGATGGGGAAGTGCGACATCCACGAGACCCCTCAGCCGCAACAGCGGTCGCGGCAGGATCGTGGCAAGCCGGGCCGCGAAAGGCGTGAGCGCGTCGGCCAGGTCGCTGCCTACCGCGGCTCTCCACTCGCCGGCCATGTACCCCTCACCCAGACCGATCTTCGGGTGAGCCTCCAACCGACGATGTAGCCGGTCGGGGTCGAGCACCTCGAGGACGGGCGAGGTGGCATCACCTCCGCCGAGAACCTCGCCCCCGGGGTAGCGGACCCGAACCGGGAGATCGCGTACGGCGCGCGCGACCAACGCCTTGGCCACCCGACCGCGAGTGACCCGCGAGCGCACGTCGGTCAGGCCCGGCAGGTACGGGTCTAGGGCAGTCATCGGTGAAACTCCGACGGAGTACGGACCGGCAGTCTTCGGGCCCAGAGGCGGATGCCGTGCCAGCGGATGAGGATTGAGACTCGTTGCGCCATGAGGGGGGCGGTCACTAGCTCGGCGAGCACTCTCAGCCTGGTCGCGGGGACCGGGCTCCCCCACGTCGCGGCCAGCAGGAGCGGACCCTTGTCGTCGTGCAGTGCCACGGAGGTGGCGACCCGCTGGGGGGAGAGCGCAAGTCGCACGGCATACCGTCCTGACACGTCGTTGAAGGGCGACACGAAGAACTCCTTGCCGACCTCGGCGCGACCTCGGCCGTCCGGGACGAGGACGTAGGTATGCCGTCCACCGTAAGTGTTGCGAACCTCGAGCGCTGCCGCTCGTAACTGACCGTCGACTCCCAGCAGCCAGTACGTGGTGAGTGGGTCGAAGACGTGGCCGAAGACATGGGCCTGGGCAAGCATGACGACCCGAGCCACATCGCGCAGAGCAACACCCTCTGCCGCGACGATAGCCAGGACCTGCGCCTTGAGGGCGGCCCAGGTGGCCGGCGAGTCGAGGTGCTGATCCGGTCGGACATCGGTGAGTCTGCCGAGCCACGTGGGGACGCCGGAGCCTGCGTCGAGGTCGATCAGCCACTGCTGGTGCCGGTGAGTGAAGGCATACCGGATCGGCCGATACCGCACGTGGTGCACCCGCCCCACGACCACCGCAGGAAGTTGAGGGAGACGACCAGCCTGCTCCGCGGCAGATTGATCGGCCGAAGAATCGGTTGCTGCGCGACGGCTCACCATGACACCCCCAGCGCTTCGGCCGCTGCCACTCCAGACCGGCAGCCGTCCTCGTGGAACCCCCAACCGTGATAGGCGCCGGCGAACGCGGTGCGCCCACCGGAAAGTGAAGGGAGCCGACGCTGGGCCGCCACGGAGACGGCGTCGAAGACGGGATGGCTGTAGGTCATGGAAGCGATGACTTTGGCGGGGTCGATCCGGTCGGTCGCGTTGAGGGTGACGAGGAGTGGCACCTTCGATGGCAAGCCCTGCAATTTGTTCATCCAGTAGGTCACGATAGGCGCTGACGAGTGCGAGGACATCGGCACGAGATAGTTCCACGAGGAGCGAACTCCACGTGTGTGTGGCAGCAGCGTGAGGTCCTGGTGGAGCACTGTTTCGTTGTCTGAGTACTGAATGGCTCCGAGGACGTCCTTTTCCAGTGGTGTGGCATCGGCGAGCAGGTTGAGGGCCGTGTCCGAGTGGGTGGCGACGACGACCCGGTCGTGTGTGGCCCTGCCGCCGGTCGCGTCCACGATCTCCACACTGTCCTCATGGCGCATGATGCGGCGCACGGGCGTGGCAACGCGCACATCGTCGAGCCGGGTCGCGAGCGCATCGACATAAGTGCGCGACCCGCCCTCGACAGTGAGCCACTGGGGAGAGTTCCCAATCTCGAGCATGCCGTGGTGCTGCAGGAAAGTGAAGAGGTGGCGGGCCGGGTGGTCCAGCGCCCGATCGGTACCGGTCGACCAGACACACGCGACGAGCGGAACGGCATACAGTTCGACGAATGCACGCGGGAAGCCGCACGCGGTAATGAAATCGCCGTATGTCCTCAGGTCGTCCTCGGCGCTAGTCGCCAAGAACTTGGTCGCCAGCCGATGAAAGCGGCGAACGCCAAGGAGGAGTTGGCGGTAGTCCCGGCGCACCAATTGGCGGGGCCGCGCCAGGAAACCGATCGCACCGCGGCCACCTGCGTACTCCACCCCGGTCTCTTCGTGCCTGATGCTCATCGACATCTCGGTCGGGGACACCGCCACCTCAAGTTCGGCGAAGAGTCGGCGCAAGAGCGGATAGGTCCGGTCGTTGTGGACGATGAAGCCGGTGTCGACGGCCACCACGCTGCCGTCGGGAGCCCTGACGTCATGGGTGTGCGCATGGCCTCCGAGCCGAGGTTCGGCCTCGTAGACGGTGACATCGTGCCGGGACGCCAGGACGTGGGCTGCGGTCAGCCCGGCGACACCGGCACCGACGACGGCGATCGATTCCCGATCCTTCACGTGCGACGACATAGGAGGTACAGTGACTGAACTGTCGAAGGTTTGTCAAAGGTTAACGGGGACCATCCATCCACTGCGAGATCCGGCCGCGGGTGGTCAGAACCAGGCCGGCAAGGAAGGCCAGCACGTTTTCGGTAGCACCAACTGTGATGGCGAGGGCATGAGGGGGCGCCATGATCGACACGCGAGAGAATGCCGTCGTGACCCGGCGCCACACGACCCTGAGCACGACGCTCGGCCACCTGCTCGCGGTCGCCGAGGACCTGGACGGCCAGGACGCCCTGATCGGGCTCTACTTCCCCGCCCACTGGCACCCGCCGACCGACGGCACGATCGGCCACCACGTGCCGCCGACCGGGGACCGGCTCTTCACGACCTTGGCGGGTGAGCTCGCGGCATACCTCTCGGGGTCGCTCACGACCTTCACGACACCGGTCCGCACCCATGGCGACGCCTTCTCCGAGCAGGTCTGGGACCGCTTGGCCAGGATCCCCTACGGCGCGACGACGACGTACGGCGTCATCGCGGCCGAATTCGGCAACCGCAACCTGGCCCAACGCGTCGGTCAGGCCGTGGGTCACAACCCGGTGAGCATCCTCGTGCCCTGCCATCGGGTCGTCGGGTCGGACGGCTCCCTCACGGGGTATGCCGGTGGGCTCGATCGCAAGCGAACCCTCCTGGCGCTGGAGTCGCCACCGGCCGACGACGCCGGCCGTCTGTTCTGACCACCTGTGTTCTGACCGCCCGTGGTGATCGGCGAGGCGTCAGGAGCAGATGTTCTCGTCCGCCGACCGGGTCGAGATGCTGGGGCTGGGGCTCGGCGATGTCGTGCCGGAGGTCGACGGGCTCGACGCGCTGGTCGGTGAAGAACTGATGCTCGGCGTCGGCAATGGCTGCGTGCCCAGCCGGTTGGGCACCTCGACGACGTCCGGGGCACCGACACCGAGAGTGACGACGACGGTGTTGCCCAGGCTGGACGCCTGACGCATGACAGCGCCCGGGAAGGCCGCGGCGACGGTGCGCGCAGCGTCCTCCTGCATCGGGGAGTACTCGACGAGCACACCGGTCGTCTGGGCGGGCGCATCACCGCGCGTGACCTGACGGAAGCCCTGGACCTGCAATGCCTCCACCGCCTGCGTGGCCAGCCCACGAACGCCCGAGCCGTTGAGGACCTGGACAGCGATCTTGTCGGGGGTGACGGTCAGCGCGGCCGGCGACTCGGTGCCGGTCGGGGACGGGCTCGCGGTCGGGGCGGCACCGATGGCGTGGTCCCCGCGGATGGCCTCCCAGATGAGGTCCGCGTCGTCGGTCCACTGCACCCGGTTCGGGTCCGGTTGGTAGACGGTCGTCGGGACGGTGACGAACTGGATGTTCTCGGCGCCGACGTCCTGCAGGCTCTTGGCGACGGTGGCCATCTCGGTCAGACCCAGGTCAGGGTCGGTCGTCAGGGACTTCGTCGCCGCGTTGAGGAAGGAGTAGAGCTTGTCGGGACGCTTGAGCATCTCGGTCGACACGGCCTTCTGCACCACCGACGACATGAACGCCTGCTGCCGCTTGATGCGGTTGATGTCCGACCCGTCGCCCAAGGTCTTGCGGGCGCGGACGTAGCCGAGCGCCGACGACCCGTCGAGGACATGCCGTCCCGGGGTGAGGTCCAGGCCGGACGCGGGGTCGTCGATGGCCACCGGGGTGCAGACCTCGATCCCGCCGAGAGCGTCCACCATCGACTGGAAGCCCTCGAAGTTCACGACTGCGTAGTGGTCGACGAAGACGCCCGTGTTGCCCTCGAGCGTGCGGATCGTGCAGCCCGCTCCACCCTTGTTGTAGTTGTAGTTCCACTGGCGGACCACCCACTGACTCTTGGGGGTCTCGGCCTTGCAGTCCTTGGGCGCGGGCACCATCGAGTCGCGGGGGATAGAAACGGCGAGGACCGCCTTGCGGTCGGCGGAGATGTGCACCAGGACATTGGTGTCGGAATGATCGCCCCCCTCGACGGTGTCGGGGCCGAAGGTCGAGGTGTCATCGAGGTTCTTGCGGGTGTCCGACCCGAGCACGAGAATGTTGAGCGGTTTGCTCTCGTTGGGCGCCGCCGCTTCCTGCGTGGGCCGATCGGTGCCCACGGCCATCGACACGTCGACCCGGTGGACATTTCTGTTGAGCTTCCAGACCACCACACCCGTCGCGACGACGAGGGCGAGGACCAGGACGCCGGCGATGATGCCGGCCATTCTGAGAATCGGATGCCGGTGAGTGCGGTGGGGGCCACGGGCGCGACGACGTCCCCGGGCGCCACGACGTGTGGGTTGGACATCGTCCGACCCGTCATCCCACCGACCCAACTGCCCAATCCCTCTCGTCAGCGGGCGCCCCTGGTCACCCGCGCAGGCGTCATCAGCCCCTGTCCGACCCCAACGATAGGCATCCAGTCTGTGTGTTCCCTGCATTGCGTGTAGATCCGTCCGGCGTTGTCGTCGCCACCGGTGACTATCGGCGCCGGACCGGGCGACGCGCCGATCCACTGCGCCGGACCGCCGGACCGGTCAGGTTGACTGGAGACCATGCGTTCTCGTCCCGCCCTGCTCGCCAGCCTCATCGCCGTGGCCCTGGTCGCGGTCGTCGGCACCGTCGGCTGGCGGTGGTACTCCACCGAGCGGGACCGCGAGGCGGGATCGAAGGCGGCCCTCGCGGCATACGTCAAGGGGTGGAATGCCAAGACCATGACCGGGGTGTCCTTCGACACCCCTGGGGTTGCCGAGGACTTCACCAAGACCGTCGCCGGGATGGCAACCGCCCCGGTGAGCGCCAACGCGGAGTCCCTCGCCCGCGATGGGCAGACGGCGACCGCCCGGCTGACCGTCGACTGGACCCTGCCCGGTGACCGGCACTGGAAGTACGCGCTGCCGGTCAGCCTCGCCGAGCGGGGTGGCCACTGGGTCGTGCTCGCGCCCGAGGGTGGGTCGCGATGGAGCCCCGACCTGCCCGAGGGCGCATCGCTGAGCATCAAGACTGTCCAGGCCAAGCGAGGGGACCTCCTCGATCGCGGTGGGGCCGCCCTGATGCCGATGTCCTCGGTCTATCCGGTCCAGATCGACCCGGTCCGCGCGACCCCCGAGTCCGCCGCCGGACTCGAAGGTGTCACCGGCGAGCCGGCCGGCTCCCTCGTGGCGAAGCTGGCCGCGGCCAAGGCCTCGGGGTCGGCCGCCCCGATCCCCGTCATCACCTATCGCCAGGCCGACTTCGACGCGCGCAAGGCAGCCCTCGATGCGCTCGTCGGCGTGATCTATCCGCGATTGGAAGCGCCCCTTGCGCCGACCCGCACCTTCGGCCAGCCGCTGCTCGGCACCTACGGTGCCGTCACTGCCGACCTGGTCACCGCCTCGAAGGGCCGGTATGCCGCGGGCGACCGCGCCGGGCTCTCCGGGCTCCAGTTGCAGTACGACCAGACCCTGGCCGGCAAGCCGGGGCTGCAAGTCGTGGCCTCGACAGGCAAGGTGCTCTTCGAGGAGGCCGCCGTCGATGGCGAGGACGTGGGGACCACGCTCTCGGTCGCCGTGCAGGACGCCGCCGAGAAGGCGCTCGTCGCGGGCGGTTCCGTGCCGTCGGCCATCGTCGCCATCGACGTCGCCACCGGAGAGGTGGTCGCTGCCGCCAACTCCCCCGGCGACGGGATGAACCGTGCGCTGACGGGCCATTACGCACCGGGGTCGGGCTTCAAGGTCGCGTCGACGATGGCTCTGCTGGAGAAAGGTCTGGTGACGCCCGAGACGGTCGTCGACTGCCCGCCGACCATCACCGTCGACGGCAAGTCCTTCCGCAATTTCGAGGGTGGCGAGGCGACCGGCGTGACCTTCGCCCGCGACTTCGCCCTGTCGTGCAACACGGCTTTCATCGGCTTGAGCGGCACCCTGGCCCCCGGCGACCTGGCCGCCAGCGGCAAGGCACTCGGGATCGGTGCTGGGTGGACCGACCGGATCGGCGTCACGGGCACCTTCGAGGGGTCGATCCCCGAGACCACGCCCGGCACCGACCTGGCGGCATCGGTGATCGGTCAGGGCCGCATCGAGGTCTCTCCCCTGTCGATGGCCGTGGCGGCCGGATCGATGGCGCGCGGCGCCTTCCTCGCACCCACGCTCGTGAAGGTGGGCGCGGGCGCGACCACCCCGGCTCCGGCGGCCCTGCCCCAGCCGGCGCTGGACCAGACGCGGGCTCTGATGCGGTCGGTCGTCACCGAAGGGTCCGGCACGGCGTTGCAGGGTGCCCCCGGCGGTGATGTCTTCGGCAAGACCGGGACGGCTGAGTACGGCACGGAGGTGCCGCCCAAGACGCGGGCGTGGTTCGTCGGCTATCAGGGCGACCTGGCCTTCGCGGTGCTGGTCGAGGACGGGCGTTCCGGCGGCTCGGTGGCGGCCCCGATCGCCAGGTCGTTCTTGGACCTCTACCGCGCGGCACCGACCGCGGAGTGACCTCGCCACCACTCCCGTTGCGTCCGCGTGCTCGGTCGCTGTAGCGACGGAACACGCGGACGCAAGGGAAGGCCCCCACCCGGCAAACCGGATGGGGGCCTTCGTCGAAGACTGGTGAGGTCCTCGCTCAGATGGGGCGGACCTGGTCGGCCTGCGGACCCTTCGGACCCTGGGTGACCTCGAACTCGACCCGCTGGGCCTCGTCGAGGGACTTGTAGCCCTGGGTGTCGATGGCGGAGTAGTGAACGAACACGTCCGGGCCGCCGCCGTCCTGGGCGATGAAACCAAAGCCCTTCTCAGCGTTGAACCACTTCACGGTGCCCTGTGCCATGTGGGGTAACTCTTTCCTTGTTGTAGCACTTCGGAGACGCGACCTCCGCGCCCCCAGTGGTCTTCAACTGCACCCCATGCGGACGGTAAAACCGCCGTTAGACGAGTCTGCCCGCTGACCGATGGCCAACGGGCGTTTCTGCGACCTTGCGAGGAACTGCTGTTGTGCAACCGGGAAAGACGCTATCAGCAATTGAGGTTACCCGCCGGTTCGGAACGAATTGTTCACCTCGGCGCCACTCCCGGGGGCATCAGGCGCCCCCAGTGCGGGCCCTCGTCGCGGCGAGCGCCGCCGGCCTCACCCACGCGCGACTCTCACATCGAGGCGTCCCTCAGCTTGAGGCGCGCCCGGCAAAGGACGCCCCTCAACTCAACGGCCCTCAGCCCCTGCACGACGCTGGTCGACGCTCCGGTAGGCACCAACGGCCGCGAGCGAAGGGAGAGACGTTTCTGACTCACGACGACGCTGCCGCCACAGCGATTTTCAATGCCAAGAACCGCTCCCTGGGTTATGGACCTGGCTGGCAGGAACGCGGTACGTGTTCAAATCAGCTAACCGTCTTCGAGTTCCTGATCACCCGGGATCTCCCAGCGGTCCTCCTGCCCTGCTGTCCGTGGTGGCACAGAATCAGCGGTCGGCCCCAGCTGAATCGAGCGGCGAGTAATCTCCCACTGAGCGCAGCCCAACCAACGAGGTCGGATCATGAACATTGAGGAAGCCAGTCTCAGACTGGGCATCCACCCAGCGGCAGACGTGTCCGCAGGCGAGGTCGACCTGATGTTCAAATCACGCGTGGCACGGGCGGAACCCGACGAGATCAGTTTGCTGACTGAGGCATGGAGGGTGAAGCGGCAGCAGGTGGAGGGTTCGCCGCCACCTGATGGTCCGGCGACCCAACCGCGACCCAAACATGAGCACCTCTGCGTCACCGAGCGGCCATGCCCGACCGGACGTCGCTTCCAGCCCTTCGTGCGCGCCCGACCCAACGTTCAGAAGGTCAGTAATTCAGAATCTGTCGAATGAATTACTGCGCAATCCCACAGACCGCAAGTACCAACCGGGGGATGTGGCGAACGGCCACATGCTCTACACGGACGGCGTCTGGCGTCCACTTGAGGTGGCCCCACTAGACCCCTTGCTCCTACGCGAGCGCCTGGCTCGTGAGCAACGCCGTCACTTCATGCGCATCTGGACCCACGTGCTGATCTTCGTCGGCGGGCTGGCCCTAACAGCCATCAGCGAGTTGGCCGCTGAACCCGGTGGTCGATACGTCGTCTTCAAGGGCGCAATCTTCTTTGGCGCAGTATTCGCGCTCGTCAGCACATACCGATACTGGAAGGTCACGCGGGCGATCGTGGCAGTCAAGCGAGCCACGCCCTGATCGTTCGTGAGCGCTGACGTGGGGATTCGGGCTGTGGCGCACCCATCGGGTCCTGCGTGTGCGGGTTTCTGGTCGGCCATGTGGGCCTGTGGTGCCAGCCCAGATGCCACGCGGACGCCCAGTCTCCCCTCTCGTGAGGTGCAGCGGCTCGCCACGGCAGCCGACGCCGTATTCCGGCGGATGGCTACGTCCCGACGGGCAGTGTCGCGGTCTCGGGCTCACTGCGTGGACCGGCCTACGGTCAAGCGGGATCGCCGGACTCCGCATAGAGCCCCTGAGCCGACGACACCGGGCCTTCAAGGCTGGCGCACCTCACGCGGGGTTATCCCGCGCCTGCGGGCGCTCTGGTCGGCCTAGCGTCGGCGCTTGTACGCGCACTCGTGTGGTCCCTGCGGACCGGGCGAGCCCTGCGGGCGCCCCGGGAACGTTCCCGACGCAAGACCTGGGCGCATGTGACCCCGGGGACGTTGATCAGTGAGCGCCCCGCCGAGGCCGACGACCGGGCCGTGCCCGGGCATTGGGAGGGTGACCTGCTCATCGGGCTGGAACGCTCCGCGATCGGAACGGTTGTCGAGCGCACCACCAAGTTCACGATCCTTGTCCACCTCCCACGCGAAGCGGGATACCGGCACAAGGAAACCATCAAGAACGGGCCAGCCTTAGCCGGCTACGGCGCCCTGACGATGAAGAACGCCCTCGCGAACTCGATGTCCACCCTGCCCGAGACACTCGCCCGCTCGTTGACGTGGGATCGCGGCAAAGAGATGCCGCACACGCCCAGTTCACCGTCGAAACCGGAATCCCGGTCTTCTTCGCCCACCCGCACTCACCGTGGCAGCGCGGCCTGAACGAGAACACCAACGGGCTGCTCCGTCAGTTCTTCCCCAACGGCACCGACCTCTCCCGCTGGTCCGCCGACGAAATCGGCGCTGTCGCTCACGCCCTCAACACCCGCCCCCGCAAGGGCCTTCAGTGGAAGACCCCAGCAGAGGCCTTCAACGAGCAATTACTGTCTATCCAACAAGCCGGTGTTGCTACGACTAGTTGAACCCAGTCAATACCCAGCCATCCGCTACACCGAGCGGCACTCCGAGGCTGCCGTCGTGGCTTCCGTCGGGTCCAAGGGCGACAGTTTCGACTGTGAGGAGAATCAGGGGCTGCCTGGCCGGGGCCTGACCCTTGCTTACGACTGGCCACGGTGCCTTGGCGTTGATCTGTCGGCGCCGGTCAGGTGGCGATCAACGCACACACCGGCTGGCCGGGAGGGCGGTGACCGAATAGGGGCCTGATCGCCAAACCCGACCTCATCACAGTCCTGTCCTACCCGCCCGACCAGCTGGTTCACGACCACCCAGCCAATCAGGAAGGGCAGCCATGACCAGCATGACCGTCGAACCCGCCGAACAGGTAGCCAGCCGGCAGATCATCGTCGGCGTCGACACCCACAAGTACGCCCACGTCGCTGTCGCAGTGGATCACCTCGGCGCCCGACTCGCAGCCCAGCACGTCGCCGCCAACCGCGAGGGATACGCGCAGCTCGAGGCATGGGCTGCCTCGCTGGCCGGCAACGGTCGCGTGCTCGCCTACGGCGTCGAAGGCACCGGCAGCTACGGCATCGGCCTGGCCAGCTTTCTGCGCCGCACCGGTCACCGCGTCATCGAGGTCAACCGCGGTGACCGGCGCAGCCGCCGCAGCAACGGCAAGAGCGACACCCTCGACGCCGAAGCCGCTGCCCGGGCCGTGCTCGGCGGCCAGGCCAAAGCCGTCCCGAAGTCTGCGGACGGCACCGCCGAGATGATCCGTCAGATCAAAATCGCCCGCGACACCGCACGAAAGGCCAAGACCAGTGCCATCGTCACCCTCAAGGCGCTCATCGTCACCGCCCCCGCGGACCTGCGCGAGCACCTCGCCGGTACCTCCGACAAGGTCCTCATCGATCGATGCGCGTCACTGCGTCCGGGCGCGGTGACCTCGCCGACAGCCAGCGCGAAGCACTCGCTGCGGACGCTCGCGAAGCGCTACCAGGCGTTGGACAACGAGATCCGCGAACACGACACGATCCTCGACGACCTCACCCGGTCCCACGCACCAACCCTGCGAGAAGGCCTAGGAATCGGCGCGGACACCGCAGCCGAGGTGCTCATCGTCTTTGGTGACAACCCCGACCGGGTCCACTCCGAAGCCGCCTTCGCCAAGCTCTGCGGCACCAGCCCGGTGCCGGCGTCGTCGGGCATGACGAACCGGCACCGCCTCTCACGAGCCGGCCACCGCGAAGCCAACGCGGCCCTATACCGGGCCGTCATCGTGCGGATGAGATTCCACCAGCCGACCATCAATTACGTCACCCGGCGCACCGCTGAAGGCCTCTCCAAGCGAGACATCATCCGCTGCCTGAAGCGCTACCTCGCCAGGGAGATCTACCAGGCTGTGATGACCGACCACCGCGCCCGCCAGCCCACCACACCGGAGGCCGTCCCAACGGACTCTTGACCTATGGGGGCGTCAACGCCATGGCCCAGGCGCTGAACTCGCTGTTCAAGGCCGAGTGCATCCGCAACCCGGTGATGCGCCCCCAAGGCGGCTGGAAGAACGTCACCGACGTGGAGATCGCCATCGCCGAATACGTCGACTGGTTTAACCACCGACGCCTTCACGGCCAGATCGGGCTGATCCCACCAGCCGAGTTCGAGTCCAACCACTGGGCCAGTATCACGACCGAGCACTACCCTGAAGCACCCGACCCCGAAGGGGCCGGTTTCAGTAACCGAGCCTCCACGAAACCCGGGGCGATTCAGAAATCGAGCCGCGATGACTCCAGCCTGCCGGCAGCCAACGAGGCTCGAACCCGCGCTTTCGGTTCGGGCTTCTGTGGCACAAAGTTGTCCCGAATTGCTCGAAGCCCCTCGTGGATGGGGGCGGTTGGGGGCGGGCAACACCGATCTACCTGCGGAAATGCGCGGAGGTGCTGAGACGCCATTCAAACAGGGGCCAAACAGAGGAGAGGTTGGCGAAGGCGCGCCTGGCGGCGGAGCGTGAACGCAGGCCTGAGTCTTGGAGTCCGACAAAGACGCCGGGGCCGTCGCGGTGGCGGAACATGTCGACGGACGAGTGGTGGGCGATGGTGACGATGTACCAAGGCGGGTCGACGGCCAAGGAGGTGGCAGCGACTTTCGAGGTGTCCGAGTCAGCACTGCTTGCTCGTCTCCGAGCGGCCGGTGTGGTCAGGCCGAACGGGAAGGTGACCCTGAAGCAGGTCGACGAGATGGCGCAGTTGCGTGCGCAGGGACTGAGCTACCGGGAGATCGGCGAGAGGTACGGCATCACCCGTCGCGCAGTCAGTACCCGTCTCGGTAACGACCCTCGTCGCAGGTCTGGCTAGGAGGAGCCGCCGCCAGTGATCTGTTGCAGTCGCTTCGTGGAGTCCTCGTCTTGCGCGATCTGGAGGAACTCAATCTCTCGCTTGAGGGTGAGCATTGTGATGTCTTGGCTCTCTCCTGCGGGCTTCAGCTTCTCGATGAGCGACTCGACCAGTCTGGTCAGTGGCTCGCCGACGGCTCGCTTGAAGTTGAAGCCGACGAGCTGCATCACCGTCAGCATCTCGACCGACACCACGGTCTTGAGAAGCTCGAGAGCCTCCGTCGTCTGGGTATCTGGGCTACTGCCACCAAGCTGCATGAGACGCTCGGCTGCTGGAATCAGCTTGTCGGTGATGTACGTGATGTCGTCATCGGAGATCCGCTGTGCCACAAGCTCTTGCTCGAAGGCTTGGGCGATCGCGATCAGCTGGTTCCGATCGTCTACGAGCTCGTTGATGATGGCGTTGAGCTCGTTGACTTGCTCGGCATGCTGCTTGCCGGTGCGGATGGCCTTCACTCGGGTGAAGACGGCTGATGCCGTGTTGCGGACCGCGATCGATGCCAGCTCTGCGGCCAGTGCCGCGATCTCGACAGTCATGGGGCCTCCCTCGTTTGGTTGACAGGCTATGAGAGCGCACCGACAGCGCTACCGGCCACTATGAATCGAGGCGTCGTTGGTGATGGCATCAGTAAGGTGGCTGCATGTCTGACGCCGTGGTGCCGACGCACGTCCTGACCCGCGAGGCGGTGCGCTGGGGGATCGACACTCTCGGCGCTCTTCGGCTGCACCCGACCTTCGTGATGTACCTATACCTGCGCAAGGAGCAGCGCGCGGGACGGCTCGCGACCGCGTCAGCGTCCTCGGACGAGGTGTTGTCTCTCATTCGCATGCCGGGCAACCCGACGAAGCCGTACTACTTTCCGCTGATCGACCGAGGCGTACGCACAGGAGCGCCCCTGCCGAGCTTCTGGCGAGCTCAGAACATCCCCGGTAGTTGGTCCCCTGGCTCAATCTTTCGTCAGAAGGGCGGAGGCTGGATGGGCGTCGCCACTGGCGGCTATACGTTGCCTGACGATCACTTGGCGCGAGCCCTGAAGGATCTGCTCTACGAGACGCCGGTTTCGGCACTCGCAATGGGTGCCTACTTCCTGCGCAACGACGGCTTCGTGCTCTCGGGCGATCCCGCACCGCTCGACATCATTGCCGGCTTTCGCGCCAAGTTCGACTACCCCGACGACACCAACGACGAGTTCGATCGGCTCTTTACGACCGACGTTCCGGACGACGAAGGATTCGATTGGCTCGACCCGCTCGATCCCACCCAGGCTGCGGGGCTGCTCACCACCGAGGAGTCGAGCGATGTTTAAGGAACTCGTCTCCGACGTCAGGATCATGACTGCCGACGACCTGGATATCGGCGTGCAGGCGAAGGCCACGGCAGGTCATGCCTCGTCGGCACCGGATGCGCCCGACATCACGGAGGATCATCCGCGGGTGCAGGAGATTGCGCGGCTCGCGCAGATCTACGGTGGCGTCATCCTCACTGGGCCGCCTGGCACGTCCAAGACGTTCTTTGCTGCCGCGGCCGGGCAGGTGATCGCGGGCAGCGACGATCGCCTACGCTTCGTGCAGTTTCACGCGAGCTACCAGTACGAAGACTTCATGATGGGCTTCGCTCCCAAAGACGGGGGCGGCTTCACAACCAAGAAGGGTCCGTTCCTCGACTTGGTGATTGCTGCTGCGGCTGACCCTGCTCATTCTTACGTTCTCGTCATCGATGAGCTTTCCCGGGCAGACGTCGGACGGGTCTTTGGCGAAGCCCTGACGTACGTCGATCGCACCAAGCGTGAGCTGCCATTCACCATCGCGAGCGGCGACAAGATCAAGGTGCCAAGCAACTTCATCATCTTGGCCACCATGAACCCCTTCGACAGGGGAGTCGATGAGGTGGACGCGGCCTTCGAGCGTCGCTTCGGCAAGGTGACGATGGATCCTGATCGCGCGCTGCTCGATGAGATTCTCACGGATAACGGGATGGATGATGCGCTGAAGGCGCGAGTCCTCAACTGGTTCAGTCGGATGAATGGTCACGCCGTCAAGAACCCGGCGGCTGCTGTAGGCCATGCCTACTTCGCTACTGCCAGTGACGAGGCGACCCTCAATGACCTTTGGGAGTACCAGCTCAAGTATGTCGTCCAGCGCGCCTACCGTCGGGACGACGCAACCCGTGCGGACATGATCTCGGCGTGGACACGCATCCTCCAGATGCCTGCCACGACACCAAACGTCCCCGGATCCACCAGCGTGGCTGATCGGGTGGAGACCACCGAGTGATCGACTTCCACTGGGCAACGGTGGTCGACTGCGTTGAGTACGAGCACGTAAAGGTCGACGCGGACCTCTGGCTGACAGATGAACACCGCATCCGGTTCAACTCTGACGTCGAAGGCCGTGACATCCTCCGGGCGGGGTTCAAGAACGGGGTGCTGACTCTCCAAGCCACCTCCTATGTCGGGGTGATCCCGCTCAACGACAACGTCGTCCTCCGGGTGAAGCCTCGCGTCCCTCTAGCCAGCCTCACGCGCATGGTGGCTGACACCGGTCATAGCCTGATGCCGCTCTCCGTCTTCCGTGGCTACTCAGGCCGCGGCAACGCGGATGACTGGGCGATGGACATTTACACCAAAGAGCTCCTAAAGCAACTCGATGAGCTGTTGGATGCTGGATTGTGGCGAAGCTACGTCAGGCGCGCAGCTGAGGGCCATTTCCCCACGGGTCGCATCGACTTCGCTCGCTCGGTGCAGCGATTCGCTGCCCGAGGGATCGACAACAAGGTCGCCTACTCGTGGCACGAGCGGACCGTAGATACGTCGGCCAATCGCTGCATAAAGGCGGCACTGGAGCATGTGCACGACTACTTGGCTCGCGAGCGTCCCCAGCCGCGCCGCGGAACCAGGCAACAGTTGTCTCGGTTGGCCGGTCACCTGCACGCGTTCGCTGATGTGTCCACTGATCCCGACCTCCGGTTCATGGAGGACCCAGAGGTTCTCGGACTGATTCCGCTGCCAGATCACCGGTCCTACTACCGACCGACGCTTGACCTCTGCCTCATCATCTTGCGTGAAGTCGGCATCGCCTTGGAGCTTGGCGGAAGTGATGTCGAGCTGAGTTCGCTTCTCATCGACACCAACCAGCTGTTCGAGAAGTTTGTCCGCGTGAGCTTGGCCCGTCTCGCGCGGGAGCAGGGGTGGCCCGTAGAAGTCCTCGATGGCAACACCGACGGCAATGTTGACCTATACGACGTCCCCGCACACTTGCCATCCCCGCTTGGTCACCCCATGACAGCCCTGGCCTCCGTGGATGCGGGCAAGGTCCAGCCAGACGTGGTGATCCGGGCACTCGATGGCACGTTCCCCTTGGTTGCAGAGGTGAAAAACACGGTCCACGGCAAGGACGCCAAGGCTGACGATGTTCTCCCTGACCGAGGAGAGATCGAGCAAGCTGTCACGTATGCCCTTCGCTACGGTCTGGACTTCGCCTTGCTCATCCACCCGTGGATCAAGGGGACCAAGGGCTTGGTCTACGTCGGCCGTGTGCAATCCATCGATGTCTATGACTACCGGCTCGACCTGTCGACGGTTGACGGAACCGACGCAGCCCTCGCCGACCTGGCGTCCTCGATTGCAGCCTTGGCGCGCATCGCACCCAATCAGGTACCAACCTCTGCCTGATCCATCCAGTTGACGAGATCGACACCGATCGCGTCGTAGCCCTCACCAACAGCAGTCGTGAGGGTGGTCCCGGTTCCCGCGAAGGGATCGAGGACGACACCCCGCGCGGGCGTTCCATGACCGCAATCCGTCCAGCCCACGGTGCGCTTCTTCGCGAACGTGAACTCGCGGAAGTAACCACCAAGAGCCTTCTTCGCTTCTGCCGCCAGGCGTTGAACCTCGGGGCTATTGCGACCCGTGCCGTTTTGGAACTTGGTGGCCTTACCGACGTCGGACACGCCGAATGCCTGTATGGCTCGGATGTGCTCTGGCGTCAGCTTCTTCTGTTTGGCCAGTTCCATTGCTCGCTTGGCCTGAGGGCGCGAAGGGTCGAGTTCGGCAGTGCGCTCGACAACCCGGCGTCGGGGAACACTGCACGTGGCACAAACCTGCGGCGGAGCAGCCAGGAGCAGGGCTCGCCGCACGAGCTCCTTCGGGTAGGGGGCGAGGTGCGCACCCATATTCCGCTCCGGGTTGATCGTCCAGACGTCTCCTGGGTTGGCTCCGTTGCCAAACGCTTCGGCGTACCCGACGAGGTCGTAGTAGTAGTTCGGCTTGTAGGTCAGGTGGATGACGTACTCATGCCGATTGGCGAGCCGGTTCTTGACTGGGTCCGGCATGCCGGACTCCTTGGCCCATATGATGCGGTTGCGGATTAGCCAGTCACCTTTGGCAGCCTGCCACTCGATCTGGCCAGGGATGCCGATGAGCGACTTGTTGAAGTACGTGTCACCCACGTTGAGGAAGACCGAACCGTGCGGACGTAGGACCCGCTTCCACTCAGCCAGGCACTCCATGATCGAGACCACGTATGCGTCTGCCGTCGGCTCGAGCCCGATCTGGTCGCTGTGCCCGTAGTCACGCTTGTTCCAGTATGGCGGCGAGGTAACGATGAGGTCCACCGCGTCGTCGGGCAGCCCGGTCTTGCGGGCGTCGCCAGGAGTGAAACGACGACTGGCTTCGCCCAGACCCGACTCCCAATCTGACAGTTGCCCTATGGACGTCACCCCCAAGTTGGATGACGCTGCGGCAGGCTCCGATTCTACCGGCGGCGTCCCGGCGGCTCGTCGTGCGGGGTGACCCACGGTGACTCCCAACTCTGCTTGCACTTCCGGATGTCGAAGAACCTACCCGCACGGACCGACAGACCTATTGTCCATGCTTCTGGCAGCCTGTCTACCCAAAGAGGGGCTGCTCGTCGAGCACCGGCCCAGCGTGTCGAAGGCTGTACGCGACTTGGCGCCAGTCGCACGTCCACTGGCCGCGCAGTCATTTGGTCGAGCACCTACTCGACCCGGCGGGCCGTTGGAGGACTGCCACGTCACCCGTCGCGGTGGTTTCAGACCTAATCCGACATATACACGAGGACGGATGGTGGCACGTCTAAAGGCAGCATAACGCAAGTCCTCGTACGGGTAACAGCTGCGAGCTTGGTAGCCCGTAGGGGGGGCAATTGGTAGAAGGCGACCGAAAGAGGTTCTATTAGTGCGCGCGAGCAACCGTTTCGCAACCCACAAGGTAGCAGCATTGCGCGCCGCAGGCCCAGCAACTCTAGTCGCGAGATCCACCAGAAGATTGTCGATGCGCTGCGAGGATGCCATCGATAGCCAAGGATGCTCGTATGACGTCCTCCTCCGAGAACTCCTCATACGGGGTGGGGTCGATAAGAGGCGGAGTCTCCCAATAGGCTGGACCAATCTCGTCAAACCAGTCGACACGGTCCTCTTTCACTGTATTGGGAAGAGAGCCCTCTTGGGTTGCTGCGCTCATTCTTCTATCACGTCGATTCCTTCATTTCATGTATTGAGAATATCACACTCTTTCACAATCGAGACAAGTTAATCTTGGGCGACCTCCAATTCATTGAAGTCCGCTAGCGCATCTCGTGTCAAGAATGAGTAATACAGTGCACTTCTTGAGATCCACGAACCGAGCATCAGGACTGAGGTTAAGGTCGAGAGAAAAACGAGCACTAACCAGGAGCCGGATGACCCCAATAATTGAAAGTCCTCACCAAACTGAAATCGCCGATACCCCACGACTGAGATCGCTGCAATGGTGGAGAAGCAGGCTGTCGCGAACGCCCCAAACTTCGCCAGCATGACACTTCGGGATAGCGGGCCCGAATTGCGGTCTATCCCGATCCCAGATGCCACAATGAACGGGAAAGCCAGCATAACGGCCACGATGTCACCATTAAACTTTAGCCCGTTTGCTTGCATATAGCCAGCGGCAATGATAAGGATCGTACTTGCCACCGACGATGTCGCAGCCACGGCAACCGATCCTGGTGGCCGCTCGAAAAAGCCAATAAATACTGCCCCCTGGTCTCTTGCAAGGATCGTTTTGGCGTCGCGAATATACAGATGCAAGTAGCGCTGCCCAAGACGCGCCCTAAATCGAGAATACGCTAGATAGCCTGGAACCGAAGAGGGAGAGACCGTGCAGCCCAACGGATTCTTCGCCATCAATTTCTGCCTGGAGAGATACGTTCCAGAAGGACCCATCACAGTTAGATGGTAACTGCTGCAACGTATGGCAGAGGATATTGAATAGGACCAACGCATTGGGTGAGCTCCCGCAACAAAGCGCATGAGCATAATGGCCTGCATAGCAAATGCTCGTATACCCGAGTACCCCGACGACCTTGTTCTCAGATCTTGCATGATGCGGTATTCTACATTTAGAGTGGCATAATTTTGGTCGCAATTCACGAGAATGACGTGACAGTAGTTGAAGCAAAGGATTCTTAGCGCGCCCTCGATTGCCTTGAACTCGTTCGTGTCTCCTAATAGACTCTGGTAATCAGCCAGGACGTCCGAGAGTATCTCTCCTCCTGCGCCGTCAAATGCGGCGTTGATGGATCCGCCAATCAATCGATGCGCACGCTCTCGAAGATCCTTCGGATACAGCGCGCTGACCCCGCCGCGGTTGTAGGTGGCCAAGGAATCGATCGCCCTCATCGCTATCGCGGCTGCTGATCTCTGAGATAGGACGGGGCAGTCCTCGCCCAGTCTCCTGATGCTCAGAACATCTATTAGAGACCCCTTCCTTTGAATCGTGGCAGGGTAGTAAACGTCTGACGCTTGAGGGATGGAAAAGGTGTGCATGGCTTGTACGTGAAGCGCGCGCGTGAGAGGCGACACTTCTTCAGTGATTCGGTCGACAGACTTCCTCGGATCAAGGATAAGTTGGAGGAATCCCAAGGCGGCGGAGTCAGATTCACTTACGAATTTGGGGGCTAGCGGCGGAACATACCCTGGGGGTCGGTTTCGCTCCCGCCGTAATCCTAGTACATCAATTCTGGTACGCACATATAGCCACAGCGAATATGAGGCCCCCATTGCCCACCCGAGAGCACCCAATCTGCCCCAGACCACGCCGACCCTGCCCAGGGCTATGACAGCCACGAGGCCGACTGCGAGGGCAGCGACGGACCACCCGAGCGCTGCAAGATCATCCGCCGCGTCCGCAGTCGGGTCCACCGTTGAGCCATCCAGCACCTTATCGCCCACGATCGCATGGTAGACTGGGCCTGACCCCGTTTGACGGACATCCTGACAGGCCAGCTTCGCCTGGCAGGAGAGGATGCCCTCATGGGTGCAACGAGAAGGAAGTACACCCCGCAGTACCGGCGTGATGCCGCGCATCTGG